>Ga0265331_10000001_pt1 | contig 798836 bp, 658 predicted proteins | sample 41923metaG_FD_202088 | JGI IMG/M metagenome (GOLD analysis project Ga0265331, IMG submission 202088) | Rhizosphere microbial communities from Carex aquatilis grown in University of Washington, Seatle, WA, United States - 4-19-23 metaG | ecosystem: Host-associated > Plants > Roots >... | reverse complement strand
CCGACGCACATGACTCGGGGCTGGCGTGAGTCGCTAGCTCTTCACCATCAGGAACTTTCATCCATCAACACCTCGTTGGTTTTGACCGGCGCATCGCAAGATAAAAGGTGAGCGCCCGGGCGCACTCAGGTGCGCCGGACTGCTCATGAAAATGTGGCGCCAGAACCTTGCGAGCAGGCGCCTGGGCGCTGATACCCTCGCGGAACCACTTCCTTTTTGGCAGCGCTCGCGCTCCAGTCTGCGTCGCAGAACCGCAGCAGGACCGCCCTCCCCCTCGGCAACGCCACCGCTTGGCTGGCGAGAACCTAACCAGGAGGTCAGCTGCCATGCGAACACGCGCCCGAATTCACCCGTACCTCGCGACCGATGTCGCCCGCCGGCTCACCGCTTACTCCGCGGCCAAGGGGCTGACTGAGAGCGCCGCCGTCCAGGCGGCGATCGAGCAATATCTCGACGCCGGCGAGAAGGACAACGCGCTCATCCTTCGGCGGCTCGATCGGCTCGGGCGGGCGGCGGGTCGACAGCAGCGGGACCTCGAGGTCCTCTCCGAGGCGTTCGCGGTCTACGTCCGGTATTGGTGTGCCTACCTCCCGGAATACTCACAGGCCGAGACGGACGCGGCGCGCCGTGCCGGCGCCCAGCGCTACGAAGGCTTCGTCGAGCACGTTTCCAGTCAGCTCGCCGCCGGACAGCGGCTGGCGTCCAAGGTCGTGAAGGAGGATTCGTCGGCTTCGGCCGAGCCCCTCGGAACGAAAACCGAGGCGCCGACCGCCGCGTCGCCTCGATGAGGTGCGATTCGCGGGACGGATGGGACATCCCCCTGTTCCGTCCCAAAATGGGGCGTCAGACCAACGGCACGCGTCCTTCGAGTGGGCTCACACTGAGGCGCGCCGTTCTCCAGCGCCTCGCGCGGAGCATGGGCGGTGCGTCTCGTCTCGCCTCGCGAGGTGCCAAGCGTGGCCGCGCGCGCTGCGATGTCCGGTTGCCTCCCGGGTTGGCGCGGCGGTGTGTCGTCAAAGCCCGATATGTGTCGATGACAGGCGGCGGCGCGAAGGCGGCGCGGGCGCACCTCGCCTATATCGAGCGGGACGGCGTCGAACGGGATGGATCGCAGGGGCGGCTGTTCGACGCCAACGGAGAGGTTGGGCGCGCCGAAGTCGGCGCCGCGGTCGAGGGGGAGAAGCGACAGTTTCGGTTCATCATCGCCCCCGAGGACGGGGACGAACTGGACTTGCGCGACTACACGCGGCGACTGGTCGGGCGGATGGAAAAGGATCTCGGGCGCGGGCTACGCTGGGCCGCCGTCTGCCACTACAACACCGACAATCCCCACGTCCACCTTGTCGTCCGCGGCGTCGACACCCGAGACCGAGAAGTCCGAATCGATCGGACCTATCTCTCGGAATCGCTGCGCCTGCGGGCGCAGGAACTGGCCACGAACGAGCTCGGGCCGCGCAGTGAGCTGGACGTGCGGCGGCAGCTCGAGCGGGAGATTTCTCAAGAGCGCTTGACCACCATCGATCGGCGATTGGCGGCGCTCAGCACGCCCGATCGTCTCGTCAGGATGACCGATATCGCAACGGCGGCGGACGCGAGGAAGATCTCCCGGCCACATGCCATCGCGCGCCTCGACATCCTGGAGCGCCTGCATTTGGCCGAACGCGTTTCTTCGACGTCCTGGCGGCTCGAGGACGGGTGGCAGGACACCCTGCAACGGCTGGGCGACCGCGGAGGCATCATCAAACGCATGCATGGTGCGCTTCGGCGGACCCAGGCAGCGTATCGCATTTTCGATACGACCAGCCCGACACCCATCGAGGGCGTTGTCCGTCACAAGGGGCTTCACGATGAGCAGACCGGTGCCCCATTCGTAATTGTCGAGACGGCACGAAGGGATGCCCACTATGTCCGGGTCGATCCGGCCAATAGCGAGGGCCTGCGCCGTGGGTGAACGCGTTCGGATCGCCGCTACGCCGGCGAAGTGGCTGACCGCACCAGACCACGTCATTCAGCGGGTTGCCGCCGCGAATCGGGGCGTCTACAGCGCTGCGATCCACCTTCGGCAGCTCCAAGCCCGCCCTGTCATGATCGAGGGTCGCCGGGTGCCGCCGGAGTCGATCGTCGAGGTCAACGTGCGCCGCCTCAAGCGCCTGGAGCGCTACAAGCTCGTCACGCGCGTGGCCGATGGACAGTGGAAGGTTGCTCCCAACCTGGTCGAGACTTTGCGCGACCGTGAAAAAACTCATCCCCAGCACCGCATCCAGATCGAGCGCCTCGATCGAACGGTGGAGCGATCGGTAGCCCCGACGCGAAATCGCGGCCCCGATCGGGCTGGATAATTCGCCCCAAGCGGCAACGGTGCCCCCTCCCATTGCGACAACTCTCCACAGCGCACGCCCGTGCTGGAAGGAGATCCGATGGACAATTCTCGTCGAAAGCCCGGTCGCCCCAAGGCAGCTCAGCGGACCATGCCTCTCGTTCTCGAGGATGATTCGACCCTGACCAAGGTCGAACTGGCGCTCCCCGCCGCTACCGCCGCGGCCCTCACCGAATACGCTGCGTGGGTCCAGGAGCGCGCGAAGATGACCGCCGACGCGGCCGTCACCGCGACCGCGGACTTTGCTCTCCGCCAGATCTTCCGTCGCGACCGGCTCTGGCAGGAGCATCGTAAGAGTCCGGCACCCCGCGAGGCGGCAGCGGCGGCTCCGACCCAACCGATCCAAACACCCTCGCCCGCCTCTCTGCCACCGCCGGTCCCGGGATCGCGGCCGGTCCCGACGCCCACCCCCGCTCCGGGCACTCGGTGAGCTGCGACCATGGGACACAGTCTGTCAGCCGTCCCTGCCATTCCGGCCACCGTCCCCGATGACCTCGGCCAGATGCCCGCCGTCCTCACCTCACGCGAGGCCGCCCGCGTGCTGCGGGTCGGCGTCCGCGAAGTCCGCCTCCTCGTCGACTCCGGCCAGCTCGCGGGCGTCCGCATGGGACCTCGCAAGGTGATCCGAATCTCGAAGCTCGCGCTGCTGTCCCTGCTGAAGGTCCGCGAGGCGATCTGATACCGATCGCGGGTGGTAAAGTGGCCGTGCAAATCGGCGCGGCGCTCCTGACAAGGAGTTCGACATGGGAGCCTACCGCGACAGGCACGGAGAATGGCGATACCGCAAACGCATCCAGCTCCTCGACGGCAGCTACCTTCGTGTGAAGGGCACACCCGCCCTCTGCACGAAGGCCGCCGCGGAGGAAGCGGAACGGGCCCACATCCAGCGCGCGATCCGTGGCGTGCAGGGGTCCGGCAAGCCGAAGGAGGTGCTGAGACTCAAGCAGTTCATGGAAGACGTGTGGTGGCCGAAGTTCAAGATCGGCGGGGGGAAGCGGGGGATCAATCAGGAGACGTCGCTGCGCCAGAAAGAGGGGCACATTCGGATCCATCTGGGTCCACGGCTGGGGCACCTGCGCCTCGACCGGGTGAACAACGAGCGGGTGACCGAGTTCTTCGGGAAGCTGAGGCAAGAGGGCTTCTCGGCCCGCGGCTGGAAAACGCGCTCGACGGCACCGGCCGCCGAACGCAAGCGCCGGCAGCGGGCACTCGGACATGGGGCGGAGGAGCGGGAGCGGCGCCAGCGACCGACGAAGAAGCGGGGCCTCAGCGAGAAGTCGATCCAGAACATCCGGGCGACTCTCCGCACGATCCTCTCCTTCGCGGTTCGGTGGGGCTATCTCGAACACCTCCCCGATCTTCCGGAGGTGATCGTGCCGGAAGCGGCGTTCGACTGGTACCAGCCGCACGAGGCGACTCGGCTGGTCGATGCGGCTCGGGATGCGTGGGAGCGGGCGCTTCTGCTCTTTCCCCTGCACACCGGGATGCGGCTCGGGGAGCAGCGGGCGATTCGATGGACGGACGTGGACTTCGAGCTCGCTCGGGTCTACGTGCGCCGCTCGGCGCCCACGGGCTTCTCCATGATCAAGGCGCCGAAGAGCAACCGGCAGCGCTGGGTGGATCTCACACCAGAGCTAGCGGCAGCTCTTCGGGCCATCCGTCACGGCGCGGAGCTGATCTTCTGCGACGACGACGGTGGGCTGCTGCGGCCGGGACAGTTCCAGCAAGTGCTCTGGTCCGCGCAGAAACGCGCGGGGTTGAGGCGCATCAAGTGGCACGATCTCCGGCACAGCTACGCATCGATCCTCGCCTCGGGAGGGATGCCGCTGTTCCTGATCCGCGGTCTCCTCGGCCATTCGTCCATCACGATGACCGAGCGCTACGCGCATCTCGCGGCCTCTCAAACGGCCGCGTACATGCCCCTGCTCTCGACGGCCGCACCCTCGAAACCGACACCAGCATCACCACCGCCGGTCGTCTCAAGTGGGCCCCAGGCGGGCCCCAGCACCCTCGCCTCGCGTAACTGACCGACCTCTCTGCGAAATTTCGTGACCCCATCGGGAATTGAACCCGAGTCTGCGCCGTGAGAGGGCGCCGTCCTAACCGCTAGACGATGGGGCCGAACGGCGGTTCATACCGCCGCTGCCGTTCGGGGACAAGGATTCGAACCTTGATAGCCAGATCCAGAATCTGGCGTCCTGCCGTTAGACGATCCCCGAGTGAGTCCTGCACACCTCGCCACGGCCCGAAAGACGCGACGAAGGGTGCATATCGAAGGGCACATATGTAACAGGGAGCGTCGGGGTGTCAAGCCCGCAGGATCTCGGATTGATCTCGGATGATCGAGGCGCGAATCCACCGGGCCTGGTCGGCACCGGACGCGCGGCGCCCCTTCCCGACTCGGCGCGTTCATGGTAGCTACGAGAAGGTTCGGGGTGCCGGACCCAAGAGGAGCCCCGGCATGGAGTTGAGTTTCTGGGCCGCGACCGACGTAGGACGCAAGCGCGAAGCCAACGAAGACAATTTTCTCGTCGACAAGAAGTTGTCCCTGTTCGTGGTCGCCGATGGGATGGGTGGGCACGCCTCGGGCGAGGTCGCGTCCGACATCTCGGTCCACGAGTTCCGCAACGCCATCGACGCCCACCGCGACGTCATCGAGCGGTACGCGAAGGGCGACGCCGAGGTCCGCCCTCCCGACATCCTGACCATCCTCGAGCACGCGCTGCAGACGGCCTGTCACGCCATCTATGAACGCGGCCAGCTCGAGCCGGAGAAGCGCGGCATGGGGACCACCACCTCGGCGCTGCTGATCGCGGGCGATCGCGGCTTCATCGCGCACGTGGGCGACAGCCGCATCTATCTGGTCCGCCGCGGTCAGGTGGTGCAGCTCACCGAGGACCACTCGCTCATCAACGAGCTCATCCGCCGCGGCAAGATCACGAAGGAGGGCATCGACAGCTCCCCGTACAAATCCTACAAGAACGCCGTCACGCGCGCGGTCGGCGTCTACGAGACCGTCCAGACAGACACCATCGACTTCGAGCTCCTCCCCGGCGACCAGTTTCTGCTGTGCTCGGACGGGCTGCACGCCTACCTGCAGGACGAGAAGATGATCGAGCTGCTGTCGGGCGAGGACATCACGAGCGCGCCCAGCCGCTTCGTCGCCCTCGCCAACGAGGGCGGAGGCCACGACAACATCACGGCCGTCGTCGTTCGCGTCGACCGCACGGCCGCCGGCGCCGCCGCGACCGCGGGCGACGATCGCGCCGACGAGCTGCAGCGCAAGGTAGATGTCCTGAAGCAGATGCCGCTGTTCCGGCACCTGACGTATCGCGAGATCATCCGCGTGCTGAACGTGACCGAGGTGAAGGAGTTCGCCCCGGGCGCGAGCATCATCAAGGAGGGCACGTTCGGCGAGGAGCTGTTCATCCTCCTCAAGGGCAAGGTCCGGGTTCACAAGAACGACGCGTTCATCACCTACCTGCTGCCCGGCTCGCACATCGGCGAGATGGCGCTCGTGGATCGCATCCCGCGCTCGGCGAGCGCGACGGCCGAGGATGCATCGCGCCTGCTGATCCTGCGACGCCGCGAGTTTTACGAGATCGTCCGCAAGGATCCGTCGCTGTCTGTCAAGCTGTTGTGGAGCTTCGTGCAGGTGCTGGCGGAGCGCCTTCGCAAGACGACCGCCGAGCTGTCAGGCGCGCGGCTCGAGGCGCACGCGCAAGATTTGACCGACGACGTTCTGTTCGACGAATAGCTGATTTACCGAACGATTTTCGACCCGTCCCCGCACCGGCACGCCCCTGAAACAAGGCGTGCCTCGGACTCCGATGAACGCCTAAGACTCACTGGGGACGACAGAGGGCGCGCTTCACTTACACAGTCAACCGGACTGGTCATCTGCCTTAACGTTTTTGATTTAATGCGGTATCCCGGCCGCTTTTTTCGTGTTATCGCACTTGCCCATGGAGGACCACGTGAAGCCGTCCGTCGCCCCCGCGTCCACGCTCTCGAGGAGATTTCCGCAATTCGCCGCCCTGACTGCTCTGGTCGCCCTGCCCTTGCTGGCTGGCTGCCCCGGCACCCTGGAAGGCAGCTATCCCCCCCCGGTGGGCACAGGCACGGGGGGGCATGTGTCAGCATCCGGAGGGTCGACCGGCTCGGGAGGCTCGACCGGCTCCGGTGGAAGTGCCTCGGGGGGTAGTGGCAGCGGCACCGGGGGTGCGGTCGGAACCGGCGGCAGCGGCAGCGGTACAGGCGGCACCACGGCCGCGTGCGACGCGCCCACGATGATCTTCAAGCCCACGTGCGGCATCACCGGTTGCCACAGCCCAGGCGCCTCACCCCCGGATCTGGTCACGGCGCCCGTGGAGGCCGGCCTGATCGGGATGGCGCAGGCGTTCAGCGGTTTGGCCACTTGCAACAAGAACCTGGTCAATCCGACCAAACCCCCGGCGGGAGCGCTGTTTCAGCGGCTCACAGGGACGGATTGCGGGGATCTGATGCCCTTTGGGGGCAACAAGCTCCCGGCCGATCAGATGCAGTGCATCACCGACTGGGTCAACTCAAAGCTTCCGAACTGACCCACGACACACGCGTGCCGTCCGTGTTAATGGTCACACCGGGTCAAGACTTGTCCGCCCACGAGCCAAAGAACGTTCAATCCCCTTGTTTGCGGTCAAACCGCCGGAGCGACTTGCGCATGGATATGAAGCCCGTTGCGAACCGCCTTGTCTTTCGACGATCTCGTACGGTTCTCGCGTTCCTGGGAATCGCGCTTCTCGCCTCGAGCTTTCCGGCGGCTCACGCCAAGGGCGGTGGCAAGGGCAAAGCCCACTCGCCGCCCAAGGTGGCGGTCCCCTCGTTCACGGGACCGGGTGAGGGCGCGAGCCGCGCCGCCGTCGAGAAGGCCCTGAAAAGCAGGAAGATCGTCGTCGTCTCCGGCGGGGAGCTGACGGGCGCGGCGAAGCGCCTGAAGGTGTCGCTGAACAGCGACGACGGGTACAAGGCGGTCTCGAAGGCCCTCGACTTGACGGGAATCGTCGTCGGCGAGGTGACGAACAAGAAGGCGACCCTGACGGTCCGCACGGGCAGCGACGGCAGCGTCGTCGGTGAAGAGACGTTCACTGGGGCAGGTTCGAAGAAGATCGCGGCGGTCATCAGCAAGACGTTCTGGAAGCGGTTGTCCGGGGCGTTCAACAAGACGAACCCGCCTGGTGGCGGGGGCTTCGAGGCACCGCCTCCCGAGCCAGAGCCGGCGGGAGCCGCCGCGGAGGAGTCCGAGCCGGCCGAAAAGGCGCCAGAGTCGAAGCCCGTCGCTTCCAACGAGGGTGGCTCGAAGAAGAAGAAGGCCAAGGAAGCGCCCGCGGAATCGGAGTCCTCGCCGGGCGAGAAGTCCGAGTCTGAAGGCGAAGGCGAGAAGAAGCCGAAGGCGGCGGCCGAGGAGTCCGAGGCCGCGCCGGAGGGGGGAGAGGAGGCGCTTTCCATCTTCCTCGGACCCGCCGTCCTGATGCGTTCACTCTCGTACAACCAACAGCGCCCCGACCTGAGCGCGACGCCTACCGGGAGCTACAGCCTCCCGAGCGCTCCCGCGTTGAATCTCCGCGCGGACTTTTTTCCGCTGGCGCTCCTCGGGGGGGGCCCCCTCGCGGGCCTGGGCCTCACCGGCGACCTGACGTACCTGCTGCCCGTCGTCACGTCTCCCGGCGTGGGGGGCAACTACAAGACGGTGTCCACCGCCTTCTCGATCGGCCTCAAGTACCGGTTGCCGTGGGGGCTGTTTGCCACCGTCGCTTACGGTGATGACTGGTTCCAGCTACGGCGATCGTCGAACAGCATGTCCACCTCGGTGGTGCCGTCGACGGACTACAAGTTCGCGCGGGCCGGGGGCGGCATTCACACCCAGGTCACGTCGTCCGTCCTGCTGGACGCGAACCTCGCCTACCTGCAGTGCATCGGAAAGCCCGGCCAGATCGGCGGCGCCTCGTACTTCCCGCGGACGACCTGCGCAGGGCTCGAGGCGGGGGTGGGCGCCGGCTACAAGGTGACGAACGCCTTCGAGATCCGTGCAGGTGTGGACGTTCGCCGGTTCGGGCTGGCCTTCAACACGAAGCCATCCGATGTGACGGGGAATCCCGCCACCACCCCGCCCATCGCGGGCGGCGCGGTCGATCAGTACATTCAGATCTACGTTGGCCTCGCCTACGTCATGGGGGGCGGCGCCTCAGACGCTTCAGGGGGCGGGGCCGAGACCGCGTCGGACGCGAAGAAGTCGGATGACAACGCCGACAGCAAGTCGGGCGATGCGAAGTCGGGCAAGGGCGACGACTCCGACGACGACGCGAGCGACGACAAGTAGCCCGCGTTCGGACGAGACCCGATGGAGGCGGCCGTTCAGCGGCCGCCGGCGCTGCCGATGCCCGGTGCGGTTCGAAAGCGCGTCACCGAGAACGGCGCCAGGTCAACGCCCGCGTCGCCGGTCGCGACCAGGGCGGCGATCGCGTCGCCGGTGATGGGGGCGAGCAGGATGCCGTTGCGGTGGTGGCCCGTCGCGAGATAGAGGCCCTTCACGGCCGTGGCGCCGAGGACGGGGAGCTGGTCCTCGGTGTAAGGGCGAAAGTTGGACCAGGTGGACAGCACCGGCGCGTCGGCGAGGCCGGGCACCAGCGTGCGGGCCAGGTCGAGGATCGTCGCCAGCCCGCCCACGGTGACCTCCTTGCGGAAGCCGACCATCTCGACGGTGCTGCCGGCGATCACCGTGCCGTCCCGCCTCGGCACCAGGTAGCCGCGCCCGTGCACGGACAGCACGTGGTGGAACAGCGGCGGGCGCGTCTCGATGGCGACCAGCTGCCCGCGCGCGGGGCGAACGACATGGGCCGGAACCCCTCCCCCCTCGACGAGACCGGACCAGCTGCCCGCCGCCAGGACCACTGCGCCAGCGGGCAGGACGTCGCCGTCCAGCTCGAGCCCGGTGACAGCGCCCGCGTCGATCAGCACGCGCCGCACGTAGCGCCCTTGCAGAAACCGCGCGCCGGCTGTCGCGGCGGCCTGGGAGAACGCCCGCGCCAGCGACGCTGGATTCACCTGCGCGTCGTCGGGAAAGTGCAGCGCCGCGTGCACGGTGGGACCGAGCGCCGGCTCGGCCCCGCGCGCCGCCTCGGCCGACAGCACCTCGGCGCGCAGGCCGTGCGCCCCCTGCCAGGTTCCCCGGGCGCTGAGCGCGCGCTCGTCCTCGTCGCTGAAGCCGAGCGCGAGCACGCCCGAGCGATCGTAGCCGATGTCGATCCCGGTGATCGCGTGCAGCTCGGCGGCGAGCTCGGGGTAGAGCGCCCGGCTTTCGAGCCCGAGGCTGAGCATGGGGCCGGGCCCATCGGCCTCGGTCTGCGGAGCCAGCATCCCGGCGGCGGCGCTGGACGCCTCGGCGCCCGGAATGCCGCGCTCGACGACGGTAACGCGCACCCCGCGCTGCGCGAGGCGAAGCGCGACCGCCGAGCCCATGACCCCGCCGCCGACGATGACGACGTCCGGCGCCTGCGCGTCAGATACCGTCACTGGGCTCCGCGGTCCGGATCAGCTTGCCCTCGAGCTCGGGCGACATCCACACCTTGTTGTGGGCGTCCACGACGAGGGCGAACGTGTCCGGGAACTGCGCGCACAGCGCCAGCCCCTTCTTCGGTCCCAGGATGAAGATGGCGTCGTCGAGGCCGTCCGCCAGGAACGCGTTGGGCGCGAAGACGGTGACCTCGCGCGAGGCGGTGGCGGGGTAGCCCGTACGCGGATCGATGATGTGGTGATAGCGCTTGCCGTCGAGGACGAACCCGCGTTCGTAGTCGCCCGCTGTCGAGAACGCGTGATCCTTGATGGGCATCTTGGCGATCACGTCGCGCGGCCCCCCGCGCGGATCTCGCACCCCCACCATCCAGTTCGCCGCGCCCTTCTGCCCCGACACGTACAGATCGCCGCCCGCCTGGACCATGAAGTTCGAGAGCCCGCGGGCGCGCAGGATGGCGGAGGCCCGATCGACGGCGTAGCCTTTCGCGATGCCGCCGAGGCCGAGCCGCATGCCGGCGCGCCGGAGCTTCACGGTCCTGGCGGTCTTGTCGAGGACGACGTCGCGCCACGAGATGAGGCGGCGCCGGCGGGCGATGTCCGCGGGCGCCGGCAGCTTCTTCTCCAGGTCCTCGTCGAACTTCCACAGACCCCGCATCGCGGCGTAGGTGATGTCGAACGTGCCCTCGGACCGCCGCGAGATGTCCAGCGAGAACGCGATGACCTCGAACGTCTCGTCGGCGACCTTGACGGCCTCGTGACCGGCGGCCGCGTTGATGCGCAGCACGTCCGAGGGCGGCTGGCCCTCGCGTGGCCAGTCCGTCATCAGGACCTCGATGCGGCGAATCTCGTCGAGCGCCAGGCCGAACGCCGCCTCGGCGGCGGAATCGTCAGCGGTGAACGCCGACAGCGTCAGATCCGTGCCCATCACGCCGTAGGTCCGGGCGAAGACATGCGGCGGGGGTGCCGGGGCAAGCGCCTGTGCGTTCACGGAGGCAGCCGGCGCCAGCGCGGCGAGGGCCAGGGTCAAGACGGAGGCGGAGGAGCGAAGGGGCAAGATGACCGCCGATATTATGCGAGATCCCGTTGCTGGCGACAGCGGGCCGCGACAAGATGGCGCGGTCGTGGCGAACGTCCCCGAAGCTCCTGCCGCCGTCGTCGCGCCGGTGGATCCGGCGTCGTCGGCGTTTGCGGTATTGGTCACGGCGGAGGACACGAAGGCGTGGGGACGGCGCCTGGGTCGCGCGCTGCGAATCGGCGACGTCGTGGGGCTGGTCGGGCCGCTCGGGGCCGGGAAGACCACGCTGACGCAGGGGATCGCGGAGGGCATGGAGATATCGGCCCACCGTCACGTGGCCAGCCCCACGTTCGCGCTGGTGAACGAGCACCCGGGGCGGGTGCCGCTGCTGCACGCCGATCTCTACCGGGTCGCCTCGGCGGCGGAGCTCGTCGAGCTGGGGCTCGACGAGGCGTTCGACCGCACCGCCTCGGTCATCGAGTGGCTGGACCGATTCCCGTCGGCGGCGCCGGCGGATCACCTGCGCGTGACGATCTCGATCGGGCCAGACGGCGCCCGCCGGCTCGACTGGCACGCCTCCGGGCCGGCCTCGCGCCGCGTGGCCGACGCGATCGCATTCCGCGTCCTGGTCCCCTCCCCCACGAATGTGGGAGAGGGTTAGGGAGAGGGAATGTTCGGCCGTCAGCGGGCGGGGCGGCGCGTGTCGTGGAACCAGGGACGATACTCCGCCATGCGGGCCCGCTGATCGGCCGGCGCCTGTCGTTTGCAGGGCGCTGCCTCGGGGGAGCCCGCCGGCGCGGCCCAGCGGGTCTCGACGCAGTCGTTTGGGTTGTAGGACATCTCGAAGCCGGCCTTGCGCGCCAGCACGTCGGCGACGGTCAGATGGAACGTTGTCCCGTCACTGCGTTGATATTGAATGCCGCGCTCCTTGGCGCGTGCGGCGTGCAGCGCCTCCACCTCGCCGCGCACGACGGCGGGCTTGCGCCCGGCCAGATTGAACAACTCCGGGTGGGCGACGATCCGCTCCGGCAAGGTCTCGAGGACGTGGATGGCGATGAGCAGCCGCATGTCACGCGAGGGCGTCGCGTAGTCCTCCCAGGCGCCGACGGTCTCGAAGATCTTCGCGCCCTCGGGCATGGCCACCACCGGGTTGCCGTTCTCGCGCATGTACTTCTCGCCGTTGTCGACGGACCCCACCCGCGTCTGAAGCTGTTCGACCAGGGCGTCCAGGGTCTCCCCGTACGCGGTGGCGCCGTCGAGGCCCCGCGGGTTGATGAGCTTGCCCATCTTCGCGTAGAACGCGTCGCGGGCCAGGTCGGCCTGCTGGGTCGAGAACGGGGCGAAGCGCGGATCGGCGCGTAACGCCGCGTTGGTGAGCGGGGCCAGCTTCCCGTCATTGGCACGCGCGAGGGGCCGGAAGGCCTTCCATCCCGGACCCGCGCCCGCGACGTCGTTCGCGTAGAGAAAGTTCCCCTCCCAGAAGCGCTTGCGGCCGACGGAGCCGTCCGGTTGACCGTCGACGGCCAGCAACATGCCACCGGTGTTCTGACCTTGCTCGACCCACTTCACCAGCATGAGGACGTGGCCGTACGGATCCGCGTAGACCGCGCCGGGGCGCAGGGCCTCGCGGGTCAAGGCAACCGGGTAGTGGTCGGTGTCATCGTCCGCGAGCGCCGTGCGCGCGCTGCCCGAATGAACCTTGTTCGCGAGCAGGCGCAGAAACTTCTTCATCGCGCCGAGGGAATCCCTGGGCGCGCCCTCGACGGGCGACTCGTTCGTGAACACGGCGCCACAGCGGGGGGGCCGCGCCTCTGTGCCACGATCGCAGTCGCGGAATCCGTAGGGCAAGCCCAGCTTCCAGCTGAAGTAGGCACGCAGGAAATACGGCAGGTCAGCGCAATCGGGCGAGGCGGTCAGGGCGGATTTCGCCTTCGGGTCATCCTCGCCCAGGCCTAGATCGTCGAACAAGAAATTCCGGTTCGCGTCGCGCAGGGCCTGCGCCAGCGGCCGAAAACCGAGGCTGTCGGTGGGGGGCGCGTCGAACAGCGATTCGATCCACGCGCTGTAGTAGTCCTCGGTGGCGCGGTCCCAGGCGCGGGTCGTCGCCCACGTCCCCGCGACGGCAGCGCGCGCCAGCGGTCGCCGCGCGCGCGCGCGCGCGCCGACGTCCACGCTCCGGCAGGCGAGCGTCTTCCCCTCCCGCATGAGCTCGATCTTGTAGTGACCGGCGGCCGGCGCGGCCAGGGTCGCCTCGATGCTGAACGGCCCACCGCCCCGGTGGACGGCCCGCGTGGCCTCGACCCGCGATGGCCCGATCGAGATCATCACCTCGGCCTTGGCCAGCGACTCGGGCGCGACCGCCATGATCCGCAGCGGCCTGCCGACCGCGGGCGACTCGGGCGCGATCCAAAGCGCCGCCGCCGCGTTGCCATTCCCCCTCCCCTCGCCCGACGGGCACCCCGGGGAGCCGGCGGACAAAGCTCGCGCCCAGGCGCGACTCGCAAATAGCCCTACCGCAAACGCCAAGAGAACGCCGAGACGCGGGGGGCAACGCACGGGCCCGAAGCATATCCCAACAACTCCGATCCCGGTCAGAGCCGGATCTTCTCGAAGTGCACCAGATCCGCGAACGCGGCGAAGCGCTCGCGGATCTGCATCAGGTCCAGGGTGCGGAACCGATCGAGGCTGAAGTCCTCGACGGCGAACGACGCCAGCACCGAGCCCAGGATCATCGCCGTGCGAATGTTCCCCGGCGTGGTGCTGCCGGTGCGCGCGAGCCAGCCCATGAAGCCTCCGGCGAACGAGTCGCCGGCGCCGGTCGGATCGACGACGTTCTCGATGGGGAACGCGGGCGCCGAGAACACGCCCGCCTCGTGAAACAGCAACGCGCCGGCGTCGCCCCGCTTGATGACGACCGCCCGCGGGCCCATGGTCTGAATGGCGCGCGCCGCCGCCGGCAGGTTCGCCTGGCCTGAAAGCTCGCGGGCCTCCTCGTCGTTCAGCATCAGCAGGTCGATTCGCTTCAGCAGCCGCAAGAGCGCCGGCCGCTTGCCACCGATCCAGAAGTTCATGGTGTCGCAGGCGACGAACTTCGGCTGCGCCGTCTGCTCCAGCACCGAGAGCTGCAGCTCGGGATCGATGTTTGCGAGGAACACCTGCTCGGAGTCGCCCCACCCCGCCGGCAGCTTCGGGTTGAACGTCGAGAAGACGTTCAGGCGGGTGTCGAGGGTCGTGCGGCTGCTGAAGTCGGGCGCGTAGACCCCCGACCACCGGAACGTCTCGCCCGCGACCCGCTCGAGGCCTGCCAGATCGACGCCATGCCGCTCGAAGAGCTCCGTGTGCTGGGCCGGGAAGTCCGTGCCGACGATCGCCACCATGCGGGGCTTCGCCAGGAACGACGCGGCCACCGAGAAGTACGAGGCCGCGCCGCCGAGCACGCCGGTTCGTTTTCCGATGCGGGTCTCCACGTCATCGAGGCCCACGGAGCCCACCACCAACAGAGAGTGCGGATGAGAATCGAGCGTCACAGATACCTCCCGTACAGTGTCGCGAGGCGCTGGCGCGCCTCGGGTGAAGCGGTCTCTCGCGCCGTCAAGATCGCCTGCTCGGCGGCGCGCGCGCACGAGCAAGCAAGAGGCCCTGACGCGGCGGCGGCCGCGGTGGCCAGCGCCACCACGATCGCCTGGGCGCGCGCCACGTTCGCGTTCAGCACCGCGACGATGGAGCCGACCGTGACCGCCTCTTCGCCGTCGCGCCAGCAGTCGAAGTCCGTGGACAGGGCCAGGACCGCATAACAAAGCTCGGCCTCGCGGGCGAGCTTCGCCTCGGTCGCGGCCGTCATGCCGACGACGTCGGCGCCCCAGCTTCGGTGCAGGTTCGATTCGGCCCGTGTGGAAAATTGCGGGCCCTCCATGCACACGTAGGTCCCGGTCAAGTGCAGGCGGCCCGTGGTCCGGGCCTCCAGGGCCTCGGCGTCCCCGCCGCCCATCGCCGCGGGTGGGCCCGCGCCGATGGTCGACGCCGCGGCCCCGGCCACGAGGTCCACCCAGTGCGGGCAAACCGGATCGGCGAAGCTGACGTGCCCGACGATCCCGCCCCCGAAGAACGTATTCGCGCGCCCGTGAGTCTTGTCGATGAACTGGTCGACCAGCACCAGATCGCCCGGCGCGATCCCTTCCCGCAGCGAACCCACGGCGGAGATCGACAGCACGCGGCTGACGCCGAGCTGCTTGAAGGCGTGGATATTCGCACGGTAATTGATCTCGGACGGCGAATAGCGATGTCCGCGCCCGTGACGCGTGAGGAACGCTACCGTGGTGCCCCGGATCCGTCCCATGACCACCGGCGCCGACGGCTGGCCGAACGGCGTATCGAGCGTCTCCTCGCGGACGTCTGCCAGACCGGGCAGGTCATAGAGCCCGCTGCCTCCGATGACACCGAGGACCAGATCGCCGTGCGACGAGGGGGCTGCTTGCGCCATGGTTTGTGAGAGCTTGCTACCATGAATCGGAGGTACACGGGATGCCCAAGCCTGACGACGACGCGGCTGGCCCTGAAGGTGGCGTGGCCGCGCTCGTCGCGGCCGGCGAGCACTTGGCCGCCGCCCGGCTGGCCGTCGAGCTGGGGCAGCTCGATGAGGCGATCCGCCTCTACGAACGCCTGTGGCGGTTCGCGGACGCCCTGCCCCTCGCGCTGAAGCTCGGACGACGGGCCCTGGCCGTCCGGCTGGCGCTGGAGCTCGGCGATGCGAGGCGCGCCGGGGAGATCGCGCAGACGATACCCCGCGAGGCCGTCGCCGAGCTCGCGGCGGCGGCGGCGGCGTTCGCGGCGCGGGGGCGACATCTCGACGCCGGTCACCTGGCCGAGCGCGCCGGGGACCGCGCAGGGGCTGCCGTGCATTACCGGCGCGCGGGGAGCCTGCTCGATGTCGGCCGCCTGGCGGAGGCGGCAGGCCACCCGCACGACGCCGGTCTGGCCTACGAGCAGGCCCGCGCCCGCGCGGGCTCCGACCACGAACGCGCGGGGGCCGAGGTGGCCCTGGGACGATTGTTCGGGCGGCTCGGCCGGCACGAGGACGCGGCGCGCGCGTACCAGCGGGCCATGCGCGTAGAGGCGGTGCAACTGCAGGCGGGCCAGGCGCTGATCGGCGCCCTGCTCGCGCTCGGTTATCCCGTGGCGGCAAACGAGATCGTGACCAGGTTGCGGCGCGCGAAGCCCGAGCTCCCCGCGTCCGCGACGGCGATCGCGGCGCTCGATGCGGCCGACGCCGCCGCAGGCGCGCTCCCCGCCACCGCGCTCGGCGCCTCCGCCGCTGCGACGGGCCGTCGCTTCAAGGTGCTGCGATCCCTCGGCGCAGGCGCCACCAGCCAGGTTTACCTGGCCGAGGACACACTGCTCGGCCACGAGGTCGCGCTGAAGCTGCTCCGTTACGGTGGCGGCGGCGATGCCGGCGGCGCCGAAGGTCAGGCCTACGCCAGCTTCGCTCGCGAGGCCGAGGCCGCCGCTCGGCTTCGCCATCCCAACATCGTGGCGCTCTTCGATGCAGAGCCGGCCGCCGGGCTGTTCGTCTGGGAGCTGATGGCGGGGGGCGCGCTCGCCGATCGGGTCGCGGACGCGCGAGCGATGCCCGTCGCGGCGGTTCGCCGCCTGGCCCTGGACCTGCTGGCGGCGCTCGGTGCCGCGCACGACCAGGGGATCGTCCACCGTGACGTAAAACCAGCGAACATCTTGTTCGACCTGGCGGAAAACGCCAAGCTCGGTGACTTTGGCGCCGCGCACCTGGCGGATTTTGGACAGACGCAAACGGGGGGACTGCTGGGGACGGTCGCGTACATGTCCCCGGAGCAGATCACGGGGGGCCGGATCGGGCCGGCGGCGGACCTCTACGCTGTGGGCGTCACGCTCTTTCAATGTCTGACGGGACGGCTGCCGTTTCAGGGACCGGACGTGGTCGCCCAGCACCTCGGTGAGGAGCCCCCCGTGCCAAGCCTGTGCCAGGACGGGCTGAGCGTCGCGCACGATGCTGTCTTGCTGCGCGCGCTTCGCAAGGCGCCCGACGAGCGCTGGGAGTCCGCCCGGGAAATGTGGGAGGCCGTCCGCCAGTGGCCAACGGAGTCGTTGCCGCGAGCGGCGCCGCGCGCGCCGGTGATGGTCGTACCCGAGCGAGCTGACGCCGGCGACAGGGCGGACCAGGCGACCGGGGAAGCGCGGGCACCCGAGCGCGATATTCCGCTCGGACGGTCGGCCGCGGGCGCGCTGTTCGAGCGCGCCGATCCGCGCCTCGGACGCCGTGTGCTCGTGGAGCGGCGAGACTCGCCGCTCGCCCCCGAGGCGCTCGGACGACTGCGCGCGCTGGCCGCGCTGGGCGGTCCTCACGTTCAGCGGGTGTTGTCGCTGAGCGACGACGACGGTCCGGCCGTGGTGATTTACGAGCTCATCGACGGCCCGCGGCGGCCGTTCGCGGAGGTCGCGTCATCCGCTGCGTTCCCGTCCCGTGTGCGGGAGGCCCTGCGGCGGGCGCACGATGCCCTGCGGGCCGTGGAGGCAGGAGCTCCGGCGGGGACCACGCGCGAGGTCGTCCTGACGAGCGGCGGTCCCGTCCTGCGTGTGATCGAAGTCGAGTCGACAGTCGATTGAAGCGATACGGCGCCGTCCCTCGCTGACGGCGCTACTCCTCGGACCTCGACGACCTCTTCTTCGCGCGGCCGGTCTTTCCCGCCTTTTTGTCTCTCGCCTTGCCCCCGCTCTTGTCCGCGGCCTTGCCGGACGCCGCGACGGGGGCGGCGACAGGGGCGGCCGGAGGCGGCACCGGGTTGCCCTTCTCGTCCCCGAACACCAGCTCGCCGAACTTGTCGAGCGCGTGAAAATCGCCGACCATCGGCGGCGACCAGCCGGCCGCGAGCTGCCCCTTGCCCTCGGGCAGGTCCATGCGGAACATGTTGATGCGCCACACGTCGCCCACGCCCGGTGGCAGGCGAGGCAGCGGCGCGTCCACGTCCATGCCCTTCACGTCGGCGAGCGGCAGCGCCATCTCGACGGTCCACGACTTGTCCTTGTCGGTGTGCTTGTTCAGCGTGCCGTCGATCGTTACCTTGGTGTTCAACCTCGAATTCCACGAGTATGGCTTCTTCTTGGGATCCAGCGAGTCCTCGTACTTTCGGTATTGCGGCAGGTAGGTGTCGAACACGTTGCCGTTCGGCGCCACCTGCAGCTCGATGTAGCCCCTGCCGTTCCCGTCGGCGTCGATCATCAGCTCGACCGCCTCCTGGGTCCACAGCTTGTCGTCGCGCTTGGTCAGGCTGGACCAGATGTCCGTATCCGCGTTCTCGAAGGCGACATACAGGAACTTGTCGTCCCACAGCAGCTTCGCCTCGGTCACGATCTCGGAGGGCGCCCCGGTCATGGTGTTGACGAACACGCCGGTGGACGGCGCATCCTTCCACGCCTGCTCGTCCAGCTTGCCGTCGATCTTGAGGGGCTCGGTCACCCGGCGCGCCACGTAGCGCTTGCGCGCCGCGGGCGGTCTCACCGGCCTCTTCACCGGGATCGTCGCCGCCAGGACGCGGTTGTTGCCGTCGTTCGGGCCGCTCTTGACCGGCATGCGGGGCTGCCCCCTCCACGCGCCCACGTAGACCAGCACGGAGTCGGCGGTCCAGTTGCCTGGCAGACCGACCGTGTGCTGGTCGCGAATGATCTCGCCTGGCTTCCACTGGCTGATCGGATATTTCCCCGCGACGGGGCCGTGATCGGCGTTCAGGTACCCCTGGTGGTTCGGACCCTCGAGGTGGGTGAACACCCGCCAGCCGTCTCCGGGCGAGGCCACGGACTTCCAGTAGTGGGTCAGCTTGATCTCCTTGCCCGGCTCGGCGACGGGCGGGTCGAAGTCCATCCCCAGGTAGATGAGCTTCCCATCCAGGTCCGCGTTCACCACGCCCTTCGGCGAGGGCGGCGTCGTCAGCAGGTTGGCGCGCACGGTCTTCATGTCCTCTTCGGTCGGTTTGTCGTCGTCTTGCTCGACGCACCCGACGGTGCCGGCCCAGGAGGCCGACACCAGAGCCGCCACGACCGCGGCGTCACGAAGACGCGCGTCGAGACGAAGAGGACGAAGGGAGTGGCGGCGGCGGCAGATCGAGCGGACGGGTCGCATGGCAATCCCCCAAGTAAGGCGAAGGCGCAGAGGTGGACGACGAAGGCAAAACGCAGCGTTCTTGGCGTTCCCGAAACCGGCGGCCGGTTTTATCGAAGCGGGTCCGCATTTGCAACGCGCCCACCTGGACAGCGCCGCGACACTCGCCCGATCGAGACCCGAGCGCAAACCGCTCCCGCGGCTCCCGCGGGCCGCGCGTGACCTCCGGCTTTGGACTCAGGCTCGGACTTCGCCCGTCGGCGACCGCCCGCGGGTCTCCGCGGTCGTGTAGGGCCGCGCCATCACGCGCAAAGAGACGAGCTCGGCGATCTCACTGATGAAGACGGGGGCTCCTTCAGGCAGGTTGCCCGCGTCGAACTCCCGTGAGCTCGCCAGCAGCGCCTCATCCACCGACTCGAAGATCCCCACCAGCCGCCTGCCACAAAGCACCGCGAACCGCCCCGGATGACTGCGCAGCAACTCCGCCTTCATCACCTCGAACGCCCTTTGTTCCTCCGACACGATCTTCATGCCTAGACGCTAGCGAAGCCAGCGAACACGTCAAAAAATTCACTCGAACCCAGCGCCGCCGGGCGCCGATTTCTCGGCGCGCCGTCGATAGTCGCTTGCGCCCGGGACCGTCCTCGGGCGTACTTGAGCCGCGTGCGACGAACCCTCGGCCACATCCGTGCCTACCTCGGAAACAACTCCTACACGGCGGCGGCGACCGTGGAGTTCTCCCACCGCGCCCGCGCCGCCGTTTATCTGACCCGGCTGGGGATCCGCATCCTCAAGCAGTGGGCCCGCGACAAATGTCCGCAGCAGGCGGCGGCCCTGACGTTCAATACGGCCCTGTCGCTGGTCCCCGTCACCGCGATCGCGTTCACGATCCTGCGCAGCGTCGGCTCGCTCGACGCGCAGTCGCGCCTGTCCGACTTCATCGCGAATCGCCTGTTCCCGGGGATGGAGGCGGTGACCAACCACATCGAGGACTTCTCGCGCAACATCAGCGTGGGCGCGCTCGGAGGGGCGGGCCTGTTCTTCACCATCATCACCTGCTACTCGGTCTACAGCTACGTGGAGCACATCTTCAACGACATCTGGCGCGTCGGCGAGCGCCGCACCCTGGTCGGGAAGTTCGTGACGTTCTACGCGATGGTCACCCTGCTGCCCGCGCTGGCGTCCGTCTCGCTTTACTGGTCCGGCCGCCTCATCGGCGCGAACACGGCCACGCGCTTCTTCGTGCCCATGGCCATCGAGGTGCTGGCGCTGCTGTTCATGAACAAGCTGCTGCCGCGCACCACCGTCAACTGGAGCGCCGCGCTGCTGGGGGCGCTGTTCACGGCCGCGGTGCTTGAGGTCTTGAAGCTGGTCTTCGTGCGCTTCGCCAAGAACATGCTGCTGCAGAGCTACAGCGGGGTCTACGGCTCGCTCGGGCTCATCCCGCTCTTGCTGATCTGGATCTACGCCTCGTGGCTGCTGGTGCTGCTGGGGGTGGAGATCGCCTTCGCCATGCAGAACCTGCGGCTCCTCGAGGCGGAGGACCGGCGGCAAAGCGGCGACGCGCCCATCAACGGGTTGCTGGCCGCCCAGTTGTTGGCGATGGTCGCGGGGGCGCACGAGGTCTCCGGGCGCGCGATCGCGAAGACGAACCTCGTCACCGAGTTCGGCCTGGCGGTCGACGTCGTGGATCGGGTGGTCGAGCGCCTGAAGGCGCGGGGGCTGATCGCGGAGGTCCACGGCGACATCAACGGCTACATCCCCGGCCGGGCGGCGGCGGCGATCACGCTCGACGAGGTGCTGTCGGCCTTTCGGTCGAGCGACATCGAGATCGCCGAAGGCTCGACGTCGCCCGTGCTGCGGGCCCTGGCCAGCGAGCTCGACGAGTCCCGCAAGCAGCGCACCAAGGGCATGACCATCGCGGACCTCATCCCGCACGAAAACGCGCCCGCGCCGGTCCTCCCCGACGCGCCGCGCGCGTAGCAGGTTCGCCTAAGGGCGCTTGGCTTTGGTGTCGGGGCGGCTGAGGAAGATCGCGGCCTTTGCTTCGAGCACGCGGAACGTGAACGACTCCGTGAGGAAGAGCTCGACGTCCGTGCGATCGTGGAACGCATAGCCGATCGACAGGTCCTGCCCGACCGTGAGCTCGTAGTCCCCACCGCGGACCGAAAGCAGCACCGCCCCGCCCTGCAACGCTGGCGCCCACACCAGGGATACGTCGCGCAGGCTCTCTTCCAGGCGCCGGCGCAGCGGGTAGCCGTCCTCGCTGTCGGCGTCGAGCTCATCGAACGCCTGCAGGCCGAGCGCGAGGGCGTAGGGGCCGTTCACGCCCGCGGCGCGCAGGACTTCGAGAGCCGCGACAACGGCCTTCGGCCACTCGAGGATTCCCGTGACCGGGACGGGTTTGTGCGGTGTGGCCTCGATGATGCCAGTGATCTGACCGTTCTTGAAGCCATGGAAGATCGCCGTGTCCTCCGCGTGCGCGACCCGCTCCGCGACCGCAATCACCGGGTCGAGGTCGAGGTCGTCCGCGCCGCGGGACGCGTCATCGAGCTCCGCGATCTTCATCGCGAAGGGAGCGCGAAGCTCGACGAGGGGCTGCACCTGCCGTAGCGCGTACGACACGCCGTCCGGGTGGTCCTTGCCAATCGGATTGAGGCGACCCGTATTGACACCGCCGTGCTTCCAGCCGAGGGGACCCGCAAAGTCGACGACCTTGCGGCCGGCGAGATGCAGCTTGAGCACGCGCCGCGCTTCATCGTCGACCTGCTGCCAGGCTTCGTCGGTCAGCGGTGCCTTCTTGCGCTTGAGGAGGTCCATCACTTCCCCTCCTTCAAGCTGCCGATGCCGAGGCTGGACCCGCTGGCCGACGTCCCCCCGCTCGCCCCGCCCGGTCCAGCACTATCCTGCTTCTCGACGGCCAAGATCGGCCCCTTGGCGTTAAGGTAAGTCTTGATGTTCGTGTCGAAGACGCTGCTGTGGCGGCGGATCCACTCGAGGTTCATCATGGCGTGTTCGATCTCTTCGTTCTTGTTGTGCACCAGCACGCCGCGAAGCTCCTCGTCGCTGCAGGCTTCGGCGCGCTGCTGGTACCAGTCGACCGCTTCGAGCTCCTCTTTCAGGGAGACGATCGCGCGGTGCATGTTCTTGGTCTCATCGGAGAGAAGATCCATCGGCTCGTGGTAGGTCTCGCTGCTCATGGTCGCTGACTATACGCGATGCGCTGCCGCCAGGTCAGCTCGTGTCGCCAAGCAAACGCGAAGGCGAGCCTCACCCCACGATTCGGTCGCGGCGCACCTCGGCGAAGGTGTCCGCTTCCTCCTGGTGAGCGCGGGTGACGAGGGTGATGGTTCCGGCGTCGAACTCGTAGATGTTGTAGCGGGCCCGCTTGTCGGGGCTGCCGGCGTAGGACGCGGAGCCGGCGCCGATCACGGGGATCGCGGCGCCGCCGGGGCCCGGCAACGCCGCCGTCTCGTCGCGGTGATCGTGCCCGTGCAGGATCAGGTCCGCGCCCGCGCGCGCCATCATCGCGGCGAACGCCTCGCGGTCCTTGAGGTTGCGATCCTCGCCGCCCTTCAGCTTGACGGGCGGGTGGTGCAGCAACACGACCCGGGTCTTGCCGCGCAGGGCGGGCGCCGCCAGCAAGGCGGCCGCCTCGTCGAGCTGCGCGACCCCGAGCTCGCCCCAGGCGCCGAGGTCGCCGGTCGCCACGCAGCTGTTGAGCGCCACCAGCGCCAGCGGCCCCCGGAGCTGGACGAACGGGTACGCGGGCGCCGTCGTGCCTGGCAGATCCGACATCTGAAACGGCGCGAACAGCCGCTCGAACGACCGGCTGGCGACCACCTCGGCGACGTAGGCGTCGTGGTTTCCCGGGATCACGGTGGTGGCGCCAGGCGCCCGCCCCGTCGCCTCGAGCCAGCGGAGGGCCTCCCGCCATTCAGCATCGAGGGAGACGTTCGACAGATCTCCTGTCAGCGCCAGGTGGTCGGGCGCCTCGCGCCGCACATCCTCTCCGAGGGCCTCGAGCAGCTCCATCTTGTGCTTGCGGCGCCGGTTGACCACGACGTTCAGCGCGCCCACGGCCCGCTTGCCGAGGAAGTCGCCGAGGCGCGCGCCCTCGAAGGAACGAAAGTGCGGATCGGTCACGTGCGCCAGGCGATACATGGTCAGGCCCTGGGCTCGTCGGGCGCGACCTGAATGTCGGCGAGAACCCCGCGGTGATCAGATGGGAACACGCCGTCCGCCCCGGGATGGTCGAAGCACAGGCGCGCGTCGTGAACGGCCCCGCGCCCGTCCCGGCGGGCGGCCGTCACGAAGATGTAGTCGATGCGCCGCTCGGCCGGCAGCCAGCCCATCCGCGCACGAAACGGGTTATCCCGTGCCCAGGTGACGCCGGGGTCGTCGGGGTGAACAGCGGCCCACGCGTCCTGGTAAGACACGCGCCTTCCGCCGAGCGTCGTCGCGCCGCGCAGCCAGCGGATCTCGTCGCCGTCGGGCGCGGTGTTGAAGTCGCCCGCGACGATCTGGGGGAGGTCCGTCTCGGCGGCGCGGGCCGTCACCTGCCCATCGACCGCCATGACCTGCTCCTCGCGCTCGCGCCCCTCGTGCAGCCGATAGCTGAGATGGGTCGTGTGCAGCCACAGGGGCCCGCGTGGCGTGTCGAGGCACGCCGACAGCACGATGCGCCCCTCGGTCTCCGTCGCGTGCGGGAGCCGCGCGAAGGCGGTCTGTCGGATGGGAAAGCGCGACACGATCCCGAGGCCCTCGACTCCCCCGCCCCACTCCGTGGCGCGCGCGAACGCCGCATGGAACCCGAAGCGGCTCGCCAGCGTGTCGGCCTGATTCGGCAACCGCCCGGGAACCTCGCGAACCTCCTGCAGGGCCAGCACGTCGGCGTTCAGGCGGCCGAGCTCCTCGGCGACGAGCTCGAGGCGGCGGGCGTGCGGGCCATTTTCGCCCCACAGATTCAGCGTCGCCACGCGAAGCAGCCGCGGACCGGCCTGGGTCGTCTCCTCGGCCCCCGCGGTGCCCACGCTCTGTCAGGCCCCCCGATAGGTGCAACGGCTGTCGTGGGTCTCCCAGACGGTGACAGCGGACAGCCCGCCGATCGAGGTCTTCATGGCGGTCCAGATATAGGCCGCCACGTTCTCGCACGTGGAGTTCTCCAGGCCCGCCACGTCGTTCAGGTACTGGTGATCGAGGCGGGCGAAGACCCGCAACCAGCAATCGTCGATGACCCCGAAGTCGACGAGCCAGCCCGTGGCCGGATCGACCGGGCCGGTGACGTGCAGCTCGACCTTGTAGCTGTGCCCGTGGACGTTTGCGCACTTGTGACCGTCGGGCACGCGCGGCAGCCGGTGCGCGGCCTCGAAACGATACTCCTTCATCAGCTCGACGATCATCGGACGGCAGCGTAGCAGGGAAATGTCCCGCGAGTCCCGTGATCTGCATAGTGGCGACCGGCCTGGGCGCGGCCTATTCTCCCTCGGCCTTTGGCTCTTCTCTCCGACTTCCGGGCGCTCGATCGTCGCGTCTTCATCCTGGCCGCAGCGCGCCTGGTGGTGACGCTGGGATTCTCGGCGGTGCTTCCCTATCTGGGCGTCACGCTGCACAAGGAGCGCGGCGTCTCGCTGCAGGCCGTGGGCGCGATCTGGACGGCGGCGGGCCTGTCGGGCGCGGCCATGCAGTGGGTGGCCGGCGAGATCACGGACCGGGTCGGTCGCAGGCCGGTCCTCATCAGCGCGATGTTGATCCGCACGGTGAACCTGGCGGCGCTCGGCTATCAGATCATCAACCGCGGCCCCATCCTGGCGATCGCGTCCCTGGTCATCCTCAACGGCATCCTGCGCGCATTCTTCGACCCGGTGGCTTCGGCGATGGTGGCCGATCTATCGAAAGGCGAGCATCGCGTGGCCGCGTTTTCCTTGCAGCGCATCGGCGTGAACATCGGCTGGGCGATGGGGACGATCGCCCCCGCGTTGTTGCCGGGGGGCGGCGTGGCCTACGGCTACCTCTTCTACGTGAGCGCGGTCATCACGTTGATCGCCACGGGCGCTGCGTCGGCCATCGCCGAGACCCGCGCGACCGCCGCCACGTCGGTGCGGCCGCCGTTTCGCCTGGCCGACGTGGCGGCCTTCCGTCACGACCGCCGTTTCATGGGGTTCTTGCTGGCGACGTTCTTCTTCTTCTTGCTGCAAGCCCAGCTCTATGCGCCGCTCTCGCTCTATGCCGCGGACCACCTCCACATGGGCATCCGCTCCATCCGCCATCTCTACCTGGAGAACGGCATCATCGTCATCTTCCTGCAGCTCCCGGCGTTCTATTACATCCGGCGTGTCGGCAACCAGCACGTGCTGGTCCTGGGCGCGCTCGCCTACGCGGCCAGCTACGCGCTGTGCGGGCTGGCGACGCGCGAGGTGCACCTCGTGGCCTGCGTCGCGTTCGTGACCTTGGCCGAGATCATCAGCGCGCCCGCCCAGCAGACAGCGGCGACCACCATGGCCCCGCACGGCCGGATCGGCGCCTACGCGGGGTTGTTCGGCCTGGCCCAGGCGGCGGGGCAGTCGTTCGGCCCGCTGGTGGGGACGTCGTTGCTCGCCGCGCTCCCGGCGCGGCTGACCTGGCCGCTGGTGGCGATGTTCGGCGTCGTCGCGGCGGTGCTGTACGGAAAAACCAACCACGGCGCGCCCGAGGGAGCCATACCGGCGGGTAAGTGAACGCGCCTCAGGCGGTAGGAGGCTCGCGCGCGAGCACCTGGGTCAGGGCCGCGCCGAACGAGATGCTGGCCACGATGAGGGCCCACAGGATCGCGACCGGCAAGAGCTGCGCGATCCCGAGCAGCAGCCAGCCGAACACGAACGTGTCGCGGCGGCCGAGCGCCAGCAGGACGACCTTCAGACCAGGGGCCTTTCCGCTGACCATCGACTTCAGATCCTTGCCCTCGGTGACCTTCCAGCGAATGTTGATGAGCTCGCCGCCGACCTTCTGGCGGACGAGCTCGCGGTAACAGACGACGTTGTAGAAGAGGTACATCGCTACGGCCAGCAGGCCACCGCCGAGGAGGACCGCGCTGCCCGTGGCGCGCCAGAGGCCCACGGCGATGCTGCCGATGAGGGCCACGTTCATGAAGTCGTCGACGACGGTGTCGAGCCACTCGCCGAGGCGGCTTTGCTGGAAGCGCACGCGCGCGAGCTCGCCGTCACATCCGTCCAGGATCGACTGCGCCTGCGCCAGGAACAGCCCGACGATCATGCTCGCCCTGCCCCCCGAAGCGACCAGCGCGCAGCCGACGAGGCCCAGCGCCGCCGCGCCGAGGGTGACCTGATTGGGCGTGACCGGAAGGTGGCAAAGGAAATGGCGCGTGATCGGGAAGGAGATCTTCTTGTTGATGTGACGGGCGACGAACCCGAGATCACCACGCAGCAGATCCGCGAAGATGGCGTCCTCGGCCGCCGAGCGGCCCGTCTCGTCCGTGACCCGCATGCCCCCGTCGAGGGGGTCGCCGCGGAGCCGCACCATGTTGCCGGAGACCACGGTCCCGGCTGTCTCCGCGCGCAGCCCGTCCACCGCGGCCTCGACGTCGCCGTTGACGCGGCGGAGCTCGGCGGTGGCCGGCAGCGTGGCTGGTAGCGGGAACGTGTCGTCGGTGGCGACGAGAATCCGTCGCCCCGGTTGCCGTCCGAGCTGCCTCACGGAGCGTTCGAGCACCGTCAGCCCCGCCACGAGCTGGGACGCCCCCGCCGCCTCGGCGACCGTGGCGCGCACGATGACGGTGGCAGGGCTGGACGCTGCCGGACCCGGGACCGCCTCGCTCACGCTCTCGTCCGCTGGAGTCGCAGTCGCAGTCGTTGTCGCCGTTGCTTCAAGCCCTTGCAGGCTAACCGACCGTGGCCGTGGGAGCAAAGGCGCCAACGGCGCGTGTGAGGGCCTCGGCAACGACGGGACCAAGGCGCGCCCGATCGAGCCGGGCGACGGTCGGCGCGCCCAGGGTCTCGTGATCGATCAGCGCGGCCGCGCTGCCCACGGGATCGCATTCGCGAACGTAGCGTTCGTGGGCAGGAAAGTAGCGCGCCGCGATCCGGTGCATCACGTCCTCCGCTGTCCGTCCGCGGGCGGTGTCGCGCACCAGGATGCGGCGCCGCGCCTCCGGCAAGGTCGTGCGCAGGTAGACGACGGCGGCGTTGGCCCGCACCGCCTGGCTCCGCAAGGCAAACACGCCTTCGACGACGGCCACCGACGCCGCGCCGAACTCCACGGTGCGCGTCCCGACGTGCCGCTCCACCCGCGAATCGAACGCCGGAATCTCCACGGCGTCCGCCCCGGCCAGGAACCGGCTCGCGCACGCATCGAGGAGCGCGAGGTCGTAATAGTCATCGTAGTAGACCTCGGCCTCGGAGCGCCCCGCCTGCCGCCAATCGATGGGGCGGCGAAAGTCGTCGACGCGCAAGAGGACGGTCGGAAGGCCCACCTGCCCGAGCGTGGCGCCGAGTCGCTCGGCGAGGAACGACTTGCCGCTCCCGTCGACGCCGTCCACGCCGAGCAAGCGTCGCCGCGACACCCCGGGCGCCGTGGACCCGGTGTTCGCCCTCGAATCGACCGCGGAATCGCTCACTGTCCGACACCGCCCGGCGCGGGCGCGGGACCCGTTGATTCGCCCGGGAAGAACGGGCGCAGCAACCCGAGGAGCGCGGCGTGACAGGCGCCGTTGCTGACCAGGCTGCCGCGGCGGCGCGCGGTGTCGGGTTGGTTGTAACGCAAGGGGTGACCGTCGAGATCCGTGTACGCGCCGCCGGCTTCACGCACGATGACCTCCGGCGCGCAGGTGTCCCACTCGCGCTCCGCCGCGGTGAAGCTGACCACGGCGTCGAGCGTCCCCTGCGCCACCGCCATCAACTTCACCGACGCGCCCATCGCGACCGCCCGGCCCGCGAGCCCCGTTTCGCCGAGGGCGCGTCGCAGGGCCTCCCCGACGTTGAGCCGGCTCACCCCGAGCCGCACGTCCGCCGCCGCCGCCACCGCGCCCACCCGCAGGGGGGTGCGCGCCCCGTCCCGCTCGACGAACGCGCCCCCGCCCTCGATCGCCGCGTAGGTCGCGCCGGAGACGGGATGGTGCACCACGCCCACGCGGGGGGTCCCCGCCACCGCCAGCGCGACGTGAACGCAGAAGTCGCCCGTTCGGGCGACGAAGTCCCGCGTCCCGTCGAGCGGGTCCACGATCCAAACCCGCGAGCGCACGAGGCGGGCCTGATCGTCCGGGCTCTCCTCGCTGAGGATGGCGTCGTCGGGAAACGCCGTGCGCAGCGTGGCCACGATCGCGTCGTTCGCCTCGCGGTCGGCGACCGTCACGGGGGAGTCGTCGGCCTTGGTGTCGACGGCGACCGGCGCGCCCCCGTAGTGGCGGAGGATGATCTCGCCCGCCAGGTGGGCGGCCCGCGTGGCGGCCGCCAGCTCCCGAGCGTACTCGACCGTGGGGCTCACCCTCAGAAACGCAGCGAGAGGCCGGCGTTGAGGTCGATGTGGAACGTGAACTTCGGCAGGCCAAACAGCGTGTTCGCCTCGGCCACGAGCCCGAAGGTTTCGCTGAGCGCGTACGTCAGGCCGGCCCCGCCGCCGAAGAGCAGCGGTCCTGGGGTCACGGTGTCGACGCACGTCTTGCCGCCATTGGTGCCGCAGAGCTTGCTCGCGCCCGTGAACACGACCACATGGCGGATCTGGCCGCCGCCCAGCGCGGCCGAAACGTAGGGTCGCAGCGGTCCGTCGCCGAAGAACCAGCTCCCGCGGGCGAGCGCCGCGAAGCCGAACTTCGCTGGCTGATGCACGCCATTCATGTCGAGGGGCGTCGGCCCCGTGACGAACTGCAGCCGGGCCTGCAAGGACACCCGGAAGTCGGGATTGATGAAGTATCCGAGCTCGGGGGCGACATGGAGCAGGCTCGCCAGCGCAAACCCCGCCTTGACCTGGTTGACGCTGGTGAGGTCGGCGTGCCCGGTGGCGTACCCGAACCCGAAGCCACCCATCAGCCCGATGAAGAACGGCGGTCCGGCCGTGCCGCCCCCGGCGCCCTCCTCGCAGGCGTCGTCGCCCTCGGCGCACGTCTTCCCGGCCCCGAGCGCCACCGTCAAGGGCCGTGATTCCCCACCCGCGGCGGCGAGCACCGTTCCCTCTGCGTCCTGGGCCTCGATGTAGTAAGCGACCGTCTTGCCGGTGGTGGACGTCGCGGGAATCTGGGAGGCGAACTTGCCCCCGGCTCGTGCCATGTCCTTCGTGGTGAAGCCGTCATCGTCGACGCCCTTGAATCCGAGCACGACCTTCTGGAAGCCGGTCACGTTCGACCCCAGCCTGCAGGTGATGAGGACGGCGGAGCCCGCCTTCGCCCGCGTGACGGGCGTGTGGATGATCCCGGTCGCGGGCGCCCCACCCGACTTTGGTCCTTCGCCCTCGCCCGCCGGGGGGGCGTCATCGGCCGCTGCGGGTGGCGCGCCGTCGCCCCCGCCCTCGCCGGCCGGCGCCGCGTTGGGCGAGTCGGCGGCTTCCTTGAACGCAGCGAGCACCTCGGGGGTGGCCACGTTGTGGGTGACCTGGATGTCCGGCTGGATCTCGATCGCCTTGCGGAACTGCTTCAGCGCCAGATCGTGTTGGTTGAGTCCCCCCACCATGACCACGCCAAGGTGGATGTGGGTCCGCGCCGCGATGGGATGGCTGTCGAGGCCAGAGCTCGCGCACAAGTCCAGCGCTTGCTTCAAGAGCTGACGGGCCTTGTCGAAGTCGCCGTCGGAGTAGAGCTCGAGCGCCTTCTTGTTGAGCTCGGTGGCTCTGTTGATTGCCTTGTTTGGATCCTCGGCCCGCGCGGCGCGCGCGCTGATCAGCGCCAGGCCGAGGAAACAGAGCGCCAGCAAACTAGCAGCCCGTGGATAAAGTCGGACCGAGCCGAAACGGGCGCGGCGGGGACGGATGCAAGGAGCAGCGAAGCGCCGAATACCCGAGGTATTCAAGCGAGCGGCGACGCAGCAGACGGCCTCGCCCCGCCCGTTCTCGGCGACGGGAGACTTTGTCCACGGGCTGCTAGAGACGGACAGGGGGAGCGCGTGCAAGGTCGGTGACTTCACGGCGGAGTCCTCTCGGGGATGAAGGAGGGCGGTAGTTTCTCTTTTCGGAGTCAAATAGTCCATCGGGTCGGCAGGAAAACCGCCGCCTTCTGGCTCGCGGCCAGCCGGCTACCGCTTTCGCGACGCTTGGGGCTTAGCGGCCGGCTTGCCGGCGCGGCCACTCCCCACCGCCGCGGAGGGTCCCGCGGGTTTGGCGGGGACGGCCCTCGCCGGCGGGGCGCCCTTGGCGGCCTTTGCGGCCTTCGCCGGGGCGCCTTGCTGTCGAGGCTCCGGGATCGTCGCCGGTCGCCGCGCGTCTTTCGTCGTGCCGTTCGATGGCTTGCTGCCCGACACCACCGCCAGCACGTTTCCGTCGAGGTCGGCGAGCAGCCCGTACTGCGCCTGTCCCGCGAGCGTGATACGAGGCACGAGCACACGGCCCCCCTGGCGCTCGGCCTCGGCGAGCGTCTCGTCGATGTCGTCGACCGCGATGAAGGGAAGCGGTCCCGTGGCCTGCGCCAGCGCCGAACGTACGAGCGACCCCGTGACGCCCCCTGGGGCGTGTTCTGCCCCCGGGTTCGGGGGGCCCCCACCGGGAATCTCGAACAGGAGGTGCCCCCCTGACTGCGCGGCGCCGGTCCGCCAACCGAACAGCTTGGCGTAGAAGGCAGCGCTCCGTTCGAAACTCCGGCTTGGTATCTCCAGGTGCACGATCTCGCCGGCCATGGCCGGTGACCCTAACACGACTGGCACCGACGAACATGACGGCGCGCGGAGCGGGTGGTGACGGCGGACGGGCGGCCGTCGATCACACCAGCGTGGCCACGAACGCGGCGGCGACCTCCGCGAGCTCGATCGCGGCGCCGTAGATGTCGCCGGTGAGCCCTCCGAGCTTCGCGTAGAGCGCCAGCGCCAGGATGATCGCCGTCAGCAAGCCGGCGAGCGCGGGTTGGCCAAGGCCGAGACCGAACGCGAACAGCACGGCTCCCATCGTCACCGCTGCGACGACCAGTTGGGTCGCGCCCGCCTCACCGTTGAACGCGCGACCGAGACCCTCGGGCCGCGTGTACGGGAACATGACGATCACGGGCGCGACGGCGAAACGGGCGATGACGGGCATGGCGACGAGCGCGAAGAAGCTCCGCCCGTCGATCAGCACGGTGACAGCCGCGATCTTCGCGGCGAGGACCAACATCACCGCCGCCGCCCCCTGCGCGCCCGTGCGATCGTCGCGCATGATCGCCAGGATTCGCTCGCGGTCGCCCTGTCCCCGCGCCAGGCCATCGAACAGATCAGACAGCCCCTGGAGGTGCAGGCCCCCGGTCAGCAGGGCGCCGGCCGCGACCACCGCGATCGCCACCATCGTGGGCGTGAAGAACCCCGCCAGCGCATACGCCAGGCCCGCCATCACCAACCCGAGCACGAGCCCCACGAGCGGAAAGAACCCCACGGAGCGTCCGAGATCGCGATCCGAGATGCTGCCCGCGCGAATGGGCAGGCGGGTCAAGAACGCGAAGGCGGTGATGAGCGGACGGATCACGAGGCCGGTCATCGGGACGACGGTCCTCCCCGCGGGGGCGGCAGCACACCGCCGACCATCGAGCGACCGCATCGGACGTTCGCCGCCACACCCGCACGCTATCAGCTCGCCCCGTGGGCCGCCACGCGCAGCCTCGCGATGCGACGCTTGTATTCCCCCAACTGGCGTCGTAAGCCAGGATCGCATGGAAGAAACACGTCCCATCGCGGTGTCGCCGCGGCACACGGTTCTTCTGGCCATCGAGTATTTCCCGTTCGTCGACAAGGCGCCCCGCAAGGACTTCGTCGTACGAACCTGGGCGCGCCGCGAAGCGAACGGCCTGCCGTTGATGACGGCCGAGCTCGTGATCGCGGGCGAGGAGACGCGCAAGAACCACGAGGCCGCGCGGGCGTTTCCCCTGCACTTTCGCAAGACCTACTTCCCCGGGCGGATGCACGGCGATCCCCGCATCGAGTTCGAGCAGCACCTCCGGGCGTCCCAGCTCGGCACGACCCCGCCCCCGATCGGCTACGAGGACGACGTGTTTCGCAGCTGCTTGATCCCGGGACAATCGTTCGCGCGCCTCAGCCCGTTCGGCGGCGATCCTCCCGAGAACAACATCACAAAAGCGCAGAAGCTCCCCCTGGCGGCGGCGGCTGGCCTGTGGCGCCTGGGCGAGGAGATCTTGGCGCAGCTGTCCATCCTGCAAGAGGGCGGACTGGCGCACGGCGACGCCGAGCTTCACAACTGCATCATTTGCCCGGCGCCGCTCGAGCCGGTGCTCATCGACTTCGAGTCGGCGGTGTCGCGCGACGCCGTGAGCCCGGCCGACTGGGACAGGCGTTGTCGCCTCGATCTACAGCCCCTCCTGCGCGAGGCCGTCTTTCTGCAGTGCTCCCTCGGACGGCAACCGAGTCGGTTGGGCCAGCTGTCGTGGGACGGCATGCCTGAGCTGTTCAGGTCGGTGGACAGCTTTCGTCGCGCCATCGAGACGCAGGCGGAAGTGTGAGCGGGGGCATTATTTTCCTTCCGGAAAGCCGGAGGAAATACGTCCGAAACAAGAAGGACGCATAGTCTTCGTCGTCGACGGCGCGGCACCGAAAAGTCGTCCCCGGGAATCAAAAAGCCTTACCGCGTCGAATTGAAAACGAGCTAAAAGTCAAAGTTCCAGAGTTCCCCGCAATCCGAAATCTGAAAAGGAGAACGAAGCATCATGAGTGGAAACACTGCACGGCGAGCGGCGATAACGGCGGCGATCAACTACACACACTCGGGCTCACCCCTCGACTACAAGGAGACCGCGGCAGCCTCCCTGTTCGGCAGCAACGTGTTCGGCCTTGCCACGATGAAGGCCGTGTTGCCCAAAGAGGTGTTTCGTTCTCTGAAGCGCACCATCGACACCGGCTCGACGCTCGATCCCCGTGTGGCGGACGTTGTCGCGGGCGCGATGAAGGCGTGGGCGCTCTCGAAGGGCGCCACCCACTATGCCCATGTGTTTTACCCGCTGACGGGGCTCAGCGCGGAGAAGCACGACAGCTTCCTGTCTCCCGACGGTGAGGGCGGCGCCTTCACGGAGTTCTCGGGCAAGACGCTCACGCAGGGCGAGCCCGACGCGTCCAGCTTTCCGAACGGTGGCATCCGCGGCACCGCCGAGGCCCGCGGCTACACGGCCTGGGACGTGACCAGCCCCGCCTACCTGATCGAGTCCACGAACGGCATGACCCTGTGCATCCCCACGGCGTTCGTGTCGTGGACCGGGGAGGCGCTCGACAAGAAGACGCCGCTGCTGCGATCGGGGCAGGCGTTGAACACGCAGGCCAGCCGTATCCTGAAGCTGTTCGGGCACGAGAAGCCGGCGATGGTCGTCTCGTACGCGGGCGCCGAGCAAGAGTACTTCCTCATCGACAAGAACTTCTTCTACGCGCGTCCTGACCTGCTCAACACCGGGCGCACGCTGTTCGGCGCCAAGCCGCCGAAGGGACAGGAGTTCGAGGATCACTACTTCGGCTCCATCCCCGAGCGCGTGATGGCGTTCATGATGGAGATGGACCGCGAGTCGTTCAAGCTGGGCGTCCCGGTGAAGACGCGGCACAACGAGGTCGCGCCCGGACAGTTCGAGGTCGCCCCCGTGTTCGAGAGCGCGAACATCGCCTCCGACCACCAGCAGATGATCATGGTGCTGCTGAAGCGCGTGGCCGAGAAGCACGGCCTCGTGTGTCTGTTGCACGAGAAGCCGTTCGCCGGCGTCAATGGCTCCGGCAAGCACGTCAACTTTTCGTTTGGAAACTCCACCCAGGGGAACCTGCTGGATCCGGGCGAGACGCCGCACGAGAACGCGCAGTTCCTGGTGTTCTGCGGCGCGGTCATCCGGGCCGTCCACAAGTTCGGCGGCTTGCTGCGCGCGGTGATCGCCACGGCCAGCAACGACCATCGCCTCGGCGCCAACGAGGCCCCGCCGGCCATCATCTCGATATTCCTCGGCGAGCAACTGTCGGACGTGTTCGAGCAGATCAAGGCCGGTGGGGCCAAGTCGTCCAAGGTGAAGAGCACCCTGGAGATCGGCGTCGACTCCCTGCCGAAGCTGCCGCGCGACGCGGGCGATCGAAACCGCACCAGCCCGTTTGCCTTCACCGGCAACCGGTTCGAGTTCCGCGCCGTGGGCTCGAGCCAGTCGATCGGCGACCCGCTGGTTGCCCTCAACACGATCATCGCGGAGTCCTGTGACTACATCGCGACCAAGCTGGAGACCGCCGTCGCCAGCGGAAAGAAGCTGAACGCCGCCATTCAAGAGGTGCTCGGCGAGATCATCACCAAGCACGGGGCCGTCACCTTCGACGGCAACGGGTATTCGGCCGAGTGGCACGCCGAGGCGGAGAAGCGCGGCCTGCCGAACTTCAAGACGGCCGTGGACGCGCTGCCCGTCCTGCAGCAGGCGGACGTCATCGCCGTGTTCGACAAGTACAAGGTGCTGTCGCCGCGCGAGCTGCACGGCCGCTACGAGACCTACCTCGAGCAGTACTGCAAGGTGGTCAACGTGGAGGCGAACCTGACGACCAAGATCGCCAAGACGTCGATCCTCCCGGCGGCGGTTCATTACCAGCGCAAGCTGGCGGAGAGTGCCACCGCGGTGAAGGCGGCGGGCTTCTCCCCGGAGACCACGGCCCTGAAGCAGGTGACGGACCTGGTTGGCAAGCTGCAAGCTGGCATCACGGGACTCGACACGGCGACCGCCCATCACGGGGGCGAGGGCGCGCTGGCCGAGGCGAAGCACTTCTGCACGGGCGTCCTGCCGGCCATGCTGAAGGTGCGGGAGGCCGCCGACGCGCTCGAGGCCGTCGTGGAGGACGACATCTGGCCGCTGCCGACCTTCCAGGAGATGCTGTTCATCAAGTAGCCCTAGCGAAGTAGCCCTGGCGCGCTCGCTCTCAGGTCCCCTCGCCCTCGCACACGGGTGAGGGGACCTTGCTTTTTTCGGTGCAGCGTGGCGACGCAGCCGCTATGCGATGCGGGAGACGTTCGGGACGACGATGATGACGGGGACGCGGGTGGCGCGAATCAGGCGTTCCGCGTCGTAGCCGAAGAAGAGCCGGTGCTGGATGGCGCGGTTCTCGGCGCCCAGGACGACGAGGTCGTAGCGTCCGGTGCGGGCCTCGGTGGTGACGGCGCTGGACAGCGGATCGTAGGCCAGCCGGACGATGTGCGGTTTGACCGCGGAGGCGCGAAACACGACCGAGATGCGCTCCAGCTCCGCGTCCATGGTGGATTCGGGGCTTGGGCGCACGCTGCTGATGTCCGCGTACGCGCTCGCCTGGGGGCGCCGCTCGGTGATGATCGCCAGCGTCAGCTCGCCGCCCGTGTTGTCCGCGTAGCGATGGGCGAACTCCACCGCCAGGCGCGCCGCGACGCTGCCGTCGACCGGCACGAAGATTCGCTTGTAAGCCGACTGCGATTCGTGTCCCCGCATGATGGCGACGTGGCAAGGTGCGTGCTCGACGACCTGCTCGATCAGCGCACCGCCGATGTCGTCCTGACGGTTCGAGCCGAGCATGATCATGTCGGCGCCGCACGTCGCCGCCTCGTCACAGATGGCCCGCGCGACGTCACTCGCGACGACCTGCTTCACCTCCGGAGGCGTCCGCCCGGGGACCTGCTCCTTCAAGAGCGCGATGTACGACTCCGCGTTGCGAACCGGCGTTCGATCGAATAGCCGCCCGAGTCGGCTCCGCCACGTGGCCTTCGTCTCGACCCACAGAACCTCGACGGGGACGCTGCTCCGATGCGCCAGGCCGAAGCCAATCGGCGCCACGACCAGGGCGTTCGGACCGCCCCCGGTCGGCAACAACACGCGCAGGTGCTCGGGATCGAGCATACCCTTCGCCTCGGCCGCGGTGATGCGCTGGCGCTCGTCCTCGGTCATGCGCACGCGCGGCATGGTCAGGCGCAGCCCGATCGGTGCCATGAACGAGGTCACGATGGCCATCATGACGATGATCGAGAACATCTGCGTCCCGAGGATGCCGAGCCCGAGGCCGATCGTCGCGGCGACGATCCCCATCGCCCCCCGGGCGTTCATGGCCACGGCCAGGCTGGCCGCCTCCCAGAAGCGCAGGCCCCCCCACACCGCCCCCAGGGCGCACCCGATCAGCTTCCCGGCGCACGCCACCCCCAGGACGACGGCGAACATCCGCCCGCCCCCCAGCGCGCCGAGATCCACCTTCAGGCCGACGATGCCGAAGAACACGGGCGCGAGCACGCTCATGACGAACGATTCGAGGCGGGACACCGTGTCCTTCTTCAGGCGCGGCACCTGGTGCAGGACCAGCCCCGCGACGAAGGCGCCGAACACGGCGTGGACGCCGATGCGCTCGGTCAGCGCCGCGCAGACCAGGGTCGTCACGACGATCAGCGCGAGGTCGGAGTCCGCGACGCGGAAGCGCTCCACCGTGAGGCGCACCAGGAAACGCAGCAGCGGCGACAGCACGAACACCGCGAACGCGAGAAAAGCCGCGAGAGAGAGCACGGTGAGCCCCAGATCGCCGATCCGCACCGAGCCGTGGGTCGCGGCGCCCGCGATCAGCGACAGGATCAGCCACCCTGCCGTGTCGTCGACGACGCCCGCCGACAGGATCACCAGGCCAATGTTTCGCTTGGTCAGATCGAGGTCGACGAGAATCTTCGCGATCACCGGCATGGCCGAGATCGACATGGTGGTCGCCAGGAACATGCTGAACAGCGTGCGGTGGTGGGCGTCGGCCAGGTATGCGGCCGGCATGAACTGGCCGAGCGCGAAGCCGAGCGCGAACGGGAGCACCATGCCCGCGGCGGAGGTCATCAGGGCGGCGCGGCCCAGGTTTCGCACGAGCTTGACGTCGGTCTCGAGGCCGGTGAGCAGCAGCAAGAACGTCATCCCGAGGGTCCCGATGACGTCGAGCAACTGGAACTGTTGCGCGCCGGCCGGAAAGATCGCCGCGAAGAGTCCGGGAGAGAAGCGTCCGAACGCCGAGGGGCCGAGCAGGATGCCGGCCCCCAGCTCGCCGACGACGGCCGGCAGTCCGAGGCGCTTGAAGATCTCCGCCCCGACGCGGGTCACACCGATCAGCAGCGCCAGCTCGATCAACAGGAGGAACACCCCGTGGTTCGATGTGGCGTGAGCGGTTTGCATGCGGCGGACGCCAGGGTATCACGGCATGGCTAGGGCCTGGCGGTCGGGGCCTTCGGCAGAGCAGCCTCGGGCATCAGACCTCGGACCTCGGACCTCGCCAGGCGCGCGCGGCGTGCGCGAACGACGGCTTTACACCCTGCGGTGTCGCTGCCATGCTCTCGCCGCTTTTCTTCGTCGAGAGACGCGTATGACCCATATCTTCGTCAGCAGCGATCACGCCGGTCCGTCGGAGGGAGCGCCATGAGCCCGGACGCAGGAACAACTCCTGCGGAGGGCGAGCAAGGTCGGCCGGCGGACGTCGTCCTTGCCGGCGACATCGGAGGTACCAACAGCCGCCTCGCCCTGTACGAGGTGGGGCGGACCGAACCCCTGTTCGCCGAGACGTACCCCTCGGCGGCGTACACCGGCCTCGAGGTGATCGCCGAGAAGTTCCTGGAGCACGCGCGCGCCGCGACACCGAAGCTTGGGAAGGTTCCGGAGCGGGCCTGCTTCGGAATCGCCGGGCCGGTGGAGGGCAACGTCTGCCGCGCCACCAACCTGCCGTTCGTGGTCGATGGTCGGGCGCTGTCGCAGAAGCTCGGCATCGCCCGCGTGAAGCTGGTGAATGACTTCTCCGCGGCGGCGCTGGGCAGCATCGCCGTCCCCGCCGAGAAGCTGGTGACGCTCGGGGGCGGCCCACGAGATCCGAGGGGTCCCATCGCCGTCATGGGCGCGGGGACCGGCCTGGGAGAGGCGTTCTTGCTGTGGTCCCCATCAGAGGGCCGCTATCAGGTCGTTCCCTCCGAGGGAGGCCACGCCGACTTCGCCCCGCGCACGGGCCTCGAGAGCGACCTCCTGCGGTTCCTGACGGCGAAGTACGGCCGCGTGTCGTACGAGCGGGTGCTGTCGGGCCGTGGCCTCGTGGATCTCTATTCGTTCCTGAGCGAGGAGCCGGCGTTCCGGGCGTTGCAACGGCCCGAGACGGTGGCGGCGCTGGCGGCCGAGGATCCCGCCGCGGCCATCTCCCATCGCGCGCTCGACGGAAGCGATCCCATCTGCGGCGCGGCGCTGGCCATCTTTTGCAGCGTGATGGGTGCGCTGGCGGGGAACCTGGCGCTCGGCCTGCTTGCCACGGGCGGGGTCTTCATCGCCGGCGGCATCGCGCCTCGCGTACTGCCCTTCCTTCAAAAGGGACTGTTCCGGGACGCCTTCGAGCGCAAGGGACGCCTGCAGGCGGTGGTCGCGCGGATTCCAGCCTTCGTGGTCACCCACGCCGAGCCGGGTCTGCTCGGCGCCGCGACGATCGCCGCTGGCCTGTAGCATCGCCCGCCCAGCCGCGGTTGACGCACCACCCCCGTCCCTCCTCGGGCAGTTCAGGTTCCCACCCGACCCGTCGATGCATGGTTCGTGGTAAGCGGCCATCGCGGCGGAAATGCGGCCCTAGCATTGGGGGACGACCCGCCCTTTTATGCGGAGTCTCCGTCCGTCCTGAGTGATCGGATACGCGATCGATTCGGCCGCATGATCGGTCAGTCGGAGGCGATGAAGCGGGTGTTCGAGACGCTGGGGCGCGCCGCCAAGAGCGACGCCACCGTTCTCCTCGAGGGTGAGACGGGCACGGGGAAGGAGATCTCCGCCGAGGCGCTCCACCGCAACAGCCGCAGGCGCGACAAGCCCTTCCTGATCGTCGACTGCGGCGCCATTCCCCCTCAGCTGCTCGAGAGCGAGCTCTTTGGGCATGAGCGCGGCTCCTTCACGGGCGCGGTGAGCTCGCGCCAAGGCGTGTTCGAGGCGGCCGCGGGGGGCAGCGTGTTCCTCGACGAGATCGGGGAGTTGGCGATCGATCTTCAGCCGAAGCTGCTGCGGGTGCTCGAACGACGTGAGGTCCGGCGCATCGGCACGAACCAACACGTGCCCGTGGACGTACGTCTCATCGCAGCCACGAACCGCGGCCTGCGCAGCGAGGTGGCCGCCCGAAAGTTTCGCTCCGATCTCTACTACCGCCTGGCGGTCGTCGAGGTGAAGCTGCCCCCGCTCCGGGAGCGAGCCGGCGACCTCCCCGCGTTGGTCGACTACATCTTGAAGGGTCTGGGCCCCCTCGACGAGGAGATCGCCCACGCGCTCCTGGCGCCGGAGTTCCTGGTCAAGCTTGGGGAGCACGACTGGCCGGGCAACATCCGCGAGCTGCGCAACTTCATCGAGCGCTGCGTCGCGCTCGGGGACGTGCGTGCCCCCACGTCGAACCGCGTTCCGGCGCAGGCGAGCCCGGAGGACGCCGCGCTCAGCCAGCGCCCCCTGCGCGAGGCTCGGGAAGAGTGGACCAACACCTTCGAGCGGCGCTACCTCGAGGAGCTCCTCGCGACTCATGACAATCGGGTGAGCGCGGCAGCGCGCGCCGCCGGTGTCGACCGCATCTACTTCTATCGCCTGCTGTGGAAGCACGGCCTACGAACACGGGAGGCCTCGGTGCGGGACGGGGACGCGCCCCCCGATGCTGACGCGGGCCCTGTCACGCCGCCGCCGACGAAGCGCATCTAGTAGGACACGACCGCCCACATGGCAGCGCTGCCTTTCAGGTTCACCGGCGACGAAGCCTTGCTGAGCGAGGTGCTTCCCGGCCCACGCCCGGTACCAGCAGTCCCCCGCGAGCTCACCTTGCGCGCGGTCGCGACGGGTTGCTTGATCGGCGCGCTGCTGGCCGCCGGGAACGTGTACACGGGCTTGAAGACAGGGGTCATCGACTCGGGGGCGCTGACGGCGACGCTGGTCAGCTTCGCGATCTTCACCGGCGCGGGCCGATTCGGCGGGCGCGTCTTGAGTCGACTCGAAAACAACGTGGCGCAGACGGTTGCCGCCTCGGCGGCCGTGATGGGGTTCGTTCACGGACTCATGGGACCGATTCCCGCCTTGCAGCTGATGGGCGGGCGGCAGCCGGCGTGGGCGTTGTGGTCGTGGGGTCTGGCGCTCGGGCTGATGGGCATCGTCGTCGGCACCTGGTCGCGGCAACGCCTGATCGTCGAGGAGGCGCTGCCCTTCCCGAGCGGCAGCGCCACGGCCGAGCTGTTGAAGACCCTCCACGTCGATCGCGCGGCTGCGTCGCGGCCGATCCGCTTGCTGTTCGCCACCGCCGTGGCTGCGGCCCTGGTGACCTGGGGCCGGGACGGGGCCTCGGCGTTCATCCCGCAGGCGATCTATCTTCCCGTAGCCATCGCGGGCATCCAGGCTTCGGCGCTGACGCTGGGAATCGCCGCCAGCCCCCTCATGGTCGCGACCGGGATCTTCGTCGGGCTGCGTGGCGCCGCGAGCATGTTCGGCGCTGGGGTCGTCGCGTGGGCCGTCATCGCGCCGATCCTGGTGCGCGCCCACCTGGTCAAGGACCCGAGCTACGGCGCCCTCGTCGGGTGGCTGGTCTGGCCGGCCTTCGGGACGATGCTGGGTGGAAGCGTGGGGCCGCTGGTGGCCGGGGCGCGGAGGCACGGGCGAGTGCTCGCGCGCGCGCTCGGCGACGTGCGGGCCGACGTCCGCGACCTGTTGCCGCGGCTGCGGCGGCGACCGGCGCGCAACTGGCAGGCTGGACGGCGCAACATGGCGCTCGGCGCGATGGTGCTTCTCGCGGCCATAGCGTTGCTGGCGTGGACCGGACACCGCGCGTTCGACTTCTCCGTTCCCTCCACCCTGGCCGCGGTCGCCTTGTCGATCGTGCTGGCTGGCGTCTGCGCGCGCGCCGCCGGCGAGACCGACATCGCGCCCGTGGGCAACCTGGGTACTCTGGGCCAGATCGCCTTCGCGGGTGGCGGCCCCGGGACATCGATCCTGGCGGGCTCGGTCGTATCGGGCAACGCGTCCGAGACGGCGCAGGCCATGTGGTCCTTCAAGGCGGGGCACAACGTGGGTGCCTCCGTGCGCGCCCAGGTCATCGCACAGTTCGTGGGCGTCGTGCTGGGCAGCGTGGTCGTGGTCCCGACCTACCTGTTCGTCGTCCGGGCGAATCCCCTCGGCACCGAGCGCATGCCGGCCGTCGCGGCGGTGTCCTGGCGCGCGACTGCCGAGGCCGTCTCCGGCGGCTTCGCGCGACTGCCCCCCTGGGGTGTCCAGGCGGCGATCGCCGGGTTCATCCTGGGCGTCGTCCTGAGCAGCGCTGGCAAGGGGCGCATCGCCCGGTTCTTGCCCTCCCCCGTCGCGGTGGGGATCGCGCTCATCACCCCCGTGACGATGTCGGCCACGATCTTGATCGGTGCGGTCGGGATGGCCCTGGCGCGTCACCGGTGGCCGCGCATCGCGAACGGAGACGACCACGCCTTGGCCGCGGGCGCGCTGGCGGGCGAATCCTTGATGGGCGTCCTGCTCGCGGTCCTGACGAGCGCCGGCCTCTAGGCGCCGCAAGGGGCCGCGGACGGCCCCTGCGAGATTGCGGCTTCGCCGCCGCAAGGGGCCGCGGACGGCCCCCTGCGAGACCCCCTCGGATTGCTTTGCGCCGTCGCCGGTCCAGCTAAGCTGGACCTCCCGGTGCTTGGATGGGCTCCGCCATCGCCGGAGGCTGAAGCTTCCCCGGAGGTCAGAGGGTCCAAGGTCCCGAGGTCAGAGGTCTCGCTGAATGCCGCCGGCGCGCGCTCAGGGCGCCGAGGCGGAACGAAAGGCCGGTGTCAGGTGTACACCGGGCACATTTTCGCCGGGTGCCCAGGCAGCGACCGAGGTCAGGCTACCGCCGACGATCTCCTGGGAGCCGGCTGCATTCTGCCCGTCCTTGACCATCGCCTCGTCGGCGTGCGCGCTGATGTTCACGTGCACGTCGGTCTGGGCGCCGGAGCGCCCCGCCATGCTCGAGGCCAAGGCCTCCGCGGTCGCGCGGCCGGCCGCGCACACGGCCGCAGCAGCGCTGACGTCCTCTGGCAGGAGCTTCGCACCGAGCAGGACGTTTCCAGTCTGGAGCACGAGCTGCCAACCGTCCTCGCGAAAGGCCTGTTCGGCGGCATCGAGGACAGTCGAGACGTCGTCGAGGATCTCGTCGCTGTCGGCTTCGTCGGGAACACGCACGTCGACATAGATCCCGATGGCCTTCCGTCCGGTGTCCCGGGGCCGCGCCGCCGCTGTGGGCGTGACCGCCTCACGCAGGCCCGACATGAACGCCTCCGTCGACTGGAAGCGGCGCTCTGGAAGCTTGTCCATCGCGCGCAAGACCACCGCGTCCAGCGCCGGGGACACGGACGCGAGCTGGCTCGGGCGCGGCGGGGGCGTCTCGAGGTGCATGCGTTCGATGTCCGTCATGAACTCGCCGCGAAACGGGTACTTGCCCGTGAGCAGGTGAAACAGCACCACGCCGAGGGCGTAGATGTCCGTCCGCGGGTCGATCGCCTCCCCGCGGATCTGCTCCGGCGCCATGGTGTAGGACGTTCCCAGGCGAGCGCCAGCGACGGTCAGGCCGGCGTCCTCCCCCTCGGGACGAACGAGCTTCGCGATCCCGAAATCGAGCAGCTTGACGACGTGCACGCCGTCGCGGATTTCGACGTGGATGTTGCTCGCCTTCAGGTCGCGGTGGACGATCCCCTGCGCGTGGGCGGCCGTCAGCGCCGAGCAAACCGGCTCGAGCAGCGTCAGGACCTCGCGCGCCTCGAAGCGCCCCCGCTCGGCCAAGAGCGATCGGAGATCGGTCCCGCCAAGCAGCTCCATCACGTAGAACGGGCGCCCGTCGGGCAACTCGCCGAACTCGTAGATGTCGACGATGTTGGGATGCTTGATCATGTTGACGGCCAGCGCCTCGCGCAGGAAGCGCGCGACCATCCGTGGCGACGAGGCGAGCTCTCGACGGAGCACCTTCACGGCGGCGCGCCGCCCCAGCATCCGGTGTCGCGCCTCATAGACGGTGCCCCCGCCCCCGGACGCCAGCGGCTTCTCCAGCAGGTACCCACCGGCCATGCTGCCGGGCCTGAGCTCGTCGGGATCGCCGTCGAGCGCCGCGGCCGCCGCCGCTTGCTGGGGGCCGAGAGCGCGCGTCTTGTCGAAGTCGTCTTGGGGTTGATCGTTTAGCTTCGGCAGCACGGGATCCTCTTGCTCGAGCGGGTGTGGGTCGCCACGATCTGGAATCGGCAGTTCTGTGGATAAGGTTTAGAATCCCCCTCGCCGTGGTTGACTCACACTGCCATCTGGATGGAGAACGCTTCGGGGGCGACCTGCCCGCCGTGCTCGGCCGGGCGCGGGCGGCGGGCGTTACCGGGATGATCTGCATCGGTTCGGGAGACAGCCTGACCTCCGCTCGCGGCTCGGTGGCGCTCGCGAACCAGGAGGCGGACGTCTACGCCACGGTGGGTATTCACCCGCACGACGTCGCCCCCATGACCGAGGCGGATTGGGTCGAACTGGCGGGCCTGGCTCGCGCGCCCCGCGTGGTCGGGGTGGGCGAGACGGGGCTCGACTATCACTACGACCATTCGCCGCGGGAGGCCCAGCGGCTCGCCTTCCGGCGCTTCGTGGCGCTGGCCCGGGCCGCCCGCAAGCCGCTCTCCTCCCACGTGCGAGACGCGCACGAGGACGCGGCGACGATCTTGCGCGACGAACGAGCCGCGGAGGTCGGAGGCGTCATCCACTGCTTCACAGGGGGGGTGGCGGACGCGCGCCGCTATCTCGACCTCGGGCATCACCTATCATTTTCGGGGATCCTGACCTTCAAGAACGCGGATGCGATTCGGGAGGCCGCCGTCTTCGCGCCCCTCGATCGCCTCCTCATCGAGACCGACGCTCCCTACCTGGCGCCCATCCCCCACCGCGGCGAGCGTAACGAGCCGGCCTTCATCGTACGGACGCTGGAGGTGCTGGCGGGCCTCCGTGGAATTGCCGTGGAGGAGGCCGATCGAGCCACCACGGAGAACAGCCGCCGCCTGTTCGGCGTCAGCTGACGAAACCTGGCGCTTCTCCGACGAGCAGCGGTTGACGGTCCGCGCATGCCGCCCTCATACTTTGTCCCCGCGCTCGTGGTCACGCCAAACACCATCAGGATCCGCCTCCGCTATTCGGACATCGACACCTTCGTGGAGAAGTTCGCCCCGAACGTAACCCGGGGTGGCGTGTTCCTCGCCAGCCGCAACATCAGGCCGGTGGGAGAGCTGATCGGCTTCGAGATTCAGCTGGTCACCGGCGCGGTGGCGCTGGCGGGCCAGGGCCGGGTCACCTGGGTGAAGGAGTTCAATCCCGCGGAGCCGAACCGCCCTTACGGGATGGGGGTGCAATTCGTCAACGTCGCGCCCGCCTGCCGCCAAACACTCGCGCGCGTCCTGCGCAGCAAGGACGCGAATGCACCCGTTCCGCGGGGCCTGTCGGGCATGCACGCGACGCTTGTGGCGGTGGCGGCCCAGGCCGCGACCGCAGACGGGGTCCGATCACCGGAGCCCATCGACACCAACGTCGATCTGGCGAACGAGTACGGGATCGACGAAGCCATGATGGCGCGCGTCCTGGACGGCCGGTGGAGGCTCACCGGCCGTCCGGAGGACGACCTGGCTGATCTGCTTCGCCCCGAGCCTCTCGAAGCCGCCACGCTGGCGCAGGCGCTGTCCGAGCTTCCCCGGTTGGTGGACCCGCAGATCAGCCGTCGGCGTGCGGCCAGCGGGTTTCGGGTGGTCGAACCTCCTGCGATCCCAGTCCTGGCGGTGGCGGAGATTCCCGAGACGCCGCCTATGTCCCGGGCGACCCCGGCCGGGGTCGCCGAGGAGACCACGGCGCCCACGCTTCTTGGCGCCGAGCGCCCCACGTCAGCGCCCGCCGAGGACCTCGGGGCCGTCCCCGAGCAGATCCCCCGCGAGGCTTCGTCAGGCGCTTCGTCAGGCACCGGCTCCGGCTCCGGCCCCCAAGGCAAACGCCGCCGACGTTAGGGTCGTGTGACCGAACTATCGCGCGCTCCTCCGGCGCCCTGGGGTGCCCTGGGGTGCCCTGAGCGAGGGGCTAGCGAGGTTACGCGCGGAGCGGGCGCTGCGTCTGCGGCGGACGCGTTGGGCGCGCGTCCCTTTTTGCGGCGCGTAGCCTGCGGTTGATGTGGATGGCAGGCTACGCGCCGCAAAAAGGTTCAAGCGGCCTGCGTCGCCTGCACGAGGGGCGAAGTTGGCGCCGCGCGAAGGTTGGGTCGCTTTCGGTCGGTGGCGTCATAGGAGCGGGGCCAGCGAAGGGCCCAGCGAAGGGCCAAGGACGCCCCGAGGCCATAGGCCCCTCAGCCGACCGGCCCTGCTGGCACCCGTAGATTCCTGCTGATGCGGCCGATGGGCTCGGCCAGATCGGGCGTGAACGGGCGGCCCGTCACCAGCTCGCACACCTCGATGTAGCGGCGTGCGGCCTCGACGCGCACCTCGTCGGTCAGCGGCGGCGGCGGTCCGTCGCCGCGGTAGCCCTGCTCGGCGAGCGTGCGGCGAACGTACTCCTTGTCGAGGCCGCGCGGCTCCAGCCCCTGGTCGAAGCGCGCCTGGTAGTCCTCGGCGTACCAGTAGCGCGACGAATCCGGCGTGTGGATCTCGTCGATGAAGCACAGCGTCCCGTCCGGGCGACGACCGATCTCGTACTTCGTGTCCACCAGGATCAACCCGCGGCGGAGCGCTTGCTCCTGGCCGAACGCGAACACGCGCGCGCACATGGCGGCGGCCTCGTCGAAGTCCGCGGCGCTGAGCGCGCCCATCTCGAGGATCTCGGCCCGCGACACGGACTTGTCGTGATCGCCCTTCTCGGCCTTCGTCGAGGGCGTCAACAGCGCGCGCTCGAGGCGCTGGTTCTTGCGCATCCCGTCGGGCAGGTCGTGGCCGCAAAAGCGCCGGGCGCCAGCCTGATAGTGGGACCAGATCGACGTCGAGGTGACACCCGTCAGATACGAGCGCATCACGAACTCGACCGGGAGCAGACGACACTCGCGGCCCACCATCACCTGGGGGTCCGGGATCTCGATCACGTGATTGGGTGCGAGCGACGCCGTCGCCTCGAACCAGTAGGCGGCCATCTGGTTCAACACCTGGCCCTTGAACGGTATGGTTCCCAGCACGACGTCGAAGGCCGACAGGCGATCCGTCACCACGATGGTTCGCCGTCCGTCCTTCACGTAGCAGTCCCGCACCTTGCCCTCGTACTTGGCGCCCAGCGACGGAAAGTCGGTCTTGTCCAGGGTCTTGCCGAGTTGCGCTCGAATCACATTCACGTCGATCATGTCGTCCTCATCCTCTATCGTCCTCGTGACCGTTTCAAGATGACAGGGCCCGATCCACTATGGCCCCGGCGTGACGCAGGTGGTGCTCCAGATCGAACGCGCGGTTGAGCTCCGCGACTCCGAGCCGCGCCCCGATCTCCGGATCGGCAGCGAGCAACGTCCGGAAGTCACCCTCGCCGGCAGCCGCGCGCATGGCGTTCCGCTGCACCATCTCGTACGCCTGCTGTCGTGCCAGGCCCTTGCGCACCAGCTCCAGCAGGACGGCCTCGCTGAAGAACAGGCCCCCCGTCAGCTCCAGGTTCTTGCGCATGCGTGCCGCGTTCACGACCAGGCCGTCGACCAGGCCCGCGGCGCGGCGCACCAGGAAATCCGCCAAGCCGGTCGCGTCGGGGGCGATCACTCGCTCGACGGAGGAGTGCGAGATGTCGCGCTCGTGCCAGAGCGCCACGTCCTCCAGCGCCGCCGCCTGGTAGGACCGCAGCAACCGGGCCAGCCCGCAGAGGTTCTCCGACAGGATGGGGTTCTTCTTGTGGGGCATCGCGGACGAGCCCTTCTGGCCCTTCCCGAACGCCTCGGTCGCCTCCCCCACCTCGGTGCGCTGCCAGTGGCGCACCGTCATGGCGATGCGCTCGACGGCGGTTCCGAGCCGCGCGAGGGCCTGGAAGTACGCGGCGTGGCGATCGCGCGCCACGATCTGCGTCGGCACCGTCTCGGGACGCAGCCCCAGCGTCGCCAGCGCCTCGGTCTCGACGGCGGGATCTAGGTTGGCGTAGGTTCCGACGGCGCCCGCGATCTTCCCCACGGAGATCTCGTCGCGGGCCCTGGTGACCGCCTCGCGGGCGCGCCCGAGCTCCGCGTAGAAGCCAGCGAAGACCAGACCGGCGGTGATCGGCTCGGCGTGGATGCCGTGAGATCGCCCGATCATCGGCGTGGCGCGGTGCTCGATCGCGCGGCGGCGACATGCCGCGCGCAGGCCATCGATGCCCTCGATGATCTCGGCGGCGGCGTCGCGAAGCAAGATGGCCAACGACGCGTCGAGGACGTCCGACGAGGTCATCCCGAGGTGCAGCCAGCGGGCGGGCTCGCCGGCAAGCTCCTCGACGTGGGTCAGGAACGCGATCACGTCGTGCCTGGTCCGCTCCTCGTGCTCGAGGATGCGGGCCGGGACCAGCTTGCCCTCCGCCTGCTCGCGAATCTGGGCTGCCGTGCCCTGGGGCACGTTGCCGAGCCGCTCCATCGCCTCGCAGGCAGCCAGCTCGACCCGCAACCAGGTGTCGTAGCGCCGCCCGTCCGACCACAAGGCGGCGAGCGCGGGGCGCGTGTAGCGATCGATCATGAGAGCGAATTCTTCTAGCGAAACGAGGCTGGTGATTCAAGGACTCAAACGCCGAACAGACGGCGCATCCGCCGCACGAGCGCGTCGCCGGCGCGCGGGCGCCTCGGCGCCACGAAGATCGTGTCGTCACCCGCGATGGTGCCGAGCACGCCGTCGAGGCGCGCGTCGTCGAGCGCCCGCGCTATGGCCGAGGCCGCGCCCGCCTTTGTTCGAACGACGACGAGCATCCCATTGGAGGCGATCGAGTCCACCAGCCCCCGCACGGGCTCGATGGGGAGCGCGGCGTCCCCGGAGGGGAGCGCGTAGCGTGGTCCGCCAGGCGCGGCGAGCCGACTGGCCCCGATCGACACGAGATCCCGCGAGATCGTTGGCTGGGCGGCGTGGATGCCGCGGGCCGCGAGCGCCCGCTGGAGCCCTTCCTGCGACGACGCCGCACCGTGTTCGAGGATCTCGCGAACCGCGGCCCGGCGGGCCGAGGCGGCTGCCCGCGCGCCCGAGGAGCGCGGCGCCGGGCGCGTCGACGATCGGATGGGCGCCGCAATCGGCGAGCGCGACGGCGCCTTCCCCCGCGGCCTCAGACCGTCACCAGGGTGCCGACGCCCTTCTCGGTGAACAGCTCGGCGACGATGCTGTGAGGCGTGCGCCCGTCGACGATGTGAACGGCCTCGACGCCGCCGCGCAGCGCGCGCAGCACCGCCTGCGTCTTGACCATCATGCCGCCCTTGATCGCCCCGCCGGTGGCCGACAGGCGCGCCTCGAGGGCGGCTGCCTTGATCTCGCTGGTCAGGTGTCCCTCGCCGTCGAGGACCCCCGCGACGTCCGTGAGAAAGATCAGCTTGAACGCCCGCGTCGCGACGGCGATCTCGGCGGCGGCCACGTCCGCATTGATGTTATAGCTCTCGCCGCTGGCGCCGGCCCCGACCGGGGACACGACCGGGATGTACCCCTTGTCGAGCAGCATCTCCAGCACCTCGGGGTTGACCGATTCGATCTCCCCGACGAACCCCAGATCGGCCTTGCCCGGCCGCTGGGGCATCTTGTGGGCGGCGAGGAGGCGGGCGTCCTGGCCCGACATCCCCACGGCCTTGCCGCCGAGTGAGTTGAGGAGTCCGACGATCTCGGTGTTGACCTTGCCCGTGAGCACCATCTCGACGACGTCCATGTCATCGGCGCTCGTGACCCGCTGGCCGTCGGCGAACTCGGTCTTGTGTCCCAACTGGTCGAGCGTCCTCGTGATCTCCGGCCCGCCGCCGTGGACGACGATGGGCCGCAGCCCGGCGGCGGAGAGCAGCACCACCTCCTCGGCGAAGCTGCGCTTCAGCGCGGGGTCCACCATCGCCGCGCCCCCGTACTTGATGACGGCGCGCCGGCCCGCGAACTTTCGAATGTACGACAGCGCGCCGACGATCAGGGCGCGGTTGATCCCGCCCCCGGCCGCGCTGGGGGGCGCGGACGGGCCCGCCGCGATGGCGCCCACATAGTCGGCGTTGATGCGGACGTAGTCGTAGCTGAGGTCGCACCCGAGCGCTCGGGCGGCGGCCTCCCCCGCGCCGAGGTCCAGCCGAATGGCGATCTCGGGCTCCTTCATGCGCGCGTTGAGCGCCTCGCGCGCGGGGGCTTCGAGCGCGACCGGACCGCGCTCGTCGTAGAGCCGGGTCCCTTGCGTCACCAGCGAGACCCGCGCCGGATCGACCGCGAAGTTGCGCGCGCCGATGCGGGCGCCCAGGGCGGCGAGGATGCGGCCCGTCGAGGGATCGCCGCCGAAGACCCCCGCCTTCACCAGGCTCGACCCCGCGACGGCGCGGGCCAGCTCACGCGCCATCTCGTGATCCGGGACGCCCGCGACGTCGACGACGAGCAGCTTCGTGGCGCCCTCCCCGTCCGCGGCGACCTTGCGCGCCAGCTCGCCGCACAGATCGGCGAGGGCGCCGGCGAAGCGGTCGTAGTCGGCGCCTTTTCCTTCGATGACGGGCGCGCCCGCGCGGCCGTTCGCCATCGCGATCACGGTGTCGTTCGTGGACATGTCCCCGTCGACGGTGATGGTGTTGAAGGACTCGTCTACGGCCGCGCGCAGCGCCGTCTCCAGCGTCGCTGGCGCGAGCGCGGCGTCGGTGACGATGAAGCAGAGCATCGTCGCCATCTGCGGGTGAATCATTCCCGAGCCCTTGCAGATCGCGGCGATGGTCACCGGCCGGCCGCCCACCTGAAGCTCACGCGCGGCGAGCTTCGTGGTCAGATCCGTCGTCCGGATGGCCTCGGCCGCCGCGCGCAAGGCCGGCTCGTCGGCGCCCAGCGCCGCGACCAGACCGGGCGCCGCCGCGCGGATCTTGTCGACCGGCAGCCGGGGGCCGATGCTCCCGGTCGAGGCGGTCAACACGTCGACCGCGGAGATCCCGAGGGCGCCGGCGATCGCGCCTGCCATGGCACGCTCGTCGTCCGCGCCGACGGGGCCGGTCAGGGCGTTCGCGTTGCCGCTGTTCGCGACGATGGCCCGCATCGCTCCCGCCGGCAGCACCGAGGCGCCGTGACGCACGGGCGCCGCGCAGAGGCGGTTGACCGTGAAGACGCCCGCCGTCGCGGCAGGGACCTCTGACATGACGAGCGCGAGATCCGGGCGGTGGGGCTTGATGCCCGCCGCGACCCCTGCGTACTTGAATCCGATGGGTAGTCTCATTTCGTCCTTTTCGTTCGCCCTGGCAGGCCTGATTGCGCGCGGCGAAGTTGCTTCAAGGCATGCTGCCGGCGAGCTCGGCCAGCCCCACGGTCTCGTCCCACCCGAACATCAGGTTGGCGTTCTGCACCGCTTGACCCGCGGCGCCCTTGACCAGGTTGTCGATGGCGCAGAATCCCACCGCCATGCCGCGCTCCGCGTCGGCGTCCGCGCCCAGCAGGGCCCGATTGGTGCCGACGACCGCCTGTAAACGGACGGCGTCCGGCGCCGCCGCGCGCAGGAACGGGCGCGATTCGGCGAACGCACGGACAGCCGCGACCGCGTCCGCGGCCGTCTTTCCGGGCCGGAGTCGCCCGTACGCCGTGGCGAGGATACCCCTGCGAACGGGCAGCAGGTGCGCCATGAACGTCACGGGGGCCCCCCCGACGCCCGCCATGGCGAACACCCGTTCGATCTCGGGGGTGTGCTGGTGCTTGAGCACCCGATAGGCGCGAAAGTCGCCTGCGAGCTCGGAGAACGAAAACTCCTCGGTGCCCTTCCGCCCGGCGCCCGTGGTGCCGCTCTTGGCGTCGATGACCAGCCCGGCCGGCTCGATCACGCCAGCCTTGAGGAGCGGCAGCAGCGCCAGCACGCTGGCCGTCGGATAGCAACCGGGGTTGGACACCAGCGCGGCCGCGCGGAGGGCGGCGGTGTTCTCGGTGGCCTCCGGCATCACGTACACCGCTCGCTCGAGCAGGCTGGGGTCGGGGTGGGTGAACCCATACCAGCGCGGGTAGGCATCGGCGGCCAGGCGAAAACCGCCAGAGAGATCGACGACGCGCGCGCCCGCCGCCAGGGCCGGCGCGGCGAGCGCGATCGACACCTCGGCGGGGGTGCACAGGAACACGACGTCGAGGCCCTGGAAGCGCGTCGGCGCCGTGGCCTGGCCGTCGCAACGAACGGCGGCGGCGGAGCCCGCAACGGGCAACATGTCCCCGAGCGTCCGGCCCGCCCACTTGTCGCTGATGGCCGCCGTCACCCGGAAGCCGGGATGCCGCGCCAGGATTCGCGCCAGCTCCATCCCGGAATATCCCGAGACACCCACGATGCCGGCGGCGATCGAGTCATTCATTGCCTGAATACTTATTCAAACGCGCGCGGCGGTCAACTCGCGGGCGCCGGGGCGGCGGATCCCGGTTCGGGGTCCTCTTCGTCGTCCTCTTCCTCGTCTTCGTCGTCCTCCTCGTCCTCTTCGTCCTCCTCGTCCTCGTCAGCAAAGGATTGGCCGGCCGCCGCCCACCAGCGCCACAGCGAGGCCAGCCATCCCCCCCACCCGGCCGGCGGCTCGTCACCCGCGTCGGTCTCCTCGGCGGCGGGCGGAAGCCCGAGCCAGCCCCGACGCGCGAGGGGATACAAGATCAAAAAGTAGCCCACGAGCATGATGATGCTCTCGTAGGTGGCGGTGACGTCCGACTCGCCCGCCGACTGATCGAGGGTGAAGTACTGGCAGAAGCCCATCACCATGACGATCGACGCCACCAGCCCGAACCACGTGCGACCCTCGGGCTCCCTCAGCCGGCGTGGCGGACCCGCGGCGGTCGCCAGGAGCGGCAGCAGGAAGATGTGATGGCAGTAGTAATTGGCCGGATAGAAATACACCGGAATCATCATCAGCCCGAGGATCGCCGCCTGGTCGAGGCGCAGGCGTCGGCAGGCCACCACGGCGAGCCCCGTGTAGAGCAGGACCCCCAGGTAGAACAGCACCTTTCGCCGCGCGAACGTCTCGCGCTGAAGATCCTGCCAGGCGCTCCAGGGCTCGATACGGCGCTCGTCGGCGACCTTCCGGCCCTCGAGCGACGGCGAGTACGACACCACGTTGCGGATGCCCACGTGGTTCGAGTTCGGCTGCTCGGCGTGGATGGCGATCTTGCGGCTCCAGGTGAACCACGCGTCGTGAAAGCCGAACACCGCCGACGACGCGGCGACCAGCACTGCCACCGTCCCGATGACACCGACGATGGCGAGGAGCGCGGGCCGCTGGCTCTCGAGGAACGCAGCCCCGGACGGCCACGCCCGCTTCTCCCGATAGCGATCGATCAGCCACCACAGCGGCGGCACGGCCAGGAAGAACGACGCAAACGCCGGAAACGCTCGGATGAGCCCCCCGTACGCCAGTAGCCCTCCTCCGAGCGCCCAGCGTTGCTTCTTCAGGGCGCAGGCCCCGAGGCCGAGCGCCACCATCCAGTCCGCGCGCAGGGTCGCGCCCATCAGGTTGGTCCCGAAGCGCGAGAAGTCCGTCGTCCCCCACACGATCAGGCAAATCGTCATCGCGCGCACCCCGAACGTGCGGGCCATGACGATGAACAGCAGCAGCCACATCAGCGGATCAATCAGCGCCGTCAGGGTCAACGTCAGCTCGCTCGCGGGCGCGTTGTGCCACAGGAGGTACGCCCCCAGCAGCCACACGGGCGTGGCGTTGCCTCCGTGATCCTGCATGCTGCCGAGGTACGCACCGGCGCCCATCACGTCCTCGAAGTACTTCATGTCCTTCTTGAACGCCTCCCACCGCTCGGGCGTGAACCGCTTGCGCACGTCCTGGATCTGGTCCATCACCTGGCCGGCCAGGCGCATCTCGTTGTCCGTCAGATCCCGCATGTGGGCGCGCGCCACCGACGAGGCGGGCATCCCGGGGTGGTTGTCGAGGTAGGCGGCCACGCTCGCCAGGTACAGCCCGTCGAAGCGAAGCTCGTGGAAATACTTCGCGACCGGGAAGTACACCCGCATGTCCCAGGGATGAACCAGCGTCTGGCGCCCCTTGCTCTCGTCACGGAACTGCGGCCATCCGAAGTGGTAGTAGCTGGCGCCCGCGATCAACGACAGCACCACCAGCGTCGTGGCGGTGGCGCGCGCCGAGACCGGATACAGCCGAGGCCAGACATATTCGCGGAAGACGATCACGGTTGCGATCGCGGCCACCACGGCGCGCACCGTCGTCTGAACCGTCTCCTCGAACGGCCACATGCCCCACAGATCCACGAGCACCGAGAGCCCGACGCCGGCTGGCACGACGAAGGTGAGGCGAATCCAGTCCTTCGCCCCGCGCCGGTTCAGCAGCAGGAACAGGGCGGCGAGGCCGGCGAACAGCATCAGCTTGAAGCGGACGTTGTCATCGTCGGACGAGCCCTCTCGCGCCACCAGGCGCGGCGGCCAGTCGGCCCCGCACTCGCTGAACAGCGCCACCTCGCCGACGCTGTAGGCGCCGTCGCCGCCGTGGGCGGAGAGCCGGACGTAGCGAGCCTGCCCGTTGACGTGCTGCTCGAGGCGCTGCTGCATGCCCGGCTTGCCCGTCGGACCGGCGGTCCAGAGCGGCGCGAAGCTCTGGCCGTCCACCGAGCCGCCGAGGTCGTACGAGTCGTTGTTGTCTCCCTGCAGGAGCGCGCAGGCGATGGGACGGACCTCCCCCAGGTCCCAGATGGCGTAGCCGCCGTCCGCGATCACGCCCGTCATGTCGGTGCGCCAGTAGCCGCCTTCGTTGGCCACGAAGCCGTCGGTCATGCGAGCGGCGTGCTGAACGCCCTTGCTGGCCATGGGCGAACGCCCCCCGAGGAGATCCCCCTTCGCACCGGGGAGCTCGTCCACGCTGCCGCCGCAGCCGAGGACGGCGAGCAGCGCGGGCACGAGCAACGCAGGCACGAACAGACGGTCGGGTCGGCGCGAAGCGGAGGGAAGGGGCCGGTGGCTCATGGGCGGAACATTCGCATCGCGGCCCGCCGCTCGCAATCCCTGGCCGCGTCAGCCCGTGTGCCCGAACCCGCCCGCGCCCCGCTTCGTGTCAGACAGGCCGTCGTCGGCCGCCTCGACCAGCGTCGCCCGCGTCACCGGCGCGATCACCAGCTGTGCCACGCGGTCGCCGGGCGCCACGACGTGCGGCTGCTTGCCGAGGTTGACGAGCAGCACGGTGACCTCGCCGCGGTAGTCGCTGTCGATGGTCCCGGGCGCGTTCGTCAGGGTCACCCCGAACTTGCGCGCCAGCCCCGACCGCGGCCGCACCTGCCCCTCGAACCCCGGCGGGATCTCCAGGGCCAAGCCGGTCCCGACCGCGACGCGCTCCCCCGGCCCGATGGTGACGCTGTCCTCCTCCGCGGAGGACAGATCCATGCCGGCGGCCCCCGCCGTCATGTAGGCGGGCACGATCGCGCCCGCCTTGAGCCTCCGAAACCGAACGGCCACGTCACTCATGTCGCCTCGACCTCGAGGGCGAGGCCTCGCCTACGATGCCTGGACCCGGAAGTTATGAATCACGTCAGGCGTCTTGCCGATGGCCTCACGGCGTGACAGGCGGATCTTGCCAGTGGCGCGATCGATGCCGATCACCTTGACCACCATCTCGTCGCCCTCCTTGCAGATGTCCTGCACCGCCCGCACGCGCTTCTCGTCGAGCTCGCTGATGTGCACGAGGCCGTCCGTGCCCGGCAGGATCTCCACGAACGCCCCGAACTCCGCCAGGCGCTTGACGACCCCCATGTAGAACTCACCCACCTCGGGCTCGGTGGTCAAGCCCTTGATGATGTCGATGGCCTTCTTGACGGCGATGCCGTCCGGCGAGGCGATGTGAACGGTGCCGTCGTCCTCGACCTCGATGGCGACGCCGGTCTGGGCGGTGATGCCCCGGATGGTCTTGCCGCCAGGGCCGATGATCTCGCGGATCTGGTCGGGCTTGACCTGCAGGGTGGTGATGCGCGGCGCGAACAGCGACAGCTCGGGCCGGGGGGCGTTCAGGGCCTCGGCCATCCGGCCCAGGATGAACAACCGCGCGTCGCGCGCTTGCGTCAGCGCTGTGTCGAGGATCTCGCGCGTCAGCCCCTGAATCTTGATGTCCATCTGCACGGCCGTGACGCCCGCGCGCGAGCCGCAAATCTTGAAGTCCATGTCGCCCAGGTGATCCTCGTCGCCGAGGATGTCCGACAGGACGGCCACGCGGTCGCCCTCCTTGATCAGACCCATCGCGATGCCCGCGACGGGCGTCTTGATCGGCACGCCCGCGTCCATCAACGACAGCGTACCGCCGCACACCGAGGCCATGGACGAGCTGCCGTTCGACTCCAGGATCTCGGAGACGATGCGGATGACGTATGGAAATTCCTTCTCGGACGGCAGAATTCGCGCCAGGGCCCGCTCGGCCAGGTTGCCGTGACCGGTCTCGCGACGGCTCGCGCCCCGCAGGGGCTTGGTCTCGCCCGTCGAGAACGGCGGGAAGTTGTAATGAAGCATGAAGCGCTTGTCGATGTCCCCGGTCAGCGCCTCGATGTGTTGCACGTCCTGCTTCGTGCCGAGCGTCGTCGTCACCAGCGCCTGGGTCTCGCCGCGGGTGAACAGCGACGAGCCATGCGTGCGCGGCAGCACCCCGACCTCGGAGGTGATCAGTCGGATGTCGGTCGTTCCGCGACCGTCGATGCGCTTGCCGGTGGTGAGCACGAGCTCGCGCAGGTGCTTCTTCTTGAGGGACTCGAACACCTCGCCGACCTCGCCGCCGCGCTCGGGGAACTCGGGGGCCAAGGCCTCCTTGATCTCGCCGCCGCAAGCATCGAGCGCCGCGTAGCGCTCCTGCTTCTCGCGGATGGCCATGGCGTGCTGGATCTTCTCGGTGGCGAGGGCAGACACGCGGTCGACGATGGCGGGATCCTTCACCGGCGACACGAAGACGCGCTTGGGCTTCCCGACCGCCGCGCGCAGCTTCTCCTGCAGGTCGAGCAGCGGCTGCGCCTCCTTGTGCGCGAACATCAGCGCGTCCACCACCACGCTCTCCGAGACCTCCGCCAGCCCACCCTCGACCATCACGATGGCGTCGCGGCTGCAAGCCACCACCAGGTCGACGTCCGACGTCTGACGCTCGGTGAACGTCGGGTTGATCACGAACTGGCCGTTGATGCGGCCAACCCGCACGCCGGCGTAGGGCCCCGCCCAGGGGATGTCGCTCAGCAAGAGCGCGCACGACGCGCCCGTCATCGCCAGCACGTCGGACGCGTGCTCGCGATCGGTCGAGATCACCATCGCGATGACCTGGGTGTCGAAGCGCCAGCCCTTGGGGAACAGGGGGCGCGACGGCCGATCGATGAGCCGCGAGGTCAGCACCTCGACCTCCGTCATGCGACCCTCTCGCTTGAAGTAGCCCCCCGGAATCTTGCCGGCCGCCGACGTCTTCTCGAGGTAGTCGACCGTCAGCGGCATGAAGTCGATGCCGGGGCGGATGCCCGTCGAGGCCACCGCGGTCACGAGGACCATGGTGTCGCCCTGGCGGACGATGACCGACCCGTCGGCCTGCTTGGCCATGCGGCCGGTTTCAATGGTCAGCTCGCGTCCTGCGAGATTCACGCCTTCACGAACGACAAACATGGGAGCTCCTTCAGGTAAAGGAGGCGGCGCGATTCGTCCCTCTTCTCACTGGTCGAGCCACCCATCGAGCGTTCGTACCGCTCGGCCCGCGGGAAAAAGGATGAATACCGACACCGCCACCGGGTTGGACAAAAGACCCGGGACAATTCTGGCCCGGAATGAAGCAGGTCGCGCGCGATGGGAGCCTGGCGACGCTCGCCGGGCGAACCCGCCGGCCGGTCGCTACTTGCGGATGCCCAGCGTTTCGATGACGCTGCGGTACTTGTTCAGGTTCTCGGACTTCAGATAGTCGAGCAGGCGGCGGCGCCGTCCAACCATCATGAGAAGACCGCGGCGTGAATGGTGATCCTTCAAGTGAGTCTTGAAGTGCTCGGTCAGGTAGGAGATCCGCTCGGAAAGGAGCGCGATCTGCACCTCGGGCGAGCCGGTGTCACCGGGCTTACGCTCGAACTTCTTTACGACCTCTGCTTTACGTTCCGCTGCGAGAGCCATCTTCGGGGGTTCCTGTTCTGTCGCTGTTTTTGAAGGGCGGGAATTTCCCAGAAAACCCGGCCTTAGTCAACCTTCCCGACCAAAAACCCTGTGAGTGCGGACCCGCGCCTCTGGCCCGGCGGCGATCGCCACCGCGATCAGGGCGCCGTCCTCGCCGAGCAGGCACACCGGACCGTCGGTGGCGGGACAGGGCCCGAGGTCCTGCCAGCAGATCGCTCTCCCCTCGCTGACGGCGGCGGCCCCCGCGGCCGAGATGGTCATCGCCGGCAAGGCCGCGAGGGCGCGCGCCGGGGACACGATCACCTCCCCGGCCTTCGCGAGGTCGGCGGGCGGGATGGCCTGCTCGAGGCCGAAGGGCCCGGACCGCGTTCGCCGCAGCGCCTCCAGGTGGGCGCCCACGCCCAGCCGGGCACCTAGATCGTGCGCCAACGAACGAATGTAAGTGCCCTTCGAGCACACCACCCGAAGCCGCGCGGCAGGCTCGGCGTGATTCGTGGTATCGAACCCGGCAAGCTCGAGCGTGTCGATCCGCACCTGGCGCGCCTCCACGGTGACGACCTCGCCGGCGCGCGCATAGGAGTAGAGCGGCCTGCCGTCGCGCTTCAACGCCGAAAACACGGGCGGCGTCTGCGCGATCCAACCCCGGAACGCGGCGAGCGCCTCGGCGACGGTCGCCTCGGACAGGTGACCCGCGGCCTGGCGAGCCGTGATGTTGCCGGTGGCATCGTAGCTGTCCGTGGCGACGCCGAGCCTGACCACCGCCTCGTATTCCTTGTCGGCGTCGAGGAGGAACTGGGCGATCTTCGTACCCTCGCCGAAGCAGATGGGCAGCACCCCCGAAGCCGCGGGATCCAGCGTGCCGCCATGCCCGACCTTGCGCGCGCCGGTCAGCCGTCGCGCCTGGTGAACGATGGCGAAGGACGTCGGCCCCGCCGGCTTGTCGACCACCACGACTCCGTTCAAGGTCTCGGTCATTTGCCCTGCTTCGTCGGCTCGCCCCCTCCCGCGCCCTCGCCATCGTCGTCGTGATCCTCCTCCTGCCCGCCCTCGTCCTCGGGCTCGGCAACCTGCTCAGCCCCCTCCGGCACCGTGGGGGCCGACTCCGCACGCACCTGGCGGAGCAGGGAGTCCACGCGCAGCGCCTCGTCGAGCACGTGGTCGACGTCGAAGTGAAGCGTCGGCGTGTTGCGGGCACGCAGCCGCTGACCGATGGCGCGCTGCAGGTAAGGGCTCGCCGATTGCAAACCCTGCCGCGCCCGTTCCAGCACGGGCTCCGCCGCGCCGAACGCGGTGAAAGCGACCCGCGCCTCGCGGAGGTCGCCGGTCACACGCACGTGCGTCACCGTGACGAGCCCTGCGTCGCGGACACGCGGGTCCTTGATCTCCCCGCGCGCGAGGAGCTCTCCCAGGATGCTCTGGATCTCGCGGCCGAGGCGCTCCGTCCTTTGTTTCATCTCACCCTTTCCAGTTTTCGAACCCGCCCCCGACCGGAAAATCCTCGCTGAACGTCTGCAGCTCGCGGTCGACATGGGTCACGTCGGCCGAGCCCCGAACGAAACGAATGACCTCGTCGAGCACCGCCTCGGTGTGGGCCCGCTCGTTCCCCACCACCGTAATCCCCACCGCCGCGCGCTGCCACAGCTCGTTTTCGCCGACCTCGGCGATCGCGGCGTTGAACCGCTCGCGCACGTGCGCCTTCAGTCGTCGCAGCACCATCCGCTTGTCCTTGAGAGAGTGGCTGGCCGACAAGAACAAGGTGATGCGCGCGATCCCGACCGTCATGGCCGGAGTCTATATCCGGCGCCAGGCCCCCGATTACCGGTCGAGGACCCAGATGCACGATGGCCTCCCGAAATCAGGGGCGCAATGGCGACCGCGCGCGACCCCTGGGCGTCAGACGTAGCCCTTCGTGGCCAGGTACTCCGCCACCAGGATGGCGCCCTTGGCGGCTCCCATGCGGGTGTTGTGCGAGACCAGCATGTACTTCACGCCGCCGAGGACCGGGTCCTCGCGCAGGCGGCCGACGACCGTCGACATTCCCCCCTCTGCGTCACGATCCAGGCGAACCTGCGGGCGATAAGGGTCCTCCGTCAACGACACCAGCTGCTTGGGCGCCGATGGGAGCTTCAACTTCTGCAAGTCGGCGCCGAACTCGCGCCAGGCCGCCTTCACCTCGTCGAGGCTCGGCTTGCGGCGCAGCTCGACGAACACGGACTCGGTGTGGCCCTCGAGGACGTTGACGCGCGTGCAGGTGCACGACACCTGCATGTCGGCGGGCACGATTCCGGACGGGCCGAGCTTGCCCAGGATCTTCAGCGTCTCCTTCTCGACCTTCTCCTCCTCCTTGGGGATGTAGGGGACGATGTTGTCGAGGATGTCCATCGCCGAGACGCCGGGGCTGCGGCCCGCGCCCGACAGCGCCTGCATCGAGGTCATGATGACCTTGCCCACGCCGAACGCGACGTCGAGGGGGCGCAACGTCATCGCCAGCCCCACCGTCGTGCAGTTGGGGCCTGGGCTGACGAAGCCCTTCCAGCCGCGGTTCTTGCGCTGGACGTCGATCAGCGCCGCGTGGTCCCAGTTGACGCCCGGCAGAAACACCGGCACGTCGTTCTCGTAGCGGAAGGCGCTGGCGGTGGAGATGACGGCGATGTCACGCGCGAAGCGCGGCTCGAGCTCGCGGGCGACGTCGGCCTCGACGGCCGAGAACACCAGCTTGATACCGTCGCTGGTCATGGCTGCGGAGTCCTCGACGATGATGTCCGCGAACTCGGGCGCGAGCGGCTCGCTGCAAAGCCAGCGGGACGCCCCCTTGTCGTCACGCAGCGCCGCGCTCAGCTTCTTTCCTGCCGAGCGGCTCGAAGCCGCGAGCTTCTTCACCTCCAGCATCGGGTGAGAAGCGAGAGAAGCCAGGAATTGCTGACCGGCGAGGCCGGTCGCGCCAACGACGCCGACGGGAATACGAGCCATGAACTTGGGGTCCTCCGGCGGGGATCTATGCGGCAAGGCGGGTTAAAACGCAAGCAAGACGCCGGCCCGGAGCCTGGGAGCTGCGGTTGACTCGGCGCTCAGCCGTGCCGGCGCTGGCGGGCCGCCTCGTAAAGCGCGATGGCCCCCGCGACGGAGGCGTTCAGAGAGGCCACGACGCCGTGCTGCGGAATGTGGAACAGACCGTCGCAGCGCCGGCTCACCGCCTCGCGCATGCCGGCTCCCTCGGAGCCGACCACGATGGCGACGTCCTCGCGAAAATCGACCAGATCGACGGCAGCCGCTGGCGCGCGCGCCCCGGAGGCAGGCGCCGCGGCGGCGCCCCAAACGCGCAGCCCGCGCTCGCGAAGCGCGTCGATGGTCTTGAGCAGGTTCGCCACCTCCGCGATGCGTGTGCGCTCGGTCGCGCCCGCCGAGGCCTTCACCACCGTGCCCGTGACCGGCGCGGCGTGGCGGCTCGCGACCACGACCCCGTGCGCGCCCAGCACCTCGGCGCTGCGCACCAGGGCGCCGAAGTTGTGCGGATCGGTGATGCCGTCGAGCAGCAGCAGGAGCAATCGCTCGCGGGCCGCGCCCGCCGCCTGGATCATCTCCGCCAGCGACGAATAGCGGTACGCGCCCACCAGGGCGACCAATCCTTGGTGGGCCGGCGCCTTCGCGAGCGCCGCCACGGCTTGCCGCGGACGCGGCTCGACGGCCACCGCGCGGTCCTTCGCCAGCCGGACCACACGATCGACGTCGGGCGACCGCGTCCCCTCCGCGACGAACAGCACCGATACGTCGCGCGGGCGCGCGCGCAGCAGCTCCTCGATGGGGTGAACGCCGAAGATGACGCGCCCTTCCCCTGAGCTTTCGCGCGGGCCTCCGCCCCCCTCGCCGCTCGGTTGCCCCGGGAGCGGCGGCTCGCCGGAGCTCACGCGGCCGAAGCCGCCGCTTCGACCTCGGCGACCAGCGCCGAGAACGTCCGCACCGGATCCGCGGCGTCGCGAATGGGGCGCCCCACCACGATGTAGTCCGCGCCGTGGGTGATGGCCTGAGCGGCCGTCGCCACGCGCTTCTGATCGCCGTGCGCGGAGCCCTCACCAGCGGACGGCCGGATGCCGGGGACCACCAGCAAGAGATCGTGCGATGCCTCGCGGGCCGCGTCGATCTCGTGCGGCGAGCACACCAGGCCCGCGACGCCAGCCCGCGCCGCAACGCGGGCCCGGGCCCGCACCGTCTCCGCCACCGAAAGCTCGATGCCGTCGGCGCGTAGATCTTCTTCCAGCAAGCTGGTCAACACCGTGACGCCCAGGATCTTCGGCCGCCCGGCGGCTGCCTCGGCCGCCCGGCGCAGCATCTCGTAGCCGCCCGAGGTGTGGACCGTCAGGAAGTCCGCCTCGATGCGGGCCGCCGCCGCGACCGCGCGCGCCACCGTCTCGGGGATGTCGTGCAGCTTCAGGTCCAGGAACAGGCGGCCGTTGCGCTTCTTCACCAGCTCGACCGCGCGCTCGCCCTCGGCGATGAACAGCTCCAACCCCACCTTGTAGAAGGCCGGCTGGCCCTCCAGGCGATCCAGCACGACGGCCAGTTGCTTGAGGTCGGGGACGTCGAGGGCGACGATCACGCGCTCGCGCGCCGGAATCTTGTGGACGGCATGGCTCATGGTGGTCCCCCCGGATTGTGTTGTTGCGGCGGCGTGCGGCGTCGTCGATCGGTCATCATCTTCGTTCTTGCTGGACCCGCGCGACGATGAACGACACCGCCTCGTCCAGCTTGATCTTGTGGACCTCGGGCGAGCGCCGCGCCTTCACCTCGACCACGCCCTCGGCCAGGCCCTTCTTGCCGATCGCGACGCGCAGGGGGATCCCCACCAGGTCCGCGTCCTTGAACTTCACGCCAGGCCGCTCCTCGCGATCGTCGTAGAGCACCTCGACCCCGGCCGCCTCGAGGTCGGCGTACAGGCGATCGCACACGGCCCTCAATGCGGCGTCATCGGCCTGCAATGACAGCAGCGTGACCTCGTACGGCGCGATCGGCGTGGGCCAGATGATGCCGTCCTTGTCGTGGTTCTGCTCGATCGCCGCCGCTGCGATGCGCGTGACGCCGATGCCGTAGCAGCCCATCACCATGGGCTTCTCGTGCCCGTCGGAGTCGAGGAAGTTCGCCTTCATGGGCTCGGAGTACTTCCGGTCGAGAAAGAAGACCTGCCCGACCTCGACGCCGCGGTGGCTCTGGAGCGTGCCCTCGGCGCAGCGCGGGCAGGGATCGCCAGGCGCCGCCTGCCGATAATCTCCGAACGTCGCCGGCGTGAAGTCGCGGTTCAGGTTGACGCCGCGGTAGTGCACGTCGGCTTCGTTCGCGCCCACGACGAAGTCGGCGAGCCCGCGCACCTCGAAGTCGCAGTACACGGGTGCCTTCAACCCGACGGGCCCCGCGAACCCGACAGGCGCCCCAGTGGCCTCTCGAACGCCGGCCTCGGAGGCCATGATCAGCTCGCCGGCGCCGAGCGCCTTCTTGAGCTTGACCTCGTTGACCACGCGATCGCCCCGCACCAGCACGGCGATCGCCTTGCCGTCGGCGAGGTAGATCAGCGTCTTCACGAACCGCGTCGGCGGCAGCTTCAAGAACGCCGAGACGTCCTCGATGCTCGCCTTGCCCGGCGTGGACACCTTGGCCAGCGCCTCCGTCGCGGCCGGGATCGCGGCGGTCTGCGGGTCGACCACGCGGTTGTCGGCCTGCTCGACGTTGGCCGCGTAAGAGCACCGATCGCACGCGACCAGCAGGTCCTCGCCCGTCTCGGTCAGCACTTGAAACTCGTGTGACATCGAGCCCCCGATGGCGCCGGTGTCGGCCTCGACCGCGCGGAACGCGAGGCCGCAGCGCGTGAAGATCTTCTCGTAGGCCGCGTACATGTTCTGGTACTCGCGCGTCGCGTCCTTCTGATCGACGTGGAACGAGTAAGCGTCCTTCATGATGAACTCGCGGCCCCGCATCAGGCCCGCGCGTGGGCGCAGCTCGTCGCGAAACTTGGTCTGGATCTGGTACAGGTTGAGCGGGAGCTGGCGGTAGCTGCGCACGTCGCCGCGCACCAGATCGACGATCACCTCCTCGTGCGTCGGGCCGATGACGAAGTCCGCGCCCTTGCGGTCCTTGAACCGCAGCAACTGGGCGCCGTACTTGTCCCAGCGGCCCGACTCCTGCCACAGCTCGGCCGGGATGACCGCCGGCAGGAACACCTCGTTCGCACCGGCGCGGTCCATCTCTTCACGGATGATGCGTTCGATCTTCTTGATGACCCGCCACCCGAGCGGCAGGAACGAGTACACACCGGCCGCGACCTTCCTCAGATAGCCACCCCGGACCATGAAAACGTGCGACGGGACCTCCGCCTCGGCCGGCGCCTCCTTCAGCGTGGGGACGAGGGTCTTCGAGAGACGCATGCCCGGGTCATATCACCGCCCGACGCAGGTCGAAAGCGGCGGAGCGCGTGAAAGTGCAGCGCGCGCGCGATCGGGCGCGAAATTTGGCCTCCGGGGCCTCATTCACTTGAGCGCGTGAATGTCGTCGCCGTCGACCACATACACGAAGGGGCTGTCCACCCGCCCATGGTCGGGACCGAACGTGACATCGCCAGTCAGGCCCCGCAGCACGGGCGCGTTCGCCAGCCCCAGCGCCTTCACCACGTCGCCGCGCGTGCGCGCGCCCTGTCGCACCGCCACCTGCAGCGTCGTCACGGCGTCATAGGCGTAGGCCTCCGTGGCGTGGGGATCGTGACCGTACGCGGCTCGGTAGCCTTCGACGAAGGCGCGCGCCCGCGAATCGTTCTCGTCGGCGAAGAAGCCGGGACACAACAGCGCACCCTGCAGGTATCTCCCGGCGCTCCCGAGCAGCTTGAGCGAGACGTCGCTCGCGGTGGACAGCAGCAAGATCGGCCGCGGCCGCCCCTCGGCCGGTCGGGCCGCGCCGCCCTTCCCGGCACGAGGGCCCCTGGCCTTGCCGGGCTCCCCGGCGGGGACGCCCGCACGCACCTTGACCCACGGCTGCGGCCAGAGATCGGCGACGGCGAGCGCAGGCGCGATCAAGGGGAGGCGCTCGGCGGAGTCGGGGACGAAGATCGCATCGAACGGTTGCTTCTTCAGCGCGGCGATGGGAGCGGCGAACGAAGTCGCGCCGGCCACGTACGTCGCCTCGACGACGATCGTCCCCGACGCCTCGGTGACCGCCTTGCGAAACGCCTCGCGCAGGCGCTTCCCCATCGCGCCGTCGGGCGCGAGGATCGCGAAGCGCCGCGCGCCCAGCTTGGCCGCCTGACGGGCCAGCGCCGCCGCGCGCGCGTCGGGAGCATGAATCATCTGGAACGCCGTCGTCAGGGCGCCGGGCGCCGCGTCCTCGAGGGCCAGCACCGCGATGCCGTCCTCGCTGGCCTGGGCGATCGCCGCCGGCCCAGCCTTCACGCTCCCCGCGCCGACGATGCCGATGACCGCCTCCCCGCGGGTCAACTCGGACACCCCGCGCGCCGCCCGCTCCGGATCGGTGGCGGTATCGCGGACCACGAGCTGCGTCGTGCCCGGGTTGCCGGCCGCTCCAGCGGCGGGCGTGCCTGCCGCCAGCATCGCCGCGCGCAGGGCCGCCTCGCCCACGACCTGAAACTTTCCCGAGAGCGGCAGCGCCAACCCCACCCGCGTGGGATCGCCGGGGCCCACGGGAGACCCGGTGGCGTCGAACCCGAGCGCGTGTCGCGCGGCCGACGTCTCCGTCTCGACGAACGCAGCGCCCGCGGCATCGCCCTTGTCGCGCAGATAGGCCGCGGCCTTGCCGCCCAGCACCGCCCGCCCGAGGCCGTTCGGTGCCGCGGCCCCCCACGCCCGCCAGGCGCCCTCTGACGCCAGGCGTCCCGCCAGCTCGCTTGCGCGGCGACGGGCCCAGGCCTTCTCCGCCTCCCGCGCGCCGTGAAAATAGGCCTCCCAGAGCTCCAGCGCCTCCACCGGATCGGCCTGCCCGGTCGCCTCGGCCAGCGCGCCGAGCAGCTCGACAGCGGGGTCGTTGCCGGGGGCGGGAGGTGGCGCGCCCTTCGCCACGAAGGGCAACAGCAGCTCGCGCGCGCGGGTGAGGTTGCCGAGGCGCAGCTCCGCGAAGCCGAGGTAGTAGCGCGCCGACGTCGCGAGCTCCGGGGAGGCGGCTGCCTCGGAGTGCGCCCCGAAGAGCTTCTTCGCCGTGGCGGCGTCGCCTCGCGCCAGGGCCAGGCGTCCCAGCATCAGGTCGGCGGCAGGTCGATTCGGGTGCGCAGGATGTTGCGCGACGAACGCCTCGAGGCCCGCGCGGGCGCCGTCGCGGTCACCGCGCTCGAACTTCGCGCGCGCCGCCGCGTAGTCCGCCTCGGCGCCGCGGTCACCCGCGTCCGCGCCCAGCGTCGCGACGCCGGCATCCGAGGTGGTCATTCCGGCGTCGCGTCCGGCGTCCGCCGCGACCGGCGAAGCCGACGTCGACGAAGACGGCGCGCTGGTCGACGCCGTCTGGGCGGTCGCCGTCGCTCCTCCCTGCCCCGCCGACACCGACGCGCAGGCGGTGAACAGCAGGGTCACCTTCAGCAGGGCGCGAAGCATCGACAGTGTCATCGGCATGGACCTCTTCTACGGCGCTCGAGCGGCCTTGTCTCGTTTCGAAGGCGCCCGACGCGGCTTCGGGGGGCGCCGCTCCCCACCCGGCGCGACCTCGACCGCAAGCAACTTCTCGAGCAACGACGAGACCGCGAGGGTCTCGAGATCCGCGTCAGTCGCCCAGCAGATGTCGGGATCCACCTCCGGCGAGGCCCGAGGCCCGCTGATCGTCGCCACGTTCGCCAGGGCGACGTCGTAGACCTCGGCAACGAGATCACGGTGCGTGAAGACGTGCCGGACCTCTCCCGCGAACGTCGCCGCGCGCGCGCTCACGCCGGCGGAACGCAACGCGCTCAGCGCGAGCGTCGCTCCGCCTGCCGCGCGCTTGGCCGCCTCGGCGCGCGGCCGTTCGATCGTGGGCAGCCCCCACGTCCCCGCAAGCAGTCCCCGGCGACGTCGAACCAAGAGAACTCGATCTCCCTGTCGGGCGCGCGCGCTGACGACCCGCACCGCGCGCTTCGGCCGCGGCGGAGACTTGACCGGGATCGCCGAGACCGTCCCGGCGCGGCGGGCCTCGCACGCCGCCGCCACCGGGCAGTGGTCGCAGCGGGGAGCGCGCGGCGTGCACACGGTCGCGCCCAGCTCCATCACCGCCTCGGCGAACGCTCCAGCGCGCCGCTGCGGCACCGCGCCCTTGCCCAGCGCGCGCAGGCGCGCGAGCGTCGCAGGCTCGTCGATGGCGTCACGAACGCCGCCGAGTCGGGCCACCACCCGCGCCGCGTTCCCGTCGAGCGCGAAGGTCCGCTTGCCGAACGCGATGGCCGCGATGGCGGCGGCCGTGTAGGGTCCGATGCCAGGCAGCGCGCGCAACGCCTCCTCGTCGTCGGGCAGCTCGCCCTCGTGCCGTTCGATGACGGCGCGCGCCGCGCGGTGAAGGTTGCGGGCCCGGCTGTAATACCCGAGCCCCGACCACGCGGTCAGCACCTCGTCCTCCTGCGCGCGGGCCAGCGCCGCCAGCTCCGGCCAGCGGGCCACGAAGGCTTCGAAATAGGGGACCACGGTCGCCACGACCGTCTGCTGCAGCATCAGCTCCGACACCAGGGTGCGATACGGGCTCGTCCGCCGCCGCCACGGAAGATCGCGGGCGTGCCGATCGAACCAGGCCAGCAACTGCGGAGCTATGTCCGCCAGCTTGCCCCCGACCTGCCCGCCACGGTCGTCAGCGCCGCCTCCGCCGCGCTTCATCCGGCCCTCGCGCCTCAACGAAACGCCACCACCACGGCCGCCAGGATCAACCCGAACGACGCCAGGTACTTCGGCTGAAACCCTTCCCCGAGCCACAGCGCCGCAAACACGATGAAGACCACGAGGGTGATGGCCTCCTGCATGATCTTCAGCTGATAGGCCGACAGCGCCCGGTAGCCGATGCGGTTGGCCGGCACCTGCAGGCAATATTCCGCCAGCGCGATGCCCCAGCTGACCAGCACCGCGATCACGAGCGGCGCCTTCTTGAAGCGCAGGTGGCCGTACCAGGCGCACGTCATGAACACGTTCGACGCCACCAGCAGCAACGCGGCTTTCAGACGATCATCCATGGCTCCCATGGTGTACAACAACCGCGTGGCTTTCGTCTCGCGCGGGGCAAAAAACGGCGAAGATCCGGTCGCGGCCATCGAACGCGGCGAGATCGCGCCCGTCTACTGCCTGCACGGGGCCGAGCGCTACCTCGTGGATCGCTGTCTGGCGGCGCTCCGGACCGCGGTGGTCGGCGGCCCGGCGTCGGCGTTCGCGGCTTTCAACCACGACGTCTTCGACTTGAAGGAGACGGCGATGGCCACCGTCGTGAGCACGGCGCGCACGCTGCCCATGATGGCGTCGCGGCGCCTGGTCGTGGGCAAGGGCATCGACGGCGTGAAGGCCGACGACCTGCTGCCGCTGGTCGGATACGTGGGCGATCCGAACCCGCATACCTGCCTGGTCCTGGTCGGCGACAAGGTCGACACGCGCTTCAAGGTGTTCCAGGTGCTCCGCAAGGCGGGGTTCCTGCACGAGTTCGCGGCGCTGCGAGACCGCGAGGTGGGCCCCTGGCTCGCGAAGGAGGCGCGCGCCCGCAAGCTGAACGTGAGCCCCGACGCGCTGGCGGCGCTCGCGGAGGCGGCCGGGCCCGAGATGGCCCGGCTGGCGGGCGCCCTGGAGCAGCTCGCGCTCTACGCCGGTGAGCGCGCGGCGGTGACGCTGGCGGACGTCGAGGCGCTGATTCCCGAGACCCGCCAGCGCAGCGTGTTCGAGCTGACGAAGGCGATCGGCGAGGGCGACGTCGGCCGGGCGCTTCGCATCCTGACGAACATGTTCCGGAACCGCGAGCCGCCCTTGCGCGTGCAGTTCATGCTCGCGCGCCAGCTCCGCCAGATCTGGCGCGCGAAGGAGATGGGCGCCGACGGGGCCGGCCGCGACGAGATCGCGAGCGCCATCGGCGTTCCGCCCTTCTTCCTGGACGACATCCTGATCCCGGCGCGGCGCATGACCCGGCAGGCGCTGTCCCGCGGCTTCGAGCGGCTGTATCAGGCCGACAAGGCGCTTAAGTCGTCGCGCGTGGACGGCGAAATCTTGCTGTCCCGGCTGGTGGAACAAATCGCGCTCGACGCCCGGGGCACCGACGGTCGCAGCCGGCCCACGACGGGCGCGCGCGCGTCTGCGCGTTGAGCGCGGCGCCGCCGGGTGGTTCAGACCTTGACGTGGCCGACGGCCACCGTCAGACGCGAGACCGTGCGCGATGCGGTGCCGTTCTTGATCGTGCCGCGCGATGCGGCTCGATCGATGAGCGGAATCGCGGCCACCAAGGCTTCCTTCGCCGCCGCCGCGTCCTTGCGTCCGATGGCGGTGCGGACCTTCTTGACGGCGGTGCGCATGGCGCTCTTGCGGGCCTGGTTGCGGGCCTCGTGCTTGATGCGCTGGCGGTTCTTCTTCTGGGACGACTTGATGTTGGCCACTTCGGACTTCTCCTTCGGGCGTAAAACAGGGGCGCATCATGCGGACCGCCCCCGATATTGTCAAGCAAAGGTCACCTCGGCGCAACGGCGGGCAGCTTCTCAGTCGAGGCCGAGCCTGGCCAGGCCCTCCTCGTCGAGGCCGAAGAAGTGGCCCGCCTCGTGGAGCAACGTGGTTCGGATCTCGTCGCGGAGCTCGTCGTCGTCGGCGGCCACCCGCTCGATGTTCTGGCGGAAGAGCACGATCTCGGTCACGCCGGGCATATCGGCCGTGGCGCCGCGTTCGCCGTGTGGAGCTCCGTTGAACAGACCCAGCACCCGGGGGTCGAGCCCCGCCTCCACGTCGGCCAGCGCCGGACGCTCGGCGACCACGATGGGAACATTGCCGAGGAGGTCGCGGAACTGGGTGGGCAGCGCCGCTAGTGTCTCCTCCGCGACGGTCACGAGCATCTCTTCGGTCAAGTTCTCGCCCTGATCGTGATGGTGGTCGTCGTCCCCGTGGTCGTGGTCGTGGTCGTGACCGTGGTCGTGACCGTGGTCGTGAGCATGCGCCGCGGAGTGCTCCGCGTCGGCCACATCGAGCGCTCGTGTCTGCAACCAGGCGGCGCGCTTCCGCGTCTCGTCCCCGCCCGCCTCGGCCGCGATCCCGAGCCAGTACCAGGCATCGGCGTCTTCCGACTCCGCGACCACCAGGGTCTCGAGCCGGGCGCGCGCGCCGGGCACGTTCCCCGCCTCGATGAGCAGCTGCGCCAGATCCACCGCCATCGCGGGATCGTCGAGCACAGTGTCCTCCGGCGGCAACCCGTCCAGGGTCCGCCGCGCATCCGAGGGACGCCCGAGACCTAGCTCGACGGCGGCCTTGACGCTGAGTGACGCCAGATATTCGTCCTCCTCCTCGGCCAGATCCAGCGCCCGGTGCGCGTGAGGCAACGCCTCTTCGAGTCGCTCCGAATCATCGAGCAGCAACTCCGCCATCCACAGCTCCGGCGTGCACCAGTCGGGCTCGGCCTTCGCGGCCTTCTGCAGCATGCCCAGCGCGCCGTCGACGTCACCGTCCTCGCGCTGGCAGGCCGCTGCAAGCATCAGCGCCTCGACCCGCAGGGGGCCGTCGGGGGGATATCCCTGCGCGGCCGCGCGCGCCTCGTCTATTTCCCCGGCATCGAGCGCCTCCCAGCCAGCGACGAGCGCCGGATCCATCTCCTCGTCGACGTCCGAATCGGCTCCGCCGTTCTTGTCGTCTTGACCTTCCCGCCCGTCTTTCGTCGTCGTCGTCGTCATTTGTCGAGAATCATCCGTTCATTCGCGCCGAGGAGCGCCTTCAGGGAGTCCACCACGTACCGCGCGCCAATCTCGACCGTACGTCGCGCCGCCTCAGGCGCGCCGATGGTCGGCGCGACTTCTACCAGATCGGCGCCGATGAGGCAGGTCTCATCGCCGAGCCGCCGGATCAGCGCCCGCACGAGATCGACCGAGAGGCCGCCCGGCTCGGGGGCCCCCGTGGCCGGCGCGAGCACGCCGTCGGTGCCGTCGATGTCGTTAGACAGGTAAACGTCCGCAATGCCCAGACCACGCAGATGCGCGAAGATCTCGTCGAGCGTCCGCGCCTCGCCGCCAAGCTCGAAGTCGGTGGCCCAGAACTGGCGGACCCCCAGCGTCGATTCCCAGTGTTCCCGCGACCGCCCCGACGCGCGGATCCCCACCTGCACCAGCCGTCCCGACCGACCGATCAGCTCATTCGCGTGATACGCCCAGGTGGCGAAGCAGTACTTGATGCCCAGGCGCTCCGACAGCAGGTCCGTGTGGGCGTCCGGGTGAACGATGGCGAACGGCGTGCCGCGGGCCGCCGCCAGCGCCGAGACGATGGGCCACGCGATGGAGTGATCGCCGCCGAGCGCCAGCAGCTTGAGCTGTGGGTTGATGGCGAGCAACGCCGTCGCCGCGGCGGCCGCGACTGACAGGGGCGACACCGGCAACCGCGCCCGATCCGCCGCCCCGAGCGCCGGATAGATGGCCGCCCGGGTGGCCGCGAGCTGGGCGTCCGACACCATCTCGTCGTGGAGCAACTGGGGCACGACGAAGACGTCCCCGACGTCGACGACGCCCGCGCGCTCGGCGCGCACGGCAAAATCGGGGATCAGATCCAGCACGGCCGAGCGCAGCGCGGCGGGGCCGAACGCCGCGCCGCGAACCAGGCCCGCGCCGGTGTCGGACGGCACGGCCAGGATGGCCACACGCGCATCGACCACGCGCCCAAGGGCCTCACGCCAGCGCGCCGCCACCGCGGCCGCGTCCGCCGCGCCGTAGAGGCGCTCCTGCATCGCGGCCTGCGCCGCCCGACCGGTGCTGACCGTGTGAATGCCGCCGCCCGCTGGGCGAAGCAGGGCCGCCAGTGTCTCGAGGTGGGTCATCGTGCCGCGTGACGTCCGGTTACCACCATGGGTGGCGACGGGCCAGCCCGCAATAGGGGAGCCGCGAAGCGCGACGAAGAACGCGACAATTGTCCCAATCCCGGTATCGTGAGGGCATGGCAACGAATCTCGCCGGCAAGACGTTGTTCATCACGGGGGCCTCGCGCGGGATTGGCAAGGCCATCGCCCTGCGCGCCGCGCGCGACGGGGCCAACATCGCCGTCATCGGGAAGACCGAAGCGCCCCACCCCAGCTTGCCCGGGACCATCCACTCCGCGGCGGCTGAAATCGAGGCGGCCGGAGGGAAGGCGCTGGCGCTCGCCGCCGATGTGCGCGACGAGGAGGCCATCCGGGCAGCCGTGGCGCGGGCGGCGGCCCACTTCGGCGGCATCGACATCCTCGTGAACAACGCGAGCGCGATCAGCCTGACGGGGACCCTCGCGACACCGATGAAACGTTTCGATCTAATGATGGCGGTGAACGTTCGCGGAACGTTCCTGTGCTCGCAGGCGTGCATCCCCTGGCTGCGACAGTCCGCGAGCCCCCACGTCTTGAACCTGGCGCCGCCGGTCGAGCTGAAGGCGAAGTGGTTCCAGAATCACGTCGCATACACCATCGCCAAGACGGGCATGAGCCTGTGCGTGCTCGGCATGGCCGAGGAGCTTCGCCCTGACGGCATTGCTGTCAACGGTTTGTGGCCCCGCACCATCATCGCCACATCGGCCCTGTCGCGGCTCGGCGACCCCACGTTGCTCGGGGCCGCCCGCAAGCCCGAGATCGTCGCGGACGCCGCGCACGCGATCCTCGTTCGACCGAGCCGCGAATGCACGGGCAACTTCTTCATCGACGAAGAGGTCCTGCGCGCCGGGGGCACGACGGACTTTGCGGCCTACGCGATGGTCCCGGGGACCACGTCCTTCATCCCAGATCTGTTCGTCGAGGGATAAGACCCGCCGCCCTGGGTCCCCGGTTTCCTCGCTCGGCCAGCTATCCGTCGCTCCGGGCGGAGCCGAGGTGTCCCCTGCCTCGAGGTTGGGGGCGGTGCGCTCAATCACGCTCTCGATCCCGGCTCTACCCCTTGCTGCGCCGACGACGCACACGGACAGCGTGACCCCTACAACTTGTTTGATAACGAAACAGGGTGGCCGGCACAAATCCCACAAGTGTTTTCCAACCCTTCGAAGGAGTCTCTCATGAATCGTCACATTGAATCGCGGTCGCGCCTGCTCCTGGGCGGAGGAGCAGCGCTGGCCCTCGCGCTGCTCATGGTCGGATGCGGTGGTTCGGGCGGCTCGACCGACACGGATTCGGGCACGGATGAAGGCACCGGTACCGGCACTGGCTCGGGCGGCGCGAAAACCACGGGCACGGGCGGCCTGTCCGGCGGCACGGGAGGCGTCAGAGGAACTGGCGGCGCTACCCTCGGAACGGGAGGCGCCTCGTTCGGCACCGGAGGGACCGTGGGCACCGGGGGAACGCCTGTCAGCACCGGCGGGACCGTCGGCGGCACCGGCGGGACCGAGGGCGGCAACGCCGGTACCGACGGCGGCAACGGCGGCGAGGTCGGCGGTGGTGGTGGCAGAAGGGGCGGCGGCGGTGGTGGCCGAAGGGGCGGCGGCGGTGGTGGCCGAAGGGGCGGCGGTGGTGGCGCGCCCGGTGGCGGTGGCGGCGGCCGAGCTGGTGGAATGTGCGCGGAGGGCGATGTATGCATGATGGGCGCTCCGCCCTGCACGGACCCGGCGGGGACGACTTGCGATTGTGTCCGTGGCCCCGGCGGTCGGGATGTCCGGATGTGCGGCGGCGGGGGCGGCGGCGCGCCCGGCGGTGGCGGCGGCCGAGCTGGTGGAATGTGCGCGGAGGGCGACGTGTGCATGATGGGCGCTCCGCCCTGCGTTGACCCGGCGGGCATGACGTGCGCCTGCGTCCGGGGCGCCGGCGGCCGAGACACCCGTATGTGCGCCGGGGGCGGCGGGGGCGGCGGTAGGAGAGGAGGAGGCGGGGGCGGTCGGAGAGGAGGAGGCGGCGGCGAGCCCGGCGTCGGCGGCGCGGGCGGCGCCTGACGGCCGTCTCATCAGCCTAAAGTCAAGAATCGAGCCGACCAACGCGGGCAACTGCGCTGGTCGGCTTTTTTTGTTCGCGGGGTTGGCCGCCGACGCGATCGGTGCCACTTGTGCATGATCCGGGGGGCCCGCGTCTAACGGAGGCCCACCGGCCGTGGCGCGGGCACTCGCCGGGGGCACCTCCCCACCGCCTTCGTGTATGGGTATCGAAACCACGGTTTATATTGGTGTTTTCGTGTGCGCTAGATTTCCTTTTTCCGGAAGCTGTCGACGTTGATCTTGTAGCGCTTGGCCCAGCGGTAGACGAGCGCCGGTTTGCGATCGAGCTCGCGCGCCACCCGCATCATGTTGCCCTCGAAGCGCCGAATGACGTCCTCGAGCTCGATGGCGCTCGGCGGTGGACGCATCGCGCGGCCCGCGGGCGAGGCACGAATTCGTCGGGGTGTCGCCGCAATAGCCTGCGGTAGGTGCTCGGGACCAATCTTCGGCGCCTCGCGCGACAGGGCCTCGGCGGTCGTGAGGACCTTCTGCAGCTCGCGCACGTTACCGGGCCACGCATGCAGGGCCAGCGCCTGGAACGCCTGCTGATCGAACGGCTTGACGCGGTTTCCGAGGAAGAACCCAGTCAGGGCGCCCAGATCCTCGAGGCGATCCCGCAGGGGGGGAATTCGTATGGGCTCGGCGCCGAGGCGCGCCGCCAGGTCCTGACGCAGGCCCCCTTGCCCGGACGTCGGCGCCGAGGTTCGACTGGTGGCGGCGAGGATGCGCACGTCGACGCGCTTGGCGCGTGTTCCGCCCACGGGGGTCAGCATGCGGTCCTGGGTAAACCGCAGCAGCTTCGTCTGCAGCTCGGGCGCCATGTCGCCGATCTCGTCGAGGAACAGCGTGCCGCCTTCGGCCTCCTCGATGATGCCGGTCTTGGGCGCGTTCGCCTGCGAATGCGCGCCGCGCAGATAGCCGAACAGCTCGCTTTCGACCAGCTCGCGCGGGACGGCCGCGCAGTTGATGGCGACGAACCTTCCCTGGCGCCCGCTCAGTCGGTGAACAGCATTGGCGTACACCTCTTTCCCGGCGCCGGTCTCTCCCGTCAGCAGTATCTCACCGTCGGTGGGGGCGAGCTTGCGGAGCATCGAGCACAGCAACGCGAACGCAGGATTGCACGTGGGAACCGGTCCCACCGGATCGGCCAGCTCCTCGGCGATCGCCGCGCGCTCGGCCTCCGAGACCATCCGGAATATCGCGATCTGGCTGCCCACGAAGATCATCGAGCCGTCGCGCAGCTTGAGGCGTGGCTGCGCGGACACCGCGTCGACGACGCTCCCGTTCCGGCTGTCCAGATCGCACAGCTCCCAGCCGCCGTCGACCTCGGAGATCTCCGCGTGCTCGCTCGACAACAATCGGTCCGGGACGATCCAGGTCGACGTGTCGGCGTCTAGCTCCGCGGGGGGATGACGGCCAATGAACAGGCGCGGGAAGACGCTGATCACCCGCCGCTTGGGCACCGGCGCGGGCTCGTCGGCGCCGCCCAACCAAACCAACAATGGGCTGGCCGGGGCCTCGCTGGCCCGTCCCATCCCTGGGACCATCGTCACGCTGTCGCCGGAGCTTCCGTTCTGTGAGGACTGAGGCAAGTACCTAAAAACCTTCGTCTATTTTTGGATTGGCCAAAACGGCCGCAAGTTTCGGAACCCCAACCATAGCAAAGACTTTCGTGAGCCGAAGTGCGCATGCTTTTGGGGTTGTCGGGCTGGCCCAATCATTGCTGGAATGCCAGCTAAGGACGGGGCATTCCCGTCCACTTCAAATTTCGGGGGGAATCACATGTTCAAGAAAGTCGCGCTCGCCAGTATCTTCGCCGTTGTCTCCGTTGTTTCGTTCGGTTCGTCGACGGTGAGCGCCGCCCGATCAGCGAAAATCGAACAGTCGGTCAGGGCACCTGTGGCCAAGGGAATGTGTCCCTGGGGCATTCGCTGCTGAGGCCAACAACGCCAACCGAAATCAAAACTGCTGGCTGTCCCGACGGGAAATCTCGGACCTCTCATCGGTCAATGCCACGACGCGATGTTCTGGGATTCCCGGGATGTCCGTCGGGACAGAGCATTCTCTGCCTCCTTGAGGCACGATGGTTCTTGATCTTCCCGTCGGTTTTCGCGAATCGATGTCGAGCTCGCTCCAAACTAGTCGCGTTCCAACCGCTTGCATGGTCCACAGCCGCTTCGATGAGGTCCAAAACGGCAGGCAGTTTCCAGCGACGACGCCCAGGTCTGTCGTAGAACCTGTCGCGCGATTCATGACGTGAAGACGAGGAATATTCATGAGGGTGACGTATGCCAACATGTGTCCCGACGGATCCAGCAAAGGCGCTGTTGGTGTTTGGGGGTCGATGTGAATCGAAGCGCATCGCCCGGAATCGGTCGCGCATTCAACAATCGCCTTTGAGGCGTAGTTGGCGTACAACCACGACCGCCCGTCCGGGGAAAATGACGGGATGACGTCGAGTGGGCCGTCCGTGACCTGTCGAGCGGGAAGACCTCTTCGTTCGAGGAAGATCACGTAGCGACCGTCCGACAGGAGGCGCTGAAACACGAAGTCCCCTGACGACGAAACCGCTCCCGCATCCGACTTCCCATCGACCGTTAGTCTCTGTAGGTCCGCCTTGCCAGGATACGAGTCGAGCCAGAGATCTCGCCGGAGCACCCGTGAGGCGACCACGCTGTGATCGTCTGCATTGAGAACTCCCACCAGCTCGGTTTGAGTCGTCCTGCCGATCCTCCTCAGAACCTGTGTCTTCCAGTTGGCCGAGACAAGCTCCGTACCACCATCGCTATCGTCCATGGAGGCCAGGATCTCGCTTCCGGACTTCGAGAAGAGCAGGCCCTTCCTCGAAGAGGGAAGGATGAAGGTTCCCTCGACCTCCAAGCTCGGTAGCGACTGAACCACGACGAGGTGCTCCACAGTGTCGGTGAAATACCGAATCGCGATGTGCTTACCGGATGGGTCGACCGCCTTCTGCACGAGCTGCCGAGGCTTCTGGCTCTCATCTCCGACGACGTTGAGCTGGCCTGTCGGTATCGAGAACAGACCCGCGTGGCGAGAGTCGAATTCGAAAGCGAACTCCTGATCGCCCTGGATCCATTCGGGCGCGCTACCACGCACGAGTGGACGTGACTCGGCGCCGCTCGCGGTGCCGAGCCAGATGTGCGTCCCCGTCTCGTTCGCCTTCTCGAACAACAAGCTCTTCCCGTCTGGCGACAGCGCCGGGCACCCGTCCTGATAGGTCTCCGACAGCAGGTTGGCGGGCTGGCGGGCGCCCGTCTTCAGGTCGACGTCCTCGGCCCTGCGCGGCGATCCCCAGATGGCGCGAACCTTCTTGCCCCCGTCGACGAGGGCGTAGCAGTGCAGGCGGCCGTCGAACGACGCGAGCTTGGTCGCGCCTTGGCTCCAGTCCGCCGGGGTCCCCGTCGGTTGCAGGACGGGGTTGGACAGTGCCGCCACCACCTGGGACGACGAGGCGCGAGCCTTGTTCGCGAACTCGGCCTTGACGACGAGCAAGCCGACCACAGCAGCCGCAGCGGTGGCCCCCCAGAGTATTCGGCGCCTAAGGTGGCGGGCCACCACGCGCTTGCCGCGGAGCGCCCCCTCCAGCTCCCGCGCGACGTCGATCGCCGTGGCAGGCCGCAGCTCGGCGCCGTCGTCGGCACAACGGCCACACAGGTCGGCGACGGCGCGCTCGATGCTGGTGCAGGCCTCATCCGGCCGGACGTAACGTCGATACCCCCGCGCCAGCACCTTCCACTGCGGACGGAAACCGAAGAACACCTCGTGCATCACGATGCCCAAGCCCCACACGTCAGAGGCCGTGGTCGCCGGGGCGCCCATGACCACCTCGGGCGCCATGTACGACGGCGTCCCCACCATGATGGTCGTTCCCGGTCCCGAGGAGGGATCCGTGGCCAGTCCGAAGTCCGTGACGACCAGGCGACCATCCTCCATGCGCAGGATGTTCTCCGGCTTCAGGTCGCGATGAACGATGCCGGCGCGATGGAGCGCGGCCACACCCTCGACGATCGCACGTGCGTCCGCCACCCGCTCGTCCCAGCTCCGCAGGGCCGAAGGTGTCGGAAGCGCGCCACCGCTCGCCCCTGGCTTGGGCACGTCGACGCGGAGGCTGCCGCCCGTGGCCAGCTCCATGGACAGGAACTTGTGGCCATCGGCGTCGCCGATGTCGAACACGCGGCAAACGTTGGGGTGCGAGATGGCCCGCCCCACCCGCAGCTCACGCGAAAACCGCTCCGCCCATACGGCCTCGCCGGCTAGGTCCTGCCGCAAGATCTTCAGCGCGACCAGGGCTCGCGATTCACGATCGAACGCCCGCAGCACTCGGCCGCTGCCGCCCGTGCCGATCACCGCCTCGATCTGAAAGCGTCCCGCCAGGACGTCGCCCCGGCCAAGCTCGCCGGCGCTGAACGACAGCAGGTTTGGTTTGCCCACGCCCGTGACGCTGCCTTCGGGGTCCACCTCCCCGACAGCCGCTCCAGTCCCATGCTCCGAACGACGCATTGGCGAGGCGAGTGTATCGCACGGCCGGTCCTGTGCCAAGCAACGCGGACTGCGCGGTACGAAACGCATCGCCCGCTCGAAATCCGCACGAATGAAGCGAAGTTTCAGCGTACGACAAGAATCCAGCTCCGGAATCGGGAGGTGCAGTTCCATCCCGCCGGCATCGCCATCAAGCGGCCGCTTCAGGGCCGCTTGGACATCGGGACGAAGGCGTTCTCGGTCGGGCCTGTGTAGATCTGGCGCGGCCGCATGATCTTGCTGCCCGGATCGTCGTGCATCTCTTTCCAGTGCGCGATCCATCCCGGCAGACGCCCGATCGCAAACATGACCGTGAACATGTTCGTGGGAATGCCGATGGCGCGGTAGATGAGGCCGCTGTAGAAGTCGACGTTCGGGTAGAGCTTGCGATCGATGAAGTACGAATCCGTCAGCGCCGCCTCCTCGAGCCGGTGCGCGATGTCGAGCAGCGGATCGGGCGTCTTCATCTTCTTCATGACCTTGTCGGCCGCGACCTTGATGATCTTGGCGCGGGGGTCGTAGTTCTTGTAGACGCGGTGCCCGAAGCCCATCAGGCGGAAGCCCGAGTCCTTCTTCTTCGCGAGCTCCACGTATTTGCTGACGTCGCCGCCGCCGCTCTGGATCTCCTGCAGCATCTCGAGCACTTCTTCGTTGGCGCCCCCATGCAGCGGCCCCCACAGAGCCAGAATGCCGGCAGCCACCGCCGCGAACAAGTTCGCCTGCGAGCTGCCCACCATGCGTACGGTCGACGTGCTGCAGTTCTGCTCGTGGTCGGCGTGGAGGATCAACAGCAGGTTCAGGGCCTTCACGAGATCGTCGTCGATCTCGTAGGGCTCCGCCGGGACAGAGAACATCATGTTGAAGAAGTTCTCGCAGTAGCTGAGGGAGTTCTTCGGGTAGACGAACGGCTGTCCGTGGGAGCGCTTGTACGAGTAACAGGCGATGGTCCGGAGCTTGGAGATGAGGCGCGCTATGGTGATGTCCACCTCGGCGTGGTTCTTGACGCTCAGCGCCTCGGGGTAGTAGCTCGACAGCGACACCACCATCGCCGACAGGATCGCCATCGGGTGCGACGTCCCGGGATAGCCGTCGAAGAAACGCTTCATGTCCTCGTGAAGCATCGAGTGCCGCGTGAGCAGACCGGAGAACCCGGCGAGCTCGGTCTGATTGGGCAGGTGGCCGTAGATCAACAGGTAGGCCACCTCGATGAACGTCGCGTGCTCGGCGAGCTGCTCGATGGGGATGCCGCGGTAGCGCAGGATGCCCCGCTCGCCGTCGAGGAAGGTGATGGCGCTCTCCGTGGACGCCGTGTTCATGAACGCGGGGTCCAGCGTCACGGCGCCGGTCGCGGCGCGCAGCTTGCCGATGTCGATCCCGATCTCCCCCTCGCTGCCCACGATGATGGGAAGGTCGACGGACTTGTCTCCGAACTTCAACTGTGCGCGATCTGCCACGTGTTCCTCCCTGCGATTCGAGCCGAGCATAACCTATATAGTCGAATTGTGACCCTCCCCTTCCTGACGCTTTTTCTGTTTTTTTCGCTCCCGGCGGCGGCCGCGGAAGGCACGACCCCGCCCGCGCCCGCTGCGCGACCGGCGACGGCGGAGCTGGCTCGCCTCGACGGACTCTATGCCCGCCGGGACGACCGGGCGGTTCTCGCCGAGCTGCGGGCCCTCGTCGACGCGGGGGTCGCGCGCGCGCCCACCGAATACGAAATCCTGTGGCGGGCGGCCCGTGTTTACTTCTGGATGGGCGACGATCCGTCGCTCGGCGCCGAAGAGCGCTCGAAGCTTGGGAAGCTCGGCTGGGACCACGCCGAACGCGCGATCTCCGCCAGCCCCAACCGCGCCGAGGGACACTACTGGGCGGCGGTCAACATCGGCACCTACGCGCTCGGGCTCGGGGTCTTGAAGGCGATGTCAGCCGGTCTCGAGGGCAAATTCAAGCAGCGGCTGGAGCGCGCCGAACAGCTCGCGCCGGACTACAACCTCGGCGGGATCGGCGTGGCGTGGGGACGGTTCTACGAGAAGCTGCCCTGGCCGAAGCGCGATCGCGCGAAGGCCGAGTCCAACCTGCGCCGCGCGCTGTCCCAGAACCCGAACAACCTGCGCGCGCGCGTCTTCCTGGCGGACACTCTGGCCCACGAAGGGCGGGCGCCGGAGGCGAAGCGCCTCCTCGACGAGGTCGCCGCCGCCCCCGCGGGCCGCTACGACGCCGCCGAGGAACGGCGCGCCAAGGCGCTCGGCGTCGCGCTGATGGCCACCGTCACGACGATGTTGCAGTGAGCCGTGGCGGGGGCTCGGCGCGCAAGACCACCGTGCTGACCGCCGTCGGCGACTGCGGATAAAAGAGATAGTTGGCGATGACGGGCTCGGCCCCGAAGCGGTCCGCGTGGCCGGCGGGATCGAATCCGGCCGGGGCCTCGACGATCTCCCCGAAGTCGAGGTGCCGGATGTCGGCCGCCGCGAGGCCAGCCACCAGCGTCTGAAACCGGGGCAGGAGGATGGGATCGAACACGCCGCTACGTGCGCTCTCGGTGATCACCAGCTCGTCGCCGTGTCGTCGCATGGTCATCGCGACCTCCTGCACCCCCGCGAACCGGGCGAGCCCCGACAGCGCCACGCGCAAGTAGCGCTCGTCGAGCCCGCCGGCGTCGCCGTCCTCGGTCCCGTCCGGCAACATCCCGCGCCCGTCGCCGCGCAGGCTCTCCCGGATCTCGGCGACGCAAGGAGTCCGGCCGAGGCAGAGGACGTAAATGTAGTCGCACCACTCATCGGGGTCGCCGGGCTTGAAGACGACGGCCGTCCCCAGGCGCTCGCCGAGGGCGACCGCCACGACCTGGCCCTCGTCGCGCGTGATGCCGTCGGCGAGCGCGGCCGCGTCGTCGCGCTCGTCCCAGCGTCGGGTGGGGTAAAGCCGCGCCAGCGCGTCGTCGACGGCCGCGAACATCCCGTGCTTGCGGCTGTCGCAGCCGCCCTTGTTCCCGCAATTCGTGCAGCCGCCTTCACCCATGCTCGCGCTCAGTGGGGATGGCCAAGCGCGGCCGCGCGCGCTTCCTCGAGCATCAGCGCCTGCTGAGCGGGATCGCGCCACCGGGCCTGGGCAAGGGGGGGGAGCCGGTCGATCGGGTCGAAGTAGAAGTACAGCCTCCCCGGGTGCACGTTGGGGCTGGTGAAGACCGAGATACCCGTCTCGCGATCGTAGTGCTCGTAGGAGTGGGCGTCGCGCTTGCCGCCGCCGCCCGGCGCATCGACGACGACGAGGGGCGTGTTGAAGCCGGAGGTGAGCCCGCGCAGGCCCTTCTCGATGTCGAGGCCGGTCTGCAGCGTCGTGCGCAGGTCCTCCACTCCCTTCACCAGGTCGTGCATGTAGATGTAGTACGGGTGGACGTTCAGGTGGGCGAGGCGCTTGACCAGCAATTGCATGGTCGGGACCGCGTCGTTCACCCCGCGCTGCAGGACCGTCTGGTTGCGCACCGTGATGCCGCGCTCGAACAGCTTGTTCATGGCGGCCTCGGTGATCCAGGTGATCTCGCGCGGGTGGTTGAAGTGGGTATGAAGCACCACCTCCTTGTGAAGCGCGCGACCACGCTCCACCACCCGCGTGAGCGCGTCGGTCCAGGCGTCGTCCGTCAGGATCTTCTGCGGCATCACGGCGGGGCCCTTGGTGGCGTAACGGAACCGACGAATGTTCGGCATCGCCAGCAGCGTCTCGCCAATCTCCGTGATCTGTTCGGCCCGGAGCTGATAGACGTCGCCGCCCGAGATGACGATGTCCTCCAGTTCGGGACGGGAGCGGATGTACGCGAACGCCTGCTGCCAGCGGTCCGCGTTCACCTTCAGCGAGAACTTCGCCACCTCCTCGGTGTCGATGCCCACCGCGTAGCTGCGCGTGCAGAAGCGGCAATAGACGGGGCAGGTGTCGAGCGGCAGGAACAGCGCTCGGTCGAAGTAGCGGTGGGTCAGCCCGGTGACGGGCATGTCCTCGCGCTCGTGCAGGGAATCGAGATCCAGCTTGGGATGGTCGGGCAGCAGGCGCGAGCCGAGCGGAATGAACTGCAGCCGCAGCGGATCCTCGTAAGGTCGCGTCCAATCGATCAACGACAGCAGGTACGGCGACACCCGCACGGACATGGGCGCGCGCGCGAAGCCTGCCTCGGCGTCCTTGATGAACGCGTCCGACACCATCCCCTTCAGCGCTTCGAGCAGCTTCGCGATCTTGGTGATGCTGTGCTTGGCTTGCCAGCGGTGATCCAGGAACTCGGCTTCGCTCACGTCAGCGTAGGCGGGGAAGCGTTGCCAGAACGGTCCCGACAGAATGCGCAGATGTTCCAGCGCCGCCGGGTCGACGGGGTCCTTGAGCATGGGGGGGGCCGTAGGGGGTGCGACAGCCAGCTTGCTCTCTGCCGCCATCCGTTCAGCGTAACGTGAAGGACGAGCCACGGCCAGCGATGAACGAGTTGCGCGACGGCCGCTCTCGGACAGCGCCGTGCGGCTTCGCCGGCGAGGCGAGGACCCGGCGCTCGCAGGGGCGCTTACAGCCGAATGCCGAAGCGGGTGCTGCCGCGCTGGATGAACAGCACCGTGTGAGCGCCCTGACCGAGCCGGCCTTCGAGGCCCCGCATGCGGTCGAGCGTCACGGGTTGGCCTTCGACCTGAAGCAGGACGTCGCCCTCCTCGAGCACGCCGCTCGCGGGTCCGCGCGGGTCGACGGCCGTCACGGCCAGTCCCTGCCCCACGCCCAGGCCCAGCGCGCGAGCCTCGCGCGCGTCGAGGCCCCGCACGTCGATGCCGAGGAACAAATGCGCGCCCGTCGAGCCGGCGCCTTGCGCCCCGATCAGCACCGGCGTCTCGATCCGGCGGCCACCACGCAGGAAGGCCACGTTGGCCTTCTCGCCGGGTCGTAGCGACGCCACGGCGATCGGGAGGTGGCGATACGAATCGATCGGCCGCCCGCCGATCTCGACGATGACATCGTTCGGACGTAGGCCCGCGGCCTCGGCCGGCGTCCCCCGCCCCACGACGTTCACGAGCGCCCCCGGCACGAACGGGACCTTGAGCTCGGCGGCGCGGGCAGGAGTGAAGTCCTCGCCCCCTACGCCCAGGTAGCCGCGGGCGACCGTTCCGGTCTGACGAATCTGCTCCGAGATCTGGCGGGCCAGGTTGATGGGGATGGCGAAGCCGACGTTCATGGCCACGCCGGGGTTGATGATGGCGGAGTTGATCCCGACGACCTGCCCCTTGAAGTTGAACAGCGGTCCCCCGGAGTTGCCCTGGTTGATGGCGGCATCCGTCTGAATGAAGTCTTGATAGCGCGGATCCAGATCGCCCAGCTTCTCGCCGATGGCGCGGTTCTTGGCGCTGACGATGCCCATCGTGACGGTCTGACCGAGCCCGAGCGGGTTACCGATGGCCAGCACGTAGTCGCCCACGCGGACGCGATCGGAGTCGCCGAGGGTCACGGCGCGCAGGTCCGCGGGGGGCTTTTCGATCTGAACGACCGCGACGTCGGTCGCGGGATCGCTGCCGACGACGTGCGCGGCCAGCTGACGGTCGTCGGACAGCCTCACGACCACCTCGTCCGCTCCGGCCACGACGTGGTTGTTCGTCAGCACCACCCCGCTCGCCTCCAGCAGGAAGCCCGAGCCGAGGCTCTGGCTGCGCTGCTCTTGCGTCGCCTGCGGACCGCCGAGGCCGAGTTGCTCGCGTAACATCGCGCTCCAGGGATCCTCACGCAACACGCGCCGGATGATCTTCGTGCTGAGGATCGTCACCACGGAGGCCTTCACCTGGTCGACGAGCGGCGCCACCGAGTAGCGCATCTCGCCCGGTGAGGGGACGTCCGCGAGCGAAGCGGCGGGAGCGGGCACGGCCACCGGTGGACCGGCCGGGCCCGGGACGAGCGGCGCTGCCTGCGCGGGCCCCGGTCCCGCCTGGATCGGCGCCGGGCCGGTGGCGGGCGCTGGCACGGCGTCCGAGCGCGTGCAGCGGGCGACCGCCAGCAGCAAGGTCACGCCGACGGCGAAGCGGTGACCTGGGAGCTGTCCCGGGCGCGCGCGCATGCCGGATCAGCCGCGGTAAACGACGATCCCACGAGTGGGATCATAGGGCGTCAACGCCACCGTGACCTTGTCGCCCAGGACGACGCGGATCCGGTGCTTGCGCAACTTGCCTCCGAGGTGCGCGAGAATCTGATGACCGTTCTCGATCTCGATTCGAAAATTGCCAGCGGGAAGGACTTCCACGACCCGACCTTGAAACTCGATATGCTCTTCGCGACCCATGGGCGCGGAGACCCTAACCCCTCGATAGCTCAGGGTCAACGTGTCGTTGAGAACGCCCAAGGGAACAGCAGGTTGCGAAGCGCCCGGACCGCCGCGCTACGCTTGCCCGACTCACCTCCCCGGAGCTCCCGCCGCCCCGCCCGGGTGTCCCCCTGCGCCCGTGACCGGAACAGCCGCCGGGCCCAGGACAGCCGGCGCGCGTGAGACCGCCGTGGTCAAGGGAGCGAGCCCGCGCACGAAGCCCGCGTACTCGTCGCGCAGCTTGGGGTAGACGTCCGCCGGCGCGTTCAGGACCAAGAAGAAGACCACGCCGCCGCGCTCGAGCGTGGTGACCTCGCCGGCGTGGGTGACGTTGTCCTGCCGCTCGCGGAACTGCTCGCGCCGGCTGCCGGGGACGAGCGGCGGCAGGGTCTTGAGCTTCGCCGCCGGGAACATCTTGCGAGCGCCGTCCCGCGCCAGGGCCGCGCGCGCGGCGGCGTTCGCCGGCCGCTGGGCGAGCAACACCGCGGCGGCTCGATCGGCGCGTCCATCGTCGAGGAGCACACGGCCGGTGAGGAGGTTCGCCAGCGTGCCGGTGGCGGGGCCCGTCGCCAGCCCCAGAACGCGCCAGGTCAGCGGCCAGTGAATGACAAAGCCCATGTCCCGATTCTCGAAGCCCGCCTGGTCCGCCGTCGCCACGTACGCGGTCCCCGCCGGAGCCGGGTCGGCGGCTGAAACGTCCGCCCTCAGCTTGTCCTGGGGCTGGCGCACGCGGACGTCGCGGGGCTCCTGGGCGCGAAACCGCGTCAGCGCCTCGCTGGCCTCCGCCGGGCGGTCGAGCGCCGCGAGCGCCCGCCCGAGCACCCACCAGGCGCGCGACGGGGGCCGTGGCGTCGCCAGGACCGCCCGACTCAGGGCAGCCGCCCGTTCGAAGTCCCCCTCGAGCAACGCGAGGCCCGCGCGGCCCACGGCGGCTCCAGCGTGGTTCGGCGCCCGGGCCAGGACGTCGTCCAGGATCGCGCGCGCGAAGACGCGGGCGCCTGGCCAGTCGAGGTAAGCGGCGAGGACCCACGCCCGGCCCATCAGCTCGCGACGCTCGAGATCGAAAGACTCGTCCGCGCGCAGGGACCACGCCTCGTCGATCAGGTCGTGCACCTTCTGGGCGACCACCTCGCGGCCCTCGTCGCCGGGCGCCAGGAACAGCGGCCGATCCCCGATCGTCCGATCCAGGTGGTCGAGGTCGCGCTCGAGCTCACGGATGTGGCCGACGGTCTCATCCTTCTTCACGCGGATGCGATAAGCGCGCGCCTGGGGAACCAGCGTCTTGCCGTCAGAGCCGAAGAACAGGGGATTGCTCGGCTGGCTCGAAGGGGTGGCACCGTCCTCGGGATCGACCTCGAGGGTGGTCCACCTGCCCTCGACCTTGCCGGCGATGACCGCCATCTTGCCGCAGGTGCCGGCGCCGACAGCGCGAACCAGGACGTCGCCCTTCTCCAGACCGTTCGGGGCCACTCTGGCATAGAGCCCCCTCTGCCCGTCGTTGGCCTCTGCCTCCAGCAAGGTCCCGGACCGCAGCGCGCTCGGGTAACGCCACCAGCGCGGCGGCGCCTGGGTACGATCCTCCTCGATTTCGGGCACGATCCCCCCGGCCTGCTCCACGGCCTCCCACGCCACCACAGCGGCACGATCCCAGCCCCGCCACCCCCGGGGTGTCATGACGGGATCGTCCTGCACGCAGGTCGACGTCGCCTCCGCCGGGCCGGCGACCTGCGCCAGCGGCGTCGCCGCGGTGGGGGAGGCCGGACCCCCGGATGGCGCCGGTGCCTTCTCGCGCGGCACCGCCCGCGCGGGCCGGACCGCCAGGTCGAGCAAGCCGGCGATCAAAGCCGCTCGCAAAGCCGCTCGGGGTGCCCGCGCCCGCTCGCTCGGCACGGGCGCTACACCCCGATGAACAGCCGGTGACCGAAGTTGGGCTCGAGATCCGCGGCGAAGATCTTGTCGGCGGACGCCTTCACGTCGTACGAGGCGCGCTTGAACTCGAGGACCTTGGTCTCCGTGTCGAAGAGGACGTAGCTCGCGCGGGGATCGTAGTCGCGCGGTTGCCCGACGGAGCCTACGCTGATGATGTACTTCCAGCCGGGGCGCAGCTCGAATTTCTGCGCGACCACGTCACGGGCACCGGTGTCGGGCGACAGCGCGAACGCCTTGCACAGGTGCGAGTGCCCGATCAGCGTCAGCGCCGCCATGTCGGACCACATCGCAAGGCACTCCGACGCCTGATCCTTGGCGAAGATGTAGTCGAACTCCTCGACATTCAACGGCGAGCCGTGACAGAAGTGCACGTCGCCCTCACGGACCTGGTAGGGCAGCCCCTTCAGCCAGTCCATGTGTTCAGGCAAGAGCTGGCGGGAGTGCAGGTCCAGGGCGTGCCGGGCGGCGTGATAGTAGTAGGAGTAGTCCATACGGCCCGCGACGGCGGCGTCGTGGTTGCCGAGGATGGTGTGCACCGCGCGCGATCGAATGAGCGTGCAGGTCTCGTTGGGGCTCGCCCCGTAGCCGACCACGTCTCCGAGGCAGATCGTTCGCTCGACGCCGTCCGCGTCCATGGCGTCGAAGCAAGCCTTCAGCGCTTCGATATTCGCGTGGATGTCAGAAACGATTCCGAGCCGCATCGCGCCCTTCCCGTGAGGGCGAGAACCTAGCATTGATGTGGAGCCTTGTCCGCTATTGCACGCGGTCGACGAGCGGCGTCGAATCGACGATGACCCTGCCAAGCACCGAGCTCAGCTCGACGATCGGCCGCCGCCCCATGTTCGCGCCACCCTGCCCGGCCGCCAGCTCGGGGGTCACGGCGCGCAGCCGATCGCCCTTTTGCCACAGCGTCGCGAGCGCGATCGACGACGAGATCGGGACCGGCGAACGGGCGCGCAGCTCGAACCCCGCCGGCGCCGCGACCACGGCGACCCGCACCTCGCCGCCGTAGCTGCGCAGGTCGTAGTGTCCCCCGGGTCGCAGCACCCCGAACAGCACCACGGCGCCGGTGGTCGCCGACAGCCGGACCTCGTCGGAACGAATGTCGTCCGCGCGGATGTCGCCGTCCACCACGCGCGCCTCCACCCGGGTGCCGCCCAGGCGATCGAGCTGCATGTGCCCCTCGACGCCGTCGAGGTCGACGTCTCCCTCGACCGCGGCCACCGTCTGCCCGCCGCGAAGCTGGTGCGTGATGACCCGGCCGTGGACGTCCGAGATCGCGATGCGGCCCCCCGTCGTCTCGAGGCGCGCTCCCGCGCGGAGCCCGCTCACGGTCAAATCGCCGCCGAACGTCTTGGCTTCGACGCCCAGCTCCGCCGGCACCTCGACGACGAGATCGACGTGGCTCGCGCTGAGCGGCAGCGCCCGCTCGCGGCCTCCGGCCTCCACCCGCGCCTCGATCGAAATCTCGCCGCCCGCCCAGGCGGTGAAGTGGACGCGCAGGCGAGCCAGCGCCTCGGCGGAGGTGGACTGCTTGTCGGCGACGATGTGGATGGTCTCGCCCCGCTCCCACGCGCGCACGGTGATGCTGCCCAGGGGGTTGTCGATGCGCAGGCGCTCGGCCCCGGGGATGGGCACGATGATCTCGCGGCCGTCGAGCGCGCGCGGGGTGGCGCCTCCGTCGGCCGCGTGGGTGACGCGAGCCGCGCCCACCGCCGCCAGGAGCAAAGTCACCGCCGTGACCGACCTCCGCCCCACCCATCGATTGACCCTCGCAGCGCTGGGCCGGCCGTGCCCCATCAATGCCATCCCTCGTCCGGCCCGGGAGAGCCGCGATGAACCGCCTCGGCCAGAAAGTCGATCTGGCGTTGATAGGCCGAAAACAGCATCTCGGCGCCCGCGCCGTCGCCCGGATCGCGGTTCGCCACCGCCCGTGAGTGCACGATGGCCTCATCGAGCCGGGCGAGGCGCTCGGCCACGCGCGCGCGCGTCTCCGGCGCCCAGAGCGCCTGCTCGCGATCGAGGATCGCTCGCAACCGTCGCGCCGCCTCCGCGTACGAATCGGCGGCGCGATCCAGCTCGCCCTCCGCCTCGGCCAGCAACGGATCGGTCCCGGGACGGAGCGCGCGCCCGAGGAGACTGGGGGGGGGACCGGGGAGGGAGGGACCGGGGGTGACACCGTCGGTCGCGGCGCGCAGTGCCCGCCCCGTCTCGACCGAATCCCCCCGCCCGACCATCAGCCAGGCCACGCACGCAGCCAGCGCCGCGCCCGCCAGCGCGCCGGAGAGCCAGGCGGGCCAAGACCAGGAAGATGACCACAGCGATGACCAGGACCATGAACCTGGTGATCCCTCCCGCGCCTCCAGCGCTCCCGCTATCGTCGGCCACAGGGTAGGTGGCGGCTCGGGCCGCTCGAGCGCGCGCAGCTCCGCGCCCTGCGCGCGCAGCTCGGCGACGATCCCGCCACAAACGCCGCAAGCGTCGACGTGGGCGCGGACGACCGCCGCGTCGCGCTCGCCGAGATCTCCCGCCCGCCACGCGGACAGGCGGTCGGCGGCGGGATGGCGGGCCCCGCCGGGTACCGTGCTCATGGGGGCGCCCCCTTCTCGGTCCGGCCGCGCCCCACGTCGGCGGCCGTGATGCCGCTCTCCGCCAGGATCTCGCGCAAGCGGGCGCGCGCCTTGTGAAGCTGCGACTTCGACGTTCCGACGTGGCAGCCGAGCATGCTGGCGATCTCCTCGTGCTCGAGGCCCTCGACGTCGTGCAGGACGATGACCGTTCGATATCCGATGGGCAGGACCCGCAGCGCGCGCTCCAGCCGTGACCGCAAGGCCGCGTCGCTGTCCTGCGGCTCGGCCGCGAGGGGGAGCTCGTGCGCGCGGGCTTCGAGGGACTCGGCGGGCGGGGGCCGGCGCGAACGATGCGACAGCGCAGCATTCACGGTCAGCCGGTAGATCCAGGTGCCCAGGGCCGAATCCCCGCGGAAGCGAGGCATCCCCCGGAAGATGCGGATGAAGGCCTCCTGCGCCACCTCCTCGGCGTCCGAGGGCCCGGCGATGCGGGACGACAGCGCGAACACCCGCCGCTTGTAGCGGTGGTAGAGCGCCTCGCGGCTGCCTGGCGCATTGCGGCGAACGGCATCGACCAGGGCGGCCTCGTCGGAGGCTCGCTCGGCGGGGCCGAGGGTCATCGGACCGGTCACGGAACCGAACCCCGGAGTCTGGTCGGCGGTGGCGAGCATGGAGTGATTCGGTTCTTGGATAGCCACGACCTGCCCCGGGTTGCCTGAATGGCGGCGATGTTACATTGGCGGCCCCCATGCGGTCAGTGATCTTGGCTTGCTTCTTCCTTTCCGGCGCCTCGGGGCTCGTGCTCGAGATGTTGTGGACGCGGCTTCTGACCCTGGTGTTCGGGTCGACCACGCTCGCCGTGTCAACAGTGTTGACGGCGTTCATGGGGGGGCTCGGACTGGGATCCTTTCTCGCAGGGCGCATCGCCGATCGCCTGAAGAACCCCGTGAGGACCTACGCGCTCACCGAGGCGGCGATTGGCGTCTACGCCCTGCTGGTGCCGGTCGCCGTGGCGTTCTACCCGGCCCTCAACCGCGGCCTGTGGTCCGCGTTCGGCGATCACTACACCGTCCTGTCCGTGCTGCGGTTCATCGCGTCCGCGGGGCTTCTGATCGTGCCCACGACGTTGATGGGGGCCACCTTGCCGATTCTGGCGCGGCACTTCGTGCAAAGGCCATGGGAGCTCCGCCGGGTCGGGCTTCGCATCGGGACGCTCTACGCCTTCAACCTGTTCGGCGCGGTGGCCGGGGCCTTCCTGGCGGGATTCGTCTTCTTGCCAACGATCGGGGTGCGCTGGACGAACGTCACCGCGGCGTCCTTCAATCTCACCCTCGCGGCGGTGATTCTGATCGCGCGCCGCCTGCCTCGCTTCGCCGACCACGCGGGAGCCGAGGAGGCGATCGACGACCTCCTCGAGAAGGCCGCCGCCGCGGGCTCGCCCGGCGATCCCCTGGCCCTGGCCCAGACCCTGCTGCCCGCGCCCGCCGTGGTCACGCCGCGCGCCCGGCGCGTCGCGCTGGGCGCGTTCGCGGTGTCGGGTGCGACCGCGATGACGCTGCAGGTGCTGTGGACGCGGGCGCTGGCCGTCCTGATCGGCTCGTCGGCCTACTCGTTCACGCTCATCCTGCTCGCGTTCCTGGTCGGCCTCGGCTCGGGCTCGGCGCTGTTCGGGCGGATCGGGCAGCGCACCGCGCACCCGGTGCGCTGGCTCGGCGGGCTGCACCTAGGAATCGCCGGCTCGATCGGCCTGTCGTACCTCGTCACGGATCGACTGCCGCTGGTGTTCACCTGGTTGCTCGCATCGTCCAGCTTCGGCGTCGACGGTGTGCTCATCTGCCAGTTCGCGCTCGCCTGCATCACGGTGCTACCGACGACGATACTGATGGGGGGCGTGTTCCCGCTGACCATGCGCATCGCGACGGCCAGGATCGACACGGTCGGCAAGGACATCGGCAACGCCTACGCGCTCAACACCGTCGGGGCCATCATCGGATCGTTCCTGTCGGGCTTCGTCGTGTTGCCCATGCTGGGGCTGCAGCGCGGAATCTATCTCGTGACGGTGATCGGCCTGGGGCTCGCGGCGTTGCTGTTCGCGAACGCGCCGGAGCTCTCGCGCCGCGGGCGCTCCTTGGCCGTGGGCGCGGCGCTGGCCGTGGCGCTCGGAGGACTGGCGCTGCCGCGCTGGAACCTCATGCTGTTCTCGTCGGGCTTCTTCCGGGTGTCGATCGCCCGCGACTACATCTATCGCAAGCTGCACAAGAAGGAATGGAAGTACCCCGAGCTTGCGTTCTACGAGGACGGCATCGCGACCACCGTGTCGGTCGACCGGTGGGGCAAGACGCTGTCCCTCAAGAACAACGGAAAGGTCGATGCGTCGAACGAGGGTGACATGCCGACGCAGATCACCGTGGGGCTCCTGCCCCTCTTGCTGTATCCAGGCGCTCACGCGCCCAAGGTCGCGCTGATCGGCTACGGGTCGGGGGTCACCGCGGGGGCGATCACGCAATACCCCATCGGCTCGCTCGAGCTCGTCGAGCTCGAGCCGGCGATCCTCTACCGCGCATCGCGCCTGTTCAACGACGTGAATCACAAGCCGCTCGAGAATCCGCTGGTGACGGCCCGCGCCGGGGACGGGCGGAACTTCCTCACGCAGCGCACGGACAAGTTCGATGTCATCGTCAGCCAGCCTTCGAACCCGTGGCTGACGGGCGTGTCGAACCTGTTCACGCGGGAATACTTTCGTGACATCAAGCGCCGCCTCGGCCCCGGTGGCGTGTTTTGCCAGTGGGCGCAGCTGTACGAGCTCGCGCCATGGAACATCAAGACCATCTACCGCACGGTCCGCGACGAGTTTCGCTACGTCTACGTCTTCTCGGCCGAGGACCTGTCCTCGGACACCATCCTCATCGCCAGCCAGGAGCCGCTGAAGCTGGACCTCCCCACCGTCGAGCGGGCGTTCGCGCACGCCGCCACCCGCGCGGAGGCGAAGCGGGGTCTCATCGAGTCCCCGCACGACGTCTTCGCCTATCTGCTGCTGGCGCCGGACGAGCTCGAATCGTTCACGGCGGGATCGCCGGACAACACCGACGACAACGCGCGCATCGAATTCTCGGCCCCGCGCGATCTGCTCGGCTACGCGAAGTTCGATCCCTACCTGGCGAAGGTGTACGGTCCCCTGTGGCCCTACGGCCATCTGAGCGGCGTCGTCACGGGCTACGAGGGCCACGGGCCGGCGACGAGCGCGCGCTGCGGTCTGCTCGCGCGCAGCTTGCTCGCGCACGGGAAGGCCCGCGAGGCGGAGCTGTGGACCCGCCGGGCCGAGGCTGCCGGGGACGCGCCCGAGGCCCGCCACGCGCGGCTGCTGCTCCGGCTCGTGTCGACGCGCCTCGATCGCGACCCGGAGATTCCGCTCGCCCCGGAGGACGGCCTGGCTCCCCCCGTGGCGGGCCCCAAGAAGCCCGAGAAGGACGCGGCGCTGGTGACCGAACAGTACCCCGACGTGGCGGCGGCCGTCGCGGCGCGCCGCTACGCGACCGCCTACAAGATCCTGGAGAAATGGCCGGAGTCGCTGTGGGCGGGGCTCGGCTCCGACTTCAGCCTCCTCGAAGGATTCCTCGACTACAAGGCGGAGGAGTACGTCGATGCCGTCGAGGAGTTGAAGCAACTCGCCGACGACGCGGCGTTCAGCAAGCGACGCCCCGAGCTGTTCTACTATCTCGGCCGCGCCCACTACGCGAACGCGAGCTACACGAAGGCGGTCGCGGCGCTGGAACGGTTCATCGACGGCCAGACCGCCCTCGGCAGGCCCCTGCTGCCAGCATCGGCCGAGGTGCACTGAAGCGGCAGGAGCCCTGGCAGTGACCTCGGGGTACGACCGGCGGCGGCATTCTCCTTGCGCTCACGCCGGTGGCTCAGAAGGCCTCGGACGTCGGACCTCGCGAGAGTTGAGTTGAGGGAACGGCCACAAGCCACCCTGAGATTCCGAGGCCGGAGGCCGGAGGTCCGAGGCCGGAGCTTCGGGGCTGCCTGGGGCCTGGCGATCGAACGACATGCCCTTGGCAGCGGCCCCGGACGCGGGCCGTGATAGGCTGAGGGGCATGACGGATGGGATTCCCGACGTCGTCGGGGTTGGCGTTCTCACGCTAGACCAGATCGGGGTGGGGCCCCGCTTGCGCGACCCTTTCGTTCCCCTGTCCACGTTCACGCTGCAGGCTGGCGGGCCCACGGGGACGGCGCTGGCGACGATGGCAGCGCTGGGGTCGCAGGTTCGCTTTTTCGGGCGCCTCGGAGACGACGAATTCGGGAACCTGACGGTGCGCCACCTCGGCAGCTTCGGCGTCGACCTTTCGCTGTTGCAACGGGAGCCGGACCGGCTCTCGCCATCGACGTTCATCATGCTCGAGGAGGGGACCGGCCGGCGCTTCATCCGCTTCACGCCCGGCGACGTCACCCCGCTCGAACCGGCTGACATACCGCCCACGCTGTTCGATGGCGTGCGGCTGGCCTACTTCGACGCCGAGATGCCCGCGGTGCAGATCGCCGCCGCTTCGCGCGCACGCGCGCGCGGCGCGCGCGTGCTGCTCGGCGTACGCCAGACGGGCCCCGGCCTCGGCGAGCTTCTCGATCTCGCGGATGTGGTCATAGTCTCCGAGCGGGTCGCCGCAGAAATTGCGCACTCCTCGGACATGGAGCGCAGCCTCGTCGAGTTGACGAAGATGGGGCCCGAGATCGCCGTGATCACGCTTGGCGACGAGGGGGCCATCGGCTTGCACGAAGACAAGCTCGTTCGGCAGCACGCCGTAGATGTCAACTTGGTCGACGTCACCGGCGCCGGCTCGGTCTTCCGGGGCGCCTTTGGCTACGCGCTGCTGCAGGGGTGGCCCATCGAGCGCGCCATCCCCTTCTCAACCGCCGCGGCTGGACTGAGCTGCGCCAGCCTCGGCGGTCAAGGGGGAATTCCCACGCTCGAAGCCATCGATCGCGCCCTCTCGGGCGGGCCCTGACCCACTCGCGAGCAGGGACGATGCTTCGTCCGACAATCCAAGACTAGCGCGACGGAGCGGACAATCCGGGACCAGGTGTTCGGCGGTCGTGCGTGGGAGACGCGCGGTGAGTTCCTGTCGAAGCGGCTGCCTCCATCTCTGGCTCCGCCTCCAGACCCTCTTCATCCCGCTTCGCCTCATCCAGCATCGCATCCTTCCAGTCGGTCGAGCGGGGATCGATGTGCCTCAAGTGCATGGCAAGTACCCTCCCTTCGGATCGTGACGTTCGGACGGCCCTATGTTCTCACGAAAAGATACTCCAGATCGTGTTTCGTGAACCTTTCGATTTGAAGTTTTATTCGTTACCCAGGCGTTTTTAAAACTCGGAGTTCTTTCTATTGAATCCCGCTATTGAATCCCCCGCGGGACAGCGCATGCGCGTTCAGTCGTAGCCATTGTCCTTGCCGAACCGGGCGGACACGTTCGCGGCGGTGCCCCAGCGAGACTTCGTCCAGCGCGTTTCGTAGGCGTGCAAGAGCCCCAGCACCCCCCGCATCTGGCGGAGCGCGATGGGGTTCGCGGCGGCGACGTCCTTCTGCTCGCGGGGATCTTCGGTCTCGTCGTAGAGCTCGAGCCGGCCGGAGGTGGCGACGAGACGATACCGGGCAACCTTGAGCCCGCGCGAGATCTGACCGTCGATGCTCAGGGCAGCCCGGGGGGTTTGCCCCACCTCGTCCCACGCCAGGGGCACGAGCGACGTGCCCTGGATCCGTTCGCCGGGCACCACTCCGGCGAGATCCAGCACCGTGGTGTAGAGGTCCATGATCTCGACGTCCGCGCGGACCACCTTACCAACCGGCATCCGCCCGGGGGCGCGGATGATCAGAGGCACGTGGGTGAGCTCCTGGTAGACGGACTGGCCATGACCGAACCGGCCGTGCTCGCCGAACTCGTCACCGTGGTCCGAGACGACGACGACGACGGAGCGATCGTAGAGGTCGGCCCCCTTCAAGTCGGCGATGAACGTGGCGAAGCTGTTGTCACTCTGGGTGATCTCGCCGTCGTGCAGCGCCTCGAGGTAGGCCTTGTCGTTGTCGTTGATCTTCAGCTTGCCCGCGCCGATCGACCCGAGCTGCACCCCCGTCAAGGCTGGCTTCAACGGCCCCTTGTAAGGTTTGTTCCAGTACTTCTTCAGAAACTCCGCCTTCGGCGTGTAGGCCACGTGCGGATCGACCGTCGCGAGATACGCGAACTCGGAACGCTTCTTGTTTTGCAGCACCCAGGTCTTCGCCGTCTTCCACAGGTAGTCGGCGCCGTTGGGCAGGTTCTCGCGAATGAAATTGCGATAGGCGTCCCAGCCGCGCTGAAACCCCCACTTCGCGGAGACATAGCCGTTCGACGAGAACATCGCCGTCTTGAAGCCCTTCTTCTTGAGATCTTCCGCGATGAAGGCGACCTCCTTCGACAGCTTCGCGTCGGCGGACGTCGCCTTGTGAACGGGGGGATAGACCCCGGTCAGCAGGGACGCGTGCGACGGCAGCGACCACGTGCCCGGCACCTGCGCCCAGGCGAACCGGGTGGCATCGGCGGCGAACGCGTCGTAGTTCGGCGTCTCGACCCGCGTCTTTGGGTTGAAGACGTGCACCTTGTCGGCGCGCAGCGTGTCCACCATCCAGATGAAGATGTGGTCGGCCGGCGGCGCGGCGGGGGCCTTCGCCGCCAGCGGGGCCTTGACGGTGATGCGCGGCGCCGCCCAGGCCACGCTGCCCCCGCGCGAGATCAGATCGAGGCGCACCGCGTGTCCGGTCGCCGCGCCGAGCGGCAGCGCGACGTCGGTCCACTTGGTGTCAACGGCCGCGTCGAGGAGGACCCTCGGCTTTTGCCCGTCGACGGCGACGCGGACGATCGCGTGGGCGCCCGCGGCCTCCGCGCCATGAGACAGCGCCAGGCTGGCGCCCTCCGGGAGCTGGAGGTAATACGAGATCCGCGACGACTTGCCGGGCACCGCGATCGCGCGCCGTTTGGCCCCACCGACCGTCACGTCGCCAACCCCTGCCCCAACCGGCGGCGGCGGCTCGCCGGCGGCCGGCCCGAGCGTCAGATCGACGAACGCCGCAGCGCTGCGGCGGGGACCGCTGCCGCTCGCCGAGCGGAAGGTGAAGCGAACGCGGTTCTCGCCGAGCTTCAATTGCGCGGCGGGCACCGTGATCTGGTAGCGCTTGCGCTTGGACTCGAGGTCCACGTTGCCGATGGACTTGTCGTTCACGAAGATCGACACGCGCTGCTTGGGCGCGAGCGAACGCGCCGTGAAGCCGAGCGTGGCGTCGCCGAGCGACGTACCGCCGTCCCCGTCGCCATCGGTGTCGATGGGTATGAACAGCACGGCCGACAGGCCCGCCACCAGCGACGCGGACGCTCCCTGATCTCTTTCACCGAGGAGCCAGGACGTCTTCCATCCGCCGTCGACATACTTCAAGAAGTCCGGGCTGCCGGCGTCGATGACCAAATGCCCCTCGCGGAATGCAGACGCGTGGACGCGGTTATCCAGCAGATCCATCGCGAGCCGGGTCGTGTCCTCGGCTGCCGGGGTCCCCGCGGTGGCCGGCCTCGCCGCGTCCGCCCCAGCCGGCGGCGCTGGCGCGGCGGTCGCCGCCTGGCAGGCGGAGAAGAGGACCACCAAGCACCCCAGGGTTTTCGCCGCGAGCTTATTCAAGAGTGGTCGGAGTTATCGCGCCCCGGGGCGCCCGTCAACAATCTACCTTACGGGGGTGTGGCTCGCTGCCGCTCACACACCCCCGGGCCCCCCTCGCACCGCCCAGCAGAGCTGGGCTACGCTCGCCGCGGCGGCGGGAGGTGAACTGGGGCTACCGTACCGTCGCTAGATAGTCATTGTTGTTTGGCTATCCGGGGCGTGGTTAGCTGCAAGCAGGCGGCTCGCGGCGGCCAGCCCCGCGCACACCACCCAACAACCACAAGATGATTGGACGTCTCCGGTTCTCGCGCCTCGGACCCATCGCCGCGTCGGTCCTAGCCGGATTTTTGGGTGCCGGCGTGGCCGATGTGGTGGCGACGATGGTGCGCGTGCCCGGTCCCGTCGATGTGCCCGCGCTGTTCTTGCTGTCGTTCGGCCTGTATGGCGCGGCCGGCCTGCTGACGGCCTGCGTGGTCGGGTTGCTCGCGGCGGGCGTGCTCGGCGCCATCCCCGGCGGTGCCGCAGCTCTGGTCGAGGATTCGCGCCTCGACCGGACGGCCGCCGCAGGGATCATGAGCGCCGCCCTGGGCGTGGCCCTCGTCGGCCTCCTCGTCGCCATCGGACAGAAGGTCCTCGTCCGCCCCATGCAGAGCGACAAGCTCGCGATGATCGCCTCCGCCGGGCTCGTCTTGCTGGCCGCCCTCCCCGCGGCCGCGGTAGCGGTCGCGGTCTATCGGCCGCTCGAGCGTGGGCTGGTCCCGAGGTTGCCGCGCCTGCAGCGCATTGGCACGACCGGGTCTTTGCTCCTCGCCGGCGCCTTGGCCGGCGGGCTGGCCACCGTGGGGGCCTTCTCGCGCGCCGACTGGCGCGTGCTCGATCTGGCGCCCTTCGCGGCGTTGGGCTTGATCTTCGTCGCAGGTCTGGGACACGGACTGTTCTGGTATCGCTCCGCGATGGGGAAGCGCTTGGCCCAGCGCATCCCCTCGGTCTGGGCCTCGCATGCCCTGGTCGCGGCGATCTTCGTCGCGTTCGTGGCGGCCTCGCGGCTGCGGGACCAGTCGCCCGCCTTCGCCGCGGCCGAACATGGGTCGCTCGGTCTACGACTCGGCCTTCGCGTGGCGCGCGCCGCCACCGACGGCGACGGCGACGGCTTCTCAGCCCGCTTCGGCGGCGGCGACTGCGACGACCATCGCGCGGACGTCTATCCCGGGGCCGAGGACATTCCCGGAAACGGAATCGACGAGAACTGCGAAGGGGGCGACGCCGTCGCCGCGGCCCCGGACGAAGACGCAGCGGCAGCAGCCGACACTCCCGACGGGGCACCGGCCAAGATCGCGGCGGCGCCCGTCGGAGCCAAGGCCAGCGCTCCGCCGGGGGCGTTCAAGGGCAACATCCTCATCATCACGATCGACGCCTTGCGGGCCGATCGGTTGGGCGTCGCGGGCTACGGCCGGCCCGCCGGCAAGTCGCTGACGCCGAACCTCGACGCGCTGGCGCGCCGGGGCGCCTACTTCCGCCGTGTCTGGTCGCAGGCACCCAACACGCCGCGCTCCTTCCCCGCCATCCTTACCAGCCAGCCCCCGTCAGGGGTGAAGTGGGACAAACCCAAGGTCAACTACCCCAACCTCCTGCCCGAGAACCACACCTTCTTCGAGGATCTGCGGGCGGCCGGCCTCGCTCCGACCGGCGTGTTCTCCCACTTCTACTTCACCGATGATCGCGGCATCAGCAAGTCCTTCAAGGATTGGTCGAACGACGGTGCCGGAACCATCGCGGAATCCAACAAGGATTCCGCGTCGCCGCGGATCGTTCCGCGCGTCGTCGCGAAATTGAAGCAGGCCGCCTCCGCGCATGACCGGTTCGTCATCTGGACCCACCTGTTCGAGCCCCACTCGAGCTACATGCCCCACAAGGAATTCCCAACCAGCGGCGCGACCGGCGTTCCGGGCCTCATGGAGAAGTACGACTACGAGATCGCCTTCGCGGACCTGTGGGTGGGCAAGCTGCTGAAGGCCCTCGACACGCTGGGGCTGGCGGGGAGCACGGCGGTGGTCGTGATGGCCGACCACGGCGAGGCCTGGTCGGAGCACAAGGCCATGTTTCACGGCACCGATCTGTTCGACGAGCAGCTCCGCATCCCGCTGATCATAGCGGTGCCGGGCCGGGCGCCGGTCGTGAACGACGATCCCGTCGCCGCCGTGGATCTGGCGCCGACGCTGCTCGAGTTGGTCGGCGCCCCGGTGCCGAAGTCCTTCCGTGGCCGCAGCCTGATGCCCGCGCTGGCAGGGGAGAGGCTGGCCCCCCGCCCTATCTACGCGGAGCTGATGCCCGCGACAGCCTGGCCCCACCACGCGGTCATGTTGGTAGATGGCGACAAGAAGCTCATTCACCGGGTGAGCGAGCGTCGCTTCGAGCTCTACGATCTGGGCGCGGACCCCGGCGAAAAGCACGATCTCGCCGAAGATCCCGCGGCCCGCCCTCTGTTCGAGAAGATGCGCCGCACGTTGCTCGCCTTCGAGGAACGAAGGCGCTGACGCGGCTTCACGTTCCCGAGCTTCTCTCCCGCCCGGACTCTCCCGCCGGACTCTCCCGCCGGGACTCGCCCGGCGAAGTTCGTCCCCCGGCCTCATCTCGAGTGCTCCGCGAGCGCGGGGCATCGCGGAGCGATGACCTGCGCGAGTCGGAGCGCAACCAAGCGCCAGACGTGATCGGCTCGGAGGCCAAGGCTCGTGGCGCGCGGAGCGGGTGTGCGCGGGTTGATGAGGTGCGGTCGTCACCATCGCGAGCTACTTCGCGATCGGGCCGGCGCCGCCATCATCCAAGGGAATCGGCGTCGCGGGCGCATCCGTCGTGTCGGCGCCTGCGTCGATGTGTGCGCCGTCGGTTGAGGCGCCGTCCGGGGTCGCTGGCCCCGCGTCCAGCGGCGGGGCGTCCGCTGTGCCGCCGTCGATGGATTCCACCGTGGCTGGCGGCGCGACGGCCACGCAGGCGAGCTTGGGCGCGCGCGCGCGGATGTGGTCGGCCACGACGTCGGGATCCGCGGCCCCTGGCTGCTGCTTGACGCACGCCAGGAGATCGCACCAGCGGGGATCGTCCACGGCCCCGACCCGGGTGGCGCGATCCCACGCGGCGCAAGCCCGCCGCACCTGTCCCACCCTCTCCCAGACGTGCGCGGCCCGCTCATACGCCGCCGCTCGATCCGCCGAGAAGAACACCAGCTCGCCCAGCTTCTGTTCCGCCCCGCCGAGACGCCCCGCCCGCGCGTCGATGAGGGCAGCCACCTCGAAAGAATCGGGGCTCGTGGGATCTTCCGCGATCAGGCGCTCGGACCATGTCCGGGAACGGGGCCCGGGCGCGAGGAGCGTCGGGAAGGCCGCCGCGAGGGGAAGCAGCGCGCGGGCGAGCGTCGCGCCGCCGAACAAGAGGTCGCTGTCGGGGGGGGCTGCGAGCCCGCTGCTCGGGGGCTTCCCCCCCTCCGCGACCTCGACCGCGCCGCGATCGTTGGTCTTGGAGGGCTCCGCCTCGAACCGTTCGGGCGACGGCAAAGCCTCCAGGCGCGCCCGCAGCGCGGGGGGACCGAACACGCGGGCGGCCAGCCAGGACCGCCGCAACAGCCGTGGCTTCGCACCGCCCCGATCGAGGTACTGAACCGTGAAGGGCCCCAACACCCGGACCGGCAACTGGGCCAGCGCGCGTTCGATCGTGCCGTCGTCGAGATCAGCGACCGAGGCACCCCAGACCGCGCGGAACCGAAAGTCCATCACGTCGGCCCCCAGCTTCTCGGCCGCGCGGTACTCCTGCTCGGCGCGGGCGTTCTCACCGAGGCCGAGCCAAGCATCTCCCGCGGCAATCTCGGCGTTACGAAGGCGCGCCGAGAGCGGCTGAGCGCGGGACGGCCTCAGGTCGATGACGTGGCGCAGGTCTTCCGCGAGCGGAATCGGCCTCCCGAGCGCGGTCCAATCCCGAATCCGAAGTGTCAGTAACTCGACGAGGCGTTTCTCCTCCCCGGACGTCAGGGCGCCACGATCCTCGAGAGCGCGGAGCTCGGCCAGCTCCGTGACACGGTTCCCGACATCATGCGCCGCCCCGAGGGCGCGCCGGTGCTCCGCCACCGTCTGCGCCCGGCTGGTCGGCGGAATCGCGGGCCGGCCCCCGAGCGGATCCCCCAGGTACCACGGCGGCCCCGCGCACCCGTGTCCCGCGAGGACGAGACCGAGAACGATGACGGCACCGCCACGCGGCACGAGCCCGCGTTGGCGTGTCGCAAGCGGTCGCGCGCGCGGGCTGCGCCTCGGTGAACGCGAGGTCACGGAAGGTCGTTCCTTCCCGGGGCGAACGCCAGCGCGAACGCCGTTCCGCCCGCCAGCGCGCCCGAAAGCACCGCCACGAACAGCGACCCGGTCGCGACGCCCAGAATCGTCGGTATCGCGAGCACCAGCGCCGCCGGCGCCATCCCCACCGGCATCCACGCCAGCGCGGCGAATCGCCGATCGACGGCCCACAGGGCAGCCCCGAGCAGCAACGCCGCCAACAGCAGCGCCAACCGAAGCCGTGGCGGCCAAACCGCGGACAATGTTTCGTCGGCGACGACGCCCCCGACGATCGCCGCGTCCATGGGGATGGCACCGGCTGCGCCGGGCGCCGCGGGAACGCCGACGATGGGGCCCATGGCCTCCAGGGTAGCGTCCCGGACCGCGTCTGACAGCCCCCCCTCGGTGGGCAGATCGGCCTCGGCGAGGATCGTCTTCGAATACGAGCCCACCATCTCCCGGCGGCGAAGCGCGGTCAGGCGACGGCGCAGCTCGGTGGCGTGGGCCTGAAGCGCCCTCGGCGCCACGCGTCCAACCCAGACGTCCGCCAGCGCGCGCGCCATCTCCTCCGCGCTCGGTTCTCCGGCGCTCGCGAGCAGCGCCTCGATCAACCGTTGCCGCCGGGTCACGTGCGGCAGGCCCACGTGCTTGCCGGCGAGCGAGACCTCCTCCACGAACGCCTCGATCTCGCGCGAGGCCTCCGCGCGAAACACCGAGGGGTCGAGCCGCGGCGCCAGGGCGACCCGCCGCAGGAGCTGCGTGATGGCCAGCTCCTGCTCGGGCTCGAGGTTCCGCCCGGCCTCCTCGCATAGCCGGAGGACGCGAGCTCGCGCGTCCTCCGCGAGAAAGCCGCGCCCGAACGAGCGCGCGCGGAAGGGCGCGGCAACGTTCGTGACGTCGATACGCAACAAGTTCGGTCGAAGCTGCTGCCGCAACATTTTGTCGACGCGGTCTCGAACCCTGGACGGGCCGAGGCCGGACTCGCGATCGAGGCGAACGACGATCAGGGCCTCCCGCAGGTCGGCGCCGAGCTCGAGCTGCACCGCGGGGTCGGACGCCGCGCGCTGCAAGATGTTGAAGCTGGTCTCCCGCTCGTTCGGGATGCCTGCAAGCCCGTTCGACGGCATCGGGATGGCCCCGAACAGATCGGCCACCGACCAGACCTGGTCGATGCCCGGCTCGAGCCGAAGGAGCTCGGTCAAACGGCGGAGCTCGCGGAGCACCACCGGCTCGGCGATGTCGGCACGGACGTCGATGAAGAAGAATGGCGTCTCGCTCCACAGATCGGTCTCCATTCGCAACCGTCGCCCCTGCGAGGCCGCGGTTCCGATCAGGGCGGCGGAGATGACGATGAGGGGCAGCGGGGCAGCGCGCCCGGGCCGCCAATCCGAGGGGCGCCCGCGCAGACGCCGCAGGCCCCAGAGCAACACCCCGCACGCGAGGAGCGCGAGCGCCGCCGAAACGCCCAGGACGACGGCGTAACGCCGGATCCCGGCGACCGGCGCCACCAGCCCGGGGAGGGCCGCGGCGATCGCTGCGGCGGCGCCACATGACCAGCGGCGGCTCGGTGCCGGGCGACCCGAGAGCGTCACAGCCAGGAAGGGCACCAGCATCATCAGCAACGCCAACGCGAGGGGACCCTCGCCTGGAAATCCAACCGGATCGCGCTCGGGATCTGGCCACAGCGGCGCCGCCGGAATCGTCCCTTCGAGCAGCACCAGCCCCGACGAAGCCACCGTGGCTTCGATCCGGGGACGCAACTTCTCGACGTCGTTCGTGTCGAGCAACAGCCGGAGCACGGCGCCGTCGGGCGACACGAACCAGCCAGCAGCGTCCGGCCGCAGCGACAGACGGTGCTCGAACTCGGCGGCGCCGCGCGGCCCCCGGCCATCGAGCGGGCGCGCCGTCACCTGGCCCGCTCCGTCGGCGGTGAAGGCCTGCAGCCGCGCCGGACCGATCACTTGCCGGACCCCCGGCAACGCCGCCAGCGCGGATTCGAGGCGGGCGACCGCCGCGCGGTTCTGATCGGAGAACGCGTTCGACACCGCCAGGGTGAGCTCGAACCGCCGCCCCAGCTCGAAGCGCTCGGCCACCTCGCGGCCCCGTCGCGTCCCGAGGCCGTCAGGGGGCGCAAACTCGCCCAGCACCGAGGGCCCCGCCAGCGCGGGCGCGGGCGGCATGGTGGCAAGCCCACAAAGCGCCGCCGCGGAAACGAGGACGCGGTTCAAGCGCCGCGGCCCCCGCGTCACCGCAAGAACGTCGCTGCCTGGGCGACGGCGATGCACCGCTCGACCTGGGCCTCGGAGAGGATGTTCGCGTCCATCAGCATCTCCAGCTCGCCGCGCAGGTGCGTGTTCAGCAGATACGGCCCGTCGGTGTTGATGGTGAAGCGAACCCCCGCCTCGTCGAAGGTTCGCAGCGCCCGCCCGAGCTCGGGCAGGTCCGCGACCGCGCGGGTGCGCAGGTTCGAGCTCGGGCAGATCTCCAGCACCGTTCCGGCCTCCGCCAGCTTGCGCACGGCCTCCTCGCTGGCGGCGGCGGCGATGCCGTGGCCGATTCGCGACGGGGCCAGCTTCTCGAGCACCGCCAGCACGCCAGCCACCGAGGTGTGTGCCGTCTCCCCCGTGTGGACTGTCGTCCCGAGGCCAGCCGAGCGCGCCCGCGCGAACAGCTCCCGGTATCCCTCGACCTCGTGCCCGAGCTCCAGCGCGTGCGACTCCGGCCCCGCCAGGTCGATCCCGATCACCCCGCGCGAGCGGTACTTCACGGCCTTCTTCACCAGGATCTCGTTCAACCCCAGCGGGAACTCGCGCGCCAGACAGAAGATCAACCCCGCGCGCACCCCGTACTCCAGGCAGGCCCGATCCATCCCGCGCAACGCCGCGTGGATGATGTGGTCGAGGTCCCGCTCGCCCTCGAGGTTCCGCTTCATCGGGTTGAAGCGCAGCTCGATGAGCGTTACGGAGCTCGAACGAAACTCCTTGCCGATGATCTCGTAGATCGACCGTTCGATGGCGGCCGGCGACGATTGAATCTTCTCCGTCCACTGGTGAAGGATCGCCAGATAGTCGCCGAGGGAGGCGACCCGATCGGGCGCGGCCGTCACCAGATCGCGAAACTCCCAGTAGGTCGAGACGGGGAGCTTGAACCCCTGATCGTGGGCGATCGACCACAGGATGTGCGGCGCGACCGCTCCGCCGACGTGGATGTGCAGGTCGCATAGCTCCAGCCGCGGGTTCAGCATCAATCCAAGTGTAGCGCCCCACGACCGACGGTGCGCGAGCGAGCAGAGCTCGCCCGCGCCGACGCTACTAGGAAAAGGACCCTCAGAGGGTCCTTTAGATCCCCCGCGACGGAGCGAGCGGCAGAGCTCGCCCGCGCCAACGCTACTAGGAAAAGGACCCTCAGAGGGTCCTTTAGATCCCCCGCGACGGAGCGAGCGAGCAGAGCTCGCCCGCGCCAACGCGCTACTTCCCGGCGGCTATCGCGCGGGGACGCGCCGCGCGGTTCATCAGCGACTTCAGCTCCGACCCGGGCGAAAACGTGACGGTGAACTGCGGCGGGATGGTGATCGGCGCGCCGGTCTGCGGGTTCTTCACCACGCGGCCGGGGCGCCGTCGTTTGGAGAACGTGCCGAAGCCAGGGTACGTCAGCTTGACGCCGTTGCCGCGCGTCGCCTTGTCACGGATGAAGTAGTCCCCCATCTCGGTGAAGACGTGGTCGACGATCTGCAGAACCACCTTCTTGGTCAACCCGCGGGGAAGACTCTTGTTGGCATGCACCCGCGCGATCAGCTCTGCTTTTGTCATCTCTTGCGGCCCCCCCGGAATCCTTGCCCGGCTGGGCAAGGTTGCGAAGACTAAAGGTCAGCCTCGTCGGGTGTCAACGGTGGAAACGCCCGATGCGAGAAGGCTCGCGTGTCAATACCCGGCTGGCGTGCTGGGGCTGCGAGGTTCGGCGGCAACCTCCAGGCCGACCTTCGTGCGAACGATGAGGTTCGACACGCCAACGTGCGGAATCTCCTTCACCTTCTGACCTCGGTGGGAGAGCGCATCGGCGACGTCTCGCGGGATCTCCGGCTCGACCATCAACACCTCGGGGAACCACTGGTCATGGATGCGGGGGGCCGCGATCGCCGCCTGCGCGTCCATCTTGAAGTCGATGACGTTCAACAGGACCTGCGTCGTCGCCGTGATGATCGTGGGGCCGCCCGCCGCGCCGGCCACCAGCTTGACGCCCTCGCCGTCGAGCACGATGAGCGGCGTCATGGAAGACAGCGGCCGCTTCCGCGGCGCCACCCCGTTCTGGGCGCTGCCGATCAGGCCGAAGCCGTTCGGCACCCCGGGCTGCATGGCGAAGTCGTCCATCTCGTCGTTGAGCACGATCCCGGTGTCCCCGGCGACGAGGTGCGCGCCGAAGCCGAGGTTCACCGTCGTCGTCAACGCCACCGCGTTTCCCTCGGCGTCCACCACGGACAGGTGCGTCGTTCCGCCGTCGTGATGCAGGGCGGACGGCGCGTCGGAGGTCCCATATCTGTCGGACGGGAGCACGCCGTCGTCCTTGATCCGCCGCGCGAGCTCGGCGTGATAGGCGGGCGACAACAGGTGATCGAGCGGCACGGAGACGAAGTCCGGATCGCCGAGGTGCCGCGCCCGATCCGCGAACGCGTGCTTGAACGCCTCGGCCAGCGTCTGAAGATAGGCGGACGATCCCGCTCCCAGTTTGTCCAGCGCGCCGGCGTCCGGATAGCGCGCTGCCAGGATCCCCAGGGTCTCCGCCAGCGCGGCCCCACCGGACGACGGCGGAGGCATCACCAGCACCCGCAGGCCACGGTAGGTGATCTCGATCGGGGTCCGCTCGGTGACCGAATATCCCTCGAGATCGGCGGCCGTCAGCACGCCGCCAGCGGCCTTGACCGCGCCCACGATCGCCTGGGCGATGGGTCCCTTGTAAAACGCGTCCGGTCCGCCGGCCCGCAGGCGAGCCAGCGTCCGGCCGAGCTCGGGCCGCCGAAAGACATCGCCCCGGCCGAGCGGCTGTCTGCCGAAGATCGCCGAGATGATCGCGTCTCGGGCGGGCGAGGACCCGGGGCCTCCCGCGCCGCCCGCCGGCTTGTCCGCGGCGACATCGGCCAAACGCCACGACACGTGCGCGCCCCGGGCTAACCGCTCGGCGGGGGCCACGCAACGCGCGAACGGCAGCTTGCCGAACCGCCGGACCAGCGTGCCGAGGCCCCGCACCTCGCCCGGGACCGCGACGGCGAGCCCCCCCTCCCGCGACAGCTTCGGATCGACCTTGCCGTCCTTCACGAACAGGTCGGCGGTGATGGCCGCCGGGGCGCGCTCGCGGAAATCGAGCGCATAGGTGTGCTTCTCCTTCGCGATGTAGACGAGCGCGAACCCGCCACCGCCGATCCCGGAGGCGAACGGGTGAACGACGCCCAGTGCCAGCGCGGTGGCGCACGCAGCGTCGACGGCGTTGCCGCCCGCCCTCAGCGCCGACAGGCCTGCCTGCGACGCCTCGACGTTGTCGGAGGCCACGGCGGCGTGAGCTGCGAGCAGGGGCGGCGGCGTGGCCGCGAGGAGCGGCGCCGCGAACGGTCCCCAGGCGATGACGCTGGCGAGAACCACCGACGTGACAACGACCATTCCCTTCATGACGAACCAGGCTCCTTTGCCGCGCGGCGCGCGCGGCCGGTCGAAAGTCGCACAATTCCCCTGGTCGCGCCAGCGAGGGCGGAGGTCGCGCGGACGTCCCCTGCCCTCGTTGGGCACCGCGCCGTTCAGCCCCTCCCGTCACAGACCGCGATAGTCGCGTCTTCCCTGCCCGCAGCGTAATATGTGCCGGGGCGCCCAATCGAGCCCGAGAGTTACCCGCCAATGGATCAGATCCCGCCCAAAGAAGGTCGTTCGGCCGTCAACCTCCGCATCAAGTTCCGGAGCGAGTCGCTCGAACAGTTCATCGAACGATACGCCGTCGACGTCAGCCGCGGCGGAATCTTCATTCGCACCCGCGAGCCCCTGGCGGTGGGCACCCAGCTCAAGCTCGATTTTCAATACCAGAGCGGCGGCGCGCTGATGGCCGGCGACGGCACGGTCGTGTGGATCCGCGAGCCCGATCCCGCGCGCCCCAACATTCCGCCGGGCATGGGCGTCAGGTTCGATCGACTCACCCCGGAGAGCCAGGTGGTGCTCGAGCTGTTGCTGGCCGACAAGGTGAAGCGCGACAAGAGCGCCATGTCACCTCCCGCGGGCATGGCTGGTGGCGGCGTGGCCGTGCGCCGGCCCTCGAGCATGTTCGCGGCGCTGGAGCCTCCCTCTTCGGGCGCGAAGACCACGCCCGCCATCGCGTTTCCCACCGCCGCCCCACCCGTCGCATCCCGAACGGTCGGACCGCCGCCCCGGGTTGGCGCCGTCACGTCGATCTTGATCGTTCCGATCGAAGGGAAGGCGACGCCGACTGGGACTTCGGCCCCGGCGCCCGCCGCGGCCCCGCTGGCGCGGACCGAGGCTCCGCGCCGCCCCGAGGCGGCGGCCGCGACGGAGGCAGCGCCCGCGGCGTCAGCAGCGCCCGTGGCGTCGGAAGGAGCCGCGGGCGGGTATCGCCCACTCGGCACCGCGCGCAACCCATTTTCGGGCGCCAGGCCGACGCCCACGCCGCTGGCGCGTCCCGTGGTGTCGCCAGCGCCCGCAGCCGGCCGGCTCGGAGAATCCACGCGTGACACCGCTCGCTCGGTCGAGACCAACGCGGCGGACGACGATATGAACGAGGAACCGACGCAGATCGCGGGTCGGATCCCGGCGTTCCTGCTGTCGGAGGAAGATCCCACCTCGGTGGGGACGAACGTCAGCGAGGGCGACCAGGCTCTTCGTTCCGCCGAGCCCGCCCCGGGAGTGGCCCGTCTGACCGCGCGGTCCTCGGAGGCCCAGGCACCGTCCGATGCGAGTTCCGGCAAGAGCGCCGCTTCGACGGAAGAACCTGGCCGCTCGCCCATTCGTCCGGCGATCGCCGATCGAGCTTCGGGATCTCTGGGCGCTGCGAGCTCCGTGCGCGCCTCGGGGCCGCTGCGCGCGCTCGCAAGCGATCTCTCGAAGCCAAGGCAATCTCTCGATCTGGCTCCTCCCCTTGGCGACGGAGAACCGGCAGCTCCAGCCAGCGGGCCGGAGCACGGCCTCGACACCTCGCCGGAGTTGCCGGCGACACCGTCAGACAAGACGGCCGTGCCGCGCCCGACACGCAACCTCGATGCGCTGTCGCTCGCGGTGGCGACGCCCGAAGCGCGCTCTGCGCCGCCGACAAAGAATCGTTCGGGCGCACTCGTCGCGGGCCTTGTCGCCGTGCTGGGCGCGACGGCCTTCTTCGCTTTCAGGTTCTTTGCCTCCCAGCACGCTTCGTCCCCGCCTCCCGCCGCGCCGATGCCGGTGGCGGCGGCCGAGCCGACAGCCGCGGTACCGGCGCAAGCGGCGGCGGCCCCTGCCCCGACGACCGGCGCGGCCCCGAAGGTCGAAGCGCCCGCTGCCCCCGCTGCGAAGGAGCCGCCGGCCGCGACCGCGCAGAAGGCAGAAGGTACGCCGACCCCCGTGGGGGGGGCGGAGACCGTCCCCGCAGCGGCGGCTCCGGCGGCAGCAGCGGCGGCTCCAGCGGCGGCGGCACCGGCTCCGACGGCGCCGGCAGGGCCCGCCGAGCCCGCGAAGGAGGCGGCGCCGAAGAGCGAGCCCTCGAAGCCCATCGCCGCCGCGGAGCCCGCGGCCTCCAGCGCGCGCAAGCCGGCCCACAAGCGGATCGGGCGGGTGGGCCATGAGGGCGACGCCACGGCCGTCTCTGCGAAGCCGCCGGCTGCCCCAGCCGCCGGTTCGAAGTCCCCTGTCCCGGAGTCCCCCTCCGAGGCGCCGCCGCCCGCTACCGCCAAGCCAGCCAGTGACAAGACGGCCGGCGACGCGCGCCCGGACCTCGGAGCGCAGGACCATCAACTTCGGGTGACCTCGAAACCCCCCGGCGCGGACGTGACGATCGACGGGCAGGTCGTCGGGCAAACGCCGCTGTCGACCGGCATCCCCGACGTCAGCGCCCCGCATTTCGTCTCGGTCCACAAGGATGGCTTCGAGCCGTTCGAGCAAATGATCAGCGCCTCGTCGGCGTGGGTGAAGGGCCGCCCGGTCAAGGGACAGCAAGCGATCCCCACGTTGAAGCTGAACGCGAAGCTGAAGGCGATCGGCGGCGCCGGCGACGCGAAGCCGGCGAGCGGCGAGGCCGCGCCGGCCAAGGATGCCCCGGGGCCCAAGGCGGAGGAGCCGCGCCAGGACCGGGCGCTGCCCCCGTCCTCGGACGACCGCCTGCCGCCGAGCACGCCGTAGCTGCCGACAAGCTCTCGCCCGATGCTGAAGCCAACGTGGATAGCGGCGGTCGCTTCGCTGTCCCTGTCGGTGGCAATGGGGTGTCGTTCGGGAGGTGGGGGGAGCGCCGACGGCCCCCGCGCCCCGGCCGCGATTCCCGCGGCGAAGGCCGAGCCGGCAGCGCCGCCTGCGCCGCCGACGGCCACGGGGGTGCCGCCGCGCTACCCGAAGATCGACGTGCACATGCACATCGGTCCGCAAGGCATCGGGCGCGCGGTGGCGTTGATGAACAAGTGGGGAATCACGGGCGGCGTGAACCTGAGCGGCATGTACCCGGGACCGCCGCGGCACGCGCTCGAGCGCCAGCTGGAGGCAGCGGCGTCGACCGGTGGTCGCCTCGTGGTGTTCGCGAACGCCGACTTTCGCCATGTCGTGCAGGACAAGGACTACGGCAAGAAGATGGCCGCCGATCTGGACGAGTCGAAGCGACTCGGCGCCGTCGGGCTGAAGATCCCGAAGGGCCTCGGGCTCGGGTACCCCAATCCCGATCGCACCGGCCTGCTGGCCATCGACGATCACGGCCTCGATCCGTTGTTCGAGGAGGCCGGCAAGCTGGGCATGCCGGTGGCGATTCACATCGGCGATCCGAAGGCGTTCTGGAAGCCGGCCACACCCGACAACGAGCGCTGGGACGAGCTCGGCGCGCATCCCGAGTGGAGCTTCTACGGCCAGCCGGTGCCGTCGTGGGAGGCCCTCTATGCGGCGTTCGAGCGCCGGGTCGCCCGCCACCGCAAGACGACGTTCATCGCCGTGCACTTCGGAAACGACCCCGAGGATCCGGAGCGCGTGGCGGAGATGCTCGACAAGTACCCGAACTTCTTCATCGACACGGCGGCGCGCGTTCCGGAGATGGGCCGACACGATCCGGTGAGAATGCGACGATTCTTCGAGAAATATCAGGACCGCATCCTGTTCGGGACCGACACGGGCGTGGGTCCCGCGGACGAGGACATGATGTACGGCTCGACGGGCCCGGCGCCCCCGACGGCGGCCGACGAGGAGCGGTTCTTTCGGTCGATGTGGCGGTACTTCGAGACGACCGACAAGCAATTCGAGAGCCCCACGCCCATCCAGGGGCGCTGGAAGATCGACGGTATCGGCCTGCCCGAATCGATCCTGCGCAAGGTCTACTTCGAGAACGCGGCACGCCTGTTGAAGTGGCGCCCGGGCGTCGGGCCGACGCCGTGAGCGCGCGCCGCGCGCGGGTCATTCGCGCCGGGCTGGCCGTGGCGCTGCTCGTCGGGGCGGGCGCCTTCGCGCACGCGGCGGACGCCCCTCGGTCCCCGTCGGCTGCGGGCGCGCCCGGGCTCGAGTGGCGCCCGGTCGCAGACGGCGCCGACCGGGCAACGATGAGGATGACCGCCGACGGGTCGCCAGAGATCCAGCTGTTGCGCTTCGACCTCGAGCGGTTTCGCGCCGAGGTCGTGGTCGGCAAGGGGGTGCCGCCCCACCCCCGCACGGCCGCGGACCTTCGCAAGGGCCGGGGCGCCGTCGCGGCGGTGAACGGCGGGTTCTTCGACGAGCAGGTCGTGCCGCTCGGCCTGCGCATCGCCGACGGCGAGACGCGGTTTCCCCTGCGCGCCAAGGCCGACTGGGGCGTGCTGGTGCTGGCGGGACACAGGGCGCGGATCGTCCACACGCGGGAGTTTCCGCCGCCGCCGACGGACGCCGCCGCGTCCCGGATCGACGGCGCCATCCAGGTCGGACCGCGGCTGGTCGTCGATGGCGTGCCGCTGAAGCTGCGGCCGCAGCTCGCCCGCCGCACCGCCGTGGCCCTCGATCGAGGCGGGCGCCTGCTGACCCTGGTCGTGGCGCCGGGGCCCGTCGACGCGAGCGCGCTGGCGGTGCGCCTCGCGGCGCTCGGCTTCCAGTCGGCGGTGCTGCTCGACGGAGGGCCCTCGACGCAAGCGTCGGTGCTCCTCGGCCCCGAGAAGCTGGAGGTGGAAGGCGCCTACCCCGTCCCCGACCTGCTCGCGATTTTCAACCGCCCCCCACCCCGCAAAGTCAATGGACCACCGACGGCCGCGGGTCCCTCGACGACAAGAGACGCGCCCCGCCCTTGACGGCATGCGATCGGCCCGCATAATGGCGCGGCCATTCCGGAGTAGCTCAGGGGCAGAGCAGGCGGCTGTTAACCGCCGGGTCGGGGGTTCGAAACCCTCCTCCGGAGCCAGTTTCGAGTGAGAGAAGGTCGCCCGGTCGGCAGCGCCGGGAGGGAGCGTTTTGCTCATCACGCGCTGGGCAACGCTATCGGCGCCGCAAGAGCATCGTGCGTACACGAAGGTCCGCGCGCCCATCTCGCAGCACTTGCAGCCGGACTCGTGGATCCCCCAGAGCGAGGAGAACGGGCCACGGCGGCCACGGATCGGGCTCGAACCAGAACGGCCAATGTCGTAGCCACGATCTCCACGAGACGGAGCGCAACGGCGCGGGCTTGGACTCCCAACCGAGACGAATGGCCTGGTCTCCAACTTGAGCGACCACCTCCCGAAGCGGGACTCCGCCACTGTCCGCCGCCATCGGGAAGCCTGACGCCTCCAGCGCAACGGAGAGAAGGCGCGTCGCCACGGCCGATGCGTTCTCGATGGTTTCTACGGCGCCCGTAGTCCACCAGGTGTCTGAAGCGAGGCGGAACTCAACAAAGTCGCCGGAGACCCCGACCGAAAGCGAGTCTGCCGGTCGGTCATCGCGCCGCAGGCGAGCCGACAGCACGAACGCAGCGAGTGATTCCTGATCGTAGCCACCAATGACGCGCGCGATCTCCTCGATGCTCGCCTCGCGACTCGCGGGCTTGGCGAGCGGCGCCGGGCTCCATTCGAAGCCCAACGCTGGACGACTTAGGTCGCCGAGTTGCCTGGGAACCTCGACATCGAGACCTCGGCTCCGCATGGCATCGTGCAGGTACGTGCCCCAGAACGCCCGCAGCACCTCGGGTTCCGAAAGGTCCCTCGATGCCAGCCACGTAGTGACAGTTTCAGAGAGGATGCCGACCGTCAGCCGCACTGCGAAGATGTCGCGCGCCGCGAGCGCCTGCGACCACCGTTTGTAGGCGCGAAGCCAGCCCGCAGGACCCTCACCACCGGCACCGGCGAGCGAAAGCCGGCCGGGCGCGTTGGGCATGGTGACGAGCACAAAATGGCACGCCGAAGGAATGCATGACCAGCAGTCCCGACTCGCCTGACGGCAGATCTTCGGCGTTTTGAATTTCGGGTCGCTGCGCAGAGCGTTGGTCCGGCCGTCCACGGCGACGACGGCGGTGGCAACGCCTTTGCCGACAGGGAACGGCACGACGGGTCCGGCGCGCATGACCAGCGAGTGCTGCTGCAGGGTCTGCGCGCCCGCCACGTAAGCGAGTTGCGGAAGCGCTTGTTCTCGACAACCGGCCACTGACGAACACGGTTGCAGCCACGTCCATCTCTTCGGCGCGTCGCGCAGGCCGACGAAATCAAGAGCCTCCGTCGACTTGACCTCTAGAGCCGCCGCTGAACCATTCTCGTCTTCCACGATGAAGTCGGGCTGCGGGAAGCGCGAACCCTTGATCGTCTGCCCGATGCCCGCACGCCAGGAGACGACTCGCACGATTTTCCGCCCGAGTACTCTGTTCACCAGGTAGGCGAGGACTTCGCCGAGGTCGCCGAGCCGCGAGCCGCTCAAGCCGCGAGCCTTCGCTCGGTAGCTCCCGTTCACGTATCGCTCGGCGTCCGCAATAAGGCCTTGCCCGTCAAGCTCCAGCTCGTCGGCGATGATGTCGAGCGCGCCCTCATCGATCTGGATCGGCGTGGTCGTCGTGGGAGTAGAGAACGCATTCAACCACGCCGCTTGATTCTGGGATTCGACAACCCCAAACAACGGAACCTGGATCTGCTTGATCTCGAATGTCGGCACGACTTCCTCGCGGAGTCGATTTGTACCACCCCCAAGGAACGCAGCCGACCGCGGAGTTGATCGCACGTCGATCCGCCCAAAGACACGTCGGAAGACGGGTGCACAACGACCTCACAGCACACACATGGCCACGCCTGCTCTTCGGTCCGGAGGGGGGAGCAACGCTTCGACCCGTTGGCCGCGAGGTGACCACGCAACAGGCCGCGGATCGCCCCAGGATCTCCTCAGTGTGTCGGCCAGTATCGCGTGCGGCTCCCCGACGAGGGGCGCATCGTCTTTCGCAAGACCGGCAAGCATCGGGGGCTGCCGCATCGGGGACGTGCTCGAGTCCAAGGACCAGCGCCGCAGGGATCGTCGCGCAGGTCGTCGCTAGCTTTCGCAGATGACGCAGGAACTTGGCGGGTACGGTGGGATGGTCGCTTGACGAAACGCCCGCAGAGACCCAAACTGGTATCGGATTATCCGATACTCGGCAAAGCCCATGTTGCCCCGCCCGACCATCGAAGCCTTCGACCTACATCTGTTCGCCCTCGGCCTGCGCTTCGAGGGCGTCGTCATCGGTGGTTCGGCGCTCGGGCTCATGGGCGTCATCGAGCGCCCGACGCGCGACTTCGACATCCTGGTGCCCGAGCTACCGTCGGCGATCGTCGCTGCTGCGCGCGACTTCGCGAAGGTACAACGCAAGGCCGGCGGCGACTTGCTCGACGACTGGTTCAACAACGGTCCGATACAGCTCGCCAACGTTCTGCCGACCGGGTGGCGCGCGCGCGTGCAGCGCATCTTCGACGGGCAAGTCCTCGTGCGCAGCACGCTGGGCAAGCCCGACCTGCTCAAGAGCAAGCCGTTCGCGCTCTGTGATCGCGGCACCGATCTGCCCGACTGCGTCGCGCTCGGGCCGACCGCGGAGGAACTTGCCGAGTGCGTGCCTTGGCTCGAACAGCAGGACGGCAACGAGCTGTGGCCCGCGCATGTGCGTGGGACGGTCGCCGATCTCGCGCGGAGGCTCGGTCATGGCGTTTAGCCGCGCGACCTCCCGGGAGCCGACGCCCGCGCCCGACGAGTTGACGGCGCGCATGGTGGGCATCGGGATGAACTTCGCCGCGAAGGCACAGGCCGACGCGGACATCGAGAGCACGCTCTTGCACGCATCCGTCCTCGGTCTTGACGATGGTGACCTCCGCGTACTCGCCGTGCTGACCACGTGGCTTGGCGTGCATCACGCGCACGTGAACGCCGACCGGCTCGTGCGCCTCGCGGGCGCCCATCCCTCCGAGCGCGTCCGCGCGTACTGGGCGGCTGTCGCGACGTGGCTCATGAAGGACCGTCGTCTCGCCCGGCTCGCCGGCGCCTACGAGGGAGCGGCGATCGACCTGCTGCCGACGGGGACAGAGTTCCAGGTCACACGACGGGGCGAGGATGAGCGCTTCGCCGGGTCGAAGCTACGCGTGCTGAAAGGCACCCTCCGCGATCGCCACGGGGACGTGCTCTCTCCGGAGGTCCTGGTTCGACGTCACGCGGGCTACCGGAACCGTGTGCTCATGGGCCCCTCGTTTCGCGCCGACGTGTGGACCGCGCTCGAGCACGCGCCCGCCCTGTCCATCGCCGACATCGCGCGGAAGGCCTCGTGCTCTTTCGCGACGGCCTGGCAAGCGGCGCAGGACTACCGTCTCCTGCGCGCGGCCGGGGCAGCGGAGATGCAACCCCGCACTCTTGATGGCGCCCTCTGAGAGCGATCTCTGGGGCCTGGAGTGTGGACCTGACTTGCACCTCGTCCCTCTCCAGGCGCTCGCGCTCGCCCTCACCCTCCCGACGAGCCCTCCAGCGTCCGTTCGATTCGCGAATCCGGCACCAGCCACAGGATCGCCACGGCGACGTAGATGACGATGGCGATCCAGCGGTTCGCGTAGGCCGTCGCCACGGCGGCGGCGTAGGCGATCACCGAGACCTTGCCCTTCCAGTCACGCCCGAGCGCGACGGCCAGGTGGGAGTCGCGCTCGTGGATGGCGAGCAGCGCCCGGGTCAGGATGAAATAGGCGACGCCCGAGAGCAGCAGCACCACGCCGTAGGCGGCGACCGTCACCGGGGCCGCGCGCTGGTCGCCCATCCACGCCGTCACCGCCGGCACGAGCGACAGCCAGAACAGCAGGTGCATGTTCGCCCACAGCACCTTGCCGTTGATGCGCTGGACGGCGTGCATCAGGTGGTGGTGGTTGTTCCAGTAGATGGCCACGAACACGAAGCTGAGGACGTAGCCGCACAGCTTGGGCGCCAGCGGCCGGATGGCCTCCCACGACACGCCGTCGGGCGGGCGCAGCTCGAGCACCATGATGGTGATGATGATGGCGATGACGCCATCGCTGAAGGCCTCGAGGCGACCGCGGGTCATCGCGCTCCCCCCCGCAGGCCTGGGGCCTCGTGGCCGCTGCGGGCCACGTATTCGAGGTACCCGCCCCCGTAGACGGTGGGCCCGTCCGGCCCGAGCTCGAGGACCTGGTTCGAGAGCCGCGCCAGGAAGGCCCGGTCGTGCGACACGAACAGCATCGTGCCGTCGAAGTCGCCGAGCGACCGCACGATCATCTCCTTGGTGGCGATATCCAGGTGGTTCGTCGGCTCGTCGAAGACGAGGAAGTTCGGGCGCTCGTAGAGCAGTCGCGCCAGCACGAGGCGGGCCTTCTCGCCGCCCGACAGCACCCGGCAGCCCTTGTCGATGTCGTCGCCCGAGAACCCGAAGCACCCGGCGAGCGTGCGCAGCTGCCCCGGGTTCGCGAGCGGGAACGCGTCCTGCAGCGTCTCGTAGACGGTCTTGTCGCCGTCGAGCAGCTCCATCGCGTGCTGGGCGAAGTAGCCCATCTTCACGCCCGCGCCCAGCGTGATGGCGCCGCCGTCGGGGGACGTCTCGCCAGCGATGAGCTTCAGCAGCGTCGACTTCCCGGCGCCGTTCACGCCCATCACGGCCCAGCGCTGGCGGCGGCGAATCACGAGATCGAGCCCGTCGTAGATCACCCGCTCGCCGTAGCGCTTCGCCAGCCGCTCGATCTTGACGACGTCCTCGCCCGACCGGGCGCACGGGGGGAACTCGAACGTCAGCGTCTTGCGGCGCTTCGGGGGCTCGACCTTCTCGATCTTGTCCAGCTTCTTCACGCGCGACTGCACCTGCGCCGCCTTGGCGGCCTGGGCCTTGAATCGCTCGATGAACCGCACCTCCTTGGCCAGCATCGCCTGCTGGCGCTCGTACGCCGCCTGGACCTGGACCTCGTTCAGCGCGCGCTGCTGATCGTAAAAGTCCATGTTGCCGGAGTAGCTGGTCAGCACGCCGCCGTCGATCTCGATGACCCGGCTGACGATGCGGTTCATCAGCTCGCGATCGTGCGAGGTCATCACCAGCGCGCCCTCGTAGCTCTTCAAGAAGCCTTCGAGCCAGATGATCGATTCGAGGTCGAGGTGGTTGGACGGCTCGTCGAGCAGCATGGCGTCGGGCCGCATCAGCAGGATGCGGGCGAGCGCCACGCGCATCTTCCACCCCCCCGACAGCGCCCCGACGTCGCCGTCCATCATGGCCTGCGTGAAGCCCAACCCGGCCAGGATCTCGCGCGCCTTGGCCTCGAGCGCGTAGCCCCCGAGGTTGTCGAAGCGGGCCTGCACGTCGCCGAAGCGCGCCAGCAGCGCGTCCATCTCGTCCGCGCGCGCCGGATCGCCGAGCGCCTCCTCGAGCTGCTTCAGCTCGGCGGCGACGTCGGACACCGCGCCTGCGCCGGCCATCACCTCGGCGACCGCGGGGCGGCCCGCCATCTCGCCCACGTCCTGGCTGAAGTACCCGATGCTGACGCCACGCTCGACCGAGATCTGGCCGTCGTCAGGCGACTCTTCCTTCGTGATCAGCCGGAAGATCGTCGACTTGCCGGCGCCGTTCGGCCCTACCAGCCCGACCTTTTCGCCGCGCTGAATGGCAGCGGAGGCCTCGATGAACAGGAGCTGCGGCCCATGCTGCTTGCTGATTTGATCGAGGCGAATCACGGCGGGTCGCTGCGTCTACCGCGAAATCCATCCCGCCGCCAAGTACTGTAAAAAGGACCGCCAGAGGGTCCTTTACATCCCCCGCGTTGGTGCGAGCGAGCAATCTCGCCCGCACCAACTCGACGACCGATCTACTTGCTCCAGAAGTTGTATCCGACCGAGGCCACGAGGCTCATGGTGTCGCGATGACGCGATGTTGCGAGGCTCACACGACGCGATTCTGCGACCGGCCACCCAGCCAGGCGACCAGGTTCTCGAGCACGACACCCGCGAGGCGCCGCCGCGCCTCCCCCGTCCCCCACCCCAGGTGCGGCGTCACCACCAACCGCGCCGCCCAGGGCGCGGCGGGGTTCGTCAGCGCGTGATCCGCGGGCGGGGGCTCGGCCGACAGCACGTCGAGCCCCACCCCCCGCAACCGGCCCGCGGCCAGAGCGGCCACCAGCGCTGCCTCGTCCAGCAGGCCGCCCCGTCCCGTGTTGATCAGGATCGCGGTCGGCTTCATCGCGGAGAGAAACCGCGCGTCCACGAGCGCGCGCGTGTCCTCGGTGAGCGGGCAGTGCAAGGAGACGACATCCGCCGCCGGCAGCGCCGCCTCGAGCGTCACCCGTGCGGAGCGCGTCGGCGAGCCCGGAACCGCCGCGCGCACGACCTGCATCCCGAAGGCCTCCCCGATCCGCGCCACGGCGCCGCCGATCATCCCGCTGCCCACCAGGACCAGGTTCTTCCCGGCCAGCTCCGTCAGCGGCTGCAGGAAGAAACAGAAGTCGGCGGAGGCAGCCCAGGCTCCCGCCTTCACGGCGGCGCTGTGGCCCGCGACGTCGTGGGTGAAGGCCAGGATCAACGCGAACACCAGCTGCGCGACCGCGTCGACCGCGTACCCCGGCACGTTCGTCACGGCGATCCCCGCGGCGCGGGCGGCACCGACGTCGACGACGTTGGTGCCCGTGGCGAGCACGCCCACGTAACGCAGCTCGGGCAGCGCCGAGAGCTCGTTCGCGCCGAGGACGACCTTGTTCGTCAGGACGATGGTCGCGCCCTGGCAGCGCGCCACCACGTCGGCGGCCGCCGTCCGGGGATACGCCGTCACCTCGCCGAGGCGGCGCAGCGACCCCCAGAATCCGTCCGGGTCCCCCTGGTCGGTCGTGAAGCTATCGAGGAGCACGATGCGCATCGGGGATTCCTCACCGCCGGGGGACGCGCCGCTCACCCGAGGATCCGGTCGAGATCGCCCCGCCCGCGGCGGAGGACGGTGACCCAGTCGTCGACCAGGCTGACCACCGTCGAGGGCTGCTCGTCCAGCTCGCCGCCGTCGACGACCAGGTCCAGCTCCGGGCCGAACTCCTCCGCGATCGCGCGGGCCGTCGTCAGCGTGCGGCCGTCGCGGCGCTTCGCGGTCGCGGTCAGGATCGGGATCCCCACCGCCCACAGCAGCCTCTCGCAAAACGGATGGTCGGGGACGCGGACCCCGATGGTGCGGCGGCGCCCCACCGCGAACGGGTCGGGCACCGCGGCGGTGGCCAGCAGCTCGACGCAGTAAGGGCCCGGCAGGATACGACTCAAGATCCGGTGGCCCTCTTCGGTGACCTCGGCGTAGCGCGCCAGCTCCCCCAGATCCGGGAGCAGGAATGTCAGGGGCCGGCGGGACCGATCGATGCCGCGCAGGGCGAGGACGCGCTCCACGGCGCGCGGGCGATCGAACGCGCAGCCGAGGCCGTAGAGCGTGTCGGTGGGAAACGCGATCACGCCGCCCGCCTTGAGCGCGGTCGCCGCCGGTCCATCGGCGTCTGCTTGCGGGAGCGTCCTGCTCGGTAGCACCGCGGTCACATAACCGACCGGATAGGAGGCCGCAAGATCGCACGGCGCGCTCGGCGCGCAAAGCGTGTTAATTTTTGGCATCCTTCACTCGCCTCACGTGCGCGCGTGGATTGGCCAACGGGCTGTCGTCCTCGCCGTGGTTGTCTTCGGCGGCCGAGCTACCGCCGCGGCGCCCGCGCCTGGTGCGCCCGCGCCCGTTCACGTCGTTGAGATTGAGGTCCGGGGCGCGGCGGCGCTGGTGACCGTCACCCGAATGCTGCCGGGGGTCCGGCGGGCCGGGGACGCGCGCGAGGACATCCTGGATCTGTCGCTGCCCCCGGAGGCGCACTTGCTGGACATGGCCGTGGACGCCTCGGGGCGCTTCGAGACCCCGCTGCGCGTGCCAGGTGCTCGGGCGCGCGACGGGTACGTCGAGGCCGCGCGGGCGCTCGGCCTCACGCCCCGCGCGCTGTCGTTCGACGACGAGGCGACGCTGCGGGTGCGAGTCGCCTTGAAGCAACAAAAGCCCAATCAGAACACGGTGATTCGCTATCAATTCTCGACCTTGGTTCATGTGGTCGACCGACGGGCCGAGATCGTCTTTCCCGCGACGCCCGACGCGCCCTCGCCGCCCGCCAGGGTCACGGTTCGAGCGGACCTCGGTCAGGAGATCGCGGACATATCCATTGCGGGGAGCGCGCACGCGGTCGCGCGCGGTGGGCGCGCGACGGTCATGGAGCCGAGCGTGTCGACGGACCATCGCTGGACGGTGTCGCTGGGGCTCGAGCGCGACCCATCGCGGCCCGCGCCGTCGCGCTTCACGGCGCTGGCCGCGCAGGCGCGGACGCCTGCGGGTTCCACGTCGGTCGCGTGCGCGATCGGCCTGTCGCCGGGTCCTCCCCAGCCGCTGCCGGACCGGGTGCTCTTCGTCATCGACCGGTCGCGCAGCGTCGGCCCGGGCGGCCTGGAGGCGGAGCGAGACGTTGCCAAACGAATCCTGCTGGCCCTTCCGCCGTCGACGATGTTCGACGCCCTGTTCTTCGATCGGGCGCGAGCCCGGCTGTTTCCAGCGCCCCGAACCGCCACGCGACAGGCCCTCGGCGCGCTGGAAGACGAGATGGTGACGGCACGGCTGGCGAACGGAACCGATCTGCGGGCGGCGCTGAGGGCCACGGGCGACCTGCTCCGCCGCGAGTCGGCGGCCTTCGGGCCCCGGACGCTCGTGGTCATCCTCTCGGACGGGGCGGTCGGCGCGCTGTCTCCGGCCGAGGCGAAGGACGTCATGCGGGTCGGGGCGGGAGTGACCACCCGCCCGGCAGGCGCGAAGGATTTCGTGGGCGAGGTGCCGGGCGTCGACTTGATGCTGGCGGCCCTCAGCATCCGGCCCAACGACGATCCCCCCGTGTCTCCCGACGAGCGGCGGACCTTGCGTGCGATCGCCGCGAGCGCAACCCAAGGGGGAGTCGAGCGGGAGATTCGCGTCGCCGACGTCGAGGCGGCGGTGCCCAGCGCGCTCGACGCGCTCCGGGCAGGAGGCGACGTGTTCGCGGTCCGCGTGGGAACGCGAGACGCCACCGAGCCGCTGGCTCCGGCGATCGGTCCGGGGGGAGGCGCCACCGGGATCGTGTCCTTGAAGAGCAAGGGAACGACGAAGGGATCGGTCCCGGCGTCGCTCATGGCCATGTCCGGCGCCGAGGCCCGCAGCGTCCCCCTGCACACCGTCGGCGTCGAGGCGCGCTGGCTGTCCGGCGGAAACGAGCGCACGACGGCCGAGACACGCCTGCTGGTGGGTCCCGCGCTCGCGGCGCTGGTCGAGCCTGTGATCCGACCGGGGCCGGAGGCCGAGACCGCCGGCCCGAGCGGCTACCTGGAGCGCAGCGTGGTCCGCGACGCGCTCTCGCTCGCGTTCACGCCGCGGGCGCGCGCCTGCTATCTGAATCGAACCGCCGCCACGCCGGCCGATCGGGATCTCGCGGGGCGCGTCCGCCTGGCGCTCGACTTCGTCCGCGGCGAGGTGAATGACGCGCGCGTCGAGTCGTCCACGCTTCGCCGGCCCGCCATCGAGGACTGCCTGCGCGAGGGCGCCTTCGCGCTGGACGTGCCGCGGGCCTACCGCAATGACGAGCGCGTGACGGCCATCTTGAATCTGGTCTTCCGCGCCCGAACGCCCGAGCGACAGGCGCCAGCCACCGATCCGAAGGTCAGCCACGAGATCGACCTGCTGGTGGAAGGTGCCCTCAAGCCATCGCCGTCGCCCGAAGCGCCGGTGGTTCCGACCGACGCTGGAGCGCCCAAGGCCCCGACCGACGCCGCCCGGGAATGAGCGGGGTATTCGACGCTATCCTCCAAACAAGATCACGAGGCGGGCGGCGCCCGCGGCGAGGACGCGGCCACTGGCCGCGCGGGCGACCGACGGACCCAGCGCCAGGAGGACGCTCATCCACGTCGGGTTGGGTGTCGCCAGCAGGACGAGCCCGATGCCCGCCGGAGCGGCGAGCCATCGCCCGTGGCGGGACCCGATCCACGCCTCGGCCTCCTGTTCCAGCGCGCCCTGGACCACGCCCCGAAAGACGAGCTCCTCGGCGACCGCGATACTCAGCAGCAGGAAGACCGTCGCCGGCCGCCAAAACGCCGGGGCGAGGGCGGGGCTCGGCCCGAACAGAAGCTGCCGAAGCAACAGCGTGCCGAGGCCGGCGGCGAGCCCGATGGCGCTCGCGATGGTGACGGTGGTGCGGGTGCGCGTGAGCATTCGCGCGCCCTGCCCACGCCCTTGCCCCGCCAGCTCCCGGCGCCGCCGAAGCAGCGTGGCGGCCACCAACCCCATGAGCAGGATGACGCCCACGCGGCTGGCGGCGATCGCTCGTGGCCCAACGTCCGCGTGAACGAGGCCGCGGTTCAAGGCGATCGGGACGACGGCCATCACGACGACGACGATCGCCGCGTCGCCGAGCTGCAGCCCGGGGGCGCGGTGCGCCTCCGCATCGAGACAGGTCTCGACCCGCGCCATGCCCGTTCGCCAAAGCGCGGCCACCAACCCGAGATAGAGCGCGCCCGCGCGAAACAGATCCCAGCCCGCCGCCCAGAACACCACGTTCATCAGCCCGCCCAGCAGCAAGAACAGGTACACGGAACCGGGGCCAAGGGCCGGACGCTGGTCGTCCGTGAGATCGGCGACCGCGCACCCGAGGCCCACCGCCAGCAGCGTCGTGGTGACGGCGGCGCCCCCGACCAGCATGCCCGTGGCGACGAGCTCTGCCAGCGATCGACCTCGCAGCGACAGCGCCAGCGCCGCGTAGAGCGCCAGCGCCGCGCCGCCCACGATCGCGAGCCAGGCGATGGTCTTGGCGCGCATGATGCGGCCCACGGAGATCGGGGCGGCGCGCAGGATCCAGAACGCGCGCCGTTCGTGCTGCATGTGACCGAGGGGGCCCAGCGCCGCGAGATAGACGGTGACCGAGAACGTCAGCACGGCGATGCGCGCCAGCGTCGCCGTACCGGCGGCCCAGCCGATCGTGCCGAGCCCCTGCACGCAGAGCAGCAGCACGGGCAAGGCCACGAGCGCCGCGAGGCGCGGGCGATCGCGCGCCAGCAACCGCCATTCTCGGCGGACGAGCGTCAACGGCGGGCCCGACGCCGCCATCGTCGCCGTCTCGGCCCAAGGCGCGCCCGCCTCCTCCCAGCCTCGCATGCCGGCGCGGCGGGCGATCGCCAGGGTGACGCCAAGGCTTCCGGCGGCGGCGACGACGAGGGGGCCGAGCGCGAGCGCGACGGCGCCTCCCCCGCCGCGACGATACGCCACAATCGGGGCCACCAGCAGCCCGGCCGGGGTCGCGGCGAGCGCGCGCTGAAGCTGCGCCAGATGGCGGGCCAGAGCATCGGGGGTGCGCAACACCGCCGTGGCGGCGACCCAGACCGCCGCCATCGTCAGCGCGCTGCCGAGACGGAGCAGGACGAACACGGTGGTCCGGCGGCGGCGCGGAATCCAGCGCACGACCCCGACCTGAACGGCCTGTGCCAGCGCCGAGATGGTGAGCTGGGCCAGCAGCGACGTGATCACGGCGACCCCGCACGCCCCGAGCGGCAGTCGCCACACCAGGGCCGCCGCGAGCAGCACCGGCAGCAGAAACAACGTGCCGAACGGATCGGTGCACAGCGCCGCCAGGCAGCGCGCAGCCACCAGGCGCGCCAGCGAGATCGGCCGCGTGAGGAGGAACTCGTTCTCCGGCGTTCCGACGAACAAGCCCTCGCCCGAGGCTCGCGCGGCCAGGCTCGCCAGGGCGATCGCTCCCGCCATCAACTCGAGGGCGGCGATCTGCGCCGCCCCCCTGCCGCGCGCCGCCATCGCGTCGAGCGCCGTCGCGAACAGCCCCACGTAGGCGACGGCTGACGCCAGACCGAACGCCAGCAGCAGCGCGAACGGCCCCGAAGGCCGGGCTCGGACCGCGTTCACGCCCGAGCGAACGCGGTAGCGCACGAGCAGCGCCGTCAATCTCCCCACGCCGATCATGTCGGTGGCTTGGCCGGCCCGACGTCCACGCGCGACGCTGTGTCGGACGCGGACGGCTCTGTCGCGCGAAGAAACAGCTCTTCGAGGGACGTGTCGGCGTTCGTCGCGTAGCGGGTGCGCAGCTCGTCCGGGGTTCCCACGGCCTGGAGGACCCCGGCCTGGATGATGGCCACCCGGCGGCAGATCCGTTCGGCGGCCTCGAGCAGATGGGTCGACATGAGCACGGTGTGCCCGCTCGCGGCGAGCCTCGCGATGGTGTCGCGCATCTCGCGGGCGCCGCGCGGGTCGAGACCGTTCGTGGGTTCGTCGAGGATCAACACCCTGGGTTCGTGAATCAACGCCATGGCGAGGGCGAGCCGCTTCTTAATGCCGAACGAATAGGTGACCGTGTACGCGCCAGCCGCGTCGCCCAGGCCCGCCTCGTCGGCGGACACGGCGGCGCGGCGGCGGGCCTCGGCAGCGGAGAACCCGTGCAGCCCAGCCACCAGCTCCAACACCTCGCGGCCCGACAGGTACGGATACAGGAACGGCTCGTCGGGCAGGTAGCCCACGACCTGCTTCAGCGCCACGGCGTCCGCGTGGCAGTCCCGGCCGAGGATGCGGGCGCTGCCGGAGGTCGGCCGCAGCAAGCCCATCAGCAAACGGATGGTCGTCGTCTTGCCCGAGCCGTTCGGACCGAGAAAACCCATCACCTCGCCCGCCTCCACCGACAGGGTCAGGCGATCGACGGCCAGCTTGTCGCCAAAGCGTTTCGTGAGGGCGTCGGTCTCGATCACTCGTGTGCCGTCCGCGAAATAGGGGCAATGATCGGCCGACAAGCCTCCGGTCCTGCGAGGCGCGACGACGATGCATACCCGTAGGTATGGTGAGGAGGAACAACGAAGCAGGGGCGCAGGATCGTCGGCCCAACGTTGCGCCTATTTCGCGGACGGTACACTAGGGTTGGGGCGCCGGATCGACGGGCGCGGCGTCGCGTGTGAAATCGGCGCCGAGCTCGGGGGCGACCTCATCCGCGACGACGCTCGGGCGGGACACGCGGCGCAACGTCTCGAGGTCCATCGGCGCCAGCTGGCGATCGCCGTCGGTCGCCCACAAGGCGACCCGCGCGCACGAGGTCTCGGCGGCGGTCGCCGCGCCCCACAGCCCCTCCACGACCTCGATGGGCTTCGCGCTGCCCTCGGTCGAGATGACGAGCTGAAAGGCGACCATCTCCGTGCCGGTGTCCGCGTCGTCGTTCCACATCAGTCCCGCGCGCACCGCGACGTCCTCCTGCCCACCCGGCGCCACGGCCCGGAGCGACAGCACCGAGCGGCGCAGGTCGATGATGCGCCCGACGCCCGCGCCTTCGCCGTGTCGCAGCACCCGGAGCGGCTCGCCCGACGCCCACAGCGCCAGTCCGGACTCGACAGAGACACCTCGCGGTAACATCGCCCAAAATTCGCTGCGCGCGAGCACCTTCCCGAGCGCGCGATCGTTGTCCCCGAGGGCAACCCCGTCGAGCCACCGGATGCCGTCGAGCGTGACGTCGTTCAGTCGCTCCACCAGCTCCGCAGCCGCGAGCGGCTCCGCCAGCTTCACGTCCAGGAGCTCGCCGAGTGAAGGCATCCCGAGGCCCAGCGCGGGCCCGAAGCTCAGCTCCGGCTTCGGATGAAACCCCACCGAGTAGAGCAGCTCGACCCGTGCCCGCCGGAAGATCCGCGGGAGGTGGCGCACGAGATCGAGGTGGCCGAGAAAGGCGGTGCGGCCGAGCTTCGTGTAGCGCAGGCGAAACCTATGGGCGACGCCCTGGGCGGCTCGGGCCGGCGCTTGCCGGGAGGCCCGCTTACCCCCGTCGTCGCGACCGCCCGCCTCCCGTCTGTCCACCGCGGGCGGGTCGACCGGCTTGGTCCACGCGTTCATGCGGCGCAGGTAAAACAGGCGCTCCTCTTTCATCGCCGACAGATCGCAGGCCACGCCGCACGCGTAGCAAATCAGCTTGTCGGCTCGTCCCGCCTCGGCCTCGGCCACGCTCGCCGGGTGCAGCAGCTTCTTGAACGGCTTCGCGCACGGCGGCGACAGCCGGTCCTTCAGCGCCTTGCGATATTCCTTCAGCAAGAACCCAGGCTCGAGGGCGATGTCGATGTGGTCCCAGGGAAGCTGCGCCGTCACCGGAATGGTGCCCAGATAGCCCCCCAGCGCCGCTGGCGGCGCGGGGCCGTCGGCGGACGGCGGCCCCGCCAGGCCCTGGCGGCGGGCCACCGCGTCCTCGACCGCCACGGCCTCCCGCCAGGCCTCGATGGCCTGGTCCCACAGGTCCATGCGCAGCTGATCGTCCCACGAGTCGAAGCGGCAGCCGAGGCGAAACGCCCGCTCGAGCAGGTCCCCGGCGTCGCGATCACCGCGCGAGAAGATCGCCTCCAGGTGCGACTGCTGGTTCTCGTGCATCTTGAGATCGACGCGCAGCCGCCGGGCCGTGTCGGCCAGGATCGCCTGCTTGCGCGTGATCTCCTCCTCGCTGTCCATCGCCACCCACTGGAAGGGCGTGTGCGGCTTCGGCACGTGCGTCGACACGGACGCGGTCACGGCCGCACCCGACTGGTACCGGCGGCCGATGGCCTGGACGCGCGCCGCCGTCTCCACGATGCCGCGCACGTCCTCGTCTTGCTCGGTGGGCAGCCCGATCATGAAGTAGAGCTTCATGCGATTGAACCCGCGCGAGAACACGCGGTGGGCCGACTCGATGATGTCCTCCTCGGTGACGTTCTTCGTGATCACGTCACGCATGCGCTGGGTGCCGGCCTCGGGCGCGAAGGTCAGCCCGCCCGCGCGCATGGTGGCCATCTCGGCCAGCAGATCGTCGTTCAGCCCGTAGGCGCGCAGCGACGACACCGACAGCGAGACCTTCTCGTCGCGAAGCTTGGCCATCGCCGCCTTCACGAGCGGCGTGACGCACGAGTAGTCGGCCGTCGACAACGAGGTGAGCGACGTCTCGTCGTAGCCGCCCTTGCGAACCCCCGAGAGCAGCGTGTCCACCACCGCGACTGGATCACGCTCGCGCACCGGTCGGTAGATCATCCCCGCCTGACAGAAGCGGCAGCCCTCCGTGCAGCCGCGCGCCACCTCGACCGCCATGCGATCGAAGATCGCCTCGCCGAACGGCAGCGGCGAATCGTCGGGGAACGGAAAGCGGTTGATGTCCGCCACCCACACGCGCTTCGGGCGCGCCGGAACGCGCGCGTCGAGCGGCGCGCCCACGACCAGGAAGCCCGTATCGGGGTCTCGCCTCGTCTCGTACAGCTCGGGAACGTAGAGCGCGTAACTTGCCGCGAGGCGCACCAGTCGCTCGCGCCGGGGCACACCCGCCCGCCGCAGCGACGCGAGCTCGAGGACGAGCGCGGGTAACGCCTCCTCGGCCTCGCCGATGAAGAAGGCATCGATGAACGGCGCCAGGGGCTCGGGGTGCGTCGCGGTCGGCCCACCGCACAGGACGAGCGGATGGCTATCGTCACGGTCGGCGGCGCGCAGCGGCAGGCCCGCCAGATCGATCAGGTTCAGGACGTTCGTGTACGTCAGCTCGTATTGCAGCGAGATTCCGATGACGTCGAAGGCGCCCAAGGAGGTTGCCGACTCCAGCGTCACGAGGGGCAACCCGCGCGCCCGGATCTCGGCCTCGCAGTCGACCCAGGGCGCGAAGGAGCGCTCGCACGCGATTCGCGGGTGCTTGTTCAGGATGCCGTACAAGATCTTCGTCCCGAGGTGGGACATGCCGATCTCGTAGACGTCGGGAAACGCCAGGGCCACCCGCGCGTCCACGTCCGCCGGATGCTTGCGCGCCTCCTGGTATTCGCCACCCAGATAGCGGGATGGCTTTTCCACCCGGTGAAGAAAATCGGCGTACGGATGGCGCATGAGCGCGGCGAAATCTAGCACGGATGGTCGAGCCGCCGCTCGTGGCGGCGCCGCGCCGACGGGCCTGGCAGCTGGCCGTCCGCTTCACGGGCTGACCTCGAGGCGGACCCAGACGGGCGTGCGCCGGGAGCGGCCGGCCGCCACCTCGACCCGCGAGCCGGAGCGGACCGCCTTCGCAATGGGGATCACGAGCGTCACCACCTCGGAGACGTGGCCCCGGTAGTCGCAGATGCGGCACCACACCCCGCGCGGCCGCGCCACGCCGCCGCAGCTCGAGCAGGTGACCTCGACCGACATCTGGATGGTGACGGTTCCGCCCGCGCGGGCCTCGGCGGCGCTCACCGTCAAATCGATCGAACCGTCGCTGCCGAGCTTGGCTACCCCCCGCGCGACCAGGTCGTCGAGGCTGCCAGACAAGCGCGCGATGAGGTCCGGGATGGGCGCGGCTCGCGAGGCCTGCCAGCCGTTCGTTCCCACCCTCCAATCGACGCCGCCCGCGTGAACTCCTCCCCCGCCGTCGCCGGTCCGCCGGCCCCAGGCCCCGCGCGCCGCCAGCGCTTCGTCGTAGGCCGCGCGCGCGACCGGATTGGACAGCACCCGGTAGGCGTCCGCGATCTCGGCGAACCTGGGCGCGCTGGCGGATCCGGCGCGGTCGGGGTGATGCGCGAGGGCCAGCCGCCGGTACGCCCCGCGCAGATCCGCCGCGGTGGCCGCGCGCGCCACACCCAGAACCGCGTAAAGATCGACGAACCCCGCCGACACGAGCCGATGATAGCGCGCGGGAAAGGCCGCCGCGCGGCCGCGTGCGCTACTGGTTGCCCTGCAGCACGACCGGGAACTCCGTGCCGTATTCTTCCGATGACGGCGGGAAGGCCCAGCGCGACATCACGTCACGCACGCACGACTCCATCGATCGGAACTGCGGCGGGGCGTCCAGGGCCACGCTCTTCACCCTGCCCGACAGACCGATCGATACGCGCACGTTCACCCGGCCCTGGGTCAGCGTGCTGTCGCGCAAGAGCGCGCGCTGATAGCACGTCTGGATGCCCTGGCGATTGTTGCTTATGACGCGACTGATGTCGGCCTGCGCCGGGGTCGAACGGGCCGACGCCGACGCCGGCGCGGCGGCCCTCACCTCGCGGGTCGAGGACTCGCCGAACCGGCTGGCCGCCTGAATCTGCTCGGCCGTCATCGGTGGCGGCGAGGTGGGGCCGGTGCCGGCCGAAGCCGCGCTCTTGTGGCTGTTGCGCCCCTTCCCGCGCCCGCTCTTGCCGGATTCCACCTTCGCGACGACGGCCTTCGTCTCCTCCACCGGCGGCGGCGGGGGCGGCGGTTGCGGCGCGGTCTTCGGGGTCGCCTGCTCCTCCGCCAGCTTCGCGGCGAGTTTCGCGAAGTCCGTGTCGGCCGGCTTCGAGGGGGGCGGCGGCAGCGCGACCGCGACCGCAGGCGGGGGCTTGCGGAGCATCGCCACGGCGACGATCCCACAGACGATCGCCACGACCGCGATCAGCCCCACGATCAACTTGACGGGACGCCCAGACGAACGCGGAGTGGTCGCCACCCCGGCCACCGCGGGCGCCGGCCCAACCACCGCGAGCGACGCGGCGGCCGCCGCGTGTGGCGTCTCGACCACGGCCCCCTCGTCGTCGCCCTTGAAGAGCTGCTCGAGACCAAACGCCTCTACCGGCGTCGCCGGCGCCGGCTCGGCGGCCGGTTGCGCGGCGACGCCGTTGCGTTTCCAGATGACGGGCGGACCGGTGGAGATCTGGGTGTCCGCAGCCTCGCTGAAGGCCGAGACCCCGTTCGAACCCGAGTGACCGTCGGATATCTCCGTGGGCACCCCCCGGGGCGGCGCCCCGACGAGGGGGACGGAGCCCGTCGGGCGTCGCGGAGGTGACGGGGGCGGTGCCCCGGCCGGACGACGGCGGCGCAGCAGCTCCGCGTGGATCTCGGGCACGTCCTTGGGCGGCTTCCAGTCACCAAGGTCCGCGTTCCAGACGTGGACGTCGCCCTGGGCACGAACCGACAGAATCTTGTCGATCAGGATCGACCGGCGAAAGGGGCCGGTCTGCGCGCCGTCGACAGCCAGGTACCAATCGACGCCGTCATCCTCGGCGAGCGGGGTCAAGGGCTTGGGGGTAGGAATGGAGCGCCGGGCGGGAGGCGCGACGGCTGGCGCACCCGGGTCGAGGAAGGCTGCGGTCGGCATCGCGGGGGCCGACCGGCGCGCCGCCCCGCCCGCCCGGGCGCCGAGCGCGCCGCTCGTGCCCGCGGCCACCGCTTGCGGCGCCCCCGCATCCAGGGTTCCGCTCCGGGCGATGGGCGCATCCTTCGGCCCCCCCAGTCCGCGCTCATCGACCGACGCGCCCGATTCGCGGACGGTGATGACGTTTTCGCAGTTCTTACAGCGAACTTTCAGCACCTTGCCGCGAACCTTGTCGTCCGCGATGGAGTACTTCGTGTGGCAACGTTCACAGACGAACTTCATGCTTTGGCTTCGCTTTGGTTCATCCCGGAGGGATGCCAATCCTTGAAAATGTCGGCAGTTCGAGAGGTTTCCTGAGCCTCAAACCCGTCCCATCGGCCCGGCGTCGCGGCTCGGAAGCTATCATTTCGTGGCAAGGAATGCCACGAGGCCGAGCGCGATGAAGACGGCGAGCACGAGCCAGCGCCTCGACCGGCCGCCGGACTGCCCCGGACCCGTTTCGACGGCCGCTGGCCCCAGCGACGGTGACGTGGCCACCGCCCCCGGCGTGCCGGTCTGGAGCGCGGGGAGCTCGACGGGGACGGTCTCCGCCGGGGCAGTCGGTGCAGCCAGAGCAGCCGCGGCGTCCCCCCCAGCTTCGGAGGCCGGCCCGCTCTCCCACTCGGCGCGATCATCGGGGCGGGCCTCGACGCGCATCATCAGTGGCGCGCGCCGGTCGAAGTCCAGATCCTCCTGCTCGTCGCTCTTCTCGGCGGCGACCGGCACGGGCTCGCCCGGCACCCCGTTGCCTGCCGCCGAGGCGCCCGGCGCGGCCGCGCCGTCGGCGAAGAGATCTTTCATGTAACGCGCGAGGCGGCGGGGACCCGACTTCAGCCCGGTCTCTTCCATGAACTCGAGCAGCTCGTGTTGCAGCTCGGCCGCAGACTGCTGGCGGTTCTGGGGGCGCTTCTCCAGCGCCTTCATGATGATCAGCTCGAGCGCGTGCGGATATCCCCGCCGCACGTAGGTGGGCGGCGGCACCTGCTCCTCGACGATTCGCCGGAGCACCTGCTCGGGTGGCCCGCGCCACAGCCGCCTGCCCACTGTGATCTCGTAGAGGATGATGCCGAGCGAATAGATGTCCGCGCGGTGATCGGAGGCCTCGCCCTGCACCTGCTCGGGCGCCATGTACGACACCTTGCCCGGCCGCATCCCGGACTCTTCCTTGATCTGGTCCTGCACGCGAGCGATGCCGAAGTCGACGATCTTCGTGATGCCCTCGTAGGTGACCAGGATGTTCGACGGGCTGACGTCGCGGTGAACGATGCGCGTGGGCCGCCCTTCGGTGTCGCGGCGTTCGTGCGCGTACTCCAGACCCGCTGCCGTGTCGGCGACGATCTGCACAGCGTGCTCGAGCGGAAGGAAGCTGCCGCCCGCGATGCTGCGTCGAACGATGTCGGTCACCGTCTCGCCGTGGATGTATTCCATGGCGATGTAGTGGATGCCCTCGGCCTGGTCGACGTCGTAGACGTGTACGATGTTCTGGTGGTTCAGCTTCGCCGACAGGCGCGCCTCGTCGAGGAACATCTGCAACACGCGCGGGTTCGTCGCGTACCGCTCTTGCAGCATCTTGAGGACGAGATCCTTCTCGAAGCCACCGACGGCCTCCTGGCGCGCGATGAACAGCTCAGCCATACCGCCCGACGCGAGATGGCTGGTTACCGTAAAGCGACCCACGCGTTTTCCGACGAACTCGGCTGGGGAAGCCATGTAAGCGCGGGATACTACCACCTGGGCATCGAAACGGGGGGCCGTCGTTCGCGCGGGCGCGCGGCGCGCCTCGCGCCCGGCCGCGCCGTTGACCGACGAGGCGCGAGCGGGTACGAGTGAACCCGAGACAGCATGCTGCCCGTCGTCGCCCTCGCGTCGTTGTCCGCCTGGACCCTGGCGCTTGCTCCGTCGCTCCCGCGCCTGCTCCCGTTTGCGCTCGTGTCGCCGCTTCCACACGATGCCTCGGCCGAGGGGCATCACGTCGACGAGCTGTTGCGGTATCTGACGATCTCGACCGCCGCCTGCTTCGGCGTCCTCATGAGCATCTTGCTCGTGGCGCTCGTCTTTCATCGGGGCCGCGGCAGGATCGCGCGCTACACGCACGGCACGCGGCGACGGGATCGCCTCGCCGCCGTCATCGCCGGCGCGGTGGTCCTGTTCGGGATCGACGCCGTGGCGCTGGTGCGCTCGAGCAGCGCGCTGCGGGCGAGCTTCTGGCGCTATCCCGACGGCGACCCCCTCGCCTTTCGGGTCGAGGTGACGGGCCAGCAGTGGGCATGGAACTTTCGCTATCCGGGCGCGGATGGCGTCTTCAACACGCCCGACGACATCGTCACCTTGAACGACCTGCGCGTGCCGGTCGATCGTCCGGTGTATCTCCAGCTCACCTCCAAGGACGTCGTGCACTCCCTTTACCTGCCGAACTTCCGCACCAAGATCGACGCCATCCCCGGCTCGGTGACGCGCCTCTGGTTCGAGCCCCGGGAGACCGGCAAGTTCGAGATAGCTTGCGCCCAGCATTGCGGGGCCTGGCACTACAAGATGCGCGCCGAGCTGACGGTGCAGGACGGAGCCGACCTCGCGCGCTGGCTGCAACGGGCCGCCGAGGACGCCGCGCTCCGCTACGAGGCCGCCGACGCCGAGGCCCACGACGGCTGGGCATGGACGCCCGCGCCATGAGCGCCGACCTCGCGCTCGCGCCCGCGGGGTTCTGGCGCCGCGCCGTCTTCTCGACCGATCACAAGGTGATCGGCCGGCAGTTCTTGTGGCTTGGCTTGGTCTTCCTGGCGGTCGCCGGGGCGCTGGCCATGCTCATTCGCTGGCAGCTCGCCCACCCGGGCATCCCCGTACCGGTCGTGGGGGGCGTGATCTTCCCCGCCTCGGGCGGCGTCGTGTCGCCAGCGGCCTACACCGCGCTGTTCACCATGCACGGGACGATCATGATCTTCTTCGCGCTGACGCCGATCCTGATCGGGGGCTTTGGAAACTTCTGCCTGCCGCTGATGATCGGCGCCCGCGACATGGCGTTTCCGTCTCTGAACATGCTGTCGTACTGGACGATGTTCGCGGCCACCGCCGTCCTGACTGCGTCCTTCTTCGCGCCGCTCGGCCCGCCCGCGGCGGGATGGACGTCCTACCCCACCCTGTCCACGGCGGTCGGCGCGCCCGGGGTCGCGCAGACGATGTGGGTCGTGGCCATCTACCTGAACGGCGCCTCGTCGGTGATGGGCGCCGTCAACTACATCACCACCGTCATCCGTCTGCGCGCGCCGGGGATGACGTTCTTCCGCTTGCCGCTCACGGTGTGGGGAATCTGGCTCGCCTCGATCTTGAACGCGCTGTTCGTGCCGGTGCTGGCGGCGGGCGCGGTGCTGCTGTTCTTCGACCGCGTGTTCGGCACCCGCTTCTTCGTCGCGGGCAGCGCCATCAAGCCTGGCGGCGATCCGGTCCTTTACCAACACCTGTTCTGGATCTTTGGCCACCCCGAGGTCTACATCTTGATCCTCCCCGCGTGGGGAATCGCGGGTGATTTACTCGCGTTCTTCGCGCGCAAACCCGCCTACGGATACAAGGTCACGGTCTGGGCGCTGATCGCCATCGTCGTGTTGTCGGGCGTCGTCTATGGCCATCACATGTTCGTCAGCGGCATGAGCCCGCTGCTCGGCGAGGGGTTCATGATCCTGACCATGATCATCTCCGTCCCTTCGATCGTCCTGGGCGTCGGCTGGTTGGGGACCTTGTGGCGAGGCGCCATCCGGTTCACGACGCCGATGCTGTTCGCGCTGGGGTTGGTGACGGTGTTCGGGGTGGGCGGCTTCACGGGGTTGTTCCTGGCGGACGTGCTCAGCGACGTCTACCTGCACGACACGTTCTTCGTGGTCGGGCACTTTCACCTGACGATGTCGGCGGCGGTCTTGCTGGGCGCCTTCGCCGCCATCTACTTCTGGTTCCCGAAGATGTTCGGGCGGATGCTGAATGAACCGCTCGGCAAGCTGCACTTCGCGCTCACGCTGACGACGGTGCTCGTGACGTTCGGTCTGCAACTGGTGCTCGGCTACGCTGGCATGCAGCGCCGCCTGGCCGACCCGTCCGCCTACGCGTTTCTGCGTCCACTGATGCCGCTCAACCGCGTGGTGTCGACAGCGGCGTTCGTGATGGGGGCGGGGCAGATCCTGTTCGTGGTGAACTTCTTCTTCAGCTTGTTCTGGGGACCAAAGGCGCCGGCGAACCCCTGGGAAGTGGGCACGCTGGAGTGGACGGTCTCGTCGCCGCCCCCGCATCACAACTTCGACGTGATCCCGCGGGTGTTCGCGGGGCCGCACGAGCTGGGGAACCCGGTCATGAAGGAAGCGCGCGGGCGCGACTACCAGGTTCAGAGCGAGGAGTTGCCGGGATGAGCGGCGTCCGTGCGCCCGCGCTCGCCGCTGGCGGCGACGCCGGCGAGGGCGAGGCAGCCGCAACCCTGTCGGTCGGAATGGCCGTCGCGCTCGCGGCCATCGCGATGACGTTCGCGGCGCTGCTGTTGGCCTATGGCATCGTGCGCGTGCAGGCCCCGGCGTGGCCCATCGCGGGTGAGCGCCCGGTGCCCCCCTTGTGGGGCTACCGATTGGCGGCGACGGCGGTCGCGCTGGCCGGCAGCCTGGCGATGTGGCGCGCGGCGCGAGGTCCGGATCGTGCGGCGCAAGGTTCGGACGGCACGACGATCGACCGCGGAGGCCGCCACCACGTCAGCGGGAGCCTCCTCGTGGCGGGCCTGTGCGGGGCCGCGTTCCTCGGGTTGCAGGTCGCGTCGTTCGTGACGTTGCGCGGACGGCAGATCGGACCAGGCGCGGGTCTCGGGGCGTCGGTCGTGTATGCGCTCAGTGCGTTTCATGGTGTGCATGCTCTCGCCGCCCTGCTCGCGCTCGCTCCGGCGCTGTACGCGGACGCGCGCCGGCGCCCGCTGCGGCGCGCCCGCTTGCGGGCCGTGGCCTCGTTCTGGCACCTCGTCACGGGGGTGTGGGTGGTGGTGTTTCTGGCGGTGTTCGTGGCATGAGCTCGCTCGGCCGCAAGATCTGGCTGCTCACGCTGACGGCGGCGGCGGCGTGGGGCCCCGCCGGTTGCCGACCCGAGGATGCGCCGGTCCGTTTCGAACAACCGGTCTCGCTCGGCGGCGTCGCGGTGCCGGCCGACCGCTTGAACCGCGGGGCCGTCGTCTATACGCACTATTGCCGGGCTTGCCATGGCCAGGCCGGCGACGGCGGCGGGACCGCGGCGCTCGGCCTGCGCCCCCCGCCCCGCGATCTCCGCCTCGGCGTCTACAAGTTCGCGGCGGTGGCCTCGGGGCAACTGCCCAACGACGCGGACTTTCGGCGAATCATCAAGGGAGGCCTGTCCGGCACCGCCATGCTCGCCTGGGATCTGTCGGAGCAGGAGCTCGGCGACGTCATCGCGTACATCAAGACGTTCTCGCCGCGCTGGCGCTCCGAGACGCCGGGCGAACCCGTGACGCTGAGCCCGGATCCGTGGCAGGCACGCCCGGCCACCGGCGTGGAGCGGGGTCGGCGCGTGTATCACGGCCTGGCCATGTGCGCGGTGGCCTGCCATCCCGCCTACGCCACGCGGGCCGAGATCTTCGCGTTCACAGGCGAGCTGACGAGGACGCGCATCGAGGAGTTTCGCCGCGACCTCTACGCGCCGGTCGCGAAGCCGAGCGACTACGGGGTCGCCATCGTTCCGCCCGACTTCACGTTCAATCGCCTGCGCGCGGGCGAGACCATCCCCGACATCGCGCGCACGATCGCGTCCGGGGTCGGCGGCACCGCGATGCCGACCTGGAAGAACGTGCTGCCCGACGAGGAGCTGTGGGCGATGGCCCGCTACGTCGCATCGCTCATCGACCAGCGTGGCACGCCCACAGCGGACACGCTGCGCGCGCGGCTGCTCGACCAGCCGGCGTGGACGCCCCCGCCGCCTCCCGCTGCCCCGCCCGGCGATGGGGGCGTCACCGACGGTGGTGCCCCCCGCGACAGGCGCGACGAATGAAACGCGCCGCGACGTAGGCGATCACGAAGGGCACCAGCAAGAACGCGCCGAGGAGGCGCAACGTCGGGCCGAGCGATCGGGCCTGGCCGAGGCAGTTCGGACACAGCGCGAACGCCGGCGACGCCGCGAGGCTCACCACGAGCGCGCTCGACGCCGCCGCGAGCCGGCCGCCGATGGCGACGGCGATGTTCGGGGCGCGCCGGGGCATCACGGCAACACCATCGCGCGCCGCGTGTGCGCGTCGAGCATCAGGACCACGGTCACGGCGACACAGAACACCACCGGAACCACGATGACCGCCCGCGAGACGAGGGACTCCCGCTTGAAGCCCATGGCGTGGAGAAACGACAGCCCCACGGCGATGCCCGCCAGTCCCAGCAGCGTGGTGATGCGCGCCGGGCGTTCGAGCGCCGACGACGCGCTCGCGCACGCCAGCCCCATGCAGGCCATCATGGCCGCGGAGGTTCGCCAGGGCCGCAGCGACGGGCCAGGGGACTCAGCCACGAGAGGGCACCGGGAGTAGATAGACGAGGGTGAAGATGACGATCCAGACCAGGTCGACGAACTGCCAGTAGAGGGACGCGACCTCGACGCCCACCCCGCGCGACGCGCGGCCGTTGGGCGAAGCGGAGGCCACCTTCGACGCGAGGCGGGCGAGCCACAGGATGCCGGCGATGACGTGCAGGCCGTGGTAGCCCGCGATGACATAGAACAGCGACGCGGCGTGGTCCAAGGTCAAGCCGACGTGGCGGTCGACGACCAGCGCCCGGAACTCGAACGCCTGGCCAGCCACGAATGCGAGCCCCAGGGCCGCGGTCGCCGCCAGCCAGCGACGACAGGCAGCGCCGCCTCCCGCGCGCGCCGCCGCCAGCGCCGCGCTCATGGTCGCGCCCGAGGCCAGCAGGACGACGGTCAAGAAGGCGGCTGTTCCACGGGCGAACCGCAGCCCGGGATCAGGCCACGTCTCGGCGCGTACGCGCAGGTCGGCGTAGGCCACGAACAGCCCCCCGAACCCCATGGTGTCCGTGGCGAGGAAGATGATCACGCCGAGCTTTCCGGGCGCCAGGGTGGTCACCGCCCGCGACGCGGTCGCGGCGGCGGGCAGAGCAGCGTGGTCTTCGGGAGGCGTGGTCATCGAGAGTGGTGGTGGGTTGTTGCTCGCCGCTTCCGGACGCTATCACGACTTGACAGATGACGAGCGCGGGGCAATCACTACGCACCACCGTGCTCGCGTCCGCCTCCTCCACCTCGATCTCTCCGAAGGCCAGCGGCGGCGCCGTCGGGCGCGTCATCTCGCGGCCGCTGTTCTGGGTGGTGGCGCTCGCGATCCTGTTTGTCTTGCCGCTCGGCCGCACGTTCTTCCGCCGACTCCCGCCCGCCCCGCCGGTCTTGTCCACGTTGCCCGCCTTTTCGATGACGGATCAGACGGGGCAGCCCTTCGGAACCAGAGACCTCGCGGGCAAGGTCTGGGTCGCGGATTTCATCTTCACCGCGTGCCCCACGGCCTGCCCCACCCTCACGCAGCGAATGGCCGAGATCGAAGGCCGCGCCCGGCAACTGGGCCCCGAGTTTCGCCTGGTGTCCTTCACCGTCGATCCCGAGCGCGACACTCCCGAGGCGCTGGCGGCATACGCGGCGCGCTACAAGGCCGACCCCCACAAGTGGTCCTTCTTGACCGGGCCCTTGAAGACGGTCGAGGCGGCCGTCATCGACGGGTTCAAGATCGGCGTCGATCGCCACAAAACGGCGGAGGACTTCTGGGACATCGTGCACGGGGAGCACCTGGTGTTGGTCGACCGCCACCTGCACATTCGAGGCTACTTCGAAGCTTCGAACGAGGGCGTCGATCACCTGCTGGCTGCCCTCGGCCGGGTGGCGAACGAGGCCGAGGGCGACGAGCCCCGGCCGGCGGCCGCTGGCCCCCGTCCTTGACCACCCCCTGCCCCCCTGCTAATCCCCTCGCATGTCGCGCCCCGATTCCTCCAGGTCTTCACGAAAGAAGGCCCTGCTTATCACGCTCGGCGCCCTCGGGCTCGGCGCCACCATCGTCGCTTGCAAGAAGAGCGAGCCTCCCGCGGGTGAATCCGTTGGCGCCGCCGTCGCCCCCGCGCAGGCGGGCACGGCAGCGACCACGGCGGGCCCGGGTGCGTTCGGGAAGGGAACGATCCGCGGCAACGTGAAGTTCACGGGCAAGCCGCCGGAGTCGCGAACGGTGAGCACGCCCGACCCGTTCTGTGCACGCCAGCCCATCAAGGACGAGGAGATCATGGTGGATGCCGGTGGCGGCCTGAAGAACGTGATCGTGCGCGTGGTCAAGGGCGCGAGCGGCAGCTACGACCCCCCCGCCACGCCGGCGACGGTCGATCAGAGTGGCTGCATGTACCGGCCGCGGGCGCAGGTGGTGATGGCGGGCCAGTCCGTGCAGATCCGGAACAGCGACCAGACGTTGCACAACGTTCACTCGTACCGAGGCGCGTCCACGATGTTCAACCAGGCCCAGATCCCGGGCATGGCGCCGATGACCAAGACGCTCGGCGACGCCGGCCAGATCATCAAGTTCAAGTGCGACGTGCATCCGTGGATGACGGGGTTCGTGGCCGTCGCCAGCAACCCGTTCTTCGCTGTCAGCGCCGACGACGGCAGCTTCACGATCGACAAGCTACCCGCTGGCACGTACACGCTCGAAGCGTGGCACGAGCGCCTCGGCACCCGCTCCGTCGAGGTGAAGGTCAGCGACGCGGAGCCCGCGAAGCTCCAGGTCGAGTTCACCGCCCCCTGAGATTGCGCCGCGGGTGAGGTAGCCGCCGTGCCCCGGACCCGCTATCAGTCGACGCTGCACGGGAACCGCCTGTCCCGACTCCCCGCCGCCGCTCTGCGCGCGGTGATCGCGGGCGGGTACACCCGCGCCGATCTGCGGTCCGACGTGCTGGCCGGCATCGTCGTGGGCGTGGTGGCGCTTCCCCTGGCGATGGCGCTCGCCATCGCCGTGGGCGTGGCGCCGCAGCACGGCCTCTACACGGCGATCGTCGCGGGGGGCCTGGTGGCGCTCCTCGGCGGCTCGCGCATGCAGGTGTCGGGACCCACGGCTGCGTTCATCGTGATCCTCGCGCCGATCTACACGCGCTTCGGCCTCGCGGGGTTGTTGATGTCGGGGCTGCTTGGCGGCGTCCTGCTCGTCGCCATGGGCCTCGGGCGCCTGGGACAGTTCATCGAATTCATCCCTCACCCGGTGACGACCGGCTTCACCGCCGGCATCGCCACGGTCATCGCGACGCTGCAACTGAAGGACTTCTTCGGTCTTCACGTCACGAAGATGCCTGAACGCTACTTCGACAAGGTCGCGGCGCTCTGGCACGCCCGCGGAACGGTGTCGCTCGTCGATCTCGGAATTGGCTGCGTGACCCTGGCGATCCTGCTCGCCGTTCCTCGGCTGACCCGGCGGGTCCCCGGCGCGCTGATCGCGCTGCCGATCGCCGCGCTGCTGGCGTTCGCCATCGAGCGCCTCGTCCCCGGCGTCACCGTGTCCACGCTGGCCCGGCGATTTCACACCACGGTGGGCGGCCGCGTTTACGACGGCGTCCCGCCGCTGCCGCCGTTGCCTGGGCTGCCCTGGAACGCCGGCGGCCCCGAGGGGCAGCCCTTCACGTTGACGTTCGCGACCCTCCGCGAGCTGATGCCCGGGGCCTTCGCCGTGGCCATGCTTGGCGGGATCGAATCTTTGCTGTCGGCGGTGGTCGCAGACGGGCTGTCGGGCACGCGACACGATCCGGACGCGGAGCTGCTGGCGCTGGGGATCGGGAACATCGTGACCCCGTTCTTCGGCGGCATTCCCGCGACGGGGGCCATCGCGCGAACCGCGACGAACATCCGTTCGGGGGCGCGGTCGCCCGTGGCGGCCGTGGTGCACTCGGCGACGGTGCTGGCCGCCGTCGCCGCGCTGGCGTCGCTCATCGGCACGCTGCCCATGGCGGCCATGGCCGCGCTGCTGCTGCTCGTCGCCTGGAACATCTCCGAGGTGAAGCACTTCGGGCACATCCTGCGGGTCGCCCCGCGCAGCGACGCGGTGGTCTTGCTGACCTGCTTCGGCCTGACCGTGGCCTTCGATATGGTCGTCGCCGTGTCCGTCGGCGTCGTCCTGGCGGCGCTGCTGTTCATGCGCCGCATGGCGGAGCTGACCCGGGTCAGCCTGGCGGGCGACGGGCAAGGCGACCCCTCGGCGCCGGCGGCCCACCCAGACCTGCCGAAGGGCGTGGCCATCTACGAGATCGCCGGTCCCCTGTTCTTCGGCGCCGCCCAGCGCGCGACCAGCGGCCTCGGCGCCATCTCGGACCGGGCGCGGGTGCTGATCATCCGGCTCGACCAGGTTCCGGTCATGGACTCCACCGGTCTCGTGGCCCTGGAGAGCGCCCTCGCCCAGCTCAGAAAGCTGGGCTGCCAGGCGATCCTCTGTGGCTTGCAGCGACAGCCCGCCGAGCTGCTCGCCCGGGCGATGATCGTCAACGCCCCGGGGAGGTTGTCGATCAGCGCGGACCTGGCTGGCGCGGTCGAAGTCGCGCGCGACATCGTCGCGCTGCCCCCGACCGTCACCGCTTCCAGGGAATCGACCTGAGCGGCCACCATTTTCAGCATTCCGCGCTATAAAGCGGCGCGATGTTGGTACACGTTCTGGCGATCGCGACGGCGATCGCGACCTATCTGTTGATTCTGGTCGGAGGCCTGGTCCACGGGACCGGCTCGAGCCTGGCGTGTCCGGACTGGCCCACCTGCTACGGCACCATGCTGCCCGTCATGCAAGGCGGCGTCGCGGTCGAGCACAGCCATCGCCTGGCGGCCGGCACCGTCGTCATCTTGACCTTGGCGCTCGCCACGCTGGTCACCCGAAGCCGCGACGCCGCGCATGTGCCGCTTCGCCGCGTGGCCTGGCTCGCCGTCGGGCTGGTCTTCACGCAGGCGTTGCTGGGCGGAATCACCGTGCTGCTGCGGCTGCCCACCCTCGTGTCGACCCTCCACACGGCGACGTCGTTGCTGTTCTTCATGACGACGCTGTACCTCGCGGCGCGCAGCCGGCCGGCTTCCGTCGCCGTTCGCCAACCGGCACCGGCCGGGCCGCACGCTCAGGCCGCCCTCAACGTGGCGCTCGTCGCGTCAGTGTGCGTTTACTTTCAGATGGTGCTCGGGGGATTGGTCCGGCATTCGGGGGCGGCCCTCGCTTGTCTGGACGTGCCATTCTGTCGGGGCGCCATCTGGCCCGACGCGCATCCGACCGTGCTCGTGCAGGCGCTCCACCGCCTCGGCGCGATCGTGACGGCGTCGTTCGTGCTGGTGTCGTCCGTGGTCAACTTCCGGGCCGCCGGAACGCACCGCGGATGGCGGGTCCTCGCGCTCGCGGGACCGCTGCTCGTCGCCGTGCAGATCTGGCTGGGCCTGCACGCCGTGACCTCGTTTCTCGATCTGGCCACCGTCGAGGCGCACCTGGCCGTCGCCACCGCGCTCCTCGCGTCACAGGTCGGGCTCGCCCTCCGCCCCGGCGCGGCGCCGCAAGGGCAGCCTGGTCAGCCGCTTCGTCCCTGGTCGACCGCGATCCGCGATCTCGTCGAGCTCGCGAAGCCGCGCATCACGGGCCTCGTCATCGCCACGTTCTCGGGCGGCATGTGGCTGGCGCCGGGACACCTGCCGCGGTGGCGGATGTTGATGACCTTGCTCGGCACCACCCTGATCGTGGGCGCCGCCAACGCCCTCAACATGTTGATCGAACGGGACGTCGACGCGCTGATGGACCGCACCCGTCACCGCCCCCTGGTGGAGGGACGCCTCCCCCCGAGCGCCGCCCTGATCTTCGGCACGTCCTTGGCCGCCCTCGCGCTGCCGCTCTTGCTGCTCGCGGGGAACGCCCTGACGGGGATCCTGGGTGGGCTCGCCTTCGTCGCCTACGTGGCCATCTACACGCCGATGAAGCGGACCTCGGCCGCCGCCCTGTTCGTCGGCGCGGTGCCGGGCGCGCTCCCGCCGCTCATGGGATGGACGGCGGTCACCGGACACATCGACGCGGGCGCGCTGGCGCTGTTCGGGATCCTGTTCCTGTGGCAGATCCCGCATTTTCTGGCGATCGCCCTGTACCGCTCCGAAGACTACGGCCGCGCAGGGTTCGAGATCCTGCCGCTCGTCGTCGGCGAGCGGCGGACCCGATTCGTCATCGTGGGGTTCACGGCGGCGCTGGTGGCGACGTCCCTGCTGCTCGGGCCCCTGCGGATCGCGGGGGTTCCCTACTCGGCGGTGGCGGCGGTGCTCGGCGCGGGATTCATCGTGTGGGGCCTGGCCGGGCTGCGCCGGGCCGCTGGGCGCGTGTGGGCGCGATCGCTGTTCCTGGCGTCCCTCGTGTACCTGACGCTGCTGTTCGTGGCGTTGATCGTCGATCACGCAGTGGCATGATCGCGACCCCCGACAGTCTGCGAACCGGCGGGCCGCGGCCCCGGCTCTCCGTAGCGGGACTGACCAAGTCGTTCGGCGACCGGAAGGCGCTCGACGACCTCTCGTTCGAGGTTCGCCCGTCGGAGATCTTCGGGCTGCTCGGTCCAAACGGCGCCGGCAAGACCACGGCGTTCCGCCTGCTGTCCGGCCTGCTTCCGCCGGACCGGGGGACGTTCGCCCTCGATGGGGAGATCGGCGCGGCGGCGAGCCTGTCGTACCGGGTCCGCCTCGGTGTGGTGTTTCAGGAGCCCAGCCTCGATCTGAAGCTGACGGCGCGCGAGAACCTGGCGCTCGGCGCTGCCCTCTACGGTGTTCCACGCGCGCTCGCGAAGCGCCGAATCCACGAGGTCCTCGCGCTCATGCAACTCGGCGACCGGGCCGACGAGCCAGCGTCGAGCTATTCGGGAGGCATGCGCCGGCGAATCGAGATCGCCCGCGTCCTCCTCCACGAGCCCCGCCTTCTCCTCATGGACGAGCCGGGCCGCGGCGTCGACCCGCCGGCGTTGCGACGCATCTGGGACGAGATCGAGGCGTTGTGCGCGAGCCGCGCGCTGTCCGTCATCCTGACCACGCATCAGCCCGACGAGGCCGAGCGGTGCCACCGCATCGCGATCCTGGATCGAGGCCGCCTGGTGGCGCTCGGAACGCCCGACGAGCTGCGGGCCCGGGTCGCGGGCGACATCGTCAGCGTCGAGGCGGACCGGCCCGAGGAGATCGCGACCGCGCTCGCGGCGCGCCTCGGCCTCGCGCCGCGCATCGTCGACAGCCGCGTGTGCGTCGAGGCGCCTCACGGGCACGAGCTGGTTCCGCGCGTCGTCGAGCTGTTCGGGCCCGGCCGTCTGAAGAGCGTGGCCACCGCGCGCCCCACCCTGGCCGACGTGTTCGCGAAGGTGACGGGCCGCGGCCTCGGGACGGAGGCGCTGCCGTCATGAGCTCGGTGCCGATGGAGTCGATTCCGCCACCCGTCGAGGCGATTCAGCCCCACCGTCCCAGTGGGCCGCGGGTCATCGCCGCGCTGGTGGGCCGCGACCTGCGGCGGTTCTTCCGGCAGCCGAGCCGGGTCGTCGGCTCGGTGGCCCAGCCGCTCATCTTGTGGGCGGTCCTGGGCGCGGGGTTCGCGGACAGCCTCCGCGTGGGCGGAGCCGCGGGCGCAGGGTACCTGACCTACTTCTTCCCGGGGACGATCGTCCTCGCCATGCTGTTCACCGCGATCTTCTCCACGATGTCGGTCATCGACGATCGCCATCACGGTTTCCTGCAAGCGGTCCTGGTCGCGCCCACCTCGCGGACGGCGTTGGTGCTGGGCAAGACCCTCGGCGGCGTCGCCATCGCGCTGGTGCAGGCGGTGGCGTTCGTCGCCCTCGCGCCGCTCGCCGGGTTTTCGTTGGCCGGCGTGGATTTTCCTTTCGTGTTCGGCGTGCTGACGGCGACCGCGATCGGATTCACCGCGCTCGGTTTCGCGGTCGCATGGTGGGTCGACTCGACCCAGGGTTATCACGGGATCATGAGCGTGGCGTTGCTGCCGCTCTGGATGCTGTCCGGCGCGATGTTCCCGCCGGGCGGCAGTCACCGCTGGGTTCAGCTCGTCATGCGCTTCAACCCGATGACCTACGCGGTGGCCGGGGTTCGCCGGGGGCTGGGGCCTATCCCCCTGCACGGGACGGCGGAGCCGCTGCTCGCCGGCAGCTCTGCCGTCGTCGAACTTGGTGCCACGACTGCGTTTTCCGTGGTCGCGGTGGCGATCGCCGTCGTGGTCTGCCGGCGTCGCCCGTAATTGTCGGAAAAACTCGCCATTTCCGCAGGGATTTCGGGTAAATTCCCGGTTCGTGGGAATAGACGTCACGAACCTCCCGAATTCGAAACGGCGCCTCCTCATGCGTCTCAAGACTCGCGGCCCCGCGACGATCGCCGACCTTGCGGCAGACCTGGGGCTCTCCGGCGAGGCCATCCGCCAGCAGCTCGCGCCCCTCGAGCGAGAGCTCTGGATCGAGCGCGAGGCCCTGCCGCCGTCCGGCGAGCCCGGCCGACCGCCCGGACGGTACCGGCTTACACTGAAGGGCGAGGGCCTGTTTCCGAAGCAGACCGGGGCGCTCGCCCTGGCCTTCGCCGATGCGATCCGCGAGGAGATGGGCGACGATGCGTTCGAACAGATCTTGGCGCGCGTGACGGATGCCAGGGTCCTCGGTCTTCAGAACGACCACAAGGATCCGTCGCTCGAGAACAAGATGGCCAACATCCGCGGCATCTACGGGGCGAACGACGCCTTTGTCGAGGTGGAGAGGCTGAGCGACGGCTATCGCCTGGTGGAGCGCAACTGCCCATTCCTGGACGTCGCCATGGCGCGGCCGCTGCTGTGCAGCTCCACGGTGACGACATTGACGCGGATCCTCGGCCGGGAAGTGGTCCGTGAAGAGCGCTTTCAGGACGGCCATGGCTGCTGCTCTTTCAGGATCTACGAGGATTCCCCGGTCGACGTCTCCCACCTCCGCTTCGCCCACGAGCCCGAGCGCAAGAAGACCCAGAGCTAGAGCGGCGCGGCCCCACCGCTTTCATGAGGTTCGTTTGCCGTCTCGTCTAGAGTGCTCCGCGAGCGCGGGGCATCGCGGAGCGATGACCTGCGCGAGTCGGAGCGCAAGCAAGCGCCAGAGGTGCTCGGCTCGGGAGCCAAGCGTCGTGGCGCGCGCAGCGGGAGTGCGTTCGCAGGTGAGCCGCGTTTCAGTCCCGCTCGGCGCGGGCGTCCCGCGATAAGATCTCCGTCATCGCTTGCCGCGGAGGAAGGCCGGCGAAGAGAACGGCGGCGACGTTGGCGGTGATGGGCATTGGCACACCCAGCGAGACCGCGAGCTCGGCGGCGATGCGGGCGGTCTCGACGCCCTCCGCGACCTGACCCAGCCGGGCCAGGACCGCGGCCAGGTGCTCGCCCCGGCCCAGCGCCAGACCCACCTGCCGGTTGCGTGAGAGATCGCCTGTGCATGTGAGGACGAGATCGCCGAGCCCCGCGAGGCCCGCCATCGTCAACGGATGCGCACCGAGGCGCAGCGCCAGGCGACCCATCTCGCTCAAGCCGCGCGTGATCAAGGCCGCGCGCGCGTTGCCTCCCATGCCCAGCCCGTCCGAGACGCCCACCGCGATGGCGACGACGTTCTTCAACGCGCCGCCGAGCGCGACCCCGACCACGTCGTCGCTGGTGTAGACCCGAAGCCGCGCGCTCGCCAGGCCACGCTGCACGGCAGCGGCAGTCTCCGGATTCGGGGAGGCCACCACGACCGCGGCCGGCAACCCCGCGGCGATCTCCTTCGCGAAGGTGGGGCCGGACAGCAGCGCGAAGGGCGTCCCGGGCAACACCTCCGCGATCACCCCATCCATGGTCATGTGGCCGCGGGACTCGAGGCCCTTCGCCGCGCAGACGACCACCGCGCCCGCGGCCAGGCCCGGTGAGGCCTGCGCCAGGGTCGGCCGCACGAACTCGGACGGCGTCGTGACGATCACCACCTCACGCTCGCGCACCGCCAGCAGGATGTCCGAGGTGATCGCGACGGCGTCGGGCAAGCGAACGCCCAGGTACGCGTGGTGGCGCTCGTGCGTGAGGCGCGCGGCGGCGCCCGCGTCAATCTCCCACAGCGCCACCTCGTGCCCTGCGTCGGTGAGAACCATCGCCAGGGCGCATCCCCAGGCCCCCGCGCCGAGGATCGCGATGCGCATGCAGACTTAGCGTCCCGAGACGCGAACCGTGTTTCGCCCGGCGCTCTTCGCTTCGAACAGCGCCCGATCCGCGCTCGTCAGCACGGTGGCGGCGTCGACGCCGTCGGCGGGAGCGGTGGCGACGCCTGCCGAGATCGTCAAGCGCCCGAGCGGCTGCGACGACCCGAACTCGAAGGGAAACTCGGCCACGTTGGCGACGATCCGCTCCGCGACCTCCTTGGCGGCGGCGCTGCCCACGTCGACGAGGACGATCGCGAACTCCTCGCCGCCGTAGCGGGCCACGACGTCGTTGGCGCGACGACCATGCTGGAGGATCTTGGCGACGCCTCGCAACGCATTGTCTCCCGCCAGGTGGCCATGGCGATCGTTGTAGAGCTTGAAGCTGTCCACGTCGATCATCAGCACGGACAGCGGCAAGCTCGTGCGATTGCTCCGCTCCAGCTCCAGGGTCAGCCGCTCCCGGAAATGGCGGTGATTGTAGAGGCCCGTCAAGCCGTCGGTGATCGCCAGCTCGACCAGCCGCGTGTTCAGCCCCTCGAGATCGCGCGTGCGGGCGGCCACCTTCTCCTCCAGCGACGAATTCAACGCCGCCAGCTCGGCGTTCTTCGACTGCAACTCCGCCAGCAAGCCCTCTCGCTCTCGCTCGAGGCGAAAGCGCGACAGCAGATTCTGGATCGTCAGCCGCAGGTCGGGCTCGTCCCACGGCTTCGGGATGTACTGGTCCAGGCCGGCCCGGTTGATGGCGTAAACCACCGCGTCGAGGCCCGCCTGCCCCGTGAGCAGCACCTTCACGGTCCGGGGGCTGCGCCGGTGGACCTCCTCGAGCAGCTCCACGCCCTTCATCCCGGGCATGATCTGGTCGGCGATGACGACCGCGACCTCTTCACCGTCATGCTGCAGATCCTCGATCAGCTCCAACGCATCGTGTGCATTCTTCGCCACGGCGATGTCACACTCCCCACCGAATCGAGCGGAGAGCTGTTGACGAAGAGCGGTCAGAATGCCCTCCTCGTCGTCGACGCAGACGATGTGCTCGCGCAATTCTGTTTCCCCCGCTATCAATCCCGCCCCTTGGCCCTCGAATTCCCGCTGCTCTCGGCCACGGAGATCCTGCCCGACGAAAGCTCGGCGAACGGACGAAACGCGGGGACTGGCTCCGCGCCCGCGAGGGGCAGCCACACCTCGAAGCGGGTTCGACCCGGGACGCTCTCGACCGTGATGGTGCCGCCGTGTTTCTCCACGATCTTGTTGGCGATGCTCAGCCCGAGACCGGTGCCTTCGCCCTTTCCTTTCGTCGTGAAGAACGGATCGAAAATTCGAGGTAGCACGTCGGGGGGGATTCCTGGTCCATCGTCCTGTATGGCCACGCGGATGGCTCCGGGTTCTACACCAGTCTCAATCAAGATCTCACCGCTATTTCCCATCGCCTGAATTGCGTTGTGGATGAGGTTTGTCCACACCTGATTCAGTTCGCCCACATAGGCTGAAATCGCCGGTATGTTTCCGTAAGAACGTTTCAGGTTAATCCCATTCTCCGATGACTTCAACTGATGCGCGAGGATCACGAGCGTATCCTCGATGCCGGCGTGGATGTCGACCTGCTCGAGCGGCGCCTCGTCGAGCCGCGAGTATCGCTTGAGCGCGCCCACGATCCGGCGAATTGATTGAATGGCGGTGCGAATGGTGGACGACGCACGCACCAGGAACGCGAGCTCCCGCAGGTAGCCGCACAGCGGAAGCACGGTCCTCCCGCCGGCGAGCGCCTTCAATTCCTCCGAGATCGACTCGCCCACCGGTCCCAGCTCCGCCAGCACGGCCGCCGCCGAATCCCCGCCAGGCGCGCCAGCGAAGACGCCGCGCAGGCGGCGACCCAGCTGCCGCGTCTCGAGCGCGGAGAGCGTCACGCGCTCGCTGAAGGACGGCAGGATCTCCTGGATGATGGCGAAGTAGCGCTCGAGCGCGGCGGGGCCGAGGCCCATGGCGAACACGTCGCGACCGCAGGCCTCCAGGCGCCTCACCGTCTCCTCGAGGGCGTCGACCGACCCCTGGACGGCGGCCGCGGGCGAGTTGATCTCGTGCGCGATCCCTGCGACCAACTGCCCGAGGCCCGCCATCCGCTCCGAATGCGCGAGCTGTGTCTGTGCCATGCGCAGATCACCGAGCGCGCGCTCCGTCTCGGCCTTCGCCCGCTCGAGCTCGGCCGTGCGCGCGCGGACCTTGAGCTCGAGGTTCTCGGAGAAGGCCCGCACCTCGGAGTAGAGCCGCGCGTTCTCGATCGCGGTCGCCGTCTGATCGGCGAGCGTCACCAGCAACCGAAGATCCGACTCCGAAAACGCCTCCTCTCCCAGACGCCCCACCAAGATGACCCCCACCGTGCGATCCTTCAAAGCCAGCGGTGCGGCCAGCACCGGTCCACGAAGCCCGGCCGAGCCTGCGAGCGAAGCGAAGTCCGCGTCTGCCTCCACCGCCGCCGTGCGCAGCGGCCGGCCGCGCGTGGCGAGCCGCTCCGCCATGTCCGCCAGGCGGCGTCCCACCGGCTCGCCGGCCACCGCGCGGATATTGAACCTCCGGCTCTTGACCCCCTCGTTCATCAGCGCCAGCGCGGCGGTCTTGGCCCGCAGCACGGTGAGCGCCTCCGTGACCACGGCCCGCAAGAGCTGATCCAGATCGACGACGGAGCTGATGGTGCGCCCGATCTGGTGGACCGTCACCAGCTCGCGCACCCGGGCCGCCAGGCCCTCCTGGTTCTCCTTCAGGCTCTGGATCATCACGCGGAATGCCTCGGCGACGTCGCCCAGCTCGTCCGGGCTGTCCACCACGATCTTCGTGTCGAGGTTCCCGAGCGCGATGGACATCGCGCCCGCGTGCAGGTTCTGTAGCGGTCGCGTGAGCCGCCGCGCCAGCACGTCGGCGAGGCCGATGGCGATGAGGAGCACGCTGAATGCGCCCAGCACCAGGGTCAACGTGACGCGCCGGCGTGCGGCCGCGAGCGTCTCGCGATCGAGCGCGACGCCCAGAAAGCCGACCCGTCGCCCGGCCGGATCCTGGATGGGACCGAACGCGACGGAGTAGGACCGGTTCGCGACATCGAGCGCCACCACCGGCGCCGGCGCGTCGGTGGACATCTGAGCCGCCACGAGCGGCAGCGGCGGCCCGATGAGGCGCGCGCCGGTCGGGGCCGTGAACGTGGAGGCGCTCGGCTCGGTGCCGCGATAGAAGATCACCTCGCGCGCCGCCCCGAGCTCGGCCTTCACCCGATCGGCCACCGGGCCATCGATGCTCGCCGACACGACCGCGGCGCCGAGCAACCGCAGCGCCGGATCGACGAGGGGAAACGCCGCCCGGACCACCAGCCAGTTCCCCGCGGGCTCGATGCTGATGGTTCGCTCGAACTCCAGCGCCCGGCGAACGACCGGGGAGCGATCCGCGGGATCGAACGCGGAGAACCGCTCGCTCACGATGGCGTCGTTGCAGGTGCCCCCTGCGCACCGCGCCAGGACCCTCCCCACCGCGTCCGTCACCTCGAGCAGCGCCGACGGCTGTCGTTCCGACAGCTCGGCGAGCCGCCGCCGCACGTCCATGGGCGTGCGCGCCAGCGCATCGAGGAGGGCCTCCTCGTTGCCGAGCGCGGCGGCGGCCTTCGCGCGCTCGTGGACCTCGCCGAGCAAGAGCGCGCGGGCCACCTGCAGGCCACGCTGGGCTTCGAACTCGATCCCCTGCTCCACGCTGGAGAACACCAGCGTCGCGGCCACCACCGCCACGACGATGACGGGCACCAGCGTCGCGACGATCAAGAACACCGACAGGCGCCAGCGCAACCCTCGTCGGCGCCGAAACCCCGGCCGCTTCGCGCTCGCGGGGGGGGTGAACCGCAACAGGGTGGACAATCGGTAGAGCCCCGAACGCGCCAGGACCTTGTCCAGCCCCACGGGCCCCGAGCCGGTCGGGCCCGAGCCGCGCGGTCTCGCGACCGCCGGCACCGCCGGCGCCGACTCGCTGACGACTGGCCCGCTCTTGCGCTCGGCGCTCATGGCGTGCGGCCGACCCCCCGGTACAACGCCATCGCCGACGGCTGGACCGCCAGGCCGCTGATGTCGGCGCGCGTGGCGAAGATGACCATTGGGTGCGCCAGCGGCACCCACGGCGCCTCGCTGGCGATCACGCTCTGGACCTGTGAATACAGGCGCTCTCGATCGCCTCGGCTCGTGGCGCGCTGGGCGGCCAAGATGGTCTCGTGGACCCAGGGGTTCGCGTAGAACGAGATATTGGACGGGTGGGCGCCGACCGCGTTGTCGGAGTCGAGCAGGTTGTAAAGGAAGTCGTCGGGATCACCGTTCGTGCCGAACCACCCGGTGAGCGCCAGGTCGTGCGCACCGTCCCACAACGCGTGCTGCAGCTCGGCCGGCTCGCGCGCGACTATCTCGACGGGGAAGCCGACCTCCTCCAGACAGCTACGGATGACGGCGGCCACACGCTCGGGTGAGGGGACGTACTGGCGGGGCACCGACGGAATGTAGAGCTTCAACGGACGCGACGCGGCCCCGCTGAAGCCCGCCTCGGCGAACAGGGCACGGGCGCGCTCCGGATCGTAGTTGAACGACACGAGATCCTGCCGCGCTCCCCACACGTTGGGGGGCAGCGGCCCGACGGCCGGCGTCGCGAGCCCTTGATAGACGAAGCGAACGATGGCGTCCCGGCGGATGGCGTGCGCGACGGCCCTCCGTATCCGGGGATCGTCGAAGGGACGCCGACGGGTGTTGAGCGCGATGTACGCGACCAGGGAGGCGGGGGCCGACACCAACCGCAGATCGGGATCCAGGCGAACCAGCGGGATGTCGTCCGGGTCGAGCTGCTCGACGATGTCGGCCGCTCCCGACTCCAGCGCCTGCATGCGCTGGCGCGCGTCGCGCAGCTGAAGCATGACGAGGTAGCGGGTCTTCGCGCGCTGGTCCCAGTAGTCGTCGTTGCGTTCGAGCGTGATTCGATCACCCGGGATCCACTCCAGGAATCGGTAGGGCCCGGTTCCCACGGGGTGCCGGCCAAACTGCGTGCCCCACCGGCGGACGGCCGTCGGCGACACGATGGCGGCCGGACCGATGGCGAGATTCGCCAGGAAAGGAGCGAACGGACGATCGATCTGGAATTGCACCCGCAGCGGGGTCAACGCGACCACGCGCTTGATGTTGCGGTAGCTGCGGACCCAGACGAAGTCCGGCTCGTGCGCGGGGTGGTCCGCGACGATCTGTCGTTCGAACGAGAACACCACCGCCTCGGCGTCGAACGGCGTGCCGTCATGGAACAGGACGCCCGGCCGCAGCTCGAAGGTCCAGGTTGTCCCGTCCGCGCTGACCGTCCAGTCGGTCGCCAGGTCGGGCTCGGGCTCGAGCCGGCCCGCGGCGAAACGAACCAGGCGGCCGAACACCTGCTCGGCGACCTCCAGTGACTCGATGTCCGACGCGCGCGCCGGGTCCAGGTTGGTGGCGTCGCTCGGGCGCGCCACCACCACGCGGTCCTGGGCGCGCGACGAGGCGTCGCGACGCGAAGCGCAGGCCGACAGGTGACAGACAAGGCATAGGAGAGCGACGGCCACCAGCCCACGGCGCGTCGGGGCGTGCCGCGCGCGGGCCCAGTCCGTGCGAGCCGCCATGGGGATCATCGCGACTTACCGGCCGGGTGTCCCGCGAGGTGAATGACGATCTCTTCCGCTTCGTTCGACTCGGCCGCGCGAAGATCCTGCGCGAGCCGCGGGTACGCGCCGGCAGGGACTCGCATGATCGCCATCCGCGCCTCACGTCGCAACGTCAGCGATGGGGGCGTCGCCGGCGCCGCCGGCGCTCGCGCGCCTGGCTCGAACACCCGCTCTTCGCGGAAGCGATACTGCCCCACGCTCTCGGTGACGTGGGTCTCTGCGGGCGCACCCTCGATCCGCGCGTCGTCGGGCAGGAAGATGCGCGCCACGACCGTCGTCGGCACGTCGAACCCCGTCATCAGGCCCGTCGACCGCCGGGGCTCGGTCGCGTAGCGGCGCGCCGGCTGCGATCGGAAGAAGCCGGGAAGCACCCGCAGGCGATGCCCCTCCACCGCCGCGAAGCGCGCGCTGGCGAACGAGTAGCGGACGCGGGCCGCCGCGGCGATGCCGGGGCCCTCGCGGGACGGACCGTCGCCGGTGGGTGAGGTGTTCGCGGCGTCTTCGAGCGTTGCTCGCTTCGTTCCCAAGATCTCGACCTCGACACCTTGCAACGTCGCGCCGGGGAATTGTATGCCGAGCCAACGCTGCTCGAAGTCCTGGCGCAGCTTGGTCTGGTCCGCCCCGACCCGATCGACGATCTCCGCCCACTCCAGCGCCGGCCAGCCACGCACCGTCTCGCTCACGTTCCCCTCGGCATGGCCGTCGGGTGCCAGGTGCACGGTCACCTCGACCTCGCGGGTGTCGGGTTCGCGCGCGGGGAGGTTGTCGAACGTGCCCGAGGCGAGGTCGAGGACTCGCGCACCCTCGAGGCCAGGCGACAGGTAGCCGAACGGCGCGTGCTTCAGGCGTGGGTCGACATAGACCACCTCGCCTTGCGGCAGCTCGAAGCGGACCAGCGTCTCGGCGAAGTCATCGGCCTCCTCGATCGGCGTCGGCGCGTCTTCGGCCGCGACGAACCGCGAACGGCCCAGCGCCGGGCGTGCCCGCAATCCCAGCCGATGAGCCAGGGCCAGCACCGTCGCTGTGCGATTGCCCCGCCCGCTCGCCACCGCCTGTGTCGCCGCGCCTCGAAGGTCGTCGTCTCCCTCGACGTTCTTCCCGACCCACGCCAACAGCGCGGCCGCTAGCTCTCGCGGCGGTCGAGTCCGCGCCCGCGCGCGGATCTCCGCCTCGGCGCCGGCGAGGACGGACGCGTCGCGGGCCGTGCCATACATCTGCTCGCTCAGGAAGCGTCCCCAGGCCCCCCAGCTCGCTCCCATCGAGATCCGAACCGACGGGACATGTTCGATGGCAGGGACCGACGAACGCTCCGCGAACAGCTGCGGGACCCGCGTGGCGACGAACGAGGTGACGACCTCGGCACGGCCCCCTCGCCTTCGCGGCGGCCCCCGATCGGGGGCGGGAGCGCCGGCGCGCGCGTCGATGTGCAGGGCGTCAGCGGTCTCGGGATCGGTTACCAGCAGATATTCGCTTCGATCCAGCGGGGCATCGAACGATTGGAAGTAGAAGCGATCGCCAAGGTATCCCGGCCGCGCCCCGGCCTGCGCCGGCGCGAACGCCTCGCGCGGAGGGCTGATCTCCAGCGTCTCCTTTTCGAGATAGTCGCCGATGGCGAGATCCGCGGCCGATATGGCGTCCTTGCCCGCCACCTCCTCGGGCTCGCGGGTGGTCCCGTCGACCTTGTGCGTCCGCAGCGTCAGGACCTCGGCCCCTTCGGGCACGGAGACCTCGCCCCACTTCTGGATGGCGTCCTTGCTCTGCAAGCGCACGATCTCGTGGGTCAGCGTCATCTCGGCGCCGCTCGGAAAGACCCGGGTGACGGAGCGATCCAGCACCACCACCGCGGGCGCCGCGTAGCGACGCCGCGAACGCTCGAAGGACCGAATCACCTCGCGACCCTCCAGCCGATAGTCGTCGAGAGGCAGGGGAACACCGAGGACGCGGGCGGTCCGAACGATCTGCGCCTGGTCGGGACGCTCGTCGAGTAGCGCGGCCACTCGTGCCTGAGCGCGCGAGCGCTCACCCGCCGCGATGGCGGCGTCCGCCCACAGGACGGTCGCTTCACCGTCGGTCCGCCCCAGGCTCGCATCGAGCAAGGCCATCGCTTCACGGGCACGCCCGCGCCCGAGCAGCAAGCGCGCCAGGTCGCGCCGCATGCCCGCGGGATCGGGCTCGAGCGCCATCCCCAGCCGCAGCAGCCTCTCCGCCTCGTCCAGATCCCCGCGGCGGCGCAAGCGAGAGATACGATCGTCCGTGGCCTTGCCGCAGACGATGCCGTCGTCGGTGTACCGCCGTACCGCGGCGCCGTCGCGGCGGGTCTCGGCGCGCGACAGCGCCGCCTCGACCACGGCACAAGCCCGCGGGCCGAGGATCAGGGCCTCATCGAGGGCGCGATCGGCGTCCCACTCGAGGCCTCGCATGCCGTAGGCGGCATGCAGCGTGAGCCGGGGCAGCCACCATCGGGGCGCGGCCGCCGCCGCCAGGCGCGCCTCGTCCAGCGCCTCGCGCGGGCGCTCGTCCTCGAGCGCCAGGCCGGCGAGCGCGTTCCGCGCGCGGGCGAGGCGTGCGTCGACCGAGAGCGCGCGCCGGAGCAGGGCGCGGGCTCGATCGCGGGAGAATCCGGCCGGGAGACTGGGGTCGTCGCGGACCAGCGCGCCGGCCAGCGCCTGCCCCACGGCGAGCTTCGGCGATGCCTCGAGCAAGGCGGCAGCCGCCTCGGACCGCGCAACGTCGCCCAGCTGGTTCGCGACGTAGGCTTCTCCCAGCAACTCGGCGACGCGCGCGCCCGGCCCCGAGACCGGAGCAGCGGCCCCGAGCGCCTCGCCCGCGGAGGCGGCGGGGATGACCATCACTGCCAGCTCGGGGCGGCCGCCATAGGTGCCGAGCCGCAGCTCCACCAGGTGGAGGCCCTTCGTCAAGACCACCCGGGTCGCCGAGACCCAAGGACCGTAGGCGTACGCTTCGCCGTGCCGGCGCGGGGAGCCGTGGTCAACGATGACGCGCGCCTCGCCGCGAAAGCTCAGGATCACGTCGAACGTCCCCGGCTCGCGAATCTGGATCTCGGCGCGCAGCCGCTCGACCCCCGCGCGATCTTCGAACGACGGGATCGACGCGCGACAGCCGGAGGCACGCACGACCGACCCCGGGGCCTCGGCGGTGATGTCTGGGACGTCGGGGCGATCCAGGTCGAGGTGAGGCAACCGCCCGAGCGATGGCATCGTGACGAACGAGCCGAGGCAGCCGGCCTCGCGGGCCACGCGGGCCAGCAACTCCGGGTCGCCCCCCCGTCGCGCCGTCCTGTCTTGCAGGTTGGCCACGGCGAACCGCGCCTCCCACGACAGGTTCGCCGCCGTGAGCCGGGCGATGCGGTCTTCGATTGCGCGCCAGCCATCGTCGGGGCCTGGGTACTCTTCGAGCAAGGTTCCGACACGTCCCGCCGCCATCGCCGCGAACAACGACGACGAGGACGTGGCGATCGCCGGCGCCGACTCCAGCACCGCGAGGTACGCGGACAGGGCGCGAGGCACGTCGCCCCGCTCGAACGCCAGGGTGGCCTCACCGAACGATGTCGAAACATCGGCGATCGCCGTCGGCGGTCTCTGGTCGAGCAGGGTCTGCGCGTCGTCGTCCCGCCCCTCGGCGAGCGCCGCCCACACCCGCTCTGCGTCGGTGACCGTGCTCCACCCTGGCCCGGCCTGGTTCGCCAACGACGAGGCGCAACCGAGGAGCGCCCCCATCCCCAGGCCGAGCAGCACGGGCGCGACGGCCGGGAGAGCGCGGTTCATGGCGTCGCGGACGCGGCGGCGCCCGTGCCCGCTCGCGCCGCTTCCGTCTCCGGAGCCGCCGTGATTCGCTCGGCCATCGCAGAATCCACCTCGGCGAGGAAGCGGCGGAACGCGGGATACTCGGCCGCGGTCACCCGCTCGCGCCTCACCTCCAGATCGCCGGTGACAGTGACCGTCGCGGCGCCCTCTTGCCGCACTTGCAGGTCGAAGGAACCGAAGGGGGAGACGATCCGCCGGGACTCCGGCACGTGCGTCAGCGCGAACCGCCGCGGAAACTGATAGACGATCTGCTCGTCGTGCTGCCAGGGATACCCGAGCACAAGCGGGGATCTCCGTTCCGACAGGCGTGCATAGGTGCGCGCGAGGTCGACCTCGTGTGTTCCCAGCGACAAGCGCAATCCCGCCCCGGAGGTCTTCTCCGCCAGGTCGGGGATGCTCGCGTGGGCGACGACCGTGACCGGGCGGTTCCGATCCTCGATGCCGGGCATGTCCACGGACAGCAACCGCGCCCCCGGGTTCCGCGCCGACAGAGCCTTGCCGTAGCGGTCGGACCACTCGCCGCGGGTCTGATAGTGCTCGCGCCATTCGGGCGCCGCCTGGCCGGTCAGCGTCAGGCGCTCGCGCACGTCGGCGCTCCCGTCGGCCTTGAGCGCGACATCCCAGTGACGGGCGGCCCGATTTCGCGCCGCCGGCAGCACGGGGGTCTCGGCCAGATGCGCGCCGTGTGGCCCCACGCGCAAGACCATCACGCCTTGATCCTGGCCCGGCAGCTCGTCCATCCCCGAGAATTCGGCGGTGCCGTCGAGATAGAGGTTCAGCTTGGGAATGAAGACGATCGCGTGATCGAAGATGGCCAGCGACGCCGGCAACGGAGCCAGCCGCCCGCCGCGGCGGGTCCGGAGCAGCACCATCTCCGCGTCGATGCCAGCCTCGCGCAGCAACACGACCAGCAGCGCGGCCTTGTCCTTGCAATCGCCGAAGCGACGCGACAGCACCTGCGACACCTTGTAGGGCTTGAAGCCGTGAATGCCGAACTCGAGGCCGACGTAGCGGGTTCCGGCCACCACCAGCGCGTGCAGCGCCCTCACCTTCTCCAGCTCCGTCAACGGACCGCGAGGTGTCGGCCGCAACGCCTCGGCGGCCGCGCGACGGACGGTGTCGTCGGGAACCAACTGCTCCTCGACGAGTCGCCAGTACCACGCACCGACCTCTTCCCAGCTCCGGTAGGTGCTGACGTGAAGGTACGGCGACACCTCCCCGAGGCCGGGCATCGCGGGCTCGGCCTCGATGCGCGCGACGTCGGAGGCCGCGAAGCGGTACGCCTTCTCGCCGTTCTCCTCCACCACCGACTCGGTCAATCGGCCGATCGCGGGCCGCGCGAAGTAGAACGGCCGCGTGGCCGGGCCGATGAGCGTGTAGTCCCACCGACGTTTGGGGAGGCTCTCCGCCACGAATTCGAGGTCGCCGAAATAACCGCCGAGGAGGTTCTCGCGCGAGACGTCCGAAACCACGTACTCGACGTCGACGACGTCGCCCGCCCTCAGGCCCTCGAAGGCCACCACCTCGGCGCGAAAATCGTAGTAAAGGCCGTACCACGGCTCGGAGAGATCCTCGTCATCGCGCCCCGACGACTGCAAGGTCTCCCATCGCCCCGCGGCGTCGCGGCGGAAGATCCGCGCCTCGCGGATCTCGACCTCCTCGGATCCCGGGGTGTAACGAACGAAGAACTCCTTGTTGTCCCGGGCGCCAACATCGGTGCGGATGGCCGTCACACGCTGCGAGAACGTCTCGGCGAGGCCGTTCGGGTGGACACGAACCACGCGGCGGTCGAGGAGCACCACGGCGGGATCCTCCTCGCCGCGCGGGGCGGCCATGCCCGCCCCTGACGTCGCCGCCGCCGTCTTGCTGGCCATGGGAGCGCCGGCAGCGCTGACGGAAGCGCGGGCGTCCTCGGCGGCCAGCAGGTCGGGGACCGACGCCGCGAACCGCCTGGCGAGGTCATCGCCCCCGCCGGCCCGTTCTTCGCCCGATTTTTGGCCAGGTTCCTGAAGGCCAGGTTCCTGAAGATGAGCGGTGCGCTGACCGCGGCCCTGCAGGCGCGCCTCCGCGGTGTCGACGTAACGACGGAGCTCCACGTCCTGAGGCCGCAGGGCCATGGTCGCGCGCAACCACTTGACGGCCTCGCCCAGCTCTCCGTGCCGATCGAGGAGCTTGCCGAGCTCGGCCGTGAAGCTGAACTCGTCGGGCATCCGCCGAGCTGCCGCTTCGAGCACCGCCCGTGCTCCGGCCACGTCGCCATCTCCTTCGCGCTCGCGCGCCCAGTCCACCGTCAGTGAGGGCAAATCCGGTCTCAGCGTGGCCGCCACCATCAATGCGCGCAGGGACTCCGCGCGGTTCCCTCGATCCCAGGAGAACGCGCCGAGCTCGCGCCAGATCTCCACGTCGTCTCGCGCGTCGGGCAGCATCGTCTTCAACTCAGCCGCCGCATCCTCGGGACGATCCACGGCGACCAGCAGGCGAACGATTGCCCTGTGCACCGCGGGCAGAGCACCCACCCCGGGCGGAAGCGCTTCGAGGCGCTTCAACGCCGCCCACGGAAGTCCGGCGTTTTGCTCCGCGCTCGCCAGCGACAAGGCCACCGGCCAGTACCCTGGGTCAGCGGTCTGCGCGCGCCGCCAGAGCTCGTTGGCCGCCGCTTCTCGGCGCTGGTCGCGCGCCACGTCTCCCAGGGCAGTGAGGATCCGCGCCCGATCGGTCGTCGACTTCGCGATCGCAAGCGCGCGCTCCAGCGCGCGACGCCGCTCATCGTCCTCGCGGGAGGAGGCCGCGAGGCCCAACAACGCCGCCACCGAGGCGGTCCGGGCCACGGCAGCCTCGAAGGCCCGCGCCGGCGCCTTGACGTCTCGGTCCGACGGGTCGACTGCCAGCAGATACCGGCCCAGGTCCAGCCACGCCTCCGCCGTCTGCAGCCGCGAACCGGCGCGACGGGTCCGCTCGACGAGCAGGGGCTCGAGCGCGCGCACCGGGATGGCCGCCATGGTCACGACCGACGACGGCCCGGACGGCGGCGCGGTTTCCTCCGCCGGAGTCCAGTCGTTGACGAAGGATAGCGGCTCCCCGCCGGGCGTCGTCAGCCGCGCGAACACCTGCCAGGAGCCCTGCGTGACGACAGTCTTCACCAGCAGGCGATTCCAGCCCGCGCGCAGGTGAACGCCCACGGCATCTTGATCGAACCGCGCCGAGCGCACGCGATCCTGCGACAGCACCAGCGCGCCGTTGCACCAGACCTTGACGGGCCCGGGCGTCCCGAGCCGCAGCGCCGCGTCCGTGGCGTCGGCGCTACGGACGAATGCGACGAGGTAGCCGGCAGCGTCGCTGGCAGGCCGCAACAGCGCATCGAGATGGAGACTGCCCCGAAAAGCCGCACCCTCCGCCCGACGCCACGCCACGTCCCGTTCCTTGCCCGCGTAGCGACGCCCCGGGTCCGGAGAACCCGCCTCCGCCGGATCCGCCTCCGGAGGAAAAGCGACCCCGTGGCTGGCACGGCCATCCCCGAAGGGCCCCACCACCCAGACGCGGGTCAGCAGCCCGAGGGGCTGCCGCAACCTCTCCGCGGCCTCCGCTTCGCCCCGCGCGTCCCGGCGTCGCGCCAGCCAATCGCGCGCCCGCGCGCCGACCAGGGGATCCGTCGCCCCGTTCGCGAGCAGCGCCCCCACCGGCCCGTCCAGGCGGTCGGGCGGGACCAGATCCGCCAGTTCGAACAGCGCCACCAGCGGCCCCACCTGCTCCGGCGTTCCGGCGAGCTTCGAGAGCCGCACCTCCTCCACGGCCAGCGTCCTCGCCGTCGCGTCGTCGACGACGCCTTGTCCATGCGTCGCGGGCGCGGCGAACACCGCGGTCGCCACCGCGAGCGGCCCGACGGCCGTCAGCAGCGCCCTCATTCGGCATCCCCTCGATCGCGCCCACGAGGCGCGACGGTCGCACATGCGAAACAGTATACGCGACGCGCCCCACCCGCTTTTCGGGGTTGGCTCAAGACTCAGGCAGAAACTCGATGCCACCGTGGCGCGAAAGCAGCACCAGATCCCGTCCCGTCCCCCCCGCCCTGTAGTCGTGCGACGTCCCCGGCTCTGACTCGATGACCGCCCCGGGTCCGTAGGAACATCCCCTGTCTTGCATGATTCCTTCCAGCACCAGGGTGATCTCGCCGCGCCGGTGCAGGTGCCTGGGAAACACGACCCCGCGCGCCATGCGCACCACCCCCGCTTCCAGTCCCGCGAGGGCGGGGCCGGGCATGAAATGAAAGTAGCGCGCCTGCCCGTGGTACAGCCATCCGCTCGCCTCGTCGATGCGCCCCAGCAAGTCGCGCAGGGCCTCGCCCGCGGTGAGGTCGAAGATCCGGCAAATCGTCGAGACGAACGGCAGGAACCGGTCAGGACCCTCGATGGTGCGAAGCAGGCGTTGGCGCAACGCTGGCGAAGGCGACTCGGCCCGCAACCGCTCGGCAGCCCACAGAGCCAGGGCGTTCCGCGCCACCGGAGCGTCGCTCGCCTCCGGCTCCCCGAACAGCTCGTCCACCGGCGAATCGTCCCGGTCGGTCATCGTTCACCTCCTTCGATGCCACCCATCGCCTCGCGCAGCAGCGCGAGGGCACGGGCCATCCGTGACTTCACGGTCCCGATCGGCGTTTGCAGGCGCGCGGCGATCTCCGAGGACGACAGACCTTCGAAGTAGGCGAGATCGAGGACGGCGACGAGCTCGCTGGGCAAGGTCAGCGCGAGCTCACGGACGCGAAGCCCGTCGACGGCGGCGGGAGCCGACGGCGCCGTGGCGTCGGCGTGCTCGACGGTCGCCCGTTCGACCGCACGGGCATCCCGCGAAGACTTCCCCAGTCGATCGAGCGCGCGCGAGCGCGTGCGCACCGTCAGCCAGGCCGCGACGCTGCCTCGCTCGGGCGAATACTCGGCGGCGTGGTGCCAGACCTCGAGGAACACGTCGTGCAGCAGGTCCTCGGCCGCGGCGGCGTTACCGAGGATGCGCCTCGCCAACGCGAACAACAGCGGCGAATACCCATCGTAGAGGGCCGCCAGCGCCCCACGATCGCCGGCCGCGATCGCCGCCACCCGCGCCGCGTCACCGCCCTCCTGGGGCCTGGTGACGCGAGACAGGGAGGCGCGCTCGCTCATGGAGAGGCCAAAATATCAGCGAGAGGGCGGCTCTGACAACCACCGGCCTCGCAGTGGCCCCTCACGTCCTCTCGAAGTAGGCGCCGATGGCTCCCCGCAGCGCGATGCGCGCGCGATGGAGCCGGGTCTTGACCGTGGGAACGGAGATGCCGAGCGCCTCCGCCGTCTCCTCGGTCGAGAACCCGTCGACGTCCCGGACCAGGAACACCGTCCGGTAGATCTCCGGAAGCGCGTCGATCGCGCGCTGGAGCTCGCCGCGCAGCTCCTCGCTTTGTAGCTCGTCATCCGGCCGGCGCGCCCAGTTCTCTCCCGGCGAGGTCACCTGTCCATAGGCCGACTCCCGCTGCTCGAGGAACCCGGGCTCGAGCTCCTCGGTCGAGACCTCGGGGTGCCGACGCTGGGTTCGTAGGCGCATCAGGGCGGCGTTCGCGGTCACCCGGTAGAGCCAGCTCGAGAACTGGGAGTCGCCCTTGAAGCCGTCCAGCTTTCGCCAGACGGACAGCAGGGTCTCCTGCACGATCTCTTTCGCCTCGGTCTCGTTGCGCACGAAGCGGAACGCCAGCCGGTAGACCTTGTCCTCATAGCGCTCGATGAGCGCCTCGAACGCCTCGAAATCCCGCTGCTTGGCGCGCGCCACCAAGGCGTCGTCCGAAAGCATCCCGGGCGCGGCGAGCTCCGTTTGGGACATGAGAGGGTTCTCCGACGACATCCGTTTACCCCGAACGATTCTCCCAGATATTTCCACCGACCGATAGGGACCATGGTCTCATCCCGGAACGACGCCGCCTCGCGTGCCGCTGCGCCGCCGCACGCGCCCTCGGGGCGACACCGGCGGCCACCCCCGAGATCGGAGGTCGGGTCGTGCTACAAACGGCGCATGTCGAAGCTCCGATTGCGATGCCGATCGCTCCACGCGATCGCCGCCGCCGCCGCCCTCGCGCTGTGCGGGGCGGCGGCCGCGGCCCCAACGCCGACGACCTCGGCGGCGGACGGTATTCCCGAGCTCCGGTTCGAGAAATACGTGCTGGCGAACGGTCTGGAGGTCATCTTGCACGAGGACCACCGGGTGCCCCAGGTCGTCGTCGACGTCTGGTACAAGGTGGGCTCGAAGGACGAGGAGCCGGGCCGCACCGGCTTTGCCCACCTGTTCGAGCACGTCATGTTTCAGGGCTCGAAGCATGTCGGAGAAGACAAACACTTCGAGTACCTGCAGAAGGCCGGGGTCTCGAACGCGAACGGCTCGACCTCGGAGGATCGCACCAACTACTTCGAAGTTCTGCCCTCGAATCAACTCGAGCTCGCGCTGTGGCTGGAGAGCGATCGCATGGGCTTCCTACTCGAGCGCGCGGGGATGCAGGAGACCTTCGATGGCCAGCGTGACGTGGTCAAGAACGAGCGCCGACAACGCATCGAGAATCGCCCCATGGGCCTGGTGAACCGCGTGACGATCGAGGCGCTGTACCCGGAGAACCACCCCTACCACCATGAAGTGATCGGCTCGATGGAGGATCTGTCGCGAGCGTCGCTCGCCGACGTGAAGGCCTTCTTTCATCGCTACTACGCGCCGAACAACGCCACGCTCGTGCTGGCGGGCGACTTCGATCCCGCGCGGACCCGGGCGCTCATCGAGCAATATTTCGGCCCGATCCCGCCCGGCGCGCCGATCACCCGGACGCTTCCCGCCCCGGTCGCGCTACGGGCCGAGACGCGCATCGCGCTCGAGGCGAAGGTCCAGCAGCCGCAGGTCTTCATCGACTATCCGACGCCGCGCAGCCTCACCGATGGCGATCACACGCTCGATGTGGTCGCGCAGTTGCTGGCGGGAGGCAAGGCTTCGCGGCTGTACCGGCGGCTCGTCTACGAGCTCCAGATCGCGCAAAGCGTCTCCGCCTCCCAGCAGAGCCAGATGCTCGAGAGCGTCTTCGAGATCTCGGCTTCACCCCTGGCGGGCCACACCCTGGACGAGATCGTGCGGGTGATCGACGAGGAGATCGAGGCCTTGCGCGCAAAGCCGCTGCAGCCCCACGAGCTCGACAGGGCGAAGAACCAGATCGAGTTCGACCTGCTCCGCAGCCTGGAGCCGGCGCTCGCGCAGGCGGAGCGCCTGCAGGCCTACAACCTTCAGCTCGGCGATCCGGGTTACCTGGGCCGGGATATCGAGACCTACCGCTCCGTCGACGCCGAGGCCGTGCAGAGCGCGGTCGCCCAGTATCTTCGGAAGGACGGCCGCGTGGTCGTCACGGTGACCCCAAACCCCGACGCGCCCATCATGGGGAGGATGAGACCGCAATGAACGCGCCCCTTGGTTTCGAGGCCTGCCGCGGCCGTGGTGCCAGGCACAGCGCGTTGGCCATCGTCGGCACTTTGACCGCGAGCGCCTGTGCCGGCCAGGCGTTGCCCGTCGCGTCCGTGCCCGCCGCGCAGGCACCGGCGGCATTGACCCCGGCCGCCCCCGTGTCGCCGGCGACCGTGCCCCCCAGCGGCCCCGCAGCGCCAGCGCCCGGCGCGCGGCTGGTCGCCGCGGAGGCCGCAGCGGCCTTGCCCTTGACGCCCGACGCGGCCTTTCGCGCGCAGGCCCCCGCGCCTGGCCCCGAGCCTTCCTTCCAGACGCCGGAGTACCGGCGTTTCAAGCTGAAGAACGGCGCGAACGTGATCCTGGCCGAGTTTCACGATCTGCCGCTCGTCGAGGTGCTCCTCTTCCTCGGATCGGGCGGCGCCGCCAATCCTGTCGGGCAGGCGGGCCTCGCCGACCTGACCGCGAATCTGCTCGACGAAGGGACGAAGACGCGATCGGCGCTGCAGATCGCCGAGCAGATCGGTGAGCTCGGCGCCGCCCTCTCGACCACCTCTTCCTGGGACGCCTCGGTGGTGAGCCTGTCGACGATCGCGCGAAACTTCGACGCGGCCCTCGGCATCTGGTCCGATGTCATCGTCCACCCGGCGTTCGCCGAGAAGGAACTGGCCCGCGTCCGCGAGAACCTGATGACGGCGGTGACCCGCCGAAAGGACAGCCCGCCCACGCTGGCCAACCTGCTCCTCGCGCGGGTTCTCTTCGGCGATCGGCACCCTTACGCGTGGCCGCTGGCCGGGGTGGAGGACAGCCTGCGGAAGCTCACCATCGCGGACGTCCGCCGCTTCTACGCTGCCCAGTATCGGCCCGGAAACGCGACCATCATCGTGGCGGGCGACATCACGGAGGCAGCGCTCCGGCCCAAGCTCGAAGCGGCGCTGGCCGACTGGAAGCCGGCCAGGGTGGTGCCGCCGAAGCTGCCGGCCCCGCCGAGCCTCGGCGGCAAGCGCGTCTTCTTCATCGACAAGCCCGGCGCCCCGCAGTCCTCGATCCGTGTCGGCTTCGTCGGCGTGCGACGGACCGATCCCGACTACTTCCCCATCCTGCTGATGAATCAGATCTTCGGCGGCAGCTTCTATCGCCTCGACATGAACCTGCGGGAGCACCGGCAGTGGACCTACGGCGCCCGCTCGTCCTTCGACATGCGGCGCGCCCCCGGTCCCGCCTCCGCAGGTGGCGAGTTCGTGGCCGCCCACACGGCCGACGCCGCTGCCGAGATCCTCAAGGAGATGCGGACCATGTCGACCTCCGAGGTGACCGACGAGGAGCTGGCGCGCGCGAAGGACAACTTCATCCGTTCATTTCCGGCGCGCTTCGCGACGCGCGCGTCCACCGCCGCGCTCCTGGGCGAGCTCGCGATCTACGGTTTGCCCGACAATTTCCTGACCGACTACGCGAGGAACGTACAGGCGGTGACGAAGGCGGACGTGCTGCGGGTGGCCCAGCGCTATCTCACCGGAGACAAGGTCGCGATAGTGGTGGTGGGGGATCGCGCGTCGCAGGAGGCGCCGCTGCGAAAGCTGGCGCCGCTCGAGCTCCGCGATCTCGACGGCGGCGCGATCGCCGCCGCGAAGGAGTCGGGCGGATCGCGCCCGAACGGCGGCAAGGCAGACGCCAAGTCGGCAAGGAGGCTGGGAGAATGAGCCCGAGCTTGAAACGCAGGACGAGACACGGGACACGAGACATGAGAAGTGAAAGGTGCGACCTCCCCGCACCGACCAGGACTGGCGCAATCCGAGGCGCGATTCTTGACACCATTTCTTGGGCCGATAACATACGAGGCCCGAGGCCTAGATTCGCTGTCGCTGAAGCAACCTCACGGTTCGCGCACGTCTCAATTTCCCGTCCCGCAATTTCCCGTCCAACGATCCACGCCAGCTAACCCATAGACAAACGTTAACCCGGTTCGAGCGGTGCTTGAGCACACGCGGAGGAAGAGATGCAAGGACTCGCCCAGTTCCTAGAGCAAGGCGGCACGTTGATGTACGTCAACTTGGTCGTCTCGATCATCACCCTGGCGATGATCGTCGATCGGGCCATCTTCTTCCTTGGCAAGGGCTCCGTGAACGCGAAGGCCTTCCTCGAGCAGATCCGGAAGCTCGTCCTCGCCAACAACATCGACCGCGCCGTGAAGCTGTGCTCCGCGACGGAGGCTCCGGTGGCACGCGTGGCACGCGCCGGGCTGCAGCGGACACACCGGGGCGAGATCGCCGTCGCCCAGGCGATCGAGGAGACTTTGGTCGACGTCACGCCGCTACTCAAGAAGCGGGTGCAGATCCTGTGGTCGATCGCGAACATCGCCACGCTCGTCGGCCTCCTCGGAACGGTCGTCGGTCTGATTCGGGCGTTCGGCGCCGTCTCTGCGGCCAAGCCAGAGGAGCGCTCCGCGCTGCTGGCGAAGGGCATCTCCGAGGCGCTCAACAACACCGCCATGGGTCTGGGAATCGCCGTGACCTGTATCATCGCCCACGCCATCCTCTCGTCCGCGTCCAAGAAGCAGGTCAGCGACCTGGAGACGTTCTCGTTGAAGCTGGAGAACCTGCTGGCCGAGTCCACCCAGGGCGCGGCGGCCAAGGGCTAAAGGGCGAGACCTCGAGGAGAGCGACCAGATGACGAGAGGCCAGGTCCGCGCGGCGATGCGCCGCATGCGCGATCACAACGAGGAGCTCGAGGAAGAGACCGGCGAGATCAACCTCGTTCCGTACATGGACATCGTCACGAACATCATCATTTTCTTGCTCGCGTCCGTGGTCAACCAGGTCGCGCTCGGCAACGTCAACGTGTCGGTTCCCTCCCTGGCGAGCGCCGGCTCCTCGACCGTCGACGATCAGCCCCAAAAGCCGCCCCTAAACCTGACCGTGACGGTCGGCGCCACGGGCTTCACGATCGCGGCATCGGGCGGCGTTCTGCCGGTGATTCCGAAGATGTCGAGCGGGCAGTACGACTACAAGCAGCTCACGAAGAAGCTGCTGGAGATCAAGTCGTCGCCCGACAACGCGGATGAGACCAAGGTCAACTTCAACGCGGACTCGAACACGTCCTATGACATCGTCGTCGCCACGCTGGATGCGATGCGCCAGGACGACAACGGCAAGGCGCTATTCCCGGACGTCGCGTTCTCGGCGGGGATCCTCTGATGGAACAGAACATGTCCCGCCTCGCGGGGAAGAAGGCCATCCGGTCCTTTGCCCGCAAGCTGGCCGAACCCGACGTCGTCAAGGACCTGAACATCACCCCGATGATGGACATGATGACCATCATCCTGGTCTTCCTGCTCAAGACCTTCTCGGGCAGCTCGGCCACCATCACGTTCGACCAGAACCTCAAGGTGCCCCAGTCGACCACGCAGCTCAAGCCGAAGGAGGCCCTCGCCGTCACGATCACGAAGAAGGTGATCCTGGTGGAAGGCGACGGCATCGCACCGATCACCAGCGGTCGCGTCGATCCGGCGGTGAAGCGTGACGGGGAAAACGGCTATTACATCACCCCGCTCGTCGACATCCTCGAGCGGCACGCCCGCAAAGAGAAGAAGGTCGCCGAGTTGACCGGTGTGCCCTGGGAGGCGCAGCTCATGCTGATCGCGGATCAGACGACGCCCTACCGGCTGCTCACCGAGGTCCTGTATTCCTGTGGACAGGCGGGCTACGCCAACTATCGTCTCCTCGTGCTCAAGTCCAGAGACTGATGGAGTTGAGCGCGCGTTCGGTGCGTCGGCCGGTCGGTCGAGAGACCTCGGACCTAAGGCAGACGGCCGGCCCAACCGTGTGATCAGGGCACGCAGGCGGTCGAGACTCACTCGACCCCGCGGGACGCCCGAGGCCGGAGGTCGGATGCCTCCTGACCGACCGACGTGGGGCCGCGGCCGACGCCGTGCGTGAGGGGTATTTCTTTTTGACGAAATGGCTCCACCTTTGCCCAAACGACGGGTGTAGTCTCGCGCCGTTTTGTTCCAAGCGGGTGCCCACAAGCAGCCCAAAATCCCAGGGAGAGAGCAATGCCTTTGAAATCGTCCCGGCGACCGTCCTGCCGACCCCTTGTTCTGGGTGTTGGGCTTTGCATCTTCTGCTTCGCGGCTGGATGTAGCTCCGGCGGGGGCGGCAACGCTTCGGGTTCGGGCGGCAAGAACGGCTCGGGATCGGGTGGGCACAGCAGCAGCGGCGGAAACAGCGCCTCGGGCGGGAACAGTGGCAACGGCAGCGGCGGAAACAGCTCTTCTGGGGGGAACAGCGCCTCCGGTGGGAACAGCGCCTCCGGCGGAAGCGGCACCGGTGGCGACACGTCGTCCGGCGGCACGCCAGGCTCTGGGGGCGCGGGGACTGGCGGCGCTGGCGGCGACACGGGAACGGGAGGAGCTGGCGCCACCGGTGGCATGGACACCGGCACGGGGGGCATGGACGCAACGGGAGGCGCTGGCGGCATGAGCTTCTTGCTCACCTGCGGCATCACCACCGCCACGAACAATGTCTATTCGGCCGCGCTGGCGTCGAACGCTCCCGCCATCTCCGATTTCACTTACACGGACGGCTCGAACGGCATCAGAGCGGACGGGTTCTTCATCGGCGACACCTACAACCAGGTCACGGCGCTCAGCTACCACTTCCCGGATGCGCCGCCACCGGTCGTCGCGACGGGTGGCGGTGGCGCTGGTGGCGCTGGTGGCGTGGCAGCGAACGGGGGTGCCGGAGGCAAGGGAGGCGCGGGCGGGGTCGGGGGCGCGGCCGGCGCAGCCGTCGTTCCTGGACCCATCGGCTTGACCGAGGACATGACCGGGAGCAACTGGCACATCACCGGTTGGGTCGGGCAGTCCGCATCGGCGTTCGTCATGGTCTTCACCTGCCTCATCGACGCCTCGGCCTACGACGGGCTGCAGTTCACCTTGAAGGGCAACGCGGGCACCCCCAGCACGCTGACGATGCAGGCCGCTTTCGCCGGCGACGAGCCGGGATCGTATGTCGTTCCAGGCATGGGGCTTTGCAACAGCAGCCTCGGCGCGTGCTCGGCTCCGTTCGCGATGATCAACGTTCCCGCCAACGTGGCCACTGTCCAGGTGCCGTGGACAGCCTTCGGGGGCGGCAAGCCCATCGCCGCGCTCGATCCCAAGCAACTGGTGCTCTTCCGGTGGTCATTCATCTCCCGGCCGGCGCCCTACCCCGTTGACGTCACCGTCGACGACATGAAGTTCTACTCCGCGACCGCCGCCCCGCTGATGCTGCGGGTCGGGGGGCACTAAGTAGTCGCGTTGGCACGTGCGAGCTTGGCTCGCGCGCGCCGTCCCGCGGGGGACACGTCGCCCGACCGCGCTTGTCTCGCGTGCCGACCGCGACGTCCGTGCTATAAGGGCGCCGCTTCGCCCAAACCCCGAGCTGGAGTGCCGTTCATGCGCGAACGTTCCCTGTCCCCCTTGTTGGTCGGTGTGGTGGTGGTGGTCCTTTCACTCGTTGGCGTCTCCTTGCCGGCCCAGGCACAAGCAGAGGCCGGGGGCGAGGCCTCCCTGGTGCTGCCGGATCTCGGTAGCGTCTCGTTCCTGGGCGGCGTGGCGGGCAATCGCCTGCTCATCGGGGGCATCGCCGTGTGTCTGCTGGGGCTGGCGTTCGGCCTCGGGATGTCACGGCACCTGAAGAACCTCCCCGTTCACAAGTCGATGCTGGAGATCTCGGAGCTCATCTACGAGACGTGCAAGACGTACCTCATCACCCAGGGCAAGTTCATCCTGCTGCTCGAGATCCTCATCGGGGGCGTGATGGTGATCTACTTCGGCGTCCTCAGGCACTTCGAGCCGCCGAAGGTCGTCATCATCTTGTTGTTCAGCCTGATCGGCATCGGCGGCAGCTATGGCGTCGCCTGGTTCGGCATCCGCATCAACACCTACGCGAACTCCCGGACCGCCTTCGCCAGCCTCCGCGGCAAGCCCTACCCCATCTACGCCATCCCGCTCAAGGCGGGGATGAGCATCGGCATGCTCCTCATCAGCACGGAGCTGGTGCTGATGCTGGGAATCCTCCTGTTCCTCCCCCGGGACTACGCGGGGGCGTGCTTCATCGGCTTCGCCATCGGCGAATCCCTGGGCGCCTCGGCGCTGCGGATCGCCGGCGGCATCTTCACGAAGATCGCCGACATCGGGTCGGATCTGATGAAGATCGTCTTCAACATCAAGGAAGACGACGCCCGCAACCCGGGCGTCATCGCCGACTGCACCGGCGACAACGCCGGTGATTCGGTCGGCCCGAGCGCCGACGGGTTCGAGACCTACGGCGTCACCGGCGTCGCGCTCATCACTTTCATCTTGCTCGCCGTCTCCGATCCGACCATCCAGGTCCAGCTCCTGGTCTGGCTGTTCGCCATGCGCATCATGATGATCGTCGCCAGCGGGCTGTCCTTCCTCATCAACGAGACGCTCGTCAAGGCGCGCTACGGCACCGCCGACAAGATGAACTTCGAGAAGCCGCTGACGCAGCTCGTGTGGGTGACGTCGATCGTGTCGGTGGGGATGACGTTCCTGGTCTCCTACCTGCTCATCCCTTCCCTCGGCGCGGCGGGCGACACGACGCTCTGGTGGAAGCTGTCGATCATCATCAGCTGCGGAACCCTGGCCGGCGCCATCATCCCCGAGGTCATCAAGGTCTTCACCTCGACCGAATCGGCTCACGTGCGCGAGGTGGTGACCTCCTCCCGTGAAGGGGGGCCCTCCTTGAACATCCTCGCCGGCTTGACCGCCGGTAACTTCAGCGCCTACTGGATGGGCATCATCATCGTCGCCCTGATGAGCGTCGCCTACGGCGTCAGCACGCAGGGCCTCGAATCCCTGATGAAGGCGGAGTCCGTCTTCGCCTTCGGGCTGGTGGCGTTCGGGTTCCTGGGCATGGGACCAGTGACGATCGCCGTCGACTCCTACGGACCGGTCACCGACAACGCGCAGTCGGTGTACGAGCTATCCGTCATCGAGAGCATCCCGAACATCGCCGCCGAGCTCAAGAAGGACTTCGGCTTCGACGTGAACTTCGAGCACGCGAAGCACCTGCTCGAGGAGAACGACGGCGCGGGAAACACGTTCAAGGCGACCGCCAAACCGGTCCTGATCGGGACCGCGGTGGTCGGCGCCACCACCATGATCTTCTCCATCATCATGACGCTGACGCAGGGCCTGACCACTGGCCTCGCCAACCTCTCGCTGCTGCACCCGCCCTTCCTGCTCGGCCTCATCACCGGCGGCGCCGTCATCTACTGGTTCACCGGCGCCTCCACCCAGGCCGTCTCGACGGGCGCCTATCGCGCCGTAGAATTTATCAAGGCGAACATCAAGCTGGACGGCACGGCGACCAAGGCCAGCATCGCGGACAGCAAGAAGGTGGTCGAGATTTGCACGAAGTACGCCCAGAAGGGGATGATCAACATCTTCCTCACCGTCTTCTTCAGCACGCTCGCCTTCGCCTGCTTCGAGCCGTTCTTCTTCATCGGCTACCTGATCTCCATCGCGCTGTTCGGGCTCTACCAGGCCATCTTCATGGCCAACGCTGGCGGCGCCTGGGACAACGCCAAGAAGGTGGTTGAGGTGGAGCTCAAGGAGAAGGGGACGGCGCTGCATGCCGCGACGGTCGTCGGCGACACGGTTGGCGATCCCTTCAAGGACACGTCCTCCGTCGCGATGAATCCCGTCATCAAGTTCACGACGTTGTTCGGGCTGCTCGCCGTCGAGCTATCCGTGGAGATGAGCCGCAGCACCAGCTTCGTGCTGGCGGGCGTCTTCCTGCTCGTCTCGTTCGTGTTCGTGTGGCGGTCGTTCTACGGGATGCGAATCGGCACGGAGGTGACCGCCAACGCGGCGGCCGCCGTCGCGAAATCCCACTGACGGCGGCGGCCCTCACGGTCGCCCCGGCGTGCCCCGCGGCTCAGCGGCGCCGCAACAACGCGCCGATCGGGCGGGACAGCGGCGCCAGGCTCGCGAGCAACAACGCCCCTGGAACCAGCGTGCCGAGCATCGTCGGCAGCGCCACGACACCTGGATAGAGCCCCCAGAGGGACTGAAAGCTGACCGCGAACAGCGGGGGCACCTCGCCCTGCCCGGAGCCTGCGAGCGCCAGCTCCGGACGACAGTGGAGCGCACCGTGGGCCACGAGCGCCACGGCAGACGCAGCGACGGCCACGACGCCCCACCCGCGCAGACGGAGCAGGCCGCCCAGCCCGACGATCCCGAGCAGCGCCGCCGCGACGAGGAATCCGCCGTGGGCGAGGCCCTGTCCCGGATCCTTGGGCGCCAGCGTCCACAAGATCAAGCTGGGTAACGAAGCTGCCGCCCGCGTGATCGTCTTTCGCAGCCGGGCGACGCCGTGGTCGTCCATCCCCAGGCTCTGCCGCCAGCCATCCTGCATCTCGTAGAGGCCCGAGACGCGCTTTCCCATCAGCATGACGACGATGAGGAGGTGGAGGGCGCCATAGATCACGAGCGGCGGCGCCCAGCCGACGAGGACTATCGACAGCGCCGCCACCATCACGCCGGACCAACCCAACCCGCTCGCGAACCAGCGCCCCCAGAACCATTCGGCGGCCAGCCCGACGAAGGCGAGCGCGTAACAGCCTGCAAGCGCCAAGAACGCTGGCCCCCATCCTTCGGGCGGGTTCAGCGACAACATCAAGTACAGGGTTACGAAGAAGCTGAGCGACAGCGCCGCCAGGGCCCGACGCGTCTTTTCGAACCCGAGGTCGTTGGCCCTGTTCACATACTTGGCCAGGTACGTTTGAAAGAAGGCGTCGATGACGGCAGGCCGCTTCATCCTCCCATTATACCCCCCCGCCCGCCTTTGGCCCGGGCGCGGAACCCGGGGCGTTCCGAGGCCCTTGCGCCTTGCGCTTCTGCACCGGTCGTGAAAAATTCACCCGCCGTGGACACCCCGACACCGACCCTCGATCAGTTGACCCAAGAAGTTCGCGACGTCTCGCTCCAAGTGCATGCGGCTCAGGAACGCCTCGAGGATCGAGACTTCATCGCCGCCGTTCAACTATCGGTCGACCGACTGGGACAGCGATTCAGCGCCCTGCTCGCCGCGCTCGGGCCGTCCGAGCGATCGGCGGCCGAGCGGGTGGTGGGCCGCCGCGTCGCCGACGTGCGGCGGATGGCGTCGATATTGCCGAAGGTCCCCGCCGCCGTGGCGCCCAGCACGCCTGATCGCCAGGTCTCCGGCGCCTCGGTGGTGGGCGAGCGACGAATCACGGGCGTGTCGTGGACCCACGATCGAAGCGCGCCCACGGGTGGGCTTCGGGTCGGTGGTGAGGTCGACGCGTGGTGCGGCAAGTGCGACGGCCTCAAGACGCACAACATCGTGGCGATGGTGGGCGACACGCCAAAGCAGGTGCTTTGCCAGGCGTGTGGCTCGCGTCATACCTACCGGACCGGGCCGGCGCGCAAGCGCGAGACCAGCGAGGCCGGCGCGTTCACCTCGCGCAAGGTGGCGGTCGATCCGGAGACCGCCCGCCGCGCCGAGATCCAGCGCGCGCTCGCCGAGGAGCTGGCGACGGCGACCGTTGTTCGCTCCTTCAATCCCAAGGAACGCTACAAGGCCGGCGAGATCATCTCGCACCCCGAGTACGGTCGCGGCAAGATCGAGAATGTGCTGCGCTCGAGCCTGCTGGTCCGCTTCTCTCGCGCCGGCCTCAAGCCGCTGACCTTGTTCTGAATCCACGCGGGACGGCGCGCGCGAGCTCGCGCCAACGCCATTGCTGATCGCTTCAGGCGGCGTCGACGTCGTCGATGAACCGGCGCAACAATCCGTCGACCATGAGGTTGCGCGCTGCCGCGTCGTAGCGTCCCCCGCGAAAACCGCCCTGAATCTCGTCGAACTTCGTGCGCGTCGCCTCGACGAGATTGCGGTAGATGGCGACCTTCGCGCCGATCTCCTTCTGGTTCTTCACCAGGTAGGTCAGGGCTGAGACCGCGGCCGCCCCGGTCAAGACGATCCCGAGCGGGCCCGACAGCGCATACCGCAGCCCCACCCGAAGGGCGACGAAGCCCGCGGCCCCGAACGCCGCTTTCTTCAACCCCGACCCATCCTTGACAGAGTCGGCGGCGAGCGACAACGCTTGCCCCGAGGCGATGAGCAGGGCGATGAAGTTCCCACGCCGGTTCTTCCACCCGAGATCGTAGTACTCTCGAATCCCCTCTTTCAGGAAAGACTTGTAGTCGTCGAACACCTCTGGCCTGATGTCCGTGTCGCTGGCTCGTGGCACGTGCGTGGTCATGTCCCCTCCGGCGCGATTCTGCCATTGGATGGTAGCATGACAGGCTGTGCCGACGACGGAGCGGGAGCGGCGACCGCGTCGGAGGCGCGCGCGGTGGTGCTCGCGCGCGACGGCAACACCAGCCGAAAGGTGGTGCCCTGCCCAGGCGCGCTCTCGGCCTCCGCGCGCCCCCCGTGCTCGGCGGCGATCTGCTGGACCAGCGCCAGACCGAGGCCGGTGCCCTTCGCCTTCGTGGAGAAGAACGGATCGAAGATCTTCGGCAGGTTATCGGCCGAGATACCGGCGCCGCTGTCCGTCATGGTGATGGTCGCCGTCTCATCCGGCCGGCGCGCGACGGAGATCTTCAGGGAACCCCCGTCGACCATGGCCTCGCGCGCGTTGCGAATCAGGTTCAGCAGCGCCTGGCGAATCTGGTTCTCGTCCGCCGCGACATCGATGCTCTCGTTCGGCAGGCTCAACTCCAGCGTGATCCGGGACTGCGCCAGCTCGGCGCGCGCGAACTCCGCCACGGAGGCCACGAGCGCCGTCAAGTCCTCGCGCTCGAGCTTCGGTTGAGGAAGCCGCGCGAAGCGCAGGTAATTCTCCGTGATTTCGGTGAGGCGATCGACCTCGCTCGAGATGGAGGTCACCAGGCGATGGGCCTCGGACGCGGCGCCGATCTCGTCCCCGAGCAGCTCGGCGTAAAGGCCAATCGACGCGAGCGGATTCCGGACCTCGTGGGTCACCTGCGCCGCCATCCGTCCCACCGTGGCGAGCCGCTCGGACCGAATCAGGCGGTGCTCGCGCTCTTCCACGGCGTCCGCCATGGCGTCGAGCTCGCGCGCCAGGTCGCCGATCTCGTCCCGCGAGCGGACACCGGTCCGCTCCGCGTAGTCGCCGCCCGCGATTTGCCGCGCCCGCGCCCGCAGCACGTGCAAGGGCCGCAAGGTCTTCCACATGAAGACCACCGCGAGCATCGCGACCACGAGACCCAAGCCGCCCAGCGCCAGCGCCACCTGCAAGGCGTTGTCCCCGTCGTCCGCCAGGCGCTGCGCGATCTGGGCGCTCTCCCCTCGCAAGGGCCGGCGCATTCGGTTCAACCCGCGCGTGAGGTTCGCGAACTGGCTCTCGAAATCGGGGGAGGCCCGATCGTCCGCGCCCACGCGGACGCTTCCGAGCTGCGCGATGAGGCGATCGAGTGCCTGCTTGAACTGCTCGATCTGCCGCCGGTCCGCCTCGAAGCCCGCCCGGTGCGAGCTCGAAGGCTCGCGCTGGAGGTAGCGGTCGATGACCGCCAGCGCGTCATCCAGGCTCTTTCGCGCGGTGCGGAAGCCCAGCGCCAGGTTGGGCTCCTTCCGCAGATTTCGACCAAGCGACCCGGCGAAGTCATTGAGTGATCTCCACGAGCCCTCGACTGAGCTCTGCAGGTCGAGGTAAGCCTCGTTGGCCACCACCCCCTGTCGGGCCCGATGGATTGTCACCACCGTGAACGAGGTGCTCCCGGCAAAGGCGATCAGCAGGACCGTGTAGGCGAGGAAGATCTTCGCCGATACTCCGAGTCGCACCCGTCCACGCTAGCACGAAGCCGGCCCAAACGCGGGTAAGACCGGGCAAACCCCGGAACGGCGCCTCGACGCCGCATGGCGTCTTTCCTGGCCACGAGCTGGCCACTAGATTGACAGGCGGCGTGACCTACGGAAACATTCACGCACTTATGCGCCCGCGTTGGCTTGGCTTGGTTCCGCTGGCGATTTGCGCCCTCCCCCTCCCGACGGCATCGGCGGCCGGGCGGACGGCGGAGGATCCGTCCCCCACCGCGGTCCTGGGCCTGGAAGCGACCGATGTGCCCGCCACGCTGGTGGACGAAATCTCCGAGCAATTGCGACAACGGGTCTCCGGCGCCGCGGACATGCGCCTCGTTCCGGGCAAGGACCTGGTCGAGCTGAAGCTGGTGTTTGCATGCGCCGATGAAGGCCATGCCTGCATGACCCAGATTGGAAAGAGCCTGGACGCGGACCGTTTGATCTACGGCAGCGTCAAGAAGGCGGGCGCCGATGTCGCGGTCTGGCTGAAGACGTTCGATGTGCGGAAAGAAAAGGTCGACACGTGGCTGACGGAGACCCTCCCGGCCGGCCAGTCGGATGCCGCGGGCGTGCGCGCCGCCTCGGGCCGCTGGTTCGCGAAGCTCACCGGTCACCCGGTGAACGCTGGCACCATCATGGTGTCGGCCAACCTCTTCGGCGCCCTCGTGACGCTGGACGGGGTCCCCGTGGGCGCCACGGGGGAGCAACCGCTGGCCATCTCCGACGTGAAACCCGGTAAGCACGAGCTCGTGGTTGCGAAGTCCGGGGGCGGTTCGGCGCGCCAGCAGTTCCTGGTCGCGGCCGGACAGACCGTGTCCGTCAACCTCGCGCTCCATCCGGAGGTGACCGCGGTAGCCGCAGCTCAGGCGGCCGAGCCCCCGCCAGCAGTAGCCGTGGCGCCCAGTCCGGCACCGGCGGCCGTGTCGCCGGCGCCCCACTCCGCGAACGAACCTGACGAACCCGGCGCCGATCGGAGCACTGACCAGGGACGCAGCGGCTATCGGACGGCCTTCTGGGTCACCCTGGGCGCCAGCCTCGTCAGCGCCGGAACGGCGGTCAAGTTCGGACTCGACGTCTTGAAGATCAACAAGGATCTCGATCAATTCCGTCGCTACCCGTGCTCGTCGGATCCCTCGATGAGCTGCAACGCCATGGGCAAGGTCGCGCCGCTGAGCGCGATGGACAAGGCCACGCGGGACTCCAAGGTGTCCCAGGGCGAGCACGACCGAAACCTCCAGTGGGTCTTCATCGGTATTGGCTCCGCGCTCGGCATCACCAGCGCCTACCTGCTCTACAAGGGATATCTGGATTCAGACGACGCGCCCACCCACCGAGAGGCCATGAGCGGGCTTCGCATCTTCCCGACGGCTGGAGTTTCGAGCGGCGGCGTGCAAGCCGAGTTTGACTTCTGATGGCCTACGGCGAGACCAAGGAAGCGAGCCAGGTCGGCAAGACGATAGGCAACTACAAGGTCGTCCAGCAGATCGGCGAGGGCGGCATGGGGGTCGTATACCTCGCCGAGCACCCGGTCATCGGCCGCAAGGTCGCGATCAAGCTGCTGCACGCGACGTTCGCGCGCGACTCGGAGACCGTGGCCCGCTTCTTCAACGAAGCGCGTGCCATCCACATGATCGCGCACCCGAACATCGTCGAGATCCTCGACTTTGGCCAGACCACCGACGGACAGCCCTACTTCATCATGGAGTTCCTGTCCGGCCAGCCGCTGGCCGATCGGATCGCGCGCGGGCCCGTCCCGTGGTCCGACGCCGTCGCGATCGTGACTCAGATCTGCGACGCGCTCCAGGCAGCGCACGACAAGAACATCATCCACCGGGACCTCAAGCCTCACAACGTGTACCTCGTGGGCCTCGAGACGAAGCCGACCGTCAAGATCCTGGACTTCGGCGTGGCGAAGATGACCACGGGATGGAACACGAGCGACTCCGGCGGCCAGTCCGTGAAGACGCGGACGGGCTCGCTGATGGGGACACCGCTCTACATGTCCCCGGAGCAGTGCCGGGGCTCCGGAAAGCTCGATCACAGGACGGACATCTATTCGTTGGCGGTGATCCTGTTCGAGATGATCTCTGGCCACCCGCCGTTCACGGCCGAGGGTGTGGGCGAGCTGTTCGCGAAGCACATGCTCGAGCCGCCACCGTCGCTTGCCCAGCTCGCGCCACAGACACCCCCGCAAGTGACCCGTGCGGTCATGCGGGCCTTGTCGAAGGATCTCGAGGATCGCTTTCCCAACATGAAGGCGTTCGCTGAGGCCCTGAACGGGCGGGCGGCCAGCACGATACCGGGGTCAGCGCGACCCCGGGTCGCGGCCTCGCAGGTCGCCACGATGTCCGGCAACCATCCCGTCAGCACCGGCCGCCCCGCGGAGGAGGCGACCACCCTGTCGTCGGCGGTGTCGAAGCCGGGCGAAGACACGCTCGCCGTTCCGAAGCGAAACCGAAAGGGCCTGGCCGTCGGGTTCGCGGTGACGGCGGCTATCGTGGGCGGCGGCGCGTTCTTGATGCGGCCACGCCCGACGCCGCCGCCCGTCGTCCAGGCACCCCCGCCGACCGAGGTGCCCAAGCCCGCGGCGCCGCCCCCCCCGGAGCTCGTCGACGTCCGCTTCGAGGCCGAGCCGGACGGCGCGCACCTCTTTCGCATGGCCGAAGGCAAGCCGATCGGCGACGATCTGGGTCCCGTCCCGATCGATCTGAAGTTGCCCAAGAGCGATGAAGCCGTCGAGTACGTGCTGCGGGCTGACGGGTTCAAGGACAGATCCGTCACCGTCGATGCGTCCCGCGATCGCGCGCTGCACCTGTCGCTCGAGCGCGTTCCCGTCGCCGACAAGAAGCCCCCGAAGCCAATTCCTGCCCGACCCGTCAAACCCCGAAAGCCGGTCGTTCACGACACGGACGGGCTCGCCGTGCCGAGCTTCTGAGTGGGAGGTACCGTCACTCGCCGGTGGTTGGCGCCGAGTCGGCGGCAATAGGCTCCAGGCGGCGCCGGCGCTGAACGAGCAGGTCCAGGAATCGCTCCGGCGCGAGCGCGACCCGCGCGCGGCTCTCGAGGAACCTCCGGCGCTCGATCGCGAAGATCCCGCCCGCCGCTATGCCTCCTCCGGCCAGGGCCAGCGCGTCCGCCAATCCGAAGCCCGGGAACAACGCTGTCCCGCCGAGGCCGAACAGCGCGAAGGCCAAGGCCGAGCGGACGCCCATCAAGGTGATGCGCTCGCGTCGCATCTGGCTGACGTCGATGTTGAAGGTGATCGCGGTGATGTCGCCTTCGGCCAGGATCGTCGTCTCGACGTGATTCACCAGGCTGAACCCATATCGCTTCGAAAAGTCGAGCGAGCGCAGCAGCCCGGGCCAGATTCCCTGGGCCCGCTCCCACTCGACCCGGTCGCCATGATGCCTCCGGATGGTGAGCAACTGCTCGCGCATGAACTTCTCGACCGCGCGACGGACGGGCTCCGCGGGGCCGGGCACCACCCGGCTGACGACGATGTGGCTCGCGCCCAGCGCGCGGGCCAAGGGCCCCGTCTCCGGCTCGACCATGGCGCCCCGCCGAATCTCGGCGAGCGCGGTCGCGACCGCCTCCAGTCGCAGCCCCGCTTCGACGCCGAGCCTCACGACCTCGCCCACGGACAAGCTCGTCTCAAGCCCCGCCGATCGGGCCTGGCCCGAGGACGACTCCGTCTTGCCCGAGGGTGCGCTGTCCATCTCGGCGGCGCGCCGCAGAACGTAGTCCACCTCTCCAGGCGAAAGCGTCTCCCCAGGCAAGTTGAAACCAGTATACGCGCGAATTGGGCGATCGCTCACGGGCGGCGGATCCCGAACGTCAAACGCACCAGCCACTCGTACAGCCAGTCGGGACAGACCCGGCGCAAAAAAGCGGCCTGGAAAGCCGAGGGCCCCACCGGCCAGCGCAGCCGTGGGCGAGGCGTCGTCGCTGCCCTCTCGATCATGTCGACCAGCGCAGACACGGGCGCCCGCCGCAGCCGCTCAGACTGCCGCTTGTAGCTGGCCATCAAGCTCGCGTACGCCGAGGCGGGATCGGCGCTGGCGGCAGCCGGGATCTCGTTGGCGTGCAGCGCGGTCTCGAACGGCCCGGGCTCGACCAGAACCACGTCGATCCCGCATGGAAGCAGCTCGTACCGGAGCGACTCGGTCAGCGCCTCGAGCGCCCACTTCGAGGCGTGGTAGGGGGCCATCATCGGCAGCGCGACCAGCCCCGACAGTGACCCCATGACCACCACGCGCCCGCGCTTCCGCGCCCGCATGGCCGGCAGCACGGCGCGGGTCACCCTGTGAACGCCGATGACGTTTGTCTCCATCTGCGCCCGGAGCTCGTCGGGCGTGGTGTCCTCGAGCGCCCCGAACGCGAAATAGCCGGCGTTGTTCACGACCAGATCGATGCGAGCGCCGGTCGCCAGCAGCAGCTCGTTGACCGCGACGTGGACCGATGCGTCGTCGGTCACGTCGAGCTCCGGCGTCCACAGCGTCCAGCCACGCTGCCGGGCCTCGAGGCGCAGCGCCTCGCCCTTCTCGGGGCGGCGCATGCTCGCCCATACGCGCCAGCCGCGCGCCGCGAGCCGGCGGGCCAGGGCGTGGCCGATCCCGGACGACGCGCCCGTGATCAGCACGACGGGCGCCTCGGAAGACGCCTCGGAAGGCGCCCCGGAAGACGGCGGGGGCGGCGTGGATCCCATCGCTGCCGTCATCGACGCAACAATAGACCAACGACCATCAACGCCAGCAGCCCCCAGACGGCGGCTGCCGAGGCCGCGGCGCGTGCGGTGAGCCGACGCGCGCGCGCCACGGACCTCAAGCCCAGCGCCACGTTGGCGGTCGACATGATCAGCAACAGCGTCATCCAGAACAGGCTCATCGAATCGTGGCGTGTCGGAGCGAGCGCGTGCGCAAGCGCCCCGATCAAGAACAGCGTCCCGAAGGCCAGCTTGACGATTCCGCCGCGGGCGGCACGCGCGCGCAGCCGGGCCCCGCGCAGGTAGCCTCCCCGCGCCGCTCCCGGATATCGGGTCTCTCTCACCACCAGCGAAGGTTAGCCGAATTCAATCAATACGGAATCGTGTAGCCGGCCTGCAGGATGTGCGCACCGACGTACGAGGTGTTCTGCCAGTAGTATCCGTAAGAGAATTCGAAGCTGCCCGCCGCGAACCAACCGGCGAACGGGAGCCCCCGCCAGCGGCTCGCCTCCCAGTAGACCTTTCCTTCGAGGAACTGAGTCGCAACCGGCGTCAGCTTCGGATCGTTCGTGAACAACGAGGAGTTTGCGTAGCACGATGCGCCCGACGTCGGATCGCACCAAATGCCCGCGGCGCCCTGCGTGTAGTAGCGATAGGTCGCGCGAAGCTCCACGTCCCTACCCAGGGTCTTGAAGACGCGGCCCTCTATCGTGTGACTCCGCACGTGCCAGGGATCCGTCCCGGAGGTGGCGTCCGGGTCGGTGGCGCGGGTGGGCAGGAATTGCCACTTGTATTGGTAGTAGAGGTCCCAGTAGTAGCGGTAGTGCAGCTGAAGGCCCAGGCCCGCCTCGGAGAAATACTTCGCGACGCGCAGCGCGACGGCGTTTCGCCAGCGCTTTTCGGGGACGACCTCGGACCCTTTTTGAGGAACGGTCCGGTACGGGCTCGCCTGGAACCCATCGAGCAGCGCCAGCTCGTAGCCCCCCTGCACCACCACCGTCGGGGTCAAGACCTGGGTGTAGTTGATGCCCGCGAACCGCTGGTGTAGCGGGCAGGTCTTCGTCCCGTTCGGCAGGCTGGTCCCGATCGGCTTGCAGGCATCGTCGACCGTGCCCGTCGGGCGCGGTGCCGCCCCGAGGACACGCTTGCCCACCGTGTCGAAGCCAGCGCCAGCCGACAGTGACAGCGTTCCGGTGTCGCCCCAGACGCGAAACACCGCCCCCGCGGCCAAGATGTGCGACCAATAGTCGGACTCCGCGCTGTAGTTGTAGGCCAACGTCGCGCGCGCCCGCGACCAGTTCTTGCCTACCCGAAGGCCCGCCTCGTCGCGCACCTCGGTGAAGATATTGTCTCCCGACGGCCCTGATGCCGCCGAGGCCGACGTGATGGCGTCGACCAAGACGTGGGTGTTGACGTCGAACCCGGCCGGCAGATCCTTCTCGATCTCCACCACAGGCTGCACGACGCGCGTCGACGGCTCGCGGTAGTACACCGTTCGCAGCGTGACGTGGTTGTCAGCCCGCGCGCGCGGGCCAGCCAACCATATGCTCGCGCCCAGCAGGACAGCAAAGCATCGCTGTCGCATCAGTTGCAGCCGCAGCCCCCGCCGGGCTGGCCATAGCCGAGATCCGAGCCTTCGCGCGCGCCATACATGTGCTGCCGGAAGTGCATCTCGACCGGGTCGCTGTCGAAGCGCATGGCGCGCTTCGACAGGTGCTCGCGTTGCCAGGGCTCGATCGGCGCACGGTGCGCACAGCCGGCCGCCCCCCCGGTGAGCCCAAGCGCCGCGAACAGGACGCAACCACGCAGCCGCCGGCCGAAGTCCATCGTGCGGACTATCTACCGTGGCAGTCGATCCTCTCGCAAGATCCAACGGCCATACGTTGGCCGCGCCGGCGCTACAATGCCCACGGTCATGTCCTCAGGCGCTGGCACGCTCGTCCTCGACATCGAAACCATCCCCGATCGCGAGCTCTATTCGCCGGTCGAGCCCGCTCCCGGCGCCGAGCGGGCCTTCCCCCCGCTTTACGCCTGCCGGCCGGTGGTGATCGGCGTGATCTGGCTCGACGACGCGCTCGGGTGTCGTCGCATCGGCATCCTGGGCGAGGACAAGCCGGAGCCGGCCATGATGGCGGACTTCGCAGACTTCATGGGGCGCGTGAAACCGCTGCTCGTGACCTGGAATGGCCGATCGTTCGATCTTCCGGTGCTGGCCCTGCGCGCGCTCCGGCACGGCGTCGACTTCGGCTGGTACTACCGGGGAGGCGGCTACCGGTATCGCTTCTCCGAGGAGGGACACCTCGATCTGGGAGACGTGATCGCCGACTTCGGCGCCGCGCGCATGACCTCGCTCCACGGCGCCGCAAGGCTGATCGGCCTGCCTGGGAAGCTCGGCGTCGACGGGAGCCAGGTCGAGGGCCTGTTCGACTCAGGGCAGATGGAGGCCCTGCGGCGCTATTGCCTGTCGGACGTCGCGCAGACCGCGTTCGTGTTCTTGCGCTACAAGCTGGTCACGGGCGACATCGACCTTCCCACCTACCGGCGGGTCGCCGAGGAATTTCTCGGCGCGCTGCACAGCGACGGGCGGTTCGCGCCCCTCATCGAGGGAGCCGATCGGGAGCGGTTGTTGCTTTCCGCGGGTTACGCGCCGTGAGCCCACGCGGCGCGCTCGCGCCCCTGCCCCGCTCTTTCTATGCGCGAGACACGGTCGACGTGGCGCGCGAGCTCCTCGGCAAGCTGCTGGTGCGGTCGGGGCCGCAGGCCAGCGTATCGCGCATCGTCGAGGTGGAGGCCTACCTGGGCGAGCGGGATCAGGCGTCGCATGCGCGGCGCGGCCCGACACCGCGAGCCGCCATCATGTTCGGGCCGCCCGGCCACCTCTACGTGTACCTCGTCTATGGCATGCACCACTGCATGAACGTCATCACCGAGGGCGACGGCGTGGCCGGGGCCGTGCTGCTGCGCGCCGCCGAGCCGCTCGCGGTGGGGGGCCAGGTGCCGCGCGCGACCGCTTCGATCCGGCCCCTCGCCGGCCCCGGGAAGCTGTGCGCGGGCCTCGGCATCACCCGGGCCCAAAACGGGCTGGACCTGTGCGCCGCCGGGACACTCTTCGTCGCCGCGGACCCGCTGCCTCCGCCCGACGTCATGCCTCGGGTGAAGCGGTCGCCGCGGATAGGCGTCGCCTACGCGGGCGCATGGGCCTCCCGCAAGCTGCGGTTCTACCTGGCCGGCAATCCTCACGTGTCAGGCAAGCCCCGGGAATGACGCCCGACCATACGACCGTGACGGCCGCCCTCCCCCGCGTGCCACCGCTCCCCGGTAGGGCACTGTTCCCTCTGCAGGCCACCGTCCAGAGATCGGACGTGTAGACTGCCCTCACCATGCAGCTCGTTCTCGGACGCACCGCTGTGCAGGCCGCCCTGGGGCGCGGTCTTCGGCGCGCCGCCATCGCCATCGGCAACTTCGACGGCGTTCACCGGGGACACCAGGCGCTGATCGAGACGGCCCGCCGCCTGGCCGACACAGCAGGAGGCGAGGTGGTGGCCCTCACGTTCGATCCACACCCCGCTCGCCTGCTGGCTCCGGCGCTCGCTCCCCCGCTCATCTTCTCGTTGCCGCGCCGCGCGGAGCTCCTCGGCGAGGCGGGGGCCGACGTCGTGGTCGTCGAGCCGTTCACCCGCGAGTTCGCCTCCATCGAGGCGGAGGCTTTCGCGAGCGAGGTCCTCGGTCGCGATCTGCACCCGGCCCACGTGGTGGTCGGTTACGACTTCAGCTTCGGGAAGGGCCGGCGCGGCGACACCGCCCTGCTGGAGGCCTTGGGTGCACGCCACGGGTTTGGCGTGTCGATCGTGCGCCGGGTGTCCGTGCATGGACTGACGTGCTCATCGACCAAGGTCCGGGAGTTCGTCCTCGAGGGCCGCGTGGAAGGCGCGGCGGTCCTCATGGGCCGTCCGTTCGAGATCACCGGACAGGTGGTTCGCGGCGCCGGACGCGGGCGCGGAATCGGCTTCCCCACCGCCAACCTCCGCCCGGACGCCGAGCTGCTGCCCAAGGCCGGGATCTACGCCGCGCGCGCGTCCATCCTCGATCCGGACGGGCTCACCGCCGACGAACCGGGGAAGATCTCCCTGGCAGCCGCGCTCTCCGTCGGGACGAACCCGACCTTCGTGGCGAACGGGGCCGTGACCGTCGAGGCGTACCTGCTGGACTTCGACGGCGATCTGTATGGCCGCCGTCTTCGCATCCAGCTCATCGAACGGCTGCGCGACGAGCAGAGGTTCGATTCGCAGGAGGCGTTGGTGAGGCAGATTCAGACGGACGTGGAGCGCACCCGGGAGCTGTTGCGATGAATCCGTTCGAGACCGAGACCATGGCCGACCTTTGCCTGCGTCAGGGGCACCGCGACGAGGCGCTGGCGATCTATAGGCGACTCGCCATGCGGGCCGTCGATTCCCCGCTGCGCGTGCGCCTGCACCAACGAATCGCCGAGGTCGAAGGCGCCGCGGCCAGCTCCCTCGGCACGGACGCCCCGCCGTCGAGCGCGGCCGGGGCCTCTGCCGGCGTCGAGGGGAAGGCCGGGCCGGAGTCGCCGCTGCCAAGCCCGGGCCTGCGCGCGCGCGCCGCTGGGGAGGCCCTGACCGTGGAGTGGCGGCTGCCCGCTGGCACATCCGTGCCGACCATGGAGCTGCTGCTGCTCGTGCGCACCCCGACCGGGGTCGCCGCCGAGAGGCGCTCGCTGCCGCTCGATGGCGCCGCGGGACGAATGGTCCTCGAGGTCCCGGGGTTGCACTCGGCCCGGGCCGCCGCCGGTTTCGTCAGCGACGGTCGCTTCGTGCCCCTGGCGCGCGGGTGAGGCGAGCGACGGGCCGTCGGTCCAACTTGTGGTAGCGTGCGCGATCATGTTCACGGGAGTCATCACCGCCATCGTTACCCCATTTCGCCGCGGCGCCATCGATGAGGATGCTCTGCGAAGTCTGGTCGAGGACCAGATCGCGAACGGCATCGACGGGCTCGTGCCGGTCGGAACCACCGGCGAGTCCCCGACCCTCAGCTTCGAGGAGCATGTCCGCGTCATCGAGATCGTCGTCAAGGCGGCCGCTCGGCGCGTCCCGATCATCGCGGGCACCGGATCGAACTCGACCGCCGAGGCGATCGAGCTGTCGTTGGCGGCGAAGAAGGTCGGCGCCGACGGGCTCTTGCAGGTGACGCCCTACTACAACAAGCCGTCCCAGGAAGGGCTCATCCGTCACTTCAAGAGTGTGATCGAAGCCTGCCCCATGCCTACGATTTTGTACAACGTTCCTGGGCGGACGGGATGCGACCTCTTGCCGGAGACCATCGCGCGCCTCGCGGAGCTTCCCGAGGTCGTGGGCGTGAAGGAGGCGACGGGCTCAGCCCTGCGTGCAACCCAGGTCCTCGCGCGGGTGCCGAGCCGGATCGCCGTGCTTTCAGGCGACGATGCGACGGCCTTCCCGATCTACGCGCTCGGGGGCAAGGGCGTCATCTCCGTCGTCAGCAACGTCGCGCCCGCCGACATGGCCGAGATGTGGGACGCCGCCGCAGCCGGGCGCTGGGAGCGGGCGCGCGAGCTGCACTACAAGCTGCTGCCTCTGTCGGAGGGGTTGTTCATCGAATCCAACCCCGTACCGGTGAAGTCAGCGCTCGCCATGATGGGGCGCATCGCCGACGAGCTGCGGCCTCCCCTCTACCCGCTCGGCGGGCCGAACCGCGAGAAGGTGCGAGGTTATCTGACGCAGGTTGGTCTGCTGTAGATGCAGCCTGCACAAGTGGCTGCGACGTCCGTCGCGGTGCTGGGGGCCGCGGGGCGCATGGGGTGCGCGATCATTCGCGTGATCGCCGGGACCGACGGCCTGAAGCTGACGGCGGCCGTGGACCGCGCGGCGAGCCCGTCCCTCGGGGTGGACGCAGGCCGGTTGGCGGGCATCCCCGATCTGGGGGTCGCGATCACGGCCGCTCCACCGGCGGCCGGGGTCGCCTCGGTGTGGATCGACTTCTCGTCCCCGGCGGCCACGGTCGGAACCGCGGCGGCCGCGGCGGCGAGCCGGGCCGCCCTGGTCGTAGGGACGACGGGGGTGACGCCGGAGGGAAGGCAGGCGCTCGCCGAGACCGCGAAGACCGTTCCGGTCATGTTCGCGCCGAACACGTCCGTCGGGGTCACGGTGCTGTTGCGCCTGGTGGCCGAGGCCGCGCGGTTGCTCGGTCCGGACTTCGACCTCGAGATCGTCGAGACCCACCACCGGATGAAGCGAGACGCTCCCTCGGGCACGGCCCTGCGTCTGGCCCAGGCGCTCGCCGAGGCCACGGGCCGGGATCTCACAAAGGACGCCCGCTACGCGCGCGAGGGCGACGTGGGCCCACGCACGCACGCCGAGATCGGAATTCAGACGGTGCGCGGCGGCGACGTCGTCGGCGATCACACGGTCTTCTTTCTCGGCCAGGGCGAGCGCGTCGAGATCACCCATCGGGCGTCGTCACGCGACACGTTCGCCCGTGGCGCCGTACGCGCGGCGCAATGGACCGCGGGGCGCCCTCCTGGCCTCTACGACATGCGCGACGTCCTCGGCGTCCGATAGACGCCCGTACCGCAAATTCGCGGGGTGGCGCTTCGGCCCGTAGTATCCACCGCGAGGCCATCCACCTTGCGTCCCCGCTCGTCCCCCAAGCCATCTCCCCGACGGCGCGCGTCCGCTCCGAAGGGGGCGTCGACGCCGTCATCGCCACCCGGCGCCGGCGCGCGCCACCCGCTTGCTTTCGACCTCGATGTGCGCGCACCCGAGGACGTGGTGAAGCTGTTGCTGGACGAGGATCTCGGCGCCGTACGCGCGGCGCGCGCGCGCGCCGCGATGATCGCCCAGGCGGCGACCTTGGTTGCGCAGCGCCTGACCGCCGGGGGACGGCTCGTCTACGTCGGCGCCGGGAACTCGGGGCGGTTGGGCAACCTCGACGCCGTGGAGTGCGTCCCCACGTTCGGCATCCCTCCGTCACGCGTCGCCGCCGTCATGGCCGGTGGCCCGGGCGCCCACACCCGCTCCACGGAGGGCGCGGAGGACAACGGCCGGGACGCCGAGGGACGCATGCGTCGCATCGCGATCGGTCCCACCGACGTCGTCTGCTGCATCTCCGCGTCGGGCGTGACCCCATTCATTCGCACGGCGCTCGAGTACGCCCATTTCCGTCGAGCCGCGACCATCTTCCTGACCTGTTCCGCGCTGGAGGACGGAGCTGGATTGGCTGATGTCGTCATCGAGGTGCCGACGGGATCGGAGATCGTCGCCGGCTCCACGCGCCTGAAGGCGGGCACCGCGACGAAGGTGATCCTGAGCGCAATCTCGACGGCGGCGTTCGTGCTGCTCGGGAAGACCTATGCCGGATTGATGGTGGACGTACGGCCCACGAACGCCAGGGGTTGGGGCCGCGCGACACAGCTCGTGAACGAGCTGACCGGGCTCGACGAGGGCGACGCCCGGGCGCTGATCGAAAAAGCGGGAGGCCGCGCCAAGGTCGCGATCGTCATGCACCATGCCCGCGTCGGCGCCGCGAAGGCCCGCGAGCTGCTGATCGAGAACAAGGGCTCGTTGCGCGCGATCATCGGCGACATCACGCCTGCAGGAGCGATGCTTCCCTGAAGGTGAAAAGGCAAGGGGAGGCGGCCGCGCCGGCGGCTCGCGAAAATAGACGCCGCCCCCGCGAGTGCGATATGATCACTGCGTGGACCGCTCCGCGTTTCGAGAAGCCTTGCTGCTGGTGATGGAGCGAAAACGGCATTGGGCCTGGCCGGCCTTCACGGCGGGAACGGTTCCCAAGCGACTGCTGCACATCCACCTGGAGCAAGAGTACGGAACCTACGTGAGGGACTTTCCCGTGCTGGTCGGAAGGGTCTACGTGAACTGCCCGATCCCGGCGGCGCGTCGCGAGCTCATCGAGAACGTCTACGAGGAAGAGACCGGCCGCCTCCACGCGGGCCGCCCGCATCCGGAGTTGTTCCTGGAGTATCCGCGCGGTCTGGGGATGGATCTGGGACGCTTCGAACGGGTGGTGCTCCTGCCGCAGTCGGCGGCCTATCGGTCGTTCCTGGATGCCGCCACGGCCGCGCCCTCGTGGCAAGTCGGCGCCGCCCTCACGACGATCTTCGTCGAGGGCACGCCAGCCGAGCGCAGCGAGCTCGACGGGGGAGCGTCCCGGCCACCGCTTCCCAGGCTCGAGGACCATCCGCTCGTCAAGCACTACGGTCTCGACGTCCAGCACCTCGCGCTCACCAACGCCCATCGTTCGGTGGAGGGACAGCACAGAGCCAGCGCCTGGCGAGTCCTGCTCGAGCACACCCCCGTCAGCGAATACCCGGCCGTCCTCGCGGCGATGGACAAGGCCCTCGAGCTCTGGCTCGCGTACCGCGACGGCGTGGCGGCGGCCTGCGAGCTCTCGCGCTGAGGACCCGGGGCCTAACGAAGCACGCCGTACAGCGGCAAGTCCGTCACGTAGCGCAGCCCGGGCTTGGCGGTGCGGACCGCCTCGATCGCGTTCACGACCGTCGCCACCGTGGCGCGGTCACCGTGCGTTCCCCCGGCCAGCAGCATGTCGAGCGGCGGATCACCGTCGATGACGATCCGGTCGCGGGGGTTGGGCGCGTCCACCGACATCTCCAAGGTCAGGGAGACGAGCGCCCGCCCGCCCACGATCCCCTCGGCCGTCTGGCGCAGGCCGGCCACGCGGCCCGCCGCGATGCCGGCGCGCGGCGCCGTCTCCGTCGCCACCACCGGACCAATCCGTGAACGGACCTCGTCGAATCGCAGGCCCAGGCCCTTTCCGAGCAGCGCGCACGACTCGGGTAGGCCGCGGTGACCGAGCTTCTTCGCCACCACGCCGGCGCTGAACTCGTCCACCGTCAAGCCCGCACCGACCTTGGCGCGCAGGGGACCGCGTCGCTTCGCCGCGTCGACCACGCGCTCGACGACCACGCTGTTCACGGAGACGCAGGCGCCCGCCAGAACCAGCGGCAAACGATCCATCACGAAGCCTGGGTTCACGCCCGTCCCCAGGACGGCGATGCCGCCAGCGCGGGCCACCGCGTCGATCTGGTCGGCGAGGTCGGGCGTGGCCCACGCCGCGAACGCCAGGTCCTCGCACGTCGACACGATGTGCGCCTGGCACGCCGCCGCTGCCTCGACGATCGGCAGCATCTCCGCCGATCCGGACGTCGTCAGCACGACCATGACATCGGTCGGCGTCGACAGCGTACCCTGCAAGGTGGCCTCCACCGGCAACCCGAGCGGGCCCACGTCGGCCAGTACGCCGGCGTCGTGACCCGCGAACGCGGGATCGCCCACGGCCACCACGCGCACCGACCGGCGGGCAAGCAGCGCCTTCAGCACGGCGCGGCCAATGGCGCCCAATCCGAGCACTGTTACCCGCGTCGGCCCGTGGCTCACCTCGAGCGTCATTTGGCGAATTCTCCCAGATCCTCGCCGATCTCTTCCAGCATCGACGACAGGGCTCCCGGCGGCAGCGTGTCGAGGCGCCGGCGAAAACCTTCCAGCTCGTCCCGTAGCCGCGCCGCCCGCCGGCGAATGTTCCCGAGCGTCGAGTGCATCAAGATCAGCTGCCCGCTGAGGTTGAGATCGGCTCGCTCACCCGGCGCCGCGCCGTTCGGGCTGAGCTTCGCCCGCAGATCGGAGATCTCGCGCTCGAGGTGCAAGCGCGCCGCATCGGCCTCGCGTTTGACGCGCGACAACTCCAGGCGGGTCTCGACGATCTGGAAGTCCTTGCCGGCGACCGTTCGCTCCCACTCGGCGCGGTCGGACGCGCTCGGCGACTGAGCCATGAACGCCTCGGCTCGCCCCAGCGTCTGCTCGAGCTGTCCCAGCGTCCGCACCTCGTCCCGCAGCCGGGCCTCGGCGTCCTCGATCACCAAGCGGATCTCCTCGGTCGGGACACCGTTGGCCCGCGCACCATTCTTCGCGCCATTCGCGGCCGCGCGCTGCTCCGCTGCGGCCGCGCGTTGCTCGGCCGCGAACACCCGCGCCTCGGCGGCGGCCGCCCGATGCGCGGAGCCGTGGGCTTGCTCTTCCGCCATGGCCACGCGCTGCTCGGCCGCCTGGAGCTTGGCTGACATCTCCGCGATCAGGGCCGGATCGACTCCTTCGCCACGGGCGGTGGCGGTGGCCTTCTCTCGCTCGATGCGCAGCAGCTTGCCTTCCAGCTCCGACAACCTTCCACGGCGCGCCCGATCCGCTTCCTCCAGCTCCTTGGCGTTGCGACGTAGTGCGATCGCTTCCTTGTCCGCTGCGGCGGCCCGCGCCTCGGACAGCCGCAGCGCGTCCTCGAGCTCGGATACCAGCGCGGCGTGCTCTTCGACCGCAGCCTGAAGGCGATTCACCTCCGTCACGTGCGCCGCGCCCGCCCGATGAAACTCCTCTATGGCCCGATCGCGGGCTGCTCGGGCGCGCGCGACCTCGTCGAGCTTCGGCTGCGTGCTCGCCTCCCGCGTGGTGGCCGCTTCCCGCATCACACGTGAATCCCGCGCCGCCGCATCTCGGGCAGCGTCCTGCTCGGCCTGGCGAAGCTTCTCCTCCATCTCGGCCACCCGCCACAGCAGGTCCTGTTTGTCGCCCTCGAGCCGCGCGATTCGATCGTCGCGCTGACCGATCTCGCCGGCTTGTTGCTTCAAGGCGCGGGCTTGCTCGCTGGCGACCCGCAGGCGCTCGGTCAACGTGGCCACCTCGGCCTCCCCGCGCTCCGCGGCCTCCTCCGCCCTCCGGAGCTTCGCCTCGAGCTCGGCGCTCGTCGACATCGACGGGGGCGGTGGAGGTGCCGACGTTGCGGCCGCCGCACCCGGGCCGGGGCTGCCGAGGCCCGTGGCCAGCCGCTGCGCCACGACGGCCATCTCCTCCGCCGTTCGCCTGGTCAGCGTCAAGACCGAGTCGTCCGCCTCAGCCAGCGCGCGCCGCAGCTTCCCGAGCTCGATATCCCCGAGCGAGCGATCCTCCGCGGCCCGCCGCAGACGGGCCCGCAGCTCCTCGATCTCTTCGGCCTGCGCCCGCGCGACGCGCACGGAGGACTCCGACTGAACCAGCGCGTCCTCCAGCTTGCGCCTCAGCTCCGCAATCCTGGCGTCCGCCTCGTCGGCACGTGCGCGCGCGCGCCGCTCGATCTCTTCCAGGCGGCGCTCGGCGAGGTCGGCGCGAATCGCAGCCGAACCGGGCTCTACCACGAGGTCGGGCGACGCCACCTGCTTCTCCGCCAACTCGGCCTTCAAGCGGGCGATCTCCCGGTCGGAAGCCAGCGTGGCCGCCAGCCGGGCAGCCGGCGCGATCTCCGCGGCTCGCCCCGCGGCCACCACCTCCGCCAAGGCCTCGATGGGCGCGAAGGGCACCTGAACCAGGACCTGTCCCAGCACCGGTGGCGGCTCGTTCCCCGCCACGGCGATGTAGTGGCTCGGCTGCTCCGTTCCGCCCCCGAGGAGCGAGGCGTCCACGCGCAGCGCATCGGCGGTCGCGTCGAATTCGACCAGGCCGAATCCGAGGAAGGGTGTCTGTCCCAACATCCGGACGACCCGGAACTCCCGGGCGAGCGCGTCGGAGAGGTCGTAGTAGTTCACGCCCCCTCGAAACACGGCGCTCTGCCGCTCGCTGGCGGGCACCGCCACCACCAAGAATCCCCCCTCACGGAGCAGTCCGCGAACGCGCGGGACGGCGTCGGGATCCCCCAGGATGGATTCTCCGTCGGGAACGAACACGACGTCGAACCGTCGCGCCATGACGGTCAGCTGCTGAAGGTCCTCGAGCAGCATGAACTGGACACCCGGCCCGGCGTGCCGCGTCCGGGCGCGATCAATCTTCGCACGGTCGATGTCGAGAGAGACGACATCCGCCGCGCCGTGGCGCGCCAGGAACGCAGCCGACGCCCCTTCGCCGCACCCCAGCTCCAGCACCCGTCGTTCGCGCCACAGCGGAGCCGTGTAGGCGTAGAGCGGAAGCCGAACATTGAGAAGATCCGTCGGGTTGCGATCTGACATGGCCGAGGGCGCACTATAACCCCAGGGAGCCAGGCCGCCGAATTAGTCGCGGTGGCGCGTGCGAGCTTGCTCGCTCGCGCCGTCCCGCGGGGGATTTGGGCCTGCGGACGCGCGTCGTTCGAACCGCCATGGCATAATCGGTAATCGATCGTGGCAAAGAAACCGGCACAGAGCTCGGGCGCGCCCGCAGAATCGCCCCCCTCGGCTCCCACCGCGCCAGCTGGCGACGTCGCGCTGGTGTTCGGCAAGGACGAGCACGGCACCCACATCCTTCGGAGGCGTTCCGAGGGCGCCCCCATCGAAGCGGGAATCCTTCGGCCCCTCAAGAGCGGAAAGCCCATCGACGGCGAGGTGGTGAGTCTGTCTCCTCGCAGCGATGTTCCTCTGCTCTTCGACGTCAAGTCCGAGCTGCCAGACCCGCTTCGTTCGACGAGCGACGGGCCGGCGCAGGTCGCCAGCGAAGCCTACCGCAAGGGCTGGGATGCGGTGTGGGGTAGACGACGGCGGGACCGGACCGTCAATTGAGAAAAGGACCCTAAGAGGGTCCTTTAGATCCCCCGCGACGGTTGGGTCGAGCAAGCTCGCCCCAACCAACGCGATCGAAAAGGACCCAAGCCTCCTCTAAATCCCGCTTGGGATGCTTAGTACAGCGCCCCAGAGGTTCGGGACCACATCCAGGGTATCCAAGTTACGCGCGAATCGGGCCCTGCGTCTGCTTCTGGCGCCGTCGTGCGTCCCCTTTGCCGCGCCCACACGAGTGGCGAGGTTGGCGCCGCGCGAAGCTCAGGTCGGTTTCGCTCGGTCGCGTCAAGGTGAAGCGGGCTCGAACAGTGTGGCTCACTCCTGCGTGGCCATCCCCCAGGGGCTTCGTGGTCGGTCCCCAACTTCGGGGGCGGGGCGCTTCGCGTCAGTTTCGTCTTCCCTTGGGGTTGCCTCGTGGCTCAAGAGAATGTAACTCGCCACCGATGACGTCGTACCTGATGGGTGAACATGGACAGCTTCTCGCGTAGGCAGCGTCTGGACAACGTTCTGGGCTGGCTGCAAACGGCCAAGGAAAACCTGCCCGCAATCAACAACAATGCGGTCTCGTCCGACCAGATCGCGTCCATGTCCGCGCTGGTCGATCGCATGCAGCGGGTCGCCCACGCGCTCCAGACCGCCAGCCGCTCTCAACCCGAGCGCCGGGCCGCCTGAACGCCAGGAACCCGATCGAGAAAAGCGCCGCCTGCACACAGGGCGGCGGATATTTTTTCCGCGCGCGCCCTCGCCTGGTATAGCTTCCTCAGGACCTTGTTCAGGAAGATGGCTCCCGTTCCCCGGCGCACGCCGGCGTCTCGCGTGGATTTGGGTGGTCGCTCGCTTCGCCTCTGGGCCGCAGCCCTCGGCTTGGCGCTCTGGCCACTCGGTTGCACCGGCGCGGCTGGTCCAGTCTCGCCCACCACTCGCGCCGATCAGCCAGGAACCGCGAAGACGACGGCCCGGCCGTCGCCCTCGAAAGCCACAGCCCCGCTTCGAGACGGCGGGCCGACCGCGGCCGCCCCGGAAGGCCACGAGGGGCAGCCGGCAGGACAGGTCGCCGCCGAAGGTGAGCGAGTCCTCCTCACCGAGGGCGGCCACGACCGCTGGCTGGACGCCCGGTCCGCGGTCCAGGCGGGGTACACGCTCGTAGACCTCGGGGACGACTTCACGCCGTACATCTTCGCCGAGCAGCACGACGACGAGGGCCGGCCTCTGCCCAACCGTTACCGGCGGGTATTCGTGGGGCTCGCGAACGACCAGCTCGACGAAGACGGCGCGCCGCTCGCGGCCGGAGAGAAGAACTTCCTCGAGCTTTACGGGATCTTTCCGTCGCTGTCGGTGCTGCGCGGGCGCTTTCTGCTCGACGAGTCGAAGAGTTGCCTCGATCCCGAGGGTCAGCCCGCGCTCGAGGCCGTCGAGACGGTGACCTACGTGTCTCCCGATGAGATGCGAAAGGACGAGAAGCGGGTGGCCCGCGCGCGCCGGGAGCTGGAAGAAGCCCGCGTGAAGGCCCACAAGAAAACGGTCGCGGACTTGATCGCCGCGGATCCTTCCTATGAATCGCGGCAAAAGCTGATCGAGCGCCGCGCCGCCGAGAAGCTGGCGATGGCGGAGGTAGAGAAGCGCCTGTTCTGTGAGGGATTGCTCAGCAAGAAGAAACATCAGACCGGGATCTACGACGACGCCATGCGCTTGGCGGTGCGACGGTTTCAGCAGAAGAACATGATCTACGAGGCGAACTATTTGCGCCGGAAGACCATGGACGCGCTCGCACGGGCCACCCTCGACAACGATCACGACGCCCTGCTGCGCGCCTTGCGCGAGCGCGTCACCGATGCAGCCGGAATCATCGAGGACGGCACGACGGACGGCAAGAACGGACCGCCCCAGGTCCCGAACGGGTCGGGCGGGCGCGAGCCGATGCACAACCTGGTCGAGGAGTACGCGCGGGCGACCGCCGCTCAGCTCGGGGTCGATAGCCCCAGCGGCGCGCTGGCCTTCTTCCATCGGCATCCGGCGGCCGAGCTGCGTCACCTGCGCGCGGCCATCAAGCTGCCGCCGCGCCCCTCGTACTACGGCGCGCAAATGGATCTGTCCATCGTCGTCGACCGCGGCGACGTGTGGTACGACCCGCCCTTCGACGAGAACGATCACTGGCACCCCCAGCCGCGGAAGCACTACCCGACGCTGACGCTGTTCCTGAACGCCGGCGGCCAGCGCATCCCCCTCGTGCGCTGGCGCACCACGATCGGAAGCTGGCGCGCGGAGCAGGCCAGCAACGGCTACGAGTACTACCGCTACAAGGGCTCCGACATCGGCCCGCGCGTGGTTCGCCACGTGATCTCGGGTCCGGTGTGGATCGCGCCAAACTCCACGCCCATTCGAACCCTGGTCAAGGGCAAGCTCATCAACAACCGCTGGGAGTCAGTGGTGAACTACGACGAGCTCGGGCCCGGGTACCTGTCAGCTTACGGTGTCGTCGCCGGTTATTTCGTGGTGCCGGGGCGCGAGGGCCGGGCCGACTTCGACAATGGCATACGCGCGCACGGATCGTCGGACTACCTGTCGATCTACAGCAGCACCGGGTACTCCCACGGCTGCCATCGGCTGCCCAACCACCTGGCCATCCGCCTGTATGACTTCCTGCTTCGTCACCGCAACGTCCACGTCGAAGGGGACTCGCCGATGGGATTCGCGCGGCAGTTTCTGTGGAAGGACAGTGCCTACGAGATGCGCATTCCCTCGCGCGGCTATGTGTTCACGCTGGATCCGCCGCTTCCGGTGAACGTGCTCGAAGGTGAGATCAAGGGGACGGCGCAAAAGCCCATCCTCGGGTACGTCCCCAAGCCCGGCGTGAAGTACCCGGGTCCGCCCCCACCCGTGCCGAATTCGCCCGAGGCGCGCAACGCCGGTGGGCCCGTCGAGGAGAGCCCATGATCCGGCGTCTCGCGAGGCTGGTCGGGAGCGCGGCGCTGGCCTTCTCGGCCGTGATATTCGTCCCCGCAAAGTTGCAAGCGCAGACACAGTTGCCTTCGACGCCCCCGGCCGCGGCGCAGGATCCGGCCGGCGCGGCCGCAGCCGCCGCCGAGTCAACGGATGCCAAGGAGGCGAACCCGGCGACCCCGACCGTGCGCATCGTCTTCAAGGTGCTTCCGCCGAACAACGCCACCGTCACCTGGGGCAGCAAGCGTCTCGGGATCATCAAGCCCAAAGCGCCGCTCATCATCGAACGGCCGCGTGACAGCGGACCGCTCGACGTCGTCGTGAAGTGCGCGGGCTACGTCACGGTGCACACGCGCGCCTACACCTTCACGAACACGACGCTCGCGGTGAAGCTGACCCCCGTCGACAAGAAGAACACCCTCTACGGCTACCGGGAGGAGCTCCCACCGGAGCCGGACGCGGCCGCGGCGACGCCGGGAGCAGCGCCGGCCGCCGTTCCACCGCCCGGCGGCGCCATGGCGGCGCCCCCTGCGTCGGCGGCGCCCCCCGCCGACTTGGCGCCGAAGCCCTAGCGGCCCCCGAGGCCTCTCGGTCAACCAACGACCGGCTCCCAGTGCGGGGTGCTGCCCTAGATTTCGCAGTCGACGACGACGGTCGCGCCCGCTGGGGCGTAGGGGACGAGGTTGCCGATGACCGGCTTCCCGTCCACCTTCAGCGCTGGCGTGCCGCCGCCGCTGTTCTTCACCCGAATTTGGTAGGTGGCGCCGCGGCACTTGCGCGTGACGGTGAACGCAGGGACGTCCTTGCCGATGCACGGCTGAACCCGCAGTCCCTCGAAGTCGGGGCGGATGCCGAGCATGTACTGCGAGATGGCGACGAAGTTCCAGGCCGCCGTTCCGGTGAGCCATGAGTTCTTCGCCTCGCCGTGCCGTGGGGCGTCCTTGCCCGCGATCATTTGCGCGTAGACATAGGGCTCCAGCCGGTGGATTTCGCTGATCTCCTCGAGATAGGCCGGCGTGATCTTCTTCCAGTACTCGAACGCGCGGTCGCCCCGCCCGAGCACGGTCTCGGCGATCATGATCCACGGGTTGTTGTGGCAGAAGATGCCCGCGTTCTCCTTGTAGCCGGGCGGATAGGTCGAGATCTCGCCCAGCTCGAGGTGATATTCGGTGAAGGGCGGGTTGTTGAGCACGATGCCGTAGCGGGTGTCGAGCCGCTCCTTGACCGCATCGAGGGCCTTCTTCGCCTGGCCCGTCTGCACGCCAATTCCCGCCATCACGCAGAAGCCTTGCGGCTCGATGAAGATCTGGGCCTCCTTGTTCTCCTTGCTGCCGACCTTCTTGCCGAAAAAGTCGTACGCGCGCAGGAACCAGTCGCCGTCCCAGCCGTGTTGCAGGACGACGTCGGTCATCTTGGCCGACTCGGCGGCGGCCCGCGTCGCCTCGTCCCCCTTTCCCATCTTGGCCGCGAGGTAAGCGTAGTCCGGGGCGACGCCGACGAACATGCCCGCGATGAACACCGACTCCGCCGTGCGCCCGGTGCGGTTGCCCGTCGTCTGGAACGACTCGTCGGGGGTCTCCGAGAAGCAGTTCAGGTTGAGACAGTCGTTCCAGTCGGCGCGTCCGATGAGGGGGAGGCCGTGGGGCCCGAGGTTGTTGAGCACGTGGTGGAACGAGCGCTTGAGGTGCTCGAACAGCGAGGCGGTGTTCTTGGCGTCGTTGTCGAAGGGGACCTGCTCCTCGAGGATGGCGAAGTCGCCCGTCTCGCGGATGTAGGCGGCAACGCCGAAGATCAGCCACAACGGATCATCATTGAAGCCGCTGCCCACATCGTTGTTGCCACGCTTCGTGAGCGGCTGGTACTGGTGATAGGCGCTCCCATCGGCGAACTGGGTGGACGCGATGTCGATGATCCGCTCGCGGGCGCGCGCCGGCACGAGGTGCACGAACCCGAGCAGGTCCTGGTTCGAATCCCGGAAACCCATGCCGCGCCCGATCCCCGTCTCGAAGTACGACGCGCTCCGGGACATGTTGAACGTGACCATGCACTGGTAGGGATTCCAGATGTTCACCATGCGATCGAGCTTCGGATCGCCCGACTTGACCTCGTAGTGCGACAGCAGCTTCGTCCAGTGATCGCGCAGCTCCTTCATCGCCGCGGCCACCTGCTCCGTCGTCGAGAACTTCGCGATCATCTCGCGCGCACGGGTCTTGTTGATGATCCCGGGCTTCTCCCACTTCTCGGCGACGGGGTTCTCGATGTAGCCCAGCGTGAAGACGAAGGTCTTCTCCTCGCCCGGGGCCAGCGTCACGTCGAGGCTGTGGGAGCCCACGGGTGCCCAGCCGCTGGCCACCGAGTTTCCGGACTGGCCCTTTTGCACCGCCTGGGGCTCGCCCATCCCGTTGTAGAGGCCCATGAACGTCTCGCGATCGGTGTCGAAGCCGGCCACCGGCGCGTTCACGTGATAAAACGCATAGTGATCGCGGCGCTCGCGATACTCGGTCTTGTGATAGATGGTGTTGGTCTTGTCGGTGCGATCGATCTCGACCTCGCCCACGCTGAAGTTCCGCTGGTAGTTCGTCATGTCGTCGTAGGCGTTCCAGAGACAGAACTCCAGGTAGGAGAACAGCTTGATGGAACGAGGAGCTGCCCCGCCGTTCTTCAGGCGCACCTGGTGAACCTCGGCGTTGTAGCCGGTCGGGACCAGGAACGTCACCTCCGCGGAAAGGCCCTGCTTGACCCCGGTGATCTTCGAATACCCGAGCCCGTGCCGGCATTCGAAGCTGTCGAGCTCGGCCTTGACCGGCATGTAAGACGGAGACCAGAAGCTGCCGTCCTGCTCGCGTATGAAGAAGTAGCGACCGCCCACGTCCGTGGGGACGTTGTTGTAGCGGTATCGAAGCAACCGACGGAGGCGCGCGTCCCGGTAGAAACAGTAGCCCCCTGCTTGATGCGAGATGAGACCGAAGAATTTCTCCGAGCCCAGGTAGTTGATCCAGGGATACGGCGTCTTGGGGGTGTTGATGACGTATTCTCGGTTCTGATCGTCGAAAAAGCCGAATTGCATACTTCGCCTCCGGAAGAGCTACGCTGGTTTGGGGAACACGGTAAGGAAGGGGGGGCCGGGGTCGCCTGACGCGGCTCACGCGTTCAGGTGGGCGCGCATGATAACCTACAAGCCCCTACGGGATAGCGTCTTACCCGATTTTTTCCGTCACCTCGGGGGCAGTCTCGGCATCCTGGTTGTTCGGCCGGGACCCCGCCGCGACCGGGGCCTCCCCCGCCGCCGGGCCCAAACCGCATCCGGCGGTTACACGAGAGTTGCGTGAACGACGGGCGGAGGCTATATAGACGCCCCTTCGAGGAACCCCATGGCTCAAAAAGGCATTCACCCAGTCTACAAAAAGTCCGTGATTTCCTGCGCGTGCGGAAATCGGGCCGAGACGTATTCGACGCGCGGCGATTTCATGACCGACATATGCTCGAACTGCCACCCGTTCTACACGGGCAAGCAGAAGTTCGTCGACGCCGCCGGCCGCATCGAACGCTTCAACAAGAAGTACGGCACCAAGACCCCGACGCCGCCTGCTTCGTCCTAGCAGCCCCCCCGCCGTGCCTCGGCGCGAGAGGACCTGACCCGTGCTCGATGATCTGCTCGTCTCCAAGCTAGCCGCCATCGAGCAGCGTTTCGAGGAGCTCTCTGGAAAGCTGTCCGATCCCGCGGTGCTGGGCAATCGCCAGACGTTTCAGAAGATGTCGAAGGAGCACGCGGATATCCGTGAGCTCGTCGACGCCTTCCGGAGCTATCGCGAGCTCGGGCGGCGCGTCGCGGACGCGCGGGAGATGCAGAAGGATCCCGAGATGCGGGAGCTCGCCTACGACGAAGAGAGGCAGATCGCCGGCGAGCAAGCGATCCTCGAGGAGCGCATCAAGATCCTGCTCTTGCCGCGTGATCCCAACGACGACAAGAACATCATGCTGGAGATCCGCGCGGGGACCGGCGGCGAGGAGGCCGCCCTGTTCGCCGGCGATCTCTTCCGCATGTACACGCGCTTCGCCGAGCGGCGCCGCTGGTCGGTGGAGATCGTCTCGATGTCATCGGCCCAGGCCGGCGGCATCAAGGAGGTGGTGGCGCTCATCAAAGGTCAGGGCGTCTACAGCCAGCTGAAATATGAGTCCGGCGTGCATCGCGTCCAGCGCGTCCCGGCGACGGAGGCCCAGGGCCGTATCCACACCTCGACGGCGACGGTGGCGATGATGCCCGAGGTCGAGGACGTGGAGATCGCCATCGATCCAAAGGACCTGAAGATCGACGTCATGCGCTCGGGGGGCCCCGGCGGCCAGTCGGTCAACACGACCGATTCGGCGGTTCGCATCCACCACATTCCCTCCGGCCTGATCGTGCACTGCCAGCAGGAGAAGTCGCAGCACAAGAACAAGGCCATGGCCATGAACCTCCTGCGGGCGAAGTTGTTCGCCATCGAGGAAGAGAAGCGCCAGAGCGCCGAGCGCGACGCCCGCCGTGGCCAGATCGGAACCGGTGACCGCTCCGAGAAGATTCGCACGTACAACTTTCCCCAGGACCGACTGACCGACCACCGCATCGGGATGACGAAGCACAACCTCCCCGGGTTGCTGGACGGGGACCTGCAGGACGTCGTCGACAGCCTCCGGGCGCACTTCCAGGCCCAGGCCCTGAAGGAAGCCGGCGCGGCGCCGTGACGCGTCTTCGACGCCCCTGCTAGCAGCCCGCCTCAAGTTCCGGCCCGGTGAGCCGATTGAACCCGTGAAGCCCCTCCCGCGGGCCCCATGCGCATGGCCGGACCCTCCACGATGGCTCTCGAGCTCGGCTCGCCAGGCGGGATCGCCGCGCTGAAGAGCGGCGTCCTCGTCGAGGACGGCAGCGGACTGATCGTCGCAGCCAATCAGACGTTCTGCCGCATGTGGAGGCTGACGGTCGAGGCCCCGGAATTGGTCGCGCAGTTGGCTGCGAAGGTCGGCAGGCCCTCCGAGGCAATGCTCGCCGATCCCCAGCGGACGCTCGCGCGCCTGCGGGCCCTCGCCGATGAGCGCGTGCCGGTGTTCGAGGAGTCCTTGCGCCGGAGCGATGGCACCGTCGTGGAGGTGGACTACATCCCGCTGCGGCACGGCGATGTCTACGCTGGCTGCTACTGGGTCTACCGTCTCTCCACGGAGGCGGCCTCCGCCGACGAGGAGATGCGAACGCACAATCGGGATCTCGAACAGCGGGTGCTCGAGCGAACCCGTGAGCTCGCCCGGACGAACTTCGATCTCGAAGCCAGCCTGCGCAGGCTCGGCCAGACGCAGGAGCAGCTCATCCACGCGGGCAAGATGGCGGCCGTGGGGACGCTGGTGGCCGGCCTGTCGCACGAGCTCAACAATCCCCTCGGGATCATCGTCGGGTACGCCCAAGGCCTCCTGCGACGGGCGCCGCACGATGCGCCCGGCCGCGAGTCGCTGGCCGCGATCGAACGCCAGGCGCTCCGCTGCGCTCACCTCGTCCGCTCACTGCTCGACTTCTCGCGCAGCAGCCGCTCACAGCCGGAGGACACGGCGGTTCCGCCGCTCGTCGAGCGCGTACTCGAGCTCGCGGCCGGTCAGGCGCGCCAGCGCAAGATCGAGCTGCGCTGGGCCCCGCGCCACCCGCTTCCGGTCCTCGTCAGTCGCCCCCAGGACATCGAGTCGGTCCTGATGAACCTGGTGTCCAACGCCATCGACGCGACGCCCGCGGGAGGGTCGGTCACGCTCTCGGCGGCCCCCATGGCGCGAGGCGGTCGAGCGGGCGTGGAGATCAGCGTCATCGACACCGGGACCGGGATTCCTTCGCACGTGCTCCCGCGAATCTTCGATCCGTTCTTCACGACCAAGCCGATCGGTCAGGGCACGGGTATCGGTCTTCCGCTCAGCCGCCAGGCCATCGAGGCTCACGGCGGCGCGATCGACGTGCGCACGGCCGAGGGAATCGGAACCACGATGCGCGTTTGGTTGCCGCTAGAGCCGCCCAGCACCGCCGCGACCCCCGAGCCGGCGATCTCCGAGCTCGGCCCCGCGGGGCGCCATCGCATGACCGCCGCGGGAGGTGGCTAGTGCACCGCGTGAACGCCCTCCCCAAGGTGCTGCTGGTCGAGGACGAGCCCGACTTCCGGAACCTGGTGGCGCATGAGCTCGGCGAGGAAGGCTATGGCGTGTCCGTCGCCACCGACGGGCTCGCCGCCATCTCCTGCCTGGCCGAAAACGAGTATGACGTCGTCGTCACGGACGTGCGCATGCCGGGCGCGAGCGGCGTCGAGGTGCTGCGCGCCGCGCGGACCCGGATGCCCGACACCGAGATCGTCATGACCACCGGCTACGCCTCGCTGGATCTCGCCATCGAGTGTCTACGCGCCGGCGCGTTCGACTTCGTTCAGAAGCCCTTCAACGTCGTCGATCTCGTGTCGACGGTGGGACGGGCGCTGGCCAGGCGCAGGCTGCGCACGACCCGCGAGCTGGTCCAGGCCGGACAGGCAGTGCTGGCGACCCAGGAGATCGAACGCCTCCCGGAGGTGATTGTCGAGGTGGCGCGCCGGGCGATGGAGGCCGACGACGCTTCATTGATGCTGCCGGACTCGGAGGGACGCCTCTACGTGGCCTACTCCTCGAGCCTGCTCGCCGAAGTGCGCGCCGCGATGGGCGGCGAGGAGCGGGTGGCCTCCCGGATCGCCCGGCAACGTGAGCCGGTGCTCATCACGAACGGCCTCGGCGGCGACCCGCGCTTCGCCGACATCAAGGACTACCGCCGCGTCTCGTCGAGCATCGTCTACCCGCTCTTGGCCCGCGAGCGTCTGGTCGGGGTGCTGAACCTGAACCGGGCCGATCCGGAGCGGCCATTTCGCCAGGTCGACGTGGACCGGGCAGCGGTGCTCGCGTCGCAGGCGCTGCTGGCGCTGGAGAACTCGCGGTTGCTGCGCCAGATGGTGGCCTCCGAGCGCCTCGCCTCGATCGGCCAGCTCGCCGCCAGCGTCGCGCACGAGATCAACAACCCAGCCTCCTACGTCCTCAGCAATCAGGAATTCCTCCAGCGCGGTGTCGGTCAGCTCGCCAAGCTGGCGGAGGCCATCGCGGACGAGCCGCCGGCGTCCCGCGTCCAACAGGTGTGGAAGGCCCTCGGCGGGGGAGTATTTCTCGATGACCTGTTGCAGGCGACGGGCGATCTGGCCGAAGGGGTGGGCCGCATCCGCGAGATCGTTTTCGACCTGCGCGGCCTCGCCCGGACGGGCGACGCTCCCGTGCTCGTCGACGTGAACGACGCCCTACGCTCCGCGCTGCGGGTGGCGGCGGCTCAGCTTCGTGGTCGCAAGTTGGCGACCGACTTCGGCCAGGGGACCACGACGCTCGGCAGCACGGGGCGCCTGTCCCAGGTGTTCCTCAACCTGCTCGTGAACGCGGCGCAGGCCGTCGCCGAACGCGACGATGCCTTCGGCGAGATTCGCATCACCACCCGGCGCGACGGGGCGAATGTGTTGGCTGAGATCTCGAACAACGGTCCGGCGATCCTGCCCGAGCACCTCCCGAGAATCTTCGAGCCGTTCTTCACCACGAAGGGCCCCGGGATCGGCACCGGCCTTGGCCTGTCCACCAGTCGGGACATCGTCCGCCGCTTGGGGGGCGAGATTCGCGTCGACTCCGCGGCCGACCGCGGCACTCGCTTCACGGTGTCGGTGCCCGCGGTGTCCGCGAGAATCGTCCCGGGCGGCGCGAACGCGACCCCCGTCCCGACGACACAGACCCCCGGGCCCAAGCTGGTCGATTGATTGATCGAGGTGTGGCCCTCCCGGCGGGGCGAACTATGGCATGCTTCTTCGCCACGTTCGGCACCCCCCATGCGAATCGTCGCTCTTGTCATCACCAGTTTGCTCGCCACCACGATGGGAGGCTGTCTCGATCGCGGCGGCCTCGCTCCCATCGGTGACGCGGGCACCGCGGGCGGCTCGGGGGCGGCGGCCGGTCGCGGAGCGGGCGGCAAGGGGGCGACAGCGGGCACGAAGGGGGCGGGCGGGGCGATCGGTGGACATGGCGGGAGCCTCGTCGCGACCGGCGGCGCCATCGGCACGGGGGGAGGAACGGGCGGCAAGGGCGTCGGCGCAGGTGGCTTCGGCACGCTCGGAACCGGCGGGGCGACCGCCTCGTCCGGCGGTCACGTAGCCGCGACCGGGGGCAACGCCGGAACGGGCGGCGTCACCGGAGCGGGCGGCGGGCCGGTCGCCTGCCCAGCTGTCGCGTGCAATCTCGCTTGTCCTTTCGGGAACGAGGTCGACTCGAACGGCTGTCTGCTGTGCAAGTGCAAGCCGACCCCCTGCCCCGCCGTCGCTTGCCCCGTGATGTGTCCGAACGGGTCGTACGCGGACGCGTCTGGCTGCGACACCTGCAAGTGCAGGCCACCCGCGACGTGCGTCGAGAGCGATTGCATCACGCCCCAGCCCCCCGGTGGCCCGAGCGTCGATTGCGAGGACGGGTCCGTGAGCGGCTGGCGCTGCCAGCCGACCCCGATGGGCGGGTGTGCCTGGCAATTGCTCAGCTGCCCCTCGCGCTGTAACACGATCAGCGACTACGACAAGTGTGTCGGCGATCCGACGTGCATGTGGCTCGCGCCCGGATGCGCGGAACCGGCCCTCGTGACCGCCGGCTGCTACGCGCGGGCCAACCTCAACTGCACGTCGGATGCGGCGTGCGGTCTGGGGCATCAGTGCCTGAAGCGGGTGATCAACCCCTGCTTCAACGCGCCTTGCTTGGCCTGCGCCGAGACGGTGACGGTCTGCCAATGAGGCGACCGAGCCCCGGCCAGCGTCCGCGCGCGCTTCCGTGAACGATCGTCGACCACCCATCGCGGCCGAGCTCGCTCCGGTCCCGCTCGTCATTCTCACGGGGTTTCTCGGCGCCGGCAAGACGACGGTCCTGAACCGCGTGCTCGGGACGCAACACACCCGCCGGGTGGCCGTGCTGGTCAACGAGCTCGGGCGAATCGACATCGACGCGGGCCTCATCCGGGGACGAGCGGGGGACGTCCTCGAGCTGTCGGGCGGATGCGTGTGTCACCAGCTCGGCGTTCAGCGTGAGCTGTGGTCAGCGCTCGACGACGTGGTCACCCGCTCGCGCCCCGACCTCGTCGTCCTGGAGACCACGGGCCTCGCCGAGCCCGACGCGATCCTGCGCGGTCTCGACGAGCTACGGGGAAACTCGGAGACGAACCGGGCGCTGGTCGTGGCCTCGGCGGTGGTCACGATCGTCGACGGCGAATGCGGCCTCGAACAGCTCGACCGGCATGACGAGGCCCGCGAACAGGTCCTCGCGGCCGATCGTATCCTACTGTCGAAGCTGGACCGGACGGCAACCGCCGCGCGACTCGTGGCCTTGCACCGCCGCCTCGTCGAGCTGAACCCGGCCGCCGAACGCGCGGCCTTTGCGAACGACGACGCGGGGACGGCCGCGCTCGTGCCGTGGCTCTTCCTGCCGGGCCGACGACAGCGCGGGCCCGGACGCGCGCGCGCTCATCACCGGCATCCTCATCAGCTCGCCGCCGCGACGTTCGTCGATCCCGCGCCCCTGGCCAGCGAGGCCCTGCTGCTGGTCTGCCAATCGCTCGGAGACCGCCTGGTGCGCGCGAAGGGTTTCGTGAACCTCGCCGGCGAAGCGCGACGGGGGTTTCTGGAGCGCGCCGGGGCGCGCACGACGCTCGAGCTCGGGGCACCATGGGGGGCGGAGCCTCCCCTCACGCGGCTCGTCCTCATCGGGGAGGGACTGGACGAAGCAGCGTTGCATCGCCAGCTGTGGGCTTGCCGCGCGCCAACGCGACTATTGTAAAAAGGACCCTCAGCGGGTCCTTTGAATCCCCCGCGAAGGCGCGTGCGAGTCAAGCTCGCCCGCGCCTTCGCGACTACTCGGCGGGGTGAAACGACGGTTCGCGTAGCTGACGGCGCGCCGTGTAGATGAAGAGGAGCCCCGAGAGGCCGAACGCCAACACCGTGATCAGCAGGCTGTGGGCCACGGTGGCGTGCGCCCCGATCAGTCCGACGACTGAGGCGGCCGGCGCGTCACCGAGCACATGGGCGCCGAACAAGAACACCGCCTGCAACGTGGCCGAGTAGCGGGGCGGTGCCAGCTGGTCGACCACCACCGCCGCCGGTCCGTTGTACATCGAGAGCAAGAACACGCTCGCCGTGGTCAGCATAGCGAACAAGGGTTTGTTGGACACCAGCAGGCACCCGAGGCCCATGGGAACAGCCATCAGCAAGGACACTCCGACGACCAGGGCGTGCCCGCCCTTGCGTTTGCGTCCGACCTTGTCGCCGATGAAGCCGCCGGTCACGACGCCGCCGATGCCGCAGCCGAGACCGATGGCCAACATCAACGCGCTTCCCCCGAGCACCGAGAAACCGCGCTCGTCGATGATCAGCCAGCGCGCCCAGAACAGCAGCCCGCTGACGCCGAAGGTGACCAGGATGCCGCCCAGCAGGCTGGAGATGAAGGTTGGGTTCAGCAGGTAAGCCCGGGCCGGCTCGCCATGTGGACGGTCGATGTGCGGCGGCGCGGCGATGAAGGCCGCCAGCAGCGCCAGCAAGACGGACGGGATACCGGCGATCCAGAACACCCCGCGCCAGCCGATCGAAGGGGCCAACACGGCGCCGAGGAACAAGCCCGTCGACCCGCCCACGGCCATGCCGGCGTTGTAGATGCCAAGCGCCCGCCCGCGCGCCTTTGGTGGCGCGTCCGCGCACAGCAAGGCGTTGGCGCTGGGGCCGTAGGAGCCCTCGCCGATGCCCACCACCGCCCGGAATATCAGCAGCATCGTGAACGAGCTCGACAGCGCCGAGCCGATGGTCGCCATGCTCCAGATGAGAACGCCGGCAAAAATGACCCTCCTCGGCCCTACGCGGTCGGCGATCGGGCCCGAGATGAGCGAGGCCAGCGCGAAGACGCCCAGGTTGACCAGCGACAGGAGCCCGAGGCGGAACTTCGACAGCCCAAAGCTGTGGGCCAGGAAGGGCGTCATGCTGTAGACGACCTGGCGGTCCATGTAGTTGAAGAAGTTGATCGTCGTCAGCAACGGCAACGGCCGGATTCCCCGCCGCGGCGCCGCAACCGCCAGGCTACCCACCCCCACCGGGCACCTGGCGCGGGGTACGGAACAATGACGAGAGCTGCTTTGGGGCGCTGTTCATGACCTCACGGTGGCGGGAGGGTAGCAGACTGGCGACGCCCTGGCAGCCTGCGATCATCGCGCCGATCACGGTTGACAACCCCGGGGCGGCAGACTTCGCGCGGCGGCGTGGGACCGGGACAATTCGGCGGGGCTCGGGAATAGCCGGCGACAACCTGATAGTTTGTCATTCGCATGGTCCGGCTGGCCGCACGCGCGGGGTGTCTGCTGGGAGCGGCGACGCTCGCGGGTCTGCTCGTGAATGGCGTACGCGCCGACGGCGTGCGGTTTTCGAACTTTGTCGCGCCGAACGCCTGTGCGAACCCTGGCGAAGGCGAGACGTCCTCCCCCGCCGCTCCCGCTGTCGAGGTGATGGCTCCCGGCGACGCGGCCGGTCTCTGCGGCGACCCGACGACGTTGATTGCCGACGTCCGCTCCGCCGACGAATTCGCGAAGGGCCACGCCAGCGGCGCGATCCACCTTCCTTGCGGGGCCTCGGGCCAGGTCGCCGACACCGCCGTGGGATTGGTCAGGGGCCGACAGACCCTGATTCTTTATGGCTCGACCACCGCGGATGCCCGCCGGGTGGCCGAGGAGATGCGGCGGCGCATCCACCGGGCGGACTTGCGGGTGGTCGCGCTCGCGGGCGGCTTTGCCGCGTGGGACCAGGCCGGTCTCGCCTGCGCGTCGGGGCCATGCGCCGCTTGCCCGGGCCCGTCACGCGACGCCACTCAGGATCCGCGCCATCCGTGAAGCCCTCGTGAGCCCCCTGCCCTTCGCTGTGTTTCTCGTACGCCTGACGATCGGCGGCCTGCTCGTCGTCGCGGGGTTCTTGAAGCTCCGGGCTCCCGTGGCCTTCGCCACGGAGATCGCGAACTACCAGCTCTTCCCGTCGGTGGCGCCCTACGTGGCGGCCACCTTGCCCCTCGTCGAGATCTTGATCGGCGCGGGGTTGATCCTGTTCCCAAGGCCCTGGAGGCGCGCCGCCGAAGCCGTCGCTCTGGGGCTCACCGTCGTCTTCGCGAGCGCGGTCGGCTCCGCTTACGCGCGGCGCATCGACATCGATTGTGGTTGTTTTGGCACCGGTGGGGGCGCCATCAACGGCCTGACCTTGCTCAGAAACGTGGCCCTGGTCGCCGCCACGGTCTTCCTGTTGAGGTTCGATCGCGGCCGCGCCACCTCCCGCCGGCCGCAGTGACCTGGCGCTGCTCTTCGGGCGCTACCGCGCGAGCGAGCTCGCCCAGATCCCCAGCGCCGCCAGCAAGCAAACGCCGCCAGCGATCAAGATCCACGTTCGGGGAAGGGCGATGGGGTGGGTGGTCGCCGCTCGCTGCTTGCCCCCGCCGAGGCCGCTCGAGAGGTCGTCGATCATCGCCTTCATGGAGGGGTACCGGTCCTCGACGTCGACGCTGAGGCCGCGTTCGATGATCGGGAGCACCCACGCCGGCACCTCGGAGCCCTCGGGGGGACGCCGCACGTTCCCCGACAGGACCTCGCGCGCCAGGTTGATGAATGTCGTACGGTCGAACGCGCCCAGAAGCAGCGACAACGAGACGCTGCCCAGCGGCGTATGTCGTGACGCGGGAGGCGTTGCGGCCATGTCCGATTCGAACGGCGTCTGACCGTACAGCGCCCGGTAGAGGGCGACGCTGAAGCTGAACTGATTGCAGAAATGATCGGCGGCAGCGCCGCGGAATTGCTCGGGCGCGAGATACATCGCTGCGCGCATGCTATCGAGCGCCGCCATTCGTTGCTGGAGCGAGTGCGCCGCCGTCCGGAGCTCCTCGGTCGGGCTGGCCGCGCGTGATCCAGGCGGCTTGGCCGCGGTCAGTTCCCTGAGCTGCACTTTTCCGTCCGCCCCGACGAAGATGTTGTCCAGGCGGACATCCTCGTGAACGATCTTCGCGGCATGATCTGCCGCCAGCAGCTTTCCTGCTTGCAGCATGATTTCCGTGATCTCACGCCACGACCTCTCCTTCGTCTGAAGCCAGACGTCCATCCGATCCGCTGTTGCCTCCGTCTGCATCTCGACGAACGAAGCATTCTAGGGCCGCTTCGCCTGGCACGGAAGGGTAAGTTAGGCGGCCAGGTCGTCTCCCCGCCGAGGCACGGTGGCGGCCAGCAGCTGATCCATCACGTCGTCTCGGCTGACAACCCCGATGACCAGGCGGCCAAACACCACCGGCAATCGATCCACCGCGTGCTCGTCCATCAGCGTCGCCGCCTGATCCAGCGTCGTTTCCTGGTTGACGGCCGGCCCGAACGGTCGCGCGCACCAAACGGCGCTCTTGCCGGCAGGAGCGGCCTCGAGCTCATCGACCCTGGCGAGACCACCCGACGCGGGCTGGCCACCGCCGCCGAACATCGCGTACGTCTTGCCCTTGCAGCGCAAGACCTGTGCGGCCTTGTCCGCCGGGAACCACGCGGGGAGGCTCATCCAATCGTCCGTCATGACCCACTCGACCAGAGGGGTCGCTCGGCTGGCGTGCGCGCGGCCAGGGGTCCCCCTCTCCTTCCCGGTCCAGGGCTCGACGATCGAATGGGTTTTCATTTCTCGGCTCATGATTCGTCCCCGGTCTTCAATCGGCGTGCCATTGGTCTGGGCGCGAACATCGCGCAGAGGCGCCCATTTATCGTCCGACCTGGGTAACTCTTGAGGCGAAGCGACAACTATCTGGTCACCGCTGGGTAACCAGTTCGGTCGAGGCGGGGACTTCGGAACGTCGAGGAGGCGCGGACGTACACGGACTGCTAGTCGGCGAGGCCCGCGTAGATGGCCTGTACGTCGTCGTCGTCGTCGAGCGCGGCCAGAAAGGCCTCTACCTCGGCGCGGGCCGTGGTATCGACGGAGACCGGGTGCTTCGGCCTCCAGCCGAGCGCCACCGAGCTGACCGACCATCCCGCGACCCCGAGCGACTTCTGCGCCGCCTCGAGATCGGGTGGATCCGTGTAGAAACGGAAGGCTCCTTCGTCGGCGCCCTCCACGTCTTGCGCGCCCGCCTCGATGGCGGCCGCCTCGGCATCGAGGTTCCCCGGCGACCCCACGGGGGGCGTGGCCTCGATGATGCCCACATGTGCGAAGTCCCAAGACACAGCCCCCGAAGTGGCAAGCTGTCCCTTGCGAAACAACACCCGCACGTTGGTGGCCGTTCGGTTCTTGTTGTCGGTCAGGCACTCGACGATGACGGGCACCTGGTGGGGCCCAAAGCCCTCGTAGGTCACCGTCTCGTAGACGACGTTTTCGTCGAGCAGCCCTGCCCCCTTCTTGATCGCGCGCTCGAGCGTGTCACGCGGCATGGAGGCCTTCTTGGCAGCCTCGACGGCCATGCGCAGCCGGGCGTTCATGTCGATGTCGGCGCCCGCGCGCGCCGCGATCATGATCTCCTTGGCCAGCTTCGTGAAGACGCGGCCCTTGGCGTCAGCCGCCTCCAGCCGCCACTTCTGCTTCCATTGCGCTCCCATCGCGACAGGTCTAACCCGTTCGCGACGCGCGCGGAAGGGGGCCTGCGCGAAGCCCGCGCGCAAGCGAGCCGACCCGTCATGCTTCCGGCATCGGCGCCTTGTGGCGGCTGACGTTGTCGCCGTCGCCCGGACGCAAGGTTCGAAACAAGAGCGTCGTGAGGATCGTCAGCACGCCGAGCGCGAAGCACGCCTGATGAATGCCGTGGACGATCTCCCTCGATGTCGCGTGAAACCGGTCCGGTATGAACAGGGCTGCCGTCAACGAGGCGGCGGCGACCCCGAAGCTGACCGAGAGCTGCTGGGTGGTGCTGGCCATGGTGGCGGCCATGCTGGTGTCGTCGTCAGGGACGTCGGCGTAGCCGAGCGTGTTCAAGCTCGTGTACTGGAACGAGGAGAAGAAGCCAAAGCAAAACGCCTGGACAGCGATCAGCCAGACCGGGGTGTGTGCCCCGACCAGGGCGAACAGGCCCAGGAGCGCCCCGATGGCGAAGGTGTTGGTCAGCAAGACGCGACGGTAGCCGAAGCGGCTGAGCAGCTTCGGCATCAGCAGCCGCAGGCTCATCGCCGCGAGCGACTGCGGCAGGATCAGCAAGCCCGATTGGACGGCCGAATAGCCCAGCCCGACCTGGTACAGGAGCGGCAAGAGGAACGGCAAGCCGCCCACCCCGATTCGCGTCAGGAAGCTGCCCGCGATCGCCGCGCGAAACGTCCGCAGCCGCAACAGGTCCAGTCTCAGCAGCGGGTGCTCGGCGCGCATCGCGTGGCGAACGTAGACCAACAGCATCGTCGTCGAGAGCGCCATCAAGCCCAGGATCTCGCCGGCCCCGAGGGTGTGCTCGCCGAAGACCTCCAGCACGTACGACAGCAACGCGATCCCACACCCGAACAGACAGAGCCCGACGTAGTCGAGCTTCTCGACCTCGTCGGCCCGGTAGTCGGGCAGGTACCGCAGCACGAGATACAACCCCGCGACCCCGAACGGAACGTTCAACAGGAAGATCACGCGCCAGTGAGAGAAGCGGACGATGAGCCCGCCGGCCAGCGGGCCCAGCATCGGCCCGATGAGCGCCGGAATCGCCACGAACGCCATCGCGCGCACGAGCTCGGACCTCGCGAACGTGCGCACCATCGTCAAGCGCCCGACCGGAACCATCATCGCGCCCCCCACCCCCTGCAGGATTCGGCAGGCGACCAACAAGCGGACGTTCGTGGAGATCCCGCACAGCACCGACCCCAGCGTGAACAGGCCGATCGCCGAGGAGAACACGCGGCGCGTTCCGAACCGGTCGGCGAACCACCCGCTGACCGGGATGAACACCGCCAGGCTGAGCGTGTAGCTCGAGAGCACCGACTTCATGCTGAGTGGCGCGATCCGGAGCGCCGCCGCGATGGTGGGGACGGCGGTGTTCAGGATCGTGGTGTCCAGAGACTCCATGAAGAACGCGACAGCCACCAGCCACGGCACGATCGTCTTGGGGGACTGGCGGGACCTCTCCGGCATGGTCAGGGAGGCATTCTAGCGGCAGCCCCGTCTGACGGCGGCAGGCGCCCGTCTTCAGCGCTGCGCGAGCTGGTCCGTGAGCGCGGCGAGCGCGTCGACGGTCGTGAACACGCCGACCACGTGGTCTTCCTCGAGCACCACCGCCGACCCGAGCTTGCGATCCAGCATCACCGCGACCACCTCGCCAACGGGGTCGTCGGGCGCGACCGTGAAGACGTTCTGAACCATCGCCTCCTCGACGCGGACCTCGCCCGGGCTGACGCCGGGCAAGGACTCCACCAGCAGCAGATCACGCTCCGAGAGCATTCCCACGATTCGCCCCGCCGCCAGCACGGGGAGGTGCCGCACACGGTGCTCGAGCATCACGCTCCGCGCGATCGCGAGCGACTGATCCTGGGCGATCGTGAACGGGCCAGGCGTCATGTACTGGCGCACCACCGGGAACTGAAGCACGGGGGCAACGGTATGAACGGACAGCTCGGGCATGTAGATGATCGCAGCAAACCCGATACCAAGGGAGGCACCGAGATAGATGCGATGAGCACGGCGACCAGCAGCGCCCCGATGAGCGCCGCCGGTTGAACCAGGGTCCGGTACGCCGCAACCTCTGCGGCTTGCCATTCAGTGGGCGCACGATTTGCGTGCGCCCACGTGCGCGCCCGCTCGACCTGTCGCCCGACCTGGTCGCTGGGCCGCCATCCATTCCTGCGGCCCCGGCCACCGACCGCGCTATTTCTCGTTGCGTTCTTCGACGCGGCCTCTCGGGGCCGCCTCGTTGAAGTACTGCCGCAGATGCGCGACCAGCTGGGCGTCGGTCGGATGGTCGGCCGACTCGATGCCGACAATCCTCTTGTCCAGGGCCGGGTCGTGCTGCTGGACAAACCTGTAGAAGTGCAGCTTCGTCATCGACGGCCCCACGAGCAAGACCTGCCCGTCGTTGACGAGCGCCTTGGCCACCTCGCGAAAGAACCGGTGCTCGTCGTCCGGGTGATTCCTCACCCGCTGCTCCATGTCCTTAGGGTGCCTGTGAATGTGCCCTCCCGGCGCGCGGACCTTGGCCTCATCGACCCTTTCGGCGTCGACCTCGAGAATATGCGCTTCCTTGTGGTCGATCCAAACAACGGCGTGCTTCATGGCGATCCCCTTCCTTCGAAACTGTTCATCCAGAGCGTTTGTCCGACCCGAATCCCACGCGCGCCCAGCCCCTTCAGGGCGTCATCGCCTCGTGCATGAGGCGCATCGCCTCCGCCATCTTCTGCAGGCGCCCGGCGGCGGCGGCGTCAGTCGATGTGAACACCATCTGCACCCCCTTGTCCACGTTCTTGACCGCCAACTTGGCGCCCTGGATACCGAACATCGCCGTCAAACCTGCCGCCATCATGCCTCCGCCCTCCCTCATGCCTCCGCCCATCATGCCTCCCTCCTTCATTCCCCCCATCATTTGGCCGCACATCATGCCCCCTTCCCCGCCTGGTTTTCCCGCCATCCCGTGATCATGACCACCCGCGGTCACGGGAGAGCCGTGATCATGCCCCACCTGGGCAGCGGGTGTCGCCACCTTGGGATCGGCATTGTCGGCGAGGGCCAGGCCGCCTGCAGCGGCGGCGCTCAGCAGGATTCCAACCAGCAGACCGCGTTTCATGAGGATTCCCTTTCCGTGAATGAGGAGCGACGGACTCGTCGCAATGGCGTGTCGTGCCTGCACGCACCATGCCGCGCAGGCTCGCCCGGTCGACCAGGCCGCGCCGTGATGGCGCTACCGAGCGTCAGCGGCCCCGGCCGCCTGCAAGCGCCTTCGGGTATTCCACCTTCTCGGCTGCCGCGTTCCGGACCGAGTCCACGCGTTCCGCCGCGCCTCCGAGTTCGAGGTGCCGGTGCCTGACGCAGTCGCCGCCGGCGCGCTTGGCGGCATAGGCGAGCGTGTCCGCCTCCTGGACCAAGCGATCGAGCGAGACGCTGGGACGGTCGACCGTGATGAAACCGATGCTGAACGTGGCGGGCCATTCGGCCCTCGTCGCGCCGCGCAGAGCCCCCATCAGCTTCTCGAGGACCGCCTCGGCGGCCGCGTCGCCCGTGTCGGGCAGGAGCACCACGAACTCGTCGCCTCCGTATCTCGCCACGACATCCGACGAGCGCAGGTTGCCCCTCAGAGTCTCGGCGACCTGCACGAGCAGCCGGTCACCCTCCTTGTGGCCTCCGGCGTCGTTGACCGCCTTGAACTTGTCGATGTCCATGTAGGCGATTGAAACCGAACGGTGATAGCGCTCAGCCCGCGCGACTTCGCGCGTGGCCAGCTCGATGAACGCTCGTCGGTTGAACAGGCCCGTCAACGGATCCGTCCTCGCCATGGTCGCCTCCCGCGCGGTCGTGGCGCGGAGCCTCGCCAGGATCATGGCGACGACGATGAAGAACCCGAGCTCGACGGCGGCGCTCCAATAGAAGGACATGGGATGCACGAGCTGCCCGGTGACACTGAGGCCATGCAGGCGCACCCCGGCCGACAGGACACAGAACAGCAGCCCCACCCGCGGCCCGACGAGCCAGGTGCTCGCCGCGATCGGGATCAGATATAGCAAGGCCACCGAGGCATCCGCGCCGGTCAAGTGGTCGATCTCACCGAGCAGCAGGATCGCGGCTAGCGCGGCCGCGACGACCTGAAGCCTGCGCGGCGTGGATGGCCCCTCGCGGCCGGTCAATGTTCCCCCTCCCGCGTGCTCTCGACGCGGACAACCGTTGCCTGACGCGCGACAATCTGGGTTGACATGTGCTCGTGCCTCTCGTCTACCTGACTGAAGTATCTGCATCAGGGATGCCACGCGGGGTGAGAATCGCCACGTCGCCGAATGCCGCTCGGCGAGCGGTGCATGCGTTCGCCGAAGCAACCGGCGTCGTGGCAGATCTTGCGCGGCGTAGTCGGCAGCGCCATCAGGATCCGCGCGCGTAACCAGCTGCGGCCCGGCGCTCACCAATTTCCGATCGAGTCTAGGCGACGCATCGTTGCCTTACGCGACAACCGTCGCGATGCCGCGACCTCCGAGCGTCACCATCGCAAATTCATGACAACCAAGGGAGCGCCGCGGCACCAATGACGCATTGACTGCCCTGCCTCGACTTCTGTCAGGTGCGATGCGCGACCGGCTGCGGCAGAGGCGCTCCAATCTCGATCGGAGGTCCGAATGGCCCCAAGAACTGACATCCCATGCCTGCTCTTCTTGCTGGCGAGCATCGCTCCCGCCGGCATCGCCTGCTCCAGCTCGAAATCGTCCACGGGGCCCGACGGCGGCACCACCGGCACCCTGACGACCTGTGGGAAGAACGATCTGGAGGTCATCTTCTCGCCGATGTACACGGCCTTTGACGGCACGCACACGTTTCAGATTCCCGCCGTCGTTCAGGGCGTCGCCCCGGATGCGATCGCATGGAGCGTCTCCGACAAGACCATGGCGGACCTCGCCGCCGATCCCGACACCGGGGGCGTCATGCTCACGGCGCAGAAGGCCGGGACCGTCTCGGTCATCGCGTCCGCGGGCACGCTTTGCGGGTCGTCCCTGCTGACGATCTCGGCGGCCCTCGAGGCGGACTGGGAGGCTGGAAACGCCCGCTACAACTCGGGCGTGGTGCTCCCCGGCCGCGGTGTCCCAGGACTGGGCGGACCCGGAGGACCGGGCGGCGGTGGCGGCGCTGCGGGCGCGGGGGGTGGCGCTGACGCGGGCTCGGACCAATATGCATGCACGGGTTGCCACGGCGACACGGCCACGAGTGGCCCCTACAAGACCGTCTCGCACACGCCCGAGCAAACGGGCGGTTTCAGTGACGATCAGCTCCAGAACATCTTTCGCAACGGCGCCTTCCCCGGCGGCGCCACCGACCCGAACTTCGACTCCAGCATCGTGATGTACCCGACCTGGTCGGCGTTTCACAAGTGGGACATGAGCGACGACGAGGCGAAGGGCGTGATCGTTTACCTGCGCTCGCTCACGCCGCAGGCGCAGACCGGGGCATCGAACTTCGGGGGCCGATTCGACGGCGGCGTGATGATGCGCGACGGGGGCATGGGCATGCGCGACGGCGGAATGCGGCCCCGCGGCGCGGGCGGCGCGGGGGGTGATGGCGGCGGCGCCGGTGGCGCGGGCGGCGCCTGACGCCATCGCATCCTGCTGGCAACGTCTTCGCGACCGCCGCCGTGGGCCGCGACTCAGGGCCTCGCATGAAACTGCCTCGATTCTTCCTGCTCACCTTGATGGGCGCGTGCGGCCGGCTGAAGCAGATCGCGCCGCCTGACGCACCCTTGATGCTCCCCGCCAGTTGCGCGGTGGACACCGAGTTGCCGTCGAGCGATCTCGTCTGCACGGGTCTCTACGCCGACATCGTCGGCAAGCTCGTGGCTCCGGGCGTGACGCCGTATACCCCCGCGGTGCCGCTGTGGGCGGACGGCGCCGAGAAGCAAAGGTGGATAAGCCTGCCGGCGGCGGGGGTGATCGACAACACTGATCCAAGCGATTGGATCTTTCCCGTCGGCACGAAGGTATGGAAGGAATTCAGCAAGGAGGGGCGGCGCGTGGAGACGCGCCTGTGGCAGAAGGTGCACGATCGCTACTGGGTCGACGGCACGTACCTGTGGAACGACGACGAATCCGCCGCCACTCTGTCGATGGGCGGCGACATCACGCTCGCCGACGGAAGCGCCTATCACCTGCCCACCCAGGACGAGTGCCAGAAGTGCCACCGGGGCCGCACCGACCGCATCCTCGGCTTCGATCAGGTCCTGCTCGGCCTGCCCGGGGCCACCGGGCTCACGCTCGAGGCCCTCGTCGAGGAAGGGCAGCTCAGCGCTCCCCCACCGAACACGAGCCTCGTGATCGGTGACGACGGCACGGGAGCGGCGGCGCCGGCGCTGGCGTGGTTGCACGTCAACTGCGGCACCACCTGTCACAACGACAATTCCAACGCGACCGCCTATTCCGCCGGAATGTTGCTGCGTCTCGACCCAACGCTGCTCGACGGCCGGACCGTCGCTGCCTTCGACGAGCTCACGACGACGGTCGGGGTGGTGGCCCAGACACCCGATTGGAGCGGGATGATCCGCATCGTCCCGGGAGCGCCGGACCAGAGTCTGCTCTACGAGCTCATCAGCCATCGGGGCCCTGGCATGCAGATGCCCCCCATCGCCACGAGCGTGGTCGACGATTCCGACGACGCGCTGGTCGCGAGCTGGATCGGCGCCATGCCGGCGGCCCCGCCCGCGCCCGTGGCGAACGCCGGCAATTGACGATCTGGCAATCCGCCAAGACATAGCACCCGTCACATGCCGGAAACACGCTGGCGTGCTACTTAATCAGGGAGATCCTGGAAGTGAGGTCTCTCGAATGAGCGACATTGATTCCGCCGGAAGTCGCACGCAACGGGGGCACACCGCTGCGAACGCACCGGCCGCTCCCACGGGCGCTGTTTTCACTGATCGGGCCGGCAGGCGTTATCAGATCGGCGCTCGCTTTGGTCGGTCGGGCAACGTCTACGAAGCGACCTGTGCGCAGCTCGGCGAGCGGATCGTCGTGAAGGTCTTCGCCGGGGCGACGCGGGTCGACGACTTCGCCGTGGAGGGGTTCACGCGTGATCTGGCATCGGCGGCAGCCCTGAACCATCCGTACATCGGGCGGGCGCTGGCGACGGGCCGGCTCGAGAATGGTACGCCGTTCGTCGTCATGGAGCGGCCGCGAGGCGAGACGCTGGAGGAGCTGCTCGAACGGCGGAGCAACCTCCCCCTCCCCGAGGCGCACGCGCTGCTCGGAGGGGTGATCTCGGCGCTCGCCGTCGCCCACGCCACCGGCCTCGTGCACGGCGCGCTTGGCGCCGACCAAATCTTCGTCGTCGACGGCGATCCGGGCGCCACGCGGCTCGTGGGCTTCGGTGAGCGACACCTGATGCAAAGGCCCCGCGCGCGTGACGCGCAGGCGCCTGGTCAGGAAATGGAACCCCACGACGATCAGGTGGCGTTCGCAGCGATCGCCCATCAGATGTTCTCGGGAATGAAGCCGATCGCGCTAGGCCCGTCCGGGCAACACAAAGAAGGCCTCGCGCGGACGGCCCCCGCCCGCGCTGCCCGCTTCGCGGCCGTGGGGTTGCCGCGGGGGTCGACACCCCGCAAGGCCGGCGCCGGGAGCTTGGTCAAGACCGCCGATGATTCCATGAGTCGGCAATTCTTCGAGGAGGGCGACCGGCTCTTCAATGAACCCGCCGAGGACGCCGCCGGGCCTCAAGAGCAGGACGAGGTGGAGATGCGTTTGCGGATTCCCAGGCGCCGCAGCGCGCCCGTCGTCTGGACGCTGGTGATCGTCGGCGCGATCGCGGCGGCGCTGGTCGGCGGCTGGTCCTCGGTGCGGCAACCGCTGTTGGCGGCGCTATCCCGAGCTGAAGCGGGGATTGGTTCCCAGCGAGGCCCTTCGGACAGCCTGGCGCCTCCGTCACCACCGGTCCCGGCCCGGCAGCCGGCGAACGCGGCGCCGGCGAGCCCAGCCGCCGCCGCCGCTCCCGAAGTCGCCGCCGCGCCCGCTGAACAGGGGCCCTCCCCGGTGCCAGCGGAGGTTCCGGCTGCCCCGGTTCGCCCCTCGCGAGCGGGCACGGCGGAGGCGCGAGTCAGCTTCCCCCCGTCGCGGTCGCCACCGCCATCGGCGCTGCGGGGCTACGTGTGGTCGCCCTCCGAGCACCGCCTCGTCCGCGCCAGATAGGGTGCCCCCCCAGGTCACCCGAACCCGACCTGAGACGCGCCGGTCCTGGTACGCACCTTGCGGTCTTGTCGAGCCAAGGCTCTTTGGGGGACGAAACCATGAAAACTCGTCGGACGTTGTCGCGAATGAATTCAAGATCGTCGGGAAACCATGCAATCGCGGTCATCGCCAGCCTGTGCTCCGTCACGCTGGCCCAAGGCGGCTTCGCGCACAGCCAGGACATCCTGGGTGCCCCCGCGGACACCACGACGCCGTCCCCCGCGCCCCCGGCAGATCCCATTCAGCTGCTACCAGCCAACCATGTCATCCTCCAGCAGCAAGCGCGGTTCAGCGTAGGCAACCAGTACTACTTGGATAGCGTCGCCGGGCTGCGCACGTACCTCGAGACGATCCGCCCCACCAACGGACCGCTCTATGCACAGCTCGCTCCCGATGTAGAGCGCCTCGAAGCGAAGCGTAGTGCCGCGTACGCGGCGATGCTGACAGGCGCGGGCGCCGGCGTGATGGCCGGCGTCCTCGCGGCGGTGACGTGGCAGACCTGCTCATCGCCTTCTGTGTTCGATCCGAATTTTGCTCGCAAGATGAACGACTGGGGCGCTTGCAACGACGCCAACCAAACCCGGCTCGCCACCTTCGCGACGATTGGCCTCGGCACCGTCGTGGCCGGCCTGGTCACGGCGATGGTCGTCGCGCCGCACGAGGAGGACATCGTCGCCTTCGTCAACAAGCACAATCGATTGGTCGCGACCCCGCTGGGGCTCGGCATGGGGTTTGACCCACAGAGCCACCTGGCCTTTGGCGAGGCGACGCTCGCTTTCTGACACCGGCGCGGATGCCGCGCCCGCCCTGCGTCCGGATGGCGACCGGGGAGGCGTTCTCAGGGGGTCCTGGCGCACCGGAACCCGACGTCGTAGCTGCGATCCGACGGGGTGTCCTCGTTGCGCGTCGGGGGGAGCAGGTACGCCGTGCCGCCATAGACGCTGAAGTTGCCGCCCCGAAGCACGCGGATGGCGTCTCCCGTCAACGACGCGCAGTCCGTGCACGCCGAATATGGCGCGGACCAGTCCAGGTTCCATTGCCACACGTTCCCCGCCAGATCGAGCTGACCCCAGAGCCCGGCGCCCGACGCCGCGGTCCCGACCAGCGCGATGTTCGAGACGTCGGTGCACTCCACCGTGCCAGACGGGTAATAGCAGTCGTGGATCGCGTACTCGTTCGCCATCCCCGGAGGCGTCGCTCCCCACGGGTACTCGCGCTGCTCGGCTCCCCCCGCCGCCGCATACTCCCACTCGGCCTCGCTCGGCAGAAAGCCTCCGTCCCAGATGCAAAACGCGTAAGCCTCCCACCAGGTCACGCAGTTCATGGGCAGCGCCTCCTGGCTTCCTGGAGCGCTCGTCCATGTCGCGAAGCTCGGATCGCATGCGAGGCTCGCGTCGTCCGGGACCAGGTTTGCTGCGTCCGTCGCCGACCACCCCGTCTCGTAGGCTCCGGCGCGAGCGCTGTCCGCGAGCCCCCGCCCCCCGTTGAGGTGTGCGTGCTTGCCGGAGCCCGCTGCCGGCGTGAACCCCGCCCCGCGCTTCCACGCGTTGACGAATTGCCGGAAGCGCCCCACCGTCACGTCATACTTATCCAGGCGAAAGCTGCTGACCGTCGCGGGATCCGCGAGCCCCGTCGCGCCGCTCCCGTCGTTCGTGTACGTGCGATAGAAGGTTCCGCCCGGAACCTCCAGGCTCGTGCAGCAGCTATCACCCGCCGCTCCGCAGCTCGTCGTGCCGGGCGCGCTCGTCTCGCAGCTCGGTGGCGACGGGGACGGCACCGGGCAACCCCCCTGACTGCAATCCGGCGTCGCGCTGGAAGACGAGCAGCCGCCGAGGGTGCCGGTCGCGAGGACGCATCCCGCCGCCAGCAGGACGAGCGCTCCGAACGAATCTCGTATGAGTCGCAGCATCAGGGTGTAGATCGCCGCCCGCCTGACCTCCTGAAGCCTCGCCGACCTCCGGGCGTTCCGCAAGCGGACCATGCCCGTCATCTGATGACGCGAGCGAATCGAGCGGCTAAAGTGCCGCAACCATTCGACGCGAGGATGGCGGAACTGGTAGACGCGCCAGACTTAGGATCTGGTTCCGAAAGGAGTGGAGGTTCAAGTCCTCTTCCTCGCACTGACTGTAACGGGGGCTGACAACCGGGGCTCTCCGTATCAGTTGGGAGTCGTGTTGATGAGCACGCCGCTTTCCACGAGCAGGTCGGGCTTGCCGTCGCCGTTCACGTCGCCCATCGCCGACGCACTCTGCCAAGGGGGGGGATCGACGACCATCAGCGTACCGTCCCCTCTGTTCAGGAACATGTGGTGGTAGGTCACGATGTCCACGTGGCCGTCGCCATTCAGATCGCCGACCAGAATCGTGACGCCGCCCGCGACTACCCTGGTTCCTGCGTAGAGAACGGCCGGCCCGAAGCTGCCGGAGCCCAGGTTCGGAAACACCGCCAACGACCACTCGTTGATCAGATCACTACTCCCAGGTCCGACCACGATCTCGGGTTTGCCATCGCCGTCCAGATCAGCGAGCGCCAGCGTGCCCTGCAGGCCAAACCCGGCGGTCGCCGGCAAGTCCGCCCCCGGCAAGAAGCTACCGTCGCCCCTGTTTGCGAGAATGCTCACCGCCCGGAAGTCCGTGAAGATTGCCGCCAGATCGACCTTGCCGCCGCCCGTCAAATCGCCCGGGGCAAACATCGTGGTGAGGCGAATATGGTTATTGGCGGTCGGGAACGTGCAGTCGCCACTCGGCGCGAACATTCCGCCGCCTTTGTTGATCAGGATGCTGCACAGCGATCGTGCCCCCGCGGCGGCGATGTCGAGCCTCCCGTCTCCGTCGAAATCCGCCAATTGCACCTTCGCCACCGTGACCGCGGGGAATTCGGCGGCGGGGGCGAAGGTCAGGTTGCCCAGATTTGACAGGACGCTGACGAATCCCGATGGACCCGTGCTGTGTGCCACAGCGAGGTCCACCTTTCCGTCGCCATCCAGATCGCCGGCCGCGAACGACCACGCATCCGCCTTGACCGGAATCGAGACGGGAGCCCGGAAAGTTCCGTCGCCATTTCCGGGCTCGATCTGCACGGCTGTCCAGGTGTCATTCCAAAATAGCGCATCCAATTTTCCATCGCCGTTCACGTCGGCGACCTGGGTCCGTTGAGCAAAGCCGGCGCCCACGACCATGGCGAACGACGGCATCTTCGGCACGAGCGAACCGCCCCCGACGCCGCCGGCCGTCCCCAGGCCGCCCGCACCGGCTTGGTTGGCGCCGCCAGCGGCGCCACCGGTCGCTCCACCGGTCGCTCCACCGGTCGCGGCAACTTGGCCGCCCGCCCCCCGACTCGTCCCACCGGTCCCGGGGGTGATGCCCCCGGTCGCTGTGCTCGCCCCACCGCTTCCCGGATTGGCACCGCCCACCGAAGAGTCGATCCCTCCATCTGAACCCGCACCGACGAGATGCCGGTCCGCGCGACAACCTAGAGGTAGCCCCAACGTCGAGCCGAAAAGAACCAAGATCCATCTCGCTCGCATCGGGGACCTCCTGGCCGGCGAAAGGCCAGCTCTGCCCTCTTGGGCGCGGGGCATGCGCACGAATCTTATACAATCATCCGTGGCCTGTGGACCGGGGCACGCCGGATTTGACAACATTTCTCATCGGCTACATTTATGGGTCGGCGGAGCCGACGGCACTTCCCCAGGCAGCAAGGAGAACCCAGGACTTGTCGAACGTTCCCTGTAGCGCCCCCCTGGCATTGTTCGTTTGCCTCATTGTCGGTGCGGCGTGCTCGAGCCGCGGCGTCATGGGCGGCGTCGCGGGCAGCGGCGGTGCGGGTGTGGGAGGCATCAGCGTCGGGACAGGTGCAGCCGCCGGGCACGCCGGTGGTCCCGGGACAGTGACTGCGAACGGAGGCGGAACGGCAGGCGCCGTCGCGAACGGGGGCGGAGCGGGCGCCACAACGGGCGGAGGCGGAGCAGCGGGCAGTACCGCGAACGGAGGCGGAACGGCGGGCGGCGACGGTGCGGCGGGCGCCACAGCGAGCGGAGGCGGAGCAGCGGGCGCCACAACGGGCGGAGGCGGAGCAGCGGGCAGTACCGCGAACGGAGGCGGAACGGCGGGCGGCGACGGAGCGGCGGGCGCCACGGCGAGCGGGGGCGCCTCCGGTCCGGCGGGAGCGTCGGGAGCCGGAGGGCGGGGTCCAGAGGGGGTCTCGTTCGTGCGTTTCATCAATTATCCGTCTACCGAAGGCCCGACGTCCGTGGCGTTGGGGGATTTGAACGGCGACGGACTCATCGACATCGCCCTGGCTGGTGGGCTCGCTGCTGACGGACCCGTGAGCGTCATGTTCGGCAGCGGGGGCGGCGCCTTCGCCTCGCCATCTTCTCTCGCTGCTTCCGGCAGGAATGTCGTCATCGCGGACTTCGACCGCGACGGTAAGCTGGACATGGCCTTCATTGGCTCGGGAATGCTCAGTGTCCTCATCGGGCGTGGCGACGGCACTTTCGCCCCCGTGGCCAGCTACGCGGCAGGCTCTGCGCCGGGCGCAATGGCAGTAGGAGACGTCAACGGCGATCGATATCCCGATATCGCCGTCGCGAGCGAGTCATCCGCCGCTAACGGCAAGTTGACCGTGCTGCTGAATGCCGGGAACGGCACCTTCGGCGCCCCACGGTCCAACACCGTTGGCTCGATCCCGACGGGGGTCGCTATCGGCGATCTGAACGGCGACGGATTCGCCGACATCGTCGTGGTCTGTGAGGCGCCCGAGACCTCCCAGGCCGACGAGCCCAACGTCCTCGTCAACAAGGGCGATGGAACGTTCCTCGCGGCCGTCCGATACCCGATGCCTTCCCCGTTCACGTCGACCAACAAGGCGGTGGCGATCGGAGACGTCAATCACGACGGCAGCCCGGACATCGTGACGGCCGAAGGGGTGCTTCTGAATAAGGGCCACGGCACCTTCATGCGGAACGCCGCACCTTACCTGTGTAACGCGCCGATTGCCCTCGCAGACCTGGACGGAGACGGCACGCTGGACATCGCGTCGGGCTGGGGTGACGTCATCCTGAACACGGACAGCGGGACGTTCGCGATCGCCGCTTACCCTCTCTGGGGCGGCTTCCCCAGCTACAGTCTCCTCGGTGTGAACGCGGCCGGGGTCGCCATCGGGGATCTGAACCGTGACGGCAGGCCGGACATCGTCCTCGCGACCGATGGTGGAGTCAGCGTTCGCGTCAACCAGGGGCCGGGGGCCTTCCTGGCTCCCGCGAAATACGAGGGGGCAGGGCTGCCCACGATCGGCGATCTCAATGGCGACGGCAAATTGGATATGGTCGCCTCGGATCCCGCCGGCGGGGTGGACGTCTTCATCAACAAGGGCGCCGGAATCCTGTCCAACCCCATTATTTATGACGCCGACACGTCCCTCGCCGGCGCCGCCAGCGCCATCGGCGACTTCAACGGTGACAACGTGCCGGACCTGGCGGTGGCGCTGCCGAGCAACGGCGGCGTCCGCATCCTTCTGAACGAGGGAGCTGGCACCTTCGCCCCCGGCGTCGGGTACCCCGCGGGCAGCGGGGCGACGACCAAGCTGGTGGCGCTGGACCTCGACGGCGACGGCCGGCTGGACCTGGTTCTCAGCACCACCCACGATGCGTACGCGACGCTGCTCTTCAACCGCGGAAACGGCGTGTTTTCCGCCGGCACCACCTTCGACACCGGTCTCATTGATGCCGACGTCGCGGTCGAGGACCTAAATGGAGATGGTAGCTCCGACCTGGCGGTCGTCGATGCCCACGACGTCCGTGTCTTCTTCAACAATGGAGACGGGACCTTCCCTCCGGCCGTCAGCATCGCCGAGGGCCACACGCGCGGCGTCGTTGGGGTCGGAGATGTGAACGGAGATGGATTCGTCGATCTCGCCGTCGCGAGCCTTGTCGAGCGTGGCCTGAGCGTGTTCCTGAACGACGGCAAGGGCCACTTCGCCCCGAAAGGCACCAGCGACTCCGACCCTGGAGCATGGTCTATCGCGCTCGCGGACCTGAACGGAGATGGCCGGTCCGACATCGTGACCAGCAACGCGACCGGCTTCAGCACGTTCGTCAACAACGGCGACGGCACCTTTGCCGCCGCCGCCACGTACCCGGTGCCCTACCCTGTGAACCCCGCCGTGACCTCGGTTGTCATTGCCGATCTGAACGGGGATGGCCGCCCCGAGGTCATTCTCGGCGACGTCTCGTCCGCCCAGGACGACTTCTACTCCTACGGCCCGTTCGTCTTCCTCAACACACACTGATCAAGGTCGAACCGCGAGCACGGAGAGGGGGGACGCCGCGAGCGCGATGGCGTGTCGGTCCCCGAGCGCTCCCGTGGTGGGATCGATCGAATAGACGCTGAGGCTCTTGCCGCCTTCGTTGGCGACGATCAGGACTCGCCCGCTCGGGTCGACCGCCAGCGCACCGGGGGCGCGTCCGCCGCTCGGCACGTGGCCCACGAGCTTGAGGGTCCCGGCCGCCTCGATCGCGAAGGCCGCGACGTCGTCGGGACCGCGGTTCGTCTCGTAGAGGAACCGACCGGTCGGTGAGACGGCCAGATCGGCGGGGCGGCTGCGGCCGCGCGCGACACCGTCGGTCAACGTCGACACAATCTGCAACGAGATCGGCGACAGCGCCTTGAGGTCCCCGTCGAAGCCGTACACCGCGATCGAATCGGTTCCCTCGTCGAGCGAGTACACCCAGCGCCCGCTCGGATGGCAGACGAGCCGCGTCGGTCCCGAGCCCGCCGACAACTCGATAGCCCCGGACCTGTTTGTCAGCATGCCCGTGCCCGTGTTGAAGGTGTACTGCGACAAGCTGTCGGCGCGAAAGTTCGAGACGAAGACGATCTCGGCCGGATGTACGGCGACGGCGCGCGCGCCAGCGCCGGCGGCGAAGGTGTCGATGGCCTTCAGGCCTCCGGCCGGCGTGATGGCCAGTACCGAGACCCGCCCGGCAGCCGGGTGCGCCACGAGGACGTACTTGCCCGTGTCGTCCAGCGTTGCCCCGGAGGAGGTTGCGCCGCCCGTCGCCGCGCGGCCCACGGCTCTCAGCGCCCCCGACTTCGGGTCGATGGAAAACGAGACCGCCTGTCCCGTCACTCCGTCGACGGCGATGAGCGACTCGCGCGCGACCGAGCGGGCGAGCGAGGAGGGCGTGCGCCCCACCGACACCGTTCCACGACGTGCGAGGGTCCCGGACGCGGCGTCCAGATGAAAGAGCGCGATCTCGCCCCCGGCCATCCCGACGTAGACGAACACGCGCCCCGCCTCATCCGCGGGGGAGACCCCGTCGGCAGCCGGGCCGCTGCCCGCACCGAGCCCGTCGGGCCGCTGCGCCCCGGCACAACCCAGCGCAACGAACAACCCAAGCGCCGCGGCCCGTCTCAGGAGAGTCATGGCGCGCAGGATAGCAGCGGGGTCCAACCGCCCACGCGCCAGCTTCGGTGATCCATGCGCGGTCATGGGCAGGCCGCCGCGACGGGCGGGAGGGCGCGCCACCAGGCCGTCGTCGGCGTCGGCGGGGAGGCCGCCGGCTCGACCGGCTCGCCGAGGCGCGGGGTCGAGACGGTCACGCCGCGGCGCTCGGCTTCTCGCACCAGCGTCTCCGCGGGCTCGGACCAGGCGTGGTAAGCGAGCACGAAGGTCGACCAGTGGATCGGAATCAGCGTCCGCGCGCCCAGTTTCGCGAAGGCGTCGAGCGCGCCGCGGGGGCCGAGGTGGATGTTGCCCCAGGCCTCGTGGTACTGGCCGATCTCGATCAACGCGACGTCGAACGGGCCTTCGCGCGCCGCGATCTCGCGCATCGACTCGGTGGGTCCCGTGTCGCCGCTGAAGAAGGCGCGGTGGCGTGGGCCCACGATTGACCACGAGGTCCACAGCGCGCCGACGCGCCAGGGGACACCCCGCCCGTTGAAATGACGGCCGGGCGTCGCGACGATGCGGACGCCGCCCGGCAGCGCCGCCGCTTCCCACCAGTCGTGCTCGTGGATCTGCGTGGCCGCGACGCCCCACGCCGCGAGGTGGGCGCCGATTCCGAGCGGCACGTGGAAGGCGAGCCCGCGCGCCGCCAGCGCCTTCACGGTGGGCATGTCGAGGTGATCGTAGTGCTCGTGCGAGATCAGGACCGCGTCGATGCGCGGCAGGTCGGCGAGGGCGAGCGGCGGCGGGTGGAAGCGGCGCGGACCGACCCAGCGGGACGGCGAGGCGCGCTCGCTCCACATCGGATCGGTGAGAACGGTGGCGCCGTCGACCTCGATGATCGTCGTCGAGTGACCGAGCCAGGTGATGCGCAAGCCCGACGACGCGGGGGTGGCGAGGCGCGCCGCCGCGTCGGCGACGACGGGTAGCGGGCAGGTCGGGGTGCGCATCTGCTTCCCGAACAGCCACTCGGAGAGGGCGTGCGGATAGGAGCGTGGTGCCATCAGCGTGGTCGCCTCGACGTTCACGAAGCGCCCGCCCGTGAAGTGGGCGGCGACGGCGCGTTCGGCCAGGCGCGCGGGGTCGGGGCGGCCGCCGAACGTGCGCAGATGGTCCGTCGACAGCCAGATCAGCGCCGCCACGATCAGGGCGACGACCAGCAGACCCTTCGCCGCGAACAACGACCAGCCGAAGAGGCGCGCGACGAGCGGCCGGCGAGCCGCGCGGGCGCGCACGAGGTCGGGGGTGAAGTCGGACGCGGGCTGATTCATGGGGAGCCAGGCAACAGAAGCAAGTCTGACGAATCGCCGAAAGCCTCGCTATCTGAGGTCGAGAATTCCGGGCTTCCGAATCCGCAGGGCCGCCAATCGTAACGCGCGATCCCGGGTCCACAAACGCGCGCCGGCCCCCACGCACGCGGCGAGCAGGTGGGCGTCGACCCACCCCACCCCGCTCGCGGCCAGGGCATGATCCTCGACCATGCGCAGGACGGTATCGTGGGGCGCCACGTCGATCAAAGGCAGGGTCTCGATACCGCGAAGAAACGCCGCCCGCCGCTTGCCGAGCTGTCCGAGCGCCAGCTCTCCACGCACGAACGGGTGCGCCACCAGCTCGCCACGAACCAGCCTGGGATTCAGCTGTGTGGCGATGGCGTCGTCGCGCAAGAATTCAATCCACACCGACGTGTCGACCAGGATCACGATCGGCGTCGAGGCGCGACCTCTCGCCTCCTGCGTGGAGCCCGCGCCCCGGGCGCAGAGCCCGCGAGGGCCGCCAGCTCGCGTCTCGCCGCCTGGTCCACGAGGGCGCGCAGCCCCAGATGAATCACGGCGGTCTTCTGGGTCTGTCCGGTCACCTTTCGGGCGGCCTCCAGCAGCCGATCATCGAGGTTCAACGTCGTTCTCATGCAGATGATCCTGGCAGATCGGTATGCATGGGGCAATGGATCTGAAGATCTCATATCGCTCCAGGAATGAAGCAGCCCGAACGCGACGGAAACGCGACGGTACCCGGCCTGGAGCGGCTGGGCACCGACGCCGAAGCGGCCTGGCGCGATCGAGTCCGCCCTCCGACGAGACGGTCGAACCGCCCTCACTGCCCCGCGATCGTCGTCACGCTGGAAAGCCGCCGGCCGCCTTACGTCCGCCCCCAGGGACCTGACCTGAGGCGCTCTTCGCCTGAACGTCGGCAGGTTGTCACTCAACTGTCGCGCGGAGGAGCGCGCGCCTCAAGCAAAGTGCGGTCGTTTCGACGGCCAACCTTATTCATCGGAGGCGACGTGCATTACTTCCATCGGCATAATCTCGTGTTGAACGTCCTGGCGCTCGTGGCGGTGGGTCTCTCGGCGATGGTTGGCTGTGACACCGCGTCCCCGGGGACTGGCGGTGGTAGCGCCTCCGACGGCACGACCGGCTCCGTGGCGCTGGCGCTTCAGGCGGCCCCCGGGGTCACGCTGAGCACGTTCACCTACGCGATCAGTGGGCCGAACAGCTACACAGGGACGATCAACGTCGCGGGCTCGTCGACGGTCAGCGCGGTCATCAGCAACATCGCCGTCGGATCGGGCTACACGCTCGCGCTGACCGCGACGTCCGCCGATGGGCTGACGAGCTGCGCGGGGACGTCCGCGCCGTTCGCGGTCGCCGCGCACGCCACGACCTCGGTCATGGTCGCCATCGACTGTCACGTCCCCGCCAAGACGGGCAGCGTGCTCGTGACGGGGACCGTCAACGTTTGCCCGAACATCGACGCCGTCAGCGCCAATCCACCGGTGGGCAACGTCATCTCGCTGTTCAGCTCCGCCAGCGATCTCGACGCCGGGCCGCAGGCCATCACTTACAGCTGGACGACGACCTCCGGCACCCTGAGCAGCAGCACCGCGCAGAACCCGACGCTGACCTGCGCGGCGCCCGGCACCGTGTCGCTGACCCTGGCGGTCTCCGACGGGGACGCGGGCTGCAACGGCACCTTCAACGTCCTCGTCGAATGCCCGCCCGACTCGGCGCTGGCGGAGACGGCGTGGGTGGAGATCGGGGCGAACAACCAGGCGATCGCGCGGCTCCTCACTCCTTACGGCGTCTGCCCGGCGATCACCGTCGACGGGGTGCCGAGCCCGATGACGCTCCGGATCGCCGCCGGCGCCGCGCCGATCCGGACGACCAGCACCGACCCGACGCTCGCGCAGGCGATGACGTCGGGCAACTCGAAGCCGTCTGTCTTCGCGACGACGACGTGCGAGTTCCTCGTCCCCGCGGGGGCGAGCAAGGCCAGCGTGGCCGGGATCAACCTCCCGCTGCCGAAGCCGGTGGTGAACCGCGTGGTGATCGTCGGCGACACGGGGTGCCGCATCTCGATAGGGAACCCGTACCAGGCTTGCGGCGATTGGGCGCAGTGGCCCTTCCCGGTCATCGCAGCCGTGAGCGCCGCGATGCAACCTGACCTCGTCCTTCACGTGGGCGACTACCAGTACCGCGACAATCCCTGCCCGCCTGGCAATACGGCTTGCGCCGGAACGCCGTGGGGCTACGGGTCGGACACCTGGATGGCGGACTTCTTCACGCCCGCGGCGCCGCTCCTCGCGGCGGCGCCCTGGGTGATGGTCCGCGGAAACCACGAGGTCTGCAACCGCGCCGGCCAGGGCTGGTACCGGTACCTCGACCCGAACCCGTTCGACCACACCGACGTCAAGACGTGTAACGCGCCTGCGAACGACAACGCCGGGAACTTCAACGATCCCTGGGCGGTCTCCTTTGGCGACACGCAGTTCGTGGTGTTCGACTCGGCGAACGCTTCGAAGAGCGCCTACTCGCCTCCGACGTTCCAGCCCTACACCAGCGAGCTCGCGGCAGCGGCGAGCCTGGCCCCCGCGCGGCTCCTGAACATCTGGGCCGTCCACCACCCCATCCTCGGCTACTCGGCCGCCAACCCGCCCACCATCGGCAACGCGGGCCTTCAGTCGGTCATGAACGCCGCTTACCCTGGCAACTACTACCCGCCGAACATCGGCGTAGCTATCCATGGTCACGTGCACGACTTCCAGGCGCTCAACTTCGCCAGCAACCACCCGGCGACCTTCGTCGCGGGCAACGGCGGCGACAACCTCGACGCCGCGCTCCCCGCGACGTTCAACCCCAACGCCGACCTGCCCGCCCCGAACACGGTGGTCAACGCCTTCGCCTTCTCGCAAGAGTTTGGCTTCATGGTCATGGACCGCGTGGGCGCAGTCGGAGACAAGAACTGGAAGTTCACCTCGTACCGGACGAACGGCACGGTCATCGCGGTCTGCACGATGGCCCCGCCGGTCGCCTGCAGTGGCGTGTGCTCCACGACGCCGGGCAGCCAGATCACCTGCACCGACCAGGGTGGAAGCGTGGTCGGAACCTACGACAACATCCCGTAGTCGCGGCGTCGGTCGCGTCACCACAGGGCGGAAAGGCCGGGCCGGCGCGGAGCGGGCGCTTGGCGAAGCAAACCTTCTCGGTCGAACGCAGAGGCCCAACCTGAAACACGAAGCAGTCTCCGCGCGGCGCCTGGCCCTCGGCGCCGCGCTCTTCTTGGCCGTCGCAGCCTGCGGGAAGAGCAGGCCCGCGCCGAAGCCGGCGTCCCAGCCGACCACCAAGCCGACGATCGATCGCGCCTGGGCCGCGACCCACCTGCCGAACCTGCCCCGCGCGCCGGTGGTCCCGGCCCGCCGAACGAACGTGCTGCCGGCGCCGCCGCGGCAGGGACCGCCCGACGACCCGGTCCTGGTGGCGCTGGGGAAGCGAATCTTCTTCGACGACCGCCTGTCCGAGCCGCCGGGCACGAGCTGCGCGAGCTGCCACGATCCAGCGCGTGCCTTCTCGGGGCGCCACGGCTCGCGCATCGGGGTCGCGCTAGGAAGCCGTCCGGGGCACTTCGCTCGCCGTGCAACCCCCTCCGTCCTCTACATGAGGTTCGTCCCCGCCCTGCATATGTTCGAGGACGACGAGGCCCCGGCGCCGGAGCCACGGGGCGGCTTCTTCTGGGACGGACGCAGCGACAGCCTCGCGGAGCTCGTCCGCCAGCCGCTCTTCAACCCCGACGAGATGAACGCGGGAGGTCCGGGCCGGCTCGCCGCCAAGCTCGCGCGTGCACCCTACGCGAAGGAGCTCCGCGCGGCGTTGGGGCCATCATCGGCTCCGGAGGCGCTCGTGCGTGGGGTCGGCGTGGCGCTGGAGGCCTTCTTGAAGAGCGACGAGATGACGCCCGCCAGCTCGAAGTACGACGCGTACGTCCGCGGCCTTGCGACCTTGACTGAGCAGGAGCGGCGAGGTCTCGAGGCGTTCAAGGATCGGCGCCGCGGCGCTTGCGCGGGCTGCCACCGCATGGCCGAGACGTCGACGAATCCGGCGGAGTCGATGTTCACGGACTACGGCTACGACGCGATCGCCCTGCCCCGCAATCGCGAGCTGCCCGGCAATCAGGACGCCACGTCCTACGATCTCGGGCTCTGCGAGCGGAAGAGCGCCAAGCTGCCGCCGAACGAGGAGAGATTTTGCTCGGCCTTTCGCACGCCGTCGCTGCGCAACGTCGCCACCCGTGACACGTTCGGGCACAACGGCGTCTACAAGAGCCTGCGCGATGTCGTGACCTTTTACGCGCGGCGCGCGGTCGCCCCCGGGCGCATCTACCCGCCCGGGCAACCGTTCGACGACGTACCCCCGAAGTATCGCGCCAACGTCAACATCTACGCCCCTGTCTACAACCGGCGCGAGGGCGCCCCACCCCCGCTGTCCGACGAGGACATCGACGCGATCGTGGCTTTCCTCGAGACCCTGACCGACGCGCCCTACGGTCGCGGCGCGGGCTCCGCGGCGGTCGCCGAGTCGCCGTTGCGGTGATGACCGGCTCGATGGCCCTGAGCCCGGGAAGAGCGGATCGCGCCGTCGCGGTCCTCGCGATGGCCGCGGCCGCGCTCGCCGGCATGTTGCCGGAGCGGACGGCCGATGCCCACGCCGTCGGGGTCTCGAGCGGCGAGTACCGGCTGGAGGGACCGGTGTTGTACGGCGACATTGGCATGGCCGATCGCGAGCTGGCGCGCTTGCTGCCGGCGATCGACTCGAACCACGATGGCTCGCTCGACTCCGGAGAGCTGACCGCGGGTCGCGAGGCGATCGCGCGCGCGCTCGGCGCGGGCTTGGCCGTCACCGCCGACGGACGTCCGTGCCCCCAGTCGCTCGATCGGGCGTGGGCCATGGAGGCGGACGGCGGCGTCGTGTTGCAGGTTCGCTTCACCTGCGCCGGAGTCCCGGGGCGTCTCACGCTGGCGGCGACGATCCTCGAGGGACTGGCCCCGGGGCATCGGCACCTGGCCCGGATGTTCCGCGCGGGGAAGCCCGAGGTCAGGGTGCTCGATCGGGCGCACGCGAACTGGACCCTCGACGCGGCTGCCCCGGCGTCGAGCACGAGCGGGATGTTCCGGTCGATGGTGAAGCTCGGGATAGAGCACATCGTGACGGGCCTGGATCACCTCGTCTTCCTCTTGGGCCTGATCCTCGTGGGCGGAAGGCTACGAGCGCTGCTCGGCGTGGTGACCGCCTTCACGCTGGCGCACTCGATCACCCTCGCGCTCGCCGCGCTCTCCATCTTCGCCCCCAGCCCGCGCCTGGTCGAGCCCGCGATCGCGCTGTCCATCGCGTACGTCGGTGTCGATAACCTCTTCGTCAAGGACGCGACAAGGCGCTGGCGCATCACCTTCACGTTCGGGTTGATCCATGGATTCGGCTTCGCCGGCGCGCTGCGCGAGATCGCGCTTTCGCGGAGCCAGGTGCCTCTAGCGCTGGTTGCCTTCAACCTCGGCGTCGAGCTCGGTCAACTCGGCGTGCTCGCGCTCGCGCTGCCCGTCATCCTCGCCGCGCGCCGCATCCCCGCCTTCCGCGACCGCGGCGTCAAGGTCATCAGCCTGGCCATCGCCCTGGGCGGCGCCGTCCTGTTCGTCGCCCGGATCGCGAGCCGGTAGCGGAGCCGCCCTTCGGGCTCACTACGAGAAAGGCTCGAATGGTGCTAGCGTGTTCGCCTTCGCAGGAGATCATCGATGCCCAGGCTGTCCACACGTTCCATCGCCGCTCTCGTCACCGAGTTCGTCGCGCAACTCGACCAGGCCATCGAGGAGACCTCGGCCGAACAGGCGCGCGATCTGATCGCCGAGGCGTTCGGCGGCGCTTCCGGCGCTGCGTATTCCGCGCGGCGACCTCGGACCCGCGCGGCCTCCGCAGGACGGCGCTCCGCGACCGGTCGCGGACGGAAGCGGGACCCAGGCATCATCGCCGCCCTCACGGAGCGCCTCGGCGCGTACATCGCCGCGCATCCCGGGCAGCGCATCGAGGAGATCGCCGCGGCCCTCGGCACCGCGACGAAGACGCTCGTGCTCTCCGTCAAGAAGCTCATCGCCGACAAGGCGATCCTGACGCGTGGGCAAAAGCGGGCGACCCGGTACTTCCCGGCTACCGGCCGCGCGGCGAAGCGAACCAAGCCGGCCGCGTCCGCCTTGCCCGCCAGGCGCGCGAAGCCGGCCGCGAGGTCGGCCAGGTCGACAAAGCCGGCACGGCCGGCAGCCGCGAGGAAGAAGCCGGCGCCGCGCGCCGCGCGACCCCAGGCGAAGGCCGAGCCCGCCGCGGCCGCTCCCCGGCGCGCGCCCGCTGCCGCGAAGGCGAAGCCCGCGCCGAGCGCCAGCGCCGCGGCGCCCGGTGTGGAGTCGGCCCCCCCGCCCGCCTAGGCCGCCAATGGCGGCTGCGGTCTTCCAGTATTTCTTCTTGCGCATCGCTCGGCCTGTCTGCCCTTGAAACGGTCGGGCGGCCTTGGGGATAATCGCGCGACCATGGAGCGCTCGATCCTCCTCGTCGAGGACGACGATGCAGACGCAGAGTTGACGATGCATGCCTTCGAGAACGCCGGCGTCCGCACGCCGATCGTTCGCCTGCGGGACGGCTACGGCGCCATCGCCTACCTGGTCGGGGAGCCCTCGCAGGAGCCCAAGCAATTGCCGTGCGCCGTCCTCCTCGATCTCGGCCTCCCGGGGGCGAGTGGCCTCGACGTCCTCAAAGCCATCCGGAAGCACGACCGCACGCGCCACCTGCCGGTGATCGTCATGACGTCATCCGCCCACGACACGGATAGATTCGCCGCGTTCGACGAAGGCGCCATGAGCTTCGTGCGGAAGCCGGTGAACGTCGACGAGTTCGTCCGCGCGGTCAAGACGATGGGGCTGCACTGGTTGCCCTCGATCTCGGTCTTCGGAACCGCCGACTGACCCGGACACGCGGCCGCCGGCGGGCCGCGGTCACGACGACGGGAGCAAGCGCTTGACCGACTCGACCAACCCGTCGAGTCGGAACGGCTTGGGGACGACGGCATCGATGAACGCCGCGCGGCCGACCGACACCTCCGCTCCGGACATCAGGATCACCCGCCGCGCCTGTCCCCGCTCCACCGCTTCGCGCGCGAGCTCGATCCCGCTGCCATCCGGCAGCTCGCCGTCAGCCAACAGGACATCGACGTTCGTGCCCGCCAGCGCGGCGCGCGCGGCGCCGAGGCTCGCGGCCTCCAACAGCTCAACGCCCTCGTCCGCCAGCACGCGAACGACGAGGGTGCGGATGGGCTCGTTGTCCTCGACGACGAGGACGCGCGGGCGCCCGGACAACGACGCGACCCCTGGCCGCTCCACCAGCGACGGCGCGACCCGGGGCGCCTCCGTCTCGGCCACCGGGAAGTGCGCGCGGACGGTGGCGCCCCGCTCCGCCACGCTCTCGATCGCGATGAATCCGCCCGCCCGCCGCACGATGGACTCGCACATCGCCAGCCCCAGTCCCGTCCCCTGCCCCTTGCCCTTCGTCGTGAAGAACGGATCGAACACGCGCTCCGCCAGATCTCCGGGGATGCCATGGCCGTCGTCGGCGACGGTCAGGACCACGAACGTCCCGTCTGTGACGATGCCCCTCGCCCGGACCTGATCCGGCTCGAGGACGACCAGGTCCGTCGAGATTCGGACCTCGCTGCCGTGGCCCCGCGTCGCGTCCGCGGCGTTCCCGACGAGGTTGAGCAGCACCTGGCGAAGCTGCGCCTCATCGACGACGACGCGCGCCTGCCCCGCCCCCAGGCGATGCGAGAGGCGCAGCTCCGGGCCCACCAGCTTGCTCAGCACCGGCAGCGTCGATTGCACGACAGCGTCCACGGACAGCAGCGCGGGCGCGATGGCCTCGCGCCGCGCGTAGGTCAACAGCTGCCGCGTCAGCGCCGTCGCCTGCCCCACCGCGCCGTCGATCTCGACCAGCGCGGACGCACGCTCGGCGGGCGCGGACCTAGGCTCCCGCAACGTGCTCACCGCGCCGCTCAGCACCATCAACAAGTTGTTGAAGTCGTGCGCGACCCCCGCCGCCAGGCGGCCCAGGCTCTCCAGCTTCTGGTGCTCGAGCTGGGACACCTCCGCCGCGAGCCGATCCGTGATGTCGACGCCCAGGCTGCAGCTCCCCACGACCGTGCTGTCGGACGCCCGGATGAGCGTGTTCGTCCACAGGAGCTTGCGCCGGGAGCCATTGCGGGTGCGGATGGTGCTCTCGAAGCGCGGCACGATCTCGCCCCGGCGAATGCTGGCGAGGAAGTCCTCCCGCACCCGCTCGCGCTCGTCCGGCGGGAAGATCAGGTCGAAGACGTCGGCTCCGAGACACTCATCGCGGGTGAACCCCGTCAGCCGCGTGAAGCAGTCGTTGACGAACTCCACGCGCCCGGTCGCCGCGAGGATGGCCGCCGGCAGGTCGGCGTTCTCCAGCAGGGTCCGGTACCGACGTTCGATTTCTGCGCGCGCCAGCTCCGCCTCCCTCAAACGGGTCACGTCGGCCAGGGTGCCCTGAACGGCGATCGGTCGGCCGGTGGCGTCCCTGACCACCGAGCACGTGTCGCGCACCCAGCGGCGCGCGCCATCTGGCATTCGAATCCGGTAGGTCAGCTCCTCGATGAACCCCTCGATGATGCTCCCCGACAGGCGTTGTCTCACCGGGGCCCGATCCTCGGGCTCGATGGCCTCCACCCATCGCTCGATGCCGCCCGACACGAGGTACTGCTCGGCGCCGCGCCCGCCGAGCTCGACGATGCGTGGGCTCAAGTAGTCGAGCTGGCCCGTCTTGGCCTGGAACGAGTACACGGTGACCGGCAGAGACTCGACGAGGTGCTGATATCTCGCGGCGGCCCCGCGCGCCGTTTGCTCGGCGTGGATTCGCCGCTCCGCCTCGAGGGCCAGCGCCACCATGGCGCCCACGTCGGTGGCGAAGTCGATCTCCTCCTCCTGCCAGCTTCGGGGCCCTCCCTGATGCTCATGGCACAGGACGCCGTGCAGCGCCCCAGGGCCGACGATCGGGATGTCGAGGAGCGCGCCGACATCGTTGGCCCGTAGATAGGCGCCGAGCTCGGAGGTCCTGGGATCGTGCCAGGCGTCGTCCACCGCGACCGCGCCCGAGTCCGTCTTGGCGAGCGCGGAGATGTATCCCGGACAGGACGCGGTGGCGATTCGCGGGCCGTCGGGCGGGGCGTGGACATCGGGGAGCGGAAGCTGGAAGCGGCACACGAGATACTGCCTGGATTCGTCGAACAGCCAGATGCTGGCGCGCGGGATCTCGAGCGCCTGGCTGGACAGGCGGGCCACGTCGGCCAGCAGCCGAGCGATGATCGAGCCACCGGGGGCCGGGTTGCGCAGCGCCTCGCGCAAGAGCGCCGCGTGGGCGCGCAGCTTCGCGGACAGATTCCGATGTCGGGCCAGACGCGCCCGATAGTCCGCCTCGCGCGCCCGGGCGTCCCGCAGTTCCCGCTCTACTAACGCGTCCCCCGAGGTCATGGCCGCCGCCAGGGGTAGTGTATCCGTTCGCAAGCCTTTTGGACAATCAGCGTCCTCCCGGCGCCCTCCTCTTCCCTCTTTGGCCTCCTCCTTTGGCCTCCTCGCTACCTGCGCAAAACCGAAACTTGAAGAAGACGAAACATGAGAAGTGATACCTTTCGCATGTATCCAATGGCCCGCCACCGAGCTCCCAAGAAGACCGACGAGGATCTGCCCCTACGCGAGGACATCAGGCTGCTCGGGCGGTTGCTCGGCGACACGATCCGCGACGACGCCGGACAACCGATGTTCGATCTCGTCGAGCAGATCCGCCGCACCGCCGTCCGCTACCGGCGCGATCAAGACGCCGAGAGCATGACCCTCCTGGAAGCGACCATCAGCGCGCTCGACGCCGCGCACGCGACGAGCGTGGTCCGCGCGTTCAGCTATTTTCACCATCTGGCCAACATCGCGGAGGATCTGCACCAGCGCCGCAGGCGCCTGGCCTCGGCGCGGGATTCGGTGATTCCCGACGAGGAGAGCCTGGCGGCTGCCCTGGCGCGCCTGCGCTCGGCGGGGGTCTCGCCGCGGCGGGTGATCGCCCGACTGGAACGCGCCCGGGTCGAGCCGGTGTTGACGGCCCACCCCACGGAGGTTCAGCGCAAGAGCATCCTCGAGCGGCATCACGCGATCGCGGCGCGGCTGGGGGCGAATCGCCAGGACGACGCCACCTTCGAATCGGATCTGCGACGCGACATCGCCATCCTCTGGAAAACCAGCGAGCTCCGGCAGGTGAAGCCGACCGTCGCCGATGAAATCGAGAACGGCCTGGGCTACTTTCGGTCCACGTTCCTCGATGTCATCCCGCGCATCTACGCCGGGCTCGAGGACGCGCTCGGGCGCGACGTCGAGCTGGCGCCCTTCTTGCGCGTGGGGAGCTGGATCGGCGGCGACCGCGACGGCAACCCCCACGTCAAGCACGACATCACCGAACAGGCGGTCACGCGGCAGGCGGGGGTCATCTTCGAGCACTATCTGGCCGAGATCCACGCCCTCGGCAGCGATCTCAGCCTGTCGTCTCGCTACGTGGAGATCCCGCCCGAGCTGCAGGCGCTGGCCGAGCAATCGCCGGATCGCGCCACTAGCCGCGCCGAGGAGCCGTTCCGGCGCGCGCTGACCGGCGTCTACGCACGGCTGGCGGCCACGGAAGCGACGCTGGTGGGGGCGACCGGGGGCCCGCGCACGGCGATCGCCCCCGCGGCTCCCTACTCCACGCCCCGTGATTTCCTCGCCGATCTGAACATCGTCGATCAGGCGCTCGCCGCGGCGAAGCTCGACTTCATCCGCGGGGGCCGCCTTCGTCACCTGCGGCGCGCGGTGACGGTGTTCGGGTTCCACCTGGCGCCGCTCGACTTGCGCCAGCACAGTGAGGTGCACGGCCGCGTGGTCCGCGAGATCTTCGCGCGTGCCACTGGCCGCGACGTCTACGAGGCTCTGGCCGAGACCGCGCGGCAGGAGCTCCTGCTCGCCGAGATCGCGACGGCCCGGCCGCTCGTGTCGCCGCACCTGACCTACAGCGTCGAGACGACGGAGCACCTGGCCACGATGGGCACGGCGAAGCGCCTGCACGATCGTTTCGGGCCCGAGTGCGTGCCGAGCCACGTGATCTCGATGACCGCCGGGCCGAGCGACGTGCTAGAGGTGGCGCTGCTGGCGAAGGAGGTCGGGCTGCTGGTCCCTGGCGAGGAGCCCCGGCTGTCGATGAACATCGTCCCGCTGTTCGAGACCATCGAGGACCTGCGGGGCTGCGGCGCCATCATGGACCGCCTGCTGTCGCTGCCGCCGTATCGACAGCTCGTCGAGAGCCGGGGTGACCTGCAAGAGGTGATGCTCGGCTATTCCGACAGCAACAAAGACGGCGGCTTCCTGACCTCGAACTGGGAGCTCTACAAGGCCGAGCAGAGCCTGGTCGAGGTGGCGCGCCGACACGACGTGACGCTGCGGCTGTTTCACGGCCGGGGCGGCACGGTCGGTCGTGGCGGCGGCCCCAGCTACCACGCGGTGCTCGCGCAGCCACCAGGCAGCGTGAACGGCCAGCTGCGACTCACCGAGCAAGGGGAGGTCATCGCCAGCAAGTACGCCGACGCCACGGTGGGCACCGTGAATCTGGAGACGCTGGTCGCCGCGACCCTGGAGGCGAGCCTGCTGCCGGGGGCGGATCTGGGCGGCGACGAGCCGCGCTTTCAGGAAGCGCTCGAGCAACTCTCCGCCCTGGCGTTCGCGGCCTACCGCAACCTGGTGTACGAGACGCCCGGGTTCATCCGCTATTTCCGCGAAGCAACCCCCATCAACGAGATCAGCGATCTGAACATTGGCAGCCGGCCGTCCGCCCGCCGCAGCTCGGATCGCGTCGAGGATCTGCGGGCCATCCCCTGGGTCTTCAGCTGGGGCCAATCGCGCCAGAGCATCCCTGGCTTCTTCGGCTTCGGCTCGGCGGTGGCGGCGTTCCTGGCGAGCGGAGGCCGCGCGAAGGGTACGAGCCGACACGATCGAGAGCAGCTCTTGAAGGCCATGTATCGCCGGTGGCCGTTCTTTCGGACCGTCGTCGACAAGCTGGACATGGTGCTCGCCAAGACCGACATGGGCATCGCCCTGCGGTACGCCGGCCTCGTGACCGACCGCAAGCTCCGCGACGCCATCTTCTCGCGTATCGAGCGCGAGCACGATGACACGCGGAAGGCCTTCTTCCTGATCACGGGCGCGAAGACCCTCCTCGAGAGCAACCCGTCGCTGGCGCGCAGCCTGCGAAACCGCATCCCCTACATCGACCCGGTGAACCACCTTCAGGTCGACCTCCTGCGCCGGGTGCGCGCCACGCGCGGCGACGCCAGCGAGCTGCGCCGGGCCATTCACTTGACGATCAACGGCATCGCCGCCGGCCTCCGCAACAGCGGCTGACGCTCCGACCACGCCCGGGGCGTGCCCGGGTCACGGCGGACTTGACCGCGGGCCCGGGGACGGCGATTGTGCGGCCATGGAACTCGAAGATCTGAATGAAGACGAGAAGACGGCCCTGGTCGGACTGGTCAAGGCCGTGGTGCTCTCCGACGGCAAGGTCTCGGAGGACGAGAGGGAGGAGGTCGACCAGATCGTCGCCGCCCTCGGCGAGCAGGCCTACCAGCGGCACCTGGATCTGTTCGAGTCGCGGTTTCCCGACGAGGGGAGCTTCCAGAAGTTCCTGAAGACGATCACGCGGCAAGACGCCCGCGAGCTCATTTACGGGACCGTGCTGAGCGGCGCGGCGGCGGACGCCATCGAGGGAGGCGAGTCCGACCTGCTCTCCTGGCTCGGCACGGCCTGGAATATCGAGGTCACGGTCGCGGACTGAGCGGCCTCGAAGCCCGCATGCCCGGCGACGACCACGATGCGCCCGACGAGCAGCGACAGCGCGCCGCGCTGCTGGACGCCGCGCGCCGGGTGAACGATCTCGGCATCAACCAGGGCAAGTCCGGGAACCTGAGCGTCCGCCTCGGTGGCGGCTTCGTGATCACGCCCTCGGCCGTCCCGTACGGCGGCATGGAGGCGCGCGATCTGGTGCGGGTCCAGGACGACGGCACCTTCACCGCGACGGAGGGCCGCGTTCCCTCCTCGGAGTGGCGTCTCCATCGGGACCTCTACCGTCACCGCCCCGAGGCCGGCGCCGTCGTTCACGCGCACGCGATGTTCGCGACGACGTTGTCGTGTCTCGGGCGCGACATCCCGGCGTTCCACTACATGATCGCGGTGGCGGGGGGCAACGACATCCGCTGCGCGCCTTACGCCACGTTCGGCACCCAGGCGCTCTCCGACCACGCGCTCCGGGCGCTGGCGGGACGGCGGGCCTGCCTGCACGGTCACCACGGAATGACCGTGTTCGCCGGGACCGTCGCGGACGCGCTCGCGCTGGCGGTCGAGGTCGAGACGCTGGCGGCGATGTACTGGCGCGCCCTGCAGGTCGGCGTCCCGCGAACGCTCGACGACGAAGAGATGAGGATCGTGCTGCAGAAGTTCGAACGCTACGGCAAGCCCCCCGACGGCCCCTCCCCGCCCGCCCGCGACGGCACCGAACAAGATCAGTCCTCGTCGTCGGGGTCGGCGCCCGAGCCGGGGTGACCGGGCGGGACGTCGCCGCCTCCCTCCGCGTCCTCGACAGGGGTGCTGGGCGGACGACCCTCGAGCGCGTTGCGGGCGGCGGCGGCGTACAGGCGCACCAGCGGATATGGGTTGCTCTCGATCTCGCGCGCGATGGCCGCCGCCGCCGGCTTGAAGCGGGTTTCGCCGGCGATCCCGATGGCGGTGGCCTGTTCGTGCGCGAACCCGCGCGCGATCGTGGCGAGCAAGACGTTCTGGTCGCGTGAGCCATAGAGCCGCGCGAGCGCGCCTTCGTCGTAGTGCTTGCCCCAGAGCCGCGCGATGTCGTCGAGCAGCGCCCCGACGGTCTTGTCCCCGTGGCACAGTGCGCATTCGATGGGTCGATCGCCCTCCACGCGCGCGGCGTCGGTCGGCGAGCCGATTCGGTGGTAGCGCGTGAGCGCGTAGCCAAGCCCCATGTTCTTCTTGGGCATGTGACAGGCGACGCACGCTCCCCCGGCCCCGGTCGGGTCGTGGTGGGCGTGCGCCTTCAGGGCCGCATCCGTCGCCAGCTCGCGGTGACACGTGGTGCACACCCCGTTGCCCACGGGTGTGCCGAGGCGAACCAGGCGCTCGCGCGCGTCCTCCCGGTGGGGATCGTGACAGGTCGAGCAGGTCATCGCGCGCGCGCAGCCGCCCAGCAAGAAGTCACGCGCCTCGCCCGAGGTGATGTGGCTGCCGCCCGCCTCCGCGGGATGGCGTCGTGTTCCGCCCTCCCATGTGCGCGGATAGCGCGAGAACAGCACCTGGTGACAGCGCGCGCACGCCCGGTTTTGCCACTCGGCCTCCGACGGCGGCACCGCGCCAACGCCGGCCGCGTGAAGCTCCAGGAACGGCGCCCGCGGAGCGAACGTCGGAACCCGGCGCGGATCATCGACGTGCTCGCGTCCGCCGCCGTGGCAGGCCTCGCAGCCGATCCCCACCTCCACGAAATGCCGCGGCTCGAAGCGGGACCGGGCCTCGAGGATCGCCCGGCGGAGCGCCAGCCGCGCCGGCTCGTCCGCGCCCTCGGCGGCGCGCGAGGAGACCGACGTCCCCGCCCCCAGCGCGGCCGTCTCCCGATCCAGCGCGGCGAGCAACCCGCTCACATCGTCCACGCGGTAGTCGATGCGCGCCCGCGCGGGCAAGAGCTTGTCGACGACCTCGCCCTGATAGCCGGGCGCGCCCGGACCGTGCAACGCCCCCCACAAGTCGTCGAAGTACGGAATCGTGTTGTGGCAGAAGATGCAGGTCTGATTCCAGACGCCGCCCGCGCGCATCCCGGGCCGCTCCCCGACCATCACCGAGTACCCCTTCAACCGAAAACGCTGCGTCTGAAAGACGAAGGACGCGGGAAGGATCAGCTCCGCGTGTCCATCGCCCACGAGCGCCGCGCCCGACTCGGCGGCCGTGACCTCGACCCCGGCGAAGTCCTCGCGATACCGGCCCCCGATGACCTTGGTGACCCGATAGACGTGGGTCCCGTTCGACGCCGATTGCAGGCGCAAGAATCGCGCGTCACCCACCCGTTCGAAGCGCGCGGTGTCGGCCTTGAAGCGAAACGTTCGCCCATCGAACGGCGCGCGCACGTCGGTCGACTCCGGCAAGCGGGTCATTCGGTGCATGGGCGAGCGCTGCCACGCCTCGTAGACGTCGCCGTGGCACGGCGCGCACGCCGCCGAGCCGACGTAGTCCTCGCGCAGGATGTTGCTCGTGGTAACCGCCACCGCCGATGTCACCGCCGCACCAGGCCTCGCTCCCCGCAGGGCCGACGTGCCCGACGACCGACAACCCCCGGCCACGATCACGACGATTGCGAGCGCGAACGCCAAGGACGGGCGCGTGCTCGGAGGAAATGCGCCGACGCTCACTCAGCGAATCTACTAGGAAAGGGCCGCTCAGTGGGTCCCTTAAATCCCCCGCGGGACGGCGCCGGCGTGACGACCCTTGGGCGTCAGTTTACGAGCGCGAGGGGATCTTGCCCTGGCTTCGTGGTGCCGCGGAGGATTGCGTGAGTGGTCGTCACGAATCGCCCCTGCGACTCGACCTCGACCTCGATCTCCACCGGGCCCACGCCAGGCGCGAAGGTGGTGCGCGTGAGGCGCGTCGGATCTCGTCGCAGGATCTCGACGACGACGCAGTTGCGGTAGTCGCCCGAGGTTCCCGTCACGATCTTGTCGACGGCCGTGATCTTTGCGGTCCCGGCGGCGACGTTCCAGGTCGTGTCGCGCACGATCGGATTCTTCAAGATGAAGTCGCCGACCACCGGCCCCTCTTTCTGAGCGATTCCGAGCGGCGTCACGGCATACGCGATGCGCTCGTCGCCCGCCTGCACGATGGCGGCGTCGGGTACGCGGTCGGAGACGGCATACACCGCCAGCAGGTGCTGACCGTCCCGCTCGAGCTCGTAGGCCCACTTCCAACCCACCTCCAGCGGAAAATAGTCGGACGCGGTCGGCGCCTTCGACGCCGCCACCGCGGGCCCCGCCGACGGGGCCGAGGCGCAGCTGGCCATGAAAGCCAACGCGGCGAATCCAAGCATCCCCGCGACGGCGGGACAGACCGCAAGAATGACGGAAATGGTATGGAGGACGATGCGGGATCTGGCCCGCGCAAAGGAGGACACGACTTGAAGCATGACAGACCTCGGGCCGGCCAAATGAGGGGGCAGGCGCACCTGGTTTTCTCGGCAACTCTTTCAAAAAACTGAGGTCTCCGCGCGCACCGGGGTCGAAACCATCGGTTCTTATGGACGGACGCGGCCCCGGCCGGTCCCTGACCCTGGTACAAACGTTGCTTTGGTTCCGGGCTGCCTGGATTGCCTGATGGTTCCGTCACCCGCTAAAACGCTCGTCCTGGAGAAGCTCCTCAAATCGTGTTTCGAACCGGCTTGATCGTCGTCGCCTTGCTTGGCCTCTGGGCGCTTCCGCGTCGCGCGGAGGCCGAGGCCGCCCCGACGCGGGCTCGGCCCGAAGCAGGCTTGGTCGAACGAGCCAAGCTTCAGTCGGAGCTGAACCGACTCAACGCCGAGATCGACGCGCTGAAACGCCATCCTCGTGGCATCCGCGACGACTATCGTCTGCGCAGCCGGATGGCCGACGCCGAGGCGATGGCAAGGCGGCTGACAGACCTCGACGCCAGCCTGGGTCCCGGCCCCCAGTCGTCGCCGTCCCCCGACGCACGATTGGCTCCGCCCGAGATCCGCGTGAATCCGTCGGATGATCGGGCCGATCGCGAGGCCAAGGCGGACATCTTGGCCGACCAGGCGCGTCGCCTCACGACCGAGGCGAACCGACTCGAGGGCCGGCTCGCCAATCTGCGCAGCCGCAACGAGCTCAAGCGGCGCGCGGGTCAGCTCGAGCGCGATCCCTTCTCGCCGCTCGAACAGGCCAAGGGCCGCATCGGAGTCGCCAGCACCACCGTGACGCCGCCGCGGGGGGGAACGCAGCCGGGAGAGGGAGCGACCCCGGCCTCGGGAACGATCGGAGGTGGGGCGCCAAAGAGCGGTGTCGGCACCGATACGGCCGTGGGCAGCAACAGCCCGCCGACCTCCGGCGCCGCGCCCTCCGTCTCCATCACCATGCCCTCGAGCGCGCCCTCCGCGACCCCGACCCCTCCCTCGAGCGCGCCCTCCGCGACCCCGACCCTGTCCGCCCAGGATGGCGGGGGCTCGCTCGCGAGCCAGCTCCGGGGGGTCCTCGATCCTGCGTCCCTCGACGAGGTCCGCCGCCTGGGGGTCCCGGGGGCGGCACCGGTGAGCCTGGAGGTGATGGAGCGTGCCCTCGGCGCGCTACGTGCGCGCGCGGCGCAGCTCTCCTCCTCCGCGGCGGCCCTGCGTGCACCCGCTGCCAAGTAGGCGAGGGCTCGAACCGGACATCGTTGCGCTACACTCGCGCGTCGCATGCACCGCCGCCTCCTGGCGTTTCTTCGCGCCGCTTCCCTGGCGACCGGTGCGCTGTCTTGCCCGACCCCCGGATGGGCCCGCGACGACGACGAGAAGGTCAGCGCGCACGCGGAGATTGGCGCCGAATACGACAACAACGTTCACCGCGTCGAACAGTTGCCGGGCGATCGCATCGGGGTCGTCGGCTCGGCGCTGGCGCGCGCCGTCGTCGGCCTGTCCGTCTCCGACCGCCTGACCGCTTCGCAGGACGTGGCCTTCTCTGTGCTCGGCGCCGCGAAGCTGTTCGCCGCGCCCGCGGCGCGCAGCGAGAACGTCGGCATCGTCGAGACCTCCGGGGCCTGGAATCTGATGCTGTCGCCCCGCACGCGCGCCGGCGTGGGCGCCACCTACTACGAAGCGACGCAATCCGGTACGGCCACCGAACGCGCGCTCGCCGCGGAGCGCGACATGGTCGCCGAGGCGCGCGATTTCCGCTCTCTCGTCCCCTCGCTGCGTGCTCTCCACGCCATCGGTGACGGGGCGACCCTTGGCCTGTCGGTGGGCCACCGTTGGTTCGTCTACAAGCCGCTTCCCGACTACGACTTCCGGGCGCCCGTGGCGTCGCTGGAATACCGCTTCGTCCACGAGACCGCAGAGGGGGACGCGGAATGGGAGCTCGTCAGCGCCGCGAACGTGGAGCTTCGGCGCTTCTCGGGCCCGCGGTTGCAGGTACAGACCCCTGGCTGCGCCCCCGACGTCTGCGTAACGATCCCCGACCCCTCGGGGGCCCGACACACGGATCAGTTTCTCTCGGCGCAGCTCGACCTGACCCGCACCGGCCGCATCCTGGTGGGCGCTGGGTACGCGATCCAGTGGAACCGGTCCAACAGCTATGCCGAGTCGCTGATCCGCCACGTGGCGTCGATTCGCCTGACGGCCCCCTTGCCGCTCGGTCTCTACTTCGCCGCGCGCACCGAGCTCGTGTACGTGAGCTACCCCGACAAGGTTGCCCTCGTGATGGGGACCTCGGGCCAGCCGGGGGCCACCATCGAGGAGGAGACGCGCAGCCAGGTGCGCGGCGAGCTGACGCGCGACCTCAGCCAGCGGCTGCAACTGATGGCCCGTTACACCTTCTACGCGAACGCGATCGGCCAGGGTCAGTATCGCCGCCAGACGGCGACGGTGTCGCTGATCGTCTCGACGAACTGAAATTGAAAGCGGCGCGGCCCCGATGATCCGGGAACCGCGCCGCTGGAAGACGACAGAGGTGAGCTGCAGCGACTACATACCGCCCATGCCGCCCATGCCGCCCATCCCGCCCATGCCCCCCATGTCGCCGCCACCGCCGGCCGGGGCCGCGGGCGCCTCCGGCTTCGGCCGCTCGACGATGAGCGCCTCGGTCGACAGCAGCAGCGACGCCACCGAGGCGGCGTTCTGAAGCGCCGAGCGGACGACCTTCGTCGGGTCGATGACGCCCGCCTCGATGAGATCCTCGAACTCGTCGGTGGCCGCGTTGTATCCGAACGCGCCCTTCCCTTCGCGGATCTTGTTCACGATGATCGCGCCTTCCTTGCCCGCGTTCAACGCGATCTGGCGGCACGGCTCTTCACAGGCGCGCTTGATGATCGCGACGCCCACTTGCTCCTCCTCCGTGACGTTCTCGATCTTGTCCAGCGTCTGCAGGGCGCGGATGAGCGCCACGCCGCCGCCGGGGACGATGCCCTCCTCGACCGCCGCGTGCGTCGCGTGCAGAGCGTCCTCGACGCGGGCCTTCTTCTCCCTGAGCTCGGTCTCGGTGGCCGCGCCCACGCGGATAACCGCGACGCCGCCCACCAGCTTGGCCAGCCGCTCGCGCAGCTTCTCCTTGTCGTACTCCGAGTTCGTGTCCTCGATCTGTCCGCGAATCTGCTTGACGCGGCCCTCGATCTCGGGCTTCTTCCCGGCGCCGTCGATGATCGTGGTGTTCTCCTTGTCGACGGAGACGCGCTTGGCCCGCCCCAGATCCTTCAAGGTCAGGCTCTCGAGCTTGAGGCCCAGGTCCTCGGTGATCGCCTGCCCGCCGGTCAGGATGGCGATGTCCTTCAGCATGTCCTTGCGGCGATCGCCAAAGCCCGGCGGCTTGACGGCGCAGATCTGCAACGTGCCACGCAGCTTGTTCACCACCAAGGTTGCCAGGGCCTCGCCCTCGACATCGGCGATGATGAGCAGCGGACGCCCGGCGCGCGCGACCTGCTCGAGCACCGGCAGCAGGTCCTTCATGCTCGAGATCGTCTTCTCGTGGATGAGCAGGTAGGGGTCCTCCAGCTTGACGTCCATGCGCTCGGCGTCGGTCACGAAGTACGGTGACTGGTAGCCGCGATCGAAGCGCATACCCTCGACCACGTCGAGGGTCGTCTCGATGGACTTCGCCTCCTCGATGGTGATGACGCCCTCCTTGCCGACCCGCTCCATCGCCTCGGCGAGGATCTTGCCGATCGATTCGTCGCCGTTCGCGCTGATGGTCCCGATCTGGGCCACGTCCTTGTGCCCCTTCGTGGGCTTCGAGATCTTGGCGAGCGCCTGCACGATCTTGATGACTGCCTTGTCGATGCCGCGCTTGAGATCCATCGGATTGTGACCGGCGGCCACCATCCGGGTCCCCTCGCGGAAGATCGCCTGCGCCAGCACGGTGGCCGTGGTGGTCCCGTCGCCGGCCGTGTCGGAGGTCTTCGAGGCGACCTCCTTGACCATCTGGGCGCCGAGGTTCGCGAAACGGTCCTCGACCTCGATCTCCTTCGCCACCGTGACGCCGTCCTTCGTGACCGTGGGCGAGCCCCACGACTTCTCGATCACGACGTTGCGGCCGCGGGGCCCCAGGGTAGCCTTGACCGTATCGGCAAGGATGTTGACGCCTTCGAGGATCCGGGCGCGCCCTTGCGCATCGAACAGAATATCTTTGGCTGACATCTTTTCGTCTCCCTTCGCGGTAGTGAGTTCGAGTTACTTTTCGATGACGCCGAGGATCTCGTCCTCGCGCAGAATCACGTGGTCGACGCCGTCGACCTTGATCTCGCTGCCGGAGTACTTTCCGAACAGCACGCGGTCACCCTTCTTCACGTCGAGGGGCCGAATCTGACCCTTCTCGTTGGCCTTCCCGGAGCCCACCGCGATGACCTCGCCCTCGCCGGGCTTCTCCTTGGCGGTGTCGGGGATGATGATCCCGCCGCGGCTCTTCTCTTCCTCGGCGAGGCGCTTGACGATGACGCGATCTTGCAGCGGACGAACCTTCATGACTGTCTCCTTCGATGGTTTTCTGCCCGTCGGCGAATCCTTGGCACTCTAGTCGTCAGAGTGCTAGCGGCAGAGGTTAGTCACAAGTCCGCCCAAGTCAAAGGATTCCGCAGCGGGTTTTGGCAGTTCCAGAATCTGTCTGCCAACGAAATATATTGTTATCGCTTTGGAATTATTATGTTTTCTTGATTCTGTGCCGATAGGCATGTCATAGGTTGATCATGGAGCTCACGGGATCTTTGGAGTCATTTTTCCGAGACGAAGTGGACCTTGCCTGCAAGCAGGAGGGCTTCGAGCCGAGCGGCTTGACCCAGCCCTACCTCGTCCGGCTGCTGGCAGCCTACGTGGCCCAACCCATCGAGGATCGCCCCCTCGGGACCCGATTCATGGACGCGCTCGACGCGTCGCCGCGCGAACGACGCGCCCACCTGCGGGAGATCGGCGACACGTCCCTGTATCTGTCGGGCTTCTGGGGAGAGAGCCTCGGGCGGAAACTGGTCGACGTCGACTACTACATCGACCTCGGAGGAACCGCCTACTCGGAGCTGGCGCGCGGGGCATCCGCGATAGGGGGCCCGCTGTCGGCCGACGTGTTCGCCGAATTGGCGGCGAACTTCACCCGCTTCGTCGAGGTGCTGATGACGATCAGCCGGCGCACGGCGCGCGGCCGCGGTCCTTGTGACGTGGTGCGACTCTACGAGCGCTGGTTGCGCACGAAGAACGGCTGGGCGGCCCGACGCCTGGCCGAGGAGGGCGTCATTCCGCTCTGCCAGGCCCGGGGGACCGTGCATTGAGGGAAGACCCCGCCGCTGTCTCGGCCGCGGGTGGCGCTCCCGCGTCGCTGTCGGTCCTGGGGCGGCTGCAGCTGGGCCTGGAGGCGTTGTATCGGGTCGACACACGCTTGGCGGTGGATGAGTTCGTGATCGGCGAGCGCGAACGAGACGCCGCCAATCCCGGTCGCTCGCCGCGGGAGCAGGTGCTGGTGCGGCAGGACGGGGCCGATGACCTTGGCCTCGGCTTGTTCGTGGACGAGGAAGCCCTGTCGAACCTCGAGCGCAACGATCCCGGCGCGATGCTCGACGACAGCAACTTCGCCGACTTCTGCGTGGCGATCGAGGGCGTCAGCCATTTCATCTACCTGGCGGTCTGCGCGGCCGAGAACCGGCGGGTGTCGGCGCTCGAGCTCGAGCTGCAAGCCGAGGTCGACAAGTTCGCCTGCTGCGCCCTGCTGACGACCCGTGCGGCCGGCAGTCCTTCGCCCGGCGACGGCACGGGGCTGCGGCGCCGCCTGTACGACGAGGTCACCTTCGCGCCCGATCTCGATGTCGACGAGCACGATCGATATCGCGTCGCGAACGGCGAGGCCCGGCGCTACGCGCGGGCCCTCGACCACAAGTACGTCTCGCCCCGGCGCCTGCCCGAGATGCTGCCCGAGCTGCGCCGATTCTACCGGCTGGACCTGCACGGGAAGCTGGGGCACATCGCCCGCGTCGCCACCCATTGACGATCGGCCAAGCCCGGGGGCGATGGCGCCGGAGCGGTCAGACCAGCTTCGCGGTCAGGACGATCTCGGCGCCCTTGAACAGCTTGCTGACCGGGCAGTTCTTCTTCGCGCCCTCGGCGATCTCCTGAAACTTCGCGTTGTCGAGGCCGGGCACCTGCGCCTCGGTGTCGAGCTCGATCTTGCCGATGACGCCGCCATCGAGGTGGGCCGTCGCCTTGGTCTGCACGCGCGTCGGAGTGTGCCCTGCCTTGGATAGCTCGTTCGAAAACGCCATGGAGAAACAGCCCGCGTGGGCCGCCGCCAGCAGCTCCTCGGGGTTCGTCCCGGAGCCGTCCTCGAACCGGGACGCGAAGGTGAACGGCCCCGTGTAGGCGCCCTTTCCCACCGTCATCGTACCTTTTCCAGACTTCAGATCACCTTCCCATTGTGCGGTCGAGCTTCGCGTCGCCATGTCGGTTCCTCCTGACGTTGCTCTAGCGGGCGACTCGGCTTCCGTCAACCGATACGAACGTTGTCGATGAGGCGCGTACGGCCGACGAAGGTGGCCACGGCCAGCACCGCCGGCCGATCGACGGTCTCGAGCGGCAGCAGAGTCTCGGCGTCGCGCAGCTCGACGTAGTCGATCCGGGTCACGAAGCCGCCCAACGCCGCCTCCACGCCAGCGACGAGGCGCGCCGAGTCCTTCGTCCCCGACTGGTGCGCCTCGCGCGCCGCGAACAGCGCCCGCGGGATCGCCGTGGCCCGGACCCGCTCGTCGGGCGAGAGGAACTTGTTCCGCGACGACATCGCGAGCCCATCGCCTTCCCGGACCGTCGGCAACGCGGCGACCTCGACCGGCATGTCCAGATCGCGCACCATCCGCCGGATGACGGCGAGTTGCTGAAAATCCTTCTCACCGAAGACGGCGACGTGCGGGCGAACGATGTTGAACAGCTTGCACACGACCGTGGCCACGCCGACGAAGTGGCCGGGGCGGCTTGCCCCGCACAGGCCCTGCTCGAGCTCGTGCACCTCGACCGTCGTCTGGTGATGGGGCGGGTACATGGCCGCCGCCGCCGGCACGAACGCGACGTCGGCTCCCCGCGAGCCGGCCTTGGCCAGATCGCCCGGCACGTCGCGCGGATAGCGCTCCAGGTCCTCACCCGGCGCGAACTGCGTGGGGTTCACGAAGATCGAGAGCACCACGCGATCACCGTGGCGGCGCGCCTCATCGAGCAACGCGAGGTGACCGCCGTGCAGATACCCCATGGTTGGGACGAAGGCGATCCTCTCGCCCCGGGCGCGGGCCGCGTCGGACCAGGCGGACATCTCGGCTGGCGTGGCCAGCATGGGCGGCACCCTGGCCTCCGTCGCCGCGGTCACTCGAAGCCCTCTTCGTCGGCGGGAAATCGGCCGGCGCGCACGTCGGCTGCGAACTCGGCGAACGCGCCGCGCGCGGCCTCGCCGAGGGCGGCGTAGCGGCGCGCGAAGCGGGGCTTCCAGGACGGGTCGAGGCCGAGCAGATCGTGCATCACCAGCACCTGGCCGTCGCACGACGGGCCCGCGCCGATCCCGATCGTCAGCGAGCGGACCGACTGGGTGATCTCCGCGGCGAGCTTCCGGGGTACGCTCTCGATGACCACTGCGTAGGCGCCGGCCTCGGAGACGGCGCGGGCCGCGGCGAGGATCTTCTCGCGCTGCGCGGTGGTTCGGCCCTGCACCTTGAACCCGCCGAACGCATGCATCGATTGCGGCGTCATGCCCACGTGCCCCATCACCGGAATCCCCGCGCCGACCAGCCGCTCGACCAGCGGCGCGACCTCGACGCCCCCTTCCAGCTTCACAGCCTCGGCGCCCCCCTCCTTGATGAGGCGGCCCGCGGCCCGCATGCCGTCCTCGACCGAGGCCTGGTAGCTCATGAATGGCAAGTCGGCAACGACGTGCGCCCGGGGCACCCCGCGGACGACCGCTCGACAGTGGTAGATCATGTCCTCGAGGGTCACGGGCAACGTCGAGCCGTGGCCCTGCACGACCATGCCGAGGGAGTCACCGACCAGCACGACGTCGACCCCCGCCTCATCGCAGAGGCGCGCGAACGCGACGTCGTAGGCGGTCACGACGACCGTCCGCTCAGGCGTTCCCTTTCGCGCGGCGAGCGCCACGGCCGTCATTTTCTTCGATGAGGACACGGACGGCCCTTCCGGCATGGGAATGATTTAGCACGAGAGCGGAGGTGCTAGCGGCGAGTCCAGTGGTTCACGCCCGCGCGCGTGCGCCGGATGACGGCGAACAGCTCGTCCCGGTGATCGGCGTTTGCCACGAAATCGAGCTCGGACACGTCGACGATCAACAGCGGCCCCTCCTCGTAGCGAAAGAAGAAGTCGGCATACGCGCGCGACACCTCCTCTACGTACTCGGCGCGGATGGGCTTCTCGGCCACCCGCCCGCGCCGTCGGATGCGCTCGAGCAAGACGGGGGTCGGGGCCTGCAGGTAGACGACCAGATCGGGCGTGGCGACCCGGGGCCGCAACATCTGGTAGACGCGTTCGTAGAGCGCCAGCTCGTCGTTCGAGAGCGTTAGCGCCGCGAAGAGCCGATCCTTCGCGAACAGGTAGTCCGCGACGATGCCGCCCCGGGTGAACAGATCCCCCTGCCCGAGCTCGCCCTGCTGCTGGTAGCGCTGGAGCAGGTAGAACAGCTGCGCCGACATCGCGTGCCGCCGGGGATCCTTGTAGAACGCGGCCAGGAAGGGGTTTTCGTCGGGCTGCTCGCATACCAGCTGGGCGCCGAGCTCCGCGGCGAGCAGCTCGGCCAGGCTCGTCTTGCCCACACCGATGGGTCCCTCGATGGCGATATATCGCGGCCGCTCGGTCACCTCCCCCCCGTATACCCCGCCCCCCCGCGCGCCCGCCACCCCCGCGCCCGCCGTAGTGCGAGGCCCCTTGCGCTCAGATGTCGAGATCCGCCTGGGCAGACCGCTCCATGATGAACTTGAAGCGCGCCTCGACGTCCTTGCCCATGAGCTCGGTCAGCACGCGATCCGTCTCGACGCCGTCGACGATCGCGACCCGCAAGAACCGCCGCGACGCCGGATCCAGGGTCGTCCGCTTTAGCTCCTCCGGCTGCATCTCTCCCAACCCCTTGAAACGCATGGTCTCGGGACGCGCGTTCTTGGGCATCGCGGCGATGATGCGATCCCGGTCCTGCTCGTCGAGGGCCCAGAAGGTGTCCTTGCCGTGATCGATGCGGAACAGCGGCGGCTGCGCGAGGTAGACGTAGCCCTGCTCGATGAGCGGGCGCAGGTGCCGGTAGAAGAACGTCAAGAGCAGCGTCGCGATGTGATGACCGTCTGAGTCGGCGTCCATCAGCAGGATGATCTTGTGATAGCGCAGGCGTTCGATCTTGAAGTCCTCGCCCACGCCACATCCCAGGGCCGAGACGACGTCCTGCAGCTCCTTGTTCGACAGCACCTTCTGCAGCGACGCTTGCTCGGTGTTCAAGACCTTCCCGCGCAGTGGCAGGATGGCCTGGGTGCGCCGCTCGCGGCCCTGCTTGGCCGAGCCGCCGGCGCTGTCACCCTCGACGATGAACAGCTCGCTCGAGCTCGGATCGGTGGACGAACAGTCGGCCAGCTTTCCCGGCAAGTTCAGGCGGTGCGAGACCGCGGTCTTCCTGGACACCGCCTGCGACGCCGCGCGCGACGCCTCCCGAGCCTTGGCCGCGAGCGCGATCCGCTCGACGATGGCGGCGCCCGCGGTGCCGTTCTCCAGCAGGAACTTCTCCAGCGCGGGGCGCATGGTGTTGTCGACCTGCGCCTGAACCTCCGGGTTCCCGAGCCGCTCCTTGGTCTGGCCCTGGAACTGGGGCTCCTGCATGTAGATGGACAGGATGCCGACGATGCCCTCGCGGATGTCCTCGGCCGTGATGTTGACGCCCTTGGGTGTGAGGTTGGACGCGTCGATGAACGACCGCACCGCCTTCACCAGCGCCGAGCGCATTCCCTGCTCGTGGGTGCCCCCTTGCGTGGTGGGGATCCCGTTCACGTACGAGCGCAGGGTCTCGTCGGGCGACTCGGTCCACTGGAGCGCCGCCTCCAGGCGAAAACCCTGCTCGCCGTCGCGCTGCACGTAGAACACCTGCGGGACCGTGGGGGCCTTGGCGCGATCGCTCACCACCTTCGTCAGGAAGTCCGCGATGCCGCCCGCGTGCTCGAAGACCTCGGTCGTCCCGGCCGCCTCGTCGCGGAACGTGATCTTGAGGCCCTTGTGCAGGTACGCCTTCGTGTCGAGGCGAAAACGGACCGTGGCCGGATCGAACGCCTGCTTGCCGAAGATCTCCGCGTCGGGGCGGAAGAAGATGGTGGTGCCGGTGCCGCGGGCGGCGGCCCCCTTGACGACCTTGCTGGTGGGCTTGCCGCGCTGATAGCTCTGCCGCCACTCGGCGCCGTCGCGCTTGATGGTGGCGATCAGCTCCTCCGAGAGCGCGTTGACCACCGACGAGCCCACGCCGTGCAGCCCGCCCGAGAACTGGTACTGGCCCGACGAGAACTTGCCGCCCGCGTGCAGGGTGGTCAACACCAGCTCGAGCGCCGACTTCTTGAACTCCTTCTTGACGTCGACGGGGATGCCGCGGCCGTCGTCGCCGACGGTGACCGAGTGCAGATCGCGGTGCAGCGTGACCTGGATGTGCGCGCCGTAGCCGTTGATGACCTCGTCGACCGAGTTGTCGACGATCTCCCACAGCAGGTGGTGATAGCCCTTGGCGTCGGTGCCCCCGATGTACATGCCGGGACGGCGGCGCACGGGCTCGAGGCCCTCGAGGACGGTGATGTTGTCGGCGGTGTAGGTCGGCGCGGTGGAGGCGGGCATGCGATGGCTCGATCGAGTCAGTTCACGAATCGGTTCGAATCAGTTCAACAACGTGGGGCCCAAGGTCGGCTCGGCGAGGCTGACCCGGACGATCTTGACCTTGCGGCCGAGAGAGTGACCGCGTCCGCCGCGGCCGGTGACAGCGTACCGTCCCGGCCCGACGGGGATCTTCTTGCCCGTGTCAGCCTCGGCCACGAGGGCCGGCGCCTCCTTGTCTCCCTTCGCGGTCACCGCCATCGCCAGCACCACGTCGTCGTCATCGACCTTGATCAGCGTGACGCCGCGGCCGGGGTTGGCGAGCTCGGGCAGCTCGTCGGCGGCGCAGACGAGGGCCCGTGCGTCGGCCGTGACGACGCTGACGACGCTCTTCGCCGGGGCGACCGCCACGTTGACGATCTCGTCCCCCTCCGCGGGCTTCGCGAAGCGGCGCCCGGCGCGCGTGGAGATCTCGCGGTGAGGATCGAGGTTGAAGCGCAGGCCGAAGCCTCGCTTCGACGCGGCCGCGCACACGGCGGCCGCTGGGGCCTGCGCCGCCGTCAGCATCAACCCCCCCACCACCCGCTCGCCGTCGCGGAGGTTGAACAGCTTCTGCACGGGCTCGCCGTACCCCGTCGACTGCGGGACGTCGTTCACGCGCAGGACGTAGCAGGTGCCCATGTTGGAGAACAGCGCCAGTGACTCCTTCGTGCCGCCCCGCCCGGCCATCAGCACGGCGTCACCCTCGCGCAACCGAGTCGCCGACAGATCCTTCACCTCGCGCACGCGCTTCAGCCACCCGTCTCGCGAGAGGATCACCGTGACCTCCTCGTCGACGATGAAGGCCTCCGCGTCGAACTCCACGTCGTCACCGCCGCCGCCGATCTTGGTGCGGCGCTTGTCGGTGAAGCGCGCGGCGACCTCGACCAGCTCCGCGCGGATGATCTTCCACAGCTTCTTCTTGTCGGCGAGGATGGCGCGGATCTCCTTGGCGCGTGCGCGCTTCGCGGCCAGCTCGGCGCGGATCGCGTCGATCTCCAGGCGCGCCAGCTTGTACAGCTTCAGCTCCAGCACCGCGTCGGTCTGGACATCGTCCAGGTCGAAGCGCTTCATCAACTTGGCCGCCGCGTCGGCCTTGCCGTCGGACTTGCGAATGATGCGGATGGCCTCGTCCAGCGCGTCGAAGATGGTCTCGAACCCCTCGAGGACGTGGATCCGAGCCTCGAGCTCGCGCAGCTCGAACTCGAAGCGCCGGGTGACGACACCCTCTCGGAACTGCAGAAACTCGTGGAGGATGGCCCGCAGGTCGAGCCGCGCCGGGCCGGCGATCTCCGGGTTCGCGGTGGGCACGAGGCACGTCATGTTGACGTGGAAGCCCAGCTCGAGCGGAGTGTGCTTGTAGAGGTACGCCATCACGAGCGCCGCGTCGGCTCCAGGCTTCAGCTCGAGCACGATCCGCACGTCGTTCGTCGACTCGTCGCGCACGTCGACGAGCAACGGCAGCCGCTTGTCGATGATCACCTCGGCTATCTTCTCGACCAGCGTGGCCTTCGACAGCCCGAAGGGAATGGAGGTGACGATCACGCGCTCGCCGCCGCGCTTCTCCTGCTCCGTCTTCCACTCGCCGCGGACGTGGATGCTGCCCTGGCCCGTCTCGTAGATCTCCCGGAGCTCCTTCTTGGAGTTCGTGATCAGCCCGCCGGTGGGGAAGTCCGGCCCCTTCACATACTTGAGCAGATCCTTCGTCTCGAGCGCGCGGTCATCGATCAGGGCCACCGCCGCGTCGCAGACCTCCCTCAGGTTGTGCGGGGGGATGTTCGTCGCCATTCCCACGGCGATGCCCGTGCATCCGTTGGCCAGCAACTGGGGGATCTTCGCGGGGAGCACGATGGGCTCCTCCGTCGTCCCGTCGTAGTTCGGGCGAAAATCGACCGTGCCCTGGCGAATCTCCTCCAGCAACTCGGTCGACAGCGGCGCCAGCCGCGCCTCCGTGTAGCGATAGGCCGCGGCCGCGTCCCCGTCGAGCGAGCCGAAGTTCCCGTGCCCGTCCACGAGCCGGTAGCGAAGCGAGAAGTCCTGGGCCATCCGCACCATCGCCTCGTAGCAAGACGAGTCGCCGTGAGGGTGGAACTTGCCAAGCACCTCGCCGACGATGGTCGCGCACTTGCGAAACTTCGCGTCGGGGTACAGGTGCAGGTTGTGGTGCATGGCGTACAGGATTCGCCGTTGCACCGGCTTCAATCCGTCGCGCACGTCGGGCAGCGCCCGCGCCGTGATGACGCTGACGGCGTAGTTCAGGTAGCGGCGCTGGGCCTCGTCGGAGAGGGAGGCGTCGACGGGAGGCTGCGGTCCCCCCCCGTCCCCGTCCCCGTCGCCGTTCCCACCGCCGCCGCGCCCCCGTCCTTTCTTTCTCCCGCCGCGCCCGCCCCCGCCGGTCGTGGAAGTCCCCTTGTCATCGGCCTGGGGGTCGGCTGGGTCGAAATCGAGCTGTCGCTGCTGCGCCATGGACCTCGGATCCGCAGGCAAGCTAAAGGACCCCCACCTGAAATGCAAGAAAGGCCGCGGACCCGCGGGAGGACCCCGAGGAGGACTCCGCGAGGCCCCCTGTGCCCGGCTAGCTCTGCAGCTTCTTGCGCTTCCAGCCTCGCGGCGGGCGCTTGTCGGGCGAGTTCGGGTTCGGCCGCGCGTTGTCGATCCACCGGTAGCTCGGCGGCGGCCTGACGTCGATGTGAACGAACTGCGCGCGCGGGTAGAGGCCGATGCCCATGCCCCCGGCGTCCAGCGTCGCCGCGAACTCCCTGATCTTCTTCGGCGCCACGCCGGGAATACGGATGTCGCTGGCCGACCCACGGAAGTGAAAGCTCGTCTCGCGCCGCTGGTTCCGATAGCCGGACACCAACTGCAGCGGCTTCTGGAAGTGGTCGTAGACGTGCGACAGCAACACGTAGAGGCGCGGATCGATCGGCTTCTCTGAGTCGGTTCGCTTGCATCGCAAGGCGTGGTCCAGCTCTTTCAGGGCGTCGCTGTCGTACGAGCCGTCGTCGTTGAAGATGTCGACCTGAACGTCTTCGTTCCACGCCAGGCTGTGAATCTCGATATGCCCCGAGGGAGGCGGGGGCGGCGCGGAGCGGAGGTCGGCGTCGCGCACGGCGAAGCCGGCCACCTTGCTCTTGCGACGCCGCTTGTCCGAGGCGCGCGCGCCCGCCGGCTTGGCCGCCTTCGCCTGCGACGAGGCATCCGTGGCGCCGGGCGTCCCCTCGGCGTCGTCCTCGCCTTCGGAGTGCGCGCGCGCGGATTTTTCGAGGCTCGCGCTGGCAAGCGACAGGGCGAGGACGACGAGGGCGAGCCGCGACATCGACCTGCAATAATCTCCGGGAATATCCGGAAAATCAAGAGAGCCCCCGCAAGATGCTCGGTGTGAGACCTACATTGGGCTCATCATGAGGCGGCCGCGTCGGCGTCGAGCGCGTCCCAGAATGCCCGGATCAGCGGCAGCGCGAGCTTGCGGCGCGGCGTGCACACGCCCACCCGAAACTCGCCGAGGGCGCCGTCCCCGGCACCGAGCGTGAGCACCCGCACGTTGGCGCGCAGCGGGCTCTTTTCGAAGACGATTCGCGGCACGACGCCGAGGGCGCAGCCGAGCGCCACGAGGGAGAGGCTGGCCTCGCTGCCCGCGACCTCGCCATAGACCACGGGCGCGATGCGCTTGCGGCGAAACCAGCGATCGGCGCTCTCGCGGGCCAGGCCCGTCGACGGCAGCACGATCGGCAGCGACGCCCAGGGGAGAGGACGGGCGTGGCAGAGCCGCTCGACCTCGCACTTCGCGGTGGGCGCGACGAACACGAGGGGCGTATGGAGCAACACGCGCGCGACCAGCGCCCGCGGCACGCGGGCCGGGAGCGCGGCCACGGCGACGTCGACCCGGCCCTGCTCCAGCATGGCGAGCGCGTCGGCGGCGTAGCCGGTCTCGAGCTGGATGTGAATCTCGGGGTGGCGCTCGCGGAAGCCGAGCAGCAGCCCGGGGAGGAAGCTCTGGCACGCGGTGACCGACGCGAAGATGCTGATCGTGCCGGTCAGCTTCCCGGTCGGCCCGGCCAGCTCGCGCTGCACACGCTCCCAGCGATCGAGGGTGTCCCGGGCGTACGGAAGGAACCGCGCTCCCTCGAGGGTGAGGCGCACGGTGCGGCGATCGCGCTCGAACAGGGGCCGGCCGACGTCGTGCTCCAAGCGCTGGATCGCGCGTGACAACGTCGAGGGGCTGACGTGGCAGGCGCGGCTGGTGCGCAGGAAGTGCAGCGTCTGCGCGAGGTGGAGGAACAGGCGGAGCGCGTCGTGATCCATGAGGCATGAGTAGTGTTGCACAAAATGGAACACAGAATTGAAAACAAATCATTTTTCGCAACATCGAAGACCGGGTACGCTTCTTCCGGTCAGCTTCCGGTCAGCTTCCGGTCAGCTTCCGGTCAGCTTCCGGTCAGCTTCCTGTCAGCTTGCCGTCAGCTTCCCGCGGCTCGTCCGCGCTTCGCTGGCGCCGTTTCACCTCACCACCGATGCCCGCAGAACTGGAGAACCACCATGGCCGAGTCCCAGAGCTTTTCCTCGAAGATCTTCAACGTCGAGACCGTCAAGATGAGCGATCGCACCGAGCAGATCGTGAAGGGGGGACGCCACCTGTTTCCGCTGCTGCCGAAGGCGTTCGCCGGCGTCAAGCAGATCGGCGTCATCGGCTGGGGCTCGCAGGGGCCGGCGCAGGCGCAGAACCTGCGTGACTCGCTCGAAGGCACAGGGATCAAGGTGAAGGTCGGCCTGCGCGCCGGGAGCGCCTCGATGGTCGAGGCGCGCAAGGCGGGCTTCTCCGAGGAGACCGGCACGCTCGGCGACATGCTGGTGGTCGCCAAGGAGTCGGACATGGTGCTGCTCCTCATCTCCGACGCGGCGCAGGCCGACCTGCACGGCAAGCTCTTCGAGTGCCTGCGTCCGGGCGCGACGCTGGGCCTGTCGCACGGCTTCCTGCTCGGGCACCTGAAGAACATCGGCGCGAAGTTCCCCGCCAACGTGAACGTCGTCGCCGTCTGTCCGAAGGGCATGGGCCCGTCGGTGCGGCGCCTTTACGTGCAGGGCAAGGAGGTCAACGGCGCCGGCATCAACGCCAGCTTCGCCGTCCACCAGGACATCGACGGCAAGGCGACCGACTACGCGCTCGCCTGGTCGGTGGCGCTCGGCTCGCCCTACACCTTCCAGACGACGCTCGAGAGCGAGTACAAGTCTGACATCTACGGCGAGCGCGGCATCCTGCTCGGCGCGGTCCACGGCATCATCGAGAGCCTGTACCGACGGTACGTATCGCAGGGCTTGACCCGTGAGGCCGCGTTCCTCAACTCCGCCGAGTCCATCACCGGTCCCATCAACAAGACCATCTCGAAGCGCGGCATCCTCGCCGTCTACGAGGGCCTCGACGCCGCCGGCAAGGGCGAGTTCGAGAAGGCGTACGCGGCCGCGTACTTGCCCGCGAAGGAGATCCTCGCCGAGATCTATGACGAGGTCTCGTCGGGGAACGAGATCCGCGGCGTGGTGCTGGCGGGCAACCGGCTCCAGACCTACCCCATGGGCAAGATCGACGGCACCGAGACGTGGAAGGTCGGCGCCGCCGTGCGCGCCAAGCGCGTCGAGGACAAGATCCCCGTGAATGCGTTCACGGCGGGTATCTATATCGCGACGATGATGGCGCAGATCGACGTGTTGCTCGAGCACGGCCACCCGTACTCCGAGGCCGCCAACGAGTCGGTCATCGAGTCGGTCGACTCGCTCAACCCCTACATGCACGCGCGGGGCGTGGCGTACATGGTCGACAACTGCTCCACCACCGCGCGCCTCGGCTCGCGAAAGTGGGCGCCTCGCTTCGACTACCTGCTCACGCAACTCGCGTACACGGACATCGATGACGGCAAGGTGGGCGGCCGCCCGGCCGATCACGCGGCCATCGCGGCGTTCAAGAAGAACCGGATCCACGACGTGCTGGCGGTGTGCGCCGAGCTACGCCCCTCCGTCGACATCTCCGTCTCGTAGTCGTCGTTTCGATGAGACACGGCGTGCGACGCCGATATATTCCCTCTCCCGCTTGCGTCGCTTGCGGGAGAGGGCCAGGGAGAGGGTCCTTTCTCTAGGAGCGCTCAGGGCGCCGATTGCGCCGGCGTCGGGCTCACCTCCGGGGCGAGGTTGAGGAGCTCGATGCCCAGCCGGCCCGCGATCGAGAAGATGCGCTCGTCGCGGTAGAACTCGCCGTAGACGATGCGCCGGATGCCGGCGTTGGCCAGCTGCTTGAAGCAATTCCAGCACGGGCTCGCGGTCACGTAGACCGCGCCCCCGTCGATCATCACGCCGTTCTTCGCGGCCTGGATGATCGCGTTGGCCTCGGCGTGGATGGTCGCGACACAGTGGTCGTTCTCCATCATGTGACCGTCCTCGCTGCAGTGGGGCATGCCGCGGATGGAGCCGTTGTATCCGGTCGACAGGATGGTGCGGTCGCGGACGATGACGGCGCCCACGTACTTGCGGGGGCAAGTCGAGCGAGACGCGACGACCGCGGCGATGTTCATGAAGTACTGATCCCAGGAGACGCGCGCCATCGCTGCAGTCTAGGGGCATTCTCCGTGAATTTCACCCGGCCCCGTGACGCGAATCCGTGCGGCACCCGCCTCCGTTCCGGCCGCTCACTCATTTCGACGTGCCAGCGGCGTTGCGCAGGCTCTCGCGGCGTTCGTACAGCCGCGCCCGAAAGTCCGAGGCGATCTCCCGAGCCTTTTCAAGTTGTTCCGCGTTCAAACGGTCCTCGATGTCGAGATAGGCCTTGGTGTCGTTCGCGTCAGTTCGATCGTCGAGGGATTGCTCGTGCGAGGGCGAAGGCGGACCCGGAGGGCGTGGCGTTCGACCGCCCGATCGACCGCGCATTCCACCACCCCGCATGCCCTGGCCCCCCGAGCTCGAACCCGGGCCACCTGCCGAGGCGCCGCCGTTCGCGGCGGCTCCTCGGGCGTCCTCGGCCTGCCGGCGCCGCTTTTCAAGCTCGTCGCGAATGGCTGCGTCTTCTTTCTCTCTCTCTTGATCGCGTAGCTCCAAATCCCGGACCTGGTCGTCGGACAGGCCCAGCTCCTCGCGGTGCAGGACCACGGCCGCGATCGAGGAGCGGGGCAATGGCGGAAGCGGGGCCTGCGCGGTGGCGGCGGGCGAGCCCGCTGGCGGCGATGGATTGTTGGCGCACGCACCGAACAAGAGCGACAGCGACATCACGAACCGAAGGCCTGACCCTGACCAGGGCAACCGACGACCGTTCCGACGATGTTTCATTCGTTGGAGCCAGACCCAGCGGAGCCCCCGGGGGTTGCCTCGAAGAACTTCGGTCGCGTTGGTCCCGGCGTGCCGTCGGGTGCGCGCCTCGTCGGCCGATGATCGCCCGACCAGGGGCGAACTCCCGGGCGGCCTTCTGTCCATTTGCTAGTATCCGGCGCGCCGTGGACTGGAAATCGACGCTGAACCTACCGAAGACGGACTTCCCGATGCGCGCGGACCTGGCGCGCCGCGAGCCCGAGTGGCTGGCCCGCTGGGAGAGCGAGCGGCAGTACGAGCGCATCCTCGCCGAGCGCGCGCACGAGGAGGCCCCCGCGTACATCCTGCACGACGGCCCCCCCTACCCCACCGGCGGCATCCACTACGGCACGGTCCTGAACAAGGTCCTGAAGGACATCGTGGTCCGCTCGCAGCTCATCATGGGGCGACGCGCGGTCTTCCGTCCGGGTTGGGATTGCCACGGCCTGCCCATCGAGCAGCAGGTGGAGAAGGAGCTGGGCGGCAAGGAGGCCAAGGCGAAGCTCGGCGCCGCGGAGTTTCGCGCGCGCTGCGAGGCCCACGCGCTGAAGTTCGTCGACGTCATGCGGGGCGAGTTCAAGCGCCTCGGGTGCCTGGGTCAGTGGTCCGATCCGTACCTGACCCTGTCGAAGTCGTACGAGGCGACCATCGTACGCCAGCTCGCCGGCTTCGCGCGCGCGGGGCTCATCTACCGCGACAAGAAGCCCGTGCACTGGTGCATGACACACAACACGGCCCTCGCCGAGGCCGAGGTCGAGTACGCCGATCACACGTCGCCGTCGATCTACGTGCGCATGCCGCTCGTCGACGGCCTCGGGGACGTGATGCCTGCGCTGGCTGGAAAGCCCGCGGCGCTGGTGATCTGGACGACGACCCCGTGGACGCTGCCCGCGAACCTGGCGGTGGTGGCGAACCCGGAGCTCGACTACGTGGCGCTGCCGACCCCGCGCGACGGCGGGACCGAGTACCTCGTCGTCGCGCGCGGCCTGGCGGAGTCGTTTCTCGCGGCGTGCGGGCTCGATTGCCCGCCCGAGCGCTGGGTCGCGCTGTCGAAGGAGGCGGTGCTGGGCCTCGAGCGCGCGCGCTACACGCCCCCCTACCCCCCGACGTTCGGGGCGGACGGCGTGCCGGAGGCGTCCGGTGGCGAGTATCGCCTTTACTTCGCGCGCCACGCCTCGCTGGAGGCGGGGACCGGGCTCGTGCACACGGCGCCCGGACACGGCGCCGACGACTATGTCGTCGGCCGGGCCAACGGCCTGCCCATTTACGCGCCGGTCGACGAGGCGGGCCGGCTGTTGCCCAGCGTCGCCCGCTGGGGCGGCCTGGGCGTGTTCGCGGCGAACCCCCAGATCGTCGCGGATCTGGCGGCGCGCGGGCTGTTGCTGAACAAGCCGGGCGACTCCGTTCGACACTCGTACCCGTGCTGCTGGCGCTGCAAGCAGCCGGTCATCTTCCGCGCCACCGAGCAATGGTTCGCCCGCCTCGGCGCCGCCGACGACGCGAGCTCGCTGCGGCGGCGAGCCCTCGACGAGATCGCGAAGACGCAGTGGATCCCGAGCTGGGGAGAAAACCGCATCCGCGGCATGATCGAGGCGCGACCCGACTGGTGCCTGTCGCGCCAGCGCGTCTGGGGCGTCCCCATCCCGGCGTTCGCGTGCGGTCACTGCGGCGACGTGTCGCTCGATCCCGAGGTCATGGAGCACGTCGCCGCGCTATTCGACGAGCAGGGCGCGAACATCTGGTTCTCGCGACCGGCCGCGGACCTGCTGCCGCCGGGGCTGCGGTGCCGCAAATGCGACGCGCGCGATTTCAAGAAGGGCGAGGACATCGTCGACGTGTGGTTCGAGTCGGGCGTTTCGTGGGCGGCGGTCTGCGAGGGCAAGCTCGTGCCGCCCGGTGACAAGGTCGACCTGTACCTCGAGGGCTCGGACCAGCACCGCGGATGGTTCCACTCGTCGCTGCTGACGGGCGTGGCCACCCGCGGGCAGGCGCCCTACAAGGCCGTGCTCACGCACGGGTGGGTGCTGGATGAGCGGGGCAAGGTCTACTCGAAGTCCGAGATCGCCAAGGCGCGGGCCGCGGGCGCGAAGATCGACTATGTCGACCCCGCGGTGTGGATGCAGAAGAACGGCGCCGAGCTGCTGCGGCTGTGGACTGCGGCCTCCGACTACCAGAACGACATCGTCTTCTCGAAGGCGATCCTCGACCAGCTGGGCGAGTCCTACCGAAAGATTCGCAACACCTGCCGCTACCTGCTGTCGAACCTCTATGACTTCACGCCGCGCGATCAACTGGAGGACACCGAGCTGCGCGAGCTCGACAAGCTGGTGATGGGCCTCGTCGAGGAGCGCGACCACCAGGTGTTCGAGGCCTACCGGCGCTACGCGTTTCACGAGGTGATCCGGCTGGTCACGGACTTCGTCATCACCATGTCGGCGGAGTACCTCGATCCGGTGAAGGACGCCCTCTACTGCGAGGCGCCCGCCTCGCTCGCGCGCCGGAGCGTGCAAACGGTCCTCTACAAGACGTTGCGCAAGCTGGCCACGTGGCTGGCGCCCGTCTTGTGCTTCACGGCCCAGGACGTCGCCGACGAGCTGGGCCGAGTCACCGGCGAGCCGTTCGACGTCCACGGCAGCGTCCGGCCCGAGGTCGACCTGCCCGGCAAGGAGATGAAGAACCCGAACCACACCTGGTTCGACGAGATTCGCCCGCGCCGTGAGGCCATCCTGCGTCCGCTTGAGGCGTTTCGCGCCGTCGGACACAAGTCGCTGGAGGCGCGCGTCCTCGTCCGACCAGCGGCTGACGAGCTCCCCAACTGGATGTTCAACCGCGAGTTCCTGACCGAGCTGTGCGTCGTCTCGGAGATCGTCATCGGCGAGGTTTCGGCGGGCAACGAGACCGAGATTGAAGTCGAGGCGTCCGCGTTCCCGGAGTGCCCGCGCTGCTGGCGCCGCCTCCCCGCCGGCGGCGACGACGCGCATCCCGAGCTCTGCGCCCGCTGCGCCGGCGCGGTCCGGGCTGCGACGCCTGTTCCGGGCTAGCTCCGGCCGCCGCCAGGGACACCACACCGTCAGGTCCCGAATGGCTCCTGCTGCCGTTGGGGGTTTAGATATCACCGGGGTCTGGCCCTCTTCGAGGACACGTACAAGCCCCTCGTGGACGAGTGGTATTATTGGGTCAGCGACGATGAAGGACTACGCCTTGGCCAGCACCAGGAGAAAAGAGCCCGTCTCCCCGAAGCTCGAGGTTCTACTCGAGGCAGCTCGGCGTGCGACCTGGGATGCTCTTCACGGCCCGCCCCACCTCAGGACTGGTCGATTTCACGCCGTGCCCAGTAAGCGCCCCGGTGAAGACGGGGGGACCGCTGCCCAACTGGGCGTTGCAGCGGCCGGCGCCTCGCGCCGCGGCTGAACGGCAGGTCGTTGGACAGGCTATCGTGACTTTCGAGCATCCCGAAGATCGGATCTTCTTCAGCGATCTCCTATGCGAGGAGGGCGAGTCGCTTGAGAAGTACGCGCCGCTTTTCGATTTTCGTGACGTGACGAAGAAGCGTGGCGAGTTCCAGGCAGCGCGCCCCTCGCTCTTGGAGAACCTTCGCGCCAAGCACGGTTCGCGGTGCATGCTGCACTACTCGAAGGCGTGTACGGGTGGACGAGGCGCGCTCACGATCGATCATCTGATTCCCCTCTCGTCGAACAAGCTGAACAAGGAACTCCGGCGTGACGTTCCCCTTCCACGGAGGAAGGTTCCGACGCAGAGTATTGGGTCGAACCACATGGCGAATCTCGTGCTTGCCTGCGCGACCTGCAACGGCGCGAAGAAACATCGGCTTCTTGCGCGCGCCGAGCTGAGGCGACTGCTGGCCGTCACCTCAGATATGCTCGGCGGCTCTCCCCATGCGCTGCCCAACCCGGCTTTGAACCCGACGGTCGGCCGCGGACGGTCGCCCGCGGGTTAACGCCAGATCGTTCAGCCATGAGGCTTTCGTCGCCTCGGGAGGGCCGATGTGGGAAACGCGGCTGCACGAATCCACGGCGGGCGTGGACCAAGGTCGATGCTGCCTTTTGAACGACGGCTCGCGCTTCTGCGACGAGCGCGAGGTGAACAGATGGAATTGCTGGGGGTCATCCTGCGGAGTAGCCACTTGCTCGGAGGCATCAAGAAATGAGCACCCTCAGCTTGCGCCTGCCTGAATCACTACACCGCCGACTCAGCGAGCTCGCCGAACAGGAGGGGATCTCGATCAACCAGCTGATCAGCTCCGCGGTTGGGGAGAAGATGTCTGCCCTGATGACTGAGGAATATTTGACCGCGCGGGGAAAGCGCGGTGATCGGAGGGAATTTCTGGCAGCTCTCTCCAGGGTGCCCGACGTTGGGCCGGTCGATGCGGACCGCATCAGTTCGCCGGGCAACAAGGCGTTCCAGCGGACGGGCCGGCGGCCGACCCGCCGCTGAACGGCACAGTCGTCAGCCGGATGCTGTATCGTCGCCACTCACCCATCAGGAGACCCCACCATGAGGCTCGGAAACTTCTCGGTCAGCCTTGCCGTCAAGGACCTGGTCGCTTCCCGCGAGTTCTACGAAAAGCTCGGCTTCGAGATGGTCTCGGGCGACCCGTCCCAGAACTGGGTCGTCCTCCAGAACGACACCACCAAGATTGGCCTCTTCCAGGGCATGTTTCCCAAGAACATGCTGACGTTCAACCCCGGCTGGGACAGCCACAAGGCCACGCTTCCGGACTTCGAAGACGTGCGTGACCTTCAGAAGACCCTCAAGAGCCGAGGCCTCACCCCCGACCCCGCTGCCGATGAATCCACCACCGGCCCCGCGTACCTCATGCTCACCGATCCCGACGGCAACCCCATCCTCATCGATCAGCATGTGCCCAGTCCGAAGAAGTAGCGGAACGACCCCATGAGGGCGATGAGGCGGGCGGCCGGCAGCCACCGCTCGACGCCACGACGTTGACGGACCAATCAGGTCGGCGCACACCACCCCAGGCGCCAGGCGCGATCCTGAACAGCCCTTTCGGGTCCAAGGTACTAGAATCGCCGCATGCGGCCCACCCTGGTGTCGATCGCTATCGGCGATCACGAGTACGGGCTGCACACCTACGGCTTCCTGGTGGGCCTCGGCTTCGCCGTCGGCATCCTGCGGTTCTGGCGATCCGGCCGCCGCCAGGGACTCGACGGTGGCCGCCTGCTCGATCTGGCCTTCTGGAGCATCGTGGCCGGGATGTTTGGCTCGCGGCTCGCCTTCGTGCTGCTGAACGCGCGCGCGTTTCTCGACGCTTGCTTCGCGCCGTTCGACGCGTCGACGACCGCGCTCCGCTTCTCGGGATGCACGGCGGCGCTGCGGTTCTGGGAGGGCGGCCTCATCTTCTACGGCGGCGTGATCGCGAGCGGCGGCGTCGTGCTGTGGTTTTGCCGCCGCGAGCGGTGGTCGTTCTGGACGCTGGGCGATCTCGCCGCGCCCACCCTCGCCCTCGGACACGCCATCGGGCGCCTCGGATGCTTCTTCGCGGGCTGCTGCTTCGGGGCCACGTGTCGCGCCCCCTGGGGTGTCGCGTTCCCGCGGGGCAGCGTGGCCTTCGACGAGCTCCAGGCCGATGGCGCGCTCGCACCGGGCGCGACCCACACGCCTGCCCTCCACCCCACGCAGCTCTACGAGGCCGCCGGTGAATTCGCCGTCTTCGCCCTGCTGCTGTGGTTAGAGGCGCGCTGGACGCGCCAGGACAGCCGCACCGGCTCGCCGAGCGCGCCCCCGGGCCGTCTCTTCCTCGTCTACGCGGCGGCCTACGCCGGTCTTCGTTTCGTGGTGGAGCTGTTTCGCGGTGACGCCGCTCGCGGCCATCTGCTCGCGTGGACGGCGCCCGCGCTGGCCGTTCGCCTGGGGTTGCCCCCGCAGCAGCCGCTGCTGCTGTCGTTCTCCCAGGCCGTCAGCCTGGTGGTCCTCGCCGGCGCGGGAACGATCGCTTGGCGGCGCGCCAACCGGAACATGCCGGCACGGCGAGCAGCGGCCACCACCCCCTGAGCGGGTGCACTTAGTACTTCGCCAAGGTGGTTGTGGTCGGTTGCTGGCTGCGAAAGGTAACGAAGGATCGCCCTCGCGGTGGGCCATGCGGATACCTGAAGCTGTTTGTCCTGGCCCCGCCCCCCGTAGAGAGCATACAAGGAGAGGGGCGCCACTCTCGTTCGCTAAGTCGTCCCCTCACCCGGCTGCCTGCGGCCGCCGACCCCTCCCCGCCCAGCGGGGCGAGGTGAAGACCTCGGACGATCGGTCATCTTCATTGTGGCGCGGTACTAGTACCCCGCCACGGTGGTTGTGGTCGCCCTGCCTGGCGCGAACAGGAGGATCTCCTTCGGTCGGTACCTGAAATTGGCCCAGTCACAGCGAGGACGATGCTGGCCGGACTGCCCGAGCTCGGCGCTTTGAACCGGAAGAAAATCGCCGCGCTCGTCGGCGTAGCGCCGCTCAACCTGGTCGCCGGACCTCTCCCCGATCCTCTCCATGCTACCGCATGGAAAGGGGGAAGGAATTCTCCCGTGCGAACGCGCTTGACGCAGTTGCCCTCCCCGCCCAGCGGGGCGAGGTGAAGACCTCGGACCCGATCGGTCACTTTGCGCTGTGGCGCGGTACTAGACCTTGGGCGGGTATTTCTTCAGCTTCAACTGCAGCGTCCGCCGCGCAATCGCGAGCCGGCGGGCCGCCTCCGAGACGTTCCCGCCGCAGTCGGAGAGCACCCGCTGAATATGCTCCCACTCGGCGCGGGCCAGCGACGGCGTCGCTTCGCCAGCCCCGGCGGGGGCACCGTCCAGCGGCGGATCACCGTCGAGCTTCATCAGCGTCGCCACCAGCTCGTCGGCGTCGATGGGCTTGCTCAGATAGTGCACGGCGCCCTTGTGCAGCGCCTCCACGGCGGACGCGATGCTGCCATACCCCGTCAGCACGACGATCTTCGTCGCCGGGCTGACGTCGCCGAGCGCGTCGATCACCTCCTGACCGGTGGCGTCCGGCATCCGCATGTCCACGACCGCGTAGTGCGGCGCGCTGGCGCGCGCGGCGGTCACGGCGGCTTGCTTGTCCTGGGCGGTCGCGACGGCGAAGCCCCGGTCTCGCAACGCGCGCGCCATACGCTCGCGGAACGCGTCGTCGTCATCGACGAGCAGAACCGACGGCGGCCCCCCCTGCGGCGGCTCGGGCCTGGTCACGAGACGACCCCGGCGCGCTCCCGGACGACGGCCGGCAGCACGATGACCGCGGTCGTCCCTGCCGGCGAGGAGGTGATGCGAACGTTCCCCCCGAGACGCTCGACGGTGGTCCTGGTCAGGAACACGCCAAGGCCCATCCCTTTCCCGGGCGACTTCGTGGTGAAGAACGGCTCGCCGATGCGCTCGAGGATCGCGGAAGGAATCCCCGGACCGTGGTCCCGCACCTCGAGCGACAAGCTCCCCGCGCCGACGCGGACGCTCAACGCGACGGCGCCCCCCGGGGGCGAGGCCTCCTGTGCGTTCTTCAGGATTCCGCGCAGCGCCTGGGCGAACGCGCGGGGGGGAACCCGCACCAGGCCCGCGGCATCGCCAGCGGCGATGTCTTGCCGCACTGGAACGGCCGGCGACAGGTCCGCCAGGGCGCCCGCGATCAACGTCCCGAGCGGCGCCGCCACCAGTCCCTCGCCGACCATCTCGCCGGCATCGGTCGACATTCGCTCCAGGATCGAGCGGCAGCGGTCGACCTGTTCCCGCACCAGGCGAAGATCTTCCATCGCCTCTGCGTCCGCGCCGAGCGCCGCGGCCCGGCGCTGCAGCTCGGTCATCACCACGGCGATCGTGCCTAGTGGCGTGGACAGCTCGTGCGCGGCGCCAGCCGCCAGCGTCGCCAGCGATGCCAGGCGCTCCTGGCGCGCCGCGAGGCGCCTCGACGCGGCCAGCTCGGCGTCGCGCAGCCCGAGCGCCCGCCGCACGCGCAGGAGGAAGTAGACGATGAAGCTCGCGGCCACCCCGAACGCGACCCACATGCCGCGCAGGTGAAGGTCCATGTACAGCTCGTGGGACCCTGGCGCCGGCAGCGGGCGATGCCACCGAAACAGCACGGCCGAGCAGCCGAGCGCCAGCCCGGTCAGGGACCAGGTCCAGAGCCCGCGCAGCGTCGTCGCGGCCAGCGCGATCTGGACGAGGTAGAGGAAGCTGAACGGGTTCGACGGCCCGCCCGTGAAGAACAGCAACCCCGTGCACATCAGCACGTCGAACGCCATCGCCGCCGCCATCCACGCCTGCCGCGCCGCCCAGCGTCGCCCCAGCATCGCCGCACCCACGTTGGAGACCGCCTCGATCGCCACGATCGCGAGCAGCGGCGATAGGGGCAAGGGCAGCCCGAGGAGGAACCGCACCCCCACTATCGTCGCGAGCTGGCCCACCACCATCGACCAGCGAAGGCGAATCAACCAGCCGTAGTTTATCTGGTCGGGATGTGACGGATCGGGGCGCACCACGCTTGCCTCTATCAGACACCGCCCGCTCGAGAGGTGCAGCATTTTTTCGCAGGGATCAAGCCGCGCCCAGCGCGCTCCGGAACGCGCGCGCCTTGACCTCCGTCTCTTCCCATTCGGCGGCGGGATCGGAGTCCGCGATGATACCGCCGCCCACCGAGAGCGACAGCCTTCCGGCGGCCACCGTGGCGGTGCGGATGGCGACCGCCAGGTCCAGGTCTCCGGCAGCGCCCAGCCAGCCCGTGGCGCCGGTGTAGATGCCGCGGCGAACGGGCTCGATCTCCTCGATGATCTCCATCGCACGGCGCTTCGGCGCGCCGGTCACCGAGCCGCCGGGGAACGTCGCGCGCAACAGCTCGACGAGCCCGATCCCCCGCCGAAGCTGGCCGCGCACGGTGGAGACCAGATGAAACACGGTGGGGAGCGAAACCACCCGCATCAATTCCTCGACGACGACGCTGCCGGTCTCGCAGACGCGCCCGAGATCGTTGCGCTCGAGGTCGACGATCATGACGTGCTCGGCCCGATCCTTGCGCGCCGCCACCAGCTCGGCGCGCAGCGCCTGGTCGCGGGCAGGCTCTTCGTGCCGGGGGCGCGTCCCCTTGATCGGGCGCGTCTCGACGCGCCCGCTGGGATCGACCGAGAGGAACCGCTCCGGCGAATTGCCGACCACGTACCGGTAGAGGGCGGCGCCCGGCGCCGCGCGCGCGCCCAGCCAGATGGCGTGAGCGGCAGGCGCTTGCGCGCGGAGCGAAGCGGCGAGCCACAGCGGATCGCCCGCCGCCACGGTCGCCGACAGCCGGCGCGCCAGGTTGACCTGATACGCGTCGCCGGCATGCAGGTAGCGTTTGATCCGCTCGACGGAGGCTTCGTGACTGGCGCGGTCCGTCTCGGCTGCGAGAGCGCCCACCGCCGGCGGCGCGCGCCGCGCCGCGGGCCGGTCCATGAGCGCCGCCAGACGATCCGCGGCGCCTTCGTCGCACGCCAGGATGCGGCTCGTGCCAGTGGCGACCTCGCGAACGCAGATCGCATCGAAGAAGCGAAACTCCAGCGCGGCCCACCCGTGGTCGTCCGCGGCCTGGCTGGGGAGCGGGAGCCAGGCGCGCGCCAGATCGTACGTCAGCCAGCCCACCCCGACCGGCAGCGCGGGCGGCGCACCCACTCCCATGGCCCAGCGCCCGCGCGCGTCGCGCCAGGCCGCCTCGAGCTCATCGACCGACCGGCCACGCACCACCCGCCCCGGATCCGCGGCGAACACGTCGAAGGCGATCGAAGCCCGCTCGGCTTCGGTCCCCGGGGCGCCCGGCGAGGACAGCCATATCGGCTCGGCCCCCTCCGCCACCCGTCGGGCCACCTCGTCCGGCGGCAACCTGGGCCCTGGCCTCGCGATCACGGCGTGGCGCGCGCAGGGCGCCACGCCGCGCTGAAGAACCCTCGCATGTAGTCGGCGGCCGATACCACGGAGACGATCATCGACAGGTACAGCACCAGCTGCCCGACCTTGTGGTAGTCGACGGCGATCGGCTGCCCGAACAGCAGCTCCGTGCCCAGGATCGGGTACCGAAAATGGATGAGCAACATCATGATGGCGATGAGCTGCAGCGCCGTCTTGATCTTGCCCCCGTCGCTGGCGGCGATGACCAGGCCCTGCGCGGAGGCGATGCTGCGCAGGCCGTTGATGGCCAGATCCCGCCCGATCAGCACCACCACCAGCCAGGCCGGCGCGCGCCCGAGCGCCACCATCGTGACCAGCACCGCGGTGACGATCAGCTTGTCCGCCAGCGGATCGAGGAACTTGCCGAGGACGCTGACCTGATTTCGCTTGCGAGCCAGGTAGCCGTCGAGCGCGTCGCCTGCGGCCGCGCCGATGTAGAGCAGGCTGGCCAGGAACGTGCGCAGGGGATTGTAGTTATCGATCAACAGCAGAACGAATGGGACCAGCAGGACCCGCCCGATCGTGATCAGGTTCGGCAAGTTCGTCAGCTCGCGACGCAAATTTCCGCCCGTGGGTGCCTCGTCCGCGCTCATTCGCTACGTCCTCCTTCACGTTCGACATCGAACAGAACCACGCCCTCTCCCTCACACGTTACGGGCAGCGGGCCCGGCAGGCCAGGGGCGTCGCCCTCGCGCGCTTCCTCCGACAGCCTTCCGCCGCGCGCGACCACGCGCCCCACCCAGCCCAGCAGGTATCGCGCCGTCACCTGGACTGGCCGATCGGGAGTGACCTTCACCGCGCCGATCTCGCCGCGAACGCAGATCGCTACCAGGCCACGCCCGCGAAACTGCAACATACCCAGAGGTCCGCGGGGGATATGGCCGTATTCCCACGACACCGTCCCCTCGAACGCCGCCACGGCATCCTCGCGGACGTAGAGGACATCGTCCTCGAGCTGCAACGGCACGAGTCGCCCAGCCGGCGCAGCGACGAACAGCTCCCCCGGGCCCTGCACGCGAAAGAAGGGTGTATCGCCGCGTCCCAGGCGCTCGGCGGTCGGGCGGCCGCGCACGCGACGATGGGCCTCCTCCCAGCGCACCCTCCCCGCGCACGCGACGGCGGCGTCCCCCCGGACGAAGGCGCCGTCGCCGATCGCGACGCGTGCCGCGGCACCGAGCCACGCAGACCGGTCGAGGGGGGGGCCGAGGCGAGACACGGCATAGCCGACCAGGGACGTGGCGGGAAGGAGGCCCTCGCTCGACGGCGAATCGGTGACAGGGGGACTCGCCGCCACCCGAGGCGCGGGCGCCATGATGGGCGCGGAAATCTCCAACGCCGGCTCGAAGCTCGCGCCCGGCAGCGCGCCGGGGAAGACGTCGGCGCGCGCCGCCAAAGCTTCCGGGCCCGAGGGCGGCCACTCGAGCTCGCCCGGCTCCGCCTGGGCCTCCGCCTCGGTCTCCATCTCGACGGCCAGCGCCTCGGCGCCGGCCCGGCGAAACGCCGCGGCGGCGCGGGCCCGCTCTCCACGGCGCGCGCAGGCGAACCCCAGGTAGCTCCACGCGCGCAAGTCCATGGGGGCAAGGTCCGCGGCGAGCTCCAGCTCCTCGATCGCCTCGTCCACCCGATCGAGCTTCAGCGCGATGAGCCCCATCTTCAACCGCAAGCCGGGATCGCGCGGCGCCACCGCCGCGAGGTCGCGGCAGAGCGCCAGCGCCTCGTCCAGCCGACCCAGCTTGAACCTGATCAACGCCAGCAGCTTCAGGCCCCGCGGATCGGACGGCTCGATCGACAGCGCCCGCAAGACCTCGACCTCCGCCTCGCGAAACCGGCGCACTCCCACCATCTCGGCGGCGCTCGACAGGTGGTCGAGGAAGCGATCGTCAGCGGCGCGATCCGCTCGGGGAGCGCTGTGAACCCCGGCCACGTCAGCGCTCCGTCACGAACGCGCCGGCGTGGGCGGAAGGGCTGCGCCGGTACTCGTCGAATCTTCGGAGCACCATGGTGACGTACGCGCGCGTCGTCTCGTAAGGGGGCAGACCGCCGAACTTCTCCACCGCGCCCGGGCCGGCATGATATCCGGCGATCACCTTCACCATCTCGTCGTCCGAGCAGACCAGCGCCCGATCAGCGTCTCGGCCGTCGTCGTCCGTGATGGCCGGGGTCCGGCAAAACCGGCGCGCCAGCACCTGCAGGTAGCGCGAGCCACCCATGATGTTCTGGCGCGGCTCGAAGACGTCGGTGACGCCCATCGATCGGCCGGTGTCGGGCATGAGCTGCATCAAGCCCTGCGCGCCCGCGCTGGAGACGACGTGCGGATCGAAGTCCGACTCCACCTTGATCACCGCCCTGACCAGCGCCTCGGGGACGCCGTAATACATCTGTTGATCGAAGATGTCCTGGTCGTAGCGCGCGTAGCGTGTTGGCGATGTGTCGCGCGGCGGAACGACGTCGGTGTGACCGCGCAAGGCGGCGGCCTTTCCTGGGCCTGTCTTCAGCCACACCTTCCAGCTCGCGCCGACCGGCCGCATGTTCGTGAACTCGACGACGCCGTCCGAGCGCTCGCGCGCCCAGAACGTCCCCGCCTCGGACGCCACCCCTCCGGCTCCCGAAGCCGTCCCGGACGGCGGGCGGCGCGCGCGACGATTGCTGAACTCGACCGTGCCGTTCGGGCGCGCGCGGTTCCAGATCTCCGCGGCCGCGCGGCCGGGAGCTGCCGTCGCGGCAGCGACGCCCACGAGGAAGATGCAGAGGCGCGCCGAGCGAAACATCGAGCTTCCAAGCGTAACACACGGGGGTCCTTTGGATCCCCCGCGGACGGCGCGGCGAGCGAAGCTCGCACGCGTCTACTGAGAAAAGGACCCTGACAGGGTCCTTTAGATCCCCCGCGGGACGGCGCGAGCGAGCAAAGCTCGCACGCGTCTACTGAGAAAAGGACCCTGACAGGGTCCTTTAGATCCCCCGCGGGACGGCGCGAGCGAGCAAAGCTCGCACGCGCCAACTGAGAAAAGGACCCTGACAGGGTCCTTTAGATCCCCCGCGGGACGGCGCGAGCGAGCAAAGCTCGCACGCGCCAACGCGATTACATTCTGTCGTGCCCGTCGCATTCGGGTCGCCGGAGGCAACCCGACGGTTTAGATTCCCACCGTGCCAGACGCTCGAGCCACCGCGATGCCTGAATCCGAGTATCTCGAGACCGACTACCTCGTCATCGGCTCGGGCCTGGCCGGCCTCGGCTTCGCGCTCGCGGCCTCTCGCCACGGCAGGGTCATGATCGTGACCAAGCGGGCCCCTGGCGAGTCCAACACCAGCTACGCGCAAGGAGGCGTGGCTGCGGTGCTCGACCCCACGGACACCGCCGACACGCACGTCGAGGACACCCTCCGCGTCGGCGACGGCCTCTGCCACCCCGAGGTGGTCGAACGCTGCGTGCGGGAAGCCCCCGGGCACATACGGCGCTTCGCCGAGGAGATCGGGGTGGCCTTCGATCGCGACGACGGTGGCAACTTCGTCCTCGGCCGCGAGGGTGGGCACACCGCCCGCCGCATCGTGCACGTGAAGGACATGACCGGGCGGGCGATCGAGACCGCGCTGCTGGAACGCGTGGCCGAGCGTGGCGAGCGCATCCAAATGCTCCCCGATCACATGGCCATCGACCTGCTGACCACGGCCAAGTATGGCGGCCCGAACGCCGTGTTCGGCGCCTACGTCTACGATCAGCGAACGGGCGCCATCAAGACCATCCTGGCACGTGCCGTGATCCTGGCGACGGGGGGCGCCGGAAAGGTCTACCTCTACACCACGAACCCGGACGTCGCGACGGGCGACGGCATCGCGATGGCCTACCGCGTGGGGGCGGCCATCGCGAACATGGAGTTCTTCCAGTTCCACCCGACGTGCCTGTTTCACCCCGCCGCCAAGTCCTTCCTGATCTCGGAGGCGCTGCGCGGCGAGGGTGGGATCCTGCGCCTGCGCGACGGGACCGCGTTCATGCCGCGCTACCACGAGATGAAGGATCTGGCCCCGCGCGACATCGTGGCGCGGGCCATCGACGCCGAGCTGAAGCGCACGGGTGACGACTTCGTGTTGCTCGACATGACGCACCTGGCCCCGGCGTATCTGGCGGAGCGCTTCCCGACGATTCACCAGCGCTGCCTCGAGCTCGGCATCGACATGCGTCGCCAGCCCATCCCCGTCGTGCCGGCGGCGCATTACAGCTGCGGCGGGGTCGTGGTCGACGAGCACGGACGCACCAACGTCCCCAACCTGTACGCGGTGGGCGAGGTGGCCATGACGGGGCTTCACGGCGCCTGCCGGCTGGCCTCGAACTCGCTGCTCGAGGCCATGGTCTACGCCGCCCACGCGGCGGAGGCGGTGCGAACCGCAGGCACGACCCGCCCCGCCCGGGTGGCCCCCTGGACGGCGGGCGAGGCGACCACCTCAGACGAGGCGGTCGTGGTCACCCACAACTGGGATGAGATCCGCCGCCTGATGTGGAACTACGTGGGCATTGTTCGCACGGACCGACGCCTCGCGCGCGCCCGCCACCGCATCGACGTCATCCGCAAGGAGATCCGCGAATACTACTGGAATGTGCTGGTGAACGGCGACCTCATCGAGCTCCGCAACATAGCGCTCGTCGCCGACTTGATCATCGAGAGCGCGATCCGGCGCCGGGAGAGCCGGGGCCTGCACTACAACCTCGATCACCTGGAACACGATCCGAGCTTCGCCAAGGACACGGTGCTGGTGCGGGGCAGCGGACCGCCGGCGTGACGGGCCGCGCGGTCAGGACGACGCGAAGCGGGCGCCGAGCGCGATCGCGAGCTGCCCGAGCCAGTACACGCCGAGCGTGAGCAGCGGCGCCCCCTGGATTCGCCGGTCGAACTTGTCGACGGCCAGGCTGGCATCGCCCACGTAGAACAGGGCCGCGCCGATCGGAACCACGGGCGACAACGGGGCGGCCGGCGTGGACGCCGCGGCGACCGCCGCCGTCACCATGCCCGCAAGCGCCACACCGTAGACGACGAGCGGCGCGCGCATCCCTGCCGTGCGGGGCCACAGGCGCCGGAGCAGCAGCGCCGTGACCCCCGCCATGAACGCCCCCGCCACCGCCGTTGGAGCCGAGATCGCGTCGGCGCCAGCCACCGCGAGAAACGCCGCGATGTATGCCAGGTGAGCGCCCAAGAATATGCCGAGGCCGATCAGGAACGCCTGCTTCGCGGGCACCAACAACGCGACGTCGCCCACCAGCGAGAAGGCGATTCCAACGTCGATGAGGCGGGCGAACCCCGAGCGCGGCGGACCGACCACCCCGAACAGCAGCGCCGTGGTCAGCGGCTTGGCGAACCAGAGCAGGCGCCGGTGGTTCGTGAGCGAGGCGATCACCCCGGTGATCGCGGAGACCGCGTACGCCACGACGATCGCCGGCAGCCCTCCCCTCATGCGTCTCGCCGCACCCCGCTCGCGGCGCGACGAAGTCGGGGTGAATCCTCGCGAGCCCTCAGGTTGTTCACCGTGGCGCCCTCCGACGCCTCAAGGGCCGGGCGCCTTGGCCTTGCCGGCGGCTCCCTCGTCCGCCAGCTCGGCGAGCCGACGCTCGATCTCTGGCGCGTCAGCCGGCTCGAAGCCGCTGTTCACGTAGCGAATGATCCCGGCCCGATCGATGACGTAAGAGGTGGGCATCTTCTCGGGCTGCAGGATGTCGGCGATCGCGCCCTTCGAGTCGTGCGCGACCGTCAGGGTCCAGCGCGGGCGGGCACCCAGAAACTTGTCCACGTTCTCGCGCTCCTGGTCGACCGAGACCGCCAGGACCTCGACGCCACGCCGGTGCAGCCGGCTCGCGATGGCGTCCAGCATGGGCAGCTCGCGCTTGCAGGGGACGCACCACGACGCCCAGACGTCGAGCAGCACCACCTTGCCGCGCAACGAGGACAGCGCCAGGCTGCCGCCGTCCAGGCGGTCGACGACGATCTCGGGCGCCGGATGGCCGACCCCCTGTCCCGCTGTCTCCTTGCCGCCCACGCCGCCCCCCGCGCTGCCACCCGTGGCGCAGGCGGACACGGCCAGGGCCAAAGCCAAACATCCCAGGGCAAGCGCCGAGACCAGCGTCCGACCTGCCCCCGCCTCGCGGGTCGTCACTTCGCCAGCTCTTCCTTGATCCACTCGCGGAGGCTCTCGGTGTCCTTGGCGTCGGTGTATTCGCGGCCGTTTATGAACAGCGTCGGCGTGGACGACAGCCCCAGGGTCGTGCCGTCCGCGCGGTCTTTCTGCACGCGGGCCTTCGTCTTGACGTCGTCCAGGTCGTTGCGGAACTTCGTCACGTCGAGGCCGGCCTCCTTGGCGAACTTCTCCATGTCGGCCGGGCTCAAGCTCTCCTGGTTCTCCCAGAGCTTGTCCTGGAACGGCCAGAACTTCCCCTGCTTCTGGGCCGCCACCGCCGCCTCGGCGGCCAGACGGGCATTCGTGTGCTGGGGCAGCGGATAGTGCTTGAAGTAGATGCGAACTTCCTTGCGAAACTCGTCCAGGATCTGGCGCAGGACCGGCTGGAACCGCTTGCAATGGGGGCACTCGTAGTCGGCGAACTCCACCAGGGTGACCTTCGCGCTCGGGTTGCCCTCCATCGGGGCCTCAGCGACGTCGATGAACTTGGTGTCGGTGGAGCGATATCGCTTCTCCAGCGACTCGGCGATCTCGGTCTGCGTGTATCCCTGATCCGCCAGCCGGGCGACGTACTTGACCGCGTTCAGCGAGCGGCGGCAGCTCTGATCCTTCTTCGCCGATGACAGCAGGCTCTCGCCCTTGCCGCACACCGACGCCTCGCCGTTGACGACGCGAAAGAAGATCTTCTTCGCCAGCTCGTCCAGCTTCGACACGTCCACGCCTGGCGGCGGTGTGCTGTCGGCGGTCTCGCCTTCAGCCTTCGCCGGCTTGTCCGACGCGGCCGCCGGCCCCGGGGCTGGCGCGGTGGTGGCGGGAGCCGAGCGAGCCTCGGGCGGGCTCTTCGCGCACGCGGGCGCCCCGGCGGCGAGCACGAGCACGGCGGCACGAACGAGGGTCCTGACCTGTCTCGCGGGGCGCATGCGCGCTAGATATAGGAATTGCCGTCGACCGAGTCAACCGTGGGTCGACGCCGCTCCGCCACCACGAGCGTCGCGGGACGCCAGGACCGGAGACGGACCACAGGCTTGCCGTTGACGTGCAGGGCTGCGGCCACTATAAACGCCGTCGGCACCTCGCCGCCAAACCACGATGTCATCCGACTATATTTCTGCCGCTCTCATGATCCTGGTCAGCGTCGGATTCGCGCTGGCCCTGACCGCCGCCGCCAAGTACCTCGGCCCCGGGCGGAAGAGCAAGGCGAAGGACTATCCCTACGAATGCGGCTCGGACGTCATCGGGAGTCCCCGGGCGCGGTTCGAGATCAAGTTCTATCAGGTGGCCATCTTGTTCCTGGTGTTCGACATCGAGACGGCGTTCCTCTATCCCTGGGCGTTGCGCTATCGGGCGCTGTCCTGCGCGGGCGCGCTCGACGCGGCGGGCGTATGCACGGGCGGCGGCTCATTCTTCGGCCTGTCGGAGATCCTGGTGTTCATGGGCATCTTGATTGTCGCGCTCGCCTACGTCTGGCGGAAGCGCGCGGTGGGCTGGGAGTAACGCCATGGGCCTCGAGATCTACAACTCCACGGTCCAGGCGGCGGTGAACTGGGCGCGAAAATTTTCGCTGTTTCAGTATCCCTTCGTGACCGCCTGTTGTGGGATGGAGTTCATGTCCACGGCGGCGCCGAAGTACGACCTCGCCCGCTTCGGCGCCGAGTTCCCGCGCTTCTCGCCCCGACAGGCCGATCTGCTGATCATCGTCGGCACGATCACGGAGCGCCAGGCGCCGGCCCTGCGTCGCATCTACGACCAGATGTGCGAGCCCAAGTGGGTGGTGGCGTTCGGCGTGTGCGCGTCAACCGGCGGCTTCTACCAGAACTACTCGACGGTCCCGGGCGCTGACCAGATCATCCCGGTCGACGTCTACATCCCTGGCTGCCCGCCCCGCCCCGAGCAGGTGCTGGATGGCCTCATCCTCCTTCAGGAGCGCATCCAGCGCGGCGAGGGCCACAGCCAGATCACGCTCAGGTCCGAGGCGGGACACGACGTCCCCATCGCGGCGATCCGACCGCGCGACAAGGCTCCGCACGCGGCGCCGGCGACGCCGCACCCAGGCGCGACGCCGGCCGCGGGCAAGTAAAGGAACCGGACCATGGCCCAAATCATCCTGGACCGCCTGGTTGCGACGTTCACGGGCGGCGAGATCGAGCAGATCGGGTCGCAGCATGGCAATGAATGGGCGCGTGTTCGCCGGGAGTCCTGGCGGACGGTGGCTGCGTTCCTGCGCGACGATGCGGTCACCGATCTGAAGATGCCGACGGACCTGACGGCCGTCGATCGCCTGGCGCGTGAGCCCCGCTTCGACGTGGTCGTTCACCTCTACTCCGTGACGAAGAAGCACCGGGTGCGCCTCTACGCCGGTGTCCCCGAGGATGACTGCACCCTCGACAGCCTGGTCCCCGTGTGGCCCGGGCTCGAGTGGTTCGAGCGCGAGGCCTACGATCTGTATGGCGTGCGGTTCAAGGGCCACCCGGACCTCCGCCGCATCCTCATGTATCCCGAGTTCGTGGGCCACCCGCTGCGCAAGGACTACCCGAAAGAGAAGCGGCAACCGCTGATTCGTCGCAGCGGCTTTCCGGGAACGCCCGAGTGACCGCGGCCTGGCAAGAGCAAAGCAAGTAGCAACGGAACAGGGACGACAAGACCGCCATGGACAGCACCCTCGCACCGACCCCCGCCTCCGGTCCCCCCCCATCCCGCCGCCTCGTTCTGGGTGTGCAGGAGCCGGAGGACATGGATCTTCCGACCGATCCCATCCCGTTGAACATGGGCCCGTCGCACCCCGCGATGCACGGCACGGTGCGGATGGTGCTCGACGTCGAGGGCGAGAAGATCAGCACCGTGGACATCCAGATCGGGTACCTCCACCGCTGCTTCGAGAAGGAGTCCGAGCACGCCACCTACACGCAGATCTTCCCGTACACGGACCGGCTGAACTACGTGTCTCCGATGTTGAACAACGTCGGGTACGCGATAGCGGTCGAGAAGCTGCTGGAGATCGACAAGCTGGTGCCCGAGCGGGCGCAATTCATCAGGGTCATCGTCGGCGAGATGTCCCGCCTCACCGATCACATGACCTGCCTCGGCGCCGGCGCGATGGAGCTGGGCGCGTTCACGGTGTTCCTTTATCTGCTCAAGGCGCGCGAGTGGCTCTACGAGCTCCTGGAGGAGATCTCGGGCGCGCGCCTCACGCACAGTTACTTGCGCATCGGGGGCGTCTCCGCCGATCTGCCGGAGGGGTTTGGGCCGAAATTGCTCGATGTCATCGCCCGCTCGCGGGGCGTCATCGAGGAGTGCGGCAAGCTGCTGAATCGCAACCGCATCTTTCGTGATCGGATGGACGGCATCGGCATCATCACCAAGGACGAGGCGATCGCCTGGGGGCTGACGGGCCCGGTGGGCCGCTCGACGGGCTTCGACTACGACGTGCGCAAGGACCATCCGTACCTCGTCTACGATCGCTTCGACTTCGACGTCCCCGTCGGCTCGGTCGGCGACAACTTCGACCGCTACATGTGTCGCGTCGAGGAGATGGGCCAGTCGATGCGGATCATCGAGCAGGCGCTCGAGAAGATTCCCGGCGGCCCGGTGATGGTGAACGATCCCCGGCTGCGCCTGCCGGCAAAGTCCGAGACCTACAACTCGATCGAGGCGATGATCGCCCACTTCAAGGTGATCATGGACGGCATCCACGTCCCGCCTGGCGAGATCTACTCGTTCACCGAGGCCGGGAACGGCGAGCTTGGGTTCTACATCGTGTCGGACGGCACCGGACGCCCCTGGAAGTGCCGGGTTCGCCCGCCCTGCTTCGCGAACGTGTCGATCCTGCCGAAGGTGCTGCCGGGGCTGTTCATCGCCGACATCGTGCCGACCTTCGGGATGATCAACATGATCGGCGGAGAATGCGACCGGTAGCGCCCACGGGAGGCGAAGCCCGCCTCCGCTCCAACGGCAAGAGGATATGAGGGACATTGATGCCTGAGTCTTTGACGAATGGGCCGGTGATGATCACGGGGGCGCCCGTGCCGGCGCCGGCAGCGCCCGCGCCGGAGCTGCCCGCCGGGACCGAGATGGTGACGGTGACCATCGACGGCAAGCCCAGGCAGGTCCCGAAGGGAACCAACTTGCTCGAGGCGTGCAACGCCGCCGGGGCCGACGTGCCGTTCTTCTGTTACCACCCCGGCCTGTCGTCTCCGGCGGTGTGCCGCCAATGCCTGGTCGACGTCAAGGGTCAACCGAAGCCGGTGCCCTCATGCTACACGCCCGTGGCCGACAAGATGGAGGTCACGACCGCGTCGCCGCGCGTGCTCGACATCCGCCGGCAGATGCTCGAGTTCACGCTGCTCAATCACCCCATCGACTGCCCCATCTGCGACAAGGCCGGTGAGTGCACGCTGCAGAAGCAGTACTTCGACTGGGACGCCAAGTACGCCCGCAACGACGGCATCAAGGTCCACAAGGCCAAGCACGTCGACATCGGCAAGCACATCGTCCTCGATCAAGAGCGGTGCATCCTTTGCACGCGCTGCATTCGCGTGTGCGACGAGGTCGCGAAGCAGCCCGAGCTCACCATGGCGATGCGCGGCGACCACGAGGTGCTCACGACCGCACCAGGCAAGCGCCTCGACAACCCATATTCGCTGAACACGGTGGATGTCTGCCCGGTCGGCGCGCTGACGGCGAAGGACTTCCGTTTCACCATGCGCGCCTGGGAGCTTCAGGCGACGCCCTCCGTCTGTCCTGGGTGCGCCACCGGCTGCAACATCGAGGTCCACTCCTCGCGCGAGGAGATCTTCCGCCTCGTCCCCCGGGAGAACCCGCACGTCAACCAGCACTGGATGTGCGACGAGGGCCGTTTCACCTACAAGCGCATCTACTCCCAGCGCCTCGCGGCGCCGCTCTCGGGGGGCGGGCCGGTGGAGTGGGATCGCGCGCTCGAGGACGCCGCCCGCCTGCTTCGCGCCGCGCTCGACCAGGGCACTGGTCGGGTCGGGGTCGTCTTCTCGGCGCAGTCGACGAACGAAGACCTGTACGCGCTCTCTCGTTTGGCGTTCGAGAACCTGGGCGTCACCCGCGCTTACGTGGCGGGCCTCGATCAGGGCTGGAGCGACAACATCCTCGTCAGCGCCGACAAGAACCCCAACACCGCGGGCGCCATCGCCATCGGTGGGGGACGGCTGAAGAGCCTCATGGACCTCGCGAACGACCTGAAGAGCGGCGCGCTGTCCGCGTTGCTGGTCGTGGGCGAGGAGGGCGTGCTGGGCGAGAGCGGTACGGCCGCCTTGCCCCTCTCGAAGCTGGAGTCGCTGATCGTGCTTGGCTCGCGGCGCGGGCCCTTGGTGGCCGCGGCGCATGTGGCGCTGCCGCTCGCCGCGTGGGCCGAGGTCGACGGGACGTTCACGAACCGCCAGGGCTCCGTGCAGCGCATTCGCGCGGCCGTTCCTCCGATCGGGGACGCGCTACCCGGATGGGAGATCGTCTCGTTGCTGTCGCACCGATTGGGGATGCCCATGGAGTTCTCTGGTCGCACGGCGGCCCCCTCGGCCCGGTCGGTGTTTCTCGAAGCCAAGGACAAGATGGCTTTCATGAAGGAGGCGGACTGGGGGCGAACGTCCCTTCCGATTCAGCTTCGCTTCGCCAATTCACGAGGATGACCCCGATGTCCTACGGCAATTTGGGCTTCGCGATCCTGGCCGGGATGGCCAAGATCCTGTTCATGGTGCTGGGATTCCTGATGCCGCTGGCGTCGATCCTGACCTGGCTCGAGCGGCGGCAGTCGTCGATGATGCAGGACCGCCTCGGGCCGAACCGCGCGAACATCGGGCCCTTCAAGGCCTGGGGCATCACGCACTTCCTCGCGGACGCCTTGAAGTTCATGTTCAAGGAGGACTTCGTGCCGCCGCTGGCGCACAAGTTCCTGTTCATGTGGGCGCCCGTGATGGCCATGGCCCCGGCCCTGATCGTGGCGGCGATCATTCCGTTCGGCCCGCCGCTGTGCTGGGGACAGCTCACCGAGGTCGGCGCCTCCTGCGCCCAGCCCGTGCCGCTGCAGATCGCGCGTCTGGACATCGGCCTCCTCTTCTACTTCGCCATCTCATCGCTCTCCGTCTATGGGGCGACGCTCGCCGGGTGGGCCTCCCACAACAAATGGGCGATGATGGGCGGGCTGCGCGCCAGCTCGCAGATGATGTCATACGAGGTCACCATGGGCATGGCGGTGCTCGGCTCGTTCCTCGTCTACGGAACGCTCGAGCCGGGCGCCATCGGCAACTTTCAGACCAACATCCTCAGCTTCGACAACTACCGTTCGAGCTGGGGGGTGTTCGCGCAGCCGGTGGGTTTCTTGCTGTTCCTGACGGCGACCATCGCCGAGACCAAGCGCACCCCGTTCGACATCCCCGAGGGCGAGCCGGAGATCATCGGTTACTTCGTCGAGTATTCAGGGCTGCGCTTCGGCATGTTCTTCCTGGGCGAGTTCCTCGAGATCGTGACCTCGAGCGCCATCATGATCACCCTGTTCTTCGGCGGGTGGCACTGGGGTCCCTTTGTCGACAACACGCTGGCCGCCCACCTGCCCAACCTCGCGTTCGTGGTGGTGATGTTCTTGCTGTGGTTCGTCAAGGTCTTCATGTTCTGCGCGTTCCAGCTGCTCATCCGCTGGTCGCTTCCCCGCTTCCGTTCGGACCAGCTGATGCAGCTAGGCTGGCAGCGCCTGCTGCCGCTCTCCATCGCGAACGTGCTGGCGACGGCGATCATCGTGCTGTGGGCGCAGATGTGACCGGCTTCGCCGGTCTCGCGGAAGGGGCTTCGCCCCTCCCGCGGGCCCTCCCCGAAGTTGCTCTACGTCGTCGCCGGTCCAGCGAAGCTGGACCTCTAAGTGCATGGACTGGTGGCGCGATCGTCAGAGATGAAGACCTTTCTTGGACCCTTACCATTTTGATCGAGTCAGGCTGTAGGGTAGTGTTCTAGGAGGAGATATCGCGATGGCCGTTGGAGTCAAAGTCGTCACCCGTCCAGGGAGCTTGAGCCAGCAACTGTACCTGCCGGCGATCGCCGAGGGCATGGGGGTGACGTTCAGGCACTTCGTGAAGAACTTCTTCGGCAACCTGGTGGGCCAGCGCAAGAGCACGGATATTCAGACGATCGAATATCCCGAAGAGAAGAAGGCCTACCCGGCGCGGCATCGGGGCCTTCACCGCCTGATGCTGCGCGATGACGGGCAGACCCGCTGCGTCGCCTGCATGATGTGCCCCACGGTTTGCCCGGCCCATTGCATCACCATCGTTCCCGAGGAAGCGCCGGACGGCAGCATCGAGAAGCGCCCCAAGATCTTCGAGATTGACGAGCTCCGTTGCGTGGTCTGCGGCCTGTGCGCCGAGGCTTGCCCGTGCGACGCGATTCGCATGGATACCCTCGAGCATGCGAAGCCGGTCTACAGGCGGGGTGACGCGATCCTGGATCGCGAGGAGCTGTTGGCGCGGGGCGCGCGCTCGATCGCGGTTCAAGGGGGCGTGGGAGCGTTCTGGCGCGAGAAGGTCACGTCCACCCCACAGGCCGAGCCCGACGCGGCCGTGCTGCCCGCGGGGCCGCCGGCCGGCCCCACGCCGATCGCCAGCTTCGAACACAAGAGCTGACGCTGGTCAGGGGTCCTCGTTTTGCCTTGACTGAGCCGAGTCCGCTCGTCATTGTGATCGAGAACCTTCTGCGCGGTTCGATACGAAGAGAGATTCTTTTCCCTACAAGAACGCATCAGGGGGCCGCCTCTGGCCGATGGATGTGCACGCCCGCGAGTCGGGAAGCCCGATGCGGACAATTCAGCGGCTCCCCCCTTACGAAGGTAGGGGCTCGGAATTCTCTTCGACCGGCCGAGGCGGAGGGTTTTTTCGCGCCCGCCTTCAGTCGCCCTCGACGAGCGTGACGACCTTCTTGAGCGGCTGCCCCTCTTGAAGGGTGATGGCCTCCCGCCTCTCCACGTTGGCCGCCCGACTGAGGAAGCGGACGTCGTGTCGCCCGCAGGCGAGCGCGAGATCGGCGAGCGGTGTGACCCCCGCTCGCCGGCCGTCGATCCAGACCTCGGACCAGGGGCGTGAGCCGAGCGACAACCGGCACCCGCCGGGCTCCGGCGCGCTGCCGGGACCGACGCCCCCGGCTCCCTCGGTGGCTGTGGGCGCCGCCGCCAGCTCGACGATTCGCCTTGCGGTCTCACCGGGCCGCACGCTGAGGCTGATGCGCCGGGCGAGTCCCCGCTCGACGCTGGTGAACAAGATCTCGTGGGTGCCACACGCCACGGTGAAGTTCGTCAAGGGCGTCAAGCCGGCGCGGCGGCCGTCCACCCAGACGTCCGACCAGGGAACCGAACCGAGCGAAATCGCGCACGGCGGCGGCGCCTCACCGAGCGCCAACTCCTCACTCCCCGCCTCGCGTTTCGCCGGGCCCTCCTCCCTCGGCTCGGCCACCGCCAGTGTCTTCGACCCCGTGTCAGAGCCCGCCGGCGGCGCAGCGTCCGGGGCTCCGACCGCGGCCGATCCCGGCGCGATCGCCGCGGATAAGGGCGACGCTGCCGGGGCTGGCGTGCTCGGACCACTCGCCGCAGGTGGCGGCACGACAGGCGTGGGGGCAGGAGCCAGGGGCGGCGGCAGCGGCGACGGCGGCGGTGCAGCGGGCCGCGCCGCGACATCGGTCGCGGGCGTCCGCTGACACCGGCTGACGAGGACCACGCATGCCAGCACGGCCGCGGCCCCGACCGCGATGGCGCCGGAGAGCATCGCGCGGCGCGAGGGGCGAACGAAGACCCGACGGCCGAACGACGCGTCCTCCTCGTCGAAGTCCAGCTCGGCGAGCTGCGTGCGCGAGGGCGCCTCGGGCCGCGGCAGCGGTGTGGGCCCCCCTGCCGGATCGTCGCGACCGCCAAGCTCGTGATAGAGCACGGCGAGGTCGGGCCAGCGCTGGTCCGGAGCTGGATCGATGGCGCGCGCGACCAGCGCGTCCGCGTTCGCCGGGATGTCCAGCTCAGGCCAGCTCAGCGTCAAATCGGCCGTGGGCTCGGCCTCGCCGCCGGGGTTGACGAGCTCGTGACCAGTCAACATGAAATAGAGCAGGCGCCCCACCGCGTGAACCTGCGACGGCGGATTCGCGGACGCGCGAAGACCCAGCGACTCGGGCGTCACCAGATCGATCCGCGCCAGTGGCTCACGCCCCGGCGCCATCGAGACGTAGACCTGCGCAGGGCCGATCTCGGCGCCGGCCAGCGACGCGGCCTCCGCCGCGCGAAGGGCTCCCGTCACCTGCCGCCCGAGCGCGCGCACCTCCGGCCAGGGCAGCGGTCCCCGCGCCGTGACCGCCGACTGCAGGGGCACCGCGCCCGACAATTCCAGAACCACGAAGACGAACCCGTCCCCGCACTCGGCGATCTCGACCAGCGGCAGCACGCCCTCGTGACGGAGCGCCGACAGATCGCGCGCCTGGTCGACCAGCCGCGGCAGCGCGCCCGCCCCCCCGTCCCGGGCAGGGGGGATCAGCTTGAGCAGCACCCTGCGCTCGAGGTGGACGTGCTCCGCGAGGTAGCCGGCCAGCCCACCCAGGTCGTTCAGGCGCACCAGGATTCGATACGCGCCCACGATGCGCCCCACGAGTGGGTCGCGCTCATTCGCCGCCCCAGCCGCCATCGTCAGTACGCGAAGCGACGGATGGACACGTTCATCACCAGACCCAGCGCCGCCATGATCGTGAGCACGCTCGAACCGCCGTAGCTGATGAGGGGCAGCGTCACCCCGACGACCGGGAGCACGCCGATGACCATGCCCACGTTGACCGCCACGTGCCAGAACAACATCGCCCCCACCCCAACGCACACGGTGGCCCCGAATCGATCGCGGGCCTCGCTCGCGATCTTCAAGGTCCACAGGACGAGGATGAGATAGCCCGCCAGCACGATGAGACACCCGACGAATCCCCACTCCTCGGCCCACACCGCGAAGGGGAAGTCGGTCCACAGGGCCGGAAGGCGGCGGATGCGGATCTGCGTCGCCTGCAGGAACCCCTTGCCCAGGAACCGCCCCGAGCCGATGGCGTTCAGCGCCTGCCGCGACTGCCACGCCTCGGCCGAGTCGGGGTTCAACAGGGCCTCGACGCGCTTGCGCTGATATTCGTGCAGCCCGTACCGCCAGATGGGCGACGCCGAGATCAGCGCCATCCCCATTATGGCGGCCAGGGTCTTCAGCTTGAGGCGCGCCGTCAGCATCACCGTGATGAAGATCAGGAAGATCATGAACGCTGTCCCGAGGTCCGGCTGTCGCGCGATCAACAGGACGGGCAGGCTGACGATGCCCACCGGGATGGCCATGTGCCGGAACGTCCTCCCCTCGAGCGCCGGGGAGTCGTTCAGGTACTTGCCGAGCGCCACGATGATCAAGACCTTCATCAGCTCCGACGGCTGCAGGTGCACCGGCCCGAGATCGAACCAGCGGCGCGCGCCACCCACGACCCTCCCGAACAGCAGGACCGCGACCAACAACGCCGCGCCCGCGCCGTAAAGGACGTACCCGATGCGGCTGATCGCCCGGTAGTCGAACGCCGCCACCGCGAGGAAGACGCCCAGGCCGAGCGCCAGCAGCGATATCTGCTTCGAGAACAGCTGCGGCCCGCGGTCCTGCAGGGCGCTCCAGAGGTTCACGAGGCCGAGCGCCACCATGGCCAACATCGCGAGGGTCAACGTCCAGTCGAAGCGGAAGCGCAGCTTTCGCCACGCGATCGCCCGCGAGGCCATCAGGCGAGCCCCTTCATGGGATGTCGTCCTCGACGCCGAGATCGCTCGCGTCGAGCACCGGGGGCTCCGCCACGGGCGACACGATGCGCCCGGGCCGCCGGCGGGGCAAGCCCAGACGCGGAGCGGCCCGATCGGCGGGAGCCACCGACTCGAAGTAGCCATGCGCGATCTCCATGGCGACCGGCGCGGCCACGTCACCACCGTGGCCGCCGTGCTCGACGAGGACGGCGAACGCGATGCGGGGATTCCCCGCCGGCGCGAACCCGGCGAACCAGGCGTGGTCGTTCTGTTCGTAGCTGGAGACCGGTTCGCCCCGCTTGCCCATGTGCCGCACCTGCGCGGTCCCGGTCTTCCCGGCCACCTCCAGCCCGTCGTCGGGACGGGCCTTGTATGCGGTGCCCTTCGGCTCGTTCACCACGCCCACCAGAGCCTGCCGCACGATCGCGAGGTTGTCCGCCGAAATCGATAGCTCGCGCCGCACCCGTGGCGGGAACTCCTCCAGGATCTGCCCCGTCGGAGACTCGATTCGCTCGACGATCTGGGGTAGCCAAAGCTTGCCACCGTTCGCGATGGCGGCGTACAGCATCGCCATCTGCAACAAGGTCACGCGCGTCTCCTGGCCGATGGCCGCGTTCAGGGCGTGGCCCACCTGAAAGCCCTCGTTCTTCGGGTTCAGGCGCTTCTGCTCGCGGTACCACTCCTCGGTGGCGATGAACCCGGCCTCCTCGCCGTTCATCCCCAACCCGGTGGGGGCGCCGAGGCCCATGTCGGTCCCGAAGCGCGACAGCCGATCGAGCATGCCCGGCCGCGCGCCCAGCTCGTAGAAGTACACGTTGCAGCTCTGGACGATGGCGTCGTAGAGCGCCACCACGCCGTGGGTCTTCGTGCACTTGAAGCGCCGCTTTCCGATCTCGAAGAAGCCGTGACACTTCGTGTGCTCCTCCGGCGAGATGAGCTTGTCCTCGAGCGCCGCGAGCGCCGTGACGACCTTGAACGTCGACCCGGGGAAGTAGGTCTCGCTCAGGACCTTGTCACGCAGCGGATGGAACCGGTCCGCCAGGATGCGCGCCTGCGCCTCCATCGACAGGTGCCCGGACATCTCGTTGGGGTCGAAGTCCGGCTTCGACACGGCCGCCAGGATGCGCCCGGTCGCCACGTCGACCACGACGGCGGCGCCCGCGCTCGCGTTGCGCATGGCCCGCTCGGACAGCCGCTGCAGGTCCATGTCCATGGTCAGGAACACGTTGTTGCCGGGAATCGGCTCCTGCGTGATGGCGCCCTCGACCAGGTCGCGAATGTTCGTCTTGGGGACCCCGCGCCGGTCGACCACCACCTTCTGAAAGCCGGTGCGGCCGCGCAGGTAGCCCTCGAGCTGGCGCTCGATCCCGACGCGCCCCACCAGGTCGCCGGGGTGGTAGCTCTCCTGCTTCTTGGCGCGCAGCTCCTCTGACGAGATCTCGTTCATGTACCCGAGCACGTGCGACGCGAACGGGCCGTAGGGATAGTCGCGCCGAATGACGTGGTCGAGGCGAACGCCGGGCAGGTCCAGCGCCGCCTCCTCGAGGATGGCCTGGGCGCTCCGCGAGATGTCCTCCTGCACGAGCAGCGGACGCTCCTTGTCGCGCGACGGCGACGCCTTCTCGGTCTGGATCCGATCCCAAAGCTCGGCCGCGTCCTCGGGGCCGAGGGCCAGCGCCGCCCGGATCTTCTCGAATGACTCGGCCGGCAGCTCGCGCGGCAGCACCGAGATGTTCGCCGCCGGGCGCATCCGCGCGAGGACGCGATTCTTGCGATCCCGGATCTCGCCGCGCACCGCTGGCCGGATGACGGTGCGGATGATGCTGTCCGACGTCAGCTTGTAGAACGCGTCACCCTCGATCACCTGCAGGTAGAACAGCCGGCAGGCGATCGCCACGAACACCACCATCGCGAACAGCGCGAACACGCGCGCGCGGCGGCGGATCTCGGGCAGCTCTGCGTCTTGCCCCGTTATCTCCATGGCGGCTGGGCCCGCCCGAGCGCACGCGATCGGGCTCCTCGTCCAAGGCCCACGCGGGCCCGCGTCGATTCAAGCTTTCCGTCGATGCGCCGCAACAGCCCCAGCACGATAGGCCCCGCCCCTGCCGTCAGCAACGCCTCCAGCGGGGCGTCCCGCAGACCGCCATAGCCGCCCTCGGGCGCGACCCGAGCACGCACGATGATCACCAGGACCGACGCCAGCAGGCTGGCCACGAACGACGTGGCCGCCGACAGCACGAACCCCTGAACCGCCACCCGCGTCGACAGCGCGCGGGCGATGACCACGATCAAGATGAACACCAGCGCGTGCACGCCCTGCGGGGCCCCCGAGACCAGGTCGAGCAAGTAGCCCGTGCACAGCGCGACAATCGACGCGGAGGAGATCGCCCACTTCCCGGAGACGCCCACGTACAAGACCACAAGCAGCCCCAGGCTCGGCGCCGCCATTCTCACCGGCGCCAGCTCCAGCACAGTCGACTGCAGCACCAGCAGCAGGTAGGCCACCAGCAGCGTCAGCAGCGAGCGCACGCCACCTCCTTCGTACACCGTCGCTCCCGCGTCATCGGTACACCGTGGGTCCGTGCGCAGGCTGCGGCGGCGGCCGGCGGCTGGCTGGCCCGGCGGCGTCCGGATCCGGGGTCGGCGGCGGCGCCACGACCACCAGGACCTCCGACAGCCGCGCGAAGTCCACGTCGGGCGCGACCTCGACCTCCTGATACAGGCCCGACGGGTTCGGCACCACGTGCGAGATCTTGCCGACGGCCAGATCGCGCGGGAAGGTTCCGCCCAGCCCGCTCGTCACGACGAGATCACCCTCGCGGGCCTGCTCGCCACGGACCAGATATTCGATGGTCGAGTGATAGCCGTTCTCGCCCGCCTTGCCGCGCAGGACCCCGCGTCCCCCCGTCCTCGGGATGAACACATCGATCGATGACCGCGGATCCACGGCAAGCAGAATGTCGGACGTGTCCCCCGAGACGCGGTTGATCCGTCCCACCACCCCTTCCGGCGTCAGGACCGGCATGCCCCGCTTGACCAGGCCCTCGCCGCGATCGATCTCGACGCGCGCGACGCGAAAGTAGGGCGAGGCGTCGATGCTGATCACCCGCGCGGACAGCGTCTCGGCCGGGGTCATGTCGCGCAGGCCGAGCAGCCGCTGGTAGCGCCCGCTCTCGGCGGCGACCCGCTTCGTCTCCATCAGCTCGGCGCGCAGGCGGGTGTTCTCGCTGCGCAGGTGCTCGTTCTCGGTCCGCACGTGGGTGAGCTCCGCGTAGCGCCCCACCACGTTCCCGATGGCGCGCGCCACCGTGGACATCGCCGCCTGCGCCGGCGCCACGACGCCCAGGATGCCCCGATCCAGCGTGGACAGCTCTCCCGGATCCTTCGCGCTCATACGCAGCGCCACCAGCGACAGGATCAGCATCGCCGTCACCACGGCCCCCTCGCGGAGGCGCTTGCCGTTCGTGAAGATCACTGCAGCGCAACTTCGCGGAGCAGGTTCAACTCGTCGAGCGCCCGCCCGGTGCCGAGCACGACCGCGCACTCCGGCGTGTCCGCCACCATCACCGGCAGCCCCGTCTCCTCGCGCAGCAACACGTCGAGGTTCTTCAGCTGCGATCCGCCGCCCGTGAGCACGATGCCGCGGTCGACGATGTCCGCCGCCAGCTCCGGCGGCGTCCGCTCGAGCACGGAGCGGACGGCATCCACGATCTGATTCACGGGCTCGGACAGCGCCTCGCGGACCTCGTCGCTGTTGACCACCAGCGTCTTCGGGATCCCCGCGACCAGGTCACGCCCCTTGATCTCCATCGTCGAGACCTCGTCGACGGCGTACGCGTTCCCGATCTGCTTCTTGATCATCTCGGCGGTGCGCTCACCCACGAGCAGGTTGTACTTGCGCTTGATGAACGCGACGATCGCCTCGTCCAGCTTGTCGCCCGCCACGCGGATCGACTTCGACACGACGATTCCGGCCATGGAGATCACGGCCACCTCGGTGGTGCCGCCGCCGATGTCGACGATCATGTTGCCGCTCGGCTCGGTGACGGGGAGCCCGGCGCCGATGGCCGCCGCCATCGGCTCCTCGATGAGGTAGACCTCGCGCGCGCCCGCCGCCAGCGCGGAGTCTCGCACGGCGCGCTTCTCGACCTCCGTTATCCCCGAGGGCACACCGATGATGATCCGCGGCTTGACCAGGGTCCGCCGGTTGTGAACCCGCGTGATGAAGTACCGCAACATCGCCTCGGTCACCTCGAAGTCGGCGATGACACCGTCCTTCATGGGGCGGACGGCCACGATGTTTCCGGGCGTTCGCCCGAGCATCTCCTTGGCCTCCTTGCCCACCGCCAGCACCTTCTTGGTGCCGTTTCCGTTGCGCTGCACCGCCACCACCGAGGGCTCGTTCGACACGATCCCCTTGCCCCGGACGAACGTCAGCGTATTCGCCGTCCCGAGATCGATGGCGAGATCGTTCGAAAAGAGTCCATAGACCCAGTCCAGCAGCATTGCGTTCTTTGTCGAAAAGTCGGAAAGATCTTGGGGGCTTGTGAAGAGTCGGCGGTGCGTGCTTTTACCATGACGACGAACACCCCGCGACCCGAAACGCGGATTGATTTGTCCGATCAGGGGGTGACAATGGGCGCCGGCGTGGCCAATATCTGGGTATCTTTCACGCTTCCGGAGGTGTCCAGTGTCCATGATCCGCATTGGTTGTCTGCAGATGGGTCCCGTGTGGGCGGCGTGCCTGATCCTGACCGCCCTGGGATGTGGTTCGTCCTCCTCGACGAAGACCGGGACGGGGGGCTCCGGCGCGGCAGGTTCTTCCGGAGCCTCCGGCGGCGCCGGCGGCACCTCGGGAGGAAGCGGGACGGGCGGTAGCAGCGCGAGCGCCTTCATGGACTTCAAACCTTGCGACGATGCCAGCCAGTACACCACGACGGGCGCCACCATCCAGTACGGCGGCATCGTGGCCGGTAGCTTCGCGTACGCCCCGAATTGCCTGAAGGTGGCCGCGGGGACCTCGGTGACGTTCGAGCCGGCGAGCGCAAGCTTCGACTTCGGCTCGCACTGGCTGCATCCGTCGTCGCGGGGAACCGTGGCGAGCCCGATCACTGAAACCAAGTCCGGGACAACGGCCACGTTCGCGTTTCCGACGGCCGGGTTCTACCCATTCTATTGTGAGTTCCACGGCGCCGACGACGGCACCGGCATGGCCGGCGTCATCTGGGTCGAGTAGCGCCGTGGCGGATGTCCCGCGCCCTCCCACCCTTGGGCGTTCGGGAGGGGTAGCGGCGAGTCGAAAGGGAAACTCTGGCCTTCGCGTATCGCGGGCTTGATGGTAGATTGCGCGCGCTTCTCGTACCCCTATTGCCCAACCCCGAAAGCCAGCCGGAGGCCCGTTCATGCTCGAGCAGATGCGTAAGTCGTCGCAGTCGCTGCTCATCTATATTTTGTTCGGCATCGTCATCGCAGTCTTCATCATCAACTTCGGCCCCCAGTCACGCGGGGGCGGCAGTGGTTGTGAAGGCGCGATGGGCGGTGACGAATCCGCCGCGCACGTCAGCGGCGAGACGGTGTCGACGCAGGCGTACACCTACGCCTTCCGCCTGATGGGGGGCGGCAACCAGGCGCCGCAGTTCCTGAAGGCTCGACGCTTCAAGGAGGCCGTCATGGACCGCCTCATCGAGCGCGAGTTGCTGGCCGCCGAGGGGCAGCGGCTGGGCTTCGACGTCGGCGAGGAGGACGTGAACAAGATGCTCGTCGAGACGAAGATCGTCGCGCTCGGCGTCCCACGCACCATCCCGCGCCTCCAGAAGGACGGCGTCTTCAACTACGATCAGTTCAAGAACTTCGCGCTCTACGACCTCGGGCTCTCGCCGGAGCGGTTCATCCAGCAGCAGCAGCGCGAGCTCCTGGCCACCCAGGTTCGTGACTTCATGCGGGCGTCGGTACGCGTGTCGCCCGAGGAGATCAAGACTGCCTTCGAGGCGAAGAATCGCCAGATCAATCTGGAGTACGTGCGCTTCCCGTCCCGCAAGTACGAGGGCGAGGCGGAGCCCACGCCGGAGGAGATCGCCGCCTACGTGAAGCTCAACGAGGCCAAGCTGAAGGAGACCTTCAATCAGCGCAAGGCGCTGTACAACGAGGTCCCGGCCGAGGCGCGCATCCGTGAGCTGGTGATCAAGCCAGCGCCCCCCACGGACGAGGCCGCCGCCCGCAAGCGGGCCGACGCCCTCGTGGCCCGCGCGGCCAAGGGCGAGTCGTTCGCGAAGCTCGCGCGCGAGCTGTCCGATGACGAGGATGGTCGCGCCCGCGGCGGAGATCTGGGCTGGAAGCGCAAAGGAACGCTGGGCCTCCTCGACGCCGACGAGGAGAAGGTCCTGGCCGCCAAGCCGGGGGCCATCGTGGGTCCCTTCAAGAAGGGGGACACCTTCGGCCTCTACGTGTCTTCGGGGGCGCGCCAGGGCACCTTGAGCTTCGACGCCGTGAAGGCTGACCTCGCGGAGGAGCGGCTGCGCCAGGACAAGGCGGTTGCCATCGCCAGGCAGCGGGCCGAGAGCGCGCTGGCCGTAGCGAAGCTGGCGCCTGGGCAGACGTTCAAGCAGCTGTTCCCGGGTCCACCGGCGGCGGAAGGCGACGGGGAGACCAAGCCCACGCCCACGGTACCGGCGAAGCCCGCCGCCAAGCCCGGCAAGCAGGCGCTGGCGGTGGACGCGCGCGCCGAGGAGACGGGGCTGTTCGCGCGCCGGGGCTCCGTGGTCGAACAGATCGGCGATTCTCCCGAGCTGGCCAAGGCGGCCTTCGAGCTCCGCCCCGAGTCCCCGCTCGCCGGTCCCGTGGAGGTGGCTGGGAGCTTCGTGGTCGTGCGCCTCAAAGAGCGCAAGGATCCCGATCCGAAGGAGCTCGAGAGCAAGAAGGCGGAGCTGCAACGTGACGCCGAGCTCGTGAAGTGGAACGAGGTGCTCACCCACTGGGTCAAGAGCCGTTGCCTGGAAGAGAAGGCGGCGGGCCGCATCACAGTCAACCACACCGTTCTGCGCTATGACGACGGGCAAGCTCCGGTGCCCTACGAACCCTGTGTGGGCGACCCGATGGCGCAACACCGCTCTCCGTCCTAAGTGTTTCTTGCGCGCGCAGCCGCCCACCACGCGACCGACGTGGGTCCTGGTCCTGGGCTCGGTGATGCTGTTGGCCAGCGGCTATTCGCTGGTCCTCGGCATGCTGAAGCTGCGCGATCCAGCGGTGGTGCTGGCCATCGTCGCCAACACCTCGAGCACGACCGACACCGAGATCGATCTCAGCCGCCGGCTGGCGGCGGTGCGGCTGGCGACGGTGGCGCCGCATCGGACGGCGGTGCGCGTGGAGGCTGCCAGCGAGGTCCTGCTTTCGCTGTTCGGTCTCTACGCGACCGCGGCGGTGTTGTCGCGGGACAGGCACGGGCGTCTGCTGTCCCTGCTGACGGCGGGGCTGGTGATCGTCTATCGCCTGGGAACCCTCCCCGTCTACCTTTCGCTGATGCGCGACTACGCCGCGCGCGGGGCTGACCTGCTGGCCCTGGCCATCCTCCAGAATGCAGGCGGCCGATCCGACATCGCCAGCGCGGACCTCGCCCAGCGACTGCGTTCGGCGATGGTCGGTGAGCCAATCATCGTGGCGGTCGTCGGGATCTCGTGCGCCCTGGTCCTCGTCGGATTCTTCGGCGGGCGGCGCGGCCGGCGATTGTACGGAATCGACGCTGCCCCGGGGCCCAATCCGAAGCCCTGACCACTCCCCCCGGGCACAGCCCACGCCTCGACCACGACCGCCCGGGCACAGCCCACGCCTCGACCGCTCCCGCCGGGCACAGCCCACGCCTCGACCGCTCCCGCCGGGCACAGCCCACGCCTCGACCGCTCCCGCCCGGGCACAGCCCACGCCTCGACCACGACGTGACGCCTCACCAATTTCCTTGCGGCCGAGCTCTTGGTGCCACCGAACGAACGCGACCCGACCTTCGCGCGGCGCCAACCGTTGCCGCTCGTGCGGGCGCCGCAGGCCGCTTGAACCTTTTTGCGGCGCGTAGCCTGCAATCGACATCAACCGCAGGCTACGCGCCGCAAAAAGGCACGCGCGGCCACCACCCCCGTTGAAGACGCGGGGCCCGATCCGCGCGTAACGTGGATCGCGTGCGACGAAGTCCGCTTGGCGTCGAGCTCAGACGAGCTCAGCGAGCTCAGGCGAGCCAGGCGAGCTCAGCGAGCTCAGACGAGCTCAGACGAGCTCAGACGAGCTCAGGCGAGCCAGGCGAGCTCAGCGAGTCAGGCGACTCAGGCGAGCTCAGACGAGCTCAGACGAGCTCAGACGAGCTCAGGCGAGCCAGGATAGGCATTTCGCGTCCGAGGTACTAGCATCTCGCGCGGGATGGACTTGCGCGAATCGGTCCCGACAGCGTTCACGCTGACGGTCGGCGAGACGAGCCTCCGGCTGCCATGGCCGCCGGGGCCGGCGACCGATCTCGACCTTGGCTGGGTCCGCGTGGACGGGCTCGCGCTCGACGGATCGCGGGTCGCTGCGGCACGCCCGATGGTCGCCAACGGCGACGAGTCCGACGATGGCGCCGCGCCCTTCGACGACGCCACGGCCCACTTGCAGACGCAGCGGCTCGCCTTCCGGGCCGCCACGCTGGCGACCGATCCCGCGCGTCTTCAAGCCGGGCTCGATCGCTGCGCGCTGGCCGCGAGCGGCTTCGAGGAGCTCCGGGTCTGGTTCGGCAAGGACGCCCCCTGGATCGGCGGACGCGTCAGGATCGGAGATCGCCAGGCGCCGTTCACGCTCCGCCTGGCCGTGGAGCCCGGCGCCACGGGCACGCGGCGGGTTCGCGTGTTCTTCGGCGACGTGCGCCTGTTCGGCGCGTTGCCGGTGCCTGCGCCGCTGGTCGGCGCTTCCCTGGCCCGCGCGCTCGCCAGCGCATGCCGCGGCGCCGCACACCTCGCGGTGGCGGGCGGCGCGATCGACATCGCGCCCCTGGACCTGGCGCTCGTGTCCTCCCTGGTCGCCTGGGGCTGGCGGTTGCCAGATCTGACCCCGGCGACCCTGCGGTCGGTGTTCACCCACGCCGGAGAGCTGCGGCTGGCGTTCACCTCCGCGTCAGAGCCCGCTGATCCCCTGGATCCGGCGCAGGCCGTCGGCGAGGTCGGCGCCGGCGCGTCCGCGTCGGCGCACGGCCCCGGCTCGTGGCTCGAAGGAGAACGGCTGGACGACGCCCTCGCCAGCGCCGAGGAGAAGCTCTTCACGGGCGACGTGCGCGCCGCGGAGCTCGGCTACCGGCAGCTCGCCGTGTCGCGCCCCGACGACTGCGCGGTGCAAGCTCGTCTCGCCGCGCTGTGCGCCGCGGCGGTGACTCCCGAGCTCCGGGTCCGAGCCCGAGAGCTGACGAGGCGCTGGCCCGACTTCGTGCCCGGATGGCTCTACGCCGCGATCGGCGCGCGCGAAGCGGATGATCGGGATGTTGCCGCGGCGCTGTTCACCAAGGCCGCTGCCTGCGCCGCGGCGCGGGGCGAATCCGAGGACGCGCGGCTCGCCCGCGAGGCCGCCGCCGCGTGCCGTGCGCCCGCGCGCTCCGCCTCCTCGCCCCACCCGACGGAGCCTGCCGGCGGCGGCGGCTCGAAGGCGCCGACCGTGGAGGCCATCGCGCGCGCGCTCAAGGTGGGCGATCGCGAGACGGCCGCCACGCTGATCGCGGACCACCTGGCCGAGTCGACCGATCCCTCCGGGCGCGGCGTGCTCTACGCCGAGGTTGCGGAGCTCATGCGTGTGCTCGGGGCCGAGGACTTCGTCGTGCTCGACACGCTTCGCGAGGTTTCGCTCGACGCGAGCGCCGACCGCGCCCTCGAGCTTCGCGTCGAGCTCGGGGAGTTGCTGGGCGACGTGGTCGAGATGGAACGAGCGCTCGAAGAGCTCATCACCCGCGCCGTGGCGGCCGGCGACATGCCTCGTGCCCGCGCGCTGTCGGAGCGCACCGCCCGACTCGAGCCTCCGCGCTCGCACGCGCCGGCGGTTCCGAACGCCGCCGAGGGCATGGGCTCTGGCAGCATCACCCGCAAGACCGCGGCGGTGTACGCGACGGTTGCGGATCCCGAGGCGCGCGTCGGCGCGCTCGTCGACCTCGTCCGCGGCTTCGATCACTTGCCGCCGGAGCGCCAGCGTGCCGCCTACGCCAGCTTCGGCCGGGTCGCGGAGTCCACGGGCGATCTGGAACGCGCCGAGGATGCCTACTGGCGCGGCACCCAGGTCGCCGCGCAGCCGGCCCAGCGCGCGGACTTCCTGGTCGCGCACGCGCGGCTCCTGCTATCCCGAGGGAACGAGCGCGCGGCGGGCGCCGACCTCGACGAGGCGCTGCGCCTTGCGCCTGACCACGTCAGGGCCCTCGTCGGCCGGGCCGACCTGGCTTTTCGATCCCGCGAGTGGGAGCAAGCGCGGCAGCTGTACGCGCGCGTCGAACGCGCCTCGGGCGCCGCCGAGCTGATTCCCCGCGAGACGTTGGTGCAGCGGCGCGCGGTGCTCGCTCGCGTCGCCGGCGATGCCGCGGAAGCCGAGGCTTGTTATCGCGAGCTCGCCATCCTCGATCCCCTCCAGCGGGAGGCGCGGCAAGCGCTGGCCGAGATCGCCGCGGCGCGGGGCGACCTCGCGACCGCCGCCCAACGCTGGGAAGAGGTGCTGCGGCTGCTGCCGCTCGATGCCATGGAGGGGACACTCGACGCCCGCCAGCAGCTCACGGACGTCTACGCCGGCCTCGGGGACTGGGGCGCCGCCCGCCACCACGTGGAGCTCATCCTGGCGCAAGATGGCGGCCGGGTGGCCGCGCTGGAGCGCGCGGTCGAGGTCTATGAACAAGTCGGGTTGTTCGAGGAGGCCGCGACCGCGTGTGACCGCCTGTCCCGCCTGTACTGGGAGCCGACCCGACGCGCACAGGTTCTCTATCGACAGGGCGAGATCCTCCAGGATCGCCTGCACGACGAGCCGCGCGCGTTCGACGCGTTTCTGAAGTCCTCGGACCTCGACCCGGCGCTGGCGCTGACCGCGCTTCGGCTGGCGCTCGGCTTCTGGTCGCGGGGACGGTTCCGGGACGTCGCCGACGTGGCCGAGGAGATCGAGCGCACGGGAGAGCTGGCCCAGGCACCCCTCGCGCTACGCCTCCGGCTGGCGATGGGCGCGGCGCTCGGCCGGCCTGACGCCGCTCGCCCTGGCGCCCGCGTGGAGCTGGGAGACGCGGTCGCGAATCCCCGCGCCGCCGCCGAGGCGCTGGCCGAGCTGGCGCTGCGGCTGTCCACGGCGTCGCCATCGCTCGATCGCGCCGCGACCGAGGCCGCGCTCGCTGCAGCGGTGGCGGTGCTCCCCGGCGCTGACGGCGCGGGCGGGGGCGCCGACCCGCGAACCTCGATCGGCGAGGCGCTCGCGGCGATGTTGCGCGACGACCCAGCCGCGGTCGAGGGCGGCGCGGCACGAGCGCTGGCCTGGCTCGCCGACGCGCGCGCCGACGTCGCGTTGGCGCGCGCGCTTCACGCCATCGTCGCTTTTCTGGAGAGCGGCGACGGCGACAGCGAAGGCGCCGCCGCGAGGCGCGTGGCGGAGCTGGGCCTCGCTCCGGTTCCGTCGCCCGGCGCGTTCGCGCTCGCCGGTGCGTGCGATGACCCCGGCGTCGGGGGTGCCGCGGCGCCCTTGCGGCGCGCCCTCGGCTCGCTCGCGCACGGCCTGGCGGGATTCGGCCCCCTCGCCGGCCGCGCGACCGGCGGCGGCGAGCTCGGTCTATCGACCGAGCGGCGGGAGCTCCTGCATGCGCTCGGAAAGACCATGGGCGCCCCCCCGTTCGGCCTCTCACTGATCGACCTGGCCCCGGCGGGCCAAGAGTTGACGGGGAACGTCGACGTCACCGTGCGAGCCACCCGCCCGGCGAACATCAGCATCGCCGCGAGCGCGCTCGTTCTACCGGGCGAGGAGCTCGTCTTCTCGGTCGCGCGCGCCCTCGATCGCTTGCGGGGCGGGATCGCCCTGATCGAGGCCGTGACGTCCGGCGAGCGCGGAGATATCGCGGCGCTGCTCCAGGGAGCGAGCGCCGCGCTCGCGGGAGGCGCCGCGCCGGAATCGCCGCTCGGCCTCGCGGCGGCGACCGAGCTCGCGAGCCCTGATCGCGCGGCCGCCCTGGTCGGCCCTGCCTCCCGCGCGCTCGTCGCGAGCGATCTGGCGAGCGGGCAGGCGCTGCTGTCGGGCTGGACCACGTTCCGGGTCGCCGCAGAGCGGGCCGCCCTTCGCTTCGCCCTCCTCGCCTGCCGCAGCCCCCTCGCCGCCCTGCGGGCGCTCCATCGCCAGGAGCAGACCGGGCCGCGGGACGGCGCGAACGAACCAGGCTCGCACGCGCCAACCCCACGACCGCCTGAGCGCCAGCGCCGAATGGCGTTCCTGCGCACGCCGGCGCTGCGCGCGCTGGTGGCGTTCATGATGTCCGCGCCCTATCTGGACGCGACCCGAGACGCCGCGCGTGCCTGACGGCGACCCCGCCCGGCGGCTCCTCCTCGCGACTCCGGGCTTCGAGCTGGCGCTCGTCCAGGAGCTCCCGGCGAGCTGGAGACCGCACGTGGTCAGCGAGACCCCGGGCCTGGTGATCGCCGACGAGCCCCAGCCCGGCTCGCCCGCCTGCGATCCGGTGTTCGCCCGCCAGCAACTTCCGGACGCGCGCGAGGTTCGCGCGACCAGCGTGTCGGGCCTCGCCGAGCGTTGCTACGCTCTCGTCGAGGCAACGATCGACGATCGCGCGCGCCGGCATGGGGCATTCACGTGGCACGCGTTCGCCCCCACCGGCGCCGATCCCGGGCTCGCCGGCAGGGCCACGCTGGTCGCGGAACAGACGCTGTCGCTGCTGCGGCAACGTCGCAAGCGCGCCGCGCGGGCTTACCGTCTGGCGCCCCAGGCCGCGCCGAGCTTCGGCGAGCTGGCGGTGGTCGTCCAATTCCTGCTCGTGGAGCGCGAGCGCGGCTACCTGTCGATCACCGCGCCAGAGCCCCTCCCACACGGCGGTTGGCTCGTGGCCCCCTGGCCGGGTGGCATCGCGCCCGTGACCGACGACCGGCGGCCGCCTTCGCGCGCCTACCGAAAGCTGGAGGAGGCGTTTCAATGGATGGGTGAGGCGCCGGCGCCCGGAGAGCTCTGCGTGGACCTCGGTGGAGCGCCTGGCGGCTGGAGCTACACGGCGCTCCGCCGGGGCGCGCGCGTGATCGCCGTCGACCGCGCGCCGCTGGCCGCGTCGCTGCTCGCGAACCCGAGGCTGACCATGATCGTGGGGAACGCCTTCACCTACCAGCCCGCCGCCGAGGTCGACTGGTTGTTGTCCGACGTGGTCTGCGAGCCGGCGCGCGCTCTCGCGCTCATTCGAGGGTGGGTCGGGGCCACGCTCGCCCGCAAGGCGGTCGTCACCGTGAAGTTCAAGGGCCGCGACGGCTACGGAGTCCTCGCGTCCGTGCGCGAGGCCCTGATCGAGGCGGGTGTTCCCCGCTTTCGCATCAAGCACCTGACTCACAACAAGAACGAAGTGACCGTGATGGCCGCGCGGGAAGGAAGCGCCGCCGCCGGCCAGGCGCGGTCGCAGCCCCAGCGAGAACCTGTTATTGATCGGTCGTTTCCATGACCGTCTCCTCCACCGCCCGGGGCGAACCTCCTCGAAAGGGCCGCGTCCGCTCGAACAGCGTCGTCGCCTCGAGGGAGGTCGAGGTGTATTGACCTCGGCGGCGCTCCCCATCGCCCGGCGGTTCGGCTTCCGAGACTGCTTCGCCTGTGGCCCCGACAACCCGCACGGGCTGCGTCTGGTGTTCGAGCGGGCCGACGACACCGTCGTATGCGCCTACACGCCGGAGCTGCACCTCGGCGGCTACGGGCGCATCCTTCACGGCGGCGTCACCTCCACGTTGCTCGACGAGGCGATGGCCTGGGCGGTGTACGGCTTGCTCGACAAGTTGCCGCTCACCACCGAGCTACGGGTTCGGTTCCTGGGCGCGCTCCAGGCGGGTGATCAGCTCGCGATCACCGGGACGATCGTTGCGTCCGATGCGCGCGGCGCGGACGCTCGCGCCGAGATCCGCGACTCCGCCGGGGCGCTCCGCGCGGAGGGCGAAGGACGCCTGCGCTTCATCTCGGAGGCGGCCCTCACGCGGCTCACGCGCCCCGGTCCCTGACCCGCTCGCGCACGTCGCGGTCCGCGGCGGCAGGCCGGTCCTCACGGGCCAAACGAAGAAAGGGCGCGGTGTCTCGAGTGCCGAGTCACCACGCCCTCACCGAGGTCCTCGAGGACCGTCTGGGGGAACCGAGAGCGGTTCCCGTTCGACTGCTACCAGCGACCGCCGCCGCGACCGCCGCCGCCGCCACCGCCGCCGCGACCACCGCCGCCGCCGCCGCCGCGACCACCGCCGCCGCCGCCGCCGCCCGAGCGCTCCTGGGCTTCATTGACCGTCAACGGTCGGCCCATGAACTCACGTCCGTTCAGGTTGCTGATCGCCGTTGCCGCCTCGGCGTCCGTCGACATCTCGACGAATCCGAAGCCACGCGGACGACCGGTATCCCGATCCATGACGAGCTTGGCCTCGGCGACCGTGCCCGAGTCCGCGAACAAGTCGCGCAAGTCCATTTCCGTGGCGTTGAAAGAGAGATTCCCTACGTAGAGTCGCTTGCCCATCGAGACACCTGTCAGAGACCGCGCGAGTTTCAGCAGACCAATTTCGCCGGATGATGCGCAGATCCCAGAGAGTCCACCCGGCGAGTCCCCTACCCCTTGCTAACAACCGTCATTTACCACGTCGTGGGCCCCAAAGCGCTTTTCAAGGGGAGATTTCTTCGCGCCTGCAAAAAAAATCGGGCCGAGATCACTTCCTTCCAGCGGTATTTGGACTACCTTATCCCACCTTGCGCCATCAGCCAGAGAGCCCCGCGCTCTGGCGCAACTCGGCCACCTCGCTCTTCGACAGGTCTCGCCAACCCCCCATTTCCAGGCCTTCGAACGAGATACGGCCGAGCCGCACCCGGGAGATCTTCAGGACGGAGTGCCGCAGGAGATCCCCGGCCGCCTTCAATGCCCGCGGCCGGATCTCGGTCACCACCATCTGAATCCACGTGTTCTTGCCGGTCGTGGCCAGCGCCTCCACGGCCAAGGGCTTCACGGGGACGTCCTCCCAACGCCATCCACGCGCCAGCCGGGCGAGCTCGTCCTCGCCCACGGCCCCTTGCAACTTGAGGTGATACGTCATGGGCACCTTCTGGCGCCGCTTCGAGATCGCGTCCGCCAGCTCTCCGTCGGTGGTCAACAGCACGACCCCCTCGGCGGGAAAATCGAGCGGCGCCACCACCGCCATCCCGGGCTCGGGGTCGTGCAGATAACGCCGCAGCGTGGGCCGATCACCCGAGTTGCCCAGGGTCGCGAGGCACGCGCGCGGCTTCAAGAGCACCCGATAAACGGGATCGACGCGCAGCACGCGCTTCCCGTCGACCTCGACGCGATCGCGCTCGGCCACCACCACCCCGGGCGTGGTGACCACCTTGCCGTTGACCTTCACGGTTCCCGAGGCGATGAGCTGTTCGGCGCGACGACGGGACGAGATACCCGACTGTGACAGGTAGCGCTGCAAGCGCATCGAAGCCATCAGGGCACCTCTGTCGATGCCTGAACCGATTCGGTGCCGGCGGCCGAGTCGGCCTCTGTGTTGGGGTCGGCGTTGGCGTTGGCGTCTTGGGGAGCGGCGGTGGCGCGCGTGGCCGCCTCCGTGGCCCGATCGAGCTCCTCGAACAGGGCGTCCTCCTCGGCTGGGTCGGCCTGGGGCAGCTCGACGGTCGAGGGACGAATCGGATCGCCATCGCCTGACGGCGCCGCCGCGCCCTGCCCCGCCGCGGACGCCGGCAGCGTTGCGTCGACCTCGGCGCGCTCGGCGGCGCCCAGCTCGTGAAACTCGCGCAGCGTGGGGAGCTCGGTGAGATCCTTCAAGCTGAACGTCTTCAAGAACTCGGGCGTCGTACCGTAGAGCATCGGCCGGCCGACCTCCTCCTTCTTGCCGATCACGCGAATCAGACCTCGATCGAGCAGCGTCCGCAACACTGGCCCGCAGTCCACCCCGCGGATCTCGTCGATCTCCGGCCGCGTGATGGGCTGGCGATAGGCGACGATGGCCAGCGTCTCCATCATCGCCCGCGACAGGCGCTGCGGGCGTCCGGCCACCAGCTTGGCCACCCACGAGCCGTTGGCAGGGTGCGTCCGCAGCTGCCAGCCACCCGCGACGGAGACGAGCTGGATGCCGCTGTCGGCGCGGCGCTGCCGCAGCTCATCGAGCGCCTCGGTGATCGGCTTCGCGTCGCGCTCGCCGAGGAGGCGCTTCAGATCGCCGAGGCCGAGCGGTCGATCCGCCGCGAACAACAGGCTCTCGAGGATGCTCTGGATGCGGGACGCCTCCTTCGGGAGCATCCCCTCGTCGCCCGGATCAGCGTCTGTCACACCGCCCGTTTCGCCCTCCGGGACATCGACCGGCTCGACGTCCAGCTCCGAGTCCTCCCCGAGCTCCCCGTCGGGGAAGGCAAAGTCGTTCGTGGCCATCTCGCCGGACACGGTGCCTGAGGAATTCTCGTCGACGTCGGCCGTGTCCAGCGGGACCGCATCCGCCGCGAGCTCCGGGGCGGCAGGCTCCCCCTCAGGCGAGCCAGCGGCGTCGGCCAAGGCGCCATCGGCCGCGGCTACCTCGGACGCGCTGCCCCCGGAAGGTGCTTCGGCGGACGCGGACGTCCCACCCGCGGCCCTCTCTGCCGCATCACGCTTACGCTTTTTCATGGATCTCCTCGCTGTCGACAGCCGCCGGCGGCTCGATCGCCTCGCCCGAGGTCACGACCTCGCCCTCGGAGATGACTTCCCCCTCGGGGACCACCTCGCCGGCCGCCACAGGCTCCTCGTCGAGCACCGACTCATCGTCCGAGCTGACCTTCGCGCGCCGCGCTTCCTGCAACGCCGCGCCCTCGACCTGCGCGATGAACAGGGTCTCGTCGTCATCCGAGGCCAGCACGCGAATGACCTTCAGCCGGGCCAGCTCGAGGATCGCCAGCAAGGTCACGACCAGCTGGCTGCGCAGCTCCGCCTCCGGGAGCGACAGGTCGAACAGCTCGTCGAAGCGGAACGAGCCCGCCTTCGCCTCGAGCTTGTCGATCATCTGGTTGATCCGGGCGCTGATGGACACCCGATCGAACATCACCTCGTGGGTGACCTTCGGTCCGGCCTTCTCCAGCAGCCGCCCGAACGCCTCGATCAGCTTCCAGACGGAGTGATCGGCGAGCGGCGCGGGCCCGCCGTCGCCCTCGATGTCCATGCCCCTGCCGAAGATGTTGCGCCCCTCGATGGGGCGCTCGCCGAGCTGCGCGGCGGCGTTCTTGTACTTCTGGTACTCGAGCAGCCGGCGGATCAGCTCTTCGCGCGGATCGAGGGCCGACTCTTCCCCCTCCTCCTCGGCGGCCTCCAGCGGCTCGGGCATGGGGACGAGCTCACGCGACTTCAGGTAAGCCAGCGTCGCCGCCATCACCAGGTAGTCCGCCGCGAGATCCACCGAGAGCGACTGCATCACGTCCAGGTACTCGAGGTACTTCTCGGTGATGAACGCGATGGGCAACTGCACGATGTCGATCTCGTGCGTCTTGCACAGGTGCAACAACAGATCGAGCGGGCCCTCGAACTCCGGGAGCGCGACGCGATACGACTCGCTGCCTTGAACCTCGTTCATACCGGCACGAATCCCATCAGGAAGCGCGCCCAGGCCCCCGCCAGGATCTGCGCCGGCTCCATCAGCACGGCGCCGAGGCCGGTCACGAACAACAGCATGATGGCCAGCATCCCCCAGCGGCGCATGACGTTCAACGCGCCGTGAAAGCGGACCGGCAGGATGACCGCGAGGATCGAGGCGCCGTCGAGGGGCGGGATCGGCAGAAGGTTGAAGAACATCAAGCTGATGTTCAGCACCACGACGAAGCGGATGACCGCCGTGGCGATGGTCAGGCTCAGGTGACCGGTCTTCGCCGCCGCGATCAACCCGACTGACACCAGCACCGCCAGCACGAGGTTCATGAACGGCCCGGCCAGCGAGACCAGCAGGCTGGCGGTCGCGCGCGGCAGGCGCGTGGTCATCGCCGACGGGTTCGTCTGGACGGGCTTGCCCCACGCGATGAACGGAACGCCGGACATGAAGACCGCCATCAGCGGGATCACCAGGGTTCCCAGGATGTCGATATGCGCGAGCGGCGACAACGTCACCCGCCCTTGCGCGCGCGGCAGGCGGTCCCCCAGGCGATCGGCGACGAACGCGTGCCCGAACTCGTGAACGGTCACCGACAGCACGAACGCCACCAGGGACAGCACCGCCCGCCGCACCTGCTCGTTCGACACCTCCATTGAGGGTGGCGTATAGCCGACGGCATCCCGCAGCGTCAACGATGGCGAGATCCCCGACCGACCCCGACCCGGCGGGCACTTGCGCCGGTGGCGCGTGTCGTGATTTCTTACGCACCACCATGACCTCCAAAATCGCCCCCCGGTTTGGCCAGTGCCTGGCCGTCCTCCTGGCTGCCGCTGCGCTCGCGTGCGCCTCCCAGCAAGCGACGCCGCCGCCCGCCGGGGGTGGTCTCACCGCCACCACGTCGTCCGGAGAGTCGAAGCTCTCGGGCTGGAACGACCCTCCCACGAACGGCTCTCCCGGCGTGAACCCACCGCCGCTGTCGGGGCACAACCTGATCGCGAAGAGCACCTTCAAGGACGGCAAGAGCCTGCCGTGGACGACGTCGTTCACGGAGCCGGGCGACGGCGAGGCCAGCGTGGAGGGGGGCGAGCTGTGCGTGAACGTCAAGAGCGTCGGCGTGAATCGCTGGGACGCGCAGCTTCGGAACCGCGACCTGGCGCTCGTGAAGGGCCACACCTACTCGATTCAATTCACGATGCACGCGACCCAGAAGACGCGCGCTTACACGAAGATCGGGATGGCTGGCCCGCCCTACAAGGAGTACTGGTCGCAGCTGCTCGACCTCGAGCCGGGGCGGCAGGTGTTCAAGGGCGTGTTCTCCATGCAGGCGCCCGACGATGGCTCACCCGAGCTCGCGTTTCACCTCGGCGGCAACATGGCCCGGGACGCCAAGCCGCCGTTCAAGGTCTGCGTCGATGACGTGCACCTCGACGATCCCGAGTTCACGCCCAAGGCCGTCGCGGAGGTGCTGCCGGTCGCGAACGTGCTCGTGAATCAGACGGGGTACTTCCCGCAGCTGGAGAAGGTCGCCACTGTCCGCAACGCCACGCCCGCGAAGTGGGAGCTGCTCGACGCCGGCAAGGCCGTGGTCGCGTCGGGGACGAGCGTGGCCGTGGGCGCCGACCCCGACTCGGGCGATCACGTCTCGATCGTGGACTTCTCGAACTTCAAGCAGGACGGGAAGGGATACACGCTGAAGGTCGGCGCCGAGCTGAGCCATCCGTTCGACATCCGCGGCGATCTCTACGCGAAGCTCAAGTACCAGGCGCTGGCGTTCTTCTATCACAGCCGCAGCGGCCTCGAGCTGAAGATGCCCTTCGTGGGTGAGCCCCAGTACGCGCGGCCCGCCGGTCACCTCGACGTGGCGCCGAACAAGGGCGACAAGAAGGTGCCGTGCGCCCCGGGCTCGGGGTGCACGTACTCGCTCGACGTCAGCGGCGGCTGGTACGACGCCGGCGATCACGGCAAGTACGTCGTGAACGCGGGCATCTCCGTGTGGACCCTGCTCGACGAGTGGGAGCGGGCGAAGCACCTCGGCACGTCGGCGGGCGACTTCGGCGACGGCAAGCTCAGCATCCCCGAGCACGCGAACAAGGAGCCGGATCTCCTCGACGAGGTGCGCTGGGAGCTGGAGTGGGAGCTGAAGATGCAGGTCCCGGCGGGCGAGAAGCTGGCGGGCATGGTGCACCACAAGGTGCACGACAAGGTGTGGACGGCGCTCGGGCTGGCGCCGCACGAGGATCCCATCGAGCGTTTCCTCTATCCGCCCAGCACCGCCGCGACCCTGAACATGGCCGCGAACGCCGCGCAGGCCGCGCGCATCTGGCATGGCATCGACAGGGCGTTCGCGGAGAAGTGTCTCACCGCCGCCGAGAAGGCCTGGCAGGCGGCCATCGCGAACCCCGCCATCTACGCGAAGCCGGGCGGCCAGGGCGGCGGTCCCTACGATGACGACAACGTCACCGACGAGTTCTACTGGGCGGCCTCCGAGCTGTTCATCACGACGAAGAAGGCGGTCTACAAGGACTACCTGACGAAGTCGCCGCACTTCAAGCAGGTGTCGTCCACCGCCACGGCGCGCGGGGGCGACGCGGGTGTGTTGACGGCGCTGACCTGGGGCAACGTGCAGGCGCTCGGCTCGATCTCCCTCGCGGTGGTCCCGAACACCCTCGAGGCCGCCGACCTCGAGGCCATTCGCAAGAACGTCGCCGCGACCGCCGACATCTTCCTCGCCACCGCGAAGAAGGAGGGCTATCGCGTGCCGTTCAAGGGCACGGCGAAGGGCTACCCGTGGGGCTCGAACTCGTTCGTCCTGAACAACCTGCTGGTGATCGGACTGGCCGCCGACTTCACGAAGGACGCGAAGTACGTCGACGGGGTGGCCGAGGGGATGGACTACATCATGGGCCGCAACCCGATGGACCAGAGCTACGTCAGCGGCTACGGCAAGCGGCCCCTCGAATACCCGCATCATCGCTTCTGGTCGTACCAGGCGAACGCCAAGTTCCCCAAGGCGCCCGCCGGCGTGGTGTCGGGCGGCCCGAACTCCGGCCTCGAGGATCCCTACGTGCAGGCGGCCGGCCTCAAGGGCTGCGCGCCCGAGAAGTGCTTCATCGACAACATCGAGGCGTGGTCGGCCAACGAGATCACGATCAACTGGAACGCGCCGCTCGCGTGGGTCACGGCGTTCCTGGACGAGAAGGCGGGCGGCGGGATGCACGCCGGCAAGGGCAAGGGCAAGGCCAAGGCCAAGGGCGGTGAGAAGTCCAAGGCGAAGTAGCGCTTCGCTCCCAAACGGCCTTCGCGCGCGTTTTCCCACGGGCACGGGTGTGTCCGTCTATCCGCACATGGAACGTCGGATGGCAGCGCCCGGGTGCCCTTCCCTGCTCGACCTCGCGCGCTGCGAGGCGGGCGACCTGCCGCACGCGGTGGACGCCATGCAAGCGCACGCCAGCGGCTGCTCGCGCTGCGGCGGCATCGCATCGGTGATCGGATGCGCGCGCCTCGCGCTCCTCGGACCCACGCCGCACGAACGCTGCGTGAGCTCGCACCGCGCGGCGACGATGCTGGCGGCCGTCGTCGAGGGAAGACGCCTGTCGCACTGCTAGGGCGCGGCGGCTTCGCCCCTCACGGAAGAGGCTTCGCCCGAGGCACCCGCCGGCTCCGGCCATCTCTCCTGATTCACCTGGCCCCGCTTGCGGCTCACGATTGGTCACAATGCGGGGGCTTGCTCTCTCGGTCGCTGGGCGCGAGGAGGAGGGGTCCCTCCCGTGCTCAAACAGTCCTCGCGCGCGAGCCCGAATCTGCTCGACGGGCGCAGCAGGCGCTGCGGAACTGCGCGCGGGAGGGACCCCTCATCCTCGCGCACTTGACTCCCTCCGTTCGCTCGCTGAATTCCGCCTCCAGGATAGGACGAACACGATTCGTCGCATCGATGATGCGACGGCGGGCTCGATTCACTGCGTGGGTCCTCCCAAACGGTGCCGGCTCGCGGGAGCAAGGCCGTACGAAGGGGAACATCGCTCATTGTCGGAAGGCGTGAAGCGAGCGGAGTGGGTGACGCGGAGACGGGGACCCGATGGGCTCGGCTGTCGGGGCGGGCAAGTGTCACTTGCCGATCGAGTGTGCGCCAAGCAAGTCCCCGCTGGGATGGCCTCGGCTCCCCGACAGACGGGCCCAGCGGGGAGGAGTCCCGCAGCGGCAGGACCCGCGCAGCGAGCGCAACGCCGCCCCGCTTAGAACCAAGCAGCGGCGATGTGACGAGGCGAGGTGCAGATCCGACTCCTGACGAACGCCCGAGGCTGCCCGAGGCCGGCCGGCGTTGTTGCTGGCCTGCGTGGCACGCAAAATGAAAACGGCCCGTCACCGCGGCGCTTACCGCGGTGACGGGCCGAGAAACCGAACCCGCTCTCTTACTGCTGGACCAGGAACTTCAGGTTGTTGATGCAGAAGCTGTACGGCGCAGGATACGCGGACGACGTGCCGGCCGGGACGTGGAACTGGACCGACTCGATCTTGTTCGCGTCGAACGGCACCGTCGGCGCGGACCCCGGAGGGGTGACGCCCTTCAGCGGGGGCGTCATCGAGGCCAGCGTGGTCGGATCCGCGAAGTAGATGGTGTTGGTTCCCATCATGACCGGCGAGTTCGTATAGCTCGCGTCGCCGCCCCAGTAGTCCGAGCCGTTCTTGGTGCCGTCGGTAGCGGGGATCGGGAACTCGACCCGCAAGCCCACGGCCGGAACCATGTCGATGTCGAACTTGATTCCGATGACGTGCTTGTCCGTGGCCGGGAACGTTCCCTTCGTGTCACAGGCTGACGCCGCCTTCGCCGCGGCGAGATCGAGGCCGATGCCCGCGCCCCAGACGTTGCTGTAGTCGGGGGTGCCGACCGCGCCGACGGCAGCGTTGATGATGTTCGCCACCTTGGCCACCGTTCCCGAGGTGCACATGCCCTTCCCAGACATCGGCGGGAAGCCGTCCGAGCCCGCCGGCACGGTCGGTGTGTTGATCTTCGAACAGTCTCCCGTCGGATGATTGCCCACCGCCGGATCGTTGCACTTCATTCCGCTGTACTTCGGGTCCGCGCACATCTCGCCGTACTGGTCGCCGTAGCCGTACCAGGCGCCCTGAATCCCGAGGGTGTTGCCGTCGGCGGCCATGTCGACCCAGCCGGTGTTGTCCGGGGTGATGAGCACCTCCGTCACGTTTCCAGTGCCGGAGCCGCCGGTCCCGCCACCGCTCGTGCCGCCCGTGCCGTGATTCACCGACGACGAGCCACAGCCCGCGAGCGCCGCCGCGCCGAGCAAACCGAGAAGCAAATTGTTACCGAGTCTTTTCATGTTCGAGGCCTCGCATCCTGCATTTTTGAGATCTGGGAGATGAACGGCCACCCAGACGGTTAGGGGAAATCGGGGCCGTGCCCAATGAAGTTCCGAAGTATCGGCAGTCGTTTCGACCTGTCAAGTCTGCAGCAAGGGCGCCGCCCTCAGTTTACGACCACGCAGAAGCTGGTCGATTCGAGGTTGAGGCCGCCCCTCCAGATCTCGAACCCGGCGAACACGTTCGTCAGGTACCAGCTGCTCTGAATGGTATTGGGGCGGTTCTTCACCGCGTCCTGGATGAAGTTGTTGAGGTCGTACGAGAAGCTCTTGAGGTCCTGCTGGCTCACGTACGAGATGACCTGCTTCCCCGCGTTCGGACCGATCCAGACGTCCCAGAAGCCCGGCACGCCCGCGATGGTCACGCTCGAGAACATTCGGCTGCCGACCGGCTGAGCGTCGCTCGGCTTGTGATACCAGACCATCAAGAATCCCCCCGAGGGCGAGCCAGAATCTCCCGCCGACGACGTGCTGAACCAGACGTCGTAGGCGACGTTGTAGCTGTTGTTCGTGGGATCGGCCAGCGTCCCGGCGTCGTTCCAGGTCCACGAGGTCGGGATGGTCGTGAGCGCGGTCACGGCCTTGGGCAGGTTGCTCCTCACGGTCACGTGGCCCGCGTTCGAGCCGATGAAGTGCGACGGGTACCCGGCCGGCGCCCCCGTCGTCGCGACCTTGGCGTCCTGCCGGGTCATCTTGAAGAAGAAGTTGCCCCCGTAGGTCATCGTCTGGGCGGCCGTGTTGTTCCACTCATTCACTTGCAGAAAATACTCGCGGCCATCGGGCGCCTGCGTCGTCACGGGCATGGCATCGAACGGGCTGAACAACGTCCCGGCCGGAACCTTGCCTGGCGTGCAGCTGCCGGCGCTCGTGCCGCTTCCACCCGTGCCCGTCGCGCCGCCGCTCCCCTTCGCGCCACCGGTGCCCGTGCTTCCCCCGCTGCTGGCGTGGCTCCCGCCGCTGGCGGTTCCGTTCCCGTCGGGGGGCGTGGCAGCACAGGCCCCCACGGCCAGCGTCAAGACCATCAGACAGCGACCTGCACGGCACATCATTCGAGAATCTGCTCCTTGGCTGGAATCAACACGCGCACGTGACACTAACGGCGACCGACCCCTGATCGGGAACGGCCCGCCCAGCAATGAAGCCGGCACGGGCCGAGGCACTTCGACACGCCTCTCGCGCTACCACCACATCGTGGCCGAGACCGCGAACAGGTTCGCGTCGGCCTTCGGGACCCACTGGTTCGGGTAGATGGGATAGGCCTGGCTGCTGAGGATGTACCGCTGGTACTGGAACGTGATGGCCTCGTGGGTCACGAACGCGGTCTTGATCACCACGCGAGGCGTGATGACCTGGAAGTTCTCGTGGCTGCCGCCGAACGCCGCGTCCAGATCCGGCTGGACGTTGTCGTAGCGCAGGCCAAAGCCCAGCACCGCGAGGGGCGTATAGGCGACGTCGGCGCCGAACTTCAGTTTCTTCGTCTTGATGTTCCAGCAGCCGTAGCCGCCGTTCGGCGCCACGGGTCCGCTGCAGCTGGTGTTGGCGCCGCCTGCCGAGCTCGGGGCCTCATAGGGGGCGGGCGAATTGACCATCGACAGCATTCCAAACGCCGTCACCGCCAGATCCGGTCCCTGGCCCCAGAACGCCGCGGGATAGCGCGCCAGCGCGCCGAACGACAGCGTGTACTGCCCCTCGATGGTCTGCACGGTGCCGGTCTCGTTCTCGGGGCCGCGGTACTCGCCGGTCTGCGGGTTGAAGCCCACGCCGAAGAAGTTCTCCTTGAACTGCCAGCCGCCGAACGAGTGCTGCACCTCGACGGCGTCCGCGAGCGCGTTGATGTTCTTCGCGTTGATGTAGGCGTAGCCGATGTAACCGTCACCGAACGCGCCCAGGCTCAAGCGAAGGTCAGCCCCCGTGATCAGCATGCTGCCCTGGATGGGACCGAAGTAGCGCGGCACGTGGTCCGAGACATTCGGCTGCTGGGAATTGCCACCGGGCAGACCACCGGGAATCATGCCGGTGACGGGGTTGGGCTTCGTGCCGCTCCAGTTGTCATCGGGCGTCCAGGTGTAGAGGAAGTGATAACCGAGGGTCACCATCTTGCGGTAGGACGCGCCGAGGTGGCCGTGAACCAGGAACGTCGAGCCCTGGGGCACGGGGCCCGAGTACGGCAGGTACTCCGCGTCGCGATCGGAGAGGTAATTCTGGTAGCCGAAGCCCTGATTGACGCCGGTAGTAGAATTGGAATTGGGGCCGCTGGCCGCGCCCTTGAACACCTGGAAGAGCTGGTTGTTCATGAACGGAATGACCTCGATCTTCGAGCCGCCGCCCCCCTCCGCCGTGACGCCGATCTCCGGCGTGGCGTCCACGTTCGCGGTCGCGGTCAAGCCCGCGACGTGCGTTCGCCCGAACAGGTAGGTCTCGTACATGCCGCCGTCGTACTTGCCGGCCGTGCCATAGCGGTTCTGGAACGAGCCCGCGTTCAGCACCAGCCCGCCGCGATCACCGAAGGCCTCGGGGAAGTTCAGCGTCAGGAACGCCTGGTCGATGCCCTGCTGCGCCTGCAGATTCCGGTAGCCCGCCGAGGTCTGCGAGTAGCTGTCGACGATGATTGTCATCATCGCGCGCGAGTTGCCGTACGAGAAGTTGAGCTGCGCCCATGGCCCCGGCACGGTGTTCGTATAGTCCCAGGTGACGTAGTTGACGCCTGGCACGCGCGGGAAGCCGTGCAACTGCGTTCCCGACCCGATGCTCCCCGTACACATGGGGTCGGCCATGCAGCCCGGTCCCGTGTTGGCCGGCTGCGACGTCGGCGACGGGGGCCCGAACGAGACCCGCAGCGGCGCGCGCATGTACCCGTGAAAATCGAACTTCCACTCATCGGCGCTGGCCGCGGTCGTCGTCGGCGTCAGCGACTCGGCCTCTTGCGCGCTGAGGTTCGTGCCGCCCGTGAGCTGCGGGGTGTTCGGATTCAGGCCGATCCCCGCGCCACCGCCGTGGGCCTTGGCCGCGTCAGGGGCAGGCGCGGGCGCGGCGAGGCTCGGGGCGGCGGCGGCGGTGTCTGTGGTGGCCGTCAGCGACGCAGGCTCCGCGGCGCGCGCCGGGACGCCCACCGACATTCCACCCAGAACCAGAGCGACCGTGGCGAGTGCAGGACGTTTCATCCGTTCTTTTCCTTCATCTAGGGGAGGTGAGAGGAGGGAGGACGCGGGGGCATGCGCGCTTGCGTCCGTCATGAGGAGTCTCGACGTGACCGTGACAGCGCGGGAAAACGGAAAACTTTTTGAATTCGTCACGGCACAGGCAACACAAAAGGCGGCCGGAGTGTCGGCCTTTCCTCGGGGTGTGTCAAGGTCGGGCGGTCAGGTCGCGCCGGGCGGTGGGTCGGGCGGTCGCGCGGATGTTGTGCCGCGGGCGCCGCGTTGAGACTCCACTCAACTCGAGGCCGGCGCGAACGCACGGCCGATCACGGCAGCGGCCTTCGTGTGGTACGAAGACCCACATTGACTATCTCCGTCAGGAACGGATATCAACCCGCCGTGGTCTAACCGCCTTCCCCCCTGGGAGAGATCCATGAAGAGACACGCGCTTCTGTCCATGTTCGCCATCGCCACGGGCGTCACCGCCGCCTCCGGTTGCCTCGTGCCTCCTCCCGAAGGGCCGAAGGGCAGCGGGATGAAGGAATGTGGCCCGACCGGCCAGATCGACGACTTCGAGGACAACAACAACCAGAACAACGTGGTCGATAACCGCGGCGGCTACTGGTACACGTTCGTGGACAAGGTCGGCTCGACGGTGTGGCCCGAGGCCGGCGAGGCGGGCGGGACGTTCACCCCTTCCGAGGGCGGCTACAACTCCAAGTACGCGGCCGAGGTGAAGGGCAAGATCGGAACGGCCGCCATCGTGTTCGGCGCGCTGGGCATGAACTTCCAGGACCCGAAGGAGGCGTACGACGCCTCGAAGTACGAGGGCGTTACCTTCTTCGCCAAGCGCGGCGCCGCCTCGACGGGTAAGGTTCGCCTCAAGGTGCCGGACGTCAACACCGACCCCGACGGCAAGATCTGCAGCGAGTGCTTCAACGACTTCGGCACGGATCTGAACCTGAGCGAGACGTGGCAGCGCTTCGTGATCCCGTTCCGCGACATGAAGCAGATGGAGGGCTGGGGCGCCCCGCGCCGGGCCCACATCGACCCGTCGAAGATCTACGGCATGCAGTGGCAGGTGAACGTGCAGGGCGCCGACTACGATATCTTCGTCGACAACGTCGGCTTCATCTGCAAAGGCTGATCGCTCGTTGGAGACTCACGCGCCCCCCTCTCCACTCCTGAAAGGCGGAGACCCCATGCCGGGATCGTCGATCGATGCGCTCGCGAACGATGCGGTGATGCCGGCGACCGCCGAACGCGCCGGGACCTACAAGAACCCGTTCTTGTGGGTCCCGTCGAGCTACCTGGCCATGGGCCTCGTGTACGTGACGGTGGGAAGCGTCGCGAACATCATGTTCAAGAACATGGGCATGCCGAACGACCAGGCTGCGTTCTGGTCGAGCATCCTCGGCTTCCCGTACACCTTCAAGTTCCTGTGGGCCCCGGCGCTGGAGCTGTACAACACGAAGAAGTTCTTCGTTGTCCTCATGCAATTCGCGATCGCCGCGGCGCTGGCGGGGGTCGCGTTCGGGCTGAAGCTCCCGGGCACGACCTGGATCGGTCCCGTGCTGACGCTGATCGCGATCACGGCCGTCTTGGGGGCCACGCAGGACATCGGCACGGACGGTGTGTACGTGACGACGCTGGCGCCGAAGGACCAAGCCAAGTACCTCGGGTTCCAGAGCATGTGCTGGAACGGCGGTGCGCTGCTCGCCAAGGGGCCGTTCGTGGCCGTCAGCGGCGTGCTGAAGGACAGCACCCAGAGCTATGCGACGGCCTGGATGATCATCATGCTCGCGATGGGGGCGGCGGTCTTCCTGGCCGGCGTCTATCACAGCCGCATTCTTCCCCCCGGGGCGAAGGCCCCTGGCGCGCCGAAGAGCTTCGGCGAGGCGATGGGCACCTACGGGAACGCCTTCGCCACGTTCTTCAAGAAGCGCGACGTGCTCCGGCTGGTAGCGTTCGCGTTCTTCTATCGCTTCGGCTACGGGCTGCTCGACAAGATGGGTCCGCTGTTCCTCATCGACAGCCGGGCCAACCACGGGCTGGGCCTCTCCAACCAGGCGATCGGGGGCGTGTACGGCACGTTCGGCACGGGCGCGTTCATCATCGGCTCGCTCGTCGGGGGCTGGATCGTCTCGCGCTCCGGGCTCAAGAAGACGCTGCTCTTTCTTTGCCTGTGCATCAACGTGCCCAACGTGACGTTCTTGTTCCTGAGTCAGACGATGCCGACGAACATGGTGCTCATCACCGTGATCGTCACCATCGAGCAACTCGGCTGGGGCATCGGCGCGGTTGGCCACATGATCTACATGATGCAGCAGATCGCGCCGGGGCCGTACAAGACCGCGCACTACACGTTCGCCACGGCGCTGATGGGCGCGTGCATGATGACCACGGGCGCGGTCAGCGGTTACATTCAGAAGGCGCTCGGCTACCAGTGGTTCTTCGTGGTCGTCCTCATCGCAGCGGCCCCCTCGCTGCTGGCCACGCTGTTCGCCCCCTTCCACCACGAAGACGTCACGAAGCGCGAGCTGTCCAAGGCCTGAGGGCGAATAGCAAAACGCCGCCGAATCCGGAGATTCGACGGCGTAAGGTCAGCTACAGCTCCGATCAGGGAGGCGCGGCTTCGCCGGCTCCGTGCTTGATTACTCGAGCTCGTTGGTGACGATCGGAATCTTGCTGCCCGAGACGTCGCCGTTCGCGTCGACAGCGCCCAGGCGCTTGAAGTTCGACTCGGTGCCGTTGCAGTCCAGGTCGCCGATGGCCTCGGCGGTGAAGGTCGAAGCGGAGCCCGAGCCGGCGCTCGTGTACTTGGGCTTGTAGATGAAAGGATCGGGAATCGAGAACGACAGGGCCACCCAGCTGGCGCTCTGCCACTCGGTGCCGCCGCCGGGGCACTTGCCGGTGGCCTGACACGAGCAGTCCTGCCCGGGGACGTTGTTGATGGAGGCGGGGAATTGCTTCGGCAGCATCACGCCCGCGGCGTCCACGTGGTCCGTCTCGAAGAAGGCGACCGAGCCGGCCCACAGCTTGTTCAAGTGACCGGCCGCCTCGGCGGTCTTCGAGCGCTTGATGTACTTGCTGAATGCCGGAATGGCCACCGCGGCCAGGATGCCGATGATCGCCACGACGATCATGAGCTCGACGAGCGTGAAACCAGAGCCGCGTTTTCGAGAGCGAACCATGAGAGCCTCCGTTTGGATTTTCAGGGACATTGGGCTGCGACTTGAAAACATCGGCGGAGTGACGCCGGGCTTTAGCCGTTTACGAGCGGGCGCTCACCGCCCGTCGTTGAACGTGCGCAGCGTGGGCGACGTGCTCGACAGGCCGAGGACGGTCACCTCCGACGAGAAGCCGGCCGGACCGTTGAGGTTGCAGGCCGCGAGCCCGTAGAACCAGGGCGAGGCGACGCCGGCCACCAGCTTGCCGCCGAACGGCGCCGTCACCGGCACCGCCTGGCCCGCCCCGCCGGCGTTGGTCAGGTAGGTGCAAAACAGGGACGTGTCGCGCGGGCTGACCCCGACGGCCCTCCAGGCGGCGGGCCAGCTCGCGCTGTTGGCGACGCTGACCGGGGTGCGCACGGAGTCGAACGCGGCCCCGTTCGGATCGCTCGGGTAGAACGCCGCGCCCGGCTCGTCGGGGCTGGGCACCGTGGCGTTGCCGTCCGCGCGAAGCGGCAAGAACGTCCCGAACTCCATCCGGTAGGACTGCTCCTTGCTGTTCATCTCGCCGAGCATGGTGACCGCCTCGGTCATCCGGGCGCGGCCGATCCAGCGTCGATAGCCGAAGCTGCCGATCGCGGCGAGGATCGAGATGATGGCGACGACGATCATCAGCTCGACCAGGGTGAATCCTGAGGTCCGTGCGCGCATCTCCCGGTGATCGGCAGAAGTCGCCGACGTCTCAAGCCGCGCGCCCACCGGTTTCAGCTCGACGGCCGGAGGCCGTTCAAGCGCGATCGAACGTCGCGACGACCTCGACGTGAAAGGTGTGAGGCATCAGATCCAACGCCACGGCCCGGCCGAGGACGAAGCCACCCTCGCGAAGCCTGGCGGCGTCGCGCCGCAGCGTCTGGGGATCGCAAGACACGTAGACGAGTCGCCGGCGCGCCTGCAGGCCAGCCCTGACGTTCTCTCCGTCGAGCCCTTCGCGCGGTGGATCGACCACGATGGTGTCGGCGTCGACGACGGCCGGTGGACGCCGCAACCAGGTGGCCCTCGGGACCTGTCGCTCGGCGCGCGCGACCGCGGGACCGTCGGCATCACAGGCCGACACCCGGTCGCTCACGTTCACCAGGTGGCGGGTGAAGTTGCCTGACCCGGCGTAGAGCTCGAGGACGGAGCCCGGGGACGGTCCGACGGCACCCAGCACCTCGCCCACCAGCGCGGCGTTCGCTGCCCGTCCTACCTGCGCGAAGCCGCCGGCGGGGATGCGCAAGGGCGGCCCGCCCGGCTCCGATACGTCGATGTCCGGCTCACCCGCCGTAGGGGCCGACTCCACGCCACGTTCGTGAATGGAGACGCCCACCACGCCACCTGCCCGCCAGGCGCCAAGCCACCGCGCCGCGAGGTCGCCCGGCGCGGGGATCCCGCGTCCGGCGCGGCGTGAAGCCATGCCCCCGCGCACGGCGACGTGGACGCCCGCCGAGCCCGCCTGCAGATCGAGCTCGGTCCCCGGCGGCATCGGCGGTGCCGATGCCGCCGACAGCGACGTCCGGATCGCCGCGAACGCCGCCGCCGCCTCGGGCCCGAGCAGCAGACACCGATCGACGTCGACCACGTCGTGACTGCGCCGCGCCCGAAACCCGAGCGCGCCACGTGCGCCCACGACGACGCGCGCCCGATCACGATAGCCCGCGCCCGAGGTCGCCGGCGCCCGCACGCCTTCGAGCTTCACGGCCAGCGCACGCTCGACGATGTCCTTCTTCGCGGCGCGCTGGCCGTCGAGCGCGACGTGCTGCCACTGGCAGCCACCGCACGTTCCAAAGAACGGGCACGGCGGCGCGACCCGCGCCATTGACGGCGCGCGGACCTCGACCAGCTCGGCCCACGCGACGCGCGGCTGCTGGCGGACCACGCGCGCGCGGACGTCCTCCCCCGGCGCGGCGAGCGGAACGAACGTCGCCCGCCCGTCATGCGCCCCGCCTTGCTGGCGCCCGACGGCGTCGCCCCCCGGCGCCAGCGCGTGCACGCGAACGTCGATGAGCGCGCCCGGCTGGTCTTCGCAGGCGCCGGTGCTAGCTCCGGTGGTCACCGGCGTAACCTAGCAGACCCCACGAAATGGCGATCTCCGCGCCGGCGCGGTACAAAGACGTGGGCGCGCATGGACAAGACCGTCTCCTCCGCCGACGAAGCCGTCTCCGACATTAGGGACGGCGCGACGCTGATGGCGGGCGGGTTCGGCCTGTGTGGCATCCCCGAGAACCTGATCGCGGCGCTGCACCGCCGGGGCGTGAAGGACCTGTCGATCATCTCGAACAACTGCGGGATCGACGGCAAGGGCCTGGGGCTCTTGCTCGACGCCGGACAGGTCAAGAAGATCACCGCCAGCTACGTGGGCGAGAACAAGGCCTTCGAACGGCTGTTCCTCGACGGCACGCTGGACGTGGAGCTTTGTCCGCAGGGGACGCTGGCGGAGCGGATTCGCGCGGGCGGCGCGGGGATTCCGGCGTTCTACACGGCGACCGGCTACGGGACGAAGGTCGCCGAGGGCAAGGAGACGCGCGTCTGGGACGGGCGGAACACGGTGCTCGAGACGGCGCTGGTCGCCGACTTCGCCTTCGTGAAGGCCTGGAAGGGCGACCGCTTCGGCAACCTCGTCTATCGAAAGACGACGCAGAACTTCAATCCCATGATGGCCACCGCGGCCCGCATCACCATCGCCGAGGTCGAGCACCTGGTCGAGCCCGGCGCGCTCGACCCTGACCAGATCCACACACCTGGGATCTACGTGAAGCGCATCGTCGCGGGGTCGCGCTACGAGAAGGCCATCGAGCAGCGCACCACGCGCAAGAGGGTACCTTAGGTGGCGCTCACCCGTGATCAGATCGCGAGGCGCGCGGCGCAGGAGCTGCGCGACGGCATGTACGTGAACCTTGGCATCGGCATGCCGACGCTGGTGGCGAACTTCATCCCCGCGGGGATCGGCATCATGCTGCAATCGGAGAACGGCCTGCTCGGGATCGGCCCCTTCCCATTCGAGGGCGAGGAGGACGCCGATCTGATCAACGCCGGCAAGCAGACGATCACCGAGATCGCCGGCAGCGCGTTCTTCTCGTCGGCGGAGTCGTTCGCCATGATCCGGGGTGGCCACATCGACTGCGCGATCCTGGGCGCCATGCAGGTGGCGGAGACCGGCGATCTCGCGAACTGGATGATCCCCGGCAAGATGATCAAGGGCATGGGGGGCGCGATGGACCTCGTGGCCGCCGCCAAGCGCGTCGTGGTGATGATGGAGCACGTGGCCAAGGGCGACGAGAAGAAGATCCTCAAGCGCTGCTCGCTGCCGCTCACGGCGGTGGCAGCCGTGCACCGGATCATCACGGACCTGGCGGTCCTCGACATAACGCCCGCGGGGCTCGCGCTCGTCGAGCGGGCGCCGGGCGTCTCGGTCGCGGAGATCCAGGCGAAGACCGAGCCCACGCTGATCGCGGCCGCCTCCGTCCCCGAAATGTCGCTCGGAGCCTGACCGCCGATGTCCGGCGAACCGCCCGACGAGGCGTCCGACGCGGTGAAGCCGCCGGCCAGCGCGGGGCCTGCCAGGCGATCTCCTCCGCGCGAGACGACCTCGGGGATCCCGCTGCCCGAGCTGTTCGACGCGGCGACGCTGGCGGCCGCGAACCCCGCCTTCGAGCCGGCGCGCGAGCTCGGCTCGCCTGGCGGGTTTCCCTTCACGCGCGGCGTCCACCCGACGATGTACCGCGGCCGCCCCTGGACGATGCGGCAGTACGCGGGCTTCGGCTCCGCCGAAGAGACCAACCGGCGGTTCAAGTTCTTGCTCGCGTCCGGACAGACCGGCCTGTCCGTGGCCTTCGACCTCCCCACGCAGATGGGCCGCGACGCCGATCACCCCATCGCCGCCGGCGAGGTGGGGCGCACGGGCGTCGCCATCGGCAGCCTCGACGACATGGAGCTGTTGCTGGCCGACCTGCCGCTCGACCGCGTGTCGACGTCGATGACGATCAACGCGACCGCCGCCATCTTGCTCTGTCTGTACGTCGCGGTCGCCGATCGGCGCGGGGTGCCACGCGCGGCGCTGGCGGGGACGATCCAGAACGACATCCTGAAGGAGTACATCGCCCGCGGAACGTACATCTACCCGCCGGGACCTTCGATGCGTCTCACCGCGGATCTCTTCGCGTTCTGCCGCGCGGAAATGCCACGATGGAACCCCATCAGCGTCAGCGGTTATCACATGCGCGAGGCGGGATGCGACGCCGTGCAAGAGGTCGCGTTCACGCTCGCGGACGGCATCGCGTACGTCGAGGCGGCGCTGGCGGCGGGTCTGGCGGTCGACACGTTCGCGCCGCGCGTCTCGTTCTTCTTCAACGCCCACGCGCAGCTCTTCGAGGAGGTGGCGAAGTTCCGCGCCGCGCGCCGGCTGTGGGCGCGCATCATGCGCGACCGCTTCGGCGCGCGCGATCCGCGTTCCCAGATGCTTCGCTTCCACGCTCAGACGGCCGGCTCGACCCTGACGGCGGAGCAACCCTGGAACAACGTGGTGCGCACCACCATCGAGGCGCTGGCGGCGATCCTGGGGGGAGCGCAATCCATTCACACGAACGGCTTCGACGAAGCGCTGGCGCTGCCCAGTGAAGCGTCGGCCCAGCTTGCGCTCCGGACGCAGCAGATCCTCGCGTTCGAGAGCGGCGTCGCCGACATCGTCGATCCGCTGGGGGGCGCCTACGCCGTCGAGGCGCTGACGAACGACCTCGAGGCGCGGGCCCGCGCCCTGATCGACGGCATCGACGCCATGGGGGGCATGATCGCCGCCATCGAGGCCGGGTACCCGCAGCGCGAGATCGAGCGCCAGGCGTTCGCGCATCAGCGCGCGGTCGAGCGCGGCGAGCGCGTCGTCGTCGGCCAGAATCGCTTTCGGGACGCTCCGGCACCGCCCGGCGGCGACCCCGCCGCGCCCGCGCTGCATCGGCTCGGCGCCGGGGTGGAGCAAGCGCAGCGAGACCGCCTCGCGCGCCTGCGGGCCAGCCGCGACCAGGCCGACGTGGACCAGGCGATCGCCGCGGTCGAACACACCGCCCGCGGCGCCGACAACCTGGTGCCCGCGATCCTCGCGGCGGTCACCAGGCGCGCGACGCTGGGCGAGATCTCCGAGGCGCTGCGCGGGGTGTTCGGCTCTTACCGCGCGCGGTGACGACACGTCATGAAAACCCCGAAGCTCTTCCCCCTGGCTGGCATGGCGGTGATTGGCTTGATCCTCGCGGCGCTGGCGCTACGTCCCGGGCATCCGACGCCTGTCGCAACCGTCGATACCGAACCGCTGCCGATCGCGCCGCCGTCGCCGTCGCCGACGGCGCTCCCCCCGGCGCGGCGTGAGGCCTCTCCCCTCCCACCCGCGCAGGCGCCCCGCCCCGCCGCCGCGGACGCGGTGGCGGTCGCGCCGGGCCCCGCGCCGGGCCCGGCGCCGAGCGCGCCCTCGCGCACCGAGGGCGACCTCATGGCGCGGCTTCGCGACCTCGCCGGGTCTAACCCGGAGCTGTCGCTGAGGCTGGCCCGCGAGGGGAACCACCGGTTCGGTGACAGCGCCGACGCGGCGGAGCGCGCCTGGTTCATCGTGCGGTCGCTGATGGACCTCGGGCGCCCAGGCGAGGCGCGCACGGAGTCGCGGGTCCTGCTCGACAGGTACCCCACGTCGAGCTGGGCGCAGGACGTTCACCGTCACATGTTCGTCAATCCGCCCTCGCACCCGCTCGAGCGCGGCTACGGGAAGCAGCTCGAGCTGGAGTAGCCCGGGGCGGCTCGGAAGTCAGAACTTGGGGAGCAGATCGCGGGTTATCGTGTAGCTGCTCGAGTAGGCCATCTTCAAGCTCGCCACGGTGTTGTAGGTGACGCCGTTCTGGGCGGCATTCTCGTAGGTGCACCAGATGTTCCACAGCAGCCACGGGGCCGTCGACGGGAACATGCTGGCTGGCTGCGGTACGGCGCCGGTCTCATGGAGCGGCATCGGGATGCTGTTACCGACGGCGGTGCGGGCGGCGGTGTAGTTCGAGGTGAACGGCTGGCTGTTCGCATTCGCGTACTCGTCCGGGCCCGAGAGGTCAACCCAGTCCTTGCCCGGAAAGTAGGCGGCGCTAGGAGAGCCGCTGAACGGGCACAGCCAGATGACGTTGTGGATGCCCTTGGTCTTGGTGAGGTAATTGAACGCGAGCTGCCAGAGTTGCTTGAACTGGTCACCGGTCCCCTTCGCCCACCAGAACCAACCGTTCGGCTGGACCTCATGAAACAGCGCGAGGATGACGGCCGCGTTCCCGTCTTGCAGCGTCTTCAATTCTCGGGCGAGGTAATCGAGCTTCGAGAGCAGCGCTGTGTTCTCGGCGGTTCCCGTCGTGAGCACGTTCGCATAGTTCGTCGACATCTCGGAGTTGGGATACGTGTCGGCCAGGGGAGGCGCCCCCATGTGGTAGCGCATCATGGTCAAGCCTCCCGCCTGCCAGTAGGCGAGCGCGCGCGACGTGGTTCCGCTGGGGTAGAGGTAATCCCCCCCCAGAATCGCCGGATACTTGCCGATGTTCGTCGAGTAGTAGCTGATGTCGCCCGCAGGATTGGACCAGCTCGTCTCTTGCTGTCCCGAGAGGACGTGGTTTCCGTTGATGCTGTTCAGATAGCAGAGCAGGCTCTTGACCTGGGCTGTCGCCGCCGGATCCACAGGCGTCACGTTGCAAGCGCCGGAGCTCCCTCCGCTCGCCGCGCCCCCGGTGCCGCTGACCCCGCCCGTGCCCATCCGTCCGGCGGTGCCGGCTCCGCCGGTCGCGCCGCCCTTGCCCGCTCCACCCTGGCCTTGCGTCCCGCCCGTCGCCGTCACGCCGCCGGTGGCGGTCATCCCGCCCGTGCTCGCGCTCCCCCCGGTGCTCGTCGCGGGAGCACCGCCGCTGCTGATCCCCGTGGAGCCCCCGGTGCGGGCCCCTCCCGTCCCGCTGGCTCCGCCTGTCGAGACGGGAGATCCGCCACTGCCGGCGCTGCCGCCACCCGTGCCTCCCTGGGTGCTGCCTCCCGTCTCGGAGGCGCTGCCGTCGCTGCTGCCGCCGCAGCCAGACAGGGCAACCGCCACGAACAACAGAAGCGCCGGGCCGGCCCCGACCCCGACATGGTGGAGAGACGCGCTCGCGCGCTGAAACGACCGGAGCCTTCGCATGGTGTGTCCTTCGAGGTGGCGGTCCACTGCGGGTTCGAAAGGGCCGGAGCGCCGAGGAACCTTCAGGCTTTCAAGGAGATCGTGGTTATGGCCGACTCCTGGCGGTTTCGGCGCGCCTGACGCGCCCTGGGGCTACGCGCCGCCTCCGTTTCGGTGGTGTTTCCTGTCCCGCGGCGACGGCAATTCGATTGCGCGCGCGACCTCGTTGGGGTTACCGTTTATATGCGTTTGGAGTGGCGGCGATGACGAAATCGGACTTGATCAATCAGCTGGGCCGCGCGCGAGGTATCTCGGCGGCGCGGGCGGAGTCGATCGTGAACGCGATCTTCGACTCGATCGAGGCGACGTTGCGGCGCGGCGAGCGGATCGAGATTCGCGGCTTCGGCAGCTTCGAGATCCGCAAGTATCGCGCCTATTCCGGGCGAAATCCCAGGAACGGGACCAAGGTGGCGGTCGCCGCGAAGCATCTGCCCTTCTTCAAGGTCGGCAAGGAGATGAAGGACCGCATCAACCGCGCGCCCGCCGACGCGCGCGCCGGGAGCGCTGCGCAAGCCACGACGGCGGCGACTCACCAGCCGTCGTCGTCCGGAAACGCAAGCACGCTGCTCTCGGAAGCGACCGCAGCCCTGCCCTGACCGGCCCCCGAACGCGTCGACCAATTCCGCGGCTCACGGCGCGGCAGGCGCGGCCAGGGCGCGCGCGGCCCGGGCCAGTCGACGCAGCCGCAAGGGCGCGATGAGGGCGTGGCGCGCGAACGCGGCCCCCAGCTTGACGGGCTCATCCGCCAGCACGGTCGAGCCGCACACGCGCGCGGCGTAGAGCTCCGCCATTCGCCGATCGAACATCACGAGCGAGAGCCAGAAGCGATATCCCTCCCGGCCGTAGAGCATCCGGGCGAGCCGGCCATCGAGCGCCAGCTCACGCCCCACGATGTCGCCGCGGACGGCTTCCCCGTAGTCGGCGAACGTGTGATCGCCCGTGTCGAGCGCATGGCAAATCGCGGACGCCGCGAGCGGCGCCTCCTCCAGCCCGACCGCGATGCCCTCGCCGGTGAGGGCGTCGATCCCGGCGGCGTCCCCGACGCACAGGACGTGGGGTCCGGCGACGCGCCCCGCTGGCACGTAGGGCCAGGCCGGCCAGCCGCGCGCGGACGGCAGCGTCACCCCGTGGCGCGCGAGCGTCTTGGCGAGCAGGCGCACGATCTCGGCGCCACCGAGTCGCCGCGTCGGGGTGTGCATCGCCCCGACGTTCAGCCGATCCCCCGCCACGGGAAACAGCCACACATAGCCCCGCATCCCGTCTTGCATCGCCGAGAAATCGTAGATCATCTCGGGGGCGAAACGGCGGGGCGCGGGGACCTCCAACCTGAACAGCTGCAACGGACGCGCGGGTGACGCCGGGTCGTCCTCGGTCAGCTGCTTTCGAATGCGGCTCGAGGCTCCGTCCGCCGCGACGAGCACCCGCGCGCGCAGCGTCCTCCCCGCGGAGGTTCGCACCGCTACCCCGCTCCCGTGCGCGTCGATGGTGTGGTCTTCGACGCCTTCGCCCTCCACGATCCGAACCCCGAGCGCCCGCGCCTGGGTGACGAGATCGGCGTCGAAGTCCTCACGACGGACGACATCCACCGGGCGCTCGAGCGCCACCTGGCGGGTCTCGCTGCCGTAGACGATCCGCCCCGTAGCGCAGGACACCGCGGGGACGCGAACCAGCAGCCCCAGCTCGGCGAGGGCGGCGCGCGCCCGTCCCGTCAGTCCTCCCCCACAGGGCTTTTCTCGGGGAAATCGGGCCTTGTCGAAGCACACCAGGCGCCCGTCCCGCACCAGCTCCGGCCGCCTGCGGGCCAGCGCCACCGCCGTGGCGACCCCCGCCGGACCGGCGCCGGCCACCACCACGTCGACGATGGGTGCGATCTCCTCCCCGCTCGCGGCGATCACAGGTTCGGCTTCACGGACAGGGTGCCGGAGATGGTCAGCGTCAGCGCGCCAGTGGGGGCCGGCGTCCCGCCTGGCACCACGACGCGCGCCCGGGAGAGGAACACGAACGGCGTCCCGAAGTTCTTCGCGATGTTCTCGAAGGCGGCCTTCCCGGCGGGGTCCAGATCCACCTTCCCCGGGACCGTGGACCCGGCGGCGATGACCGGCACCTTTCCAAATCGGATGGCGGCGGGGTCGGAGGCGGTGGTCGTGCCCTGCGGGGCGACGAACAGCTCCACCGGCGGTAGGTTCACGTTCAGCGTGTTCTGAGGAATCGTGTAGGTGATGCTGCTGACGCTGATGTCGAGGATGCTCTGGCTGCTGTAAGGCTTCAGCTGTGGCGCCTCGTTCTTGAGGTTGATCATCTGCGGAGGTGTCTCCACGACCACGGCGAACGCGCACGTCTGCGTGGGCGCGTCGCAGATCAGCATGCTGCAGTCGATCCCCGCGGCGGTGATCAACGGCGGACAGCAGTCAGCGTCCGCGGTGCACGCGATGGGCGGCACGGTCGCGAACGCCCCGGATGTGCCGCCGTTCCACCCCGCCTGACTGGTGTCGAAGCTGTAGGTCCGCGACGGCAGCGGGAACGTGATCGTCGCGATGTCCGAGTTGATGAGCCCGCAAGCGGCCCCGCAGAGCAGTGGCCCAAGGACCAGGGTGACGCGCGCCGCCAGGGTGAGGGTTCGAGATCCACCGTTGCCGGGCCCGGGCGTCAGATGCCTCATCCCCGTTAGTATCCTCCACGAAGGCGGTCCATCAAAGCGTCCACCGCAGATTTCGGGTCGAGGCGCCCGGCCACCAGACCCTCGACGAGATCCGCCGCGATCCCCCCGGGGCGAAGCGCGCGACGAGCGTCGGCGGCGACGCGCGCGACCAAGAGGTGTTCCGCCCGCCTCGCGGCGTCGTGGCCCCGGCGCGCGCTCGCCGGGGCGATCCGGGCGACCTCGAGGGCCGCGAGCAGCTCGTCCAGACCTTCGCCGGTGGTGGCCACGGTCCGAAGCAAGGCGACGTCGTCCGCCCCGGCGGCCCCAGTGATTCGTCGCAGCTCGAGCATGCCGCGCAGGTCGGCCAGGCTTCGCTCCGCGTCGGCCCGGTCGGCCTTGTTGACGACCAGGATGTCGGCGATCTCGAGCAGCCCCGCCTTCAGCGCCTGGACGTCGTCCCCGAGGCCGGGCACCGTCACGACCACGACCACGTCGGCCATGGCGGCGACGTCGACCTCGGCCTGTCCGACCCCGACCGTCTCGAGCAGGACCGTCGCGAAGCCACCGGCGCCGAGCGCGGCGATGACGTGCCCCGCCGAGGCCGACAATCCTCCCGACGCCCCGCGCGTCCCGAGCGATCGAATGAACACGCCCGGATCGGTGGCGTGCGCCTGCATGCGGATGCGGTCGCCCAGGATCGCGCCGCCGCCGTTCGGGCTCGACGGATCCACGGCGACGATGCCGACGCGCTCGCCCCGCGCCCGAAAGCGGGCGCAGACGCCATCGACGAGGGTGGACTTCCCGGCGCCCGGCGGCCCGGTGATGCCCACGACGAACGGCGGCTCACGCCCCGCCTGCAGCGCCGCGAGCTCTGCGGCGGCGCCCGGCCGTTCGTCATCGAGATCGCGAATCAAACCGGCGATGGCCCGGTGGTCGCCGGCGCGGATCAGCTGGCCGCGGTCCATTCCTTCAGCAATTCGCGCGCGATCACCATCTTCTGGACCTCGTTCGTGCCCTCCCCGATCTCGGCGAGCTTCGCGTCGCGCATGTAGCGCTCCACGTCGAACTCGCGAGAGTAGCCGTATCCCCCGTGAATCTGGATGGCGTTCGTGCAGGCCCGCATGGTGGCGCGCGCGGCGTAGTACTTGGCGATGGACGACTCGCGCGTGGTGCGGGCGTGTTGATCTTGGAGCAGCGCGGCCCGCCACACGAGCAGACGGGCGGCGTCGAGCTCGGTGGCCATGTCAGCGAGCATGTGCTGGATGGCCTGAAACTCCGCGATCGGTTTGTCGAACTGCACCCGCTCCTTGGCGTACTTCTTCGACGCCTCGAACGCCGCGCGCCCGATCCCCACCGCCCACGAGCCGATCCCGACGCGCCCCTTGTCGAGGATCTTCAGGGTGTCGAAGAACCCCTGGTTGATGTCCCCCAGCCGCTGGCTGTCCGGGAGCTCCACGTCCTCCAGGACGAGCTCGGTGGTGTCCGACGCGTGCAGCCCCATCTTTTCGATGCGGCGGCCGGTTCGAAAGCCGGGCGTGCCTCGCTCGACGATGAACGCCGTCAGCCCCTTCTGCATCAACGCGGGCTCCGTCGAGGCGAGGATGACGTAGATCTCACCCACCGAACCCTGCGTGATGAAGGTCTTCGTTCCTGACAGGCTCCATCCGTCTCCCCTGCGCACGGCGCGCGCGCGGGCCGCGCCGGCGTCCGAGCCGGAGCCCGGCTCCGTCAGGCCCCATCCGCCGAGCACCTGACCGCTCGCCAGCCGCGGCAGATATTTGTGCCGCTGCGCCTCGTTGCCCGCCAGGAAGATGTGTCCCGTGCACAGGGAGTTGTGAGACGCCATGGTCAGGCCCACGGAGGCGTCGGCGCGCGCCACCTCCTCGAGCGCCACCACGTAGTCCATGAACTTCATCCCCGCACCGCCGTATTCCTCGGGGATCTGCATGCCGAGCAGGCCCATCTCGCCCATCGCCGGAATGATCTCGTGCGGGAAGTGCTCCTCCCGGTCCCATCGCGCCGCGTGCGGGATGATCTCCCGGGCGCAGAATTCGCGCACCGATTGCTGCAGGACTATTTGCTCGTCTGAAAGCTCGAAGTTCATGGTTTTGGCTCGGCGATCATGCTGGTCTTCGACTACCTCTTCGGCGCGGTCTTGTAGCGCTGCTCCGGCCCCGCCGGGGCGAAGATCTGGAGCGCGACGGTCTTCTCGGACCCGGTGAACTTGACCGCGTGGGGCTGGCCCTCGGGGATGTGGATGACCTGGTCGGCGCCGAAGCCGATCTTCTCGCTGCCGATCTGCACGTCGCCCCGGCCCGCCAGAATGTAGATGATCTCGGCCGAGCCTTCGTGATCATGCCGCGCGATCTCGCTCCCCGGTGCGAACTCGACGACCGAGGCGGAGGCCGCCTCGCTGCCGGTGTTCGCGGCGTCGAAGAACGCGTGGACCCTGACCTTGCCACCGGCCACCGCGTGAACGGGCGCCTTGTCGAACGACTCGACCACGAAGCGCGCGCGCCCCGGGACCACGGCCTTCCTGGGATCACGGATGACGTCGAACGCCGCGCGGCCCTTCTCGTCGGTGGGGTCGCGATACACCCGCTCCGGACCCATCGGCGCGAAGACTTGCAGGATCTCCACCGAAGCGGAGCGGACCATGTTTTCGATCACGTGGGGCATCCCCGCGGGGATGAAGATTGCGCTGCCCTCCGCGAGCACCTCGGGGCTCACACCGCTCGGGCCGAGCACGCGGGCGCGGCCCTTCTTCACGTACAGGATCTCGACGCCTGGGTGCTTGTGCATCGCGATGCGGTTCGCGGGCGCGATGGTCAACAACGACAGCGACGCCTGCCGCGCGCGCATGGTCGCCTCGTCGACGAGGACCTTCACCGAGAAGGCGGCGGCGGCGGCGGGTCTGCCGGCCTTGCCCGGGCGGCCCTTCGCGGCCGGCCCGCGCTCCGGGGCATCCGCGGTCTTGAGCGAGAACTGGGCGTGTTGGCCCTCGAACGCCAGCGGCAAGATGACCGTCGTACCCGCCCCGACCCCGGGGATCACCCAGCTGGCGGTGCTGGCCTCGAGGCACGCAAGCAAGACCGGCGACGTGGCCGTCTGGTCGAGCGCCACCGCCCGGGTCACCTTTCCTTCCTCGCCGACGTCCACCGACAGCTCGACCTTGCCGGACACGTCGAGCGTGTCGGCCAGCGCCTTCTCGAAGCAGCGGTTGACGTCGCCCCCGTGCTTCTCGAGCGCGCTCTGGAGCGCACGCGAGATCAGCTCCTCCTCGGTCTCGGTGTTCGCGAACGCGAGCGAGCGCGCCGGGAGGGCCAAGATCAACAAGAAGATCAACAACGCGATCGAGGCGCCCACCATGCCGGCGGTGCCCGTGGCCACCAAACCGGCGACGCTCGTCTGGACGCCGTCTCGAAGGAATACCCGCTTCAAGCCGCTGCTCCTTCCGGACCTTCCGGACCTGCCCGACCTGCCAGACCCGCCAGACCCGCAACACGAGGTCGCAGGTGATGTTCGACCCAGTCAACGATCTCCGACGTCGACGCGCCGGGGGGAAACAGCGCGGCGACCCCGAGCAGCTTCAGCGCTTCGCTCTCGGCAGGTGGGACGATGCCGCCCCCGAAGACGACCACCTCGCTGGCCCCGCGCGCCGACAGCGCGGCCAGCACCGCGGGAAACAGCGTCATGTGTGCGCCCGACATCACGGAGAGCCCCACCGCGTCCGCTGACTCCTGAACCGCGGTGGCCGCGATCATCTCGGGCGTCTGGTGAAGGCCCGTGTAGATGACCTCGTGCCCGGCGTCCGCGAGCGCCCGCGCCACGATCTTCGCGCCGCGATCGTGGCCGTCGAGGCCCGCCTTGGCGACGACGATCCGGAGCTTTCGGGGGGACGGATCAGGCACTTCCGAAATTCTAGTGCACAGCCGTCGAAATATCATCATTGCCGCGCCATCGACACGCCATCCACCGCGCCGACGATGCCCGACCCCGCCACCAAAACTCCGGCGCCGACGCCTCACTTGGCGTACAAATAGCTGCCGTGACGGTCGCCGAAACCTCCGACCCGCCTACCCGCCCTTCACCGCTTCACATCGTCAATCCGGCCACGGGCGCCCTCCTCGCCGAGGTCGCGCCGACCTCCCGTGCGGAGGTGGACGCGGCGCTCGCCCGCGCGCGGGCCGCGCAACCCGCCTGGGCCGCCCTCGGAGCCCGCGCGCGCGGTCGAGCGCTGCGCCGGCTGGCGCGCGGCATTCGCGATGACGCCAGGCTCACGGAGACGCTCGTCGCCGAGAGCGGCAAGCCCCACTACGAGGCCGAGGGCATCGAGGTCTTCTACACGCTCGAGCTCACCCGCTACTACAGCGGGCGCGCCGGCCGCCGCGCGCTCGCGGACGTGCTTCGTCATCCGTTCGTGTTCGCGAACAAGCGCGCGCGCATCGTCCACCACCCGCGCGGCGTGGTGGGAGTGATTGGGCCCTGGAACTGGCCGCTCTTGAACAACTACGCCGACTGCGTTGCTCCCCTCCTGGCCGGCAACGCGGTGCTGTTGAAGCCGTCCGAGATCACTCCCCTCACCTCGCTTCGCATCGCCGCGCTGTGGAGCGAGCTCGGCTTGCCCGCGGGCGTGTTCCAGGTGTTGCCCGGGCGCGCCGAGGTGGGACAGGCGCTGTGCGATCTCTGCGACATGATCTTCTTCACGGGCAGCGCCAAGGTGGGGCGCCAGGTGGCGTCGAAGTGTGGCGAGCGGTTGATCCCGGCGGTGATGGAGTTGGGGGGAAAGTCGCCGCTCGTCGTGCTCGGCGACGCGGATCTCCCGCGCGCCGCGCGGGCCGCCGTGTGGAGCGGCTTCGCCCACAGCGGGCAGGTGTGCATCCGAACGGAGCGCGTGCTCGTGGAGGAGTCCGTCGCCGATCGCTTCACGGAGCTCTGCGTGGCGGAGGCGCGCGCGCTCCGCCAGGGCGGCGCCGCGGCGCCCCCAGCCGACGACGCCATCGACGTCGGCGCCATCACCTTCCCGCCCCAGATCGCCCGCGCGGAGGCCCAGATCGCGGACGCCGTCGCGCATGGGGCCGAGATCGCGGTGGGGAGCGCGCGAGCGGGAGCGCCGACGGGCTCGTTCTACCCGCCCACGGTACTGACCGGCGTCACCCCCGCGATGGCCGTCGCGAGCGAGGAGACCTTCGGCCCCGTGCTGCCGATCATTCGCGTGCGCGACGCCGAGGAGGCGCTGCGGATCGTGAACGAGTCGCCGTTCGGCCTGTCGGGGAGCGTCTGGACCGCCGACGAGGCGCGCGGACGCGCCTTCGCGCGGCGCATGGTGGCGGGCTCCGTGTGCGTGAACGACGTGCTCGTCAACTACTTCATCGTCGAGGCCCCGCTCGGCGGGGTGAAGGGCAGCGGGCTCGGGGTGCGCCACGGCCCCGAGGGCCTACGACAGTTCTGCCGCCTCGAAACGATCGTCGAGGATCACCCCCTGCTCGGCTGGATGTCTCCCGTCATTCAACGGCAGTTGATGTTCCCCTACCGGCCGAGGACCCTCCGCCTCTTGCGCTGGTTCATGCGCAAGCTGTACTGACGCCGGCCTCACGATGGACGACCTCAAGCTGACGGCGGTGGCAGGTCGCCACGACAAGCCGGGCATCCGCGTCTCCCCCCTGCTGCTCGAGATCGCCGCGCTCGACGTGCCGGGGGCGTACGCGCGGCTGCAAACGCGGGCCACCGGACTCACCTCGGACGAGGCGGCGGCGCGGCTCGCCGCGCACGGTCCGAACGTGCTCGCGCGCGACCAGCGTCCGGGATTTCTCCGGCTGCTCGGGCGCGCCGTCATCAACCCGCTCGTCATCCTGCTGGGCGTCCTCGCGGCCGTCTCCTTCTCGACTGGCGACCCGCGCGCCGGGGCGATGATGGCCCTGATGATCGTCCTCAGCGTGGGGCTGAAGCTTTACCAGGAGGCGAAGGCCGACAGCGCCGCCGCGAAGCTGAAGGCCATGATCTCCGTCAACGCCACGGTGCTACGCGACGACAAGCCGGCCGAGGTCCCGCTGGCCCAGCTCGTCGCCGGTGACGTCGTACACCTGGCCGCCGGCGACATGATCCCCGCCGACGTTCGCATCGTTCAGGCCAAGGACCTTTTCGTCATCCAGGGGTCGTTGACCGGCGAGAGCTTCCCCGTGGAAAAGCACTCGTCCGCGGGCGGCGGCGCGGGGACCGCGCCCCTGGACCTGCCCACCATCGCGTTCCTGGGCACGAGCGTGGAGAGCGGCGCCGCCGCCGCCGTGGTCGTCACGACCGGCAGGGACACCTACCTCGGCGGCATGGCTCAGTCGCTCGCGACCGAGCGCGCCGAGACCGCGTTCGAGCGCGACATCTCCCGGTTCACCTGGCTGCTGTTGCGCTTCATGTTCGTGATGGTCCCCCTGGTGTTCGTCATCAACGGACTCAGCAAGGGCAACTGGGTGGGGGCCTTCTTCTTCGCGATGGCGGTGGCGGTCGGGCTCACGCCTGAGATGTTGCCGATGATCGTGACGGTCTGCCTGTCGAAGGGCGCCGTGGCGATGGGCAAGAAGAAGGTCATCGTCAAGCGCCTCAACGCCATCCAGAACCTCGGCGCGATGGACGTCCTGTGCACCGACAAGACAGGCACGCTGACGATGGACAAGGTCGTGCTCGAGCGCCATTGCGACGTCACCCTGCGCGAGAGCGAAGCGGTGCTCGCGCTGGCGTACACGAACAGCCATTTCCAGACCGGCCTCAAGAACGTCCTCGATCGCGCGGTGCTCGCGCACGATGAGTCCCACGCCCAAGCCCGGATCGCGGAGCTGACGAAGGTCGACGAGATTCCGTTCGACTTCCAGCGGCGCATCATGTCGGTCGTGGTCCGCCTGCCGGAGGGGGACGACCTGATCATCTCGAAGGGCGCGCCCGAGGCGATCTTCCCGCGCTGCGTGAGCTTCGAGCTCGATGGTGCGCGGTTGCCCATGGATCATGCGCACATCAAGGACTTGCAGCGTGAATACGACCGCCTGAGCGCGGACGGATTCCGGGTGCTGGCGCTCGCCACCAAGCAGGTCCCGCCGCGCGCCACTGCCGCCGGCGCTGTCACGCCGTACGGAAAGGCCGACGAGGCGGACCTGATCCTGAGGGGCTACGTCGCGTTCCTCGACCCGCCGAAGCCGACCTGCGCCGCGGCCATCGGCGCGCTGCAGGCGCACGGGGTGACCGTGAAGGTCATCACTGGCGACAACGATCTCGTCGCTCGCAAGATCTGTGGAGAGGTCGGCCTGAAGGTCGGCGCCGCCCTGCTGGGCGCCGACGTCGACGCCATGAGTGACGACCAGCTGGGCGAGGCGGCGGAACGCACCACGCTGTTCGCGCGGGTCTCCCCGGCCCACAAACAACGAATCATCAAGTCGCTGCAATCGCGCAAGCATACCGTCGGGTTCATGGGCGACGGCATCAACGATGCGCCAGCGCTGCACGCCGCCGACGTCAGCGTCAGCGTGGACACCGCGGTCGACATCGCCAAGGCGGCGGCCGACATGATCCTCCTCGAAAAGTCGCTCCTCGTGCTCGACGAGGGCGTCATCGAGGGTCGCAAGGTCTTCGCCAACATCAGCAAGTACGTGCGCATGGGCGCGTCGAGCAACTTCGGGAACATGTTCAGCGTGCTCGGTGCGAGCATCTTCGTGCCATTCCTGCCCATGTTGCCGATCCAGATCCTGACCAACAACCTGCTCTACGACATCGGCCAGACGACCATCCCAACAGACGCGGTGGACGCCGACCAGGTCCAGCTGCCACGGCCATGGAACATCAAGGCGTTGACCCGCTTCATCGTCTTCATCGGGCCGTGCTCGTCGATCTTCGACTACACGACCTACTTCCTGATGCTCTACGTCTACGGGTGTCGGAACACGTCCACGCCCGCGCTCGCCGCCCACAGCGCCAGCCTGTTCCAGACCGGTTGGTTCGTCGAGAGCCTCGTCACCCAGACGCTGATCATCCACGTCATCCGCACGAACAAGCTTCCCTTCATTCACAGCCGCGCCGCATGGCCGGTGCTCGGGATGGGGCTGGCCATCATCGCTGTGGGCGTCGGGCTGCCGTTTTCCGCCGCCGGCCGCTACCTCGGGTTCACGGCGCTGCCGTCGACGTACTGGCCCCTGCTGGCGCTCACGCTCGCCGCCTATCTGGGGGTGACACAGCTCGTGAAGTCCTGGCTGCTGCGGAAGCGCTGGATCTGACCGCGCCGCTCAGGCGCGCGGGTGGAACTTGTCGTAGACCGTCCTCAGGTGGCGTCTGCTGAGGTGCGTATACATTTCCGTCGTACCGATGTCGACGTGTCCCAGCATCGCCTGCACCGACCGGAGATCCGCGCCGCGTTCGACCAGATGGGTGGCGAACGAATGCCTCAGCTTGTGCGGGGACATGCGCTTGCGAATTCCCGCGACCGTGGCGTACCGCGCGATCAGCTTCCAGAACCCCTGCCGGGTCATGGCCCGGCCCCGCTGGGTGAGGAACAACGTGTCGATGGCCCGGCCCCGCGTGAACTTCGCCCGCGCCGTTTCGATGTAGGTGCGCAGTCCGGCGATGGCGACCTCGCCGATGGGGACGAGCCGCTCCTTGCGACCCTTGCCGAAGGCCACCAGGTAGCCGGCGTCGAAGTTGACGTCCCGCAGGCGAACGCGGATGAGCTCCGATACCCGCAGGCCGGTGGCATACAGGGTCTCCAGCATGGCGGCGTCACGCAGCCCGCGTTCGTGCCGGCGATCGGGCGCGGCCAGCAACTGATCGACCTCATCCACCGTCAAGAAATTAGGCAGCTTCCGGCCGAACCGTGGCAGATCGATGTCCTCCGTCGGGTTCGTCTCACAGAGGCCCTCTGCCTTCAGGAAGCGGAAGAACTGGCGCAGCGCCACCAGGTGGCGCGCCTGCGAGCGGGCGCTGAGCTTGTCCGCGGTCAGCTTGACGAGGTGCTCGAGCACGTGAACGGGCTGGACGGCCCGCGCTTCCCCCACCCCCCGCGCGCGCGCGAACGCCGCGAACGCCGCCAGGTCCTGACCGTAAGCGGCGACGGTCGCGCGCGCCAGCTCTCGCTCGACCCTGAGGTGATCGAGAAATTGCTGAATCGCCTGGTCCAGGGTCACCCATTCATGGTCTGCCGTTTCGGGAACGGCGCAAGTTTCGCTGACCGCCTCACGCGCCCCGAATCCAATCGACGAGCTCCTTTTGAACGGAGGCCGCATCCACCACGGTGAGCCGCTCGAACCAGCCCCGTGTCTCCTTCGCCCGTGCCTCGGCCAGGATCAGGTCCAGGGCGCGGCGCGCCGGGAGCGCGTCGACGTCGCGCCCAGGCGGGGCCAGCGCGACGTCATGGACGCCGATCCCCCGCGCCGCCGTGAACAAGCGCAGCAAGGCCTTGCGAAAGCGGGCCCCCGAGAACCCCACGCGCGGACCGAGCCCCATGACCATCACGAACCGCCACGGTAGGCGGCCCGCCGACGGAAGCAGCAACTGCTCACCCTCGGCCCCCGTGAGCCGGCCTGACTGGATGAGCCCCGACACCTTCCCGCACAGTCGCCAATCGAGCAGGCCGGCGGCGCCGCGCAAGGGCCGCACGTCCTCCCACATGTAGACGGCCAACAGGTCGCCACGGCCGTCCCGATCCCACCGCGCCAGGTCCACGGAGGTGACGGCCAGCGTCAGCGTTCCATTCAGCGGCCGGGGCTCCACCGTCGCCATCTTCGTCGCCGCCCTCGTCGCTATCTTCGTCGCCCTGTTGCCGGCGTCGCTCAGCGGCGCAGGCTCAGCTCGGTGACGGCGCGATCGAGCAGCCCGTTCACGAACGCGGCCCCCTCCGCCGTCCCGAACCGCTTCGTCAGCTCGACGGCCTCGTCGAGCGCCACGTTGGTCGGAACGTCCACGCCGAACTTCAGCTCGTAGAGCGCCAGCCGGATGACGTTCCGTTCGACGAGCGCCATCCGCTCGAGGCGCCAGTTTCGCGACAGCCCCTGCACGATCTCGTCCAGCTCTGCGCGTCTCGAGGTCACCCCCTCGACGAGCGCGTCCACCATCGCGCGATCGGCGACCGCCGTCGCGGGGGCCGCCGGCGCGCTCGCGGGCGACGGCCGCGCCGCGCCCCACGACTCGGCGTCCTCCCCGGACGCGTCGGCCGCCAGGTGGTCGAAGTAGAGCCGCAGGCCGTCCTTCGCCGTCAGCTCGGGGCTGACGTCCATCTGAGTCAGAATCTGCAGCGCGATCTCTCGCGCGCGCCGTCGCGGTCCAACCATCGTCGATCCGTTCTACTCTACTTTTTGCGACGTGGCGGAGCCGCGCCGGTGGCCGGCTTGGCCCGGTCGATTGAAGCGTACAAGTCCGCCATCTCGATCGCGACCAGCGCCGCGTCCGCGCCACGATTTCCGGCCTTGGTGCCGGCGCGCTCGATCGCCTGCTCGATGGTCTCGCAGGCCAGCACCCCGCAGGAGATCGCCACGCGGCCCTGGGCCGCGAGGCGCATGATGCCAGAGACCGCATGATTGACCACCAGGTCGAAGTGCGGCGTCGCCCCCCGGATCACCACGCCCAAGCAGATGACGCCGTCGAACCGATCGGTGTCGACCACGCGCTGAAGCAAGCCTGGAATCTCGAGCGCACCTGGGCAGCGGAAGATCTCCACGTCCTCGGGAGCCCCACCGGCGCGCCGGATCGCGTCGAGCGCGCCGTCGACCAGGCGATCGCCGATGAGCTCGTTGAACCGCGAGGCGACGATCGCGAACTTGCGTCCCGCGGTCGTCAACACACCCTCGTGCGAGACTGCTGCTGTCTTTCCCGTTGCCATGAGGATCAACCTTCTTGTTCTCGAAGAGGTAGCACCTTCGCGGCCCCCCGGATAGGCAGACACTCGACGATATCGAGGCCATAGCCGCTCGCGCCCACCACTCGCCGCGGGTTGTTGGTCATGAGGCGAATCTTTCCGCAGCCGAGGTCCGCCAGGACCTGCGCGCCGAGACCGAAGTCCCGCAGCCGGTTGCCCGCGCTCGCCCCCACGGCGGTGGTGACGAGCGGCTTGGGGGCCGCCCCGCCCTGCGCCCCTGCGGCGCCGAGCTGCGCCTCGAAGTCGGCCAGCAGGCTGGCTCGCCCCCGCGGAAACACGTACAGCAACACGCCCCGTCCTGCCTCTTCGATCATGCGCAGGGAGGCCCCCACCGAGGCCGCCGCCGGATCGGCCGACGTCGAGAACACGTCCCGCAGCACGCTGGCGGTTTGCACGCGGACCAGCGTTGGCTGCTCGGGGCGGGGCTGCCCCAGGACGAACGCCAGGTACTCGGTCTCCTCGACGTCCGTCGTGTACACGGAGGCCCGGAAGTCTTTCGAGAGCCCCGGGAGATGCGGCCGGACCTGAGCGTCGGCCACGCGGTGCACCAGCACCTCCTGGGACAGCCGATATTCGATCAGGTCCGCGATCCTCAGGACGGGCAGGCCGTGGAGCTGTGCGAACGTCACCAGGTCCGGCATGCGAGCCATCTCGCCGTCGTCGCGCATGATCTCGCAGATGACCGCCGCCGGCTCGCGTCCCGCCAGCCGCGCCAGATCCACCGAGCCCTCGGTGTGCCCCGAGCGCACCAGCACCCCTCCCCGTCGCGCGCGCAGCGGAAAGATGTGCCCCGGCGTCACCAGATCGTCAGGGCGGGCGGCGGCGGCGACCGCGACCCGCACGGTCTCGGACCGCTCGCGCGCGGAGATACCGGTGGTCATCCCCATGCGCGCGTCGACGCTGACGGTGAACGCCGTCGACCGCGGCGAGCGGTTGTCGGCAGCCATCATCGACAGGCCCAGCTGCGCCACCCGTTCCTCCGTGAGCGACAAACAGATGAGGCCCCTCCCGTGGCGCGCCATGAAGTTGATGGCCTCGGGCGTGACCAGATCGGCCGCCATCGCCAGATCGCCTTCGTTCTCGCGGTCCTCGTCGTCGACCAGGATGACCATCCGGCCGGCGCGGATCTCGGCGATACCGTGCTCGACGGCCGCGATGTGCTCGGCGGGCGGCACCGGGCTCATGGCGTGGTTCCGGGGACGCGCAAGTAGGGGGCGACCAGGCGATCGACGTGCTTGGCGATCAGGTCGGCCTCGAGGTTCACCCGCGCGCCCACGGCGCGCTCCGCCAGCAACGTCACGTGCATCGTGTGGGGGATGAGCGTAACACCGAAGCGATTTCCGTCGACGGTATTGACGGTCAGGCTGACGCCGTCGACCGCCACCGAGCCCTTGGGCGTGAGATAGCGGGCAATCTGCGGGGGCGCCTCGATCTCGAGCTCCAGCGCCTGTCCGCGGGCCCGGGCCACGACGATCTCCCCCAGGCCGTCCACGTGCCCCGAAACGAGGTGGCCCCCGAGCGGGTCGCCGGCCGCGAGCGGCGGCTCCAGGTGGACCCGGTCGCCCACCTTCCGGAGGCTGAACGTCGTTCGCGCCAGCGTCTCCGGGCCGACATCTACGGCGAACTGACCGGCAGACCGCTCGACCACCGTCAGACAGACCCCGTCGACCGCCATGCTCGCGCCGAGCGGGAGGTGCTCCACCGGGAGGCTCGTCGACACGACCAGGCGGCGGGTGTCGCCCCCGGCGGCCCATGCGACGATGGTGCCGACGGACTGCACGATTCCGGTGAACATGAAAGGCTGCGCAGTATAGCAGCCGCTCCCGCGCCCACCTGCGTCGATCGACACTAGTGCACCGCCGTCGAAATAGCGTCAACGCCGAGGCCGACAAGCCGCGCCGGACGCGAGGCTCTTCGACGGCGGTGCACTAAGCTTCTCCGTGACCTCAGCCTCGCGAGCCGCTCGCTCGCCCGCGGCGGAGTCCGTAGCCCACGTAGAGCACGAGCCCAACGCAAAGCCAGATGCCGAAGCGCCACCAGTTCGTGGCGGGCAGCCCCAGCATCAGGCCGAACGAGGTCACCATCGCGGCGATGGGCGTGAACGGGTAGCCCCAGCAGCGGAAAGGACGCGGCCGGGATGGCTCACGGATCCGCAGGGCGATGACACCCCCGGCGACCACGATGAACGCGAACAGCGTCCCGATGCTGGTCAGCTCCAACGCCTGCGCGGGCGTCAACAGCGAGGGCATCGTTGCCACGAACCCGCCCGTCACCACGGTACCCATGACGGGGGTACGCCGCCGCGGGTGCAGGCGCGCGAACCCTGGCGGCAGGAGCCCGTCCCGCGACATCGCCAGCAGGATACGCGTCTGCCCGAGCTGGAAGACCAGCAACACGGCCGTCACGGCCACCACCGCGCCGAACGCCATCGCCGTCGCCAGGTGTTCGAGGCCCGCCCGTCGCAGCGCGAGCGCGAGCGGATCGCCGGTGGCGAGCTCGCGGGACGGCACCAGCCCAGTCATCACGACTGCCGTCGCGATGTACAGCACGGCGCAGATACCGAGCGACAGCAGCATGGCCCGCGGCATCGCGCGTTCGGGCGCGCGGGTCTCCTCGGCGGCGGTCGAGATCGCGTCGAAGCCGATGTACGAAAAGAACGCCAGCGACGCCCCCGTCCAGATCCCCCGCCAGCCGCCCGGCGCGAAGGGACGCCAGTTCGCCGGCACCACGTACGCGGCGCCGACCGCGATGAACAGGACGATGAGCGCCAGCTTGAACAGGACCAGCAAGCTGTTGACGCGCGCGCTCTCCCGGATGCCGGCGACGAGCAGGATCGTCAGCACCGCGGTGATGGCCGCGGCGGGGAGGTTCATCGCGACGGCGTGACCGAACAGCTTCGGCGCCGCCGCCCGCACGGCGGGGTCCGCAGCGGCCGTCTGCAGGTCGGTGGCCAGCCAGGCCGGCAGGTCGAGGCCGGTCACCCCCCGCAGGAAGGAACGAAAGTAGTCCGACCAGCTCTGAGCGACGTAGACGTTGCCGATCGCGTACTCGATGATCAGGTCCCATCCGATGATCCAGGCCCAGATCTCGCCGAAGGCCGCGTACGCGTAGCTGTAGGCGCTGCCCGCGGTGGGGACCAGCGCGGCGATCTCCGCGTAGCAGAGGGCGGCCAGGCCGCACGCGACGGCGGTCAACAGATACGAGACCACCAGCGCCGGGCCCGCCCCCGGCGCGTCCGCGCTGCCCGCGGCCATCTGGCCGATGCTGGAGAAGATGCCCGCCCCGACGATGGCCCCGACCCCGAACAGCGTCAGGTGCCCCGCGCCGAGCACCCGATGCATGCCCGCATCCGACAGCGCCCCGTCGACCACCCGCTCGATGGGCTTGCGGCGAAACGGATCGGGCCGGGGCGACACGACGGCGACCTCAGCTCGAGACGACGTCCGCTTCCATCAGGATGTCGTCGCCCAACCGACGAAGGCGCGGGGGCCCCAGCTTCAGCGCGTCGGCGAGCGACCGGCCCGCGCCGGCGGCGATGGCAATTCCACCGCCCAAGAGCCGAGGGGCCAGGAACAGCGCCACGCGATCGACGACGCCCGCCGCCACGAACGAGCCGTGCACGACAGCGCCTCCTTCGACGAGCACGGATTGCACATCCCGGGCCGCCAGGAGCGCGAGCGCCTCGCGAATATCGAACCTCCCGCCGACGGTCGGCAAGGCCGCCACCTCGACACCGGCGGCCCGAAGGGCCTTGCTGCGCGCCGCGGAGGCGCCGGTCCCGACGACCACCAGCGTCTGGGCGTCAGCCGCGGAGCGAAACACGGCGGCGTCGGGCGGCGACGAGAGCCGCCCGTCCAGCACGACCCGGAGCGGCTGGCGCCGCGATGGTCCCCCGCTCGCCGCGCGCGCGCGCCCGCCAACCGGACGGCGATCGGTCAGCCGCGGATCGTCGGCTCGAATGGTGCCGGCGCCCACCAGCACGGCGTCGTGCGCCGCTCGCATCGCGTGCGCCGCGGCCCGCGCGCCCGGACCCGTCAGCCACGCTGGCGCGGCGACCGGGCGCGGGCGGCCGTCGGCGATGAAGCCGTCCCACGTCGCGGCCACCTTCAAGGTCACGAGCGGACGCCGCTCGGTCACCCAGATGAAGAACGCCCGGTTGATGGCTCGGGACTCCCCCTCCAAGCAACCCACGTCTACCTTGATTCCCGCCCGCCGCAGCTTCGCGATGCCGCGTCCGTTCACCAGCGGATTGGGATCGCGGACGCCGATCACGACCCGGGCGATGCCGGAGGAGAGCAGCGCCGTCGTGCAGGGAGGCGTCCGTCCCGTGTGGGCGCAGGGCTCGAGCGAAACATACATCGTGGCGCCCGGCGCGCGGCCGTCCAGCCTGGACAGCGCCTCGATCTCCGCGTGCGGCCCCCCGGGCCGGCGATGAAAGCCCTCGGCGAGCACGCGGCCCGCGCGCACGACGACCGCGCCCACCATCGGATTCGGTCGGGTCGTCCCCGCCCCGCGCGCCGCCAGCCGGAGCGCCCGGCGCATGAAGCGGACGTCATCCTCGCCGAACGACGCCGTCACCGGCGGGGGCCTCCGCGCGCGTCGACCAGCGCCTGGAGCTCATCCATCAGCTCAGCAACGTCGCGAAACGATCGGTAAACAGAAGCAAATCTCACATAGGCGACGTCGTCGATATTGCGCAACGCCGCCATCACCGCATCGCCGATCCGGGTCGTCGGCACCTCCTTCTCGCCGCCGTCCTGAAGATCGCGCTCGATCCGATCCACGGTGCGTTCGATGGTCTCCATCGACACCGGCCGCTTCGAGCACGCGCGCTTCAGCCCGGTCAGCACCTTCGCCCGATCGAAGGGCTCGCGCCGTCCGTCCTTCTTGACGATGAGGGGCAAGATCTCGTCGATGCGCTCGTAGGTCGTGAAGCGACGCTCGCAGCTCGAGCACTCACGGCGGCGGCGGATCACCTGCTCGTTGTCGGACGGGCGGGTGTCGACGACCTTGTCCTCGATGGCCGAACAGAACGGGCAACGCATGGCGGATCGGCTGCTGTTTAACACGCGGCCGGCCCACCCTGTTGTATGTTTGGCCCGATGAGCGAGCTTCACATCACGGTCAACGGCGAGGCCCGCGCGGCGACGGCCGGCTCCACGGTCGCGACGCTGCTGGCCACGATGGGGGTCGAGCCCTCGCGGGTCGCCGTCGAGCGGAACGAGGAGGTCGTGCCCCGCGCGACCTGGGCTGCCGCGGCGCTCGCGGACGGCGACCGCCTGGAGATCGTGGCGTTCGTCGGCGGCGGCTCGGGAGCCGCCCCGGCCCCCGCCGGGGACGAGCCGCTCGTGATCGCCGGCCGTTCGTTCAAGTCCCGGCTGCTGGTTGGCACCGGGAAGTACCGCTCCATCGAGGAGGGCCGCGAGGCCATCCTGCGCTCCGGGGCCGAGATAGTGACGGTCGCGCTCCGGCGGGTGGACATGACCCCCGGCAAGCCGAACGTCCTCGATACCATCGACCGCGAGCGCCACACGATCCTCCCGAACACCGCCGGTTGCTACACGGTCGAGGACGCGCTGCGGACGTGCCGGCTGGCCCGCGAGCTGGGGATGGGCGACATGGTCAAGCTCGAGGTCATCGGCGACGCGCAGACGCTGTTTCCCGACGGCGAGGCCACGGTGGCGGCGGCCGCGATCCTGGTGAAGGAGGGGTTCGTGGTGCTGCCCTACTGCCTCGACGATCCCATCGTCGCCCGCAAGCTCGAGGACGTCGGCTGCGCGGCGGTGATGCCGCTGGCGGCACCCATCGGCTCGGGGCTGGGGATCCGCAACCCTTACAACATCCGCATCATCCTCGAACGCGCGAAGGTCCCGATCATCGTGGATGCGGGCGTCGGGACCGCGTCCGATGCCGCGGTCGCCATGGAGCTCGGCTGCCACGGCGTGCTGATGAACACGGCCATCGCTGAAGCCCGCGATCCGATCTTGATGGCCGAGGGGATGCGCGACGGCGTCGTCGCCGGACGGAAGGCCTTTCGCGCCGGGCGCATCCCACGCAAGCTGTACGCCAACGCGTCGTCGCCGCTCGGCGGACTCATCGAGTGACGGCGCCGACAGTGGCGGCGGCCGTGACCACCGGGCCGCCCCGCCTCTACCTCGTCACGGATCGGCACGCCACCCGAGGACGTCCGCTGGCAGCCGTGCTCGATGTGGCGCTCGGCGCCGTGCAGACCGGGGCGTTGGCGCCGGGCGCGGTCGCCGTACAGCTACGCGACAAGGATCTGAACGCCCGTGACCTGCTGCGGTTGGCCAGCGAGCTCCGCGCCATAACCGCCGCTCGTGGCGTTCGGTTGTTCGTGAACGGGCGCATCGACGTCGCCCTGGCCGTGGGCGCCGACGGCGTCCACCTTGGCGACGGTGCGCTGCCCATCGACGACGTCCGCGCCATCGGGCCTGGGCTGCAGATCGGGGTCTCGACCCATTCCGCCGCGGAGGCCATGCGGTGGGCCGCCGACTCGCGCGTTTGCTTCGTCGTCTTGGGTCCGATTTTCGAAACGCCATCGAAGCGCGCCTACGGCCCCCCCCTCGGGCTCGAGGTGCTCCGCAGGGCCTGCGCGACGGGCGCGCGCGTGATCGCCATCGGCGGAATCGACGCCCCTCGCGCGCAGGAATGCCTCGCCGCCGGGGCGTCGGGAGTTGCCGCGATCCGGGCCGTTCTGGCCGCGTCCGCTCCGGACCGCGCCTTGACCAGCTTTTTCGGAGCGATTGAAAGGACTTGACAGCTTTTCCAAGCCTTGTACCTTGCCGTCCTAGAATTCCGTGGCCCGCGGCCCCGGAATAAGCAACTCAATGTTCGAGGAGGGCAGTAAATGGCAACTGGCAAGGTGAAATGGTTCAACGATGCGAAGGGGTTCGGGTTCATTGCACGTGAGGACGGCCCGGACGTGTTCGTCCACCACTCGGCGATCGTCGCCGAGGGTTTCCGCTCGTTGAGCGAAGGACAAGAGGTCGCGTTCGACATCGTCGAAGGTCCGAAGGGCCTTCAGGCCGCGAACGTTCGTAAGGGTTGAGGGCCGAGCAGGGTCAATCCCTCAGATCGCTTTCGTAAAAAAAGAAGACCGGGTGTCTCACGATACCCGGCCTTGTTTATTTTTGGCCGCGGTACAGGATGTCGAACGCATCCGCGAGGGTCCTGGAAAGGTTCCAGAAACAAGTCGTTGACCTGGTCAGCGTTCGCAGGCACCATTCCCGAAATCTAGCCATGGCTGAAAACGACGCGGATCCCCGCCGCGGATTTCTGAAATTGGTCATTGGCGGCACCACCGCCGCGGTAGGCGTCCTGGCGGCCGTGCCAGGCGTCGGCTTTCTCTTGCACCCCCTGCGGGCCAAGCTCGCGGCGGCGGCGGCGTCCGGCGGAAATGAGCCGATCCGCGTGGCCGCGGTGCCCGCCGACCTGAAGGTCGGCAAGCCCACGCGGGTCGAAGTCATCAGCAACGTGAGCGACGGCTGGGCGCGCCTCGAAAACGTGAAGCTCGGCGCGGCGTGGCTGATCAAGAGCCCCGAGGGACGCGTACGCGCGTTCTCGACGGTCTGTCCTCACCTGGGGTGCGGGATCGACTGGGACGAAAAGGGCGGAACCTTCAACTGTCCCTGCCACCAGTCCGGCTTCGGGACGGAGGGACAGTGTCTTTACGGTCCCTCGCCACGCGGGCTGGACGAGCTGGAGGTCGTCGCCAGCGACAGTGAGATTCGCGTCCGCTACCAGCGCTTCAAGGCCGCCACGAAGTTGAAAGAGCCGATCTGATGACCGAGCCCCCCACGCCCCGGGCGCATCCCCACCATTCATCGTCATCCCGATCGACCGCGCCGAAGAAGACGAAGCCAGGAGCGACCGCTCTGGCCCGACTCGGCGCCTGGATGGACGATCGCACCGGCTACTCCGCGGTCGTCAAGCTGATCACCGACGAGCCCATCCCGGGCGGGGCAAGGTGGTGGTACGTCTTCGGTTCGGTGCTGACGTTCCTGCTGGTGCTGGAGTTCATCACCGGCATCCTGCTGGCGGCCTACTACGACCCGTCCGTCAGCGGCGCCTGGGCGTCGACGGCGTTCATCCAGGACACGCTGACGTTCGGATGGTTCATCCGGGGCTTGCACAGCTTCGGCTCCTCGGCGCTGATCGTCCTCGCCGCCGTTCACGCGGCGCAGGTGGTGATCTTCGGCGCCTACAAGGCCCCTCGCGAGATGGGCTGGCTGAGCGGCCTCGGGTTCATGGGGCTGCTGCTGCTGTTCGCGCTGTCGGGTTATGGCCTGCCCTGGGATGAGAAGGGCTACGCCGCCAAGCAGGTGGACTTCATGATCACGGGGACGGCTCCCATCGCCGGTCCCTGGCTGCAGCGGCTCATGCAGGGCGGCGAGACGATGGGCAACTACACGCTGACCCACATCAACGCCGCCCACACTTACATCCTGCCGGCGCTGGCCGTGTTGATCCTGGTCGTTCACATCGTCATCGTCAAACGCCACGGCGTAACCCCTCGCTGGGGCACCGACGAGGTCCGTCTGGCGCGCGCCACTCAGCCGTTCTGGCCGTATCAGGCGTCGCGCAACGCCGTCGCTTGCGGCGTGACCTTCGTGATCCTGGCCCTGATCGTCATCAAGATGCACGGCGCGGAGCTGGCCGGCCCCGCGGATCCGACCGGGAACTATCAGGCTCGACCCGAGTGGTACATGCTGCCGATCTACCAGGTTCGGAAGTACTTCGAAGGTCCCCTGGAGATGCTGATCGTCGTGGTCTCGCCGGCGGTGATCTCGCTGCTGCTGGGCAGCCTGCCCTGGCTCGACCGCGCGCCCGATCGCGACCCCCGTCACCGCAAGCCCATCCTGGTCGGCGCGGCCATCGGCGCCATCATGCTGTGCGTGCTCGGGTACCTTCCCATCAGGCGCGACGGCAAGGACACCGCCTTTCAGCAATCGCGTGCGGAGGCCGAGGAGCGGGCCCAGCTCGCGCGCACCCTGGCCAAGAAAGGGGTGCTCCCGGAGGGCGGGCTGGCCGTCTATCGCAACGACCCGGCATTTCATGTCCGCGAGCTGTGGGGCCAGCACTGCGCGACCTGCCATTCGTTCACCGGCGCTGGCGGCAAGGATGGCCCTGACTTCAAGGGCTACAACTCGCGCGAATGGATCGCCGGCTTCCTGCGCAACCCGGCGGGCCCCGGCTACATGGCCGGCGCCAAGCTCGAGAAGGGCATGAAGCCGGTCACCGGCACGGATGAAGAGCTCGCCGCCTTGACCGAGCTCGTGTACGCCGAGACCGGCGCCAGCGACGCCGATCGGGCGCTCGCCGGCAAGGGGCAGGGCCTGCTGTCCGAGAAGGACTGCGACTCGTGCCACGACTTCGACGGCACCAGCGGGAACACCGGACCGAACCTCAAGGGCCGCGGGACGCTCGCCTACCTGATCGACGTCATCGGGGACGCGGGCGACGACCGGTTGTTCGGCGCCAAGAACAAGATGCCCCGCTTCGCCAACAAGCTCTCCCCCGAGGAGATCGGCGATCTCGCCCGCTTCGTCCTGGCCGAGTCGCGCCGCCAGCCCGCGCACTGAGCCGAGCGACCGCGGCCGGGAGCCCAGCCGGGAGCGGCGAAGCTGCTCGTGCCTCAGACCCGAAATGGCTGTCCAGGATCGCGCCGGACTCGGCGACAAGGACGAGGCGCGAGGAGGGCGCATAGCCGTAGCTATGTAACCGACGAGCAACGAAGTCATTGGCGTCGAGGACAAGCGAGGCTGGATAGGCATTTCGGGTCTGAGGCACTAGCATGTCGGCAACGATGCGGATTCGGTCGAGCCTCACGTCGATCTCCTGGATTCCGTCCGAGGCGGTGTCGGGCGCCTACAAGGTGCCCTTCGCCATGGGCATCGCGCATTACGACCAGCCTCCCCCCGATGCCTTCGCCGATCTGGAGACGTTGCGCGCGATGGTCGCCGAGGACCGCTTTCGCTTCGCCAACCGGCTGTCAGCCTGGATCGACGTGGACGCCGGCCGCGTGGTCGATGCGGGCCTCGACGGGGAAGGCGTCGTCTGCTCCACCACCTTGCGGCTCGGCGTGGGGTCGGTGACGTTTGCTCCTACGGTGTTTCCAGCGTTGCGCGCGACGCCCGAGCGGTGCGCGGATGGGAGCGTTCGCTTCGTGCAGACGTGTGGAGGCCGGACGGGAGTGCCGGCGCCTCGCCGGGTGAAGCGGCCGCCGTGGTTCCAGCTCGCCGCCGCCACCGCCTGGACCACGCTCGAGCTCGTGCTGACGCCCGACGGACGGAGCACGGGCCGGCTCATCGGCGCCAGCCCGTTTCCGCGTCACTGGATCTACGACGCGGGCGGAAACCTGGTGCAGAAGAGCAGCCTCACCGACTTCAAGACCTGGAACACCGCCAGCTTCGGTGACCAGACCCCGTGGGGGGCGTCCGACTCGCCCGCCATCGTGCACGCGGTCGAGACCGCGCTCGAGCGCCAGCTCGCGGCGGTGATCATGCGCGAGGGCCAACGACCGACCTTCGTCCGGCTCGGCAAGGGCGATGTCCTGTGCGAACAGGGCGCCCCTGGCCACGACCTGTACCTGCTGCTCGACGGGGTGCTGGAGGTCCTGGTGGACGGCAAGCAGGTGGCGGAGGTGGCACCCGGCGCCGTCCTGGGCGAGCGCGCCCTCCTGGAAGGTGGCACGCGCACCTCCACGCTGCGCGCCGCCACCCCCTGTCGCGTCGCCGTCGCGCCCGAGGACAAGGTCGATCGTGCCCGCCTGACCGCGCTCGCCGAGAGCCACCGCCGAGAGGACACGCGCTGAGACCTCGCTGGCGCCCCTTGCGGCGAGCGCTCGCTATCCCGGCATCAGCGTTTCGCCACCCCCGGGCCCGGCGACGAGCGGTTGGCTGAAGAACTCCAGGGTCGCGACCCGCGCCACGCGCACCAGGCTGCCCGGCTTGATCAGCGCCTCCATTCCCTTCGGGATGGGGATCCCATCCACCTCGGTGAGCTGCTCCGAGACCGGCCGCAACCTGAATCCATCAGGATACCGCCGCAGCTCGAACTGCCACCGCGAGATCTTCAGCGTGTCGGCGGCGTCGGTCAGGGCGAGCACGACGTCGTTGGCCGCGATGCCCTCGTTCTCTTGCAGCCGCCCGAACGAGATCGTGTCCTGCGAGGGCAGGCGCACCTGCCATCCGGTCTCGCGAATGCGGACGGTGTCGGGAAACAAGTTTCGATCCCGCCACTGCAACGACAGCAAATCCACCGAGCGGAACACCCCCTTCAACGGCACTGGCCCGAGCATCCGGCTCGACAACCGGTAGTAGGTGTTGGAGAAGCGGCGAAACGCGTCCATGGTCAACCGGATCTCGCCGGGCGCCGCCGAGGCGGTGACCCGGGAGGTCAGATTGACGGCCTCGCCCGTCACCTGCACGCCGTCGGTGAGCACAGGTCCCCAGTGCAGCCCGAGACGAAGCTGCAATTGATGTTCACGGGGCCGCGTGACGTTGTCGACCGAGGTCATCGTTTGCAGCTCGATGAACGCCGCCGCGGCGGCCTCGACCGCCGAGAACACCAGAAACGCCCCGTCGCCCGCCGTGTCGACCACCCTCCCGTCCTTGCCGCCGAGCGCGCGCTGAATGAAGTCGAAGTGTCGCTGCTGCAGCTTTCGCCCGGCCTCGTCGCCGAAACGGGTGAAATACTCCGTCGAGCCGGCGATGTCCGAGAACCCGATCGCAAGCTCCTTCTCGAAGCGAACCTTCAGCTCTTGCGACAAGAGATCCTGCATGCGGATGATCTCCGTCATCGACATCAGCCGAATCGATTCCGTCACGCTCCCGGGCTTGTCCGACCCCATCACCGGAAAATACTACGGATCGCCGCCCATCCGACAAGGGGGCGACGAGACCGGCCTCACTCGAGGAAACGCGCCCGGTTCTCTGGCGAGGGGAGCGTGCAGGCGTCCAGTCGGCCGAAGATTCGGTAGCGGTTGTTCGCCACGAGGTTGTATCCCCAGTCGCGCACGACCCGCGGCAGCGCCAGCAGCAGCGCCAGCGCCGGCCAGGCGCCCGGAAGCGCGCGGAGGATCCGCAGCGCCGCCGTCGAACGGAAATACAGGCGTTCCTGCGGGGTGTCGGGGAACTGGACGAGCACAATCGTTTGCGGGTCACCAGGCGGCGGGACGACGCCGTGGCGCGCGAGGATGGCGGCGGCCAGCTGTCCTTGCAACGCGGCGAACCGAAAACGGCGACGGCGATCACGCGGCAACAGGAAGCTGACGAGCCGGCTACACAGGCCGCAGACGCCGTCGTAGAGGACGACGAGCTCGTCCGGCCGCAAGGCGGTTGGCGCCCGCGCGGGCTGTGCCTCAGGCATGGCCGCCACGGCGTTCACCTCCGCACGAATTTGCCACGCCGCAGGGATTGCGCAAAGGGATCCTCCTCAATCAGTGTCGCCCAGCCAGTCGGTGCGAATTCCCGCGCCCATCCGCGACTCCACGCGCACCCGAAATTGCTTCTTCAGCTTGTCGGCGATCTGCCCCATGCGCTGCTTGGAGACGCCGAACCGGGCGCCGATCTCACCGAGCGAGAGCGGCTCCTCGGCCGCGAGGTGCTCGCTCCACACCGCCCGCTCCCGCTCATCCGTGAGCGAGGCCACAAACTCGTCCATCACCTCGTGCAGGTTCCCGCTCATCTCGGCGTTCGCAGCGCTGTCCTCGGGCGAGGCCTGCTCCATCGGAATGCGCTCCGCCAGGGGATATCCTTCGTCGGAGTCCGCGCCGCCGCGCGGATCGAAGGACACCTCGCGCGAGTCCAGGTGGCGCCCCACCTCCTCGAGATCGTGCTCGCTGACGTCCAGCTTCGCGGCGAGCAACTTGGGCGTCGGATCGAACCCGGCGGCCAGCAGCTTCTGCCGCTCCTTCTCCAGGCGAAAGAACAGCTTGCGGCCGGCGCGGGTGTTGCCCACGTGAATCAGCCGGGAGTTCGTCATCAAGAACTTCAGCAGGTACGCCCGGATCCAGTACGCCGCGTAGGAGCCGAACCGGGGTCCGAGCGACGGCTCCCAGCGCTTCACCGCCTCCATCAACCCGACGCTGCCCTCTTGAAACAGGTCCAGGATGTTGGCCCAGGCGCGCCGGTAGTGGTTCGCGATCGACATGACCAGGCGCAGGTTGTGGACGACCAGCCGCCGGGCGGCGTCCATGTCACCTGCTTCGCGCACCGCGCGCCCGAGGCGCCGCTCCTCTTCCTCGGACAGACGGGGATACCGGCGGATCTCGGCCAGGAACCGCGCGACCGGATCGCGAGGCCCCGGCGCGACCAGCTCAGGGGCAACCGGCAACAACGCACCGCGCGCGGTCACCGGGGCCGCCTCGACGAAAGGCGGCTCCTCGCCATCGAGGGGCCCCTCGCCGAGAGTGACCTCCTCGTCCTGGGCCTCCTCCTCCGTCGCCGGCTCGCTGGGGGCCGACTTCTTGGCGCGCTTCGGATTCGTCATGGGCCGTGGTTGTCGCATAGTATGCCGCTGTTGCATGCGCTTGCGGCGCCTCACGACATTTTTCCTGGCGCTCGGCGGCCTCGCCTGTCTGGAAGGGTCGTGCAGGCGCAGCCCCGTGCCCCCGCCGCTCCCCAAGAGCGCGGACGCGGCCTCCGGCCGACCGGCCTCCGATGCGTCAGCCGAGATCCCGGAGACCCGCGCCGAGCGCGGCACGCATATCGCCCTGCTCTACGCCTCGGACCTGCAGGGCGAATACGAACACTGCGGTTGCCCGTCGCACCCGCTCGGGGGCCTCGTGCGCAGGGCGACGATCGTCGATCGGGCCCGGGCCGAGGCCGACGGCGTGCTGGTGGTCGACGCTGGCGACATGCTGATGCCTGCCCTGTTCCACTCCGACAAGCTGCGCCCACCGGCGGCGGGAGAGCCCGAGCGGCGCGCGCGCTTGATCCTTTCCACGTACCGACGCATGGGGATCACCGCCGTACTTCCAGCCGAGCGAGACCTTGCCGTTGGACCCCAAACGTTAAAGCGATTGTTTAAGTCTATCGGGATCCCCGCCGTCGCGTCCAACATCGTCGACCGGGCGGGCCGGCCCGTGTTCGAGCGTGACCGCATCGTGATCGTCGCGGGCGTGCCCACCGGCATCTTCGGCGTCGTCGCCGCCCAGCCCGACGACGCCGCGCTCTGGAAGCGATGGGGCCTGCGCGCGACCGAGCCCGAGGCTGCCGCCCGAGCGGAGGTCTCCTCCCTGAAGGCGCGGGGCGCGAAGATGATCGTGGCCCTGCTTCACCTGGGCGCCATGGGCGCGGCCAACAACCTGCTGGCCGCCGTCCCCGGCATCGACTGGGCGGTGGAAGGGCACGCGGGCGCCCAGCTCCAGCCGCCGTCCGTGGTGGGACAGGCGCGGCTGCTCGACGCCATGCCGATGGGCAAGCTGGCCGGACGGCTGGACATCCACATCGTGGGGGGCAACCTCTCCTGGAAGGACCGTGGCGAGCGCGCCCAGTTGCTGACCATCGCGGCCGATCATCGCCAGCAACTGGCGGATCTGGCGAGGCGCGCCGCCGAGGACAAGACCAACCAGCTTCAGGACTTCTATCGACAGCGGCGAGAAGCGATCGGGAAGGCGCTCGACGCCGAGCTCGAGGGCGCCCGCCGCCTGCCGGCCGCCATCGAGGGGAGCTGGTACGAGGGGCGCATCATCCCCCTCGATGAGTCGATTCCCGATCAACAGGCCACGGCGCAGCTGGTGGCCGCCTACAACGCCGAGAACGCCCGGCGCGCGGCCGCCGGCCTGGGCGTGGGGATCGCGCTCACCGACCCCGGTGCACCCAGGGCCGTCGCGGCGCAAGGCCAGCCCGGCGACGCGGGTCAGGAGAAGCCGACGCGTTACGCGGGCAGCGCCGCCTGCGCGTCCTGCCACCGCCCGGAAGCGAGCTTCTTCGCCACCACCAAGCACGCGCATGCCATGGCGGCGCTGGCAGGGAACGGACACGAGCGACGGGATCGCGATCCGACCTGTGTGGGCTGCCACTCGACCGGGTTCATGCTGCCCGGCGGAACCTGGAGCGTCGGCATCGCCGCCGGCCGCCTGAAGGACGTCGGGTGCGAGTCCTGCCACGGCCCCAGCCTCGGGCACATCAGCCTCGACGACAAAAAGACCACCACCCACCGCCTGGTCCCCGAGGAGGTTTGTCGCGGCTGCCACACGCCCGACCAGACGAACGGCGAGTTCGACTACCCAAAGTTCAGGGCCGCGATACTGGGTCCCGGCCACGGAGCCTGAGCCGGCCGTCCCTGCGAATTGCGGCGACGCCCCCGGCGCTCGCCCCCAAGGTGCAGGGCCTGATCATGGAAATACGCGGCCCCGGCCGCGTGGCTGGCCCGGCACGGTCGTTGCCTCAGGCAGGGACAAAGGCGGACGACGATGTACCAGCAGGCAGTGACCCTTCAAGCAACCTGGCCTTCGGAAGACGGGAGACGACAACTGGATGGATGGCGCCTGAACGGGGCCCGGCGTGACGGCAGGCGCCTCGCTTCGCTACGCCGCGTGGGCGTCGCGATCCTGATCCTCACGGGCGCGGCGATCATCGTGTGTAGCCAGTTCCCGGGCGCCACCAGCAGGGCGGCGCTCGTGACGCTGGGGGTAGTCTGGCTGGTCGTCCTCCCATTCACGGCTGCGGCGCTGCGCGCCGAGTCGCACACCGCCCGGCGGGCCGACGAGCTTCGCGCGGTCACGCACGGAACAGCGCTTCTTACCCGCTGATTGCCCCCTCCCCGCGGGAGGCCGCGGGTGGGGCGAGGTGGAAGAGCTGAAAGCGCCAAGCCTTCGCGTTCCCTCACGCCTTCGTGGGAATACCTCTGGGGTTTGAGCCCGCCGCCAGGCGGCGCGGCCGCTTGAAGGACAGCGCAGTGACCGACAGGAGGCAGGCCCAGGCGAAGAGATCGCCGATGTGCGCGTAGAGGCCGCCGCGGTCGAGCAGCGCCGTCTCCACCAGCATCTTCATTGGTTCAGGCGGCGGGTCGGTGTCGGGATCCGCGGCCGGCAGCGACGCCCGGACCCGCCCGACCGCATCGATGTGGGCGGAGACCCCGGTATTCACCGCCCGCACCATCTCGAGTCGATTCTCCACCGCGCGGAACACGGCGAGCGCCAGGTGCTGGTAGGGCTCGAACGTCTTTCCGAACCACGCGTCGTTCGTGATGTTCACGAACAGGTTCGGATCGAGGGTGGCCGTCCGGCGCGTGAACCCGGGCAGGATATCCTCGTAGCAGATGAGCGGCCCGAGGCGAAAATCGCGTCCGCCCAACCGAAACGGGAAGCTCCCCGGCTTCTGGCCCCGGTTGAAGTTCGACGCCTCCGGGAAGAGCTTCGTGAACCAGGGAATGCGGTCATAGAAGGGTATGTACTCGCCGAAGATCAGCAGAAAGACCTTGTCGAACTTCCCGCTGATACGCCCCGACTCGTCGAGCATCAGGGCGGTGTTGTAAGGGAAGCGATCGCGCCCCGTCCGCCCCGTCCCGCGATTGGGCTCGAGGGTGACAGCGCCGAAGATGGTGGGCGTGGTCTCGGCGCCGCGAATTCGCCGCGGATCGCCGAGCGGGTAGTCCGCGACCATCTCGCGGCTGAGGGCATAGGGGTACGACGACTCCGGCCACACGATGAGCTGCGCGCCCTCCCGCGAAAGCTGGGAGGAGAGGTCCTGATGCAAGCGCAGCAGCCGGCCGCGTTCGTTCGGATCCCACTTCTCCGAGATCCCCACGTTCGCCTGCACGATGCCCACGCGCGCCTTCGGGGCCGCCGCGCGGCGGGCGTCAACCTGGTGAATGCGCGCGAAGCCGTATCCGAGCACCGCAAGCACGATCGCCACCGGCACGCGCAAGGCGCGCCACGCCACACGGAGCCGAGGCGCAGAGCCGAGCGCCCCACCCTCCCGGCTGACCACCCAGGCGGCGCGGCCCGCGTCGTAGAGCGCGCCCGTCGCCATGACCAGGACGAACGTCACCCCCATCGGCCCGGTGAGATCGGCGATCTGGATGATCGGGGGAACCCAGGCCTGCGAGATCGCCAGGTAGAACGGAAAGATCTGCGGGACCAGGAGCTCGACCACCACCATCACCAGAGGGGCCGCCCAGGCAAGTGGCAAGCCGGGTCGCCGCCGCGCCAGGCGATGCACCCCCCAGGCCCAGAGCCCGAACTCCAGCCCCTGGTAGGTGGTCAGCAGCATCATGATCGGGATCGCTTCGATACCGGGCATGTGGCCAAAGCGCTCGAGCAGGCCCTTCATCCAGTAGAACGCCGCCGTGTTCGCGACGATCCCCGTGAACCACCCGTGCAGGAAGGCGCGCCGCGGGGTCGCGGCGGTGAGCGCCACATGAAGCGCGGGCAGGAGCCCGATCCACATGAGCGGCCACAGGTCGAACGTCGGCACCGAGAGGACCATCAGCACGCCGGACAGCGCCGAGAGCCCGAGGCGAAGTGGCAACCGCATCAAGGGGCGCAGATTACCTCACGAACCTCCCGCATGAGCGCCTCCGGCGCTCGGCCGGTGCGACGTGCTGCCCCTCGCGTCGCTCTCGCTATTGTCTTGACAGAGCGGCGCCCGATGGCGCACTTTGAGGCCCACGTCGCGATGGCGGTGGAGTCCCAAAGCGATGCCGTCCCGCCCCCGTCGGCGCGCCGCAGTCGCGGGTCCATCCTCGGCGAGTGGATGCTGCTTGGCTCGCTGGTGGGAATGCTGTGCGGCACGGCGTCCGCCCTGTTCTTGTGGTTGCTCGAGCTGGCCACGCGCTTCCGGCTTGCCCACCCCGTCATCGTCTACACGCTGCCCATCGCTGGGCTGGGGATAGGCGCCCTGTACGAGCGCTTCGGGCGGTCCATCAAGGGCGGGAACAACCTCATCATCGACACCATCCACGACGACGGTCCCGAGTTGCCGGTCCGGATGGCCCCGATGGTGCTGCTCGGCACCGTGCTGACGCACGTCTTCGGCGGCAGCGCGGGGCGCGAGGGCACGGCGGTACAGATGGGCGCCAGCCTCGCCGATTGGGTATCGCACCGGCTTCGCGTCGGCGGCCACCTGCGCCGCCACCTGCTCGCCGCGGGCGTGGCCGGCGGCTTCGGGTCGGTGTTCGGGACGCCCATCGCAGGCGCCGTGTTCGGGTTGGAGTTCATCGTCCTCGGGCACATCGAGTACGACGCGCTCGTGCCGGCGCTGGTCGCGTCGATCGTCGGCGACATGACGACGCGAGGGCTCGGCATCCAGCACACCCTGTACCCACCGGCGCCCCCCGTTGCGCTCGATCCGCTGCTGCTCCTGAAGTGGTTGGTGTTCGCGGCGTGCGTCGCGGCCGTGACCACGGCCTTCATCGAGCTCACGCATTGGCTCAGGCGCCAGGGCGAGGCGCGCCTCACGCCGCTGCCGGTTCGCATGTTCGTCGGCGGGCTTGCCGTCGTCGCCCTGTGGCGCGTCGTGGGCACGGGGGACTACCTCGGGCTGGGCGTTCCGACCATCGTCCGCGCCTTCGAGGATCCGGACCTGCCGAGGACCGCCTTCGCGTTGAAGGCGCTGTTCACGGCCATCACCCTCGGCGCTGGCTTCCTCGGGGGCGAGGTCACGCCGCTGTTCTTCGTGGGGGCGGCGCTCGGCAATGCGCTGGCACGGGTGCTGGGAATTCCGCTCGCGCTGGGGGCGGGGGTGGGGATGGCGGCCGCCTTCGCGGCGGCGTCGAACACGCCGCTGGCGCTGTCCGTCATGGCCGTCGAGCTGCTGGGCGCTTCGGCGTTTCCGCACGTGGCGATCGTCTGCGTGTTCGCGTACGTGCTCGGCGGTCACCGCAGCATTTACAGCGCCCAGCGCCTGCGAACGGAGAAGGCAGGCGCGCGCCTTCAAGGTCCAATCGCGCTCCGGGATCTCCCCCGCGCGAGGCGCACAAAGGCCGCGAAATCGGCCACGAAACCGCCTCAGATCTCGTAGCGAAGCAGGCGCACTTCCAGGGGACCATTGAACAGGCGGTGCGAGATCACCGGCTTTCGCCGCACCTCCCGCGTCCACAGTGGATTGCCCGACAGCACCACCACGCCCCACCCCGGGAACCTCTCGAAGGTCTCGCCGAGCCCGCGGTAGAGCCCCGCCAGCTTGAGCCCTTGAACGTGCTCCTGACCGGCCGGCGACGCGCTGAACGCCCGTGACTCCGGGCGGGGCGCGCGGCCTTCCCCCGGCTCGGGGGCCCCCATCAGCCGCTCGCCGTAAGGTGGATTCAGCACCAGGTTGCCCTCGGGCCAGCGCGGCGTGGCGTCGCGCGCCTCGGCGACCTCGAAGGTCAAGTCCGCCTCGACGCCGGCGGCCGCGGCGTTCTGGCGAGCGGCGTCGACGGCGTCGCGAAACCTGTCCGCGCAGACGATCGGCGCGGGCGCGCGGTCGAGCTCGAGGGCCTTGGCCTGTTCGCGCAGCCGGTCCCATGCACGCCGGGAGGACTCCGCGCCGAACGAGGGCCATCGCTGAAAACCAAAACGTCTGCCTCGCCCCGGCGCGATCCGGCGCGCGGCGAGCGCCTGCTCGATCGCCAGCGTCCCCGAGCCAGCCATCGGATCGACGAACGGGAGCTCGATGTCGACGCGCCCCAGCGCCAGCATGGCGGCGGCCAGGTTCTCCTTCAGCGGGGCGTCCGTCATCGCCACGCGATACCCGCGTCGGTGCAGGGGCTCGCCCGACAAATCCAGGAACAGGCGCGCATCGGTGCCGCGCATGTGCAGCCGCACCGCCACGTCCGGATCGCGCGGGTTCACGTTGGGGCGGACCCCGAGGTTCTCCCGCAGGGCGTCCACGATGGCGTCCTTCACCTTCAACGCGGCGAACCCTGTGTGATGGAGGGCCGGCTGGTCGCTGACGTCGGCGCTCACCGCCAGCGTGGTGCGCGCGTCGAGCCAGGGGCTCCAGTCGACCGCGCGAACCCCGGCGTAGAGCCCGTCGGCGCTGTCGGCCTGGAACTGCCCGACCTCGAGGAGCACACGCATCGCCACCCGCGCGTGCAGGCAGACCGCGAATCCCATCTCGAGCGGCCCCTCGAACCAGACGCCGCCCATGTCGCCCCGCGCCCCCGCGATGCGGAGCGCGCCGATCTCCCTGCGCAGGGGCCCTTCGGTGCCGCGCGCGGCGGTGACGAAGAATCGATGTCCGCTCCGGGGCGGCGCGGCCCGGCGTTCGTCCGGGTTCGGGGGTCCGGGGGCTGGGGCGTCGTCGTCGGTCAGGACGGGTTCAGTCTGGCGGCGGCGTCGAGCTGCGCCTGCAGCCAGTCACGACGCACGCACAGCGCCTTGTACGTCCCGTCGAGATCTTGCTTCCACGCGGTGATCTCGGCCTCCAGCTTCGCGAGGTCGCGCGCCGCCGCCGCGCGGTCGACGGCCGACGCGGTCGACGCGCGGTCCACCAGCACCAGCACCCGGTCGGTGTTGTTGCCGGCGCCCACGACCGGCGCGACCTGCAGGAACCCCTCGCCCACCGCCAGCGTGGCCGCGCGCTCGTGCGTCCGGTACGTCAGCACCCCAGGCTTCAACGCCGACATGAGCGGCACGTGCCCCGGCAGCACGCCGAACTCGCCCAGCAGGCCGGGGGCGGTGATCTCGTCCACGTCGGTGTCGACGATCGCGCCGCGCGGGGTGGTGACGGAGAGACGCATCGCTCAGGCGTTCTGCTTGGCGAGCTGTTCGGCCCGCGCCCGCACGTCGTCGAGGCCGCCCTGCATGTAGAACGCCTGCTCGGGAAGGTTGTCGCACTTGCCCTCGACGATCTCCTTGAAGCCCTGGATGGTGTCCTTGACCTCGACGTACTTGCCGGGAGTCCCCGTGAACGTCTCCGCGACGAAGAACGGCTGCGACAGGAACTTCTCGATCTTGCGCGCGCGCGCCACGCTGATCTTGTCGTCCTCCGACAGCTCGTCCATTCCGAGGATGGCGATGATGTCCTGGAGCTCCTTGTACTTCTGCAGCACCTTTTGCACGGCGCGCGCGACCTGGTAGTGCTCGGCGCCGACCACGTCCGCCGACAGGATCGTCGAGGTGGAGTCCAGGGGATCGACGGCGGGGTAGATGCCGAGCTCGGAGATGCGGCGTGAGAGCACCGTGGTGGCGTCCAGGTGAGCGAACGCCGTGGCGGGAGCCGGATCGGTCAAGTCGTCCGCGGGCACGTAGATCGCCTGCACCGAGGTGATCGAGCCCTTGCTGGTCGAGGTGATGCGCTCCTGCAACGTGCCCATCTCCGTCGCCAGCGTCGGCTGATAGCCGACGGCCGAGGGAATGCGGCCGAGCAAGGCGGACACCTCGGAGCCGGCCTGCGTGAACCGGAAGATGTTGTCGATGAACAGCAGCACGTCCTGCCCCTCGATGTCGCGGAAGTACTCGGCCACGGTCAGCGCCGAGAGGGCCACGCGCTGCCGGGCTCCCGGCGGCTCGTTCATCTGTCCGTAGACGAGCGCCGTCTTCGAGAGCACCGACTCGCCGGTCGAGAGCTTCGACTCACTCATCTCGTTGTAGAGATCGCGCCCCTCGCGGGTCCGCTCGCCCACGCCCCCGAACACCGAGAACCCGCCGTGCTTCTTGGCGACGTTGTTGATGAGCTCGAGCATGGTGACGGTCTTGCCGACGCCCGCGCCGCCGAACAGGCCGATCTTCCCGCCACGCCGGTAGGGGGCGAGCAGGTCGATGACCTTGATGCCGGTCTCGAACATCTCGATCTTGACCGACTGCTCGACGAACGTCGGCGCCGCGCGATGGATGGGCATCCGCTGCTTGACGGTGACGGGGCCCCGCTCGTCCACGGGCTCGCCCACCACGTTCAGGATGCGGCCGAGCACCTCGCGGCCGACGGGCATCTGGATGGGCGCGCCCGTGTTCTCGACGGGCATCCCGCGCACCAGGCCGTCGGTGGTGTCCATGGCGACGCAGCGGACGCCGTGCTCGCCCAGGTGCTGCGCCACCTCCACGGTCAGGTTGCCCGCCTTGTCGCTGATGGCGGGGTTCGAGATGCGGAGCGCGGTGTTGATTTCGGGCAGACTCCCGTCGAATTCCACGTCGACCACGGGACCGATGACTTGAAGAACTCGACCTTGATTTTGCGTTTCCATGAGTGTCTCTTCTTTATCCCTTCAGCGCCTCGGCGCCTCCGACGATCTCCATCAATTCCTTCGTGATCGCGGCCTGGCGCGCGCGATTGTATTGCAGGGTCAGCGAACCGATCATGTCGCGCGCGTTCGTGGTGGCGCTGTCCATCGCCGTCATGCGGGCCCCGAACTCGGAGGCCACGGACTCGAGCAAGGCGCGGTAGATCTGCGACTCGATGAAGAGGGGGATGAGCGTGGCGATGACCTCTTCGCGGCTCGGCTCGTACAGAAAGTCGATGGCGCCGCCGGCGTCGGGCGCCGTCGGGGGAGCCGGCACCGGGATCAGCTGCTCGACGACCGTGCGCTGCTGAATGGCCGACTTGAACTCATTGAACACCAGGTACACGGCGTCCACGCCGCCGCTCTCGAACGCGTCGACCGCGGTGCGCGCCAGCTCCTTCGCCAGGTTAGCGGCCGTGTCCCCCGTGGGCGCCGGCCACTCGTGGCGGATGGTGCTGCGGCGGCGCCGGTAGTAATCGCGGCCCTTGCGCCCGACGACGAACAGGGAGGTCTCCTTGCCGCCGCGGCCCTCGCCCTGGAAGCGCGCCAGCGCCCGGAAGACGTTCGCGTTGAAACCGCCCGCCAGGCCGCGATCGGAGGTCAGCGTCAACACCGCCACACGGTCGGCGGGTCGAACCTGCATCAGCGGGTGCGCGTCGCTGCCGGCGCGGGCGACGATCTCGGCCACCGCCGCGCCGAGCGCGTTCGCGTAGGGCCGCGCCGCGACGATGGAGTCCTGCGCGCGGCGCAGGCGCGCGGCCGACACCAGCTTCATGGCGCGGGTGATCTTCTGCGTCGACTTGACCGACGCGATCCGGGTCCGAATGAGCTTCAGGGAGGGCATGCCGCCGGCCTCGCGCTCAGCCCTTCACGTCAGGGGCGAATTCCTTGCCGAACTCGCCCAGCACGGACTTCATGCGCGTCACGAGGCCATCCCAGGACTTGCTGTCGTTGCCCTTTGTGCGCAGCTCGTTCCACAGCTCCTGATGGCGGGTGTCCACGAAGGCGAACAGCTCGCGCTCGTAGCGGCTCAACGCCTCCATGGGGAGCGTGTCGACGTAGCCATTCGTGACGGCGAACAGGATGAGGACCTGCCGCTCGACCCCGAGCGGCTGATATTGCCCCTGCTTCAGCAACTCGGTCATGCGGGCGCCCCGCGCCAGCTGCTGCTGGGTGGCCTTGTCCAGGTCCGACCCGAACTGGGCGAACGCCGCCAGCTCGCGGTACTGCGCCAGCTCGAGGCGCAGCTTGCCCGCGACCTTCTTCATCGCCGTGATCTGCGCGGCGCCACCGACGCGGCTGACCGAGATGCCGGCGTTCACCGCCGGGCGCTGCCCGGAGTAGAACAGATCGCTCTCCAGGAAGATCTGGCCGTCGGTGATGGAGATGACGTTGGTCGGGATGTAGGCCGAGACGTCGCCGGCCTGGGTCTCGATGATGGGGAGCGCCGTCAGCGAGCCGGCGCCCTCCTTGTCGGACAGCTTGGCGGCGCGCTCGAGCAGGCGGGAGTGGAGGTAGAAGACGTCGCCGGGGAACGCCTCGCGGCCCGGAGGCCGCCGCAGCAGCAGCGACAGCTGCCGGTACGCGACCGCCTGCTTCGACAGATCGTCGTACACGATGAGCGCGTGGCGGCCGCTGTCACGGTAATACTCGGCCATCGTGACGCCGGTGTAGGGCGCGAGGAACTGCAGCGGCGCGGGCTCCGACGCGGTGGCGACGACGATGGTGGTGTACTCGAGGGCGCCTTGCTCGCGGAGCTTCTCGACGACCGCGGCGACGGTCGACTGCTTCTGGCCGATGGCGACGTAGAAGCAGAACATGTTCTGCCCCTTCTGGTTGATGATGGCGTCCACGGCCACCGCCGTCTTGCCGGTCTGCCGGTCGCCGATGATGAGCTCGCGCTGCCCACGACCGATGGGGATCATCGAGTCGATGGCCTTGATGCCGGTCTGCATGGGCTCGTGAACCGACTTGCGGGCGATGATGCCCGGCGCCTTGACCTCGATCTTGCGGCGCTCCTTCGTCGCGAGGGGACCCTTGCCGTCGACCGGCTGCCCGAGCGCGTTGACGACACGGCCGACCAGGGCGTCTCCCACCGGGACCTCGGCGATGCGGCCCGTCCGCTTGACGACGTCGCCCTCGCGCACCGCCTCGAAGTTGCCGAGGAGGGCCACGCCGACGTTGTCCTCTTCCAGGTTCAACACCAGCCCGACCACATCCTTGCCGAAGTCGAGCAGCTCGCCCGCCATCGCCTTCTCCAGGCCGTAGACGCGCGCGATGCCGTCGCCGGCCTCCAAGACGGTCCCGGTCTCGGTCACGGAGACCTTCTGATCGAAGCCTTCTATTTCACGGCGGATGATCTGGCTGATTTCTTCGGCGCGAATTTCCATGTCGGTCTCTTTCCGGCTGATCCTAGTTGAGCAAGCGGTGGCGCATTTCGTCGAGCTGCGTGCGGACGCTGCCGTCGAGCACGAGATCTCCGACCCGGGCGACGACGCCGCCGATCAGGTTGGGATCGACGGCGGTTTGAATGATGACCTTGCGACCGGTCCGCGCCTCGAGGGCCCGGCGCACGCGATCGAGCTCCGCCGCGCCGAGCGCGACCGCCGCCGTGACGGTGGCCCGCACCTGGCCCGCGCGAGCGTCGGCCAGCTCGCGGTAGGCGCGGGCGGCCCCGCGCAGGAGCCCGATGCGTCCTCGATCCAGCAGGAGCTGCGCGAACCGCTGCACGGCCGGGGACGGGGCCACCCGCGGCAGCAAGGCCCTCAGGATGGCCTGCTTCTCCGACGGCTTGATGACCGGATTCTCCAGCGCCAGCCGCAGATCGGCGGAGTCCGTATAGGCGCGCGCCAGGTCGTCCAGCTCTTGCCCGAGGCGCTCGAAGTTCCCCTCGGAGACGCCGATCTCGAACAGGGCCTTGGCGTAACGCCGCGCGATCGAACCGCCCATGACCGCCATCAGACCGGCCTCCCGCCGCCGGCGGCGTCGGGGCGCCGCTCGACGTCGCTGACAAACGTGTCCAGCAGCCGCTGCTGATCGGCCGAACCGATCGAGCGCCGCAGGATCTCCTCGGCGATCTTCAAGGCGGCGTCCGCCGACTCCCTCCGCAGGCGCTGGTCGGCCTCGCGCACCTGCTGCTCGATCAGGAAGGCCGTCTCGGCCTTGATGCGGGTGGCGCGCTCCTCGGCCGTGGCGACGAGGCGCGCCTTCTCGCCCTCCGCCTCCACCTTCAGGTTGCGCCGCAGCTCCGCGATCTCGTTCTCCAGCGAGCCGAGACGCGCCTCCTGACGCGCCAGCTTCGCCTGGGCCGCCGTCCGTAGCTCGGCGGCGGAGGCAAGCTCCGCCTTCAGCTGCTCGTGCCGGCCCCGCAACGCCTTGTTGACGGCACCTCCCCCGAACTTCACCAGGACGAAGACGAGCACGCCGAAATTGAGGAGCTGCAGGCCGAGCTTCTTGGGATCGATCGAGGGCGCCTCCTCGGCGTGGGCCTCCTCGCCCGCGTGCGCCTCCCCCGTCTCCTCGCCACCCTCGGCCAGCGCCCGCGAGCCGCCCAGCCACAGCGCCAGGCCCAACACCGCGGCGCAGGCGGCCACGCGAACGAGCCCGGGTGATGACCTTCGCACCCTCGTCACGGCGTCACTTCGCGTCCGAGGATACGATTGGCCGCGCGTCCGCCGAGCTGACGCGCCCCGGCCTCGATCTTCGCGCGCTCGGACGCGACCACTGCGTCGAGGCGCGCGCGCGCCTGGCCGAGCGACCGCTGCGCGTCGGCGTGAGCCTCGGCCAGCAACGTCTGTTCGCGGGCCTGCGCCTCGGCGCGGGCCGTCAGGCGCTCGCCGCTGCCCAGCCGACGCGCCTCCGCGAGCTGCGCCTCGGCGCGCTCGAGCCGGGTCGCCGCGTCGGCCTCCATCTGCACGGCTTCCTTCCGGTAGCCGTCGACGCGAGACACCCGCTCGGCGCGGACGCGCAGGTACGGCTTCCACAACAACTTCGTCAGGACGAACGCCAGCAACAGAAACAGACCGAGCTGGACGAACACCGTCCCGTCGACGTCGATCAACTGGGGTGAATGCACCTCGGCGGGCGGCGCCGAATCGGCGAGAACAATCAGGGATGACATGCGTTTAAAACCCGCCGGTCCGCTATCAAATCCAGCGCGTTCCGTCAAGCGTCCGCGGCGCGGCGGAGGTGCGGCGGTGCCCGGTCACGACGGCCTCACGAGGAAGCGCGACTCATTCCCGGTCCTTCGCCTTCGCGACCGCCAGGCTGGGACCGCCTGTCGGTCGCGGCGGCGGCTGCGCGCTCGGCTCCATCTGACAGGTGCCGTCGAACATGACGCCCTTCTCGATGAAGAGCGACGGCGTGGTGATGTTGCCGCGCACGCGCCCCGGGGTGTGAATCTCGACGGAGCGCTTCGCGTGAATGTTCCCCTGCACGGAGCCCTCGATCACCACCGCGCCGACGTTGATCTCCGCGCGCACCTCGGCGCCCTCGCCGATGATGAGGACGTCCTCCGTGAAGATCTCTCCCGACAGCTTGCCGTCGACCCGCACCGTGCCCTCGAACGACAGCTTCCCCTCGAACTCGCTGCCGCGCCCGAGCAAGGTGGTCACCTGAGCGCCACCGGCATTGTCAGCCGCCGGACTCTGTGCGGGAACGATAGCCATGACTTCTCCTTCGATTCCGACAGGTTATCGCTCGCGTTCGACGCTTGTCAATGACGCGCCCGCGGGTGGCCACCGTGCGCTACCGTTTGGGCGTGGCGGCCGACCGGGGCATCATTCACGTCGACATGGACGCGTTCTATGCGTCCGTGGAACAGCGGGACCGGCCGGAGCTGGCGGGGAAGCCGGTCATCGTCGGGGGGCATCCACGGCGAGGCGTGGTGCTCGCCGCCTCGTACGAGGTGCGGCCGTTCGGCGTGCGCAGCGCCATGCCCATGGCCGAGGCGTTGCGCCGCGCGCCCTCGGCGATCGTCGTGCCGCCGCGGTTCTCCGCCTACCTCGCCGCCAGCGAGGAGGTGTTCGCCATCTTCGCGCGATTCACGCCCCTCGTGGAGCCGCTGTCCCTCGATGAGGCGTTCCTCGACGTGACCGCGTCGCGCGGGTTGTTCGGCGAGGCCACCGCCATCGCGACGGCGATCCGGGCCGAGATCGCCAGGCGGCTACACCTGCCGGCCTCGGCCGGGATCGCCGCGGTCAAGTTCGTCGCCAAGATCGCCTCCGACGTCGCGAAGCCGAATGGTCAATGCGAGGTGACGGCTGCCGACACGGTGTCGTTTCTAGCGCCGCTGCCCATCGGGCGTCTATGGGGCGTGGGACGCAAGACCGAAGGGGCGCTGAAGCAACTGGGCCTGCACACCATCGGCGATCTGGCCGTGGCGGATCCCGACCGCCTGGAGCGACGCTTTGCAGGTGCTCGCCACTGGTGGGAGCTGAGCCAGGGGATCGACTCGCGCGAGGTCGTCCCCGATCGCGCCGCCAAGAGCATCGGCGCCGAGGACACCTTCGACGAAGACCACGAGCCCGAGGAGTTGCCGCCGCACATCCATGCCCACGCCGAGCGGGTGGCGCGCCGGCTGCGCCGCGCCGAGGTGAAGGCGCGCGTGCTGCAACTGAAGGTGAAGCTGTCGGACTTCACCATCATCACGCGCCGCACGACGCTCGACGAGCCCACCGACGACGGCCAGACGATCTATCGCGCCGCGCTCGAGTTGCTGGGGCGGGTGACGATTCCCGGGCGGGTCCGCCTGACGGGCGTGTCCGCGCACGAGCTTGGCTCGCGCGTTGGCCAGATGGGCCTGTTCGCGGCTCCCCCCTCGCGCGCCACCCGCCTCAACATCGCGCTCGACCGCATCGCGGATCGCTTTGGCGGCACCGCCGTCTCGACCGCCGATGTCGCGCTGATTCATGACGATCGCGACGACAAGCCGCGCGGACGCGGTTGACGGCCCAGCTCAGCGCTCGAGGGCGCGCCGCTCTCGTCATGGGAGGCCGGCTGTCGGCGCTGACGTCGCACAGGCGCCCGGGACACGCCGCGCCCTCGGCGGGAGCGTTGCCGCAGGTGCCCATCCCGGTCGCGGCGACGTAGTTGCAGATCAGACCTGGCACGCAGACGTCGGAGCTGTCGCAAGCTTGCCCGGCCGCGACCCTGGCCACGCAGACGGCCGTCGCCACGGTCGCATCTCTTTGCAGAACGCGCCGTCGACGCAGGTCGAACCGAAGCGCGCACAGTCTCCGCCCGTGGCCAGCTTCGGCTGGCAGGCCCCCTCGCAACACATGGCGCCGCCGCACGCGCTGCGGTCACAGCTCTGCGAAGTGCATTCTTCGTTGACCAGGCACGCGCCTCCGCCGGCCACTGTGCCCTGGAACATGTCCTTGCATGATTGAGCCAGAAGGACGTTGTTGGTCTGATCGGAAAGGTTGCAGCCCATTGAGCCGAAGGCGTGCAGGCACTCCGCCGCGGCCTGACCGTCGTACCTGACCTTGCCCGAGCTCACGTCCGCAAGGCCTTGGAGCTGGGTAAACGTGGCCCCCGCGCAGGTGTTCTTGTCGGGGTACTGACCGCAGCGGACCTCGAACCCGCAGACCGCGTCCCGTGCTTTGGCTTCCAGATCGCCGATGGGAATGCTGTCGCCTCCGCCGCAAGCAATACCGGAGAAGAGGGGCCAGCACAGCAGCAAGACGCGTCGCGCTTTCGTAATGGGAGGTTGACCGAGATGCTAGTGCCTCAGACCCAAAATGCCTATCCAGCCTCGCTCGTCCTCGTCTGCCCGAAGAGATTGCCGAGCGTGTATTGGTCTCGGAGTCTCCCTCGGCCACCTTGCCGTCGAGCAGCCTGCATTGCTCACTGGTAAGGAATGTGGCATTCTTGTAAGGCATGCCCAGCGCGGCCATCACTTCCAAGAGCCAGATTACGTTGCCCAAGGCGATTCGCGACAAGCTTGGCGTGAATCCAGGCGACCGCGTGGCGTTCCGCGAGGATGCCGAAGGCCGCATCGTCGTCGAGGCTGAAACCGTTGATGTCATGTCGCTCTGTGGCGTGCTCAAACCCCGCAAACGCGGCCTCACGGTCGAGGCGATGAACGAAATCGTACAGGCACGGGCCCGCGGTCGGTGACGGCGCTCGACACCAACGTCCTCGTGCGCTTCCTGGTTTCGGACGACGCAGCGCAGACCGCCCGGGCCAAGGCGCTCATCCGCCGCACAGCCATCCGCGATGCCCAACTCCTGGTCACGGACGTGGTCGCCTGCGAGCTGGTTTGGGTGCTCGAGTCCGGCTACGACTTCTCGAAGAAGGAAATCGCGGACCTGCTACACGCGCTGCTGCGATCGCAGCAGCTTCGCTTTCAACGTGCCGACGAGCTGAGCCGAGCTCTGGCCGCCTTCGAGACCGGGCGCGGCGACTTCTCGGACTATGTCATTCGGGAGATCGCTCGCTCGGACGGAGCCGCGTCGGTGGCCACCTTCGACAAGAAGCTCTGGTCGGAGCCGGGGTTCGAACGGGTTCCGGGTTAGTGACCGACGCCGACGCCATGCGGCGCTCAATACCTCGCCGATCCCACCCACCGCCGCCATGCCGAAGGTTGAACCGCGGACGTATCGAGGGTACGCGGGCCTCCCTCGCCCGACGCCCGCGCCGCGAGCGCCGCCCCCACGGCGGCGAACACGGCCGAATCGTCGTCCATCGCCGGGGGCACGAGGTCGGCCTTGTGCCGCTCGATGAAGCCGGTGTCGTATTCGCCGGCGACGAACGCCGGATGGCGCAGCACGCGGCGGTGGAACGCGAGGTTCGTGCGAATCCCCCCGACGTGATACTCGGCGAGCGCACGGCGCATACGCTCGATGGCCTCGGCGCGCGTCGCGCCGAACGCGCACAGCTTCGAGATCATCGGGTCGTAGTGAACCGAGATCACGCTGCCGGCGACCACGCCAGAGTCGTCGCGAATTCCGGGCCCGGCCGGCACGCGGAGCGACGTGATGGTGCCCGGCGACGGAAGAAACTTCACCGGGTCCTCGGCGTAGACGCGGCACTCGATGGCGGCGCCGCGACGCGGGATCTGGTCCTGCGCGAGCGGCAGCGGGGCGCCCTCCGCCACCGCGAGCTGCCAGCGCACCAGATCGACGCCCGTCAGCAGCTCGGTGACGGGGTGCTCGACCTGCAGGCGGGTGTTCATCTCGAGGAAGTAGAAGCTCCGCGACGCGCTGTCGAACAGCATCTCGATCGTCCCGGCCCCCACGTATCCGACGGACCGCGCCGCTCGCACGGCGACCGCGCCCATGCGCGCGCGCAGCTCCTCGTCGATGACCGGCGACGACGCTTCCTCGATGACCTTCTGGTTGCGGCGCTGGATCGAGCAATCGCGCTCGTGCAGGTGGACGACGTTGCCGTGGTGGTCCCCGAACACCTGCACCTCGATGTGGCGCGGCCGCACGATGGCCTTCTCCAGGTAAACGGCGTCGTCGCCGAACGCGGCCTTCGCCTCGCGGCGCGCGCTCGCGAGGGCGGCCTCCAGCTTGTCCTCCGCCTCGACGAGGCGCATGCCCCGCCCGCCCCCGCCCGCGGCCGCCTTCAGCAGCACTGGGTAACCGATGCGGGCCGCCGCCGCCTTCGCCTCGTCGGCGCTCGCGAACCCAGCCCCTCCGACGCCGTTGTCGCCGGGGACCACGGGCACGCCGGCCGCCTGCATCAGCGCCCGCGCCGCCGTCTTGCCGCCCATCGAGCGGATCGCCGCCGGAGGCGGGCCGATGAAGATCGCGCCGGCCGCCGCGACCGCCGCTGCGAAGTCGGCGTTCTCGGACAGAAACCCGTAACCGGGGTGAACGGCATCCGCGCGCGTCGCCCGCACCGCCTCCAGCAGCTTCTCGGCGACCAGGTAGCTCTCGCGCGCGGGGGGTGGACCAAGCGCCACCGCTTCGTCCGCCATGCGCACGTGCACCGCCTCGCGATCGGCGTCCGAGTACACGGCGACCGTCTTGATTCCGACCTCGCGGCACGCCCTGATCACACGGCACGCGATCTCGCCCCGGTTCGCGATCAGCACCTTGCGAATGCGGGCGGCGGCCATGTCGGTGATTTCAACACGCAACCGTCGGACGGGAAAGCCGGTTCGCCGCAAACCTGCCATGAATGTCGCGAACACCCATCGAATTGGCAGGCGAGTCGCGGTTCCGGCAAGGGATACCTGGCCGCTGAGCGGTCGCCACCTTGGTACCGGCTTTGCGGCGGAGGAGCCGGAACCCGCGCGCTAGACTGTCGAGACGCCTCGTTCCGCGCGGGAGGGAGATGAGACATGGCACGCCCCGAGCAGTCGCTTCCAAGTCCGCCCTGGATTCATGGGGTCCTGTTTGCCTTGATTTCCATCGGTGGGTTGTCCTGTGCAAACCATTCTGCATCCGGAGGGACCGCCGGCGGGGGGGCCGCCGGCGCCGGCGCTTTCGGTATCGGCAGTGGTGGCGCTGGGGGACTGGGCCAGGGGGGCAACCTCGGCGGCGGTGGCGCTGGCCACGGCGGTCGTCCGGAGCTTGGAACGGGAGGTGGTGGCTCGGGTGCCCTGGGCGGTAGCGACGGCGGCGCGGCCGGGGCGGTCGGAGGCGCGGCGGGGGCCACCGGCGGCAATGGAGCTCGCGACGGCGGTATTGATGTGGTCGGCCTCGACGCGGGCAGTGCCAGCGGTGGGCGTGTCGGAACCACGGACGCTTGCCAGCCAATCTTGAACCAGGCGGGAATGGACACTGGATTCGAAAGTTGCGCGGACGGTGCGAAGCGTCGCCGCGCGGCCATCGTCTGCCCCACCGAGCAGACCAGCGCTTCGAGCCCGTGCGGCGCCGATCCCCTGCTCTCCTGCAAGGCAGACTCGGATTGCAAGATGCAGCCGAATGGATACTGCGCCGATGCTCACAGGCTCACGGGATACTGCGGTTGTTACTACGGGTGCCGACAGGACTCCGACTGTGGCGCCGGGTCGATCTGCGAGTGCGGTGTCGTGGTCGGGCGATGCGTCGCCGCGACGTGCACGACGAACGCCGATTGCGGTGTCGGGTTTGGGTGCGCCAGCGCCACCGCGGCATCGGCCTCGGTGGCAACTTGCATCAACGGCTTCGGGGCGGAGCTGTCGTCGACCTACACGTGCCAGACCCCCGCCGACCAGTGCCAGGGAGACTCGATATGTCCGCCGAACGGCCGTGACCGCGGCGCCTGCTTCCTGGATGGCGGTCGCCGAGTTTGTGGAACGATTTGTTTCATGCCCGTATGACCCCGCTCCTCTCCGCCTTGCCTTGAATTGCCATCTGGTGCCCTCAGGAAGCCGTGGAGCCGCCTAGTCGAGGGGTACGCGAACGGTGAACGTCGTGCTGCCTGCCGCCGACTCCACGGACACCGTGCCGGCGTGCGCCGCCACGAGCTGCGCCACGATGTACAGACCGAGGCCGAGCCCGCGATGCTCCGAGCCCTCCACCCGAGCTCGCTGAAAGGGTTCGAAGAGCCCGGGCAGCGCCTCCTCCGCGATCGTTGGACCGCGATTGTGCACGGCGAGCGTCACGCCCTCGTCGAGCCCTGTGACCGTCACCCGAACCGCTTCAGCGCGATCTCCGTGCGCCAGCGCGTTGCCGACCAAGTTCGTCACCACCTGCGCGATGCGGGCCGCATCCCAGGACCCGAGCACGGGCGCCGGCGCGGCGAGCTCGATGGCTCGCTCGGGATGCGCCGCCCTGAGCTCCTCGATCGCGTGTCCGACGATCTCGCGAAAATCCCCAGGCTCGCGTGAAATGGCAAGCCTTCCCAGGAAGCGGCTGTCCACGACGTCGAGCAGCGCGCCGATCATTTCGACCATGCGCTTCGCCGAGCGATCGACCTGCGCCAGATCCCGGCGCGCTTCCTCGCTCGTGTCGTCGCGCCGGAGCACGAGCGCCACCAGCCCCCGAACCGCGCTCAGCGGGTTGCGCAGATCGTGAGCCAGGATGGCCACCAGCTGCTCCCGGAACACGACCGCTTTCTCGAGCTGCGCGGTCAGGCGGGCGTTCTCGAATTCGGCGAGCTTCCGGTCGTGAATGTTGCGGGTCGAGATCACCACCGCCTCGATGTTCCCCCGCTCGTCGCGCACCGGGCTGTGCTGCACCCAGCGCCACTGCTTACCGCCCTGCGCGGGGCGCTCGATCTCAGCCGAAACGTCTTCGCCCGTTAGCGCTCGGCGCAGGAGTCCCATGACCACCTCGACGAATTCGCCCGGGAAGCCCATCTCCTCGAACGTTCGGCCCACGACCTGCTCCCGCGGCAGGCTCATGGCGTGCTCCATGAAGTCGCCCGCGGCCCGGTTCAGGAACATCAGCTCGCCGTTCGGACGGTGCAGCGACACAAAGTCAGGAATCGAGTCGATGATGGCGAGCAGCCGTCGGTTCTGTTCCCTCAACGCCCGAAGCTCGGCGTCTCGGCTGTCATCAGATGTGGAGCCTCGAACAACTTGTCCCGAGTCCGGCATTTTGCGAGGGCATCCAGCATAGGAGCCGCAAGCTGTTGGCGTCAAACGGGCTGCTAGACCCAATGTCCGCGTCTGTCCGCCTCGCTTGTTACTGGCGTCCTGTCCCAGAAATACGCCACATGTGTCGCCGACGCTTCAGTCCCCCCGGCATATGCACCGGATTTCTGGGAGAGGACACTACGCCAGGCGGGTGCGGAAACGCACTGACGAGGCCGCCACGATGATCACCCCGAAAGCGCCGAGCGCAACCACCTGTGCCCATAGGTCGCCGAGGCCTGCTCCCTTCAGCAGCGTCGCTCGTAGGATCTCGATATAGTAGCGTAGCGGGTTGAGATAGGTGACCGGCTGTAGCCAGACCGGCATGCTGCTGATCGGCGTGAGCATCCCCGAGAGCAAATTGGCGGGCATGAGGAAGAGAAAGCCGCCCATATAGGCCTGCTGCTGTGTCCGGCTGAACGTCGAGATGAAGAGGCCCACCCCCAGGGTCGAAAGCAGGAACAGAAACGTCGTGCCGAGGAGCAAGGCGAAGCTGCCCCCCAGCGGCACGTCGAAGATCCACGCGCTCGCGATGAGCGCGAGGAAGAACTCGAAGACGCCGATCACGAGCGAGGGGAAGATCTTGCCCAGCATCAGCACGGCTGGCGAAATCGGCGTCACCAGGACCTGCTCGAGCGTGCCCGTCTCCTTCTCGCGCGCGAGGCCGATCGCCGTCAGCAGCGCCGTGTTGATGAGCAGCATGATGGCGATGACGCCCGGGAGCATGAAAGGTGGCGTCGCGAGGTGCGGGTTGTAAAGGACCCGCGGTCGCAGGGTCAGCAGTCGCGCTCCGGGGGGCGTCCCCAGCCGCGCCGCGCGCTCGACGGCGACCGATTGCGCCACAGCCCCGAAATATCGCGCGACCGCGGCCTGCGCCACGCCGCTCTTGTTGGGGTTCGTGCCGTCGACGATGACCTGCACGCGGGTCGGTTCGCCGCGCCCGAGGTCGCGCTCGAAGCCACGCGGCACGACGAGCGCGATCGCCGCCTGGCCGCCGTCGATCATCGCCTCGGCCCCGGCAACGCTGTCGGCTGTCGCGGCCTGCACAAGCGTCCCGTCGGCCAGCAGGCGCGCCACGTGGGTGCGGCTCGTCGGCGTGTGGTCCTGGTCGACGACGACGGTCGGAAGCCGATCGACGTCGAGGTTGACCGCGAAGCCGAACACCGTGAGCTGTAGGAGCGGCGCCACGATCAGCAAACCCATCATGCGGCGATCCGCCATCGTCTGGCGGATCTCCTTGCGCGCCATTGCCCAGAACTGAACCGCGATTCGTGAGGAGGACATGGTCGTCTCCAATCAGGCAAGGCGGCGCTTGAAAGCCGCGGTGGACGCCACCAGCATCGCGGCGGCGAAGATCGTGAGCGCAACGACCTGCGGCCAGAGCTGGGCAAGGCCGTTGCCTTTGAGGAGGACGCCCCGCAGGCCGTCGATGAAATAGCGCGCGGGGATCACCGCGCTGACGGCGCGCAGGACGATCGGCATGTTTTCGACGGGGTACATGAAGCCCGACAGCAGCATCGAAGGCAGCATGGTGCTCATGGTGCCAATCTGCGTGGCGACCATCTGGTTCCGGGTAACGATCGAGAGCAGCAGACCCTGTCCCAGCATACCGAGGAGGAACAACACCGACATCATGGCCAGCAACCCGATGCTGCCACGCATGGGGACGTCGAAGACATAGCTCCCCGCGACGAGGACGAGCAGCAGCTGAACCACACCAAGCGCGAGGTACGGAAGGAGCTTGCCCAGAATGATCTCGCTGCGGCCAACCGGTGTCGCGAAGAGCTGCTCCATCGAGCCGCGTTCCCACTCGCGAGCCACGGTCAGCGCGGTCAGCATGACCGTCACCATCGACAAGATGAGCGCGACCAGCCCCGGCACCAGGAATAGCGCCGATCGATTGGACGGATTGAAGCGTGTCCAGATGCGCGCCTCGACCGGTGGTGAGCCCCGGACCTCCCGGTGCTCGAGCCCGACGCCGGCGGCCTGGGCCAGCGCGTCCGCCTTGCCGAGGGCCAGGTTCGCCCCGTTCGCGTCGGCCCCGTCGAGGAGCAGTTGGACGTTCGCGCCGCCGGGCCGGGCGCTGTCGCGGGCGAAGCCCACTGGGATAACGAGCGCCGCCGACGCCGCTCCCTTGCGAAAGAGGCCGTCGACGTCCTTCGGATCGCCCGGCCGCGCGGCGACGACGAACTCGCCGCCACCCACGAACGCGCGCTCGAGCCGGCGCGAGGCCTCGCCGTGGTCCTGGTCGACGATTGCGAGCGGCAGCGCGTCGCGGTCGAAGCTGACCCCGAAGCCGAAGAGCAGGATCATCATCGCGGGCACGCCGAGCGCCATGTAGAGCGTGCGCGGATCTCGCCGAACATGGGTGGTCTCCTTGGCGGCGAGCGCGAGAACCCGTTGCAGAGGTCGTCCGAAGCGCATGGCATCATCCTTTCGTGGCGCACGCTGCCGGCGGCGTCGCGACGGCGGCGAGGAAGACGTCCTCGAGCGTTGCCTCGACCGTCTCGACGACCTCGTCGGGACGGAAGAACGTCCGTGGGTCGGCGCCCGATGCGAGACGGACGTGATACCCGAGGCCGAACGCCTCGAGGCCGAGCAGACCGGGGCGCGCGGCGAGGCGATCGACGGCCGCCTGACCGGGCAGGCGCACGTTGAACATCCGCCCCGGCACCCAGGTGGACTTGAGCGCCGCCGGCGTGTCGAGCGCGACGAGCCGGCCGCCCACCATCAGCCCGATGCGCGCGCAGTACTCTGCCTCGTCCATGTAGTGGGTCGTCACGAACACCGTCGTCCCCGCCTGGGCCAGCGTGCGGATGAGGCGCCAGAAGGCCCGGCGCGAGGTAGGGTCGACGCCGGCCGTCGGCTCGTCCAGGAACACGATCTCGGGGCGGTGCAGCAGCGAGGAGGCGAGCGCGACGCGCTGGCGGATTCCACCTGGCAGCGCACCGGTCACATCGCGCCGGTGGTCGCCGAGCTCCGTCCGCTCGAGCATCTCGTCGATCCGAACCGCGAGGGCGCGGCCGGAGCCGCCGTACGCGCCGCCAAAGAAGCGCAGGTTGTCCTCGACCGTGAGGTCCAGATAAAGTGAAAACCTCTGCGACATGTAGCCGATCGCGGTCTTGACGGCTTCGGGCGCGCGAGCGATCGAGTGACCGGCGACGACAGCGTCCCCCGCCGACGGTGTCAGGAGGCCGCATAGCATGCGGATCGTTGTCGACTTTCCCGCGCCGTTCGCGCCGAGGTACCCGAAGATCTCTCCCCGCCCGACGTGAAAGCTGACGTCGTCGACGGCCTTGAAGCCGCCGAAGTGCCGCGACAGTCCTGTCACCTCGATGGCGTTCATGACGCGGCCTCCTCGCTTCGCGCGCGCTCCGCGACCTTGGCGAGGAACAGATCCTCGAAATCGGCGGCGACCGGACGACAGAGCGCGCCGGTGGCCGCGAGCCTTGCCTTCACCTTCGCTTCGGCGCCGGGCCGCACGACGACCCGCAGCCGGACGCCTGCTGGCGAGGCCGCGACGATGTCGGGCGTCTCTCCGACCAGACGGTCGACCCCGGAGCGGTCTCCGCCCTCGATCTCGAGCGTCGCGTGGTCGAAGGCGCGAACCAGCTCGTCGGGGCGTCCCTCGGCGAGGAGTCGGCCGGCGTGCACGAGCCCGACGCGGTGGCAACGCGCGGCCTCATCCATGTAGGGCGTCGAGAGCAGGACGGCCATTCCCTCCCCTGCAAACTCGTAGAGCAGCGCCCAGAGCTCGCGGCGGCTCACCGGATCGACGCCGTTCGTCGGCTCGTCGAGCAACAGGACGCGCGGCTGGTGCAACAGCGCGCAGGCGAGCGCCAGCTTCTTGTACATGCCGCCCGAGAGCGCCTCGGCCCGACGATCGATGAACGGGTGCAGCCGCGTGATTGCGAGCAGGCGCTCCGAGCGGGCCTCGAACCTGGCCCGCGAAAGGCAGAACAGCTGGCCGAAGAAGCGCATGTTCTCGCCCACCGTGAGGTCGCCGTAGAGGCTATACTGCTGGGGCAGCAGACCCAGCGACTCCCGCACGTCGGCCGATCGGGCGGGATCCTTCCCGAGGACCGACACGCAGCCTGCGTCGGGCTCCATGAGACCAGCGACCATGCGGATCGTCGTGGTCTTACCGGCCCCGTCCGGCCCGATAAGGCCGTACAGCTCCCCGGGCCGGACCTCGATGGTCAACCCTCGCACCGCCGCCGTGCTGCCGAACGCGCGCGAGACGCGATGGCAATTGACCGCGGCGGTCATTACCGCCCCGTCCCCGGCAAGGTGACCTGCACGGGCATCCCTGGACGGAGCCGCGCCGCCGGATTGGAAACGCGGACCTCGATCGCGTACACGAGGCGGTCGCGATCGGTGCGCGTCTGGATGTTGCGCGGGGTGAACTCCGCCGTTGCCGAAACGGTCGCGACGGTTCCCAGGAAATGTTCCTGCGGCCACGCGTCCGCGTCGATGATCGCGGGCGCCGCAGGGCGCGCAGCCGAGAGCTCGGCGTTGGGGAGATAGAACGTCGCCTTGACGTTCGTGAGGTCGACGAGGCGCACCAGGGTGAGGCCCGGCAGGGACTGCTCGCCGACCTCGACGAAGATGTCGTCGACGATGGCCGCGCGGGGCGCGCGCACCTCGCACTCACCCACGAGCAGATTGGCGCGCGCGATGGCAGCCTCCGCCGCCGCCACCAGCTTGGCGGCCGCCTCGGCTTGCGCGTCCGCCGCGTGCCAGGCGGAAACGGCCGCGCGCGCCTGGGCGCCGAGCGATTCGCTCTGGGCACCCGCCGACTGCGTCTGATGCCGCAGACCTTCGGCCTCGGCGCGAGACTGATCGCGGCTCGACAACGTCGCGTCGTCGCCGAGCCGCTCGAGGCGGCTCGCCTGTCGGAGGGCCGCGTCGCGGCGGTCAGCGAGCGACGAGGCCTGGGCGCGCGCCGCCGTGACGGCCGCGGCGGCCGCACCCTGATTGCGCTTGGCAGCTTCTGCCTGAGCCCGGCTGGCGTCCGCTTGGGCGCGGGCCGCGCGAACACGCGCCTCGGCCTCGGCGAGAGCCGCGCGCGGCTCGGTGCAATCGAGCGTCACCAGCAGCGCACCCGCCTCGACGGCCTGGCCACGGCGAGCCTGTACCTGCAACACGCGCGCGGCGACCTTCGACGACATATGAATATCGGTTCCTTCGATTGTCCCCGATCCGCTCGCGGGCTCGTGAAGCACGCGTCCTTGCGCGTGAAGCTTGAGTCCGAGGAGAACGACCAGCGTGACCGGGACGATGATTGCGACGACGACCTTCCGTTTGCTTTTCATGACGGGCTCCGTGATTGGGTTCGGCGGCCGTTGCAGCAACGGCCATGCCAGCCGCCCACAATGCCGCCCTCATTAGAGGTGAGTCGGGAGGTGTCGGGCGTCTCGGCAGCTGACTGCCGAGATCCACGACATCCGCTCCCCGATCTCCCGACCCGCAGCGAGATCCGCGCTGGCACCCCCCTTGCTCAACGGGCCGCCAGACCCCGCACGGAGACACGTCATGAGCCGAGCCCGGAACCTTCTCTTCATCATCCTCCTCACCAGCGGCCCGATCGTTCCGAGCGCGGCCCGAGCCGCGGAGCCGCGCACATTGACCCTCGACGAAGCGCTCGCCGCCCTCGACCGGCAGAGCCCCGACCTCGCGCAGCTCCGGGCGCACGTCGACGCGGTAGCGAGCGTTGCGCGCGAGGCGCTGTCGGCCCTGCTGCCCGGCCTCGTCGCGATGGGATCGTACGCCCGAAATCGCGACGACGCGCGCTTTGCCGGCCCGACGGGAGACATCGTCATTCAACCGCAACAAGCCCTGACTGTCGCGGGCACCGTCCACGTCCCGTTGTTCGCCCAGAACGCCTATTGGGACTTTGCCCAGGCGCGTGATCTCACGATGGCCGAGGGGGCGTCGTTTCAAGCGCAACGACAAAGACTGCGCGGAGCCGTCGTGCAGGCGTGTTGGATGGAGCAGACTGCCGAGAACGTCATCGCGGTCGCCGAGCGCGGTCTCGCGTCGGCGCGGGACCACGCCGAGAGCGCGGAGCGCGCGGAGAAGGCCGGAACGACGACGAAGCTGGCGGTGCTGCAGGCGCGCAGCGAGCTCACCCGCCGGGAGAAGGACCTGACGGAGGCGCGCTCAGCGCTCGGGCACTCCCGCATCGAACTCGGTGCACTGCTCGGACGTCCAGAGCCCACCCGCGTCGTCATGCCGACCGTCACCGACGATGGGTCGAGCGACGAGGAGCAACTGGTCAACGACGCCCTCCACGCGCGCCGCGAGCGCGCCGCGCGCGCCCTGGAGTTACGAGCGGCGGAGCGCGGCGTGACCTCGGCGTGGATGCGCCTTGCGCCAGGTCTCTCGGGCTCGTTCTCCTGGTTCGCCTCCGACGAGCCGTACGTGACGGGCAAGAAGGACGGCTGGCGGGCAAGCATCGATCTGGCATGGGCGCTCTACGACGGGGGATACCGGTACGGAAAACGCCGCGAGGCCGATGCCTTCGTCGCGGCCGCACGCGCCCAGGCGGAGGCGACGCGTGTCGACATCTCGAAGGAGGTGCGAGACTCGGCTCTCGAGGTCGGCGTCGCGCGCGAGCGCCTCCGCGTCGCCACCGAGCAGGCCGCCGTCGCGGAGGAGACGGCCGGGACCGCCCGTCGCGGCTTCGCGGCCGGGGTCAGCACCTCTCTTGACGTCATCGACGCCCTCGACCGTGAGACCCAGGCCGAGGTCGGCCTCGAGCAAGCCCGGGCCGGCCTCGGGCGGGCGCTCGCGGCCCTGCACACGGCGCGGGGGCTCGATTGGTGAACCCGGGTCGACAGGTCCTCGCGGGTCGAGATAGGCTGGCGCCCATGCAAGGTTCGGTCCTGCCGTGCGGGCTCGAGCAGCTTCGCGGCGCGGAGGGTGACGCAAGACAGGAGCGCGGATGAAGCCCAGAGTCCTTGTCGTGGACGACGATCGTGCCCTCAGGTACACCCTCCGGGGTCTCCTGGAGCACGCCGGCATGGAGATCGAAGAGGCCGGCGACGGCGTGGAGGCCCTCGAAAAGCTGAACACCGCCGAGCTCGATCTGGTGATCACCGACTTGCGCATGCCCCGCCTGGACGGGCTCGGGCTGCTTCGCGAGATCCAGGCGCGCGCGACGACGATGGCGCGCCCCCCTCGAACGATCCTTGTCACCGCTCAGGGTTCGGAGCGGGAGGCGGTCGAGGCCATCAAGGGCGGCGCGTACGACTACTTCAAGAAGCCGTTCGAGGTGGAGGAGCTCATGGCCGTCGTTGGACGTGCCCTCGAATCGGTTCGTCTCACCGCCGAGGTCGAGCGGCTCTCGAGCGAGCTGCACCTCTCCCGCTCGCTCATCTTCGTCTCGCAGCCGATGAGCCGGCTAGCCCTGCTGGTGCAGCGGGTCGCCCCGCGCGACGTGACCGTGCTGCTCACGGGCGAGAGCGGGACCGGCAAGGAGCGGGTGGCCGAGGCGCTCGTCGGGGCATCGGCCCGCGCGGGGAAGCCGTTCGTCCGGTTCAACTGCGCGGCCCTGACGTCCGAGCTCGCCGAGGCCGAGCTCTTCGGACACACGAAGGGCGCCTTTACGGCCGTCAAGGAGCGGCCGGGGCTGTTTCGAGAGGCGAACGGTGGCACCATCCTGCTCGACGAGATCGGCGAGCTCGCGCTCGTGACCCAGGCCAAGCTGCTCCGCGTGCTCCAGGAGGCCGAGATCCGTCCCGTAGGAGAGGATCGTTCCGTGAAGGTCGACGTCCGCATCGTCGCAGCGACCCACCGCGACCTGCTCCAGCTGGTCTCGGAGGGGAAATTCCGCGAGGATCTCTACTACCGCCTCAAGGTGGTTCACCTGCAGATTCCGCCGCTGCGAGAGCGACCGCAGGACATTCCCGTCCTGGCTCGCCACTTTCTACGACAATATTCCAGGCGCTTCGGCGTCGGCCCTTTCAATCTCACCGCCGCCTTCATGGACCGGCTGACGTCTTATGCGTGGCCAGGAAACGTTCGCGAGCTCGAGAACGCGATCGAGAGCCTGGTGGCCCTCTCTCACGAGGAGCTCGATCTCGACCTGCTGCCCGGCGCAGGCCGCGCCCGTCCCGTCATTGGTAGGCCGGGGGCGGAATCGGCCGCCGGTGCCCCGTCCCAGGCTTCCCAGCCAAACCTCGAGCTCAAGGATCGGGTCGAGGCCTACGAGCGGGGACTGATCGTCGAAGCCCTCGAGGCGCACAAACAGAATCGGAGCCACTCGGCGCGATCGCTCGGCATCAACCGCGCGACACTGCACGCCAAGCTTCGCAAGTACGGCCTCGCCGATGCCAACGACGCCGACGGGTCCGACTGAGCTCAGGGCTCACGGCGAAACTGCTCTTCGAGAAGCCGGTTGACGAGGTGAGCGGCGTCGATGGGCGCGCTGTGCGCGAGCCCCGGCAACTCGACAAATCGCGAACCCGGGATCGCGGCCGACAGCTCGCGCCCGAAGCGCGGCAGCGCGATACGATCCAGCTGCGCGCTCATGACGAGCGTGGGGATCGATCCGAGCCTCGCCAGACCCGTCGAGGCGTCATAGCGGCTCATGGCCGCGACCTGCTTCATGATGATGGGCGGCTGCTCGGCCAGATCGCGCTCGAACAGCCGCCCGAGCTCCTCGGCGAGCGCTGGCGCGCCCCTGCTGGCAAGCAGATCGGGGGGCACGACCAGCTCCAGGAACGCCTTGCGACGGGCCGCGCGTGTGCCGATCCGCGTACGGATTCCCGAGACAATCATGCCGGGCGTCAGACGTGCGCCCTGACGCCCGCGCGCGAACGTGCACAGCAGCGACAGGGTCTTGACCCGCTCCGGCGCACGCAGCGCCACTTCCTGAACGATGAGCCCGCCCATCGAGTGGCCCACGACGTGGAATCGACTTGTCTCCGCGGCGTCCATGATTGCGAGCGCGTCCTCCGCCATGGCCTCGATGCTGAGGCCCCCCGATACGATCCGGCTCGCGCCGATCCCGCGGTTGTCGAAGGTGACCGTCGCGTGGCGCACGGCGAGGCTGTCGACCTGAGGCCTCCAGACCTCCCCGACGGCACCCACGCCCTGGATCAAGAGCACGCCGGGACCCGACCCGGTGCGGCGATAAACCAGATGGGCGGCCGGCCGCTCGACCACGCGCGCCTCGCCCACCAGCGACCGCGTCTGTGTCCCCGAATTCATCATTGTTGTTTGATCGTGCATCACTTGCCTCCGCGATTGCCGGAGAGCATCGGTCGTGCCAGGGCGATCCCCGCTACATCCCCGGCCTTCGGAGGGACGCGAGCTTCGCGTGTCAACGATCGCGGCACCGGGTGCGACGCGGATTGACAGCGCCGCGACTCCGGGCCGGTCGCCCGCGAGATCGCGGCCGACGATTCCCTCCCTGGGGCCGGCACGCGCTTCGCAATAGCTCGGGCGTGAAGGAAATCAACCAATGACCCCCGTCCGCCAGGTTGCGCCCAAGTGGGCTAGCGTCTTGCCCATGGAAGCCAAGGAGACTCCCGCTCGGTTCGACGACATTCGACGCGAAGAGCTCGCGCGGATGTTCAAGCAACTGCTCCGCACGCGCCAGTATCTGCAGCCGGTCTTTGTCATCGTGCTCGGGTACGTGATCATTGCCGACCCCGCCCACTGGCGTGGGCTCGTCGTGGGCGTGATGACCCTTCTCGCGATCGTCCTGACGCGAGCCGAGAGTCGCCGCGTGGCCGGGCTCGGCATCGCCCAGTTCACGCCCGCGCGACGCGAAGCCTATGCGCTCTTCTTGGTTGTGCCGATTACGTCCCTCGTCACGGGTGGTCTCCACAGTCCGTGGCTGGTGTCGTTCATTCCCTCCGCGGCGCTGGTCGCCATCAGCCACGATCGACGAACGACGACCATCCTGCTGGCGGCCATGATCTGTGTCGTCTGGTGTTTCGCCCTCCTCGAGCGCCACGGCCCCTGGATGATGCCGGCGCTGTTTCTCGACGCCGGTGGCCACACCAACACGACATTCACGGTTTGTTCGGCGGTGTTCTTTACCGCGATAGCCATCTACACGGCCGCCGTCGGGGTGAACATCCGCTCGATGAGCGACGCGATGCTGCTCCGCTCGCTCGAGGCGCGGGACGAGATGCTCAAGCTCCACGCGGAACGGCTCAACGATTTGACGACCCTGTCGGGGGAGATCGCGCACGAGCTCAAGAATCCGCTCGCCAGCATCAAGGGCCTCGCTCAGCTCGTCGAGGTCGATCCGTCGCGTGCCTCCGAGAGGCTGCATGTCCTGCGTGGCGAAGTCGACCGGATGCGAACGATCCTCGACGAGTTTCTCAATTTCTCACGGCCGCTGGTACCGCTCTCCCGTGGCCAGGTCGATCTCGCCGACCTCGCGCGCAGCGTCGCGGAGCTGCACGAGGGCGTGGCCGGCGAACGGCGTCTCACGCTCGTCTCGCCCAGCGACGATCGCGTCGTCATCTCGTGCGACCCGCGGAAAGTCAAACAGATCCTGATCAACCTCCTCCAGAACGCCATCGACGCGAGCGGAACCGGTGCCGAAATCCGAATCGCGGTGGATCGACGTGGCACCCACGCGGCGGTCCGCATTCTCGACCGCGGCCATGGGCTGGCACCCGAGATGCGCGCGCGCGCCTTCGAAGCCGGATTTACCTCCAAAGCACGGGGCTCGGGTCTCGGTCTCACCGTCTCCCGCATGCTGGCGGAGCAACACGGCGGAAGCATCACCTTGTCCGATCGCGAGGGTGGTGGGTGCGTCGCCGAGTTTCTTCTCCCCTCGGGAGAACCAGTGGCCGTCGAGGGTCCGAACGCAGGAACCCAGCCCCGGGCGGACATCCGCTCTTGATCGCCCGAATCCGCCGGCAGCTGCTCTCCACCGCCTCTGAACTGGGATCGTACTCCCTGAACCGGCCACGCTTCGCTCCGCCTTCGCCAACCCGACATACGAAAGGCACCGCCGTGACTGACGAGCCTGCCCTGGAGAAGATCTTTCGCAATGGCATCGGCGCGCAATATTGGTTCTGCGCCCCGTCCGGGCCATCACTCGTTGCGTGCGCTGGCTACGCCGATCGAAGAGCTCACGTCGCCGTGACGCCCTCGACCACGTTTCACTGCTTCTCGACGACCAAGCCCATCACGGCTCTCGCGGTCCTCCAACTCGTCGATAAGGGGCGGCTTCTGCTCGACGCGCCCGTCGCCGCCTACTTACCTGAGCTGCCGTATCGCAACGGCGCGACCGTGCGCCAGGTCCTCAGCCACCAGGCGGGCCTCCCCAATCCATCGCCACTGTCATGGGTCCACGCCATATCCGACCGGTCGTCCTTCGATCCTCGCGCGTTCTTCGAGCGGGTCGTCAGGGAACATCCTGGCTGCTCGCCTCCCGGGCTGAGGGCAAGGTACTCCAACGTCGGGTATCTCCTCCTGGGTCGGTTGATTGAGATCGTCAGCGGCCGCACCTACGAACAGTACGTTCGCGACGAGGTTCTGAATGTCATCGCGCGCGACGCAACCAGCCCCGAGGGTTTCCTCGGGTTCGAGGTGCCGAGCCGCGGCCACGCCGTCGGTTACACGCGCCGCTGCTCTCTGCTGGGCCTGCTCACCCCTTTCTTTCCAGACCCCGCGCACCTTCGGAGCAGGGAGGGCGCTTGGATCCGCTACAGGCCCTTCGACCTGAACGGACCGGCCTACGGCGGCCTGAAGGGCAACGTGCTCGGGTGGGCCCCATTGCTCACCGCGATCGCGTCGCGAGACGCGCGCCTTCTGTCGCGTGAGGGCTTCGAGGCTTTCTTTGCAGCGCAATTCCTGACCTCGGGACGCCCAACCGGCCACGCGTTGTCCTGGTTCACCGGACGACGCGGGCCGCACTCATATCTCGGCCACGCGGGCGGCGGACCGGGCTACGGCGCCGAGATTCGCATCTATCCCACCCTGCGCACCGCGAGCGCGCTCCTGACGAACACGACTATCGTCAGCGACCCGCGCCATCTCGACAAGCTCGACGGGAGCTGGCTTCCCTGACGCGGTCGAGGTTGACCGCGCACCGGCCGTTACGGGAGAACCCTCAGGCCGAGCGCCACGGCATTGTCGCGGAGGCGCTCGTCCGTGGACAAGAATGTGAGCGGTGCGACGGCCTGGCTGTAGACGAGCGCCGTCGCCAGATGAATGGCATCCAGTGACCGAACCGGCTCGCTCGGGAGCGGCTCTCCGGCTCGCTCGAGGATCTCGTCCGCGACGGCGTAGGTCTTCCAGTGCCGTGCCACCGCTTGGTAGGCGGCCCGATACGAGATCCGTTCCGCGGGAGAGATTTGCCGTGTGCTCGTCAGGCGGTGCAGCGTGCGCGCCACTTCCAGCCCCGTCAGGCGCGAGGTCACGACGTCGGTTGCACCGGTCAGCGCCTTCTCGATGCGGTTGCTGGCTTCGTGCTGTAAGAGCCAGCGCAGAACCGCGCTCGATTCGGCGTAGAGCGGGCTCACTTCTCACCGCGTGTCCAGTTGAGCGCAGCCTCGATCGCCGCGTCGGCGAGCCGGACCCGCAATCGCGGCGCGCGGTAGACGGTCGGATCGTTGGGAAGACCAACCTTCAGGACGCCGCGGTCCACCAGAGCCTGTTCGCGACTCTCGACGGACTCGATCGCGCTCGGATTCAGGGTCGGCTGACGCAACTCGGCCACGACACGGCCCCGGTCGGTGATCAGAAAGACATCACCATGCTGGACGTCGCGGAGATAAGCGGAAAGCTTGTCCTTCAGCGCACGGATGTTCACGCTCTTGAGGCTCACGGATTCAATGTAGCCTCGTGAGGCTACATTGGCAAGAACGAAGCTTTCCTGGTTGCGGTAGCATTTTGCGTATGCGTTTTCACGGTGGGTGGCTCGCGCGGGCTGTCTTCTTCGTCGCGACGGCGCTGCCCGTCTCCGCCTGGGCCTGCGGGGGCGGCCTGGTGAGTGTGGGCACGGGCACTCTCGGCGCGGATCGGCAGCGAATCTTCCTGTCCGTGCGCGGCGGGACCACCGACGTCATCACCGAGGTCAGCGTGCCGGCGACGACGGCCGACTACGGGGTGCTGTTGCCGCTACCGGCAGCGCCCACCTTGGATCCGCAACCGGTGGCCGCGGCGGATCTCGACACCCTCGATCGAGTCACCGCACCGCAAGTCTTCGCGACGTCGTCGTCCGATTCGGGGGGCGGATGCGGCTGTCCCCTGGGCGCCGGCGGCGGTAGCAATGGTACGAAAGGCGGGATCGACCGCGGGGTCGACGCCAGCGCGCCCATCGACATCGGCCCGGTGACCGCCGTCGTGTTGACGGCCGACACCGGCGACGCGGTGAACGCTTGGCTCGCCGCCAATGGCTTCGCGTTGCCGCCTGACGGCCCCGCCCTGGTTGATGCCTATGCGGGCACCGGCCGCTTCTTCGTCGCGCTCCGCCGCAACGACAGCGCGGCGCCGGGCGGCGTGACCAGCGTCGGTGTTCACTTCACGCTGCCCGGGGACGCGCGGACGCTGCCCTTGCGGTTCGCGCACCTCGGTGCCGCCGCCACGGTCTCGTTCACGGTGTTCGTCGCCGCGCCCACTGCGGTGGCGCCGGCCGTGCCGTTCGAGGCGCTGACGCTGTCCGACCTGAACGCCTCACTGTTGCGCACGCCCGGCTACGCGGCGGCGCTGACCGCCGCGGTGGCCGCTCGTAACCACCAGGCGTTCATCATCGAAGGGGTCTTCCCAGGCAATTCGTGGACCGGGCTTCTGCCCGCCGTGACGGCCCTGATCGATCCGGCGGCCTCCGTCACCCGACTGTCCACGATCCTACCGGCAACCGCGCTGACGACGGACGTGGCGCTCGACCAGCCGTTCACCGGACAGGCACCGACGAGTCGTTACGTCGAGGCCGAGACGCCGGTCCGTTCGCGCGTCCCGCCGGGCGGCGTGGCCGGCCTGACGTTCTTGTTCGCGTGCGCGCTCGTCGGCAAACGCCGCGGTCGCTGACGGTGGGTAGGTCTTCAGTTGCCGCGCCCCTCGCGCGGACCTATCTTCGCACCGAACACCTGAGTTCAGGGGAGGATCATCGCATGGCAGGCAAAGTGAAACCCATTCCCGACGGCTACCATTCACTCACCACGTACCTCAGCATCAAAGGTGCGGCCGCCGCCATTGCGTTCTACAAGCAAGCCTTCGGCGCCGAGGAGCTCTACAGGTTGCCCATGCCCGATGGCCGCGTGGGCCACGCCGAGCTGCAGATTGGAGACTCGCGCCTGATGCTCGCCGACGAGATGCCCGAGATGCCGGGCGCCATCGCGAAGAGTCCGCGCACGCTCGGAGGTGTTTCGAGCGGCCTCAACCTGTACGTGGGCGATGTGGATGCCCAGTTCAAACGCGCGGTCGACGCCGGCGCGACGGTCAAGCGCCCGGTGACCAACCAGTTCTACGGGGATCGCAGCGGCACAGTCGAGGATCCGTTTGGGCATGTCTGGACGATCTCGACTCACGTCGAGGATGTCTCGCCAGAAGAGATCGCCAGGCGAATGGCCGCGCTCCCGCACGGCTGAGCCCGTGCAGCTCCTCAGCCGGGAGGACCCCGATGAGCGCACCCACGTCTCGCGCTCGAGGCACCCGTCAGGCAGCCGCACGTCGTCGACGGACTCTCGTCCCTACCTCACCGACGAGGCTGCGGTCGTGGCGCTGGCGCAAGAGCCTCACCGCGGCGACTGAAGTCACGAGCGAGAACGGGAAGGCCGAACCCCGACCGAGCGGCGCGATCGCCAGCAAGAAGATCGTGGCGCCCGCGAAGCCGAACGCCACCGCGCGGCCTCGCAGCGTCACGAGGATCGCTATGGCCAACTGACCGATGGCAATGCCCCCGACGAAGACACCGATGTGGCGCGCGAAGGGACCGAGGATGAAGGCGCGGTACGGCGCGACGGCCCAGCGCGCGTACTCGAGGTAAGCGTGTGGATTCCAGATCGCCATGCGCATGTTGACCTGCGCGGCCCAGAGGAAGAGTGCAAAGAACAGAAACCGCCCGACGTTACGCCACCGCCAGCTCACGAAGAGAATGAACGCCGCGACGATGTTCGAAGCGACGTTTGCGTACAGCACCTGCGTATCCGTCATGGTCCGAGATCCGTTCTTGTTCGATGGGCAATTGCGCTCGCCTGCAAGGCACGCTCCAAAGTGCACGCCGCTGAGCCGCCGTGCGGGTTCGCGCGCGAATTGCGCGTGACCCTGCCGCTGGCGCACCCCATGCGCATCGCTTGCGCTTCGCGTGCCCGCACCGCGCCAACGGACCAACTGGATCAAGCCCCACCATGCGCTCTGACCGCCCGTTGGCACGTGCGGCGCAGAGAGCCGGACGGATCCTGCACGTCGGACCCTACGGCAAGGAGCCCGCGAGCTTCGGGCTGATCGCGCAGGTGCTGGACAAGGCCGGCCTGACGCCCGCTCCCACACACCTCGAGGTCTACTTGAACGACCCGAGCCGAACCCGGCCGGACAAGCTCAGGACCGTCCTTCTCCGCGAGCTGGCGCTTTGAACGCGGGCCGCCGGGTGCCGTGGTCAGGGGCGCGCCGCTTCGTCACGAGAAGTAGAAGCACGACGAGGAGAAGGGCCCGAGCGTGGGACGAGACGTCGTCGTCTCCTCCCTCGACGGTGCAGGCGCACCCGGACCCGGAGCTGCCAGGTGGGCTGCCAGCAGGCGCGGGCGCGCCGCCCGATGAGGCCGGCATGCAGGTCCTGCCCGGCACGGAGCCGCCGCCGCAGTTGGTGGGGCCCAACGCCGCGCCGCCCGTGCCGTCAACGCCGCCCGTCCCGAGCGTTCCACCCGTGCTCGTGGCTCCGGCGCCGCCAGTTGACGATCCTGCGTCGTTGATCCCACCCGAACCCATCGCACCCCCGCTGCTCATCCCGTCCCCCGTGTTGGGCCGGCCCCCGGCGCCCCCCGCGCCGCTGCTGTCGCCCGCGTCCTGGGCTCCTGCATCGGCCAGCCCTCCCGTCCCCTTCGCCCCACCTTGCCCCCCCGCGCCGGCTGAGCCGCCGTTGCCGGCTGAGCCGGCATTGCCGGCATTGCCACCATTGCCCGGATTGCCGCCGCCGACGCTGGAGAAGTCGCCGTTCGATCCGTGGCCGGCCATGTCTCTGATGACAGTTCCGTGGCGGACCACGCCACCGGCGGCGCCCGGAATGCTTGCCCGCGCCGACCAGGTGTTCAGATCCGAGCTGGTCATGTACTGGCAGGGTGTGCTCCCGGACTGCGGATCCACGAACATCCGATATCTCCCGTCGTCGAGCTGGACGATGGCCGGTCCCTCCATACCCGACCCCCAGCCTGCCCAGTCGCCCTTGCCTACGAACGTCCACGGCCCGGTGAGGCTGGGCGCGGTGGCGTGCTCGAGGTACCGGGTCATGTCGTTCTTCACAAAGGCGTGATAGGTCGCGCCGAGCTTGGCGACGAACGTGTCGATGTAATCCGCGCCGATCCCCATGACCGTCGGCCCGCTCCACGACGTCAGCGTGCCGTCCATGGCCGTGAAGATGTACGGTTGAAAGTCGGGCAGCTGGTTGCCGGTGTCGATGTTCGCGATGATGCGGACGACGCCCCCCTCGACGAACCACTCCGGCGCCCACACGCGCGAGACCGCAGGCACGCCCGCCTTCACGGTCGTGAGGTCGCTCCAGTGAATCAAGTCGGTGCTCACGGCGATGCTGAAATGATCCTCGGGATTGCAGCAGCTCGCGGTCATCGGATCGGTGTACGCCAGGTAGTACTTGCCGTCGGTGTGCTTCATGATGCTGGGATCGCGGATGTAGGTCGTGTTGCCGCCGAATCCCGTGTCGGAGAGGAGGGTGAAGGTCAGCCCGTCGGTCGACGTGTAGACCGACAGCTTCATGCCCGCGGCGTCGTCGCCCTTGAACGTGGAGAAGATGTAGGTGGTGGCCCAGGCGGAATTTCCCCCGAAGGACGAGAGCGCCGCGGCGAACGCCACGATGGCGGGGATCGCCCTCCAACGTTCAGCGATCATGGCCGGGCAGGCGCTTTCGCCGGCGATCCCTGCACGTGGGGCGGCGTCAACAGTAGGACCATTTCCTGGCGCAGTGATCTCAGAAGGCAACGGGGGTCATCTTTTCGAGACACGCGACGCGGCCAGGACAAATTTGTCGGCACATTTCGGATAGAACGCAACAATACATCGCCCGGAAGCCAGGGCTTTCCGCCCTCGACCACCTGGCGGCGTTCTTGCTATGCCCAGAGGGGATGAACGCCACAAATCGCGATTTGCGAATCGCATTGCCCCCTGCGCGCGCCCTGCGAGTCGGTGCCGCGGTTCTGGCTTTGCTCCTCGCGGCATGCTCGAGCGCCCCGGAAGGCACCCCTGCCGGCACTTGTCGCCTCGCTGCTCCGTGTCCGCCGGACTGGCTGCAGTTCACTGACTCGTCGTGCTCCCCCCCGATCGTGAGCATTGGTCCCGGTTGCACGTCGAACGGCGATGGCCTTTGCTACCGCCGCTGCTTCGACGGCGTCGATTGCATCGATCGCGGGTTTCCCGTGTGTGGTTCCATTACGGTCTACGGGGGGAGCGATGTCGGGCGTCCCGTGTCGGTCTGTTTGAGCCGCGACCCGGTGCCGGCCTGCCAAGGCCCCGGGGACGCGGGACCGGACGGCCAGGACGCAGCGAGCGCGTACCACCCGACCGACGGCGACCGCGACTGACGCGGACCGGGTGCGCGCGCCGCCAAGCCGTACTATTCTAAGCTGCCCATGGAGCGCGCCCCGGCTGGCAAGGTGACCTACGTCAGTCTCTCGGCTGACGATCCCGCCGTGAACGCGGCCTTCGACGAGGCGATCGCGACGGTTCGATCCCGCCTCGGCCGGACGTGGCCGCTGCACATCGGCGGCGCCCCGCGCGAGGCGGCGGCGACAGATGACAGCGTCAGCCCGGCCGACACGCGCGTCGTCGTCGCGCGCGTGGCCCGCGGCGTGGCCGGCGACGTCGATGACGCCGTGGAGGCCGCCCGGACGGCGTTCCCGACGTGGAGCCGGATCCCCTGGCCCAGGCGCGCGGCGCTGCTCGAGAAAGCGGCCGACCTCATTCGCGAGCGCCGGTACGAGCTGGCGGCGTGGATGATCTTCGAGATGGGGAAGAATCGCCTCGAGGCCCTGGGCGAGATCGAGGAGACGGCTGACCTCATCTCCTACTACAACGCGCAGATGCGGGCGAACGACGGCTTCGTCCGCCAGATGGGGCGGCTCGTCCCGACGGACGACAACATCAGCGCGCTCCGCCCCTATGGGGTGTGGGCCGTCATCGCGCCGTGGAACTTCCCGTACGCGCTCATGGGGGCGCCCGTCGCGGCGGCGCTGCTGACCGGAAACACCGTTGTCATGAAGCCGTCGTCCGAGACGCCGCTCTCGGGGATTCTGCTGGCGGAGCTCTTCACCGAGGCAGGGCTGCCGGCCGGCACCGTCAGCTGCGTGACCGGGAGCGGGAGGGAGGTCGGCAACGGGCTCGCCCGCCATCGCCATGTGCAGGGCGTGACCTTCACGGGCTCGTTCGACGTGGGGTTCAACCAGATCTTCCAGCGCTTTTCGACCGACTACCCCAAGCCGTGCATCGTCGAGATGGGCGGGAAGAACCCGGCCATCGTCATGGACAGCGCCGATCTGGATCGCGCCGCCCTCGGCGTCTACCGCTCGGCGTTCGGGATGAACGGCCACAAGTGTTCCGCGTGCTCGCGGCTCTACGTTCACGAGGCGGTGGCGGACGAGCTCCTCGCGCGCCTCGACAGCAAGCTCGGCGACACCGTCATCGGGGATCCCCTGGTGAAGGAGACCTTCCTCGGGCCGCTGGCGACCCGGGCCAGCTTCGAGGATTTCCAGCGCTTCATCGGGCTCGCCGCGGGCCACGTGCGCGCAGGCGGCGGCGTGCTCGCCTCCGGGGAGCGCGCCCACGGTCACTTCGTCCAGCCGGCGATCGTCGACGGGCTGCCGCGCGACCACCAGCTCATGCGGGACGAGCTTTTCGTCCCCATCCTGGCCGTGCAACGTGTGAAGAGCCTGGATGAGGCGTTGACTCAAGCCAACGACACCCGCTTCGGCCTGACCGCGGGAATCTTCACGCAGAAGCAGGCCGAGATCGACGCATTCCTGGACCGCATCGAGGCGGGCGTGGTCTACGTGAACCGCGCCGCCGGCGCCACGACGGGCGCGTGGCCGGGCGTGCAACCGTTCGGCGGCTGGAAGGGCAGCGGCTCGACCGGAAAGAACATCGGCGGGCACTACACGTTGCCGCTTTACCTGCGCGAGCAGAGCCGCACGGTGTCGTCATGACCGTCTCCGTGCTGCCCACGGCCGCGCCGCCGGCGGCCGACCTACCCCTTGCCGGCCAGGACATCCGCATCCTGGTCGAGCCCCCGGGCCCCCGCGCCAAGGAGCGCATCGCGCACGACAGGCGGTTCGTGTCGCCGTCGCTGATCTTCTGCTACCCGCTCTACGTGGCGCGCGCGTCGGGGTGCATGGTCGAGGACGTCGATGGCAACGTGTTTCTGGACGCCCAGGCCGGCGTCGCCACGGCATCGACGGGGCATTGTCATCCGGCCGTCGCGGCGGCCATCGCGGCGCAGGCGCAGAACCTGATTCACATCTGCGGGACGGACTTTCATTACCCGGCGTACGCCGCCGTGTGCGAGCGACTCAACAACCTGGCGGCGCGCCTGTCGCCTGGGCGTCCGACCGTCTGGCAGACGTTCCTCTCGAACTCGGGGACCGAGGCGGTCGAGGCCGCGCTGAAGCTGTCGCGCCACCATACGGGACGGTCGGCGATCATCGCGTTTCGCGGCGGCTTTCACGGGCGCACCTACGGCTCGCTGTCGCTCACGGCGAGCAAGAGCAAGTACCGCAAGCACTTCGGCCCGCTGTTGCCGGGCGTGTTTCACGCCACGTGGGGGGAAGCCGCAAGCATCGAGCGCGAGCTGTTCCCGCAGCTCGTGGCGCCCGAGGACGTCGCGGCGATCGTGGTCGAGCCGATCCTGGGCGAGGGCGGCTATGTCTTGCCGCCGCCCGACTTCTTGCCGGCGCTGCGCCGCATCTGCGACGCCCACGGGATCTTGCTGGTGTTCGACGAGGTGCAGTCAGGCATGGGGCGCACGGGGAAGATGTTCGCGGCCGAGCACTTCGGCGTCACCCCCGACATCGTCGTGCTGGCGAAGGGCATCGCCTCCGGGATGCCGCTCGGCGCGATGATGGCGAAGCAGAGCCTCATGACGTGGCCGCCGGGTAGCCACGGCTCGACGTGCGGCGGCAATCCCGTGTGTTGCGCCGCCGCGCTGGCCACGCTCGAGCTGCTGGAAGGCGAGCTCGTGGAGAACGCCGCCCGGCAGGGGGAGCACCTCATCACCCGCCTGCGCGCGGCGCTGCGCGGCCCGCGCGCGATTGGCGTCACCGACGTGCGCGGGCTCGGCCTGATGATCGGCGTCGAGCTCGACTCCCCGGCGCGCGCCGATGCCATCGCCGAGCTGTGTTTCCGGCGTGGGCTGCTGGTGCTCGAGTGCGGGACCCAGGCGATCCGCATCTCGCCGCCGCTCATCCTGACGAGAGCACAGGCCGACACCATCGCCGACGTCTTCATCGCTGCCTGCGAGGACGCGTTTCGCGATCGCGTCGCGTCCGCCCCGTGAACGACACCCCGTCACCGTCCGACCTGGCGCGCCGGCAACAGGCGCTGGTGTTCACGACATGGTCGGCGCAGAGCCGCCCCACGCCGCCGTTCGAGATCGTCGCGGGTGAGGGCGCGCGCTTCACCACGGCCGACGGCGCCCGATGGATCGACCTTGGCAGCATGACCTGGAACGCGAACCTCGGGCATGGTCACCCGCGCATGAAGGCGGCGCTGGCGGCGGCCGGCGGCCGGGGCCTGCTGGCCTACCCCTCATCGGTGTTTCCGGACAAGCTTCGGGCGGGCGAGCTGCTGAAGGAGGTGACGCCCCCTCCGCTCTCGCACAGCTTCATTTGCCTGTCGGGCGCGGAGGCCAACGAGAACGCCGTGAAGATGGCGCGGATGGTGACAGGCCGCAGGAAGGTCATCGCGCGCACCCGCAGCTACCACGGCGCCACACTGGCCATGCTTTCGCTGTCCGGCGATCCGCGCCGCGAGCCCTTCGAGCCGGGCCTCCCCGGCGTCGTGCGCACCGTCGATCCCTATTGTTACCGCTGCCCCGTGGGCCGCGTTCCCGAGACCTGCGCCCACGAGTGCGCGGATGATCTGGAGGCGGTCCTGCGGCGCGAGGGCCCGGAGACGGTGGCCGCCGTCATCATGGAAGGCGTCGTCGGGGCGAACGGCGTGTTCGTTCCGCCGCCCGGGTACTGGAAGAAGGTCAGGGACATCTGCACGCGCCACGGCGTGCTGCTGATCGCGGACGAGGTGCTGTCGGGCTTCGGCCGCACCGGGCGCTGGTTCGCGGTCGACCACGACGCGGTGACCCCGGATCTGCTGACCGTGGCGAAGGGGCTCACCGCCGGGTACGCGCCCGGGGGCGCGGTCATCGTGACCGAGGCGGTCGCGCGTCACTTCGACGACCACGTGCTGTCATGCGGGCTGACGACCTATGCGCATCCGCTCACGTGCGCGGCCATCGTGGCGGCCATCGAGACCTACCGGGACGACGGACTGATCCCGCGCGCGGCGACGCTGGGCGCGTCGCTGGGTGCGCGCCTCGCCGCGCTCGCCCAGCACCGTCCCACCATCGGCGAGGTGCGGGGGGTCGGGTTGCTGTGGGCGCTGGAGCTGGTCCTGCCAGGGACCCGTGACCCGGTGGGCGCGCCGGCGATGGCAAGGCTGGCGGCCGCCCTCAGGCGCCGGCACGTCCACGTTCACAAGCGCGAGAATCTCGTCTACGTCGCGCCGCCGCTGGTCGCGACCGAAGCGGACCTCGGGGAGGGGCTGGCGCGGCTCGGGGCCGCGCTCGACGAAGCGTTCGGCGAAGTGGTCGGCGAAGCGCGCGCGGAGGCGAACCCATGACCGCCTCCGGGCCTGTCACGCCGAGCCCGAAGGCGGCGGGGGCGACCGGCAAGGTCTACCCGACCGCCGAGGCTGCGCTCGCCGATCTTCTGCACGATGAGCTTCGCCTGATGTCGGGCGGATTCGGCCTGTGCGGAATTCCCGAGGCCTGCATCGACGAGATCGCGCGGCGCGCGCCGCGGGAGCTGACCGTCATCAGCAACAACTGCGGCAACCAGGGGCAAGGGCTGGCCGTCCTGCTGCAACGCAAGCTCGTGCGCGCCGTGATCTGCAGCTACGTCGGCGGCAATCCCGATCTGGCCGAGCAGTACCTGGCGGGCACCGTTCGGGTCGAGCTGTCGCCGCAAGGGACCTTCGCCGAGCGCATTCGCGCCGGGGGCGCCGGGCTGGGCGGGTTCTTCACGCCTACGGGGGCGGGCACCATCGTGGCCGAGGGGAAGGAGACCCGCGTCATCGACGGCCAGCAGCAGGTGTTCGAGACGCCGCTGCGGGCGGAGCTGGCCATCGTTCGCGCGCAGGTCGCGGATGGTTTCGGCAACGCGCGCTTTCACCGGACGGCCCGCAACTTTAGCCCGCTGATGGCGACCGCGGCGACGGTGACGGTCCTGGAAGTGGATGACCTGGTCGAGGTGGGAGCCCTCGATCCGGACGACGTTCACCTGCCTGGGCTGTTCGTGGATCGCATCGTCCACGTCCCACGACATCGCGACGTCATCGAACACCGCACCACCCGAACCAGGAGCCCGGCGTGAGCTGGTCCCGCGAGGAGATGCTCCGGCGCGCCGCCGCGGAGATCCGGCCCGGCACAATCGTCAACCTGGGCATCGGCATGCCCACCGAGGTGGCGAACGAGATCGTGTCGTCGGCGAACGTGATGCTGCAGTCCGAGAACGGTCTACTGGGAATGGGGCCGTTCCCCTACGACGACGAGGTCGATCCGCTGCTGGTGAACGCCGGCAAACAGACGGTGACGGTGGTGCCCGGGGCGAGCACGTTCGACTCGGCGATGTCGTTCGCGATGATCCGCGGGGGGCACGTCGACCTGGCGATCCTCGGGGGACTCGAGGTCGCCGTGAACGGCGATCTGGCGAACTGGACCGTGCCCGGAAAGCTGATCACCGGGATGGGCGGGGCGATGGATCTGGCCGCCGGGGCGCGGCGCCTGCTGGTCATGCAGAGCCACGCGTCGAAGGACGGCAAGCCCAAGCTCGTCGCGAAGTTGACGCTGCCGCTCACCGCGCTCGCCTGCGTGGATCGCGTGATCACGGAGCTCGGGGTGTTCGACCCAGCGGGCGAGCGCTTCCAGTGCGTCGAGCGCGCGCCCGGCGTCACCGAAGAGCGCGTCCGCGCGCTGACCGGGGCGCCCGTGGATTTTTAGAAAAGGACCCTGAGAGGGTCCTTTAGATCCCCCGCGACGGTTCGGTCGAGCAAGGCTCGCCCCAACCAACGCGACTCGAAAAGGACCCTGAGAGGGTCCTTTAGATCCCCCGCGACGGTTCGGTCGAGCAAGGCTCGCCCCAACCAACGCGACTCGAAAAGGACCCTGTGAGGGCACCCCCTCTCAAGGTGATGGGCGGTCGAGACCGCCGCCGCGCTCAGGGCCCGAACACCTCGAGCTCGGAGAAGCCCGGCTCGATGCTCTGGTCGGAGATGCTGGTGAACTTGACGGCCGCGGCGTTCGCCACCGGGGGCGACAGAAGGAGATCGAGATCCCGATCGGGATCGGGGAGCAGGCGCTGCTCGCTCCACAGCACTCCCCCGGCGGCGTCGAGGATGTCGAACCTGCCCTCGACGAAGTCATAGCCGGAGGCGTACTCGCGGTTTCCGCGCATCGCGATGCGCGCCACGGTCTGCGGCGTGGCGAAGGCGATCTGGTAGTACGGAACCCTGGTGCAAGACGGGGTGGAGGCGCAGTCGCCGTACGCCGAGAACCAGCTCGTCTGCAGGTTGTTGTCCCAGCCGCTCATCGTGGACCAGTTCGTCGTGTTGTATTGCGTGCTGGAGGTCGCCGACGCGATCGGCAGCCTGGACAGGTTCTGGCCGACGTTGAACACCCGCCCTCGAAATGACCCCTTCGAATTCGAGGCCGTCAGCACGCCCGTGGGCATGTCGGCGGGAATCATCACGTCGACGCGGTCGCGGGACAATCCCAGCCACGTCGTCGTTCCGGTGGTCTGCACGGCGATCGGGCGGCCCAGGGGATCCGTGATGGTCACGGGCTCGACGGCGAGGTTGGAGCCCACGATCGAGATCGTCGCGCCCGGCAGCGCGTTGTCGGGCGTGTAGTCGACGATGCTCGGCGAGCCCGCGGCGGGCATCACGGTGAAGTAGACGGTGTTGCTGACGAGGGTCCCCATCGATAGCCACACAGGCACCTGCCCGGTCGCGATCGCGGTGGAGATCGCGACCGTGGCCGTGGCGATGGGGCCGTCCGCGGCCTGCCCGACCTGGGTCGCCACGGGGGCGCCGTCGAAGTAGATCGTCCAGCCGGCTGTGATGCCCTCACCGTGCACCTCCAGGGTGACGGGCGTTCCGGCCGTCCCCACCGTGGGGAGGACGCTGGTTATCTGGGGAGGCGAGCCCGCGCCACCCGCACCACCCGCGCCACCCGCGCCCCCGCCCGCAGCGCCTCCCAGACCGCCGTCCGCCTCGGGTGGATTCAGGCAAACCCCCTCGGCGCACAGGCCCGACGCGCACCCGGGCCCCGTGACCACCAGCGGTTGCTTCGTGCCGGTATCCACGTAGTGGGCCACGCTCGCGCACCCGAGATGGTTCTCCATCCCCGGCTCGTAGGTCGGCAGCGTCGCTGAATCGATCGCCTCGGACACGCACCGGCCGTCGACGCAAGTCTGGCCCAGATCGGGATCGCAGTCGTTCCTTCCCATGCACGCGGACACCACGCCCAGGCGCACGAACAGCGTCTTTTCGGGGACCAGGCTCATCACGGCCGTCCGAACGACCAGGACGTTGGTGCCGTCGGTCGCGGTCAACTTGACGCGCACCCGATCGGGCGTTCCCGCATCGGAGTAAACACCGAACGTCGCCGGGATCGAGTAGGGAACCACCCCGTCGCCCGAGATCGTGCGTTCTGCCATGCCGATGTTGATGACTTGGGGCAATCGGTAGGCCTGGATCAGCACCTTCGCGAGCGGCGCAGGCGCGTCCAGATCCGTCGCCACACCCACGATGATCTCCGTGCGCTTCTTCTCGGAACACCCGGCGCCGCAGAGGGGCCCGAGAGCGGCCAGCGCCGTGGTCATGATCGACATCGCCAAGCCGGTCGTTCGCGTCACGTCCCCCGACGATAGGGAGCGACGAAGGGCCCGTCAAGAATGTCCGAAGCCTGAAGTCCGAAGCCCGAGGTCCGCGGCGCGGTCAGGCGCTCGGCGGAGTTGGCGCCAGGCCCATATCGCGGAGCGCCGCCATGACGGTCTTCAGGTCCTCCCAGGTCTCCTTCTTCTTGCTGGGATCACGCAGCAGGTAAGCAGGGTGGAACGTCGGCATCAATTGAATGCCTTCGTAGGTGCGGAAATTACCGCGCAGCCGGCTGATCGGGGTGTCGTCGCGCAACAAGCACTGCGCGGCGAACTTTCCCAGCGTCACGATCATGCGCGGTCGCAGCGCCGCGAGCTGCCGCTTCAGAAACGGCTCGCACGCCTCGATCTCATCCGGCTCGGGATTGCGGTTGCCGGGCGGCCGACACTTCACCACGTTGCAGATATAGACGTCTTGCCGCCGGTATCCCATCGCCTCGATCATCTTGTTCAGCAACTGGCCGGCCTTGCCAACGAACGGCTCACCCTGCGCGTCCTCGTCCGCGCCCGGGCCCTCCCCGACGAAGACCAGGTGGGCGTCGGGATTGCCCACGCCGAACACCAGGTTCGTTCGGCCCTTCGCGAGCTTGCAGCGCTGGCAATCGCCCAGCTCCTCCCGAGCCAGCGCCAGGCCGGCCGCGCCCGTGGGTTGCGCGACGGCCCGTACGCCCTCGGCGCCGACCTGGATTTGCGCCGCGCCCGCAGGATGCCCCGGTTCGGGCACCGCCGCCCCGTTCGCCTCCGTCCCGCTCATCACCTCCGTCAGAACCGGCAATCGGCCCCGCCGGCTTCGCCCCGCGGGAACTCCTGCCAGCCCGGACCGTCCCCGCAGCGCCAGGTTCGTCCGCACCCGTGCCGCGATGCTGCGTAGCTCGTCTCTATCCACCGGCACCGGGGCTCCCCCCGCTCTGACCTCGAACCGCAGACTCGACCGGGCCGGGGCGCACCAGCGCATCGGCCCCGAGCGACGTGTAGAACGTCACCAGCGTGTCCATCGCGTCGGAGGCGCCGCCACGCGCGGCCGCCTCGCCCTGCGCCGTTCGTCGCTCGAGCTCGGCCCGGATCGCGCGATAAGCCTCGAGGAAGCGGCCCTCTGTCGAGATCACGTAGGCGCGGCCGAGCAGCGCCGCCACGCTCCCGTTCCAGCAGTTCTCGTCGCGCGCCCGCTTCACGAATCCGGGCGGGATCGCCCGCGCCACGCGCTCGCGCAGCCAGGCGCCCACGAACGGGGTGTTGCCCTCGCTGGCAACGATGGCGAGCACCCGCATCGCCGTCGTGGACGAGAAGTCGAACAGCGCGCCCGGGGTCTCGGGCTCGGTCGCGAAGACCGGCGGAGCCTTCATCCCGAACGCCCGCTCCACGAAACGGCGGCCCGCCGCCAGCAGCCCCCGATCCTCCACGGCACGCGCGTACTCGATCAGATTCCACGCGAGGAAGCCGGGATCCTGGAAGTCGCGCCCCGACAGGTCGTCGAGCTCCCCCAGATAGGCCGCCAGCACCCGGGCGGCCCCCGAGATCAGCTCCGAGCGCCCGTGGCCTTCACCTTCGAGCTGCGGCTCGGCGACCGCCGCGCGCAAGACCATCGCGCAGTCGTAGGCGGCCTCGTCGCTCGCCGCGGGCCCGATGGCCTCGGGCACGAACGAACGCCACACCTTCTCGACGAACGTCCAGGCGGCCTGGCGGTTCGACGCGAAGCGCGGGCTGTCGGAGAGATTCTGATGCCGCGCCCAGATCCAGATCGCGCCCAGCGTTCCATGAAAGTCGGCGTCCGTGGAGCCGGGCCAGGGACCGACGTTGCCCTTCAGCAAGGACGACGTTCCGCTGGACCCCACGCCCTCGCCCGCCCCCGGCCCCGCGCCGCCGCCGACCTGACGCAGCGCCAGCGCTGCGGCGGCCCGCTCGAAGTACCCGAGCACCTGCGTGCGGTAGTTCTTTAGAATGGGATCAGGCACGTCGACCTCGCCCCCGCGCGCCGAGCGCGACCACGGGTCTGATGACGGTCGCCCGCCGGGACCGGCCCGGGCGTTCGACCGGCCGGGCAACGTCGCGCAGCTTCGGCCCCAGACGATCCCAGAGCGTGTCGGCCAGCTCGGACTTGGGGGCGCGCGGCAGCGACTCGCTCTCCCCGCCCGCGAACAACAGGGTGACGGCGTTGTCGTCGCTGCCGAACCCGAGCCCCGGCGCGCCGACGTCGTTCAGCACGATGGCGTCGCACGCCTTCTCGACCAGTTTTTCGCGAGCGCGCGCGAGCCGCGCCTCTGTATCCGCCCCGATCTCCGCCGCGAAGCCCACCAGAAAGGGACGGCGCGTCGCGCGCGACCGACCCACCTCCGCCAACAGATCGGGGTTCGCGGTCAACGCCAGCTCGCGAAGCGGCGGGTTGCTGGCGCCCTCCCCCCCCGCCCCTTCGGCGCGCGGTCGTCGCGACAGCTTCCCCACCGTCCGATTCGCGGGCCTAAAGTCGGCCACCGCCGCCGCCATCACGACGGCGTCGGCCTCGGGCGCGGCGAGCATCAGGGCCGCGCGCATTTGTTCCGCCGTCTCGACATCCTGGCGCGTGATGCCGCCGCCGGCCGGGGTGTCGAGCGCCACGGGCCCGGCGATCAAGGTCACCTCGGCGCCGCGGCGGGCCGCCGCGGCAGCCAGCGAGAACCCCATCTTTCCGGACGAACGGTTGCCGATGAACCGCACGTCGTCGATCGGCTCGAACGTCGGTCCCGCGGTCACGACGATCTTTCGGCCGGCCAGATCTTGCGCCGTCAACAGACGGACCGTCGCGGCCAGGATCTCCGCCGGATCGATCAGGCGGCCTTCGCCGACCCAGCCGCAAGCGAGGTCACCGGCGTCGGGACCGACCGTTCGGAAGCGCCCGAGCGCGACCAGCTTGCCCAGATTCTGTTGTGTGAGGGGGTTGCCCCACATGTTGACGTTCATCGCAGGCGCGAGCAGCACGGGGGCGCGGCTCGCCAGGACGACGGCGCCCAGCAGATCATCGGCGCGACCCATCGCGAGCCGCGCGATGGTGTCGGCGGTCGCGGGTGCCACCACGATCACGTGAGCTTCGTCGCCGAGCTGGATGTGGCCTATGCGAGCCCCGCCGCCGCCGCCCGACGTCTCCTCGGCGGCGAACAGATCGTCGGCCACGGGAGCGCCGGAGAGCGTCTGCATGGTCAGCGGGCCAATGAAGCGCTTGGCGGCTTCCGTCATCACCACGCGCACCCGAGCGCCCGCCTTGACCAGCGAGCGACACAGCTCGGCGGCCTTGTAGGCAGCGATGCCGCCCGTAACTCCCAGGACCACGTTCTTTCCGGCGAGAGCTGACATTTTTCGGATGCCCAAAGTTACCTCAATCCCGGCGGCAAGGCCCCATCCTGGCCGCGCGCGGGCGGAAAATGTCCAACCGCTCACCCAGACGGTATAAGTTTGGCACGGTGGGCTCGGGCGAATTCCCTCGACGATTCGGCTCCTACGTCCTGCTGAAGCCGCTGGCGCGCGGAGGCATGGGCGAGCTCGACCTGGCGGTCACCGGCGGCCGCGGGATGGAGAAGTTGTGCGTCATAAAGCGCGTCCTGCCCCACCTCCTCGCCTCGGAGAACGTGCAGCGTTTTCGCGAGGAGGCGATGATGGTGGTGCGGCTGTCGCACGGGAACCTGGTCGGCGTGCTCGACGCCGGCAAGGAAGGGGGCAAGGAGGGGGGCCAGTTCTACCTCGCGATGGACTTCGTCGAGGGCAAGGATCTCCTCGCCACGTGGAACCAGTGCGCCGCCAAGCGCGTCGCCTTCCCGGTCGAGATCGCCGCCTACGTCGTCAAGGAGCTGGCTCGCGGGCTGGCCTACGCTCACGCGTACCGCGATCTGCACCTCGTCCATCGCGACATATCGCCCGCGAACGTCCTGCTGTCGTACAGCGGTGAGGTCAAGCTGACCGACTTCGGCCTGGCGACGTCGAAGCTGAAGGAGCAGCGAACGGCGCCCGGAATCATCTACGGGAAGCTCGCCTACCTCGCGCCCGAACAGGCGCGCGGCGAGGCCCTCGACCACCGCACGGATCTGTACGCTGCCGGGATCCTGCTGTGGGAGATGCTGACCGGGCAGCAGCTGTTCCCCGTGCGCACAGACAAGCCGGGCGCACGGCTGAACGACGAGGCGCCTCCCGGGAGCCCGACGCTCGATGCGCTGGAGCGCCTGCGTCACCCCACCATCACCGCGCCGTCCGCGCTGACGGGGCGGGTGCCGGCGGAGCTCGAGGCCATCACCCTGAAGGCGCTGGCGGTGTCGCCGGACGATCGCTACCAGAGTGGCGAGGCGCTGCGCGCGGACCTCGGAGCGTTCCTCGCCCGCAACGCACCCGAGACCGACGCGGCCACGCTTGCCGCGTTCATGACACGCCTGTTTCGCGAACAGATCGAGGGCGAGCGCCTCGAGCGAGACGAGCTGCTGGTGCACGCCGCCGGCCTGTTGTCGGGGGGACGTCCGGCGGAATCGGCGAGCGCCCTCGGCGGAGAAGAGGCGCGCGCCGCGAGCGCCTACGGCGCGGCCGCGACCGGAGATCCCACGGGCGAGCCCGGCGGGGCAGACAGCGGTCTCGCCGATGACCGGCGCGTCGGCGCCACGTTGGGGGGGCGGTACTTCCTGCGACGGCTGTGCGGAGAGGGCGCCATGGGCCGCGTCTACGAAGCCCAGCACGTCGAGATCGGGCGCCGCGTCGCCATCAAGATCTTGCATTCGACGTTTCGGCACACCCCCGATGTCGTGGAGCGATTCCGTCGCGAGGCCCGCGCGGCGTCCAAGATCGGGCACCCCAACATCGTCGACGTGACCGACTCTGGAACCACCCCCGACGGCGCGTTCTTCTTCGTCATGGAGTACCTCGACGGTCTGGATCTCGAGCAGCTGATCCGGCGCGAGGGCCCGCTGTCGGTCGAGCGCGCCCTGCTGATCGCCGCGCAGGTGTGCCGGGCGCTCGGCGCCGCCCACGCCGCCGGGATCATTCACCGCGACCTCAAGCCCGCGAACGTCATGCTCGTGCGGCACCGCGACGAGGACGACTTCGTCAAGGTCCTCGACTTCGGGATCTCCAAGCAGAGCGACCTCGACTCGGTCGGCGCGGCGCGCGCCACCGGCCTCACTCATCCCGATGTCGCGGTGGGCACGCCCATCTACATGGCGCCGGAGCAGGCCGCCGGCCGTACCGCCGACGGTCGCACCGACGTCTACGCCGTGGGCGAGCTGCTCTTCGAGATGCTCACGGGCAAGCCGGCTTTCTCGGGCGCGGACGTCATCGTGGTCTTCAACAAGAAGGCGAACGTCGAGCCACCGCCGCTTCGCCTGTTGCGGCCCGAGACCCCGGTCGAGATCGAGGCGATGTTGCTTCGGGCGATGTCGCGACACCCGGACGATCGCTACCCCACCATGACCGCCCTCAAGGACGACATCATGAGGTGTCTGGCGCGCATGGAAGTCCCGCCGTCGCTCGCGCGCGTGCCGTTGCCGGCCTCGCCGGACGGCACCGGTACCATCACCGCGCGAACGAACCGGAGCAGGCGGTCCGCGCGCGCCGCCTGGATCGTCGCGGCGGGCGTGGTCGTGGGATTGGGAGGCGCGTCGTTCGTCGTCGTCGGACGGAGAGGCGCTACGCCAAGCCCGCCCATCGCGCCCGCCGCGCTGCCGAGAGCACCGTCCGCCGGCGCCGCGGCCATCGACGCGCTGGCGGCCGCAAAGACGCGGAATGTTCTGCCCGAGGCCGCGGCACGGCCACCGGCGCCGGAGGTCCCGTCCGTCGCGGCCCCCCCCGAGTCCGCGCACCGGCTCACCGAGCGCGCGCGGCCGCCCTCGATGGACCGCGAGAGACTCGCCGTTCGAGCGCCGAGATCCCCGGGCAAGGTCGACGCAGCGCCGAGGGATGCGCGGGCCGGAGTCGAGCTGGTGCTCAAGGGACGCGCGGCGTTCGCCAAGGGCGACTTTCCCGAGGCCATTCGCGTCGGACGCGCCGCGATCGGCACGGGCGCGGCGCTCGAGGGGCACCTGTTACTCGGGGACGCGTTCTACAAGATGAACCGGTTCGGGGATGCCCTGCGCGAATACGACGCCGCCACGAAGGTCGCGCCAGCGAATGCCCAGGCGCAGCGGGGACACGAGCTCGCGCTGCGCGGTGCCGCAAAATAAGCCAGTGCACCGCGGCCTTTTCAGCCGTCGCCGCCGTAGACCTTGGCCGCGGCCAGGTGGTTGAAACGGTGCCAGCGGACGTGAAGGCGCGACAGCTGAAACAGCAGCTCGAGCGGCGCCTCCTCGTCGTCACGCGCGGCGGCGCGCTCCGCGAGCTCGAAGATGCGCTCGTACGCTTCCGGTGGGTGGAACAAGAACGTCTTCCCGAACACCACCACCTCGCCATCCCACATGATCCGGGCCTCGAACAGGGCGCCCGGCTCGAAGCCCGCGGTGCTCCTTCGCTCGGTCACCACGAAGCGCGCTCCCCCCAGCAGGTCGTCGATCTCCACCTGGTTGCCGGCCACGGTGATGATCTCGAACAGGCTCCGGTGACTGGTCGCCAGGCGAACCGCCACGCGGCGCTCGTCGTCCGTGAAGCTCCGATCCTGGCCGCTGGCCACGCGCGCCGCCGGGGGCGGCCCGTCGCGGAAGCGGCGCTCGATGATGTACCACTCGAGAAACGCCGCCATTCGCCCCTCGAACAGCTCACCGTCGTCGTCGAAGACCTTGCCTGCCTTGTCGAAGAAGGCATCGCGCGCGCGAATCGCCTCCAGCTTGTTCTCGCCCTCGGCGAACACCGTGGCCAGGCGCTCGACCAGCGACCAGACGGTCACCGCCGCCTGCCGAGAAGAGATGCCCCCTACACCGCTACCGCCGCCGCTCATCCATCAGTTTCGTGAAACGATCGAACAGGTAGCACGAATCGTTCGGACCCGGCGAGGCCTCCGGGTGATATTGCACGCTGAACACCGGCAGGCTGTCGTGTCGCATCCCTTCGACGGTCTTGTCGTTGAGGCTGACGTGGGTCAGCACCGCGCGGCCCTCCATCGAGGCGACGTCGACGGCGAACCCGTGGTTCTGCGACGTTATCTCCACCTTGCGGGTCCCCAGATCCATGACCGGGTGGTTGGCGCCATGGTGGCCGAACTTGAGCTTGTACGTCTTTCCCCCCAGCGCCTGACCCAGGATCTGATGCCCGAGGCAGATGCCAAAGACCGGGAGCTTCGCCGCCACGAGCTCACGGGCGGCCTCCACCGTGTAGGGCAGGGCCGCGGGATCTCCGGGGCCATTCGACAGGAACACCCCGTCCGGCTCGTGCGCCAAGGCCTCTTTCGCGGTCGTCCCCGCGGGCAGCACCGTCACCCGGCAACCGCTCGAGCGCAAGCGGCGCAAGATGCCGCGCTTGATGCCGAAATCGTACGCCACCACGTGGTGGCGCAGCGGCGGCTTGTCGGCGAACGGATCCCCGACGCCCGCCTCCAACCCGGCGCCGCGCCAAACTGGCTCATCCCATCCGTAAGGCTTCGCGGCCGTGACCTCGCGAACGAGGTCGCGTCCCTCCAGCTGAGGGTGGCGCAGGGCTGCCGCCACCGCCGACGCGGGCTCGCCGACCGCGCGGGTGATCACGGCGCGCTGGGCACCGGTCTGGCGCAAGCGGCGGGTGATGGCGCGCGTGTCGATGCCGGTGATGCCGGGGATGCCGTGCTCGGTCAGGAACTCGTGCAGGCTCGCCTGCGCCCTCCAGCTCGACACCGCGGGTGACAGCTCGCGCACCACGAACCCCGCGCACCACGGCCGGTCCGACTCGAAGTCGATCGGGTTCACGCCCACGTTCCCGATCTCGGGCGCCGTCATGGTGATGATCTGACCGCGGTAGGACGGATCGGTGAGGACCTCCTGGTACCCGGTGATCGCGGTGTTGAAGACGATCTCGCCCCCGGAGTCCGCCGCGGCGCCGAAGCCCCAGCCCCGGTAGACCGTCCCGTCCTCCATCGCCAGCAGCGCCGGCGTCTTCTCCATGTCAGCCAAAGCGCTTCTCCTCCGCGAAAACGACGTTGCCACCCACGATGGTCAGCATTGCACGCCCGCGCGCGGCGCGCCCGCCAAACGGCGTGTTCTTGGACCGAGACTTCAGCGCGTCCGCGTCGATGGTCCACGAGGACTCCGGATCGACGACGGTCACGTCGGCGACGCTCCCGACGGCCAGCGAACCGCCCGGCAACCCCAGCACGTGCGCGGGCGAGGCCGTCAGCAAGGCGACCCAGCGGGCCGGGGAGACGACGCCAGCGCGGACCATCTCCAGCGACAGCGGCACGGCGGTCTCGAGGCCGATCATTCCGAAGGCGGCCTGCTCGAACTCGACGTCCTTCTCGACCGGGGAGTGGGGCGCGTGATCCGTGGCGATCGCGTCGATGGTCCCGTCGCGCAGGCCTTCTTGCAGCGCCGCCAGGTCCGCCGTCGTGCGCAGGGGCGGGTTGCACTTGGCGTGCGTGTCGTATCCGGCGCACGCGTCGTCGGTGAGCGTGAGGTGGTGGGGAGTGACCTCGCAGGTCACGGGCAACCCCCGTCGCTTGGCGGCGCGAATCAGGGCCACCGATTCGGCGGTGCTCACGTGGGCCACGTGATAGCGGGCCCCGGTCATCGCGCAGATCTCGATGTCGCGCGCAACCATCGATGATTCGGCCGCCGCGGGCTGGGCGCGGATCCCCGCGCGCGTCGACACCACCCCTTCGTTCATTGCCCCCCCTTGCGACAGCGTCAGATCCTCGCAGTGTTGGATGAGGGGTAGGCCGAACGTGCGTGCGTACTCCATCGCGCGGCGCAAGAGCTCGGAGCTCATGACGGGCCGACCGTCGTCCGACACGGCGACGATCCCGGCGTCCTTCATCTCACCGATCTCGGCCAGCTCCTCGCCCTTCTGTCCCTTGCTGACCGCACCGATGGGATAGACGCGCACGACCCCGACGGCCCGCGCGCGGCTGACGATGAGCTCGGTCACGGCGCGGCAGTCGTTCGGAGGCACCGTGTTCGGCATCGCGCACACGGCCGTGAAGCCGCCCGCGGCGGCGGCACGTGTCCCCGACGCGATGTCCTCCTTGTATTCCTGGCCTGGCTCGCGCAGATGCGTGTGCAGATCGATGAGCCCCGGCATCACCCAGAGCCCGCGGACGTCGAGGACGCGGGTCCCCGGGCCGGCGGCGCCCGCCAGACCGGGGCCGATCTCCGCGACGCGGCCATCCCTGAGGAAGACGTCGGCCTCGGAGTCGAAGTTACTCCTCGGGTCGATGACCCGCCCGGCGCGCAAGCAAAGGTCCAAGGCGCCTTCTGAATAGGAGCTTCGTCCCCTCCCGTCAACCGAAAAAGCGGCCGAAGCGGCCCGCCGAAAGCCTGCCTACTCCGCCCCGGCCTCGCCGCCGCCGAGCAGGTACAGGATCGCCATGCGGATTGACACCCCCCGGGCGACCTGCTCGAGGATCACGGCGCGGGAACCGTCGGCGACGGCGGGGTCGATCTCGACGCCGCGGTTGATGGGCCCCGGGTGCATCACGATCGCGTCGGGCTGGCACAGGGCGAGCCGTCGTTCGTTGAGGCCGAAGTAGCGCGAATACTCACGGGTGTTCGGGAACAGCGGCGCGCCGAAGCGCTCCTTCTGGATGCGCAACATGATGACGACGTCCGCGCCCTCGAGCGCCGGCTCGATGCGATCGTGGACGGTCGCGCCGAGCTCGGCCGCCCCGGCCGGCAAGAGCGTCCGCGGCCCGGCGAGCTGGACGTGCGCCCCCAGCTTGGCCAGCGCGAAGACATCCGACCGCGCCACCCGGCTGTGGGTGATGTCGCCGCAGATGGCCACGCGGAGGCCAGCGATCTTTCCCTTGTGCGCGCGAATCGTCGCGCAGTCGAGCAGCGCCTGCGTCGGATGCTCGTGCGCGCCGTCCCCCGCGTTCACCACCGACGCCCGGATGCGGGTCGCGAGCAGCGCCGCGGCCCCCGCCTGCGCGTGTCGGAGCACGACGATGTCCGGCGACATCGCGTCGATGTTCTGTGCGGTGTCGAGCAGCGTTTCGCCCTTGACCGTCGACGACGAGGCGCCCGAGATGTTGACGGCATCCGCCGACAAGCGCTTCGCGGCGATCTCGAACGAGGTGCGCGTCCGCGTGGAGGGCTCGAGGAACAGGTTGATCACCGTCTTGCCCCGCAGGGTGGGCACCTTCTTGATGGGCCGGGCCGCGATCTCGCCGAATCTGTCGCCGAGATCAAGGATGGTGGTCAGGTCCTCTGGCGCCAACCTCTCGATGCCGAGCAGGTGCTTGTGTGGGAACACCATCATGCCCGCCGTTCTCGTAACACCACCCGGTCCCACTCGCCACGCTCTTTCAACATGACGCGCACCGATTCCGTCGCCGCCGTCTGCACCACTGTCCCGACGAAATCGGGCTGGATCGGAAGCTCACGGCGTCCTCGATCCACCAGGACCGCGAGCTTGACGGCCCGCGGGCGCCCATAGTCACCGAGCACGTCCATGGCAGCGCGCACGGTCCGACCGGTGAACAGCACGTCGTCCACCAGCACGATCACCCGACCGTCGATGGACTCCGGCAACTCCGTGGGCCCGATCTCAGGCTTCGGAAGGCCGTGAAACACGTCGTCCCGGTACAGCGAGATGTCCACGGCGCCGAGCGTTGGGGCCGGCGTGTCGCCCGACTCCCGAATCATCCCGGCGAGCCGCGACGCCAGGTGGGCCCCGCCCGTGCGCACCCCGACGAGGTAGATGGCATCACCCTCGTGGCCGAGCCGCTCGACCAGCTCGTAGGCCATGCGGCGAAGCGCCCGCCCCATCCCGATTGCGTCGAGGAGCTCGCGGCGTTCGACGAGATCGGCGTCGGGCGGGGGAAGCCGGGGTGACATCGACTAGAAATAGTACCGCAGAGCGATGTCTTCGAAGAGCGCCCTCACGGTCGTCGCGCCGCCCACCCCCACTGACCAGGCCGTGGCCCCGGCGGCATGCTCCAGACGAAACGCCAAACCGCTACGAATGCCCAACGACAGCGCCGCGGCTCCGATGAAGCCGAAGTGCAACTCGGCCTCGAGGCTGGTGCGCAGCTCCGCGACGTAAGCGGTCGCGGCCGAGCCAGCGGCCCGAAAGACGACGACGGTCAGGTCCGGACCGGCCGCGATGGCGACGTGCCGCCAGTTCGCGAGCAAGACCGACGCTCCGAGCACGGGGCCCGCGCCGAAATAGGTGTCGAGCCCGCGGCCGCCGTCGCTGCCGCCGCCGAGCGCGAGCGCGAGGCCACCGTCGAGGGCCACGTTCCTGCCCACCCAGCGGCGCGCGACCAGCGCGCTGGCCGAAACGGGGGGACACGCGCCCGCGGCAACCCCTGCCGCACCGGCCGTCGTCGTGAGCGCGGCCGGGCATCCGCTCATCGCGCGCAGCCCGAACACCGGCAGCCTCGTGGCCACCGGTCTGACCTCGACGCCCCAGGTGTCGCGAACTGCGTCGTGGTCCGACTCGAAGGTCGCGACATCGCCTGTCGCGACCTTGCGCTCGATCGGCGCGGCCGGAGGACCCGCCGGGGCGGGTTCCGCCCCGCCCGGTGTAGCGGGCGCCGGCGTCGCGCCCTCCGCCGCCGGCGGGGTCTCGGGAAGCGGCGACGGCGGTGGCGGCGTGGGCGGCGGGGTCTCCGCGAGCGGCGGCGGCGAGACCGGCTGCGGAGCCGCGGCCCCTGCCCGACCGGCGCCTGCGACGACGAAGCCAACCGTGAGCGCCGAGATCCCCAGAAAGGACGCGCCGAACGCTCTCGACCCGTGGGACCACGCCCGTTTCGCGCGCGGCGACGCCGCCCCGACGATCATCAAGAGCCGCCCCCCGACGAGAGGCAGATGCGCGGCGTCCCGGCGGGAGCGGAGGAGTCACAGTAATACTGTTCGGCCTGTCGCGTGCACGGTTGACCCGCCACGCACGCCTCGTAGCAGGCCGACAGGGGGCGGTCGGCCGGGCGCTGCGTGCAGACGCTGCCGGCAGGACAGGCATCGGAACCCACGGTCGCCGCGGCGTCGCAGCCCTCCGAGAGGCAGGCCCCTCCCGGGAAGCGGGGATCGTTCACCCGGCAATACGCCCCGAACGGGCACTGCGCGCGGTGCATGCAGGCGTCGCCGATGTGCGCGGCCTTGTTGTAGCAAGTGAGCGCGACGGCATCGCAGGTGTCTCCTCCCGTCTCGTCGGGATTGATCTGCGCCGCGCAGTCGCTGTCCAGCTTGCACGAGCCCGCCATCGCAGGCGCGGCCAGAGGCGTGCAATAGCCGAGGGAGATGTCGTCGGTGGGCACGTCCGTGGTCGCGTTGGTGTTGCGTACGACGCTGAGGCAAATCTGTTCCGCTCCGCACGCGCTGTTCTTCGTGCAGAAGCCGCCGCAAAACGTCCTGTTGAGGCCGGTCGCGTTGTGCAGATCGCGATCGACGCACTCGCCGCTGCGGCACTCCGCGCCCGCGCCGCAGGCGTCGCCGACCGACTTCGTCCCCACGGCCGGCTGACACGTGAGCAGCGTCGTGCGCCCGCTCGCGGGCAAGCAGGTCTCCGTCGCGGCGCAGTCCTCTTCGCCCTGGCAGACCGTCCCGACGACCGACGCTCGCGGCGCGCAGACGCCCAGGCGAGCCACCGACCCGTTTGGAAGCGACGCGCTCACGAAGTCGTCCATGCAGACGTAGCCATCCGCGGCGCTGCAGTCGGCGTCATTGCGGCACAGCGTGCTGCAAAAAGCAGCGCCACCTCGGGCAACGCAAAGCGAATCGTCCGCGCACCGCCGGTTCGCCGCCGGATCCGGCGAGCACGGCATGCCGAACGCGAGCGCGCCCGCGCGCGGCGGAATGCAAGCCAGGTACTCCGTGTCGCCCGCCGCGCCGACCGCCATCGTGGGCACGCAGATCTCCCCTGACGGACAAACGGCGTCCGCCCCTTGCTGGGTGACCTGGCCGGTCGCCAGCCCAGCCTGACCATGGACCTGCCCGCACCGCCGGCCCACACAGATCCCGACACCGCTGTGCGGTGCGTACGACGCCACGCCGCCTTCGACCGGCGAGAACGGCGCCGGGCTGCAAAACGTCCCCACGGGGCAATCGACGTCCGCGGCGCAGGCACGGGTGCAGCGGTGCGCGAAGCAGCCGCTGCCAAGATAGCCGCCCTCGTTCTCACAGGCGTAGGGCCCGTCCTCGGGCTCACAGGCAGTGCCCACCGGCGGGTAGTGGCCCGCGATCAAGGTCGTCGAGCAGGCGCCGGCATATGCGCTGCTGGACGCGTTTGCGGGCGGGGTCGCGGCGGGGCTCAGCCCGAGCGCGCAGTCCTCACCCTTCGGACAGGCGGCGCCATTGGCGCACGGCGCGAGCGATCCCGGCAGGCAGTAGGAGAACGGATCCCCGAGTTGGTTCGCGGCGCACGACATCTTCGTGCCGGCCGGCAACGGGGAAGGGGCCTCGGCCGGGCCGCAATCGGCCGTCGTCGCGCAGGTCTTCGAGCAGAAGCCGTTCCAGCACACCCCTCCGGCGCAGTCGGCCGCGCCGACGCAGCATGCACCGAGGCCCCGCTTCGCACCCGCCGCGACCGCAGGGCACATCACGCCCATCCGGGGGCCGTCAGCGACGTCCCCACCCGCGTCGACCGGCGTGACGCTCGCCTTGCCGCCGCTTCCGCAGGCCGACAGGAACGCCAGCAGCCCCACGGCGACCAGGCGACTCCCCGCGGGGAACCCGAGGGGACCGATCGAAGTCGTGTTCTCAATCCAAATCAAGCAACGCATGGACCTCCCGGATGTAGCATGATTCCGGGGTCACCCTCGAATTTCTCGGCCCTGAATGGACACGAAACCGCCCACCGCCGCCATCCTGCTCATCGGGGACGAAATCCTTTCGGGTAAGGTCGACGACGAAAATGCGCGCTACCTGCTCCGCGAGCTTCGCCAGCGCGGCGTTACGGTGGCGCGCATCGAGATCGTGCCGGACCAGCTGCCCGATATCGCCGAGACGGTCGCGCGCCTCTCCGCTCGCTTCGACTGGGTCTTCACGTCGGGAGGCGTGGGGCCAACCCACGACGACGTGACCTTGCCGGCAGTCGCGGCGGCGTTTGGCACGACCATGGCGCGTAACCCGGAGCTCGAAGTCTTGATGCGCCGCAGCTGGGGCGAGGGCTTGCATCTCCGCGACCTTCGAATGGCCGACATCCCCGTGGGCGCTCGACTCGAGTACGGCGCGCGCGCGGAGGCCACGATCTGGCCGATTGTCGTGATGAAGAATGTCTGGATTTTGCCAGGAGTTCCGAAGATATTCCGTCGTAAATTTGAAGTGATACGCGAGTTATTCAAGGGCCCCGAGATTCACGCCCGAGTGGTCTATTCCGCCGAGCCTGAGGGGGCCATCGCCGACACCCTCGACGCGGTCGTCGCGGCGTTCCCGACCGTCGATATCGGCTCGTATCCCCACCTCGACGCGCTCGACTACAAGGTCAAGATCACGCTCGATGGGCGAAACCCCCAGGCCGTGGAAGCGGCCACCGCCCTGCTGGTTCAGCGCCTCGGGCCCGCGATCGTCCGTACCGAATAGACGGACGCCCATCCCCGGCGCACGCGAAGCTTCTCACGCGCGGGGCTCCTTAAAGTTTGCTTGCGTCGTCGCCGAACACCAAACGTGCAACCGGTGAAAAATGCGGGTGCGTCCAGCCCGCAAACGCAGCCAGCAGACGCAAACATCGGCAAACGTAACAAAAAGACCTCTTTTGTGACACGCCGCCGAAACAGCAGTTGGTGTATGAACGAGGGGCCGGTACCCCTTAAGCAGCCGCTCGTGGCACTCCAAGGTATCGGCGAACCAAAAATAGGCATGAGGAGCTTCGATTCAAATGAACGGCAACCGTAGTGTGGGTGGAGAGTTTCGGCAGCCGGTGAGGTCCCTGGATCCGACGATGTCGACGAAGCGGTCCGATACCGTGTACGTGGGTCGGTCCTCGTTTCGGATCGAACACGACCTGAGCTCCACGCCTCCACCGATGGTGGACGCGGGCTATTGGTTCAGTGGTCTTCCCTCCGACCCGGCCGCCGAGCAGTGCGGGGACGGATCGACCAGCTTCCGGTCAGCGGCCGACGACGCCGGCAAGGACGGGGCCGGAGGAGTCGAGCGCGAGCGCAAATGGGTCAAGCCGTCGTCATGGAAATCGATGGTGATTCCGGTCGCAGCGTTCTCTCTCGGCATGTTCGTGTCGCCGCTGTCAGGCTCGTCGCTGCCCCATCAGCTGAAGGACAGGGTCAGGGCGCTGGCGCCCATCGCACGAACCGTCGCGAAGGACCCCGACGCCGCGCCAGCGCTCACGATCTCGGCCATGGAGCCGCTCATTGCCGCCGGTCCAGGCAGGCCCATCGTGGCGCCCGCGATCCCGGCTATGGCGGCGAACCCGGCCGCACGGCTCGCGTCCGTGCCGGAATCCCCGGCCAAGGCTCGTATCGCCCGGCGGTCCATGGGCCGCGATCGGATCGCGGGTGGCGGCGGGGTGGCGCCGAGCGCCCTGGATCGACGAGGCAGGGAGCGCAGGAAGCCGCAGACCGAGATGAAGCTGGGCGACCCCTCCGAGGAGTCGGCTTCGCCGCGCTCGACCGCGCCGGTGATCAAGCCCTGGGTCGATCCTTGGGCCTCTTGAGCCGTTGCCAGGCGCGCTGACCGCCGCGTTGACAACCGCCCTGCCCGCCCGGAACACGGGAACCACGGCGCCGGCGGTGGTCATGACCGCGTAATTGCGGTAGGAGTCCCGCTGCCATGGGCGACGTTCCCGCTTCCGTCAAAGGGATGAACGACATTCTGCCTCCGGACGTGTCGAAATGGCACTTCCTGGAGGAGAAGGCGCGCGGCGTGCTGGAGTCGTTCGCGTACCGCGAGCTGCGGACGCCCGTGCTCGAGTACACCTCCCTGTTCACCCGCTCCGTCGGCGAGGTGACGGACGTGGTCGAGAAGCAGATGTACACGTTCGACGACCGCGACGGCCGGTCGGTGTCGATGCGCCCCGAGGGCACGGCCCCGGCTGTGCGGGCGTACCTGGCGGCGTCGCAGTGGAACCAGGAGCCGGTCACCCGCTGGTACTACCTCGGTCCCATGTTCCGCCACGAGCGCGCCCAGCGGGGGCGCCTCCGACAGTTCCACCAGATCGGCGCGGAGCTGTTCGGCGTGTCCGAGCCCAGTATCGACGCGGAGATGATCGCGATGCTGGCAACCTTGTTGACGGAGCTGGGGATCCCGCCCGCCAGCTTCACGGTCACGTTGAACACGCTCGGTCAGCCCGAGGAGCGCCCTGCCTACCGTGACGCCCTCGTGGCGTTCTTGACCAAGCACCGTGACCGGCTCGACGAGGACTCGAAGCGTCGGCTTGAGCTGAATCCGTTGCGGGTGCTCGACTCGAAGAGCCCGGACGTGCAGGCGCTGGTCGCCGAAGCCCCGGTGATCCACGACCACATCGGCGACGAGTCTCGGGCGCGGTTTGCCCGGGTGCGCGAGGTGCTGACGGGGCTCGGCGTGGCGCACGAGGTGGATCCGCGGCTGGTGCGGGGCCTCGACTACTACACCGCGACCATCTTCGAGATCAAGGTGACCGCCGGCGATCTCGGCGCCCAGAACACCGTCTGCGGCGGGGGCCGCTACGACCGGCTGGTCGAGTCGCTGGGCGGCCCCAAGGTCCCTGCGCTCGGCTTCGGGCTGGGGATCGAGCGAGCGCTCCTGGCGATGGCGGAGCCCGCCGCCAGCTTCGAGCCCGCGCTCGCGGTGTTCGTCGCGACCCTGGATCCCGCCGCCCTCGGCTATGTCCTGCCGCTCGCGCACCGGCTGCGCGCCGCCGGGATCCGGACGGAGGTCGAGCACCGCGGGGGGAGCCTGAAGTCGCAGCTCAAGCGCGCGGACAAGCTGCGCGCCCGCCTGGCGATCATCGTTGGCGAGAACGAGGTGACGGCGCGGCGCGTGCAGGTCAAGGACCTCGCGGCCGGCACTCAGCTCGAAATCGCCGAGGCGGACCTGGAATCGAAGATCCGCCAGCTCCTCGACTAGTGCAAGGTCGCCGCTTCGCGGAATGGGCTTCGCCCGTCCCGCCCAGCGCCCGCTCGCGGCCACGGAGCCGGGCTAGGTCTCGACCTCTTCCATTTCGCCCGGGCGCTTCGGGCGGCGGATCTCGCGGCCGGGGCGCGCCGCGGACTTCCGCTGGCTGGCGAGGTAGCGCTCGTTGAGCGAGATCAGGATGGGGCTGGCGATGAAGATCGACGAGTAGGTGCCGACGATGACGCCCACGTTCATGGCGAACGCGAAGTCACGGATGACCCCCACGCCGAACACGTTCATGGCCAGCGTCACGAAGAACACCGTGGCGCTGGTCCAGATGGTGCGTGACAGCGTCTCGTTGATCGAGATGTTGACCACGCGGTCGAACTTGCGGTCGCGCATGCGGGCCGCGTTCTCGCGGATGCGGTCGAACACGACGATGGTGTCATTCATCGAGAAGCCGATGATGGTCAGGATCGCCGCCACCGTCGTCAGCGAGAACTCCTTGTACGTGACGGCGAACGCCCCGAAGGTGATCACGGCGTCGTGCAGCAGCGCGACCACGGTGCCGGGGGCATAACGAAAGTCGAAGCGAAACAAGATGTACACCATGATCAGCAGGATGGCCGCCAGCAGCGAGCGCACGCCGTCGAACTGCAACTGCTTGCCGGCCTTCGCGCCCACCGACTCCACCTGCGGAATGGCCGTGACCGTGCCCGCACCGAGCTTCTGATCGAGGTCCCGCCAGATCTCCTTGTCGATGCTGACCAGGGTGACCTCGTAGGTGCTCTCCTCGAGGCGTCCGAACGGCTGAACCTGCGCCGCGCTGATGCCGACCGACTTCAAGGAAGCCGACAACGTCTCCGTGCTGACCGCCTTGTCGTAGCGCAGGTAGACCTTGTCTCCGCCCTCGGACCACTCGAACCGCTTGAGCGTCGCATCGCCCTCCCTGGCCAGCGACTGCTCCGCCCGGCGCGCCTGCTCCGTCGACAGCACCGAGACCGCACCGATGCGTACCAGGTAGTCGTCCTTGGACTTGCCGCTCGGATCCTCGTAGCGGACCACGTCGGCGTTGTCATGCCCGATGTCGGCCAGGGTCTGTCGCAGCTGACCGGCGTCGATCGGACGCGAGAACTCCAGCAGCAGCTCGGTGCCGCCGCGGAAATCGACGCCCCAGTTCAGGAAGTGCCCACGGCTCTTGATGACGTACGCGTTCAACGGCAACATGACCGCCGTCAGCAGCACCAGGATGATCGACGTCCCGATCCAGTACTTCTGATTGCCGATGAACTCGTACGTCGAGTGTGGCTTGATGATCTCGAAGAACTTCTGCTGATTTTTCGCCGCCATGGTGACCTTCCGACCTCAGATCGACAGCGTCGCCGGGGCCCCGCTGCGGCGGCCGACCATCAGGTCGAACATCCAGCGCGACAACCAGTACGAGGTGACCAAGTTGGTGATGATTCCGACGAGCAACGTCACGGCGAACCCGCGGATGGGGCCGGAGCCGTAGGAGTAGAGGACGACGCCGGCGACGAAGTTCGTCACGTGAGCGTCGAACACGGTCCAGAACGCCCGTGAGAACCCGGCGTCGACCGCGCTGCGCGGGGACTTGCCGTTGCGGAGCTCCTCGCGAATTCGTTCGTAGATGATGATGTTCGCGTCGACGGCCATGCCGATCGTCAACACCAGACCCGCAATACCGGGCAACGTCAGCGACGCCTCGAAGGCGGCGAGGATGGCCACCATGAACAGCATGTTCAGCGTCATGGCGATGTTCGCGATGATCCCCGAGGCCCGGTAGTAGATGAGCATGAACAGCACGACCGCCGCCGCGCCGATCAGCATCGAGAACTTCGCCTTCTGAATGGAGTCGCGCCCCATGGTGGGACCGACCTGCGTCTCGAAGGTCTTGCGCAGCGGGGCCGGCAGCGACCCCGACTTCAGGACGGCGACCAGATCCTTCGCCTCTTGCTGCAGCTGAAACGGATCCCCGAAGCCGCCGAGCGTGATGCGCCCTCGGGAGCTGATGATGCCCTCGATCACCGGGGCGCTGTTGATCTTGTCGTCGAGCACGATGGCCATCTTGCGGCCCATGTTCTCGCGCGTCATGCGCTCGGAGAGGATGGCGCCCTGGTGGTCGAACTCGAACGTGACCTCGGGGCGACCGGTCTGCTGGTCCCAGGTCTGGTCGGCGTTCGACAGGTATTCGCCGGTCAACACCGCCCGCCGCTTCATGAAGAACGTCCGCCAGTACCGGTCGGGCGTCGCCTCGCCCGCGTCGTTGCGGACGGCGTTCTCCTCGTAGCCGATCTCGTGATCGGGAGGCAAGGCGTTGTCGCCGGTCAGCCCGGCGAAGAACTTCTCCAGCGTCTCCCGCGACTTGGCCTTCAGGTAGACGTCCTCGTGCGGCTTGCCCGAGTCCTTCTCGGTCCACGACTCGGGGAGGATGTCGATGCCGCTGTCCTTGGGGACCAGCGCCTCGATCCGCTTCATGTAGTCCGCGCCGTCATCGACGATCTTGAACTCGAGCTGGGCGGTCTTGCCGATGATGTTCTTGATGCGCTCGAAGTCGGGCGTCTTCAGACCGGGGAGCTCGACGATGATGTCGGTGCCCTTCTTGATGATGGTGGGCTCGGCGACGCCGAACTTATCGACGCGGCCGCGAATCGTCTCGATGCCCTGGCGCAGCGCCGAGTCACGCACCTCCTCGATCTGGTCAGGATCGAGGCGCAGGCGGATGACACCGGTCGCCGTATCTCGGCTGATCACGTCCACCTGCTTGCGAAACTCACGAAGCAGGTCGTCGTTCAAGCGGCCCTGATCGGCCGGGCTTTTGAACGCGATGATGATGTCGTCGCGGCCCTCGCGATTGATGGTGACATCGACGGTCTTCTTGGCGTCGTCCTTCTTGTCGTCCTTCTTCAGGCGATCTTCAATCTCGGACGCGATCCGATCGACCTTGTCCGAGACCGCCTTGTCCACGTGCACCTCGTAGACGAGGTGCAGGCCGCCCTGCAGATCCAGCCCGAGCTGGATGCGCTTCTGGAAGTACTTCTTGACGACGGCCGGCTGCTGCGCCTCGGGCACGATCGTAGGGACCAGATACAGACATGCCAGCGCCACGAGCGCGCCGTATAGGAGTGCCTTCCACCACCAGGACCGTTCCATGGTTCGTGCCCGTTCCTTCTCTTCAGACGTGGGAGCCCGTAAGCTGACTTTGAGCTGACTCTGGGGCCGGCGCGCCGACTATGAAGCCTTGGCGTCCGATTTCACGGCTTCGCCGGGCGTATGCTTGTTGCTGACGTGGGTGCGGAGGACCTTCAGGCGAACCCCCTGCTGCACCTCGACTGTCACCTCGAGGTCCTTGATCCCGGTGATCTTTCCGATGATCCCGCCCTGCGTGACCACCACGTCGCCGGGCTTGAGCTCGTTCAGCATCGCCTGGTGCTGCTTTGCCTTCTTCTGCTGCGGCCGGATGACCAGCAGGAAGAACACGCCGAAGATGAGGATGATCGGCAGAAAGCTGCCGAATTGACCGAGCGGACCGCCCGCGGGCGCCGCCTGTGCGAGACTGAAAAGTGCGGATGTCAAAGCTGGGGCCTCCAAGGGGCTGAACGCATACCAGACGCCCGATCCTGGGTCAAGGTTGTCCTTCGCTGTGGCGCTGCGTGGTGGCGCCGCGTGGCGCCGCGAGTCACGCCCCGGCGAGGCTCAGATCTCGTTTGCGGCGAAGGCCGTCACCTCCGCCAGGGACGTCGCCCCCAGGACCAGCATGACCAGCCGATCGAAGCCGAGCGCCACCCCCGCCGTGACGGGCATCGCGGGCAGGGCAGCCAGCAGCCGCTCGTCAATGGGATAGATGGCCTTCCCGCGCGCGCGGCGCGCGGCGCGCTCCGCCTCGAAGCGGGCGCGCTGTTCGACGGGGTCGGTCAGCTCTCCGAACGCATTGGCGAGCTCGATGCCGTCCGCGTAGAGCTCGAAACGCTCGACGAACCGGGGATCGTCTGCGCGCCGACGGGCCAGTGCCCCGAGCGGCGCTGGCCAGTCGAACACGAACGCCGGTCCCAGCTCCGCGAGGCGCGGCTCCACCCGGTCGAGCCACACCTGGAAGAAGATGTCGTCCCATTCGGTGGCCGTGCCGAGGTCGATCCCCGCCCCGCGCGCCTTCGCCGCCAGGGCCGCGGCGTGCTCGTCGCCGTCGAGCGCGAGGCCGGCGAATCGGTCCATCACCTCGCGCACCGTGACGCGAGCGAACGGCGCGTCCGGGAGCCTCGCACCGCCCTGCCCCACCGGCCCGTCGGCGCCGGCGTCGGCGACCACGGCCGCGGCGGCGAGCCTGACCAAAGCCTCGCAGTCGTCCGCGATCCGGCCGAGCGGCTCATTGGCCCGGTACCACTCGATCATCGTGAACTCGGGCTCGTGATGCGGGCCGCGCTCGTCGGCGCGCCAGCACTTGCCGATGGAGACGATCTTCTCGTACCCCGCCGCGCACAGCCGCTTCATCGCATACTCCGGCGAGGTCACGAGCCACAGGTCCCCGGACGGGATGGCGTCGAGGTGCGTCTCCTGCCCGGGCGAGGGGACGCGCGCGGGGGTCTCGACCTCGAGAAAGCCCTCGGCTTCGAACCAGCGCCGGAGGGCGCTGCGAACCCGAGCCCGCCCCTCCAGCGCCGGGCGGCGCTCGGCGAGCCGCCCTCGCTCGTCCGTCACGGGGTCGCTGCTCCTCGGTGCGCGCTCGCTGGCGGTCAGGCGCGGCCCACGCGCTCCAGGTATTGCCCGGTGCGCGTGTCGATCTTCACCACGTCGCCCGCGTTGATGAACAGCGGGACCTGCACCGACGCGCCCGTCGAGATCTTCGCCGGCTTGGTGGTATTCGTCGACGTGTCCCCGCGGAAGCCGGGCTCGGTCTCGGTGATCTTCTGCTCGATGAAGTTCGGCAGCGTGACCCCGACCGCCCGGTTGTCGAAGAACAGCACCTCGACGTTGATGTTCTCGGGCATGAAGTCCCTCGACTCTCCGATCGTCGACTCGGGGATGCTGACCTGGTCGTACGTGGTCGTGTCCATGAACACGAACGAGTCCGCTTCGCGATACAGGTACTGCATCGTCTTGATCTCGACGTTCGCCTCCTCGAGGCGCTCGCCCGAGCGGAAGTTCCTTTCGAGCACGGCGCCCGTCAAGAGGTTCTTCATCTTCGTTCGCGTGAACGCGGCGCCCTTGCCCGGCTTCACGAACTGGAACTCGATGACGGTGTAAGGGGAGCCGTCCATCATGAACTTCAACCCCTTGCGGATGTCGGACGTGTCGTAGGCCATGGAAGCGGGGATTTAGCCCGGCCTCTCCGCGCCGTCAAGGACGAGCCAGGTCCGCCAGCGCGGGCGAGCCATCGGGCCAGCCTGGACCACGACTTCGACGACGACCTGGCTTGTGGCGGATCAGGGACTCGAACCCCGGACCCGGCGCGTATGAAACGCCTGCTCTAACCAACTGAGCTAATCCGCCTTGAACTCGCGACCAACAGCAGCCGAAAGTCGCGGGGGATTTTGCGCTCGGGCCTTCCCCTGTCAAGAGCGAACGGCGCGTCGGCGAATTCTTGCCACGAAAGAAACGTCTGCTTGACGGGGCGTGGGCACCGCCCCTATAACGCGCGAGGAGAAAAATGCGGCTCTACAGCGGGAAGATCCCGACCATTGCTACGGATGTCGTCAAGGCCCTGACCGAATCGGGCGACATCGCGGTGGTGGATCGCGGCGAGGCGGAGATGGACGCGCAGGCGGTGCTGAAGGAGTACCTGCGCCTGGATCGCGAGATCACCGAGAAGACGAAGGACATCCTCCAGAAGAAGGGGCTGCCCTACGAGCAGTTCGGCAAGGTGAAGCGCACCTTGGCCCACGAGAAGGGCCTCGGCCTCGGCGAAGAGGGGCTCGAGTGGATGACCAGTCAGATGATCGAGTCGTTCATGCAGTCTCCCCACGTCGACGAGATCTTCGCGGAGGACACCGTGCTGAGAAAGCGCATGGCCGACGTCCTGAAGAAGCACATGCAGGTCGACGAAGAGCTGGATGAAGAGGTTCGCCGCAAGATCAAGAACCTCGAAGAGGGCACCGCGACCTGGGAGATCGAGTACCAGAAGGTGCTCGACCAGATGAAGCGCAACCGCGGGTTGGAGTAGGGGCCGCGGCTTCGCCGCCGCAAGGGGCCTCGGAAGGCCCCCTGCGAGATCCCCGCGGAGTTGCTTCACGTCGTGGCCGGTCCGGCAAAGCCGGACCTCCGGGTGCTTGGATCGGCTTCGCGGTCGCCGGAGCCTGAAACTCGCGGAGTCAGAGCTCCGTCCAGCCCAGGATCTTGAAGGGCTCGGCCGACACGCCGTTGTTGGCGGGGGTCGAGGTGCCGACGACGAAGTTTTGCAGGACGCTGCCGTTGATGACCACGGGGCCGGTGGAGCTCATCACCATGATCTTTCCGCCGACGACGATGGGCGCGCTGACGGGCTCGTCGCCTACCTTCAACGCTTGCTTGAGGATGCTCTGGCCCGCCGTGTACTGGTGGATCTGCATGTATGTCGCGCCTTTGCCGCAACCGCTATCGGCGGGCACGTACCACGTGGAGAGCGCCAGGAAGCCACTGCCATCCTGCTTCAGCACCGCGAGGGGCGTCGACATCGGTCGCGCCGTCAGCGGCATGTCCATCAGGCAGTTCGACCCGCTCGAGTCCGTGACGGCGCACATGCGGGGCGCGTCGCCGACCTTCAGGACGATCTGTCCGTTCGTCCCGAAGCTCGGATCCGCGTAGACGCCGCCGTTGGCGTCCACGAGATCGCGCATGAAGACCATCTGCGAGGGCGCCAGCCCCTGCGTGGCGGCGTCCATCGGCGAGTTCGTGACCTGAACGAGGTAGATCTCGTGCGGATGGTTCGTCGGATCGTCGCGGTCCAGTTGCACCACGGTCGGCGTGAAGTGCAGCGGATTGTCGCAGCCCAGGCTGGTCACCAGGTGCGGCGTCGCACCCCCGTCGAAGCGCCACAGATTTCCCCACGTGTCCCCCGCGTAGGCGCCGAGCAGCTTCTGGCGCTCGTCGACGCCTGTCGCGGCGTTGCGGCTGTAGTCCTTCGCCGTGGCCACGTCGGTCAGCATGGTGTACTCCTCGACGCAGGAACCCCCGGGCGGGCTCACCGCGGCGCGGGTCACGACGCCGCCCGATTTCGCGCTGATCGACAGCAGCGAGAGCCCCTGCCCCGCCCCACTGCTGCTGCTGTCGACGCGATACCCGGAGCCCAACAGGAGGCGATAGTCGTCGAGGGCGTCGGTTTTGTTCAGGTAGAACGCCGGCACCGAGATCGTGAGGCCCAGCGCGGCGTCGTACGTGCCCTTGCTGGCGCTGTTCGCCGTCGACCACAGCACCTGAAACGGCGGATTCGCCGTCGGGTCGGTGATGTCGAGGGCGAACGCCTCGCCCCCGCCGAAGCCGTCCGTCATGACGAGCTCCGTCTTCCAGACGGCCGTGTCCTCTGACGCGCAGTTCGCGACGCACAGGTTCTTCACCTTCGCCGAGCTCGCCAGCCCGTACACGTGCTTCGTCGGATCGGGGAGCTGCCCGCCCTGCGCGTAGAGCTTCGTCACGACCGGCAGCATCTCGGGAGGCAGGTACGCGAAGGCCTCGGTGCCCCCGGGGTGCGGGACCCCTCCGACGGTCTGGTCCTGCGACCAGAAGGCGTGCAGCAACCCGTCGTCGGAGCCCACGTACGTGAGGTGGGGACGGTTCTTCCATTGCTGGTAGAACGCATGACCGCCGGGGAGCGTGTTGTCGCCAGGCTGCCCCACGTCCGTCGGCGTCGAGTTGACGAGCGCGCCCAGGATGGCATTGTTGCCTTGCGCGGGATCGCCCATCAACCAGCGCGCGATCAGCGCCGCCTCGTCGGCGTTGCCACCGAGGCCGAGCGCATAGAGGGCGGTCTTGTTCGTGACGTTGCCGCCGCTGTCCACCGCGAGCGGGACCAGGTTGTTCGACGCGTCCGAGGTGTAGATTCGCCGCGTCCTCCAGTCCACGCTCTCGAGCTGAGTCTCGGCGTCCCATGCCAGCGCCGGCGGCGTCGCCGAGGTGTCGTAGGCGAGCAGGTGTCCCTTCCAGGACGGAAAGTCTGCCCGCGAGTCGAGCGAGTACGCCCCGCTGGTGACGCCGTTCGTTTGCTGGACACCGGCCGACATGGTGGGCGGCGACGTCGAGTAGCTGCCCTTCACGGCCGCGTAGATGGCCCCTTGAATCGCCGCCGATAGCTCCGCCTGGCTGGTCGCCAGGAACGCGTAGGGCGCGACGCCGTCGTCGCCCCGGTCCGTCCCTCCCGCCTTGGCGATGTTGTCGTTCGTGGCCCGTCCGGTGCCCGCGCTGACGTCGCCCGAAAACCCGATGACGAAGGTGCGCACGCCGAGGTTCTGCTTCAGATCGTACGCGGACAGAACGGCCCGGCAGGTGCAACCGGCGGCGCGCGGATTCGCCGCGGCGCAGGTGCTCCTGTCACAGCTCAGGTCGCCCGGGCCGTTCGCCTCGCCGTCCGTGATCAGGAGGACAAAGTTGTTCCGGCACGACAGCGAATCGATGGCCTGGACGGCGCGCATGTAGTCGTAGGCGCTGGTCGCGCTGCTGTTCGTGGCGTCGTTGTGCAGCGCACACCCCGTCGGCGTGCCGCCGTAGGAGATCAGCCCCCCGTACCCTGCCGGCGCCAGCCGATCGCTCATGGCGAGCGCCATCGCCTTGGCCTTCACGGGGTCGCCCGAGGGATCGAGGAACGGCGCAAGCTGGGTGTCCCAGCGGGCCCCGCACTTCGTGCTGCAAGTGGCACCGCACTGGGGGACATCGACCGGCGGCGTGGCGCCCCCGTTGTAGTACGCGGGGTTCGAGTCGTAGTAGCGATAGTCGACGCTGCTCAGGGTCATCTGCTTGCCCGTGTACGCCGTTTGAACGGCGGCGCCGCCCGAGGTCGTCCCGGTCTTCAACGTGTAGCTGTACGTGCTGCCCTGATAGCTCCCGGTGCCCAGGCCCGCGATGTTGCAGGTCATGCCACACCAGCTCGCCGCGACCATCTGGCCGCCGTTGCCGCGGATGGTGTACTGGCTGTTGTTCGCGCCCACCAGTGAATACGCTATCCCGTCGATGACGCAGCTGGCGGCCGGTCCCGTCTTCGGATCGAAGCAGCCGCGGCCGTCGAGGCGACCGCGCGAGTAGTAAATGGTCGCGCTCTGCGTGCCCGTGCTGGTCTGCCGGTAGTACGGGAAATAGAGGCTCTGGTAGAAGGTCATGAAGCCGAAGTTCACGATGCCGGTGTTGTTGTTGACGATGTCCGCCAGGACGCGCTTCGCGATCACCACCCGCGAGGTCGCCGGACCGCAGTCGTCGCCGCTGGCGGGGCAGTCGCTGTCCTTCTGGCACTTGAGCAGGGTGATGCGGCACATCCCGATCGCGGCAGTGGTGTTGTTGGCGAAGTTGCAGGTGTCGGCCGCGGTGCCGGTGACGCACGGGTTGGCCGGCCCCGGGGTGCAGGTGTTGGCCGGCCCGGCGCACGCGTTGGTCTCGCGGCAGAGGTTCGTGGCCTGCTGGATCTGGCAGGTGTAGTTGGGGATGTTGCACTTGTTGTTGTTGACGCTGCAGCCCCCCGAGCTCGTCTGGCATTTGGCGCCCGACGACTTGCAGTCGCTGTTGCTCGTGCAGTAGTTGCCCTTGCTGGACGTGCCCTTCGAGCACACGCCACACTGCGCGTCGGCGGTGCACGTCGTGGTCCGATCGGAGCACAGCTTCACCGAGCAGCTCGACACGCTGGTGCACGTGTTGCCGCCGAACGCGCACGTCCCGCTGCTCTTGAGGGGACAGTCCGTGTCGACGGAACAGGTCTGGGACGTGGTCTGGTTGGATGCGTTCAGGCAAAGCCCGTAGGCGGCGCAGTTGGTCCCGAGGCTACAGTTCGCGCTTCCATACTGGCAGCGGGGCTGCGACGCGCACGGTCTGCTCGGGCTACAGGTGGCGTGCGTCGCGGCACAGTTCCCGCTGGTCACCGCGGGGCAGTCCGGATCCGAGAAGCAGGCCGCGTACTGGCAATTGCCCCCCTGGGCGTTGCACGTCTTTTGATTGCACTGTCCCGTCTGAGGCCGGCAGTCGACGTTGGCGACACAGGCGGTGCCATCCACCTTGCACGTCGGCGCGCGGCACTGCGCATCCGACGTGCAGAACTTCCCCGACTGGTTGCAGGTGCCCTGGGCCACACCACCGCGACAGTTGACGCCGTCCTCGCAGTCCACGCCGACCTCCGTCGAGGTGTCGAACGCGCCGCCCGGCACGCCGGTCAGCGAGCCCGAGGTGTCGAGCACGACCAGCATGTTCGGCTGGTGAATCTGGCGCGAGATGATCAGCAGCGGGTCGACCCGCGCGTCGGCGGGCCCCGCCGTCGCCACGGCGACCGCCAACAGCACGACAGCCGCCCTGGCGCACGAAGCGCCCAGTCGGCCGCGATGGAGTCGAGTCCGCATGCTGAAACCCGCAGGCACGCGGGTCCCAGACCTTCGAATCGGCCGAACCCCCGAACTTCTGAAGTGCGCGGTCGCGCGTCAGTTCGCGACGACGCCTGAAACGGTGGAGCTGTTGTCGTCACAGGCGTTCTTGCCGGACACGCACAGGACCGGGGGAACTCCCGGCGATACCCCGGGCGTTCCGGGGACCGCCGGGGTGGCGCCTAGCGCCACCTCGACGACGACCGCGGTCAGGTTGTCGGGGGCGACACCGCGCGCGCGCACCAGGACCGTGCCGTTCCCGTCGTGGGTGAACTGGCCTTGGCGGCACTCGGCGGTGTCGTTCCGGATCCAGACGGTGTAGGTCCCCATCGTCGCCGCGACGGGCGCGGTGGCGGTGCCCCCGGTCCGTCCGAAGGAGGCGGGGGGAAACGCGATCGCCGACAGCGGCGCGACACCGTCGATGAAGACCGCGCCCACGCCGTTCGGCTTCCCGGCGGCGTCGAGCCCGGTCGGGACATTGTCGAGCGCGGGCGTTCGCCCCGCGAGGATCGCGTCGACATCGACCCCGGCGTTCAAGGCCGCGCGCGCGCGCTCGACGCCAGCCTCGGCGACCACCAGCGCCTGGGCTCGGAGGTTCGTGTTCGCCTGCACTTGGAGGTTTCCGGACGTCAGCCACAGGCCCGTGATGCCCAGGCCCAACAGCCCGAGGATCAGCAACATCATCACCAGCAGGATCGCGCCGCGCTCGCGATCTGGACGGCGCGCGCGGTCGGGGCCGTAGGGCCGCCGCGTTCGCTCCCATGCGGACTGGTTCATTCTCAGCGGTTCCTGGGGCTGACGATGGTCGTCAGGACGCGGTGGCGAAAGTTGTCCCTCACGCCGGCGACGCCATCCTCGACCGCGGGCTTGGCGTTCGCCGTCAGCCCGGCGAGGTTGTCGTCGCTCGTGGTCGTTCGCGCGATGATGGTCAGGCGAACGGCCTGCGGGCGGACGCAGCCCGCCGGCGGGACGTCGCCCGCAACGTTGTAGGTCCACTCGTCCGCGAGCCGCGACGGGCCGTCCGTACCCTCGCTGAACACCCCGTCCGGACCGTCGGGGGCGAGCGGCACCAGATCACAGGCGTAGGCGATCTGGAGATCTTCTATCCCGTCGGCGAGCACCTGCGGCGTCGTCGGCCCGGCGAGGCCGTCGAGCCGCGCCATCATCAGCCGCGGCGACGGGCCGGTGCTGTCGATGAAGAACTGGACCCACGAGAGCGCGCCAAAGTCGCGAATGCCAGCCTTTGGCGCCGCGCCACCGACATAGGTGAACGGAACCAGCCCCGGCAGGTCGGAGGGCGTGTTCCAGGCGGAGGAGGTCGCGCGCAGGAGGGTGTTGCTCGCGGCGTCGGTTCCGGTGATCTGGAACAACGTGCAGCCGCGATCGCCGAGGGGAGGTCCGGCGGGCAGGCCGCTCGTGTCAAGCAACAGCGCGAACTCTCCTGCACGGAACGCGCTCGTCGCCCCGGCCGGCGTGGTCACCGGATCGGTCGGCTGCTGAACGGATGCCCCCAACGCCACGTCGCTGAAATTGCCGAAGGTCCCGGTTGCGAAGGCGACGGTGATGCTGTCGGAGGCCCCGCTCGCTCCGTTCTGGATCCAGATGGGCGCCAGGCGCCTCACGCCGGCGGGCGGGCCGGCGTTGTAGGCGCGCAGCCCGGTTTGGGGCGGGGTGGCGCCGGTGGGCGTTGGATCCGTCGCGTTCACGCACCCGATCATGCCGGTCCCCGAGGCGCGAACGAACCGGGCCACGGTGTCCATCGCCGCCCACAAGTTTTGCTGCACGCCCAGCACCTTCATCTGCCCGTCGTAAACGCGCCTCTGGCCTGCGAAGAACAGGAACGAGGACGACGTCACGAGGCCAGCGATCACCAGCGTCACCATCAACTCGACCAGCGTCAGGCCCCGTTGCGGCCGCCACCTCCGTCGCCGTCGGTGATTCCAGGGACGCGGGACGCCTACCACGTCTTGTACCTCTGGGCGTCGAGGCGGACGATCTTGGGCGCGCCGGTGTCGAGGGCGTAGCTGATCTGGACCGACACGTTGTAGGGCTGAGCGGGACCGAGGTTGACCACCTGCACCTCGCGTTTGAAGCGAAAGTCAGGCGTCGCCGTGGCGTTCGTGGCGCCGAGCGTGTTCACGAAGGTCGCGGTCGCCCACCCGGAGGTCACGGCCCCGGACAGCTGATCGACGACAGGCGGCCCCGCGGTGACGATCCGCGCGTCGTACTCCTCCATCGCCCGCATCGCGAGGCGGGTGGCGACGGCGGCATCGCTGGCGTTCGCCGTGGCGTTGAACATCGTCTGCTGTACGGCCACCGTGCCGAGCAGCCCGATGGATGCGACCACCATCGCCACCATGACCTCGACCAGCGTGAAGCCCGCCGCGCGGCAACGTCCGCAGCCCCTGCGTGATCCCGGAAGTTTGGTGGGTGCCATCGCTGTCGTCGGGCGACGGTCGAGCCTCGCGCCGGACAGTCTCCGCTCGTTGCCCATCGACGGGAACGAGTCACGACTGAAGGTGGACGCCCTACCTGGCTGGCACGGTGATCGATCGACGGGAAGGCATCCGGTGTTCGTCGTAGCTCGAAAGCCGCCCCGGCTGCTTGACGCCCGCCGCGGAACCGGGGATATCGGCGGGATGCCTCCCTCCCGCTCGCGCGCCCGCCGCTACCAGCTCCGTCGAATGGCCGTCCTCTTGGCGCTGTCGGTCTCGGCAGGCGCCACCGTCTTCGCCGTCGCGGCTCCGTCCAGGCTCGCCGCCGGCGCCGCGCGTCTCGTCGCCACACCGGAAGGAGGCCTGGAGCTGCGCCGCGACGAGACCGTCCTGGCGCGCCTGGCCGTAGAGACGCCAGCCCTGCGGCGCGGTGACGCCCGCCTTCGGGAGGTTACCGTGGACGGTCATGCGGTCGCCGAGATTCGCATCCCGGTGCGGGGCCGCGCCTCGGAGGAGGTCTGGATCGGGGACCTGTCCGTCCGTCCGGCGCGCGTGATCTGGTCTGGTCTGTCGGGCCCGCGCGATGCCGACGGAGAGGCGTCGCTGTTCGTCGAGGTCACGCCGGAGCTCATCCACGAGTATCAAACAGCCTCGCAGGTGACCCGCTGCGATGGAGAGCCCGTGCGCCTGTTTCCTCGGGCGTGGGACTTCACGACCGCGCGGTTCCGACCCATCGTCGCGGCGATGCCCGCCTTGTCGTCGCAGCATGTGCTGGCGCGGCGAGGCGATGCGTCGATGCCCTCCGGGCAGCCGCTCGGCGGATTCCATTTCGTTTCGGCCTCGACCACGTCCGCCGCGGGGGCCGACGCCCGCGCCCTGGCGGCCCCCACCGCTCTCGACGACGACGATCCGAAGACCGTGTGGGCGGAGGGGCTCGGGGGTGATGGCCGCGGCGAGTTTCTCACGGCCCGCTCGTTCGCCGGCCCCCAGCGGGTGCGGGGCTTGCGCCTGATTCCTGGGGACGCCTCGTCGCCGGCAGCGTTCAAGGCGCGCAATCGCCTGAAGGCGCTGTCGGTCGCGTTCGGTCCCGAGCCCGAGCAGCGATTCGAGGTGGAGTTTCCCCAGGATCCGGCCACCCCGGCCGCGCAGGGAGCCGCGCCTTACTGGATCCCCCTGCCCTCGCCCATCGAAACGACGTGCGTCACGGTCGTCATTCGCGACGTCTATCGGGGAACGGAAGCGGGCCCGCGCGTGGGCGGCGGGACGACCGCCATCTCCGACCTCGACGTTTTCACCGACCTCGAGGGCACGGCCGGGATCGAGCGCCTCGTCGCCGACACCGCGGCGGCAGCCGACTGCGCCGCGCGGGTGCCCCTGCTCGCTGGTCTCGGTGCGCCTGCCGTGCCGGCGCTCGCCGAGGCGCTCGGAAGCGCAACCGGTGAAGGGCGGTCGTGTCTAGTCCAGTCGCTGACCCGCATCGAGGCCACCGCGGCCAGCGACGTCGCGCTGGCCGCGCTCGTGGGCGCCCTGCCAGGCGCGACACCGCTCGAAGAGCGGATGATCACGGCCGTGTTCCAAAGGGCGCCCCAGCCCCCGGTCAGTGCCCTGTCCGAGATCCTGAATGCGCCGGCCTCGACCGACGAGGCACGCGCCAAAGCCGCACGGGCGCTCGGCGCGCTGCCCTTGGCGCCAGCGACGACGAGCTTGCTCGCGGCGGTGGGAGTGGGCTCCGCGGCGACGCGGCTCGAGGTGGTGCAGGCGCTGGGCGCCTCACCGGAGGCACAGGTGACCTTGATCGCGGACGCCATCAAGGTCGCGCCGCGGGCGGCGGCCCGGAACCGGCTCGGTGATCTGATCCGGGTGCTGCCAGCCCTCGCCCGCCGATCCGCCGCGGAAGCCGACGCCGCGCGCGTCATCCTCCGACAGCAACTCGCGTCCACCAACAACGACTTCGAGGCGCGGGCGCGCGCGATCATGGCCATGGGCGCCGTCGCCGACGAGGACGGGGCGGCCGAGTTGGCCGCCGTCGCCGGGGGCTCCGACGACCCGGTCGTGCGCTACCTGGCAGTGCGTGAGCTCGCCAGCGCCGCGACCCCGACGGGGTTGGCGGCGCTACGCCGCGCGCTGGTGGACGGCGATCCGCGCGTGCGCGAGACGGCCGCCGAGGGGCTCGGCGCTCGGCGCGACATCGCCTCCGAGCCCCAGCTCATCTCCGGCGCCAAGCAAGAGGACTGGCCGATCGTGCGCCGCGCGGAGATAGAAGCGCTCGGACAGCTGTGTGGCGCCGCGGGCCGTGACCTGCTGGTCCGGGCCATCGAGCGCGACGTCGACGACGTTCGCCGGGCTGCCCTGGTCGGCCTCGCGCGGTGCAAGGACCCACGGACGCCCCGAATCCTGATCCAGGTCGTTCAGGCCCACGCGCTGAACGCGGCGCTGCGCGAGCTCGCGGCGGCCTTGATCGGAGACGCCGGCGACGCCAAGGCCGCGGCCGCCCTGGCCGGGCTGCTGCCCAGGTTCGTCAACGAAGCAGAGGCCGATCTCGCGATCGAAGGCGTCGTCGTCGCGTCGTTGCGGGCGCTCGGCCGGGGCCAGGGTCCGCAAGCCACGGCGGCGGCCGCCGCATTGTCACGGGACGGCCGCCACCCGTACCGACAGATCGCCGTCGAGACGCTGGGCCAATTGTGCGATCCGGACCAGGGTGCGCGTGCCCTGGCGGAGGCGCGGGCGGGATCGGACGCCGCACTTGCCGAGGCGGCCGCCACCGCCGAGGCACACTGCCGCGCCGTCGCCGCGACGGGAAAACCGGCTGCGGCGATCCCCGCCCCGGAACAAGCACCGAATTGAGCCTGCCCCGGGCCTCACCAAACCCTCTACTAGATGACCCTGGTCCACTAGTGCACCGCGGGACGGCGCGCGCGAGCACAGTACAGCGCCCCGGAAGTACGTGACCACCGAAGAGTTCACCGCGGGAGTGCCACGCCGAGCCACGCGCCCGCCGAGCGCCGCCAAGCGGCGGTTGCCGCGATTCGAACGCTGGGCTCCAAGCCGCGCGGCAGCTGGTTACGTGCGCTGAAGCCCGGTCCATCAGACGATTGCCCCAGTTTCGCGCGGGCTCGAACGTCGCGGCTCGCTCAAGGTTCACGCCCGCGCGATTGCGCTCGGCGGGCGCGTGGCTCGGCGTGGCACTCCCGCAAGGATCTTTGGGGATGGGCACGAACTTCCGGGGCGCAGTCCTAACCTCGCCCGCGCCAACGCGACTACTTGGAAAGGGACCCCTGAGGGTCCTTTAGATCCCCCGCGGGACGGCGCGCGCGAGCCAAGCTCGCCCGCGCCAACGCGACTACTTGGAAAAGGACCCCTGAGAGGGTCCTTTAGATCCCCCGCGGGACGGCGCGCGCGAGCCAAGCTCGCCCGCGCCAACGCGACTACTTGGGCACGCTCGCCAGGGCCTGCCGCAGCTCTTCGTTCTTGGGATCGGTGTCGAGCCCGCGCTCGAACATGTTTCGCGCCTTCGGGGCCTCTCCGGACATCAGGTGAATCTGGCCGAGCGCCAGGTAGACACCCGCCTTGGTGATGCCGGCGGTGTTCTCGTCGAAGGTCTGCAGCAACAGGGAGCGGAAGAAGCGACGCGCGCCTTCCAGATCATGGTTCGCGAGCGCGAGGCGGCCGAGCGCGGCCAGCGTACCCGGGTGCCCGGGGTCCAATTTGTAGGCGGCGGTATAGCGCTCGGACGCCTGGGCGTAGTCGTGCTTGGCCTCGGCGACGGCGCCCAGCCGCTGCAGCACCCGGGCTGTCTCCTTCCCACGGCGGGCCTTGCCGAGCTCCGCCACCAGGCGCTCCAGGATCGCGGTCGCGTCGTCCGTGCGCCCCACCGCCACCAGCGCGTCAGCGAGATCCTCCGCCACGCCGACGTCGTCGGGAACCAGGGCGCCCAGCTGTTCGAGGTAAGGTAAGGCCGCCTCAGGGCTAGCGAACACCGTGCGGTGCAGCGTCGCGATCTCGGCCAGCAACGGGCGCCGCGCCGCCGGGTCCGTGGTGGAGTCGAGACGGAGCTCGAGCAACTGCACGAGGCGCTCGTGATCGCCGTTGCTCCGCGCCATATCCTCCAGCGCGCGCAGCGATGGCCCGTGGGTCCGATCCGCCTCCAGGGCGCGAATGTAGATCGGGTCAAGCTCGTCCTCCGGCGCGCCTTGCGCCTTGCGGATCTGGGCGTTGCGGTAGTGAATCTCGGCCGCGTCGCTGCCCGAGGTGACGGCCGCCGCCGCGCGCTCGAGCATCGCCGTGGCGTCGTCCCAGCGCTCCGCCGCCTCGTGAAGGCGCGCCAGCGACAACAGCGCCCCGACGTGCGCGGGCGCCACCTCGAGGATCTTCTCCAGAGCTTCCCGCGCGCTCTCCGTCGAATCGAGGTTCTTCTCCCAGACCTCCGCGATGGCCACGCGCAACGCCAGCTCGGTGGGCTTGCGACCGGAGCTGGCCTCGGCGTCGGCGTGCTTGCCCAGCACGTCGACGAGGTCGTACCAGCGCTCGTTCGCCCGCAGGATGCGCTCCAGCTCGAGGTACGCCATCCCGTTATTGGCGTCGATCTCGAGGATCTGATGCAGGAAGCCGATCGCCTGATCGAGGTCCGACAGCCTCTCTTCAGCGTTCTTCGCGATGCGGAACAACACCGGAATCTGGGCCTCGCCCTCGACGGTGCCCATCCGCCGCAGCAGCACCTCCTGCAACGTGGACCAATCCTCGCGACGCACCTCGATGGTCTCGAGCGCGCTCAGCAGGCGCGGGTCGTCGGGCGTGCTGTCCAGCGCCTCGCGAAACGCGTCGGCGGCCCCATCCATGTCCTCGAGCGACGCCAGCCTCACCTCGCCGAGCCGCGCCAAGGTGGCGGCCCGCGCGGGTCCATCGTTCTCGAACCGCGCCCTCTCGGCGAGGACATCACAGAGGTCTGCCATCTTTCCCTGCACCTCGTAGAGGCGCGCCATCTCGGTCAACACCTCGGCGTCGCCCTCCTCGGCGTCGCGCAGCTTCTTCCAGGCACCGAGGGCGCGCTCGGGATCGCCGAGCGCCTCGTGCAAGCGCGCCGCCTCCGTCAGGCGTTCGCGCCGGGCCGCTGGGTCGAACTCCATCGCGGCGCGCCGCTCGAGCACCTCGGCCAGCCCCGCCTGCTCGCCGCTCGATCGACGGAACGCCTCCAGCGCCGTCAGCGCGTCGACGTTCTCGGGATCGTCCTCCAGCACCCGGACATAGAGCCGCTCCGCGGCCGGACGTTCGCCCGGGTCCGTCTCGAACAAGCGGGCGGCACGGAGCGCCAGCTCGCGGGCGGCGGAAGGGTCGGCGGAGGCGAGCACGGCCTCGATCAAGCGCGCGGCGGCCACCGGCTGCGCGGCGCCCGCGGCCACCCTCTCCAGCGCGTCTACCGTTTCTCCAGGGACCGGCTCCTCGAGCAGGGCCCGCCCCAGCGCCTGCATGGCCTCGTCGGGCCGCGACAGCCGCTCCTCGAGGATCTCGGCGATGCGGCGCAGGCCGGCCGCCCGCTCGGAGCGATCGTCACGCGTGGCCAGTCTATGCTCGTAGAGGGCCACCAGCTCGACGTAGTCGCCCCGGCTCTCGGCCAACGGCTCCAGGATGTCGAGGGCCCCATCCCTGGCCTCGGGCCGCTCGAGCAACCCGTGGAGCGCGCGCTGGGCTGCCTGGTTTTGGGGCGCCCTCTCCAGCGCGTCCCGATACACGGACAGCGCGCCTTCCACCTCGTCGAGGTGGCGCAACCGAACGCCGCCGAGCTGAACCAGGATCTCCGCCTGCTGCTCCGGATCCGTCTTCACCTCGGCCTTGCGCTGTAACACCTCCGCCAGCTCCGCGTGGCGGCCGAGCGCCGTCAGCACGCGGTCCAGCGAATCGAGAACGGGACCCTCGTCACCGGGGGTCTCGCCCGCCTTGCGATAAAAGTCGAGCGCCTCCTCGAGATCGTCGAGCGGGCCTTCGTAGAGCTCGCCGAGCCGCAGCGTCAGCTGGCGCTGCAGACCGGCGTCGTAGGTCGCCGCCAGCCGGTCCTCATACACCTTCGCGAGCGAGAACCAATCCCCGTTCGCCGCCGCCAGGCGCTCGAGCGCGGCTCGCGGCTCCGGCTCGTTGGTGTCCTCCGCGAACGCGCGCGACCAGGCCGCGAACGCCTTCTCGCCATTGCGCCGCTCGGTCTCCTCTATGTGGGCCATCTCCGCCAGGATGCCCACGCGGACGTGCGGCGATTCCTCGATGGAGATCTTGAGATCGAGGAGCTCGATCAGATCCGCCCAGTCGCCCTCCGCGCGCAACAAGGGCTCGAGCGCCGCCAGCGCGCCCGCCCGGAACTCCTCCCCCCGGGCGATCTTCCACAGCGCGACCCGCGCCTCGGCGTTGCCGGGGCTGCGCTCGACGATCTGGCGGTAGCGCCCGATGGCGCCCTCGACGTCCGACAGGTCGTCGGCCAGCAGCCCCGCGGCCCGCATCGCGACCGCGTCACGAAGGGCCGGCTCCGTCTCGAGCGCCGCCCGCCGATCCAGGACGTCCAGCAGATCGGCGTGCTGGCCCTCGCGGGTCAGCAGGCGATCCATCATCTCCAGGGTCTCGCGGTCGCCGGGCGCGGTGTCCAGGATCGCGCGCAGCTGACCGAGCGCCTCTTGCGCGTCGTTCAGGCGCTCGTCAAACAGGCGCGCGCTCGTCAACCGCAACATGCGCAGGCTCTGCGGATCGGCGGTGATCTCGACCTTTCTTTGCAGGACGCTGGCCAGATCGCGCCAGGCGAGGTTCGCGACGTAGAGCCGTCCGAGCGCGTCGAGCGCGTCCATGTCGGTGTCGTCGATCTCCGCCACCACGCGCCAGGCGTCGATGGCCCGGTCGCGCTGCTTCAGCGCCACGTCGTACAGGCGCGCCGTTCGCTTCGCGATCTCCTTGCGTTCGGCCGGACTGCTGACGATCGCCAGGTGTTTCTCCAGCACCTCGGCCAGCTCGGCTTGCCGATCCCGGGCGTCCAGCAACCGCTCGAGCGCGACGAAGATGGTCTCGTCGTCGGGCCGGGCGTCGAGGGCATGCCGCCAGGCCTCGATGGCCTCTCCGGGATCCTGAAGCTGGGCCTCGAGGACCCGCGCGGACATCGCCCACAGCTCCGCCTGCAGATCGGCGTCGCCCGCCATGTCGGCGCCCTTCTGAAGGGTCTGCACGAGCGGACCGTAGAGCTTGGCGGACATAGCCAGCGCCTCGATCTCCCCCAGCGTCTCGGCGTTCGATACGTCCACCAGCCAGGCGCGGGCCCGGCTGTCGAACGCGTTGTCGACACGCGCCAACCGCTGCTGGATGTCGGCGACCTCCCGCAACAACCGGACGCGATCGTCCCGATCGTCCACGGTCTCGAGCTGCGCCTCCAGCACCCCCACCAGCCGCGACCAGTTGCCGGCGTGTCGATAGACAGGCTCCAGCACCTGGGCCACCCGCGCGCGTTCGTCGGGCGAGGCCAGCAGGCGCTCGAGCGCCGTGATCGCCTCCTTGTGGGCGGGGCTCCGCTCCAGGATCTCCGCGTATCGATCCACCGCGCCAGCGGAGTTGCCGATCTTCTCCTCGAGAACCTGGGCAAGCCGCAGCGCCAGCACGTCGCGCTCCGCGCCCTCGGCGCGTCCGAGCTGCGCCTCCAGGTGGTCACCCAGGTCGTGCCACTGCCCCTGGGCCGCGAGCAGTCGCTCCAGCTCGTCAGCGGCGGTCGGCGTCGCGCGATCGGTCGGATCGAGATCGATGATCTCGCGCAGCGTTCCGGCCGCGCGCTCGGAGTCTCCCAGGTTCTCCTCGTCGAGCCGGGCGCTGCGGCGCAGGAGCAGCTTCTTCGCCTCGAGGTCCGACTCACGCGAGGCCTCGTCGTCGAGCAGCTCGCGCAGCTCTTGCCATGACTCCCACCGTTCGAGGGCGTCCTCGAACAGCCGGGCGATCTCGTGATCGCCCGGGCGCGCCTCATACAGGCGACGATAGAGCAGCCGCGCCTCGGCCTGATTGTTCAGCTTGACGTCGAAGATCTCGGCCGCGCGCCGCGTGATCTCCAGGATCGCCGGTGAGTCCTCGAGCGATCCCGCCAGCGTCTGGGACAGCAGCTCCGCGACGTCCTGCCAGCGGTTCAGGCGCCCGCCGATGCGCACCATCTGATCGAGGTTGATCCGCTCGGAGGGGTTCTCCTGGAACACCTTGCCGTACCACTTGAGCGCGCTGTCGTAGTCCTCGATCTGTTCCTCGTACAGGCGAGCGATCCGCTTCGTGAGGGCCAAGCGCGCGGCGGGATCTTCCACCTGCTGCAACCGGATCTCGCCGATGTGGATGAGGGCGGCCCAGTCCTGACGACCTGCGTACACCGGCTCCAACAGCTCGGCCGCGGCGCTCTGAACGCCCACGTCCTCCAGCATGCCCTCCAGCATCGCGATGGCGCCGGCGTGATCGGGGTCGCCGCGCAGGACGGCCCGCAGCTGCTCGAGCGCGCGCTCGGAGTCTCCCAGCTTGCGCAAGCGGATCTCCGCCAGCCGGAACCGCAGCTCGATCGAGGCCGCCTCGGGCATGCGGCGCTCGAGCAGCTTCTCGAGCAGCTGCACGAGATCGGCCCAGCGCTCGTGCTTGGCGTAGAGGCGATCCAGCGCGACGATGGCGTCGCGATCGTCGCGGGCCAGCTCGAACACGCGCTCGAACGCGGCGATGGCCTCCATGGGGCGTTCCAGCTGCTGCTCGGCCAACGCGCCCATCTGCCCGCGGAAGCGGCGCTCGGCGGCGGGATCCGTCGCCAGCTCCGCCTGCCGCGCCAGGATCTCGTAGAGCGCCGAGGCGTCCTCGGCCTGCCGGTAGATCGTCTCGAGCGCGGACAACGCGCCAGCGTCGTCGGGCGCCCGGTCCAGGATTCGCCGGTAATACTCGGCGGCGAGGTCATTGTCACCGATGCGCGCCGCGCCCTCGGCCACGACCCGATCGAGGCGCGACTTGATCGTTTCGTCGAGGACGTCCGGCGAGATCTCGCGAAACAGGGCGATGACCTCGGCGGTCTTGCCAGGGCCCGCCAGGCGCTCGTAGGCGTCCAGCAAGGTGGAGAGCTGCGGCTCTGTCAGCGCGTCTCGAATCGCCTGTCCGTAGGCGGCGAAGGCGGCCTCCGGGTTGCGGAGGCGCGTCTCCTGAATCTGCGCCAGGCGCACGAAGGTCGCGACACGGGACCGCGCGTCCGTCTCCGCGTCGACGACGATCTTGAGGACCCCGGCCAGCTCGGCGAAGCGCCCCGCGCTCTCGTAGTGCGCCTCCAGGGCCTCGGCCGCCGCCAGGCGCGTGGCCGGATCCACCTCGGCCACCAGCATCTGCTCCAACGCCGTCAAAGCCCCCGGATCTCCGGGGGACAACGACAGGATCTCGCGCCAGCGCGCCAGCGCCGCGGCAGGGTTCGCCAGCGGGCCCCCAGACAGCTCGGCCAGCCGACGGAGGACCTCGATGCGCGCCGCGATCTCCGGGCGAGTGGCGCCCTCACGCTTGACCAGGGTCAGGCGACGTTCGAGGATCTCCAGGCGGTCCGCGTGACGCCCCTGCTGCTCGTAGAGGCGGGCCAGCGAATCCAGCGCCCCGGCATCGACGGGGCTCTCGTCCAGAATGGCCAGGTTCGCAGCGATCGCCTCGCTGGGATCGCCGACCTCCTTTTCGAGGATGTCCGCGATCCGGCGCCGCAACGCCTGGCGGGCGTCGACGTCCGCAACGATCTCCACCCGGCGACGAAGTACCTCCACCCGCTGCCGGGCCTGCCCTGCCTTCTGGAACAACCGCTCCAGATGATCGAGCGCCTCCACGCTCGCTGGATCCATGTCGAGGATGGTGCGCAGCGTCGCCACCGCGGCGTCGGCGTCGTCGAGCGAGGTCTCTTCCAGCTCCGCGACCCGGAACAGCAAGGCCTTGCGCTCGTCCAGGGTGTCGGCCCACCCCACCTTCTGGCGCAGGATGCGCACCAGCGCGGCAACGTTCCCGGTGTCGGCGTACAGGCCCTCGAGCGCGTCTGCCGCCGCCCTGCCCGTCGCCGGATTCTCCGGGTCGAGGTTGAGGACCAGCTTCCACGCGTCAATAGCCGCGCGGCGATTGCCGATGCGCCCGGCATAGAGGCGCGCCGCCCGGGACAGCAGATCGGCCCGCCCTTGCAGGTCCGAGGCGTCACGCCGGAAGGCGCCCTCCTGGTACAGATCGACGAGCTCCGTCCATCGCCCGAGCGCCTCGGCCAGCCGCTCGGCCTCTGCGAGCGCCGTCTTGTGGTTGGGATCGGCGGCCAGCACCGCGCGCCACGACGCGAACGCCGGCTCCCGGGCGCCGAGGCGCGCCTCCTGGAGGGTCGCGACCCGGGCCAGCAGCGCCCCCGCGTCCGGGCCCTGCAGCCCCTCGCGCTGAATCTGAAGGACCGAGACCAGCTCGCGCCACGATTGGCCAGCCTCGTAGAGCGGCTCGAGGATGCGAGCCGCGCGCCCCTTGTGCGCCGGGTCCTGGAGGATCTTCTCCAGCAGCGCACGCGCTCCGATGTGCCCAGGGTTCGTCTTGACGATCGATTCGAGGATGTCCAGCGCTCCCTCGACGTCGTCGAACTTCTGCAGGCGCATCTCCGCCCGGCGGAACTCGAGCTCGTGGATCTCGCCGCCCGCGGCGAACTTCAAGCGGCGCTCGAGCAACTGCTCGCGGTCGCGCCAGCGCTCGCGGGCCGCGTAGTGGCGATCGAGGGCCTTGTATGCCCGCGGATCGGAGGGCTCTATCTCCAGCATCTTCTCGTAGCTGGCGACGGCGTGATCGGCATCCTCGAGCACCGTCTCGTCGATCTCCGCGATCTGGGCGAGCAGATCGATGCGCTCGGCCGCCTCGCGGGCCCGGGCCTGGCGCGCGTCCAACAGGCCGCGCAGCTCGGACCAGCGTTCGCCGTCGCGAAACAGCCGCGCCAGTGCGCGGTACGCGCCCGCGTGCAGCGGCTCGGCCTCGAGGATCTCGCGATAGACCTTCTCCGCCGCCGCGGCGTTGCCGAGGCGTTGCTCGTGGATCTCGGCCACCTCGACCAGCAGATCGCGGCGGAGCGTGACGTCGGACGTCTGCGCGGCCAGCGTCCGCATGCGGTCGGCCACCTCGGCTGCGGCGCCGACCTCGATGCCGAACCGCACCCAGGCCTCGCGGTTGGCGTGGTTGCCGGGGTTGAGCTCGAAGATCTGCGCGGAAGCGGCGAACGCGCCCTTGGCGTTCTTGAGCGGACCGGCGTAGAGCGCCACCAGTCGCTCGAGTCGGGGAATCTTTTCCACCGGAAGGGTGGCCACAGCGGCGAGCGTCTCGAGCGCGGCCGCCTGCTTCGGGGCGTTGTCGGTGCGTTGATAGAACGGCAGCGCGAGGGAGGCGATCTCGACCTGGTGGCGCGAGCCGCGCGCGACCAGCCGCTCGAGGCCGGCCACCGCGGCCGCCGACAGGGTGTTGATGGTGAGGATGTCCCGGTAGGCGGAGAAGGCCGCCTCCAGATCGTTCGTGCGCTCCTCCTCGATGCCGCCGATGCGCAGCAGCAGATCCTCGTGGTCCTCGGGCGGCCGCGTGCCGAGCTCGCGGCGGAGTGCCTGAACCAGCGCCGGCCAGTCGGCGCGCGCTTCCAGGATGCGGGCCAGCGACCGGATGGCCCGCAACGCCACGTCGGAGCCCGGATCAAGATCGGCGATCTCGCCGAACGTGCGCGCCGCCGCCTGGAGGTCGTGGCTCTTCTCTTCCTCTATCTGCGCGATGCGCAGCAACAGCTTGGTGCGCTCGCCGACGTCGGTCGTGCGCCCGGCCCGGGCGTGGAGCAGGGCCGCCAGATCGGGCCACGCCTGACTCTGGGTGAGGACGTGCTCCAGGGCAGCCTGGGCGTCGGGATCCCCGGGCGCCTCGGCCAACAGCGTCTCGGCGTAGCGGCGCACGTCCGCGGCTCTGTGCAGGCGCGCGGACGCGATCTTCAGCAGCCGCCGCAGCAGCGATTGCTTCTCGGCGGAATCCGGCGTGACCGCCAGCCGCTTCGCGTACAGCTCCGCGAGCACGTCCCACTCGTCGGCGTCGCCCGCCAGGCGCTCCAGATCGGCCTCGGTCGCCTTGTCCGTCGGATCGACCTCGAAGCAACGCGCCGCCCACTGAAACGCCAGGCCCTTCGAGCCCATCCGCTGTTCGGCGATCTGGCGCGCGTCCCGCAAGATCGCCAGGCGAACGTCGGGCGCCACCCGAAAGCTGCCGTCGGCGGATTTCCCGGCCAGGACCTCGTACGTCGCGAGCAGGCGCGGCCACTTCTGGGCGGCCCGGTAGAGCGGGACCAGGGCCTCCGCTGCGCGCACGTTCCCCGGATCGGCGGCGAGGATTCGCTCGTAGGCCTTGAGCGCGCGCTCCGGCTGGTGAAGCTTCTCCGACGCGATGATGGCGACCCGCTCGAGCATGCGCGTGCGCGCCACCGCGTCCGGGGTGCGATCGGCCAGCGTCGCCAGCGTCTCGCACAGATCCTCGTAGTTTCCCTGGTCCGCGTAGAGGCGCTCGAGCGCCGCGAAGTCACCGGCCTGCGCGTAGATCTCGCGGAGGGCACGCGTCGCCCGCACGTTCTGCGGCTGAAGCTCCTGGACGCGCTTGAACACCTCGATCGCCGCCTCACCCGCCCCGAGCTTCTCGTACAGCAGAACGCCCCGGCGCTCGAGCAGCGCCACCTCGGCCGCCGGATCGCGCACGGTGGCGCGCTGGCGGTCCAGCACCTCGGCGAGGGCGGCCCAGCGACGCTCCCGATCGTAAAGGGCGACCAGGGCCGCGAGCGCGTCCGCGTCGTGCTCGTCGATCGCGAGCACCAGGTTCCAGAGATTGATGGCCTCTTTCGGATCACCGATGCGCTCGGACACGATGCGCGCCGACTCCGCCAATCGTTCGCGACGCTCCGCGGGCGGCAGCAGCGGCGCCTCGCGACGGGTCAGGTCGACGAGCGCCCGCCACGAGCGGCCCCGCGTGTAGATTTCGCGCAGGCGCGCGCGCGCCTCGGCATCGGTCGGATCCGCGTCGAGGATCTTCTCGAGGCTGGGCACCGCGTTCTGGTGCTTCGAGAGCTTCTCCATCCACAGCGCGGCGATCTTGCGATGAATGGCCAGCGCCGCCGCCGGGTCGGGCGCCTTGTCGGCCTGCCGGGTGAGGATCTGAATCAGGTCGCTCCAGCGCCCCTGCGCCTCATAGCGCGCCGCCAGCGCCCCGAGCGCCACGGGGTGATCGGGATCGAGCTGCAGGACGTTGAGGTAGGTGTTGACCACCATGACCTCGAGGTTCAAACGATCGCGGTAGATGTCCGCGATCTCGAGGTAGCGGGCGATCCGCTCTTGCTTGGCGGCCGGCGTGCCGGCGGCGTCGGCCCCGGAGAGGGACTCGAGATCGTCCTTCAACAGATCGAGGAGCGCGTTCCACTTTTGACCGCGCTCGTAGAGCCGCCGCAGGGCCTCGACCGCCTCGGGCAAGTGCGGCCGCAACCGCAGCAGGCCTTTCCAGATGTCGATGACCTTCTCGGCGTTCTGGGGGCGCGATTCGGCGGCGTGGGCCATCTCGATGCCGAGCGCGATGCGACGTTCGGGATCGCCCTCGGCCTTCTGCGCCCCGGCGAGCACCACCAGCAGCTGCGGCAGATCGTCCTTCTTGCCGTGGAACTCGCGGTAGAAGTCCACCATGGTGCGGTTCGCCGGGTCCAACCGGCGCACCTTGCGAAAATTGATCTCGGCCTGCTCGCCCTCGTTGAGCTTCTTCCACTGTATCGTGGCGAGCTGCGCGAGCAGCGGGACGTCCGACTCGGCTCGCTTCGAGCGTGACGCCGCCTCCAAGACCTTGGCCAGCTCGGGCCAATCCTTCTTCTCGGTGAGGGACGCCACCACCGGGCGCAGCGCCTTCGCCTCGCTCGGGTTCGCCTCCAGCGCCTTGCGAAAGTGGACGAGCGCCTCATCCGCCTTGCCCAGCGTCGCCGACAGCTCGGCGGAGGCCACCTCGGCCAGCGCCCGCTCGTCCCGCGACTGCGCCAGCGAAGAGCGATCCGCGAGCAGCGCCAGCAGCTCCTCGGGCCGGTTGCGCGTGCGTAGCATGCGCTCGAGGTGGGCGCCGGAGCGCCGGTTCTTCGGATCGCGCTCGAGGCTCCGGCGCAGATAGGCCTCGCCCTCCGGGGCGTCGGGCCGGTATTTGATGTACATCTCGGCGACCGAGCCAAACAAGCTGGACGCCAGGGTCTTGTCGGTCGCCGCCTCCGCCTGCTGCAGATACCGCGCCGCGATCGGCTGCCAGTTCGACTGAATGAGCGACATCTGCGCGAGGTCCTCGAGCGACGCCTTGTGGCCGGGAACAGCCTCGATCGCCTCGCGCAGAGAGGCCTGAGCGGCCTCCTCGGAGAGCAGCTCGTCGGCGAGCACGCGGCCCTTTTCGTGCAGCAACTCGGCGCGGCGCGCGGGATCCGTCGCCCACGGCAGCTCGAGATCGATGAGCTGCACGCACAGCTCGAAGTCGCCGCGTTCGCGGTGCCAGCGACGCGCGTCGGCCAGCGCGCGGCCGAGCGCGACTGAATCCACGCCGCCCCCGTTCGCTGGGCGAAGTCGTTTGAGCGCCGTCAGGGCGTGGGCGTTGTCAGGATCGATTTGCAGCGCGGTGAGCGCGGTCGAAATGTCGGTTTCCATTGGGAATTGGGTTCAGCGGAGGGACTATAGTCTGCAAAGTTCAACGGGTTCAAGAGAAGGGCGGGCTGTGGGATACCGCACCGCCCGCCGACAAACAGAAAGCGGCGCCCGCCGCGACGGTGTTGAATACTCCCGGCCGTGTCCCGCTCCCGTGCCCCCGCCTCCCCCTCGCCCCCTCATACGGGGCGAAGGCTGGCCATCGCCAGCCGCGTCCGCCCGGAAGCCAGCCTCCTCGTCGCCGGGGCGACGCTGCTGCTCGCGACGAACGCGCTGGCCATGACCATCCCGTGGCTGTTGAAGGGCGCCATCGATGCGCTACGGGCCATGCAACTGCACGGTGTCGGCGGAGGCTCGGGGGGCGTCGCCCGGGTCATCGCGCGTACGGCGGCGTGGATCGCCGGCGCCGCGATTGCCCAGGCGCTGGTCCGCACGTTTTCGCGCATCCTGATCTTCAACGCCGGCCGCAACGTCGAATACCAGCTGCGCGAGGATCTCTTCTGGCACCTGTGCCGGATGGATCCCGGCTTCTTCCGGCGCAACGCCACCGGCGACATCATGTCCCGAATGACGAACGATCTGTCCGCCGTGCGCATGCTGTTCGGTCCGGGGATCTTGAACCTCGTCAACACGGCCATCGTCTACGTCAGCGGCGTGTGGCTGCTGCTGCGGCTGAGCCCCAGGCTGACCCTGGTGGCGCTCATCCCCTACCCCGTGTTGATCGTGACCGCGCGCCTGTGGAGCCGCGTGATCTACAGCGCGAGCCGCGCCATGCAGGACCAGCTGGGGGCGCTGTCGACAGCGTTGCAGGAGGATCTGGCCGGCATCGCGGTGGTGAAGAGCTACGCGCTCGAAGAGCGTCGCCACGCGGTGTTCGCGGCCCAAAGCCAGGGTTATCTGAAGCGCGCCCTGGCGCTCGCGCGTGCGCGCGGAGCCCTGACGCCGCTGTTCGCGCTGATCGGCGCGCTCGGCACGCTGATCGTCCTGTGGCTCGGAGGGCGCGAGGTCATCGCGGGCCGGATGACCCTCGGCGCGCTGGTCGCGTTCAACGCGTACCTCGTCTACCTGTCGTTCCCCACCATCGCGCTCGGCTGGATCCTGGCGGTCTGGCAGCGCGGGCTGGCGGCGTGGGTGCGCGTGCGCGAGCTGCTGTCCACCGAACCGGCCGTGACCGACGTGGCCGGCGAACGCTCCGGCGCCTCGCCGAGCGCGCCTCGACAGGAAGCATTGGCACCCGAGCCTTCCGTGTCGATCCGCGACCTCGAGGTGGTGCGGGGGGGACGCACGATCCTCGACCGGATCTCCGTCGAGGTCCCGGCCGGGACCACCTTGGCGGTGGTCGGACCCACGGGCGCGGGCAAGACGACGCTGATCGATGCGGTGCCGCGCTTCCTGCAATTTCCGCGCGGCGTGGTCTTCATCGGAGGCCAGGACGTCCACGATCTGCCGCTGGCGACGCTCCGGGGCTTGATCGGGTATGCGCCCCAGGAGGCGTTCTTGTTCTCGGCGACCATCGCGGAAAACGTGGCGTTCGGGCTGCCCGCGGGGCTGCCGCCCGAGGAGCGCGCCCGCCGTGTCGCGCGCGCGGGGGAGGCGGCCGGGCTCGGCGTCGATCTGGCGGCGTTCCCCGAGGGGATGGAGACCATGGTCGGCGAGCGCGGCATCACTTTGTCCGGGGGCCAGCGCCAGCGGGTCGCCCTGGCGCGGGCCATCGCCGCCGAACCGGCAATCTTGATCCTGGATGACTCACTGTCCTCGGTGGACGCGCGAACCGAGCGGAGCATCCTCGGGCGCCTGCGGCCCATCTTGCGCGGCCGCACGTCGATCCTCGTGTCGCATCGGGTGGCGGCCGTTCGCCAGGCCGATCTCATCCTGGTGCTCGACGCGGGCCGCGCCGCCGAGCGCGGCACCCACGAGGAGCTGTTGGCCGCGGGGGGGCTCTACGCGTCGCTCTATCGCGAACAGCTCGCGGCCGAGGCGCAGGGAGTGAGCACGTGAGCGTCGGCGCGACGGGCGCGCGCGCCAAGGCGGAACGCACCTTCGATCTCGCGCTCGTGGTGCGGCTCTACGCGTACGTCCGCCGCTACAAGCGTGGGCTGCTGGTCTCCGTGGCCCTCTTGCCGATGATCTCGGCCTTCGAGATCGCGCAGCCGTACTTGCTGAAGCGCGCGATCGACGAGCACATCGCGCCGCACCGGCTCCCCGGCCTGGATCGGCTGGCCGGGCTCTATCTGCTCGCGCTCGTCGGCCAATACGGCGCCGCGTTCGCGCACAACTACCTCGTGCAGGTCGTGGGCCAGCGGGCCATGAGCGATCTGCGACTCGCCGTTCACCGGCACGTCTTGCGCCTGTCGGCGGCGTTCTTCGACCGGACGCCCATCGGCCAGCTGATGACCCGCATGACGAACGACATCGAGTCCTTGACCGAGCTGTTCGCGTCGGGGGTCATCAGCCTGCTGGGCGACATCGTGCGCCTCGGGCTGATCATCGTGGTCATGTTTCGAACCGATGGCCGACTGGCGCTGTTCTCGATGGCGGCGGTGCCCGTGCTGGCGGTGATCGCGACGCTGTTTCGGCGATGGATGCGCGACGCGTTCCGGGACATCCGCTCCAAGCTGTCGCGCATGAACGGCTTCCTGCAGGAGCACCTGTCCGGCATGAAGGTGGTGCAGTCCTTCGCGCAAGAGCGGCGGGTGGCGGCGGAGTTCACCGCGGTGAACCAGGGTTACCGGCAGGCCAACGCCCGCGCCATCTCCGCGGACGCGGCGCTCTACTCAGTGGTCGAGGCGGTCGCGTCGATCGCGGTCGCCAGCCTGCTGTGGCGCGGGGGGGCGCGGATCGCGGCCGGCGGGCTGAGCCTCGGCGTCCTGGTTCAGTTCGTGGAATATCTGGGCAAGTTCTTCGCGCCGCTGCGCGATCTGTCGACGAAGGTCACCGTGATGCAGCAGGCGATGACCGCCGCCGAGCGCGTGTTCGGAATCCTGGACGCGAGCGACCTCGACCGTCCCGCGGCGCGAGGGCCCGACGAGAGCGCCCCCCCTGCCGTGTCGGCGTCGGCGACCGCGGCTAGCCCCGTGGCGATCGAGCTTCGTCACGTGACGTTCGGTTACCGCCCTGACAACCCGATCCTGCGCGACCTGTCCTTGACCATTCGCCGCGGCGAAACAGTGGCGGTGGTCGGCGCGTCGGGCGCGGGAAAGTCGACGCTGATCAAGTTGCTGCCCGGCCTCTACCACCCCCAGGCGGGCGCCATCCTCATCGATGGGACGGACATCCGGGACCTGGCGACCGAGGCCCTCCGCAGGCGCTTGGTGGTGGTGAATCAAGACGTGTTCCTGTTCGCGGGAACGCTGGCCGACAACATCGGCCTTGGTGATCCCGGGGCGACCCCCCAATCGATCCTGGCAGCGGCCACGCGGGTGGGCGCTGACCGGGTGCTGGCTTCACGCCCCGAGGGTCTCGACGCGCCGGTGCTCGAACGAGGGGCGAACTTCTCCGCCGGGGAGCGCCAGCTCGTGGCGTTCGCGCGCGCCCTCCACCGCGATCCCCACATCCTGGTGCTCGACGAGGCCACCGCCAGCGTGGACCCCGAGGTCGAACGGGTCATCGAACGCGGCATCGCCGTGCTGATGCGCGACCGCACCTCGGTGGTGATCGCGCACCGGTTGTCGACGGTGCGGCGGGCCGACCGGATCGTCGTGATCGACGGCGGGCGAATCGTCGAGGAGGGCCGCCACGATGATCTCCTGGCCCGCGACGGTCTCTACGCGCTCCTGTACCGGATGCAGATGCAGCACGGTCACCCGGCCCATAGCAGCGAGGCCGCCGAGTAGCCCGGCGGGTCGTCGACGGCTCGGGCTCGACCCTCCCTGCGGCGGCCGAAATCGGCTTCGGCGAGGGTTGTGCCGTATAGTGGCCCGTTCATGGCGACGTTTCAGGAACAGCTCGAGCAGCGGCTCTCCGCCGAGCGGGGGACGCTGTTCAAGCAGAGCGAGCTGCCATTCGCGCTGGTCTATCCGTCGCCCTACCACGTCGGGATGTCGTCCCTCGGCTTTCAGACCATCTACCGCGAGCTGAACGCGCTGCCGGGGGTCTCGGCCGAGCGGGCCTTCTTGCCCGACGACGCCGAGCGGGCGCGCGCCAGCAACGAGGGTCTGGCCACCTACGAGTCGCAGCGGCCCGTCGGAGACTTTCCGGTCGTGGCGTTCTCGCTCGCGTACGAGCTCGAGCTGGCGGGGCTCGTCGCCTGCCTCGATCTCGCGGGGATCCCCGCGCTGGCCGCCGACCGCGCGAACGCCCGCCATCGCCACCCGCTCGTCGTGGTGGGGGGACCCCTCACCTTCTCGAACCCGGTCCCGGCCGGGCCCTTCGCCGACGTCATGTTGCTCGGCGAGGCCGAGGACCTTATCGCGACCCTGGCGAGCGCCCTCCGCGATGCCGACGACGACCGGCCGTCGCTGCTGGCGCGCCTGGCCCGACTGCCGGGCTTCTACGTCCCGACCCTGCACGGCGAGCGCGTCCCCCCCATCGCTGCCGCCGACGACGCGCGTCTCCCGGGGTATTCGCAGATCCTCACACCTCACACCGAGCTGTCGGACATGTTCCTCATCGAGCCCGAGCGTGGCTGTCACCGCGGCTGCACCTATTGCGTGATGCGGCGCTCGACGAACGGAGGCATGCGCCTGGTCGAGCCGGAACGGGTGCTGTCGCTCGTCCCCGATCACGCCCGCCGCGTGGGCCTCGTCGGCGCGGCGGTCACCGATCATCCGGGGTTGGTGACGATCTTGCGCGGCCTCGTCGAGCGCGATCGGGAGGTTGGTATCTCCAGCCTCCGCGCCGACCGCCTCACCGACGAGATCGTGGCCCTGTTGAAGCGCGGCGGCTACCGGTCGCTGACCACCGCCTCCGACGGCGCCTCCGAGCGGTTGCGCACCGCCATCGAGCGCAAGACCAAGGAGCGACACTTGTTGCGGGCCGCGGCGCTGACGCGCGATCACGGCCTGCACCACCTCAAGCTCTACATGATGCTGGGGCTCCCTGGTGAGACCTTCGATGACATCGACGAGCTCGCGCGCTTCGGTCTCGCGCTCGCCGAAGTGGCGCCGAAGGTGGTGTTCGGCATCGCTCCCTTCGTCGCGAAACGAAACACGCCCCTCGACGGGGCCCCCTTCGAGGGGATCGCCGCGGTGTCGGCGAAGCTCGACCGCTTGCGACGCGCCGTCAAGGGCCGCGTGGAGCTCCGCGCCACGTCGCCGAAGTGGGCATGGGTGGAGTACCGCCTCGCGCAAGGCGGCTTCGCGGCCGGCATGGCGGCGGCGGCGGCCGGGCGCGCCGGCGGTCGCTTCGCCGACTGGCGCCAGGCGCTCGCCGAGGTCCCCGCTCCCGTCCCATCGGGAGCGGCGGCGCAACCCCTGGCCCCGGACGCCCCGATTCAGATTCCGTCCGTCGATCGACGAAGGACCCGGGCAATCGGCTCATAGCCGAGCGCCTCGTAGAAGCCCTCGGCCTCGTGGTTGTCGGTCCAGACCGTCAACACCACCTCGACCGCGCCCTTCCCCCGCGCCCACGCTGCCGCCTCGGTCATGAGGCGCCTGCCGATCCCCCGGCGGCGCTGGGCCTCGTCGACCACGATGATCTCGACGTGGGCGCGCCGTCGAGGCGTCATCCCCGCGTCCCACGGCGTGTCGACGACCTTGACCACGATGTAGCCGCCAATCCCCCCATCCACCTCTGCCACCAGGATCTCTCCGTAGGGATCGCGCTCCAGCACCATCGCCTGCCCATCGGCCTCGAGCCGGAAGAAATCGGGCTGCAGCCGCGCGTGCAGCGCGTGCACCTGCGCGCGCAGGCGTCGCAACGAGGGCACGTCGGCCCGCCGGCCCGGGCGCACCCGGACGTCACTCGCGGCGGTCATGCCAGGCGACAACGGCGGGACGCCGTCGCGAGCTCACGAGGTCTCGTCACCATCGTCGTCGACCAGCTCGGCGGAGAACCGCTCGTACATCACGTTGTACACCAGCGTCTCCACCTCGGCCTCGGTGGCCAGCGACAGCGCCTGGCTCGCGAGCTTCTCGGCCTCCGCCAGCGTGCTCACGCGGATGATCGACTTGAGGAGCGGAATCTGACGCGGCGCCATCGAGAGGCGGCGCAGCCCCAGCCCCATCAGCACCAGCACCAGCATCGGATCGCCCGCCATGTCGCCGCACATCGCAACCGGCACGTTCCCGGGCACCTGGGCGGCTCCCGTCACGATCTGCTTCAAGGCGCGGATGATGGCCGGATGCAGCGGATGATAAAGGTAGCCGACGTGTTCATTCTCCCGATCCGCCGCCAGGGAATACTGGATGAGGTCGTTCGTCCCGATGCTGAGGAAGTCGCATTCGCGCGCGAGCAAGTCGGAGATCATCGCCGCGCTGGGCGTCTCCACCATGACCCCGAGGGGGACATCTGCGTTGTGCGGCACGCCCTCGCGTTTGAGGTCCGCACAGACCTCCTGACAGATGGTCCGCGCCATCCGCAGCTCGGCGACCCCCGAGATGAGGGGAAACATGATCTTGACCGGGCCCACCGCCGCCGCGCGAAACAGCGCCCGGAGCTGCGTTCGAAATACATCGGGACGATAAAACGAGAACCGGATCGAGCGCAGGCCGAGCGAGGGATTCTGGCCGCTCGGCATCCGCACCGACAGCGGCATCTTGTCGCCGCCGAGATCCAGCGTTCGGAACGTGATGGTCTGTCCGCCGGCGCTCTTCAACGCCGCGACCGCGTGACCATACTGCTCGTCCTCGGTGGGGAGATCCGGGCGCTCGAGATAGAGGAACTCCGTGCGAAACAGCCCCACCGCCTCGGCGCCCAGCTCTACCGAAGGCGCGATCTCCTCCATCAGCTCGACGTTCGCCGCCAGCTCGATGCGGACACCGTCGCGCGTCTCGGCGGGGACGTCCCGCATCGACGTCAGGCGCTGCGCCCGCGCGTGCTGCCGGTCGGCGCGCGCACGATAGACCTGCAGAGTCGCCTCGTCGGGCTCGAGGATCACCTCGCCGCGCGTCCCGTCGACGACCAGGTTCATCCCCGACCAGGTCTTGTGATCCAGCCCCTCGACCCCCACGACGTAAGGCAGGCCCATGGCGCGGGCGACGATCGCCGTGTGCGAGGTCCGACCGCCTCCTTCGGTGCAGAAGCCCGCCACCGCGGCGCGGCCCAGCTGCGCAGCGTCAGCCGGCCCCAGTTCGTGCGTGAGGACGACGCTGTCGCGGGGGGCGTCCGCCGGGTTGAACTGGACCATCCCCATCAAGTTACGAAGCAGCCGCTCCCCCACCACCGCCACGTCGCTGCGCCGGTCGCGGAAATATGGGTCCTCGATGCGGTCGAAGACCGCCTGAATTTGATCGAGCGCGCGCCTCACCGCCCACTCGGCGCCGGTCTGATCCTCGCGGATGATCTTGCGAGCCACCTCCACCAGGTGGACGTCCTGCAACATCATCCGGTGCGCCTCGAGGATGCGGTATTGATGACCGTCGTGCTCGCGCTCAGCAATCTCATCCTGGATGCGCGCCAGCTGGGCGTCCGTGAGCACAATCGCCGTCTCGAAGCGCGCTATCTCGGCCTCCACGGCCTCCACGGCAATCCTTCGCTCGTGCACATCGACGCGGCTGCCGAGGACGTGCCCTTTTCCGATCGCGATTCCGGGCGACGCGCCCACCCCGGCGAGCCGCTCCATCAAACGCGCCCCATCGACGAAGGAAGGTCCGCCATCGACGCCGAATCCGCCGTCAAGGCAAGCGCCGTCAAGGCAAGCTCCGTCAAGGATCGACCCCTTCGCCAAATCCCGTTCCCACGAGCTCGGTGAGCGACGCCAGGGCGACGTCCGCGTCGTCCCCCTCGCAGACCAGGCGCATGGTGACGCCGTGGGCGGCCACCAGCGTCAGCAGCCCCATGATGCTCTTTCCGTTCGCCTCGGTGTCGTCCTTGATGACCCGCACCTCGCAGCGGTACTTGTTCGCCATCTGAACGAATTTCACAGCCGCTCGCGCATGCATGCCCAATCGATTTCGTACCTTGACCGTGCTCTCGACCGTCATCGATTCGTCTCCTCGACCGTTACTTTTCCTGTCAGCTCGGAGCCCAGGCGGATGGAACGCCGCCCCACGTCGCGCAGCATCTGCGCCATCTCGCCGGGGCGGAGCTCACGCCGGTCGATCGTGGCCAGCTTCAAGAGCATCGGCAGATTGACGCCGCACACGACCTCTGCGGGGCGACTCCCGTCCAGCATCGCCATGCAGGCGTGGTACGGCGATGACCCCTGCAGATCGACCAGGATGACGACGCCGGCGCCCGCGTCCGCGCGCTCGCACGCCGCCCCGACGCTCTCGAGGGTCGCCGCGAAGGTCTCCGCCATCGAGACGCAAACCGGCTCGGCGGCGGGCAACGGTCCCAGGATCCCGGCAACGGCCTCCAGCAACGCGCGCGCCGCGTCGCCGTGGGTCACCACGACAAGCCCAACCCTCGGTGCGTTCTGGTGTGAGGTCACGTTCGTTCGCCCCGCTTAGTCTACGTCAATTCAGGCGATCCTCGTTAGAGCGTTTGTCGACGTCACCGTCAAAATCCAACGCGCAGATTGTCGGATTCATGACCCTGCCCGTCACCGGCCGCGTCATCCGCGCGTCACCGGACGCTACCGAAGGTTCCTCGCCAGGTCGCGATGTCGCACCGACAGCGCGACATCCTGCCCCAGGCGCTCGGCCAATTCCCGGACCAAGGCCACCGAGCGATGACGGCCGCCGGTGCAGCCGATCGCGATGGTCGCATAGGCCTTGCCTTCCTTCTCGAATCCCTGCAACGACAGTCGCAGCAGAGCTTCCGCCTTGTCCAGAAAGGACGTCGCCTCGGCGTGGCCCATCACCCACCGCCGGACGGGTTCGTCCTCCCCGGACAAGGAGGACAGCTCAGGCACGAAGAACGGGTTGGGGAGAAACCGGACGTCGAGGACGATGTCGGCTTCGGTGGGGAGGCCGTGCTTGAAGCCGAACGAGACCATCGTGACCGAAAGGCGATCGCCCTGGCGACCGTATCTCTCCTGGATGACGTCGCGTAGTCCATGCACCGTGAGCGAACCGGTGTCGATCACCTCGTTCGCCTCTTGCCGCATGGGTCCGAGCTGGGCGCGCTCCGCGAGCACCGCGGAGCGGATGTCGCGGTTCGACAGGGGGTGGCGGCGCCGCGTCTCGGAGAAGCGTCGAATCAGCGTGTCGTCCGCCGCGTCCAGAAAGACGATTTGCGTCTCGTGCCCGGCGGCACGGATCGCGGCGAGGATGGGACCACAATCGGCCAGGAACTCGCCCGAGCGCGCATCGATGCCCAGCGCGGCCCGGCCCACGTCGTTTCGCGTCGACAGCAACTCGACGAACTTGGGGACGAGCGGAAGCGGCAGGTTGTCCACGCAGTAGTAGTCGAGGTCCTCCAGCGCACGGAGCGCCGTCGACTTGCCCGCGCCCGAGACCCCGGTGACGATCACCAGTCGCACGAAGCCCCCCGACACCTGGCAGCCCGCTCATCGCGGCGGCACCGCCTGATTCCTGCTCGCCCCGTCACTCGACGTCATCCCGCCAGCGATGATCGCGGGCGTCGGCCAGCGCACGATCCAGCCGCTCCTGGAACTCCCGCGCAGAATGGTGACCGCGCACCTGCAACAGCCGGTTGCGGGCGGCCACCTCGATCAAGGAGCTGACGTTGCGGCCGGGGCTGACCGGAATCCGCAACAACGGCGCGGGTACGTCGAGGATGGGATAAACCATCTCGTCGAGGCCGAGCCGATCGTGCGCCTCGGCCTGATCCCAGCGCACGAGCTCGATGACCAGCTCGATCTTCTTGTCGTCGCGAACGGCGGCCACGCCGAACATGTCCTTGATGTTGATGATGCCGAGGCCCCGGACCTCCATGTGGTGCTTGATCAGCTCCGAGGCCCAACCCACCAGCACATCGCCCGAGGTCCGCCGCACCTCCACCAGGTCGTCGGCCACCAGCCGGTGACCACGCATGATGAGGTCCAAGGCCGCCTCGGACTTGCCGATGCCGCTCTTCCCCAGCAACAGGATTCCCACGCCCAGGACGTCCAGCAGGACGGCGTGGATGCTGACGGTCGGCGCCAGCTCGTGCTCGAGATGGTTCTGCAGGGCATCGATCGCGACCGACGACACCAGCGGCGTCCGCAGCAGCGGAACGCCGCCGCCGTCGCAGGCGTCGATCAGGATGCGCGGCACCTCCAGGCCCTTCGTGACCACGATGCACGCCGGGTTGAGGCCCACGAAACCGGCGACCGACTTCTTCGCGTCGGCCTCCTGCATGCTGGCCAGATAGGAGATCTCCGTCGCCCCCAGGACCTGCACCCGCTCGGGATGGACCTGCCGGACGAAGCCGGCAAGCGCCAGCCCCGGCTTCTGGATTCGAGCGATGGCGATCCGGCGCGCGAGACCCGCCTCTCCAGCGAGCAAGACCAGGCGCAACCCCGACCGCTCGTCGAGGAGCGAACGAACCGTCAACTGAGGAACATTCCCGCTCGAGCTCATCGAGCGCGAGTCTACCGCGACCGACGCGTTATCGATAAAGCCCTCGGCGAAGCCGCCGGGCTATCTAGTACTTCGCGTCTTCCTCGACGATGACCTGGTACATGGCCGGGGCGTCGGGCGCCGCCATCAGCCGCTCTCGAAAGTCGGCGTCTCGAAACAATCTCGACAGCCGGGCGAGCGCCTTGAGGTGAACGCCCGTGGAGCTCGCGGGAGCGACCAGCATGAACACGAGATGGGTGGGCTTGCCGTCGATCGACTCGAACTCGATGCCCGATCGGGCGCGCCCAAGGGTCCCCACCAGCCGCCCCACGGCGTCCATCTTGCCGTGTGGGATGGCGATCCCATCGCCGATCGCCGTCGACGCCAGCAGCTCGCGCTCCTCGAGCACTCGCTTCAGGACCTTCCCATCCACGCCGTCCATTCGGCTCGCCAGGTGGGTGGCCAACTCGCCCAGCACGCCGGACTTCGTGTCAGAGCGAAGATCGGACACGATCATGTCGGCCGCCAGGAAATCCGTCACTTTCATGAAGGTATTCCCGAAACTTCAGGTCGCCGAGGACGAGCGCCCCGTCTGAATGAGCCCGTAGTTTCCGTCCTTGCGCCGATAGACGACGGAAATCCCGCGCGACTCGACGTCCGTGAAGACGAGGAACTGATCACCGAGCAGATTCAGCTGCATGACGGCGTCGTGGACCTTCATCGTCCGGACCGTGAACGTCTCTTCCATGACAACGTTGAAGGCCGGGGCGGTGGGTGGCGAAGCGGCCGATGACCGGGGGCCTTCCTGCGCCTCGAGCGGCGCGCCCGCCTGGGGCTCGATGGTGTCTGCCATGATCACCCGCTCGCGCAGGGAGATCTGGGCGTCATGGGGCTTGTGATCTCGAATCTTTTCCTTCCACTTGCGCACCTGCCGCTCGATCCGCGCCACCGCCAGGTCAATCGACGAATACATGTCCTCGGTCGTCTCCTTGGCGTTGATGACCAACCCGCTCGGGAGGGTGATGTTGATGTCGGCGACGTGGTTGAACCCGCGCTCGACCGAGAACACGGCGTGGGCAGCGATAGGCTCCTTGTGAAAGTACTTGCGAATCTTCTCGAGCTTTTCTTCCGAGTACTCACGGACCGCTTGTGAGGCGTCCATGTGACGGAACGTGGTCGACAGCTGCATGCCTAAGTCCTTGCTAGAGGAACGGTGCGAACGACGCCGCTTCTACACGATCTTGCCTCGACAACGCCAGCCTCGCCACCGCGAACCGCAGGCTGCTAGTCCCCTGGAAAGCTGAAGGCTTCCATATGTCGCTGAGGCATCTTCGTACCTGGCAAGGCGCGACGAGGGCGAATACTCGACGTATTCAACCGAGGAGCAACGCAGCCACGGACGAAGAGGACCAGCGAGATATGGGAGGATTCACCTTTCCAGGGGACTAGTACACCTGACGCCGCTTGCCGCTCGACAGGATGCGCAGCTGTTCGCGGTACTTCGCGACGGTGCGACGGGCGATCTCGATGTTCTGATCGCGAAGCAGCTCGACGATGCGCTGATCGGAGTGCGGGTTGTCTGGGCTCTCCTGGGCGACGATCTGCTTGATCTTCAGCTTCACCGCCTCGGACGCCAGATCGTCACCGTCGGTCCGGGAGATGCCCGAATTGAAGAAGTACTTCAGCTCGAAGATTCCCTGCGGGGTGTGCACGTACTTGTTCGTCGTCACGCGCGATACCGTCGACTCGTGCATGCCGATGTCATCCGCCACGTCGCGGAGGATGAGCGGCTTCAAGTACGCGGTCCCCTTGTCGAAGAATTCCCGCTGAAACTTCAGGATGGATTCGGTCACCCGCGTGATGGTGCGCTGGCGCTGCTGGATGGATCGGATCAACCACTGTGCGCTGCGGAGCTTCTCCTGCACGTACTCGCGCGCCTTCGTTCCGCCGGCCAGGGCCGTTCGGTAAAAGTCGCTGATCTTCAGCTTCGGCAGGCCGTCGTCATTCGCGACGACGAAGTACTTGTCGCCCACCTTGTGAATGAACACGTCAGGGGTGATGTACGTCGGCTCGTCCGATGTGTACTGCCTGCCGGGCTTGGGGTCGAAGTCCCGGATCACCTTCGCCGCTTCGTAGATCTCCTCGAGCGGCTGGTTCAGATCCTTCGAGATCGCGCCAAAGTTCTTCTTCTCGAGGTTCGAGAGGTGGCGCTCGATGATCCCGACCAGGATGTCGTCGTCCACCCCGAAGTGGCGGGCCTGAATCAGCAGGCACTCCTTCAGCGAGCGGGCCGCCACCCCGATGGGATCGAACTCCTGGATCCGCTTGATCACGCTCTCGGCCAGCTCCAGGGGCACGTCCGCCTCCTCGGCCAGATCCGCGAGGGGCTCCTCCAGGTATCCGTCAGGCGTCAGGTTGCCGATGATCAGCATCCCGATGCCGTCTTCTTCCCGGGTGAAATGCCCGAGCTTCAGCTGCCATTCCAGGTGGTCGGCCAGGGAGGCCCCCCGGGTCAGCGTCGATTCGATGGACGGCAGCTCGTCGTTGTTCGCCTTGTACGAAGGCATCGGCGCCGCATTCGACTGGCTCTCCAGATATGTCTCCCAGTCGAAGTCAGCGACCGCCTCCCCCGCGCGCGTATCGGCCTTGACCTCCGCGGTCGACAGGGCCGCGTCGGGCTGGGCGTCGGGAACGGGTAGCTCCGTCTCTCCGGCCCGCTCCGCCCCGCTCGCCGCTTCGATTGAGGCCGCCTCGGCCTTGGCCCCGTCCGCCCCCGCCTCCCCGACGTCCTCGAGCACCGGATTCTCGAGGATCTCTTCGCGGACGACGTCGGCCAACTCCATCCGTGACAATTGCAGCAGCTTGATGGCTTGCTGCAGCTGGGGGGTCATGACCAGCTGCTGGGAGAGCTTGAGGTGTTGCTTGATTTCCATGGCGGGCGTCAGGAAGGTGGTTCGGCGCGCGAAGACCTTCGGCACCTCCCTTGTAGCATCGGCGTCCTGGCCGGTAAAGGACTGTCGTCAAAAATGGTACGCAACTTGCAGACGCACGCCGCATCTGCTATGCCGCCTCGCCCTTCGCAACCTGGCGAACGCTCTGGTCGGCGGCCGGTCGCTCAGACGACCGCGGCGGCCTGCGCCACCGATCGCTCGGTCGGCGGCACCTTGGACAGCCGCTCGCGCAAGGCCGCCGCGACGAACGACTGGAACAGCGGATGCGGCGCCTGGGGGCGAGACTTGAACTCGGGGTGAAACTGGCAACCCACGAAGTATGGATGATCCGGCAACTCGATCATCTCGACGAGCTGTCTATCCGGCGAGGTCCCGGAGATCCTCAATCCCTTGGCGACCAGCGTGTCGCAAAACTCGTTGTTGACCTCGTAGCGGTGCCGGTGGCGCTCCTGGATCTCCCTCGTGCCGTAGGCCGCGGCCGCCACGGTCCCCGCACCGAGGATGCAGGGGTAAGATCCCAGCCGCATGGTGGCGCCCTTCTCGGTGACGTTGCGCTGATCGGGCAGGAAGTCCACGACGGGGTAGGGGCTGCGGCTGTCGAACTCGGTGGAGTTTGCCCCCTTCATGCCGGCCACGTTGCGTGAGAACTCGATGACCGCGACCTGCATGCCGAGGCAGATGCCGAAGAACGGCTTGCCGCGCTCTCGGGCATAGCGAACCGCCTCGATCTTGCCTTCGATGCCCCGGCTCCCGAAGCCCGGCGCGACCAGGATGCCGTCCAACCCGTCGAGGACAGCGGCGGCGCCGATGCGCTCGATCTCCTCGGAGTCGATGTGCTTCAGGTGAACCCGGCAGTCGTTGCCGATGCCGCCGTGGATCAGCGCTTCGTTCAGGCTCTTGTACGACTCCGTCAGGTCGACATACTTGCCCACGAGGCCAATCTCCACCTCGGTCTGCGGGCTCTTCAGGCGGTGAACCACCTTCTCCCAGCCGGTCAGCTCGGGGGCCCGCGACCAGATGTTGAGCATCTCGCAGATCTTGTCGTCCACGCCCTGCTGATGAAAGCGAATGGGCACCTCGTAGATACACGTGACGTCCTCGGCGGAGAAAACTGCGTCCGGGGTGACGTTCGTGAACAGCGCGATCTTCTTGCGGAGCGCGACCTCGAGGGGCCGCTCCGAGCGGCACAGCAGGATCTCGGGCTGGATGCCGATCTCGCGCATCTTCATGACCGAGTGCTGCGTGGGCTTCGTCTTCAGCTCGCCGGCCGCGCCGATGTACGGCACCAGGGTGACGTGAACCGACAGGGCGTTTCCATAGCCGACCTCCAGGCGAAGTTGCCGGATGGCCTCCAGAAACGGCAACGACTCGATGTCGCCGACGGTCCCGCCCACCTCGACGATGAGGACGTCCTCCCCCTTCGCGCACGCGAGGATTCGCAGCTTGATCTCGTCGGTCACGTGCGGGATCACCTGGACGGTGCCGCCCAGGTACTCGCCGCGCCGCTCTTTTTGAATCACGCTCAGATAGATCTGGCCCGACGTGGCGTTGTTCAGCCTGGTCATCCGCTGCGAGATGAACCGCTCGTAGTGGCCGAGATCGAGGTCGGTCTCGGCCCCGTCGTCGGTCACGAACACCTCTCCGTGCTGCGTCGGATTCATGGTCCCCGGATCGACGTTCAGGTAAGGATCCAGCTTCTGGATCGTCACCTTCAAGCCACGGCCTTCCAGCAGGCTGGCGATCGACGCAGACGCCAATCCCTTGCCCAGCGAGGAGACGACTCCCCCGGTGACGAAGATGAACTTCGTCTGTTTAGGTCCCCGTACAGGAGCGTTCATGGCAGCCCACCATCGGAAAGAATAGAGAATCGGCAGCCAGGAGATTCTCGCCGAGAAAAAACGTCGCGCGTCTTCAACTCGGACCGCTATTCTTCGCGTCTCGGCTCTCGAAGTCAATGCCCGCCAAGTTAATTCTGATCATCGAAGACGATCTCCGCATCGCCGCGCTCGTCGCGGAGGTCTTGCGCGAAGCCGGCTACGAAGTCCACCTGGTGCCCGACCTCGGTGCCGCGCGCACGTTCGCGCAGGAAGGCGGACACCCGACCGCGATCATCAGCGACCTCGTGGTGGCGGGCGCGGCCGAGCCCGCGCAGGTGTCCGCCGAGATCGAAACAGCCTTCCCCGGTGTCCCGTTGGCCCTGATGACGGGCGTGCCGCCCAACCGCCGCGCCCAGCTCGGCGTCACCCACGATCTCGTGCTCGAAAAGCCGTTCGAGCTCGGGGCATTGCTCGGGACCGTCGTCGCGATGGCCGGTCCCGCGGAGGAAACGCCATGAAGCTCATCCGTTACCGTGATCCGGCCGGAGCGATCCACTTCGGTAGCGCCCTGCCCGACGGGCGCGCGCGACAGATCGACGGCGACCCGTTCGGGGATTTCACCGTCTCGACGAGAGCCGCCGAGATAGTCACGCTGCTGGCGCCTGTCGCGCCCACTCAGATCATGGGGATCGGTCTCAACTATCGCCGGCACGCCGAAGAGACCAGCGCGAAGCTGCCGGAGTTCCCGATACTCTTCAACAAGAACGTCGCCGCGGTCGCCCATCCCGATCAGCCGATCGTCATTCCGGGCCATCTCCCCAGCACCCAGGTCGACTACGAAGGCGAGCTGGCCGTAGTGATCGGCAAGACCTGCCGCAACGTCGGCCGCGCACGCGCGCTCGAGCACGTGCTCGGTTACACCTGCGCGAACGACGTTTCGGCGCGCGACTGGCAAATCGCCAAGGGCGGCGGGCAATGGTGCCGAGGGAAGAGCTTCGACACCTTCGCACCACTTGGCCCCTGCCTGGTCACCACCGACGAGATACCGGACCCGAACGCGCTGGGGATCTTCACGACCTTGAACGGCGAGCGCGTGCAGGACTCCACGACGTCCGACATGATCTTCGACGTGCCCCGCCTCATCGAGTTCCTGAGCGGCAGCACGACCCTGGTGCCCGGCACGGTGATCTTGACGGGGACGCCCGCCGGCGTGGGCATGGCGCGACGTCCCCCCCGCTGGCTCCTCCCCGGCGACGTGGTCACGGTCGAGATCGAAGGCATCGGCGCCCTCACGAACCCGGTCGCGCTGGAATCGAGCTAGCGCCTGAGCTCGCGGTCGATCGAGGCGAACATGCCGGGAATCGACGCCGCCACCAGCCCATCCGTGGCGCGACGGACGATGAAGCCCGGCAGCGGCGCCTTGATGGACAGCGCCACGCGGTACTCGATCCGCGTCCCCGCGGGGTCGGCGAGGAATCGCCAGCCGCCCACGGAGTCGGTGACGATTTCCCCTTCGACGAAGGTCCAGTCGACGGTCAGCGCCACCGGATCACAGACGAGATCAAGCACGTACCGAACCGCCAGCACGACCTCGGCCCTAAACTCGACGCGCACGAGCGGAGGCCGCCGCTCGAGGACGCGCACGGACTTCAACTCCGAGAACAGGCGCGGGTACGCGTCGAAGTTCGTGACCAGGTCGTAGACCGCCTGGGGCGCGACGCCCCGGACGAGGTGCGTTCGTTCGACGGGTGCGCGGGACTCCATGGCGCCCGATTAGAACCGCGCACAGGCGTGGCGGCAAGCGGCCGTTTCCGAGGGGTGGGTCGTCCGGGGCCGGAAGACGCCGCTCGGTCGCTGATCATGGCGACCGCCTATTTGCTCGACACAAACGTCCTCAGTCTTGCCATTCGTGGCCAGGCACCTCGCCTGGTCGATCGCCTCATGGCGACCGCTCGTGATCGAGTTCCGATGAGCATCATCACCGCAATGGAGCTCCATTTCGGGCCGGCGAACAATCCAGCAACCCCGCACCGGAAATCAGGCCTCCTGACGGCCCGTCGGCGACCGTGTATTGTATAATAGACAAAAATCTAGTATACGGTGCCCGATGGGCAACGCGATGGGCGAAGCGGATTTACAGGATCCAGGCCTCCCGGCTGGTGATCCTCCGCGGCGGTGACGGGGCGAGCCTATTTTCACGACTTCTTTACATTGGCTCCAACGAGGCCTTGGTAGACAACACCGTCATGACCTTCCGAACCACGCATGGGGACCGCAGCCAGAGGAAATTTCCTCTGCCGAGCAGACAGACGCTTCCGCGCGCGCAGGTCAGCGACGGCGCGATTTTCGACCGGCTGGGCGATCGCCTCCGTCGTCCCGCCACGCTCACGAAGGATGATCTTTCCGGAGACCTCGCGTCCCGTCGGCCGAACGTGGCTCGGCAGAGCGCAGCCGCGCCCTCGCACGGCGTCGTGCCTCCGGCGTTCCTCGACTCCACGGAGCCAGTTGCCATCCATTTTGACTCGGTGAGTTTGTGGGCCGACGACGACACGCTCCCGGACATCGGTCCCCGATCGGCGCGGCGTCCTCTGCCCCACCCCTATCGGCAACCGACGGGCCGACCCCCGCGGGCAGTGAACGCCGGTCATCGGAGGAGGCTGGGGACCGACCGAGCGGGATGGGTCGCGTTCGCGGCCGCGCTCGCCGTGCTCGTCGGCGTGCTGGCGGCCAGCGATAGGCCCTTGCCTCCGGCGGTCCACAAGACTTTGGCGCGGGCCAAGGCGCAGCTCTCGTCCTCCGCAGCTCTCGCGAGCCCCATGCCCGAGGCTGAACCTCAGGGGAACGCATCCTCTCAGTCGGCCGTCGACGCGCCTGTGGTGGAACCCCGGCCGCGGGCTGCTGGCCCGGCGGGAAACAGCTCGCAGTGCGAGGCAGACGGACGAATGACCAGCTCACCGGGACATGCAGCGCGGCGCGGCGCGCGGTCTGAGCGCCCTGCGGCGCACACGCAGGCTGCGGCCCCGGGCGACGACTCCACGGTATCGCACGATGATGACGAAGTGATGCCCCTCGACATCGAGGCTGCAACGGCGGTTCGCCCGCGGGGCGCGCAGTCGAGGGCACATCCCGCGCCGAAGTCGCCATCGCTGAAGACAACGCTGCCCGGCACGTTCCGTCCCATCGACCTCGACGATCCCTTCAGACATCCATGAGGTGCCGGAGGACCAGCGCCCGACGACGCGCCTGCGCCGTCATCGCCACCGCCGTACTCATGGGCTGCAGCGCCGCGCGCGCCGACGATTCCGCGCCGACAGGGGACGACGCGATCCTGGAGCCGGGGAAGAACGACGACCCGCGCATCTTCGAGGCGCAGGCGCGGTTCAAGCTTGGCATTCAACTCTACTCGCAGGGAGATCCGAACGGGGCGCTGGCGGAGCTCCGTCGCGCCTATGCCCTGGTTCCCAGGAATCGCATCCTGTTCAACCTGGGCGAAGTCGCGTACCAATGTAACGACCATGCAGCGGCCATGGGATACCTCACGCGGTATCTGGCCGAAGGCGGAGCAAAGATCCCCGAGGCCCGGCGCCGGGAGGTCACGCGCGATCTCCGCGAGCTGCGGGCGCGGGTGGGTTACCTCTCGATCGAACATCCCGAACCAGGCTCGCGGGTCACCGTCGACGAGCTCGACGTCGGAACGACGCCTCTCTTGACCCCTGTGGCCGCGAACGCCGGCAAGCGGCGCATCGAGATCGTGTCCCGCTCCGGCGAGCGCCAGACACGGACGGTCGACGTCGAACCTGGCGTGACGGCGACCGTCAGCTTTGCGGCGCTGGTCCGGAGGATCCTTCGGACGCCGCCGGGGGTCCCCCTGCCGGCGGCCGCTGATCGCCCGAACCGGGCCGAGCTCGCGATGCCGTCGCCGCCGGCCGCTCCCACGTCGCCTGCGCCGGTCGCCAAAGCTCCGGACCTGGCACCGCGAGCGTCGACCGAGCCGCCGTCCGGACGTGAACTGTTGGCTCAGGATCACGCCTCCACGGCTCACGATCGGTCGGACCGGATGGTTCCGTGGGTGACCTGGACGCTGGCGGCGGTCGCGGCGGGCGGCGCGGCGGTGACGGGCGGACTCGCCTGGTCCGCCTCCCGCGCGTTGCGGGAGCAGGCGGGTAACTATCCGATATCGGCCTCGGATCTGCGCGCCACCCATGATCGCGAACGGAGCTACGCGCTGGCGAGCGACGGCTTCCTGGCAGGCGCCGTCGTACTCTCGGCGCTGGCGGTCTACTTCACTGTCCGGGGGGCTCCGGGCAGTCACGAGGGACGCCCCGGTCAACTGGAGGCTCGCGCCGACTGGTGACGCCCCCCTGCCGTCAGCGCGGCCGTATCAGCAGGTTGTCGAACGAGCCCTGGACGGCCGTGGCCGTGAGCTTGCCGATGACCAGACGGACGAGGAGCGAATTCGTCCCCCCGACCGGCTGGACGATCTGCTGGAGGACGCGCCATCCCCCGGCGCTCCCATCCAGAAGCGTGGAGGGTGCCATCCCTCCTTGCGGGCCCGAGCAATCGGTGGACGGAAAGAAAGCAACGGCGACGCCCGCCTGCGCGAACCCGTCCGCCGACGCGGCCGGGTTGACCTCCAGGTAGAGTTGGTAGGCCGTCGCCGTCGTATTCGACAGGCACATCGAGACGCCCTTCATGGTCAGTCCCGAGGTCGGGTCCGCCTGGGCAGTATTGTTGACCACGAGTGACCCTGACTGCGGATTCCCCTCCGCGTCGGCGGCAGAGAAGGATGCGTAGACGCCCACCTCGGGCTTCCAGCCGGAGATCCCCGTCGCGAAGTCGGCATTCGGAGCGAGCGATTCCTGACAGTCCGGTATCGCGTCCCCGTCGAGGTCCGGGCAGCGGCTCGCGCCCGTTCCGCCTGGGCCGCCCCCCCCGGCCGGCCCGCCGTCGCGGGAGCCGCCATCCGGGGCTCCCTGGCCGCCTGTGCCTGTGCCGCCACCAACTGCGGCGTCCGGGCGTGGTCCGGCGACACAGACGCCGACGACGCGGTCGCAGACCGTGCTTGGAAATCGCGCGCATCCCGAGTTATCCCGGCACTGCGTGGGGCTGTCGGAAAGCAGCAACGAGCAGGCGGGGAGCAGGAGCGCCAGTCCCACCCCTGCGGCAACGAGATGTCTCCTCCCGATCACGGTGGCGGTCGCAAGGCTCAGGGGCAGACGATGGGCGGGAAGCGGATTGTCGAGACGCAGGCTTGAGGCCAGTGATCGTCCGCGATGGTAACGGTGACGGTCTGGGTGCCCGACAGCTGGCAAGAGTAGGTGGTGTTGGGGGCCGCCGCATCGTTGAAAGTCCCCGAAGTGGCCGTCCACGCATAGCTCAGGTGATCGTTGGTGTCCCCGTCGGTGGCGCTCACTGACAAGCTCGTGCTTGCGGCAGCCGCGGCCGCCCCAGAGGGGACGCTGGAGGACCAGGTGGCGAGAACCGGGCAGTTGTCTCCTGGCGTGAGGCTCGTCGAGATGAGCACCGAGCCAAGCGCCCCGCCAGTCCCACCGCCATCGCACGAGAGGTTCACATTCACGGTCACGCGTTGTCCGCCCGACACGCTGAATGGTGCGCTGGTTCCGCCGCAGAGAGCTCCATCTCCCAGCGTCACTTCGACGCTGATTCTCTCGCCGATGCCTGTCGGAACGGAGACCAGCACCGAGGGCAGCGCGTTGGGAGCGCTCAGGTCGGCGGTTCCAGAGCTCAGCACGGAGCCGTTCGCAGACAGCACCGCCCAGGTGACCTTGCCGGTGGCGAGTGGGCCTGCCGAGGTCGCCAGCGCCAGATCGATCTGGGCACCCGGCGTGGTCGTCGGGGCGCTGTCGCACGCCGAGGCGAGCACCAACGCGACCAGAGCGGCCACCGCCCAAGCCCAACCGGCGCGCCATTGTCGGAGCGCGGAACGTTCCACGTTTTCCATGTCCAGTATAAAAGATATACTATGGACCGGCTGGCTGACCTGGTTACTTTGTAGCTCCTGTGCTGCTTTCTCGCGGCAGGCGCCCCGTCTCTTCGAGCGATCGTTAGAGTGCCCTTGTCCGAAGCGTGCGTCGGTGGCGTTCGCCCTGGAACCGGGGATCACGGACGTGTAACGTGCGCGAGGAGCCCGAGCGCGCCATGCCGAAATCCTTCTCGCCCCCAGGAACACCGCTGCGCTACGCGGCCGATCGTCCATTTCGGGTGACGAGCGTCCGCCTGGAGCTGGACCTGGATCTGATCGGCCGCCGCGTCACGGGCGCCGTGACCCACCGGATCGAGGCCCGGCGCGCCGCGCTCGACGCCATCACGCTCGACGCCGTCGAGCTGACCATCGACTCGGTGGTGGTCGACGGAGCGGCGGTCACCGCCTTCGACTACGACGGCGAGCGGCTGCGGGTCCCCCTGGCGCGGCCGCTCGCGCGCGGCGGCGAGGCGAGCGTAACGGTCTGCTATCACGCCACACCCAGGCGGGGGCTGTATTTCGTCGGACCGGATCCACAGAATCCGGAGCGCGCGCCCCTGTGCTTCACGCAGGGCCAGGACGATGATTCGCGCTTCTATTGGCCCTGCGTCGACGCGCCGAACGAGAAGGCGCCGATGGAGGTCATCGCCACCGCCGCCTCGGGGAACTTCCTGCTCTCGAACGGTGAGCTGCGGGGGCGCGACGAGCTGCCGAACGGGCGCACCCGCTGGCACTACGTCCTCGACTTTCCGCACCCGCCATACCTGGTCACGGTGGTCTGTGGCCCGTTCACCGAGGCCGTTGAGCGCGCGCCGGAGACCGACGTCGCCGTGTTCTCCTTCGCGCCGCCGGGCCGCGAGGCCGACGCGCGCCGAAGCTTCGCGCGTACGGGCCAGATGATCGACTACTTCTCGGCCCGAATCGGCGTTCCCTATCCTCATCGTCGCTACAGCCAGATCACGGTGCCGGAGTTCATCTTCGGCGGCATGGAGAACACCACCGCCGCCACGCTGACCGACGCCATCCTGCTCGACGAGCGGGCCGCGCTCGATCACGACGTGGATGGCCTGGTCTCCCACGAGCTGGCGCATCAATGGTGGGGCGATCTGCTGACCTGCCGCGAGTGGTCGGAGGCTTGGCTCAACGAAGGCTTTGCCACCTACTTCGAGTACGTGTGGCGCGAGCACGCCAAGGGCCGAGACGAGGCAGACCTCGAGCTGCGGGCGGACGCCGACGCCTACTTCGCAGAGACCCAGCGCTACGTGCGCCCCATCGTCTCGCGCCGGTACGACGAGCCGATCCACCTGTTCGACGGACACCTCTACGACAAGGGCGGGCGGGTGCTGCATATGGTCCGCCACATCCTGGGCGACGGCCCCTTCTGGGAGGCGATCGCCGCCTACGCCACGGCGAACGCGCGACGTTCGGTGGAGACGCGGGACTGGTGCCGGGCCATCGACGAGGTGACCGGGCAAAACCTGGAGCCGTTCTTCGACCGCTGGGTGGCGCGGCCGGGACACCCCGAGCTCGACTGCGCCTGGCAATGGGACGAGGAGCACAAGGAGGGCCGCCTGCGGGTGCAGCAGAAGCAGCCCATCACCGACGAGCTGCCGGCCTTCCAGTTCGACGTGGGCCTGCAATTCGAGCTCGGGGGCAAGGTCGAGGAGCGCAGGCTGGCGGTGCGCGACGCCTCGCACGTCTTCACGTTTCGGCTTCCGGCGCGCCCGCAGCAGGTCGTGTTCGATCCGGGCGACGTCATCCTGAAGACCGTGAAGATGGACAAGTCCCCCCAGCTCTGGCGTCGGCAACTGGAGGCGGCGAAGCTGGGGATCGATCGCGTCCTGGCGGCCGATGCGCTGGGCCATTCGCCCGATCCGGAGGGCGTGGCCGCGCTCGGACGCGCGCTCGCGGGCGACGGCTTCTGGGGCGTGCGAGCGGCCGCCGCGCGTGCGCTCGGCCGGAGCCGGAGACAGGACGCGCTCGATCTCTTGCTCGAGGCCCGGGCAGCGGACCATCCGCGCGTCCGGCGTGCCGTCGCCGGAGCGCTCGGCGAGTATCGGGCAGACGCGCGCGCCGGAGCGGTCCTCGGCGCCTGGGTCACGAAGGGCGACCCCAGCCTGTTCGTCGAAGCGGAGGCCGCTCTGGCGCTCGGAAAGACGCGCGCGCCCGAGGCGGGCGACATCCTGAAGGCGGCCGCGACGCGGCCATCTTTCCAGGACACCATCCGCGCGCGGGCCCTGGAAGGGCTCGGGGTCCTGGGTGGCGAGGCCGCCCTCATCATCCTTCGTGAATCGTGGCGTCCCGCAGGTCCCTTCCAATCGCGCAAGGCGCTCGTCGCCGCAATGGGGGAGGCGGCGCGCGGCACCGCGCACGTGCGCGCCACGCGCGAGTTCCTCGAGGACCGCCTCACCGATCCCGATTTTCGCGTGCGAGGCGAGATAGCCGCCGCGCTGGCTCGTCTCGGTGAGCGCGAAGCCATCACCAGCATCGAACGAGCCCTGGCGGCGGAGCTGGACGGTCGCGCGCGTCGTCGCATGCGAGATGCCATCACCGAGCTGCGCGAAGGCAGCGGGGCCGCCTCACAGGTGGTTCGCCTCCAGGAGGAGGTCGACCGCCTGCGTGGAGAGACGACCAAGCTGCGCGAGCGCCTGGACAAGCTGGAGCGGAACGATGGACCCCCGCAGAAAGCGAGCCCGCCGACCGGCGCCGCACGCGCGGCGGCCGGGGCGCGCCGGCGACCGCGCGCCGCCCGCCGCCGCGCACGTCCCCGCACGCAGACCCGCCGTCGCTGACCGGGCCTGCTATTCCTCAAGCGACAGGCGCGATGTCGAGGCGCTATGCGAACCGCCGTCTCCCACGCGCCCCAGGGCTACGGGCGCAAGACCCGCAGCCCTGCGGCCTTGGCGAGGGCCAGTTGGCGTTCGTCGTAGCTGACGGATCGACGTAGATGGTATCAACGGTCGCCACGGTTCGACTCGTCGAGGGCCCCCGACGCCTCTTCTGACAGAGGACGAGGCTGGTGCTCCCGGAGACGTCGATAGTAGTCGACCTTCGTCGGCTTCGGCAGTCTGGGCGCCTCATATGACCGGAGCACGAAGGCCGGGCGACCGTGATCGGTCACGATGACCTCGCCCTCTCGCGCGATGAGGTCCTTCAACCTCGGGAAGCGGGTTCGCAGGTCGCGAATGGTTGCCGTGGCCATGCTGTGAATCATACGTGATTCACAGCAGACGGGCCGCTTGGAACCGGCCGCACGGTACGACGCTCCGCCGTCTCCCACCGACACGCGAACGGCCACACCCAGGATCGAGACGGCGCGCCGTGAGGACAGACATTCTGTGGCGGCCGCAGCTCCTAGCTGTGGCTCCGGCCAATCAGCCTCCCATTTTTTGGCCCCGCGAGGGCGCTTTCGGCGCGGAGGGGCGATCCGGACACTGCGGCCACACGTAAGATGGGCGAGGAGGCAGAATGACTGACCGCGATGGTCGTTCGCTGATGAGGCAAGGATTCATCGTCCTCTTGCTCGCGTTGCTGCTCGGGTTCGGGATCATCCCGGGAGGACCTCGTGCGCGTGGCTTCATGGCGACGCACGTGACCGCGATGCTGACGGCGGCGATCATCATCTTGATCGGCCTCGGCTGGGACCGGTTGCGCCTCTCGCCCCGGCAGCGCAAGGTGCTTCGCTTCACCGCCATCGGGGACGGCTACTGGGGTATCGTGGCCGGCGTTTTCGCGACGCTGTTTCGTGTTCCTGGACCGGTGACTGGCGGCGGCGCGCCCCCGGAGGGGTGGCCGGCCGCCGTCTTCTTCTCGATCTTCATCCCGGTCCTGACCATCTTCCCGTTCATCTTCACGGGGTTGGTCATCTACGGTCTCCGCGGCGACGACCCAGCAGGCAACCCGAGATCCCCGTCGATCAACCCCGACGAGAACCGGCGCTGAGGCTGCGCGGCCGTCCGCATCTCCGACCGGAGGTCACTTCTGGAGCTCGGCGACGATCTCGGCGGCGATCTGACGGGCGCGCGGGAGGTCGCTCTTGGCCACGGAAATGGCGCCCACGACGGGATGGCCGCCGCCCCCGTAGCGCTCGCAGATCTTGCTGATGTCGTGCGTCCGCGGGATGGGCGACCACGGATTCGACCCGACCGAAATCTTGGCGCGCGTGGCGAGCGTGACGCCGACCGAATAGCGCGCCTCGGGGAACAGGTAATAGCTGATGAACTTGTTGAACGCCGGGACACCGCTCTCGGCGAGATCGAAGAACACCACGCCGTCGTGCAAGCGCGCGGTCCTCCGCATGGTCTCGATGTTGTCCTGGTGTTGGGCCAACAACGGAACGAGTGGGTTCGCCACGTAGGGAGCCTCGACGATCTCGGCCAGCGGACGCGACGCCAGGTCGAGGATGAACCGCTCGGCCAGCGCCGGCTCGCGGTTGTTCTCCACCCACGTCATCAAGCGCAGGGCCGGCTCGCGCAGCTCGACCGCCATCGCGGCGCTGGGGAACAAGGCGCCGTCGATGATCTCCGCCCATTCGATCAGCTCCGTGAGCGGCTTCGTGTCCCATCCGAACTGCCCGCTCAGGACGCGCGCCACGAACTTCGCGCAGCTCTTGGCAGTCGGATCGTAGAACTTGCGTCCGGTGGCGTCGGCACGAAAGTGCGCTTCGTCCCCGGGCAGCTGGAACGCCGACGCGTGGTGATCGAACCACCAGCTGAGCCGTGGGTCCTGCGAGTAGCGAAAGTCCACGCACACGTTCTCGTCGCCGTCGAAGCAATCCGCCGGAAAGGGATGCGCCTCGCCCTTGTGTTCGAGCGGCCGGAACAGCACCTCGACCTCGCCGCCGGCGACCTTCTCCCGATAGAACCGCGAAAAGATCCCCGCGGAGCTGCAGCCATCGAAACAGTTCCCGTGATAGAGCACCCGCAATCGCACCCTTTCACGTTAGAGGGCGGCAGGCGGTTGGGCAAGCGCGATTCGTCGTTCGCGGGTATCGCCACCTCGGCCGCGGGGGCCCGATCCGGCAGACGACCCGACGGCCATTCGTGCTAACTTCCGCCGCATGCCCGAGTTCCTCACCGATCTGAAACGCACCCATGACTGCGGCGCCCTCCGCGCCAGCGACGTGGGCCGCCCCGTCGTGCTGTTTGGTTGGGTGGCCGCCCGGCGCGACCACGGCGGCTGCGTGTTCATCGACCTTCGTGACCGCGGCGGCCTGACGCAGATCGTGTTCGAGCCGCACGTGAGCGCCGAGGCCCACGCGACCGCCGGTGAGCTCCGCAACGAGTTCTGCGTGGGCATCACCGGCGTCGTCCAGGAGCGCGGCGGCAAACGCAATCCCAACCTCGCCACGGGCGACGTGGAGATTCGCGCCGAGCGTCTGACCATCTTTTCGCGGTCCGAGACCCCGCCCTTCGAGATCGGTGACGACGCCGCGAACGAGACCATCCGCCTCAAGCACCGCTACCTGGACCTGCGGCGCCCTGCCCTGCAGAGGAACTTCCTCGTCCGCTCGCAGATCTATCAGACCACCCGCCGCCACCTGGCCGAGAACGGGTTCGCCGAGATCGAGACGCCCTTCATGGTGAAGTACACCCCGGGCGGCGCGCGAAACTTCCTGGTGCCGTCACGGCTCAATCCGGGGCAGTTCTACGCGCTGGCGGAGTCGCCCCAGATCTTCAAGCAGCTGTTCATGGTGTCCGGCTTCGATCGCTACTTCCAGATCGTGCGCTGCTTTCGCGACGAGGATCTTCGCCTCGACCGCCAGCCGGAGTTCACCCAGATCGACGTCGAGATGAGCTTCGTGGTCGAGGAGGACGTGCAGCAGATCATCGAAGGCCTCATGGCGTCGCTCTGGAAGGACATCCTGGGGATCACGCTCGAGCGCCCGTTCCAGCGACTGTCCTACGCCGACGCGATGGCCCGCTATGGCTCGGACAAGCCCGACCTGCGCTTCGATCTGCCGCTCTACGATCTGACCGACGCGGTCCGCAGGCATCAAGGGGGCGGTGTGGAGCTGCTGCGGGCGGCCGTCGCCACCCCGGGTCACATCGTGAAGGGTTGGAAGCTGCCGGCGGCCGTCGCCGAGGCAGCCAAGGTGTCCCGCGCCGACTTCGACAAGCTGGAGGAGTACGTGAAGGGCTTCGGGGCCCGGGGCCTCGCCCGCGCCCGCGTCGGAGCGGATGGCACCTGGACCCAGAGCCCCATGAAGACGATGACCGACGCGCTTCGCGCCGAGATCAACGCGGCGGCTGACGCGCGCGAAGGGGATCTGCTGTTCTTCCAGTTCGGGTCGAAGAAGCTGGTCAACGCCGTGCTCGGCGGCCTCCGCTTGCACCTGGCCACGAAGTACAACCTCGTGCCGAAGGGCCAGTGGAGGTTCGCCTGGATCACCGACTTCCCGCTGTTCGAGGAGAGCGAGGGGGGCCACATGGTGGCGGCGCATCACCCGTTCACCTCTCCCGTGCCCGAGGATCTCGAGCGGCTGGAGACGGATCCAGCGTCGGTCCGCGCTCGCGCGTACGATCTCGTCCTCAACGGGAACGAGATCGCTGGCGGCTCGATCCGGATTCATCGCCCCGACCTTCAGGCGCGCGTCTTCCGCGCGCTCGGGCTCTCCGAGGATGACGCGAAGGCGAAGTTCGGGTTCCTGCTCGAGGCCTTCAAGTTCGGGCCGCCGCCGCATGGTGGCATCGCCGCCGGCGTGGATCGCCTGGCGATGCTGATGTGTGGCGCGGAGTCGCTCCGCGACGTCATCGCGTTTCCGAAGACCCAGAAGGGCACCGACCTCCTCACCGACGCGCCGTCCAGCGTCTCGGCCCGACAGCTCGACGAGCTTCACATCGCCCTCAAGGAATGACCAGCGCGGACCGGCGCGCGGCCACCCTGGGGCGTCTCGCGCGCGAGCGCTTCGACGTGCTCGTGGTCGGCGCTGGCGCGACGGGCGCCGGGATCGCGCGCGACGCCGCGCTACGCGGGTTGCGCGTCGCCCTGTGCGATCGCGGTGACTTCGCCGGCGAGACGTCCAGCCATTCCTCGAAGTTGATTCACGGCGGCCTTCGCTACCTGCCCTATGGAGACTTCGCCCTCGTCTTCGAGGCGTTGCGCGAGCGCCGGACGCTGATGAAGATCGCGCCGCACCTCTGCCGGCCGGTGCCTTTCCTGTTCCCCGCCTATGCAGGCCTCGCCCCCGGCCTGACGACGCTGGGCCTGGGCATCTCGCTCTACAACGCGCTGGCGCTTTTTCGGCCGCCGGTCGGCGGGGAAAGGGTCTCCGCCCACGACGCGCTCGCGCTGTCACCCTGGTTGCGGTCGGCCGGCTTGCAGGGCGCGCAGCTCTACACGGACTGTCAGACGGACGATGCGCGCCTCGTCCTCGAAACGGGGCTCGACGCCGCCGCGGCCGGGGCGGCGATCGCCATGCGCGTCGAGGTGAGCGCGCTCGCGCGCGACCGCCGCGGACGCATCCACGCGGCCCACGCGCGTGACGTGCTGACGGGAGAGACGTTCGCCATCGAAGCGCGCCTTTGCATCAACGCCACCGGGCCCTACTCCGACGCGTTCGACAGGGGGAGGAGGAACCTGCGGCCGACCCTGGGCGTGCACCTGGTATTCGACTCCAGGCGCCTGCCCCACGGGGATCGGGCCCACGTCCTGCGCTCGCCGCGCGACGGACGGCTCGTGTTCCTGTTGCCGGCGGGGGCACGCACGATCGTCGGGACGACCGACACTGATTGGACGGCGCCCGATGGTGCCTCGCGCCCTCCCCGTCCCGGCGACCCCATCGTCGCGCGCGCCGGCGACGTCGCCTACCTGCTCGAGGTCGCGAACCACGCGTTTCCACCCGCCGCCCTCACCGAGGCGGACGTGGTGTCGACGTTCGCCGGGCTGCGACCGCTGATCGCGACCTCCGCGTACAGCACCTCGGCGACCTCCCGCGAGCACGAGATACGCGTCGAGCGAGACGGCCTCATCACCGTGATGGGTGGGAAGCTGACCACCTTTCGTCGGATGGCCGAGGAAGCCGTGGACGTGGCCGTCGAGCGGCTTCGCGATCATGGGTTCGAGGGGACCGTCGGCCCCTGCCTCACCGCGAGTCGCCCGCTCCCGGGCGGCGCGGGCGACGCCCCGTCCTTCGGAGAGATCGAGCTGGCGCCCGACATCGAGCGGCACCTCCGCCAGACCTATGGCACCCGTGCCCGTGCCGTCGTCGATCTAATGGGAATGGCGACGCCATCGGCGGACCACGGGACGCTCGCCGACATCGACCTCTCATCGAGGGTCGATGCCGAGCTACCCTATCTTTGGGCCGAGGTACTTCACGCCGCCCGGCACGAGTGGGTGCACGAGGTGGAAGATGTCCTCTGCCGTCGGCTTCCCGTGTTCCGCGACGCGCGCGATCAGGGTGTCGCGGCCGCGCCCCGCGCGGCGGCGCTGCTCGCCACCGCCCTGGGATGGACCGAGGAGCGCCGCACCCGAAGCCTTGCCCGCTACCTCGACAAGGTCGCCGCCTCTCGCGCCTGGCGGTCCTGATCTGGCGGGAACGGCGTCGACCGTCAGAGGACCGTGACGACGCCTTCAACCGCGCGGATGCGCGCGTGGATCTCGAGGACGTGGACGGCGCCCGTGACCGTCAAGGCGAAGCGATGGCTCAAATACTTTCCCGCCTTGCTTTCGATCGTCTGGTGCTCCAGATCGACGCCGCCGTGCGCGACCGCGGCTCTCACTGCGCTGGTGACCAACTCGGCGTTGAACGCGATCACCGTCAGCGAATACTGACAGGGGAACGCATGCGTGGCCTCGAGCAGCGCGAGCGCGCGCGCGCGGGACTCCGCATCCGGCTGGCCCTCCCCGCGTTCCGCCCCGGGCTTGACCGCGCCATTCGCCTCGTCGCTATCGCTCACGCGCCCGTTCCGGGGCCGCGTAGATGTCCGGAATCCGATCCAGGACCTGAGCGACCTTCGTTGGAAGCGGCTTCTCCGTGCGCAGGACCTGCACCGGGAGCACCACACGCATGGGCTCGGGCAAGGGATCGAAAACCCAGGTGGAGACCACGTCCTTCATGCACTGATCCACCGGGCAATCGGCGCCGAACGTCGAGCGCGCGATCCAGTTCGAGCGCATCTCGCCTTCGCGATTCAGCGACACCCCGACACCCACATAGCCGGGGCGCTGGCAGCCGAGCGGCAGCGGATCGAAGCACTGGTACAGTGACGCCGCCTGCGACTGCGCCTCGATGCGCAGCCACTTCTCCGCCTCCCAGGGCGTCGTGAGGCGGGGACCCTGAATCCGCCCCGCCCGTTCGTCGATGGTCACGGCCCGCGGGATGACCGCGAACAAGCTGGCCACGACCGCCACCTCCGCGCCGAGCACGGCGACGCGCGAAAACAACCGCCAAAATCCTCGCGGGATCTCCGGGTGCACGTCCTTGGCCTCGCTGCGGCTCCGCACGATGAACGTCGCCGCGCCGATCTGGATCTCGGCGCGGGCATCACCGTCGAGCGTCATGGTATGAGCCCGGCCTTCGACCAACGCCTCGAGCGCGATCGGCGACCGCCCGTTGTCCACGTATCCCTGCATCCCGCGGACTATGGTCAGATCGAAACGCTCGCCCGAGCGGCGGACCAGGTCGACGTCGAAAGGGGCGAACGCATCCGCGTCCAGACTCGATCCCAGGCGGTAGCGGCGCAAACGGCGCGACACCCGCAAGAAAGCCGTGACGGCCACGGCAGCGCCCGCGCACAGCCAGAGCGCGAAAAATTCGGGCGCAAAGAGGCCCCGCCCCAGCGCCCGGGCGGCGCCGAACACCGCCGTCATCACCACTGTATAGGCGGACGCGACGATCGCCACGCCCAGGAATGCCCCGCGCCGTTCTCGTTCTCGTGACAGCCGCTTCACCGCGACCGCACTCCCATTCATCAAATGAGCGACCTCGACCGTGTATGTCATCGACTGCCCCCGGTTGCGCGAAAGTTTACACGCGTTTGACCAATGCGCCCGACGTTGACCTCTCGCTGTGGCGGCAACAACCTCGCCCTGTCAGGGGCGCGCGTCGTTCTATCCGGCGGCGGTGGGTTACACGGAAGGTGCACAATTCTCTTCGCACCCCTTCCGACACCGTTTCGGCATGAAAGTGCCAGATTTTCGACACCATTGTGGGTTTTCCGTGGATCCGGGGTATCGACCCCTGCGTACGGCATTTCGCGGTACCCGACGGGGATTCGTGACGATGACAAGCAATTTCAAGTACTTACGATCTTGTACTTGTGGCACGGAGCGTGCTCTAGTCTCGGCCCGACCTCCTGGGAGGAGGGCACGAATGGCTCAAATGAACACCCAGACCCTGTCTCCAGTTCGCGATTCCGTTCCCGCAGCGCTACCCAATCGAGAGAAGGCGTTGAAGATTCTCTCCAAATCCATCTACAAAGACCTGCGCCAAAATGGGTATGAGCCTCGACAGATCGTGGCTCTGGCGAGTGAGATCATCAGCTTGGTGACTTCCGACATCAAGGATGACGTCCAGCTCGACTAGCAGCCCCACCTTCCTCGTCCCGCTCGTCGGTCGGAAGTCTTCGAAGATCGAGCACAAACTGGCCGGCACGGACCTTCGGGTTCGGCCGGTTTTTTTGTAGATTTTCGGCCGCCCTTCGAGCATTCTTCCGGCGCCTTGTCGATCAGGACCATCACCGATCTGGACATCTCGGGACGGCGCGTTTTCATTCGCGTCGACTTCAACGTTCCCCTGACCCCAGCTGGTGGCGTCGCCGAAGACACGCGCATCCGCGAGAGCCTCCCCACCATCAAGTACGCGATCGAGCAAGGGGCCCGCGTCGTGCTGGCTTCTCACCTCGGCCGGCCGAAGGGGAGGCCCGACCCGAAGTACACCTTGGTTCCGGTAGGCCAGCGCCTGGCGGAGCTGCTCGGCCTCGAGGTCCTGTTGACGGACGAGCCCGTCGGCGACGGCGCGCGCAAGGTCGTGGGCGACCTGAAGGCCGGCAAGGTCGCGTTGCTCGAGAACCTGCGCTTCTCCCCCGCCGAGGAGGCCAATGACGACACGTTCTCGAAGGGCCTCGCCTCGTACGCGGATGTGTATGTGAATGACGCGTTCGGAACGGCCCATCGGGCCCATGCCTCGACGGTGGGCATGACCAAGTACGTGGCAGCGAAGGGCATGGGCTTGCTGATGGAGCGCGAGGTGAAGTTCCTCGGGAAGCTGCTCGGCGACATCGACCGTCCCTTCGTGGCGATCATCGGCGGCGCCAAGGTCTCCGACAAGATTGGCGTGCTCGAGAACCTGCTCGGCCGGGTTAATCAGCTGTTGATCGGTGGCGCGATGGCGAACACGTTCTTGAAGGCCAAAGGAGGCCACCTCGGCCGATCCCTGGTGGAAGAGGACAAGCTGGCGCTGGCGCGTTCGTTCTTGAAAAAGGCGGAGGAGGCAGGCGTCGAGGTGCTGTTGCCCCGCGATGCCATCGCCGCGCCGGGGATCAAGTCCGAGGCCGGCAAGGTCGTGAAGGCCTCCGAGATCCCCGAGGACCTCGCCGCCCTCGACATCGGTCCAGAGACGGCGCGCGGCTTCGCGGACGCCATCGCCCGCGCGCGGACCATCTTCTGGAATGGACCGATGGGGGTCTTCGAATCCGATCCCTTCGCGGGGGGCACCCTCGCGGTGGCGCGCGCCGTGGCGGCGAGCTCGGCGCTGACCGTGGTGGGCGGCGGCGATTCCGTCGCCGCCGTTCACAAGAGCGGCGTTGCGGACAAGATCACCCACATCTCCACCGGCGGAGGGGCGTCGCTCGAGTTCCTCGAGGGCAAGAAGCTCCCCGGTCTCGCGGCGCTGGAAGGCTGAGGGCATCATCACCATGGCATCGAACAAGCGGCCCGTCTTCGCGGGCAACTGGAAGCTCTTTGGAACCCTCTCCGAGTCCGTCGCCTTGGCGGGCGAGGTGGAGGCTGGCGTGGCGGGCGTGGCTGACGCCTTGGTCATCGTGGCCCCTGGGTTCTTGGCCATTCCCGCGGTGGTCGCTCGCGTGGGCGCGGGCACGCGCAGCGCGGTGTCGGTGGCGGGCCAGGATTGCCACTGGGAGACCAAGGGCGCGTTCACCGGCGAGGTCGCCGCCGCGCAGCTGAAGGACGCGGGCTGCCGCTACGTCATCGTCGGTCACTCCGAGCGCCGGGCCCTCATGCACGAGAGCGACGCCGACGTGAACCGCAAGGCGCGCGCCGCCCTGACCGCAGGGCTCTCGCCGATCGTGTGCGTCGGTGAAACCTTGGCCGAGCGCGACGGTGGAACCACGCTGGCGGTGGTGGGACGCCAGCTCGACGCGGCGCTGGCGGAGATGTCCGACGCGGATGTGGCGGGCTCGCTCATCGCCTACGAGCCCGTGTGGGCGATCGGCACCGGTCGCACAGCGACGCCCGCGCAGGCGGAAGAGGTGCATAAGTTCATTCGCGGTCGTCTCCAGGCGAAGTTCCCCGCGGTGGCGAGCGGCAGCTCGATCCTTTATGGTGGCAGCGTCAAGCCGGAGAATATCCGCGACTTGATGGCGGAGGAAAACGTCGACGGCGCCCTGATCGGCGGCGCTTCCTTGTCCGCAGCTTCATTCGTACGCATCGTGAAAGAAGGGACCGAGGTATGGTTACGTTCCTGACAGTCGTTCACATTACGGTCTGCCTTTTCCTGATCCTCGTCGTCCTGCTGCAGGCAGGCAAGGGAGGTGGAATGGGGATCGCCTTCGGGGGCGGTGGCAGTCAAACGGTGTTCGGCTCCTCGGGCGCCGGAAATTTCCTCACCCGCCTGACGTCCATCACGGCGACGGTCTTCCTGCTGACATCGCTGGCGCTGGCGCACTATTCCAGCCGCCAGGATTCGAAGCGACTGCAACAGCTCGCCTCCGAGCGGGCGACGCAGAAGAAGGCCGAGGAGGACAAGGCCGCCAAGCTGAAGGCCGACCTGGACAAGACCCGGCCAGCCACCTCCGCCAAGGACGGCGGCGCGAGCGCGAGCCCGCAGGAATCGTCCGGCGCGGGCGAAACCACGGCGCCGCCGTCACTGCCCCTGCCCGCGGCTGCGGCGCCCGGGACTACCGTTCCCATCAAGATGGAGCTGACGAAGCCCCACCTCGGTGGACCCGCCCCGAAGTCAGGCGTGTCGCCGTCCACGTCGGCCACAACGAAGCCTGGGGCAAGCGAGACCTCGGAGACCCCGACGCCGTCGCCGGTGTCGGCTCCGAAGCGCGTCGCGCGCCCGAAGGCGCCTGTCGTCGCGAAGCCTCCGGCAGAAGCGCCTGCCCACGACACCGCCCCCGTCGAGCCGGCGGCGCCGGCCGCTCCGGCGGAGTAGGCTCGGGCGATGAGCGCCAGCGCTCCCGGCAAGCTCCCGTTCGCCAAGGTCCAGGGACTGGGCAACGACTTCGTCGTCGTGGATCTGCGCCCGGGCCGAGCGGACCGCGAGGTGGCGGCGGCGATTCAAGCTCCCGCCGCGGTCCGCGCGGTGTGTGATCGTCACTTCGGCGTGGGCGCCGACGGCGTGCTGGCGGTTCTCCCGGGCGGAGCGGGCGACGTCCGCATGCGGGTGCTGAACGCGGACGGCAGCGAGGCCGAGATGTGCGGCAACGGCATCCGCTGCGTCGCGAAGGTCCTCTACGAGACCGATCCGTCGCTCAGGCGCTCACCGCTGCGCATCGACACGGGGGCCGGGCTGCTCGAATGCGAGATCGAGACGGCCGGCGACTCCGTCGACAGCGTCGCGGTCCAGATGGGCAGGCCCCGCTTCGCGCGCGGCGAGATCCCCATGTCCCCTGGCGGCCCGGGACGCGCGGTGCGGGTGCCGATTGACGTGGGTGACGCGCGCGTCCACTTTACGGCCGTGTCGATGGGGAACCCGCACGCGGTGATCTTCGTCGAGGACCCGGCGGCGGATCTGCGCGCGCTGGCCGAGCAGTACGGTCCGCGCCTCGAGCACGACCCTTCGTTTCCAAACCGAACGAACGTCGAATTCGCCCGCCTGCGGGGAGACGAGATCGACCTCGTCGTCTGGGAACGCGGCTGCGGCATCACGCTCGCCTGCGGGACGGGTGCGTGCGCCACGGTGGCCGCGGCAGCGATCGAGGAGCGGGTGCGCCCGGGCCGCGAAGTCACCGTCAACCTGCCCGGCGGCGCGCTGTTCATCACCGTGGCCCCCGATCTTTCGGGCGTGCGCATGCGAGGACCAGCAACGACCGTCTTCTCCGCCGAGCTGGATCTCGCCCGCGTGGCGGCGCTCTAGGGATCGAACAGGGTGCCCTGGCCGGGTGCGGTCCGCGCGGGCGGAGGTGGGACGCCGAGGTGGTCGAAGGCTCGCCGGGTGACCTGTCGGCCGCGCGGCGTGCGGAGCAGGAATCCCTCCTGGATCAGGTAGGGCTCGTAGACGTACTCGAGGGTGTCGCGATCCTCGGCCAGCGCCGCGGCGAGGGACTCGATGCCGACCGGGCCGCCGTCGAAGCGTTGCACGATGGTGGTGAGGATGCGGCGATCGCTGGCGTCGAGGCCCAGCGCGTCCACCTCCAACCTGCCGAGCGCGTACTCGGCCGCGTCGCGCGTGATCCGCCCGTCACCGCGCACCTCGGCGAAGTCTCGCACCCGGCGCAGGAGGCGATTCGCGATGCGGGGCGTGCCGCGGGCCCTGCGCCCTATCTCGGCGGCGCCCCCGTCGTCGATGGGAATGTCGAGCAGCCCCGCCGAGCGGCGCACGATCGTCGTCAGCTCTTCGGCGTTGTAGAAACCGAACTGCTCGACGATCCCGAAGCGCGACAACAAGGGAGACGCCAGCTGACCGGTGCGGGTGGTGGCGCCGACCAAGGTGAAGTGCTCGAGCGGCAGGGGAATGGCGCGCGCGCCGGCGCCGACGCCCGTCACGATCTCGATCCGGTAATCCTCCATCGCCGGGTAGAGGCTCTCCTCGACGACGGACTGCAATCTGTGAATCTCGTCGATGAACAGCACGTCGCCGCGACGGAGGGACGTCAAGATCCCCGCCAGATCCCCCTTGCGCTCGAGCGCCGGGCCGGAGGTCACGTGGATCGCGGTGCCCATCTCGTTCGCCAGCAGGAAGGCGAGCGTCGTCTTGCCCAGCCCCGGTGGGCCGGCGAGCAGCACGTGGTCGAGCGCGTCGCCGCGGCGGCGCGCCGCTTCGACGTAGACGGCCATGTTCTCGACGATCTTCCGCTGCCCGACGAACTCGTCGAAGCGTCGCGGTCGCAAGGCGGCGTCCTCTTCCTGGTCGCCCGGCAGGCGAACGGCGGGCGACAGCAGGCGGGCGTCCTCGTCGGGTGAAGCGCCCCCGGGCGCGGGCGCGGCTCCCCTCGCCGACGACACCGGCCCGTGAATCACCGGCCGCGTCGCCGCGGGTTCCGCCGGGCCTTCGTCGTGAGGTCTACGTGCCATGAGATAATCTAGATCCTTCGCAGGGCGGCCAGCGCCTGTTTGAGGAGGTCGGCGGCCGGCTCTGCCGGATCGAGCCGAGCGATGACGGGATCGATCTCGACGGCACGATAGCCCAGCCCCACCAGCGCGCCCTGGACGTCGGCGAGGCGCGCCGGCAAGGACGTCGCGGTTGAAGCCGCCGCGGCGCGCGCCGACGCCAGGCCGGCGGGGACGACCGGGAACGGGACCAGCTTGTCACGCAGCTCCACGGCCAGCCGCTCGGCCGTCTTGCGCCCGACGCCCTTGATCTGGGTCAACCGCGCCACGTCCGCGCCCGCGATCGCCTTGGTCAACTCGGCCCGGGGCAGCCCCGAAAGGATCGCCAGCGCCACCTTCGGTCCCACGCCCTGAACGCCGAGCAAGGTCTCGAACAGCGCGCGTTCCTCGCGGTCCGTGAACCCGAACAGCGTCGTGCCTCCGTCCTGCACGAAGTGACTGTAGATCCACAGCCGCGCGTCGGCCCCCGCGGGAGCGAGCTCGCGACCGGCGGACTCGCTGATCGTCACCTGATAGCCGACGCCCGCCACGTCGAGCACCACGGACTCGCCGTCCTTCTCCAGCACCCGACCGCGCAGGTGGGCGATCACAGCAGGCTCCCGAGCCCGCGCTGGCGGGCGTGACAGATGGCGATCGCCAGCGCGTCGGAGGCGTCGCTCGACGGCACGCGGCGCATGCCAAGCGTCGTGCGCACGAGGTACGCGATCTGCTCCTTGGTGGCGCGCCCGTGACCGACGACGTTCTTCTTGACGGTGGCCGGCGTGTAGCCCACCACGGTCAACTCCGCCTCGCCAGCGACCAGGATGGCGACGCCGCGCGCCTCACCGAGGGCCAGGGTGGATTGAATGTTCTTCCCGAAGAAGGCCTCCTCCATGGCGACCGCGTGGGGACGCACCTCGGCGAGCAGCTCGCGAAGCCCGCGCGCGATCTCGACCAGCCGCGCGCCGCGCGACATGCGCGCGGGCGCCGTGATGACGCCGCACTCGACGTAGCGAAGGTGGGTAGGCCCCATGGCCTCGACCACGCCGTACCCGAGGCGAAGGGTGCCGGGATCGATGCCAAGGATTCGCCGCGTGAGCTCCGTCGACCCACGCACCGGCGCCGGGCGATGGCCGGCCGCGGGCCGGGCCATCGCCGGCCGCTCAGCCGACACTCTCCAGGACCGCGTCGTCGACGTCCATGTTGGAGTAGACGTTCTGGACGTCGTCGTTGTCCTCGAGCGCGGACACGAGCTTGACGGCCTTCTCCGCGTCACCCCCGGTGAGGCGCACCAGCGTCTGCGGAACCATCGTCACCTCGGCCGTCACCGGCGCGGCGAGCTTCTTCGCCTTCAGCCCCTCGCGAATTCGCTCGAACTCCTTCGGCTCGGTCAACACGGTGAGGCTCTCCAGCTCGGACTTGATGTCCTCCGCGCCGAGCTCGATGGCCAGGTCGGTGAGGACGTTCTCGTCTACCTCGGTCTTGTCGAACACGATCACGCCCTGCTTCTTGAACATGTACGCGACCGACCCGAGCGCCCCCAGGTTGCCGTTGTAACGCTGCAGGATATTGCGAACCTCGCCCGCGGTGCGGTTGCGGTTGTCGGTCATGATCTCCACGATCATCGCGGTCCCCCCGGGACCGTAGACCTCGTAGGCGAACTCGTCGTAGGTGATGCCGTCGAGATCACCGATGCCCTTCTTGATGGACCGGTCGATCACGTCGTTGGTCATGTTCACGGCCCGCGCCTTGTCGACCGCGGAGCGCAGCCGGGGATTGCCATGGATGTCGCCGCCCCCGAGGCGCGCCGAGACCGTGATCTCCTTGATGACCTTGGTCCACAACTTGGACTTCTTCGAGTCGGACGCCTCTTTCTTGTGCTTGATCTTGGACCAGCGATTGTGCCCCGACATGGCCCATTTCCTACCACGAGGGCGGCAGCGCCGGGAGAGCCTTCGTCGTCAGGGAGGGCCCCATCCGGGAGTCGCCGGTGAGGGTCGCTGCGTCCAGCTCGGCGCCTGATCGCAGGCGTCCTCGGGGACCCGGTGCACGCTGCGCCCCGACCAGGCGCTCGCGGAGACGTCGATCGCCGCGCTGTAGCTGGAGATCACCACGCCCCCCGCCGACAACAGGCGCAATGGCTCGCCGGAGTTCGACAGGCCGTCCGAGCCGATCCGGCTGTCCACCCGCACGAGCGATGTGCCCGGAAGCGGCGGCGTGTCCTTCGCGCTCGCGGGATCGAAGCCCGCCGCGACGACGAGCGCGTACGCCCCCGGCGCGAGAACGGCCGCTGGCAGCGTGTCCATCCCCTTCGCGTCGGCGATCGCCAGGCCGCCCACGTCGACGGCCGCGGCCCCCAGGTTTCGCAGCTCGACGAACTCTTGCGTCGGCTCCGCGCCGGCCGGGTTCGCGTGAACCTCGGTGATGGCGAGCGGCATGAGACCCAGGGGGACGTTGAGCGGCACCCCCGGCGAGGCGGCGCGGTTGCCGGCGCGATCGGTGACCTCGACGGTGACCGTGACCACGCTCCCTGCCGCGAAGTCACCGAGCGAGATCGCGACGGAGAATTGCGCGATCCCCGCCCCCGCCGACACGACACGGCTGAGGTCGACGCTCTCGATCCGGAGGCTGGCCGCAGCGGGCTCGTCGGTCTGAAACGTGGCGAGCAGGCAGGGGCCGGATGGACTGAGCGACAGCGCCGTGATCACCGGCGCCACCAGATCGACGTTCGCCACCGTCTCGAACTGACCCACGGCGCCGGGCGGGAGCCGGGTGCCATCTGCGGCCTCCACGCCGGCGCCGAGCGCCACCTCGTACCTCTCCGCCGCCGCGAGCGGTCCATCGACGACGACCTTCACACAGAGGCCGGGCCCATCGTCGGGGCAATCCCCCGCCACCGGGGCCTCGATCGGGACGGCGCCCGCGCCGGCCGTGAGCGTCACGGCGCCAGGCGGGAGGCTGATCGGCCCCGCAAACCTCATCCAGAAGGCCGCCAGATTCGGGGGGACGTCCGTCGCGCCGGGAGCGGGGTCGACCAAGGTGGCCCCGGCCCCGCCGCCCGGCTGCCCCGGCGCTTGCCCGCCCTCCTTGCCCGTCCCCTGCCCGGCCAGATCCGTCGCCGGAACGCACGCGCCGGCGGCCAGCGTCGCGGCCGCGATCACCTCCGCCCAAGCGCACAGCCTTCCTGGCACCCCGGGTGTTCGGTCGAGGCATCCTGGAAGTTGCGCCCCATCGCGATGGAGCACATGGACCCGCGCCTGGAGCGCGCGTCGATCGGACCGCCGCGACTGACGAAGGAGCTCACCGTGCGGTAACCTGCCGCTGCGGTCGTCCACCCGTCATCGTCATGCGTTTTCTCGCTCCTTCGCTGCTGCTCGGCCTGCTGGCCGCCGTCGTGCCGTGGTACGTGCATCGGCTCGGCCGGCGACGCGCCAACCCGCTGCGCTTCGCTGCCCTGCAGTTGCTGCTGCGTGCGGAGCGAGAGGTGGCGGCACGCCGGCGCCTGCGCGACGCCGTGTTGCTGGTCGTCCGCACGGCGGTGGCGGCCGCGTTGCCGTTGCTGTTCTCCCGGCCGTACACGGAGGTCCGATCCGATTTGCCCGCGTCGACCAGCCGGCCCCAGACCGCGATCGTCATCCTCGACGACTCGGCGAGCATGCAACGTCGCACGAGCCCCCTCGCCGGCAGCACGCTGTTCGAGGCGGCGCGCGCGCGGGCACGCGCCCTGCTGGAGGGGATGGCGCCCGAGTCCGACGTGGCGTTGCTGCTCGCGTCGGAGGGGAGCCCGTCGCCGGTCGCGGAACCGTCGAGCGATCGGGGGCGGCTCCTGGCTGCCCTCGAAGCGGCGCAGGTCTCGGCGCGTCGCGCCGACCTGACGGCAGCGCTGGGCCGCGCCGCGCAGGTCGCGCGCGCGGGCGCCCGCGCCGACCGGAACATCTATCTCGTGACGGATCTCCAGGCGACCGGGTTCGCGAGCGAGGCGGCCCCCCTTCAAGACGTCGGCGTGACGTTGGTGCCCGTGGGCGCCAACGAGTCGTGGGACAACCGCGCCGTGACGGACCTCGCGGCCGCCCCTGCCCCCGAGCTCGGCACCCAAGGGCTCGCGATCGTCGCCGAGATCGCGAACTTCTCCGCGCGTCCGGCCGCCCATCTCGCCGTCGCCTTGCGCGTCGACGGCGAGGAGGTCGGTCGCGGTTTCGTCGACATCGCGCCCGGCGGCCGCCTTCACAAGCGCTTCCTTCACGCATTTCCCGTGGCGAGGTCGGCGACGGTGGCCGCGGCGGCCCCGCACGAGATCGAGGTCGCCATCGACCCCGACCGGTTCCCGCTCGATGATGCGCGTCGCACGCGCGTCGAGATCTCGCGAGGGCTGCACATCCTCGTCGTGGACGGCGATCCCCGGACGGTGCGGAACGAGGACGAGGTGTTCTTCCTCGAGGCAGCCTTGCGGGCAGGGGGCGGACATTTTCAAGTTCAAGTTGTCCTGCCTGACGAGCTGTCCGCCCGCAACCTGGGGGACTACGCCGCCATCTTCCTGGCGAACGTGGCGCGGCCGAGCCAGGCGGCCGCGGCGGCCCTCGTCCGTTACGTCGAGGCCGGTGGGGGCGTTTTCATCTCGGTCGGCGACAAGATCGACACGGACGTCTGGAATCAGCGCCTGAACAAGCTGCTGCCGCAGCCGCTCGGGCTGCGGCGAACCGCGGCGGCCCGTCCCGGCACCCAGGATGGCGAGACCATCGACACGCGTCCCGCGGAGCGGCTCGGTCCCATCGATCGAAGGCATCCCCTCCTGGCGGGTTTCACGGCGGGCGGCGAGGGGCTGGCGTCCGCTCGCTTCTTTCAATATCAGCTGCTCGAGCCGAGCCCGGGCGACGGCGCGCGCCACGTGGTGCTGCGGTACGAGACGGGGGCGCCCGCGCTCGTCGAGGCCGAGGTCGGCGCGGGTCGCGTCCTGCTGCTGACGAGCACGGTCGATCGCGAGTGGACGGACCTTCCCATTCGTCCGGGCTTCCTCCCGTTGATCCAGGAGGCAGCGCGGCGGCTCGGCGGCGCCCCCTCGGGTGACGCGATCGCGACGCTGATCGTCGGGGCCGGCCGCGAGATCAGGTGCACGGCCGAGGATCGCCGGATCGAGATCACGAAGCCCAGCGGCGAAGCGCGCACGCTGATTCCCGAGGCGCCGCCCGATGCCAGCGCGAAGACACCCGACCCTGCAGGGCGCCCGAGCCGCGTCGTCGTGTTCCGGGACACCGATCAGCTGGGGACGTATCGCGTGAGGGCCCTTCGCGGCAACGGCGCGTGGGTGGACCGATCGGGGGACGCTTTCATCGTGAATCTGGACACGCGCGAGTCCGATCCCGCGATCCTGCCCGCCGGCCAACGCCCTGACCGCCAGGGGCGTCAGGAGGCGGCGGGCGATCGGCCGCCGCTCAGGCACCTCGAGCTCTGGCACGTGCTGGGTGGCGTGCTGGTCGCGCTCCTCCTGATCGAGGCGGTGCTGACGGCGCGTTTTCGGCGCGAGCCCCGCGCGGCGGACCCGGCGCGCGGGGTCGCGTGAGCAGAGGGATTTTGAGAATCGGCGGCGGCGGCGGTCACGCGTCGACGACGGGCGACGCCGCGACAGGCGACCGGGGATCGACGAGGGCGAAGGACGCCGCTAGCTCCCGGTGTGAGGCGGTCCCGAGTCGCGCCGCCAGGTCGACGGCCGGGACCGGGAGGGCGACCGCGCAGGCAGCCTTCATCCTGCGCACCCGCGCGGCGCTCTCCATCACGCGCGCGCGTAACGCCGCGCTCTCCTCGGCGGCCCGCACCAGCGCCTCGTAGGCCTCGCGCTGCCGGTCGGCCGGCTCCCGTATCAAGAGCACGTCCACCCCGGCAGCCACCGCCCGTACCGCGAGCTCCTCCATCGGGTAGCGATCTGCCACCGCCTTCATACCCAGGTCATCGGAGACGATGACGCCGGCGAACCCGAGCTCGTTCCGGAGCAAGTCCGTCAAGATCCGGCGCGACAACGTCGCGGGCCAGTCGGGGTCGAGCGCCGGATACATCACGTGCGCCGTCATGATCGACTCCATCCCCGCGGCCGCGGCGGCGGCGAACGGGGCGAGCTCGATCCGCCGCAACCGCGCGACCTCGTGATCGACGATCGGAAGGTCGAGGTGGGAATCCGTGCGCGTGTCGCCGTGGCCGGGAAAGTGCTTGCCGCACCCAACGAGACCGGCCGCCCGCAGGCCCCGCCAGAAGGCGAGCGCATGCGTGGTCACCGCGCCCGGAGTGGTCCCGAACGCGCGGTTACCGATCACGGGATTCTCCGGGTTCGTGTGCACGTCGAGCACGGGCGCGAAGTCCCAGCCAATTCCGAGGGCCGCGAGCTCGGCGCCGAGCCCCCGCCCGACCGCGAACGTTCGTTCGGGATTCCCGGCGGCGCCAACCGACAACATGTCCGGCCACACGGTCAGGGGCGCGCGCAGCCTCTGCACCAGACCTCCCTCCTGATCGACGGCGACCAGGACCGGCGCATCGGTGGGCTCCGCCTCGCGGAGCGCGGTCACGAGCGACGACACCTGCGGCGGCGCCTCGATGTTCGGGCGAAACAACATCACGCCCCCCACCTCGGACGCGCGAAGACGCGCGCGCAAGTCAGGGGGAGGCGAGGCGCCATCGAAGCCGACGGTCAACAACTGTCCGACGGCCCGGCCGAGCGACGTCATCGCGGGAACCGAGGCCCGGCCAGCGTGGGAATCTCCATCGGCTGATGGTACCGCGGCTGCTGGGTCTTCGCCGACCCCGCGGAGACGACGAGCGGCGTTGCCTCGAATCGGCTGGACCCGCTGCCGCGCAGGCAACCGTGCGGGCGCCCCGGGGGTCGAACGCTCGCCCGGGCGAGCCCACCGCCGGAGGTTCGTGCAGGCCTCGCGAGGCGTCGGTCCACCGTTCTCGCTTTCCAACGCCATTAACCATTGATATGAGTTGCGAGCTTTCGGCCGGCCCAAACCCACCCGTTGCCATGATCAAGGTGAAACGCATCGACCACGTCGCCATCGCCGTTCGCGATCGCGATGGGGCGTGCGCGGCCTTCACGGATCTCTTCGGGCTCTGCGCGGGCGCGCGCGAGCATGTCGCCACCCAGAGCACCGACGTGGCCTTTCTACACGCAGGTCCTCCGGGCGACTCCCCGGCGGCGGCCGCCCTCGAGATCATCGCCCCGGCAGGCAACGAGAGCCTCGGGCGATTCCTCGACGCCCGGGGGCCCGGCCTGCACCACATCTGCTTCGAGGTCGACGACTTGCCGGCCGCGCTGGCATCGCTGAAGTCGGCCGGGGTCCGCCTGCTCGACGAATCCCCGCGGCCGGGGGCCCGCGGCCACCTCGTCGCCTTCCTGCATCCCGCCTCGACCGGAGGCGTCCTGTTCGAACTCTGCGCACCCGCGCCCCCCCACGGAGCCAAAGCGTGAGCATCCGACTCGTCGCCCGATCGTCCCTCTTTTGCGCCGGTTTGACCCTGGTGCTGCGCGCCCTGCCCGCGGTGGCGCAGATGGGCGGCATGAGCCCCGGCGGCGGAATGCCGAACGCGCCCATGAATCAACCGCAGCAAAAGGACGAGGGTCCCGCCCAGCAGGCGCCCGAGGAGGCCGCCGCCCCCGAGGATCTCGAGCCGCTCGCCGGGTACACGAACCAAGGCCGGCGCCACGCACAGCTCTTCGAGCTGGACGGGTACTTCCGCCTGCGCACCGACTACATGCACAACTTTGCCCTCGGGCAGGGCTACTCGAACAAGGCCCCCCGCGATCTGACGACGGGGGCCGCGACCGGGAACATCGGCCTTCCCCCCTTCCCCACCTCCACCGAGTGTCCCTCGCCGCAAGCGCCAGGGAATGCGTCCGTCGGCATGTTCGGCGGGTGCGCCCACAAGGATCAGGCCAACTCGAACATTCGCTTCCGACTCGAGCCGACGCTGAATGTGACCGATCAGGTGCGCATCCGATCGCAGTTCGACGTCCTCGACAACACCATCCTCGGCTCGACGCCGGACAGCCTGGCGGGCCTCAACCGGCCCACCTTGAGCCCCGTCCCGCAAGCCCCCATTCCGTTCCTCTACACCACGCAGGACGCGCCCGAGGTCTCCCAGAACGGATACCTCTCCAGCATTCGCGCCAAGCGCGCCTGGGCCGAGATCGACACCGAGTTCGGCTCGCTGCGCTTCGGCCGGATGCCTTGGCATTTTGGACGCGGCATCTCGTACAACGACGGCAGCTGCCTCGACTGTGACGGTGGGACGACCGTCGATCGTGTCGCGCTGTTGACCGAGATGTACGGTCATCAGTTCACGCTGGCGCTCGACTACGGCTCGCAGGGACTGACGACCAACCAGCTCGCGCTCGGCCGCTACAGCCCCGACGGCTACCCCATCGACCTCGCGCAGGACGACGACGTCTACGAGTTCATGGCGGCCGTCACCAAGATCGACAACCCGACGCAGCTCCGCGAGCGCGTCGACCGCGGCGAGGTGGTGCTGAACTACGGTGTACAGCTCGTGTACCGATCGCAGCACGCCTCGTACGACGCGACCGCATGCGGCTCGGGCGCGAGCGGCACGGCGCAGGGAACGACGGCGTGTTCGACGGCCGCCTCTCCGACGGCGATTTCCACGGCGGAACAGGCGCTGCCCCTCAAGGACATCAACGCCTTCTTCTTCCAGCCCAACATCTGGGCCAAGTTGCACTACCGGGCCCTGGTGGTCGAGTTCGAGGGGACGGCGCTGCTCGGCAGGATGGACCACGGCGGCGTCTTGCTCGCGCCCAATGAACAGGACAAGGCCGTCTATTTCCGCCAGTTCGGCGGCGTGCTCGCGAGCGAGCTGCACCTGTACCGCGACGCCTTCTTCGTCGGCCTGGAGACCGGCGGCGCCTCGGGCGATCAGGCGGAGAACGAGTCGGGGTATCTCAACTACCGCTGGCGCTTCACCCAGCAACCCCTCGGTGATCACAGCATCCGCGACTTCAAGTTCTCACCGGAGTATCACATCGACTCGATCCTGTTCCGCCAGATCCTGGGAACGGTCACGAACGCGATCTACTTCAAGCCCGCCGTGTCGTACTGGTTCGATCTGGCGCAAGGCCGGCAGTTCGGCGTCGCCGGCAGCGTCATCTACAGCATGGCGCAGGTACCCGTGTCGACCCCGGGAAACTCGCTCGGGTACGGCCTGGAGATGAACGTCAGCGCCAGCTACCGCAACATCGCGGAGGGCTTCTACGCTGGAATGACCTGGGGCGTGCTGTGGCCGTTCGGCGCGCTCAATCGACCCTCGGCGCTTTGGACCGACACTCAGGGCGCCGGCAATGCCACCGCGGCCCAGGTGCTCCGCGGCTTCCTCGGCGTGAAGTTCTGACCGCAAGGGGCCTCGGAAGGCCCCCTGCGAGCCCCCCTCGGAGTTGCTTCACGCCGTGGCCGGTCCAGCGAAGGGACCTCCTCTCCTTCAATGGACGACGCGATCGTCGGAGAGGAAGAAGGCAGCTAGAACTCGAGGCCGGTCGAGGTGACGGCAACGGTGGGGTGGCGGGGGCGCGGGCGATCTTGCTTCGTGAAGGTCGCGCCGGTGCTGCTCGTCACCTTGGTGCTGGAGGTGAGCACCAGGTAGATACCGCCGATGAGCGCGGCGGCCCCGACGCCCATCAACCCAAGGCCGACCGTGGTGACGCCGTTCGACCGGGTTCGGGTTCCCGTGCTGTCGGCGAAGCTGCCCGTGGCGAGGCCAAGCTCGGTGGTGATCATCCCCACGTAGCCGACGATGCCGCCGCCCAGCAACAAGGCGGCGCCGCCCCCCAGGCGCAGCGTCGATCCGGCGTGAACGTCGAGCGTGACCTCGGAGCGATCGTCGGGGAGCTGGAACTGCGAGGTGGTGCGAACCCCGTCGCCCTGAATCACGTAGACGTCGTTCCGCGCGACCAGGCGGCTGCACGGGGCGAAGCAAACCGGAATCGTGGCCCCCTGCCCCACCACCCGATCCAGCCTGACGCCGGCCGCGTCCGCCCTCAGGTCGAGCCGAACGAAGCCACCATCGGGCGGCGGGTATCCAACCTGCGGATAGGCGCCGGTGGCCTCGGGAGAGGACCAGGGATCCGGGGCAGCGAGCGGCGCGGCCTGCGGAGGGGTGGGCGGAACAGCCTGCTGGCCCGGCGTGTTCGCCCGGGCGCGGCCCCCGGCGGAGGACGCTGCCAAGATGCTGATGCCGCACAAGAGGGCACCTCGCATCCGGCCCCGGTTGCGACACTTCCCCATCCCCGCCGGACGTGGCATTTCTTCGATGATAACCCGCGGCCCGCGCCGGAGGAAGCCGGGCGGTCCCCTTCTCAAACCAATCGAGCTTCCTGCTCAGAAATACGCGAGCAGCTGTCCGGTTACGTCCGCGTACGTCCCCGCGACGTCGACGCCGACGCGAAGGTCGAGGCCTCGGGTCAGCGTCACGTCACCCGCCACACGCCCGCGCCGATTCTCCCTTCGATCGCCGAGGAAGTAGCGAATCTCTCGAGCTCCCAGCAGAAATCGACAGCATGCCCCCGCCTCGGCGGCCAGGCCCGCCTCGACCCCACCGCCCACGCGGTACCGCTCGCCCTCTTTGAACGCCGGTCCGGCCGCCACGTCCGTCTCAACCAAGGCGAAGAGCAGAAAGCGCTCCTCCGGCCCGAACCGGACCGCGCCGCCCCCGCCCGTCGTCGCGCCGGCATAAAGGCAGCGCCATCCCTCGCGGTCCGAGTCGGCGCGCTCGCAGCCGAGCTCGCGGGCGTTATCGACGCCGAGCCACACCTTCCAGGACAGGCTCTTTACCCAGCGGTCGAGCGGGGACGCCGACACGATGTCGATCAGGTCGACGTGATCCACCGAGAGCCGGCGCGCCTGGTCGTTGAAGCGAAGCGCGAGATTCCCCATCGCGAGCTGCGCATCCCGCGGATAGCCGCGGGAGCTGTCCAGGTAGTCGTGAAGGGCCCCGCGAACGGAGACGGTCTGAAACCAACCGCTCTGATCGGAGGTTCCGGCGCCGAGCCCGACCCGGAGCGAGTCGTGCCCGCGCTCGGGGGCGTCGATGCCGGGCGTGGTGGCGACCTCCTGCGGTGGAACGCCCACCCTGCCGCGCGCCAGCAACAGACGCCGTTCCTTCTTCTTGTAGGCGAGGGTCGGCTCGACGCTGAGCCCCTGGCGATAGCGGAAGTAGTCGTACGCGGCATCGAGGATCAGCGCCTGGCGCTCCTTCGCGAACCCCGCGAGCGCGTCGGATGGGAGCGCTCCAGGGTCGGCCGCCAGCGCGAACCGCTCGGCGACAGCGATCTCCGCGGACGACAGCCGCGCCTTGCGCCGGTTCATCACGCTGACGATCGACGGCCGGGGGCGACGGCGCCCGACGAGGTTGGTGTCGCGCAGCACCACCCGCACGGTGTCCGAAGGGATGACCCGCGTCGTGAAGTGGCTGACGAGGTCCAGCGATGGGTCGGCGACCTCGAGCAACGACAGCAACTGGTACGAGCAATTCCGGGTGAAGAAGTAGTAGTCGAAGTGCGTCGTGCGCGTCTCCCACACGTGGCGCACCAGCGTGTCGACCTGCGCCGGCGACAGCGCGAGCTCGTACTCCCAGAGATCGCGGCTCTCCATGTTCGAGTATTCCTGGACCTTCACGTAGTACGGCATCACGTAGAAGAGCCCTCGAAACCCGCCAGTCACGCCCTTCACGGCGTAGATCAAGCCGTTGTTCGTATCGACGTCGGCCGCGAAGTTGATCACGTAGTCGAGCAGCGGGTTGCCTTCGCCGGTGGCGCGCGACAACCGAAAGAACGTATGGCCGTACATCGAGGCGGGGCTGTTCAGGTACGCCGTCGCATAGACGAGGGTGATCGCTTGCGCGGCGATACCCCGGTGCCACTCCTCGAAGGTCGGACACGCGACGTCGACCACCTCGTCGCCCGAGAGGGCGAGTGCCTGCTTGAGCCATTGCCATCGCGCTGGAAACAAGCATTGCGCGTGCTCGGGGGACGGAGGCGTGGGCGGGGACGGGGAGGACTGCGCCGACGGCGGCTTCGAGGCCGCGCCCGGCGGGAGCGCCAGCAGGGCCGCGATCGTGGCATCGAGCTCGGCCCTGGGATCCGTGCGACCGGCCCGGCCAGCGAGGAAGAAGCCGACGCCATCCGCCTCGCTCTTCCACCCGCCGAATATCGTGGGCCGATAGTGCACGAGGGCCCGCCACTGCCGCGAGTCCGCGAGCCCGCGCGCGTGCGCATCGGTCACCGCCCTGGCCACGAACGCTGCGCGCCGCTTGAGCGCGGGGCCATCGGCCGCGCCGGCTGCGTCTCGCGCGAAGAACGCCACGGCGCAGGCGAGCGCGGCGACGCCGAGCGCAAGACGGCCCCGCATATCACGCCACGATCGGAGTCGTCGCGCGGCGGGGCCGGCTAGGAGGCTGGTGTGAAACGAGCCGCGGGTCTGAGGTACTCGTAGCGTCAAACGAGGTCCGCCCGCGACCTACTTGGTCGCGGAGGACGTCGGCGAGGCCATCGCGACGTTCGAGCTCTTCGCCGCGGGACGCGCCTTGCTCTCCGCGCGCGCGACCGCACGCTGGTCCGAACAGGCATTCGCCAGATCGGGCGTCTTGCGGATCTCGCTCTTCACGTTCACCACCAGCTCGACCGGCGTCGTGGTCTCGGAGGGGAGGATGCTCTCATACCTGCTCTGGGCCATCTTGAACAACGAGGCCTTCGCCGCGTCCTCGCAGCCGAGGAGCGTGGAGAACGACGCGAGGTACTCGCCGCCCCCGGCGGCCATGTTGCGCTTCAAGTCCTGAAAGTTGACCTCGGCGAACGCGGCCTGCTCGCGCTCCGCCTTGACGACGCCGCCCGAGGTGCAGTTCGAGGTTCCGGAGGTGATGCCGAACGTCTGGCTGCCGAACGTCCCGTTCGTCGTCGCCGCCAGGACCTGCATCAGCGTGGTGTTGTCCTTCCCGAACAACATCGAGCCAAGGCCGCATCCGGCCATCCCGTACTGCGCGTGAGCGGCCGAGCTGCCCAACATGATCCCCGCCAAGACCCCTACTATCGCAAGCTTTCGCATTCGATTCTCCTTTTCTAAGAGATTCGCGCCGCGAGAGCGCCTCACCCCGAGACGCTCCCCGACGGAACGACGCATCGTAAGCCATCCCACACGCAACTGGCAAGACGACGGAGGGATGTCCCAGGGACGTCCGAGCGGTTCGAGGGGCCCAAGCTGGCCTCAACCCATCGAGCAAACTGCCGATGACGGATTGAGCGCCAATGACCGCCCTACATGCGTTGCTGAAGGACGAAGGAGCCGCCACGGCGGTCGAGTACGGTCTGATCGTGGCGGCCATCGCCGGCTTGATCCTCGTCGTCGTGTTCACCCTCGGGCGCAAGGTGAAGAACGCGTTCAACAACGTGAGCAGCGCGCTCCCCTGAGCGCGCGCCGGAGGCCCGACACAAGGCGTGCGGTCTCCCTCCTGCCGCCGTCACGGGCGGCGGGCGGTCCGGCCCAGGTCGTCGAGGAACGCAGCATCCCAGGCCAGCGGCGCGTTCCAGTTGATGGCAACTTCGTTCGTGGAATACGACTCGATGTGGTCGACGTAGCAGGTCTGCGGCGGGCATCCCGACATCCCCAGCTTGCGAATCCGCGGATCCTGCAGCATCGAATTCGGCCCGCCCGAGACTGCGCCCGGTGGCGCCTCGGGGAGCTTGGGATTCTTCTGATGCGCCCACACGCGGTGGTGGGGGTTGTGCATGGCGTGGCTTCCATAACCTGCGACGTAGCTCTGCGCGAGCGGGTTGCGTCCCAACAGGTAGTCCATGCAATCGATGGCGCCGTTGGCGTATTTGGGGTCCTTCGTCAGCAGGTACACGGTTCCGAGCAACAGCCCCGCGTTCATGACGCCGCCGTTCGAGCCCCAGATGTACGTGCTGTCTGACGAGGCGGGCATGCGATACCCACGCTTGTCGAGCGTCGCCAGGAAGCGGTCCGCGGCGGTCACGAGGGCTTGCCGCTGCTCGACAGCCTCCGCTTCTCCGAGCCCGCTCGGAACCTCGGCGAGGGTGATCTTCGCCAGCGCCGCGACGTGATCCCAGCCGAGCGTACCACCCGTCGCGTCCATTGATCTGGCGCGGTGAAACGGCGACTTCATCAGCTCGTCCTTGTAACCGCCCTTGCCCGTGGTGACGAACAGCTCCACCGCCGCCCAGTAGAGCTCGTCGGAGACGTTGCCGTCCCCGTAGGCCCCGCCCCCCTGACCGAGCGGCTCGGCGTAGATGATGGGGTTCTGCTTCGCGGCGGCGAACGCCCGCTCGGCCGCGGTCAGGCAGCGCGCCGCGAACCCTGGATCGAGCTTTTGCCAGACCCGCGCCCCCTGCGCCGCGGCGGCGGCCAGATCGTAGGTGGCCGCCGTGCTGACCGGATGAAGGAAGCGCTTGATCGTGTCTTCGTGGGGCATCGTCGGCAGGTCAGACCACTTCTCACCGTGAATTCGCTGGTGGGCCATGCCCTCGTGCGGCTGTCCCGTCGGCACCTGCATCTTCAACATCCACTCCAGGTTGAAGCGCGCCTCGTCGAGCAGGTCCGGCTTGCCGTTGCCGGCCTCGGGGATGTTCATCTTCCCGTCGCCGAAGTCCGCGGCGCTGGCGCCGAAGCGTGACAACGCCTCGTACTGGTTCTGCAACGTCCAGACGCTGATGGCGCTGTTCACCACGTACTTGCCGTGGTCGCCGGCGTCGTACCAGCCGCCGCTCACGTCCAGGGTGTATGAGCACGGCGCGAACGCCACGCACGGCACGCGCTTGTCCCCCGTGTGTCCCGCGGGACGCTCGTAGGCGGCCGCGCCCGCGAAGGGCATCTTGATGTCGACGCCGCTCCGTTGCAGGTAAAAGAAGGCGAGCGCGTCGTACTTCAGCTTCCGATAGACGTCGTCACCGATCGCGAACGGATAGCTCTCGTCGTCGCCGACCTTCAACCTCAACCCCGCGCCCGTGGCGCGGACCGACGAGAAGTCGATCCGCTGTACTCGCCGCCCCGACGAGCGATCGTCGCCAAACGGCTGGGTCTTTCCGGTCGCGATGACCTTCCCCCGACCGCTCAACAGCTGCCAGTCGAGCGGCGTGGTCGCGGAGGTCTCCAGCGTGGCGGTCTTCGCGTAACCCGGAAGGTAGCCCACCTGGTTCACCGCCACCTTGGGCAGGGGCGCGCGGGTCGTCCGTTCGGCCGGGATCTCGAAGGCCGGATCGTTGAGCTCGATCTCGTCGAGGCAAACCGTCAGCGGGACCTGCCCGGCCAGCTCCCCGCCGAACTCCAGCGCCAGCTCGGCCCCGTCGTCGTCGACCAGGCCCTCGAAGGTCCCGGCCCAGGTCCTGGCCTCGGGACCGGAGTCCGCCTCGGCGGTCCAGTAGTCAGCGGCCGCCACACCGACGCTGCCCACCTTCACTCGCAGCCGGGTGCCCGCGGTGGCGTGCGTGCGCAAGCGGAATTGGTACTTGTGCCCGCGGGCGATCACGAGCGGCCCCTGGCGCAAGACCACGTCGAAGCCGTGCGCGCCCCCGTTTTCGATGTGCAGGCAGAGCTCGCCGTCCGCGGTGGCCCCGTGGCCCAGCTTCGGCGAGTCGAAGGCGAGGCTCCAGGGTCGCAGCACCGGGCCGTCGAAGGTCGCATTCCAGAGCATGTTGTTGCCTGCCGCCTCGACCTTCCCGGCCGTCAACGTTCCGACCTGCTTCGGCACGGCGGCGCGCACCGGGGCCTCGGCGAGCCGCGGCGGCGTGCCCTCAGGGCGTTTGGGCTCGGCGGGTGGCCCGGCGGCGCAGCCGGCGAGCAGACCAACCGCGATCACAATCATGGGGGACGAACGCTTGGACATGTCTCCTCCGCGTGGGGTGCGTGCGATCGAATAGAGTCGCGCAACGGGACCGTTGGACCAAAAAGGTTGCCGGCAGCCCGCGCCGAGCACGCATTGACGCGGGCGTCGTTGGGGACGGCGCCGTCGACGAGGCCAGCGCGCGCCTGTGTGGTTACGTGCTAATCTCGCGCGGCTCGCCGCAGCCTTGGCGGGCGACCCCAAACACCCTCCTCCCGATCGCTCACGCAAGGGGAATACCATGAAGCTCTACATGCACCCGGTGTCGATGACCAGCCGTCCCGTTCGCCTGTTCATTCACGAGAACGCCATCGCCTGCGAGGAGCGGCTCGTCGACCTGATGAAGGGTGAGCACTTGCAGGAGCCCTACGCCTCCCTCAACCCCAACCGGCTCGTTCCGATGCTCGAGGACGGCGAGCTTCGGCTCACGGAGAGCTCGGCGATCCTCAAGTACCTCGCCGACAAGATCGACTCGCCCGCGTATCCGAAGGACCTGCAAAAGCGCGCGAAGGTGAACGAGATCATGGATTGGTTCAACACGAACTTCTACCGTGACTTCGGCTACGGCCTCGCCTACCCCCAGATCTTCCCGCACCACAAGCGGCCCACGGACGACGTCCAGAGCGCCACCATCACCTGGGGCAAGGAGCGCGCGAAGACCTGGTTCTCCATCCTGAACGATTTCTGGATCGGGCCGAAGAAGCAGTACCTCTGTGGTGACCAGATCACCATCGCGGACTATTTCGGCTCGTGCCTCGTCACGCTGGGAGAGATCATCCGCTGTGACTTCTCGCAATATCCGAACGTCGACCGCTGGCTCGGGAACATGAAGAAGCTGAAGAGCTGGCCCGAGGTCAACGAGGCGTTGTACGGATTTGCCACGGCCGTCAAGGAACTGCAGTTCGTCGCGGTGTAGTCGGCAACCCCATGATCAAGGGACTGCACCACAACGCCTACCGCTGCCGCGACTCCGAAGAGACGCGAAAATTCTACGAGGGATTCCTCGGTCTTCCCCTGGCGACGACGCTGGAGATCAAGGAGACCAAGAGCGGGCGCAAGACGCAGACGCTGCACACCTTCTATCGTCTCGACGACGGGTCGTATCTGGCGTTCTTCGAGGCGCCCGACATGCCGTTCGAATTCAAGGAGCAGCACGACTACGACCTGCACATCGCGCTCGAGGTACCCTACGAGTCCTTGCAGCAGATGCTGGACAAGGGCAAGAAGGCGGGCGTCGAGTCGCGGGGCATCGCGGATCACGGCTTCATCCATTCGATCTACTTCCGCGACCCGAACGGCTACGTTATCGAGCTGACGGCCCGGCTGCCGAATCACGAGAAGGCTACCGATCCCGCAATCAACGAGGCGCGGGCGAAGCTCGCCCGCTGGCAGGCCGAAAAGGCGAACCACCGAAATTAGCCGTAAGAGAGGGCGCTCCTTTTCGTTCAACCGACGGCCGACGATCCGACCCGCTGGTTGCGCCGACCCTGCGCTCCGGTGCGCGAGTACGGGAGTACGGGAGAACACTCCGCTCCGGTGCTCGCGTCGGCTTCCACATCGGGCCGGCTTGTCGGCCGCCCTCTAACCTTCAGTCCCCGTGAGCTTCGGCAGCCTCGCCCTCCCCGACGGCAACGCCTGAAGTGTTGTCTCTTCAGGGTCAACCAGACGCGGTCAAGGTCTCTCGCCGATGTCGACGATGGCGCAGGCCTGGATGAAATTGAGGCCCAGCTTGTCCGCCATGTCTAGCAGCGCGTCGCTTTCGGCGCCCGGATTCACGAAGAGCTCGCCCGGACCCTTGCGGGCGATGGCGGGCAACAGCGTGACGCCCACCTCCGGGGGCACGTACAGGGCGACCCGGTCGACCCGCTGCGGGATGTCCTCGATGGTCGGGTAAACCTTCAGGCCTTCAATCGTCGCAGCTTCGCGCGTCGCAGCTTCGCGCGTCGCAGCTTCGCGCGGATTCACGGGAAAGACCGTCCAACCCTGGCGGCGGTAGGCGCGAACTGCCTTGTTCCCGAACTTGCCAGGACTGTTCGACGCGCCTATGACCGCCACGCTGGGCATGGCTAGTGCGCCGCCGTCGCATCACGTTCGGCGTTGACGCTATTTAGCCCGCGGCGCACTTAGCCCCACACGCGCCCGCAAACGCTGCACCTGCCGCCCTCACCCACCACGCCCACGCAGCTCCCGTCCTCGCACAGGCGGCGACCTGGATTGAACGCGTCGCCCGCTTCGTTCGCTTCGGGCGACGCCCCCGCCCGCGCGTCCTCGTCGAGAGCCACGTCAGCCTCGCGGGCGATGCCGCTCGTGCCCGGGGCAGGCCCGCCCGCGCGCCCGCAGTCCGTACAGAGGCCGTCGGGGCCAATCAGTCCAACACAGCTTCCGTCGGGACAGAGGCGCCGCTGCTTCGGATCGAACTCGGTTTCATCGGTCATGACGGCCAGACTCTACTAGGAAAAGGGCCCTGAAAGGACCCTGAAAGGACCCTGAAAGGACCCTGAAAGGACCCTGATGGCCTCGGGCGAGGACCGGACCGCGCGGGACGGAGGCGGCCCTCGCCCTCACAGATTGCTCATTCTCGCCTTCTGAAGGTCATCGACAGGCTCCCGGCAAAGAGACGCCAGCGAATGCGGCCGTGCGGTCCGCGGTCCTTGACGCGGGTGCCCGGGCCGGCCGACCATTGCGAACACCATGAGCCAGCGCCCCTGTCCGCCGCCCGGCACCTGCTTGGCCCTTACCCTCGCCCTGGTCGCCTCCACGGGCTCGATCGGAGGAATTGGCCTGGCCCGCGCCGAGCCCAGCTCCACGAACGCCAAACCGACGCCGAAACTGCCCCCGCCGCGCGCCGTCGATGACATCTTGAAGGACGTCGTGGCAGCCCTGGGCGGTGCCGACGCCCTCGGCAGACACCGGTCACTTCACACGAAGATGTCGATCGTTTTTCAGGGGCTGGGCATCTCCGGCACGGCCGAACACTACGGTGCCGCCGGCGACAAGGCCCTGACCATCACCGCGATTCCGAACGTGGCGTCGACCCGCGAAGGTTCGGATGGAAGCCAGTCGTGGTCACAAGATCCCATCAACGGCCTGAGGATCCTGACGGGCGTCGAGGCCGAACAGGCACGCGTCGAGGCCGCCTGGAACAGCGAGCTGCGCATGCGGGAGCTATTTCCCAAGATCGAGGCCCGAAGCGACGTCGGAGACGATGGCGCGCGCCTCGAATGCCTGGTGATGACACCAAAGCTGGGGCCCGAAATGACCGAGTGCTTCGACGCGGGGACGCACCTCCTCGTCAGCCAGCGGGGCGTGCGCTCGGGTCCCCAGGGCGATACGCCCTTCGTCGCTCGCATGAAGGACTGGCGCCGCGTGGCCGACATGAAGGTTCCCTTCGTGACCGAGATGCAGGTGGGCCCGCTTGCGTTCGTGGGCACCGTCACCAGCGCCGAGCTCGACGTCCCCGTCGAAGCGGCGCTGTTCGCGTTGCCCGACACTGCGAGCGGGAACGGTGTGGACGGAAATGGCGCGACGGGGTTGTCCCCCAAAGGCAGGGGCAAGGGCAAGGCAGGGACGGGCGCCAGGAGACAGGTTGCCGCCCCCAGGACCCCGGCGCTCGCTTCGCCGACCACGCCGTGATACGGACGATCCGCCTTTGCCGCGAAAGCTGATTCTCTGCCGGTGCGAGGACGTGACGGCCGAGGACGTCGCACACGCGGTGGCCGCCGGCTTCGAGACCATCGAAGAGGTCAAGCGCTACACGGGCTTTGGAACCGGATCCTGCCAGGGCAAGGAGTGCCTGGTCCCGGTGACCCTGGCGATCGCGCGGGCGAGCGGCGGGGCGCCCGCCGACCTGCGCCCCTTCACCCCGAGAGCGCCGCTGTCGCCCATCGAGCTGAAGTTCTTCGCGTCTGACGAGGACGATGACTAGGAGCCGGGCGCTCGGGGGCCTGCGCGCCGCACCGCCCTCGACCGCGGACCTCGTGATCGTCGGCGGGGGCATCATGGGCCTCGCGATCGCCTACAACGTCGCCCTGCGCGGGCTCACCCGGGTGGTCGTTCTCGAGGCCAGCTACTTGGCCTCGGGAGCTTCCGGGAGAAACGGCGGCGGCCTGCGCCAGCAGTGGTCGACAGAGATGAACATCCGCCTGATGCAGGAATCCATGGAGATCTGCACGACGTTCGCGCGCGACATGGACATCAACGTCTGGATGCGCCAGGGCGGCTACCTGTTTCTCGTTCGTACGGCTGAGACACGCGCCGAGCTCGAGCGGAACATAGCGCTGCAGAACCGGTGCGCCGTCCCCACGCGGCTCATCTCGACCGACGATGCGCGACGGATCGTTCCCGAGCTCGACACGGATGCGTTCATCGCCGCGTCCTATAACCCGACGGATGCGGTGGTGTTCCCCTGGCCGTTCTTGTGGGGCTACGCCGGCGCCGCCAGCAAGCGGGGCGCCCGCATCCACACCGACACACCGGTGACGGCGATCGAGCGGCGGGGCGCCGACTACCTGGTGAGCACGCCGCGCGGCTCGATCACCACTCCGCGCGTCGTCAACGCCGCCGGCGCGTGGTCGCCGCGCGTGGCGTCGCTCCTCGGCCTGGCCCTACCCGACTGGCCGGCTCGCCACGAGATCCTCTCGACGGAACCGCTGAAGCCATTCCTCAAGCCCATGGTGTCCGTGCTGGAGAGCGGCCTCTACTTCTCCCAATCGACGCGCGGGGAGCTGGTCGGCGGGATCACCCTGCGCGAGCCGAAGACGGACGAGATCAAGCTGGGCTCGCGCCTGCGCTTTCTCTCGGCGATGGCGCGGGGCCTGCGCGAGGTCATGCCGCGCCTGGGAGACGTCAAGGTGGTGCGCCAGTGGGCGGGCCCCTACGATCTCACCGCGGACGGCAACCCCATCGTGGGCGAGGCCCCCGGGTGTCCGGGCTTCTTCCTTTGCTGTGGCTTCATGGGCCACGGCTTCATGATGGCCCCGGTGGTGGCGAAGTACTACGCCCTGTTCCTGCTGGGTCGGGAGACGCACCCGCTGTTTCACGCCTGGCGGCTCCAGCGCTTCGCCGAAGGCGACACCGAGTCGGAGAAGATGATCATCGGCTGACTTCGGCCCCCGATCCTCAGCTTCGCGCCTCCCCTGATTTTCACCGCCAACCAAATCATTGCTGGGCCAGCAATTCGATGGCGATCTTCTTGTAGACCTCGAGCGCCGAGGCACCGTAGATCATCCGCCCATTGATGAACACGGTGGGGACACCGGCAAGCCGCAAGGCCCTCCCCTGTCGCTCGTCGCGTTCGACGCGTGCGTCGTCGACCCGCGCCAGCGCGGTCAGGAAGTCCTCCCGCTTGATGCCGACCCCGTTCGCGATGGCCTCGATCCCGGCCTCGTCGAGCCGATCCTGGCCCCTGAAGAGCCCGTCGTGCATCGGCCAGAACTTACCCAACGCATCGGCGGCGAGCGCGGCGCGTGCGGCGAGGCGTGAGTGAGCGTGAACCCCAAGGGGAAACGCTTTGTACACCCGTCGAACTTTCCCCGGGAAGGCGGCCTCCAACCGCGCCAGCGTCTCGTCCGCTTCCTTGCAGTGCGGACCCTCGAAGTCCATGAATTCGACGACCGTCAGCGGAGCCCCCTGCGGCCCGCGCGACGGCGAGCCGTCGGTGTCGACCGTGTACGTACGGTCCTTCGGCCGAAGGGGTTGGGGGGCGGGAGGTGAGGCGGGGACCGGCTGCACGACAGCGACGGGTGCGGCTAACGGCGGCGATTCGGCGTGAGCCGTCGACTCGCCCCTCCTCTTTCCGGCCTCGCTCACCCATGAGAGGAGATATGCGCCGCCCACCGCCACCGCTGCGCTCGCGCAGAATCCCAGGACGACGTAGATCCGAATACGCCTCGGTTGCTTCTCGAGCTGCTCGATCTCCGCCAGAATCTCGCTTGGTTTCATCACCACTCACCCTCGCCCTGGATTACGGCCGGCGTCCGTTTCGACCCGTTTGTATCACCTTCCGGCGGCGAACGGCTGCAGGATCTCGAAACTGGCTACTCCGGAGGGCGCAGCAGCCGCGAATAGATGAGCTGGCCCAGGCTGTCGACCATCATCTTCTGCACCAGGCGCTCGAACGTGGCGCGCTGCTCGGGCAGGTCGTACAAGAAGCGGATTCCCATGCCCGGGTCGTGGCCTTCGGGCACCGAGGCGGGGGCCGGCTCGCCCGGGCGAACGACCCAGCGCACCTCGCCGCGCAGCTCGATGGGCTGGTCGGCGCCGGGAAGGCGCAGCTTGAAGACGAACAACGTGCCGGTGTCGAGGGGGCGGTCGGTCTTGATGAAGGTCCCCCCCTTCGAGATGTTCTTGGTGTAATCGTAGAAGAACGTGTTCAGCCGCTTGTACTCGACCTTCAGCTCTATCGCCGCCCGGTTCTCACGGCGGCGCTCGTCTTCGTTGCTCATGGACGCCTGGGCGCCATGCTAGGCGCGGCGTTCAGGGACGTCAACGCGCGCGCCGGGCGTCGCTTCTTCGCGTGGGCTGCGGCCGCCGCCGTCCTGGCGCTGATTCTGAGCTTCATCCCCCTCTTCAACCTGCTCGGCTACGACTTCTCGTTCGCGGTTGGCCTGCTCGCGGCGCTCGCGTCCGTCGATGTCGGCTGCGGCGTGGTGCGTGCGGCTCAACGGCGCGGCGCCGAGCTCGATGTCCTGCGCCTGTTCTTCACCAGCGCGGGCCTCGCCGCCGCGATGCTGGCGCTGCCGCTCGCGCTGTCCTTGTCCAACGCGTTGCGGGTCCGCAATTGCAACGTGCCCGGGGGCCTGGCGTTCTTTGCGCTGTTGCCGGTGGCGACCGCGATCTTCGCGGCGGGAGCCGGGACGATCGCGGGGCTCGTATGCCCAAGACGAGGTCGGCTGGTGGCGTTTGTCGTCCCTGTCGTGTCGGTGGCATGGACGTTGTGGCGCCTGTATGTCGATCCCGCGGTCTTCGCGCTTGATCCCTTCGGCGGCTTCTTTCCGGGGCCCATCTATGACGAGGCGCTGCGGGTACCGGCCCGCCTGGTCGGTTTCCGCGCAGTCAATTTGCTTTGGATCACGAGCGCCCTCGTGGTCGTCCACGCCGCCATCCCGACACGAACGAAGGGGTCGGCGTCGGGCGCGTCGGCGCCGTCGGCGCAGACGTTCCAGTGGGACGTGCGGCGCTGGCCCCTTCGCCGGGCCCTGCTGGCGGCGGTGCTGGTGTGCGCGTCAATCGCGTTGTTCGCGGCACGGGGAGAGCTGGGCTTCCACGTTCGGCGGGCCGATGTGCTGCGTGTCCTGGACGGCGAGCGCCATTCCAACCGCATCGTGCTTCGTTACCCCACCGCCGCGGGCACGTCCGCGGGCGAGCTCGACCTGACGATGGAGGATCTCGAGTTCCGCTACGACCAGCTTCGCGACACTCTGGGCGTCGAGCCCTCGGGGCCGATCACCGTCTATCAATTCGCCAACGCCGAGATGAAGAAGGCCCTGGTCGGGGCCGCCACGACATTGTACGCAAAGCCGTGGACCCGCGAGATCTTCGTGCAAGCCGCGCCGTTCCCGTCGAATCGCCTACGCCACGAGATGGCGCACGTGTTCGCCGGCGCCTTCGGAGATCGCTTCTTCGGCGTCGCCCTGGCCATCAGGTGGAAGGGACCGCTGCCGGTCCCGCACCTGGCGAGTGGCCTCATCGAAGGCGTCGCCGAGGCGGCCGACTTCACCGATCCAGACGGAGGCGCCACCACGCACCAGGAGGCCGCTGCCATCGTCGCCGACGGCCGGGCGCCACCCCTTGTGGACGTCATTGGCGCAGGCTTCAGCACGCTGTCGGGACCACGCGCGTACACCTTGGCCGGATCGTTCTGCCGGTTCTTGTTCGACACCCGCGGCGCCGAACGATTTCGCGCCCTGTACCGCTCGGCGGGGGACTTCTCCGGGGTGTACGGAGAGCCGCTCGCGGCCCTGGAGTCCGAATGGCGGCGGTTCCTGGCGGGCCAACCCATGTCCGCCGAGCAGCGAGCCCGGGCCCGGGAGCAATTTCGGCGGCCGGCCATCTTCAAGAAGGTATGCGCGCGCGAGCAGGCTGCCCGCGTGGGGGAGGCCCGTGGGTTGCTCGGCGCGTCTCCCAAGCGCGCGGTCGAGCTCCTCCAGCAAGCCTGCGATGACGACCCGATGGAACCCACGATCAAGGTCGACCTCGCGCAAGCCGTCGCCGCCAGCGGGGATTCGGCGCGGGCCTTCGCGCTGCTGGGCTCGATCGCGCGTGACGGGGACGTCACCTCGCCGGTTCGCGCGCGCGCCGCCAATGTCGCCGCCGCGCTCTACTTCCGCATGGACGACTTCGACAACGCGCGCGGCGCCCTTCGAGAGGTGCTGGCGACCGCCACGGACGAAGCGGAGCGGCGAACGGCGACCGTAAAGCTGAGATCCCTCGAGGACGAGCCGGCGCGCCGGACTCTCGGCCGGGCGCTCTTTGGCGACGACGCGACAGGCAACCTCGATCCCGTGCTGCTGTTTCACCTCGTCACCGAGTTCGCGCGGCTGCATCCGGACGATCGCCTGGGGCCCTATCTCGTGGGACGACAGCTGGTCACCCGCGATCCCCAGCTCGCCTTGCCGTACCTGCGGGCGGCGAGCGAAGCCGGCAAAGAGAGGCCCGCGCTGCCTCCGGACTTCGAGCGTGAGTGTCTGCGGATGACCATGCTGGCCGCCTTCCGGGTGGGCGATCTCGTCCGCAGCCACGCGGCCGCGGCCGCCCTCGCCGCGGCCGCCCCGAACGAAGCGGACCGGCTGCGGGCCGGTGACTTCCTCGCGCGCATCGCCTGGCGCCGGTCGAAGCAATGAAAGGGCGTTTGGACGTTGGCCCGGGAGATGAGACAATCAGGCCCGATGCCCGGTCATCTCCCTCGTTGCATCGCCTGCCTGTCCCTCGTCGTCGCCATCACGCCGGGCGTCGCGACCCAGGCGAGCGCCCAGACGGCGCCGACCGCGCCTCCCGCTGGGGCGGGCATCGTGGAGTCGCCGGCCGGCGCGCCGACGCCTGGCGCAGGTCCCGTTGAACCACTCCCGGGGGCGGCACCCGCGCCCTTCGCTGCCACGGTGCCCGCGCCCTCGGTCTATTCAGCGACTGACGCACCTCCCGTCGGCGTGGCCGCGGCGTCCGAGCGCGCGCCGTTCTATCGCCGTTGGTGGTTCTGGACGGCGGTCGGCGCCTTCGCCGTCACGGCCGTGGTGATCATCGCGACGTCGTCGGGACCGAGCGCACCAAAGACCGACTTTGGCAACATGCCGGCCTTTTGAACGACCCCTCTTACTCCACGCGAGGACCCCACGTGTCACGTGCCGCCGACCGCATCACCGCGCTGACGAAACTGGGCCTCTCCCTGGCCCTGGCTCTCCTCGGCGGGCTGGCCGCGTGCTCCCATGACTCTTACCTGGTCCTCACGCTCAAGAGCAGCGGAATGCCCCTCGCCAGCGTGACGAGCATCAGCGTCGCGGTGGCATCGGCCAGCGGCCAGCCGATGGTCACTCGCACTTTCACGGTTGGGGGTTCGTCGGGGCTGTCCATAGACGCGACCACCGGAAAGACCCTGTCGGTCTCGTTCACGCCGGATCGCTCGGGGATCATCAACGTCAAAGTCACCGTCGCGACGCTGATCGCGACCGTCTGCGCGACCGGGTCGACGTCGGCGACCATCAAGCAGGGCGCCGTCACGAACGCAAGCGTCACGCTGTCGGCGACCACTTGCGCCGCCGCCGACGCGGGCGCGCCCGATGGCTCCTCGACGTTTTCCGGCTGCGATCCCGCGGTCGTCGGATCGTGCCCGGCGCCGCAGACCTGTTACGTCGATTGCGCGAACGAGATGGGCAGGTGCGTACCGGGGGGCACGAAAGGCGCTGGCGAGACCTGCGCCAGCAACAACGACTGCGCGCCTGGCACCCAGTGCTTCGACTTCGGTTGTGCCACCACCACGCGCGCGTGCCTGAGGTTCTGCAACGGGGACGACGCGTGCGGCACGCTGACGAACAGCGCCGGCGCCAGCACCTGCCGGGATCCCGTCTTCTGTCCCGCGATGACGACCTACAAGACCTGCAGCTTCGCGTGCGATCCGCGCGGCGCCGCCACCACCGGGTGTCCGGCCGGGCTCGAGTGCTTTCTCTTCATGGACACGGCCAGTGGACAAGACACACCGTCGTGCGGCTGCCCCGCCGCGACCCGGATAGGCATCGATGGTTCCGCGTGCGCCAGGTCGGCGGACTGCGCTCCCGGATTCCTGTGCGATCTGATGGCGGGCGGTCAGTTCTGCCGAAAACTGTGCAAGATGAGCGCCCCTGCGGATTGTGGCGCCGGCCAGACCTGTCAGATGCTCACGAACAACCCCACGTTCGGGGTCTGCATCTCAGGCCTGCCATGATTCGGGCGACGCGGCAGCCCACAATTCGAATTTCCCTTCCGACTTGCTAACATTCGGGCCATGTCCGAAAAACCCCTGCGCGGGGTGGGCCCGACCGGGGCCCCGCCCCCAAGTACCGCGAATCCTGGCGCGCCCGGCGCTGGCGTCGCGGGCGCTGGGGGGATGAAGCCGGGCGATGGCCGCGCTGGCGAGCGGGCCGCCGGGCGGGATTCAACAGCGCCTCGAGACACGAGGAAGGGCGTCACCGGCGGCGATCAGGAAGCAGCCTCGCCGCGGGTGTCGCTCGTTCCCCCAGCAAGGCCGGACGGCGTCGTCGACGTCAACGCCTCGACGGCGGAAACCCGCCGGGTGGTGGACATTGGACGCACGACCCTGATGGGTGTGCAAAGCCCGATCATCGAGCGCGACAAGCCCACGACTCCCGGGCGGGACGTCCATCTCCCCCGTCAGCTCGAACGCTCCCAGGGCGCGCGCGGGGCCGCGCGGCCAATGCCGGCGACCGGAGTCATCCCCGCCGTGGAAATGGACAGCTCGGCTCCCCGCCGACTGGGAAAGCCGGATGAACCACCGCACGGGCCGACGGACGCTTCGGCCGTCGCGGCTCCGGTGGTCACCGCTTCGGAGCGAACGGTGGCCAGCGCTGCCGCCACGTTTCGCGCCGGTCAAATCGGCGCTGAGCCGAGGGGGCAGGGTTCCAACGCCCCCCTCCGTTCCGAAGGCCCGGCGGCAGGCGAGACGGACGCGAAAACCGAGGTGGACGGGGCACCCAATCATGCCTTTGCCAAGGCCCTCGCGATTGGCGTTTCCTTGTCGATCGGGCTCGGCATCGTGGTCCAGACCTTCATTCGCCATAGCCTGAGGGGGCATGCCTCGGAATCAGCCGCGTTGATCCCCCAGCCTTCGGGCGTGCGCGCCCCGGCCACGGAGCTCCCTCCCGTGCCGGCAGGCGGCCCGGCTCAGGGGGCGGGCGGGCCCGCTGCGCCGGAGCCCGCTCGACTGGACCCTTCGGCTGCGAGCGACATCGAGGCGGCCCGGCGCCCCGCAGATCCGACCGCGGCGGCGGGCGGTGACGAGCCACCGGACGACACGGCGTTGAAGGCGGACCGACGGGTGGGACCGCGCACGAGGACGGTTGGACCGCCGGTGCGCCCGCCCTCCACCAGCCGTGATCCGCGGGCAAAGGTGGCGCCAAGTGTGCCCCAGGCCCCCCCCGGAGTGGCAGCGAGCGACGCCTTGACGGCTCCGCCCCCCTTGACGCCGGACACCGTGGCGCCGCCTCCCGCGCTGATCCCGCCCCCACTCTCAGCCGCGCCGGCGCCGCTTCCGCCCCCGAGCTCCCCACCAGCGTCACCACAGCCCAAACCGTACGACCCCGACTTGCCGCTGCCTCCAACCGCCGAATAGGGGAGCACCTCGCCGGGCTACCGGCGTGCCGGCGTGCCGCTCAGGTCGGCTCGAGGCGACAGAGGACGGACGCGAGATTCTCCCGCCAGGGCCGCATCGGGCCGATCACCGCTTCGGTGTCGCCGATGTCGAGCACGCTATAGGCGGGCCGGCGCGCTGGCCGGGAAAACTCGACAGCCAGGCAAGGCTCGACCTGGCAGCCAGGGGCGACGGCGGCGGCGATGACCGTGGCGAACTCGAACCAGCTGCATGCGCCTCCGTCCGTCACGTGAAATGTGCGCCGAACACCCTCCCCGGCGCCGAGCTGACGGATCAGCGCCCACGAAACGCGGGCGAGGTGCTCCGCGCTGGTAGGCCGCCCACGCTGGTCCTCCACCACCCGCAGCCGATCTCGTTTTCTCGCCAGCTCCGCGATGGTGCGCACGAAGTTCTTCGCCCAGGGCGCGTAAAGCCAGCTCGTCCTCAGGAGGAGGTACCGGCTGCCAGATTCCTCGATCAGCGCCTCGCCGACCGCCTTCGAGCGACCATAGGCGTTCACCGGCGCGCGCGCCGCATCGATGGGGTACGGCGATGAGGCCTCACCGCTGAACACGTAGTCGGTGCTGAAGTGCACCAGCAGCGCCCCGCGGGCGCTGCAAAGCCGCGCCAGCCGCCCCACTCCGACCCCGTTGACGGCCGTGGCCTCCGCCTCGCGCGTCTCCGCGCCATCGACGTCGGTGAAGGCGGCGCAGTTGATGACGACGTCGACAGGATCGGCGAGGGCCTGCGCCACGCTCGCGTCCGAGGCCAGATCGATCTCGGGAAAGTTGGCGGCGCGAAACGGGATCTCCTCGGCGTGGAACAATTCGCGAAACGCGCGCCCAAGCATGCCGTCTGCGCCGATCAGCAGGATCGCAGGCAAGGTCTGAGAACGGCCGCCGCCGGCTGACGGCTGGCCCCCCGAAAGGTCAACGGGCGGCATGACGAATCAACCGGCTGTGGGGAATTTCTGCGAGGCGCGGGTAGGCGGCGTCCTTCTTCGAGAGCGAGACCGGGCCGGTGAGCGGCCAGGCGATGCCGACGTCCGGGTCATTCCAGATGAAGCCCAGCTCCGTCTCGGGATGATAGCGATCGCTGCACTTGTAAGCGAAGATGGCGTCGTCGCTGGTGACGCAGAAGCCATGGGCAAAACCAGCGGGAATGAACAGCTGATGCTTGTTCTCGCTGGAGAGCGTGACGCCGACCCATCGGCCGAAGCGCGGCGATCCCACGCGCAGATCGACGGCCACGTCGAACACCTCGCCCGACACCACGCTGACCAGCTTGTCCTGGCCAAACGGGTTCTGCAGGTGCATGCCGCGCAGCACGCCCCGGGACGATCGCGACAGGTTGTCTTGCACGAACTCGCACGGGATGCCGATCGCGGCGTAACGCTCGCGCGCCCAGGTCTCGAGGAAAAATCCGCGCGGGTCCCCGAAGACGTCGGGCTCGACCAGGAGCACCTCGGGCAGCGAGGTGGGGGTGACCTTCATCGCTTTAGCACCTGCCGCCCGCCGACGATGGTCATTTACCGACCAGGCCCAGCAGATACTGGCCGTAGGCCGTCTTCCGCAGCGGGGTCGCGGTCGCTACCAGCTGCTCGGCGCCGATCCAGCCCTTTTGATAGGCAATCTCCTCGGGGCAAGCGACCTGTAGCCCCTGCCGCGCCTGAATCGTCTGGATGAAGCTCGCCGCCTGCAACAGCGCCTCGGGCGTCCCGGTATCGAGCCAGGCCACGCCGCGGCCGATGCGTTCCACGTTCAGCAAGCCCTGCTCCAGGTACAAGCGGTTGAGGTCGGTGATCTCCAGCTCGCCCCGTGCGGACGGCTTCATCGAAGCGGCGAGGTCGGGTGCGTTGCCGTCATAGAAGTAGAGCCCCGTGACCGCCAGGTGAGACCTCGGAACCGCGGGCTTCTCCTCGATGGACAGCGCACGGCCGTCCGGTCCCATCTCCACGACCCCGTAGGCGCCCGGATCCTTGACCCAATAAGCGAAAACGGTCGCGCCCTCGCGGCGCGCCGACGCCTTCAGCAACAGGTCCGGGAAACCGTGGCCGTAGAACAGATTGTCCCCGAGGACCAAGGCGGAGGGTTGGCCTCCGAGGAAGCGCCGTCCGATCGTCAAGGCCTGCGCCAGACCGTCCGGAGACGGCTGAACCTCGTACGAGATCCGCATCCCCCACTGTTCGCCGTTCGCCAGCAAGGTGACGAACGCGGCTTGATCCTGGGGCGTGGTAATCACCAGCACGTCGCGGATGCCGGCCAGCATCAACGTGCTGAGCGGGTAGTAGATGAGCGGCTTGTCGTAGATCGGCATCAGCTGCTTGCTGACCGCCTTGGTCAGCGGGTGCAGCCGGGTTCCCGAGCCCCCGGCCAGCACGATGCCCTTCTCAATTCCCGGTGCGTTGGCCATAGTTTCTGTCGATCCACTTCAGATATTCACCCGAGCGCACGTCCTCGATCCACCTCGGATTGTCGAGGTACCAGCGGACCGTCTTGCGCAGGCCGCTCTCGAAGGTCTCCCGCGGCGCCCAGCCACACTCGGCGTCGATCCGCGAAGCGTCGATCGCGTAGCGCTGATCGTGGCCAGGTCTGTCGGCGACGAAGGTGATCAGCCTGGTGAAGCTCGCGACCGGTCTCTGGGTCGCCTCGGCCAGCACGCCGCAGATGGCGTTGACGACATCGATGTTCTTGCGCTCGCCGCGTCCCCCGATGTTGTAAGTCTCGCCCACGCGCCCGCGCTCGATGACCTTCCAGATGGCCTCGCAGTGATCGTCGACGTACAACCAGTCGCGGACGTTCACGCCCGCGCCATACACGGGCAGCGGCTTGCCCTCCAGCGCGTTCATGATCATCAAGGGGATCAGCTTCTCGGGGAACTGGCGCGGCCCATAGTTGTTCGAACAGTTCGTGATCTTGGTCGGCAGCCCGTAGGTTCTGTGGTAGGCGCGCACCAGGTGGTCGCTCGCCGCCTTGGACGCCGAGTAGGGGCTGGACGGGTCGTAGCGCGAGTCCTCAGTGAAGAGCCCCGTCGGACCGAGCGAGCCGTAGACCTCGTCCGTGCTCACGTGATGCAGCAGCCCCTCGCCACGCGGCCAGTGCTTGCGACACGCTTCGAGCAGATTGAAGGTCCCCAGAATGTTCGAGTCGACGAAGGCGCGGGGACCGACGATGCTACGATCCACGTGGCTCTCGGCGGCGAAGTGCACGACCATCTGCGGCTTCTCTGACTCGAAGAAGGCGTCTACGGCGGCGGCGTCCGCGAGATCGATGCGCGCCAGCGAGTAGTTCGGCGCCTCCGCGATCGACTCGAGGCTACGGAGGTTCGCCGCGTAGGTCAGCTTGTCGAGGTTGACGAAGCCGTGCTCCGGGTGCTGCGGAACGAACCTCGTCAGAAAATTCGAGCCTATGAACCCGGCTCCTCCGGTCACGACGATCTTCATGATGTGTGCGCGATCTCCACGACCGGAACCGTATCACAGGCGCCCGTCAGAGGCCTCAGCGCGGGCCGCCGCCTGCATCCTCGGTCTTGCGACCCAGGCCGGTCAGTAAGCGCTGCGGTTCTTCTTGGAACCGAAGACCGTCAGGAAGATGATCTTCAGATCCCAGGCCAGATCCCAGGCGGTGATGTAGTCGAGATCATGCCGAACACGCTTCTCCATCTTCTCCAGGGTGTCCGTCTCGCCCCGGAAGCCGTTGACCTGCGCCCAGCCAGTAATTCCAGGCTTGACCTTGTGCCGGAGCATGTAGCCTCGGATCAAGGACCGATAGGCCTGGTTGTGCGCCACCGCATGCGGACGGGGACCCACGATCGACATCTCACCCGTGAGCACCTGGATGAACTGAGGCAACTCGTCCAGGGACGTCTTCCGGAGGATCCGCCCGAGCGCCGTCACCCGCTGGTCGTTCTTGGTGGCTTGCTTGATCACCGGCCCGTCCTCGCACACGGTCATCGTCCGGAATTTCAGGACTCGAATCTCCTTGGCGTTCAGACCGTAGCGGCGCTGGCGGAAGAAGATCGGGCCAGGCGAGGTGAGCTTGACGCCGAGCGCGATGAGCAGCATCGGAACGGAGATGAGCGCCAGGATGAGCGACCCGAGGATGATGTCCTCCACCCGCTTGAGCCCGCCCGCGACCCCGTTGAAGGGCGAGTCGTAGATGCTGACGAGGGGGATGTCGCCCACCTGATGCCACTGGGCGTGCATGAGGTCGTAGGTCAGGAGGTCCGCGGCCAGGTACACGGTGGCCGTCGTGTCGGCCAGCTCCTGCAGCGCCTTCCCGATCCGGCCCTCTGCCTTGAGCGGCAGGCCGATGTAGACGATGTCGATCTTTCCCTCGCGGGCGTCGCGGACCAGATCGTCGACGTTGCCCCCAAAGTTGCACGTCGCCTTTTCGAACTTGTGCCGGCGTGCCGGCGAGCGGTCGTCGTACACGCCCACGAACCGCATCCCGAACCACGGTCGTTCCTGCAGGCTCGCGCACAGACGCTCGGAGATGTTCGTCGCGCCCAGAAAGGCCACGTTCTTGGTGTTACGGCCGCGGGTTCGTGCGTAGTGGAGCACGGCCCTCAGCCCGAGCCGCCAGGCGCCGAGCAGCGCCACCGTGGATCCGATCCAGCCAATCGTCACCGCGCGTGAAAAGCTCTGCGTGGTCTTGGTGACGAACGCCAGGAAGAAGAGGAGCACGGGCACGGCGAACCAGATCGCGAAGGCCGTCGTCAGCTCACGACCGATCGGCTCGGAGCGCCACCGACGATAAAGCCCGCGCGACTCGGCCAGGAGGTTGAACGTGACCAGCGCGATCCCGGTCGCAACGGTCATCTGGCTCCGCCAGGTGTCCCGATAGGCCATGCACGCGATGTAGTGACCGGCTGCGATCGAGAAGCAGTCGGCCAGGCGCTGCAGGGCGCTCAGAAGCTCTTCGTTGCTTCGAGCAAAGCCGTCGGACGGGCTATTTCGTTTCATGATTATTCCCCCCCGGAAACGTTAGGTATTTAAGTTTCTTCCAGGCAATTGTTAAGGTGATTTGAAGTTAGGCGATTCCGTCGCTCGGTAGAGAAATTCCCCACCAAGGGATGGGAGGAGTGTATCGGGCTGACATTGCCATGCAAGCAGAATTGTGAGTTCGGATGCATTTTTTGGACGGTCGATATCCGCCAGCGCCCCTTGTTTCCTGGAGTTTGGAAGAATGTTTCGCTGATGTTCCTGTCCAGCCGGCGCCGATGTTGTTGCGCAACCGGAAAGACATGAAGCGTCATTCCCGTGCGCCGATTCCGTAACTCCGCCCCCGCTTGGTCTACCCCAAAGGCTGACCACGAACCCGCAAGGCGCTGTTTCTCAGGAGAATTGCGTCGCTTCCAGGACGGTGCGTCAGAAGCTCACTTCCTTGAGCGTGAAGGTGTCAGATTTCGCCTTCTTCGGATCGGCGAACAGCTCGTTCAGCCGCGAGATGTTCACGAACAGCTTAGGCCCCGCGAAGACCCCCGTCGTCGGGAAGCTCGCGTCGACCACGACGGCCTTGTCGACGTTCGCCGTCTTCCACCCGTCGGTGGACTTGACGCGAACCACCCGGTGGATCTCGCCGTTCTGAATGACGATCAGGTCACCCGTGTCCGACATGACCAGCCCGTCGGCGTTCGGCAGCTTCTCCGAGAGCTTCACCTGCTCGGGCGCAGGAGGCCCCTTCTCGTTCAGCTTCCACAGTGAACCGTCGTCTGACTTGCCGACGATCAGGAAGCCGCCCCTGGCGTGGACGATCCCGTTCAGGCCGAACCCTTCGGCTTTGAACCGGTCATCCTTCGAGAAGATCGACGCCTTGAAGGCCGGGTCGACGCGATAGATGAGGGGGCTGAAGCTGTCGGTCACGTACACGTTTCCCTCGCCGTCGACGGCGATGTCGTTGCAAAAGTGCTGTCCATCGGCGAGCGCACCGAGCTCGACCGTGTTCCTCTTCTTTCCGGTCTTGAGGTCGAACGCCATCAGCCGGGCGAGCTTCTTCTGGGTCGTCGGCGACGTCTTCTCTGACACCCCCGGATCCGAGACACAAACCAGCAGTCGCCCCCGCTCCGGATCAGCGTGCAGGCCCACCGAGGAGACGAGCAGCGGATCCTTCGCGAAGGCCTTGTACTTTCCGTCCGCCTTCACGACCCCGACCGTCCCGTGGCGCATGGAGCTGACGAAGAACTCCGCGGTCTTTTCGTTGTAGGCGATGCCTTCGGGATAGACCGTCGCCGATTTGAACTCGATTCCCCCGGCGGCGAACAGCGGGGTGGGAAACACGATCGCCAGAGCAAGCAGCCAGCAAATCCTCGTCGTCATGATCATGATCTCGCCCTCCTTGGGCTTGGGCCCGAACGTACCGCGACGGGGCGCGCGGGTCGAACCTCCGTCAGTGGACCGTCCATGCGCACAGGCGTCCGTCGGCCCCGGCGATGATCCGCCCCTTCACCGCGATGGGCGACGTCCACTGGCGAACCCCCGGGCAGGTGTCGGCGCTCGCGTAGATGCTGGCGCCCGTGTCGCCGTCGAGGCCGGTCAGCTTGCCGTTGTTCATGTACCAGACGATCGCCTCGGCCTTGCCGTCGGTGGTGGTGACGACCGGCGAGGTCACGGCGCCGGAGAGGGGCGCGCACCATTCGATCCTCGGCGCGGGTGGCGCGCCCGGGGGAACGAGCACCGACATGATGACCTTGCCGCCACCGGCAGGTGTCCCTGCCGGGCACACCGCGCCGCTGTCCGTCGAGAACAGCACGTGCACGCCGGCCGCCGTGGTGTAGGCCGCGGGGGCCGTGTGAATCGACATGCCCGAGGCGGCCACGACGAAGTCCACCGCGGCGCCGTCCATACCTCCCAGGTTCTTGCTGTCGAGCAGGTACAGGTGGCCGTCCTTCGAGATCGCCACCACGAACGTCGCCGGCGTGGCGCCCGGGACCTCGATGTAGACCGTGCTGCTCGAAGCCATGTCTGCGTCCGCGCCGTCCATGGCCTGCCAACGTGCGGGATAGAACACATTCGCGGGCGAGGCGGTATCGACCTTGGCCAGACCGGTCACCCGCACGACCTCCTCACTGTCGACGTGGCCTTGCGACCCCATGGTGTCGTTGCCAGTCGTCGGGAAGATTGCCTCGCCGTCGGAGGCCATCCCCCCCGCGGCCCAGATGCCGGAGCCGAGGCCGCCGGTGGCCCACGACCCCGTCAGCGTCGCGTTCCGGGTGTCGATGCCCGTGACCCAGCCGTGATAGTTGCCGCAGTCGCCGACATGCCCGCCGTAGGCGACGTAGAGGGTGCCCTTGATCAACGACAGGGCGCTCCGCTGGTTGTACGGGGGCGGCGTGAACGCCAGGGCACCGGCCGTCAGCTTCGACACGTCGACCGGCCACCCCCCCGTCTTGATGTCGGTCCCATCGTCCACGGACAGCGCGTGGACCTCGTGGCGCGCGATCGACGTCGTCCCGATCGCCCCCGCGACGTAGATCCTTCGCGTGGCCGCGTCGATGACCGGCGTGCTGATGATCCCGAGCGGATGGATCGAGCCGCAGCTGACCCCGTTGGCGGTGGGCGAGCTGCCGATGTTCGCCCTCCAGAGCAGGTGGCCGTCAGTCTCATCCAGCGCCAGAACATCGTTCCCCGTCGTCACCGCGAAGAACGTTCCCTTTCCAGAAGGGCCGTTCTCCAGGTACAGCGGGGAGGCCCACATGTTCCCCATGAACGTGGCGGTGAACGACGCGTCCGCCGTCTTTGGGGCCATCTTCACCGCCGCCCTGCTGAGCAGCGGTTGGACGAAGTGGCCGTCGCGCGACGGGTGGTTGTTGCGCTCGAGGACCGAGCCCTGCGCGCCCGGCGGGTTCGTCGCGGCGGATTTTCCGCAGGCGCCCGAGACCGCGATGCAAAGCCAAGCCAACAGCACCTTCGCCGACGTGGGTCTCATTGCGATCGTCTCCCTTCGCTCCCTCGAGGCGCGACGACGAGGCCCCAGGGCAATCCTCCGACCTTGATGCGCTTGTTCACCTTGCCAGAGGCGATGTCGATGACCGAGACGTCGTCCGAGGGCCCGTTCGCGGTGAACAGAGTCTTGCCGTCGGATGAGAGGCCAATTCCCCAGGGCCGAGCGCCCACGCCGTCGATGATGAGGATCTGCTTGCGCTTGGCAACGTCGATCACCGAGACGGATTCGCCCCGCCCGTTCGAGATGTAGAGGTGCCTGCCGTCGCGCGAGATCACCGAGCCCATCGGGCGCGGGCCGAGGACAGTCGTCGCGTTGGGGATGATCTTGATGGTCCCCGACAGACGATTCTTCACCGCGTCGATCACCGTCACCATCGCGCCCATCTCGTCCGTGACGAACGCCAGCTGCCCGTCGGGGGTGAAGGCGATCGATCGCGGCCGCGGACCGGCGGGAACGCGCGCCAACAGCGCGAAGGTGCCGGTGTCAATCGCCGCCACGTCTCCATCCTGTTCGGAGGTGACGTAGACGACCTGTCCATCGGGCCGCACCGTCACGCCCTCGGGCTCCTTGCCGATCGCCACGCGCTTCAAGAGGGCGCCGGTCTTCACGTCGATGACGCTCACCTCCGCGGTCTCCTCATTGGAGACGAAGATCTTGCTGCCGTCTCGCGACAGGTCCAGAGACTCGGGATCTTGACCGCTGCGGTAGGTGGTCAGAAGTTTCCCGCTGGTCAAGTCGACGACTCCGATCCCATCGGCGCTGCGATCGCCCGGCGGCAGCTTCGACTCGTCGGCCCCGGGCCCGCCGCGAGGAGATCCGGACAACGCCACGAACAGGCGCTTGCCATCGCGGGAGAGCTGCATGCCGCGCGGTCGTTTCCCCACCGGGATGCGGCCCGCCACGGCGCCGGTGGCGGCCTCCACGATCACGATCTCGCCGCTGTCCTCGGCGCTGACGTACAAACGCTCGGAGGCGCCGCCCCGCCGAGGGCCGACGAGCGACAGCGCGGCGAGAGTAACGGCGAACCCGGCGACCTGACGACGCAGCTGCTGGCGCATCTCCTATGGATACTGCGCGGCTCGCGCGTGGGCGAGCGATTTCGGCGCGCGGCTCCGACTGTTACGGCGCCGCCGCGGCCTGCGGGGGCGATGGCTGCCCGGGGGCGGGGACGGCCTCGGCCGCGACGGTCTCGCGGATCAACCAGACGCCTAGCGCGTCGATGGCCTGCTTGGGCGCCAGCGACGGAAAGCGGCCGACGATCCAGCCCAACGCTTCGCGTGTCTTGCGGGCCTTGAGCATTTCCTGCAACGGGGCGAGCGTGGAGTCTGTGACCGGCGAGCCGACATCGGCGACCGGCCTGCCGGCAGCGCCATTGGCGATGGCGAGCACCGCCGCGGGCGTCGCGGGGTTCGCCTTCAACGCCTCCAGCTGGGCGCGTGCAGGGGCGTCGGCTCGACCCGCGAGCGCGACAGCCGCGGCGAGCTGGACGTCGCGATCGTCGCGCTTCAGCATGTGCCCGAGAAACTCCGCGGAGGGACCCGTGGACATCTGTCCGAGCTCGGCAGCCACAGCGCGCGCCGGGCGTGGATCGGTCTCGCGGGACAGCAAGTAGAGCTGGTCGAGTGCCAGGTCGCCCGCCGCGCGCACGATGCCCGCCGAAGCGGCCCCCCGCACCTCGATCGCCTTGTCGTGAAGCAAGGGGGCCAGACGGTACATCTCCGGACGTCCCCCTCCCCTCTTCACCGACGCGAACGTGGCGGCGCCGCGAACGCCGGGATCCTTGTCGGCCATCAGGCCGAGCAGAAAGGGCCGGAGGTCCTCCGGGAAGTTCTTGACGAGGATGTCGAGCGCAGCCAAACGCGCGATCGATGGCTGCTTGCCGTCCCTGACCACCGCCTCGAGTGACAGGCGGCAGGCGCCGATCCCCGCGCCCGAGGCCGCGGCGGCGCGCACCGCCTCGAACGCCGTCTGCCGCGAGAGAGCCACCGCCCCCATGAGCGGCTCGCGAACCACCTCGCAGATATCGACACCCAGCTTCTGCAGTCCCTTCGCGGCCAGCGCCACCGTGGCGGGGGACGAAAGCGCCGCCTTGAGGCGGGCGATCTGGACCTTGTCGCCGGTCTCGGCGAGCGCCACCGAGGCGGCTGCGTCGAGCACGGGGTCGGGGACGCTGCGGCCGAGGTAGAGGCGAGCGAACCGGTCGAGCGAGCTCTCCCCGCCGTCCTTGCCGCCCTCGGCAACGCGACGCAGGGCCTCGTCGATTCGATTGCCCAGCACCAGTCGCGGTAGCGAAACCGCGATCGGGTCCTCGACCCGAACCAGCTTGGCGCCCGCCGCGCAAGCCCGCGTGTCGCGGCTCAGCGTCCAGTCGAGGTGCGCGTAGCCGTCATCTGACACGACGTCCGATGTCGGAAGCGGGTACGGCCCACTCTTCCGCAGGGCGTCCACCGCCGCGTGATCGAAGTCGGTGGAGCCCGACGAAGCTCGCACCGCCGCCTCGGCGATGGTGCCGTCCCAGCGGATCGTCAACGCCACGGTGACCTCCCGGGGCGTGTTGTCCTGCGACGTCGCGGGTAGAGCGGCGCCGGCACGGGTCCCCGGCGCAGCAGGCTTCAGGAAACCTTCGGCCCACCGACGGTGAATGCGTTCGTGCGCCCGGCGAATATAGTCGCCCACCCCACCCGGCGTCTTGATTTGCGGCTCGGCCGCGCCGTCCGCCCACGCACGAGGCAGGGCCCCCAGCGACGCGGCCAGGACGCTGCCAACCAGCGTGGCGACGAAAAGGAGACGGAGGGTGCGCTGCATCCCCGGTTCATCGGCCTTTTCAGGCAAAAGTGAAGTCAGCCGGGTACCGACGCCCGCCAGCTCTGGATGTTCGTGCCTCCCGGACGCATCATCTGCTCCTCCACGTGGTCTCACACCGAAAAGCTTGCGGGCCGCCGCGCGGCGACGTCCCGGGGGACGCCATCGGGTGACAGGCGTCCGGTACTCGAATCAAATGGAGACACTCGTGGCAGCGCTGGCGGGCGCGTTGCCGGCGGCCGGACGCCTGTTCGACGGCCCGTGGCTGGTGGTCCCCGGGCGGCCCGTCGAGCTGTTCGTCGATCTCGACCTGGCGAGGCGCCGTGGCATCTCGGGCAATCTCGACACGATGTCGTTGGAGGGCGCCTTCTCGCGCCTATGTACGGCGGCCCGCCCCGATGTCATCCTGGTCAACCGCCTCCAAGTCGTGGGTGCCCTGCTCGAGCTCCTCGTCGCTCGGCCGGCGGCCGACGATGACGCTCTGCGGGTGGTGGACGCTTACCTGTCGGGCGGCGGACGCGACGCGGATGCTGTCGACCGCAGGCGCGTGTCGATGGCACAGGCCGCCGCCGCCCTGTTCTCCGATTGGCGTCTGACCCGTCCCGAACGAATGGCGGGCTGGCGAGCCGCCCGGTTCGACCCGCTCATCGACGATCGTGACGACAGCACGGTCGATGACCCACGGCTGCTACGCGCCCTCCATTCGCTCTGGTCGACGCTGTTCGGACCGGGCGGTACCTTCGAGCGCCGTGGCAGGACCGAGGGCGTCCGCTACCTGACGCTCGAAACCTTCCTGGACGATCACCTGGATGAGGCGTGGCAGCCCCCCCCCGCGGTTCACCTCTTCGGATTCACCGAGCTGCCCGCGGGCTGGCAGCGACCCATCGATCGCCTCGCCGCCAAGACGGCGGTCACGATCTACGCGATCAATCCTTGCCGAGAATTCTGGGAGGATCTCGACGCCGTCCGCCGTCCGTCCCCGAATGATCGGCCGGCGAACGGACCGGGGAGCAAGGCAAGCGCGCGCCGACGAACCTCGGTGCGACAGCTCGAGCTCGGCCTCGTGGGTTCGACCCCATCGACGGCGACGCCCCCCGGGGGCTCGGGGGCCGCGGCAGGAGGGGACAGGGAGAATCCGTTCCTCGCGCTGTGGGGGCGGGCGAGCCGCGACTCCATCCGGCGCCTCGACGCCCTGTGCGATTCGAACGCGGATGCGCGCTTCGAGGCCGGGACGGGGGCGCCCACCTTGTTGTCGCGCGTGCAGGAAGACATTCTCGTTCGCGAACCCCTCCGCTCGGGCGCCCGCCGCCTGAGCCTGCCCGCCGATGGATCGCTCGTGGTGCTGCGGGCGCCCGAGCCGCGGCGCGAGTGCGAGGCGATCGCCGCCGAGATTTGGCGGCTGGTGCGCGAGGACGATGCCGCCACCTCGGGCGCGGCAGGCGCCGGACCGCCACGTCCGCCGCTTCGCTTCTGCGACGTCGCGGTGCTCGTGGCTGGTCCCGACGAGCCCTATCTGTCGCTGGCGCCGTCAGTCTTTCACGAGGCCAACCTGCTCCCGCACACCCTCGTCGACGTGCCGCTCGCGAGCGTGAGTCGCGTTCCCGAGGCAATCCTCGGCTTGCTCGCGCTCCCGGGCGGCGCGCTCACCCGACGGGAGGTGCTGGACGTGCTCACCCATCCCAACATCAAGGCGCGCTTCCCCGACGCGGACGCGACCGTGTGGCTGTCCTTGTGTGACGCGCTCGGCATCGCCCGCGGGGCCGATCGAGCCGCGTTCAGCGACACCTACGTCGAGCGCGATGTCTTCAACTGGGATCAAGGTCTGCGGCGCCTCGTCCTCGGCCGCTTCGCGAGCGGCCCCCGGAGCGGCGCGGATCGGCCGATCGCGATGCCAGGGCCGCGCGGCCCCGAAGGGTACCTGCCCGCCGAACTGGCGCCCGACTTCCGCGACGAGGCGGACGCGCTCGGCCTCCTGGCTCGCTCGCTGCTCGGCGACGTGCGCTTCGCGCGCGAGGCGCGCCTGACGCTGGCCGAATGGATCCGCTTCGTCCACGCGTTGCTCGACGCCTACGTCCTTCCTCTCGACGCTGACGACGAGGCCGCGCGCTTGCGCGTCTTCGCGGCCCTCGATCAACTGGCCGCCGCGCACCGCGATGACACGGCGGTGCGCCTCACGGTGGCCTCGGCGCTGATTCACGAGGCGCTGGGGACGCTGCGCGGAACCCGCGGGCAGGTCTTTGGCAACGGCGTGGTGGTGGGCTCGCTGGCAGCGCTGCGCGCGCTGCCCTTTCGGGTCATCTTCCTCGTCGGCCTCAGCCCCGAGCGCTTCCCGGCCGCCGAGCGGGTGGCACCGCTCGATCCCGGCGGAGGGGCCCCCACGGGCGACGCGAGCCCCGCGCAGCGTGATCGCGCCTCCTTCTTGCACACACTCCTCGCCGCCCGCGAGCGCCTTTACCTGTCGTTCGTGGACCGCGATCCCCTGTCGGGTGATCGACGCGACGCCTCGGCGGTCCTCCTCGAGCTTACCGAGACGCTGCGCGACGGCTTCGCCGAGCCGTCGACCTGGACGCGGCAGGTTCCGGCGCGCCGTGACGAGGACGCGCTCGCTCGCGCGGCATTTCCCATCGCGGCGGCCGAAGCGACCGCGCGTGCGCTCGGGCGCGACATCCTGGCAGCCATCCCGGGCGCCGCGCGCCTGCGCGAGCCCGCGCTCGAGAAGCGGCTGGCCCCGTCGGTACGCGCGAGACTTGCTCCCTGGTTGCGGACGCTGCCGGACTCGGTTCGCGGGGACCGAAGCGCAGGCCAGGTACCGGCGCGGCGCACGCTGCGGCTCTCCGAGCTGCGGCGCTTCCTCGAGTGTCCCTTGCAGGGCGGCGCCCTCGTGGCGCTCGGTCTACGTAACGTCGGGGACGACACCGCCGCCCGCGAAGCCGTCGACGAGCCGTTCGGCGCCCCTCGTTCGCTCGACTGGACCGTGCTGGGCGATCTGTTTCTCAGCGCCTGGCGCGGCCCGGAGGCACCGACGCTGGCAGCGCTGCAGGACATCTACGATCAGTCGACCGGCACCCAGCGCCTGGCCCGGCTATACCCGGCCGGGCCGTTCGGGGCAGCGACGCGGCGGCGGCACCTCCGCTTGTTGGAGATCTGGCGGGCGGGCGCCCTGGACGCGCCGTGGCCGATCCTCGGTCCCGCCCGCGAGATCGTCTTCGGGCGACCGGACCCCGGACCCGCGCCGGTCGAGCTGCTGCCGGCCTTGCATCTCCCCATCGAGGTCGGCGATCAGACCGTGGACGTCGAGGTCCGCGGCCGGTCCGCGCCGCTCCTCAGGATCTGCGACGAGCCCGGCTCGCTCGTGCTCGGCCCGTCGGCCAAGGGTGACGATGACCGCGACGCTCTTCGCCTATTCCTCGACCACCTGGCCTTCGCGGCGAGCGCCAGCCCGACCTCGACGGGCGTCGTCCATCGCGCCCTGATCCTCAAACCAAACTGGGGCAAGACAGACGCGGCCGCCACCTCCACCGCGATCTCGTTCTCGGCCCTAGGCCCCGCACGCGCCCGGGCCTACCTGACCGAGCTCGTCACCGATCTCCTGACCGCAACCCACGACTACCTCTTCCCTTGCGAGGCGATCTTTCTGGCCCGCAAGCGCCAGGACAAGGATGGGGCCGCCGCCGCCAACATCCGCGATTGCATCATCGAGACGCGAGACGATCCTTACTACCGCCAACAGGCCACCTCGGGTCGCGGCCCGGTGCCGCGGGCGTTCGACTACCCGCCCCCGTCGGCGGACGAGGCCGAGGCCCTGGCCGCCCGCCGCTTCGGGTTGTTCTTCGAGCTGCGACAGGCGGTGCGAAGATCGAGCAAAGGCAGGTCATGACGTCGGTCGTGAGCCCGGCAGACAGCGGCGCCAACGCCTTGTTCGACGCCGTCGTGTCGAGCCCCGCCACCGTCGTGGAGGCCTCCGCGGGCACTGGCAAGACCTATCAACTGGAGCGCCTGGCGCTCGAGCTCATCGCCGACGGTCGCGCGCGTGTGGACGAGCTCCTCGTCGTCACGTTCACCGAGCGCGCCACCAACGAGCTCGTCATGCGGGTCCGCCGCACGATCGACGAGGCGCTCGCCGCGTGGGCGGGCGGAAGCCCCGCGGGCGACGGATCGGCCGGCTGGCAGCGGGGACAGCGCCTCGCCGAGGCACGACGGTCGTTCGACCAAGCGTGCATCACGACCATCCACGCTTTCTGCCACGGACTGCTGATGGATGAGCCGCTCGCCACCGGCCGGCTTCTCGGACAAACCCAGGTGGATTCCCAGGCTGTCTTCGGGGAGGTGTTTCGCGACGTCCTTCGCACGACGCTGTCCACCGATGCCGCGTTTCTGCCCTACCTGGACGGCTTCCTCGGCGCTCACGGAGGCGTCGCCAGCCTGGAGACGCTGCTGTACCGCGCCGCCACCACCCGCGGCCGCTGGGACGCCCGCTACGACGAGAGCAGGCTAGCGCCGCTGGTTACCGCGCTGGCCGCGACAGACCTTCGGGCCCTGGAACGATTCTGGAAACCGATACTCGGTCACGCCAACCGGATCGGCGCCCTGAAGCGACGCCTCGAGACGCTCGCGTCGGCGTTCGCGCAGGCCCGCGAGGACCGAAACTGGCCCGCGTTGCTGGCCGTCGTCGACGAGGCAACGAAGGACCCATTCTGCGAGTACGTCGACGAGATTGCCGCCGCGCGGGCTCTCGGCCCGCAGGTCGACGCCCTGGGCCGCGGGCTCGTCGCGCTCGTCGCCCTGCCCACGCTGAAGGAAGCGACGATCCAGCTGTTCTTGCCGCCGGTGCGGGCCGAGCTCGACCGTCGCAAGCTGGCCCGAGGCTTGTTCGACTTCGACGACATGATCACCGCCGTGGCGCAGGCGCTCGACGGACCATCGGGCGGGGAGCTGATCGCGAAGCTGCGGCGCCGCTTTCGGTTCGCTCTCATCGACGAGGCGCAGGACACCGATGCGACGCAATGGCGCATCTTCGAGCGAATCTTTCTCGATTCGGGTGGGGCCAACCCCTGTGTCTTGATCGGCGATCCCAAGCAGGCCATTTACGGGTTTCGAGGCGCCGACGTCCAAAGCTACGTCACGGCGCGCGCGGAGATCGCGGCGCGCCAGGGCGCCATCTTTCCGCTGGATCGAAACTTTCGTTCCGCAGACGAGGTGGTCCGGGCGGTGAACGCCATCCTCGATCAGGGCGCCGCCGCGCCGTTCTTCACCAACCCGCACATCGTGTACGACCACCCCGTGTCGAGCGAGCGTGGGGCCCTCGGCGACGGCGCTGGCGTGATCTTGCTGGAGCTCGTCCCGCCCCAGGGGGCATCGAAGCCGTTGCGCGTCGGCCCGATCAAGTTGGCCTTGCGGCGGGCGATCGCCGTCGAGATCGCCCGCCTGCGAGACGAGCGACCGGACCTGCGTCTGTCGGACATCTTCGTCCTCACGCGCACCAATGTTGAGGCGCAGGAGATCAGCGCCGAGCTGGACCTGCGCGGCATCCCCCAGGCATTCTACAAACAGGAGGGCTTGTGGAGGACGACGGAGGCCGACCACATCAGGGTGTTGTTGCGCGCCATCGACGACCCCCTCGACCGGATCGCCCGCATGCAGGCGTGCCTGACGCCGTTCTTCGGGATGACGCTGCGGGAGCTGGAGACGCTCGGGGATCCCCCTCAACATCATCCGGTGCTGGGGCGGCTGTTCGGCTGGAAGCGCCTCGCCGACGCGCGCCGGTACCCGGCCCTCTTCGCGGAGATCCTCGACGGGAGCGGTGTGACCCGGCGGCTGCTGCTGGGCGCGGCGTCCGATCGCCGCCTCACGCTCTACCGCCAGCTCTTCGATCAGCTGCTCGCGGACACGGCGGCGCGCCCGCTGTCGCTCGGGGAGGTGGCGGACCTGCTTGGCCGTTACGCAGCCGGGCAGTTCCCCGCCGGTCGCGAAGGCTCGACCCGGGATTCAGATATCCAGCGCGCAGACCTCGACGCCAACGCGGTGCAGATCGTCACCATGCACAAGGCCAAGGGCTTGGAGGCGGAGTTCGTCTTTCTCTACGGCGCGCTCACGAACTTCCCCATCCGGGGCGACGGCGTCCACCAGTTCTATCGCGACGGCGAGCGGGTGTTTTGTGTCGCCAAGCCCCGGCTGGCCGACACGACGGACCTGATCAAGATCAACCGAAACGAGGAGGACCAGCGGCTGCTCTACGTCGCGCTGACGCGCGCACGGCATCGCCTCTACCTGCCCTTCTTCCCCGCGACGGAGTCGGACGACACGGACCTGTTCACGAGAGAGAACGACAGGAACGACCACGGTGATTACAGGGCGTTCGACAAGATCACCGGCCCGTACCGTCACGTCAACGATCGCCTTCGTCACCTCGCCACCGACGCCCCGCGCTTCCGCGCGATGTTCGTGACCCGGACCGTACCCTTCACCACCCCCACCGCGCCTGAGGACCCCGCGGTCGTCAGCGCCCTGTCGGCGTGGGCACCCGCGATCCCCGGGCCCGGGCGAGGCGACGGCGAGCTGGTCGGCGATGTGGGAAGGCTCCGCGCCAGCCGCCGAGGATTCGTGATCACCTCTTACTCGCGCTTGAAGGACGCGTCAGGCGGTTATCAGCCGCCCGTGCTCGACGAGCGGGGCACCGCCGCCGACGACGCCGTGGCAGCGGCGGCCCCCCCGGAGGCAGGCGCCCCGCACGCGCTGGACCTCCCAGGCGGCGCGGCCACCGGCTTGTTCCTTCACGCCGTCCTCGAGAAGGCGTCGCTCGGACCGCTGCCGCCGCTCCCTGACTGGGAGAGGCAACCGGCCGTCCAGCGGCTGCTGGCCGCCGAGTGTCGCCGCTGGGACCGCAATCCCCGGCACCTGCCCGCCGCGGCCCGCGCGGTGCATGCCGCCCTGACGACGACGATCGCGCTCCCCGACGGCGCGCTGGCCGGGATCGCGACCGCGCGACAGGTGCGGCGCGAGGTCGACTTCCTGTTTCCGCTCGCGGCAGGCGCCGGGCAGCTCGTCCCCGCGCCGGGTATCGACGAGGGGCGCTTCGGCGCCGAGCGCGGCTTCGTGCGCGGCGTCCTCGACGTCGTGTTCGAGCACGAGGGCAAGGTCTATTTCGCCGACTGGAAGAGCGACATGCTGCCGTCGTTCGCCGCGTCCGAGCTTCGCGCCCACGTGGCCGCGAACTACGAGCTGCAGATCCAGATCTACACCGTTGCGCTGTCTCGTCTGCTGGGCGTCCAGAGTCAGGAGGACTGGGAGAGCCGGTTCGGCGGGCTCGTGTACGTCTTTCTTCGCGGGCTGGCAGTTCAGGCGACCCCGGACGCCGGGCTCGACGTGCGCCGCCCGTCCTATGGCGAGCTTCGAGCCTGGGAGCAGCGCCTCGTCTCCGATGCCGGCGGGGGTTGGACATGATCGCCAGCCCCCCCGGCCGGTTTGGCCGGATCGGCCGCCGTGGCGCCGCTGGGCCAGCTGCACTTCACCCGAGCGGAACCGCGCGGGCCCTGTTCCTCGACGTCGCCGCCGATCGCGGTGACCCGCTTCCCCCATCGCTGTGGGGACGGCTTCTGGCGCGCGATGTCGACCCGGGAACCCTGCTCGGCGCCTGGGAGGTGAGCCGGTGGATCCCGGGAGCGTTCGACGATCGGCCGGCGCTCGCCGGGCTGATGGTTGCTCTCGGTCAGACCGTCGCGACCGGCGGCTCATACCTGTCCCTCGCATCTGACGCCGGCCCGGGACGCACTGGCCTGGCAGACCGGCTCACCCGCCTCGGCTTCGACGGCGGCGAACGCGACGCGATCGTCAGCCTGGCGAACGGTTTGGCGCGAGGCGGGACGTCGCCGGCCCTCGCCGCCTTGTTCGGGGCCCCAGGCGCGGGTGCCCCCTTCGTGGTTTCGCGGGATGCGCTCTATCCCGAGACGCTTTGGTCATTCGAGGAGCGCGTGGCCGCAAGCCTCGGGGCGCGACTCGCGCGGGCCTTGCCTCCCCTCGGGGAAGCCGACGACGAGCCTCTCGCCGCGGTGTCCATGGGGGCCGACGGCTCATCCCTCGGAGCCGAGCAGATGGCGGCCGTGAGGGCCTGCCTGACCCAGCCCCTCACGCTCGTCACCGGAGGACCGGGGACCGGCAAGACCTCGACGATCGTCGCGCTGCTGCGGGCGTCGTTTCGGCGCGGGCTGACCGCCGACCAGGTCGCCATCGCCGCGCCCACGGGCCGGGCGGCACAGCGAATCGCCGTATCCTTGCGCGCGACGCCACCCGACGTGAACGGCGGCGCGGTGGCGGTGTCCACGCTCCACCGCCTGCTGGGCATCCCGGCGGTTCGGCGTCCCCGGCTCGACCTCGAGGCTCCCGAGTTTCACGCCGGCTGGCGCCTGCCGCACCGGTTGGTGATCGTCGACGAGGCGTCGATGATCGACTTGTTCTTGATGTCGGATCTGCTGGCGGCCGTTGCCGACGACGCCCGGTTGGTCCTCGTCGGCGACGCCGATCAGCTGCCCTCGGTACGCCTCGGCGCTGTCTTCCGCGAGCTGTGCGGCGCCTTGCCCGAGCTCACCTGCCGCTTGACGACCAGCTACCGCATGAACCCGGACGACGCCGCCGGCGCCGCGATTCTTGGCGTCGCAAGCGGACTCGGCGCGGCCCTCGACCCCACTGCCATTCCGTCGCGACCACGCGCGCGAGAGCTGACGTTCAGCGGGATCGAGCACCTGCCCCGCGCGGGCCTGTCCGGCCTCGTCGACCGCTGGCTCGAGGAGTTGCTCGGTGGCGATGCCGCGGTGGCGGGGCTCGCGCGCTTCCGTTTCTCCCCCGATGAGCAAGGTCTCCTCGCCCCTGGCCCCGGCCTCGAGGAGCTCGGAGAGGCGCTGAGGAGGCACGCCCGCGTTCGGCTCCTGTGCGTGACGCGGACGGCCGACGCAGTCGCGGGCGCCGACGCGCTGAACGGGTTGCTCCACGATCGACTCCTGGCCACCAGTGCAGCCGCCGATGCGTGGAACGGCGACAACTCCCCGCCCGTGTTCCTGCCGGGCGAGCCCGTGACGATTCTTCGCAACGACCATGCGCGAGGGCTGTGGAACGGCGACCAGGGTGTCGTCATCCGCACGTCGACCGAGGGAAGGGAAGAGCTGGGCGTGGCGTTCCCGCGCGGAGACGGGATCGTCGTCCATGCGCTCGGCGAGCTCACTGACAACGTCGGGCTAGGGTTCGCCCTCACGGTGCACAAGGCGCAGGGCTCCGAGTACGACCGGGTCGCCTTGATCCTTCCCAGCGGCGATGGGCCTCTCCTGACGCGCGAGATTCTATACACGGCGCTCACCCGGGCGCGGCACGGCGTCGTGATCGTTGGTAATCTCGCCCTGTTCACGCTCGGCGCGAGCCGCAAGCTGGAACGCGCGTCGGGTCTGGGCGAGCGGCTGGCACGCGGGCGTCCCGCGCCCTGAGGACACCGGCGCGGGGCGGCGCCTCAACCGTTCAGCCTGATCACCCCTGCTGCGACCTCGACGGCCGCGCCTCCGTTGAGGGTGATCGACGCGGCCGTCAGATCGATCTTGTCCGGGGTGATGGTGATGGTGCTCGCGCCGACGGCCAACAAGATCTTCTCGGCGCTCTCGAGGCGGAAGATCTGCGTGACGTAGGCCGTCTTCGCCTTCTCGACGAAGGTCTCCTGGTCGGCGCCTTGGACGTGTTGGACGTGCCCGCCTTCGAAGCGCTGCCGGACCGCCTTGCTGACCGTCATGTCGAGCGCGCCCTTCAAGGTGACCGTATCGTCCCCGCCGACGCTGGTCTCCCGCGACCCCGTCACCGCGATGATCTCGTCGCCGCCCACCGTCAGTCCCCGGTTGGCCTTGACCTCGATCCGCTGGTCTCGCTCGGCGCGGAGGTACACCTCCTCGGCGCCCTTCTTGTCGTCGAAACGAATCTCGTTGAAGTTGCCGGGCGCGCCCCCCGCGCTGTGGGTCCTGAGCCCGCTTTGAGTCTTCCGGGCGTTGGGATACGGCGGCCGGTTCAGGTTGTTGTAGACCCGTCCGGTGACGAGCGGTCGATCGGGATCGCCGTCCAGGAATTCGACCACGACCTCTTGGCCGATTCGCGGGGTGAACTGAATCCCCCACTGCTTCCCCGCCCACAGCGAGGCGACGCGAACGAAGCACGGCGTCCGCTCATCGTCTTCGTCATCGACCTGTCCGCCCGCGGTACGCCCGGAGTCGCCGGGCCCCCCCTCGCCCGAGCGTTCCCAGTGGAACCTGACCAGCACCCGCCCGTGGTCGTCAGTCCAGATCTCCTCGCCGACCTCGTCCTCCGTGTCCCTTCCATGCGGCCCCACGACGATGGCCGTCTGGGGACCATGAATGAGGGGCTTCGCCGTGCGGCGGGGCGGGCGAAAGGCGAGCTGGGAGTCGACGAGGGTCAGGGCCGAGGAGAATTCGTCGTGCCCGTCTTTGTTCCCGTCTTTGTGCTCTTCTTGGCCCCCACCCGACTCCGGAGCGTGCCCGCGCAACGCGTAGCGGGCCTTGATGATCAAATGCGCCCGCGGGCTGTCGTTCGATGGCGTCTCGCTCGACTTGAAGACCTGACCCACCCCGAGCCCCCGAACGGAGCCCGAGGTCTCTACCGTCCGATAGAGCGATTGAGCCTCGTCCAAGCGGATCCTGACCACCCTCTCCCCGTCATCCTGCGTGAGGTTTCCCCCGGGGAAATCGTAGAGCTCACCTGACAACCGCCGCTCGTCTCGGGGCGACGCCAGACGGGCGCGCAGGCTCGCCCCGGCGTTGAGGTAGTCGAAGTCGCGAAGGACGTAGCTGGCCGGCTTGATGCCCTCGGTCACCTGCCAGCTCGTCAAACACTCGGTCCTCCCGCCCTCCGTTGCCGGCCGTAGCGGCACGACGTCGTATCCCTCCCGACCGCAGCGTCCGCTCACCGAGTCGGTCAGCACGAGGGTGTGGGTCTCGGTGTCGTGGACAAAGTGATAGGAGATGCCGGCGTCCTCCAGCAGTCGGCTGACGAAGTCGAGATCGGTCTCGCGATACTGGACCGTGTATTCGCGCTTGGGATAGTCCTCGGTCGGCTTCTCGAGGCTCTCTCGAAAGGCGGAGCCAGGATGCTTGCGGAAGATCTTCCCCACGATCTCCGGGACGGTCTTGTGCTGGAAGATGCGGCAATCCGTCGTGTGTCCGAGGAACCAAAGCCAGGGATGCAGCACCATCCGATAGACGTGATAGGTCCCTGCCGTGCCCACCCTCGAAAAGGAGGTCACGAAGCCGTTGAAGCACCGGACGCCAGCCTCCGTCTGCCGCACGGTGACGGTCGTCCTTTGGCCCAGCGCCGCGGCGGGCTGGATGTCTGGATTCTTGGCCAGAACATCGACCACATACCGAAATGGGCGATTCAGCTCCTCCTCCCCTGTCATCGCCTGAAAGTGCAGGTGGTCTCCTGCGATCGGGGAAACAGTGATGAATCCATCCGCGCTCATCCCGAGCTCCTCTTCCTGGCTGGGGGCGCCACGCGCGGATCAGGATGACGTCAAGCCTGCCGTCCTCCTGCCGTCATGCTGCCGGGTTACGCGCGGTCACGACCAGCCCGTCCACGGGGACTTTGTTTTCGAATCGAAGGTGTGCGGGTGCGAGTGACAGCGCGCCCAGTCCCGCCTCCGCCAGGGAACGCCGCAGATAATCTTCTCGGTGGCTGTATCGGCCGTGCGGGTTCAAAAGGTGCTCTGCCTTCGCCGTGTCCGGGGCGCGCTCGACCGTGAAGACGAGGAGACCTCCGGGTCGTAGCGCGCCGGCCGCCGCGGCGAGCACCTGCTCCATGGCACCAAAATAGACGAGCGTGTCCGCCGAGACGATGAGGTCGAACACCTTCGGCCGCGCGAGCATGTACGCCGTGAGCTCCGCGGTTTCGAGCGCGTCGTAAACGCCGCGCGCCCTGGCCTTCTCCAGCATCCGCGCCGACAGGTCGACCCCCACCAGCCTCCTCGCGTAGCCCCGCAACAGCGGTCCGCACAGGCCCGTCCCGGCACCGGCGTCGAGGACCTCCAGGGTGGCAGCCGCGGGCCCGAGCGCGGCCGTCACCGCCTCCGCGACGAGCTCGGGCGCCCGGTACTTCAACTTCGCCAGCACGGCGTCGAAGCTGTTCGCGAACCCGTCGAAGGTTCGGCGCACGAACGCGTCCGACGCGCGCGGCGGAACGCCCTGGCCCGAGCACGCGGCGATCATGTGCGCAGCGATGGGGCAGTTCGGGTCCATTGTTTGCCACCGCGCGTAGACCTCCGCGCACTCCGCAACGCGCCCCACCGCGTAGAGCATCGCCCCGACCGAGCGGTAGGACTCCCCGTCGTAGGGCAGCAAGGCCAGCGCCTTCTGGAAGGCCGTCAGCGCCTCGTGGTCCCGGTCCGTGTCGCGCAGAATGGAGCCTAGGTTGTGGTAGGCGGCGCCGTGCGACGGATCGAGCTCGATCGCTCGGCGGAGCTCCAGCTCCGCCGCGGCCAGCTCCCCCTTGCGCCGCAACACGACCCCCAGGTTCGCGTGGACGCCCGGGTAATCCGGACGTGCGGCCAGCACCCGGTGATACTCGGCCAGCGCCTCCTCGAGGTGCCCCTCCTCGAGGAGCATGTTGCCGAGGTTGTTGCGGGCGTCCGTGTACGCCGGGGACGCGGCCAGGGCGCGGCGCAAGAGCGCCATCGCCTCCGCCGGCTGTCCTCGTTGATGGCGCGACAACCCCAGGAAGTGCAGCGCGTCCGCGTGCTCCGGCAGCGCGTCGAGCACGCGGCCGTACAGCTCATCCGCCGCATCGAGCATGCCCTGCCGGTGCAGGCTCACCGCGACCTTCATGACGTCCGCGACCGAGAGCGCCTGAACGTCCGCGCCGCGCGGCTCGGCGGAGCGGTCGTCATTCAGGGTGTCCGCCATGGGGCTCCGCTATTCGAAGGCGTACTGGAAGTCGCCCTCGGGAGCCGTCACGGCGACCCGCGCCACCGGCCGCCCCTCCATCGTCCGGGTCAAGATCTCGAGGCTGATGCGGGGCAACAGCGTGTTGGTCAAGATGGCGTCGATCATGCGGCCGCCGCTCTCCAGCTCGGTGCAGCGGCTGACGATCAGCTTCACCACCGCGTCGTCGTAGACGAAGGGTATGCGGTGCGTCTCCGCGATGCGCCGGGTGATCCGGCCGAGCTGCAGGCGGGCGATGTTGCCCACCATCTCGTCGCTGAGCGGGTAGTAGGGGATGGTCACGATTCGCCCCAGCAGCGCCGCAGGAAACGTCTTCAACAGAGGCTCGCGCAGGGCCTTGGCGATGCCCTCGGCCTCGGGCAGCAGCTCGGGATCCTTGCACATGTTCATGATCAGCTCGCTGCCGACGTTCGAGGTCAGGAGGATCAGCGTGTTCTTGAAGTCGATGAGCCGCCCTTCCCCGTCCTCCATGATGCCCTTGTCGAACACCTGGAAGAAAATCTCATGCACGTCCGGGTGTGCCTTCTCCACCTCATCCAGCAGGACCACGCTGTAGGGCCGGCGGCGCACCGCCTCGGTCAGCACGCCGCCCTCGCCATAGCCGACATATCCCGGCGGGGCACCCTTCAACGTCGAAACGGTGTGAGCCTCCTGGAACTCGCTCATGTTGATGGTGATGAGGTTCTGCTCGCCGCCGTAGAGCGACTCCGCGAGCGCCAGCGCCGTCTCGGTCTTGCCCACCCCCGACGGCCCCGCCAGCATGAACACGCCGATCGGCTTGCTGGGATTCTCCAGCCCGGCGCGCGACGTCTGGATCCGCCGTGTGATCATCTCCAGCGCGTGCCCCTGGCCGATCACCCGCTGGCCCAGCGTGCCGGCCAGCTTGAGAACGGTCTCGATTTCGTTCTTCACCATGCGGCCGACGGGGATGCCGGTCCAGTCCCCGACCACCGACGCCACCGCCTGCTCATCGACGGTCGGCAGGATCAAGGGATGGTTACCCTGCAGCTTCTCCAGCTCGGCCTGCAGGCGCTTCAGGTCCTCGAGGAGACCGGGCCGTTCGGCGGCGCTGGCCGCGGGCGCCTTCTCCCCGCCCACGGGACCCTTGCCCGGCGAAGTGTCGGCGCGCTTCTCCAGCTTGCTCGCCGTCCCTTCCACCGGCTCGCTGTGCCCGCGGAGCTTTCGGCGGATGGTCAGGATCTGGTCGACGAGGGTCTTCTCCTGGGCCCAGCGCGCCTCGAGCTCCGCCAGCCGCGTGTTCTCGGCGTCGAGCTTGGTCCGGGCCCCGGCCTCCCGCTCGGTGGTGTCCCATCCGGCAACGCGCTCGCGCTCGATGATCGCGAGCTCGGTGTCGAGCCCGCGGATACGGCTGCGGCTGTCCTCGACCTCGGCCGGTACGGCGTGCTGGCTGATGGCGACGCGCGCGCAGGCCGTGTCCAGCAAGCTGACCGCCTTGTCGGGGAGCTGGCGCGCCGGGATATAGCGGTGCGACAGCTTCACCGAGGCTTCGAGGGCGGAGTCCAGCACTTGCACCCGGTGGTGGGCCTCCAGCGTCGACGCCATCCCGCGCATCATCAGCAGCGCCTTGTCCTCCGTGGGCTCCGGCACCTGGACCACCTGAAAGCGCCGAGTCAGCGCCGGATCCTTCTCGATGTGTTTCTTGTACTCGGCCCACGTGGTGGCGGCGATGGTGCGCAACTTGCCGCGCGCCAGCGCCGGCTTCAGCAGGTTCGCCGCGTCACCCGTGCCCGCCGCGCCGCCCGCCCCCACCAGGGTGTGGGCTTCGTCGATGAACAAGATGATCGGCTTCGGCGACGACTGGACCTCGTCGATCACCTGGCGCAGCCGATTCTCGAACTCCCCCTTCATGCTGGCGCCCGCCTGCAGCAGGCCAACGTCGAGGGCTCGCAGCGTCACGTCCTTCAGGGGCGGCGGCACCTCGCCCGCGGCGATTCGCAGGGCAAAGCCCTCGACCACGGCGGTCTTCCCGACCCCCGCCTCGCCGGTGAGGATCGGGTTGTTCTGCCGGCGTCGCATCAAGATGTCGATGATTTGCCGGATCTCCTCGTCGCGACCGGCGATCGGATCGATCTCGCCGTTGCGCGCGCGCTCGGTCAGATCGATGGAAAAGCGCCGCAGCCCCTCCTGCTTGCCCATCTCGGCGGGCGGCATCGCGCCGGTCGCTTCGCCGGGGGCCCCCGCGCCGGCCGCCGATTGTGCGTTCTCCGGCGATCCGCCCAGGATGGCGTCGAAGTGCTCGACGAGGCGATCGACCTTGATCTTCTCCAGTTCCCGTGACATCGCGGGCAGCGCGTTCCGCAGCCCGGAGGTCTTCAGGATGCCGATGACGAGGTGGCCGGTTCGCACCTGCTTGTCCCCGAACATCAGGCTACCGTAGACCCACCCGCGCTCCACGGCGTCCTCGACGTAGGCGGAGAGGTCCGAGATCGAGCTGGCTCCGCGAGGCAACCGGTCGAGCGCGTCGGTCATGTCGCGCGCCAGGCGGGCCGGCTCGATCTGAAACTCCCTGATGATCCGATGCAGATCGGAGTCGGGATTCTGCAGGATCTGATGGAACCAATGCACCAGCTCGACGTAGGGGTTTCCTCGCAGCTTGCAGAATACGGTCGCGCTCTCGATCGCCTTGTACCCAAGGCCGTTGAGCTTCCCGAACAGTGCCACCCGGCTGATTTCGGACATGTGTTTGCTCCCGTCTGACGTGAAGGCCCGCGACCGGTTGAACGTCTATTGCACCTGCGGATCCAAGATCAAGTCCTCGCGGCGGGCCCGCCCCGGACCAGGCCGCCCGAGCCACGAGGTCCAGCCCAGGTTCGAACGCCCCACCCGCCACGGCTCGTCGATGCGCTCCGCCAGGAACAGGCGCAAGTCCCAGCGCAGCTCGTCGCCGATGTAATTTTGCACGAGCGCCTTCAGCCGGGGGAGGCTCGGTCCCCCGGGCAACATGCTCTGGAACTGCGCGCGGTCGAGCGGTCCCAGCGTCACCCGGAACTTGTGCTGCCGGCTCCAGGCGTGCGCGCCCAGCGTCGTCGACAGCCCCAGGACGCCGATGGGGCCCGGCTTGCCGAGTCGCCAGCGACAGTCGGGGGGCAGCTCCAGCCAGTCGCCAATGAACGACTCGATCGCGGCCGGCATCTGGAAGAAGTCTCCGATCATCGCGCCCAATCCCTCCGCGTTCCGGGTCTGGGCCCCGAGGCGCCCCGCGTAGAACAGCTTCGCGGCGTCCGGGAAGTCGTCCTTGTCGCGCAGCGCCGGCAAACCGATCCCGATCAGCGCGCCCACGTACATGAGGAAGCGATCGGTCTCGGGCCGATCGTGGCTGACCGTCGGTTGGGCGGTCGCCCACGCCCGATAGAAGAACATCAACATTCGATGATGGAAGATGTCCAGGAAGTGGCACATCGTGGGATCGCTCGGAGAGCTCCGCAGGCGATCGCGCGCGTATTCGGTGAGGTGCAGGGGCAGCGGGCCATTCGGGCCCAGGAGGCCGAAGAAGTTCTGTGTCAGCCGCGGTGATGCCCCCTCACGTCCGGGTTGCACGCCGTTCAGAGCTCTCGGCGCGAACCCCAGCGACGGGTCCTGTCCCAGGCGCACCGGCTCGTCGCTGGGGCGCGCCGCCGCCCCGAAGCGAGGCCGTTCGCGGCTGTCGCAGTACAGGTTCTCGAGGCGACGCATGACCTGGAAGAAGTCGAACTGTTCGGGCGCGCGGGCCAACAGGTCGACGAGCTGCTGCATGGCCGCCGCGCGCTCCGGCCCGAGGGGGGCCCCCTGCGCGGCCCTCGCGGGTGGCGCCGCGCCGGCGGCCAACCCGTCATCCACGCTCGTCCGGGAGCGAGGGACGGATTCGCCGTTGCCGTCTACAGCGTCTGGCGGAGTCCGGATCTCGCTGGCCATCGCATGATCTCGCCGCGCTGCACGGTTCGCAAGACCGTCTCGGTGAAGGAGTTGATCGAGACATATTTCGCGAAGAACTTCTGCAACACCGCGCCCAACAGGAAGGCGCCGCTGCCCTCGAACGCCGCCTCGTCGCAGGTCACCTCCACCTCGAGCCCACGCCCGAACGTGGTGGGACCGGGGACCGGCAACGCCCGGGTGATGCCGGCGCAAGCCGTCGACCGAATGCCGTCGATCTGCTTCCTGTGGGCGGGATCGGCGAGGTCGGCGTAGAGCGACAGGAGCTCGCGTAGACCCGAGCCCTTCTCGGCGCCGGGGCTGCCGCCGTCGACCAGCGACAGATAGTTGAGCGAGAGATGGCTGATGAGTCGCCAGGTCGTGTCGCCATGGGCATGCGATGCCCGAGGAGGCGTGGGGCCGGCCAAGCAGCGAATCGCCTCCACCGGCGCGCCCGACTCGATGGTGAAGTCAGTGCGACCCTGACCGAGGCTCAGGTGCAGCGGCAGGTCTCGATTCGTGCACATCGTCTCCACCGCCAGCTGGCGCAGGCTCGATCGGTAGGGGCCTTCGTTCGGATCGACCAGCGAGATGAACACCTCGCTGCCGACGTAGCTCGACCGCGTCCCCCTCAGCAACTGGCGCCCCGAGAGCACGCGCGGCTGCCGCTGCAACGTGTAGTACGCCTGCGCCTCATCGACGGCGGTCTGGTTGTTGCGCGCGAAGAACGGCCGGAAGCGTTGCTCCGTCTCGGCGCCGGAGCCGTAGCCCGCGACCTCCTTCACCGAGTAAACCTCGAAATCCATGGGCCGCGTCCGATCCGGCACCACGTGGTATTCGGGCACCGCCTCGGTCAGATGAATGCGATCGGCGCGCCGCGGGAACAGGTTCACCGCGGGCGTGCAAAACAGCGCGAGGTTGGCCGCGCCGATCACGCCGTCCAGCGATCGCTCGTGCAGATCCGTCGCCACCACGATCTCGATCTCCGGCGCGGCACACCGGCGGATCGCAGGTGCCAGCGACCCGAGCTTCACGAACAGGTAGCGCGCCGGAAAGGCGAAGTACTCGTGCAGCAGCCGGTAACCCTGGAACGAGCGCGCGCCGTAGGGCAGCAACGCCTCGTCGTCCTCCAGACCGACCGGTGACACAGGCCTCTCGGTCACGACGTGCTGCCACGGCACCGGGCGGGTCGTGGGCCGAGCCACGACGCCGACGGTGTGCGCGACCAGCTGTTCGTAGAGGCGGGTGGGAAGCTCGTCCCCGCCGCGCAAGAACAGCGTCAGGTCGTCGAGCGCGAGATCCGAGAAGTTGAGCCCCGCCGTCGCTCGCAGCTTGAGGCGAAGCGTCCCCCGGGCCCTCCCGGGCAGCTTCGCATCACCCAGATCGCCCGCGTACCCGGTGTACTCCGCATGTTCGATCTCTATCGGCCACAAGGTCACCTCGTGCGCCGTTCGATACTCACACGCGGTCTGGTCCCCGCGGCCCAGGACGCTGCGCAGGGCCGTGCCGCGGGGGATGGGATAACCCTCGGCCAGCGCGCCCTCCCCGAGGCTCGGCTTGATCTGCACCGTCGCCATCGACGGCGTGGGCGCGAGGTAGTGCGGATAGACAATCTCGAGCAGGTGCTGGGTGAAGCGCGGAAATTCCGCGTCGATCTTGAGGTTGACCCGCGCCGCCAGAAACGCGAAGCCCTCCAGCAATCGCTCGACGTAGGGATCGGCGCACTCGAACGCCTCGAGGCCCAGCCGGCCGGCGATCTTGGGGTACTCCCGGGCGAATTCCCCCCCCATCTCCCGGACGTACTGGAGCTCGCGGTTGTAGTACTGCAGCAGGCGAGGATCCATCAGAAGCCCTGCCCGCCCGCGTCCGCCACGTTGACCGCGCCGGTCTCGAGGTCGATTTCCGTGCGCAGGAACAGCCGCAGCGGCAGCGGCTGCGCCCAGAGCTCGGCCTCGATGTCGAACCACATGGCGTTGTGGTTCATCGTCTCCTCCTCGGCCACGACCCGCACCTTCACAGAGCTCTTGATCAGCCGCGGCTCGAAGTCCCAGATCACCCTCCGCAAGATCTGCTCGAGCGCACGGATGTCGACGCTCGAGGCCGTGCGGCCCGCCAGGTCTGGCAAGCCGTAGTTGAGGGTCGATCGAACAACCTCGGGGAATTCTTCGAGGTCGGCCACGGTGGCCAGGTTCGCCGTGTTGAACAACCAGGTCAGGTCCCTCCGCACGCACTCGCGCAAGCGCGCCGGAGAGAGCACGCGCTTATCGCGGGACTCTTGCCGCGCGTCGGGCTCGTCGTCCGTCAGGCGGTCGAGCAATGAAGGCTGGAGCCGTTCCTTCTTCGTGAGCTCGGCCATTCGTCAAGCCGGTCCTCTCGCGCACGCCGATCCGCTCAAGCCGGTCCTCCAGCGTCGTCCGGTGGAACGTTCGAATCATTCGAACTATTCAAACCCTGCGAGCCCTGCGCGTCGTCCTCGTCCGTCGCTCCAGCCTCGATCTGGATCACGCGAACATCCATCAAGGCGTGGTCGCCCTGGTCAGTCGTCCACAGCCGCTGCCCGAGCCCCAGGAATGTCTCCGCCGGGCGCTCGAGCCACTCGGTGCTCCGCGCCATCACCAGCCGCTGGTCGGACGCCCGCTCCGATCCGGGATAGCGCGTCGGAATCAACGCCACGGTATCCCCTCCGTTGGAGAGCGACAGGCTCGCCGGCATCCAGGCGACATCACGCAAGTCCTGGGGCTTTTCCACCCGGATCTCGCGCAAGCGCGAGAAAGGGATCCAATAATAGCGACCGTTGACGATCGCCTCGAGCAAGGGTCCCAGTCGCGAATCGGCATCAGCGATCCACGCGAATGGCTGCTCGTCGATCTGGCCCGGCGTCGCCGGCGCGCTCTCGAACGCTCGCTCCCTCAAGGCGCGTGCCTCCTCGAAGCTCTCGACGGCGGTCAACCGAGTGGCCTCGACCAACCAAGCCATCCAGGCGGCGGGCCTGCCGAACAACAACGGCGTTCGCTTCCCGGCGAAGACCTCCGCGCGCAGGACCTCGCAACGCAAAGCCTCCTGATAGGTCTTCAACATCGACGTCGTGCCGCTGTCGAGCTCGGCCGCGACCTTGAGCTGGGTGAGCGCACGCTCCCAGTCGCCGCGGACGGCGAGGAGCTGAAACAGAAATACGCGCAGGCGGGCATCGGCGGGCTTCTTGCGAACCTGCCCTTGCAGATCGGCCAGGGCCTCGTCGAGCCGCCCCGCCCTGACACTCTCCTCAGCGGATGTCATTCGGGCCTGCTTCTGGGCGAATGTCTCTTGGCCGATCCAGATGTGAGCAGGTGACGCACGTTTTCCTCCGGCGAAACAAACCGTGATGGGGCCACGACCGGCCACGGCATCGCCGTGGCGCTGTCGGGACCGCGACGGCCCGCAGGAGGGGCCGCTCCCCCTCCGCGAGCCGGATCACGTCAGATCTTGTCCGTGTTGGCGGGGATGTTCCAGGTCGCCGTCATGGCCGACCCAGGGGCGCCGGTCTTGTCCTGCGGCGTGTAGTCGAGGGAGAACCGGGCGAAGTTCAGGGTGACGCTCTCCGTGATGAGGTCGCTGCCGCCGGCCCCTCCCGTCGAGACGTTCGAGATGATCAAGTCCATCATCTTGATCTTCAGGTACTCGACGGCAGCCTTCCCACCCGCCTTGCGGATGGTCAAGAGCGCCTGCTTGTAGTGAGAGCCATTGCAACACGACTTGATCAGGTTGGTCGTCGTGCTGTCGATGTTCTTCATGAAGGTCAGGTCCTGCACGTTGACCTTGCCGGAGCCGCCACCCGTGGCGGTATGCGTGCTGCCCGACTGGCTCATTCCCCAGCTCCAGGACAACACCTGGATCTCCTTTGGATGCTTGTCGTCGATGCTGTCGCCCACGAGGTCGTCAATCTTCAGAAACATATCCATCGCCATGGCCGGTCTCCTTTATTCCTGCGTTTGAAACGTCACCCTTAGGAACTATTCCTGCCCACAACCCTGTCTATCGTCGTCCCCCCAGATTCGGTTGCCTCCCAACCTCCAGGTCCGGATATTGGCCCAGCTCAACCAACCGCCTTGCTGTCAACCAGCCTTCGCGGAGGGCAGCTTCGAGGTCAGGCGCAACGAGACGGTCAGCCCCTCGAGCTGATAGTGCGGGCGAAGGAAGAACTTGGAGGTGTAGTAGCCGGGGTTTCCTTCGACCTCCTCCACGACGACCTCGGCGGCGGCCAGGGGCTTGCGTGCCTTGTCGTCCTCGCTCGAGTGCTTCGGATCGCCGTCCACATACTGCATGATCCAGCGCTGAAGCCAGTCCTGCATGTCGTCGCGCTCCTTGAACGACCCGATCTTGTCGCGGACGATGCACTTCAAGTAGTGGGCGAAGCGGCAAGTCGCGAAGAGGTACGGCAACCGCGCGGCCAGGTTCGCGTTCGCGGTGGCGTCTGGGTCGTCGTAGATGGCTGGCTTCTGCAGCGACTGCGCGCCGATGAACGCGGCGAAGTCCGAGTTCTTCTTGTGAATAAGCGGCATGAAACCGTTCTTGGCCAGCTCCGCCTCGCGGCGATCGCTGATGGCGATCTCCGTGGGGCACTTCATGTCCACGCCGCCGTCGTCGGTCGGGAACGCGTGCGTGGGGAGCCCTTCCACCGACCCGCCCGACTCGATGCCGCGGATGCGCGAGCACCAGCCGTACAGCTTGAACGAGCGGTTGATGTTGACCGCCATCGCGTAGGCGGCGTTGGCCCACGCGTACTTGCTGGTGTCCGCCCCCGACGTGTCCTCCTCGAAGTTGAACTCCTCCACCGGGTTGGTCTTGGCCCCGTACGGCGGGCGCGCCAGGAATCGGGGCATCGTCAACCCGAGGTAACGCGCGTCCTCGGACTCGCGCAGCGATCGCCAGCCCGCGTACTCCGGCGTGGTGAAGATCTTGGTGAGATCCCGCGGATTCGACAGCTCGCTCCAGGACTCCATCTGAAACAACGCGGGCGCGGTCCCCGAGATGAAGGGCGCGTGTATGGCCGCCGAAATCTTCGACAGCTCGCCGAGCATCTCGACGTCGGGCGCGTTGTGGTCGAAGTAGTAGTCGCCCACGAGGCAACCGTACGGCTCCCCGCCCAGCTGGCCGAACTCCTCCTCGTACAGCTTCTTGAAGATGGGGCTCTGATCCCACGCCACGCCCTTGAACTTGCGCAGCGTCTTGTGCAGCTCCTTCTTCGAGATGTTCATCACGCGAATCTTCAACATCTCGTCCGTCTCGGTGTTGTTGACGAGGTGGTGCAGCCCGCGCCACGCGCTCTCGAGCGCCTGGTAGTCCGGGTGGTGCACGATGGCGTTGATCTGCGCGCTCATCTTCTTGTCGATCTCGGCGATCATCGCGTTGATCGACTCGACCACGTCGGAACCGATGAGGGAGGTCTTCTCGAGGGCGTGCTGCGCCAGCGTCTTCACCGCCGACTCGACCTCCTCGCGCGCCCGGTCAGTCTGGGGCTTGAACTGCTTTTGCAGCAGGGATGCGAACTCGTTCGACTCGGCGGTGGCGCCCTGTTGCGCCGCTGCCTGGTTCTGCTCGGGCTCGGCCATGATTACTTGTCCTTTTCCGGTTCCGAGTTGGCTGCGGCGCCCGGCTCTTGCGGCTTCGGCGCCGACGCCAGGGACTTCAGCAGCGTGGGATCGTGCAGGACCTGCGCGATCAGATTTTCCGCGCCGGTCTTTCCGTCCATGTAAGTGACGAGATTGGTCAGCTGTTGACGCGCCTCCAGCAACTCGTTGAGCGCCCCCACCTTGCGGGCCACCGCGGCCGGCGAAAAGTCGTCCATGCTCTCGAACGTCAGCTCGACGTTCATCTTCCCCTCCCCCGTCAGGGTGTTCGGGACCTGGAACGCCACCCGCGGCTTCATGGCCTTCAGCCGATCATCGAAGTTGTCGGCCGAGACCTCCAGGAACTTCCGGTCCGCTACACCGGGGAGCGGCTCGACCGGATTTCCGGAGAGATCCGACATGACCCCCATGACGAAGGGAAGCTGGACCTTCTTCTCGGCTCCGTACAGCTCGACGTCATATTCGATCTGGACTCGTGGTGCCCGGTTTCGCGCGATGAACTTTTGACTGCTGGTGCTCATATGACCACGTGCCTCCTCGACAAAAGGACCTCAGGACTCCTGTTTGACCTGCCCCTGGAGGGCCTCGATCTGCTTCATGGCGTCCGGGACCAACTCCCGGACGATATCAACAAAATCCATCATGACCATCCTCTTGCACCTGGTCATGAACAGCGGTATCGGGTTCGAGGGCTCGTTCTTGGTGTAGTAGGACGTGATTCCGTCCATCGCCCTCAGCACGTCTTCCCGGGTGGTGATCGCGCCGGTGAAGGATGTTCCCACGGGCTTTGCTTGGGCCATGGTCTCTCCTCCTTCTGGTGCTGTACCCGTGGCGTTGACAGGCGCTGGCGCCCTCAGCGCGAGCTTCGCGGCGAGAAACCGGTGGGCCTTCGCCAGCACGGCCGCCAGCTTGCCGAAGCTGGGGGTCCGCGAGGCCTCGACGTGGGCCGCGATGGCCGCCTCCAGCCCCGCGAGCGCGGCGACGCATCCCGCGAGGGACCCGGTCGTCTCTTCGAGCAACGCGAGCTCGCAATTCATCACCACGCCGTCGATGGAAGCCGCGGTGGGGGGCGTCCCCGTGGCGTTCTTGTCGGGTTGGGCGTCGCCCGCGGCGATCTCGATGTCCTTGAACGAAAACCGCCCCACCGTCCTCGACGCGAGCAATGGCATCGTCCGCAACGCCGCCAAGATTCGACCGTCAGACACGCTCATGAAGCTGGTGATGCGAACTTGCGGATCCCCATCGTCGGGATCGAGCGCAGGGTAGAGCGTGTCCCAGTAACGTTCGACGAACCCGCGGAGCACCGCCAGACCGAGGGCGAAGCCTCCCCAGCCTTCCGTTCGCAGGAGCGCGTTCGCCAGATGACAGGCCACGCGTAGGTCCTTGCTGCGCGCGAGCACCTCGGTGGCCTTGCGATGGACCAGCTTCCAGTCAGGCTCTTCGGCGGGGATGATGGTGCTGCCGATCTGTTGCTCGGGCTTTCCTTGAGCCAGGCGCTCCAGCTCCGTGAAGGCAGGGTCGTACTTGCCACCGGCCTCGAGATCCACGCCGCACGGCGCAGCCGGGCTCACGGGCGCGAGAAAGAGTTCGAGGTCGCTTGCCGTCATGATGGGACTTTGCGGTCCACGCCTATTACCTCGCACCTGCGGCGACTTGTCAATTCGCGTCGCGAGATGTTGCTGAATGGGGATCGCGGGGAGATCTAAAGGACCCTCGGGGCCCTTTTCCTAGTCGAATCGGTTATCATCCCCACCCGCCATCGCCACCCGCGAGTTGGACTCGATGATCCTGGAGGTCAGAATCAAAGCCCCCCCGGGCGGAACCAACCGAACGCTTCGGTTCACGAAGTCGCCGATCCGGATCGGCCGCAACCAGCTCAACGACATCTCGCTCGAGGATCCGTTCGTCTCGGAGTGGCACGGGACGATTCGCTTCGACCAGACCAGCGTGGCCTACTTCGATCTCGGCTCGACCAACGGAACCGAGCTGGACGGCAAGCGCCTGGCCAAGAACGTGCCGATGGAGCTCTCGGAGGAGTCGCGCCTGCGCCTGGGCCTGCTCGAGTTGACCGTGGTGCGCCCCGCCGCCGAGGTCGAGCCGGGCCCGCGCCCTGCGCACCGGAGCGGCCTGTTCCAGACGCTGGCCTGGGGCCAGGCGGCCGCGCCCATCGAGCCCAACACGAAGCAGCCGCCGGTCAACGTGGCGGGGTTTTCGCCCGCGGGAGCCCGAGCTGGCGCGGCGGCGTCCGTTTCCGGTCCGGGCGCACTCACGCCGCTTCCCGGCGCCCTGACGCCGCCTCCGGAGCCCGCGGCGAAGGCGCCCGCGAACCTCGCGCCGCGCTACGAGAAGCTCCTCGAGGCGTTCACCGAATCCTTCATCGGGCTGCGAAAGGGGTACGAGCAATTCGGTCGGGAGGTGGGCGTCCGGACCATCAACGGCGCGACGCCGCTTCACCGGGCACAGAGCCGCGACGACCTCGTCAAGTATCTCTTGCAACCCGACACCGACCCTGCCGGCACGGCGCGGGAGCTTATCGCGATCTTCGCCGACTTCGGAATTCACCACATTGCGATGATGCAGGGCGTGACCGAGGGAGTGCGGGCCGTGCTCGCGACGCTGAGCCCCGAGGCGAACGACCTGGATGCCGCCAGCCGCCTTTTCGGGGGCGCCAAGGCAAAAGCGCAATGGAAAGCCTACGTCGAACGCTTCGAGCAGATGATCACAGACGACAACGTGCTGCACGCGGCGGTCTTCGGCAACGAGTTCGCCCGCGCCTATGCCAGCGTCACCATCGGCGTCGGCTCGAAACCGCCCAAACAGGACCCGGAATAGTGCCGTTCAAACGTGGCTGCCGGTGGCTCCTGATGCTGGCCGGGCTCTCTGGCGCGGCCTGCGGCAACCCCAAGCCCCCGCCGGCGGCCAAGCCGGCGGTGGCGGCACCACGGCGCCCGGCCACCCGGCCTCTCTGCGCGGTCGAGACGTCGGCCGGCTCGGACAAGGAGCCACGCGATCGGACCTACCCGGCCCAGAACTGGTTCGTCCTGATGCTGCACGCGTATCGATCGGTGGGCGAGATCGCGCGGCCGCTCAACGACTGTACCGGTCGACCGGTCAAGCTGGACGTCGATGGCTGCGGCGCCGAGCCGGCGCCCGAGCCGGTGCCGACGGCGCTTGGGCCCGAGGACCTCATCGTGACGCCGCTCGGGGACGACCGGAGGCTGGTTTGGGTGGTAACCGAGCAGCTCTCCGACGGGCAGGCGCAGGGCCCCGTGGCCATCGCCTCCGTCGAGCCGCGCGGCATCGCCGTGCGTGCGCTCGGCATCCTGCGCGCTTATCGGGAAAACGTGTCGCTGCGGCTCGAGCAGATGGGAGGCGGGCAGGTGCTGGTGGCCGACGGGCAGCGTTGCGCCACGCCCGGATCGACGGAAACCTGCGAGCGCGCCATCCGGGTGGTGCCGCTCGTCGGCGAGCGGTTCGCGCCGGGTCCGCTCGTCGACGAGAAGGGCACCTGCGTTGGAAATACGTTCTTCCCCGTCCGCACGAAGGGTGAAGCGACCGGCCTCCGCGGCGCCACGTACGAGCTGGAGGCGGCGGCGAACTTCAGTCAAGGGGCCCTCGTGGTCCGGGAACAGCTCGCCATCTCTCGCGCCGCCCATGCGCGAGGCGCCAAGGATGCCGCCGGAGAGTCGTTCATCGCCCGCTTGCAGCTGGAGCGCACCATCACCGCCCGCGATGGTCGGCTCGTGACCGACGGCCCCTCGCTGCTCACGCGCTGGCTCCGCCAGCAACAGGCACAGCCCGGCGCCGAGCCGTAGTCCGAGGTCCGAAGCCCACTCACAGCCTGGCACCCCGCTCGCGGCCGCCCCAGGCTCCCTTACCGCGGGCGGGCCGCCGCGCGGGGCGGGGCTGCGGTCGCGGGGCGCGACAGGTTACCCGCGCTCGCCGACTTGAACACGAACAGGCCCCCCCCGATCGCCACGGTTTCGCCGTCCGCGAGGACGTGGCGCTCGGTGATGCGGGTGCCCTCCACGCTGACCGGACCCTCGCGCGCCACCACCGTGAACTCTCCGCGGGCCAGGGAAAATTCGGCGTGCTCCGCGGCCACGCCCGGATCGCCGAGGATCCGCAAGGCGCAGTCGGGCGATTGTCCGATCAGGGTCGCGCCCTCTCCGAGGCGAAGCGTCTCGCCGCGCGTCCCGGGCCCGCCCGTGCGGACGAGCCAGCCCACCGCGACGCCGCGGGCACCGCCGCCGGCTCGCAGCGCGTCTTGAATGTCGACCGCGGAGCCGCGGGCGCGCGGCGTTCCGAGCACGGAATGAACGTGAGCCGACCGCTCCAAGGCCTCGGCGAGCTGCTCGAAATCGAGGCCCGCGAACGCGGTCCATTCGTCGGCGGCCACCCGCCCCGTGATGGCCTCGGCCGCCTGTTCGGGAGGGGTCCTGTTGGCGATGGCCTCGGCCAGCACCTCGGCGAGCGCCTGGCCCAGCGCCGGACCGTCGGTGGACTTCTTCGCGACGAGGTCGATGATCTCTTGCATCCGAAGCCGGCCGAGTCGGGTTCGGAAGTAAGGAAACCGTGGGTCCGCAAAGATGGAAGCGCCGAGGTCGACGAGGGCGCGCACCGACTGCGGATGGCTACGAATCAACTCGTCAACCGCCCGCTGCGGCGAAGCGCCCCGCCGGACCAAGTCGTGCGCCGCCGTCAACACCGCATCGTCGTCCAAGGCCGCCCGGGCATCGTCGTCGGCGCGCGGGCGCCGGCGACTCAGCACGACGACGACGGCACCGCCCGCCAACAGGGCCAGGCCCGCGACAACCACGACGAGCATCCACCACGGGCGCTGCCCGCCGGCCGCCACCGCGCCCATGTCCGCCGTCAGTTGCTGTCCGTCCGGCGTGGCCAGGCGGATCGACAACCGGTGGGTGCCTCCGAAGGCCCGCCAGGTCCACGGCGGCGTGAAGCGCACGCGCTGCAGGTCCGCGACGGCCTGGCCCAGGGATTCGAGCGCGTTGTCGAGATCTTGCTTCTGGTCCAGGAGCCGCAAGAAGCCACCCGCCGCCTCCTGGAGATCGCGCAGATTGGCGCTGGCCTGGACGGCGTCGGCCTCCGGCGCCCAACCGACGATCAACAGCGTGACGCCCGCCTTCCGGATCTCCCGTCCCAGCGCCGCGAAATCCCCGGGGCCCTCCCCCTTCGGATCGGCGAAGTCGCGCCCGTCCGTAACCAGCAGCAGGACCTTCAGCGATCCGGCGTCCGTCGACAGCTCTTGCAGGTCGAGCCGGACCGCCTCGATCAGGTTCGGCCGGTAGCCCTCGAGGTACGGCACCTCCTCCGCGAGGCGGCTCACCTCCGAGGCCGTCAGCCTCGCGCGATCCTGGCGCATCCGCCCATAAATCGTCGGGTAGAGCGGCGTCCGCGACGGAACCTGGCGGAAGAACCCTTGGATTCCATCCAGCACCCCGGTCGGCACCCCTTGCACCCAGAGATAGACGAGGCCCACCGTCAGCGGCGGTCGCCAGGTCTGGCTCGCCTCGGCGGAGACCGTGGCCCAGTCGGAGAGCGATTGCGTCACCGGCGCGACGGACGTTCGCGCGCCGTCGAGGACCAGCTCGAGCCGGGAGGCCTTCAACGATCGGCCGTTTTCGTTGATGCCACCCACGAAGAACGTGAGCTCGCCCGTCTCGGGATCGGGAAATGGCCGGGTCGACACCACGGCCGGGCCCGCATGAACCGCGCCCGCGCCCGCCCCGAGCGCGAGCGCCATAGCCAACACCACCCAGCCCGGTTTGCGTCTCATTGGCTTCGAGCGGTCACCGCGGGAAGCCACAAGGACTTGAATAGCAACTCGGTCGCCCCGACCTTGATGACGTCGCCGTCACCGAGGCGCACGCTCTCTCCCGGTCGCAGCTTCTGCGAGTTCACGAACGTCCCGTTCGCCGATCCGGGAGCGTCACGGTCGCGGATCGTGAATGCGTCGTTGCGATTCCCGGTGGCGGGGCGGCCGATGACCGCGTGCGCGCTCGACATGTAACCGTCTTCGAACGGCACCACGCGCAGCGCCCCGCTGGGGGCGGCCCCCGCCCGGGAGAGCACTACGCGCGGCTGATCGAGCTCGATCAAGCTGGCGATCTGGCGTTTGTCGGCGGACCGAATGACGACCAGCCAACCAAGGGTCATGCCTCCACCCAGGTGGGACGGCAGCGCCACCTGCTCGCCTGCCAGGAACATCGTCTTCGCGGCCACGAGATTGGGACGACACTTGCCGCACGTCGTCCCCCACCCCGGCAGCATCGGCTCACCGCAACTGGGACAGGGGAGCTCGACCTGCGCGATCTCGGAACGAGGCGCGCCGGTGGTCCCCGCCCCCGCCGGGGCGCGACCGCCCGCGGGCGGTCGCGATCGGTCCGAGAGCTTCGCGCCCTCGGCGCTGAGGGGCCGCGCCCGCGCTGGCCGGCGCGTCAGGTTCCCGCCGGCTCGCCCGGGGCCTGTCTGCCCGGACGCGGATTCCTTCGTCGCGCCGTTCCCGAGCAGTTTTCTCAGTTTGTCGAACACCTTCCGTGCGATTCATCATAGATTCGCCACCAGAGGGGGTCAAACCTTCGCCCTTGGCGGCGGCGGCCGCTAACATGCAGCCGATTGATGGCCGCCTCGTTCCGCTCCCTGCCCCTGCTCGGCGTCGTTGCGCTCTCGTTCCTGCTTGCGTCACGCGCAACGGCCGGCGAGGCGACGTCCTCGCCGGGGAGCTCGATCGTCGTGGCCGGGCAGCCATTCGAGGTCGGGCGCCCGGTCGTGCTGTGGAGCGATCCGCAAGGTTTCGACGCCTATCAGGTCCGCTGCATCGATCAGGCCGGGGGGTGCTGCGACAGCGACTGGAAGCGGTTCGGGGCGCGCAAGGACGTCCCCGATCGGACGCTGCCCGAGCTGCAGAAAGTGGTGTCGCAATTGGTCTTGCACTTCGACGGCTGCGTGAACTCACGATCGTGCTTCAAGTCGATGCACAACCGCCCGCGCCCGCGCGGCGCCACCGGCTGCGGCCTGTCGGCGCATTTCATGATCGACGCGGACGGGACGATCTACCAAACGCTCGACCTGGTCGAGCGCGCGTACCACGCTGAGGAGGCGAACTCGGGTTCGATCGGCGTGGAGATCTGCAACCGCGGGCGCGTGGACCGGACCGAGTGGCCGAAGTTGCCCCCCGACTACCGCACCCGTCCGACGCGCGACGTGGTCATCAACGGTGAGCACCATGAGGCCTACGAGTTTCGGCCCGAGCAATACGACGCGATCGTGGCGCTCACGCGCACGCTGTTGCGGGTGTTCCCGCGCATCAAGCCCGAGATCCCCGAGAAGGACGGCGAGCCGATCATGGACACGCTCGATGACCCGCTGGCGTTTGCGGGCATCCTCGGGCACCTGCACGTCGACCTGCAGAAGCAGAAATGGGATCCGGGCGCCCTGGACTGGCGGCGCATCCTGCGGGCGCTCAACGGCTTCGAGCTGCCCGTGCAGATTCGCACGTTCACCGAGATCCCGCGCACCCAGGCCGAGCTGCTGTCGGCGCGACGGGCCGCCTTCTTCAACGCGGAGGAGCGCGCGACGGGATTCTTCCCCATCGCCTCGGGGCGGCTCTGGCATTCGGGCGTCCACCTCCGCGGCGCGCGCGACGCCACCGTGGCGGCCCCCACCCGTGGACGCATCATCGCCGCGCGGCGCGCGCAAGGGGACGGACAGACGTCGTCGCGCTCGTTCGTGCTCATCCGCCACGACGTCGAGGTCGACGGCGAGCCCATCACCTTCTATTCGCTGCTCGCCCACCTGGCCCTGCCTGACGTGCGCTCGCCCGAGGCGAGCACCATCCCCTGGCTCCAGGAGGTGGCGCACGGCGACCCCGAGGTTCGCGGGCGGCTCGGCGCCGGCGAGGTCGTGACGCTGAACGAGCGGGTCGAGGCGGGCGATCCGGTGGGCCGCGTCGGGACGGTCAGCCGGGGCCCGGAACAGGGCCCGGAGATCCACTTCGAGATCTTCACCGTCGACCGGCTGAGCGGCGATTTCGGGCGCGCGTTTCACTACGTCAACGACACCGCCGACGGCGCCGTCGTCCGCCAGACGGACGTCGTGGCCGCGGCGGACGCCAATGGTGACCAGCAAGTGGACGCGGCCGAGCTGGAGACGTTCTTTCGCGCCGGGAACCTCGATCGCCGGCAGGCTCTCCGCCGCCTCGCCATCCGCCACCGCCACGAGTGGGGGGACCGTGACACGGAGAACGACTTCGCCGGGCAGCGGGAGCTGGCGGGGCTAGACGAGGGCGAACGAAGGCGCCTGTACCGCCTCGTCATCGCGCCCTACGTATTTTGGACCGACGAGCTCTCCGCCGCGACGAGCCTCCCCGCCAACCAGACCGTCTACTCGTACAACGCTCTCACGTTCTTGCTCGAGCTGGCGGCCCGCGCCTCGCACGTCGAGCTCCCGCGCACCAGGGGCCGGGATGTCACCGAGGCCCGCCTCGAGCCGCGCAAGCTGGCGCGGGTCCCCGTCAGCGACTGGACGCATCCGAAGGCCTCTCCGGTCGAGCGCCCCCTGTTCGGCCCGCCGGTGGGGATGCGGCTCGGCCCGCGAAAGCGCGAGGACATTCCCCTCATCGAGCTCGAGCCCACCGACGGCCGCTGATGGACGGATCGCCTCGCCGAACAACTCGGCGTTTGACGAAGGGCTTCCACAAGAGGAATCTTACGAAAGTGAGCCGCTCATCCGACCCGTTCAGCGCCGAGACGCTGCCACCCGGCACGTCGCTGGGGCGCTACGAGATCCGCCGCCTGCTCGGACGCGGGGGGATGGGTTGCGTCTACGAGGCCGAACACAGGGATCTCAAGAAGCGGGTCGCCATAAAGACGCTGCTGCCATCGCTGGCCGCCAACGACGAGGCGCGCCTGCGGTTCCTTCGCGAGGGAGAGGCGGCGTCCCGGATCCGTCACCCCAACGTGGTGGACGTGACGGACGTGGGCGTGGAGGGGCTGACCAGCTTCCTGGTGATGGAGTACCTGGACGGGGAGGACCTGTCTTCCCTGATTGCGCGGCAGGGCTCGCTGACGATCGAGCAGACAGCCGACATCATGCTGCCCGTGGCCGCCGCCATCACCACCGCGCATGAGCAAGGGGTGATTCATCGCGACCTCAAGCCGGCGAACATCCTCCTGGCCCGGTCGGCGCTGGGAGGCGTGCAGCCGAAGGTGTTGGACTTCGGGATTTCGAAGGTCACCGGCGGTCGGGGGACCATGGTCCTGACCGGCACGGGAGCGACGTTCGGCACCACGTTCTACTTGCCCCCGGAGTTGCTCCAGGGAGCGCGACAGGCCGATGCCAGGAGCGATCAATACGCGCTCGGGACGATCATTTACGAGTGCGTGACCGGGCATCGGGCGTTCGAGGGCGAGAACCTGTACGGCGTCTTGAAGGACATCGCCGAGGGCCGGTATGCCACTCCGTTGTCGCGGCGGCCGGACCTGCCGCCGACGATGGACGCCCTCATCATGCGCGCGATGAGCGTGGAGCCCGCGGCGCGCTTCGATTCCGTCAGGGAGCTCGGGGCGACGCTGTTGGAGTTCGCGAGCGGTCAGGCGCGGGCCATGTGGGCTCCCTTCTTCCGCGGCGGCGACGCCGACTTCGAGGTGAGCTCGTCCGGCGCGTACGGTGCGCCAGGCGGGACCATGCTGCTGGCCCAGCCGAGGGCCGACGCCATGCGACGCATGGTCACCCCGCCACTGCAGTCGGTCCAGCACCCCGGCAGCAGCTCGACCCTTCGTCACGCCACGGGCGAGTCCATGATGCCGATTGGCTCCGTGCCGAACCTGCGCAGGAGCTCGCGGACCCCGCTGCTCGTCGGCCTCGCGGTCCTGACCTTGGCAGGTGGAGGCTATGGCGCCATGCGCCTGCTGGAGCATGCCCCGTTCAAGCAAGATACGACCAGCGTCGCCGACGACGACCACCACGTCGTCCCGCCCGTCGAGCGGCCGACGTTTCGGGTCGAGATCGAGACGGAGCCTCGAGCCGCCACGCTGGAGCTCGACGGCCATGCTGCCGGAAGCGGCGCGCTCAACCGGAGGATGCCCAGCGACGGCGTCGAGCACGTGATCGTGGCCCGGGCGCCCGGCTTCCGCGACATGACGCTTCGGTTCACCGACCGCTCGCCGCCGCATCTCCTGGCGTTGGAGCCGGCGGTAGCGCCGGCCGCGCGCCCCGAGCCGGTCGACACCGGCGCGTCCGTCGCGGCGTCCGACACCGGGCGAAGCCGCCGGGAGAGGCCGAACCTGTCGTCCCGACGCCATCACGGCAAGGGCCGGGGCGCGGACAACTCGGCCGACCGCGCGGACAACGGCGGCAAGGGCGGCCCTGCCGTCCACCGCAACGTCGGCGTGTCGTCGAACGACGCACCGATCATCGAGTGACGCCCTCCACCCTTGCGTTGTCGGTGTCTTTGCTGGCAAGCTCCCCGCGCCGAACATGCGTGCAAAGGGCACCGGACTCGCGGGACTGGCGGGAAGACTGGGAACGGCCACGGGCCTCGCGTGGCTCGCCGTGGGTTGTACGCTTGGCTGTTCGCACGCCCCGGCCCCGGCCCCAGGCACCCCAGCGGCCGGTGCAGCCGCAACCTGCCCCGCCCCCGAGCCGCTGCGGATCGGCTTGACGGCCTCCCCACGACTCAACCCCGGCGAGAAGGGCGAGGCGCTGGCCACCGTGGTGCGGCTCTACCAACTGAAGGGCGTCGCGAAGCTCACCGGGGTGTCCTTCGACGATCTGCTCGATCACGACAAGGAGACCCTGGCCGACGATTTCCTCAGCGTGCAGGAGGTGACGGTGAACCCGGGTGAGAAGCTCGATCCGCCGGCCGTGAGAAACCCGGACAGCCGCTTCCTGCTGGCGGTCGCGCTGTTCCGCCAACCCACCGGGACCACCTGGAGGGTGACCATGAAGCTCGGCTCCCCCAACCCGGACTATTGCCACTCCCCCGCCGAAGCCGCGAAAGGGGCCGCACCGAACGACGGCGGGGTGCGGCTGTTCCTCGACGAAAACCGCATCGAGCTGCGGTGACAAGGACCTGATGAAACCGCCACAACGAGTCGTCTGGTCGGAGGGGATGTTGGTCTCGCCCCAGCACATGCAGCAGCAGGACCTCTATCACGAGCGCCTGCTCGACGAGCGCATCGCCGCGCTGGCCCCCTATCGCTGGGGGGTGGTGTCCGCCGAGATCGACCCGGGCGCGCTCGGCACCGACCAGCTGCGCGTGACGAAGTTCGTCGGCATCCTGCCTGACGGCCTCTACGTGGGATTCGAGAGTGGCGATCCGGAATGCCCACCCGCGCGTCCCGTGGGCGCGCACTTCGCGCCGACCCAGCCGTCATGCGACGTGTACCTGGGCTTGCCCAAGGAGCGAGAAGGCGTCCCCAGCGTCGTCGCCGAGCAGCTGATCGGGTCCGCCGCGTCGTCGGCAAAGCCCGCCAGCACGCAGGCCGCGCGGGCGCGGTTTCGCAGCGTCAGCCGCAACATGGCGGACATGACCGGCACGGCCGCCGATCTGTCGATCGGCTTCGCCCATCGCAACACCGTGGTGCTATTCGGCGACGAGTCGCGGGAAGACTTCGACGCCATCAAGATCGCTGAGATCGTCCGCGACGGGCGTGGCGCGCTCCTGGTGAACGAGACGTACATTCCCCCGACCATGCGAATCGACACCGCGCCGTTCCTGATGGGGGGGGTACGCCGGCTGCTCTCGCTGATGGTGACGAAGCAGCGCCAGCTCTCCGGCGACCGACGCCAGCGCGACGGCGCCAGCATCGAATTCAACGCCGGCGACATCACGCGCTTCCTGCAGCTCTCCACCGTCAACGCCGCCATACCCCTCTTGACGTACGCCACCTCGAACGGCGAGATCAGCCCGAACCAGCTGTACCTGCTGCTCGTGCAGGTGGCCGGTCAGCTGGCGACGTTCTCGACGGAGGTCGACCCCTCGCGCCTTCCGCTCTATGTGTACACCGACCTCCGCGGGACTTTCGAGGAGCTGTTCGCGCGCGTCACCCAGCTGCTCCAGACGACGGTGCGCGAGGCCTACATGACGGTGCCCATGGAAATCGTGGACGGCGTCCACCTCGGCAAGCTGGACGACGACCGCTTGCTGGCGGCGCCCCAGTACGTGCTCGCGGTTCGCTCCGAGATCCCCGAGGCGCAGTTGGCCCAGCGGCTGCCGGGGCTGTGCAAGATCGCCTCGCGGACCCAGCTGCCTCAGGTGATTCGCTCCGCCGCCACGCCGGGGGTTCCCATCCAGGTCACCCACCGCCCCCCGTCGGAGATCCCGGTTCGCGCGGGCGTCACTTACTTCAACCTCAACCTGCAGAACGACTACTGGGCACAGATCCTGAAAGATCGGCTGGTGTCGATCTACCTGCCACCTCCGTTCGATCCGGAGCGTGTGAAGCTGGAATTGCTGGCCATCCCCCGAGCGAGCTGACGGAATGGACACGGTCAACCAGGCGACCTCCGAGTGCTTCAACGCCCTCACCCAGCTCCGCGAGCTGGATGGGCCCATCGGCTCGCCGGACATGATTCACAGCCGCTTCTCCGGCTTCGTGGAGACGATGCGCGAGCGCGCCCGCGATCAGGGCATGGCCCAGCGCGACGCCGACGACATCGCCTACGCGGTCGTCGCCCTGTGCGACGAGATCGCCATGGGCAAGCCCGAGCCGATGCGCGGATACTGGATGAGCAGGCCTCTGCAGCTGCAGTTTTTCCACGAGAACCTGGCTGGCGAGGGGTTCTTCCAGCGGCTGGACGAGCTCCGCCGCGACACCCGTCGCATGGATGTCCTGCGCGTCTACTACCAGTGCCTGCTGCTCGGGTTTCAGGGGAAGTACAGCATGCGAGGCGGCGAGATCGAGCTCCTCCGCATCATCGATTCCTTGCGGCCCGAGATCGATCGCCACATCGAGGCGCCCGACCACCTGTCCCCGGCGGGCGAGGCCCCCGACGAGCCGCTGGTCCGATCGAGCCGGCAGAACCCCTTCATCTGGATCGCCCTCGGGGTGTTCGCCGTGGCGATCGCCGTGTTCATCGGCCTGCGCGTCTTTCTCGACCATCAGGTCACGGAGCTCCAGGAGCGGGTCGAGCAGCTCGATCGGTGAGGTGACGACGTGTTGAAGTACATCTTCGCTGCGGTGTTCATCGCCCTCGCCTGGGCGGCCGTCCTGGTGTTCAGGAACGTGCTGCCGTTGTGGCCGGCCATCGTCGTGACGGCGCTGATCGTGCTGGGGCTCGCCGCCTACCTCGTCATCAAGATGTTGATCTCGAAGAAGGCCGCGTCCGCGATCGAGCGCGGGCTGAAGGACGACGCCGCCCGGCAGAACGACGGAATGCGCCCCGATCTGCAAGCCGAGATCGAGGCGATGCAGGCCGAGTTTCAGAAGGCGGTCTCGGCGCTCAAGAGCTCGAAGCTGGGGCGCAGCGGGCGCGACGCGCTGGGCCTCTTGCCCTGGTACGTGATGATCGGCCCCTCCGCGTCGGGCAAGACCACCGCCATCCGCAGCTCGGGGCTGAAGCTGCCCTACGGAAAGACCGGAAAGGTCAGAGGCGTCGGCGGTACGCGCAACTGCGACTGGTGGATGACAAATGACGCCATCCTGCTCGACACCGCGGGTCGGTGGACCACGGAGGAGGACGACCGCGAGGAGTGGCTCGCGTTCCTCGACCTGTTGAAGAAGACCCGGCCCCGGAAGCCCATCAACGGCATCCTGCTGGCGGTCCCGGTGCCCGATCTCCAGAAGTCGGAGGAGGAGATCGGTGATCTCGCGCGCACACTGCGGGAGCGCATCGACGAGGTCATCGGGCGCCTCGAGGTCGTCGTGCCCGTCTACGTGTTGCTGACGAAGTGCGATCTCCTGTCGGGCTTCGTCGAGACCTTCGGCGACCTGAAGGATCGCGAGCGCGGGCAGATCTGGGGGTTCACCCTCCCCTTGCTCCGCGATCACGCCGATCACGTCGAGGTCTTCGCCGAGCACTTCGACCAGCTGACGGACGTCCTCGAGCGAAACGCCGTGGTTCGCATGGGCGAGGAGCGACGCGTGGAGGCGCGTGACCACATCTACGCGTTTCCCCAGCAGTTCGATTCGTTGCGCCAGGGCTTGATCGACCTGGTGGCGAACCTGTTCGACCAGAGCGTGTACCAGGACGGCCCCATCATGCGCGGCGTGTACTTCACGAGCGGCACGCAGGAAGGCCGCCCGGTCGACCGCATCATGGAAAAGATGGCCAGCGCGCTCGGGGTCCGCCCCCGCCTGGCCGCAGCGCCGCCCACCAAGCCAAAGAGCTACTTCGTCCGCGACGTCTTTCAGAAGGTCGTCTTCCCGGACCGGGACGTCGCCGTTCGCAGCGCCCGCGTGCTGAAGCGGGATCGCCTCATCAAGTGGGCCATCGCCGCCGGCGCGACCGTCGTCGCTGCCGCGCTGCTGGTCCTGCCGGTGTCGTCCTATCTGGCCAACAAGCGCTTCGTCGCCGAATGCGCCACGTTCGTCGACCGCCTGGCGCACGCCCGCGAGGAGCATACGTCCGGCGGACCCTTCTCGGCCCGGATCTTCGAGCTCGCAGAACCGACCGCCACCCACCTGGCCGCGGTCGCGGCGAAGGGCCCCGACGTGTCGCTCGAATTCGCGGGGCTTTACCCGGGGGACCGCCTGATGGTGCCGCTGCACGCGGCCGTCGAGAAGCTGGTGGTGCGCCCGCTGCTCGACTTCGACGTCGACCGCCTGCTGGCGTTCTCGCGCGGTCAAGGCGACGTGGACGCGAACGGCGCCACGAGCGGCCTGGTGCTGCACCTGCTGTTGACGCAGGCGAAGGCGGCCGATGAACCCTCCCCCGAGAGCGACGGGTGGCACGAGAAGTGGATTGACGTGGCCGTGCAGAAGGCCGGCGATCGCTGGGCGGCGATGGCTGGGGACGCCGCCTCGAGCCACGCACGGCGCACGCTGGAGGGCGCCGTGCGGTTCTATGCCCTCGGCGTCGACGCGAGCAGCGAGCTGATCGAACGCAAACCCAACGTCGTGTCACGGGTGCGGACGGCGCTGCTCGGCGCCAACGAGGGAGATCCGCTGGCCGACCTGGTGCGCGATCCCAACATGCCCCGCGACGTGCGCCTCATCGACATCGTCGCCGGCGCGATCAACGTGTTTCAAAACGGCGGCGACCGGAAGACCGGGCCGTCGGTCCCCGGGGCGTTCACGCCCGCCGGATGGCTGGTGGCGAAGGGGCGCATCGCGAGGCTGGCCGCCTCGCGCGAGCATGACGAGAGCTCCTGGGTGCTCGGCGCCTCCCGGAAGCCCGGCGGCGTTGACGCGGCCGCGTTGCGCCTCGCCTATTTCCGCCGCTACGTCGACGCCTGGAAGGCATTCTTGCTGAGCCTCTCCGTCAAGGAGCCGAACACGATCGACGAGGTCCGACACCTGCTGAAGGCGTTCATGATGGACAAACCGCTCGACGCGATCTGGCGGAACGCCAGCAAGGACTTGGTCTTCAAGGACGAGTCTGCCGGCGAAGGCCTGCTGAGGCAGGGCAAGGGCGCGCTCGAGAACGGCATCGACAAGATCAAGAAGAAGCTGGGCCAGGACGACGACGGCGGGAGCGGCCCCGGCGACGGCGGCAAGCCGCGCACGGAGGAACCGAACAGCCCCGAGGACGTGGGCCGCGAGTTCGCCTCGTTCCTCGCCTTCGGGCTGACGAAGCCCACGGGCCTGGAGACCTACGGCCAGATCCTCGCCGAGCTCGCCGGCGCGGTCGGCGAGCAGGGTGAGCCCGACACGCGCGCCTTTCAGGCGACGGTGAAGACCCAGCGCGTGAAGCTGTCGAACCTGATCACGAACTACAACGAGAACGGCTGGGAGGCCGGGCTCCTCGAGAAGATCCTGATGCCGCCGCTGCGCGGCTCCGAGGTGGCGGTGAGCGGCGCGACCGGCGACTCGGCCAACCGCAAGTGGTGCGACAGCATCGTCGTCGTCTACGACCAGCTGCTGGCGGGCAAGTACCCCTTCACCAGCCCCAAGAATCAACGCGACGTTCACGTGAGCGACGTCGAAAAGTTCTTTCAGCCGAAGTCAGGCACGCTCTGGCAGTATTTCGCCGAGTCGTTGCAGGGCGATTTCGATCATCCCGCCGGCACCACCGTCTTTCACGTCAAGGATCAGGCGAACGTGAAGTACAAGCCGACCCTGCCCACGTTCCTGAAGCGCGCGCAAGAGCTGACCGATCTGCTCTACAGCAAGGATCCGGGCAAGCTCGGCGTGAACGTCTCGATTCGCATCCGCGCGTCCGCGCCCTACACGAAGATCGTCTTCGACATGGGCGGCAAGAAGGTCAGCTACTTCAACACGAAGGAACGCTGGGAGGACCTCGTCTGGCCGTCGCGAGGGGCCCTGTTTCACTTTTATCAGAAGTCGGGCGAGGGAGAGCTCGGCTACCCGGACGGCGAGTGGGCGCTGTTCCGGTTGCTGGAGACCGGCAAGCTGACGAGCTCGTCGGAGGGCGAGGACTATCTCGCCGGAACGTGGACCCCGCCGCTCAGCGACGGGGTGATCAGGGCGGACGTCAAACCGTCCGCCCTGTTGCGGGCCTTTCGTGGCCTCGAGGTGCCGCGAAGTATCGTGGCGGGGGCCTCGGGCTGCGGGAGATAGCAGAGACGGGGGCGAAATCATGAATGACGGCGGCAACGGCAGCACGACGGTGGGCGTCTACGGCAAGGTCCGGTCACAACCGGATTTTCTGCGCGCGAACGCGGGTGAATTTTCGCAGTGTGGGCTGGACCAATGGTTCCAGGAGGCGATGGAGACCCTGCGCGCCGAAGGCACCCACCTGCCCGAGACACCAGTCAACTTCCTGCTCGCGACCGCCGGCGGGCCTCAGGCGTTCATCGGCGTCTTCGCGCCCAGCGCGGACGCGGCCTCACGGTCGTTTCCCCTCGTGGTGTTCCGCGCCCTCGCGCTCCGCGAGCTCGCGGACGCCCTCCCTGCCACCACCTCCGCGTACGCGCCCTTCGTCGGCGAGGCCGCGATGCTGGCATTCATCGGGGGGGACCTGGCGGGCCCCGAGCTGGTGGCGCGGGTTCAGGCGCTGGCGGCCGGCAAGGGCATCGAGCCCGCGCGGCTCGACGAACCGGCGTTGACCGACGAGACCGCCCAGGCGCTGCTCGCGGCGCTGGGCGGTTCACCGTCCGTGCTCGGGTACGCCCTGCGCACGTTCACCGCCGCCTGCGACCAAGCGCAGAAGACAGGCCCGGCAGGGCGCAGCGGCGTCGTGATCACGGTGGACGCGCCGGCTCCCAACGCGAGCGCGCGCGCCTTCTGGCTGCAGCTCGCGCAGCGCCGACTGCGGTGGCGTGACGCGATTCCGTCGTTGCTCTGGACCGATGGTCCCGCCGGGCGGTTGCTCATCACGCTCGGCCACGCCTCGGCGACCGCGCTCAGCTATCTTGCGAATCCTCGTCACCGCGCCTCGCGCTTCTGGCCGCTTCGAACCGAGCTCCCCGCCGCAATCGATGCCGCGATGAACGCCCTCACCCCGGAGCAACGCCGCCGCGTCGAGAACCCGCGCATCACGCTCGGCGAGCTGGTCGCGGCATTTTCCTAGCGCACCGCCGTCGAAATAGCGTCAACGCCGAGGCCGATAAGCCGCGCCGGACGCGAGGCGCGACGACGAGGCACACCCGTAGGTATGGTGAGGAGGAGCAACGAAGCGGCCGACGCGGAGTCGGCCGAACGTGATGCTATTGCGACGGCGGTGCGCTGGTCAAAGCCCGTAGTCGAGGATCTTCTTGGCGACGGTCGGATAGGACACCCCGAGGATACGCGCGACCTGGGTCCGGTTCCCCGCTGCGAACTCGAGGAGGCGGGCGATATAGGCACGTTCGAGATCGGCGAGCGACGGCGGGGGTCCGCCGGCCGGGGGATCGATCGCGAAGAACGCCCGCGGCGACCCTTCGAGCGGTCGGCCGGGCGCCGTCAACATGATCGAGTCGCTGTCGACGGTGTCACCGGTCGACAGGATGACCGCCCGCTCCACGATGTTCCGCAGCTCGCGCACGTTGCCGGGATAGTCGTAGCCCCGCAGGCGCGCCTCCGCCGCGGTCGAGAAGCGCAGCGCCGCGCGCCCCATCCGCGCCGTCATGATCTCGAGGAAGTGGCGGGCCAGCGCCACGATGTCCCCGCGCCTCTCTCGCAGCGGGGGCAACTTGATCTGAAACACGTCGAGGCGGTGGTAGAGATCGAGGCGAAACACGCCCCGGCCCACCTCGGCCCCCAGGTCCTTGTTCGTCGCGGCGATGACCCGCACGCTCACGTTCAGATCGCGCGTCCCTCCCAGGCGACGGAAGGTGGTCTCCTCCAGCACCCGCAGCAGCTTCGCCTGGGTCCCCGGTTGAAGCTCCGCCACCTCGTCGAGGAACAGGGTACCGCCGTCGGCCTCCTCGAAGCGCCCATGCTTCAGGGTTCGCGCGTCGGTGAAGGCGCCCCGGTCGTGGCCGAACAGCTCGCTCTCCACCAACCCCTCCGGCACCGACGCGCAGTTGAACGCCACGAAGGACTGCTCGCTGCGGCCGGGCGTCTTCTGGTGAATCAGCTCCGCGATGAGCTCCTTGCCGGTGCCCGACTCGCCCTGGATCAAGACCGTGGTGTCGCGCGCGAGCGCGACCTTGTCGACGAGATCCAGCACCTGTCGCATGGCGGGTGAGTCGCCGGGCACGAACTGCCCGACGGCGGCCGACGCGCGATCGCTGAGCGCGCGCACCTGCGCCCGCAATCGCTGGGTCTCGAGCGCCTTGCGCACCGTCGCGACCAGCTCGGGGAGTTGCAGGGGCTTCGCCAGATAGTCGAAGGCGCCCGCCTTCAAGGCGGCGACCGCGCTCGCCACGTCAGCGTACGCGGTGGCCATCACCACCAGCGGCTCACTGCCCCGCTCGCGTCCCTCCCTCGTGATGCGCGCGAGGACCTGCATGCCGTCCATGTCCGGCAAATTGCGATCCAGGATCACCAGATCCGGCGGCTCCCGTTGCCACGCCTCGAGCCCCGCCCGCGCGCTCGCGGCGGTGAGCACCTGGATGCCTTCGGGCGTCAACGCCTCCTCCACGACGATGCGGAACGTCTTCTCGTCGTCAATGACGAGGACGGTGGGCTTCATGGCTTGGCCTCGCGGCTCGGGCGCGGCAGCCGCATCCTGAAGCGCGCTCCCGCTTGCCCCGGGGCCAGGATCGCCTCCAGGGCGCCCCCGTGCGCTTCGACGTAACGTAACGACGTCGGCAGACCGAGGCCGGTTCCGTTCGGCTTCGTGGTGAAGAATGGCTCGAACAGGTGAGATTGCGCCTCGTCGGACAGCCCTGGCCCGTCGTCCGACACCTCGATGATGGCCTCGTCGCGCGTCGCCACCGCCCGCACGCGGACGCGCTGCCCGGCCTCCGCCGCGTTCTTGATCAGGTTCACCAGGACGCCCTCCACTTTATGGACGTCGCAGTCGAGCGGCAAGGACGGGGGCGCCTCCACCGTGATCTCGGCGCCGCGATCGCTGATGACGTCGGCGAGCAACTCGACGGCGCGGTGGATGAGCGGGACGAGGTCCGCGGACCGCAGATCGATGCGGGGCGAGCGCGAGAACGACAGCAGCGAGTCGATGACGTCGCGCAGCCGGGCGATCTCCCCGACCACCTGCGCTTGCAGGCGCGCCACCCGGGCCGTGTTCGCGGGATCCTGCAGGATGAGCTCGACAGCCATCCCCAGGCCGTTCAGCGCGTTCTTGATCTCGTGGGCGATGGCCGCCGACGTCTTCCCCATGGCGGCGAATCGCTCCGCGTCCACCAGCGCCTTCTGGGTCTCCACCAGCTCCTGCGTGCGCTCGCGCACCCTGCGTTCGAGCGACGCCGCCCCCTCGCGCAGCTCTTGATCGCGTCGCTCGATCGCGGTCTCCATCTTCTCGAAGGCGGCGATCAGGGCCCCCACCTCGGCCGCCCGCGACGGCTTCGGCAGCGCGACGTCCGGCAAGGGTTCGCCACGCGCGATGCGGGCGGCGCTGGCCGCCAGCGCGACGAGGGGCCTCGTCAAGTAGGTGGACAGCACCAGCCCCGCGATTGAGGCCAACACGATTCCGAAGATCAGCACACCGAACAGCGTCGCCACCTGGCGCTGCAAGTTCACGTTCAGCATCCGCCACGGCCAGGCGAACACCATCGAGTACCCGCTGCCGGCCGCGACGGGCGCCCAGGCGAACAATGCCTCCTGACCCCCGACGCGACCGAAGAGCGTGCCCGAGGGCCCTTCCCGGGCGACGTCGATCACGTGGGCCCAATCGGTCCCAGCACCCGCCTCGATCCGCTCGGAAGGGAAGATGAGCGCGCCCTCGGCGTCGATGAGGATGCTGTCCGTTCCGGGTGGAAGGTTGTCACGCAGCACCGGGGTGATGATGTTCGCGTCCCCGAGCGCAATGACACCGACCAGCGCGCCAGCGAACTCGCCGCCGCGCAGGATGGGCTGGATGAGCTTGATGGTGCGGCCCAGATTCGGCTCGTCGGTGACGCGTAACAGCGGCCCCTTGGCGCCGCCGGCGGCGATCTTGAACCAGGACCGATCTCCGAACCTTTGACCCTCGAACTCCGGGATGTTGGGCTCGGCTTCGATGCACAGTCCGTCCGGGGACAGCAGCATCACCGCCGTGTTGTACAGCACCGAGTTCTGGTGGGCCCCCGCCAGCACCAGCGACGCTGCTTTCAGGGAGCCCCGGCCGGCGCCGATGGGTGGCAACAGCGCCATGCGCGCCAGCTCGTCCTCGAGGATCTGCAGGTTGTCGCGCAGCGCAAACGCGCGGTTCTCGGCGAAGAGCTGGTACTCGGTGGACAGCTCCCGCCGCAGCGTCCGGCTGGTCTGGTAGATGGTCGTCCCCCCTGCGATGCCGATGGATCCGATCAGCAGCGACGAAAGCACCAGTGAGAGCTCGGTTCGGAGGGTCAGTCGATCCTCACCGTAACACGCTGCCGCGGTGCATGACCGCGAACAGAACGTGCGCGCGGGGTGAGCAGAATTTACATCCAAAGGGCGGGTTGGAAACAAGCCCTTTACACAGCGTCGCTAGGATGGGCCTCGTAGCCGCAGACCAAACCGAGCGATCGAGGGGGGAGTCGAAATGAGCGCGATGCTGTCCGTACTTAAGCAGATGAAAAAGCGGGATCTGCTGGGGCTGACCGGGCGACTTGTGGGCCTCGGCCTGTTCGTCGGGCTGGTGTACACCTACTGTCACGTGCTGATCGAGAGCTGCTTCCAGGGAATCCACTAGCGCGGCTTCGTCGGTCGCGGAAGAGGCTTCGCCCCCGCGAGGCCTCACTGCCCGCTCGGCGTGCACGTCGGCGCAGCAAAGCTGCGCCTCTGGATTCCTGGACTGACACTCCGGTCGCCGACAGTAGGGGTGGCCTCCATTTCCCTGTAAGATCGGGCGCGGAGGTCTCATATGCGCTTGGTCGCGTTCGCTTGTTTGGTCGGGTTGTCGTCCTGCGGCTCGAGTGAGGTAGGGCCGAACGGCCACTCGGTCGGGGCACACTGTGCGGCCGACAAGGACTGCGCGAAGCGCTGTCTCACCGCCAGTTCATTCCCGGGTGGCTACTGCAGCGAGACCTGCACCACGGTCGCTGACTGTCCAGGTGGATCCGCCTGCATCATGGCCGCCGAACCGACCGGAGTTTGCGTGGCGACCTGCCACGTCGCAAACGACTGCAATGGCTTCGGCGCGGGCTATCTTTGCAACCGCCAGCCCCGCCAGGAAGGCGGCGAGGGCGTCTTGGTCTGCATTGGCGCAGGCTGATTCCCGTGAAGCGGCGACCGTGGAACAGTCGGGCGGCGATGCTGTTCATGGGCACCGCGCTCCTGGCGGCCTGCGTCCGCCGTGCCCCCGGTGACTGCCGCGAGGACGTCGACTGTGCGCCTGGGTTCGACTGCGTGGCGCGGACCTGCGCGAAGCGCGAGCGCCTCCGGTTTGGCGCGGGCGGGGCAGCGCCTGCACCCTCACCGCCTCCGCCCGCGCCGCCATCACCCGCCGTCGAAGACACGCCGGCGATCGTGAATGGGCAGCCCGCTGGGCGGCCGGCATCGCGCCAGCCCGCCCCGGACCCGAGACACCCTGCACCGCGCCCGGCAGCCGAGCCCGCAGCGCCTCCTTCACCGTCGCCTGCGCCCGAGCCGCTGCCCGCCTGGAAGCAACGCCTCAAGAACAGCTGAGGCTGGACGGAATGGGCCTCGGACCTCCGGCCTCGGATCTCCGGGAGAAGCGACGGCCCGTGCGTGGTCCCTGACACCTCTCAACTCGTGGCAGCCCCGAGGTCCGAGGCCTGTCGATCCACCGCCACCGCCACCGCACCGCTGCCCCCACGCACCCCCGCGCGCCTCAGGGAAGCGCGCAGGCTGGCGCCACGCCCGGGCGCGCGGTCAGAGCTGTCTTCAGCGCGGAGATGGAGCCGGCGTTGAGCGCGTCGCCCGCGAAGACGACTTCCTCGGCGCCATTGAAGACGACGATGGCGGGGATCCGGCGCTGGCCCATGGCGTCCGCGAGCTCGAAGCGCTCGTCCGTGAACTGAGGAAACGTGATCGCGTTGCGGCGCACGAAGGCCGCAATCACGTCCGGGGCCTCACCGACCGCCACGCCCACCACCGCCCCGCCGCACGTCCGGGCAGCGCGCGACAATCGCTCCAGCTCGGGCTGCTCCCTGACGCAGGGCTCGCACCAAGGAGCCCAGAAGCTGACGAGCGTCGGCCGCCGCTCGAGCACCACCGACAGCGGCGTCGTGGCTCCTGCGAGCCCGCGCACGGCGACCGAGCGAAAATCTCGATGCGCCTGGGTGGGCGCGGCGGGCCCCGGCGCGGACCGACCGCGAGCGCAACTCCCGAGGCCTGAAGCGCCCACGGCGACCGCGATTAGAACAGCAACCCGAAGCCACATGTCGCGATGTCCACCGTCAAGTCATTTGAGCGAAAGTAGTGCTCGTAGCCGAGATCGAGGTGCAGGTCGCGAAGGCGCCCCGCCAGCTCGAAGTCCCATGATATCGCCCCACCCACGGTCTGAGCCACGAAGTGTGCGAGATCGCTGTCCGCGGTCCGGTATCCCGTGAGCGTGGGATCGGCGGCCGTGGTGAAGAAACGCACCGCGGTCTGCCGGTGAACCCGATATTCGGCCCGCAGGTGCAACCCGCGAAACAGGCGCTGAATCAGGTTCACCTCGACGGTGTGGGCGTAGGCGCTCCAGTCGTCGAGATAGGCGCGATAGTAGACCTTGAGCGCCCCGTTCCAGGGCAACCACTCGGCCACCCGCAGGGCCAGCGCGTGGCGAAGCCGCTGCCTCGGCAGCCGCTCCTCGCCGCGCGTTCCGTCGGCCAACAGCACGCTCGACCACGTGTTGCCGAGCGTCCCCACTTGAATCGTGCCGCCGTAAGACAGGACAGCGATCGTGAAGGGCGAAAGCACTTGCGTGACGCTGACGTTCAGGTTCGTGGTGGAACGATTGGCGCGTCCGTTGCGACTGCCATCGAGCTGAAACCGATCGAACCAGTCGACGATCTGGTTCACGCTCGCGCCCACGACCGTGTTGTCTTCGGCGAAGGAGCGCGTCGCTCCGAGGCCGTAGCTCCACGATTCGAACGGCTCCTCGAGGTGAAACGCAGCACGAAACGACACCTCGGTCGCACGATCCCAGCGATAGGTGGTGAGCGTGTCGAAGGTCCCCGCCGTGTTTCGCCGCGACGCGGTCGTCACGGCGTCGGGCGGCTGCGTCCCCACGGGCAGGCCGTACACCGAGTGGTCGGGCGACGCGGCGGTGATCACGTCGATCGGCACCCACAGGCGCTCGGTCACGCGCTCTCCGATCCGGGCGACGACCTCGGCCTGCGGCTGCTCCACCGTCAGTTGCTCAGATCCGGGCTGCCCGGCGGGTCCTGCCGCCGATTGGTAGCCGACGCCCTTTTGATCGTAGTGAGTGAACCGAAGTCGCACTGACTCAATCTCGTAGGGAGGCGCCAGCGCCACCAACAACGTCACCAAGGCGACTACTGGCATGCGCAACCGCCGCCGGCCGGCGTCCCGTCTCCCCCTGCCGCCGCCTCGCGCGTCGTGTAGAACTTCTGGCGCTTGTGCGCCTCCAGTCCGTCGTCATCGAAGCGCATCATCGAGTCCGCGAGACGCTTGCGGCGATTCTGGGGCACGACGACGCAGCCGCTTGCCAGCGCGAACACGAGCCCGAAGCAGAACAGGCGTCGCATCAGGTCGGGTCCCTCACGGCCCCCGCGACGCCGGGCCCACGACAAAGCTGTCGACCACGCCGCCGGCCCCCAGGAAGAACGAGGCGGTCAGCATGAACCCGAAGGGGAGGCGTTTGTGGTTTCCAATCGAGGGGTCGAACGGATCTTGCGCCGACATGGCTATGAGCGTCCCAGCCGAGGCAGCCGCCGCGGCCAGCCCAAACACCAGCGCGCGGCGCCACCGCCCGGCGATGCCATGCGAAACCCAGGGGGCCGCGGCGAAGCCCGCGACGATCACCGCGATTCCATCCCGCTGCAGCGCACGGTTGCTGTCGTGTGAGACGAGGACGCTGCCCACGACGAGCGGCACGAACGCGGTGAGCGCACCCGCGAGCGGCGCCGCCACCGCCCGCGTCTCCGTCGCCTCGGCCATCTCGTCGGCGCGCGCCGGGGGCGCCTTCATCGAAAGCGCGCCGAACGCCGTCGCGCACGCGCACCCGAACGCGATCGCCCGAAGGCGAGGTCGAGCGCTGGAGGAGGGCCGAACGTAGAACGGGGACGCCACGGAAAACGCCGCGACGTTAACACGCCAACATGTCCCCGGCCGCAGCCGCCGCCTCCACCCTCGCTCGAAATGCGGCGAATCCGCCCACGATGATCGCGGCGCGCGCGCCGCGAACCAGATCCAGGTAGTGCCGGAGGTTGTGGACCGTCGCCAGCCGGTAGTAGAGCAGCTCCTTGGCGCGAAAAAGATGCGCCAGGTAGGCACGGCTGTAGGTCGCGCAGCACTCGCACGGACAGCCGGCCTGCACCGGGCCGGCATCGGTGCGATAGCGAGCATTCGCGATGTTGAGCCGTCCTCCGGTCACGAACAGCTGTCCATTGCGCGCGTTGCGGGTGGGCATCACGCAATCGAACATGTCGATGCCGGCCGCGATCCCGGCGAGGAGATCGACCGGCGAGCCCACGCCCATCAGGTAGCGGGGCGCCGCCGCGGGCATCTCAGGCGCGATCGCCGTCACGACCTCGTGCATGACCGCCGGCGCCTCGCCCACGCTGAGGCCTCCGATGGCGAAGCCGTCGAACGGAAACGCCGCGATCTCGGACAGGTGCGCGCGCCGACGCGTGATGTCCACGCCGCCCTGCACGATGCCAAACCGCAGCTGTCCCGGCGGGCGGGGGGAAGCCAAACACCGACGCGCCCACCGCGTGGTCCGCTCCATCGCCGCCTCGATCGCTTCCGCGGGCGCGTCGGAGGGGGGACACTCGTCGAACGCCATCGCGATGTCGCTGCCCAGCTTGGCCTGGATCTCCATCGCTCGTTCCGGCGTCAGGCGTTCGAGGGCTCCGTCGAGGTGCGAGCGAAACGTGACACCGTCCTCGTCCACCGTGCGACGCTCGCGCAGGCTGAACACCTGGAATCCGCCGGAGTCCGTCAGGATTGCCCGGGGCCAGGCCATGAAGCGATGCAGCCCCCCCAGTGCCGCCACCGCGTCCGCCCCCGGGCGCAGCGCCAGATGGTACGTGTTGCCCAGGATGATCTCCGCGCCGAGCGCGCCGACGTCCGCGCTCGACAGGGCCTTCACGGTGGCCTGGGTGCCCACCGGCATGAACACGGGCGTCGCCACCGGGCCGTGGGCCGTGTCGAGGACGCCGGCGCGCGCCGCACCATCCGACGCCAGCAAACGAAACGGTGGCGTCATCGCGTGCCCCGAATGAACATCGCGTCGCCGTAGCTGTAGAACCGAAAATTCTCGCGGATGGCCCGCTCATACGCGGCCAGCACCCGCGCCCGCCCCGCGAAAGCCGCCACCAACATGAGCAGCGTCGACCGAGGGAGGTGGAAGTTGGTGACCAGATCGGTGACGACCTGAAATTCAGCCCCCGGCTCCAGGAACAGGTCGGTGCGACCCGCTCCAGCCCGCACCACGCCCGCGCCCGCGCGAGCGGCCGCTTCCAGCGTTCGCACGACCGTGGTTCCCACGGCCACGATCGCGCGTCGTGAACGCCGCGCGGTCTCGATTGCCGTCGCCGTCGTCTCGGGGATCGCATACGCCTCCATCTCCATGACGTGGTCGGCGGTGTCCTCGGCGGTCACAGGTCGAAACGTTCCCGGGCCGACATGGAGGGTCAACGGCGCGAGCTCGTGGCCCTCCGCGCGCAGATGGTCCAACAACGTGTCGGTGAAGTGAAGTCCCGCCGTCGGCGCCGCGACCGCCCCCGGCGCGGACGCATAGACCGTCTGATAGCGTTCGCGATCATCGCTCGGGGCGGTCGGGTCGGACGGCACCCGCGCCTCCTCGCGCGCGGCCAGGATGTAGGGCGGGACTGGAATCTCCCCGACCCGATCGATCAAGCCGGCCACGGCCTCACCGTCCGGAGCCGACAACCTCACGCGTACCGCCCCGCGGACACCGCGTGACACCACGACGGCCCGCAAATTTTGCGGCAACTCGATCTCGACCCCGGGCCCGGACCGCCCCAACCCGCGCGCGAGCGCATTCCACTCCTCGACGCCCCCCGCCGCATGGTCGACCTCGTCGATCCGGCTCAGCAGCAACAGCTCGACCTGGGCCCCGGTGGCCTTTCGGCCGCGGAGCCGGGCGGGCACCACCCGCGTTTCGTTGAGGACAAGCAGCGATCTCGGGGGGAGAAACTCCCCCAATTTGCTGAAATTACTTACGCTTATCTCATCTGTCGTGCGACCCATCACGAGCAGCGCAGAGGCGTCGCGTCGCGGCAGCGGGTAGGCCGCGATTCTGCCCGGCGGCAGAAAATAGTCGAACTCTGATACTTTCATCGGTGTTCTTCGACTACAATGACGGTGAAAGTCCTACATGACGATCTTGAAAACACTGTGCCGAACCGAAGCCGAGTTTTTCGACCGCTATCTCAGCGACCTGCCGGGTGGAGGTCTGTTCATACCTACACGTATGCCTCTCGCCGTTGGGGAGCCGGTGGTTGTTTCCGTCCGGGTGGGCCTCCGCGCCGATCCGGTCCTGCTCCGTGGCTCGGTGGCCTGGCGCAGACCCGGCAAGCACAGCACGAAGACCAAGGCCGGCATCGGGGTCGAGTTCCTCTCGTCCGAACGCCATGGGCGCGACTATCTCGTCGCCTTGGCGCGTGGTGACGCGTCGATCGCTTCGGCCCGTCGCCATCAACGGCTGCCCATCGACCTGCCCGTCCATTGGCTCGTTCCCGGCTCGGTCGAGGACCGGCCCGGGGTCTTGCGCGACATCGGCCGTGGCGGAGCGTTCGTGAAGACGAACGAGCTCGTCAGCGGGACCGACGTGATCCTGAAGGTCACGCCGCCAGGCGCCGAGATCGAGATGCCCGTGTCTGCGCGCATCGCGTGGGTGGCCCCCGGCGAGGAAGCTGGCTTCGGTGTTTACTGGCGAGCCCGCGACGCGGGTGGTACCCGGCGCATCAAGGAGCTCGTTCGGCGCATGGAAGATCTCGCCGAAGAGAGCCTGGCCATCCCCTCGCCGCTCGGAACCTGACACGAACGGCCCGGCGCGTTTCGATCCGAGCTCGGCAGTCGACAACCGATCAGTCGACATCGAGCGCGTACAGGGTGCCGCCGTTCGAGAGGACGTAGAGCCGCTGGCGGGTGGCGTCGAGCGTCGCGCTGGCACAGATGCCTTCGCCCGGATTGAAGATCTCCAGCAGATCCCCGTCGCGGGCGTCCACGACAAACAAGCCACCCCGGCTGCCCGAGAAGATCAAATAGTGACCGAGGGCGAGCGGCGCGGTCAGATCGCCGGCCTCCGCGAGCCCCTGCCGCCAGAGGATCTGTCCCGCCGACGAGACGGCGTGGAGACCCTGGCGGGGAGCGGCGAAGAACAAGCGCCCCTCGATGAGGCTCATCGGGCCCGCACCTTCGGCGGGGAGGCGCCAGCGAACCGCGCCGTCCTTCATGTCGAGGGCGTAGACGCCGCCAGAGTAGGACGCGGCGTAAACGGCATCGTCGGCCGCGATCGGGCTCGAGTCCACATCGACGAATTGGTCCGAGGTCGCGGCGAGCGACTTGGCCCAGATCACTTCGCCCGTCACCGCCTGGAGCGAAACCAGATATCCGTCGGCGAAGCCGGCGAAGAGCTGGCTGCCTCGCAAGCGAGGGGCGGAGTACCCGTGAATGGTGAACCCGTCAGGCGTCTCGCGCTCGTACTGCCAGCGCCACTTGCCGGTTGTCGCATCCAACGCCACCACCCGATCGGCGGCGGTCGCGAAATACACGTCATCTCCCCCCACCTCGGCCCCGCGCTCGATGGCCCCCTTCGCGCTGTACTTGAATCGGACACCGCCGGTGTTCGCGTCTACCGCGTAGAAGGAGCCGTCGTCCGCACCGACGTAGACCTGTCCACGCTTGGCGTCGAAGCGCGCGTCGCTGTCCACGCCGCCCGACACGGGCGTTGCCCAATCAAGATGGCCGTCGGACAGGCGCACGCCCACGATTGAGCCGTCTCGCGAGCCGATGACCAGGCGATCCCCCGCCAGCGCGCCGGAGGCGCACTCCTCGGGCTGAGGCTGGAACAACTTGCGGGCGTGAATCTCAGTCCGCCAGCGCACGTGGACGATGCCGGCGGGACCGCCTCGCTCCTTCACGGGCTCGGATTCGCGCGTCGTGACGGAGGCGCAAGACGCGAGCGCGGCGAGCAGCCACAACAGGGGGCGGGAAGGTCCGGACGGAGGCGGGCCCACCGTGGCTCGGGGCGGCCGCGGACGAATCACTGCGCCTCGAGCACAGCGAGGCGATCGGTGATCTCGTCGTGCAAGAGGGAGTCGGGCATCTTCTCCAGAACCTCTTTGTAGAGCTTCAACGCCCCGGACTTGTCTCCCTTGCGCTCCGTCAGGCGCGCCTTCTGATAGATGGCCCGATCGCGATAGAATCCGCCGAAGGCCTTCGCGTCCTCGTCGAGCGCAGCGAAGGCCGCCGCGGCCTTGTCGAGCTCCCCCTTGCCTTCGAAGGCATATCCCTTGCCCTCGTCGGCCAGGAAACGTAGCCGCACGTCGAGCTTCGCCGCCACCGCGGCGTCGAAGGCGGCGATGGCATCATCGAAGCGTCCCGCGTCGAGGAGCTGGCTGCCCTTGATGACCAGGGCCTCGTCCTTCAGGTCGGTCGCGCCGTACTTCGAGAGAAACTCGTCGAGCTGCTTGAGGACGGCGGTCTGCCGAAGGGCGGCGGTCTTGAAGCGGGGAGCGTCGTCCGACGGATCCTTGGCCACGGTCGCGGTTCCGGAATCCAGGTCCGCCGTCGCGGTTCTCTCGATCAGCGCGAACGCGGTCGAGGCGGCGAGCTTCTTGTCATCGTCGAGCTTCTGAAAGAACAGCGCGGCGGTCACCACGCCCAGCAGCGCGCCCAGCCCGGCGAGCAGCGGCTTGCGGCGGGGGCCGAGCACGGCCGAAGCCCGATTCCAGGCGTGGGTCCAGAAATCCACGAATTGATCGGGGCGCTTCAGTTCCTTGACGAGGTTTTTCTTGGCCACGGCGAGCGATCGCAATAGCAGAGGGGGCCCAAGCGGTCAACGTGCCCGGGCGAGGAGGCGACTCGGTCGTGTGGTAAGGAGGAGCGGCGTGCGAACGCATCCATGATCCGGTTGGTTGTCAATGCCGAGTCGTTCGGCGCGTCCGCGGCCAGCAATCAGCGCATCCTGGACGCGCACCATCAGGGCATCGTGACGAGCACGTCCGTCCTGGGCAACTGCGACGACCTGCCCGGAGCCACCGCCTCTCTCCGTCAGGCACCGCGCCTCGGCGTGGGTATCGCCCTGGCCCTCATCGGTGGCCGACCCCTGCGCGGCGCCGCCGTCCCGACCCTGGCGACGGCGACGGGTGGGCTGCGCGAGCGGGCCATCGATTTCGCGCGCGACTGGTACAAGGGGGACGTCGCCGCCCGCGACGTCGAGCAAGAGCTCGAGGCGCAGATCGTCCGAGCTGGCGACGCTGGCCTCGCGGTCGATCACCTCTCGACGGTGGGCCACGTCGGATTTCTCCCGGCCATCGGCGAGATCGTGGAGCGGCTGGCGCGGCGGTTTGGCATCGCCGGTATCCGCACCACGGTCGAGCCGGCCGGGCTGGGTTGGATCGCGGATCCACGCCGCGGCGCCGAGACCGCCCTGCTCGCCGGACTGGCCTGGCTCACGCGCCGCCGCCTGGGGGCGCTCCGGCATGGACCGATAACCTGGGGCTATCTCGAGTCAGGCAGGCTCGACGTGGTGCGCATCCTCGAGATCATCGGCCAGCTGGCCCCGGGTTCGCACGAGCTCATCACCAACCCGGGCACGGCAAGCGGCCAGACAGGCGGGGACGACGAGCTCGCGGCGTTGACGTCACCCAGGACGAGGACGGCGGTGGAGGGCCGCGGTATCGTCCTCTGCCGATGGCGCGACTTGTTTTGAACCGCTTCCCGACCTGCGGCTGTTCGCGCGCCGGCCTGGGCCTCGTTGCCCTCGCGGGCGCCCTCGCCTGCGCGACCACCGGCGGCGCCGGTCAGGGACAGTACCCGCAGCGATCGTCGGGCTGCGACATCGCGCTGTCCTATACGGCGGTGCCGGCGGCAACCGTCTGGGACGATCTGGGCATCGCGGAGATCGCCTGCCACGTGAGCAGCCCCATCACCGAATGCCTCCGCTTGCTCAGGGCGGAAGGCTGTCGCCTGGGCGGGGACATGATCTACAACGTGCCTCGCAGCCCCTTGCGCCCCAACGATCAGGTGATGGTCTTCCGGGGGCAAGTCGCGCACACCCGCGCGGGCCGGCCACCGCCCACCCGGGGAGAGGACCCCGAGCTTCCGCCGCCCGCGTCCGCGGCCGAAGCGGCCGGGCCGGTCGTGCCCTTGACTGGCCCCGCCGCCCCCAAACCACCATCAGGCGCCCCGTGAAGCCGCGATGAAGCCGCCGCGGTTCCTGCTGGCCGTGGATCTCGACGGAACGCTCTTGCGCGACGACAAGACGGTCGCCGATGTCGACGCGCACGCGATCCGCACCGCCCACGCTCACGGGATTGCGGTGACCATCGCGACCGGCCGATTGACCACGGGTGCCCTGCCGACGGCGCGGGCGCTGGGGCTGACCATGCCGCTCATCTGCGCGGACGGGGGGCTGCTGGTGGACTGCGCCAGCGGGGCCGCGCTAGAGCGACGGTCGATAGCCACCGCGCACGCCCGCGGGGCGCTGGCGGTTCTCGAGGCGCAGGGGCTCGTGCCGTTCGTGTTTCTAGCGGACGCGATTCACTGCGACGCCGCCGGCGAACGTTACCGGGCCCTGGTGGACACATGGTCGCGTGAGCTGGTGGTTCATGCTCACCTCGGCGAGGCGGAGGCATGGAAGCAGCCCGAGGGCGTCGCGGTGACCGTGGGCGTTGGCCCTCGCGAGAACGTCGAGCGCGCGTCCGCCGATCTTCGGCGGGATCACGCCGCGACGCTGGACACCGTGCATTTCGGGATGGGCGGCCTGTCGACGTGGGCCGTCCGCTCGTTGCCCCGCGGCTGTAACAAGGGGGACATGCTGGCGCGGCTGGCGGCCCGACTCGACGTCCCGCGCGAGCGCGTGGCGGCGGTGGGGGACTGGTTGAACGACCTCGGGATGTTTCAATACGCGCGGCGGTCGTTCGCCATGGGACAGGCACCCGAGGTGGTCCTCCGGGCCGCGACCGATCGGGTCCGCTCGACGTCGGCCACCGGGGGAGGCGTCGCCGAGGCGATCGCGGCGCTTCGCGCTAGCCCAGAGGGCTGAGTTCTTGTGCGGCCAGGAAGATTCGAACTTCCGACCCCAGGTTTCGTAGACCTGTGCTCTATCCAGCTGAGCTATGGCCGCAAGAGGGACGGACACGTATGCCGTGTGTCGAAAGCGACGTCAAGACTCGGCCCGTGGAAAGGTGATTTCTTGGAGTGCCCCCGGGCCAGCCGCTCAATTTTGGAGGAGAGGGAGGGATTCGAACCCTCGATACAGCTTTTGGGCCGTATAACGGTTTAGCAAACCGCCGCCTTCGGCCTCTCGGCCACCTCTCCAGGTACTTCTCTTTCGACTTCTTGGTCGCCCCTTCCGTAACACGGCCCGGCGGCGAACGCCAACGCGACGGCTATGATAGAAGCTCACGGGACGGCCGGAGAGGTGGCCGAGCGGTTTAAGGCAGTAGTCTTGAAAACTACCGTGCGAAAGCACCGGGGGTTCGAATCCCCCCCTCTCCTCATCAAGCTTCGAATGCAGCCGATGGCCACCAACTGGCGGCGGGCCGCGGCCGTGGTCGCGCTGCTCGGCGCGGGCGCCCCCGCATGGGCCACGCCCGGCCCCTCCGACGGGCAAGGGCCTCCCAGGATAGGCGCGGCGCGTCCGGCGCTGGAGCTGGAAACACGCGACGGCAACTTGCTAACAGATGCCCGCGTCGCCGGGCGTCCCCTCGTCGTCGATTTCTTCGCGACGTGGTGCGTCCCCTGTCGCAACGCCCTGCGGGATCTCACCGCCGCCCGTCAAGCCGCTGGCTCCGACGCGCTCTTCGTCCTCGTCGATCTCGGGGAGTCGCCCGAAGCCGTCGCCCGCTGGGCGGCCGAGGCGCCGGTGCCACCCCAGGCGCTCGTCGCCCTGGACGCGCAGGGGGTCGCCGCCCGGCGCTGGGGCGCGAACCGCCTGCCCAGCACCTTTGTCATCGACGCCGCCGGCGTCGTCCGGCACATCAACCGGGGATGGGGACCCGGGTACCGCGAACGCCTGACGCGATGGCTCCGCGACGTTGCGGGGCGAGGCGAGCCGAAGCCGGGGCCACCACCGCCCGGGAGGTGAGGCGACCACGCAGTCGCCTTGGTTGGTCAGTGCTCCGTACCCGCGGGCGGAACCGGCGGTGCCTGCGGGACGGTGCCGGCCGTCGAATCTGGATCCCCCACGGACGCCGGCGGCACCGCGCTGGCGACGGGAATGCGAGGCTCATCGCGCCGGTCCCGATCGGTGCGTCGTTCCACGGGGACCCGCCAGTCCACGGGCTCGGAAGGTTGCTTGAGAAAGTCATCGGGGTTCGGCAACACCAGGGCCGCACGGAGCACCTCGTCCATGTGCTCGACCGAGCAGATCCGGATCGCCTTCAGCACCTTCCTGGGCAGATCGCGCAGATCCTTGGCGTTCTCGCGCGGCATGATCACGGTGGTGATGCCGGCGCGGTGAGCCGCGAGGATCTTCTCCTTCAGTCCGCCGATCGGCAGCACGCGGCCCCGCAGCGTGATCTCGCCCGTCATGGCCACGCCCCGCTTCACGGGCACCCGCAGCAGCGCCGAGACCAACCCCGTGCACATCGTGATCCCCGCCGACGGCCCGTCCTTCGGAATCGCGCCCTCGGGAAGGTGAACGTGAATGTCGGCGCGAGAATAGAAATCTCGTTCGAGCCCGAGTGACGGCGCGCGCGACCGCACATAGCTCATCGCCGCCTGCGCCGACTCCTGCATGACGTCGCCCAGCTTGCCCGTCAGCACCATCTTCCCCTTGCCCGCGACGATGGAGACCTCGGTTTGCAGGATGTCGCCACCGTACATCGTCACGGCCAAGCCGTTGACGAGGCCGATCTCGTCCTCGCCGCCCTGCTTCCCGTGCCGGAAGCGGTGCGGTCCCAGATAGCGGGGCAGCCGCTTCGGGGTCACCTTCCACAGCGTCTGCCGTGACGTCGAGTCCTGAGACCTTTGCGCGACCACCTCGCGGGCGATCTTCCGGCAAACCGTGGCGATCTCGCGCTCCAGGTTCCGAACGCCGGCCTCCTTCGTGTAGGAGTGGATGACCTCCCGCAAGGTGTCCTCAGGCATCTCCAGCGTCACCGTCTCGATGCCGTGGTCACGCACTTGCTTCGGCACCAGGTAGCGCTCGGCGATGGAGATCTTCTCGAACTCCGTGTACCCGGGCAGCTGGATGATCTCCATCCGATCCTGCAGCGGGATGGGAATGCCGGACATCGTGTTCGCCGTGCAGACGAACATCACGTCCGAAAGGTCGTAGTCCATGTCCAGATAGTGATCGTTGAAGGTCGCGTTCTGCTCGGGGTCGAGGACCTCCAGCAAGGCCGCCGACGGATCCCCACGAAAGTCGGTGGACATCTTGTCCACCTCGTCCAGCAGGAACACCGGGTTCTGCGTGCCCGCCTTCTTGAGGGACTGGATGATCTTCCCGGGCAGCGCGCCGATATACGTGCGGCGGTGGCCGCGGATTTCGGCCTCGTCGCGCACGCCGCCGAGCGACAACCGCACGAAGTTTCGGCCGGTGGCCTTGGCGATGGAACGGGCCAGGGACGTCTTGCCCACCCCGGGCGGACCGACCAGACACAGGATCGGCCCCTTCAGCTTCTTCACGAGGGCCTGAACCGCCAGGTACTCGAGGATACGCTCCTTGACCTTGCGCAGGCCGTAGTGATCCTCGTCCAGGATGCGCTCGGCCTCCACGACGTCCATCTTGTCCTGAGTCTTGTCGCCCCAGGGTAGCCCCAGCACCCAATCGACGTAGTTGCGCACCACGGCGGCCTCGGCCGACATCGGCGCCATCATCTTCAGCTTCTTGAGCTCCTTCTTGACCTTCCCCTGCGCCTCCTTCGACAGGCTCTTCTGCTTCGCGCGCTCCTCCAGCTCGCCGATCTCGTTCTTGAACTCGTCGCGATCCCCGAGCTCCTTCTGGATCGCGTGCATCTGCTCGTTGAGGTAGTACTCCTTCTGGGTCTTCTCCATCTGCTTCTTGACGCGCGTGCGGATCTTGCGCTCGACCTGCAGGATCTCGATCTCCGCCTTCATCAGCTCGTAGAGGCGCGCGAGCCGCTCGGAGGGGCGGTCCATCTCGAGGATCGCCTGCTTGTCGGCGAGCTTCAGCTGGAGCTGGCCGACGATGGTGTCGGCGAGCTGGCCCGGCTCGTCGACGGTCTGGACCGAGATGAGGATCTCGGGGGCGATGCGCTTGTTCAGCTTGACGTAGCTGTCGAACGTGGCGTGGACCTCACGGACCAGCGCCTCGACCTCGACCGACTTCTCCTCGGCGTCGGCGCGTTCGGTGATCTCGACGACGAAGAACTCCTCGCTCTGCACGAACCGTTCGATGGCGGCGCGGCGCTTGCCCTCGACCAGCACCTTCACCGTGCCGTCGGGGAGCCGAAGCATCTGGATGATGGTGGCGATGGTTCCGACCGTGAAGATGTCCTCGGGCACGGGCTCGTTGGTCTTCGCCTTGCGCTGCGCGCTGAGGAGAACCTCGCGGCGCGGGTCCTGACTCATCGCCTGCTCCAGGGCGCTGATGGACCTTTCTCGCCCCACGAAGAGCGGAACCACCATGTGCGGAAAGACGACGATGTCCCGCAAGGGAAGCAGGGGGACGGTGCGCAGAGAACCAGCGGGGCGACCTTCGGACATGTGGGGGATCGTACCAACCTGCGTGTGAGCAAGCCAAAAAGACGTGTGGAGGCCGGGACCGCTGCCCATCGGGTGGTGCCCGTATGACCGGCTCCCCGGTCATAGGTGGAAAATCGGAAACAGGGTCCAGGAAAACACCCTTTAACCATGTAATCATTTGAGTTTTTATTTTCCGGAAACTGGCACATCCCCTGCTGAACCCTCCCCGCGAACGGCCCACATGGGGCCGACAACAACTCTCGGGGGACTCAGATGAAATCGACCGCAATTTCGAAGCTGGTGACGATGGTTTTCGTGGGTGGCTCGCTGCTCCTTGCGGGAGGTCACGCGAAGGCGGGCCTCACGTCCATCAACGGCCTCTCGTCCATCAACGGCCTCTCGTCCATCAACGGCCTCTCGTCCATCAACGGCCTCTCGTCCATCAACGGCCTGGCGACACAGGCGGAGTCCGCGCTCTCGTCGTGCGGCATCGATCCAGCTCGCTCGCTGTCGGCCTCGCTTGCGGATCGCACCACGAAGTAACAGCCTTCCGGTCCCGTGGCTCCGACCCTCGCTCGTCACCGCTGGCAGCTGCTTGCGAGGGCCGTCGGTGCGCTGGGGTTGCTGGCGCTGATAGGGTGGATCGAACAGGGAGCCTTTCGCTCGGAAGCTCCCCGTTCTGTCGTCCAGAACGGCCTGCGGCCCGGCCAACAAGGATCGGGCCGGAGCCTGGACCCCACCGAGCTCATGCTGTGGAAATATGTCGCGTCGTGCGCACTCCGGCCTGACCAAAGCCTCGCGGATCCCAAGAACCCGAGGACGGTGCGCTTCGCCGGTCAACTGGGTTTGGCACCGGAGTGGTTGCAGGGGACCTGTGACGACGCCTGTCGGCAGAAGGTCTCGGCCTGTCTGCTGGCCTTGACGAACAGAACGGGCAAGCACGTCAGGCTCAGCCTGCTCAGCGCCTCCCCCCACATGGACCCCGCCCTTCGACCGGGAGAGACCGACCGGACCTTCCCGCACCAGGAAGGGGTCTTCTTCGGGGACGTGTTCAAGCACAGTGGCTACGTTTGCCACGGACGCGACGCGCGGAAGGCGCCGCAAGCGCAGCGATTCTGCGCCGTCGAGCCCACGAGTTGCAGCGGGCTGTTCTCCTTCGCCGACGCGGGGTCATGCAGCGACGTCTGCACGATGCGCTGTGCACGGCTCGCGGACGGATCCGAGCGCTGCGCCGCGGCCGAATGTCGCGATCCGTACGGACGATCGTGGAACTATCCGCTCACCACCTACTTACGAAACAGCGTCGAGGCCGGGAACGCGGAGGCGATCGAGGGGGCGACCCCGGACAGCGCCCAGGCCCTGGTCATCCTCCATGACGGTGACCGGGCGACCTATCGCAACATGGACTTCGGGCCTACCGCCTCCCCTCGCCGCATGTTCTCCGCGAGCTTCACCACCGGGAGCCCGGGGCTTCGTCTGGAGATTGCCCTGCTCTCCGGGCGTCAGCTCGGCGCCCTGACCCTGCCGTCCACTCACGGCAAGCCACGAACGGCCGACGTGGTGCTCGCCGCGGACGACCTCAGCGATCGACAGGACCTGCTGGTTCGATTCCGGGCACCCGAATCACGGACCACCTCCCCGCTCGGGAAGATCGACACCATCGAGATTCGCTGATGCCCGCTGCTAGAACGCGGTCTGGCCTGGACCCGTGTCAGTGCGCCCGTTGCGATCTCCGGCGCCGCGTTGATCGGCGCGCGCAGTGTCGCGCTCGTGATCGGGGACGACATCCACGACCATCGGCTCGTCGGCGGCCGTATTCCCGGAGGCGGTCTCCTCGGCCCCAATCACGTTCACGGTGATCGGTTGGTAGCTGTCCTTCAGGTCCGCCACGTCGTCGAGGGCTCCGGAGGACGGCACCGCGTAGGCCGACAGCGCGAGCAGCGACAGCCCGCCAAAGTTGAGCGCAATCGTCCAGTACATCATCGACCCCACCATCAAGACCGGAATCCACAAGATCCACTTGCGCATGGTCTGCTCCCTCCTTGAATGCTGCCGTCTCCGGGAGCTCACGATCGCTCCCCAGCCGCCACGGCGGCGCCCTTCTGGTACATCAAGATGGGCTGGGCGCCCTTCTGGATCGTCTCCTCGTTGATGACGACCTCGCGTATGGTGCTGCCCACCGACGGCACCTCGAACATGATGTCCATCATGGCCTGTTCCAGGATGGCGCGGAGGCCGCGGGCGCCGGACTTGTGCTTCGTCGCCTCTTCCGCGATCGCGGACATCGCCCCCTTCGTGAACCGCAGCTTCACGCCGTCCATGTCGAACAGCTTCTGATACTGCTTGATCAAGGCGTTCTTGGGCTTTGTGAGGATGTCTATCAGGGCGGGCTCATCCAGCTCGTGCAAGGGCGCGATCACCGGCAAACGTCCGACGAACTCGGGGATCATGCCGTACTTCAAGAGATCCTCGGGCTGCACCTCGCGCAAGAGATCCCACACCCGTCGCTCCTTCTTCGACGTAATCTTGGCGCCGAACCCGATCTGCTTTTGTCCCACCCGCTGCTCGATGATCTCCTCCAACCCGACGAACGCGCCCCCGCAGATGAACAGGATATTCGTGGTGTCGACCTGAAGGAACTCCTGCTGGGGGTGCTTGCGCCCCCCCTTGGGCGGGACATTGCACACCGTACCCTCGAGGATCTTCAGCAGCGCCTGCTGAACCCCCTCGCCCGACACGTCGCGGGTGATGGACGGGTTCTCGCCCTTGCGCGCGATCTTGTCGATCTCATCGATGTAGACAATCCCGCGCTGCGCCTTCTCGATGTCGTGGTCGGCGTTCTGCAGCAGGTTGACGATGATGTTCTCGACGTCCTCGCCCACGTAACCTGCCTCGGTCAGGTTCGTGGCGTCGGCGATCGCGAACGGCACGTTCAGGATCTTCGCCAGGGTCTGCGCCAGCAGGGTCTTTCCGCACCCGGTGGGTCCGAGCAGCAGGATGTTGGACTTGCCGAGCTCGACGTCTTCGCCCCCCACCTTCGCGTCGATGCGCTTGTAGTGGTTGTGAATGGCCACCGCCAGGATCTTCTTCGCGCGGTCCTGGCCGATGACGTAGTCGTCCAGCACGTTCTTGATGTCGGCGGGCTTGGGGACCGGCGCCAGACCGAAGTTCTCGGACTCCTTCTCGATCTCCTCGGCGATGATGTCGTTGCAGAGGCCGATGCACTCGTCGCAGATGTAGACGGTCGGTCCCGCGATCAGCTTCTTGACCTCCCGCTGGCTCTTTCCGCAGAACGAGCAGGACAGGTTCCCGTGATCATCGCGCTTCCGGTCGCTCGGCACGTCGGAAAATGTACCACGCGTCCCCGGGCAGGGCACGCGGAAGAATGCGCGCCGCGCGCGGGGCCTCTACTTGCTGGAATTCGGCAGGACGGGCTTTTGAACCAGCACCTCGTCGATGAGACCGTACTCCTTGGCCTCGATCGCGCTCATGAAATAGTCCCGCTCCGTATCGCTCTTGATCCGCTCCATGGGCTGGCCGGTGTGCTTGACCAGCAGCTCGTTCAGCTTGTCGCGGGTTCGCAGGATCTCCTTGGCGTGGATGTCGATGTCGGTCGCCTGGCCCTGAAACCCACCGAGCGGCTGGTGAATCAGGATCCGCGCGTGGGGCAACGAGTAGCGCTTGCCCTTCGCGCCCGCGGCCAGCAGGAACGCCCCCATCGAGGCCGCCTGGCCCATGCAGAAGGTCGCTACGCTCGGCCGCACGTACTGCATGGTGTCGTAGATCGCCATCCCGGCCGTCACCAGCCCGCCGGGCGAGTTGATGTACAACATGATGTCCTTGTCCGGATCCTCGCTCTCGAGGAACAGCAACTGGGCGATGACGATGTTCGCCACCTGATCGTCGACCGCGGTTCCGAGGAAGATGATGCGGTCCTTGAGCAGGCGCGAGAAGATGTCCCAGCCACGCTCGCCCCGGTGGGTCTGCTCGATGACGGTGGGGATGATGAAGTTCCGGATCGGCGGCGCGAGCGCGTCGATGTCGAGTGGGTGGGTGCGGCGGGAATCGGTCATCGGTCCCTCTTTTTCTTGCCTTCGACGGCGGCCTCGGCAGGTGTGAGGATGAGTCGATCGGGATCCTCGTCGGTGATTTTAGCCTGCGAGATCAGCATATCAAGGGTCTTCTGTTCGAGGAGTTGCTGGCGGAGGCCAGCCAAGTGGCCTTCGCGCTCGAGATCGGCGCGAAGCTTCTTCGCATTCTCCTGGCGCGCCGCCGCGAGCTCGCCGATACGCTTCTGCAGGTCGGCGTCGCTGACCGTGATCCCCTCGCGCTCGGCGATGGCTTGCAGGAGGATCGTCCCCCGCGCCTCCGCCTCTGCCTCGCCGTGAAACTCCTGCTTCATCTTCGCGAGATCGATGGCGCCCGCGTCCAGACCAGCCTGGACGTCGATCCCGGCCATCATCAGCTGCTGCAGGGCCCGGTTCACGATCGCGCTCGCGTGGCGGTCCACCAGCGCCGGGGCGATCGGGAACTCGTTGCGCGCGACGATCTCCTTCACCAACTGCGCCCGGAGCTCGGCGTCGATGCGCTTGCCGTCGGACTCCCGTAGCCGGTCGCGGATCTTGTCCTTCAGTCCCTCCAGGGTCTCTGCCTCGCCAGTATCCTTCGCGAACTCATCGTCGAGGGCGCGCTGCTTCTTTTCGCGCGCATCCTTTACCGTCACCCGCAAGCTGACGTTCTGCCCTGCCAGCTCTCGCTGCGGCAGGTCGTCGGGCAGCTTGTACTTGACCTCGAGATCCGTGGCGGTGAGCGACACGCCTTGCAGTTGCTCCGCCAGCCCCGGGAGCGGTCCGCCCACCTTCTCCTCCAGGTCGATGCCCACGCTGTTGCGTTTGATCTTGTGCTCGCCCACGCGGCCGTGCACCTCGACCATCAGCAAATCGGTGGGCGAGGCCACCGTTCGCCCCTCGACCGGCTTGTACTCGGTGAGGCGCTTGCGATACGACTCGACCGCGGCGGTCACCTGCTCCTCGTCCAGCTTGACCGGCCGTCGCTTCAGCTCGACGCCCGCGTAGTCCTTCGGGTCGACCTGGGACTTGACCTCGACCTTTGCGGTGAACTTGAACGGCTCCCCGACCTTGATCTCGATCTTGTCGACCTCGAGCGGCGCCACCGGCTGGATTTGCCGCTCCTCGATCGCCTGCCCGATCGTCGACTCGACCAGCTCCTGCGCGACGTCGTGCTCCACCTTCTGCCGGTACAGCTTCTCGACGACGTGCCGGGGCACCTTGCCGGGGCGAAAGCCTTTCAGGCGCACTTCTCGACGCAGATCGTTGTAGGCCTTGTCCAACTTCGGAGCCACGTCGCTCCAGGGGATCTCGAAATCTACGCGTTTTTCGACCGGTGAGATGTCTTCAATCGTGAGTTGCATGGACGGGCGTACGTCTACCCTTGCCGGGCGCGGCAGGCAAGCGCCCCCCTGGCAGCGACCGCCAGCGCGTCTGCGCAAAGATTGTGGTTGATCTCGGCGTGGGTTGTGGTCAGCATATGCACCCTTCGAGATGCCAACAGGTTCACTCGGGTTCACGCTCGCCGATCGCCTCGGCGCCAAATCGATTCCATGCGCGGTTTCGGGTTGCACCCGTACGTGGATTCAAATGACGGGCAAGTCCGCCAAGCTCGGGGGGCGCACGATCACCGACGAGAGCGATCCCACCGCGCGGATGTGCGACCCGTGCCGGGAGAAGTTCCAGTCGACGAGCGACGTGCAGAGGACCTGCGCCCGCCCGGGGTGTGGCCACACGTTCACCTGGACGGCGAAGGAGCAGATGACCGCCTTCGCCACGCGGCAGCCGCCGCCGGATCGTTTATGCGACGAGGACAGCGCCAAGATGGCGACGCTCTCCAATCGCGAGATCCCCTGCTGCGTGGAGGGTTGCACGCGCAACACCGTCTGGAGCCGCCTGGCCCAGTTGCTCGCGGGCGCGCCCGACGTGGAGACGACGCCCACGCCGACAATGTGCTCCCCGTGCGCGAACGTCTTCGAGAAGTTGAAGGACCGCGCCGTCACGTGCGGAATCCAGGCTTGCAAGAACAAGTGGAACTGGACGCGCGACGAGCAGATTCGTGACTACGCGGCCGGCTTGCCCAACGAGGCCCCGCGCCGGCTGTGCGAGAGCTGCAAGGGCGTCTTCGGCGGCATCACCGATCGCGACGTGCGCTGCCGGACCTCTGGGTGCAAGAACACCTGGCTGTGGCCACGCGAGTCGCAGCTGAACGCCTCCGTCGCGGGCAAGCCCCTGCCGAAGGCCCCGCACCGCATGTGCCAGCGTTGCATCGATGTCTACGCTGGAACGAAGGACGTCGAGCGGCCCTGCCGCCGCCCCGGCTGCAAGCGAACCTGGACCGACAAGCGCGGTGCCCAGCTGGCCCGCGCAGTTCGCGGCAAGACGGGCGATCCGTATCCTCACTATTGCACCGAGTGCGAAAAGGAGGTCGGTGAGCTCGAAGACCGGGAGGTTCCGTGCAAGACGGAGCACTGCCCCGGCTCCTGGACCTGGACCGCCGCCCAGCAGCTGGCGGCGGGCGTCCGGCCCGCGCCCAAGCTCGACCAAGAACACGCCCGTGGTCAGGAGCAGGGGCAAGATCAGGTTCAAGATCAGGTTCAAGATCAGCTTCAAGATCAGCTTCAGGATCAGGCTCGAGACCTCGCCCCAGGCCACGCCGATGGGCATGAAGCCGAGCTCGACGCCGCCGGGAACGGTGCGGAGGCCGCTGCTACGTTTCAGCCGAGCGACCCCGCCCTCGGCGAAGGCGGTGAGGCTGGCGATGAGGCCAGCGAGGAGTCCGCCCCCGGGGCGACGCCAATCGTGGGGGGCGTCGTCAATGCGGTCGGCAGCGCCATCCCCGGGGGAAAACGGCGCCGACGGAAGCGGCGTCGGGAGATTCGTCCGCCCGAGCGTCGCTGCGACGACTGTCTGGCCTTCCTCAAGGATAGAAAGACCCGGGAGATCGCCTGCAGCGGCTGCAGCACCGTCATTCACTGGCCCCCCGAGAGCCAGCTGCAAACGCATCTCGGCAACTGGGGAGAGCCCACTTTGTGTGGCGCCTGCAAGCGCGATCTCACGGAGGCCGCGCGCGTGGCCGAGCGGGAGGCCCTCCGTCATGGCGGCGCCTCGCCTCAGAACCAGACGGCCGACTCGGCCCCGAGTCCGGACACCGCCGCTCGAACCGACGAGTCGGCGCCCCCGGAGACCGCGCCCGCCGAGCCCCCCGCTTCCGTGTCGGGAATCGAAGAAGTCAGCCCCAATTCCGGCGCGCCGTAGCTGCCTCGACTCGCGCGAGGCCCCTCGACCGACGGGCGTTCTTGCCAGTGCGGTGCGCCAGGGGGCGTCAGCCGGGGGGGGTCGCTTCCCGACTCGCCTCGTCGGCGAGCCGCCGGGCCAACGGAAGGTCGGCCGGGAGAAGCTCCATCGAGGGAAGCGCCGCGGGGGCAACCCAGGCGATCTCCGCGACGCTCACGGGGCGCGGCTCGGCGCCTACCAGACGACAGTCGTACACCATCATGTACAAATCGAACGCCGGATACGCGTGAAACACCACATCACTTATCCGACCCACCTCCACCTCGCATCCCAGTTCCTCTCGGACCTCGCGTCCTAGCGCCCGCTGCGGTGACTCGCCCGCCTCGATCTTGCCCCCTGGGAACTCCCAGAGGTCAGGCATCGCCTGGTCGTTGCGCCGGCGGGAGACCAAGAGCAGCCCCCCTCGTCGAATCAGGGCGGCGACCACCAGCAGACGGGGACGAGGCGATGTTTCCATCAGCGTGAGTCCGCCTGGGATTGCCGCGTGGCCAGCGGGTCCGCAGCGGATGCGGCCGCGCGTACGGCCCCCTCCGGGCCCTCGGAGTCCTCGTCCTCGGCGTCGTCGGCGGGCTGCGACGCCTCGTTGTTACGCTCCGCGATCTTCGTCTCGATCAACGACAGCAGCTCATCGGCGCGGAAGGGCTTTCCGATGCACGTCACCCCTCGATCCAAGAATCGGCGCGCCTCCGACGAGAACGCCCCGCCCGTCGAAAAGATGAAGCGCTTGACGATCTCGGGATAGCGGGCCTCCACCTTCGCATAGAGCTCCATGCCCGACATCTCCGGCATCTGAAGGTCGCAAAGGATGGCGTCGAAGTCCGTCTGTTTCTGCAGGACCAGGAGGGCATCGCGGCCCCCCAACGCGGTGACCACCTCGTGCACGTCTCCCAACATGCGACGGTAGGCCTTCAGCAACAAGGGCTCGTCGTCGATCGCCAGCACGCGGCGGCGGCCATAAGCCGGTGGTGCCAGGCTCGGGGTCGCCTCGACGCGAACGCCGGGACGAGAAGGCACCCGGACCCGAAACGTCGTCCCCACGCCCACCCTCGTTTCGACCGTGATCTCGCCGCCCAGCGAACGAATGATCCCGTGCGAGATCGAAAGGCCCAGGCCCGTTCCAACCCCTCTGGGCTTCGTCGTGAAGAATGAATCGAAGATGCGCGGCAACACATCGGGCGGGATGCCGACACCGTTGTCGCTGACCTCGAAGACGATGTCCTCCTTTTCGTCGAAGGTGCGAACCTGAATCCGATTGTCACTGGCGCGCCCCCCGTCGAGAGCCTGCGCGGCGTTCAAGATCAAGTTCAAGAACACTTGCCCGAGCCGAGCCGGGCTCGTCGATACGGTGCGCGTCGCCCTCAAGTCGCGATCGACCCGGGCGCGGTGCCGGAGCTCGTTCTTGAGCAGGCTCAAGGTGGACTCGACGGTGGCGTTCAAGTCGCTCGTCACGCCGCCTTCTTCGTCGGCGTGCGAGAACCACGACAGATCCTTCACGATCCGGTGGATGCGGGCCATCCCCTCCTTCGTCTCTTGCAAGATCCCGGTCACCTCGAACAGCAGATCGTGCAAGTTGCCCCGCAACGCCGGATCGGCGATCGCCTCCATCTGCTCGGCCATGACCCGCACATTTCCCACCAGGGCTTCGATGTTTCCCAGGACGAAGGCCGCGGGATTGTTGATCTCGTGGGCGACCCCCGCCGCGAGCGTCCCGATCGAGGCCAGCTTCTCCGCCTGCAGACGGCGGACCTCCTGCCCGCGCTCCTCGGTCACGTCCCGGATGTAGAGCAATGCCCGCCCGCCGCTCACGGGGTATCCCCGGGCCAGGAACGCCCGCCCGGCGTCGTTCAATCCCCTGTCGCGAATGACGCCGCGAGACAGGGCCTCCGCCGCGAGCGCCTCGATGTCCCGCCGGGACGCCGTCTTGGTCAAGCGTCGGCCCGCCGCGTTCGCCACCACGACCTGTCCGTTCCCCTCCATCAACAGCAACGCCTCGTCGAAGACCTCGAAGGTCTCGCGCAGGGTATCCCGCTCGGCCCGCAGTTGCTCCGCCAGTTGCTCCGCCGTCCGGGTCCGATCGCGAAGTCGGGTCTCGAGCTCGACGCTGTGCCGCCCGACCTCGTCGGCGAGGGTCTTGGCGCGCACCGCCGCCTTGATACGCGCCGCCAGCTCACGCTCCTCGACCGGCTGCGCGAGAAAGTCGTCGGCGCCGGCCTCGAACGCCGCGATACGGGCCTCCGACGGCGCATCGATCGACGTCAGGAAGATGATGGGGACCTGTGCCGTCACTGAATCGGCCCGCAGCCTGCGGCAGATCTCGAAGCCACCCAGCCCCGGTAGCGCCACCTCCAGCAACAGCAGGTCATAGCCCCCACCGCGCATTCTCTCGAGGGCGGACTGCCCATCCGCGACGTCGTCCACGCCGAGCTCCGTCAACGACTCGATCGCCCGCTTGGCGGCCAGGCGTTTCTCGTCGTTGTCATCCGCGAGCAGGATGCGTCCCATAGTCCCCACAGCGCCAAGGTCTTAGTTAGATATAATTGGCGCTCGGCGATCATCTTTCCTTTGCGAAAATAAATCAACCCCGAAACGGCCGAATTCGCGCGATGGCGCGATCGGGCCGACCGGCGCCAGGCTGGCTGGGGGTGGGGGCTAAGGTCGAAGAATGTCCCGCAAGGTTTCCCGCAGCATCGGAAACCTGAATTCGTAGCCCGATTGCAGGACCCGCGCCGGAGACATGCGCTGTCCGGCGAGCAGCATCTCCTCGGCCATGTCCCCCAACGCGAGCTTCAAGGCGAACGCCGGAACCGCCAGGCGCGCGGACTTGCCGAGGGCCGCTGCCAGGCTGGCGGTGAACTCCGCGTTCGTCACCGGCTCGGGCGCCACCAGGTTCACGGGGCCCGCGAGCTCCTCGCGTGACGCCGCGTGCAGCACGATTCCCACCGCGTCGGCGAGGTGGATCCACGGGAAATATTGCGTGCCGGCTCCCAATCGGGCGCCCAACCCCATGCGAAACGGAAACAGGAGCTTCGACAAGATGCCCCCGTCGCGCCCCAGCACGACCCCGGCCCGCAGGACGACGACGCGCATGCCGAGCGCCTCGGCGCCCCGCGCCGCCGCTTCCCACTCGTCTGACAGCTTCACCAGGAAACCGTCCGTGGTCCCGACGGGAGACGACTCGGTCAAGATCTCGTCGCCGCGATCACCGTAGACCGCCGACCCTGACATGGAGATCAGCGCCCGCGGGCGGCTCGCCAGGCCCCCGAGCCGCTCCACGAGCGCCCGCGTGGGGAGCACCCTGCTGTCCCGCACGGCCAGCCTGCGCTTGTCGGTCCAGCGGCCCGCGACGGATTCCCCGATGAGATTGACGACCACGTCCACGCCCTCGAACGCCTCCTCCGGGGGCAGGCCTATCTTTCCGTTCCAGATCACGGCGCGGACGCCGGGCAGCACCCTGGCCGCCTTCTCGGGATCGCGCGCCAGCACCACGCTCTCATGCCCTGCCGCCTGGAGCGCGCCCACCAGATGCTGGCCCACGAAGCCCGTGGCCCCCGTGATTAGAAATCTCATCGTGGCCTCGCTAGTATCGGAGCGCGGCGAGCTTCGGGGCCATCGGGGGGGTGCAGTGCTTGTTCGCGGGGGTCATGTGGTTGCGTCCTCTCCTGACCTTGCTTGGGGCCTTGGGGCGGTACTTGAAGACATTCGTTTCGTTTGACAGGGTGTCACCCGGATGTCTACCGCCCACACGAACGGAATCATGGTGACCGTCCGGAGCCAATATATTCCGGAAAGATCCTCGGTGTCGGGAAGACAATACGCGTTCGCCTACACGGTGACGATCGCGAACCAGGGCGACGCGACCGCGCGATTGGAGTCTCGCCACTGGATCATCACCGACGCCGGTGGCCACGTCGAGGAGGTGCGCGGCCCGGGCGTGGTGGGTGTCCAGCCGCGGCTTCGACCAGGGGAGAGCTTCGAGTACACGAGCTGGTGTGTCCTCGCGACGCCTTCGGGTGAGATGCGGGGGACCTATCAGATGGTCACCGACGCGGGCGCTCAGTTCGACGCCGCGATCGCCCCCTTTCATCTGGGGTTGCCGCAGTCGATGAACTGACCTCCGCGGCGAAGCCGCACTAAGGAGCCTGCAGACGGAAGCTCGAGCCGTAGCTGCCGTAGTCGCTCGACTGCTCCCCGTTGCGCGTCGAGCCCCGAAAGGCGGGCCGGCCCACGTCGAGGATGACCACGACCATGCCGCCTTGGTTCCCGAGCAGACCCGCGTGAATCGCCGCCCGGCAGATCCCCGAATCGCCGGTGTACGTGTCTGTCCCCCACAGCCCGCCGCTGCGGGCGCAGTTCGGCGGGCAGGCCACCAGGTGCGCGGAGCCGGGCGCGTCCTGGATCTGGGTCGCGTTGAAGCTGCAGCCGGCCTCGATCGGCTGCGCCGCCTGTGGAGCGCCGCCCGCCGGCATCGCCATCGACGCCTGCAGGGGCTGGCCTTGCGGCCCGAGGAACGTGTAGCTCTTGGCGTAGGTGCCGTAGTCGTACGAGCTGATGCCGTTGCGCATGCTGCCGCGGTAGGCCGGCCGGCCGGGCTCGAGGCGCACGTTCACGACGCCCCCCGCGGCCGAGGTCGCCCCCGCGTGGATGGCCGCCACGCAGATCCCCGAGTCCCCGGTGTACACATCGGTGCCCCACAGCGCACCGCCGCTCTGGCAACCGGGCGGGCACGCGACCTGAAACACCGCGCCGATGGGGCCCTGCAGCTGATTCGCGTTGTAGCTGCAGCCGGCCTCGATGAGTCCCCCCGGGGCCGGGCCTCCGGACGACACGGGGACGGGCACTGACGTGGACACCGGCCCCGCCGAGAACCCGATGACGGGATCGGGGATCACGGGCGTCACGTAGCAACCAAGGGCCGCGAGCATCGTCAACGTTCCCGTGCCGACCACCAAGCTCCGCATCGACATCACGACGGTCCTCCTAGGATGGGGTAAGTGCAAGCGTCCGAGAACGATCTCAACTAGGTAGACGGGCGTCAAGCGACAAACCGGGGCCGGGTGGCGGCGGCATTCGTCCGGTCAGCCGCCGACCGTCGTCGGCGTCCGCCGCAGGTCACCCCACCTCGACCACGCGAATCGAGTTCGTGGGGTTGCGCTGGCCGACGGGCGCGCCGTACGCCATCACATAGCGATCGCCGGCCGACACGATCTCCTGTTCGCGGAGGTGCGCCGTGACCGCGGCAGCCAGCGCGTCCACGTTCGAGAAGACATGGAGATGGCGCGGCATCACCCCCCAGTAGAGCGCGAGCCGTCGCAGGGCATCGCCCGCTGGCGAAAAGGCCACGATGGGAACGCTGGGACGCGCCTTCGACACCAGCCGCGGGGTTCCCCCGCTGACGGTGAAGGCCACGATCACCTTGGCGCCCACCTCGCGCGCCACCACGCAGGCGGCGTGGGCGATCGCCTCCTGGATGGTCTCGCCGGGCTCCGACGACTGCGGCGCGTAGAACTTGCTGCCCTCGGCCACCAGGATGATCCGCTCCATCATGGCGCAGGCATCGTGGGGGAAGCGCCCGGAGGCCGTCTCCGCCGACAGCATCACCGCGTCCGCCCCCTGAAAGACGGCGGTCGCCACGTCCCCCGCCTCGGCGCGCGTGGGGCGCGTCGACTCGACCATCGACTGCAGCATCTCGGTGGCGACGATGACGGGCCGCTGGTACAGCCGGGCCACGCCGATGATCTCGCGCTGGATGATGGGGACCTGCTCCGGGCGAAGCTCGACCCCGAGATCACCACGCGCCACCATCACGGCGTCCGCCGCGCGCATGATCTCGACGAGGTTCTCGACCGCCTCGGGCGTCTCGATCTTCGCGATGACCGGCGGCGGCGGCTGTCCAAGGGCGTGGTACGCGTCGCGAAGCTCGCGGATGTCGTCGGCGCCTTTGACGAACGACAGCGCCACGTAGTCGACTCCCATGGTGATGCCGAACGCCAGATCCGCGCGATCCTTGTCGGTCAGCGATCGCAGCCTCACCCGCCGCGACGGCAGGTTCACGCCCATCCGGTCGCGCAGGGCCTCGCCTTGCTCGACCACGCAGCTCACGCGCCCTTCACTGACATCGACCACGCGCAGCCGCACCCGCCCGTCGTCGAGCTGCACGAAGTCCGCGGGTTGCAGATCGTGCGCGAGGCCCGCGTAGCCGATCGCGATGGTGTCCGGGCCACCGCGGTCGCCCTCGATCAACGTCACGCGATCGCCCGTGTGGATGACCGGCGGCGAGCCCGTGCCCGTGCGGATCTTCGGGCCACAGAGGTCCTGCAGCACGGCAACCGGCTTGCCGATGGCGGCGCTCTCGGCGCGCACCAGATCCGCGACGCGCTGGTGATCCTCGTGCAGGCCGTGGGAGAAGTTCAGCCGCGCGACGTCCATCCCCGCGTTGATCAACCCTCTCACACCAGCGGCGGAGGCCGTCGCCGGCCCGATCGTGCACACTATCTTCGCCCGTCGAACCACCATGGCTTGCTTCTACTGCGAAATTGCCGCGGCGCGAATAGGGTATTGCGCTTCTGGCCCGCGGAGCGGCGCCGTGCTACCTCTTCCGTGGAGGCGTCGACATGGAAAGTCTCGTGGCTCGCGACAAGGCCCAGGCCAAGAAGAAGGGGATCTTCGCGGCGGCGGCGTGGGGGGGAACCCTCGTGGCGGGCCTGGTGGGCCTGCCCATGCTTCTCGTGGTTCCTGGCGCCGCTGGCGCCGGCTACTTGACCTACAGATGGTTCATGTACCGCGCGAAGCGCGGGATGCGGTTCTGAGGCGCCGGCGCCTGACGGCGGAGCCGCCTGAGCCGCGGAAGAGCGCCTGCTGCCGGTAGACGTCGGAACGGTGTTATGCTTTCCCCAGGCAACGTGCGGCAAGGAAATCCAAAGCGAGCCCTGCAAAAGGGTCCCGGCCGGACCCTCCGCGGAAGACCCAACCCGGGCAAGACGACTCCGCTCGGCGAGTTCGCGCACGATCTCGCCGCCCGCATTCGCGGCAGACTCTCGGCCCTTCACATCGGGGGTCCGTCCGCGCGGCGCGCGGACACGCCGGCACGCGTGGCCCTTTCCCCGGCACGGGCCGGGGAACCGCTCGCCCGCATCGCGGACGGCGTGCTGAAGATGAGGCTCCGGAAGCCGATGGAGGCGATGGAGATCGCGCTGCTGTCGCGAGCGATGGTCGCGACCCGGGGCAACATCAGCGCGGCGGCGCGGGTGCTCGGAATGCATCGCAAGGCCGTCGAACGCCACCTGATCAAGCACGGGCTCGAACGCCAGGAGTGACGGAGCGCGCCGTGGCAGGCGCGCGGCGGAGGGCCCTCTCGAGGCGGTACATCACGGTCGCCTCGGCCTTGCGTTTGTGGTCGTGACCGAAGAGGTGGCAAAGGCCATGGATCGCGAGCCGCACCAGCTCGTCGGGCAGACGCTTGCCTGCCGCGCGACGGCGGGCCGTCTCCACCGAGATGACGATGTCCCCCAGGTTCACGCCGTCGCCCGCCGGATCGTGCTCGTCCGCCAGCTCCTGCAGGTGAAAGCTGAGCACGTCGGTGGCGCGATCGTGGCGGCGGTAGTCGCGGTTGAGCGCCCGGATCTCGAGATCGTCCGTCAGCAGCACCGCCACCGACGAGCGCGCGCGCCCGAGCCGCGAGAGAGCGCGCGCCAGCCGCGCCCGCAGCGCGCGCCGCGCCGCCGGGGGCACCGCCTCGCGGGCGCTCGGCCGCACCAGGACGTCGACGGGCATCGCCTTTACAACACGGCCTTGTAGACGTCGCCCGTCACGAAGACGTCGAACAGCTCCGCGTCGAGCTTGCCCGCCTTGACCTCGGACTCGACGATTCCCAGCGCGCGGTCGATGGGCACCGCGCGCTTGTAGGGGCGATCGGACGCCGTCAGCGCGTCGAAGATGTCGGCGATGGTCATCATGCGGGATTCGATGGGAATCTGCTGGCTCTCGAGGCGGCGCGGGTAACCGAGGCCATTCAGGTATTCGTGGTGGGCGCCGGCGATGCGCGGAACGTTGCGCAGGGTCCGGCCCCAGGGGATCTTGTTGAGGAAGTTGTAGGTGTGGACGACGTGACTCTCGATCTCGACGCGTTCGATGTCCGTCAGGCTGCCGCGGCGTACTTGTAGAGCGGCGATCTCCGCGGCCTCCAGGAACGGCCGCGCCTCGCCCGTGGGTCCGGTGTAGCGAAGTTGCCCGATCTCCAGCAGCCGCTCGAAGCCGCCCTGCTCCAGCACCGTCGGCTCGTTGACCTTGGCGATGAACGCCAGCATCCCGTCCAGGTCGGCGCGCCGGCGCTCGAGCTCGGCGTCGATCTCCGGGTAGCGGGCCGCCGCCTCCTGCACGCCGAGCTGCTCGCACAGCTTCAGCTTCCGCTCGAGCACGTCCGCCTCGAAGCTCTTGCGCAGGTACGCGAAGCGACTCTCGATGGCCCGCAACTCCTCCTCGTAGAGCTTCTTCGGCTTCACGAGGACCCGCTCGCGCACCCCCACCTTGCCGAAGTCGTGCAGCATGCCCGCGTACTGAATCTGCCGCAGATCGTCGCGCGAGAAGTGGACGCCGGCGAACGGCCCCTGCGCGAGCCCGTCCACCCGCGTGGCCAGCGCGACCGTCAACGTGGCCACCCGGCGCGAGTGCCCCGACGTCGTGGGATCGCGCGACTCGATCGCGGTCACCGACGCGTCGACGAACCCTTCGAAGAGGCTGCGGATCTCCTCGTAGAGGATGGCGTTCTCGAGCGAGATCCCCGCCTGGGCGGCCAGCGCCAGCGCGAACTCCTCGGCGCGGGCGTCGAAGGGGATCACCTCGGCGACGAAGTCGTCGCGCGACCCGAGCTTGCGCTCCGGGTTGCGCTTGCGGTTGATGAGCTGGATGACGCCGATGACCTCGCTGCGCGCCGACAGCATCGGCACGGTCAGCATGGAACGCGCGCGATAGCCCGTCTTCTCGTCGAAGCTGCGGTTGTGCCGGACCCCCCAGGGGTTCCGCCCGGGCAGGTCGAGGGCGTCCAGATCGGCGATGTTGATCGGCTTCGCGTCGAGGACGGCCTTGCCGACGATGGACTTCTCGTCGACGCCGAGCGAGTACTCCTGAAAATCGATCTGCAGCGAGTCGTTCTGGGACAGCATGAAGTGCAGCGTCTTCTCGGCGGGCGCGCCCTCCCCTTCCAGCACGTACACGCTGCCCGCGTCCGCCCCGGTCACGTGGCGGCACTTCTTCAAGATCAGGCTGAGGAGGGTCCGCGTGTCGCGCTCCGACGACAGGGCGCGGCCGGTCTCGATCAACTCCTCGATCTCGTAGCGAAGCCGATCGACCTCGGCTCGCGCGTCAGCCACTTCCACGGCGCCAGCATATCAGCGCCGCGACCATTTCGAGAATCGCGGCGCGCGCACCGGCCCGGCCCGTGTCAGCGTTCGGGTACTGGAGGCGCGGCGGAGGCAGCGGCAGCGGCGGCGGCCTTGTCCGCCCTCTCGTTCTTCGCCGCACTCGCGGCGTCGTAGGCCTTGATGATCTCCTGCACCAGCGGGTGTCGCACGACATCCACCTCGGTGAACGTGCAGAAGGCGATGCCCTTGATCCCGCGCAGCAGCGTCTCGGCCTCGCGCAGCCCGGACTTGCGATTGTCGGGCAGGTCGATCTGGGTCACGTCGCCCGTGATCACCGCCTTCGACTCGAACCCCAGCCGGGTCAGGAACATCTTCATCTGCTCGTTGGTGGTGTTCTGCGCCTCGTCGAGGATCACGAACGCGTCGTTCAGGGTGCGGCCGCGCATGAACGCGATGGGCGCCACCTCGATGAGGCCGCGCGCCAGCAGCTGGTCCGCCTTCTCGAAGTCCATCATGTCGTGGAGCGCGTCGTAGAGCGGCCGCAGGTACGGCGAGACCTTCTCCTCCATGCTGCCGGGGAGGAAGCCGAGCCGCTCGCCAGCCTCGACCGCGGGCCGGGTCAAGATGATGCGCTTGACCTGCTTCTCCATCAGCGCGCGGACGGCCAGCGCCATCGCGAGATACGTCTTGCCCGTCCCCGCCGGCCCGATCCCGAACACGATGTCGTGGTTGCGGATGGCGTCGACGTAGCGCTTCTGCGCCAGCCCCTTCGGCGCGATGGGACGCGCGCGCCCCGCCACCAGGATGGTGTCAGAGAACACCTCGCGCAGCTCGGCCCGATGATCGGCGCGCAGCACGGCGGCAGCGCGCCCGATGTCCTGCGCGGCGATGGGCGCGCCCCGGTGGACCATGCCGTAGAGCTGCGTGATCAGGTTGCGCGCCAGCGCCACCGCGTCGGGCCCGCCGACGATGGTGAGCTCGTTGCCGCGGCTGTGAAGCGTCGTCCCGGTCGTCTCGGCGATGACCTTCAGGTTGCCGTTGCGCTCGCCATAAAACGCCAGCGCGGTGGCGTTATCGTCGAGCGCCAGCCGCTCGGTGATGGTCCCCACGCCGAGGGGCGCGGAGGCTTCTGCCGGGGCGGTCGGGCGGTCGCTCAAGGAAATTCGATGTAGCACGCCCCACCCCGTCCAGCAATGTGTAGATTCGGGGCGTGGATACCCCCGCGAAACCCGCCGCCTCCGCCCCCCTCGATCTCGATCCGCTACCCGGAAAGCAGACCGGGGCGGCCGTGCAAAAGTTGGTGGGGTTGATGCAGCGGCTGCTCGGGCCCGGGGGCTGCCCCTGGGACCGCGAGCAGACCCTGGAGACGCTGGTGCCCTATCTCGTCGAGGAGACCTACGAGGTCGTCGACGCGCTGGCCGACGGCGACGTGGCTGACCACCGCGAGGAGCTCGGCGACTTGCTGCTGCAGATCGTGTTTCAGTCCGAGCTACGCTTCGCGGCGGGCGAGTTCGGCATCGACGACGTCGCGCGCGGCATCGTCGAGAAGCTGGTGCGCCGACACCCCCATGTGTTCGGCGACGTCCAGGTTTCAGGCAGCGGCGAGGTGCTGGCGAACTGGGCCAAGGTCAAGGCCGCGGAGAAGGCCGAAAAGGGGAAGCACGGCGCCCTGCACGGCATCCCGCGCAGCGCCCCCGCGCTGTTGCGCGCCACGCGCACCGGCGAGAAGGCGGGCGCGGTGGGGTTCGACTTTCAGGACCCGATGGGGCCGCGCACCAAGGTCGACGAGGAGCTGCGCGAGTTCGACGAGGCGCGCGCCGGTGGCGACCGGGACGAGATGCAGCGCGAGCTCGGCGATGTGCTGTTCGCGGTCGTCAACCTGGGACGCAAGCTGAACCTCGATCCCGAGTCCGCCCTGCGGGGGGCGACCGATCGCTTCGCCAGCCGCTTTCGCCACGTCGAGACGACGCTGGCGGCGGAGGGGCGCGCCGTCGCGGACGGCTCACTGGAGGAGCTGGATCGGCTGTGGGAGGCGGCGAAGGCGCTCGAGGCGGGCGAGCGCGCGTCGCGGGCGGCGTCGCGACCGAAGGGCCCGTGACGGCGTCCCGCGACGCCGCCCCCGACGAGCTGCGCGCCGAGGCGGTGGTGTTCTCCTACGGCGGGCGCGACGTGCTCGCCGGCGTCTCGACCGCAGTGCCGCGCGGCTCGCTCGTCGGCGTGCTCGGCCCGAACGGCTCCGGCAAGACGACCTTGCTGCGCTGCCTGATGGGTTACCTGACGCCGCGAAGCGGGCGGGTGACGCTGCTTGGGAGCGACGTGGCCAGGTGGTCCCGCCGGGATTTCGCCCGCCAGGTCGCCGTCGTGCCCCAGGAGATGCCGACCGACTTTCCGCTGTCGGTACTGGAGCTGGTGTTGCTGGGGCGGGTACCCCACCTGCCCGCGCGCGGAATCGGCTTCGAGAGCGCGCGCGATCGGGCGGCCGCGGCGGCGGCGCTCGAGGAGTGCGCCATCAGCGCGCTCGCCGACCGCCCCCTGCATCAGCTCTCGGGCGGCGAGCTGCGACGGGCCTTCATCGCCCGAGCCCTCGCCCAGGAGACCCCTTTCCTGCTGCTGGACGAGCCGACGAGTAGCCTCGACCTGCGCCACCAGCTCGCGATCCTGGACCTCCTGCAGCGGCGGGCCCGGACGGGCGCTGGCGTCCTCGTCGTCCTGCACGACGTGAATCTGGCGGCGGCGCACTGCGACTGGGTGGTGCTGCTACGGGAAGGCGCCGTCGCCGCCGCGGGGACGCCGCGTGAGGCGCTCGACCCCAAGATCCTCGGGGAGGTCTACGGCGTGGACTTGCGCGCGATCACCGCCGTCGGTATCGATCGCCCCGTCCTGGTCCCCAGCCTGCGCCGGGAGCGGCCCGAATAGCGTTTTCGGGGCCGCGAAACCATGGAGAAATCCGGAATTTCGGCCTGCCGCAGTTGCGGTAAGTGCCGGGCCGCGATATGGCCTGTGGTCGCATGCACATCCTGGTCAACACCGGAGGCGGCGACGCCCCCGGACTGAATGCTGTCATTCGCGCGGTCACCCTGTCGGCATTGCGGCGTGGGTGGAAGGTCACCGGGATCCGGCGCGGGTATCAGGGCCTCCTCGAACCCGAGAGCGAGGGGCTCATCGACCTGACCCGCGAGTCCGTGCGCGGCATCGCCCACCTCGGCGGCACGATGCTGGGCACGCTGAACAAGGGTCACCCCTTCGAGTACCCCATGGAGGTCGACGGCAAGATCGTCGCGACCGACATCTCGGACAAGATCCTCGAGCGCTTCCGCGAGGTGGGCGGTGACGCCCTGATCGCCATCGGCGGCGACGGCTCGTTTCGAATCGCCAGCCGCTTCGGCGCCAAGGGCATGCCCATCGTGGGCGTCCCGAAGACCATCGACAACGACCTGTCCTGTACGCAGGCGACGTTCGGCTTCGACACCGCCGTCACCGTCGCCACCGAGGCCATCGATCGCCTGCACACCACGGCCGAGTCCCACGAACGCATCATGATCGTCGAGCTGATGGGACGCGACGCGGGCTGGATCGCCATGCACGCCGGCGTCGCCGGGAACGCCCACGTGATTCTGCTCCCCGAGATTCCGTTTCGCCTCGACAAGGTGGTCGACCACCTGAAGCGCCGGTACGCGAGCGGCCGGCGGTACGCCATCGTCGTGTGCGCCGAGGGCGCGATCCCCGTGGGCGGCCTGCAGACCATCACCCACAAGGAAATGGGCGGCGAGATCCGCAAGCGCAAGTTCGGCATGGCCGAGCTGCTCGAGGACAAGATCAACGAGTTGACCAAGTTCGAGACGCGCTCGCTGGTGCTCGGCCACCTGCAGCGCGGCGGCAGCCCCACACATCGCGACCGCCTGCTGGCGCTGCGGTTCGGCGCGGCGGCCGTGCGCATGGTGGAGGCGAAGCAGTTCGGCCACCTGGTGGCCTACCACCCGCCCCACATGGTGCCGGTGCCCATCGAGGAGGCGATCGCCGTCACCAAGACCGTCCCGCTCGACTCGGACACCGTCCAGACCGCGCGCGATCTCGGGATCTGTCTCGGCGACTGAGCGGGTGAGCGGCGGGCGGGGGGCGGCCCGAACTTGCGTTGTTGACGCCCGCGGCCTCTTCGTCTAAACATCCCCACGCAAATTCGCGGGAGTAACTCAGTGGTAGAGTGCCACCTTGCCAAGGTGGACGTCGCGGGTTCAAGTCCCGTCTCCCGCTCCACAAAAATCAGGTAGTTAGCCGCGCCGCAAGGCGGCGCGAAGATCGGTAGGGACGAGTTCCGGGACGAGTTTTCGGCGGCAGCGCGGTGGCTATGCGGAAGAGAGCAACGTCCGTCAGTGTCGGCCGCGACGAGGTCGAGGCGCTGCGAAAGAAGATCAGCCACTCTCGCGGGTTGCTTCGAGACATGGACGATGTAGGCACCACCGGCGCCATGGGCCTCGCCAGGATAGTCAACCGCGAACTCGGCGAAGTCGAATCGATGCTGTTGTCCTTGATCGAGAGAGCGAAGGGCGGCCCTCTTCCGGAACGGCTCCTTGCTGCGCGGGGGGCGCGACAGAAGGACTAGCCGCTCAACGGCCCGAAGTCCCTGACTTCTTCTGAATTGCGCGCGCTATCAGTGAAGTGAGGTTTGCGTGGTGCTCCCGTTCCGTCCAGCGAGCACCGCCTCGTCAGAGGGCCGGCCCAACCGAACGCATGTTTCCGTCGGTGGAGGGGAACACCTACGGCTATGATCATGACCACCCTGACTACGAACACCGCCGAGAAGGCGTTTACACTTTGAAGACCGAGCGGGTCTCCAGATGCACATTCATTCGGCTGCCGTAACGCTTGCGGCAGTTCTGACCTTCTGCTCCCTCGGCGGGTGCCATCGACAGACGACGCCACCTCAGTCGCTGGGCAGCCCGCCCATGCAGAAGTTCCCTGCGGCGTCCATGCTCTGTCGCTCGCGACCAAAATGCGAGGTTATCGGGCGGCGGGTGGCCCGGAAGGGTGGTGAAGGCGTACTGGAGGTTGTCGACGTCAGAATTCCCCACGCACCAGATGCTGGCGATGGTATTGTGCGCTGCGATCGGCGGGAATACTGGCTCGTTGGCGTCGGCGGACACAGGCTGGTGGCCACAGACTGCGAAACCCAGTATGGGGCCGACAACCCTGGTCCAGCGGAGACGGCCGTCGCCGACGACCGCCTGACACTTCGCTATCTGGAACACAAGTCGAGCGACGGCTGCGAGACCTACACGGCAGTCGTAAACCTCCGGTCGTTCAAGATCGAGAGCGAGGAACGAATGCGAGGCGACGCCGAGAAGGACAAGTGCGTCCGCTTGGAGAAGGATTCGGAAGTTGTGCCGCCGGGCGACGGCTCTCCTGATCGACCGCTCGTAACCCTCCATCCGTAGTTTGCGACGCGGCTTCGGGGACTAGATACGCGCGATGGCGTCACGGGGTGCCGTCGCAAGAGAAAGTCCGCTCGCCATAGTCGCCCCCTGCTTGTTCGCTCCGCTGTCCGCTGCACGCCCGACGCAGCAGGGCTCGTCGGAGGAGGGGGCTGTCGGTCAACCCAGGGACTCGCAGCGTGGGTGGATCCGATCCGGGGGGCAGGTCAGCGCAACCCGACAGGAGAAACACACTCAAGCCACTCCAGCAACGCAGCCGGCGACTGTCCATGCGCCGTCACCGGTAGCAAGCGAAGGGCCATCGCGGTCAATCTCGCTGCCCATCAACCTGGGAGCCGCTGGGCCCGGGCAAACGCCAATTCCACGGAAGCGTGAGGTAGCCGCGACGGCGGTCAGAGAGTTGCGCCCTTCATCGCCTGGGAAGACTCCATCAAGGACAAGAGCGCCGGAACAATCTCCCGCGGTACATGCACATGCACAACAGCACGATGGTCAACCTTTCTATTGGGGTCGTCGCGATCAGCGGCTGCCTGATGCCAGCCGCGCCCGCAACGGTGCCCCATGTTGCCGAACCGTTCCGGCTCGCACTGTGTACCGAGCCTCCCGTGCGCCTCGCCGCGTCGCCCAGTGATACACAGTCCCGCGGTTGCGTGGTGTCATTCATGCAGGAATGGTCCGATCCCGACAGCATTCGTTGGCTGGGCACCCGCCAAGCCCTCCGTCGCTACCTCGTATACGCCCCCGCGCGTCTCCCGGCCGGTCCCCTCCCCGTGGTGTTCGTCTTCCCCGGTTCCAGCGCGAGCGCTGAAGCCGCTGCGCTCTACTACACGCACTCGCGCTTCGAGACGCTGGCCGATCGCGATGGCTTTGTCGTCGTCTACGGGAACGGGTTGCCGAACCCAGTCTGGCCGGGCGACAAGCCGACCTCACCCAAGGGCGGCTTTCTCCCGGGTTGTTGGGCACCACACGCGGGCGAGGGTCTGGACGTCACCTACGTTCGTCGCATCGTCGAACAACTGGAGACCGAGCTGAAGATCGATCGCACGCGCATTTACGCAACAGGCTTGTCGATGGGCGGCGGCATGTCCCTTCAGCTGGCGCTGGAGGCACCCGATCTCGTAGTGGCCATCGCGCCGGTCGCCCCTGTGCCTTTCCAACCCAGCGGAGAATGGCTGCAGTCGTGCCACCCACGGCCAGGCTACGAGACCGTCTCGATAGCGATGCTGGCCGCCACCGCCGATCCGTTTATCTCGTACGCCCCGGGCCCGTCGATCAAGTACCCGAGAGCGCACTACCCTGGGATGGAACAGACGCGCGACGCCTGGCTGTCAGCCCTCAAGATCGTGGGAGCGCCGACGACGGAAGCGTTTCCCGACATCGTCGTCGGCGACTCCTACCAGAGGTACACCGGCCTCGCCAGCAGCACGATCGAGCTGCGGCGGTATCCGGTGGGGCCCGACGGTCAAGAGTTTTGGTACTACAAGGCCGTGGGCATGGGGCACTGGTGGCCGAACCCCCGGCCCATGTGGAAGCCCCTGTGGGCGGAGTTTGGGAAGACCAACCAGGACATCGATTTCGCCGACCAAGCGTGGGAATTCTTCCGGCGCCACCACAAGCCCTGAGGCCCAGCGTTCGCGTTCCAGATGCGCGATGCTCCCGTGATTCGCCTCCTCATGCCCATCGACGGGGGCTCTTCTCCTCCTGGTGGCGGCAGCGGCGCTCATCGCGGGCGGCAGGCTGGCGCTTGCCATCGATGGAAAGCTCGGCCACGGCACCGGATTGGCGTCCGCAATGCGCTGGCTGCGTTGGCCGATCCTTGGCCTCACGTTCATGATGGCGACCGGCGCCTCATGAACGAATCGAAGCTTATCGATTGCATTCGAGCCCCGCTACGGGTGCGGGCCGTCGTGCGTGTAGTGGAAGAAATCGAAGTCGGCGACGCCGCCGGCGGTGGCCGTGCTGAGGTTGTAGGTGAACAGACCGAACTTGATGCCTTCGAACCAGGTGCGTCCCACGGTCAGGCTTCCGCCGAGCGGCGTGAACGTCACGCCGTCGTTCGAATACGCGAACGAGATCTGCGAGGTGGTGCTCATGCTCGCCTTCAAGAACACGGTCTTCGCCGCCACCGCGGGCCCCTGGGTGTAGGCGCCGTTGATGTTGGCCCGCACCGTGACCTGACCGCCGGCGCCGACGACGCCGATCCAGCCATAGGCTTGCCCGAACAGCGTGATCCCCGCGCGTTGTCCGTCGACGATGCCGGTGGTGTCCAGGTTGGTGACGGCGGAGGCCACCTGGCCCATCGCCAGCTGGACGAGCGTGTCGTACGCGAACACGAGGCTGTCCTCGACGAACGGAACGCCCGCGCCCGCGCCGCTCGTGCCGCCTTTCGCGGCCAGCGGCCGGGCCGATAGGCGCAGCCAGCCCGGGCGCGCCGTCAGCGACCAGCTCGTGTCGTCGGGATTGTGGTTCCACAGCCACTGCACGCCCAGCGCGCCGCCGTCGAACTCATCCGAGCTCTGCGGGACCGTGATGGGGAACGTGGTCCCGACGTTGGGCTTCTTGGGCCGCGCGACGGGCTCGCCGATCCCGTTGCCGTCGAGATCGACGCCCACCTTGGGCCAGTCGTCGGCGCCCCACTGGGCGGGCTCGAGGTGCGCGATGCGGCCCCAGCCGCCGTTCTGCTGGAAGTGGTAGAACCACGACTCCCCGCTCGGCAGATCGATCCACGACCCCTGGTGCGGGCCGTTGGTGTTGGTGCTCCCGCGCTCGAGGATCGTCTTGCTGACGTAGGGTCCGAGGATGTTGGTCGACCGGAGCACGACCTGATAGCCCGCGTCGATGCCGCCTTCGGGCGCGAAGATGTAGTAGTAGCCGTTGCGCTTGAGGAACTTCGGCCCCTCCAGCGTCGGGCCGTTCGCCACCATCGTCGTCGGTCCTATCAGGGTCTTGCCGTCCCAGCTCAACTGCTGGACGAAGAGCGGTCCTGCCCCCGTCTGGCTCCGCACGAGGTACGCCTTGCGACCGTTCGGACCGTCGCCGCCGGCATTGGGCACGTCGTCCCAGAACGGGCACGGATCCTCCCAGCCGGCGACGCGCATGACCACGGTCCAGGGATCCCAGGGACCGGCCGCGTCGGCGGCCGAGGTCATGATCAACCCTTCGGTCGGCGTGGTCACGTAGACCCAGAAGCGACCGTCCTGATAGCGAATCGCCGGCGCCCACGTACCCGCCTGATACGCCTGGCCGGGCGTGTCGTACTTTGGATCGAGATCCAGCCGGCGGTAGATGCGCGTCAGCAGGGTCCAGTTGACCATGTCGTCCGAACGCAGCACCGGCATGCCCATGAAGTGGTGCGACGCCGCGATCATGTAGAACGCGCCGCCGGCGGCGATGACGTCCAGATTGTTGTAGTCGGCCCACAACATCGGGTTCTTGAAGGTGCCATCGCCCTGATCGCCCCACGCGCCTGGAAGCAACGCCGCGGCGGCGCCGGCCGCTCCGCCAGTGCCCTTGCCAGCAGTGCCACCAGAGGCGGACGACGCTCCCGCTTTGCCACCGCTCGGGCCTGTCCCGCCAGATCCACCGGAGCCGCCTGGACCGGAGCCTCCGAGACCAGAACCACCGAGACCAGAACCACCAAGGCCGGCGCCGCCGGTTGCGGCCCCACCGGTACCGCTCGCCGCCGAGCCCCCCGAGCCTGGGACGCCAGCACCGCCCGTTCCCGCCAACCCGCCGCCGCTGCCACCCGTCGCGCCGCCCGAGCCGCCATTGACCGCGCCCGCCCCGCCGGTCGCGTTTCCGCCGCCGCTACCATTCGCGCCGCCGGCGCCGGTCGCTGGCGCCCCGCCGGACCCATGAGCCGCCGTCCCACTGCTTCCGCAAGCGGTCAGAGAGGCGAGGGAACCGAGCGCGAGAACGGCAGCCCAGCAACGGCGATCGCTGCTGGCACGAGAGCAAGCTTTGACCATCGCGTAACCCTGCACCGTACGCGCCTGTTTTCCAAGTGACCAAGGCCTCGCCGTCGCTGAAGGTTCCTGTCGGGGCGCATGACGCCAACAGCGCTACTGCTGGATCAGGCCCCGAACCCAGTCGACGAGCGCCTGGTTCGGGGTGGCGCTGATCCCGGTTGGCAGCTTGCGCACGTACCAGGTGGTCGTCCAGGTCACGGACTGGCCGGAGGGCAAGGCGGCGTAAGCGCCCTGGGTCTCGATCTCGATGAACTTGCCCCCGCCATCGACGTAGATGGAAATCTCGCCCTCGCCCGGTGCGTGCGCCGTCGACGCGATGTCGGGGTATTTCTTGACCAAGACGTCGCCGCCAGAGGTGATGTGCGCGATCCAGCCTTCCTTGCCATCCGCGATCAGGCGCGCAGACGCGCTTACGGTCGCCGGATACTGGAACCAGGTGCAGCCGAAGGCAGCCTGCGTCGTCGGGAGCGGGAACGTCCCGCCGCTCGGCGCGAGATCGCCCGTCGGGTAGAAGGTCAGGCCACCCGGGAAGACGCGGGTATCTTCCCAGGGGGCGACACTCTTCCCGCTGGTCGTGCTCTGGATCGTGTATTCCGCGACGATGCTTTGATTGGTCAGGCCCGGGGTGAACTTCTTGGTGACCATGGCGCCGATCGACGCGGCGTTGGGGCTCGTGCCCACGATGGTCTGACCCGAGACGGTCATGGTGTAGGCGCTGGTATCGATCTCGGGCGGTGGCGGCCAGGTGCCTGGCCAAGCGCTCTGCGGGCTGACGCGGAACGTGGAGCCGTAGTTGACGGCATCCTGCGCGCTTCCCGTCAAGTAGTTGGGACCGCCTGCGAGGGTCAAGGTGAGCACGCGCGCCCCGACCAGGGAATCGACCTCGAAGAAGATGTCGCCAAATTCGAGGACGTACTTTCCGCTCGCGCGGGCAATGGGCTGAACCAGTCGCGTGCCCGCTCCACCACCCGCGCCGCCTGGGGCGCTGCCACCACCCACGGCGCCGCTTCCGCCCCCGGCGGTGGTTCCACCCGTCGCCGGCGTCCCGCCAGGCCCGCCGCCGGTCGGGCTGGCCCCGCCGGTCCCGCTCGAGCCCCCGCTGACCGTCGCGCCACCGCTGCTTGTGGCGCCGCCGCTTGCAGTCGCGCCGCCGCTCCCGGTCGCGCCACCCGTGCCAGGCGTACCACCACCACTCGCTTGCGCGCCGCCGCCGCCACTGGCACCGCCGCTCGCCGTTTGACCACCACTCGAGGTTGCGCCGCCGCTGCCGCTCGGCGTCCCTCCGGTCCCGCCTCTTGCGTGGGAGCCATCCCCCCCACACGCCGCCACCCCACAAAACCCGGCGACCAATGCAGTGGCCGCGACGAACTCCGCCAGGCGCATGACAGACCCCCGTGAAAGAGACCGGACACCAGTTGCCAACAACCGCCGAACAGAGCGTACGATAGCGATCCGCGCGGTCGAAGCAAGCAAGATCCCGGGCGCTCGTGGGGCAGCCCGCTCACCCTGTCGCCCGAAGCTCGCGATGCCATTGCAGTAGCTTCGGTGAACCTTAGTTTGATGCCACCCGACACTCACGGCAGGGGAGGAATTCATGGCACGGTCGAACGTCGCGAAGCTCTTGGTCGATACCCTTGTCGGCGCAGGGGTGAGGCGGATCTATGGCGTCGTGGGCGACTCCCTCAACGGCATGACCGAGTGCCTCCGCACACAGGAGCAAATCGAGTGGATCGGCGTGCGGCACGAGGAGGTTGCGGCCTTCGCGGCGGGTGCGGAGGCGCATCTCACGGGCAAGCTGGCGGTGTGCGCGGGAAGCTGCGGCCCCGGCAACATGCATCTCATCAACGGCCTGTACGACTGTCACCGGAGCCGCGTCCCCGTGCTGGCGATCGCGGCGCAGGTCCCCAGTCGGGAGCGCGGCAGCAGCTATTTTCAGGAGACGCGGCCAGACATCCTCTTCAAGGATTGCAGTCACTACTGTGAGCCCATCGACCACGCGAGCCAGATGCCGCGCGTTCTCGAGCTCGCGATCCGCAGTGCCGTCGTCAAGCGGGGCGTTTCGGTCATCTCCCTTCCGGGCGACGTCGCCCTCCTGGATGCGCCGGACGCGCGCCCGTTCGTGCTGGCCGAGGCCCAGCCGGAGGTGCGTCCCGGGGGCCCGCAGCTTGCCCAGCTCGCGGCCCTGCTGGACAAGGGGAAGAAGGTGACCATCCTGGCGGGAGCGGGCTGTGCGGGAGCCCACGCCGAGCTGATCGCGACCGCAGGTGCCCTGCAAGCGCCGATCGTCCACGCGCTCCGCGGCAAGGAGCACGTGGAGTACGACAACCCCTTCGACGTCGGCATGACGGGGCTGCTCGGCTTCGCGTCCGGCTACTACGCTGTCATGGACTGCGACGTCCTGTTCGTGTTGGGGAGCGACTTCCCGTACACGCAGTTCTATCCCGAGGCGGCGGTGGTGGCGCAGATCGACATCAGGGGCGACAACCTGGGACGACGCGCTCGTCTCGACCTCGGGCTCGTGGGCGGCGTCAAGGAGACGCTCGCGGCGCTGCTCCCGATGCTGGCCCAGAAGACCGACACCGCCCACCTCGATCGCGCCGTCGCCCATTACGCGAAGGCGCGCAAGTCCCTGGACGCGCTCGCGACCGGCGTACCGGGCCGACAGCCAATTCACCCCCAGTATCTCACCCGCGTCGTCGACGAGCTCGCGTCGCCCGACGCCATCTTCACTTGCGACGTTGGATCTCCCACGCTGTGGGCGGCCCGCTACCTCTCGATGAACGGAAAGCGACGCCTGCTCGGATCATTCAGCCACGGCTCGATGGCGAATGCGATGCCGCAGGCGATCGGGGCGCAGCTGACGCGCCCGGATCGGCAGGTCATCTCTCTCTCGGGCGACGGTGGGTTCTCGATGTTGATGGGCGATCTGCTCACGATCCGGCAGCGCAAGCTTCCCGTGAAGATCATCGTCTACAACAACGGCGCCCTCGGCTTCGTCGAGCTCGAGATGAAGGCGGCCGGCCTTCTCACCAGCGGAACCACCCTCGACAACCCCGACTTTGGCCAGATGGCTCGAGCCATCGGGATTCACGGCGTTCGGGTGGAGGATCCCGCGGAGCTCCCGGACGCAGTCCGAGGGGCGCTGGCGCACGATGGACCCGCCTTGCTCGACGTCGTCGTGAACCGACAGGAGCTCGCCATGCCCCCGACGATCACGCTCGCGCAAGCCGCGGGCTTCACCCTCTTCATGGCCAAGGCGGTCATCAGCGGTCGCGGCGACGAGGTGCTTGACCTCGCCAAGACGAATCTGTGGCGGTGAAAGACCAGGACCAGAGTCGGGGCAAGCTCAGGCGATGACGTGCACGGGAGGTTCCGCGGCCGCCTTCGCAGCAGCCTGCTTGGCCAAGAGATGTTTGGCTTGAACGTCCCCCTGGCGAGCCTCTTTCGTCGTCTGGGTAGGCGTCTCAGTCGCCTCGCTCAACGCCGACTGAGCGGCGGCGCTCAATTGAACCGAATCCTTGGGGACCGTGCCGGCGGCCGGGGCAGGAGACGACTCAGGCGATCCTTCCTTGCCCTCGGGGGCCTTGGCAACACTCGACGGGGTGGCGGCGGCAACACTTGTGGTCTGGGGAGCGGACGGGGCGATGGTCATTGGGGTCTCCTCATGAGGGCATCGGTCCTTTTGGACGGCAGCGGGAGCCCCAATCGGCCGCGCGGTCAAAATGGGTACCCGCTGCGTCATCTCGCTTCCCCTGCCCCGCCGGGCGTCACAGCGCGAAGGTCGCTCCGTTCACCAGTACGTCCCGAGTGACGATATGGGGCGCGTTGATGAGGCGGCTGGTCGGTGACGCCATGTTGAGGAACCGCGCGTCGCGCACCGTCAGCAACCCGAGCGGCGAACTGGGCAGCGCCTCGATGTCGAACGGCATTGGAGCGTCGCGAACGTCGAGACGGCTGAACTGAAGACCGTCGAACCGCGGCGGCGCGTCGCCCGACTGGCCGGCGTAGGTCATCGTGATGCCCACGACCGCGTTGCGGAACCCGGCGCCGGTGAACCCGTCGATCCGGACGTTCTCCGTGAATCCGCCGCGGCGGCTGTTCGACTTGACCCACAACATCCAGCCGACACCGCGTCCGAACGTCCGGTTGTTGTACGCATACACATTGCGAATGCCGCCCGTCTGCTCGCTGCCGAGGCAAATGAAGCCGAAGCGGCCCTCGCCCTGGCAGTTCATGATCACGATGTCCTCGCATGGCGTCGCGACTCGGCGGCCGTCGTCGTCCCGCCCGGACTTGACGGCGATGTTGTCGTCGCCCGACGCGAACGTGCAGCCCCTGATCACCACCCGGCGGCATGACTCGGGGTCGCACGCGTCGGTATTGGCGCCAGCGACCCGGGTCACCACGCCATCGATTGTCACGTTCGTGCACAGCACCGGATGAATCTGCCAGAACCGCGCTCCCTGCAAGGTCACACCCCGGACGAGGACATTGGTGCAGCGGTACGGCTGCACGAAGGAGGTGCGCAGCATCCCGACCACGCTGCGGCGGGATGGTGCCACGCCGCGCGCGACCAAGGGCTCGAGGATTCCCGCTCGATCCGAGCCGTGGTTCCAGGCGGAGGTGAGGGAGGCGTCCAGACAGCCGTCGCCGGTCAGCGCGATGTTGGTCTCGTCGTACGCATAGATCATCGGCGACCGGTTCACGCACTCGATACCTTCAAAGCGGGTCGCGACCGGCGGGAAGAGCTCCGCGTTTCCGCTGAACATCAGCGTCGCGCCGCGCTCGACGTGCAGCTCCACGCCGCTCCGGAGGCGCAGGGCCCCAACCACCCAGATCCCCGGTGGGACCAGCACGCGGCCACCACCCGCGCGGTGACAGGCAGCAATGGTGCGGGTGAACGCCGCCGTGTTGTCCGTGCTGCCATCACCGACGGCGCCGCTGTCGGTGACCGCGAAGACCGCCTCGGCGAAGGTCGGGACGGTCGTGGCGGCCAGGATGGCGTTCGCCTCCGGCCAGGGAGTGACGCTCGGCGGTCGCGAGGGCAGCGGCGGCGGCGGTGTGCCGCCGTAACACGCGCACCGAGGCAGTGCCGCCACCGACATCGCCAACAGCCCCGCCTCCATCGCCTCCCGCCGCGTAGGCCGCATCTATTCGGGTCACCTTACCAAGATTCGATGACGGGGCTCACGGGCCGGGACGGTAGACCATGACGTAGAACTGCTTCGTGTTCTCGTCAGTGCCCTGGAATCCCGACTCGAAGTCGAAGCTCCACTCCATGGGGGTCACGCCGTCCAGAGCGGTGCCGGCGTCCGTGCCATCGCACGGCGACGCGCTGCTGCCCGCCATGTCGCGCATGCACGCCCAGTAGAAGAACGGCTGGAGGTTCTGGAACTGCCCGACGCCGGTGGAGGAGATGAACACCGGATCTCCCTTCGCGAGGCCGAGATCGGCGAACAGCCGCTTCAGATCCGTCACGGCTGGCAGCGTCCAGGCGCCCGTCGTGCCGGTGCTCGCGCCGGCGTAGCTGGTGGCGTTCAACGCCGAGACCCAGGTGCTCGCCGTCGACAGCAGCATTGCTCCGCTGGCGTCGACGAGCGGCGGCATCAGCGCGCCGTTGTTCGTGTTGATGGTCGTGGTGCCGCTGATCGCGAGCGCGTCGGAGCGCGCGAGGTCCGCGTCGGCGAGCCACGTCGTGTGCGTGCTCGGGTCCCAGAACGCCTTGCCGGCGGCGGCTCCGGTCGAGTACGGCAACAGCGTCGCGGTCCCGGTCGGCGCCACACCGATCGGCCCCGCGATCATCGGCAAGACCGGAAAGTAGTTGTACTTGGTCGTGTTCATGAAGGGCAGATCGGTGGCGAACGTGAACGTCTGGGCGTTGGAGCCGTCGGCGCTCACACCCGAGGTCCAGTAGAACGACGGCTGGAGGTTGTGGATCGGCCCGATCGTGTTTGCGTCGCCAGGGACGACGCTGTCGGGGTAAGTCTTGCCGAGCAGCACGCTGTACAGGGCGCCGAGCGCGCTACCCTTGCAGGACGGGCCGAACGAGTTGCCGCTGCCGCCCGCCAGGACAGCGCATGACGGATCCTGCGGCGGCGTGACCGGAAGCTGCCAGTCGTTGTGCCCGAGATAGCCTTGCCCGGCGTCGTAATGATTCAAGAGCGTCACCCACGCTTGCGCCGTCGCGTAGTCCATCGTGCCGTTCGGGTTGATCGGCAATCCGACGGCGCCGAGGCGCGCCCGCACGACCGGGTCCCCGGCGAGGTTTGCGTCAGCGAGCCAGTAGACGTTCTGGTTCGCGTCGTAGACGACCTGCCCGGTGTCCGATCCGGTGTCCGAGCTGGCATTGGGGAGAAGACTCCCATCCGGCGTAGACGTAACGGTAGCAGCGTGGCCTCCGCAAGCCGCACCGACGAGGACGAGGCTCGAGACGACCGTACAGCCTCTCATCCGTTGCGGACCCTGGAGGTCGAGAAAGCCATCGCGGACATTCTCTCATAACGGGCGTTCCGACGATCCGGCAACCACAAACGTGGGTGCGGTCACAGGTGGCGAGCCGGGAATGATGGGTTCGCCCGAGCCGAGCTGGCCTTCTCCATCGTCACCCCAGCATTTGATCCTCCCACCGGAGACCACGGCACAGGCCCCATTCGTCGACACGCTGACGGAGAGTGCGTTCGCCAACCCGGGCACCACGGTCGGCGTGCTTCCGTTCGCCAGCCCTCCCCAGCACTTCACAGTCCCATCAGCGATCAACGCGCAAGTCTGGAAGCCCGCCGCTGCGATGGCGATCGCTCCGCTCACGCCTTGCAGAGTCACAGGTGTCGGCGATTCCAAGACTGTGCCGTCGCCGAGCGCGCCAAGGGTGTTCGCGCCCCAGCACGCCACCGTTCCGGCGCCAAGCAGCGCGCACGCGTGAAACGCACCGGCAGCAACCGCGACGGCGCCCGCGATCCCGGGCACAACCACCGGCGTCGCCGAATACGAGCTGGAGCTCTGACCTGGCTGTCCCAGCGGACCCAGCCCCAGGCATGCCACCTGGCCGTTCGCGCGCACGGCACACGCCGACGCAGTGCTTTGAGCGACCATGGTCGTCTCGGTGAGCCCGGGCACCGCGGTCGGGGCGACGGCGATGGCGTTCGGATCGGGCCCGATACCGAGCAGGTTCGCCCCCCAACATTCCACCGCTCCGCCGAGAATGACCGCGCACGTGTCGCCGGGCTCGTCGCGATAGCCTCCCGTCGCGAGCGCCATGACCGGCCCGGAAAGCCCCGCGACGGGCACTGGAGTCGTGACGAGCATCCCCGGTTCGGTCCCAGGCAGCCCTCCGAACGTGGAGCCGTTTCCAACCTCGCCCACGACGTTGTCCCCCCAGCAGGCGACGCTGCCGGCCGTTTCGAGCGCGCAGGTGTGGTTTGGCCCCGAGACGACCGCCTTTACGCCTGGGAGACCGGCGACGATCGTCGGTCTCGGCACCGGCGTGCCTGAGTTGCCGTCGCCTACCTCCCCGAATACGTCGCCACCCCAGCACTCGACCTCGCCGGTGCTCATCACGGCACAGGCATGGGAGCTCCCGATGGACACCGCGACTGCCCCGACGAGCGGCGGTCTCGGAGCGGCGCCGCCTCCACAGCCGACGAGGAGGAGGAGGACGAGGACACCAGCCCCTCGGTAGAGTCGCCCACGCGCCATGAGCTCAGGATACCGCGGACGCAAGCCGACAGCTTCGTTTCCCGCACGTGGCCGCAAACCACACCTTCTCATCACCTCCCGCGGCCGCCCCGAGCAACTCCGGACCCTCTGTTCCGATAGGGGCTGCGTTGGACCAAGGCTGCACGCCTCGCGCAGCCCCGAGGAGGTCGCCACATGGCAGACAATGACGGCAAGGAATACGCAAAGCGCGGCGCCTTCAACAAGACGGCGTTCATGACCGCCTACACGGAGCAGTTCAAGGCAGTCCCGAAGTACAGCGCCGCGTCCATTCCCGACCTTGTGCGGATGGTCGAAATGATGGAACAGGACCCAACCATCACCGACATTCGCTGGATGGCCTACATGTTGGCCACGACTTTCATCGAGAGCTCGTCGACGGTGAAGGTCAAGCTGGCGAGCAAGGACAAGCAGGGTCACCTGATCGTGCGGACGGCGAAGGTCTGGAGGAACTTCGCGCCCGTGGAGGAGAAGGGCCACGGCCGGACTCGTCGATACGGTCCCCCGGTGAAGGTCAAGCTGTTGGAGAGCGGCTCGGTGCGCGTCACGGAGTGGGATGGAGACCAGTGGATCGTGTCGCCGGAGGCTCACCAGCACAGGGTGGACAGCGCGCACGGTCTTGGAGCGACGCCTGGCGACGACGCGAGCGCCGCGTACCGACGCGACAGCGGCGAGGAGAAGCACTACTTCGGCCGTGGATTCGTCCAGCTGACATGGTGGAGCAACTACGCGGAGGCGGGCGTGCTGATCGGGAAGGGCCTTGACCTCCTTCTGGACCCGGATTCAGTCGACGAGCCCGAGCTGGCGTACAGGATCATCTCCACAGGCATGCGGACCGGCAGAGGGTTCGCCCATGGGCATACGTTTCGGGAATTCTTCCACGGTCAGCACACCGACTACGTTCACGCGCGCAAGATGGTGAATGGAACACATCACGCACAGGAGATCGGGCACCTGGCTGAGCGCTTCGAGCAGATTCTCCGCGCCTCCTCGTCGTCGACCACGCCGCCAGCTGAGCTGTGACCATGTCCGTTGCGGTCGCGGTCGCTGTCGCTCTTGCGGTACTGGCCAGCGGGTCTGGCGGCGCGACGAAGACTGAGCCCACTGCCCCAACCGCCCTCATCGGAACCTGGGATGTAGAGACGGTCGAGGCCGACCGACAGGATCAGGTGCACTGGGACATCCACCCCGGCGACCCCAGATTGTTGGGACGCACGCTCGAGATCTCGCGGGTCTCGGCGAGCTTCGCGCCCGAAATCGACCGCTGCGCGCAGGGGAGCTGGCCTTCGCTGACAGCCCCGTGGGAGGAACTATTCACCCGTGGTTTCAGTCGAGCCCCCATGGGCGGCCGGAGTGCGCACCCAAAGCCCGCGGATTTCGGTTTCAAGCCGCCGAACGGCGAGGCCGCGACGGCCTATCTCCTTTGTCCTGGCAAGACCAAGGCGGACCAATGGCTGGTCTCGACCTGGATCGCCCCGTCGTCGCCGGACACCCTGATCATGCACCGAGACGCGCAGGTGCTCCTGGTCCTGATACGTCGGGCCGCCAACGCAAGGCCCCGAGCATCCTTTCCTTGCGACAAGGCATCGACTCCCACCGAGACCGCCATCTGCCAGGGCTTCGACTTGGCAGGATGGGATCGCAGTGTGGCCGCTGCCTATCGGAAGGCCGTCTCTCGCAACCCGGATCAAGGGGGCAAGCTCCGAGGGGAACAGCAGGCCTGGCTCAAGAAGCGGGACGCGTGCGCCGCCAACTCCCGCTGCCTCGAGGACACCATGCGGGACCGCACAGACGACCTCCTGAGGCAGGCAGACTACGCTCCTTGACGGCGCGCGACTACTTTCCGAGCTGCGGGGTGAGTCCGTCGACGTGCATCTCGAAGTATTCGTTCTTGCTGTAGGGCCCGACCACGGCTTCGACGAGCTCGCGCACCGCTGCCAGGGACTTGCCTTCCCAGATGCAGACCCCGAGTCGGTGATCCTCGGTTGCCGCGTGAATGGGCAGCGCCACGTCGGTGGGCAGGCCCTGCGCGATCGCCTTGTCCTCGGCCGCTTGAAAACCTTTGGGGTCGTGAATGTGATGGATGACGGTGACGAACATGGTGCTCTCCCTTCCTCGGCCGTCATATATGCTGCGCGCGTGAGGCTCTTCTCGCGAAGCGTGCTGACGTCGCTGTTCACCTCGGCGCTGGACTTCCTGACGTTGTTGCTGCTGGTCGAGAAGTGTGGCGTGAACTATGTCTGGGCCACGTGGCTCGGCACGATCGTCGGCTCGCTATCGAATTTCACCATCAACAAGCTCTGGGCCTTCGATGCGGGCCGGGCCGGGCTGGCGCCCCAGTTCGGGCGCTTCTTGATGGTGCAGACGGGCGCCTCGGGGTTGCAGACGCTGGGGGTGTGGCTCTTCACGCGCTTCGTTGGCTTGCCCTACGAGGCGTCGAAGCTGGTCATGGCGGTGCTCGTTTACCTGGGATGGAACTTCCCGCTCAACCGGTTCTTCGTGTTCAGGGCAGCGGTCGGGACGGGGGGAGCCGCGTCCCCGCCAGGCGCATCGCCGCGGCCTTGACCCGATCACGCGCCTCGATTCGCACCACCGTGCCCAGCTTGCTGAATGGCAGCGAGGTGTGCAGGACGCAATCGACACCACACCGCTCCTCGCAACCCTTCTTGCCCCGATTTCCGGCCAGCTGCTCTCGCGTCACGTCGTGCAGCTCGCCTTGAGGCGGCACGTGGTAGCAGAAATGAAAGTGCCCCTCGGGCGACACGTAAAAGGTCTTGTTGCCCGCTTGACAGGTCCACTCGATAGGCCGGCCCTTTAGCGACTCTTCGTAGTAGTGAATGAGGAAATAGGGCGTGTGAACCGGGGCGCCCTCCAGCTTGCGATCGCGCAGCCAGCGAACCTTCTCGAGGAAGCGCGCGTCGTTGGGGCGGCGCACCAGCCGGCCGCGCGCGTGCACGACGGAGAACTGAATGCCGACCCCGAGATCGAAGCAGCTCCTCGCCACCTCCTCGACATCGTCGAGCGTCTGATCGCAGATGACGGTGTTGACGTAGAACCAGATCCGCGCCTGCTCCGCCATGCGCGCGACCATCTCGATCTTCTTGCGCAACGTCTTCAGCGACTTCGGTGCCTCGCGCGTCGGGTGGACGGCGTCGACTGAGATCTGGATTCGCCCGATGCCGGCCTCGATGAGCCGCGCCAGCCGGTCCTCGGTCAACAAGAAGCCATTCGTGGTCATGCCGGTCGTCATCCCGCGCTCGACGACCGCCCCAACCAGCTCGTTCACGTCGGGGTGCAACAACGGCTCCCCTCCGATCAGATCTGTGTGCCTGACCCCGAGGTCCTTGCATTTGTCGATGCGACTGATGACCTCGTGCTTCGGAACGTGCCCCTTGCTGTTGTCGTATTCCGTGCAGTAGGCGCAATCAAGGTTGCACTTCCAGGTGATGTTCAGCTGGGCCCAGATCGGCAGGTCGTCGACTGCGCGGGGCAACGCCCGGAGGACCGCGCGCGGTGAGGTGGGATCGCGGGACGGTGCCATGGCACCCGACATCATGCACGCCAGCCGGGGGTCCCGATAGGATTTTCGTTTGTGATAAGGACCCTGGAGGTCCTTTATATCCCGTGCGCCAACGCGACTACTGGCAGCCGATACGGGTGTCGTCGATCGCCAGGTCGTCGAACCACATCACGTATGGGCTCAAGATGGTCCCTGCCTGCTGGTACCACGTGGCACCGAGGACCACCGCGGTGTAGTTCGACATCGTCGAGTTGGTCTTTCCGCTGAACGCCAACTGGGTGACCTCAGCGGAGTCGGAGAAGAACCGGTAACTGTTGGTCGCGACGTCGACCCACCACTCCGCGCAGTGCCAGGCGTCATCGAACTTCCAGTTGTAGGCGGAAGACGTGCAGCAGCCGTCGCTCGGGATATTGAAGAGCCATTGGTGAGAACCGCTCATGTTTTCCACGATGTCGACGACCCGATTCTCGCCGCCCGGCCCAACCAGCGAGGTCCAGGTAATGTGAATCACCGTGTTGGTGGCCGTCTTCTGCGGCGGCGGCGACGGTTGCTGAACCTTGTAGAAGATCCTGCCCCAGTGGTTGTAGGCCGTCGGGCCGAGGGACGCCAGACTCCTCTGGGCGCGTTGCTGGCCTCGGTTGATCGAGTCGCTCTTGAGCGCCATCTTTCCCGAGTGCGCCATGTCGGTTGCCAGCGCGACGTCGGTGGGGCCCGCGGCACCGTAGCCGTTGAACTTCGTCCACATGGGTCCGAGGGCGCCCGCGGTGCCCGTTTCAAAGTCTTCGCAAAGCTTGTACGTCTTCCCGGAGCACCCGCTCGCCGCGACGCTGCCGCCGCCGACGCCCGTGCTGGGCGAGCCGCCCACTCCACCGGATGAGCCACCGTTGTTCCCCGGGCTGCCGCCAGGCGCGTTACTGCCTCCTTTTTGCGAGCTGCCGCCGGCTTGCGACCCGCCGGTGCTTCCCGGGGTGCCGCCGGTCTGCCCGCTACCGCCGGTCTGCGCGCTGCCGCCGGTTTGCGTGGCGCCGCCGGTTTGCGTGGCGCCGCCGGTTTGCGTGGCGCCACCGGTTTGCGCGCTGCCACCAGTTCCCTGGCTACCGCCGGTTTGTGCGCTTCCGCCCGACGCCGCCGGGCTGCCTCCGGACGAGCCAGACGAAGGACTGCCGCCCCCCGAGCCGCCGCTCGGCAAAGTAGGCTGTGCAGGAGAACAGCCCAGCCCGGCCGTCATCAGCCACGTGGTCGCCAGCATCAGCGCCCCCGAAGGAACGCAGGCGTCGCGGAATCGAGAGTTGGAGGGGGCGAAGCGTGTATTCATGTTCGGGTCTTCCTCACGGGCACAGTTGCTTTCGCCGGCAAGCTCGGCTCATTCGATTCGGGCAATCTCACGCAAGGCGCTCCGAGCGCCGGGGATCCGGTGGAGGCGAATTCTGGCGGACCGACCGCTCACGGGCGCGAGCCGCGATTTTAGCACCTGTGCCTCGAAAACAAGCCGTCCGATCGCCACCTCCCCTGCCAGGACGCGCTGCGGCGCCCCGGCTCAGTGTGCCGTCCGCGAAATGGGCAATGATCGCGCCAACCCGTGACCCTCCGTCATTTCTTGCAGACGTCCTCGCCCATCGGCTGGAAGCCCTTGTCCATGTCGACCTCGAACTTGTGCGAGATCTCCTTGTCGCTCTTCCTCTGCATGATTTCGCGCGTCTTCGTCTTCATGCCCATCATGTGGCCCTCTTCCATGAAGGTCAACGTATCCCCCGAGGCGGTCTCGTATGGTCGGCGCTTTCTGAAGACCGCGGCGGGAATGTAAACTCTCCTTGGTGTCCGAATCGGAACGACATGCCAATCGGCTTCAGGCGCTCGCCGAATCGGCGCAGCTGTTCGCTGAAGCGAGCACCGACCTCGCCAGGCTCCTGAACGTGGTGGCGCGCAGGTTCTCGGAGCTCGTCGGCGAAGCCTCGAACATCCGCCTGATCGAGGGCAACGCGTTGGTTCCCGTCGCCACTTATCACCCCGAGCCGGCTACCGAGGCCTTCCTGCGAGCTTTTCACGACAGCACCCCGTTGCGCCTCGGCGAGGGGATCTCCGGTCAGGTGCTCGCCACCGGCGAACCGTACTACATGCCGGAGCTCGATCTCGCGCGGCTGAAGGAGCGACTTGCGCCGAGCTTTGTCGGCATCTTCGAGCAGGTCGGGATCACCGGGATGATCGTCGTGCGGCTGCGGGCGCGCGGGATCAACCTCGGCTATCTGTCTCTCTTCCGCACGAGCGCGGCGCGTCCGCCCTACACGCGCGACGATCTGCTCCTGGTCCAGGATCTGGCGGATCGCGCCGCACTGGCCATCGACAACAGCCGCCTTGTCGACGGCCTCGAGCGCCGGGTCGCCGAGCGGACGCTGGCGCTCGAGACCGCGAACCGGGAGCTCGAGGCCTTTGCGTTCTCCGTGTCGCACGACCTGCGCTCACCGCTGCGCGCGATAGATGGTTTCTCGCGCATCATCGAGGAGACGCAAGGGACTGCCCTCGACGACAACGGCCGCCGCATGCTCGGGGTGATCCGGCAGAAGGCCCGGCACATGAGCCACCTCATCGAGGAGCTCCTGCGGCTGTCGCGGCTCGGCCACCGCGCCATCGAGCCGCTGGCCGAGATCGACATGCGCGACGTCGTGAGCTCGGTGATCGAGGGAATCCGCGCGGCGAACCCCGCGCTGGTGATCGAGCTGAGCATCGGCGACCTGCCTCCAGCGATCGGGAACGTCGAGCTGCTGCGTCAGGTGTGGACCAACCTGCTCGACAACGCGGTCAAGTACTCGCGCCGCCGCCCGGTCGCGATCGTCGAGGTCGCCGGACGACGAGAGAACGGCGCGCTTCACTACACGGTCAAGGACAACGGCGCCGGGTTCGATCCGCGATACGCGGAGAAGCTGTTCGGCGTGTTTCAACGCTTGCACAGCGACGCCGACTTCGAGGGCACCGGCGTCGGGCTCGCGCTGGTTCACCGGATCGTGTCACGTCACGGCGGCCGGGTGTGGGCCGAGGGCGTGCCCGACGCGGGCGCGACGTTTGGCTTCGCGCTGCCCGAGCGAGGGCCGGGTGCAGGCGGCGTCCCGACGGCGCTTCGGGATGACCCGGCAGCTCGCCCGAGCCCGTGATTCAGGCCACATCGCGGATCCCGCACCGTCGGCCACTTGTCGCGTCACTGTCGCAGTCACTCCGCGACCCGACGTGTACCTTGCATCCCGTCGCCCCGTAACGGCGCGCGCCGGGGATGAGCAGGTGGGAAAAGCGGCCAGTCAAAGGAGCCATTCCATGAAATCGTCGAAGATGACCGCCGTTGCCCTCGGGCTGCTCGCAGCCTCGGTCGCGCAACAAGCCTCCGCCGCGGAGGGCCCGGTGCCGAAGGGCGTCCCCCATCTGGATCACGTGTTCGTGATCATGATGGAGAACCACGGCTACAGCCAGATCATCAACAACCCCAACGCGCCCTTCATCAACAAGTACGCGAAGACGGCCAACCTCGGCACGAATTACTTCGCCGTCGCCCACCCGAGCCTGACCAACTACCTCGAGATCGTGGGCGGCTCCAACTTCGGCGTGCAGACCGACAACTACCCGGACTGGCACAGCGCCACCTGCAGCCCCAACCTCGTGCTCGGCACGACGGCGACGGACACCCCGGCGAGCCCCCTGATTTGCCCGATCGCGGGGAGCGGCATCGACGCGGAGACGCCTGCGTTCGACTTCACGAACGAGACCACCGGATCGCCGGGCGAGGTGAACATCGACGGTGTGGCGTTCATCCCCGCGGCGAAGAACACCGTCGGCAAGACCATCGCCGATCAGCTGGTCGCTCATCACAAGACCTGGAAGAGCTACCAGGAGAACCTGCCGCCCGCTGGCGGCGACGGCATCAACTTCAGCGACGGCTTCTTCACCAACCTCACCGACTTCAACGCCGTGTTGCCCACCCTGACCCCGCCCCTCGCCCAGAGCCAGATCGTGGCGCTGTACGCGGCCAAGCACAACCCGTTCGTCTACTTCAAGAGCGTGCAGGACGGACACGACCACGCCAACAGCTTCGCGAACATCGTGCCCTTCGACGGCGACGAGGGCCTGTTCGCCGATCTGAGCGCGGGCAAGTCCCCTGCCTTTTCATTCATCGCCCCGAACCAGTGCAATGACCAGCACGGCCGCGGCAACGCCGGTCCGTTTTGCAACTTCGACCCCACCGACGACGGCTCGCAGGCAGGCCTCAACCCCGCCTTGATCTATCTCGGGGACGTGACCGTGCGGAAGCTCGTGGACGCCATCCACGAGTCGAAGGCCTGGCGAGAGGAGAGCAGCGCGATCGTGGTGGTGTGGGACGAGAACGACTACAGCCTGGCTCCCAACAACAATCAGGTCATCGTCATCGTCGACACCAGCTACGGTCGCCACGGGATTTCGAGCGGGCGGCGCTACACCCACTTCTCGTTGCTGAAGTCGATGGAGGCGGGGCTGGAGCTGCCTTGCCTCAATCATGCGTGTGACGGGCACGTGGCGGTGATGTCAGATCTGTTTGCTCGCTGACGCTGTGGCCCGGGCCACGGGCCGCCCCCCCTGTCACGACCGATTGGACGGTGCCGAGGTGGTGGTCCACAATACGCGCCTCATGCGTCGGCTCACATCCGTGTCGGTCTTCGCGGCGGCCATCGCTGTCGTGCTGTTGTTGTCCTCGGCGGGTTGCCGCCGTCGTCCCGACACCACTGCCGAGGACAACGGCGCCCCGGGGGCGGGAGCGGGGGGCGCCGCGGCGCCCGCCACGATCGAGCCGCCGGGGGGAGGGCTGACGGGGATGACGAAGCCCGTGATGAATCTGCTGGCCGACGAGCGCGCCGCTCGCCCGGGCGGCACGCCGACCGCCGAGGCGGTGTTCGAGGCGATGAAGAAGGCGGGCGTTCCCACGAGCGGCGAAAGCCAGGTGCTGGGAAAGACCCTCGGCGCCGCGTTCTGCGAGAACGCGCGAACCGCTCAGGGCACCGTGCTGAGCGTGTGCGAGTTCAAGGACGCCGCGACCCTCGCGAAGGGGATGGAATACTCCACCAAGACCTTCGCCAAGGCGCTCCCCAACCGGCGCTTGTTCGCGAACAGGAGCACCCTCCTCACGGTCAACCCATCCGAGAATTCCGACAGCGCCCACGCGGAGCTCAAGACCATCGAGCGGACCTTCGGGGGGCTGTAGCGCGGCGGGGCGCTTCGCTCAGCGGCTCCACAGGCGCGCGGCCAGCGGCGCCAAGATCGGCGTGGCGAACGCTCGTTCGACGAACCACACCGAGGCGACCGCCACGATGACCGCGGAGCCGCCGAGGAGTATCGCGCTTCGGTAGATGCGGGTCTGGCGCAGGACGAAGGCGACGGGCACGAAGACGGCGACGATCGCCATCTGCCCGATCTCCACGCCCAGGTTGAAGCCGAAGAGGGTCTTCAAGAGCCCCGCGCCCGACAGCCCAGCGTCGCGCAAGGTGGCCGAGAATCCGAAGCCGTGCAGCAGCCCCAGGGCGAAGGCGGCGATCCACCGATCGCGCCGGAGGATCGGGTAGAGATTGTTCGCGGCGGCCAGGATCACCGACGCGGCGATCAAGCTCTCGACGACCCGGGAGGGCAACGACACGAGGCCGAGCGCGGCCAGGGTCAGGGTCAACGAGTGAGCCAGCGTGAACGCGGTGACGACGCGTGCGACGTCTGCCAGCGCCCCGCCGAGGCGCGTGACGCCCATCCAGGCGCCCCCGTCGCGCCGCCGCAAGACGGCCGGCAGCAACAGCGCCAGCAGGAACAACACGTGATCGTAGCCAGCCCAGATGTGGTGAACGCCGGCCCGGATCGCGGCCTGCAACTGGCCTCCGCGATCGGACGCGACCTCGAGCTCCAGGTGGCGACGATCGGTGTCGAAGATCAACACGCGCCCGGTCCCGTCGTCGAGCCGGGCGAGCCCGCGGTGCTGGGCGTCGAGATCGAAGAGCAGCGAATAGTCCACCACCAGGGCGCTCACCGGAAGCGGGCAGCGAAACACGAGGAATTGAACCAGGTACGCGCCGTCCGAGTGCCCGACGACCTGCTCGTCCCTTTCGCGTTCGGGCACGCATCGCTGGCCGCCCGCGGTCAGCGCCAGGTGGGCGACCGCGTAAGCGCGTGCCGCGGGCGCCTGGGCGCGCAGCTCACCCCAGGTGACGCGGCCATCGCCGTCGCCGTCCACCCCCACGGCGACCTCCAGATCGCGGACGGCGATGTCCCATTTCACGTGCACCAGCGACCGCACCGGGCGCAGCGTGAGGTAGCTGTCGCTCGGCTTGTGGGCCCATGCCTGGCCGGCGCCGAGGAGCGTGAACGCGAGCAGCGCAAGCCTCGCTGACCGGGCACCAACGAACGACCGACCACCGCCCCGACGACGCTTCAACGTCCCGCCTCCTCGATCCGCCGGCGTAGCGCCAGGACGGCGGGGTCCTGGAAGCCCGTCTCCCGCGCCCAGATCACCGCGGGCTCGGCCGCCTCCGGCTGATGGGCGCCGAGGGCCGCCTCCATCAAGATCTGCGCGTCGGCGGGTTCGTGTTGCACCTGCCAGTTGGCGCGAGCGAGCGCCAGCGCACGCTCCGGATCCCGGCGGATGACCAGCCAGAACCTCGCCTCCTCGCGACCATGCAAGGCGTCGCCGCGCGCGCGGGCCGCGTCGAAGCGCGCGGCGAGGTCGCGGATATGTACAGCAGCTCCGGCGGCACCGATGGCGTCTTCCGCGATGGCGAGCCGAAGCAGCAATCCGTCGTTCTGCTCGCGACCGGCGAGGAGCGGCGGGACGTCCGCGGCGCGGCCATCGGCAATCGACAGATCCGCGAGCAGCGCGCGCGTGTAGGCGTCATTCGGATCGCCGGCAAGCGCCTCGGCGGCGAGCCGTCTGGCCTCCGGGTGGTTCCCGGCCCACGCCGTCAACTCCGCCAGCACCGACAGCCCCCAGGCCCGCATGGGATCGCCAGGGGCGACGGAATACAGCTCGCCCGCCAGCCGCCGCGCCGCCTCGAGCGCATGGCCCGTGATTCCCTGAATGCTCGCGACGCACACCGTGCTCACCAGCGACGCGGCGATGCGCGACAGCGGTCGGCAACTCTGCGCCGCCTCGCCGTATCTGCCCAGCACTGAAAGCACGACCGCACGGGTCAGCCACACCTGGGGATCGTCCGGAGCCACGACGATGGCGCGCTCGAGATCCGAAAGCGCGCCGGTGAAGTCATGCCGCGACTGCCGGATCGTGGCGCGCAGGATCAGCACAGGCGCCGGGGCGCCGGCGTCAGCCCACCAGGGCACGAGGGCAGCCTGCGCGTAGCCGAGGTGACGGGGATCCGAGGTGCTCCGGGCGTCGTCGATCTCGAGTCGGGCCAACCGCGCGGCCACGTCGAGGTCGCGCGGATTCGAGGCCAGAAGCCGGCGGAGCCGTTTGGCTTCGATGACGTGCGGGTCGCCAGACGCGCGCGGTAACGTCTCCACCACGTCGGAGTCGTTCGCGGGTGAGAACGGCCGTCCCTCACCGTCGCGGGAGCCCGAGCGGCGGGTCCAAAACGCAAGCACACCCCCGGCCACCGCTGCGAACAACAAGACGCGGGCGGCGGTCCGGAGGTGTGTTGCCGTCCCGTGGCGGGGCTTGGACCGGAGAGCCAAACCAACAGCCGAGCGGGGCGCGAACAAACGCAGGATTTCCTAAGGGAACAATGAATTGAACGCCGCCGGATCCATCGCGTCCGTGAACGATTTGTCGTTGATGGTGTCAGGCGGCCCGGTGGACGTGGTCTTGTTCGTGATCAGGTCCTTCAGGTACGCGCTGAACTCGATGGTACCGCTCCCCGCCGCGCCTCCCAGTCCCGTGCTCCCCCCGACCCCGACCGCTCCGCCCATTCCCGAGCTGCCGCCAACGCCGATGACCGCGCCGCCCCCGCCGCCACCCGACCCGGCCACGCCGCCACCGGGACCACCCGCCACGCCGCCGCCGCCTCCGCCGCCCACGGTGCCGCCGCCGCCAGCGGCGCCAGCCGTGCCGCCGCTGCCCCCCACGCCACCCCCGGCGCCGCCGGCCGCCGCGTGACCACCGACGCCCGCAGTCCCTGGGGAACCCCCGGCGCCGTGACCAGCCGCGCCCCCCGACCCGCCCTTACCGCCAGCAGCGGCGTGTCCACCAGCGCCGCCATTTCCGTTGTTGTTGCTGCTGCTGCTGCACGCCACCGCAAGCGGCAGCGCCAGCAGAGCGCCCAGCATCAGTGCTCTCGAATTCATGAGGTGTCTCATTTTAGCGACCTCATCCTGCCTAATCGGTCGTTCCAGGATGCGGGAGTTGCAGGTACGGGAACTGGTTGTCGAACTGCGAGGCGTCCTGCAAGACGGCATCGGTGAAGCCCAGCTGTCCCGACGGAGCGCTGGCGGGAGGCAACAGGAAGCCCATCATCACCCGCAAGGCGATGTCGGTGACGTCATCGCCCGGCCGCCGGCCGTTGGGAAATCCGGCCGTATCGCAGTTCGCGTTCGCGGGGGTCAGGACCCCTGACACGAAGCACTGCGCCGCGCCCAGATCGTTCTGCCCGGTCTTGTGCGCCGCGAGCGCCGTGTTCAATCGCAGCACCTCGGCGGTGGAGCCGTCCTTGTTGACGCCGTCGATGCCCGTCAGGAACGCGGTCACCAGATCCGTGCGAGGGAAGACCGTCGGCGCCATCACGCCCGCCGACCCGAACAGGATCTCGATCAGCTTCGGCAACGACGGGTTGGTGACGTAGTCGGCGAACTGCGCGTCGTCCTTCGGCTCGCTCGAATTGAAGCGATCCTTGTCCTTGACGCCGATCACCACCTCGTTGACGAGCGGATTGCCGAGGCGTGACACCTGCGCCCAGGCCCCACCCTCCTTGGACGGCAGCCCATAGGTCGCCTTCGGATTGATGACGCGGCCCTGGCGGACGCTGGCCGTCGTCCATCCGCTGATGATCGTCTTCCCCGTCGACACCAGGCAAGCCGCGGGCAGCTCCAGCGCGAGCGTGGTGATGTTCTTGTCCGCGATCGTGCTCGGCGCGAGGTTGCGCCCGGCCGCGGTGTTGCCGCCGATCACGACCCCCGGCGGCGCGTGAACGAGGTCGAAGATGACGCCCAGGTTGACGGCGAAGGATTCGGAGCGCTGCCCCACGAACATGCGTCCCTGCGCGGTGCATCCCGGGATCGGGATGGTGATCGGGTACGTGTAGGGGGCCACGTAGGAGGCGTAGTCGGGGAACGACTTCGTGCCGACATAGTCGGAGGGCTTCGTGAACGTCGTCGCGGCGGTGGAGGCGTTCGAAACGCTCGCGACCATCCCCGTCCGGCGATTGCCCCGGATGAGCTTCACGGTGTAAGTCTCGGCGACGTTCAGGCTACCCTGGTCGGCGCTGGTGACCGGACCGATGTTGTGCAAGGGCACGGCGATCATCTTGCCGCCCACCGGCACCTTCAGGCCGTCGGTGCCATTCAAGTTGTTCTGAAACTGGAACTGGAACGTCAGATCTTCCTGGCCGTCTCCTGTGTTGTCGATGTGGATCTCGTAGAGCGCCTCCGGATCCAGCGTGAAGAAGTTCGGGCCCCCGTAGGCGTCCTGCAGAGGGAGGTAGTTCGCTATCACCGTCACGTATCCGGCCCGGTTGTCCTCGTAACTGTTGAACATGTAGAAATCGGTCGCGTCGATCTTCGGGTTCTTGGTCACGAAAGGAGCTTCGCGATGGCTCGACGCCAGCGCGTGAGCCCCGGAGAACGCAAGGCCCCCCGCCAGAACCAGCCCCATGGTTTTTGTCCGTCTTTTCATTGCTTGTTTCCTTTTTTTTCGTCGTGCGCCCAGAGCATCGCCGTCAGGGATACGTGCGAGGTCCCTCGCCGGATCGAGAGAGTTCGCAGGGTGGGGTCGATTTCTGGGAAGGCAAGTCCGCGGTAACCTGTTCCCGGACGGTGACGTCCGCAGGGCCTTCGCGGACCGCGGGCCTCACTTCGGGGGAAACGCTTTCGGGGGTGGCGTGTGGCGCTTCAGTCGGCGCAAACGGCGATCTTGCCGCAGTTGAATTCCCCCACGCCGATCGTCGTTCCCGTCGGCGAAAACGCCACGGCGGTGGGAGAGAACATCAGCGACGAGTTCTGCGCACGGCTCTGGCGGCTGGGCAAGTCGAAGAGATCCAGCCCGCCGCCATAACTTCCGGAGGCCAAGGTCTTCGCGCTCGGGGAGAAGGCCAGCGCGGATATCGAGTTCATCATGCTCACGTCGACGACCAAGGCGGCGCCGTCCTGCTGGGCGAAAGGCGCCTTGAAGAAGCGAATCAAGGCGTCCTCGCTCCCGATGGCCAGGGTCTGCCCATCCGCCGTGAACGCCATCCCCGACGCGGACGTGCCATCCGAGGTGGCCGCGATCGTCTTGATGGGGGTGAAGACGCCGGCGGTGGTCACGCTGAGCAGCTGCGTGTCCCCGCTGCTCATCCCCACGGCCAACGTCGTGGCACCGCTGGCGGCGCTCGCGGCAAGCGAATAGGGCACCGACGGAACCACGGCCGAAGTGAAGGTCGGGCTGCCAATCGTGAGCCATGAAATATTCTTGGCGTCGGTGCCGATCACGATGTGTTGGTTGTCGGGGAAGGCCATGGCATAGACGTCTTCGTTGTTGATGGTGAGCTGCCAGGCTGTCGACCAGTCGCTCACTTTCCAGACCTTCACGATGTTGCGCGAGCCGGCCGCCAGGTAGGTCCCGTCGGGCGAGAAGGCGACGTACACCGTGAAGCCGAAGCTGCCGAAGACGTGGCCCTCCTCGGTCAGGGTCCGTCCGCTGTAGTTCCAGACCTTCACCCGGCCGTCCTCCGAACCGGAGACGAAGAGGGGGGCGCTGGGCGCGAACGCCACCGACCGCACCGCCCAGTTTCCTACAGGCGGGTTCATGTTGAGGTCACAGGGGTTGCTTGCCGCGTTGTGGTCGTATTCGGTGCAGTGGGCCAGGCTGGGCGGATTGCCCGACGACCCAGCGTTGCCCGCGGCGCCGGCCGCGCCGGAGCCGCTGCCGCCCGCGCCCGTTCCCCCTGCGCCAGCGCCGCCCGAGGCCGCGCCGCCGGTTCCCGCTCCGCCGATCCCGGCGCCGCCGGTCCCGGGGCCGCCCGCCCCGCCGCTCCCGGGCCCAGCGCCGCCGGTGCCTGCGGCGCCGCCGCCACCGGTTCCCGGGCTTCCCCCCGAGGCCGAGACTCCCCCGCTCCCGCTCCCGCCTCCTCCATCCGTGCACTTGTGGACCAAGGCCAGCGCCACCGTCGGCGAGGACCCCGCGGAAGCGACCTCCACCGTGCCAGTCGCCGAATAGAAGCACCCGCCCGTGGCGGGCGTCATCGCACTGACATCGAGCTTTCCGGTCTTCCCCACGAAAACTCCGAAGACGACGGGAGACGCCGTCAGGCCGTTCGGCGTGGGGAACACGCGGGAGACGGTGTCCACCATGAGGGTGACCGTCGTGACGTCGGGAGCGGGCGGGCTCGCCGTCAATGACACGGAGACCACTGACTGACTCGCCGAGTGACAACCCAGCGCCAGGATCGTCGCAACCGCGCAGGCCAACAAAGTCGAGGTTCTTGGCATTCTCATCATCTCGCTCACATGCAAGCCGCGGCCGTCTTCGGACAGGAAGGACTGCTGGTACCCGAAAGAGCGAACGCCGCCACGATCCCGCCCGCAACGACCACGCCCGCCGCGGTCCAGAACCACCAGCGCGAATAAAACGGCGCCGAGGCGGCGGGCGTCCCTTCTCCCGAGGACGACGCAGGCCCCAAGGTGGCGCCAGGCGGAGACGATGTCGCCGGGCCCTCTTGCACGACGGGGCCAGGAACCAAGCTCGGCGGCCCCGGCGGATGGTCGGAACTGGGGGGCGAAGCAGGGCCCGCGGCGCCCACGCCGGACTGGGCTTGCGCGGCCTGCAACGCCTGCATCTCGCGGATGTAGCCCTCGATCTCCGCCTGCTCTTGCGGCGCAACGTTCTTCGCCTTGGCCAGGTAGTCGCGGAACGAATCGATCGCCTTTTGCGGCTCGCGCAGCTTCTGGTGGCAGCGGCCGATATTCCGCAGGTACACCGGGTGCAATGTCTCCGCGTACAGCTTGGCGAAGGTCTGGAGGGCTTCGTCGAATCGGCCGGCCGCGAAGGACTCGCGGGCCTTCATCTCCATCTCGTGATCGGCGGCGTTGGCGGCGAACGCCCGCGCCGGCTCGAGCGCCGCCGCCGAGACGACGAGCGCTGGCAGCAGCAAGGCCGTCACGAGGCGGACGGCAGCCAGGACGGCAGGGGCCCCATTTCTTGCGGCGGTGGACCGTGGTCGGGCGCTCCCCATCGACTTCTGACGCATGTGGGCCCCGAGGTTAAGGCCTCGGCCGGCGACTCGTCAAAGGCCCGCCGTCGCGGATAGGTCGGGTGGCCCTGCCAAAACCCGAGATCGCGCCTATACTCAGCCGCTCGACCCCGACCGCCCGAAGAGTCGAGCCGAAAGAGCTGACCGAGAAGACCCCAGGAGACCCCAAGGAGACCCCATGAAGAGCTCCCTTCGAATACTCATGTCGTCTGTCCTCATGGGCTGCGCGCTCGCCGCGTGTTCCGGTGGCGGAGCGCCCTCGGATTCCGCGTCCGGAGGGACGACCCAAGCGAGCGGCGGCGCGACGAGCTCCGGGGGGAGCCCCGGCGGCGGCACTGGCGGTAAGACCAGCGCCACGGGAACCGGCGGGACGAACACCGCGGGCGGCACCGGCGGAGTGAGCGCCGCGGGCACGGGCGGGGGCGTCACGCCGGGGACCGGCGGCGAGGGCAGCGGTGGCAGCAGCACGGGCGGCACGACGGGTGACGGCGGGATCATCCCGATGGGTGGCATGACGGGTGACGGCGGGATCATCCCGAGCAGCGGGGGCACGACGGGCGCGGGCGGCAAAGCCACGAGCGGCGGAGGCAAGACGGGCTCCGGCGGAGCGGGTGGCGCTCAGGGCACGGGCGCCGGCAACGGCGGCGGCGCCACCAGCAGCGGCGGCAGCGGCGGCAAGCCCGATCAAAGCGGGTTGCCGGCCATCACGGTGCACCTGGCGGGCGACTCGACCATGAGCAACTACGCGGCCACGACGACGCAAGAGGGCTGGGGCCAGGAGCTGGGGCAATTCTTCATCAGCAAGGTGACGATCGACAATCAGGGTCAGCCGGGCGCGAACATCGACTCGTTCTACGGGGGTCGATGGAAGACCCTGATCAACAACGTCAAGGCGGGTGACTACGTCCTGGCGGCGTTCGGCATCAACGACAGCGGCACGACGCACGGCCCAGTCGCGCCGGCGGCATTTCAGACCCAGATGGGCGTAATGGCCGACGAGGTCACCGCGAAGAAGGCGACGTTCATCCCGACGACATCCTCGCCGCTGCAGGTTTGGGTCGGCGGCAAGGAGACGAACATGCGGCTGCAGCCGTATTGTGACGCCACCATCGCGCTCGGAATGATGAAGGGCCTGCTGGTCGACGACCTCAACGCACGCGGCGTCGAGTACTACAACATGATCGGGATGACGGCCGCGGCCGCCCTCACCTTCAACGGTGACAAGGCCCACTTCGACAAGGCTGGCGCAACCGCGATGGCCCAGCTCGCCGCGCAGGAGCTGACGCGAATCAACAGCCCCCTGGCGGCCTACCTGAAATAGGGTCCGATCAGACGATAGCGTCGGCCGGCCAGGGCCTCGATTCTAGCGGCCCCTCGGCGTCGACCTCAAGGTAAGTGGAGGTCGGACGACAAACAGGCCATGCCTCATCGCGTGGCCCGTTCTTCAGTCCGCCTGCGGCTGATCGTGCTCGTGGGCGTCCCACTCCTCGGGCTGTTCCTCTTCGGGGCCCTCAGCTATTCGACCCTCGAAACCGTGAAGGTCAACGGCCCGCTCTATCGGCAGATCGTCCAGAACAAGGACTTGATCGCGGACATCCTGCCCCCGCCCGAGTACATCATCGAGGCCTATCAGGTCGCGCTGGAGCTGCGGGAGCAAACTGACCGCGGCAAGCTGACGAAGCTCATCGAGCGCGGAGTCCAGCTGCGCCGCGACTTCGAGGACCGCCGCGAGTTCTGGCGCAGGGAGCTGCCGGCGGGGGCGATGAGGACGGCGCTGGTCGACACGTCCTACGAGCCAGCTCTCCAATTCTTCGAGCTTCGGGACCATGTGCTGGTCCCTGCCCTGCTCGCGGCGGATCGCGTGGTGGCCGACGAGGTCATGGGGCGAATGCGGGTCCTGTACCAGCGACATCGCGCCGCGATCGACGCCTTGGTAGACAAGGCGACCGTTCAGGCGAGCCTCGACGAGCTGGCCGCGACGGCGGTGTTGAAGCGGGCGTTCCAGCGGTTGCTGCTCCTCAGCGTGACCCTCAGCCTTGTCGGGTTGGCGCTCGGCCTGGCGGTGAGCCGCAGCATCGTGCGCCCGCTCGACGGCACTTTGCAGGTTCTGGAGGCGGTGGCTGCCGGCGACCTGTCGCGCGCTTGCGCCGAAGATGGCCCGGACGAGGTCGCCCGGATCGCCACTGCGGTCAACGCGGCGGTTCGCGCCATCACCCGATCAATCGACGCCGTCCAGAGCGCCGCCACCCGAGAAAAAGACCAAGCCGGACGGCTGGACGAACGAATTCACGGAATGCTCGCCCTGGTCACCGCCGTGACCGACGGCGATCTGACCGTCGCGGTGCCGGTGGATGGCGACGATGCCCTGGCCGATCTGGGCCGGGCGCTGCACAGGCTGACCGCGGATCTGCACGAGAACATGAATCTGATCGCCGCCAACGCGCGCGCCCTCTCCACGGCCTCGGACGAGCTCCGGGCGTCCTCGGATCACATGGCCACGAACTCCGGAGCGGCCTCGACCCACGCGGCCAGCGTCTCAGCCGGGGCGGCCGACGTCAGCGCGAACGTCACCACGGTCGCGACGAGCGCGGGCGAGATGTCCGCGTCAATCATGGAGATCGCCAGGAGTGCGCAGGAGGCCGCCCGGATCGCAAAGGCTTCCGTCGAGATGGCCAAGGCCACGAACGCGACGGTGACGACGCTGGGCGCCAGCTCGCAGGAGATCGGCAAGGTCTTGAAGGTCATCACCTCCATCGCTGAGCAAACGAACCTCTTGGCCCTGAACGCCACCATCGAAGCGGCTCGAGCCGGCGAGGCCGGGAAGGGCTTCGCCGTCGTGGCGAACGAGGTCAAGGAACTGGCCAAGGAGACGGCGCGAGCCACCGAGGACATCGCCGCCCGGATCGGCTCAATCCAGGGCGACACCGCGCGCGCTGTCACCGGGATCACCGAGATCCGCGGGGTCATCGATCAAGTCAACGACATCTCCACCACCATCGCGTGCGCCGTGGAGCAACAGACGGCCACCACCAACGAGATAGGACGAAGCGTCACGGCAGCCGCAGCCGCGACGACTAGCATGGCCCGCAGCATCACCGAGGTCGCCCAGGCGGCCCATCACACCGCCTCCGTGGCCACCCAGACGCGCGCCGCGGCCATGGCGCTCTCCGAGATGGCCGGAAGCTTGGCGCGCCTCGTGTCGCGCTACCGGCTCGACGCGCCGGGGCCGAGTAGCGCCATGCCCGCGCGCGGTCCGGCGCGAACGCGGGCCTTGCCCTCCCCGGTGGCATAGCGCGCGCACGCCTTGGCGAGCGGCTCAGGGGACCGCTGCCCAGATATGGGAGGCCTCCTCACCGGTCGATCTCGCGAGGACGCGCAAGGTCGTATCGCCCAACCCCAGCGTATAAGCGCAGCGGGCGAGAAACTCCGCGCTGAGCTCGCGATTCCCCGTCGGATCGCCGAACCCCGCAAGGCGGGCCGCCATCGCGCCCCCCAGCGCGGCGACGCACCAGAGCGGCGGCGGCGACGACGGCGAGGTGTCGTGGCCTCTCGCGAGCGCGGGGACGCTGGCCGGGATGCTGTCGTGGGCTGACCGCCACTGCTCCACGATCCGTGATCCCACCGCGGCGTGGTGACTCGAGAGGGCCGCCACCATGCCGCCGACGTCTTGAATTCCGCTGCCCGACCTCTCCATCCCCTCACCGACGGACGAGAGCAGAAACGAAGCGCCCACGTCGAGCAGCAAGCCCGCGAGATAGCACTCCTCGCGATCGACCCTTCGCTCCGGCTCGACGATGTCGGCGATCCCGCGCATGGACAGCGCCCGCGATACGGAGAAGCGCCAGATCCTCTGGTTCAGCGTCCGCAACTCGGCCACCCTGATGGGGAAGGCATCGAGCAGGGCGGAGGCCGCGAGGACATCGATCGCGGGTTCCTCCGAACGGTCGCCGCCGTCCCCGGGATGATCGAGAACGCGCGCCAGCGCTACCGACACGGGCGGCAGCGACAACGTTCCGCGCGCGGCCTCACCGGCCACCTCTTCGATCAACGCGGCCGCGTCGAGCGCCAGCGCCTGCCCCGCCGCACGTCGCGCCGTCGTCGTTCGTGCGAACGTCGGCGCCAGCATCAGGTCGTGGCAGGCGTCGAAGAGGTTCATCGCCCGTCCGAGGACAGCCGCGAGGGCGGCCAAGGTCCAGGGCTTTTGCAGGTAGTCGACGGCACCCTCGCGTAGCGCCCCGATCACGTCCTCCACCTCGCCTTGACCGCTCATCAGAACGACGCTTGCCTCCGCACCGATGGCGGTGAGATGTCGCAGCAACGCGTGGCCGTCCATCCCGGGCATGTGCACGTCGCTGAGGATGACGGCCGGGCGATATCGCTCGAGCAAGGAAAGCGCCTCGTCACCGGTCGCAGCCGTCACCACGTCGTAGCCCTGCTTCCGAAGCTCGCGATCGAGGACGGCTCTCACCCCCGGCTCGTCGTCGACCACGAGCACGGAACGTCGTGAAGTCACTGGTTCGTCACTCACCGCTCACCTCCCTCGAGTGCCGCCGCAACTATAGGGACGAGCGGACTTCAAGCAAGGCCCGAGAGGATCGTCGGGAATCGGGGTTCAGCTCGGCGCGATTCGACCCGATGAGATGAGCAAATGCCGACGCTGACCCCCCAGGCCCTGCTTCTGCTGGGCTTCCCATGGCTCATGGGCATCACGGCCATGCTCGTCGACAAGTCCGGTCCCAGCTCGCGGTTCATGATTCGGTTGGCCGCTGGTCTGTTCGGGATGGCCGTGGGCCTGCACGCCGTCCGGGCTGACCTGCCGCTGCCAGCCTCGCTTCGATTCGTGGCCATGGCCAGCCTCGCGACCCTGGCGTTCCACCGTGCCTGGCTCTGGATCGGCGACACGCTCGCCTGATCGCCAGGTCCGCTGGGTTCTTACTCGGAGATCGGCAGCGTGGCGTCGGGATCGGCGCTCGGATGTCGTGCCTCGGGGATGCGGATCTGGGGCGGAGCGGCCGGGGCGGCCGCATGGCTCGAACGGAGGCGGGCGGTGACGACCTTCGCGACGATGGCCTTGCGCCGATTCGCGCTGTTCGGGGACTGTCTCTGCATCGCGCGCGCTTTGCTCCGCGGGGCGGAAGCTTGGCTGCGCGGCGCCTTCGCCGACGGCACCAACAAGCGCGACGCTGCCGACGGAGACGACGTGGGCGCCGGACCGCGAAGCTCGGCCTTTGCTTCCGGGGGGGCTTCCGCGGCGAGCGGGGCCTGAACGACGGCCGGTGAAATGGGCCCGCGAAGGGTCGCCTGGGGTCGGTCCGCCGAGGGCAGGCCTCTCGAATTGGCCTCCCGTCCGAACGGGGAGGTGACCAGGAAATCAGGCCGCGTGCTCCACGCGCCCGCGACGGCACCCAGTGCGACGACCAGGACCGCGACGCCTGCAATCAAGATCCCGCTTGATTGACCCTTTTTTCCTCGAGACGGGCCCAGCCGAGGTTGCTCTGGCTCGAGAGGCGCGACCAGCCCGGACGTTCCCGCGATGGGTGCAACCGGCGGCGGTGGCGGCGGCGGCGATTCGTGCGGCTGGCCGTCGTCTGACACGCGGGCGGGCGTGAGCCCGAGAGCGCGCAGCTCTCGCAGCGCCATCGCCACCCTGTCGCGGTCGACGAGGGTCACGCCCTCCTGGTCGCCATCATCCGAGCTGGCGAGATTCAAGCCAACGTTGGAGCGCCGCGCGGCGGCCTCGCGACCGCCCGCCGACGCCCCGTTGACGTCCTGGCTTTCGGCCTCTCGCATGATTCGCTCGGTGGCAGAGAGTCGCATGTGATGCACACGTACCCCGATCCACCATCGGCGAAAACGCTGGCGGATTTAGGCGAACCAGCCAACCCACCGGATTGCGAGGCCGGAATCCGAGTCGGGCACTCGAGGTCGCGGGCCGTCGCGGTCGCCGTCAGCTCCGGGACGTCACCTCGGCGGCCGGCTTGGGGAAGGCGGTGAGGGCGAGCAAAAACATCACGAGGCTCGACCACCGATCGGCGGCAAACTCGATCGAATCGAGGGGAATGGTCGGGAGCGATGCCAGCAGCAGGATCGCCGAGGCGAGCGCGAGATAGAAAGCTCCACGCCGCACGTAGAGCGCCGCCGGAATCAGGCCGACGAACGCGGCGAACGTGATGGCGCTGAAGACGCGCGCGGCGCCCGATCCGGCCAGGGTGGCGACGAGAGGAGCGAGCGCCACGAGACACATCAAGACGATTCTTGCTCCCGCCAGAGGCGTTGAGTCGGACGTGGGCAGGGGCGAAGACGTTGCCGCGACAGATTGCATTGCGAACCTCCGTGTCTGGTTGTTCCGACGGAAAGGCGATTCAATCCAGGGTAGGTCTAAGTCGCAGCGGCGAGTCTAGGGAGGACCGGTCTCAGACAGCAGGCAGTAGCCGCGCCTCTAGATTTCTGTCCAGGTTCGAAACGAAGCGGTTCGGGCAGGGCGAGGCGGAGACAGCAGACCAAGCGAGGAGAAGGGAGATTGGCGACGGCGTTTGGGTCTCGAATTCCGAGCTCCGACGGACAGCAAACCAATTGCAAGGCCATCCGCGCAGCAGTCGCCTCCTGCCCCCTTTACGTACCTGTCACGAAAGACAATCAGGCAGGCCTGGTCACGCCGAATGCCTCGCAGCTTGGCGGCGCCAGGCCCACATGTCGGTCGGTCACAGCCCGAGGCCCGAGGCCTCATGATTGGTCACAGTGCGGGGGTGGGCTCTCTCGGTCGCGGGGGGCAAGCGGAGATGTGAGGAATCATGAGAGCCGGAGTCCTCTGCGCCGCCAAACGGCATTGCTCCTACTCTCTCACGTCAAGCCGCGTTCGAAACCTGCCTCCCGAGCGCCCGGGATCGCGGGCGTCGGCTTCGTCGCGGACGGCCCGTGCGCCGGCCGCTGGTGGACCTCGCAGGCGCCGTCCCGACACCTGCCGGTCAGACGAAGACGATGCTTCGCGAACAGATGGTAGGCGAGGTCGAACAGCTGCGAGAGTCCCGGAAGGCGCGTGATCGCCACCAAGGCCGACAGCCCCACCGCGCTGTAGAGGCGGCGGAAGACCTCCACGCCCTCGATCAGGGTTCCGTCCGGCAACCGACCGTGAATTCGTGCCATCAGCTCGTCCCAGCTCAGGCCAACGGCGCCAGCGTCGAAGTCCGCCGCCGCGATGTCGGTGAAACGAATCCGCGCGCGGCGATCGCGCCGCCGAAGCATCCCCATCTCCCGCATGCACAGGGGACACCCGCCGTCGTAGAACACCTCGACATCGAAATCGCTCGTCATCCGTGGCCTCCACGAGGATGAACGCGCGGCGATCGAGACGGTTACCGGTGGCGGGATCGACTAGCTGCTAGTCTGTTGCGGTGTCTGACCGACCCGTGGCCGTCCTGCTCGCAAACCTCGGCACCCCCGATTCTCCGGCCGTCCCGGACGTGCGCCGCTACCTCCGCGAGTTCCTGCGGGACCCGCGCGTGATCGACGTTCACCCGGTCGGACGTTGGTTGCTGCTGAACCTCGTCATCCTCCCGTTTCGGCCGGCCAAGTCGGCGCGCGCCTATGCGTCTGTCTGGGGTGGCCCGGGCCAGGGGTCGCCGCTGCTGTATCACAGCCGTGGCCTGACCGACGGGGTTCGCGCGGCGCTCGGCCCGGGCTACGCGGTCGAGCTCGGCATGCGTTACGGAGCCCCTTCCATCCCGTCCGCGCTGGCGGCGTTGCAGGCTACGAACCCGACCAAGCTCGTCGTCGCGCCCCTGTTTCCCCAGTATTCGTCCGCGGCCACGGGCTCGGCGCTCGAGCGCGTGTATGGAATCGTCGGTGAGAAGTGGAACATTCCCGCGGTCGAGACGCTCGCGCCCTTCTACGACCATCCTGGCTTCATCGCGGCCTTCACCGAGGTCGCGAGCCGCCACCTGTCCGCCTTCCGTCCGGACTTCGTGCTCTTCAGCTACCACGGCCTGCCCGAACGCCAGATTCGCAAGAGCGATCCCACGGGGCAGCACTGTCTGGCCAGCGCCGGCTGCTGCGATGCGCTCGTCCCGGCCAACCGCTATTGCTATCGCGCGCACTGCTTCGCAACCACGCGCGCGCTCGCCGGCCGCTTGGGGCTCAGCGACGACCGTCACGGGGTCTCCTTCCAGTCCCGGCTCGGCCGCACGCCGTGGATCCATCCCTACACCGACCACGTGCTTCCCTCCCTCGCCAAGGCGGGGAAGAAGCGCCTGGCGATCATGTGCCCCGCCTTCGTCGCCGACTGCCTGGAGACCGTCGAGGAGATCGGCATCCGCGCGCGGGACCAGTGGCGGAGCCTCGGGGGCGACGAGCTCCTGCTCGTGCCGTCGCTGAACGCCGAGCCGACCTGGATCGACGCCGTGGCTCAGATGGTTCGCGCCGCGGGGGAGTAGCGTCCCTCCCGGCCGCGGTCAGGCCGCGCTGGTCCGGTTCGGATACAGCAGATGACCCGACCGCCGCGCCTTCGTCTCCAGGTAAGCGTGGTTGAGCGGACCCGGCGCGACCACGTGCGGGATCCGCGTCGCCACCGGCATCCCCGCGTGACCGAGCTGCGCGATCTTGTCGGGGTTGTTGGTCATGAGCGCGACCGACCGCACCCCGAGCTCTCGCAGCATGCTCGCCGCGAAGGCGTAGTCACGACAGTCGTCGGGTAGGCCCAGCGCCAGGTTGGCCTCGACGGTGTCGAGACCTCGCTCCTGCTGCAGCCGGTAGGCGCGAATCTTGTTGGCCAACCCGATGCCGCGCCCCTCCTGCCGCATGTACAGCAGCACACCGCAAGGACGCGCCGCGATCCGCGCGAGCCCTCGGTCGAGTTGCTCGCGACAATCGCAGCGCAGCGAGCCGAAGGCGTCCCCTGTCAGGCACTCGGAGTGAATGCGCGTGGCGACCCGCTCCTGGCCAAACACCTCCCCCGAAACCAGGGCCACGTGCTCCGCCCCCGTCGCGCCGTCGGTGAATACGTGGATGCGAAAGACGCCATGAGACGTAGGAAGATCGGCCACGGAGGCCAACTCGACGCGGGGCCCCTTCGATTCAGGCCGCGGCACCGCCGGCGTGCGGGCTCCTTTCAGGGTGACGTCCCTGCAGCCACCACCAGCGGATTCCTCCGGAAACATCGGCTTCGTGTCCATTCCACAGTGTGGAACGCCGACCCGGGAAGAAAGTTACAGGCCAATCACCCCGCGCCGTCCTCATTTCGAAGGAAGCGGCGGCTGCAGGGTCTCCACGCGGGCGTTCTGCGCGAACCAGACCAGGCGGCGCGCATCGAGCGGCGCTTCTGCGGGCGCGCCGTCGGAATGGAAGCGCAGGAGATGACGGCCCGGAGGCACTGTGACCGTCCGTGACAATGGCGCGCCGGCCCTCTGCAACACAACGCGCTCCGACAGCAGATCGCCGCGAATATCGAGGGATGCCGGCGGCGTGGCGGCGAAGACCGTCATCTTGAGCGTCGCGGTCAGCGGAGCGCCCGAAGGGTTCTCGAGCTCGACCGCGCCGTCCCCGGACGACCAATGGAAGGTGCCGTTCGGGCCGGACTCCGCGCCAAAGAAGCCCTCCATCCATCGAAGCGACACGATCTCCAGGGCCGTCCGTCGCCGCCGCTCGCGCTCCGACGGCGTCAGGTTGACGCTCGCTTCCCTGTCGCGGGCCGTCAGGTTGAAGAACGCCATGCGCCCGTCGGCGCTGTCGACGGGGGGCGCGCCGAGCTGCGCGGCGAATGTGGCCTCGAGCCCTGCGGCGCCGTCCTCGTAGGCGTTGCGATCGATGACGATGCCGGCGAACCCGACGTCGAGCGCCGCCTGGAGCAGCTCCGCCGGAGGGCGCTCGGACACATTGCGGATCCAGTCATCCGCGGTCCGGTTGTAGACGGCGGGATAGCTCCAGCGCAGAGCCCGGGAATGCAGGTAGACGCGAAGGTTGTCGTAGTCGGCCACCTTCAGGCCGGGCAAGATGCCGCCCTCTGGAAAGCGGTGGTACGGCAGCTCGAGGATCATCGCGCCGCCGGGGACGCTGGCCTCCACGTCCTTCACGAACGCCTTGTCACGAGCGTAAGCCTGCTTGACGGCCGCGTACGGGCGGACCGCCGCCGGGGCGGCTTGATCGAGCAATCCCAGCATCGCGACGGCGGCGGCCACCGCCCCGCCGAGCCGCTTGCGCTGGTCGAACACACGATCCAGGAACAAGACGACGGCGAACAGCGCGAGGAAGGCGATGATGACGCTCATCCGCGAGTACCCGCGAATCTCCGGCGTGACCAGCAAGGCAAACAGGTAGCCAAAGCCCCCGGTCGTCGCCAGCAGCACCGCCAGGAGGTTCAGCACCGAGACCGCGCCCATCAGCTCGCCGCGAGCGTCCGCGCGGCGGCGGCGGCGGATCGCGACGATGAGCAGGCCCAGAAAACCCAGGCTCGCGACGACACCGAGACCGATCGACGTGCTCTCGCTCGGCTGCACCGCGGAGGCGTGATCGGAGCGCTCTTTCAGCCGGCGCAGGGGCTCGACGCGATGAAGATTGACCGGCAACAACAGCCGGGAAATTCTGAGGCCGAAGATCTCCGATTCCTGGGGCAGGCGCGCCGCGACCTGCGGGTTCGGACCCTGCCGCCGTTGATAGGCGACCGTGGGGACGCCTTGCAACCCCAGTGTTGCGACGATGCCGCCGCTGAGGAGCAGACCGGCGAGCGCGTTGCGCCCCGTGCGGCGATCGAGGGAAGCGACGAGCCCGCCGAAAAAGATCAGGAAGCCGGTGAACACCGCGTAGTAGATGCCCGTCGTCGCGACGAGGACGCAGATGACCAGCGCGGCCAGCGAGCGCCCGCCGTCGCCACGAACGGTGATCCGCGGCCAGCGCCCCTCGGCGCGCGCCCGGACGAGCGGCGGTGACTCGCCTGACACCCAGAGCGCCACCAGGACCCCGAGCGGGACCTGGTAAAAGATGTCGAGGAAGTAGTGCGACTCGCCCGTGTAGAGGCGGCGGGCCGCGAACGCGTACAGCAAAGCGCCGGCGAGAGCGGGGGCATAGGCGACGCGAAAGTGCCGAAACACCGCCAGCGCGGACATCGTGATCAGCGGGAACCCGAGCAGGAAGTACAGGTTGAACAGCAACGCCCAATCGTGGCTGAAGAGCGCCATGACCTTGACGAGCGCGAGGTGAAACGCCTCGAAGATCGGGAAGTCGTGTAGCTCCAGCACGAACGGAGCGGACAGATGAGCGTTGGTCAGATACCAGCCGTCCTCCACCACCGACTTGACGACCATCCCAAAGAAGGTGGCGTCGCCCCCGTAGTCGAAGGGCACCCGCAGATCGGCCTCCCAGAGCCGCAGCAGCAGGACCGCCAGCAGCGCGGACAGGCCTGCCGCGCTGCCATGCTCGACGAGCCCGCGGCGCAAGCTGGCCCATCCTCTCGTCACCGCGTGTCCTCCCACTTGATCCCCTCGATCGCGATGCCGAGGTCGCGCGTGTCGCCCGGGGCCCGGGCGGTCGCGCTCGTCTCGATCAGCAGCACCACGAACGGGCCGCTGCCGAGCTGCTCGGGCTGGACGAGGTATTCACGATTCAGCTGGCGGTCCCTGGCCACGAACCTGTCGAGCACGCGGTTCTGGAGGGTGAGCTGGATCGTGGGCGGCCCAGCGAGGAACTCGAGCGGAAGCCAACCACGGACACGGAGTCTCTGTGCCACCTGTCGGTTCGGCAGGCGAACCTCGCCCCGGCCGGCCATCCAGCGCCACGTCTTGCCATCGGCGAGCTCCATCGGCCAGAACCCTCGCCCGAGCCCCACGCGACCGTAGATCGGGCCCGCCTTCAACGGGCGCACCACCGGCGCGACGAACCCCGGCGGCGGCTCGAGCTCGTCCTCGGCTCGCCCGGCGGCGGCGCATCCACCGGACAATGCCAGACCCACCAGCAAGCCGCCGCGCAGGGAGGCGCCCCGCCACCTCATCGTGCCGCCGCCCCTACCTCGGACGACTGAGCCACCACCGGCGAGGGAGGCCTGGTGAGCAAGATCCAGACGACGAGCGCGAGCACGTAGGCGACCAAGCCCGCCATGAAGCTGGCCGTGAAACCGTGCGCCATCGAGATGAGCACGGACAGCGTCGAGCCGAACACGGAAGCGCCCCCGTTGGCGGCCCACGCCCAGGACACGAGCCGCTTCGACTGCGCGCCCGCCCGCCTGATCCCAGACGAGAACGGCATGCCCATCAGGAAGCCGAGCGGCGCGATGCTGGCCACCGCCACCGCCATCCGCGCCAGGGTCGGGGCGCCACGAGTGGCGGAGAGTAGCGACGGCAGCGCGACCGCGTAGCCCAGCAGGACGGCCACCAGCAGCCCGAGCACGCGGGAGAGCGCGCCCGGCGACGTGAAGGCTCCCGAGACCAGACTCCCCAGCGCGCTCGACAGCAACATCGTGAACAGCACCACGGACAGCGAGTAGACCGGATACCCGAGGAACAGGCTGAAGCGCTGGATCAGCACGATCTCGATCAGGATGAAGCCGAGGCCAAGGCCCACGAAGTAGGTGGCCCACAGGCCGGCACGACCGTCCCGGACGCGCGGCTTGCGGCGCCGCCCCGCCCAGTGGGGCAGCAGCAACAACACCGCCGTCGCGAACGCGCTCGCGCATACGGACATGAGCAAGGTCTTGCCGCCGATGTCGAGGCGGGTGTTCACGAACTGAGAGCGGGTTACGCCCAGGCGGTCACGCAGCCACGTCAGCACCGGGATGTGGCTGAAGAAGAATGGGCGGTTGTCGGTGACCGCCGACAGGTCATAGGGCAGGCTGCCCACGAACGCCGCCGAGCCGGGCCCGAGCACCTCGCTGAATTCGTTTCCCGTGTCGCCGGGAACATAGGGCAGCAAGAAGCCCATATCCGTCGCGAACCGGCGCGCGGCGGCGAGCTCCGCGGGCGAGAACGGCGACAGCTTGACCAGGATCGAGCCGAGCGAGGGCATGTCGGTCTCGTTGGGATCGGTCCGGATCACGACAACATGCCGCTCGGGATGCGTGATGCCCCGGCGGACCAGCGCCTCGCGCGCGAGCGCCACGACGCGCAGGGATTCGACCGGGGGCGCCGGGAACCAGCGGTTGAAACACACGATGCCATCGGGGGTCAGCCGGGCGAAGTAGTCGCCGAACGCGTCGACCGTGTAAAGGCTGTTCTCGGTGAGCGCGTAGGCCCCTGCCGCCGAGGCGGCCCAGGTGTCGACGAGCGAGGCCTCGATGAGGTCGTAGCGGGCCTGCCCGCGCCGCACGAACGAGCGCCCGTCGTCGGTCACGATGGTGACGCCCGGGTATCCCGCGTAGAGCCCTCCGGTGAACGCGCGGAAACGATGCCGCATCAGCTCGACGGTCAGCGGGTTTATCTCGACGCCGGTGACGTCGCCTGCGCCGAGCGAGAGCGCCGTCAGGACGTCGCGGCCTCCGCCGGGTCCGATGATGAGCACGTTCTGGTAGCGCCGGAGGTGGTAGGGGCTCGACGTGACGTCGTAACGCAGGTACTCGAGTCTGTTCAGATCGCCATCGAAGTAGGTGATGGGCGTGGAGGCGTCCGCGTCATAGCGCAACAAGACCTCGGGGATCATGAAATCGGGGTCGAGACGCGCGCTGAAGCCGGGGAAGCTCGGCGGATGCGCCGTCCACATCGTCGACCGCCTGCCGATGACGTCCACCCGCGAAAAGGAGTTCCACTTCAACGCCAGGGTCGGCGGCTGGCTGACCCCCTTGACGAACTTGACGTCGTACCAGTGGACCCGCCCGTTCGTGTAGATGCCCGCCAGCAGGCATCCGGTCACGAGCATGGCGATCGGTCGCCAGCGCGCCGCGCGGGGCGGCAACAAGACGACGCCCGCCAGCGAGGCGATCGCTGCGGCGAGCAGGATCGCCGACGGGGCCCCGAGCCAGTTCGTCGCCGGGATCAGCGCGACGCAGCCGAGCGCGGCGCCCATCAGGTCCGCGAAATAGAGCCGGTTCGCCTGCGCCGGTCGATGGCTGAGGATCAGCGAGACCACCAGCCCGCCGAACAGGAACGGAACGGCGCACAGCACGTACGTCGCGCCGATCCGCAGCCAGTTCGCCGCCGAGGCCTCCAGCGAGATCGGCAACTGGAACGAGACACCGATCGCGGCCACGCTGGTGACGCCGAACAGCACCGCGCCGAGCGCCGCTTGCTCGAACAGGCGCTCCTCCGGGAACCATTCCGGCACCAGCGTCACGAGCAAACCGCTCGCCCCGAAACCGAGCATGGCGAGCGACACCACCATGAACGACAGGTGGTAAAACATCGTGACCGAAAAGATGCGCGTCAGCAGCAGCTCGGTCAGGAGGACCGCGAAGCTGACCAGGAAGATGCCGACATCGAGGCGCGAGACGCGCCGCTGGCCCGTCATCGGCTTGGCCCACCGCCACGGCCAGGCCCGTTCGACACCAACGCGCAGAGCCGTCCTGGCACGGCGGGGAAATACCACGAGGGCGGGCGATCTGTCATCGGCTCGATCCGGTCCCGGCGGCGGACGGGCGCGCGTGGCGTGGCCCGACCGCCTCGCGCCGGAGGCTACACGTGCTGGTCCACTCGGCCCGAAGGCCAGCGGTCCAAGTCGGGGAGCGAGAGGCTGCTAGCCAGCGCTGGTCATGTCGACCGGCGCCTTCTCCGAGTTGCCGTCATTCGAGTCGCCACCGCTGCTGCCGCAGGCGAGGGGAACCGTGATCGCGGCGACCGCCAGAAGGAACCAAACTGCGAGGGTCGGGATTTTCTTGAGCATTGGCCCACTCCTGTCCTTGTGGAAGCGGCCACCATACCACAACACCCATTCGGAACAACTGGCCCGCTCAAGCCGAATGGCGCGCCCGCCGCGTCCGGGCCTCGAGCGCGAGCAGCGCGGAATCGAGCCGCATCCCCGCGCGCGCGAACAGCGCCTGGGCCTGGTGTTTCGCCGCGACGACCGACAGGGGGGTCCCTGCCGCCCGCGCCGCCTGAAACTGCCGCACTTCGTTCACCACCCGGCTGACGGCGAAGCGATAGTAGAAGGACGAGCGCCGGCCCCTCAGCTGGATGTCCCGGTCGGTGGACGTCGCCCAGGGCCCCGGGTCGATGATCTCCTTGCGCACGTCGTCGTAGAACGGCGTGCCCTTGATCGGGTACGACACGGTGATCGTGAACTGATCGGGATCGGCGCGCTTCAGGTGCTCGATGGTCGCCTCGATGTCGGCCTCCGTCTCGCCCGGGTAGCCGAGCATGATGAAGGTCCCGGTCTCGATGCCGTGTCGTTTGCTGAGCTGGATCATCTCCCGGACACGTTCGACGGTGACCCGTCGGTCCATCGCGTCGAGGATCTTCTGTGAGCCGCTCTCGGCGCCGATCCACACGCGAAAGCAGCCCGACTGGCGCAGCAGGGTGACGATGCGTTCGTTCAGGCGATCGGCGCGGGTGATGCACTCGTAGGGCACGCGAAGGCCGCGGCGCTCGACCTCCGCCGCGAGCTCCTCGATCCAGCGGTGATTGATCGTGAAGACGTCGTCCACGAACCACAGCGAGTCCGGGTGATACCGCTCGACGATGCCCTGGATCTCGTCGACCACGAGGCGCGGCGAACGGCGTCGGTAGCTTCCCCCGTAGACCGCGCGACTGCACCAGCGGCAGGTGTAGGGGCAACCGCGCATGGTGCTGATCGAGATCGCGTTCTTCCCGTGGTGCGAACGCCATGCGTCGAGGTATGGACGGAGATCGACGGCCTCGCGCCGCGGTATCGGGAGCTCGTCGAGGCTCTTGATGAGGGGCCGCGCCGGCGTCCGCACGACGGCGCCCGCCGCGTCGCGAAAGGCGATCCCCGCCACGCCGGCGAGCGGGCGCGCCTCGGACCACGCCTCCACCAGCGCGCGCAGGGTCTCCTCGCCCTCCCCGATCACGATCACCTCGGCGCCCGCGTCGAGGAAGCGGTCGACGTGGTGGGTCACCTCTGGACCGCCGAGCACGATATGCGTCCCCGCGAGCGTGGGCTGCGCGCGAATGAACCGGATGATCGCGAGCACGCCCACCTTGGTCATGAGGTTCGTGTACAGGCCGACGACCGCCGGCCGCTGTTGCAGGAGGCGCCGCTCCAGCTCGGGACGCGAGGAGAACGTGGTGTCGAAGACCTCGACGGGGATCCCCGCCTCGGTCAGGTACGCGGCCAGGTACAGGATCCCGAGCGGCGGATACGGACGCATCACTTTCTTTTCCTTGACGTCCTCGTCGAGGAAATAGCCGTGAGTCAGAAATACGTTCATGGAGCCACCGCCGGCGCGAAACGCGGAGGAGTTCGCCGCCTGGCGAATGTACTTTGGCATGGCGCCCCGGGTGATCCAAACTCGCGGCCGTGGCATCCGTCCTGTTCGCGCACGGGCACCTGTTGCGCTACGACCAGAAGCAGTTTGCCATCGGCAAACCGTACCCTCCGCTGGCCACGCTCTACGCCGCCGCGCACCTGCGCGCCCTGGGCCACGAGGTGGCGCTCTTCGACCCCATGCTGGACGACGACACGTCCGGGTTCGGGGCGGCGCTCGAGCGGGTGCGGCCGGACGTCGTCGTGTTGTACGACGACGCGTTCAACTGGTTCACCAAGATGTGCCTCGGCCGGATGCGGGACGCCGCCCGCGCGATGTGCGCCGAGGCCCATGCCCGCGGCTTGACGGTGATCGTGGGCGGCCACGACGCCGCCGATGATCCCGCGACGTACCTCGACGCGGGGGCCTCGTTCGTGATCGTCGGGGAGGCCGAGCTCACGCTCGGCGAAGTGACCGCTCGGCTACCAGGAGATGGCGGCCGCGCCGGTGAGGCCTTCGAGGACATCGACGGTCTCGTGTTCCGGCAGCGCGGGTTCGTCCGAAAAACGAGGCCACGCCGCCTGCTCCAGAACCTGGACGAGCTGGCGCTGCCCGCGTGGGACCTGGTGGACATGGAGCGCTACCGCGGCTTCTGGCGGGAGCGCCACGGCTACTTTTCGCTGAACGTCGTCACCACCCGGGGCTGCCCCTACAAGTGCAACTGGTGCGCGAAGCCAGTCTACGGCAACACCTACCACAGCCGCTCGCCGGCGAACGTGGTCGCCGAGCTGCGCCTCTTGCGGCAGGCCTACGCGCCCGATCACCTGTGGTTCTGCGACGACATCCTCGGCCTCAAGACCCAGTGGCTCGCGGCCTGGGCCCGCGAGGTCTCGAGCCAGGGCCTCGCCACGCCGTTCCTCTGTCAGACGCGCGCCGACTTGATGACCGACGAGAACGTGCGGGCGCTGCGCCTGGCGGGCTGCGCGGAGGCGTGGCTCGGGGCCGAATCGGGCGCGCAGGCGATCCTCGACGCCATGGACAAGGGCATCACCGTCGACCAAATTCGAACCGCGGCCGGGCGGCTGCGCGCCGCCGGCATTCGCGTGGGCCTGTTCCTGCAGTTCGGCTACCCAGGTGAAGGTTGGCCGGAGATTCAGGCCACGCGGGCGTTGGTGCGCGATGTGGAACCCGATGACATCGGCATCTCGGTGAGCTATCCGCTCCCCGGCACGCGTTTCCACGAGCGCGTGAAGGAACGCCTCGGCGCCAAGCACAACTGGGAGCAAAGCAGCGATCTCGATCCGCTGTTTCCGGGCGTGTTCACGCGCGACTTCTATCAGGTGCTCGCCCGCACGGTTCACGCCGAGTTCCGCGCGCGGCGTGGCGCGCGCGCGGCGCGAACCCTGATCGCGGATCCGCTGCGCATCGACGGCAGGGGGCTCCGCGACGCGGCGGATCTTCGTCAGGCCGGGAGGTGGGTGCTCGAGCGGGTGAGGCTGGAGCTCGCCCGCCAGCACGCCGCGAGCCAACGGCCCGCCTGAGCGGAGTCCGCGCGCGGCCGGTCAACCTGGCGGCGGGGCGGCGAAGCGGAGCTGGAGCAGCTCGCGCGCCGAGAGGGTCGTCTCCTTGTCGGCGGCGGGCGCCTCCGCGATCGCCTGCAGGCGGCCCCATGCGAGCTGCGCCGCCTCGTGATCCCCGAGCGCTCCGGCAGCCTGGGCCTTCAGGAATATCGCGTACGGATAGTCGTTGAGCAGGTCCAGGCTCCACTCCGCGCTTCGCCGCGCCGAGACCGCGTCGCCACCGTCGAGCTGCACCGCCGCCAGCGTGGCCCATGCGTTCGGTGAATACGGCTCACGAGCGGTGGCGGCGTCACAGGCGCGCGTGGCCTCGACGGTGTGGTGCAACCGCAGCTCCGCGTGCGCGGTGCGAAGCGCGACGCGAAAGGCTCCGGGGGTCGCCGTGTCCGCGCGGGCGAGCGCGCGCAACGCGCGCTCGGCGCCCCAGGGCCCGCGGTCGTCGCGCAACGCTCGCTCGGCCCGTCCCAGCCAGTAGCTGCCTCGGATTCGCCTGTCGGCGTGGAGCCCGGCGAGCGTCGAGATCGCCACGCTCGCGGCGACGGCCACCCCCAGCGGAGCGGCGCCGAAGCGCGCGCGTCGCGCCCCGCCGGCGACGCGCCCATCAGCCCGGCCGGGTTCACGACCGCCTTCGCCCAACGAAACCAGGCCGAGCGCCAGGCCCGTCAAGAGCAGCGTCGCGGGCATCTCCATGGGGAACCCGGTCGCGCTCGTGCCGGCCAGCGCCACCAGCGTCCCCGCCGCCACGGCGGTCGACACGCGGTAGGCGCCGTCACCGCCGGCGACGCGCCTGCGGATCGCCGCCGCGACCGTGGCCGCCAGGACCAGCACGGTCGCGAGACCCACCACGCCCGTCTCGGTCAGGCACTCGAGCAGATCGAGGTGGGCATGCCGGGGCGCGAGCCCGGCGCTGAGCACGCCGTCGTCGGTCGCGCCGGGCTCGGCGTAGGCGGGGAAGAGCACCGCCCAGTTTCCCGGTCCGATCCCCGTGAAGGGACGCGTCCGGAGCATCGCCAGGCTTCGCCGCCACAGGCCGATCCGCGTGCGCAGGGCCGTCGAGTCCGGATCGAAGCTCGTCTCGACGACCTCGAAGCCCGGCGCGAGGCGCTTGCTGTCGGCCGCGTAACGCGGGTTGGCCTTGCCCGGCAAGAGCGCCACGAAGAGGGCGACCACCCCGACGGCCGCCCAAGGACCGATCGCCGCCCACGACCACGCCCTGCGGCCGGGGCTCACCGCGACGAGGACGAAGGTGGCGAGGCCCATCGCGCCGCCCAGCCAGGCGCCCCGGGCCCGCGTGGCCGCGAGGAACAAGGCCTCGAGGGCGATCGCTCCCGCGACGAGCCGCCGCTCCCAGCGCGTTCCCGCCAGCATGATGGCTCCGCATCCGAACGGCAGCGACAGCGCGACGGCCTCGCCGGCGAGGTTGCGATTGCCGAACGTGGAGCCCGGCGTGCTGATGACGGGCAGGGGCAGCGCGAAGATATCGATGTGCTGCAGCAGGCCGATGACGCTGACGATCGCCGCGGAGGCGGTGACGGCGTGAAACAGGCTCGCGCGCGCGGCTGGCCTGTCCCCCTGGGCGGCGACGCCGTAGACGACACCGAGCAGCGCCACCCATCGGAGCAACGAGTCGAGCGCGTAAGGCGCCCCCGGCCGGGTGCGCGTCGCGATCGCCGCCGACAGCGCCCCGCTGGCGGTGACGAGCAGCATCGCCATCGGGATGGAAATGCGCCAGGCGCGCGCGCCCGGGCGTCCCGCCGCGAGGGCCGACTCCGCGGCTTCAGGCGGTCGCGGAAGCCCATCGGTGGCGCGTCTCAACAGATACGCGCTGAACCCGAGCGCCGCCGCGACCTCCAGGATCGCCTGCTTTGGCGCCGTGAACGGCGTGGCGAGCCGGGGGACGTAGAGCAGCGGAATCAGGATGGCGGCTCCCGAGGTGGCGGCGACCGCGAGGGTCCGGATCGCCGGCGCCGCGTTCCAGCGCGGGCTCACGATTGGACGGCGCGCCGCTCGGGGGCGGTGGCTTCAGGCTCGACCCGGGCGAGCTCGGCCCGCAGCGCCTCGAGGCGCGTCGAGAATCGTTCGAGCACCCGACACCGGTAGTCCGACAGGTGGAGCTTCAAGATGCCATCCGAGAGCACCACGTCCGGGTGGCGGGCCTTGGCCGCGCGACGACCGAGATGGAAGCGCCAGGCCGCCCGCAGACCTCGTTCGACGGGGCCGAGCCCGATGGAAAACACCGCCTCGGCCGCCCGCTGCAGCGGCGCGCCACCCAGCGTCGCCGCGCCGACACGCTGGTGGAATCCGGGGAAGAACGCCGTCACCCATCGCTCGTTCGCGTCACAGAAGGCCCGGTAGGTGTCGCCCCCGCACAACGGCCGCGCGGAGACCACTTGATTCGCCGTGAAGAGATCGCGGTGATACGCGATCTGAAGCTCGCGCTCGTCGACGAGATAGTTCGGGCAAACGACGCTGCGGGTGCCGTTCAGCTTCGTCAGCGCGAAGATCATCGTATACGCCGTGTAGAGGCCGCCCGGCGCGGCGACCACGAACAGGTCGATGTCGGGTTTTCGGCCGGGGTTCTGGTGGGCGGTTCCGCCTGAATAGGCGAGCATGCGGACGAAGGGCAGCCGCGCCAACCACTCCAGCGTGCGGCGGTGACGGTCGAGGATCGCCTTCGTGCGAACGATCCCTTCCTCGCGCCGCGCGACGAGCGCGTCGCGTCCGACCAGCACCAGATCTCCGCTGGCGTGCAACGTGATGTAGCGCCGCAGGAGGGGGCCGGTCGCGAGGTCGCGAATCGCCGCCACGTCCAGCTTGGCGCCCATGCACGACACCTCCGCCTCCGCGATCGGCAAAGGGGCGTCGAAGAGGTCGGCGTAGGTGACCGTGGCCAGCAGCGCCCACTGCGACGGGTCGATTCCAGGCGGTGGAGACCCGAGCGGCGCCGGCGCATGGGCATGGGCCTGGGCCTGTGGCGCTTCCCGGGCGGCGCGCTCCCGCGCCGGTCCGACCTCCGCGCTCAGCTTCCACAGGCGCTCGGCGGTGCGGGTCCACGAGAAGGTCTGCGCGCGCGCGAAGCCGAGCGCCCGCATCCGCTCCGCACGGCCCCGATCCGAGAGCGCCAGGGAGATGGCCTCGACGAGGGCCGGTACGTCACCGGGCGGCACCAGCGACGCGGCGTCGCCCGCGACCTCGCGAATCGCCGCCACGTCGGACGCAACCACCGGGGCGCCGCAGCTCATCGCCTCGAGCACCGGCAGGCCGAAACCCTCGAGGCGGGACGGGTAAACGAACAGCCGTGTTCCGCCGTAGAGCGCGACGAGATCAGGCTCGGACACGTAGCCCAGCCAGTGAACCCGCCCGAGGTTCGTGCGCGCTTTCAGCTCCTCGATCAGCTGGCGATCGCGCCACCCGCGCCCCCCGACGACCACCAGATCGATGTCCCCGGCTCCGCGCCGCAGGACCTCGTCGAAGGCCGCGAGCAGCGTCAGCAAGTTCTTGCGCGGCTCGATGGTGCCCACGGTGAGGATGTAGGGCCGGCCGAGGCCGTGCTTCGCCTCCACCGCGGCAACGACCTCCGCCGCCACGGGCCGGCAGGACGGATGGGCGGCCCCCGGCAGCAGCACGACCCGCTCGGCGGGGACACCCAGGCGCTCGATGATGTCGCGCCGAGACGCCTCCGACACGGTGGCGACCGCGGCGGCCGACACCACCGAGCGGCCGAGCAGCGCGCGGGTGACCGCGCGCTTGCGCCACGTGAACAGTTCCGGCGTGCGATACACCGCCAGGTCGTGGACCACCGAGATCGTCGGACACGGCGACGCGAGCGGCACGATGTAGTTGGGAAACGCAGCGACGTCGGCCCCGCTCTGGGCGAGCATCCGCGGCACGTCCGTTTGCAGCCAGACTGCCCGGATCGACGCCCCACCGATGGTCAGGTACGGGGCCCACCGCGCGGCCAGCTCATCGGCCGGCGCGCGGTTCGACAGCAGGATCAGCTCGTCGCCGGGCGCTCGCGTCTGCAGCAAGGCATCGACGAGGTGTTCGGTGTAATAGCCGATGCCCGCCCGCAGGGGCGTGCAGGTGGTGACCTCGACGGCTAGGCGCATAGCGACCCCCCGACGGGTGCTGCATAATGCGCGGCACGATGTCGCCCACCAGCGTGCCGTCGCTGACCGACGCGACTCGTGAGGACTCCACCCCGCGGCGCCTCGCCCGCGCGCTGCTGCTCACCCTCGGCGCCCTGCTGCCGTTCGAGGTTCCGATCCTGAAGGTCGGACCGCTGACCATCACCACGATCGAGCTGCTGATCTACCTCCTGCTCGTCGCCTGGGGATGCGAGCTCGTCGCGCTCGCGGCGCGCGCTGGCACCGTTCGCGCCGCCGCGGGCATCGGTCGCGACGTGCTGGCTTCGGCGGCCCGGAACCCCGTCTGTCGCGCCGTCGCGGTCTGGTTGGGGATCATCGTGGTCGCCGCGCTCGTGGCGCCGGCCCACGAGGTGCCCGCCTTGAAATTCGCGCTCCGGGCGCTCGGTGGGGGGCTGTTGTTCTTCGCGGCCCGCGATCTGCTCTCGTCCGCCGCCTGCGCCCGAGGGCTGGGCATGGCGCTGCTGCTGGGGGCGACCGTGTCGGCGGCGGGCGCCGTCGTCGAAACCATGCTTCCGAGCACCGCGGCGCTGTGGCATCCCTTCCGAACTACCACATTCACGGTCACCGGCCTGCCGCGACCGAGCGGCCCGTTCGCATATCCGACGATCGGCGCCATGTACTGGGAGGCGGTCCTGCCCCTGGCGATTGTGATGCCGATCACATGGCGGCGACGACGAGGGCCCCTCGCCGCCGCCGACTCCTCGCCCCGCCGCTGGCACTCGACCGGGGTGGCGATCCTGCTCGGCACGTTGCTGATCATGGCCATTCTCCTCAGCGCGACGCGCACCGCCCTGTTCGTGGCGGCGCTGGCCAGCGCCGCGATGACCGTGCTGACCTGGCGTGGCGATCGATGCCTGCGGACCGCCGCCACGGCCACGCTGGTGGTGATGGTCGCCCTGGCGGGGATCATGTTCGCCGGGCCCCAGGGCGCATCCCCCCTCGCGATGCGGCTGCGTTGGTGGCAGGACGGAAGCTGGTACCTCGCCCGTTATGTCCTCGGCGGTGAGGCGGTCAGGATGGAGACTCGCTCCGTCAATCAGCTCCCCGTGACCGTCCAGAACGTCGGGGGCCTGGTCTGGCCGCACGCCGGCGCCGACCCGGTGCGGTTGAGCTACCACTGGGAGAAGACGGACAGCCAGGGCGCGCACCTGGAGTTCGAAGGCCGCCGCACCGCCCTGCCGACGGACGTGCCGCCCGGGACATCGGTGACGGTTCCAGGAATCGTGCAAGCGCCCGATCAGCCCGGTCGCTACCGCCTGCGGTGGGATCTGGTGCGGGAGAACGTCACCTGGTTCAGCGAGCGCGGGACACCGACCGCGGATCAGACCGTCGAGGTAGTCAAGGCCGTGGCCGGCGCGCGTCCGCGGCGGCGCGCCGAGGTCGTCAACTCGACGCTGGAAGACTTCGTGTGGTCGTATTCGCCGACGCGACCCGAGCTGTGGCGGGCGGCGGTGCGTCTGTGGTGGCGCCACCCGCTGTGGGGCGTGGGCCCGGATAATTTTCGGCGCAGCTACCCCCAGGCGCTGTCGCACGTCCCGAGCAATCCGAGGGCGCCGTTCGATGATCGCATCCACGCGAACAGCCTCTACTTCGAGACGCTCGCCGACCTCGGCCTCGCGGGGATGTGCGCCCTGGGGCTGTTGATGGTGACGCTCGCCCGGACCGCATGGCGGAGCGTCTCCGCGCCGATGGCGCCGGCCGCGCCATTTTTGGCGGCGATCGCGGTCGCGGTGGGAACCTTCTTCGTTCATGGCTTGCTCGACTGGTTCCTGGAGTTCACGCCGACGTACGGGCTCCACTGGTTGCTGATTGCGCTTCTGGTGGCCGAGACTGATAGGCAGGCGCCCGCGGCGACCACGCCAGCGTGACGAGGCAGCAGGCGGTCAGCGCGACCTCTGTGATCACCGTGGTCACGGCCGCGCCGCGGCCCCCCCACCGCGGAATCAGCAGCAGGTTCGCGCCGACATTCAGGACTACCAGCAGGACCGTGAACGCCAGGTTGTAGCGCTCGAGCGCGCGTGCGATCAGGAAGTGCGTGAGCCCGTAGTTCAAGTACAAGAGCGGCACGCCGAGGCACAGCAGGCGCAGCGAAGGTGCTGCGTTCATGAAGGCGGGGCCGAAGACCAACCTGATCACCTGATCGCTGGCGGCGTAGATGATCGCTCCGACCAGCCCGCCGAGCCCGAGGAGGCCCCACCCGAGGCCCACCTCCGACCGCCGCGCACGCGCGGGCTCGTGAACCTGGGCGCGCACCAGGGCGGGGAACGTGGCGGCCAGAATGATCGAGGGCAGGATCATCGTCGCCTCGAAGATCTTGAACGCCGCGCCGTAGGCGCCGACCGCCGCGTCACCCGCGAACAGGCGCAACAGGACGGCATCACCCTTGAAGTAGACGAGCGACATCAGCGTCGCCAGCCACAAGGGCAGCGCCTCCGCGATCGCGGCGCGCGCCAGGCGCGCGTCGAAGGCGCCCCCGTGAAACGGAGTCGGCAACCCATAGCGGCGCCGAATGAGCGTGAGACCGTACGCAGCGGCGGCGATCGCGCCGACCATGACGCCCGCGCCCAGCGCCACGACGGACCGCCCCCACCACAGCGCCGCCAGGCCCGTCGCCGCGACCAGGGCCGCCCGGACAACGTTCAGGTGGGCCTCGTCTCGCAAGCGCTCGTAGCCGCGAAACACGGCGCCGCAGTGCTCGACATACGCCCCCGCCAGGGCGGCGCCCCCGAGCAGCAACAGCGCCTGGCGCGTGTCCCCTTCGCCGACACCGAGGGCGGCGCCGCCGACGAGCAGCAGGTAGGGAATCGCCGTGAGGCTACGCACCCAGAGCCCGGTTCCGACGATCCGCGCGGCGTCGCCTTGACCGCGCGCGAGCGCGCGCGTCGTCCAGACGCCGAGACCGAGGTCGGTCGCGAGCAGCAGCAGCACGGCGACCGTGTCGGCGAACTGAAAGCGCCCGAACGCCGTCTCCTTCAAGACGCGCGCGGCGATCGCGAACAGCACGAGGCGACAGACCTTTTCGAGCGGGACGGAGACCGCCTTCGCGGCCATGTTGCGCAGCGCGGTTCGCCTGTTCGCGCCGAGTGGCATGCGAGGAGAACGCGGTTACTGTCGCAGCTCGCGCCGCGTGTCGCGCAGCACGGCGCCCACGGTCAGCGCCAATATCTTGAGATCGAGGACCACACTCCACCGGCGGATGTACTCGCGGTCGAACCGCAGCCGCTCGGAGATCGGCCGCTCGCCGCCCCTGAGGCCATGGATCTGCGCCCACCCGGTGATACCGGGACGGACCACATGCCGGTCGGCGTAGCCGGGCAACGTCGCCTCGTAGTGGGCGACGAGGTGCGGGCGCTCGGGGCGCGGCCCCACCACGCTCATGTGGCCGACGAGGACGTTCCAGAGCTGCGGCAGCTCGTCGAGGCCAAGCGGGCGCAGCAGCCGCCCGAGCCGGGTCACGCGTCCGTCCTCGCCCTCGGCCATGCTGCGCAACTTGACGAGCTGGAACGGCACGCCGTCGCGGCCGATGCGCATCTGGCGGTACAGCACGGCGCCCTTCGAATCCAGGCGAATCAGCAACGCCAGAACGCCGATGAACGGCGCCGCGACCACAAGGCCGACGCCCGACACCAGCATGTCGCCCAGGCGCTTGGCCGCGCGCAAGGAGGCGGGTCCGTCACGGAGCGGGCACTCGATGTGGACAGTCCCAGGCCGGCGCGCGCCGGCCCGCCGCGCAGGAGCTGGCGGCGGCTCGTCGAGGGCGGGTTCCGTGGCGACCAGCGCAACCGGCTGAATCTTCATACCGCCTTCAGCTTTCCGGTAGCGACACGGCGGGGGAGCGCCAGACGCCCGCGGTCACCGGAGGCCCGACCACGCTCGCTGTCGGCACGATCGATGGCCGCGAGAATCCGCCGCTGGAACACGGTGATGTCGAAGCGCTGCGCCTCCTGCCGCAGGCGAGTCGGGTCGAACCGATGGCCGAGCGCCAGCACGCGATCCATCGCGGCCTGCAGCGCCTCCACCGTCGGAGAATCGAAGAACACGCCGCTCTCGTCGCGGCGGACGATCTCGGCGGCGCCCCCTTCGCTCGACACCACCACCGGCTTGCCGGCGGCCATGGCCTCGACCATCACCATGCCGAAATCGTCGATCGCTGGATGGATCACCGCGCGGCAGCCCGCGTAGAGGTCCACCAGCTCCTCGTCACCGACCCAGCCCCGAAACGTCACGTTGGGCGGCGCCAGCGCGGTCAGGCGCGCGCGCTCCGGCCCCTCGCCGACGACGATCAGGCGCTCGCGGCGGCCATGCATCGCCTGCACCGCCAGCTCGACTCGCTTGTACGGCACCAAAGCGGACACGACCAGAAAGGGAGCGTCCGCGGTCGCGGCCGCACCGCGAGCGCCGGGCGCGCGCGACGGGCCGCCGCTTCGCCCGGCGAACCGGCGCGTGTCGATTGGCGGCTCGATGACCTCGGCCTCGCGGCGGTAGTAGCGCCGCACGCGATCGCGCGTGTACGTGCTGTTCGCGATCAGCAGGTCGGGGCGCGCCGACGCGGCCTTGTCCCACGAACGCAGATAGTGCGTCGCCGCGCGAAAGGCCAGCCGTCCCAGCGCCCCGCCGCCAACCTTCGCCTCGTAGGCCGCCCTCCCCTCCCACGCGTAGCGCATCGGTGAGTGCAAATACGCCACGTGCAGGGCGGCGGGCGGCGTCAGCACGCCCGCGGCGACGCAGTGGCTGCTGGAGATCACGAGGTCATAGCCGCCGAGATCGAACGACTCGGCGGCCAGCGGAAACAGCGGCAGCAGCCCGCGAAAGCGTCCCCCCAGCACGGGCGAGCGCGCCCAGCGATCGATGAACGACGTCGTCACCTTGTGGCGCGCCAGCGCCGGCGAGACCCGCGCGGGGTCGAACCGGAGCGTGAACAGATCGGCCGCGGGAAACAACGCGCAGAGCGACTCGAGAACCCGCTCTCCGCCCCGCATCGCGATCAGCCAGTCGTGAACGATGGCAACGCGTTGAGACATCGACGAGGATCACGCTAGCACAGCTGGTGCGGGGAAGGACCCCCAACGCCGTTGGCGCGGATCGCGACCGGCGGCCCGAGTACCGCGTGCAGTCGAGATCGAGGCATTCGTACGGACGACTTCAAGCGACCGTCGACCTGACGCCAACCTTCAAGGTGCAAACACAATGCTGACAGATCTCGTTGGTTGCTACGTCCAAAGCGCGCCGAAACGCGGGCATCGCAGAGGACAAGATCGCGGAAAGTCCCTGCTCCCGGAGGTTGCCGACCGGCGGGTGGAAGAAGCAAGGGCGCACCGCCCCGTCGGCCTCGATGACGACGCTCGCCCAGGGCGCGTTGCAATCGACCTCCGGAAACGCGCCCCCGCCGAGGTGCGCGCGATAATACTGAACCAGTCGCCTGAGGCCGTCTGGCCCGGGCACCACGACGCCTTCCTCCAGTTCGCGCGCATGTAGACGAATGACCGTTTCGACGACGGCCGCGAGCTCCACCACCTCGTCGGCGTCGAGAAGGAGCGCGGACGGGCCGGTCGACCCGGAGTCCGAGCGGGGCAAACTGCGGCGATTGAATGTGTCTGACGTCACATCCGCCGCGAGGAACGAGAGCTGACTCAATCCCATCTCGCGTGCCTTGGCGATGATGCCGGGCAAGGCCCGAAAATTCTTCCGGTGAAGCGTGCTCCGCGCCCGAATCGACATCGATGGGGACAGGGACCGCAAGGACTTGACGCCCGCCTCGACGGCGCCAAGACCGCTCACTCCGCGGATTTCGCGATAAAGCTCGGGGGTATGACCATCGAGCGAGACGGTCACTTCGTCGAAGCGGGCGACGATCGCGGGGGCAAAGCGCTCGAGCGCCAGCCCGCTCGTCAGAAGCTGCAGCCGCATTCCTTGCGCCAGAAACGCATCCGCCACGTCCATCACGTCGGTACGGACCAGGGGTTCGCCGCCGGTCAACACGACGAGTCGTGTTCCGTATCTCGGCAGCTCGCCGGCAAGGCGCCGAATTTCATCGAGCGTCAGATCGGCTTTACCGTCCGCACGCCACCAATCGCAGGACACACAACGCGAATTGCAGCGCGCCGTCGGCGCGAAGAGGACGATGGGCAACACGTGCGTGCGCCCGGTGATCTCACCCAGTTTGACGAGCAGATTCGACCGCACCTGGCGTGGAGACAGCAAGCTTGCAACTTACCACTGCCGCGAAGCCCTGCGCCCGGCCTCGGCCGCGAACCACAAGTCCACCAGTCGATTGCCGTTCCGCACGAACGTTCCCTGCGAGTATGATCGGGCGGAATCCCCGTTGGACGTCCAATCCCCACTGACTCCGATTCGACAGTTCGTCGAAGACTATCGTCGGCTGCGTTTTGTCGAGGGCTTCGCTTCGGCGGATCCCAACTTCGCTCGGCGACTCCCGTTTCGCGACACCACGGGCCGCAACCCTGCGGCCTGGCGACTACGTGCGTTGCACTACGTCGTGATTCGGATCGGCCTCGACCTTCTGCGTGGCATCGGCGGGGAAGCTCCTAGGGTTCTGGACCTCGGTGCCGGCAACGGCTGGCTTGCGCGAAGGCTGGCCGGGCGTTACCGCGTCACCGCGTTGGACGTCGACGCCACGGATCTGGGACTGGCAGCCATCGACGATCCCAGGGTGAGCCGCATTCGTGGCGACATCGAGGCGCTGCCGGTCGGCGAGGCGACCTTCGACGTCGTGGTAGCGGCCGCTGCCCTTCACTACGCCGTCGATCTTTCTCGAGCGCTCACGGAGATTGCGCGGGTTCTTCGTCCGGGCGGCCTGCTCGTCGTGGCCGATTCCCCTTTCTACGCGGACAATCTCGCCCGCCACAGAGCCTGGCAACGCACCCTCGCGTACTACACCGACGCCGGTGCCGCCCACCTCGCCTGGCGTTACCGAGGCCTCACCCGCCTCGAGCTCGATGCCCCGCGGCTCTTCCGCTTCGTCACGATGAGCCCGGGCCTATCCGGTGGACTCGGCAGGTTGCGCGGGCGCGAAGGCGGACCGCGCCTTCCGGTCATTTTCGGCTGGAAGCAGTGAGCCTGGTCCCCGGGCGCGGTATCCTGCTACGGTAGACCGGTCGTCGCGGCAAGATCGAAAACCCAGAGTATCGCCTGACCCACGATGAAAGTACGGCTCTCAGGGGGCGTCTTCGGGCGCATCTACCGAAGCATCCTCCGGCGAACCATACGGCCGGTCGAAATGGATCCGGTGGCCGGGTATGACCTGTGGTCGTCCACGTACGACGACGAGAGCGAGAACCTGCTGGTGGAGCTCGACGAACGCCTGTTCGGGCGGCTCCTGGCGGAAGTTGGCGTGCGCGAGCGGGTCGTCACTGACGTCGGCTGCGGAACCGGTCGTCACTGGAAGACCATCCTGAACGCACAGCCGTCCCGCCTCGTCGGATACGACCCGTCAGCGGGCATGTTGACGAAGTTGCGGCTGAAGCATCCGGGCGCCACCATCTTTCAATCGGCCGCGGATCGCCTCGCCGAGACTCCGGACGAGGGGTGCGATATCGTGATCTCGACCCTGGCGCTCTGCCACGTTCCGGCCCTGGACACTGCCTTCGCCGAGTGGTCTCGTGCTCTGCGACCCGGCGGCGACGTGCTCCTGACTGACTATCATCCAACGGCCGCTTCCCGAGGCTGCTGCAGCTTTCGCAGCGGCGGACGACTCGTTGCAGTCGAACACCACGTTCACTCTCTGGCGACGGTCGAGATCACCGCCGGAAGGCACGGCCTGAAGCTCGTTCGCCTGGAGGAGACCGTTGTGGACGATTCGATGAGACAGCGCTTCGCCTCACGGAACATGCTGAGCGCCTTCGACCAGCTGAAGGGTACGCCGCTCATCTACGGAATCCATTTCCGCAAGGCCGTTTCGCCCTCGCCGGGCGCCGCGCAGCCTGCGCCGGGAGTCCGTCCGTGAACGCCGCAGGCGTCCTGCTCATCAACCCGCAGGTCTGCGGCCCGAGCAGCACGCGGCTGCCCCTGGCGGTCATGAACCTCGCGGCCGTTCTCGAGGGACACACGCCCTGGGCGATCGTCGACGGCAACGTGGAGCGTGATCTCGTGCAGGCCACGCTCGCGGCGCTGCGACAACACCCGCACAAGTTGGTCGGGATATCCACGATGCCCGGGCCCCAGATGGTATCGGCCATCGAGATCTCGTCCGCCATACGCGCCGCGTTCCCATCGGTACCTATCGCCTGGGGTGGGTATTTCCCCACGATTTATCCCGATGCGGCCATCAACGCCCCATACGTCGACTACCTGATCCGGGGCCAGGGTGAGCTGACGCTGCTCGACCTGCTCGCGCGGCTACCGGACGCTGGGCCCCCGAAGGACTCCGATTCCGCTCATGAGGTCGCCGCCGTCATGGATGTCCCTGGCCTGACCTGGAAGCAGGGCGGCCACGGCGTTCACAACCCCGACCGGCCGGGCGCCTCGCCAGACGCATTTCCCCTGTTGCCCTACGCGAGCCTCGCCGATGTCGGCGGCTATCTGCGTCCCAGTTTCCTGGGCGCGCGCACGGCGGTCTACCAGGCGGCCGTCGGCTGCCGCTACAAGTGCGAGTTCTGTGGCGTCGTGTCCATGTGGAACGGCAAGACGTTGCTGGAGGCGCCCGATCGACTCCAGGCCGCGCTCGGCCTGTTGCGTGATCGCTGGGGCGCCGACTGCGTGCAGTTCTACGACAACAACTTCTTCGATCGGGAGGAGACCAGCGTCCCGCTCCTCGACGTGCTGGGCACCTTGAAGATGCCTTACTGGTGCTTCGCGCGGACCGACACCATGGCCAGGTTTTCGGTCTCGACCTGGGAGAAGATCCGAAAGAGCCGGCTGGCCATGGCGTTCTTCGGCGCCGAGGCCGCCGACGACGAGATCCTCAAGAAGATGAAGAAGGGGGCGCGGGTCGAGCACACGGTGGAGGTGGCCGTGCGCTGCCGGGAATACGGCGTCGTGCCGGAGTTTTCGTTCATCCTGGGCGGTCCCGAGGATGCCGAAGACCAGATCGAGAAGACGTTCGCGTTCATCCGGAAGCTCAAGGCCATCAATCCGGACTCCGAGATCGTGCTGCAGTATTACAGCCCGACGCCACAGCGAGATCGCAAGGCGATGCGGAGCATGCCGACCGCCGCGCACCTGCCGGTGATGCAGAGCTACGGCCCGTCGGGCCCGGCCATGCCGGTGAGCCCCGAAGAATGGGCCGAGCCGTTGTGGCAAAACTGGGTCTGTCAGCGGGACGCGCCCTGGCTGACCCCGCGCATCCGCCGTCGGGTCCGGGACGTGGCCCGCGTCCTCGCCTGCCGGTTCCCGACGACCCAGGACTACCGCACGTCATCATTCGGCAAGGCCGTGCTGCGGAACCTCGCGCGCTGGCGCTACGCCACCCGGGTCTACGACCATTCCTGGGAGCTCGCGGTCGCCCAGCGACTCATTCGATTGCGCGATCCCAAGACCCAGAGTCTGTGACCAGCGACGCCGCACGATCGAACGATCAGCGGATCACCTCGGCATAGATGCTTTCGAACTCGCGCGCCGTCCAGACCGCATCGTGCGCCTGCGCCCAGCGTTGGGCAGCGGCACCCACGCCTTCGCGGCCTATCTTGTCGGCCAGCAGCGCGCACGCCTGATCGGCGAGCGCCGCGCTGTCCCCGACGGCCACGCATCGGGCGGCGGCCGGCGCCATCGAGGGCAGCAGCCCGACGGCCGTCCCCACGGTCGGCAAACCCGCGGCCGCCGCTTCGAGGATCGCCACCCCCTGGCTCTCGTACCGCGAGGACACAACGTGCAGGTGCGCGCGCTGGTAGAAGTCGGGGAGCGCGCGTTGGGGCAAGAAGCCGTGAAAGCGGACGTGCTGCGCGAGACCGAGCTCGGCCGCGCGGCGCTGCAGCCGGCCGCCCAGCGTGTCTTCGCCGATGCAGTCGAGTGACACGTCGCCGAGACGGTCGACGATCCGCCTCACGGCCTGCAACAGCGTCTCCTGGTCCTTCACGAGGTTGAGATCGGCGACCTGCAGGAGCCGCCATGGTGGGCCGGGGCTGCGGACGGGCGACGCCGCGAAAGTCTCGCAGCGAATCCCGAGCGGCACGACACGGGCTCGCGCAGCCGTCCTATCAGGGAGCTGGCGCGCGGCGAACGCGCTGCCCGCGGTGATCGCGTTCGCCAACGACAGCGCAAACCGCACTCTAGCTCGCCCGCTCCAGGAGCGCGCGCCGCCGTAGCCGATGTCCGGGAGCCAGACGGCTTCGCCGCCGCCGACGCTGAGCACGACGGGCACGCGAAGCCCTCTACCCATCAACGCGGCCAGGAGGCCCGGGTCGAACGCCCAGAAGCCGTGCAACACGTCGAACGCGCCCGTCGCGTGAACCTGCCCCACCCCCTCACGAAGCCGCGAAGCAAACGACGCGAGGCGCACGAGGCGCCGACCTCGGCTCGGGTGCTCGAGCAGATCGGGGCTGCCGTCGAGCTGATTGACCCGCGCGCCTTCCCGAACGTACTGCCCACGGCCGCTCGGCCCATCCTTCGCGAACACGTGCACGTCATGCCGGCGGGCGAGCTCGCCGGCGAGATTCAGCAACGCCGTCATCACCCGGTCGCCGCGGTCGAACCCGCCGGGAACGATGAGGCCGATTCTCAGGGCGCCGCCTTCGGATGAAAGGGGATCCAGGAAGCAAGGTGCGAGGCTTCAATCATATCGTCGCTCGCATGGACCAGTAGATTCGGCGAAGTTGCTCCCCCACCGCGCGAAACGATAGCTGACCCTCGAAGTGTTGTCTGGCGGCCTGGCGGAGGGCGCGCTGGTCACGCCCACTCCATTCGACGATCGCGCGCGCCAGCGCCGCCGCCTCGTGGACCGGTACCAGCGCACCGAAAGCGCCCCCGCCCGTGATGCGGCGAAACGAAGGAATGTCGGTCACGATGGGCGTCGTCCCGCACGCCAAGGCCTCGATCACGCCGAATCCAGCCACCTCGCGGTGGCTTCCCTGGACGAGAAAATCAGCGGCCCGCAAGTACGACTCGATGCGGGGATGGGGAACTTCGCCGATCAACTCGACGTGCGCCGCGAGGCGCTGATCGCCCGCGATCCGCGCCCGCACCTCGTCGATGAGGCCGGCGTGGCGGAAACACATGTAAAGGCGCATCGCGGGGAGCGCGGCCGACGCCATCGCGACTGCGTCGAGGATCGTCAAGGGGTCCTTGTTGGCGTCGAGGTTGCCGAGCCACAGCAGGCAAGGTTGCCCCCTTAAACCCGTGGCCGATCGAGCGGCCTGCTGATCGCCGGGCTCGAACGGCGAGGAGACTTCCAGGGCCTCGAACACCCGCACCCGCTCATCGAGAAGGCCCATTTGCTCGAGCTGCTTCGCCTGATCACGGGCGCAGACGATCACGGCATGGAGATTGGCCAGGCCCCACCGGCAGTACCAGCGCCGCCAACCGGCCGGAACGTCGAAGCCGTGATCTTGCGCGACGATCGGGGCCTGCGGAACCGCGGCTTGCAGCGCACGCAGCTCGCGCGGAAATGTCAGGCCATTGAAATGGATGATGTCCGGCGCCAGCTCCTTCACGCGCGCGATCAGACGCCTGGGAAGCCGTCTGATCGCGCGGCCGCCGGGAAGGGTCACGAACGGCATCGGCTCCCGAACGAAATGGCAGCTCGTCCCGTCTATCACCCGCCGAGCGTCGGTCCAGCTCGCCTGAACCAACGTGACCCGAGTCTTCCCGTCCGCCGCGATGGCCGCTTCCAGATGGCCAAGGTCGCGCCATCCTTCGACCAACTGCGTGGACGGCCGACCCAGCTGAGGGGGATCGAGATCGACGCCAACCACGACCACATGCAATCCGGGGGTAGTGCCTTCGGACATATCAGTCGAGGGTCTTCAAAGGACAGGCCTCGCACGGCAAAGCATACGGCAAGGGAAGGAGCGTGGACGACCTGCTTCGCGCCACCTCCTCGCATTTTGCGGGACCCAAGCGCGTTCCGCTCAATATTTGACCGTGGGGTAACAGGGCATTCACGTAAGAGCTGGCACAGCGCCTGCAAGTGGCGCTGTGCCGTGAGCACGGGAGAAGTCGGGTCTTTGTCGACATTCTGGTGTCCGAACTCCAGGCTCGAACCGATTCGAGCAGGATGGCCTTCGGCATCGATGCCTGGCCGATGGCCGCACAGGCGTCTCATGCAACTGCTCCTCGTTGGCGTGGCTGTCGTGCTCGGCGCAAGTGGGTGTCGGCCTTCCGGCGCCGAGAGAGACGGCGGCCCCAATCGAGCGGCGGGCGACGCTGGGTTCTTCCCCGCGCCGTTCCCGTCCGGCAGTCCTTGCGCCCTACTGACGGTTGCAGACGTGCAGACGATTCTGCCGAGCTCCAGGGCCGGCCGATATCTTGACCCGTTGGGCGCTGATGCCGCACACCCCACTTGGACCGTGGGCTGCCAGTGGGATAGCGGCGCCGGCTACGTCGTTCTGGGCATCATCGGCTATACGACTGCGGACAGTCTGGCCATTGGTGGTGTGATCCCGAACGGCGGTGCCGGGTCGATGGTCGTGAGCGGCGTCGGGCGGAGGGCCGCGTACGTTGACGATCCGGGACAATTTCGTCAATTCCTGGAGACGACGCTGGGCAGCTACAGCATAGGTCTGACCGCCTATTCCGTCGTTCCGGACGTGTCGGAGGCGGCGCTGGAGCCCCTGGTTCTCAAGATCATCCGCGAGATCGAGAACGGCTTTGATACTTGACGGTAGTATCGAACGAGTGTGCACCCGAAACCCGGCGATTCACCGCGGCCCTCGCTCGCTTCGACGAGGTCGGCCCGCGCCGTGACGCCTCCCCCGTCCGGGTTCGACGCCGTCGCCGCGCGCTACGACGACGACGAGCGCGAGAACCTGGCCTTCGCGCACATGCGGGCCCGGTCCACTCGCGCGCTCGAGGAGACCTTCCCCACGCACGCCCGGCTCGTCGAGGTCGGCTCGGGCACCGGGACCGAGGCGGCGCGGCTGGCGGCGCGGGGGGCGCGGCTCGCGCTGGTGGACGTCTCGACGCGGCTCCTGGAGCGGGCCGAGGCCAAGGTGCGCGGCGCGCGACCGGACGCGCTGCTCGGCGCCCACCTCCTCGCGGCCAGCCGCATCGGCGAGCTCGTTTCGATCTACGGCCCCGCGTCCTTCGATGGGGGCTATTCCAGCCTCGGTCCGCTCAATTGCGAGCCGTCGCTGGAGCCGGTCGCCGCGGGCTTGGGCGCGCTCATCCGCCCGGGGGGTCACCTGGTGCTGTCGGTCATGAACCCGCTCTGCGCGATGGAGATCGCGTGGTTCGCCGCGCACGGCGACTGGAGCGCGGCGGCGCGGCGCTGGCGCGGCGGCATCGCCGCCTCCGCGGCGCCGGGGGGCCCCAAGGACATCCCGACCTGGTACCACGGACGCGCTCGGATCGAGCGCGCCTTCGCGGACGCGTTTCACGTCGAGGTGGTGGAGGCGCTGCCGCTGCTGTGGCCGCCCACGTATCTCGACTTTCTGGTCGCGCGCCATCCGAGGCTCTACCGGGCGCTCGACGTCATCGAACGCCCGCTCGCCCGCTGGCCCCTGCTGCGCGAGCTCGGCGATCACGTTCTCGTGCGCCTGCGCCGGCGGTGACTGGCATACTGGAGACCGCCATGCCACCGACCGAGCGCGTGACCGCCACTCTTCCTGCCGAGCTTCTTCGCTCTCTCGAGAATCCGCACCCGGAGGCGGCTGCGCTTGCCGACGCGGGGCTGGCCGAATGGGGTGCCAGCCTGCCCGCTGGCGACGACGACCTCGTCGATATGAAGACTGGCAAGGCCGTTCGCTGGGTCGAAGGAAGGGGCTGGGGCGAGGAATCGGAGTGAAGCTTCTGCGTTGACGACGCCGATCCCTGATCGACCTGTCGCGGTTCGGGCGTGTCCGGAGTGGGCGTTCGCGTGTCGGTTTGGACAGCCCCCTTCGTTGGGCTAGTCTTCCAGCGACCCGTGGGTTCGGGCGAGCCCGTCGAGCCGCGGCGCGCAGCAGGCGACAGCTTCACGACCGACCATGCTTCCCCAAGGCTACAGAGTCACGCTCGAGCACCAAGGGTCGCACTGGTGGTATCGCGCGCGGCGCGATCTGTTCCTCCGACAGGTCAGGCGCGCTGCCCGCGCGCTCGGCCATCCGGAGCGCAGGCTGGCCCTGCTCGACTACGGCTGCGCCGCGGGCTTCGACCTGCGGTCGCTCGGCGAGGTGGGGACGGCGGAGGGCGCGGACATCGTGGACCTCACCGACGACCGGGACGGCGCGCGCGCCGCCGATGGCCTGGCGCCCTCGCCCTCGCCCCGTCCGCCCGCGCCGGACGACAACCGGTCCCGCGACGTCATCCACATCGTGCCCCGCGATCTGCCCGCGCTCCGCGGCCGCTTCGACATCGTCACCTGCCTCGACGTGCTCGAGCACCTCGACGACGACGTCGACGGGCTGCGCACCATCGCGTCGCTGTTGCGCACGGGCGGCCAAGTCGTCGTGACGGTGCCCGCGTATTCGTGGCTGTGGAGCGGCGAGGACGTCATCAGCAAGCATCGCCGGCGGTACACGCGCGGCAGCCTGCTCGAGGCGTGTCGCGCCGCCGGCTTCGAGGTGCTGTACGCCAGCTACTTCAATCTGGGCGTGTTGCCCGCGATGGCGGCGGTGGTCTGGTGGCGGCGGCTCTGGCACGCGGGCTGGCGGTCGGAGAGCAACCTGACGGCGGGCGCGGGCTGGATGGACGCACCGGCCGCCGCCGTGGCGGGGCTCGAAGCGCGCTGGGTCGGCGATGAGCGCCTGGCGCTGCCGGCTGGCGCGAGCGTGGTGTGCCGACTGCGCCGCCGGGAGCCGGGGGCCCTCGCCGCATGAGCGATCGCCCCGCCGACAAGCCCTGGCGCGACAAGTATCTGGTCTTCGGCGCGCCTTCCATCGGCGCCGCCGAGCGTGACGAGGTGATGGCGTGCATCGACTCGGGCTGGCTGGGCGCCGGGCCGCGCGTCGCCTCGTTCGAGCGCCGCCTCGCCTCGTACCTGGAGGTGCCCGCGGTGGTCGCGGTCAACTCGTGCACGGCGGCGCTGCACCTGGCGTTGCGCGTGCTGGACTTGCCGCCGGGGTCGGAGGTGATCACCACGGCGATGACGTTCTGCGCGACCGCGAACGCCATCGTCCACGCCGGCCACGTGCCGGTGTTCGCCGACTGCGAGCGCGCGACGCTGAACATCGACGTCGAGGACGTGCGCCGCAAGCTCACGCCGCGCACGCGCGCCATCGTCCCCGTCCACTTCGCGGGACGGCCTTGCGAGATCGCGCCGCTCGTGCAGCTCGCCGCCGCGCGCGACCTCGCGGTCGTGGAAGACACGGCGCACGCGCTGGAGGCCACCGTCGGTGGACGGCACTGCGGCACGTTCGGAGACTTCGGCTGCTTCAGCTTCTACGTCACCAAGAGCCTGACGACCGTCGAAGGCGGCATCGTGGTGCCGCGCGATCCCCGGATGGCGAGCCGCCTCAAGACCCTCGCCTTGCACGGCATGAGCGCGGACGCCTGGCAGCGCTACAGCGACGAGGGGTTCGTCCACTACGAGGTCGTGGAGCCCGGCTTCAAGTACAACCTCACCGATCTGGCCGCGTCCATCGGGCTGCACCAGCTCACCGGGCTAGAGGAGCGCTGGCGGCGGCGCCAGGCGCTGTGGCGGATCTACGAGGAGCAACTGGCGGACCTGCCGCTGCACCTGCCGGCGCCCCCCGCCCCGGGCACGCGCCACGCGCTGCACCTGTTCATCTGCCTGGTGGACGACACCCGCACCCAGGTGACGCGCGATCAGGTGCTGGCGCGGTTGCACGCCCTGCGCATCGGCGCCGGCGTGCACTATCGCCCGGTGCACCAGCATCCTTTTTACCGCCAGACCTACGGTGCGCGAACTGGGACGTTGCCCAACGCGGAGTGGATCGGCGCGCGAACGTTCTCGCTGCCGCTGTCGGCCGGGATGACCGACGAGGACGCCGCCGACGTGGTGCAGGCGCTGCGACAGATCTTCGCATGACGCCGCCGCCGGATCTGTCGCTCGTGGTCCCCTGCTACAACGAGGGCCCGCACCTCGCCGCCAGCGTGGCGGCCGTGGTCGAGGTGCTGGAGACGACGCCCTGGTCGTGGGAGATCGTGTTCGTCGACGACGGCAGCGGCGACGACACACGGGCGGTCATTCACCAGATCTGCGCCGCGGACGCGCGCCTTCGCTACGTCTTCCACGACGCGAACCGCGGGCGCGGCGGGGCGTTCAAGACCGGGTTCGCGCGCAGCCAAGGCCGCGTCGTGGGGTTCCTGGACATCGATCTCGAGGTCCACGCCCACTACATCCCGCGCCTGATGAACGAGATCGAGCGGCATGGCGCCGACGTCGCCACGGGCAAGCGCCACTACAGCCTGCGGCAGACGGGCGCGCTGCACCGGGCGGCGCTGTCGTTCGTCTACCGGCGCATGTGTGACGTGCTGCTGTCGCTGGACATCGAGGACAGCGAGACCGGCTACAAGTTCTTCAAGCGCGCCACGACGGCCGAGGCGGTGCTCGCTAGCGAGAACGACGGCTGGTTCTGGGACACCGAGGTGATGGCGCGGACCCGCCTCGCCAACCTGCGCATCCACGAGGTCCCGGTGCTGTTCCTGCGACGCAGCGACAAGGCGTCGACCGTGCGCGTGTGGCGCGACTCATGGGACTACCTGCGCGCGCTGCACGCGTTTCGCGGCGTCGTGGGCATCTCGCGCCGGACGAAGTCGCCCATCTACTGGACCGGCTACGGGTATGACCTGGTCATGCGGGTGCTCTACGGCCGGCAGTACGAGGCCACGTACGCGGCCGTCGCCGCGCGCATCCCCGACGGCGCCAGCGTCGTCGACGTCTGCTGCGGCACCGCCCGCCTGTACCAGGACTTCCTGCGCCGCCGCGGCTGCAGCTACGTCGGCCTCGACTACAACGCCGACTTCGTCATGCACGCGCGCCACCACGGCGTGGACGCCCGCTGGGTCAACCTCCTCACCGCGCCCATCCCTGCGGCGGACTACGTGGTCATGTGCTCGAGCCTCTACCACTTCGGGGCCGAGGTGGACGACGTCGTGGCGAAGCTGCGTCGCGCGGCGCGCAAGGGCGTCATCATTTCAGAGCCGGTGCGCAACCTGTCGGACGTGCCGCTCGTCGGCGGCCTCGCGGCGTCCCTGACCGATCCTGGCGTTGGCTCGTTCAGCATGCGCTTCAACCTCGACAGCTTTCGCGCCTTGACGGCGCGACACGGGGGCACGCTGGTTCACGCCGACGGCGACCGCAACGCCATCGCGCTCTTCCCTCCGCTGCCCGTCGCGCACGAGGGCGCGTGAGCGCGGGGGGGCCCGCGCCGTGCGCGTCGCTCGTTGGGCTATGCTCAGCGGCGCGATGCCCAGGCGAACGCCCCCGCTCCGATGGCTCGGTTCGCTGACGCTCGCGGCGCTGGCGCAGGTCGTCGGATGCGGCTCCAGCCACGATCCGCCGTCCACCGGCTTTGATCTGCCGACCGCCGAGACCCTCGGCGGCCAGATCCTCACCTCGCCCCGGGTGCAACCGATCTATTTCAGCGGCTTCCCCTATGGGCAGGAGATGGACACATTCCTGCAGTTGATGGCCGGGAGCGCCTACTGGCCCGAGGTCGTGAGCGAATATGGCGTCGGCGCGCTCACCGCCCTGGCGGGCTACCCCACCGCGGTGGCGGTTCCCGCGGACGTCACCGACACCCAGCTTCCCGATCTCCTGTCGCAGGTGTTCGTCGAGGGCGCCGCGACGCTCGGACCACCCAGGGGCGACACCGTGTACGTCCTCTTTCTCTCCCCCGCGACCACGTTGACCGCGATGGGCCAGGTCTTCTGCAAGGACTTTGGTCCCGGCGCCTACCATGACGAGTGGACCGTCGGCGGGGTCTTGGTTGCGGCGGCGATCGTGCCCGCGTGCACGGCGTCTCCGTTCGATGACAGGCTGGGGGGAGCGGACGTCCTCACGCCCTCGGTCAGTCACGAGATCGTCGAGGCGGTGACGGATCCCTTCGGCAGCAGCAGCCCCGCGTACACGGGAATCGACGGCGCCCACGTCCTGTGGGCGATGGCCGTGAACGGGGCCGAGCTCGGCGACCTTTGCGAGAACGAGCAACCGACGCTGGTGTCGCCATCTGACATTGGTTTCCCGGTCCAACGAATCTGGTCGAACGCCTCCGCGCACGCCGGAACGGGACCCTGCGTCCCGGTTCCGGAGGGCGAGATCTATTTCAACGCCGTCGCGGCGATGCCAGACCACGGCAACTTCCAGGATCCGAGCGGAGCGACGTTCTCCGTCCCCGTCGTCAACGCGAAGATTGGCCAGGCCTCGTCCGCTCGATTCTCGTTTCGGGGCAGCGCCGCGGCGCCGGCGACCCTCTTCGCGGCGGCGTTCGAGCTGGACGATCCCCAGAGCCTGGTGGTCGAGGTGCCGACCGTCGTCACCGGAACGCTCGGCCGCACGCTGTCGGTGCCCGTGACCACGTCGCAGTCGACCACGACGGGGGTCGTTCCTCTGGTCATCGCGGCCACGGATGCGTCCCGCACGGCCGTCCATCTCTGGGTGGGCGGCATCAACCGGAACTGACCGCGAATATCCTGCGCCGACCTCGCTCGCGGGCGAAAGTTCTGCCGGTGCTAGCTCGGAAAGACCTTCACGATCGGTTCGTGATGGCCGCCTTGAAACACCGACCCGTCGCTGTGGGGCAGGTCCGTGCCCGGCGGGGGCTTCACCCCTGCCCTCGGATCGTCCTTCAGCAGGGGAGCGCCCTTCTCGGCACCCGCCCGCGGCCCCAGGGCCTCGCGCATCAGCAGGGTCTTCAAGGCGTGAATCGCCCCCCGCTGGGGCGCGTGCTCGATCAGGTCGGCGATGCTCAGCACCCCGGCGAACGTCCCGTCGTCGTTCGTGATCACCAGCCGTGACTTGCGCTCTCGCGCCATCAACTCCTCGGCCTCGCCGATGTCCGCGCCGGCGCTACAGATGACGACGGGTGAGCTCATCAGGGCCACGACCTTCGCGTCCGCGGCGCTGACGCCCTTCGCGATTCCGCGCGTCACGAGGTCGCGGTCCGTGACCACTCCGACAGCCATTCGACGGGCGTCACAGATCGGAAGAAACCCGACACCCGCCTCGGCCATCACCGTCGCGGCCTTCCTGACGGTGTCCTGCTCCGACAGCCACTCGAGATTGGTGTTCATGATGTCCTTGCACTTCATCGCGGCACCTCCTGGGGAACGTGTCAGCAGCTACCGTGCCAACTATTTGACGGTGTCCGCCGCGGTTGGCACGTGGCTTGGAAGGAGCACTGGATGAAGGGAGCATCCATGTTGACCATCGCAGACATCATGACGAGGAACGTCTACCAGGTCGACGCGAGCGCCTTGGCGGGCGAGGCGGCCTGGGGCCTCACGCGACGACACATCGGTGGGGCGCCCGCGCGCGACGACGAGGGCAACCTCGTGGGCGTCCTGTCGCAGTCCGACCTGATCAACCCGGAGCCCGCCCAGTGGATCAAGGGCGAGCCGACGGTCGGAGACTTGATGAATCCGGAGGTGTTCACGCTCTACGCGGGCGATCCCGCCATCGCGGCGGTGACGGAGATGGCCAATCGGAACGTCCACCGGATCTTCGTGCTCGACGAGGAGAGCAAGCTCGCCGGTGTGGTGACCCCCATGGACGTCGTACGCGCCCTGGCCCGCGGGGACAGCTTCGCCCTCGCCGACTGAGGCGCCGGGAATGTTTCGGGCTGGTCAATTCGCACGGGCGCCGCTCAGGTGACGGCCGCTACTGCCGATGTTCACTCGGCGAACCGTCCATGCTGCTCGATGACTCCGCCCTCAGCGCCGCGACTCGACCACGGGACGGCGAAAGCTCAGCGCCGCTGCGCCGGCTGCTCGACGCCCAGGCGATCACCACGCACTTCCAGCCGATCTTCTCCGTGCGCGGGAAGAACATGGTCGGGGTGGAGGCGCTGTCCCGCGGCGTCGCGCCGGGTGGCCGCATCGTGCCGCCGTCCGCGCTGTTCGAGATGGCCGCCGCCGAGCAACTGAAGGACGAGCTCGAGGACACCTGTCGCCGAACCGCCATTCGGACCTTCTCGAAGCTCGAGGGCCGACCTGACGAGCTGCTGCTGTTCCTGAACCTGGACTTCAACGGAACCGCTGACCACGAGGCGCTTCCCGCCGAGCTGGCGAAGCTGGTGCGGGCTTCGAATCTTCTCCCGCGCAACGTCGCTGTCGAATTCCTGGAGTCACGGCTCGAGGACGTGGGCCGCTTCGGCGCGATCGCGGACGAGCTGCGGCGACTCGGGTTCCTGGTCGTGCTCGACGACGTCGGCGCCGGACATTCGAACCTGGACCGAATCCCGCTCTTCCGTCCCGACGTCATCAAGATCGACCGCAGCCTGACGAGCGGCGTTCAGAACGACTTCTACAAGCAGGAGACGCTCAAGAGCCTGGTGGGCCTCAGCCGCCGAATCGGCTCGCTGGTCATCGCCGAGGGGATCGAGTGCGAGGCCGAGGCGATCGCCGCCCTCGAGCTGGGCGCGGATCTGCTGCAAGGCTTCTTCCTGAGCCGGCCGCAGCCGATCGCGAGCTTCGACAGGGGGATGACGGTCGACGCCGGCATCGAGAAGCTGGCCCGCAACTTCAAGCGACACATGGTGGGCGAGATCAACGACCGGAAGCGCGAGCATCGCAACTTCAACGTGATCCAAAACCGCATGCTTTGCGAGCTGACGAACGCCCAGGCCAGCGAGTTCGACGCCATCCTGGCGCATTTGATCGGCGACTTTCCCAAGGTCGAGTGCGTGTACGTCCTCGACGACGCCGGCACCCAGGTGACCGAGACGATCTCCGGCGGTGCCATCGCCCAGCAGCGGAGCGCGGCCATCTTCCGCCCGGCGCCGAAGGGCACCGATCACTCTCTCAAGGAATACTATTACGTCCTCATCGACGTCGAGCTGCAGAAGTACACGACGGATCCGTACGTGTCCCTTGCCAGCGGCAACCTCTGCAGAACCATCAGCACCTGCTTCCGCGACGCCGCCAACAACCGCCTGTACGTGCTGTGTCTCGACGTAAACTCGTGGATGGCGGCGCCGGGGCGGCCGTCGTCCGCGCCGTTCGGCGGCAACCTCGTCTCGAGCGGTCACTGACCCGCGCCGCGGCGCCGCGGGCCCGAATCGCCCTGGTCGTTGCCGCTCGACGGGCGGCCTGTGCGACAATGCCACGATGGGAACAACGACCACGCACATCGCGGACGATCTGGCGCGGATTCACAAGGTGATCACGCGTGGGCTCCGCGTGACGCGCGAGCACGCCAGCGCCGCGGTCACGGACCAATCCTCGGGGAAGGCCGCCCACGCGGGCCTGCTGGACTTCGCGCGCTGCACGCTCTCGGTCCTCCGCTCGCACCACGCCCTGGAGGAGATGGTCGCCTTCCCGCGCCTCGCCAAGCTGACCGGGGCACCCTTCGCCGAGCTGGAGGCGCAGCACCGTGAGCTCCTCGCCGCCATCGACGTCGCGGACGCGGCCATCGTCGGTGACGCGCTCGAATCCCTCGCGCTCGCGATGTCGCGGATCGAGACGCAGTGGCGCGCCCACATCGCGATAGAGGAACGGCACTTCACGATCGCCGCGGTGGATGGCGCGCTCGATCCCGCAGAGCAGGCGGCGCTGGGCCGGGCGGTGGGGGAGTTCGCGGCCCAGAACAGCAAGCCCGAGGAGCTGGTGCTCCCGTTCATCATTTACAACCTGGATGGGGCCGATCGCGCCGCCATGGCCGGGCGGCTTCCGCCCATCGTCACGGAGCAGCTCATCCCCGGCCCCTGGAGGGCGCGGTGGGCCCCCATGGAGCCGCTGTTGCTGCGGTGATTCCGCCTCAGTGCGTGTGAGCGTGATGCGCGTCCTCGACGTGCTCGTGATCGTGGGTGACCGCTTCGTGACGATGAAAATGCGCGTGCGGGCCGACGGGCATCGGCTCGTGAGAATGCCCGTGATGGCCGTCGTCGTGCTGGTGGGCGTGGTCATGCTCGATTGGCAGGTGGGTGTGCGCGTGGCGGTGCCGCTCGGTGACGTGCAGCCAGATCCCCACGGCCATCAGGCCCGCTGACACGGCCAGTCCCAGGCCGGGCCAGGGCGCGCCGGCGAGGACCGCCACCACCACGCCGACGAACGGCGCCGTCGCGAACACAGACGCCGTGCGCGCCGCACCTACCACCCGCTGCGCGCGCAGGTAAAGCTGCAGGCTGAGCCCGTACCCCATCGCGCCGAGCAGCAACAAGCGCGCGACGGCGCCCGGTTGAATCGACGCCGGGTGAACGAGCGCGGTGACCGCGAGGGACAGCGCTCCGCCCACCAATCCTTTCGCGGCGACCACGGCGAGAGGGTCGCGGTCCGCGAGCCCCCGCGAGACCGTGTTGTCCAGCGCCCACGCCAGGCACGCCAAGCCGACGAACAAATCGCCCAACGTCGCCCCGCCCGGGACCGCGCCCGCGCCGGCGGCTCCAGGTCCAGGTCGAGCGAGCAACGCGGCCCCGGCCGTGATGAAGGTCGCCGCGAACCACACCCGCCGCGAGACGTGCTCGCCGAAGAAGGCCGCCGCGAGGATGACCGTGAACGGCGCCTCGAGCGTCAGCAGCAGAGACGCGCGAATGGCGTTCGTGGTCGCCAGCCCATGCACGAGCAGCGCCGGGCCGGCGATGCCGCCCAGGACCGCCACCAGCAGAACGCGAGGCACGTCGGACCTCGTGAGCGCCGCTTCCCGGCGCGCCCGCGAGCGCCAAGCCCGCGCGCCGAGCGCGAACGTCCCCGCTCCCAGGTACAGGAACGCCGCCGCAGCCAGGGCATCCACGTCTCGCGACGCGCTCTTCAAGAGCGGCGCCGTCGCGCCGAACAGCGCCGCCGCGCACGCCGCCAGACCAATTCCCCGCGCCGTGGGGTTACGGACGTCGAGTCCCATCGCCAGTGATTATTCGGCTTCCGGCTGGCGCGCACAACTCCGGCCTGCGATCGCCTGCCGTCGTCCGGAGCGGTCGCTTCAAAGTGGCGTCGGCGCCGGCCGCACGTACATCACGCTTCGAGCAGCCTCGAGCGTGGGCTTCCCCACGCTCGACGGCCGGGCTGCCTCGGTCGCGAGCGGCGGCGGTACACCGCTCATGAGGGCCGATCGGATGCTCGCCGCGTCCGGGGCCCTCGACACGAAACACGACAGGAGCTCCAGCATGTCGAACCGAGATCCGAACGCTCGGACGGGGTGTTTGAGCCGCCGCGGCCTCCTCAAGGGCGGCGCGACGGGCGCGGCCCTCGCCGTCCTCCCCCTCGGGTGCATGGGCCAGGGCTCCCCGCCGAGCGGTCCGATCTCAGCGGGGAACGTCTCCGACATCGCGGTCGGCGCCCTGAAGGTCTTCGACGGCGACGCGGTGTTGGGGCGCGACGCCAACGGCCTCTACGCCATGTCGAACGTCTGCACGCACGCAGGCTGCCTCATGGACGTGGTGACCAACTCGGGGCAAGACAGCCTCTCCTGCGGCTGTCACGGCTCGGTGTTCAGCGCGACGGGCGCCGTCACCCGCGGCCCCGCGCAGTCGCCGCTGACCCACTATCGAGTCGACGTCGCGGCCGACGGCGCCATCACGATCCAGGGCGCCGACATCGTCAGCAGCGCGACCCGCACCGCCGTCGGGTAGTGCACCGCCCGACCGATCCTGGTCCCTTGTAGATCACCCGGGCAGGACGCATCGATTGACGATGGGATCGCACACGGGCGTCGACCCGCTGCAGTCCTGCGCGCGCAGGCACTCGACGCAACGCCCGGAAAACGTCTCGCAGCGTGGTGTCGGCGCCGCGCAGTCGCTGTTGTGCTGGCAAGCGACGCACGTTCCCTCGTGGCCGCACAAGGGCCCCGCTGCGGTCGAGGCGGCGCAGGCGTTGGGTAGGTCGTCGCCGCATTGCACGCAAAACCCGTCTTGAGAGTCGTCTTCGCAGTAAGGGGCCGCCGTCGGGCACATCCCGCTAAATCCCTCGCCCTGGCAGAGCGTCAGGCAATGGCCGTCGCGACATCCGCGGCCTTGACCGCAGTCCGAGTCGAGGCCGCACTCGACGCAACGGTGAGCCGCCGTGTCGCACCGATCGCGCCCCGTTCCCAGGATCGAGCAATGATCGTCGCTGGTGCACGCAACGCAGACCGCGGACACGACGTCACAGTGCAGGCTGGGCAACCCGCACTCGGAGTCCTTGTCGCAGCCGCTCACGTCGAACGACACGCGACCGTTGCAGGCAGCAAGCGCCAGCAGGATCGGGCCGACTCGCGAGACCGCGACGGCGATCCGTCGCGTCACGGCCGGGAGCCGGCCAGTTGCCGGGCATCGACGCGGGCAAACCCATCGGGGTAGCGGGCCAGATACTCGGCAGCCGCGCGCCCTGCGCTCCCGCGGTCGACCGCGCCCAGCAGCTTCATTCGTTGCGCCATGGCGCCCTCGGCCAAGGGACCGTCGGGCGCGAGCTCGATGAGCCGCGAGTACAGCCGGATCGCGTCCTGAGGGCGCCGCTCGCGGCCGGCCCGGGCGGCCGCCGCGAACAGATCGTTCGCCGCCACCAAACCCGCCGTCTCGATGCCAGCGGGCGCCGTCGGCGAGGCGGCGGCCATCGCGAGCCGCCCATCGGGCGCGGCCCGCCCCGCGACACTGGCTTGCGACGCGAGCGACGTTGACGACGCTCGGCGAGAGGAGCCGCCCCGCGACGTCGAAACGGCCACCACCGCTGGCGTCACCCTCGACTGCTCGCAGGACGGCCATACCCCGCCCGCGGGAACGAACGACTCGCTGCCGCGGGCGCGCACGCTGACCACGCCTTCGAAGACGGAGACCCGCGTTCGCGTTCCGTCCCCGCATCGCGCGTCGGGGTCGACCTTGGACACCCGAAACATCGTGCCGTGAACCTCTATCTCGGCGTCTTCGGTGGCGACGATGAAACGTTCGCCGGGCTGCAGGTGGGCCACCTGCGCGCGCACGGCGCCCTTTTGCAACGAGAGCCGCCGGGTGGAGGACTGCTCCACCACCTGCAGCTCGCCTCCAGCCTCCAGTGTCAACACGGTGCCCTCGGGGCTTCCCAGGCGGAGCTCCTCGGCCTCGGGCGCCGAAAGCCGGCTGCCCTCTCGCAGCGCCATTCCGCGCGTGACGGGCTGCCTCGCCTGTCCATCCCCAATGACCGCCGATGCCCCCGGCTTGACGGGCGCACCGGATCCGCTCGCTGAAGCCGACTCCAGGATCGAGAGGGCGTGCTTGGCCCGCGAAGGGCTCCCGTCCGCGATGATGGCCTTCGTCCTCGCCGAAGTGTTCGCTCCCGACCGCGAGACCATACGGCCCGCGGCCACGACCACGGCGACCGCCGCCGCCAACAATCCAATGCGGCCGCCAATTCGGATCGCCCCCCGCCTGAAGGCCACCTTGCGATGCCGCCGCGCCAGCGCGTGCCGCACCGCCGCGACCATGTGTTCCCGATCGGCCGGAACGTCGACGCCGCCCTTCGTGGCGTCGTTCACGTTCGCCTTGACCCGTCGCAAGATCTCGGCGGCCAAGGATGCGTAAACCGTCACCGCTCCGCCTCCCCGTCCTCTTGTCGCTCGACACGCATCAGATCGACGAGCTCGGGATCGCGAGCGATCCGCGCGTGCAGATCTCGCCGTCCACGGACGAGGCGACTCTGCGCCGCCGCGACGCTGGTCCCCGTCATCTCCGCGACCTCCTGCAAGTCGTAGCCGAGGCCGTCATGGAGGATGAACGCCCACGCCCTTGGCTCGCTCAGCTCGTCCAGGTGATTCGCGATGCGCTCGAGGAGGCCGCGCGCGATCGCCCGTCGGTCGAGGTTGAACGGGCCCGCGTAGACATCCTCCGCCAGCAGCCCCGTGAAGATCCGGCGCTCGATGTTTCGCCGCCGGATGTGCTTGAAGACCGCGTGCGCCGTGACCGTCTGGGCCCACCTGTCGAGCGAGCACTCGCCGCGGTAACGCCCGATCGTCTTGACGAGCTCGATGAGGGCGATCTGCGCGATGTCGTCGTGGTCGCAATCGACGCGGCCGAGGAGGCGGCGAATCGTCCGGTTGACCTGAGGCGAGAGGCGGTCGCAAAAGGCGGACGCGATCTTCATGTCGCCGGCCTGGACCGCCCGCACGAGGGCATCGTCATCGATGACCTGCCCCGACCGCGCCACGACCGGCGTATCCCCGGCCAGCCCCTTGACCAGCCGAAGAGGGAAGGTCGCGTTCTTTTCCCCCACCGCCATATGCCCTCAGTGTACCGCGTTGGGGGCGCCGTCAGGCAACGAGCCCGCCGAAGGCGCCGGCCTCGCCCGGAGGGAGATCGTCAAAAGTGTAGGCGAAGCCCCACTTGACCCACCAGACGAACCGGAGGGATCGCGGCCACTGGTTGTCCGGCGACGAAGACGTCCGTCGATCCCGACGCGATCTCGGCGCCGAGGCCCACGCAGGCGTCCCATGAGCGCTCCACCGCCCAGCTACCCTCGACAATCGCGGAGAGCGCAGGCATCATGCGGCTCCTGTGCAGCGTCTGGCCGCTCACGTCGCGATGATAGAGGTCGTGATAAATCGCCAGCACCTCGATGGCCAGGCCCAGGCCAAAGGGGTGACGCGCTCCAGCAGCCTGGGCAGGTCGGAATGCAAGTCCTCCCCCAGCGGCGGCGATCGTGTCGCCGCCGTCGAGCCCCGGCACGCCTCCGGTCCGCAAGAAAGCCCCCGCCCGGATGAAGATCGCCAGACCAACCAGATATTCCGCATGCGCTGCGCCTCCGACGCCCCTGGCGGGACCGGCGACCCCGAGTGCGCCCGTCGCAGCCAGGTCGAACGCCAATCTTCCGCGGTCGTACCGGCTCGGATCGAGCGCGCCGGACGCCGACGACGGGGCGGAAGCCCCGGTCGCTACGGCGGCCGCTGCCGATGGGACTCCCGCGCTGTTGGCGTTAGGTGCGGGCCGCTGCCCTTCTGGCGCGCCGAGGTCGTGCTCGGGCAGCAGCAGCGCGGCGACACTGAATCCCAGCGTTCGCCAGCGCTCCGCCCGGCTATCGCCGGGGAGAAACGAGATGTGGCGCTCGATCCACCGATCGCTGCTGGCCAGATGGGTACGCAGCACCGCGGTCGAGTGGCCTGGACCCTCCCAATTGACGCGTGCGACCGCCTCCGCCCTGGATTCATGCTCGATCTGGAGTGCCTCGGCGTCCGAAGGGGCGACGGAGCTTCGCAAGACGAGAAACGTCGTGGGCCCGAGGGCCTCGGTGATCGCCCCTATCATGGCATCGGCCGTCGGCGAGGACGCTTCGCCGGCAGCCAGCAAGATGGCTACAATCGTGTTCAATACGGTTTCCCAATAATTCTTGCCTGACTCGAATCTGGCAAGGGTACTTCCAAATGCTTCGTGACTGCCCGCACTGCTCCGTGAGCGATCCCCCGCCTCAAGTTACAACACTCCAAAGCCGTAAGGAGGCCCCGACATGAAGAAGCTCCTACCCCTGGTCCTGGTTGGATTGGCTGGCTGCCTTGGTCCCGTCGATGACAGCGGCTTCCAGGCCGGTGGAGGAACCGGAGGCGAAACCGGCAACGGGAGCGGCACCGGGGGACAGAACAACAACGGCACGGGCGGCGCTGTCGCGACTGGCGGAAGCTCCAGCTCCGGGGGCAGCTCGGCGAGCGGCGGATCGAGCTCGGGTGGCAGCACGGGCTCGGGCGGCGCGTCGACCGGTGGGACGGTCGGCACCGGAGGCAGCGTCGGCACGGGCGGCAGCGTCGGTACGGGCGGCGCCGTCACCTCCACCGGCGGCGTCGGCACCGGCGGCGCGGGGACAGGCGGGGCCGTCGGGGGTAAGGGAGGAGGAGGCGTCCTCACAGGCACGGGCGGCACGGGCCAAGGTGGAACGACCGCCGCGGTCTGCACCAGCAAGAAGATGTGGACCAGCGGCAACGGCAAGGACATGCGCCCAGGGAACGACTGCACGGGCTGTCACAACTTCGCGATTGCGGGGACCGTCTATCCCACCGCCCACGAGCCCAACAATTGTGATGGGACGGCGGCCGCGGGGATCAAGGTCGTGCTGACTGGCGCGGACGGGACCGTGTTGACGCTGACCCCCAGCGCGACGTCGGGAAACTTCTACAGCAACACCCAGCTCAAGACACCGTTCTCTGCGAAGATTACGAACACCGCGGGCGGATCGCGCGCGATGGCCGCCATGCAGACCGACGGCGGCTGCAACTCGTGTCACTCGGCGACCGGCGACAACAACGCGCCCGGCCGGATCATGGCGCCGTAGCCCCTTCGGGTCACGGCGGCCATGACGAAGCCGCCCCTCCCAGCGCGGAGGGGCGGAAGGCTACGGTGTGACGTGGCCCTCCATGTAGCGCTTGCGCTTCCGCCACAGCGTCGAGGTGTCGATCCCCAGGACGTTCGCGGCCTCGTCGAGCGTGCTCGCCTTCGCGATGACACCCAGGATGTGGTCCCGCTCGATCGCGTCGAGCGTGAACTGGCCGCCAAGGTAGGCGAGCGGAGACCGCGCCGGGCGAATCCGATCGGGAAACGCGTTGGGCTCCAGCACCTCGGCGTCGCTGAACAACACCGCCCTCTCGATCACGTTGCGCAGCTCGCGCACGTTCCCGGGCCAGCCGTGCTGGACCAGCATGGCCTCCGTCGCGCCCGAAATCCGCGGCGGCCTGCGCCCACACGCCCGGGAGAAGAACTCCAAGAAGTGGCGGGCGAGTGACAGGATATCGCCGGGACGCTCGCGAAGCGGCGGCACGTGCACCTCGACGACGTCGAGCAGGTGGACCAGGTCCTGCCGGATCCGCTGCTCCCGGGCCAGGAAGTCGAGGTCGTCGCTCGTCGTCGCGATGATCCGCACGTCGGCGCCGACGCCGTCGGGCTTGATCATTCGATCCACCCGATTCGGAACTGGACCCTCTGAGGGTCCTTTCCTCAGTAGCCTCACCAGGGTGGCCTGCACCTCTTGCGGCAGCAGGTGGACTTCGTCCAGGAAAAGGGTCCCGCCCACCGCGCCCGGCAGCCCGCCATCCGCGGCCAGGCTCTCGTTGAGCTGAATCTGGTCCGCCGCCGACGCGCAGCTCACGACGAAGAAGGACCGTTCCGCGCGGAGGCTGGCGCGATGGAGCGTCCACGCGAGCAGCTTCTTGCCGGTGCCTTTTTCGCCCCGCAGCAGCACGGGGGCGTCGGAGCGAGCCGCTCGCTCGATCGCGTCCACGGCCTTTTGCATCGCGGGCGCCCGGCTCGCGAGCAACACCGGCGGGCTCTCGAGGTCCAGCCGCTCGCGCAGGTCGCGGGCCCGGGCGCGCAGGGCCCGTGCCGCGATCACACGGTCGAGGACGTGATGGACCTCGGTGGCGGTGAACGGTTTGTGCAGGAAGTCCCAGACCCCCCGTCGCTCCGCTGCTTCCGTCGAGCCGGTCCGGTCGCCGGCCAAGAGGACGATCATCACGTCCGGCATGGTGACCGCCAGCTGCGAGATGATGTCCAGACCGCGGTCATTCTCCCAAGTCGAATCGACGAAGGCCACGCCGATATGACCCCGCGCCACGACGCGGGCGGCATCGGAGACTCCGTCGGCGACGATGACCTTGCACCCGACGCGCTCGAGGTAACCGCGCAGGGCGTCGCGCGTCCCTTCATCGTCATCCACGATCAGCACACCGAGATCGTTCGGCGGGGGGTTCTGCATGGGGCCTCCTCTTTGGGAACCGGCGGTTGGCTGGCGTAATGCAAGCCTTCACGGCCGGTGCCAACCTTGCCTGTCCTGCGCGCCGCGGCGATTCGGGCCCTTCGGTGCCTGGCCGGTTGCATTACGCAGTAACCCGGGACCCCGGACTCGTGCTATTTGCAGGAAGCGTGGAGGCGTCGCTTGCCGCACCGGGCGACAACGATGGCGCTGCTACCCCGGCGGATAGGCGTCCGAGCCCATTTCGATGGAATCGAGTCCCGCCAGCTCGACGTCGGGCGCCACGCGGTTGCCGATCAGGCGGTCGATGACATGGAAGAAGCCGAAGGCCACCGGAAACACGAAGATGACGTTGGCCACGACCCCCACGACCTGGGCGGCGAGCTGCCTGGGGTCCCCAAACAACAGGCCGCTGACGGGCCCCGGAACGCCATTCCACCCGTCGCCGAAGCTGCCATCGGCCAGCAGGCCGACGGCCAGCGTGCCCCAGGCTCCGCACACGGCATGGACCGAGACGGCGCCCACGGGATCGTCGATCCGGAGGCGACGCTCCAGGGTGACGACGCTGGCGACGACCAGCAGGCCCGCCACGACTCCCACCAGCACGGCGGCGGCAGGGCTGATGAAGGCGCACGGCGCGGTCACCGCCACGAGCCCCCCAAGGAAGCCGTTGCACACCATCCCCATGTCGGGCTTTCGCAGCGTGTACCAGACCGAAAAGAGCGCGGTCATGGACCCCGCCGCGGAGGCGAGCATCGTGTTCGCGGCGATCACCGCGATCTGCGCGTCGGTCGCGGACAGCGATGAACCGGTGTTGAAGCCAAACCAGCCGAAGCCCAGGATCAGGGTTCCGATCACCGCCATGGGCTGGTTGTGGCCGGGCATCGCCGCCACGGTCCCGTCGCGCCTGAACTTCCCGATCCGGGGCCCGAGCGCCAGCGTCCCCGCCAGGGCGGTCACGCCGCCCGTCATGTGCACCACCGACGACCCCGCGAAGTCGACGTGGCCGTGGCCCAGCCCGGCGCCCGCGCCCAGCGCCGACAGCCAACCGCCGCCCCACACCCAGTTGCCGTAGAGGGGATACAGCACCGCCGACATGAACAGCCCATAGGCGAGAAAAGCCGAGAACTTCCACCTCTCCGCCATGGCGCCTGTCGGGATGGTCGCGGCGGTGTCCATGAACACGGCCGCGAACAGGAACATCGCCAAGGCCGCCGGATTGTGCGCGATGCTCACCAGGCCAAACTTCGCGGCACCGGCGAAACCAAACAGGTGCCCGTGAAGGTGAAACCCCAGCTCGCGCGCGCCGGCTGGTGGTGACGCCGTGCCTGCCCCCTGCAACGACGGCCAGGCCTGCACCCCGCCCCACATGAGCCCGTAGCCGACCAGCCAGAATCCGAGCACGCCGAGCGGATAGATGACGAAGTTCATCGCCATGGTGTGAACGGCGTTCTTGCTGCGCGTGAAGCCCGTCTCCACCATCGCGAACCCCGCCTGCATGAACATCACCAGGAAGCCGGCCAGGAGCACCCACGCCAGGTTCATGGCGTGCGCCAGCGAAGTGGGGGTCATGGCCTGCGTCCTCCCACGCCGAGGGGTTCGCCCGCGGCGGGCGACGGTCGGTGTTGACTGGACCAGACGAGCGTCAGCAGGCCCGCGATCACGACACCCGCCACCAACAACAGCCGCGTGCGGCGCGCGACGAGGCCCCCGCCGCGAACCCTGCGGGCGGCCCGGGCCTCCTCGTCGCGGGGGGCCACACCGTCGGGGTTTCGCAGGTCGGCGAGGAGGGCAGCCGCGGTCGGATAGCGATCGCGGGGGGCCCTCTCGATCGCACGCAAGATGATCGTCTCGACGGCCGGCGCGATGTTCGGAACGTAGTAGCTCGGCGGACGGGGCTCCTCGTTCGCCTTCATGCGCATCAGGGCGTGCTGATTGGTGCTGGAGAACGGGAGGTTCCCCGTGACCATCTCGTAGAGCAGGATCCCCACCGAGTACACGTCGGTGCGGACGTCACCCCGGCGCCCACCGATTTGCTCGGGCGCCATGTAGTCGGGCGTGCCCAAGGGATTCGAGAGCCCGAACCACGTCAACCGCCGGGCGGACTCATCGAGCGCGATACCGAAGTCGAGGATCTTGATCCGCCCCGTCGACAAGACCAGGATGTTCTCTGGCTTCAGATCGCGGTGCACCACGTTCTGGGCGTGTAGATAGATGAGCGCTTCGCACAGTTGAATGGCGACGTCGAGCGCGCGCTCGAGCGGCAGCGTCCGCTCCTCGCTCATGATCGCCCGCAGCGATCGGCCGTCGACGTACTCCATGGCGATGTACATGCGGCTCTTGTCGCGCGGCTTGAGGATCTTGACGATGCTCGCGTGATCGAGCTTCTGGCCAATCTCCTCTTCGCGGCGAAACCGCTGGAAGAACACCACGTCGCTCTCGAACTGGGGGTGGGGAATCTTGAGGGCGACGGCCGCGCCGTTCTCACCGTCGATGGCCTTGAAGATGGACGCCATGCCGCTCCGCGCGAGGAGCTCGGTCAATTTGTACTGGTCGAGACTGTCACCGGCGGTCAACTCACGCATGGTTGCGACTTTACATGGCGTGCGTGGCCTTGCAGCCCCCTCGCGAGCGACAACATTGCTCTACTTTCCCCGCCCGAGCAGTCGCGCCAGGCGGCCGCCAACGCCCCGCCCCGCGGCGGTCGGTCCGACCTTCCCGACGATGCGCACCACCGCGGCGCTCAGGTTGTCCGCGGTGCCGCGCGCGTTCGCCGCGTCGACCAGCGCCCGGCACGCCGACGCCGCGTCCTCCGTCGCCGCCAGCCGCGAGATCTCGTCGCTGTCGAGCGCGTTGTGGAGACCGTCGGTGCAGAGGACCAAGACGTCGCCAGGCCCCACCCGGGTCGACAGGCGATCCGCCCCGACGATCAGCTCGCGGCCCAGACACTTGGTCAAGGTGCCCCGCTCGGGATGACTCTGGGCCCGCGCGGCGCTGATCAACCCCATCCGCCGCCTCTCGGCCGCCACGGTGTGATCCTTGGTGAGCTGAGTGAGGCGGCCCCCCCGAAGCAAGTAGAGCCGTGAATCGCCGATGTGCGCGGCCCAGAGGTCCGTCCCGTCGAGCGCCACCGCCGTCAGCGTCGTGGCCATGCCCCGGAGCTCGGGAACGACGGTCGCGAGATCGTAGACCTCGATGTTCGCCTGCTGGACGGCCCGGGCCAGGCGCTTCGGCACCGGCACAGTGGCCGGCTGCCCGCGGTAGACGCTGAGCGTGACCTCGACCGCCTTCTGGCTGGCGACCTCGCCGCCTTCGAAGCTGGAGACTCCGTCCGCCACCGCAGCCACCACGCTGCTCGCGCCCGCCCTGAAGAAACCACAGAAGTCCTCGTTGTGGGGCCGCTCCGTCCCGACGTCGGACAGCACGGCGACGTCCAGCCACGGACCCGCCGCCGTGGGCGGCGGGTCGTGGCCGGCTTCATCGGACATCGAGCGGAGTTGCGTTTACGCCCCCGCGCCCACCGTGGCGTTCCCCGCCGCCGTGGCCTTGTCGATCAGGATGGCCTTCCCCTTCTTCTTGCTGCTGCGGGTGAAATACAGCGCGCCGTAGATCCCCCAGACCGCGCACACAGCGAGCGCGATATAGGGCTCCTTGACGCTCATCCCCGAGACCGCGAACGGTCCGACCAGGTAGAACAGCATGCACAGCAGGTTCGCGACGAGCCCGAAGATGGGCACGAAGAAGTGCTTGAAGCCGCTGAACGTGTGGTGCTCGCGGAAGGCCACGATGGCGATGATGCAGGTGAGCATGTAGAGCAGGAACGTGCCGAAGTTGCTGATCAACGTGACCACGACCAGCGTGTTCGGGAGCTTGGCGACCGTCTCCGGTGCGAAGACCCCGATCTTGTACCAGATGTTCTGGTACTTCGGATCGAGCGGCGCGGGCGTTGTGCCTCCGAGGTAGACGCTGACCGTCACGATGCCCACGACCGCCGAGATGACCGCCAGCGTCCAGATCGACCGGTGCGGGCTCAAGGTCTTGCCGTGCAACAACCCGAAGTGTCCCGGCACCTCCTCGTCCCGGCCCATGGCGTAGGTGACTCGCGCGCCCGTGTTGAGGCATGCCAGCGTCGTCCCGATCAGCGCCAGGAAGACGGTGAACGCCTCGACCAGCATGAAGGCGCGGCCAGCCGAGTAGCTGCCGAACAGCCACGTCCCCACCATGACCATCATGTCCCCGAGCGGAGCGCCCGAGCCGGCCGCGTTCCCCATGTTGTAGCCGGAGTTGAGGAAGTAGTTGGCGGCGAAGTACTCGAACAGGTAGCAGACGACGCCCTGGATGCCGAGGGACAGGAGCACCGCGCGCGGAATGTCGCGCTTGGCGTTCTTCGCCTCCTCGCCCATCGACGTCACCGACTCGAAGCCGACCAGGATCAAGATGGCGATGCACGCCTGGATGAAGATGAACGAGAAGGAGTGCGGCGACGTGACCGAGCCCGCGGTGGTGTGGAACTTGAAGTGCGGCGTCAGATCCTTCGGGTGATCGGCGTCGACCGGCTCCATGGTGGTGCCCTGGTCAGGCGCGTAGGTCAACAAGAACGGCACGGGCTTGCCGTCCTTCATCTCGGGAACGGGGTTACCGTCTGCGTCCATCTTGTTCTGCAGCACCGGCTGTCCGGTGGGGTCCAGCTTGGGTTTGCCGTTCTCCAGGACCGGCTCTTGGGCCACCACGAAGTCCACGGGCGTACCGTTGACGAGCTGGTAGCCGCGCGCACCGTCGGGGTGATTGGCGCGGTAGGCGATCGCCATGATTGCGAACACCAGCAAGGCCGTGATCTGCACGATGTTGATGCCCATGTTCACGGCCGTCGTTCCTGTGACGCCCCGGTAGGCGATGTAGGCGACGCCCAGCGCGAAGACGATGCAGAACAGGAACATGAACAAGGGGCTGTTGAGCGAACCGCTGAACGTGTTCGGGAAGAACTGGTTCAGGAGATACCCGCTGAGGATCGCGGTCACGCCCACCATGCAGCCGGGATACACCCAGTAGTAGAGGTGGCTCGCCCAGCCGGTGACGAACTTCGCGAGTCGTGCGAACTTGTACGCGTGGGTCTTGCTGAGGAACGCCTGTTCGGCGAAGAAGTACGAGGAGCCCGCACCCGGGTACAACTTGGAGAGCTCCGCGTAGCTGATGGCAGTCGCGAAGCAGAGCAGCAGCGCGGCGACGATGCCGAACCACATCGCGGATCCGGCCATCGGGGCCCCGTAGAGCGACTGAATCTGATACGTCAGCCAGAGGAACGCTCCCGGGGCGATCAGCGCCATCGCGTTGATCGTCAACCCGGTCAGTCCCAGCGTGGCCCGACTGGAGGATTGCGCTCCCCCGGTGACCGATTGTCCTTCAGCCATTTTTCGTCTCCTTGGTGTGCGAGCGTTTCAAACGAGAATGGAATCTATTCAGCCGCCGTTAACCCATCGTTTCGCGCGCACTAAATCGGAGTAACTTCATGACATTGCTTGTGTTTAAAATTGCAGCGCCCCTCGTGGCTTCATTGCAATAGTCCGCCTGCCGACCGTGCGTGGTTGCAAATTTCAACACGAAGTGACCAGCGCCACTGTGTCACCCACGGTGGTCAGGAGCGCCCAGCGGTCGTCCTCGGTGGCCTTCTGCCACCCTGGTCTCGTGGCAGTCTTCTTGCTATTGCAGTCGGCGGCACCCGCCAGGGAAAATGAAACGACATGTGGATAGTTCGTCTGGCCCTCCGGAGGCCCTACACGTTTGCCGTTCTGGCGCTCGTCCTCCTGATTCTCGGTCCGCTGGTGGCGCTGAACACGCCCACGGACATCTTTCCGAACATCAACATCCCGGTGGTCGCGATGGTCTGGCAGTACAACGGCCTCGCGCCGCAGCAGATGGCCGATCGGATCACGGTGTCGAGCGAGCGCTCGCTGACCACCACCGTCAATAACATCGAGCACATCGAATCCCAGTCCCTGAACGGCATCGCTGTCATCAAGATCTTCTTCCAGCCCAAGGTCAACATCGCCAACGCAGTCGCCCAGGTCACCGCCATCGCGCAAACCCAGCTGCGCCAGCTCCCCCCCGGCACGACCCCGCCCCTCATCGTCCAGTACAGCGCATCGAGCGTCCCGATCATTCAGCTCGGGCTCTCCGGAACGGGCCTTTCCGAACAGCAGCTGAACGACTTCGGGTTGAATTCGATCCGCACCCAGCTGGTCACGGTCGACGGCGCCGGCATCCCCTACCCGTACGGAGGCAAGCAACGCCAGGTTCAGGTGGATCTCAACCTGCCGGCCCTCCAGGCGCGTGGCTTGTCTCCCGCCGACGTGTCGACCGCGATCGGCGCCCAGAACCTGATCTTGCCGTCGGGCACAGCGAAGATCGGTGCCTTCGACTACCAGATCGAGACCAACAGCGCACCGCCGAGCCTGGACGATCTGAACGATCTGCCGGTGCGTGCGGGCAACGGAGCGGTCGTCTTCATCCGCGACGTGGCGAATGTCCGCGACGGGTTTCCCCCGCAGACGAACATCGTCCGCGTCGACGGCCAGCGCGCCTCGCTGCTGTCGGTGATCAAGACCGGCGATACCTCCACGCTCGACATCGTGCAGGGGATCCGCGACAAGCTAGACCTGCTGCGGCCGCAGCTGCCCTCGAACCTGAAGATCACCCCGCTCGCCGATCAGTCGGTGTTCGTCCGCTCCGCCATCGACGGCGTGGTGCGCGAGGCCATCGTCGCCGCCTGCCTGACGGCCATCATGATCCTGGTATTCCTGGGGAGCTGGCGCAGCACGGTGATCATCGCGGTGTCGATCCCGCTGGCGATCTTGTCGTCCCTGCTGGCGCTGGCCGCGCTGGGCGAGACGATCAACATCATGACCCTGGGAGGGCTGGCCCTGGCGGTGGGAATCTTGGTGGACGATGCCACCGTCGAGATCGAGAACATCAACCGGAACCTCGACGAGGGGAAGGAGATCGAGCACGCCATCCTGGACGGCGCCGCGCAGATCGCCGTGCCGGCGCTGGTGTCCACCATCTCCATCTGCATCGTGTTCGTGCCGATGTTCTTCCTCGGTGGCGTGGCGAAGTTTCTGTTCGTCCCGCTGGCCGAGGCGGTGTGCTTCGCGATGCTGGCCTCGTACATCCTGTCGCGCACCGTCGTGCCGACGATGGCGAAGTACCTGCTGCGCAAGCACGACGCGGCCGCGGCGGAGCAGAAGCAAGCGAGCCGCAACATCCTGGTCCGCTTCCAGCTGGCCTTCGAGCGGGTGTTCGAGGGGCTGCGGGCGGGATACCGGCGCACCTTGGCGCTCTGTCTCGCCCACGCCAAGCTCTTCCTCTGCGCGTTCTTCGGCCTCGCGGTGGCATCGGCCGTGCTGCTCTACCCCTTCCTGGGCCAGGACTTCTTCCCCTCCGTCGACAGCGGCCAGTTCAAGATGCACGTCCGCGCCCACACCGGGACGCGCATCGAGGAGGTCGCCAAGCTGTGCGACCAGATCGACGACGTCTTCCGCGAGGTCATCCCGAAGGACGAGCTCGTGACGATCATCGACAACATCGGGCTGCCCTACAGCGGCATCAACCTCACCTATTCCAATTCCGCGCCCGTGGGGCCGGCGGACGCCGACATCCAGGTGTCCCTGGCGCCGCACCATCACCCTACCGCCGACTACGTGAAGCGCTTCCGGTCCCTCCTCGCCGACCGCTTCCCCGGGGTCACCTTCTACGAGTTGCCCGTGGACATCATCACTCAAATCCTGAACTTCGGGCTGCCGGCGCCCATCGACGTGCAGATCGTGGGCAACGATCTCAAGGGGAATCGCGCGTACGCCGCCAAGCTGCTCGAGAAGATCAAGCGGGTCGCGGGCACCGCGGATCTGCGCATCCAGCAGCCAGCCGACAACCCCGAGCTGAGGGTGGACGTCGATCGGACGAAGGCCCTGCAGATGGGGCTGCAACAGCGCGACGTCGCGAGCAGCCTGCTCACCGCGACGAGCGGCAGCTTTCAAACCTCGCCCAGCTTCTGGTTGAATCCCAAGAACGGGGTCAGCTACAACGTGGCGGTCCAGGCCCCGCAATACGATCTCGACACCTTGCAGGATCTCGCGAACATCCCCCTCACGCCAGTGACCGGCGGCGCCGGCCAAAGGAGCGCCGTCACGGGCGGCGTACCGATGCGCGCGCCGCCGGTGCAGATCCTCGGCAACGTCGCGTCCATCACGCGCGGCGCCGCGGTCGGCACCGTCTCGCACTACAACATCGCGCCGCTCGTCGATATCTACGGCAACGTGGTGGACACAGACCTCGCGAGCGTGAACAAGCAGATCGAGGCGATCATCGCCTCGTCGAAGGACGAGCTGCCGCGGGGCTCGCAGATCCACATTCGAGGACAGGTGCAGACCATGCGGAGCTCGTTCGCCGGCCTCGTCGGCGGGTTACTGTTCTCGATCCTGCTCGTGTACCTGCTCATCGTGGTGAACTTCCAGTCCTGGCTGGATCCTTTCATCATCGTTTCGGCGCTCCCGGTCGCCCTGGCGGGGGTGGTGTGGTTCCTGTTCGCCACCCACACCCGCATCAGCGTCCCGGCCCTGACCGGTACAATCATGTGCATGGGCGTGGCGACCGCGAATTCGATCCTCGTGGTCAGCTTCGCCCGCGAACAACTGGCCGCGTTGGCCGGAGACGCGCGCGGCGCGGCGCTCGAGGCGGGGTTCGTCCGCTTCCGCCCCGTGATCATGACGGCCCTGGCGATGATCATCGGTATGGTCCCCATGGCGCTCGGCCTCGGCGACGGCGGCGAGCAGAATGCCCCGCTCGGACGCGCGGTCATCGGCGGGCTGATCTTCGCGACGGTGTCGACCCTGTTCTTCGTTCCGACGTTCTTCAATGTGTTGCACGGCCGCCGCGCCCGCCGGCGCCGCGAGCGTGCTGCTCGGATGTCGCCAGGCGAACCGCCAGCGCCGCCGCCCTCGCCGGGGAAGCCCGCAGGAGGCTCGCTCCCATGACCTCCCAACCGTCTCTCCCGTCCCATACGCCGAGCGAGGCGCCCCTCTCGCGAAGGCGAGCGGTCGTCCTGGCGCTCGTGCTGGTGGCCGCAGCGATCGTCGTCGCGATTCTGGGGATCGTCCCCCGGGTGCGGGCCCGCACCACCTTGCAACAGCAAACCGACGCGCTGTCGGCGCCGACCGTCCTCGTGGCTCGCGCGACGGCGGGCAAGGTCGCCCAGAACGTCGTCCTGCCGGGGAACATTCAGGCGTACACCGACTCGCCGATCTACGCTCGAACCAGCGGCTATCTGAAGCGCTGGAGCTTCGACATCGGCGCGCACGTGAAGAAGGGCCAGCTCCTGGCCGTGATCGAGAGCCCCGAGATCGACTCGCAGCTGGCCCAGGCCAAGGCAGATCTCGCGACCGCGCAGGCCAACTCGAACTACGCGCAGACGCAGGCCGACCGCTACGAGGGCCTGCTCCAGCAGAATGCCGTCTCGAAGCAGGACTCGGACAACTTCAAGGCACAGGCGAGCTCGACCGGGAACCAGGTGCACGCGGCCGCCGCCAACGTGCGGCGCCTGGGACAGCTCACCGCCTTCGAGAACATCGTGGCGCCGTTCGACGGGGTCGTCACGGCCAGAAACGTCGACGTGGGGACCCTGATCGACGCGGGTGCCGGCAGGGAGCTGTTTCATCTCGCCGCCGACGACGTGCTGCGGGTGTACGTCAACGTTCCGCAGATCTACTCACGCGGCGCTGTCCCCGGCGTGACCGCCGGGCTCACGCTCTCCGAATACCCGGGCCGAACTTTACCGGGAAAGATCGTTCGCACGTCGAACGTCATCGACCCGGCGTCACGGACCTTGCTGGTGGAGCTCGACGTCGACAACACGAAGCACGAGCTGTTCCCGGGCTCGTACGCGCAGGTGCACCTGACGCTGGCGGGGTCGCGACCGGCGCTGGTGCTCCCGGTGTCGACGTTGATTTTCCGCGCCGAGGGGTTGCGGGTCGGCGTCGTGCGCGCGGGTCGCGCCGTCCTGGTGCCGATCGCGCTCGGCCGGGACGACGGGAAGACCGTCGAGGTGAGCGAGGGGCTCGGCCCCAACGACGAGGTCATTCAGAATCCCCCTGACTCGCTGGTGGACGGTGAGGCGGTCCGGGTGGTCCGTCCCGAGCCGCCGCCGGGCGGCGCGAATCGATCGGCGGCGGATGCCCCCAGCAGGTAGCCGCGTGCGCCGCCCTGGCGCGACGAACCTGAGCGCGGGCGCGCTCATGCTCGCCGCCGCGCTCGGCGCGGCCGTCACGGCGTGCACCGTGGGACCGAGCTACCAGCGCCCCGCCACCGCGGCGGACAAGCGCGACGCCTCGTTCAAGGAGCTGGGGCAGCCGGCCGCCGCGTCCGATCTCTCGCCCGGCGCTGCGAGCGTGGCCTGGCGACAGGCGCGGCCGAGCGACGGGTCGCTGCGCGGAAGGTGGTGGGAGCTCTTCGGCGACGCCCAGCTCGACGGCCTCGAGGACAGGATCGCCGTTTCGAATCAGAACCTCAAGATCGCGGCGGCCCAGTACCTGGAGGCGCGAGAGCAGGTTCGGATCGCGCAGGCGGGCTATTTCCCGACGCTGACGGCGGGCCCATCGGCGACCCACACGCGAGAGTCTTTCAACCAGCCGAACACCGTCCGCGGCGTCACGAAGTTCCAGTTCAACACATTCTCCTTGCAGGCGCAGGCGACCTGGGAACCGGACCTGTGGGGGCGGGTTCGTCGCACGGTGGAGCAGGCGCGCGCCAACGCGCAGGCCAGCGCCGCCGACCTCGCCAGCGTGACGCTCAGCTTGCAGGGCGAGCTGGCGCTGGACTACTTCGAGCTGCGTGGCCTTGATACGCAGCGCCAGCTCCTCGAGAGCACGCTGGCGAGCGACATCGACTACCTGCGCCTGACCCAGGTGAGGTTCAAGGGCGGCATCGCGACCGACGTCGACGTGGCCCAGGCCGAGACGCAGTACCGCAGCATCAAAGCGCAAGCGATCGATATCGGCGTGGCGCGCGCCGAGCTCGAGCATGCGATCGCGATCCTGGTGGGTGTCCCCCCTTCCGATCTCGCCCTCGCCCCCTCGCCGGGCGCGCCCGCGTTGCCGGCGATCCCGTCCTCTCTGCCCTCCGCGCTGCTCGAACGCCGGCCCGACATCGCGGCGGCGGAGCGCCGCGCCGCCGCCGCGAACGCCCAGATCGGAATCGCGATGAGCGCCTACTATCCGAACGTCACCCTGGGCGCCAGCGGGGGCCTCGACAGCGGCTTGCTCGGCACCCTGTTTCAGGTCTCCAGCTTCTTCTGGTCGGCGGGGGCGTCGGCGGTCGAGACGTTGTTCGAGGGCGGCCGGCGGCACGCGCTCACCGATCAGGCGCGGGACGCCTACGAGGCCCAGGCGGCGGCCTACCGGCAGAGCGTCCTCAACGCCTTTCGCGAGGTCGAGGACAACCTGGCGGCGCTGCGAATCCTCGCGGAAGAGACCGAGGCCGAGACCGCCGCCGTGGACTCCGCCCGTCGTTCGTTAGGCCTGAGCGCGACACGCTACAAGGGTGGCGTCGCCAGCTATCTCGAGGTGTTGACCGCGCAGACCATCCAGCTGACGAACGAGCGATCACAGGCCGAGCTCGCCACCCGGCGCTCCGTGGCCTGCGTCCAGCTCATCAAGGCCCTGGGCGGTGGCTGGACCACCGCTCAGCTCCCCGCCGCCGACTGACCCGAGGCCCCTTGCGCGCCTTTTAGTGCCCGAGTTGGTCCAGCACGGAGCGCAGCCGGTCGGGATCGACGGGCTTGACGAGGTGGGCGCGGAAGCCGACCGAGGCCGAACGGGCCCGATCGGAGTCTTGCCCGTACCCGGTCAGGGCGACCAGCCGCGTCTCGCGCAGGTCCGCATGCTCGCCGAACCGGCGCGCCAGCTCGAAGCCATCCATGACCGGCAGGCCGATGTCCAGGATCGCGACCTGTGGGCGGAACTCGAGAGCGCTGCTGAGCGCCGATGGGCCATCGTGGGCGAAGCGCGTCTGATAGCCGTAGATCTCCAGCATCTCGGAGATCATCGCCGCCGCGTCCTCGTTGTCGTCGACGATCAACACGCGAGGCGCGTTGGAGCGTGGTGGCGGCGCGAACCCTCGGGCGACCGTCCCCGGCTCCCGGTCCTCCGACGAGAGCAACCTCGGGACGCGGACCTCGAACTCGCTGCCCCGGCCTCGCCCTTCGCTGCGCGCCGCGACCGAGCCTCCGTGCAGTTGAATCAGGCTGCGCACGATGGCGAGGCCCAGGCCCAGACCGCCCCGCGCGCGATCGAGCGCCTGCCGCTCCTGGGTGAATGGCTCGAAGATATGGGGCAGCATCTCGCGGTTGATGCCCATTCCCGTGTCCCGGACACACACGACGACGTCATCACCGTCCGCGCGACCTTCGACGGTGATGCGCCCGCCGGGCTGCGTGTACTTGGCCGCGTTGGTGAGGAGGTTCGATATCACCTGCGCGAGGCGCGCGGCGTCGCCGCAGACCGCGAGCCCGCGGCCCGGGACGTCGATGGCCAGCTCGTGACGCTGGGCCTCGAGCAAGGGGCTGGCCATCTCGATGGCGCTCGCGACCATGTCCGCAACCTCGACACGCTCCTTCTTGAGCTGCACCTTTCCCTGGGTGATGCGCGATACATCCAGGAGATCGTCGACCAGACCCACCAGGTGGTGGACCTGGCGGTCGATCACCTCGCGCTCTCGTTCGAGCGCGCCGGACCCGCGCAGCCGCATGAGCTGAAGCGCCGTCAGGATCGGCGCCAGCGGATTGCGCAGCTCGTGGCCGAGCATGGCCAAGAACTCGTCCTTCGCGCGGTTCGCGATCTCCGAGGCGCGACGGGCCTGCGCCAGCTCCGTGACGTCGAAGACAACCACCGCGATTCCGTCGACCGCACCGCCCGGGTCCAGCATCGGTTGATAGACGAAATCGAAGAAGTACTCCTCCGGGTGACCGGGCTTCGACCGGCTCAGCTCGACGCGGACCGAGCGCCCGACGTGCGCCTCGCCGCTCACGTAGACGGCGTCGAGCAGCTCGCAGATGCCTTGCCCCGCCAGCTCGGGCAACGCCTGGCGAATGGGACGACCCACGACCGCGCGGCCACCGACGAGCTCGAGGTACGCAGGGTTCGCGCTCTCGAAGACGTGTGAGGGTCCCCGCAGGATCGCCACGCCCACGGGCGCGTGCGCGAACACGTGCGCCATCCGCCGCGACTCGGCCTCCTCCGCCGAACGGATACGGTGGTGGAGCAGCAACGACTCGACGCGCGCGATCAGCTCGCGGGCGAAGAACGGCTTGACCAGGTAGTCGCTGGCGCCGGCCTGCAGGCCCTCGATCCGCGCCTCCTCGCCCGCGCGCGCCGACAACATGACCACGGGCAGATCGCGCGTCGCTTCGTTCGCGCGCAGCGCGCGCACCAGACCGAAGCCGTCGACCACCGGCATCATGACGTCGGTGATGACGACGTCTGGTCGCTGGCGCTCGACCGCGCGGAGCGCCTCTTGCCCGTTCGCAACCGCCTCGACGTCCCAGCGATCTCCCAGCAGGCGCCGGATGTATTCGCGCATGTCGGCGTTGTCGTCTGCGAGGAGAATCCGCTCGCGCCCGACGGCCGCCGCGGGCTGGCCGGCGGCGGCTGCAGCCGCCGGAGCTTCCGGGAGCCAACGCATTGCCTCGGCGATGAACGCGTCCGCTTGCCGCTTCTCGGTGACCGGCGCGGCCGCCGTCCCGGGCTGTTCGGCCGTCACACGAGCTTGCCCGAGCGGCAAGCTCACCGTGAAGGTGGTGCCGCAATCGAGCTGGCTCGACACCGCCACCCTGCCACCCTGGAGCGTGACCAGCTCCTTCACGAGCGCCAGGCCGATCCCTGTTCCTTCGTGAGTTCGCCCGCGGGTGCCCTCGACCCGGTGGAAGCGCTCGAACACGTGCGGGAGCTCAGCCGCCGGGATGCCGCTGCCCGTGTCGCTGACCGTCAGGACGGCGTCGTCCCCCTGGCGGCGCAGGGTCACCCCGATTTCGCCCGCGAGCGTGAACTTGAACGCGTTCGAGAGCAGGTTGAGGACAATCTTCTCCCACATGTCACGATCGACCATCGCGGGGCGCCCCAGCTCTCCGCAGTCCACGCGCAGGATCAGCCCCGCCTTGTCGGTGGCCGCCCGGAAGACGCTGGCCAGATCGGCGGTGTATTCCGTCAAATTGACCGGTTCGAAGCGCGCCCGCACGCGGCCCGCTTCGATGCGCGAAAAGTCGAGCATCGTGTTGACCAGCTTGAGCAGGCGAAGCCCGTTGCGCTGCACCAGGCCGAGCTGCTCCCGGTGCCCCGGAACGAGGTCGGCGTCGCCCAGGAGCTCCGCGATGGGCCCGAGCATCAGGGTCAGCGGCGTGCGGAACTCGTGGCTGACGTTCGAGAAGAACGTGGTCTTGACCCGATCGATCTCGGCGAGCGCCTCGGCGCGGCGCCGCTCTTCCTCGTACGCGCGCGCGTTGGCCAGCCCGGCCCCGACCTGCCCGACGAACAGCTCCAGGAAGGCGCGGTAGCCGCTGTCCAACGGACGATGTGGGTTGAGCGCGGCGACGAAGGCCCCGGCCGGCCGCGCCTGACCCTGCTGGGGGATGGGTACGACCAGCGCCCTGACGGGAGCCACCTGCCACGGGCCGGATGGCCAGGAGACGTCGGGAGCCAGCGACACCGCGACTGGCGCGCCCGTCGCCCAGACCTTGTCGAGCTGCCACGCGCCGCTCGCGACGTCCACGACGGCCGCGGCGTGAGGATGGTCCCCCTCGATGTTGCTCACCGACACCCTGCGGGCGCGCGCCCCATCCTCTTCGAAGAAATAGGTCAGCGAGAACGGAATGTCCCGCGCCTCGGCGGCCAGCGACTCCTCGATCGAACGAAGGGCGTCGGTCTCGGCGCTGGCGGACAGGCGGGCAGCGAGCGCCTGCAGCAGCGCCAGGCGCCGCTCGCCGATCAGCCGCTCCGTCTCCTCGGTGACCACGCACAGGTGACCGCGTATCGCCCCCGTGTCATCGGACAGCGGACTGTACGAGAACGTGTGGTGCGTCTCCTCGGGATACCCGTTGCGCTCGAGGAACAGCAGCAGGCCCTCGTCCCATGTCGATTGGCCCGTGCGCACCACGTTCTCGATGCGCGGCCCAATGACATCCCAGATCTCCGACCACACCTCGCGCGCCGGTGACCCGAGCGCCCAATCGTGCTTCGCCCCCAGCGTGGGCCGGTACGCATCGTTGTACAGGAAGCACAGATCGGGACCCCACCCCATCCACATCGAATAGCGGGAGGTCAGCAGGATGCGCACCACCGTGCGCAAACTCTGGGGCCAGGCGCTCGGGGGCCCGAGCGGCGTCTTCGACCAGTCCTTGGCCCGCATCAGCGCCGCCAACTCCCCCGTCCCCGCGAAGATCGAATCGGGCGACTGCCCATCCCGGATTTCTGGCGGTCCACTCATTTCCAAGGCCGACAGAGCCTAGCTCAATTCCCGGCGTTTGCCGCGCATGGCGCCAAATCGGACGCCCACGTCGCCGCCGCTCGGACGGTACACCAGGTTCCCGTTTCCCCCCAGCGCGAGCGGCCGCAGGGATAGTTCCGTAACGCAAAACCGCTTCGACGGTCTGACCTCAACTCGGCATCTTTCGGCCTGGTTTTCGTCTTTTTTGGCCCAGGCATCGCCTGGCTGTCGCCGCGCCAAAGAGGTCACGACGACGATCTCCGAGAGCACCCCGACGTGGCACGTGGCGTGCAAAAGGGTGGCAACAAACGGGCGGATGCGGGCCGCATCGAGCGAAGGCTAGCCGCTCGGTGTGGGTCGCGATTCTCAGGACCGAGCACGAGCATTCTCCCCTCCCTCAATGACAGGACACATCATGACAATACAAAAATGCACTCTCCAGATCGCGGGTCTCGTCGCTCTCTTGTCTTCGGGCAGCTCCTGCAACATTCACGACAACACGATCAACATCCCCAACGCCACCATCAACGCGACCACGGACGCCAGCGCGAGCAACGTCGCTCCGACGCAAACAGTCCCGGTCACCGTCACGGTGCAAAATGTCTACCTGGTGGATCCGGCCGTGGCACCGCCGCCCGAGCACGTGAATGACGCCGGGCACATCCAGGTCTATCTCGACGATTTCGACACCCAACCGCTGCTCATCACGGCGGAGACGATGTTCAATGTGACGATCCCGGCGGCCACCAAGCCGGGCCCCCACACGCTGAAGTGCCGCGTGCACAAGCATGACGGCACCCCCACGTCCACGGAGAAGGACGTCTCGATCACGGTCACGGCAACCATCGGAGCGGATGGGAGCGTCGACGTGGTGACCAGCGTGGACGCCAATGTCGGGGCGGCCGGAGCTGGCGTGGGCGGCAGCACCGGCGCGGGCGGTGGCGCGGGAAGCGGCGGGTAGGCTAGCTACTCCACGGGGGCGTGGTTCGCTGCCGCTCACACGCCCCGGTCCCCCCTCACTGCGCCCAGCAGAGCTGGGCTGCGCTCGCCCTCTCACACGGAGGGGGCTCCAAGATCAACGTCCGACAAACCCTCAGGGCGTTTCCAGAAACGTTCCGGGGCAGTTCTCGGAAGCGAAGAAGTCCTGGCGGTTGGTCAGCGCGCAGCTGCTGTTGGTCGCGTCGCTTTGTAGGGCCGTGCACATCGCCGCCAACGAGGTGAAGACGTGCTTCCCCGTGTCGCAGCCGTTGCTCGTGAACTGATAGTTGTAGGACACCTTCCCCGAGCTCCCACAGCCAGCGGCCACCAGGAGCGTGACAAAACAAGCGCAAAGAAACGACTTCATGCGCTGTTGTCTACCCGTTGCCGGCGGCATTCGCAATCGTCGAGATCGCCGGCCGGGCCTGCTCGCTCCGATATTGCCCGAGCGCCATCAGCGGGAAGTAGTGCCGATAGTAGTGGTAGTTGAGATAGAAGACCTTCGGAAACCCCGTGCCGCTCCAGGCCGGCTGCTCCCAGGTGCCCGCCTCGTCCTGCCGGTCCGTCAAGTAGCGGACGCCGCTCGCCACCGCCTGGGAAGCGGCCTCCCCCGCCGCCACCAGGCCCATCACCGCCCAGGCCGTCTGGCTCGGGGTCGAGTCGCCCACCCCGCGCTGCGACGGATCGTCGTAGCTGGCGATGCTCTCGCCCCACCCGCCGTCGCCGTTCTGATGGCCGAGGAACCAGCGCACCGCGCGCCGCACGGGCGGCGCCTGCATGTCCTCCCCGATACACCGCAACCCCCGCAAGACCTGCCAGGTGCCGTAGATGTGATTCACGCCCCACCGCCCGTACCAGGAGCCGTCGGACATCTGGTCCTTGTGGAGGAACTGAACCGCGCGCCTGACGACGGGGTGGGAGCTCCCGAACTGGGGAAAGGTCGCGAGGCATTCGAGCACGCGACCCGTGATGTCGGCCGTGCTGGGATCGATCATGGCGTTGTGATCGGCGAACGGCACCTCGGTCAGCCATTGCTTGTCATTGTCGCGGTCGAAGCTGGCCCAGCCGCCGTCGCTGTTCTGCATGCCCAGCATCCACGTGAGCCCACGTTCGATCGCCGCACGCTGGACGGCCGCGGGCTCGTGCGCGCGCGCATTCTGTAGCACCAGGAGCGCCATGCAGGTGTCGTCCACGTCGGGATAGAATTCGTTTCGGTGCTCGAAGAACCAGCCGCCCGGCGGCGCGGCGTTGCGGTGGCTCCAGTCTCCGGGCCGACGGCACTGCTTCGACAACAACCAGGATGCGGCCTTCCGCAACACGGGATCGTCCCGCGTGACTCCCGCCTGCGCCAGCGCATGGCCGGCCAGCACGGTGTCCCAGACCGGCGACAGACAGGGCTGCATGCGCAGGGCGCCGTCGTCACCGCGCAGGAGCAGTCCATCCAGGTAACCAAGCTGCTCCGCCAACAAGGGGTGACCTAGGTCATAGCCGAGGCACTTGAGCGCCATCGCCGAGTTCGCCATGGCAGGCAGGATGGCGCTCAATCCGTCGGAGTCCTCCAGCCGATCGGTCATCCACTTCGCCGCCCGTTGCAACGCCGCCCGCCGCAAGAACCCCGTTCCGGGCACGCGCTCGTACAGCTTCAGCGCCGCGTCGACCCCGAAGAACAACCGCTTCAAACCGCCAGGCGACAGCGCCGCAGGGGCACCCGCCGGACCCTCGAATAGCTCGCCGACCCCCAACGCGGCCGGGAGCTGGCAGACCGGCTTGTAGGCGTAGAGGATGGCGAGGGGCACGAAGATCGTGCGCGACCACGCGGACATATCGTAAACCGTGAACGGCGAGGCGCGCGGCAGGAAGACCATCTCCGGGGGAATCGCCGGGACACGCGCCCACGGATATTGGCCGAACAGCGCCAGGTGGTACTTGGTGTACGTGTTGGCCCGTTCGGCGCCGCCCGCGCGGGCGATCGCCTGGCGCGCGCGCGCCATGTGCGGCGCGTCGGCGGCGTCGCCCGCGATCTTCAGCGCCAGATAGCTGAGGCAGGACACCGAAACTTCAGCGGGGCCGCCGACGTACTGGCTCCACCCCCCATCGGACAGCGCTTCGTCGCGGATGGTGCGGGCCAGATCCAGTGACTTCGGACTCCCCAGCCGCCCAAAGAATGCCTCCAACAGGATCATGTAGCTCTCGAGGGTGGTGTCGCCCTCGAGCTCGCCGCACCAAAAGCCGGCCGGATCCTGGCGCGCGACGAGCCAGTCGCGGGCGCGGGCCATGCATTCCGTGACCCGCCCACCTCCGGGCGCCGGGAGCCGAATGGAATACTCCATGAAATTTAATTCGTTTAGGGTAGACCAGGCGAGTTAGATCCAGACCCAAAGCGAGGATACATGCGATTCCCTCTCCATATCACGACGGACATGGTTGGCTATCAGATCAAGAAGTCGATGCAGGGGCAAAGCCGGTACCCCTTCGTGCTGATGCTGGAACCGCTCTACACGTGCAACCTGGCCTGCATCGGCTGCTCCACGGAGCGCCACACCGGCAAGCTGGCCGACCGGCTGCCCGTCGAGACCTGCCTGAAGGCCGTCGACGACTGCGGCGCGCCCTCGGTCTCGATCTGCGGCGGCGAGCCCACCCTGTATCCCGAGCTCAAGCAGCTGGTGGATGGCATCATCGAGCGCAAGCGACACATCTACCTGTGCACGAACGGCCTGGTGCTGGACACCAAGGTCTTCGGCAAGATTCCGCCCGCCAAGCGGTTGACCATCAACGTCCATCTGGATGGCATGCGAAAGACCCACGACGAGGTCTGCGCGCGAGACGGCGTGTTCGATACGGCGGTCGCCATGATCCGCGAGGCGAAGCGGCTCGGGTACCACGTGATGACGAACACCACGGTGTTCAAGCACACCGCCATCGAGGAGATCGAGGAGCTGTGCGCGTTCGTGACGTCGCTCGGCGTCGACGGCCTCTTGCTGTCGCCCGGCTATCACTACGAATCGGTCAAGGAGGACATCTTCCTGACCCGCCACGAAATTCAAAAAAAGTTCCGCCGCGTCCTCGAGCTTTCGAGCCAGTACCCCGTCAACTCGACGCCGATGTACCTCGAGTTCGCCGCTGGCGACCGTGAGTATGACTGCTCGCCGTGGAGCACGGTCACCTTCACCCCCTTGGGCTGGAAGGGTCCCTGCTATCTCATCGGCGAGAAGTACACCCAGGACTGGGCCGAGTTTTGGTCCACGACCGATTGGGCCTACTGGGAGTCCCGCAAGGACGATCGCTGCCAGAACTGCGCGATGCACTCGGGGTTCGAGGCTTCTGCCGTCCGGGGGCTGAGAAACAGCCCGAAGGACATGTTGCGCATGGCAGCTTGGAACTTCTTGGGGTAAGCCACGACGTGCTCTTTCCGACGGACAGGCCAGAGGGAACTGGGGGGGTGACCGTGGTCTTGGCGGCGATGCCCGAGGAGCTCGCGGCGCTTCGCGGGCGACTCGGCGAGCTGACCCGCATCCCGACGAGGGGACCGGGGGCGCCCGACGCCGTGGGCGGGAGAATTGGCGCGCACAAGGTGGTGCTCGCCGTCACGGGCGACGGTGAACGCAACGCCCGCGAGGGGGCCGCCCGCGTGTTGGAGGCCGTGCGCGCCGAGCGCCTCATCGCGATGGGTGTGGCCGGCGGGCTGAGCAGCGACCTGCGCGCCTGCGAGCTGGTGCTCGCGGAGCGCGTGGTGGTCGAAGGAAAGGGGACCGGCGATGTCGTGCGCGAGGAGCAGGCTACCCAGGCGACCATCGACCACGCCCTTCGCGCCATCAGCGCCCGGCGGGGTGTGGTGGTGACGGCGACTCGGATCGCGGACACCGTCCCGGAGAAGCGGCGGCTGCTGCATCTAGCCGCGGCTGGACCTCTGTCCGCGGTGGTCGACCTCGAATCGGCCAGCTATGTGGCCGCGGCGGTCCGGGCGGACGTCCCTTGGCTCGTGCTTCGTGCCGTCAGCGACACCGCCGACGAGCCGTTGCCCGCCCTGCTCAACCGGAGCCGCGACGCAGGCGGGGCCGTTCGACGCTCCGGCGTCGTACGCGGTCTGTTCGGCGATCCCGGCGCCCTCCCCGCGTTGCTTTCCCTGCGACGACGCTTGCGTCATTGCGCGGACGAGCTCGCGCGCGCCGCCGTGGCGTTGTTGAGCGTCCCCACCCCGGCGTATCCGCCCGGCGAACGCCCGGACACCCAGAGCTCGTCGGGGGCACTCCGGTGACCGGACCGCGACCGAGCGATTCAGACGCGCTGCAGGCGTTGCTCCAGAAGACGAGCCGCACGTTCGCGTTGACCATTCCGATGCTTCCACCGCCGCTGCGGACCGAGATCGGCGTGGCCTATCTGCTCTTCAGGATCATCGACACGTTCGAGGACGCGACGGCGTGGCCCCCCGCGAAGCGCATCGCCGCACTGGGGGAGTTCGTGCGGCTTCTCGACCAGCCCGATCCCCAGCAGGCGGCCAGCGCGGCCGCCATCTGGGTGCGCCATCCACCTGTCGTTCACGACGGCTACGTCGAGCTTCTCAGCGAGGTTCCTCGCGTCCTCGGGTGGTACCACCAGCTGGCAGCGCCCGCGCGGGAGCAGCTTCGTCTCCACGTCGACCGCAGCGCGCGGGGCATGGGTGTGTTCATCGAGCGTACGGATGATCGGGGAATCCTCCGGCTGCAGACCTTGGACGACCTGCGCGACTACTGCTACGTGGTCGCAGGCATCGTCGGGGAAATGTTGACGGAGCTGTTCTTGCTCGGCGATGCCCGCCTCTCGAGCTCCGCCACCGCGCTGCGCGCCAGGGCCGTCGCGTTCGGCGAGGGCCTGCAGCTCGTGAACATCCTCAAGGACGCGGGCGCCGACGCCGTCGAGGGGCGCGTCTACTTGCCCCAGCAGGCGCCGCTGCCCGAGGTCTTCACCCTCGCCCGCGCGGACCTTCGTCAGGCCAGCGAGTACGTGGAGACGCTGCGCGCCGCCGGCGCCGACCGGGGCCTGGTCGCGTTCAATGCCCTCAACGCCAGCCTGGCGATCGCGACGCTGCGGTTGATGCGGGACAAGGGCCTCGGAACGAAGCTGACCCGCCCGCAGGTGGCGGGGCTGGCCGCCCACGTGGCCCACGCGCTCGATGTCGGGTCGCCGCTATTTGATCTGGTGGGCCTCGGCCCCGCGCGGGGTGCGCACGCGCCTGACCTGGATCCCTCGCTGACATGAGCTTCGACATCGGGGCCGAGCTGGCAGACCGGGCGGGCGAGAGCTTCGCGCTGCACGAGAAGTACTTGAATCCGCAGATGGTGCGGGTCCTCAAGACGATCGGCTTCGATCGCACCTACGTCCGGGCCGAGGGGCCGTATCTGTTCGATGCCGGTGGCGCGCGCTACCTCGATCTGTTGTCGGGATTCGGCGTGTTCGCGGTGGGCCGCAGTCACCCGACCATCAAGCAGGCGCTGCACGACGTGCTCGACGCCGATCTGCCCAACCTCGTGCAGATGGACGTATCGCTGCTGGCCGGGTTGCTGGCCGAGCGGTTGCTTTCCCACATGCCGGGGCAAGAGAAGCTCTTCTTCTGCAACTCGGGCACCGAGGCCGTGGAGGCGGGCATCAAGCTGGCGCGCGCCGCGACCGGCCGCGCGAAGCTGATCTTTTGCGACCACGCCTTCCATGGTCTGACCATGGGCGCGCTGTCGTTGAACGGCGACGCCAGCTTCCGGGACGGGTTCGGCCCCTTGCTGGCGGACAGCGTGCGCGTACCCTTCAACGATCTGCCGGCGCTGGAGCGCGCGCTCGCGGCCGACGACGTGGCCGCGTTCTTCGTCGAGCCAATCCAGGGGAAGGGCGTGAACGTGCCCGCCCCCGACTATCTGGTCGAGGCGGCGCGATTGTGCCGCGAGCACGGCGCCTTGTTCGTGGCCGACGAGGTCCAAACCGGGATCGGCAGGACCGGGCGGTTCCTGGCCATCGATCACGTCGGCGTGGATCCCGACCTCGTCTTGCTCGCCAAGGCGCTCTCCGGCGGGTTCGTTCCCGTGGGCGCCGTGGCTGGCAAGCGGTGGATCTTCGACAAGCTCTTCAACCGGATGGACCGCGCGGTGGTGCACGGCTCCACGTTCGCCAAGAACAACCTGGCCATGGCGGCGGGGTTGGCCACGCTGGCCGTGCTCGAGGACGAGCGCCTGATCGCGAACGCCGCCGAACGTGGGGAGAGCCTCTTGCGGCGGCTGTCCGCGTTGATGACCAAGTACGAGATGCTGGCGGACGTTCGCGGGCAAGGGCTGATGATCGCCCTCGAGTTCGGGCCGCCGAAGTCGCTTGCGTTGCGCGCCGCCTGGACGTTGCTGGAGAAGGCGACGAAGGGTCTGTTTTGCCAGACGGTGATCATCCCGCTGTTCGCTCGCCACCGCGTCCTGTCGCAGGTCGCGGGGCACGAAATGTACGTCATCAAGCTGCTACCGCCGCTGTGCCTCTCGGCCACCGACGAGGACTGGATCGTGCGTGCGTTCGACGACGTCATCGCCGATTGTCACCGGATGCCGAGCTCGATCTGGGATCTCGCCACCACGCTGGCGGGGAACACCCTGAAACGCAAGGCGGGCACATAGCGGCGGCGCGTACGCTCCGGCGAGGACGGGGCGCGCGCGCTGCGCTCGCCGTCCTGGCGGCGGTGATGGGGGGCGCGCCGGCGGCGCACGCGACGGTCTGCCCCAACCTGGCCGGAGCGGAGGCGAGGCTGGCCGAGCGAGAGGCCCGGGTCCGGCTGCTCTGGATCGACGCGCACCTGTCGCGAACGGGCCATACGGCCAGGCTGTGGGCCTGGTCCTGGGGCGTCGGCATCGGGTCGAGCGGCGTCGCCAGCTTGGCGGCGGTGCCGTTCGTGGCGCGCGGCGATCGCGTGGACTGGTACACGAGCGCCGGCAGCGCCGCCGTGGGGGTGCTTCCGTTCTTGTTCGCGCCGCTCTACGTCGCCGCGGACTCCCGCGTCCTTCACGACAAGGTCGAGGCCTGGCGTGCGGCCGAGCGAGAGGACGAGCTGTGCACCTTGCTGAGCGACGCCGAATCTCGGCTCCTGCGCGACGCCGACGACGAGCGCGAGCAGCAAGCGTGGTGGCTTCACGCGGGCAACCTCGCGTTCAATACCGGCGTCACCCTGTTTCTTGGCCTCGGCTTTCATCACTGGACGAGCGGCCTCATCAACGGGATCGCGGGCGCGGCCGTCGGCGAGGCGCTGATCCTGACGCAGCCCACGCAGACGATCGATGACCTCGCCGGCTATCGAAGGGGCGAGCTCGGCCCGACTACCCCGCAACACCTCGCGCTCGGTTACGCGGGCCGGTTTTGACACTCGGCGGCGCCCTGGCTGCGGCCGGGCAGCCCGGCGCTGTGTTCGACACGATCTTCGTGATTACAATGAAGCGATGGGCAATCAAGGCGTCGTCCGGAACCCGAGCGAGGCTCGCAAAGACGTCCGAAGCGTCGAGAGCGTGCATCGCAGCACCACCTTTCACTGGGTCGGCAACGGTTTTCACGTTTCGACCTACTTTCCGAGCGCGGGTCTTCGGCCCGAGCGCGTGAGTCCGTTCGTCCTGATGGACTACGGTCCGCCGAAGGAGTTCACGGCGCTGGCGCAGGGCAAGCGCGGTGTCGGATGGCATCCCCACCGGGGCTTCGAGACCGTGACGCTGGCCTGGGAAGGCGCCGTCGCTCACCGGGACAACGCAGGACACGCTGGCGTGATCGGCCCCGGTGACGTCCAGTGGATGACCGCCGGCGCGGGCATCTTCCACGAGGAGTACCACGAGCAGTCGTTCAGCCGGCGCGGCGGGCGGATGCACATGATGCAGCTGTGGGTGAACCTGCCCAAGAAGGACAAGGCGGCGGCCCCCGGATATCAGCCGATCGGCTCGGCGGACATTCCCCGGGTACCGCTCGCCGACGGGGGCGAGGTCCGCGTCATCGCGGGCGCCTACGGGGAAGCACGGGGTCCCGCGCGCACGTTCACCCCGATCACGATGCTGGACGTGCGCGTGGAGGCGGGCGGTCGTCTTCCGCTCGCCCTCCCCGCTTCGTACAACGCCCTGGCGGTCGTCGCGGAGGGCGCGATCGCCGCAGGTGACGACGCGGCCAGCACGGGAGAGCTCGTCCTGTTCGCGAATGACGGCGAGCGCATCGACCTCGTGGCGACGGCGCCGAGCCACGTCATCGTCTTGGCGGGCGAGCCGCTCGGCGAGCCGGTGGTCGCCTACGGCCCGTTCGTGATGAACACGTTCGATGAGATTCGGCAGGCCTTCGTCGACGTGGACGCCGGCAGGTTCGGCCCGGTCCCAGAGTGAGGAGGGGGCGAGTCACGGCACGAGGATGACCTTACCCCCGGCTCCTCGCTCGGCGAGCTTGTGGGCCTCCGCGGCCTGGCCAAACGGAAAACGCCGCGCGATCGGAATCACGAGCTTTCCGTCGGCGACTGCCTGCGCGAGGGCCGCCAGGCGCTTCGAATCCGAATGCGCCAACATGGACCGCACCACCAGCCCGCGGGCCTTCGCGCCCTCGGGCTCCCCCACCACGGAGCCGATCGTGCCGCCGGCCTTCACCTTGCCAAGCAGCTTCTTGATGGCGTCACCGCCCACGGTGTCGGCGATGGCGTCCAGTTCCGGGAGGGCGTCGATTTCCGCGTCGCTGTCGAGCGCCACCACCCCATCCACGCCGAGCGCGACCGCCTGAGCCTTCTGCGAACCGCGAACCCCCGCATAAACCTTGGCGGCGCGAGCCTTGGCGGCGAATACCGTCGCCCGACCCACGCTTCCGAGCGCACCGGTGACGAGCACGCGCTCGCCGGCGCGAACGTCGGCCGCCTCCTCGGCGAGCTGCGCGCCCGTCAGCAACACGAGCGGCAGGGCGCCGGCGTCCACGAGATCGAGGGTCTCCGGAACCGGCGCCCAATCGGACTCCTTCGAGACGACGAACTGGGCGTAGCCGGCGTTCACCCGGCCCAGGACCCGCGCCCCCACCTTGAAGACCGACGCGTCAGGGCCGACCTCGACGACAGTGCCGGCCGCGTCGACCCCCAGGATGGCTGGAAAATGAAGGGCCATGAACTTCTGGTAGCCGCCGCCTCTCAACTTCCAGTCGATGGGGTTCACGCTCGCGGCGGCCACGCGAACCTTGATCTCGCCCGCGCCGACCCTTGGCTCCGGGACGTCGGCGAGCCGAAGTCGATCCGCGTCACCATATTCGTTCAAAACCACAGCCTTCATGTCGGTCCTCTCTTCTGGCGCCGGCCCGTGCGGCGGCAGATACGTTTGTGGCCCCCATCCCTCATAAGACCCGCCCTTCGATGCGCAAGGCAGCAAGACGTTTCGCCGGCATCGGATCGAATTGGACGAGCGCCCCGCCGCGGGCGGCGCGCTATACCCAAGCGTTCGAACGGAGCCCTCCGTAACCCAGCATGGGGCACGCCCGTAACCAGGTCAGAAAGGCGAAAACCATGAAGATCCACGCATCGCTCGTCCTGATCGGCCTCACCACCCTTGGCGCGGCGGCGGCACACGCCGGTCCGCCTCAAGCCGCGGCCGCTCCCACCGAGACCGCCACGCTGGCCGCGGGCTGCTTCTGGGGCACCGAGGAGTTCTTCCGGAAGATCCCCGGCGTCGTCGAGACGAAGGTTGGATACACCGGCGGCCAGCTCAAGAACCCGACCTACGAGGACACCAGCTCGGGCTCGACAGGGCACGCCGAGAGCCTCGAGCTCAAGTTCAACCCGGCCAAGGTCAGCTACGCCGAGCTGCTGACGCTCTTCTTCAAGATGCACGACCCCACGACCGCCAACCGCCAGGGCAACGACGTCGGCTCGCAATACCGTTCCGCGATCTTTTATCACGGCGAACAGCAGAGGCTGACCGCCGTGGAGCTGATGCGAAAGATCGAGAAGTCAGGCGCCTGGAGGGGGAAGCTGACCACCGAGGTCGCGCCCGCCGGCGTCTTTTATCCGGCCGAGGACTACCACCAGCACTACCTGGTGAAGCATCCCGGCGGCTACGACAATCACTACCTGCGAAACTTGTCGTTCGGTCCCTGACGGCTCAGAACATCCAGGTGATCGCGCACGCGATCTCGTTGAAGCTGGGTCCCGCGCCGAATTCGTGGCGACGGTAGTCGGCCTTCAGACCGATATCGGCGACGGGGCGATAGACCAGGCCCACCGTCTGCGTGTGGCGGACGAACGCGCGGTTGGCCAGGTAGCCGGCCGGGACGCTGGCCTGCGTGTCCACGTAGTCGTAGCGCCCGAACAACGTCAGCTCCTGAGACGCCGCCGGCGCAACGAACCGGAGGACATCGTAGCCAGCCTCGACATAGCCGCCGCGGAGTTGCGACGAGACCGGCAGCGCGGCGAGCTGCTCCGGCGTCGTGACCGCCGCGGCGAGCGCCTGATTCAGCGCGCCCGCGTCGCCGATGAGGAGCAGCGCCAGCTCGGCGCGCGCCGAGAAGCCCCTGACGCGCGTGCGCGCGTCGACCTCGAACAGGCCGAGGGGCACCCGGCCGACGGTGTCGCGCAGCGTATTCCCCGAGGTCGCGCCATACGCCGAGACCCCGAAGATGGTGGCCAGCATGGGCTCGTAAGTCAGCCTCAGTACACCGCCGAAGTCCTTCGCGGACGCCAGCTGGGCCTCCTGGTGCCCCTCCCTGATGCCGGACTCGCCGGTGAACCGGCTCGCGTCGAAGGCGCTCACGACATAGAGCTGGTACGCGAGGCCTGGTCCGACCTCGCCGAAGATCCCGACGCCCGCCTCGCGCCAGGTGGAGGGGATGACCAGCGTGTCGACGTCCGGGCGGTCGACGCCGTTGAACGTGGGCGGCTCGTGGTACACGTTGACGATCCCCACGGGCATGATGATCAGCCCCGCGCGAAGGTTGAAGCGCCGGCCGAAGAGGCCGTCCAGGTAGGCCTGCTCGACCTCGAACTCGCCCCGATCGTCCGCGGACGACACCGCGTGCTCCACCTCCAGCTCGGAGTAGAAGCGAAGGCGGTCGGTGAAGTTGTGCCCGACATAGAGGACGAGGCGCCGCAGGTCGACGATCGCGGGGCCCACCGAGGGGGCGTTGAGCGTCAGCTCGCCGTAGCCGCCGATGGCCGTGCCGCTCCAGCCGGGCGAGCGACCGAGGGGGTTCTCGATCGCCGTCTCGCGCGGCAGGGCGGTGTCGGGCATGTCCCGTTCGGGCGGCATTTCGACAGTGGGTCCCGCCCCGCCAGGGACGGGAGGCGACGGCGCGGCCGGCGGCGAAGCAGCTGGCGGAAGCGCCACGAGCCCCGGCGAGGCTGCAAGAGGTCCGGGAGCGGGCGCTCCGGGAGGGACATCGGCGCGGCTCGGCGCCGCCACCGCGAGCCACGCCGCCTGGATGAAAATGAAAACGACTATCAGTTTCATGTCGCCTTCGATACCAGGGGAGCCGGGCTCCAGTCAAGGCGCTTCGCGCGGAGCTGTCATCGCCGGGCCCGGGTCGCGGCGGAGACCTTCAACCGTTTCGTACGGGTCCTTGATGGTCCGCCTGCGCTCGGCCGCGGGGCTTGGCGCCGGTCCACATGGAGACGACCGGCGCCAGGGTCAGCACGGACATGGTCAGGGTCAGCGCGATCCCCGACAGCGCGTGCAGCGGCGCCAGGGCGGGTGACGCATAGCGAACCAGCCACGGTGTGCCGAGGTGCAGCGCCACGCTCGCGGCGCCGACCGAGATCCACGCGAGCTTGGCGCGATCGCCGAGCCCCGTGGCGAGGAACAGGTGGCCGACGATCAGCAGCACGACCGGCATCGTGAAGAGGTGAAAGTGCGTGACCTCGAGCAGCTTGCGGTAGCTCACCGCGACGACGATGGGCTGGCGGGCCCCCTCCTCGGGAACGTCTATCGTGGGACCGGCCACCGGCGCATCGAGGGCCGGCGCGGCGGGGTCACCCTGCCCCGCGTAATAGCGCCGAATCCCCTGGGTACCGGCGCCGACCAGATCGCCGTAATAGAGGGCGGAGGACGCCACCCCCAGGAGAATCAGCAGGCAGAAGGCGGAATACAGCACCTTGGACTCCACTCCGAGATTCCAGAGGCGGAACCCTGACGATGCAAACTGGCGCATGGCGAACCGTTCAGCCGAGCGGAGAGGGCCGCTCGTTCACGGGCGCACCACATCGGTGGCGCTTCCGCGGGCCTGGGCCGTTCCGGCGGGCGCGCCCGTCTTCCTCGCGGGGGTGCCGGCGTCCGCCAGGGCGGATTGACCGAGCGCCAGCTCCTCGACGAGGACGATCGCCCGCCGCACGCCCACCGCGAGCGAAACGGAAGATACGGTAGCGCCGCTCACGGCGTCGAGATCATCGTTGATTCGCAGGGCGTCCCGCGATGTCTTCCCCACGAACTGCCGGCAAAATCGCGGATCCCGGACCTCGTCGCCGCGCGGCTCGCGGTACACCATGATCTCCACCCGCTCGACCGCGCCGCGCGGCGAAAGCCGGGTCGCGAACGTGATGGGCTGATGCAGGCCCTTCTCGTCGTCTATCACCGCGTAACCGTCGACCTTGCCGCCCGTCGTGGCCACGAAGATCGCGTACCTATCGCGGGCCGGAGCGTAGCCGAGGCGCTGCGTGAGCCGCGCCCGCATCGTCGAATCGACCGTGAAGGTTCGGTACGTGACCCGCTCGCTGCTGGGAAAGAACGACGCCAGCACGGTGCGCGGCGAGAAGTAGCTGGTCTCGGTCGCCGCCAGCCCGCGCGATGGAAGCAGCGTCGCGAAACAGAGCAGCGCCAGCAACAGCCGCCCCCCCTTCGTGATTTTGATATCCATTTTCAATATCAAGTCTTAGCGTGCCGGAAGGGGTGTTGTCAACGTGAGCCGTCCCCCGGGGTGGGCCCCGGGCTCGGCGAGGTCTCCCCGCACCCAAACCGCTCGTTACTACAGCGGAATTCGCGCGCGCTCAGACCTTGCCGGCGTTCGGCGTCGCGGTCACGGACAGGCGCGCCGGGCGGGCCCGCGCGGCCTGCGGGGCGGCGCTGAAGCGGGGCGCATGCATGAGCGAGATGCTGATCCATACGACCACGCTGAAATACAGAGACATCCATGGGATTTCGGTGCGCCACTCGGCCCAGGAATCGGTTGCTACCCAGCGAACTGAAGCGTCCCGGAGCCCGTCCAGCAGCGACAGGTAGTGCCGGCCGTGCGCCTGGTCGGCCAAGAAGCGGGACACGTACATGGGCACGTCCACGGTGCACATGAACCCGACGTACGCGGCGCCGAACAGGATGGCAGGACCCACCAGCAGACGATGGGGCCGCGCCAGGCGGGGCCACATCGCCACCGCGCTGGCCGTGGCCAGCGTGGCGCACAACGCCCAGATCGATTCCTCGATCGCGTTCCCCGCGTAGCAGGTGGTGAGGACCGCGTACCAGGAGCAGCACTCGGCGACAGCGATGAACGGCACCAACAACCGGGAGACGGTGATCGCCAGGCGCGTCCGCGTGCTCTCACCCAGCTCCCTGAGCAGGATCGCCCACTGCGCGATGAAGCAAAGCTCGGCGATGGTGGCGAGGGAGCGCCCCACACCGACGCTCGACAACCAGAGATCGTGCAGGCAGATGCGCTGCACGTCAGCCCGCGGAAACACCGACCGAAAGCCGCAGACGACGACGAAGACCGCCGACAGCACCACCTGCGTGCGCCGAAGGTTGTAGGTCTCCGGGTGCGTCCGGTCCCGGCGTCGCCGAAACGCGAGCGTCGCGACCACCCAGGCCATCACGTTCAAGAGGGTCACCGAACAAAGCGCCACCCACCACCGAAAGGCGCCAGGCCAGGTCTCGCTGAAGATGCGTTGAAGAAGCATGACGGATCTGTGCCTTTCCTTCGTTCCACCCCTTGGCCCCCCGGATGACTCGCACGCCCCGCAACCCCACCGTGGACTGCGCGACAGCACGGCGACGACCACTCATCGTCGCGATGGCAATCGTGAAACATTTTTGCGTCGATGTCAGTCGACGGTCGCAGGGGTTTGCGAAGTTGTAACAAACGGCCGCTCTCCAGCGGACTAGGAGGCGGTCGGCTGCCTTCGCCGCTCACCGGAGGCGAAGGCCCCGAGGCACCACCCCACGCTCGATGAGCTCGAACAGCCCTTGCACGGCCAGGGCCAGCAGGGACGACGGGATGGCCCCCTGCATGATGAGGCCGACCGCATCGAGGCGGATGCCGGTGAAGATGGGCTCGCCGAACCCTCCGGCTCCGACGAGCGCGCCCAGCGTGGCCGTTCCGACGTTGATGACGGCCGCGCTCTTGATGCCGGCCAGGATCAACGGGCTCGCGAGGGGCAGCTCGATCCGACGCAAGATCGCCCCCGCCGGTAACCCGAGCGCCGCCGCCGACTCGCGCACCGAGGGGGCGATGTTCCGCAAACCCGCATGCGTGTTCCGCACGATGGGGAGGAGGCTGTAGAGAAACAGCGCCGCCACGGCGGGTGACGGCCCTATCCCCAGGAGGGGGATCATGAAGACCAGCAACGCGAGCGACGGGATGGTCTGGATGATGCCCGTCACCCCGAGGAGCACCTGCCCGAGGCGCGGGCGCCGCGCCGCGAGGACGCCGATGGGCACCGCCACGATGATCGCGGCCAGCAGCGACAATCCCACCAACAGCAGATGGCGGGAGCCGTTGTGCAGGATCGAGCCCGCCATGCTCGGGGGTCCGCCCTCGGCGGCGGGCGCCACCCCGAACGTCGTCTGAAGGAACGCGGCGGCGACGTCCCGCTCGGAGCGGCGGTCGAAGCGGACCTGCGCGTTCATCGCCGCCATCGTCGCCTCATCGACGCGCCCGGCGAGGCGGCGCAGCGCCACGAAGGCAGCCGGCGCCGCGCGCTCCGCCTCCATGCGGTAGAGCAACACGGCGTCATAGCGGGGGAAGACGCCGAGATCGTCGATGAGGGCGGCCAGCCCGTTGCGCTGGATCTCGGGATCGGTCGCGTAGAGATCCGTGACCTCGATGGCCCCCGTCGCCATGCCCCGGTACGCCAGATCGTGGTCGAGTCCCTTCACGCTCTCGGGGGCGAGCCCGTAGCGCGCCCGCACCAGGGGCCAGCCGTCCCCTCGGCTGACGAATTCGCTGCTGAAGCCGAATCGCAGCTCCGGATGCCCGCGCAGATCGGAGATCGTCTTCAAGCCCAGGCGGCGCGCGAGGTCATGCTTCACGCCGAGCGCGTAGGTGTCGTTGAACCCGAGCGGCCCCATCACGCCGATCCCTCGCGCTGCCAGCGCCGCGCGCAGCCACGTCTGCCCGGGGCCGGCTCCGGGCGGATGGGCGTTTGGTAAGATCTCCTGCGCAAGGGTCCCCGTGTACTCGGGGTAGACGTCGATCTCGCCAGCCAGCAGGCCATCCCAGAGCAAGCGCGTCCCCCCCAGCCCCTGCCGGACGCGCACGCGCTGCCCCGTCGACCGCGCGAGCCCGGCGGCGATCTCGCCGAGGATCACGGATTCGGTGAACACCTTCGATCCGATCCGCAGCTCGACGTCCCTGGGCTCGCCGGGCGCCGCGACCACGGGGCCGGCGAGCGGCGCGAGCGCGAGCGCGAGCGCAAACGGGAGCGCTGACAACCTCGTTGCGACCGCCGCCGTCACGCGCCGCCGTCCGCCACCTGCACCTCGAAGTGCCGTTGCGCCTTGACGAACCGGGTGACGAAGGGAGCGGCCGGGCGGTGGACGAGCTCGGCGGCCGACCCGCGCTGCACGACGTGTCCGTCCTGCAGAAGAACGATCGTGTGGCCGAAGAAGGCCGCCTCCGCCAGATCGTGCGTCACCAGGACCACGGACTTGCCGAGCTTCGCGAACGCCGCCGCCAGGTCGTCCTGCAGGTCCGCGCGCACCAGCGGATCGAGGGCAGCGAGCGGCTCGTCGAGCAACAGGAGCTCCGGATCCAGCATCAGGGCGCGCATCAGCCCCACCCGTTGCCGCTGGCCCCCGGACATCTCGGCTGGGTACCGCCGCAGCAGCGCGGTGGGCAGCCGCACCAGCTCTGCGAGGTCCGCGACCCGCCCGTCTTCCCGCTCCCGCGACCAGCCAAGATGTCGCGCCACCAGACAGACGTTGTCGCGCGCATCGAGGTGGGGGAAGAGGCCCCCGTCCTGAACGACGTACCCCATCCGCAGGCGCCCCTCGCGGACATTCCGTGGGGTGAGCGCGGCGCCGAGGAACATCACCTGGCCGGCATCTGGCCTGATGAGACCGATCATCAGGCGCAGGAGCGTGGTCTTGCCGCAGCCGCTCGGGCCGATCAACACCGTGGTGCAAGCCGTGTCGACGTCGAGATCGGTGGGGGCGAGCGCCACGGTGTCTCCGTAGCGCTTGGTGATCCCGAGCAGTCGCAGAATCGGCGGTGACGACGGAGTCGGCGCGGAGGTCGGCATGGGGCAGCCGTCAAGACAGGGAGTAGCGGGGCAGCTTCATGACCGCCGTCTGCAGGCCCTCCGCGAACGTCGGGTGAACGAACTCGCCGTCGACGATGGCGCGCGCCGACGCCTTGGCCTGCATCAAGACGCTGAACACGTGGATCAGCTCACCAGCGTCGGCGCCCACGAGTCGCGCGCCCACGATTCTGTCGGTGGCGGGGTCGATCAAGACCTTGACCAGCCCCGCGGTCTCGTCGGTCTCGATGGCGCGCGCGATGGCGCCAAACGCCATCGTCGCGACCTCCACGGCGACCCCGCGCGCGCGCGCCTCGGTCTCGGACAACCCCACGCCCGCGACCTGAGGATCGGTGAAGACAGTGTAGGGGACCAGGCGATCACTTCGCGCGCGCGCGGCGCGGCCGGCCAGGAGCTCGAAGAGCACGCGATGATCGTCCCACGACACGTGCGTGAACTGCGGACCGGGGACACAGTCGCCGACCGCGTACGTGCCGCGCGCCGTCGTCTCGTAGCGCTCGTCGACCACGATGTGGCCCCCGGCGGCGAGCTCGATCCCCGCGGCGTCGCAGCCGAGATCGTCGGTGTTGGGCCGCCGCCCCGTGGCCACGAGCAGGTCCGACCCGCGCACCTCGCCGCCCCCCTCGAGCCCGAGGACGATGTCGTCACCGGCGCGGAAGATCCGCAAGACCCGCTTGCCCTGCTGAAGCGTGATGCCCTCGCCGCGAAACGCCCCTTCCAGGGCCTCCGACACGTCGGGATCTTCGCGCGCCAGGATTCGCGCCGACGGCGCCACGATTGTCACCGCCGCGCCGAAGCGCCGCATCATCTGGCCCAGCTCGCAGCCGATGTAGCCGCCGCCCAGCACCAGCAGATGTTTGGGCAGAGCCCGTACGTCGAGCAGCCGGGCGCTATCCAGCCAGGGCACGTCCTCGAGACCGGGAATGTCGGGCGATGCAGACCGCGCCCCCACGTTGATGACGATGCGTTCGGCCTCATGGCGTTCACCCGCCACCTCGATCGCTCCGGGCGCGACGAACCGGGCGTGCCCGCGCACGAACCGGAGGTTGTCGCCGGCGGCCGCCAGCCGGCGCTCGACGCCTGCCCGCCAGCGCCCCACGAGCGCGTCCTTCCGCGACACCACCGCGTCGAAATCGACCTCGAGCTCGCGCGCGTGGACGCCGAGCCGGCCGGCGGTGCGGGCGACGTGAGCAGCGCGGGCGCTGGCGATCATCGCCTTCGTGGGCGTGCACCCGACGTTGGCGCAGGTGCCGCCGGCGAGCGCTCGTTCGGCGACCAGCACGCGCTGACCCGCCGCCACGAGGCGCGTCGCGAGCGGCACGCCCGCCTGTCCAGTTCCGACGATGATGACGTCGGGCTTCATGTCCGCGGTCGCGAGCGCGACGCGATGAGGGCGCCGGCAGTCATGTCCCCGTCACTGCCCCAGGTTCCAGGCCGGCGGATCGCTGGCGGGGAAGCTCTCCTCGCCAGCCTCGTCGACCACGCTGTCGTCGCTGACCAAGCGCGTGTCGATGCTGATCCGCCCCGACAGGGTGCGCGACACCGGGCAGCGATCGGCTGCCCGCAACAGCTCCTGGCGCTGCTCCGCGGTCAGCGCTCCAAACAGCTGGACGGACCGGCGAAACAGGTGTCCGTCCAGGGTGCGCGACTGCGACAAGCGGACCTCGACGTGAACCAGCGGGATGCGATGCTTCTTGGCCATCCACTCGATCGTCATGGCGGTGCAGGCGCCGAGCGCCGCGAGCAAGAAGTCGTGCGGGCCCGGGCCGGCGTCGGCCCCGCCCTCGTCCGGCGGCAAGTCCGCCACCAGACGGTGCGGGCCCACCGTGAGGACCTGCCCCGGCCCGTCGTCCGCGCTGCTGACCTTCAGCTCGCGAAACACGGCGCGGGTTTGCTCCAGCCTTCTTGCCGTCTGCGACACGGCGCCCGGGAGCGCGGTGGCGGCATCCTCCAGGCGTACGCCATTGATGAAGAAGGTGGGCGTCGCGAGCACGTGACTGTGCCAGCCCGAAATCTCCTGCTCGTGCACGGCCGCCCGGTGAGTCCCTCGCGTCAAGTCCGATTCGAAGCGGACCAGGTCGAGCCCAAGGGTGCGGGCATGATGGCGGATCGTCTCACTCGAGAGCGTGTCCTGATTCAGGAACAGCAGATCGTGCATCTCCCAGAACTTCCCCTGGGCCCCGGCAGCCTCCGCCGCCTCTGCCGCCTCGGCGGCGTGCGGAAACAGGTGGCTGCGCGGGTTCGCCCGGAACACGAGCCGCACGTCGGGCGAGCGCTGCAACAACGCCTTCACGATCGGAAAAGCCGCGGCGCAGGCGGGGCAGGCGAAGTCGCCATATTCGACGATCGTCATGCCCGCCGAGGCGGGGCCGCGCACGTGATCGCGATCGGTGACCGGGTCGGCGAGCAGGGTCGGATGTTCCGCGTCGAAGTATCCCATCTGATCGCCTCGTTTTCGCCTCTACCATAGCCGGCCGGACGTGGCGAACCGCTTCCACGCGTTCATATGTGATGATCGATTCTCGAAAATGCAAGGCTGGAAGCGCAAGCCCCCGGGGCGTGGCAGAGTCGGCCCATGTCGAAATCAGCCTGTTCTCACCTGGGGACAATCGCGGCGCACGTCCGCCCGCACACGAAAGGTTGCGAGGAATGCCTCGCCATGGGCGACACTTGGGTCCACCTCAGGCTGTGCCTCGCTTGCGGTCACGTCGGGTGCTGCGACGATTCGAAGAACAAACACGCCACGAAGCACTTTCACGCCAAGGGCCATCCCCTCATTCGGTCACTGGAGCCCGGCGAGGAGTGGGGCTGGTGTTACGTCGACGACCTGTTCATCGAATCCCTGCCCATTCCTCGCTGACCGCGCTCGCGGCAGGGACCCATTAACGGAAAGAAGCGGTTTCGGTTTGGCGATTTCGCCAGCCGGGATCATATTGCCGTCCATGAGCGGGACGTCGTCGACCGCGGGGGCACTCATCTGCACGATCGTCAGGAGCGTCGCGAGCCTGTGAAGGGACCGTCTCGCGATCGCAGCCGTACGCCGCAGGAGCTCGCCGAGCGTGCGCCCGCTGAGAACAACGCCCCCGACCTCTCGACGGCGCCCCCATCGCGGACAGAGGTCAAGCCGACGCTGTTCGCCGTCCGTGACGTTTCCGGACAGGCCCAGGGTAGAGGTGACAGCGGCGGTGGCGGCCAGGTCACGAACGCGCGTGGAGCCTTCGTGGCCCCCCCCGACTGGACGCGGGTCGAAGGTCGCGGGTTCGTGATTCACGTCGATCCCCTGCAAGAGTCGCCGCTCGCATTCGCTCTGTCCGTCGCGGCCGGGTTGGACAGCCGACCCCGGAGACTGGACGCGCGCTTTCTCTACGACGCGGTCGGCTCGCAGCTGTTCGAGCGGATCACGGAGCAGCCCGAATACTATCTGACGCGCGCCGAGACCCGCCTGCTGGCGGCGGGCGCCCGCGACATTCGGGCCGCCGCCGGCGGCGGCGCCCTCGTCGAGCTCGGCTCAGGCGCGTCGACAAAGACCCGGAACCTGCTCGACGCCTGGTGCGCCGCCGGGCCGGCGACTTACGTCCCCGTCGACGTGGACGCGCACGCGCTGGCGAAGGCCTGTCTCGCCCTGCGCTGTCGGTACCCGTCGCTCGCTGTCGAGGGGCTCGGCGCCAGCTACGAGCGCGCCCTGCCGGCCTTGACGGGAGCGTCCCCCATGACGTTGGCGTTCCTCGGCTCGAGCCTCGGCAATCTGGGCTGGCACGAGCACACGGAGTTCTGTACGACCATCGCCGCGACGCTGGCGCCGGGCGATCATTTCCTGATCGGGGTCGATCTCGTCAAGTCGCCCGCGGCCCTCGAGGCGGCCTACGATGACGCGGCCGGGATCACCGCCGCCTTCACGAGAAACCTGTTCGCGCGCATGAATCGCGAGCTGTCGGCGAACATTCCGCTCGACGCCGTCCGCCACGTGGCCTTCTACGATTCCGATCACGAACGCATCGAGATCTTCGCGGAGGCCACCCGCGAGTGGAACGTGCGCTTGCCGGCGCTCGGGCGCGAGCTGCGCGTCGCGCGGGGCGAGCGCATCCTGACCGAGGTCAGCTACAAGTTTCGCCCCGAGGCGATCTCCGCGCTCATCGAGCGGCTCGGATTTCGCGGCGTCTGGCGAGCCATCGGGCAGGGAGTCGACGGCGACGACGACGGCTTCGGTCTGTTTCTCTTTCGCCGGACGAACACGCCGGCGCCGGCCTGTGGCAGGCCTCCTTCCGCTCCGATCACGCCGCATGCGTTGCTGGCGGAGACGCGGGCCCGGACGATGGAAATCGTGGCGGGCCTGACGGACGACGACCTGCGACGTCAGCACAGTCGCCTGATGAGCCCCATCGCCTGGGACCTCGGGCACATCGCGCACTTCGAGGCGTTGTGGCTTCTGCGCGAGGGCAGCCCTGCCGCGGGAAGCAGGCGAGACGGCGACCGCGAGGGGTCGGTGGAGGAGGACGCCGTCGAGCCGCTCTACGATCCGCTGGCCACGCCCCGGGCGCGCCGGGATCAGCTGCCGCTGCCCGCGGTGGAGGAGGTGCGGCGGCACATGCGGGCCGTTCGCCAGCTCGTGGAGCAGCGCCTCGACGCCCCCGGCGGGCTCACGCCCGACGGCCGCGACCCACGTTTGCCCCCCTGGCTGGTGACGCTGGTGTCCCAGCACGAGGCGCAGCATCAAGAGACCATCCTGCAATCGCTCGCCTTGCGGGACGACCTTCGCTATCGGCCGGGCTTCGTGAGCGAACGCCCGCCCCAGGCGGGCGCACGACCAACGAGCGAGAGCCTGCTGGTCCCGGCGGGCGCGTTCATCATGGGGACGAACGATCGGGAGTGGGCCTACGACAATGAACGGCCCGCGCACGAGGTCGAGCTGCCCGCGTTCCGTATCGATCGTACCCCCGTGACGAACAGGGGTTATCTCGCGTTCATGCGAGAGGGCGGCTACACCCGCCGCGAGCTTTGGTCGGCGTCGGGCTGGCGCTGGCGCGCCGAGACCGGCGCGCACGCCCCCCGGCACTGGCGCCCGGCGCCTCGCCCTGACGGCGTCTGGCGAGGGCTGGAGGGCGCGACGGAGATCCGGGCGGACGCCTGGCACGCCGTCGTGTTCGGGAAGACGACGCCGCTGCAGCCAGACTCTCCCGTCGTTCACGTCTCCTGGTACGAGGCCGATGCGTACGCGCGCTGGGCGGGAGGGCGGCTGCCGACCGAGCCTGAGTGGGAGAAGGCCGCGGCGTGGGATCCCGCGCGTGGGGCGTCGCGCCGGTATCCATGGGGCGACGAGCCCTGGGATCCCGCGCGGGCGAACCTGGATCAGCGACACCTCGAGCCTGCGCCTGCCGGTGCGTTCGCAGCCGGCCGGAGCGCCTACGGGTGCGAACAGATGCTGGGCGACGTCTGGGAGTGGACGGCGACCTGGTTCGACGGCTACCCCGGGTACCAGAGCTTCCCCTACAAGGAATACTCCGAGATCTTCTTCGGGCAGACCTACCGCGTGCTGAGAGGGGGATCGTTCGCGACCCGCGCCAGCGTGGCGCGCGCCACCTTGCGAAACTGGGATCTGCCCGAGCGCCGCCAGATCTTCGCCGGGTTCCGCTGCGTGAGAGACGCGTGACCCCCTCCGCGGGCGCGCTGGCCGAGGCGCTCGCCGCCCTGCCCGTTCAAGTGTCCGCGGTCGAGGTTCGCCAGACCGGCGTGGCGCTGGATGACTATCCGGGAGGGCCACGGCCCTCCAGCGTCGTGCGCCTCGTCGGGCGGGGCCACGCCGGCGAGGGCGAAAATGTGGCCTTCACGGCGGAGGAGCACGCGCGATTCGCGGCCGACGCCGCGGCGATGCTGCGCGGCCCGCGAGGCGCGAAGCTCGGGCGCGTGGACGCGATGATCGATCCGGCCGCGCGCGGGTACGCTCGCGCCGCGCTCGAGGCTGCCCTCATCGATCTGGCAATGCGACAGGCGGGGACGACGCTGGCGGCGCTCACCGGCGTCGCCTGCGGATCGCTGCGATTCGTGGTCTCCTTCGCGGCTTGCGCCGATCCAGCCGCGCGCGTCAGAAGCCTGCGCGCGGGCGGAAGCGGACCGGGTCAGGAGCTCAAGATCGACGTCGACCCCACCTGGGGGCGAGACGTCGAGGTCGCCCTGGCGGCGCACGCGGGCATCGCCATCCTGGATTTCAAGGGGCGCGGTGACGCGGAGCTCGCGGGGGAGCTGTCGGCGCTGTTCCCGGGGACGATCTTCGAGGATCCGCCGGCGGGCACGGCCCATAGCCGAGTCGCGCGCGACGGATCCCTCTCGGACGCCCGCGCCGTCGCCCTGGCCCTCGCTCGCGGCGAGGCCGTCAACATCAAGGCCCCACGCATGGGCGGGCCGCTCGAAGCGCTGCGCGCGCTCGACCTGGCCGCCCGCGCGGCGGGAACGGCGTACCTGGGCGGCATGTTCGAGGTCGGCGTGGGGCGACGCCAGGCCCGCCAGCTCGCGGCGTTGTTCTGCCCGGCCTCGCCCAACGACCTCGCTGGCCTGGTCGAGGACGGGGCGCCCCCGCGCGCCAACGCCGAGGCGGCGGCGTCCCCCGCGCTGATCCGGCTCGATACGCCCGGCTTTGGTTAGGCGGCGGGGTCGGCCGGCCGATGCTATCGTCCGGCCCATGAGCCGCGCGGCGGAAATCCGCCCTGGGTGGAAGACCCGCCCGCGCCCGACTGATTCGAGCCCATCGGGTCGCAGCCGAGCGATCGCCGCTCGCCGGAACCAGCGTTCCGCTGAACGCGGGTTCTGTGGGTCGTGCCTCGTGGCCCCGGTGACCTTGTTGCTCGTCGCGAGCGGTTGCCACGCAGGTGGCGGCGCGTCCGCCGGCCCGGATGCCGGGGCGGCGGACCACGGCGGACCCGCGCGGGCTTGGTCCGCAGCTCAACCCCTCGAGCAGGATCACGCGGACGAGGACAATCATCCCTCCGTCGCCATCAACGCGAACGGCAACGGGGTGGTGGCCTGGCAGCGCGGTGACGCGCTCTGGGCGCGCTTGTACGACGGCGCCATGCAGGCGTTCGCACCGCCGTCGTTGGTGGCGAGCCCGTCGCGGTACGACGACCTCCAGGTCGGCATCGACGCGCAAGGAAACGTGATGATGGTCTGGGCGCGCGACGACACCGACGAGACCAGGGGCGTCTGGTGGAGCCGCACCACGGACGGCGGCGCCAGCTGGTCGACGCCCGCGCCCGTGGCGCTTGGCAATTTCCACCGCACCAGGCTCGCGGTGTCCGCCGTGGGCACCGCGCTGGTGGCATGGACGGCGCGTTCCGCCGACGACGTCATCGTCAGCGTGGGAAGTTGCGACTTCCGCGACGGCGCTTGGAACACCGTCATCAACACTCCCATTCCCGGCACGGGCCTCGGCGACCGCAACCCGCGCGTTGCCATGGACGGTGCCGGACGAGGGTTCCTCACCTGGGAGCAGCCGGCAGCGCTCGGCGATCCGAGCAGCGTGTGGACGGAACGCTACGATGGCGGGTGGCTGCCCGAGTCCGTGGCGATCCTGGACACGTACGCGGCCGACGATTCCTACACGCCGACGCTGGCGTTGAACGAGGCGGGCGCGGGGACGGCGATCTGGCTCGAGATGTGGGACTTCGCGCCGCAGGTCTGGTCGCGCCGCTTCGACGGCCAGGGGTGGAGCACCCCCGAGCGCCTTGGCATGGCGCCGCTGATCGAATGGGACCCGCCGCCCCAGGTCGCGATCGATCCGGCGGGCGGCTCCGTGGCGCTCTGGTCGGAGGTCCTCGACCTGGCTGCCGACCCCCAGTACTACGACGTCCACGGCGCGCGGTATGTGGCTGGCGCGGCGACCTGGCAACCGCCCCAGCCGATCGAGACCGACAACCTCATCGGCGCGGATCTCACCCAGTACGCCGAGCCGCTGGTGGGGATGGATCGTGACGGCAACGCCATCGCGACGTGGCGAAAGGAGACGCCCTCCTCGCAGATGCACGTGACGTCCAGCGTCCTCGCGGCTGACAGCTCGACGTGGACGCCTCCGAACGGCGCGCCCGTGCACGATGATCCCGCGCACAGCGCGTTCGCCACCGACCTGGCCGTGTCGCCGAACGGCACCGCGCTGGCGGCCTGGTCCTACGGCCCCGAGTACGACATCTGGGCGAGCGTTTACCGCTGAGACCAGGTGTCTCGGCCGCGCGAAGAGCGGAGATGCAAGAGATTGACGTATCGACAAATACCTATTCCTGGTCCGCCAGAGACAGACGACGGGTCGGATGCAAAATTCGGAAATCGATCTCCCCTTACCGTGGCCACGCGTCGAAGCAGGCGGCCGATTTCGGACACTCGCGTTTGTCCCATTGCAAACAAGTCGCTTCCGCTTAAGCTGTCGCCGTATTTTGATTCCGCGGGGGGACAACATGATTGGGCGGCGGCGGACAGGCGTTCTATGCGTCTTCCTGCGGAGCATTCTGGCAATCGTCTCGTTGTCGACGGCGATCGGCTGTACGAGGTCGTTCACCCGCCCGCGTGGCGACGCCGCGACGGACAGCGGCGTCGACCACCAAACGAGCGACGCTGGGACTGCCGAGGGCGGCCACCCCGATGCGGTGAAGACCTGCCCACCCGACGCCGCGCACAACAAGGACAGCGGCCTCGCCTGTTCGTGTAACAGCGAATGCAAGACGGGCTTCTGCGTCGACGGCGTTTGTTGTGACAAGGCCTGCGACAGGACCTGCATGTCCTGCGGCGTACCCACGTCCCTTGGCACCTGCTCGCCCATTCCCGCTGGCGTGCAGCCTCGTGCGGCGTCAGATTGCGTCAAGGAAACGGTGAGCAACTGTGGTCTCGACGGTCTGTGCGACGGCGACGGCAAGTGCGAACGGTACCCGACAGGCACCATCTGCAGCGCAGGCATGTGCGATGCCGATGGCGCCAGCATCAGCAACACCTACCAGTGCGACGGTCAAGGTGGGTGCAAGCTAGGCGCGTCCACGGTATGCGCCCCGTTCGCTTGCGACGGCTCGACGAGCGCCTGCTTCGGCAAGTGCACGATCGACACGGATTGCGCCAGCGGCCGCAAGTGCGTGGCTGGAAGCTGCGGCCCCAAGCCGCTTGCGGCGCCCTGTGCCGCCAACGAGGAGTGTGAGTCTGGCCACTGTACGGACGGCGTTTGCTGTAACGCCGCCTGCGACGGCGCCTGTCGCACCTGTAAGCTGGTCGATCACGAGGGGGCGTGCTCGCCGACGCCCGAAGGACAAACCCACCCGAAGTGCAACCAGGATGATCCTTCGACCTGCGGTTCTGCGGGGGTGTGCGACGGGCTCGGGGCCTGCGCCCCGTACCCTGCCGACACGGTGTGCGGGGCGGCGACCTGCTCGGGTAACACCGTCGAGACCGCGCAGACGTGCGATGGGAACGGCACGTGTTCACCGCCGGAGGCGCAGGACTGTACACCCTACCGATGTAGCGACGGCGCCTGTACCTCGGTCTGCAAGACCGACGGGGACTGCGCGGACGGTCACGCCTGTGTCAGTGGCAGCTGCGGACCGAAGCAGGATGGCCAAGCCTGCCAGGCGGACGCCGAGTGCCTGAATGCCCACTGCGTCGATGGTGTCTGCTGCGAAAACGCTTGCGAGGGCGCTTGCCGGAGCTGTAAGCAGCCGAACATGGCGGGCAAGTGCACCCTCGTCGCCAGCGGCGCGACAGACCCCAGGGCCACGTGCACGGACAGCGGGGCTTCCTCCTGCGGCACAGATGGAAAGTGTGACGGCGCGGGAGGCTGTAGAAAGTATGCGGTCAACACGGTGTGCGCCGGCGAATTGTGCGCGAGCGACGTCTACACCGCGCCGTCCACGTGCAACGCCTCCGGCCAGTGCATCAAACCCATGGCCACGCCATGCGGCACGTATCACTGCAACGGGAGCAAGTGTTACGGATCGTGCACGAACAACAACCAGTGTGTGTCTCCGAACATCTGTGGACAGAACGGGCTGAACCAGTGCGGGCCCAAAGGAAACGGGCTCGCCTGCTCCAGCGATTCCGAGTGTGGCAGCGGGCACTGCGCCCAGGGCAACTGTTGCGACAAGGCCTGCACTGATGCGTGCAAGGCGTGCAACCTGAACGGGTCACTGGGTAGGTGCAGTGACGTGCAGAGCGGCAGCGACCCCCAGGGCAAGTGCGCGACGCAGGCGCAGAGCACCTGCGGAACGACCGGGGCGTGCGCGGCTGGCCAGTGCGCCAAGTTCTCGTCGAGCACGGTCTGCAAGGCCGCGAGCTGCGTGACGGGAGGGCCACCCGACCCTGCGGTCAAGCCGCAGTCGAAGTGCGACGGGAACGGGACGTGCGTCACCCCGGGCAACGTGAACTGCGCCCCGGGCCGTTGCGACACCAAAGCCTTGATGTGCGTGAACACGTGCACCACGAACGCGGACTGCACAGCCCCGAACACCTGCGTGAAGGGATCGTGCGGGCTCATCGGGATCGGAGGAACCTGCTCGTCGACGAATCAGTGCGTCTCGGGGTTGACCTGCAACCACGACAAGGTCTGCTGCAACAAGTCCTGCGACGGTGTGTGCGAGACGTGCAAGCCGCCCGGCGGCAGCGCGGGCACCTGCACGACGGTCACCGCCGGTCAGCCCGATCCGTCGCTGATGTGCCAGACGACGGCCTCCTCGACCTGCGGGACGAACGGCAAGTGCAGCGGGAACAACACCCCGACGGGGACGGCGCGCTGCCAGGACTACGACGGCTCGACCGCGTGCGGAACCCAAAGTTGCACGAACGGCGCCACCGCCACCGCCGCCAGCACGCTCAAGCTCGTCTCGACGTGCAGCGGAAGCGGCGCCTGCAACACGGCGCCGACGCAGAGCTGCGGCGCCTACAAGTGCCTGAACGCGACCCAGTGCGGTTCGAGCTGCAACACGGACAGCGACTGCGTCGGCGTCACCTGCGACACCGTCACTCACAAGTGCGGCACGAAGCAGGCGCAGGGGCAGATGTGCAACGTGGCGGCGGACTGCGTCGCCACCGCGCCGAACTGTGTCGACGGCGTATGCTGCAACACCGCGTGCACTGGCGCGTGTCAGGCGTGCAACCTGGGCGGAAACTTGAATGGTACATGCAGCCCCGTGACCGCGGGGACCTCGGACTCGGGCTGCCTTCCGGCCGCCGCGGCGGGAATGTGCGGAAACACTGGGATGTGCGGGGGCGGCGGCACCTGCGCCAAGCGAGGCAGCGAGACGACCTGCCGGGGCGCCTCCTGCTCCTCTGACAACCTGTCCTCCGTCGCCGCCACCACGTGCGATGGAAAGGCCGACACCTGTCCGCCGGCACCAGGCGGGACTGTTTGCGGCGCCGCCAAGTGCACGGGCGGCGGCACGAGCTACAGCCAGACGACCGCCGCGATGTGCAGCGGCGCGGGGGTGTGTTCGGCGCCTGTGACGACCCCCTGCGGGGACTTCACCTGCAGCGGCGCCCTGTGCAGGACGTCGTGCACGATGGATTCCGACTGCGCCAACGGCAAGGGTTGCAATACGATGACGGGCAAGTGCACCGGGTGGGTGGCGGGACACGCGTGCACCGGGACAGGGAACAACTGCGGCGCCAACTTGATGTGCGTCGACGGCGTGTGCTGCACATCGGCCTGCACGGGTGCGTGCATGACCTGCGACGGCACGGGCGCCTGCAAGCCTGTGACCTCCGGCAAGGACGCCGCCTGCACGAATCCGAACAACGACCCATGCGGCAATACGGGCACGTGCGGACCAAGCGGTTGTGCGAAGGCGGACAGCAACCAGGCCTGCGGACAAGCGTCATGCATGGGCAGCACGCTCAAACCAGCCGGCATGTGCGACGGCGCGGGGATGTGCATGCAACCCGCCGGGGCGCCCTGTCCGAACAGCTACGCGTGCGACGCCGCGAACAACTGCTACATGACCTGCATCAAGGCGGACATGAGCCTGGACGACACGCGCTGCGCGACCGGCACCACCTGCCAGGCAGACGGCAGCTGCGCCTGAGCATAGCCGCCCCCGGGCTCACGCCGCGCCAGCCCGCGAAGGCGCCTGGTATTCGGCGGCGGCTCTCCTCGCAGCCATCCCGCCCTGCTAGCCTCAACCCATGGGGCACCGCTACGCCTACCCACCCGACCTCGCGCGATTCGTTCGCGAGCACTGGCCCCAGGGCAGGACGCTCGCGCTCTCCGACGAGCTGCTCGGCGAGGTCCTGTCCATCGCGTTCGACGCGTCGATGACCTCGGACGAGACCCGGCCGACGCGGTTTCGCCTGCTCTTGACCCCACCGGAGTCCCTCCCTGAAAGCGGCGCTCCCAACATGGGCGCCTTGCGCCTCCCTTTCGCGGAGTCGCGGCCGCTCAACGCCGACGAGCTCCGGAGCCTCAGCCCGTCGGTGCCGTTCGAGTCGGCGCTCATAGGCGCGCACCACGTGGCGGGCAAGCTGCGGATCTGGGGCATCGCTCACTCCGGGCCGGCCTGGCTCGCCCCCACCTGGGGCGGGCGGAGCCTCGTCCCCAACTGGACCTACGATCCCATCATCCATGTGACGGGCCCGGGCCGCCTGGTGGTCCGCTGCGCGGGGAAGCTGGTGGGCGGCCTCGAGCGCGGGGCGCTCGTCAACACCACGATCGACGTCTTCGACTCGGAGTGGCTCCCGGCCCTGTTCGTGCGCGAGCGCAAGGAGGTTCAGGACGAGCACGCGAAGGGCCAGGCGCGCTCCAGCTCGCCGACGGCCGCCGATCAGTCGCTCGTGGCGCGCGTCGGCCAGCACATGCTCCGCCGGGCCATCCAGCTCGTCCGCGGCGCCCGCCACGGGGGGATGCTGCTGGTCGCGGCGTCCCCGATCGGACCGGGGCCCGGGGCGGTCCCGGACAACGTGACCCTCAAATATCGCTTCGACGCCAGCGAGCCCCCGCGCCGCTACCGCACCCTGCTGTTCCAGATTCTCGATCGCCTCGCCGCCTCGACGACGAGCCCCTCGGTCGACTGGTCCGACTTCGCGCGCGACACGAACCCGGACCTCGAGCGCCTGGAACAGTCGATCTTCGAGATGAGCCGCATCATCGCCAGCCTCGCCGCGATCGACGGCGCCGTGGTGCTGGACAAGCGCTTCGCGCTGCTGGGGTTCGGCGGCGAGGTGTCAGGCGAGCTGGGGGATTCGCTTCGGGTCTGGCGCGCCCTCGACGTCGAGGGCCGGGAACGGGAGCCGGCGGCCGTGGAGGACGTAGGCACGCGGCATCGCGCCGCCTATCGCTTCGTGCACAAGCACCCCGAGGGCATGGCCATCGTCATCTCGAGCGACGGCGGCGTCTCGTTCGTCGCCAGCCGGGACGACGAGGTCGTCTTCTGGGAACAGTCCGTCGGCCCGTGACGACGTCGCTCAGCGGCGCGGCCGGGCGCGATCGTACTGGGGCGGCCACGCCGCGTTGGCCTCGAGCTCGGCCGCGGCGCGGAGCGGCCAGTACGGATCGCGCAGCAGGGCGCGCGCCAGAAAGACCATGTCGGCCTGGCCGGAGCGAAGGATGTGCTCGGCCTGCGCTGGCGAGGTGATCACGCCGACCGCGGCGGTTGGGATGGGCGCCTCGGCGCGGATGCGCGCGGCGTTCGCGGTCTGGTAGCCGGGGCCCGCGTCGATCGCGATGCCCGGGGCGATTCCCCCGGAGGAGCAATCGATGACGTCGACGCCCTCGGGGCGGAGGCGGCGCGCGAGGGCGATCGAATCCTCGACGTCCCAGCCGTCGTCGCCCAGCCAGTCGGTGGTGGACAGGCGAACGAAGAGCGGGTTCCGCTCGGGCCACGCGCGCCGGACCGCGCGCACGATCTCGACCAGCAGGCGGGTTCGGTTGTCGAACGTTCCCCCCCAGAGATCGTCGCGCCGGTTCGTGACCGGCGACAGGAATTCGTGAATCAAGTAGCCGTGGGCGGCGTGGATTTCGACGAGCTCGAAGCCGGCTTGGACGGCCCGGGTCGCCGCGGCCGCGAACGCGTCGATGATGCCCGCGACGTCCGCCTCTCCGAGGGCGACCGGCGTCTGGTAGCCGGCGTCGAACGGGAGCGCACTCGGCGCGACGATGCCGCTCCAGCCGGCGGGCGGCGCCACCGGCTTGCCCCCGTCCCAGGGCCGCGCGGTCGACGCCTTGCGCCCGGCGTGCGCCAGCTGAATTCCCGCGACGGCCCCCCGCGCCTGAAGAAACGTCGTGATCCGGCGCAGCGGGGGGATCTGGTGATCGCTCCACAGGCCGAGGTCCTCGGGCGAGATGCGACCGCGCGCCTCGACCGCGGTCGCCTCCGTCATCACCAGCCCGGCGCCGCCGACGGCCCGGCTGCCGAGGTGTACGAGGTGCCAGTCGTCCGCTAGGCCGTCGACGCTCGAGTACTGACACATCGGGGACACGCCGACGCGGTTGCGAAGCGTGACGCCCCGGAGAACCAGCGGATCGAAGAGCATGCCGGGAGATATCGCCCCAATCGCCCGCGGTCAAAACAATTCGTTCGCTGGGGATCGCGCCCGCGGATCAAACCCCGGGCGCCCAGCGCGCGGCGCGGTTAGAGTGACGACGGATGAAGCTCGTCACCTGGAACGTGAACGGCATTCGGGCCCGCGAGCACGACGTCGCGGCCTTCGTCGATCGCGAGCATCCCGATGTCCTTTGCTTGCAGGAGCTGAAGGCCTTGCCGGAGCAGGTCCCCGAGACGCTGGCGGCGTTGCCCGACTACTGGTGCTACTGGCACGGCAGCAAGGGCTACTCGGGCGTGGGTCTGCACGTGCGAAAGGCCTCCTTCCCCGATCGTCCCCGGTTCCTCCACCCGGAGTTCGACCACGAGACGCGCATCGTCGTCGGCGATCTGGGCGAGCTCTCGATCGCCTCCATCTACGTTCCGAACGGCGGCAAGGACTACGCCGCCAAGATCGCCTTCTTGCGCGCCATGGAGGCCTACGCCACCGCCGCGCGCGCCATCGGCAGGAGCCTGATCCTGTGTGGCGACATGAACGTCGCCCGGACGGAGAACGACGTCCATCCGACCCAGCGGGATCCGCGCGCTGTGGGCCAGCGTCCCGAGGAGCGGGCGCTGTTCGAACAAATCCTGGCGGCGGGGGGCCTGCGCGACGTGGGACGGGAGCTCGATCCCACGAACGAGCGCCTCTACACCTGGTGGGCCCCGTGGCGCAATCAACGCGAGCGCAACATCGGGTGGCGGCTGGACTACGTGCTGGCGCCCGAGGCGCTGGCCGCCCGCGCCGTCAGCGCCGCCTCCCTGCGCGAGGTCGGGAGCAGCGATCACGCCCCCGTTGTGATTCACTTCGATCTGCCCGCCGCGCGCACGTCCGGGATCGTCGCCGTCGGATGACAGCGGACGTCCCCGCCGTCACGCCGCAGGGTCGTAGTTCAGGTTCGGCCCCAGCCACCGCTCGACCTCGCCGACGCTCATCCCCTTGCGAGCGCTGTAGTCGGCCACCTGGTCGCGATCGATCTTGCCGACGCTGAAGTAACGCGACTGGGGATGCCCGAAATAGACGCCGCTCACGCTCGACCCCGGCCACATCGCGAACGACTCCGTCAACCGCATGCCGGTGTGTCTCTCGACGTCCAGCAGGCGCCACAGGGTGGCCTTCTCGGTGTGATCCGGACAGGCGGGATAGCCGGCCGCCGGGCGGATGCCCCGGTAGGCCTCGTGGATGAGCTGCGCCTTCGTCAGGTCCTCACCCCGCCCGTAGCCCCACGCCTCGCGGACGCGCTCGTGCAGATACTCCGCGAACGCCTCCGCCAGGCGATCCGCCAGGGCCTCGGCCATGATGGCGTTGTAGTCATCGTGCCCGGCCCGAAACCGGTCACACACCTCCTGCAGGCCGATCCCCGTCGTCACCGCGAAGGCGCCCAGATGATCGGCCAACCCGGTCTCCCGCGGCGCCACGAAGTCGCCCAGGCACCGGTAGGGCTCGCCGTCCGTCTTCGAGGTCTGCTGCCGGAGGAAGTGAAACCGGGCGGTCACGCCCGCGCGGGATGCGTCCCCGTAGAGCTCGACGTCGTCGCCCACGCCGTGGGCCGGATAGAATCCGTAGACGCCGCGCGCCTTCAACGCGCGGTCCGCGATCAGCGTGTCGAGCAGGGCGTTGCCGTCGGCGAAGATCTGGCGCGCCTGCTCGCCGTAGACCTCGTGCTCGAGGATGCGCGGGTAGACACCCTTCAGCTCCCAGGTGTGGAAGAACGGGGTCCAGTCGATGTACTCGCGCAGGACCGAGAGGGACACGTCGTCGACCACGCGCAGTCCGGTGAACGCCGGCGCGGGCACGTCCTCGGCGCGCCACGCGATGGGCGTGCGCCCGGCCCGCGCGGTGGCGAGCGACACCAGCTTGTGCCGGGGGGTGCCGTGCAACTTGCGCAGCCCCTCGTATTCCGCCCGGTGCTGGGCCACGAAGCCCGGCTTCTGGTCGTCGCTGAGCAGGCTGGTGGTCACCGGGACCGCGCGGCTGGCGTCGAGCACGTGCACCACCGGCTCGCTGTAGTGGGGGGCGATCTTCACGGCCGTGTGCGCGCGGCTGGTGGTGGCGCCGCCGATCAGCAGCGGCAGCTTGAACCCCTGCCGCTCCATCTCGCGCGCGACGTGGGCCATCTCGTCGAGCGACGGCGTGATCAGCCCGGAGAGGCCGATCAGGTCGGCCTTCTCCGCCTTCGCGCGCTCCAGGATCTTCTCGCACGGGACCATCACGCCCATGTCGATGACCTGGTAGTTGTTGCAGGCCAGCACCACGCCGACGATGTTCTTGCCGATGTCGTGCACGTCCCCCTTCACGGTGGCGAGCACGATCTTCCCTTGCGTCTTCACCTCCAGGCCGGCGGCGGCGTTGGCCGCCTTCTCGGCCTCCATGAACGGCGTCAGGTAAGCCACCGCCTTCTTCATCACGCGGGCCGACTTCACGACCTGCGGCAGGAACATCTTGCCGGCGCCGAACAGATCGCCCACCACGCCCATGCCGTCCATCAGCGGGCCCTCGATGACGGCCAGCGGCCGGCCGAGCTTGGCGCGGGCCTCCTCGGTGTCGGCGTCGATGTGGGCGTCGATGCCCTTGACGAGGGCGTGCGACAGCCGCGCCTCGACGGTGCCGCTTCGCCACTCCTCCAGCTTGTCCTGCTTCTCGGCGGCCGCCCCACCGCCCGCGTCGGCTGCCTTCAGGCGCTCGCCGAGCTCCACCAGGCGCTCGGTGGCGTCCGGCCGCCGGTTGAGCAACACGTCCTCGACCAGCTCGCGCAGGTCGGGGGCGATCTCCTCGTACACCTCCAGCATTCCCGCGTTGACGATGCCCATGTCCATACCGGCCTGAATGGCGTGGTACAGGAACGCCGCGTGCATGGCCTCGCGGACGCGGTTGTTGCCGCGAAAGCTGAATGAGATGTTCGACACGCCGCCGCTGACCTTGGCGTGGGGCAGGTGGGCCTTGATCCAGCGGGTCGCGTTGATGAAGTCCACGGCGTAGTTGTTGTGCTCCTCCATCCCCGTGGCGACGGTCAGGATGTTGGGATCGAAGATGATGTCCTCGGGGGCGAACCCGACGAGGTCGACGAGCAGCCGGTAGGCGCGCTCGCAGATGCGAATCTTGTCCTCGTAGGTGGCAGCCTGTCCCTGCTCGTCGAAGGCCATCACCACCACGGCGGCGCCGTAGCTGAGGACGGTGCGGGCGTTCTTCAGGAACCTCTCCTCGCCCTCCTTCAGCGAGATGGAGTTGACGATGCCCTTGCCCTGCAAGCACTTGATGCCGGCCTCGATCACCTCCCACTTGGAGGAGTCGACCATGAACGGGACCTTGGCCACCTCGGGCTCGCTGCCGAGCAACGACAGGAACCTGGACATCGCCGCGACGCCGTCGATCATCCCCTCGTCCATGCAGATGTCGATGATGTTCGCGCCGCTCTCCACCTGCTGGCGCGCCACGCTCACGGCCTCCTCGAACTTGCCCTCCTTGATGAGCCTGGCGAACTTCGGAGACCCCGCGACGTTCGTGCGTTCACCGATCATGATGAACACGCCCGGCTGCTGCGTGAACGGCTGCGAGCCCGACAGTCGCAGCGGGCGCGGCGAGGGCGTGGGGGCGGAGGCTTCGGCAAGGTCTGCCTCGGCGGCAGCGGCAGGGGACGATGGGCCGTCCCCCGAGGACGGCGACGCGGGCAGCGCGCGCGGCGGTTGGTCCGCCAGCGCGCGCGCGATGGCGGCGATGTGCTCGGGCGTATTGCCGCAGCACCCGCCCGCGATGTTGACGATCCCCGACCGAGCGAACTCGCCCAGGAAGCGCGCCATGTCGGCCGGCTCGAGATCGAAGCCGGTGACCGACAGCGGGTTGGGCAGACCAGCGTTGGGATAGCACGAGATCGCTGCGGTCGACCTCTCGGCGAGCTCGGACAGGAACGGATACATCAGATCGGGGCCCAGCGAGCAATTGAGCCCCACGGACAGCGGCTTCACGTGCTCGACGGCGTTCCAGAGCGCCTCCACCGTCTGTGCCGAGATCATCGTCTCGCCGCCCCGCCCCACCGCCGCCGAGATCATCACCGGCAACGTCACCCCGTCCGCCGCGAACACCTCCTGAATCGCCACCAGGGCGGCCTTCGCGTTCAGCGAATCGAAGATGGTCTCCACCAGCAGCACGTCGCTGCCGCCAGCGATCAGCGCCCGCACCTGCCGCAGGTAGGACGCCTTCACCTGATCGAACGTCACCACGCGGAACCCCGGGTCCTCCGCGTCGGGAGAGTTGGAGAGCGACACGGTCAGCGGCCCGATGGCCCCCGCCACGAAGCGCTGTCTGCCGGTGGCGTTGGCGATCCGATCGGCCCACACGCGGCACTGGCGCGCGGAGGTCTCGTTGATCTCCCAGGCCAGCGCGTCCAGGAAGGGATCCTCGATGATCCTCTGGTAGAAGTCGGGATCCTTGCGGCCGCCACGCTCGCGCGGGTCGTCGACGAAGAACTCGCTCTGCGAGATGCTGGTGGCGCCAAAGGTGTTCGTCTCGATGATGTCCGCCCCGGCCTCCAGGAAGCGGCGGTGGATGTCGCCGATCATCTCGGGCTGGGTCAGCGAGAACAGGTCGCCGTTGTTGAGGAGATCCTTCCTCGCGTCCCTGAATCGCTCCGCCCGCACGTGGCCCTCGCCCATCCCGTAGGTGCGGATGGTGGTGCCCATGGCGCCGTCGATGATGGCGATTCGCTCTTCGAGCAGCTTCTTCAAAGGGTGCGTCATGATCTCGTCTTCTTCTTTTCGGTCTTCTCGAGCTTCTCAGGGCGGCGGCCCCTCTGGCGGCGCTTGTCGGCGATGGCCAATACCACACGCAGGCGCGGTTTCTTCAACTCCCGGCAGGCGATCTCGGATGAGAGGACGCTCAGCCCCGCCCGGGAGATGAGCGCACGAACGGCCCGGGGCGAGAAGCCGGGGTGGCGCTCGCCGTAACGAGCCGTCACCTCCAGTTGCCGGTGCTCGTCCAGGCACAGCAGCACCAGTCGGCCCCCGGGACGCAACACGCGCGCGCACTCGCCGAGCGCCCGCGCGGGGTGCTCGGCGTAAGTCAGCGTGTGAAACATCAACACCGCGTCGAACGACGACGCGTCGAAGGGCAGCGCGTGCAGATCGGCCACCAGCGCCCGCGCGTGCGAATAGCCGGCGAGCCGCTCGCGCGCCAGGTCGATCATGTGCGGGTTCGTGTCGATGCAGGTCAGCGACCGGCAATGCGGCGCCAGGGTGCTGGCGGCCGCCCCGTCCCCCGAGCCGGCGTCGAGCACGTCGCCAAGGCGCAAGAAGCCCGCCAGGCCCACCGCGAGCGAGTGCCAGGTCCGCCCCGGCGAGTAGTCGCGCTCGATCTCGTCCAGCGCCGACTGCGGGAGGCCCTCCCGGCGCTCGAGGTCGAGCTCGGACAGGCGCTTCTGGTCGCCCTCGAGCGTGGGGTCCGCGGAGCCGGCCGCGTCGTCCACGATGGCGCGGGCGGGCCGGGGCAGCCCCGCGGTGGCCAGCGCGTAGAAGGACTGCGCGCCCTGGCGGCGATCGCGCACGAACCCGGCCTCCCGCAGCCGCCCCAGGTGCGTCGACACGCGCGACTGCGCGATCCCCGTGGCGCGCACCAGGTCGGACACGCACAGCTCGCGCTCGCGCAAGAGCACGCACAGCCTGAGGCGGCTCTCGTCGCCGAGCAGGTTCAGGGTGTCGATTTGCTCCGCCAGGGTCACGTATCCCTCTATCCAGATAGGAGGATATAGCACATCGCCGCGCCAGCCGGTCGACCCAGCGCCCGCGTGCCCCCCGCCCGTGGCAATCTCACGGAGAAGATGAAGCTGCGCCCATGCGGACCCCCTGCCCGTTTCCTGGTGGCCCTGCCCCTGCTGGTGTTTGCCGTCGCCACGCTGGGGCCCACGGGATGGCTACCCCCGGCGCGGGCGCAGGGGCTGGCTGACGACGAGGAGGCCTCCGGTGCTCCCCACCGCCCGGATCTCGCGGCGCTACAGGTCGCCTACCGGGCCGAGCGCGACGACAAGAAGCGCGCGAAGCTGGTGGCGGACATGACCGGCCCCGGGAGCGCCGAGCTGCTGAGGACCGTCGTCGAGACCGATGCCTCCGACGAGGTCGCCCTCGCCGCCGCCTACACCCTGCGCCGCGCCGCCGTGGGCGCCGTCGTGAGCTCCCTCGAGCGACGACTCTCGACGGGCACCCGCGACGCGCCTGCTCGTGAACGGCTGGTGCGGGACATCGAGCGGCACCAGATGTTCGCGGCGGGCCAGAACCTCCCCCACTTCCTGCGCGACGCGCCCCCGGTGTTCTCGGTCAAGGCGGACAGGCGAGACGGCGTCCGCGTGCTGGCGTTCGGCGACTTCGGAGACGGCAGCGAACGTCAGCGACGACTCGCCGAGGCGATGCAGCGCCTCCACCAGCGGAAGCCGTTCACGCTCGCCGTCACGCTGGGTGACAACTTCTATCCGACCGGGATGAATGGCCCCGCCGACCCGCGCTGGGAGCGTGACTTCAAGCGTCCCTATGGCGGGATGCGCATTCCGTTCTTTCCATCGCTCGGCAACCACGACTGGTTCCAGACCGACAGCCCCGCGGCCGAGATCCTGCATTCTCATGAGGATCCTCAGTGGCGCTTGCCGGCCGTCCGCTACACGTTCGTCGCGGGGCCGGTGCAGTTCTTCGCCATCGACACGAATCTGGTCACGCGCGCCGAGCTCGACTGGCTGGATCGCGAGCTCGGCAAGAGCACGGCGCGCTGGAAGATCGTGTACGGCCACCATCCCATCTACTCCGACGGGCGGCACGGCAGCGACTCGGTCGTGCACGACAGCGTCTTCCCACTGCTGAAGGGTCGGGCCGATCTCTACCTCTGCGGGCATGAGCACGATCTGCAGCACCTGACCCCGGAGGCGGGCGTGGAGTTCGCCGTCGTGGGCGGCGGCGGCGCCGAGCCGCGGCCCATCACCCCGGGCCCGCGCTCGCTCTTCGCCGCGAGCAAGAACGGCTTCGGCGTCATCGAGGCGAACAAGAAGACGCTGACCTTCACCTTCCTCGACGCCGACCTGCACCCCCTGCACACCTTCAAGCTCGGCGAGTGAGGACCTATCTTACGGGGGTGTGGCTCGCTACCGCTCGCACACCCCCGGCCCCCCCCTCGCTTCGCCCAGCAAAGCTGGGCTGCGCTCGCCCCGCCCTCTCGCCGCTGTCGCGGGGCAAGGGAGATTCTTTTCGTCGATGCGCCAGAGCGAGCGCAGCGAGCGGGTCTTTCACCGGGAGGCGCGGCTTCGCCGCGCCGGCTCACCACAGGAAGATCCGTGGGGGGCCACGTGGGGGGCCGTCCGCGGCCCCCCGCGGCATCAGTACCGGTAATGATCCGGCTTGTACGGGCCCTCGACGGATACACCCAGGTACTCGGCCTGCGCCTTCGTCAGCGTGGTCAGCTTCACGCCGACCTTCTTCAGGTGCAGGCGCGCGACCTTCTCGTCCAGCTTCTTGGGCAGCACGTAGACCTTGCCGGCGCTGAAGCTCATCCCCGTCGTCTCGTCCTTGCCCTTGGTGGCGTTCTCCCACAGCGCCATCTGCGCGATGGTCTGGTTCGTGAAGGAGTTCGACATGACGAAGCTGGGGTGCCCCGTCGCGCAGCCCAGGTTCACCAGCCGGCCGCGGGCCAGTAGTGTCAGCCGCTTCCCGTCGGACAGGATGAACTGATCGACCTGAGGCTTGATGTTCTCCTCGCGCACCTCGGGGTTCGACTCCAGCCAGCTCACCTGGATCTCGCTGTCGAAGTGGCCAATGTTGCACAAGATCGCCTCGTCCTTCATCACGCGCATGTGCTCGGCGCGGATGACGTCGACACAGCCGGTCGCCGTGACGAAGATGTCGCCGAGCGGCGCCGCGGTCTCCATGGTGACCACCTCGTAGCCCTCCATCGCCGCTTGCAGCGCGCAGATCGGATCGATCTCGGTGACCAGCACCCGCGCGCCCAGCCCGCGCGCCGCGTGCGAGCAGCCCTTGCCGACGTCCCCGTAACCGGCGATCACCACGACCTTGCCCGCGACCATGACGTCGGTGGCGCGCTTGATGCCGTCGAAGAGCGACTCGCGGCAGCCGTAGAGGTTGTCGAACTTGGACTTGGTCACCGAGTCGTTGACGTTGATGGCCGGGAACAGCAGCTGGTTGTTCTTCGCCATGTCGTACAGGCGGTGAACGCCGGTCGTGGTCTCCTCGGAGACCCCCTTGATCTCCTTGGCCATCTTGCTGAAGCGACCGCCGTCCGCCTTCAGGCTCTTCGCCAGCAGCGCCAGGATCACCTTCATCTCGTCGACCGTCGTGGTCGACGGGTCGGGGACCTTGCCCGCCTTCTCGAACTCCGCGCCCTTGTGGACCAGCAGCGTCAGGTCGCCGCCGTCGTCGAGGATCAGGTTCGGGCCGAGGCCGTCCTTGAACGCCACCAGTTGAAGCTCGATGTTCTCCCAGTACTCGGCGAGGGTCTCGCCCTTCCAGGCGAACACGGGCACGCCCGCCTTGACGATGGCGGCGGCGGCTTCGTCCTGCGTCGAGTAGATGTTGCACGACGTCCAGGTCACCTCGGCGCCGAGGGCGACCAGCGTCTCGATCAGCACGGCGGTCTCGATCGTCATGTGCAGGCAGCCCGCCACGCGCGCGCCCTTCAAGGGCTTCCTGGCGCCGAACTCCTCCCGCAAAGCCATCAGGCCGGGCATCTCCTTCTCGGCCATCCGGATCTTCTTCCGACCGAGCTCGGCCAGCGAGAGATCCTTGACTTTATAGGCGGGAAATTCAGTACGGCTCTCCATTGCGCTCTCCTTGTTCCTGGGCTCCCGACAAAATCTGTCGGTCTATCAGTGTACATATAACCTACAATCGGCGTCGGACGTAGGGTTGGTCGAACAGGAGGGACGCCCATGGGCGGGGTCCCGGAGGGCCGCGGGACGGCGCGCGAGCGCCGCGCGCTCACTTCTTGTCGTTCGGCTTTTCCTTGCGCTTCCGGCCGCTTCGGGCCTGGACGTCACCCGACCGGCCGGATGAGGATGGACCATGCCCGGCCCGCGCGACGGGGTGCAGCGCGCGGCGCATCACCCGCTCCATGGCCGCCGCTTGCGCGCTGTGCGGGGGCCCGCCGTCCGCGGGCAAGCGCGGGTGGTAGTCGCCGTCCACGTTCATGTCGTAGGCACCGTTGTCCGGCGCCAGCGCTGGCTCGACCACTTCGTGACGGATGCGCTCCCGCAGCTCGGGCGCCTCGATGGGGAACAGCACCTCGACGCGCCGGTGCAGGTTGCGCGGCATCCAGTCCGCGGACGACAGGAACCACTCCTCGGCGTCGGGTGGCCCGAACAAGAACACCCGCTCGTGCTCGAGGAACCGGCCGATGATCGAGAAGACGCGGATGTTCTCCGAGACGCCGGGGATACCCGGCCGTAGGCAGCAGACGCCGCGCACGCACAGATCGACGCTGACGCCGGCGATGGAAGCCCGGTAGAGCGCGCGGATGATGGGCGCTTCCACCAGGGCGTTCATCTTGGCGAAGATCCGGGCCGGCTTGCCGGCGCGCGCGCGCGCGATCTGCGTCTCGATCTTGGCGAGCAGCGTGTCGCTGAGGGCGGTGGGGGCGACGGCGAGCTTGCGGTGACGCGCCTTCTTCGAGAACCCGGACAGCGAGTTGAAGAACTCGCTCACGTCCTCCCCGATCTCCGGGTCCGCGGTCAACAGGCCGACGTCGGTGTAGGCGCGCGCGGTGCCCGCATTGTAGTTGCCCGTGGACAGGTGGACGTAGCGGCGCAGGCCGTCATCTTCTTGCCGGACGACGAGGGCGACCTTGGCGTGCGTCTTCGAGATAGCGTGGCCGAAGAAGACATGCGCACCCGCCCGCTCCAGGGCCTTCGCCCACGCGATGTTCTTCTCCTCGTCGAAGCGCGCCTTGATCTCGATCGACACGGCGACCTGCTTGCCGTTCTCGGCTGCCCGGATCAACGGCCGCACGGCCTCTGCGTTCGACCCCGCCCGATAGAGCGTCATCTTGATGGCGAGGACCTGCGGATCGTCGGCGGACCGGCGCAGGAATTCCAGCACCGGCGAGAACGACTCGTACGGGTGGTGCAACAGCACGTCACGGCTGCGCACGACGTCGAATACATCGACGTCGTCGGGCAACTCGACCAGCGACCGCGGCGCGAAGGGCGGGTCGCGCAGATCCGGCCGGTTCAACTGGGTCAAGGGCATCAACGCCCCGAGGCCGAGCGGCCCCCTGCACTCGTAGACGTCCTCGTCGTCGATCTCCAGCTTCCCGACCAGGAGGCGGCGGACCCGATCAGGGACGCCCGGGTCCACCTCCAGGCGCACGCAGGCGCCGAAGCGGCGCTTGCGAATCTCCCGGTTGACGATGGACAACAGATCGTGGGCCTCCTCCTCGAGGATCTCCATGTCCATGTCGCGCGTGACCCGGAACGGATAGCAGCCGAGGATCTGCATCCCCGGAAACAGATCGTCCAGGTTCGCGGCGATGAGCTGCTCGAGGGGCAGGAACTCGTGACTGGCTGTCTGCCCCGGCGCCAGCGCCGCGCGCGCCGGGTCCAGCTCGTCGAGCGGCACGAAGCGGGGCAGGATCTCGGGCACCTTCACCCGCGCGAACTTCCGCTCCTGGTTGTCCGGATCGCGCGCCTCGACCGCCAGCGAGAGGGACAGGTTGGACAGGAACGGAAACGGGTGTCCGGGATCGACCGCGAGCGGTGTGATCACCGGAAACACCGAGCGTCGAAAGTACTGCCTTGCGAGGTGCATCGTGCCCGGGTCGAGCTCGCCCCAGTCGCGAATGCGGATCCCGGCCGCCGCCAGCGCGGGGAGCAGCTCCTTCGACAGCAGCCTGGCCGCGGTGTCGAGCTGCCCACGAATCATCGGTCCGATGAGGTCGAGCTGCTCGCGGGGGCTGCGGCCGTCGGGGCTCGTCTCGGCGAGGGCAGCCTCCAGCTGCTCGTGCAACCCGGAGACGCGAATCATGAAGAACTCATCCAGATTCGAGGCGGAGATCGCCAGGAACTTCAGCCGCTCGAGCAAGGGCCAGCGCGGGTTCGCCGCCTCGGCGAGCACGCGCGCGTTGAAGGCCAGCCACGACGTCTCTCGGTTGACGTAGAGCGCCGGCCGGCCCAGCTCGTCATCGACGGCTTCGGCGAGCGACGCGGGGATTCCCGAGGTCGTCGCCGGTGCTGCGTCGGGCTCGGCGGCGCTCGCCGCCGGTTGTTCGAGTCGAGTGGGGTGGGTCATGGGCGTGGAGCCGACTTTACGCTGTTACGGGATGGCCTGACGTCTCCGCTGGCCGCGGATCGGGAAATTCGAACCGTAGCCGCCCCGGGGGCATGGTCCGGTCGCGATTTCGTTACAAAACGGTCGACACGGTCAACGACGGGTAGACCGGCCGCGAACGCAACCGTTCGAAAACCGGAAACGAGCCTCCGGATATCGAAGACCCGTCCGCGCCCATGCCAAAGGACGCAGAAGCGTTTCGGATAGTTAACAAACCTGGCATTTTTCGATTCGAGCATCGAGGTATCAAGGGGCCGCATGCGCGCTCCGGGCCCATCAACCTCGTCGCCATCGCTCGCGACCCCGCGCGGCGATGCCGCCCTCTGGCGTTCCGGTCAGCGCAATGCACGCTAGGCGCGCCGCGCTAGCAGCCGCGGTCGTGGGTGCGGGGCTCCTGCTGGCGGGGCCGGCCCGGGCGTTTCCGCAGTGGCAGTTCTCGGCCGGAGCGGCGCGCTGCGACCAGTGTCACTTCGCGCCGGCGGGGGGAGGCTTGCTGACCGGCTACGGCCAGGATGCCGCCGGCGAGGAGCTGGCGACGTTCGGCGGCAACGGCGCGTTTCTGCACGGTGCCCAGTCCCTGCCACGCTGGGCCGAGCTCGGGGGAGACTTCCGCGGGGCTTTCGTCGCCGAGGACGTTCAGGATCCGACCGGTCCCAAGGTCGCCGCGTTTCCCATGCAAGCGCAGCTCGCGGGTCGGCTCACGTTCGGAGACTTCTCGGCCTACGCGAGCGTCGGCGACCGCGGCCAGATACGCGGGAACGACAACCTGGTCCCCCAGCAGAACTACCAGCCCATCACCGCGTCGTGGTTGATCTCGCCCGAGCACTATGTCATGTGGCGGCCGAGCCCCGTCGGTCCCTACGTCCGCGCAGGCCGCTTCTTCGCGCCGTTCGGGATGCGGTTCGCCGAGCACACGTTGTATGTGCGGCGCGACACCGGCTTCAACCTGATGCAGGAGACTTACAACCTCTCGGGGGGATACGTCACCGACGATCTCGAGCTGCACGTGACCGCCTTCGCGCCCGATTTCGTGCGCCACATGGGCAGCACCGAGTCGGGCGTCGCGGCCTACTTCGAGCGCCGCTTCCTGGACGCGACCGGCTCTATCGCCGTGCAGGCACGCTACGCGTCCGCCCCCGGCGCCGCCCGGACCATCGTCGGCGCCATCGGCAAATATTGGCTGGCGCCCGCGCGCACGCTGTTCCTGATCGAGACCGATCTGATCCATCGCGAGGCCGGCAGCGCCGGAGGCAGTGACGGCTTCGTGGGAGCGGCCGGGGTCGCGGTGCTGCCCATCAGGGGGCTGATGGCGACCCTGCTTGCGGAGCGGACGCAGACCGACGTCAGCGCGGCAGACACGGCGACGAACGCCGCCACGGGTCTCGTCAGCTGGTTTCCCTACGCGCACTTCGAAGCGCAGCTCATGGGGCAGCTCGCGTTCCCTTCGGGGATGCCCGCGGCGAAGACCTTTCTGGTCCAGGTGCACTACTTCCTATGACCCCATGACAGCGGCGCGCGTCGATGCACCGACGCCGCGAGGAGATCGAGGAGAGACATGAAGCGACGAAAGCGGATGCGCAACGTGAGCCGAATGACGGCGGCGGCCCAGGCGGTCATCATCGCGCTCGGCCTGGCCGGCTCGGCCCGCGCGGGCGCCGGGCAGGCCGATACCTCCGGCGCCACGTCGGCCAACGAAGCGCCCGGACAAACGCCGCCCACGGACAGCGCCGCGCCCGTCGCCCCCACGGACGACATCCAGATCGAGATGCCGCCGCCACCACCGGGCACCGACTCCGCCTCAGCCACGGCGCAGCCCGCGCCCTCGCCGGCACCACCTCCCCCGCCACCACCACCGCCGCCGCCGGCGCCGTCGTCACGGGTCGCCGTGACCGCGAAATACGCCGCCGAGATCTACGGGTTCGTCGAGTTCGACAGCATCCTCGATTCCACCCAGGCCCTCAACGAGACCCCCGGCAACACGGTCCTGTCGAAGACGGGGACGTTCGCCGCCAATCACAGCCGGCTGACCTTCACGGGGCGCAACTCGCGCATCGGCCTGAAATTGAAGGGCCCCGAGTCCGAGCTGCTACGCGCCTCCGCGATCCTCGAGATGGACTTCCTCGGCAACCAGCCGTCGCCCATCGCGGAGTCGGCCCTGTTCACGAACCCGACCTTCCGCTTCCGTCATATGGCGCTGAAGATGGAGACCCCCGCCCTTGATTTTCTCATCGGGCAGTCCTGGCAGCTCTTCGGTTGGCAGTCGTACTTTCACCCCAACACCGTCGAGATCCAGGGCATCCCGGGCGAGATCTACTCGCGCGCCCTCCAGTTCCGCATGTCGCACGCCTTCAAATCGGAGAGCGTGACGTTCGAGCTCGCGAGCGCGGTCGCCCGGCCTCCCCAGCGGGACGGCGGCTTGCCCGACGTCCAGGGCGGCGCACGCTTGCTGTTCAATCGCTGGAAGGGTCTACACACGGCGGGGTCGACGGGGACGGCCGTCGATGCGGCGGGCATCGGGGTGTCGGGCGTCTATCGCCACTTTCGCGTCGACGAGTTCTCGTCGGGGCCGGCGAGTACGAAGGGCAAGAATGCGGGCGGCGTGTCGGTGGACGCGCTCATCCCCATCATTCCGGCGACGCTCGACCACCGCGAGGACGCCCTCACCCTGACGGGCTCGTTCGTCCAGGGGACCGGCATCGCGGATCTGTACACCGGGCTCACGGGCAACCTCGCGTTCCCCAGTCTGCCCAACCCGACCATGGCGACGCCGGCGCCGACCTACACGCCGAACATCGACCCGGGGCTGGTGACGTACTCGAGCACCGGCGAGCTGCACTCGATCGACTGGCGCTCGTTCATCGTCGGGCTGCAGTACTACTTGCCGCCGTCTGGCCACGTGTGGCTGTCGGCCAACTTCTCGCAGCTGACGTCGGGCAATATTGATCTGTACGCGACGGGCGCGATGGCCGCGACGGTCTTCAAGCGCTCGCAGTGGGCGGACGGCAACATCTTCGTCGAGCTGAACCCCGCCGTGCGCCTCGGCTTCGAGGGGGCGTGGTTCAACCAGAAGTTCGTGGACGGCTCGACCCGCAAGAACTATCGCCTGCAGGCGTCGGCCTTCTACCTTTTCTGAGCGAAGTCGACCTCTCGCGAAGCCATCGTGCCGAAGACTTTTTCCAGGCCGTTGCCGATCCGACACATTTGCGCGGGTGCAAGCAGGTATCTATCCGCCCTCATGGGTCGGCCCGCACGCGTCTGGCTGGGAGGTGCCATCGCGGCCACGCTCGTCTCCGCCGCTGGCTGCGGTAACGACAACCGGCCCGCGACGTGGGAGTACATCTCGCCCATCATCTTTCAACCGAACTGCGCGACCGGCAGCTGTCACAACCCGGCCGCGGCGGCCGCGGGGCTCGATTTCTCCGACCCCGATCGCGGGTACACGAGCCTGACCGCGCTGTGGGTCTGGATCGTCGATCCGAACGGCACCCCCGAGAACGGCTGCATGGCCCGGCAAGGGACCGTGGTTTGCCAGCGCAACCAACGTCCGCTGGTGGTGGCGTTCGATCCGTCACAGTCGCGGCTGGTTAACGTGCTGCGCGCCCAGGACGCTCCCCGCATGCCGCCCGATCGGCCATTGGCCGAGGGAGACATCGAGCTGGTCGAGCGATGGATTCTCGGCGGAGCGCCGCGCACCGCGGGGGGACCCGCCGCCGGCGCGCCGCCGCCGAAGGACGCCGCGCCAGAAGCCTCCGGCGACGCTGCGACCGACGCCGCGACCGACGGCCCGAAGGATGGTGCCACCGACGGCCCGTCCGACGCGGCGACGGACGGCCCGAGGGATGCGGCGCTGGACGGCGGGGTCAGTGACTCCGGGAAGGGGAACTGATGGAACTGATGGGCCTGATGCGGCGCGCGGTGACTTCGGGCCTTTGGGTCATTGCATGCACGGCGGTGGTCGGGTGCGGGACGAAGCACGTCGTGCCCGAGCAGCCGACCTGGGCGGACGTCGAGCCCATCCTTCGCGGCTCCTGCACCCAGTGCCACGGCGCCGCCGCGGCCATCGCCGGGTCTTCCTACCGATTCGACTTCTACGACATGACGAGCGCCGTCTGCGGCGACGCCGCCGGCCCGCTCGCCGGGCAGACGCTCGCCCGGGGATGGGCGACGTTGATCGGCTCGGACGTGACGCCCCCCGGAAGCGGCTGGCGCGCGCGCATGCCTCCCGCCCCCGCCGATCCACTGACCGACTGGGAGCGGCTGACGATCCAGCGCTGGGCCCAGAATCCGCTGCGGGGCGAGCCGCCCCGTGACGATCGGCGCCCGGACATCCAGTTGAGCGCCGCCTCGGGAACGGCGGACCAGTCGCTGGCGTTTTCCGCGGTCGTGACGGACCCCGACGGCGAATCCGTCGTTGGCGTCCTGAACGTGGGCCAGGTCTCGCTCATGATGGGCCGCGCTGGCTCGTTTGGCACCACCTTGAACACGGCCTCGTGGCCCAAGGGCCTGTATCCCATCACCGCCACCTTGTGCGACGGCTGGGACAACGTCACCTACGACCTCGGCAATGTTCTCGTCGATCACGCGCCAGCCGCGAGCGACGCGGGCACCGACGGCCCGCCAGGTGATGCCTCCGCTGACATGAACGCCACCGACGCCGCGGCAAAGGACGCGGCGGACGCCGCTCCCTCAGACCGGCTGCTGTCTGAGGCTCCGTCGGACACTTCGTCGGCGCCACACGAATAGACACGTCGACGCCGCCAGGGCGACGACCAGCGCCGCGATGAGATTCCTCCTGTCGAGGAGCCACCCGCGCCAGCCGAGCGCGTCGGTCGCCCGCTCCATGCGAGCCACTCCGTCGGGTCGGACCCCCGAAGACTTCGCCAGGGCCACCAGACGCCGAGCCTCGGGCTCGTCGTGCCTCCGCACCGCCAGGGCCCACGCGAACGAGATCGTCGCGGGATCCTGCGGCGCCGAGCGCTGGAGCTCCGCGCTGCAGGCCTGCCACAGCGCGAGGTCCTGCTTGCGCATGGCGACCTCGCACTGAAGGACGGTGCCCGCGACGCGGGTGTCAGGAGCGCCGCGCAGGTGGTCGATCACCTGGGCGACATCCTCGCTCTGCTCGGCCGTCATCCCGTCGGCCCCGTTCGGGCCCGCTGGCTTCGCGAGGACGAGGTGGACGAACCTGGCGTAGTCCTTCACCTCGACCCCTTCGCGGCCGAGGGCGTCGCGGCATGCGGCGATCGCGTCGTCGAGGCGACCACCGGCTTCGAGCGCCTCGCAGAGCTTGGTGAAGGCGAAGCTCTCGTCCGGCACCGCCTTGGCGAACGCGCGGTAATAGCGGGCCTCGGCCAGGTGATCGCCGCTCTTGCCGGCCGCGGCCGCGAACGCGGCCAGGTCCTGGATGAAGTAGCCGAACTCGAGCGGGCGTGCGTTCTGCTGTGCGACGGACGGCACGCTGGCAACCGGATCGGCGTGGTTGATCGGAAACTCGGAGGACAGCTGCGTGAGCGGAACCTCCGCGTGCGCCAACCCGAGCACGCTCGCCCAACTCACCAAGATTCCGCAGAGCAGCCGTCGCGCCATCATGCGCGCACGGATACCTGATTTGCCAAGCCGCGGCTGCAACGTTTCTGCGTCCCTCTTGCGCCAGGAATGCGTCGTTCGAAAATCGGAAATCGCTGTTCGAGAATCGGAGAGCCAGCCTTCCTCGGCAGCCCGCTTCCGGCGCGGGGGCGAATGGCACGAGAGTTGAACGCAGGGCGCGGCGCGAGATATGTCCAGAACCCACTCAGCCGCTCTCGTCGCCGTTTTCGCCCTCGCGCCCCTTTCACTTCTATCTTGTGACGACGCCGGGCCATCCGCGGACCGGTCAGGGCCGTTCGGAACGAATCAGAACGACGCCAGCGCCGACACCTCGGTCGTCGACGCCGCCAAGGACAGCGCAAGCTCCGACGCGAAGTCCGACGCGACGGCCAGCGCCGACGCCAAGGACGCGGCGTCCAGCTCGTCCGGTTCGGGCGGAAGCGCTTCGGGCTCGGGAGGTAGCGCTGCGTCGGGGTCGGGTTCGGGCGGCTCGGGCGGCTCCAGCGCCTCGTCCGGCTCGGGTGGCATGGCGATGGTCGGCGGCCCCGACTGCCAGTCGTGCGAGACGCAGAACTGCTCGGGCACCGATTTCATGTCGTTCTTCGGACTATGCACGACGGGCACCGACCCCGAGGGGGTAGCCAACGCCAAGGCAACCGGGGGTCCTGCGGCCGGCACCCCCAAGAAGGATCTTTGCCTCGCCGTCTTGGCGTGCGTTCGCAAGAACGGATGCGCCACCCAGAATGGTGGGATCCAACCTTGTTATTGCGGCGCCGGCGTCAACGACACCCAATGCCTTTCAGGCATGGGCAACGGCCCATGCAAAACGGAGATTGAGGCCGCCGCCGAGATATCGTCGCCCACGAACGCGGCGTCCGACGTTGCGTCCAATCTGGTCGATCCGGAGTATGCTCTCGGGGCCGCGAATAACTTGATCAAGGAGTGCGACTTCCCATCGTGCCGTAGTTCCTGTTTGGGACTGAGCGGTGGGAGCGGTAGCGGCTCGGGTGGCACCGTCGCGCTGGGGACGGGCGGGACCGGGACGGGCGGCGTGTCGGGCGCGGGCACGGGGGGCGTCGCGGCGGCCACGGGAGGCGCGGGCGGGAGCGGAGACACTGCGGTGACCTACACCCAGTGCCGTTCCTGCGAGCAGAGCATGTGCCTCGACATGCTCACCGGCTGCGAGCAGGCGGTGGGCACCGCAGCGGCGGGCCCGTCCATGGGTCAGGCCCGCAAGGACCTGTGCCTGGCCGTGGTCGCATGCGTACGGAGCACGAAATGTTCCGTGAAGGGCAACGTCCAGAAGTGCTACTGCGGTACGGCCAGCGATCTGGCGTGCCTCGGCGGGGCGGGGGTGAACGGCGTCTGCAAATCCCAAATCGAAGCCGCAGCCGAGACAACCGATTCCGGGGACATTAGTGATCGTTTCGTTAACCCGGGCTATCCCACCCCTCCAATGCCCTACGCACTCGGGTTTGCCGACGACTTGCTGGGGTGCGACTACTTCTTTTGCGATCCAGTTTGCGCCAACGGGGATCCGCCAGGAACGGCGGGCACGGGGGGCACAGTGGGCGGCGCCACGGGGGGCACCAGCGCCGGCTCGGGTGGCGCGACCGGCTCGGGCGGCACCACGGGCTCGGGCGGCACCACGGGCTCGGGCGGCACCACGGGCTCGGGCGGCACCACGGGCTCGGGCGGCAGCACGGGCTCGGGCGGCACCACGGGCTCAGGCGGCACCACGGGCTCGGGCGGCGCGACGACAGGCAGCGGCGGGGTCACAGGCGCGTGCGCGGATCTGAATGTGAACGGAGCTCCTGACTGCCAGGAGACCCTGGTTGGAAACTCCACCTTCAACTCCGACGCAACGGCGTGGACGACCGAGTACGGCATGCTCTCCGCCTGGACTCCCGGGCCAACCGCCAACGCCGCGGGGGGCGCCGCATCGGGAGGCCTCGACGTGACCAATCCCGTCGTCGCCGATCTGGACGGAAGCACCATGGGAGGGGTACGCCAGTGCATCCCCGCGACGGCGGCGACCACCTACTCGATCTTCGCGCAGGTCTTCATCCCGACCGGACAGGCGGCCGGGACTGCCGGCGTCAGCGTCACCTACTACTCGACCAACGACTGCACGGGCACGGCCAGCGGTGTGCTCACGACCGGGCTCGTCACGGACGCCGGCGGGTGGAAGGTCACCCAGGGTGTGTCGCCGGCGCCAGCCGGTGCGAAATCGATGGCGGTTCGCCTGGTGATCCTCAAGGGCTTCCGTGCACCGTCGTTTCACGCGTACTTCGACAACGTCCTCGTCAAGTAGCGAGCAGCATGACCTCTCGGGCAAACCCCGGACCTCTCCCAGACCTCCGCGTCGCCTTGTGGTTGGTGGTGGCCGCCACCGGCGCTGCCGCTTGCTCGGCTCCCGGCGGTCCGGGCGCGGCGTCAAACTGGGACTGGCGACCGGACGCTGGAACGTCGAGCGGCGATGGCAGCGCGATCCCGCAAACCTCTTCGCTGACGTGCACGCCGGCCAAGGGGTCGCTGGCGATCCCCGCACGGGCCGAGCTGATGTCGGGGCAGGTCGCGACGGGCGGCGGCGCCGCGACGGTCTTCACCGAAGACCTCTTCAATCTCTTCAAGTCGAACTGCGGCGGTTGCCACGTCGAGACGAGCCTCGGCAACTTCCACGTGACCTCGCAAACGTTCGCCACGACGGTGGATCAGACGGTCTTGAAGCTCATCATGTCGGACGATCCGGCCAAGTACATGCCACCCGCAGGCGCCGGCGGCATGCCGTTTTCCTCGCGCTCGCCTTCAGACCCGATCGCGCAGCTGGCCTCGCTGCTGACCCAGTGGATCGCCCAGGGCCGCCCCGACGAGCTCTTCACGGTCACTTCGTCGTCCGCTTCCACCCCCTCCGACGGCTTCATGCTCTCGCCTCAGGTGGGCTCGGCCCTCACGAACATTGGCGATTGCGTGCCATCGAAGACCATGGTTGCCACCAGCAGCCAGACGATGGACCAGATGGACGCCTTCTTCGCGTCCGCCACGGCGCTGCCCGACACGCTGGACCAGACCGACATGACGACCCTCGACGGGGCAACGCTCGCCCAGGTCGGCGTCATCGCCTACGCGCCAGGATATCCCCTGTGGTCCGACGACTCGGGCAAGCTCCGCTATATTCGCGTCCCGCGAGGCCAGTCGGTGAAGTTCAACAAGGACAAGCAGACCTTCGACATCCCCGCCAACACCCGCTTTTACAAGACCTTCTTGAAGAAGGTCGTCGACCTCGACGGCAGCGACAGCTGGCGGAAGATCGAGACCCGCATCATCGTCGCCCGGCCCGATCAGACTCTCGCCGACGGTACCGTTCAACAAACCGCGCTGTTCGGCACCTACGTCTGGAATGACGATGAAACCTCCGCGACCTTGTCGAAGCTACCCCTCCGTGACGGCGCGCCTTTCGGCGACAGCCTGATCGAATACACGATCGACGAGCCGCGGGAAAAGACGATCCGGGACGGCAAGCCCGCCAATCTGAAGTACGCCCTGGAGAACGCCAGCCCGCCCCTGAAGCGCCACTATGCCATCCCGGGCAGCCCGCGTTGCATCCAGTGCCACATGGGTAGCCCGAACGCCGATTTCGTGCTGGGCTTCTTGCCGCTGCAGGTTGCCCGCCGCGCCACCGACACCGGCGGCGTGTACGAAAGCACGGGAGCCGACGAGATGACCCAGCTGCAGCGCTTCATCGACTACGGCGTCATCACGGGGATGGCGGGGCCGTCCGACGTGGTGGCGCTGGAGCAGTCCGAAGGTACCCGGGCGCCCCGCAACGACTACGAGCTTCAGGCGCAGGCGTACCTGCTCGGAAACTGCGCGCACTGCCACAACCCGCGCGGCTATCCCTCGGTCAAGAATCCCGCCTTGAAGGACGCCCTCAACTTCTTGCCGACCGCCACCAGCGGCGTCTTCCAATTCCCGCTCGACCGCGTCAGTCCGTTGCGCCAGCGCGGCGCGAACCAGGACGTCCCCCTCCCCTACATTACGCCGTCGCTCCGCGAATTCCCCGTCGGACCGGTCACCACCTCGACCTGGGTGACGAAGTGGGTCGCGAGCTGCGCCAGCGGCACCGACGACGCCACCAAGTTCCTTTGCAAGGACAGGACGGATGACAGTCCAGCGCATCTATCCGCGCCCTGGCGCAGCCTGCTGTACCGCAACGTCGACACACCGTTCATGTACGCCGACGACTTCGTGGTGTTTCCACACATGCCCATGAACTCGGCCGGCTACGATTGCCGCGTGGCGCCCATCATGGGCGACTGGATGGTCAGCATCCCGGCCGCCCGCAAGAACCCGGAGATCGACGAGGATGCCGTTCCGGGCGGCGCGGCCGCGTTCGACACGAACCCCCAACCGTACGTCGAGGTGCTCCCCGGCGACGACGCCTATCCCATGGCCCTCGACGACGCCACCACCCGGCTCGCCGAATATCACGCCAGCGGCCGCTACGGATTTTGCCCCGACACGTCGGACATCGTCGATCCTGCCGTCGTCCAGGCAGGTGGCAACAACCCCATCGTGCCGGCGGCGGGCGCCGCGTACGACCCGAAGAGCCCCACGACGGTCATCCAGCCCGACGTGGGCGTGCCGCTCCGGGCCCACTGGGTCATCACGGATCTGACCGACCCGCCGGGGGACTGGTACCCGCGGCGTCCAGACTGGGACACGGTGGTGGTCGAGAACATGGTCGACATGACGGGGCTGCCCACCAGCGTCGCGGACAAGGCCGCGGAGCTCCAGGTGCGGCGGGAGGTCCTGGATGGCGTCCGCGGCGTCACGCTGACAGACGAGCTGAAGGCCTTCGTGCTGACGGACAGGCCCTACGGGCTGTGGCAATCCAACCCAGGGTGTGACTTCTCGTCCGTTCCCAAGGCCGGTGACATCGCCGCGAGCGAGCGGCCCCGCTGGATGGCGACCACCGCCCCAGCCGCCGACGCGCCCGTCTACATGCAGTCACCGGCGCTCGCGGTGTTCAACAACATCTGTTTCAACTGCCACGGTCCGCAGGCCGACGCGCGTGGCCTGCTCGCGGACGCGATCATGAACATGACGGGCGGCACTGCCCGCGTGGCCAACTTCCGCGACGGCCTGTTCGGGCCCGTGTCGGCTCCGGGCGCGAACCGCTCGCGCGTGTTTGGTCCTGACGCCATCACGGCGGGGATCACCGCCGACGACATGGCCGGGCGGTACATGTCCTGGATGGCGCTCGGGGGAACGCAGGCCAAGATTCCCATCTCCATCCTGAACATCGTCGCCACCACGCGAATCCTGGGCACGCCCCGCTCGAGCCAGCACCTGACGGCGGCCGGATCGCCGAACATGTTGAAGCTGGCGCAGGAGCTCTGCTCGCAGGTCCTGCCCGTCAACAAGAACGTCGGCAGCCCGAAGGTCGATGACGCGTTCTACAGATTTGGCACCCTGAACTGGACCGATGACACGGCCCTCATCGACACCAACTTCGACGCCGAGATGTGGCAGCACCTTTGTTCCTTGGGCAACCGGCCCGTCGTTCGCGTCCCGTTCGTGAATCAGTGGGCCGGCAACCCGGCGCCAGTCCTCGACGCGACCCGTTCTTTCTACTGGGGGGATGCCTACCCAAGCGACGCGCCCGTCCTCGATAGTCAGGGCCGGCTGGCCATGGGAATCCACAGCGACAACGCGTTTCCGATGTGCTTCCAGAAGCCGACCAACCCCCAGGATCTGGCGGCGGCCGACGCCTACATCGCGGCCCATCCGGTCGGGGGACCGGGCGGTGCGCTCGTGCCCTACTGTCCGGCTGCTCTCTTCGAGACGGGCACGGATGGGAATCCCAAGTGGCAGTTTCACTTCGCCACCGACCCGAACGATTCCGGGATCGTGACCTACACCGACGCGAACCAGTGGGCGATCCGAGGCGCGATCAACGCGGGCCTGTCCGTCTTCCTTTACGTCGATCAGCTGACCCGCGGCAACGTTCTACCCAAGCCCCAGTTCAACCACTGCGAACAGCTGGCGACGCCCGCCCAGTAGTCCGCGCGCCGCGCGCGGCCCGCCGATGTCACCGAGATGTGACGGGCCTGTCCACGTCGAGCGGTTAGAAACCGCGGCCATGGCTGCTCAGCGTCCTGGCAAACCCGTCTTCACCATTCTCGCAGGTGCCCTGGTAGTCGCTCTCGTCGCGTTCGGGCTGGTCAGGTTCACCGGGTCCCCGAGGGGGCGAGGCGCCGAAGGCTCACCCGGCATCGCACCCGCGGGTCCGCCTGTGACGGGGGTTGCCGCGGCCGGGCGCTCCGCCGGCTGCGAGGCTTGCCGCGTGCGGAAGTGCACGAGCGACCAGCTCTTCGCCGACTGCAAGCCCATGACCGGCGTGCTGCAGGGCGGGAGGCGCGCCGGCGCGTCGAAGCGCGAGGTTTGCGAAGCGGTGGTGGCTTGCATCGGCGGCGCCAGCTGCACCAGCGAGACGGGCGATCCCCGGCGCTGTTACTGCGGCACGGCCGAGGACGGGGCCTGCCTTGGCGGCAGCGGTGACGGTCCTTGCAAGGCGGTGATGGAAGACGCCGCCGAGAGCACCTCCTCATCCGACGTCGCAAGCAGATGGACCGAGCCCCAGTTCGCCCTCGCCCAGGCCGTCCACGAGGTGGGCTGCCTGAAAGGGATGTGTAGGCCGGAGTGCCTGACCTCGGCCCTCGCTCCCTGAATCTCGCAGCGGCCGCCCGGCTCAGTTACAGGGTGCCAAGCGCCCACCAGCAGCCGTGACCGCGAGCGGTGGATGTAAGGGCGACGCCGGTCCCGACGTCCCCCGCGGCACTTCCCACAGGGCGTAAGCTCCAAAACCGGCGTTTCCGAAGACCCACAGGCTGTCGTTACCCTGGTCGAGGAGGACCGAATACACAGTCAGGAGGGGCGCGACGGTGATGCTCCGCGATGGCGCGACGTTTCCGCTCGCGCCCCTCGGGTACACGTCCAGACGATTGTTGCAGTTGCAGCTCGAATAGAGCTCGTCGTGCGTGGGGTCGTAGGTGATGCTGAAGCCACCTACGGAGTTGGTTGCGCTGCCGAGCGCGCGCTTCGGCGTCGAGTTGCCGCTGTCGGTGTTGTTGTAAACGAGGATCTGCTGGAACGTCGAGGTGGCGTCGAGCTGTCCGACGAACAGCTCCCCGTGCGCGGCATCGACCACCGCGCTGTCCGGCTTTCCGATCAGCGTCGCCGCGCCGGTCAACGTCCTCTTCAAGATGCCCGTGGCGGTATCCAGGACCACCACCGACCCACCGGTCCCGAAGTCGGCGGTGAAGACCTCGTGGCGCAAGGGATCGAGTGCCAGCAAGTTGAAGTTCAGGCCGGGGCTGGCGCCGCTCAAAACACGGCTCGGCGCGACGTTCCCAGCCGCGCCGAGCGGAAACACGGGCACGTTGCCGCCGAGGAGGCTGACGAAGAGCTCGCCATCCGCCAAGCTCGTCGCGACGCCCTTGGGGAATCCGAACGTGGTGTTCGGGCCGGCGATGGTCCGGATCGGCGCCGCATTGCCGCTCTGCGTGGCGTCGAACACCAGGACGGAGCGCATGCTGTCGCTCGAGACACAGATTTGCTTCGGCAGCGTCGTCGTCGCGGCGGAGGGCGACAGTCCGCTCGCCCCGCCCTCGCTCCTGGTCCTCACCGCGTAGTCATAGGCGAACGCGCCGGCCACAGCTTGATCGACGAAGGTCGTCGCCACCGACGTCCCCACGCTCTGGAACGCGTTCGCGCCCGAAGGCGAACGAAACACCTCGTACGAGGTCGCGCCCGCGACCCCGCTCCACGTGAGGCTGACGCGCCAGCCGCCGGCGGTGGCGGCGAGATTCGTAGGAGGCGGGGAAAGACACAGCCCAGACACGCACGACGCGCCCGACGGGCACGCGTGGCCACAAGCGCCACAGTTGTCGACGGCCGAAAGCAGGGCGACCTCGCAGCCGTCGATTGGCCTGCGGTTGCAATCGCCAAATCCTCCCGCGCACGACACGATTCCGCAAGCAGCCGACGCACACGCGGCGCTGGCATTCGGCAACAGGCACATCGCCCCGTCCGACGCGGCCGGGTTCGAACAGACGCCGGTCCCGGGATCACACATACCGACGCTGTGACATTGATCGGCGGCGGCACAGATGACGGGCTGGGCACCCACGCAGGCGCCCGCTTGGCAGCTATCGGTTCTCGTGCAGGCATCGTGGTCATCGCAGGGCGTACCGTCAGGCCGAACGGCGCAAAACGGCACGCACGTGATGGGGATGGTGGCGGAGTCGGGGCACATCCCGTCCGAGACAGTGACCGTCAACGTCATCACGCCTTCGGCGCTACAAGTGAAGGTGGTGCTCGCCGCCGCCGGATTCGTGAACGACCCACCCGGGACGCTGGTCCACGCGTAGCTCAAGGCATCGCCATCCACATCGGTCGCCGCGGCCGACACGGTGATGTTCCCGCCAACGGACACGGCGATCGGCGAGCCCGTGTACGAGGTGAGGTGCGGGCAGTTGTTGAATCCTCCAGAAACGACAACCTGACCACCAGCGGCCGGTCCCCGACACTGCATGATGACGGTCACCGCGCTCGTCAAACCGGCCACGACGTCGACGCTCCCCGAGCCATCGCATGACGTTTGACCGTCGACCGATTGGGCCTGCAACTCGACGAGATAGCCCACTCCGGCGCGCACGCCCCCGATGGCCACCGTTGGTGTCGCGCCGGCCGACATCACATTGATTACGCCGGCAATCGGCGCAATGCCGTTGCCTGTCAGACTGTATTGAACGGAATTGACGACAACCGATGGCGAGAGATTGAGCGCCACCGCGACCGAGCCCACGTCAGAGGCCTCGTTTGCAGCCCCAAGCTCGGCACGATCGCACGCGCCGACGACACACGCGCAGGCCATTGTGCCCAGTGCGAGTGCCTTTCGGGCGGAGGATGTTACTTGGTCTTTTCGTAAGCCCATGAACGTCCTTCAGGACCCGTCGCCCCTCTTAATACGCCGGCCTCGTCATTCACGAAAGCGAATATTTGGTTACAAGATGCGCCCGACGTCCGTTCGACAACACGATGTGAGAACGGAACAAACGGCGCACAAACACAAAGAAGCGGGCGCTCACCTGCCGTCAGGTCAGCGCCCGCCTCTACCCCCACGTAGCCCCCCCCATCGCCCCCCCTCCCGCCCCTGCTGGGTGCGCGCGCCCGGCGAGATCGACTCGACGGGCTCGCGCCCCCCCACGCCCTACCCCAACATCAACTCGAGCTTCGGCCGCCTAGAACTGGCCGGTCGGGCCCGAGGGACCGCACTGATTGGCGGCCGCGCATGAGAACGCGTCGCAGCCGATCAGGTTGTCGGCCCCGCCCATCGGCGTGCTGCCGTCGACGAGGTCGGCGGCGATGACGCCCGCGATGTCGGCGGGATCGGTCAGACCCACCAGGTGGGCCGCATCAGCGGTCTCCATCAGGGCCTTGCAGACGCCGTTGCCGGTGCCGCCGAGGCAAGCAGAGTCGCTCTTGGTGCCGCAGTAGCACGCCTGGGTGTTGCCGTTCTTGTCGCAGTGATTGGTACGGATGCAGGTCTCGACGGCCTTGCAGGCCGCGAGATCGGCGCCCGTGAACATGCTGCAACCCTGGAACGTGGGATCGCAGTTCGCCGCCTCGCAAGCGCGGCAAGCCGCGTTCGGGAGGCTGCCGCCGCTCGATCCGCCAGCGCCACCGGCGCCACCGGCGCCGCTGCTGCCGCCCCTGCCGCCCGCTCCGCCGGCGCCAGCGGTGACGATCTGGCAGGTCGAGCTGCAGGTGTTCGAGGTGCCCGTGATCGGCCCCGGCGGATCGCACTGCTCGCCCGGCTGGACGATGGCGTTGCCGCAGACGACCGGGATGAGCTGGCAGCTCTGATCGCACGTCGTGCCGTTCGGCGGATCGCACTGCTCGCCCGTCTGAACGACGCTGTTGCCGCAGACCGCGACGACCTGGCAGCTGCTGTTGCAGGCGAAGTTCGCCGGGGCGCCCGTCGGAGTGGCGGCGGGATCGCAGGCCTCGCCGGTATCGACCGTGCCGTTGCCGCAGAGGCCACAGCTGACCACGATCGACGCCGGGGTGCTGCACTTGGGAGCCGTCGTTCCGGGGACGAGGTTGTCCGAAGCGGTGACGGTGAGGGTCTGCTGGCTCGACCCCGTGGCCGGGCAGTGGAAGACGGTCATCGCCGACGTCGCGGTATCGAAGGTGCCGGCCGTGGCCGTCCCCGCCGACGCCGTCCATCGGAAGGTGACCACGTCGGACGAATCGAGATCCGCCGCGGCCGCGTTCACGTTGATGGAGCCGCCCGGCGCCACCGCGAGAGGCGACACCACGTAGGACGTGATGCTAGGGCAGTTGTCGATCGCGCCGTTGACGGAGACGGTCCCGTTCGTCACGACGCCGCGGCAAAGCAGCAGCACGTTGACGGTGGTGCTCATGTTCGCGGTGACCGCGAAGGGCAACGAGGTTCCCGCGCACGAGCTGCCGTCGCTGGCGGTCGCCGTCAGGATGACGGTGTATCCCGTGCCGGCGGGCACGCCGCCGATGACCACCGAAACCGTGGCGCCGGGATCGGTCGTCGCGATGTCACCGAAGCGAACCTCGGTGCCGCTGCTGTTTCGCACGCTGTAGTGCACGGTCGACACGGTGGCTCCACCGGGCAGAGAGATGGCCAACCCGACGGATCCCAGATCCGAGTTCGAGCTGGGGCTGTTGTTGTGGGAACAGTTGACGGCCAGTGCGCCCAGGCTCAGGGTCGCGGCCGCCAGAAGAAGCGTCTTCCTGGCTGCGGTTCGAATCATCACGATGTCCTCCTCAGTTGTGTTCTAACGAAAGAAATGAAGCAGCCTTGCGTCAAATCTGCGAAATCAATCGCGGCAAGGCACGACAGGCCCCCTATCAAAGTTCGCGCCAACGGTCGGTAAGCGACGCCAATCGCGCCCAGGGGCCGATTTGTCCGAAGCGATCGGCCGCCCGAGCGCGCAACGGGGTCGCCACAACGCGGGAAATCCTCCGAAAATCGAAAATCAGCCTTCGATTCCAGGAACCTTTTCAGGAATCGAAGACCGCTCTCTGATTCCCGAACGTTTCGGGCGCGCTTTCGTCGCGAACCCAAGGCGCGCGTTCGTCGACCAAGGCGTGCTCCCGAAAACTTCCCCATTGGTTCCAACAGTTTCGGCGGAGCCCAGGATCTTCCCGCGATCGTTGGCCCGATCCTTGTTACGGCGGTCGGCGGGCCGATATCGGGCCACCGCGCAACGCGGTGCCGATCTGCATTTCAAGTTAACGGGAGGATTCTCAATGAGGACGACCATTGTAGGGGCTACGATTTTGGTGGTCGGTGCGAGCGCATCGACCGTGTGGGCGGTGAACGGGCCGGATACGACCGGCAACAACATCGCTCTTCAGGGCTCGGACACGCTCGAAGAGGTGACGAAGGCCGTGCTGCTGGATTCGCGGTGCATCGCGGCCGCCAGCCCGCAGAGCATCACCTACGCCGGCGGCGGCTCGAGCACGGGCGAGACGGCGATGTCGCTGGCGACCCCGACCCAGAAGGTCGCGCCGATGTCGCGCTTCTTCAACCAGAGCACCGGCGTCTGCGCGCACCAGGCGACGGCCGACGGCCTGGTCATCGGTCTCGACGGCCTCGCCATCGTCGGCGCGACGGGCACGGCAGGGACCTGCAGCGGCGGCGTCGCCTTCTCCGGTTCCTTCACTGTCACGGACAGCACGGGCGCTCCCGTGGTCAACTGCCCGGGCTGCGACACGGGCACGAGCACGTACACCATCGGTGGCCCGACGGGCGGCAGCGGGAACGTGGCCGGCTGGAAGGACGTCCTCAAGCTGGTCTACACCGGGATCGGACACGACGGAACGCGGGACTGCGCCGGGAACGTTCGGAAATCCCTGGTCGCCCAGTGGGCGAAGCTGTTCCAGGGCAGCTGCACCTCGGGCACCTGTTCTCAGCTCACGCACGCCTTCCGCCGCGGCGACACCTCGGGCACCACGGACGTGCTCCTCGCGGCCCTGGGCGCGCCTTTGAAGGGCCTCGCGTCGCAGCAGATCGCGGCCACCAAGCCCGCCATCAACTGGTTCTGCAACGCCGTGCCGTTGAACACACTGAACCCGGCCCCCTATCCCGACTCCAGCTGCACGGGCGCCGGGACGCCCCGCGCCGAGTGCACCGCCAACGGCCTCAACGGCGGAACGGGCACGGCGAACACCGGCCTGTCGTTTGGCGGCGCGTCCGACTACCTGGACGGCGACCCCATCCGCCGCACCTGCGACCCCAAGGAGCAGGTCTGCCAGAAGGGCAGCGACCCCACCGCGGCCGTCGGGACCCCCGGCGATCTCGGCCTCGTGCTGCCCGTCGAGGTCCCCACCAACCTGAGCGCGGCTCAGCTCTACCCGACCCAGTCCTGCTCGACCGGCAAGTTCGCGATCGCTCTCCCGAAGCCGTCGGGCGATCCGGCCGCGCTTCCGAATCCTCCCTGCCCGAACGGCGGCGGCCTGATCTTCGGCGGCTGCTTCCAGCCGTTCTTCCAGGCGAACGCCGCGGACACGCAGCACTTCAACTGTCTCTACAAGTTCAACACGCCGCCCTTCCCCGTGCAGGGCTTCGCGACGAACGGCATGACGGACGGCCGCGCGTACAACCTGTTCGTCAAGGACGACGCCACCGGCAACTATCTGCGTGACGGGTTGCAGGTGCCACAGGCCCCCGCCACCTTCGCGGCCGGCGTGATCGCCGGCAACTCCCCGAACCAGATCCAGCGCCTGACCGTGGGCGCCTACTTCCGCAAGCACCTGCTGTCCGGCATTGCGACCGGCTCGTCGGCTTGCGTGTTGAATGACTCGACCGCCCAGATCGGCTGCCTCACCCAGGCCGATTCGTGCGGCCTCGGCTACGCGGGTCGGGAAGCGGATCAGGCAGTGGCGGGCGGCGTGATCACCGCGCTCAACGTCAACGGCATCGCCGACACGGCCGCCAACATCGCCCAGCTCCTCAACCCTTCGCCTGTGAACCTCTACCCGCTTTCGCGCAAGCTGTTCTTCAACACCTTGTTCGGATTCGGCAACCTGGTTCCTTCGGGCGCCACGACGAGCGGGGAATTCGAGCTCGCGAAGTGCTTCGGCAACAGCGCCATCGTGAACCCGATCATGGCGAGCCACGGCTTCATCCCGATGAACGACGCGACCGTGACTCCCTTCAATCCGGGCGGCAAGGCGATCTGCCAGAACATGCCGAACGCAACCTGCTCCCCGGGCACCTCGGGTGACAACGGCGTCTGCGCCACGGCCGCCGGCCTCCCTGCGGGCCTGATTCAGTAGTCGCGCTGGTGCGGGCGAGCGTCGCTCGCCCGCACATGGCCTGTAACACGATTGTCACTTAAGAAGGTTACCGAAGTGGGCGCGTCTCCTCGCCGGAGACGCGCCCTTTTTTTCGTCTGAATCTCCGATTTTCGAAGACTTCGTTCGACTTTCGGCCACCGGATTCCGTACGGATTCTGAAACGGAACAGGTCCGCATTTGTCACACCGGCTCCCACCGAGGTCCTGTACATAGGCGTTGTCTCGAGCTCGCGAACCGCTCCAGCCATTGCCCGCCGCATCACCGGCCCACGCTCGCCTCAACCGCCGCCAGCCCAGGAAGCCTAAATGGAATCAGCGACAGTCCCGTCCGCCCTGAGTGCAGTAACGCTCGGATTTGGTGGCGCACCTTCCGTTTCGCCACCACGAATTTCAGGAATACCGGCAGGCCCCCGACCTGTTCCCTCGACCCGCTCCAGGGAGGGCGCGCCGAAGGCAAACCTGTCGCTCGCGCCCGCCCCGACGGCCACCGTGGTCGGGCCGCTGACCGTACCGCTCTCCGCGGCGATGACCGAGGTCTACTCGGTGGTGGGCCGCCTAGCCCCGACGGACGTCACGGTGACCCTCATGGGCGAGACGGGCACCGGCAAGGACGTCTTCGCGCACCTGACCCACGACCTCAGCCCGCGCGCGCAGCAGCCCTTCGTGGTGTTCGACTGCGGCGCCGTGCCGCCGAACCTGGTCGAGAGCGAGCTGTTCGGACATGAACGAGGCGCTTTCACCGGTGCGCACGCGGAGCACGCGGGCGCCTTCGAACGCGCCGTGGGAGGGACCCTGTTTCTCGACGAGATCGGTGAGCTCCCGCTCGATCTTCAGCCACGTCTGCTGCGCGTGCTCGACAACCGGCTCGTCCGCCGCGTCGGCGGCACCCGCGACAGGCGCGTGGACGTGCGCATCGTGGCGGCGACGAACCGCGACCTCGGAGCCCTGGTGACGGCCCGCCAGTTCCGCCAGGATCTGTACTTTCGCCTGGCCGCCGCCATCGTCAACCTGCCGCCGCTGCGCGAGCGGCTCGGCGATCTGCCCCATCTCGTCACGCGGTTGCTCACCGACCTGGGCCGCGCCGACGTGATCGTGGCACGCGAGACCCTCGATGCGCTGCGCGCGCACTCCTGGCCCGGGAACGTGCGCGAGCTGAAGAATGCCCTCGCCTGTGCCATCGCGTTCGTGGACTCGGGCGTCCTCGAACCGCGTCACCTGCGGTTCGCCGAGCCGCCGGCCGAGCAGACCCTCCTCGACCGCCTTCCACTCGGCGGACATGCGCTGCACACCATCGAGCGCGCCGCCATCAAGCAGACGCTGGCCCAGATGAACGGCAACCGGGTGCACGCGGCCCGAGCGCTGGGCATCGCCCCGTCGACGCTGTACGAAAAACTGCGCAAGTACGGGCTCTAGTCTAGATGACCTACCCGATCGCAATCCGGCAACGAACTGCCTTGAAGATCCTGTTAGCCTTCACCCTGGCCACTTCCGTCTTTTGCGAAAGCGCCGCGCGAGCCGACGGCGTCCTCTGCGCGCTTGGCGCTGGCACGGCGGAGTATGTTCCCCTCGCCGATCAGCCGGCGTCGGCGAGCGCGACGCGCGAAACCAAGCGGCTGTTCTCGTCGGTGTGCCCCAAGGACTGCGGGCAGCTCGGCATCTTCAAGAACCAGACAGCCCCCAACGTGCTGACGACCGCCGTGGGTCCGCACATGTCGAAGATCGCTTACAACCCACGTTTCATCGACGCCGCCGTCAAATCCTATGGCCCCGGCGCCAGCCTTGGAATCCTCGCGCACGAGGTGGGGCACCACGTGGACTCCATCTTTCCGGCGCCGCCATGGATGAACGCTGACTGGGGCACCGAGCTTCGCGCGGACGCCTGGGCGGGCTGCGCGCTGGCCAAGACCGGCAGCAAGCCGGGAGAGCTCAGAGCCGCGTTGCAAGGAATCGCGCTGTCGCCTTCGGTGACTCATCCCGCCTGGAGCGTTCGATCCGAGGCCCTTCAAGCAGGCTTCAAGGGTTGCGGGGGCAAGGCGCTGGCGATCCTGGAAGCGAAGGCCACCGCAGGTTCGGCGCGGGGTTGCGCGGAGGACGCGGAGTGCAAGGCCGGACGCGTCTGCATCGACGGGCGGTGCCAGGAGAAGGCCGCTCGGCAGAGTCTCTGCTCGAAGGACGTCGACTGTCCGGGCACGGACATCTGCGGCGCGGGCGGGGTATGCCAGAACCCGAAGGCTCCCGGGTCCACATCGACCACGGCATCGGAGCGTGTGGCGTCGAAGGGACAGGCAGGCTGTCGCGATCGGTGCGGGGACGATCAGGAGAGCTGCAGCGGCCACACGGACGTGTCGTTGAGGGCCTGCAAGGCGGCGCTCGTCGCGGATCCGAGATACAAGGAATGCGGCTGCCCGCGCTGGCCGACGGGCCGGCTCGACTGTTACCAGTTCTGCAAGGACACGTACGAAAAGGCGCGGCGCTGCGAGGCCTCCCACGAGGCCGACGGAACCGCCTGCCTGTCGGTGGCGGCGCGCTGCGCGTCCGATTGCCCCTGAGGCTGTCCGCGGGCGCCGCATCCGCGCTATGGTGCGCGGCCAACCCATGAAGGTCATCGTCTTCGGAGCGACGGGAATGGTCGGGCAGGGTGTCCTGCGCGAGTGCTTGCTCGCGCCCGACGTGGAGCGCGTGCTGGCCATCGGGCGCACCGCGACGGGGAAGACCGACCCGAAGCTACGGGAGCTGGTGAGATCCGACCTCGCCAGCTACGCCGACATCGAAGCCGAGCTTTGGGGCTACGATGCGTGCTTCTTTTGCCTCGGCGTGTCGTCCCTGGGGATGAGCGAGGACGCTTACCGGCGGATCACCTTCGACCTCACGCTGGCGGCCGCCCGCGCCCTCGCCCGCCTCGATCCCCACATGACCTTCATCTACGTGTCGGGCGAAGGCACCGACAGCAGCGAGCGAGGCCGCCGCATGTGGGCCCGCGTGAAAGGTCAGACCGAGAATGCGTTGTTGGCCCTCCCCTTCAAGGCGGTGATGTTCCGACCGGGCGGCATCGTCCCGCTGCACGGCATCACCTCGAAGACCAAGCTCTACCGCGTGCTCTACGCGATCGGACGCCCGCTGTGGCCGATCCTCCACAGGTTGTTTCCGCAGGCCGTCACCACCACCGAGAAGATCGGCCTCGCCATGCTGCGGGTCGCCCGCGAGGGCGCCGTGACGCCGATTCTCGACACGCGCGCCATCAACGCGCTCTGACCCGGTCGCGGCCTGGGATCCCCGGCCGCGTCTCAAGTTCCGGGTCGGTTCCGCCAATGATATCCTCGAGATGTTCAGCGGGATCAGAGTGAGCATTCGAACGAAGCTGGTTCGAATGATGGTGACTCTCTTGCTGATCGTGGCGTCGGCGACGCTGGTGGTGGTCGCGGCGATGAACTACCAGAGCTCGCGGCAGACGCTGCAGGCGATCGAGTCGCACCTGCGCGGAACCATTCAGGCCAAGGGCAGCGACCTCGTGCGGAGCCAGTCCCTGGCCCTGCGCGATCTGGTGGCGGACAACGCCTTTGGAGACGTCGGCCGCCTGGTCGACCGGACGGTCGACCAGGATGACCAGCTCGTCTACGGCCTGTTTCTGGGAAGTGACCTCAAACCGTGGGGCTTTGCGTCGCGCGGGGCCGCCGCGCCGTCGGGCCCGGCCTCACCGGGTTCGGGGGGGCGACTGGAGGGCGCCCAGGTCGGCAAACAGGATGGAAAGCGCGACTGGAAGGAGCTGCCCGGCGCCCCCGCGCTCCCCGCGGTCGGGACGGGCATCGCCATCCGGTCGACCGCGTATCGCGACCAGACCGCCATCGAGTTCTCCACGGCGGTGGTCGACGACAAGGGCGAGGCCCTGGGATCGGTGCGCTACGCCATCTCGGACCGCGGTCTGCGAGAGGCGCTGTCCGGGGCGCGCGCCGCCTCGCTACGGGCGCTGCTCATCGCGGTCGCGCTGCTGTTGCTCCTCACCCTCGGCACCACGTCGTTCGGGATCGTCCTCGCGCGGCGCGCGGCCTCGCGTGTGACCCAGCCCATCAGGGAGCTCACGCGGGCGGCGGACGAGCTGGCCAAGGGCAACCGCGACGCGAAGGTCGCCATCGCGAGCGGTGACGAGATCGAGGTGCTCGGGCGAGCGTTCAACCGAATGGTGGACGAGCTGCGAGACAACTACGCCAGGCTCGAAGAGATGAACCATTCGCTCGAGCAGAAGGTCACCGACCGGACGCGCGAGCTCGGCGTTCGAAACCGCGACATGCGGCTCGTTCTGGACAACGTCGACCAGGGCTTCTTGACCCTCTCTCCGGACGGCCGGCTCGCCGAGGAGCGCTCCGCCATCGTCGACCGCTGGTTCGGTCCATACGACGCAAGCGCGACGTTCAGCGACTACATCGCGCGTATCGACCCCGTCTTCGGGGACTTCTTCGCGCTCGGCTACGAGGCCCTGCTCGACAACTTCCTCCCGCGCGCGCTGTGTCTGGAGCAGCTGCCCACCCGCATGCAGCACCAGGGCCGAGAGTTTCGTTGCAACTACCTGCTGCTGGGGCAGGACGCTCCCGTCGGCGGCCCGACCAAGGGTGCCTTCATGGGCCTGCTGATCGTCATCAACGACGTCACCGCCGAGCTCCTGGCGGCGCAACGCGACGCCGAACGACGAGAGATCCTCGCCATCTTCGAGGGTCTGAACCGAGATCGCCCCGGCTTCCTTGGCTTCATCGACGAGAGCGACGCCCAGGTCAAGCGCCTGCGCGAGGCCGACCTCGATACGCAGAAGCGCCTGCTGCATACGCTCAAGGGCAATTGCAACCTCATGGAGCTGAAGACGATGGCGGAGCTCTGCCACAAGGTGGAGGAGGAGATCGCGGACAGCGGCGAGCTCCTGTCGGAGGTCAGCCTGGCGAAGGTCGCGCAGCGCTGGCGTGAAGTGACGACGGCCCTCGAGCGCTTTCTGGGCGAGCGTGGTCGCGATCTGGTGGAGGTCCCGGCCTCCGAGCTGGGCCGGTTGGCTGACGACGTTCGCGCGGCGCGGCCCTCGTCCCAGCTCCTCGACCGCATCGCCTCGTGGAGCCTCGAGCCCGCCGACCTGCCCCTGTCGCGCCTCGCCCACCATGCGCAGTCACTCGCGTCCCGGCTCGGCAAGGGTGACCTGGCCGTCGTCATCGACGGTGGAGACGTGCGGCTGATGCCGGGGCCTTGGCGCGGGCTGTGGTCCGATCTGGTCCACGTCATCCGCAACGCGGTGGACCACGGGATCGAGGCGCCGAGCGCACGCCAGAAGGCCGGCAAGCCGGCGCGGCCGCAACTGCGGCTCGCGGTGACCGTCGTCGATCGGACCCTGGCGGTCGAGATCGAGGACGACGGCGCGGGGATCGACTGGTCGGCCCTGCGAAACGCGGCGACGCGGCGAGGGTTGCCGCATGGCACCGAGCAGGAGCTGGTGCGCGCGCTGTTCGCCGACGGGGTCACGACCCGTTCGGAGGTCACCACGGTGTCCGGTCGCGGCGTCGGGATGGCGGCCGTACGACAGCAGGTGGAGCAACTCGGGGGCGAGGTCACCGTGATCAGCCGCCAGGGCGCCGGCACCTGCTTCAGGTTCACATTCCCCCTGCCGGGAGTCGGTCCCCGGTTCGGCGTCCTGCTCCCCGCGAGCGCCCCGGCAGCGAATCACGCCGTCGCCTGAGGCGCCGTCCCCCGAACAACCTGGTTCCCGCCCCCAGAACCCGGCGGCGATTTCGAGCGAACCTCCCGCTGCTCGGGGAAGCGAGGGGGCCGGGGGTGTTACTCCATGGCCTTGTCGATGTGCTTCAGCGCATCGGGACGCAGGCCGAAGGTGCTGCGGAACATCGGCACGTCGACCACCGTCTTGACCGAGAGCGGAAGCTCGACACCGTGGCCCTCGACGTGCCAGTGGTTGTCGAGCAGGTCGAAGATGAGGTTCGCCGCCTGGAGCCCCAACGCTTCGTGGTCGGGCACGACCGCGAGCGCGCCGAGGGGGGCGCTCGGGTCCACGAAGTTGGGGACGCCGACGATCAACGGCACCTTCGCGGCCGTGGTCTCCGCCCGCCAGGCGTCGTCCAGCAGCTCCGCGTCGCGCACCAGGGCGTTGTCGTTGAGCAGCCAGATGGCATCGAGCTTCTTGCCGCTGGCGAGCCGGTGGAGCGCATCGCGCAGCACCGTCGGCGAGAAGTCGTTTGGCACGGACGTCGAAACGACCTCGATGCGCTCTCGGGCCGCCAGGGCCGTCTGGCGTTCGACGAATCTCCGGAACGCGGGACGGTAGACGACCCCCACCCGGTTCACCGCCCCGCTCATCACCAGTCGAAGGTTCACGAAGGCGGTGATCCCGGGAACCTCGTAGGCGATCCCGGTGGAGCGACGAATGAGCGGCTGAACCTCTTCGAGAAAGGACGCCATCAACAGGACGACCGGAGGTGTCTCGTCGGTGGAAGGGACCATTTGATATTGACGATAGAGGGCCATCGTCGCGTTGTTCATCAACACCACGCAAGCCGGCTTCGCGGCGCGGATCGCGGCCGCCAGATCCGAGGCGCGGGTCTGCGGCCCCACGATGAAGGTTTGAACGTTGAACTTGCTCTGCACCTCCGACACGAGGCTCTTGCGAACCTCCATGAAGTTCACCGACGACGGCATGGCGATGAGCAAGGTCGGGGCACCCGCCCGAATCGCCGGATCCACGATTGCCGGGAGCTTCTGCGCTGAGTCGCCCTGACCGCCGCCAGTCGTGGCGCACGCCCCCAGCGCGAGAAGGAGCGCAGTTCGCAGCGCGTGCGACACACAGCCCCTGGACCGACCGCTCACCGAGCCCTCCAGCGATCCACACCCAGGAGCTGCTTGGTCGGTCCATCGAGTGACTCGAAGGCCTTGACGACGGTGTCGCGGACGGCAGGGTTCAACACCGCCACGGCTGACAGCCCCACCGGCGGACCAGGCACCTCCTTGGTCTTGATGACGAGCCGGGTCCGTTCTGCCAGCTGCGCCATCGTCGAGCCGGGCAAGACAATCCCATCAGCCGCGCTGAATTCGAGCAAGGGCAACAGGTCTTCGATCTTGGCCACGCGCTTGACCCTCACATCGGTGGTTTTCAGCAGACCATCAAGGAACGTCTGCGTGCCGTCGCGCCCGAACAAATCGACCACACCGATGTTCTTTCCCGACAGCGAGCCCTCCAGGACCTGATTCACCGAGGCCAGCACGTAGGCCTCGGTGGTCTTCCCGCCCCGCTCACCTTGAAGGGTCGGCACCTTCCCCTTGTCCGTGAGCACCGGCGCGATGCTGACGATCGCGTCCGGGTGACCGCTGCCGAGCGCCTCTTCGAAATCGCGATAGCGTCCAAAGACCGTGATCGCGAGCCCGGGCAACCGGTCCCGAAGGGTCTTTTCCACGACGCTCGCCTTCACGTCGAGCTGGAGGAAGACGTGAACAACGGGCTTGGCGACGTCCGCGAGCGCCTCGCGCGGCGCCTGGGCGGCGACGAGGCAGCCGGCGAGCGACAGGAGAAACGCCAGGGACCGCCCGTGCGTTCGGCCTGGCAGGTGATCGGGTCTCCGCATTCCTGGAAGCAGCTTAGACCAACCTCCTCGACCTTGACACCTACACCACGAAGCCGCGGGCAGATCGGCGCGACCTTCGCGGGGATCTTCAAGTTACGAAATGTTCAGCCGAATCCGGAGTCGTTCCCGGATGACTGTCTGGGACGAACCAGGTCATGCACGCCTCCGAGCCCACCACGCCAGGAAGATCGCGGTTTCGGCCGTCGCTTCGCCCTGCGTCCCGGGCAGGCGGCGCCGCGGGGCGACGCGCGCCGGGCCGTGACGGAGCCGCCCACTTCGCAGGCGCGCTCTTGCTGCTTTGGTCGGCGACCGGAGGCGCCGGGTCTGCCTTCGGTCAGGGGCCATCGCCAGCTCCCGATGCGGGTCAGGCCGACTCGAACCAGGCCGACACCCGCCTGGGGCCCGCGCTCGATGCCTCGACTACCGCCGGTGTGCCGCCCTCGAGCGCCCTCGAACCATCGCCGCCGCCCCCCGCGCCGCGACCGCTTCGACTCGAAGCCGCGCCGCCGAAGCCACAGGCGCCGTCGCCGTCGCCGCTGCTCCCGGGTCCAGCCCCCAGCGCCGCCGAGGCGATCACCCCGGCCGCGGGCGACCTGGGCCTGCCGACCGACCCACGCGCCGACGAGGCCGTGGCGTTGAGCCTCGACGAGCTCTTCAACACCGACATCTCGCTCGCCTCCAAGACCCTCATGAAGCAGAGCGAGGCACCGTCGATCGTCACCGTCATCACGCGTCCCATGATCCAGGCGCTCGGCAGCCGCAGCGTGGCCGAAGCCCTGCGCGACGTCCCGGGGTTCTACATGATCGACGACTATGTCAGCGCGAACATCGCGGTGCGCGGTGTGAACGCGGGCCCCAACTCCTGGAGCCGGATCATCAAGGTCATGGTCGACGGACATCCCGTCACCGACTACAGCACGGGCGGCACCTTCCTCGGGCCCGAGCTGATCCCGATCGAGGTGGTCGAATCCATCGAGGTCATCCGGGGCGCGGGCTCCGCGCTCTATGGCGCCAACGCGTTCCTCGGTGTCATCAACATCGTCACCCGCAAGCCGAAGGAAGCGGGCTCGTTCGTCGAGATCGGCGCGGAGGGCGGAAGCACTCACGGCAATCCCGGCGGGAGCGGGCACGCGCTTGGCAGCGTGACGATCGGCGACAAGCCCCAGTCGTACATCCTGGTGTCGGCGCGGCACGACCGCACCAATCGCTCCGGGTTGCAGGTCCCCGACGGCTCGCCCTCCCAGGCCGACTATGTCGGGCAGTCGAGCCGCGGCGACGTCAGCCAGCCGACCAGCCTCTTCGCCAAGGGCGTGTTCGACCTCGGGCACCTCGGAAACCTGTCGACGCAGTATCAGCTGCAGCGCCTCGACGCGATGGCGGAGTTCTCCGACCTCAGCATCCTGACCCACGACAACCACATCCTTCGCTCGAACAGCATCCTCGGCGCCGACCACTCCCTGTCCTATCTCGGGGACGCGCTCGTCCTTCACACCTCCGGCACGTACACCGACACGCAAGATCTGCCCGGCCAGACCCTGGACGCGGGCGATACGCAGTACACCTACCGGCGCGAGCGACAGAACCAGACGTATCAGGCCGGAACCGAGCTTTCCTATCGATACAAGCGCCACTCCGCGCTGCTCGGCGCCGACTACCTGCACACGTCGGACACGGGAGACACCGTCTACCAGGTCGTACGCGAGTCGCCGACCATCCAGAACGGGGGCAATCAAATCCTGTTTTCGCCCGGGCACCAGCTGACCTTCGGCAACGCCGGCGTCTTCGCGCAGGTCATCGTTCGTCCGCTCGCCATCCTCGGGGTCACGGGGGGCGTCCGCCTCGACCACAACGAACGGTTCGGCAGCTCGTTCACCCCACGGCTGGCGATCGTCCTGCAGCCGACCCCGACCATCTACTTGAAAGGCCTCTACGGGACGTCGTTCGTGCCCCCGACCCCCATCCAGCTCTACGCTGTCCCGCTGCGCTTCGACGGCGGGGTCCTCGGCAACGACCAGCTCAGAAATCAGCGGGCGCAAACCACCGAGCTCCAGGTCGGCTACAAGGCGAAGGACACCCTCGACGTCGCCCTCAACGGCTTCTACACGTTGATCAACGACCGCATCGAGTTCGAGGCCGTGGGTAATCAGATGCGGGCACGGAATCTGACCACCAGCCGCTCTTACGGCCTGGAGCTCTCGTCGTCCTTCAATCGCCAACCGCTGTTCGCGCGTCTGGCCGCCTCGTACCAGGACACCAAGGCCGACGCCCCCAGCCCCACGCCGCTGTGGTGGGGCCGCCTCTACTCCCCGAGCGGTCCGGGCGGAGAACGGTCACTGGGGTTCCCGTCGCTCATGGCGAACGCGACCATCGGGCTGTCGTTGCCGCAGTACCACTTCCAGACAGCCCTCAGCGCCCGAGCGGTCGGCGCGCGCAAGACGTCGGCCGCCAACAGCTACGTCGCGGGGCGGACGTATCTGCTCGACCCCTACTACCTGGTGGACCTGAACGTCTCGACCGTCGAGGCCAGGCTGATCGGGACGCGGCTGACGACGTGTTCCCTTCACGTCACCAACCTGCTCGGGCGGAGATACGCCGAGCCCGGATACCTGGGCGCCGACATCCCTTCGGCCGGCATGGGGGTGTTCCTGAACATCACGCAGGAGCTGGGAGAGCAGAAGCCCAGGCAGTAGCCACCTTTGACGAGTCTCATTGCACCACGAACTTCAATCAACGACACGGGAAGGACTTCAGACATGACACGACTCATTGGATGCGGCGGTCGGGGCGGAATGCTGGGAATATTGGGTCTGATCGGGGCGACGCTGGCGGCCACCGGCTGCGGGAGCAGCAGCGGCCCCCCAACCACCAACGCGCAGCCGCTCACCGTGGGCTTCCTGATGCCGGCGACCGGCTCCCTGGCCGACCAAGCGGCCGTGTGGGAGATGGGCGTCCAGCTCGCGCAGACCGAGATCAACGCCGCTGGCGGCGTGCTCGACCGAACATTGCAACTCGACATCCGCGACTCGCAGTTCGACAACCCCACGGCGGTCGCCGACGCGCAGGCGCTGCTGGATGACACTCACGCTTCCGTCCTGTTGACGGCGGACGGCACGAGCCCCGTGATCGCCGTGCTGCAATCGACCCTGCCCAAGCCGGCCATCGTCCTCGCGTCCACGGCCAGCGGCGACGAGCTGGTCGCGCTCGACACCACCGATTCGGTCTTCAGGACGGTCGCCTCGGTCTCCGTCATCGGCGGCGGAACGGCCAAGGCCGCCATCGACAAGGGCGCCCACACCATGGCCATCCTTCAGGGCAACAACCCCTACACCCTCGGCTGTGCCGACGCCGCCGCGGCCTACTTCACCCAGGCTGGCTTCACGATCACCAGTCGCGTCACGTTTCCCTACGCGCCGAACCCGACCTACGACTACGCAGCCGACCTCGCGACGGCGAGCGCCACCGCACCCGACGTCATCTACCTCGTCCCCCACCCCGCCGTGGGAATCAGCTTCTTGAAGGCGTGGACGACGGCTGGTACCGGCAAGTTCGCCGGACAGTGGTACCTCAACGAGACGCTGCGCACGGACGCCATCCCGGCGAACGTCGGATTGGCCGCGACCACCGGCATGCGGGGCGTCGTCCCCGCCGGCAACGCTACCGGAAACGCCGCGATGGTATCGGCCTTCACCGCCACCTACGGCACCGCGTCGGGTAGCCCCACCATCCCCCGCGTGGCCGAGAACTACGACGCCGTCTACTTGATGGCCCTGGCGATTCAACAGGCCGGCACCAGCACCGACGTCGCGGCGATTCGAACGGCACTGCGCGCCGTCGCGAATCCGCCCGGAATCGTGGTCGGCCCGGGGGAGTTCGCACGGGCCGTCGGCCTCATCAAGGCTGGCACGGACATCAACTACGAGGGCGCGAGCGGTACCGTGGACCTCGACGAGAACGGCAACGTAACCCCGGCGCTGGCGGAGTGGGAGTTGCAGAACGGCGCGTTCACGGTTCTTCGAACCTTGGCGCCCTAGCCCCCGCCCAGGTCAACGTAAAGATCGGTTCAATTCCGTCGAAAGGCTTACAGTGAAGAAGATATTGATTGTCGACGACTCCGAGACGGTCCGCCAGCAGGTCCGCTCGGCGCTGACCCCGGCGGGGTACGATATCCTGGAAGCCTCCGACGGGATCGAAGGTCTTCAGATGATTCGGAGCAACTCCGATCTCTCCGCCATCCTCTGCGACGTCAACATGCCCAACATGAACGGGCTCGAGATGATCGCGAACGCGAAGACCGAGGGCGTCCTGACGCCGATCATCATGTTGACCTCCGAGGGGCAACCATCCCTCATTCGCCGCGCCCGGGAATCCGGCGCCAAGGGCTGGATCATGAAGCCGTTCAAGGTTCAGTTCCTGCTGTCCGCCATCGACCAGGTCACGGCGAGCTGACGCCGGCCGCGCCGTCACCGATACCCAGGCGCCGCAGCAACGTGGACATCGTCAGCCCTTGCAAGAGGATTGACAGCACCACCACTCCGAACGTCATCGTGATCAAGAGATCTCGATGGATGAAGTCCGACGGCAGGGCCAGCGCAAGCACCATGGACAATCCGCCGCGCAACCCTCCCCACACGAGCACCACGCCCCACGATGGCGGCAGGCGCTCACGCGTCGGGCGAAGCAACAGCCCCACTGCCGCGATCACCAGCGCCCGTCCCACGGTGACCGTCAGGTACGCCGCCACGATGGGGCGCCATGAGTCGAGGAGTTGTGAGAGCCGGACCTCGAACCCGATCAGCAGGAACACGACCGAGTTGAGGGCGAAGGCCGCGTATTCCCAGAACGCCTCCGCGGCCATCCGGGTCCCGGGGCTCATCCCGCTCGGCGCCGCGTAGTTTCCGCAGAGCATTCCCGCGACAACCGTGGCGATGACCCCCGAGCCACGAAGACCCTCGCCCAGCGCGAACGAGCCATAGGCCGCCACCGTCGTGATGGTGATCTCGATCATCGCGTCGTCGATTGTGTGGATGAGGCGTGACGCCACGAACCCCACCCCTCCCCCGACGACGGCGCCGATCCCGACCACCTGCACGAATTGCCAGGTGGCAGCGCCCACGGTGACGCCGTTGCCCGTCGCGATTCCAAGGACCAACGAGAAAAACACCACCGCCGTTCCGTCGTTCAAGAGGCTCTCGCCCTCGATCAGCACGCCGAGACGCGCCGGCACGCCGAGCGTCTTGAACAGGGAAACCACCGCGATGGGATCCGTCGCCGAGATCAGCGCGCCGAAGACCAGCCCGTGGACGAGCCGGAAGTCACCGGCGAACTGAAAAACTCGAGCGATCGGCGTGAACAGCACCCCGGTCACCAAGATGGCCGCCGCGACCCCTGGCAACGCCAGCGCTGAAATCGCCAGCTTGTTGCGCCGAAAGCGCCCGAACTCCAGGTGAAACGCCGCCTCGAAGATGAGGCCCGGCAAGAACACACTGAAGAGGAGCTCCTTCGTGAGCCGAGGCGGGTGAATGAGGGACGAGCTCCCGAGCACGAGCCCCGCCACCACCAAGCCCACCGTGTAGGGGATCCGCAACCGCCGCGCCACGAGCGCGACCGCCGTCGCCACGGCGAACAACACGATCAGCACGGACCCCAAGTGCTCCACCCCGAGGATGCTAATCCCGAAGGGCTACCAGCCGGTCGACGATCCGACCCAGCCCGCGCCCAGGTCCGCCGCTAAGCGACGGCCAGCGGAAGGTCTCGAACGCCCGTGCGGGGGTCCAACAGCCGCTCGGCGTCGATGCCGCCCTCCCCCGAGCCCGTCACCAGCTGGGCCCAGCCGGCCCCGAGGACCTCCTTCCGAACCGTCAGCGATACGACGAAGAACGCCGTGTGGCCTTCTGGTATCCGGATCGACAGCTCGAACGGCACCGTCCCTTGGGGCGTGACGAGCTCGCCGGTGGCGCGATAGGCGCTGTCACCGATCGATTTCACGTCGGTGCTGCGAAACAAGAACAGGTTTCCACCGGCGTCCTCGCCGGTCAGATTGTCCGGGCTCGTGGCGTCGATGGCGATCTGCGCCGAGAGCTGGTCGAGATCGTGCCCGAGCGACGCGCCGGCCTGCCAGCGGTGAAACCGTCCCGACAAGAAGATATCCCCGCCGTGGATCCGCAGCTCGATCGGAGACCGACCGCGCGGCAGCGTGGGTACAACGTGGGGCGAGATGTGCTTTGCCATGTCGTTCAACACCTTTCCAGGTGGGGATCGTAAGCACCGATCCGCGGTCGACCAGCCCGCCGCCCACCTGCCCCTCGGAGCGACGAGGGCCTACGCGAGCAGGAGCTCGAGGAGCGCCTTCTGGGCGTGCAGGCGATTCTCCGCCTGTTGCCACACCGCGCTGGCCGGACCCTCGATCACCTCGTCGGTGATCTCCTCGCCCCGGTGGGCGGGTAGGCAGTGCAGGACGATGGCGGCCTTGTCCGCTGCTGCCAGCAGAGGGGCATCCAGGCAGTACCCCGCGAAGGCCTGGCGCCGCTCCTCCTGCTCCGCCTCCTGACCCATCGACGTGAAGACATCCGTCGACAGGACGTGCCGACCCACCGCCGCCGCGACCGGGGTCTCCTCGAACACCACGCGCCCCCGCCCGGTGGCGCGCGCCTGCGCCACAATGGTCTCGTCAGGCATGTAGCGCGGTGGGCAGCACAGCGCCAGGTCCAGGCCCAGGATGCCGGCCGCCTCGATCCACGAATTCGCCATGTTGTTTCCGTCACCGATCCAGGCGTAGCGCACGGACCGCAGCACCTCGCCAAGGTCCCGCCCGCGTGCCACGAAACGCTGGCTCACGGTCTGCAGGTCGGCGAGCAGCTGGCAGGGGTGCAGGAGATCCGTCAATCCGTTGATGACCGGCACGCTCGAGAACTTCGCCATTTCCTGCGCTCGCGCCTGCCCGAACGTCCGGATCATGATGGCGTGGCAGTAGCCGGCGAGCACCCGCGCCGTGTCCGCGATGGGCTCGCCCCGGCCGATCTGGGTCCCGCGCGCATCGAGCGACAGCGCGTGGCCGCCGAGCTCGAACATCCCCACCTCGAAGCTGGCGCGGGTTCGCGTCGAGGATTTCTCGAACACCATGCCGAGGACTCGCCCGGGGCGGGTGGCGTGCGGCTGCCGCAGGCTGCGCAGCAGCCGAAACTCCTCCGCGCGCCGCAGCAGCCCCTCGATGCCTTCCGAGGTCAGGTCGCCGAGGGTCAGGAAATGACGTGGCTCAGACATCGGCCAGGACGCTTTCGAGGATGGCCACGGCTTCATCGATGTGGGCCTTGCCCACCACGAGCGCGGGCACCAGCCGCACCACGTTTCCCCCCACCGCCGAGATCAACAGACCACGTTCGCGCGCCTTCGTGACGAAGGGGCCGGCGTCGCCATCGAGCACCAGGCCCTGCAAGAGGCCGCGTCCGCGCGCCCCGCGCACGCGGGGCCGGCGGCGCTCCGCCAGCCGCGTGAGGGCGTTGCCCAGATAGGCTCCCGCCTCGCGGCAGCGCTCGAGCAAGCCCAGGCGATCGATCGCGTCTTGAACGTACAAGGCCGCCGCGGTCGCGAAGGGATTTCCGCCGAACGTCGAGGCGTGCGTGCCCGGCTCGAACCCGCGGCCCACGTCGTCGTTCGCCAGGATCGCGCCGATGGGGATCCCACCTCCCAGGCCCTTCGCCAGGGTCAGGATGTCGGGCACCACGCGCTCCTTCTCGAACGCGTAGAAGGTGCCCGTTCGCCCCACGCCTGTCTGGACCTCGTCGAAGATCAGGACCGTCCCGGTCTCCGTGCAGTGTCGTCGCAGCTCCTGCAGGAAGCCCGGTGGCGGCAGGTGGATGCCGCCTTCGGCCTGCACCGGCTCGACGATCACCGCGCAAGTCTCCGTCGTGACGGCCGACCGCACCGCCTCGAGATCGCCGAATGGGAGAAACTTGACCGGGCCGAACAGAGGACCGAAGCCCTCCCGGTACTTCGGCTGGCCGGTGACGGACAGCGCCCCGATGGTGCGCCCGTGGAAGCTGTTCTCGAAGGCCACGATCTCCAGGCGCTTCGGCCGGCCCGAGGTCGTCACTTGAAAGCGGCGCGCGAGCTTCAATGCCGCCTCGTTCGCCTCGGCGCCGGAGTTGCAGAAGAACGCCCGGCCGGCGAAGCCGCGGTTGACAAGGGCGTCGGCGAGCCGCACCTGGTTCTCGACGTAGTAGAGATTCGAGGTGTGCACCAGCCTGCGCGCCTGGTCACCGATGACCTGTGCCAGTCCGGGATCGGCGTGTCCCAGAACGCAAACCGCCACCCCCGCCGTCATGTCGAGATAGCGGCGACCATCGGTGTCCCACAGCTCGCAACCGAGCCCGCGGCTCATGACCACGGGCGCTTGTCGGTAATTGTTGAGCAGCAGGCGGTGCGCGGCGCTGATGATTGGATTTTCTTCCGACATGTGGCGGCGACTCTAGCAAATTCCCCGTGCGCCGCCCCGCAAGGCCGCGCAGAATTTCCACGCGCGCGCGTCGTGCGAGGCGGCGCTTCAGAAGCGCGCTCGGAGATTGACCCCCGCTGAATGCGGATCGATCCACAGCCCCAGGCTTTCGGTCCCGAGCAATTCCGAGCGCTGGGCGTTGCGCGTGACGAGAAGGTACGTGCCGACGCCGGCCGCCAGCACGCCCACGCCAGCGCCCGCATAGGCGAGCGTGCGCTTCAATTTCGCGGAGTCGACGTCATCCTGCAGCCCCGACTTCGTGGCTGCACACCCCCCGATGAGGTAGTAGGCGGGAAGCATGTTTGGATCCGTCCCGATGTAACAGTTGTTCATCGTGCCGTTGACGGTCGCCATCTTCTCCAGCGCGACCTGCTTGTCGAGCGCCGCTTGCGCGTTGGCGACGTCGTGACGGGTCACCGCCGCGAACACCACGGCCCCGGCAGCCACGGCTACGCCCGCGCCGACCAACGACCAGCCGATGATGCCGCGCGTGCGGGTCGCCTCCCGGACATGGGCGGCGGTCTCGAGAGTGGGTGTCAGGTCCACGGCAATGGCGGTGTCGCGGGTGCCGTCCACCTGGACGATCCGCTCGTAACGTTCAAAGCCCACGCGGTCGACGCGCACCACGTGCGGTCCTGGGATCAGGGGAACCCCCTCCGGTGAAAAGGTCCGCGGGCTCCCATCGATGGTGAGCTCGCTCGAACCTGGATCGGAGACGGCGATTCGCAGGCGCCGCTTCGTGACGTTCGCGGCCGGATCCTCTTCGAGCGCCAAATCCACGCGCGCGGTCGCGCCCTCGTCGAGGTGCATCGTGTTCGCGGACGACCGGTAGCCCGCGCGCCGGACCTCGACGCGCACGTCTCCGGGCGCGACGGCGATCGTGGCTGGCAGTGGCGTCATCCCCACGTTCTTGCCGTTGATCCAGACCTCGGCGCCCGGCACGAAGGTGTTGACGGTGAGGTGCGCCGCGCCCGTCTCCGTCGGCACCAGCGTCAGCGCGATGGTCTCCGTCACCTGCCCGGCCAGCGTGACCTCGCGACGCGACGGTTGAAAGCCGGGTGCGATCGCGGTGATGGTGTGGGCGCCGCTCGGGACCGCGAGCGGCTCGGCCATCGGGGCATGGCCGGCCTCGACCCCGTCGATCTCCACGGTCGACGGGCGGTTCGTCACGACCACCAACCGCGCGATCCGGGAGGCTTGCTCCGCCCGCACCTTGCCGCCCTGGCGCTTCTGCTCCGGCGAGGCCTTGTCTCCGGCAGCGGCAAAGAAGCGATCCAGCGCATCCACCGCGTCGACCGGGCGGTTCATGGCCGCATACACCAACCCCATGTTGTAGAGCACGACCGGGTTGGGGATCAGCTCGAACGCGCGCTTGAACTCGGCCAGCGCAGCTGCGTTCTCACCCTTCTCGAACAGGCTGAGCCCGCGATCGAAGCGCTCGCGCGCATCTGCCTTCACCGCCGCGTCGACCGGCGTGGCCGGCGCGCCCACGGCAGCGTGACCGTGAAGCGCGGCGACGAAAACCAAGACACCGCCCGTCAATGCCCAACGTGACGCCATGCTTGGCCAAACCTTATGCGAACGCCAACGCCGCGACCAGAGGGTCCGGGGAATGGACATGGCCACGCAGAGCTCACCCGCCAGCGGGCTACTGGAATGGGTTGTCGGTCACGAGGCCGGTGCTGGTAGCCTTCTCGTGCGGTCTCCTGACGGCCGCAGCGGCGGGGGCCATCGGCGTGGGCGGCTTCGGCTCGGGCCTCGGCCCCCCCTCGCGCTTTCCCACCGCACGAAGGGTCCGCGCCCCTGTTCGGGCCTCCGGCCCGGCTTTCGAAATGGGGGGAGGCGCCGCGGGCTGCGCCTCGGCGCGCGTTGCCTCGGGGCTGGGGGGCGGCGGGACGGGGGCCGGGACGCCCGCGGGGGCCACGGCCGCCGGCTGGGTCGGCCGCGCGACCGCTGGCGCCGCGGATGGCTCGGAGCCCCGTCCCGAGGGGCGTAGCGCCAGCCACGCCGCCCCCAGCGCGACGACCACGGCGAGCCCGATGGCGACGGGTAGGAGCGGTGATCTCCTCTGCGGCGCCGCGGCGACGACCTCCGGTAGCGGATCGTGGGTTCCGCGACGCGGGGGGTAGGTGGTGGCGGCGGCGGCCGCCACGCTCGTCGGGGCCGAGGCGAGCACGGGGATCGTCGCAAACCCGGCGTTCGCCCGCTGCGCCGCCGAGACCGGCCCCGAACCGAGCCCCGTCAAGCCGAAGATCGTGGCGATCGACGCGCCCAGGGCGGCGGCGCTCTGCGGGCGAGCGTTCGGATCCTTCTGAAGGCACGAGACGATCAGCCGATCCAGCGCCGCCGGCAGGGTCGCGAGGGTCGAGGGCGCTGGCGGCGTCTCCGTGATCTGCTTGGCGAGGATCTCCGCGTAGGTCTGGCCTTGGATCGGCAAGCGCCCCGTGAACAGGCGGTACATCAACGCGCCGAGGGCGTAGATGTCGGTCCGGTGGTCGACGCCGCGGCCGTTGCACTGCTCGGGCGACATGAAGTGCGGGGTTCCCATCACTGCGCCGACGTCGGTGACGGTGCGCTCGCCCACTTCGAGCAATTTCGCGATACCAAAGTCAAGCAGCCGCACCTTGGGCTGCCCGCGCGTCGACGTGCCGATCCAGACGTTCTCCGGCTTCAAGTCACGGTGGACGATCTTCTTGGCGTGCGCCGCGTCGAGCGCCTCGCAGATCTGCACGAGGATCAGCGGAAAGTCCGTCGCGGCGAGATCGCCGTGGTCGAGGCGCGCGGCGAGCGTGGCCCCCTCGAGGTACTCCATCACGAAGTACTGCCGGCCGTCCGAGAGCTGACCGAACGAGAAGATGTCGATGATGTTCTCGTGGCCGATGCGATTCACCGCCCGCGCCTCGTCGACGAAGCGGCGCACGAGATCGTGGTCCGCCGAGAGCTGGGCGTTCAGGACCTTGATCGCGACCTTCTTCTCGATGACCGGCTGCACGGCCGCGTACACCACCCCCATCCCGCCGCGCCCCGCGACCCCTTCGATGCGGTATTCCCCCACCACGAAGCCGGGCTGCAAGTCGCCGGTAGCCGCCTGCACGTATCCGGGCGCCGTTCCCACGGCGCCATGCGCCTCATTGCTCATGACCCGGCGAAAGTCATAGCACGCGGCGCCGCAGACGACCTACGGCGTACACCCTGACGCCACCATCTTCGTGGTGTGGGTCGTAGCCTCGTGAAGCGAAACGCTAAAGCTGCCGTGGTAGTTCGTGATGGCGACCCAAGTGCCTTTCGGAGAGCTAACGGCCGTGACCACATTGTGCTTCGAACCGTCGGGGGACACGTACAAGAAGGTGGCGCCATCCGTCTCCAACAACGCCGCGCCCACCCCTCCGGAAGCCGCCGGGTCGTCGCTGATCATTTGAACATAGCTCGCCGTCGTTGCCACGCTAAACCCCGTGAACATCCCCGCGTCCCCGCCATCCACTGGCGTCGGCGGGCTGACCACCCCGTTGGCTGCGGGGACAAAGACTTCGTCCGCAAATCCACCGCTCTCATACAGCGTGACGAATCCCGCGGCAGTCCCCGCGGCCTGGACCGAGACCCCCCCCAAGCCCACCGCTGCCAGTTGCGTGGGACTCCCGACAGGGCTGCTATCCTTGTCGAGCACCGTCAGGTACGGGAAACCAGTCGAGGCATCGCGATACACCGCGCCTAGGAAGCTACCGGATACGCCCAACCCGAATCCGTACGGCGGACCATTCAGCCCGTTGGGGGTCAATACAGACGTGGTGCCGCCCGTGGCACTGCCGTTCGGCGAGTACTTTTGGACCTTCGCCAACCACCCGTTTGGGGCGTACTCCCAAGACAGAATGAACTCCTGGGTCGCGGGTGACCAAATCGCCCCCAAGAGACCCAGTTGCGCATTCTCGAGGGGAACCGTCTTCACGTACTTCACGTTCGCGGCGCCAGCGACGCTCGTAGTCAGAAACGCCGCATAGAGCGAATTCCAGTTGGCGTTGACGGGGCCCGTCCCGAACATCAACGCGATTTCCCCGGTCGGCGCAATGGACGCGTTGGCCACCTGAAAATTGGTGCCGTCCGGTGCCGGGAAGAGCGCAGCCGAAGGTCCCGCGCTCTTCCAGCTACCCGGATCCGCCGGATCCGGATCGAAAGCCTGCACATACACCATGTTGACGCTGACGCCGGCGTCACTGCCGCCCCCCGCGCCGCCGACGCCCGTGTCGCCCGCGGCCGGACCGACGTAGGAGCTGAAGATGAGAAGCTGATTCGCGGCACGAACACCCGTGCCGTTGGTGAAGAACGGGTTCGCATCTCCCACGGCGACGCCGCCGAAGCTGATCTGAGGTGTCGTGCAGGCTATCGGCGGCCCGCCGCTCTTGCCACCGGCACCCGTGTGCCCGCCTCCGCCCGACTTGCCGCCGCCACCTCCCGACGTTCCGCCCGCCGCCGGGGGATGGACGTCGTTGGTCGTCGGGTCGTACGTCATCATGTCGGTCGCGGAAAGCGGATCGACGCAGACGCCGCTCACCGTGCAGACGTTCCCGGCCAAGCAGTCGACGGCGGTCTTGCACTGGTTGCGACACTGCAGGTCGAGCGCGCAAAACAACGGCGAACAGTCGCTGTTCAAGGCACAGGTCTTCTTCTCGAGAGCCTGACAGACGGTGCCAGTGGCGGTGGCGTTCGGATCAATCACGGTCGCGCCCGCGGCCCCACCGGCGCCCGCAGCCCCACCGGCCCCACCGGCCGCATCCGCGACGGTCAGGATGACACAACGTTCGCCGTTGGGGCAGTCCTGCGAGGTCTGGCAGTTCTTCACGCAGTAGCCTTGCGAGCACTGCAGCGCCGCGCTCTTGCAATCGCTGTTGATCAGGCACTGCAGGGTCGGCGTGGTCTTCGTTCCTCCCCCGCAGCGAATAGCCAGCAACGCCATCAGAAGACCAGCCACTCCACCCCACTGCGCGCTTCTCATCTTCATTTCGACAAGCTCCTCTAGTGCTCGGCCATAAGTTCGCCCGGCGGCCCGCCCATTCTCGGCGAATCCGTCATTCCGTCAATAAGGGCCGGCGGCAAACCGTCGGCCAGGACCGTGCGCCACCTCACGGACACCGGCGGTTCGACCTTGGTCAGCGGCCCTCGGAATCGTCTGCCGACGACTCCTCCTCGACCGGCTGCTGCTTCTTCTGTCGCTTCTTCGGCTTGCTCGCCGCCTCGTCATCGTCCGCCGCTCCGGCCTCGCTCTTCTCGCGGCCACCGTCATCGGCTCCCACCTTCTCGGCGGTGAACTCGGGTTTCTTGTGCGGGTCGCAGCTGCCACCCTTGGTGAACGCCTTGGTCGACAGCTCGTGATCGACCTCGCCGTGCCATTGCTTGTTGCCAATTCGCACCTCGACCTTGTGGGTCGCTGGGCGCTTGCTCGGCTTCAGCAGGGAGCAGTAGGCGAACACGTAGTCCTGCCCGCGCTGGGCCTCGATGCGCTCGGCGACGTCGTCGAAGGGCTTGTTCAGGTCACGGAACTTGTCGACGAAGAACGCGTCGGGACGCCCGAGGTGCGTCAGCTCTTCTTTGTTTATGGCATCGCCCAGGCCGATGACGAAGGAATCGCTGGGGGAGGCTTGCAGCTTGGTGCTGGCCTCGTCGAGCGAGTGGCGACCGGCCTTGTCCTTGCGATCGGTGACGAAGATCAGTGTCGTGCTGTGTTGAGCCGCGTTCGAATGCCGCGCGGCCTCCGCCAGCGCGTCGAGAGAGGTCATGTAGGTTCCCCAGAGATCGATGTTCCGGTTGTGGGGTCGGAACCGTCGCATGCCCGCGAGGCCGGGCTTCGGATCGGCGTCCTCGAAGGTGACGAACGGCTTCAGGCCGTCGCCGTCGAACACCGAGAGGGCCAGGTGCGAATCCTTGCCCAGACGATCGGCCAGGTTGGCGATCGAATCCTGCAAGGTCGACAGGTACTCGGAGTCCACGAGCGGTCCGCTCAGATCCACCACCACGAAAACGTAGCGGTCGAGCACCGATGCGACGGGTAGCAGCGCGCGCTTCAACTTCTTGACGGGGATCTGCTTCCCGTCCTCGTAGACCTTGAAGTCGCTGGCCAGCAGCGTGACCGGTTGGCCGTCAGGGCGGGTGACCTTCAAGTACATGGCCACGTTCGCCGGCGCGCCCACGGCGACGCCCACCTTCTGAATCTGAAGGTTGGGGGTGGTGGCGCACGCGGCGACGCCCGAGGCCAAAGCCCAGACGAAGACCGCGCTCCACCGCGGGCCCGAGGTTCCTGACGTTCGGACGGGTGCCGGCATCAACGGTTCTCCTCGCAAGGTGTCGCATCATACCGATGACGCGTCGCGGACGCGACAGGATCCGGTGACTCGACTCAGAGCTTGCCGAGGGTCCCCGCCATGCGGCCGCCGTCGACGGTCACCGTCGAACCCGTGATGTAGCCGGCCGTGCAAAGGAAGTGCACGACGCGCGCCACATCCGCCGGACTCCCCACGCGGCCGAGCGGTATGCGCCCGATGATGCGGCGGCGGTCTGCCTCCGGGTAGCTCTCGGGGAAGGCGACGGTCCCCGGGGCAACGGCCACCACCCTCACCTTCGGCGCCAGCTCCAGCGCCAGAACACGGGTCAGCATGGCCAGGCCGGCCTTGGCAGCCCCGTAGTGCGCGTAGCCGGGCCATGCATGAAACGCGGCGACGTCGAGGATGTTGACTATGACGCCCCTTCGCTTCCGCAAGTGGGGCGCTGCCGCTTGCGCCAGCCGGAACGGCGCCTCCAGGTTGAGGGCCAGCATCTCCCGCCAGGCCCGGTCGTCGATGGTCTCGAACGGCCGCCGGTCGAACCCGGCGGCGCTGCAGACCAGGACATCGAGCCGCCCCGCCCAGGCCACGACGTTCGCCACGAGCGCGGCCGCGCTGCCCGGGACGACCAGGTCGGCGGCAAAAGCCCGCCCCGCGCCTGCGCCTCCGGTCGCCTCGATGGCCCGGACGGTCGCCCGGGCACCGGCGGCGGACCGCGCGTAGTGCACGGCTACCCTTGCCCCGGCCCGACCCAGGTCCTCGGCGATGGCGCGCCCGACCCTCACTCCGGCCCCGGTCACCAACACCACGCGCCCAGCGAGCTCGAGGGCCGGCGCGCCCACCGTCGGCGCCCTTCGTCCCCCCCGGGTCGCCGATTTCGCCGGCGTCGACGCGGGTGGGCGTGCGCTCATGCCCGCAGCATATCGGAGCGGGGCGGCGTTTGCCTCGGCGACCCCCTGATATAAGGTAGGCGGATGCCACGACAACACTTTGCGGTGAGCGAGATCGAGGCGCTGATCCCCGAGTTGGAGGCCACCTTCTCCCGGATCCTCCAGCTACGGGTCGGAATGCGCGGTTTCGAGAAGAAGCTGGAGGCCGCCGGCGTGGACGTGGACATGGATGAAGAGGGAAACGAGGGCGAGCCGGCCGAGATCGGCGAGACGCGCGCGATGTTCCGCGGCTTCTACGAGGCGCTGTCCGAGAGCCTCGAGCGCATCCGCTCGCTCGGGGGGGACGTGAAGGACCTCGACATGGCGCTGGTGGATTTCCCCGGGCGCCGTGGCGACCAGGACATCCTCCTCTGCTGGCGGCTCGGCGAGAAGCGCATCCAGTTCTGGCACACGGCCGACGAGGGCTTCGCGGGGCGGCGGCCGCTCGACGAGGGCCTCAAGCACACACCGCCTCGCTTGGACTGACCGTGCCGGGCCGAGACCCCCGCACGCCGACCGCCGATCCGCGCGCAACGGCGGCGATCGCCGGCGCTGTCGACGCGTTTCTTCGGGCTTGCGGCCTCGATCCCCAGGTGGTGGGCGATCTGCGCGACACGCCCGAACGGGTGGCGCGGCTCTGGCAGGCGGAGTTCCTGGCCGGCTACGAGATGTCTCCGGAGGCGATCCTGGCCGATCCGGTGGTGGGCGAAGCGGACCCCGACGTCGTCGTGGTCGGGGGCCTGCGGTTTCACGCCATGTGTCCCCATCACTTGTTGCCGTATCGCGGGATCGCGCATGTGGCGTATATCCCGAACGGCAAGCTGGTCGGATTCGGCCGTCTCGCCGAGCTGGTGGACTGCTTCACGAAGCGTTTGACGCTGCAGGAGCGCGCCACCCACCAGATCGCCGAAGCTCTTTGCATCAACCTGGGCGCCCGCGGCGCCGGGTGCGTGATCGAGGCCGAGCAGCTGTGCCTGGCCCTGCCGGGTGAGAAGCACGATGCGTCCGGCGTGGTGACCAGCGCCTTCGTGGGTGACATGCGCGAGCGGCCCGATCTGAAGGCGCGGTTGCTGGAAGCGGCGAACCTCGGCGGGCGAGCGCGATGAAGCTGGCGGGCAAGACCGCGGTCGTGACCGGCGCGTCTCGTGGCATCGGACTCGCAATCGCCGCCTTGCTGGAACGGGAGGGGGCCCGCGTGGCCGGCTGCGCCCGTCACGCAACCCCCGGCGTCGAGGCCTGCGATGTCGGCCGCGCCGATGACGTCGCACGGTTCGCGGCGCACGTGCGCGACCGGCTGGGCGTGCCCGACATCCTGGTGAACAACGCCGGCACGGTCGTGCGTGCGTCGCTCGAATCGCTGGAGGAGGCAGACTGGGACGGCGTGATGGCCTCGAACCTGAAGGGCACCTATCTCGTGACGCGCGCCTTCATTGCCGGGATGCGCGCGCGAAAGAGCGGTCGCGTGATCAACGTGGCCTCGATCTCGGGCCGCCTCGGAACGGCCGGCCTCGTCGCCTACTGCGCTGCGAAGCACGGGGTGGTGGGCCTGACGCGCGCGCTGGCCGAGGAGGTCCGCGCCGACGGCCTGACCGTGAACGCCATCTGCCCGGGTTCGGTGGATACCGACATGCTGCGGGTCGGGATGCCGGGGGCCGAGCCCAACATGACCCCCGAGGCCATCGCCCGGGTGGCGCTCTTTCTGGCCGCTGACGCGCCGGTCGCGCTGACCGGCTCGTGCGTCGATGTCTTCGGTTGAGGGCGCCCTCCGTGTCGACTCCCCCCCCTTTCTCGCTGTCCGACCAGCTCTTCGCTGAGGCGCTCGAGCGGCTGCCCATGTTCCCGCTGCCCGGCGTGGTGCTGTTTCCTCACGCGCTCTTGCCCCTCCATATCTTCGAGGAGCGTTACAAGAAGATGGCGCGCGACCTGCTTGCGTCGCACCGCCACCTTTCCGTGGCGCTGCTCGAATCATCAGGCCAGCCCGACGGGGCGGAGCGGCCGGCGGTGCGCCCCATCATGGGTGTCGGCGAGGTGATCATGGCGCACGAGCTTCCGGACGGTCGCTTCAACCTGGTCATCCGGGGGCGCGCGCGCATCGAATTGAAGCGCGAGCTGGCCTCCGACGAGCCCTACCGCCTGATCGTCGGCGAGGTGCGCACCGATCTGCCGGTGCGCAGCGTCCGCGAGCTGGCGGACGCCGATCAATCCCTGCGGGCGCTCGTGGGCCGCCTCGCCGAGAGCATCCCCGAGGGCGGGGAGTTGCTTCGCCAGGTGGTCGCGTCGCAGGCCACGCCGCACGAGCTGGCCGACGTACTGGCGGCGGCCCTGGTGGTCGACGCCCAGAAGCGGCAGCGCTTGCTGGAGAATCGCGATCTGATGAAGCGCATCGAGCGCGTGACGGCCGAGGTGGTGGCGATGAGCGGGCGGATCGGAGCCGGCGGCCCCACGAACTGACGCCGGACGGTGCACGCCAGTGCACCGCCATCGGTGCACTAGGCGGTGGGCGGCGGGTCGCCGTCGCCGACGGCGTCCTCCGACTCCGCGGCGATCGGAGCGCGACTGAGCTGCCGGAACCGGATGGCGTGGTGACTCCAGACCCCGCAAAAAGCAAGGAAGACGGCCAGGCACAGAAAAGCGACGGGCGGCGCGCCGCGGGCAATCGCGATGGTGAGCCCCACGATGGCGGCGGTCGACCATACGACCTTCAGACCCAGCATGGTGCGATAGGCCTCGACACCTGCGTGGCGGCCCCGCCAGGACTGCACGCCGATCGCGAGCAGCGCCGCGGCCACCAGCCTGGTCGTCACGGGATCCACCGCCGCCCATCCGAGCCGGGGCAAGATCGTCTCGGGCACCAGCAGCAAGGGCAGACCACAAGCGATGTCGATCACGGCGTGAACGATGAACCAGGCACGAAGCGAGCTCGGGATTTCCATGCGATCCTTTGGTAGGCAGAATCATGCACCAGGCTTGGAAGCAAACCAACGCGGGCAGCGAAGGGCACCGGAGGGACGTGCCGCAAAGGCGCAATTGTCGCCCTCGCGTGGACGGGCGAGCTTTGGCGCTGCTCACCTGCTGTTCCTTGATCGCCGCCGGTTGTTCCGTTGGGCTGGCGGAGCCGGGAGGTGACGCGACAGCGACCGACGCCGCCGACGCGCTCGTGACCGATGGTGCCGACGCGGCGAGGACCGACGTGGGCGACGCACCCCTGACCGACACGGGCGCGGAGGCCGCGGCCGCGCCGTGCTCGCTGCTGGGAGCGAGCTGCGTCAACAATCAGGCCTGCTACCCCTACCCGTTCGATAGCCCGGGCCCGACGGACACGCGCTGCGCGTTCCAGGGCGCCGGCGATGTCGCCGTGCCCTGCCAGTCCCAGCTGGACTGCGACGGGACGTCGATCTGTTCGAACCCAGGCGATCCCAGCTCCGTCTGCCTGGCCCGCTGCGACTTGAGCTTCCCGTATTGTTTCGCCGGGACGAACTGCATCCCCCTCAGCGCCTTCCCGGGGGTCGGCGCCTGCACGCTGTGAGACCCGCCTCTCGGGCGCGCCCGGACACCGCGGCCGCCCGCGCTGAGATCGCGAGAGCCCGTTTTCGCCGGGGTCATTGACGAATGTCCGTCAGGCGGTCGGCGAGCGCGGCGGCGGCGGCGTAGGTCAAGCCGAGGGCGAGCCCGTGCTCCAGCAGAGGCTCGACGGCGATCATCTTTCGGGCGACGTAGCCGGAGGCGTCGAGGCGCGGATGCATCGACAACACCGCGAGCGCGCCCCCGGGCGCGGGATACGTCTGCCAGGCAAACACCGCCCCACGAGTCGCGCCCGCGATGGCGCTCGCCCGCGCCGCGCCGCCGTAGGTGACGCGCCAGACCCCGTCGAGATCCACGAAGGCGACGTTGTCCTGGACCTCGATGCGCAAGCCCTCCGCCTGCTCGGCGGGCAAACGCTTCACCGACTTCCATCCCGGGAACGCGGTCCAGGTCTCGGGCGTGGCCAGCTCGGCGGCCACCACCGGCGGAGGCGCCGAAATCATGGCGGCGGCGGATACCCAGTTGAGCCGCCCCGTCGGCGTCCGCCGGACCGCCGCCACCACGCCAGCTCTACGCAAGGGCGCGAAGGCATCGCTCGCGAGCGCGGCTCCGTCGAGCGCTGTGACGGCTGGCACGACGATCGGAGAGCTCGGGCGCGACGGGGCGCTTCGGCCGGAGGTCTGCGCCTCCACGGCCACCGCGCGGGTCAGCACCCAGGCCGCGGCGGCCGTCATCGCGGTCTCGGCCCATGGATCGTGGCGGGCGATGCGGCGGATGATCCAGTTCGCCGACTGTGCGTCCACCTGGACCTCGCTGGCCAGCACCGTCGCCTGCCCCCCAGGCAGCGGCGCAAGGCGAAAGCTGACGTGCCCGGGCGCGAACGCGCCGTCCACCAAGGTCAGCTCGACGGCATCACCCTGGCGCGAAAGCCACGCCCGGCCCTTGAGGTTGAACAGGGGAATCTCCAACTCCCACGCCAGCAGGCGCTCGGGCCCATAGCCGTCGTTCGCCGCCCGGCCCAAGGCAGGACGGACGGCCACGACCTCCGCGCGCACGAGGGACGGCAGCGCAGCCCGGTAGCGCGCGGGATCGAGCAAGACGGCGCCCACGGCGGCCGGCTCCGCCCGCACGCGGGTTGCCACCGTCACCAGGGGGCGCGGTGGCGGACGCCGTGTCGCGGGAAACAGCACCACGTCGAGATCATCGGCGAGCACGGAGGCGAACGTCGACAGCGATGGCGTGGTGCTCGCCTCGCGCCCCTCCGCAGCCGCGGCAGTGCCCGCGGTCGCGGCGTGCGCGCCGCCTCCAACGGCCGTCGCCCCCGCCACCCAGGCCCCCGCGGAGACGAAGGCGAACGCGACAGAGAGCCGTGCCACAGCGACCGGGGCCAGTAGGCCCCGCGCCCGCGAGCGGCCCGCGCCCGCCTGTCGCGGTCGCGCGGCCAAGCCGCGTTAGACCCGGGCCTCTGCTTGCGCCGGCGCGGTCGGACGCGCGCCCGCGACACGGGCCCAAACGCCATCCACGCTGGCCTTGGCGCCGTCGCGCAGCTTGCCGCGCAGCTTCTCGGCCATCACCGGCCTGGCGTCCGCCCACTCTTCGCGCACCTGCGCGATGAACGTCGGCGACTTCTCCACCCACTTCGCACGCAGGGCCGCGAGCTTCCCAGGGGCCGCCCGCAACGCGCTCAAGGTGTCGGTGGCCGCTTGCTTGGCGCGAGCGATGCGAATCTGCCGCTCGGTCTTGCCCATGAGCGGCGCGATCTCCGCCAGGCGATCCGCCGCGGTGCCCGCCGCGGCGTGCGGCGCGCGGTGCAGCCCGCTCGCCAGGCGCGGGTGCGACGCGAAGAACGCTCGCACGTCGTCCGCCGTCAACCCCAGCTTCGCCAGGTTCTCGTTGTACTCGCGTTGCGCCGCCAGGCGCGCCTTGAACAGGAACATCTGCACGCGGCTCTGCACGTTGACCTTGCCGTCCCCCGACGTCTCGATCGCGCAGAAGATGCTCTCCGGGTACAGGCCCATGATCATGCTCTGGATGCCGTCCGACACGCCCGACGACGGCATGCAGCCAAAGGGCTTCACCGACAGGGTCATGTGCGACTTCTTGTGCAAGACGTTCAGCACGAACTTTCCAACCTCCATGTGGCCCTCGCCGCCACGGATGTTGTTGTTGTAGAACTTGTGCGCCGCGGTGGCGATCTCGTCCATCTCGGGCAGGTGATAGCCGCGGTAGCCGATGGCGGCGCCGAACAGGTGGAACGCCGCGCGAATGGCCATGTCGGCCACGAACAGGCCGCCCAGCTTCTTGCCGACCTTCTCGTCCTTCAGGCCCTTGCGAGCCGTCTTGTCGAGACCGCGCAGCTCGGCGCGCAGCTTGGTGTCGTAGCGCCCCTCCCACAGCATGAACAGCAGCCAGTTCGTGACGAACTGGATGTCGCATTCGGCGCCCTCGGACTCGAGGAACCGCTGCAGCTGGTAGTTTCCGTCCCCCTCGGTCGTCATCGCCCAGAACTCGCCGATGATCGACACGCGCGGCGCCGGCCGGGTCCAGTCGAGCTTGATCTGCGCGAACTCGCGCCGGCCCCGCAAGAGCGCGGCCAGCACGGAGCGCTTCGACACCAGCGCGTCGTGGACGTAGCGCTTCGTGTTCTCGATGGCGCGATCGCAGGCGCCCGCCTCGATCTCGAAGGGACGCAGGCGGTAGCCCATGCCGTTGATGACGTCACCGGCGATGAGGGCCTTCAGCAGACCGAGGAAGAACTTCGGGTTCATCTCCAGGCCGGCCTCTTCACCGGTCGCCTGCTTGAGGCCACCGGTCTGCTGGAACAGCATGACCCGAAAACCCTCGAAGCCGGCGTCACGCAACGCCTTCCGGTACTCGGTGGCGTACATGCCGAACCGGCACGGTCCGCAGGCGCCCGCCGTCAAGAACACGTAGCGCTTGACCATCTCGCTCGGAGGCAGGCCCTCCTGCTGTCCGCGCTCGGTCAGGAACTTCACCAGGTTGCCGACGGTGAAGTACGTCGGGTTGCACTGACCTCGGTTGCCGAACTCCTTGCCGTACCGGAGCGCGTCGTTGTCCGGCATGTCGATGACCTCGACCTTGTAGCCGATGCCCGTCAGCGCGCCCTTGACCAGGTAGTCGTGCGCCGCCGTCAACCCCGAGACCAGCAGGGTCGTCGTCTCGCGCTCCGACTTGGTGAATTGTGGGTTGACCATGGGGTCGAACCAGTGCTCGATGTCGATCTTCTTGTTCGACGACACCCCCGCCGCCTCGGCGTCCAGGCGCGCCAGCTCGGCGTCCAGGTCGTCCGGAGCCAGGGCGGCGGCCGCCGTGAGATCCTCGACGAGGCCATCGGTCACGATCGGTAGCTTGAAGGGATTGCTCTTGTCGGTTCCCATGAGTGTAGTCTCCCGCTTTCTATCTATCCGGAGGCGACTGAGGTCGCCGCCGTGTCGCCGAGTTTCTGTACCTGTCCGTCGTTCCGCTTGATACCGAGTCGAACGATGCCCGCCTTCTTCATCTCATCCTGCGCCATCGACCGCAGCTCCGCCTCCGAGGGCGGCTGCCGGGCCTTCTCGTACGCCCCGAGGCGCGCCGAGATCTCCGCGATCTGTCGCTCCACGCCTTCGTCGTGCTGCGCGCGATCCGCGAGCTGCTTGCGCTTCAGGCCGAGCAGCGCCAGCCGCTTCTTGTCGATCTCGTACAGCATTTCATTCTTGCCTGAACGCACGTCCTCGAGGCGCTCCTTGTGCAGGGTCAGGCTGTGCGCGTATGTCTTGACGCGAATCTTGATCGACCCGCCCGGCTTGTTGGCGTCGATGTCGTGCAGCGCCGAATAGGGCGTCCCGGCCTTGCTGATGATGCTGTCGATGATGCCGTACGTGGGGGCGTCGTGGCCGCACTTGAACGACGACAGATCCAGCACCACCACGTTCGGGTGGTGGGCCGCGAACTTGGCCGCCCACACCTTCATCGAGGAGTTCGACGAGTAGTTCTCCGGCCACACGTCCGAGATCTCGAGCGGCGTCTTGATGCGCCCCTGCTTCAGGTCGTCCTCGAAGAAGCGCGCCAGGTAGCCCTCGTCCTTGGGGATCGATCGGATCGACAGCACCGGGTAGCCCAGCACCTGGAACTCTTCCAGCACGCTGTGATTCATGCCGGGATCGAGGTGGTACGGCCGACCAAGCAGCAGGATGGCGATGCGGTCCTCCGCCTCGACCTGATCCAGCACCGACCGCCCCCGCTTCTCCATCTCCACGTCGAGCAGCCGCAGCGCCTCGAACGCCTCGTCACACGCGAAGTCCGACTCGTCCTCCGTGATGCCCAGCAGCTCCTGAAAGCACGTGAACAGCTGGCGCCGCAACAGCGTCGGCTCGATCAGCGAGCAAGCCGGATCCAGGTACTTGATGCCGCGCTCGGCGAAGAAGTCGACCTCCTTGGTGAACGCCGCCTTCAGCACGTTGGGTGCGCCCGCCACGATGGGGCACGACGCGTAGTCCATCGCGTTCTTGACGAACGACGGCACGTGCGTCAGCGTGGGGAAGAAGATCATCTGAAGCGGGCGCTCTTCCGAGTGATGGTGAAAGAGGAGATTGTGGATGTGCGCCTGCCCGACCTTCGAGGGGTAGCAAGGGTCGATCGACCCGTACTTGCCGCCCTCGGCCCACATCTCCTCGGAGGTGTCGTCCGAGAACACGACGTTCTGCTTCTGGATGCCCAGGGTCTCGAAGTACGTCCGCCAGAACGGCGCCGTCGACCAGATGTTCAGGATCTTGGGGATGCCGATGCGGATGCGGGCGCGCAGCTTCGCGGCGTCCTCGTTCGAGCGCACGAAGGGTCGCTCGATCTCCGTGCGCTTCGAACCGAGCAACGTCTTCTTCAGCTCGACGTCCTTCTTGAGCGTGCCGGCCTCGGGCAGCGGCTGCTGATCGTAGTAGTGCCGGTAGAGCATCTTCGCCTCGACGTCGACGAGGTTCGGAAACTTCTTCATCAGCTTCTTGCGATCGGCCGTCAGGGCCAGCATCGCGTCCTCTGACTCCACGGTCCCCTTCTCGCACGAGAACCCGCTGATGTAGCGCGCCGAATCGCCCGTCGGCGTGGTGGTGTCGATGAAGGTGCGCGCGCACAGGTTGGGGCAAAAGTGGCAACGGGTGGTCTCGTCGTTCGTCGACGTGAACGTCAGCGCGACGGCCGAGTCCAGGCCGATGAACGTGGAGTATCCCCGGCGCTTCACCACCCGCAGCGTCTCGAACGCCGCGCCGATGGCGCCCGCCTCGCCGCAGTGTGGGTGAACGTAGACCTCCGCGCCCGGAACGCGCTCCTTGATGTAGTCCACCTGCGCCTTCACGGCGGCCAGGTTGTACTGGGTCCCGCCCTGCAGGACGTACTTCGTGCCGAGCGCCGCCATGCGGGGGATCTGCACCACGTACTGCCAGACGTTCTTCGGGAGCACCTGCGCCAACCCCGACAGCAGCTCTTCTTTCGAATAGCCTTCCTTCTGGAAGTTGACGCGATCGCTGTCGAGGAAAACCGCGCAGCCGTAGCTGAACTTCGGCGATAGATCGGCGCCGAACGCGGTGTCCGCGTACTCCTGGATCTTCACGCCGAATTGATCCGCCATCGCCTGCAGCAGCATGCCGTTGCCCGCCGAGCACTGGTTCGACAGCCGGAAGTTCTTGATGTCGCCGTTCGCCATGAACAGGACCTTGATGTCCTGGCCGCCGATGTCGCAGATGACGTCGACGTCGCCGAAGTAGCTGGTGGCCGACATCATGTGGGCGACGGTCTCGACGATGTTGACGTCCGACTTCACGGTCTTTTCGAGCACGTCGGCCGCGTAGCCGGTGGCCCCGAAGCCCAGCACCTCCAGCGTGCAGCCCTGCTCTTCCACCCAGGTCCGCAGGCGCGCCAGGATCTCGCGCACGTCCTGGATCGGATTGCCCTTCGAGAGCTGGTACTCCTTCTTGAGGATCTTGCGATCCTCGTCGACGAGCACCGCCTTCGACGAGGTCGAGCCACCGTCCATGCCGATGACGGCGCGAATCTTCGTGCCAGGCTCGAACTTGGCCGGTACGAACTTCGGGATGCGGTACTGCTCGCGGAACGCCTCCAGCTCCTCGGTGGAGCGGGACAGCGGCGGGCCCGCGGTGTCCCCGAGCTTCGACTTCCGACCGCTGGAGATGAACTCCTTCAACGGATCGAGGCCCCGGTAAAGGCCGACCGTGGCGGGCTCGTAGAGCCCGTACATGACGGCGCCGAACGCCGCGTAGTACTGGGCGTTCTCGGGCACAAGGATCAGCTCCTCGATAGGCACGTCCTTGGGGTACTGGTAGCCGCGCGACACCCACGTCTCCGGAATGCGCTTGCGCCAGCAGTCTTGCAGGAACGGCAGGTAAGTGTTCGGGCCGCCGAGCAGCAGCACCTTGTGGCGCAGGGTATTCCCGCGCGTCAGGACCGACAGGTTCTGATTCACGATGGCGTCGGCCAACGAGCACATGATCTCGATCGAGGGGATCGAGGACTTCACCAGGTTGACGATGTCCGTCTCGGCGAACACGCCGCACTTCGCCGCCACGTGGTGCAGCTTGCTGTCGTCGAAGCGCAGCTTCATCGCGTCTTCGGAGGGCATGCCCACCTTGATGAAGCACTTGTCGATGGTGGCGCCCGTGCCCGACGCGCACTTGTCGTTCATGGACGCTATCGCGGTCTTGTTGCGCTTCTTGGAAGGGGCGGCCTTGACGTCCACAGCCGAGCCCAGGTCGCCCTCGGCGCGCCCGGTGGCCTCGGCCGCCGCCGCGACCTCCTCGGCCGCCGCCTTGGCCTCCTTGAAGATGATGATCTTGGCGTCCTGCCCGCCGAGCTCGATGACCGAACCGACGTCGGGATGCAGCTCCTCAACCGCCAGCGTCACCGCGTTGACCTCTTGAACGAACTTCGCGCCGATCGGCGCCACCATCGGCGAGGCGCCCGACCCCGTGATGAAGCAGCGGATCGCGCCCGGCGGAAGATTCGGGAAATCCTGCCCGATCTGCGTGAGCAACTCGGCGACCTTTTCGGCCTGCTTCGTCTGGTGCCGCTGGTAGTCCGACCAGATTATCTTCCGGGTCACCGGGTCCACCACGGCCGCCTTCACCGTGGTTGAGCCGACATCGATTCCAATCATGACCGGATCGGTGCGAAGATCCGGGTACTGGGGAGCGTCAGCTTCGTTCGGCATCAAGTCTCCGTCGGGGCGTCAGGTGAGGTCGCACGAAGCACCGAAGCTAGGCCGTCCTCCCGGTTAAGTCAATCAACGTACCCCCGGCCGCCCATCCACAGGCATCGGGAGCCCGGGGTCAGCGTGCCGGGGACGACCAGGTGGCGCGCAGGCGGGCCGCGATGTCCACCCGGGGCGCGGACGGCCCTGGCGCCCGTGATTCGTCGCTGGCCGGGCCCGCGGGCGTGGCCCGCTCGAACTTGTCGAGGATGGCGTCCGGAATGAAGCGCGTACGCGGCGTGAAGACGTGGCGGTCACCGTGCCGGCTCTGCTGCCGGATGAAGAAGCGCAGCGGGTGGACCAGCGTCAGAGCGTTCTTCGCGCGCGTCATCGCGACGTACAGCAGCCGCCGCTCCTCTTCGATCTCGGCGGGGTGTCCGGTGGCCAGGTCGGAGGGGATACACCCGTCCGCCACGTTCAGGATGAACACCGTGTCCCACTCCTGACCCTTGGCCGAGTGAATCGTCGACAGGATCAAGTAGTCCTCGTCGAGGTGCGGCTGCCCCGCCTCGGCGCCCGTGGCCTGTGGCGGATCGAGCGTGAGGTCGGAGAGGAAGCGCTCGCGTGAGGGGGTTGCAGTCGCGAGCTGTTCGAGCTGCTCGAGATCCGCCAGCCGAACGCGCGCGTCATCATAGAGGCGCTCGAGGTGGGGCTGGTACCAGCGGCGTACAAGCCCCATCTGCGCCTGCCAAGGCGAGCCCGCCGCACTTAGCCGCTGGAACAGCTCGGCGAAGGCCGGCCAGTCCGCGCGCGTGGCGGGTGGCGGCTCGAAGCTCGCCAGCGCGGCGGCCAGCGCGAAGCGGGAATCGGCGACGTGCCTGAACACACCGTCGGCGAGGCGGGGCCCCACGCCCGGCAGCAACTGCGCGACGCGAAAGCCCGCCAGCGAGTCGCGCGGGTTCTCCGCCCACCGCAGGCACGCGAGGGCGTCCTTCACGTGCGCCGCCTCCAGGAAGCGCAGGCCGCCGAACTTCACGAACGGGATGTTGCGACGGCCGAGCTCGACCTCGAGGGCGTCGCTGTGGTGGGCCGTGCGGAAGAGCACCGCCTGCTGGCGAAGGGGGACGCCGGCCTCCCGACGCTCCAGGACCCCTCTCACCACGTGGTCGACCTGGGCAGGCTCGTCGGCGACCGTGGCCAGGACCGGGCGCTGCCCACCCGCGCGGGCCGCGACCAGCCGCTTTTCGTAGCGCTCGGTCGCGAGCGCGATGACGGCATTGGCGGCGTCGAGCACCGGCGCGGTCGAGCGGTAGTTCTGCTCGATGGTGACGATCGTCGCGGGCGGGTCGTATTGCCCGGGAAAGCCCAGGATGTTCCCCACGCGCGCCGCGCGAAAGCTGTAGATGGCCTGCGCGTCGTCGCCGACCACCGTGACGCCCCGCCCGTCGGGTTTCAGCCGGCGGAGGATCTCGGCCTGCAGGGTGTTCGTGTCCTGATACTCGTCGACCAGCACATGCTCGAAGAGCGCCCCGATGCGCGCCGCCAGCGACGGCTCCGTCATCAGGTGAAACCAGTAGAGCAGCAGATCGTCGTAGTCGAGCACGGCGCGCGCGGCCTTGCCGTCGACGTAGGCGGCGAAGAGGCCGCGCAGCGGCTCTTCCCATTCCACGCACCAGGGAAACCGCGTCTCCAGCGTGTCGCGCAGGGGCTCCTGGGTGTTCACCACGCTCGAATAGATGGCGAGGCACGTTCCCTTCCGCGGAAACCGGCGGTCGGTCCGCGACAGGCCCTGCTCGTGGCGCAGCCGATCGAGCAGATCGGCCGCGTCCTCTCGATCGAGCAGCGTGAACGCGGGATCGAGGCCCAGATCGTGGGCGTGGAGGCGAAGCAGGCGGTTCGCGATCGCGTGAAACGTCCCCGCCCATGGCAGGACCGCCGCGGGCGCCTGCGCCTGCCGTGCGAGCAGGCGCACCGCCCGTCGGGTCATCTCCTCGGCCGCGCGGCGCGAAAACGTCAGCAGCAGGATCCGCCGCGGATCGGCGCCGCGCGCGATGAGCGCGGCCACCCGGTGCGCGAGCGTCTGGGTCTTGCCGGTGCCCGCGCCCGCGATGACCAGCAGCGGCCGGTCGTCGGCGCTCGCGGCGAGGCGCTGCGCGGGGTTCAACGAATCGAGGATGACGTCGGCCGATGTCGTGGCGGGCTGCACCCCGCGATACTATACGTTAGTTCAGTCGCGGCAAACAAAGGCCCGTCGCCGGGCGCCGCCCTACTGCTTGGCCGGCGGCGCGAGCGGCGCGTCTGGCTCGCCGGTCTGCCCCACCTCGGCCAGCACTTCCTCCACGGACTTTTCGGAGACGTAGGTCCCGTAGTTTCGCGACGTCATGAACGTCCGGGACTTCATCCGATCGATGCACAGCACCCCGCGCAGGTGATCGATCTCATGCTGGAGAATGCGCGCGGGCCACCCCTGCGCGGACAGCGTCACGGGCGTTCCCGTGTGGTCGAGCGCCTCGACCTTCACGGCGCGCGCGCGCGGCACCACCATCATCATGTCGGCCACGCTCAGGCAGCCCTCGAAGAACTCCGCCGGCGTGCCATCCACCACCGTCAGGCGCGGATTCACCAGCACCGTGAACGGCACGGGCGCCCGCCCCCGCGCGTCCATCGCCTCGGGATCGCCGCGTTCGATGTACGCCGGCTTGTCCTCGATGACGACCAGCTGCAGGCCGATCCCTACCTGCGGGGCCGCCAGCCCCACGCCCGGCGCGTCGTACATCGTCTCGCGCATCTCCTCGATGAGGCGGACGATCTCCGCGCTTCGGATCTGTTCCGGCGTCAGCGGTCGCGCCATCTGTCGCAAGACGGGATGCCCCGCCTGCACGATCTTCAAGACGTTGGCCATGGCGGAGATGTTGGCACCGCGGAATCGATGTGGGAAGGTCGCGCGATGCGTGCTCGCGATGCGTGCTACTGCGGTGTCGCGAGATGCCCCGGGGTTGCCGCCTGATGTCTGCACGCCCTGACATCCAGCGTGCGCGGCTGGGCGACGAGCAGGTACTCGCATCGTTGTGCGCCGAGGTGCAAGCGCTGCATGCCACGGCGCGCCCCGACGTCTTCAAGCCCGCGGATTCCGCGGGTCTGGCGGCATGGTTCAAGGACGTCCTCGAAACGGGGTCAGCCAAGGCCTGGATCTGTCGTCTCGGCGAGGACCCGGTCGGATACGTGCTCGTGCGCGATCAGCGCCGGGCGGACGACGTCTTCTGCCGCGAACGCCGCTGGTACGAGATCGAACAGCTCGGCGTCCTCCCCGCGCATCGGCGCGCGGGACTCGCGCGGGCGTTGGTGGCGCGGGTGGTCGATGCGGCGGCGGCCGACGGTGTGGACGCAATCGAGCTCCACGGCTGGAGCTTCAACGAGGCCGCGCAGCGAACGTTCCAAAGCCTCGGATTCGCGCCGAAGAGCGCGCGCTTCGAATGGACGCCCACCCCCGCCCGGGATGGCCCCCGTGGCGGCCGCGCGACCCTCGAGGAGATCTGGCGGCGCTATGACGCCGACGAGTCTCGCCTGACGGGACCGGTCAGCGAGCGAATGCTCGATCTGGCCGGTCTTCGGCCCGGCATGCGCGTCCTCGATCTCGGGACCGGGCGCGGCGAGCCGGCCCTGCGCGCGGCAAGGCGCGTGGGGCCCCAAGGGGTGGTCGTCGGCGTGGAGCGGTCCCCGGAAATCCTGGGCATCGCCCGGGAGGCGGCTGATCGCGAAGGTCTCACGAACCTCGACTTGCGCGCGGCGGATGCGGAGCAGCTCGATGACCTCGCGCCGCGGTCGTTTCACGTCGCGACCTCGCGCTGGGCGCTGATGTACATGGAGGCTCCCGTCGCGGCGCTCACCAGCGCGCGGGCCGCGCTCGTGCCGACGGGCGTGCTGGTCGCGGCACTCTGGGCGGAGCCCGAGCGCTGCGACTTCTACGCGTTGCCGCGCCGGGTGTTGAGGCGCTACCGAACCGTGCCGCCGCTCGCGCTCGAAGAGCCCGGAACGTTTCGCTACGCCGCCCTCGACCGCGCCGCGCGCGACCTCGAGCGGGCCGGTTTCATCCTCGAGCACCTGGAGGAGATGACGATCCCCGTATTCGAGGGGGAGACCCCCCCCGCCGTCGTCGCGTGGGCGCGGGCCCTGGGCTCGGGCCTGAACGGGCTCCTCGACGAGCTGCCGGCCGCGGACCAGCGCGCGTTCGAGGACGACCTGGCGAACGAGCTCGAGCGACGCCGGGCCGACGGCCGCATTCGTCTCGATGGCGTCACCCGCATCGTGCGCGCGCGGGCGAACGAGTGAGCACCTCCGCGAGCCAACGGTCGGGTGGCGCTCGAACCGCCCGCCACGTTAACGTCCAGCGCAACGAGGTGGTCGACATGAACCGTGACGAGCTGAAGGCGGCGCAGGCGCCCCTGAAGGACAGATATCGAAGCGATCCGACGTCCGCTCTGGTGACCTTGCGGGCCACCGGGCAGCTGGGGGACGAGGTCTCGTGCAACGTCGACACCGGTCGCGCGCTCGTGAAGGCCGGGCTGCACCCCGCCACGGGCGGAGCGGGGCTCGCCGTCTGTTCGGGGGACATGTTGCTGCAGGCGCTCGTGGCGTGCGCCGGCGTCACCCTCAACGCGGTCGCCACCTCGATGGGCCTCGTGGTCCGCGGCGGCAGCCTCACGGCCGAGGGTGAGCTCGATTTTCGAGGGACCTTGGGTGTTTCGAAGGAGACCCCCGTGGGATTTCGTGGCATTCGCCTGCAAATCACCCTCGACACCGATGCGACCCCGGCCGAGAAGCAGAAGCTCCTCGAGCTGACCGAGCGCTACTGCGTCGTCTATCAAACGTTGGTTCGCGGCCCGGCGCTCGAGGTCTCCTACGTCGATTGATTCCAGGACGGCGCCGGTCCGCGCCGGTTTCTCCAGGGCGCCCTCAAAAATTCGATTCCTGGAGGGCCTTCAACCCCAGGTATCCCGCGCGGTGGCGCGGCCGACCGCACGTTCCACTATGGGAAAGAATGGCACGGCTTCTGCTTTAGCCGCTGATTGCGACGACGTCAGGGCCGAATCAGCGACCGGAACGCGCAAGCGTTTCGCCCGTGTGCGCCCTGAAGACGCGCTCTCAACCACTTCGCTTGAAAGGCCATAGCCCATGTCGCTGACGAAATCCCTGCTGGCCCTCGCCGCCTTTGGCTGTCTCGGTCTATGCGGAAAAACGGCCTTCGCCCAGACCTGCACGGCGGACGCGGATTGCCCGCGCGGCTTCAGCTGCCAGGTCAGCGGGGTCGTCTCAGTCACCGAGCCGGCCTGCCCGACCGGCGCCAAGTGCGCGACCAGCGGCGCGGGTGCCGCGACCGGGACGACCGCGACCATCTCAACCTGCGAGCCCGCCGCCTGCGTGACCGACAGCGATTGCGGAACCGACATGGTCTGCTACGCGCAGACCAGCACGTCGTGTTCCGGCAGCGGCGGGACTCCCGCTTGCCCGCCCGACAGCGCGAAGTGCGACCCGCCGGCGCCACCCACCAAGAGCGACTACACGTGCACCACGACCACGACGTCGAGCTGCGCGTACAAATGGCAACTTCCCTGCAACGCCGACGCCGACTGCGGCGGCGGCTTCGTTTGCCAGCCCACGGTCACGGGGGTTTGCTCGGGCGGCTCGGCCACGGGAAGCAGCGGCACCGGCGTGGGCGGCGACACGGCCGGCGTCAACATCCCCGTCGACGTTCCTCCGTCGTCGTGCACCACCACCACGTCGTTCCCTGGCTATTGCCAGGTTCAAGCCACCACCTGCGCGGTCGACGCCGACTGTCCCGCGAGCTGGAAGTGCATCGACGCCCCGAGCATCCCGGTCCCGCTGCCGGCTCCGGTCGAACCCGTCGCCGGCGGCACGACGGGGGCCAGTGGCGGAGCCCCGACTGCTGTGGCCGGCGCTGGCGCCGGCAACGTCGGTGGCGCGGCACCAGACCCGACGACGACCGCGGGAAAGGTGTGCGCTTCGCCGTACGTGCCGCCGGGCGGTTTCAAGAGCGGGGGCTCGGGCTACGGTGGTGAGGTGGGCGGAACCGGAACGTCGGGCTCGGATCCCACGGGCGCCGGAGGCTCGGTGGGAATCTCGAACGGCACGGGGGGGGTGACCGGCGGCGCTCCTCCCCCGGCGGCCTCGTCGACGGGCGGCACGGTGGAGACGCCAGTGGCCGGCGGCCCTGCTTCCGGCGGCGGCGCCAGCGGCGCGGACACCCGGTCGAACGGATCCGTGTCGCCCGCAAGCTCGGGCGGCTGCTCCGTGAATCCCGAGCGCGCCAGCAGCCAGACGTCGCATCTCGTGCTCGCGCTTGCTGGTCTTGGGCTGGTCATTCGGGCCCGACGCCGCTCCTCGCGGCGGTAGGCCGCGCCCTCTGCGCGCGGCCCGGGCCGCCGACCCCCGGACGAACGGCGGATGAGGGCGGGCTACCGGGCTGCCCCCGGATCCCGTAACGTAAGCGGGATCCATGGGTCTCACGGAGCACAGGCGCCCCCCCGGTCGAACGACGGGGCGGCGCCATGTTTAGCGGGCTGTTCAGGAAGAAGGCGCGTCCGGCGGTCCACGTCGTCAAGGCGCAGCTCAACGCGCGCCTGCAACCCATGGATCGCTCCGAGTACTTCGAGGAAGGCCTCGACGACAAGCTTCGCGCCACGAAGACCGGGGAGATCGTCGGCGGCGGGACCATGCAGCGCGAGACCGGCGAGATCGAATATTGCGACATCGAAATGAAGCTGCGGGGGGACTCACCCGCCGATGCCGAGCGGATGATCGTCGCGACGCTCGAAGCGCTGGGCGCGCCGAAGGGCTCTAAGCTGGAGGTTGGCGACGAGAATCGCGTCGTTCCGTTCGGCGTCAACGAAGGGCTCGCCGTGTACCTGAACGGCACGGAGCTTCCGGCGGAGATCTACCAGCGCTGCAAGCTCGAATTCGTCCACGCCGAGTTCGACCGCCTGCTCGAGGGGCACGGGCAGGTCTTCAGCATCTGGCGAGGTCCCACCGAGACGGCCTTCTACATCTACGGCCCGTCGTTCGACGAGATGAGCAAGCGCCTGGAGGGATTCCTGCAGACCTACCCGCTCTGCGAGAAGAGCCGCCTGGAGCGGATCGCGTGAGCCCGCCACGCATGGTGAGCGAGAAACGCCACGATGGCGAGATTCAGCAGAAATAGCGCCGCTCGTGTGAGGTGGGGGTGCCGAATCCATTCGACGACCTCGAACGGAAGGAGCGCGCCGCTCGCCACGACGACCAACCACGGGCCCCACCAGAAGCCGCGTCTCAAGGACCACGCTTCGATCCCCGTCAGCGTTCCGTCGAACAGAAGCGCCGCGATCGTCAGCTCGATCCGGTGGCGGCTGAAGTTGTTGACCAGCCACTCCGCCAGGCGCAACGACCATGCCGGAACGAAGTGGTGGCGCAGACGAGCGACCAGATGCGCGATCCAATCCGGCAGACCGAACGGCAACGCGGCCAGCAGGCAGAGCGCGATCCCGATGGCGACCGCCGACTTGACGGTCTTGTAAAGGACGATCGAGCGCAGCGCGCGGTCCTCCCCCGACGGTGGCGGCGCATCCTTTCTCACGGAGTCAAGGTTAATCCCCGAACCTGGGAACGAAAGGCCTGTGGCAGCCCGCCACCACGACGCACGGGAGAGCGCACGCACATGCTACATTTCCCGCCCGATTCGCCATGAATGTCACCGAGCTCTGGCGCTACCCCGTGAAGACGATGGGGGGAGAGAGGCTCGACCGCGCGACGGTCGGGCCGCTCGGCATCGAAGGCGATCGAATCGTTCACGTCGAGGACGGTGAGGGGCGCGTCATCACCTCCCGGAGCCATCCCCGGTTCCTCGGGCACAAGGGCACCCTCGGAGCGGGCGGCGCGGTGCTGGTCGATGGTCGACCCTGGCGAAGCGCCGCGGTCGCGGCCGAGGTGGCCGAGATCGGCGGCCCGGGGGCGCGGCTCGTCCACTACGAGGGCGCGGAGAGGTTCGACGTTCTGCCGCTCCTGGTCGCGACCGACGGCGCGATCGCCGCGTTCGGGTACGACGGGCGGCGCCTGCGTCCCAACATCGTGATCGGCGGCGTGACAGGACTCGACGAGACCGGATGGCCGGGCGCCTGCCTGCGCGTCGGCGGAGCCTTGATCGGCGTTCAGGATCTGCGCCAGCGCTGCATCATGACTTCCTTCGATCCGGACACCCAGGTCCAGGACCGCGAGGTCACCCGCAGCATCTATCGTCGCTTCGGGGGCAAGCTGGCGCTGAACTGCTTCGTGATCGAGGCGGGCACGATCACCGTGGGTGACGGCGTCGTGCTGGTGCGCGGCCGGGCTTGCGCACAGCCCGAGTCCTTCGAAGCCTGAGGAGGCTGGTAGCCAGGACGCTGATAGCCCTGTCGGCGAGCCAACCGAGGCGACACCCGGGTGCCATCTGCTACTTACAGCGAATTAGCCTGGGTGAAAGATGTTGGAAACATCCCTGGGCCAAGCTGTATCGACCCCATGCCCGGTCCCACGATCGAACAGCTCACCGCGCAGATCGCGGACCTTTCCAAGCAAGTGGCCGCCGCCCAGGTCAACTCGAACATCGTTTGGACGCTGGTCACCGGCTTCCTCGTCATGTTCATGCAGTGCGGCTTCGCGTTGGTCGAGACAGGACTGACGCGTTCGAAGAACGTCGCCCACACGATGGGCATGAACTTCTTCGTGTATTCGGTGGGGGTGATTGGATTCTGGGCCATTGGCTTCGGCTTGCAGATGGGGGGCGTGGGACCGCTCAGCACCTTCGGGAACGATCCCACGCTGACGAAGGAGTTCGTCGTCCACATCGCCGGTCACGACTTCGGCCTGTTCGGCCTGACCGGGTTCTTCCTGAGCCCCGGGGTGTACACCTCGGGGGTCGCCACGCTGTTCCTGTTCCAGATGGTGTTCATGGACACGGCCGCCACCATCCCGACGGGGGCGATGGCCGAACGCTGGCGGTTCAGCGCGTTCGTGACGTTCTCGTTCGCCATCGCGACGTTCATCTATCCCATCTACGCGAACTGGGTGTGGGGCGGCGGCTGGTTGTCGGCGCTGGGCCGGAACTTCGGCCTCGGGCACGGTCACGTCGACTTCGCGGGCAGCTCGGTGGTCCACATGGTGGGCGGGGTCTCGGCGTTCGTCGGCGCGAAGATCCTGGGACCGCGCCTCGGCAAGTACGGGCCCGACGGCTCGGCGCGTCCCATCCCTGGCCACAACATGGCCATGGTCGTGATGGGCACGTTCATCCTCGCGTTCGGGTGGTTCGGCTTCAATCCGGGCTCGACCCTGTCGGGGACCGACCCGCGCATCGCCATCATCGCCGTCAACACCATGCTGGCCTCGGCCGCGGGCGCCTTCGGCGCCTACGCCTACACCAAGCTGGTGTTCGGCCGCCCCGACATCAGCATGCTGTGCAACGGCATGCTGGCCGGCCTGGTCGCCATCACGGCCCCCTGCGCCTTCGTCGGCGCGTTCACCGCGATCTTCATCGGCCTGGTGGCGGGCGCGCTGGTGATCATCTCGGCCGTGTTCATCGAGACCAAGCTGCGCGTCGACGATCCCGTGGGCGCCTCGTCGGTGCACGGCGTGTGCGGCGCGTGGGGCATCATCTCCCTAGGGCTGTTCGCGAACGGCTCGTACGGTGAGGGCACGAACGGCGTGGCCGGACCCGTCCGGGGGCTGCTGTTCGGAGATCCCGGACAGTTCGCCGCCGAATGCATCGGGCTGCTGGTCAACGTCACGTGGGTGGGCACCACGGCGGCCATTTCGATGAAGGTGATCGACGCCATATTCGGCAACCGACCCTCGCGCGAGGACGAGGTGCTGGGGCTCGACGTACCCGAGATGGGCATGCCCGGCTATTCGGACGAGCAAGGCGACAACGTCGGCGCGCGCCCCCAGGTCGCCCGCACGTCGCTGAACCCGATCCCACGATAGCGACCTGGGGCGTCGCGAGCGCGCTTCGTTTCACGTTCCGTTCACGTTCCGTGGTTCACGATGTACACGGAGACGGCGTTGGGATTGCTGTCGTCGATTCCAATGTTCAGCGCTCGACCCTGGGGTAGCTGGGCTTGTCCCGACCGTAGCCGCAGCGCCTTGTTCGGATCCCACCAGCCATGGTCCGGACCGAGGAGTCCCCGCTCTCCCGAGCGAAATTCCTGAGCCGGCACCGGGGTCCTTGCCAAGAAGCCGGCGAGCTCCGTCGCGGCCATCTCGACCTTCACTTCAACCAGATCATCGATTCCCCGTTCCCTCGAGATGCCGACAAGACGCGTACGCGAGGGAAAAGTCAGGCCTAACAGCCCGTGGTGAAAGCGAGCGCCGGTCGGGCAAGGGTGCCCCGGACGCTCGCGACGGGTGACGGACCTGGGGCGGTACGTGAGGCGATGTCGCGGCTCAGATGGGCCACAATGGCCACGAGCCGGC